>Ga0153994_1000001_pt1 | contig 751616 bp, 733 predicted proteins | sample TSNC078MetaG_FD_104735 | JGI IMG/M metagenome (GOLD analysis project Ga0153994, IMG submission 104735) | Attine ant fungus gardens microbial communities from North Carolina, USA - TSNC078 MetaG | ecosystem: Host-associated > Fungi > Mycelium > Unclassified | place: USA: North Carolina, Lumber...
CAGCGCCCGACCGGCGGTACCAGCCCAGCCTCCGCAGCGTGAAGCGCGTCCACTGGCTGCGGAGGGTCCGGTGCATCCGGTGCGTGCGGTGCGTGCGGTGCGTGCAGTCAGAGCATCGTCGAGATATGTTCCGGTATTTCGATACCGGAGTCGAGATCGTCAGACGGAATCGGTTGACTGAACTGGCTCGACACGGGAACTACTCCGGCCCAAATAGTTTCGACGCCGATGTCAGCGGCATCGTCACCGGGCCCGCCGGTGCGGGCCTTGACGGAAGCCTCGTACAACGGCAGTGCAAGAACGACGGTTGCCGCCATTTCCTTGCGCGTGTGATCCCGCAAGTGTTGGGAACGTCCGGGGGCCACCTGGTCGACGATCAGATTCAAAGCCTTCACCCGCTCGTCGTTGTCGGTCACGACTCGAGGTGATCCGACAATGACGCCACTGCGGTAGTTCATCGAGTGATGGAACCCCGACCGAGCCAGCACGAGCCCGTCGAGGATCGTGATGGTGATGCAGATTTCGCTGTTGGGCGCCAAGCTCCGTGAGGCCACCGAACCATGGACGTAGATAGACCCGCCACGGTCAGGGCCGGCGAGGTCGAACCCGTAGGCGGTAGGAAACACCATGGGAACTCCGCCGACGGTCACGCCCATGTGGCACAGCTTCGCGGACTGCAAGACGTCGACGAGTGCCGCGCGTTCTGCGACGCCGTGGTGGCGGGCGCGCTTGTGCGTCGTGCGTGCTGTCGGGGACAGCGGAGTAGGTGCGGTGGGGGCAGGAGCTGGGGCAGCAAGGACAACGGAATCTGTCATGCAGACAATGCTGCTGGCAAAGTGGCTTCAAGTCATGGTCCAATCAAGGGAGACTTCGATAGGCCACTTCGATTGGTCACTTCCGAGAGGGTTCTGAATGTTTCTTCCTTCGGCGGTAGCTGTAGTCCTCGACCGGACGGATCGGCGGGCGCTTCCGGTCCAGGTCGCCGACCACCTCAGAGCCGACATTCGCAGTGGCCAGGCTGCGGTGGGTCTGCGGTTACCCAGCTCGCGGAAGCTGGCGGCGGAACTCTCGGTGGCGCGGGGCGTCGTGGAACGGGCATATGAGCAGTTGATCGCCGAGGGCTGGCTTGTCGCTGTGCACGGCTCGGGCACCTTCGTTGCCGAGGCGCCCTCTCCCGTGGTTACTCCCGCGACGACACCTGCGAAGCCCGCTGACAAGCTGTCGCCCAGGGTGCAGCTCCGGCCGGGCGTGCCGTGGACGCCGCCGCGTGCATCGGCAGCGTGGCGGCGGGCGTGGCGTGACGTCGGGGCCAAACCGCCACCATTCGAGGATCCCGATCCTGCGGGCGACTACGAATTGCGTTCGGCACTATCGGAATTGCTGGCAAGGGCTCGCGGAATGTCGGTTGAACCCGAGAGAATCCTGATCACCTCGGGTGCGACCCACGGCCTCGGACTGGCCTTGTCGGCGCTGCGTACCAGTGGCGCAGTCCTGGCGATGGAGGACCCCGGGTACCGGTATGCGTCCTCGGCTGCAACAGCGTGTGGATGGTCTCTGCTGGACGTACCGGTCGATGCGCACGGTCTCCGTGTAGACCAACTCGGATCCGCGCCGGAGAATGTTCGCGGCGTGTACGTGACACCTTCCCATCAGTATCCGACGGGTGGGCTGCTTCCAGTAGGTCGGCGCAACCAGTTGATCGAGTTCGCACGCGCCCGCGACGTCGTCCTGTTCGAGGACGATTACGACTCCGAATTCCGTTACGACGTAGCGCCTTTGCCTGCGCTTGCGCAGCTGGCTCCTGACCGGGTGGTGTATCTCGGAACGGTTGCCAAGACGCTCGGCGCCGGAATTCGATTGGGCTGGTTGGTGGCTCCTCTCGACCTGGTCGACCGCATAGCAGTACACCGCAAGCGAATCGGCGACTTCCCGTCGGTTCCGCTGCAGCAAGCACTCGTGTCCCTGCTCCGTGACGGCGAATGGGATCGGGCGGTACGTACCGCCCGGCGCCGGTACCGCGAGCGCGATCGGGCGGTCGAGGAAGCGTTGTCATCGTTCGGTGAACTGCGGGGTCTCGGCGCCGGCATGCACACGACGCTCATGCTCGACGCGGATCTGGCAGCCACCGTCGCTCGCGAGGCACTCCAGCACGGCGTCGAAGTGCCCACCCTGGTCGAGTCCACCCGAACGCACGGAGACCCCGGCGGTTTGGTCATCGGCTACGGGCGAGTGGATTCCGCAGACCTCGAATATGCGCTCGAGGTGGTGGCCGAGTGCCTCGCACGTCACAGCGCGTGAAGTCTCGTTGATCGGGAGTGCGGCAACGGATGGGCGTCGTCCAGTTCTAGCGTCCACTCGTGACGATCCGAAGCCAGACCTTTCCGCACCTGCTCGCACCAGGCACCATCGGCCCGATGACCGTGCCCAATCGCGTCGTTCTCCCTGCCATGGACATGAATCTGTGTGAAGACGGGGAAATCGAAAAGGGCGACATCGACCACTTCGTGGCGCGCGCGGCCGGTGGAACGGGTCTGATCATCACGGGTTGCTGCGCTGTTGCTTATCCGCTGGGTTGCACCAGCCGCAAGGAACCGGGGCTCTCGGAAGACCGGTTCATCCCCGGACTGAAAGCGTTGGCCGACGCGGTGCACGACGCAGGCAGCAAGCTCTGCGTGCAGATGACACACCACGGCAAGGTGGCGCGCATCGATACTCTCGACGGCCGACCGCAGCTGGTGCCGTCCATGCCGAAGCCGCCGGGTGACATGAGTGCGATGGCCGATTGCACACCCGAAGAACTGGGCAAGATGGCTGCCATCAACGAGGGCAAGAAGGCGACCTACCACGAGGCCGACCAGGAAGATCTCGATTGGCTGGTCCGCATGTTCGCCGAGGCTGCCGGACGGGTGAAGGCGGCGGGCGGTGACGCCGTCGAGATTCACTGCGCCCACAACTACGTCCTCGGAGCGTTCCTGAGTCGGTACACGAATCAGCGCAGCGACGAGTACGGCGGTTCCATGGAGAATCGTGCTCGCCTGGCTTGTGAGGTCATTCGCGCAGTCAAGGCGGAGGTTGGCGGTTCGCTTGCCGTCATCGTGCGTCTGGCCGGTCAAGAGTATGGCGAAACCGACGGGCTGACCGTCGACGAGGCCGCTGCGGCCGCCACGATGTTCGAAGAGGCCGGCGCTGACGCCATCCACGTCACCGGTACCGCACTGAATGCTTTTGCCAACTTCACCGACGGACCTCTGCCCGACAAGGTCGGCTACTACACCGACAATGCAACGCGAATCAAGCAGGCGATATCGATCCCCGTGATCACGGTCGGACGCATGCTCCCCGAGGTCGGCGAGAAGATGATCGCGGAAGGTCGCACGGACTTCGCCGCAATGGGCCGTCAGCTCCTGGCCGACCCACAGCTGGTGAACAAACTCAAAGACGGTGCACCCGAGCGGGTTCGGCCATGCATCAATTGCTACGTCTGTGTGCAGGAGAACTTCTGGGACGAGACCCCGCTGTGCGCGGTGAACCCTGCTCTGGGCAACGAAGCGCTTCTCCCCTTCGTTCGGACGAGCACTCCGAAACACGTTGTTGTGGTCGGGGCGGGCCCCGGCGGTCTCGAGACGGCTCGTGTGGCAGCTGAACGTGGGCACCGAGTCACGGTGTTGGACAAGTCCGATCGACTCGGCGGCACCCTGTGGTTCTCGAGCCTCACTACCCCGGACAACGGGCGTCTGCTCAACTGGTTGAAAGTGGAAATCGAGCGTCTCGGTGTCGATGTTCGACTGAAGACCGAAGCCTCGCTTGCTTCGATCCGGGCGCTGAACCCTGACGCCGTAGTAGTGGCTACCGGTGCAGTCCGCGAGCGGCCGAGCGTTCCGGGCGGCGATCTCCCGCACGTACATACCGGTGACTCGTTGCGCGCCTTGATGACCGGAGTCGGCGACGTCTCCCAGGTGCCGCCGTTTCTTCGGACGATGGCCAAGTTGGGCAAGCTGTCCGGTATCACCAAGAGTCCCGCCGCGATCCGAGCGGTGACCCGCAAGTTTCTGCCCATGGGCAAGAACGTCGTCGTGATCGGTGGTTCGCTTGTCGGACTCGAGCTTGCGGAGTTCCTGGCCGAGCGCGGTCGCACTGTGACGCTGATCGAAGAAGGCCAGCAGTTGGGCATTCCGATGGCGATGCCGCGCCGCTGGACGGCTGTGCGCCACGCCAAGCACGTCGGTGTGAACATTCACCGCAATTCAACGGTGCAGCGAATCACCAAGGAGCACGTCGAATTCCGTTCCGGAGACAAGACACTGACAGCTCCGGCCGACATGGTTGTCGTCGCGTCGGGAGTGTCTGCGCAAGCACCTCTGGCCGACGCACTGATCGGCGTCGTCTCGGACGTGCACGTGGTCGGTGACGCGGTGAACGTCGACTACATCGAGGGTGCGATGCACACGGCGTGGAAAGTTGCGATGGACCTGTAGTTCAGCTTCAGGTAGCGCTTTGTGCCGCAACGATGTCCGGCCACCATCGGGCCGCGACATCGGGGTGCGCGCGTAGTCGACTCTTGAGGGCGTTCGCCCCGTAGGAATCGTGGATCGGGTTGTTCGCGTCCACGGTGACGCCGGTGGCGCGCGCCGCCAGCTCGGGCGGCAGGTCGAACTCCGGGATCTGCGCTGCGTAGTTCGGGTTGAAGAAGAACGGCACCGAGATACGTTCGCCGTCGCCCTCCGGTGAAACTACCCGGTGCACAGTCGCTTTCAAGTAACCGCCGGTAGCAACCTCGAGCAGTTCGCCGATGTTGACCACCAGCGCCCCGTCGATCGGCGGTGCGTCGATCCAGTCGCCGTCGTGCTCGACCTGCAGACCGCCCTTGCCCGGTTCGACATAGAGCAGAGTCAGCACACCCGCGTCCTTGTGCCCGCCGACGCCCTGGGAGCCGGCACCTTTCGGGCGGCCCGGGTAACGCACGACCTTGATGAGGATCGACGGATCGTGAGCGAACGCGTCGTCGAAGATGTTCGCCTCCTGCCCCAGGGCTACCGCCCACTCGCGCAGGAGGCTCAATGCGATCGAGGTGAGCGTGTCGTTCCACTCGGTGATGACGTCGCGGAGTTCGGGAAGGGCATCGGGCCACTGGTTGGGGCCCTGCAGGATCTCCCAGGCCGGTGAGGTGTCGGTGCGCTCGGCCGCGGGCTGTTCGGCGCCGATGTCGATCTGCTCGCGCCAGTCCTGCTTGCCTTCGGTCAGTTCGCCGCCGAGCCTGGTGTACCCACGGAAGTGCGGGCTGCGGACGTTCTCGATCGCGAGCTTCTCGGCAGTCGGAAGCGCGAAGAACTCGCGTGCGACGGCGAGGAGGCGTCGCTGCAGTTCGTCAAGAATTCCGTGGCCCACCAGATAGAAAAATCCGACCTCGTGGGTGGCCTCGCGGAGCTGAGTGCGGAACTGCTCGGCGGTGTCGGGGTTCTGCGCCAGCGACAGATCGAGCACTGGCAGCGACGTAATCGACATGGGGTCCTCGATCCGTGTGATGGTTCTGATGTCCATCATTCCACGCTGATCGGCACCCGGACCCGCACGGCGATTCGGCAGCCGCAGGCGTGACTACCCGCGCGGATGCGGAAACACCCTGCGGATAACAGAATCGGGGCCTTGCGCCGTTGGCGCAAGACCCCGAATCAGCGTGAGTCGAATTATGCTTCGTCTGCGCGGCGTAGACCTACGCCTCATCGGCTCCGATGATGAACGCTTCGAGCTCGATGCGAGCCTTGTCGTCGGCCATCTGGACCGGCGGGGACTTCATCAGGTAAGCGGAAGCCGGGTAAACCGGTCCACCGATGCCGCGGTCCTTGGCGATCTTGGCGGCGCGGACGGCGTCGATGATGATGCCGGCAGAGTTGGGCGAATCCCAGACCTCGAGCTTGTACTCCAGGTTCAGGGGAGCGTCACCGAAGGCGCGGCCTTCGAGGCGGACGTATGCCCACTTGCGGTCGTCGAGCCACTCCACGTAGTCCGAGGGACCGATGTGGACGTTGCGGTCGTGAACCTTGCCGGCAAGTGCGCCGGTCAGGTTGGACGTCACGGCCTGAGTCTTGGAAACCTTCTTGGACTCCAGGCGATCACGCTCGAGCATGTTCTTGAAGTCCATGTTTCCACCGACGTTGAGCTGGTACGTGCGGTCCAGCACGACGCCGCGGTCTTCGAACAGCTTCGCCATCACGCGGTGGGTGATGGTGGCGCCGACCTGGCTCTTGATGTCGTCACCGACGATCGGGACGCCGGCGTCCTTGAACTTGGCAGCCCACTCCGGGTCGGAAGCGATGAAGACGGGCAGGGCGTTGACGAATGCAACGCCTGCGTCGATCGCGCACTGTGCGTAGAACTTGTCAGCGTCGTCGGAACCGACGGGCAGGTAGGAGACGAGGACGTCGACCTGAGCGTCCTTGAGTGCCTTGACGACGTCGACGGGCTCGGCGTCGGACAGCTCGATGGTCTCGGCGTAGTACTTGCCGATGCCGTCGAGGGTCGGGCCACGCTGAACGGGAACGTCCAGGGGCGGAACGTCGGCGATCTTGATGGTGTTGTTCTCGCTCGCGAGGATCGCCTCGGAGAGGTCGAAGCCGACCTTCTTCGCGTCGACGTCGAACGCAGCGACGAACTGCACGTCGCGGACGTGGTACTTACCGAACTTGACGTGCATGAGGCCGGGGACCGTCTGGGTCTCGTCGGCATCCTTGTAGTAGTGGACGCCCTGAACCAGGGACGAGGCGCAGTTACCCACGCCCACAATGGCTACGCGCACCGCGGTGCTGTTCTCACCCATGGTCGGGTTCTCCTTCTTTCCGGGATGTTCCTGTTGTCGATTGCTCGGCTGCGATCAATTCGTTGAGCCAACGCACTTCGCGTTCACTCGATTCGAGTCCGAGCTGATGGAGCTGACGGGTATAGCGGTCCAGCGATCCGCTGGCCCGACCGACGGCCTCGCGGAGCCCCTCACGGCGCTCCTCGACCTGACGTCGCCTGCCTTCGAGGATCCGCATCCGCGCTTCTGCGGGGGTGCGGCTGAAGAAGGCGAGGTGAACGCCGAAACCGTCGTCGGTGTAGTTCTGCGGCCCGGTGTCGGCGACCAGTTCGGTGAACCGTTGCCGACCTTCCGGAGTGAGCTGGTAGACGCGACGCGCCCGACGCTTGAGCGTGCCGGTGGCAGTGTCGACGTCTTCTGAGATCAATCCGTCGGCTTGCATGCGCCGCAGTGCCGGGTACAGCGATCCGTACGAGAACGCGCGGAATGCGCCGAGCAGACCAGTGAGCCGCTTACGCAGCTCGTATCCGTGCATCGGTGACTCGAGGAGCAGCCCGAGGATTGCGAGTTCGAGCAACTGACAAACCTCCCGAGTCGTTGAACCTAACCGCTTGATGCGATAACCAACTATATCGCGCCGATATATAAAACCACACTGCGGACCGATACGTGTACCAGGGTGTCACGGCTAGATCAGGGGGTGAACGGGTAGATCGACATGATTTCGCCATCGAGGGCAGCGGTCAGGTACCCGCTCTCGTCGAGGTCGTTGCCGACGTGAATCTGGATGGTCGGAACATTTTCGGTGCTATCGACAGAGACGTACCGAGTGGTCGGATTTTGCACCGACGTCGTTGTTCCGGCGCCGTCGAGCAGGGCGATCACGATGCGAGGATCGAGCTGTCTGACGTCGATCTGTGTCACGTCGGGTTCGCGTGATCCTCCTGAAGTCGTGTCCTCGAGGTCGCCTCGGTAGTAGCTGTCCAGGCTCTTGCGCGGCGCGGCAGGATCGGCGCGCGTTACGCGTGCATAAGTGGGATAGATGGTCATCTCGTCGACCAGTCCGCTGCCGTACTCCGTTTCGATGGCATGGAACATCGCCCCCAGGCCGTCGACGGTGTGTAACTGTGGCTCGGGGCTCGAGAAGATCGTGACGTCGGACGCGGCGTATTTGATTCCGAAACCGACAGCCGAGAGCAGTGACAGCGCGATGATCACAACGGCGATCCAACGCGTGTCGAGCGAAGGTTCTTTCCGAAGAATGGGTAGGGACGCCTCGGTCTGCAGATCGAACGTCAAATCTTCGAGATCGCCGAGAGTGACTGCCACCGCGGCGAGTTCGGTCAATTCGTCGTGCTCGGTCGCCGTGAGTTGTCCGTCGGCGAAGGCGGAGTCCAGCACTGCGCAGGTAGCCTCGCGATCGGCATTGCGAGCGCGGGTGGTCCTGGTCAGATCGTTTGGCATGTCCGGGGCCTATCGAGGAGTGAAGGGAGACAAGCGGATCGGGCGGCCATCCGGGGTCAAATCCATTGAGCCGCTCGCGCCGAGGTTGTTGCTGGCGTAGATGGAGATGCGTGGATCGTCGCTCGACGAACTCATGCTGATGTGTGTGATCTCGGCGTCGGGGACGTTGAGATTTGCGGACACTCCTGCCAGATATCCGGCGAGTTTGTCGATGTCGACGGCAGCGAGGTCGAAGGTGACGGTGCTGGCTGCTCGAGTCGACGTGCTGTCGCGTGGTGTGAAACCGCCTCGAAAGTCGATGTCTTCCTCCAGGTTCGGCGAGACAGCGGCGGCGCGAGTGACGCTTGCATAGCCGTCGTAGAAGTTGGCGGAATCGATTATCGTCGTGCCGTACTTGGCGCTGTATCTGGTGATGAATTCCCCGATCCCGCTTGCGGTGACCGTGTTCAACGTCGAACTCACAATGGGGGCAAGCGGTTCGACGTTTTCGGCTGCCGCCGGTGGAGGCGGTGGGGGTGAAGGGTCGGCGGACAAGGTGAGGTACCCGATCAGGCCGGCGAAGATAGTCGATGCGGCTGCGAGGTACCAGATCTTGTCGATACGGCGAACTTTGGCGACGGCGTTGCGCAGCGTTGCTTTCTGCAGATCGCGGACCAGCAGATCGAGCTGTCCGAGCGTGGTCGCGGTCATGGCCGCAGCCGTCCGGTTCGCGTGCTCGTCGACCGTGATCTGGCCGTCGGACAGAGCCGTATCGAGAACGGCGCAGGTATCGGAACGGTCGACGTCGCGCGCACGGGTGCGCGTAGAGGTAGTAGTCGGGGACCCACTCACCGGCTCACCCTAGCTCCCGTACGGGTAGGAACGAGAGATCTCGCCCCACGGCGTGACCTCGATGCGTCCTTGGTGGCCGAGTCCGTTCTCTGCATAGATCGCGATCTCCGGGACGCCGTAGTTCGCGTCCACGATCAAGTGGGTGATCGCGGCGTCCGAAACATTGACATAGTCGCCGATGTTCACCATGTACGGCGCGAGCTTGTCGATCTGGATGGAACCGAGGTCGAAGGTCGGCTGGCCCGTTCGCCGCGGAATGGACGTCACTTCCCTCTCGAAGCCGTCGCGAAAACTGATGGACTCGGTGAGAGCGGGAGCATCGGGGACCGCCCGGCTCACTGATGAGTAGTCGCCGTGGAAGCTGGCGTCGTCTACGAACATGTCACCGAACTCTTCTCGATACCTCTCGATGAATGCGCCGATTCCTTCCGGCGTCAACGTGTCGATGTGTGCGATCAGGATCGGTTCGACGGTCGGCTCCGGCACCGGGGTGGTGGTCGGCAACGGCGGAGCGAGGGAAGTAGTGCTGGCATAACTGGCTGTGATGTCTTCCGAGGGCGTCAACGGTGACCGACTCCACGCCACTGCTGCGATCGCGCCGACGACGATCAGAGCAGCAGCACCGACGAACACGGCCTTTCGTGCCGTCGACGTCCGAGGCACCGTTTTGGTCTCGATCTTCGGCACCTGCAGATCGTTGACCAGGCGTGCGAGTGCGAGCAGGGTCTTCGCGGACTTCGCCTTCTCGGTCCGGTCGAAGTAGTCCTCCGCGCTCAACTGCCCTTCGGCGTACGCGGCGTCCAACACATTGCACGTTTCGACGCGATCAAGATCACGAGCGCGCGTCATCGGAGAACGAGAAGACTTCACAGGAAGTGATCGTAATGGCTGGTCGCCATGCCCCCAGCCCCCGAAATGTGTTCATCGTGACCCTCCCGAACCGTCCGTCGCGGCACGGACGCACGTACGCTGGTCAGGTGCGGATACAGCGGCAAGTTGTGGACTACGCGCTCGCGCGTCGGTCTGTGCTGGCCGAAGTGTCTGCGGGTCGGACCGACGTCAAGCAGGTGTGTGACGCCGATCCGTACCTACTCAGAGCCGCGAAGTTCCACGGCCGGGGCAGCGACGTCGTCTGCCCCATTTGCCGCAAGGAACAGTTGACGCTCGTGTCCTGGGTGTTCGGCGACAAGCTCGGTCAGGTTTCGGGATCGGCCCGAACCTCGGACGAGCTCGCTCGGCTTGCGGAAACAGCAGAGGAGTTCACGGTGCACGTTGTAGAGGTGTGCCGTACCTGCAGTTGGAACCACTTGGTGCAGTCCTATGTGCTCGGCGCAGTACCTGCGCCGCCGCGACCGCGGCGAGCACGCCCACCAAGCCGGCGCACCGCCAGCGAGTAACGCCACACCCGAAGAAGGGCCCGATCGAAGTCTGCACGTGATCGGTCCGTGACCACTGGAGATTTGATTCGTGAGTTCCCCCAGCAACAACAACCCGGGCGGCAACAACCCGGGTGGCCGTCCCGTCGGTCCCAACCGTCCCGCCGGACCTCCTCAGGGTCGTCCGCCGCAGGGACGTCCCATGGGCCCACCACCGCAGGGACGCCCTCCGATGGGTCCGCCCCCTCAGGGTCGTCCGCCGCAAGGTCGTCCGATGGGACCCCCGCCCCAGGGGCGTCCGCCGCAAGCCCGACCTGCCGGCCCGCCTCCTCAGGGCCGCCCCGCCGGTCCCCCTCCTCAGGGTCGTCCGCCGCAAGGCCGACCTGCCGGCCCGCCGCCTCGAGATCGAGCCGCAGGCGCTCAGGCAAACGAACCGACCCAGCGCGTCGCGGCAGCAGCAGCGACCACCCGAACCAATGCGGGCACCCGCCCGCCGGTCGGTCCTCCGCCGACGAAGCCGCCGACAGGCGGCTCCGGTGGCGGTGGCAACGACGGACAACCCCCGAAGGGAAGAAAGAGCACCGTGAAGAAGAAGTCCAAGTGGCGCACAGTTCGCCGCTCGGCCTACGTCTTGGTGGCGCTCGGTCTTGTTCTGCCCGTCCTTGCCTTCATGGCCGCGTACATCGTGCAGGACGTCCCCAAGCCCGGTGACCTCAAGACCAATCAGGTTGCAACAGTCTTCGCCGCCGACGGCACCACGGTGATCAGCACTGTCGTCCCGCCGGACGGCAACCGCGTCGAGGTCTCGCTCGATCAGGTGCCGCCGCACGTTCGCAATGCGGTTCTGGCCGCGGAGGACCGCGATTTCTACTCGAACCCGGGCTTCTCGATCTCCGGTTTCGCACGCGCAGCCCGAGACAACGTCCTCGGTCGCGACAGCGCCGGTGGTGGCTCGACCATCACGCAGCAGTACGTCAAGAAGGCGCTCGTCGGCTCGGAGCGTTCGCTGACGCGAAAGATGAAAGAGCTCGTCATCTCCTCGAAGATGGCCAACGAGTGGTCCAAGGACGACATCCTCGCCGCATACCTGAACACCATCTACTTCGGTCGTGGTGCGTACGGCATCGGCGCCGCATCCAAGGCGTACTTCGGTAAGCCCGTCGACCAGCTGTCCATCGAGGAAGGCGCCGTCCTGGCGTCGTCGATCCAGCTTCCGTCGCTGCTCGATCCCGAGACCAACCCGACCGGAGCGAAGTCCCGTTGGGATTACGTGCTCGACGGCATGGTGTCCGCCGGCACGCTGGATCAGGCCGCGCGCACGCCGATGCAGTACCCCGCCTACATCCCGCTCGCTCAGGTCGACAACAGCAGTCAAGGTTCGACCGGACCCGAAGGACTGATCAAGCGTCAGGTGCTCAAGGAGATCGGCGACGCCGGAATCAGCGAGCAGTTGCTCAACACCGAGGGCTTGAATATCACCACGACCATCGACCCGCAGGCTCAGGCCGCAGCAGTCGAGGCCGCGCGTTCCAACATGGAAGGTGAACCGGAGAACCTGCGCACCGCAGTTGTCTCGGTCGATCCGAAGTCCGGAGCCGTCAAGGCGTACTACGGCGGTGAAGACGGCGCGGGATACGACTTCGCGAATGCCGGACTTCAGACAGGTTCCTCGTTCAAGGTGTTCGGCCTCGCGGCTGCCCTGGATCAGGGAATCCCGCTCTCGCAGATGTACGACAGCTCGCCGCTGACCGTCAACGGCATCTCCATCGGCAACGTCGAAGGTGAAAGCTGCGGCACCTGCACCATCGCCGAAGCGCTCAAGCGTTCGCTGAACACCAGCTTCTACCGTCAGATGCTCAGCCTCGACGGCAACGGCCCGCAGGAAATCGCGGACATCGCTCACAAAGCAGGCATCCCGAAGGACATCCCGGGCGTCGGCCCGTCGCTCACCGAGGCTGACGGTTCCGGCCCCAACAACGGCATCGTGCTCGGCCAGTACCAGGCCCGCGTGCTCGACATGGCGTCGTCGTACGCGACGCTCGCCGCATCCGGCACATATCACGCACCGCACTTCGTGCAGAAGGTCGTTGCCGCCGACGGCACCGTGCTGCTGGACCGTGGCGCACCCGCGGGTGAGGATCGCATCGACGCTGCCGTGGCGGATAATGTGACGGCCGCGATGCAGCCGATCGCGGCGTACTCGCGCGGTCACAACCTGGCCGGCGGACGTCTGTCGGCGTCGAAGACGGGTACCGCGCAGCTCGGTGACACCGGAGCCAACAAGGACGCGTGGATGGTCGGCTACACGCCGTCACTCTCGACTGCGGTCTGGGTCGGAACTCCCGACGGTGAGGCGATCACCAACTCGGGCGGCGCGATGATCTACGGCTCGGGTCTGCCTTCGGACATCTGGAAGGACACGATGGACGGCGCCCTCGAGGGCACCGACAACGAGAAGTTCCCGACGCCCGGCAAGATCAACGGTCAAGCCGGTGGCGTTCCGGAGTACACGGCACCTGCACCGCCCAAGACGTCGGCGCCGCCGACCACCACACCGACGACGACGGAAACCACTCCGCCGCCCGTGGTGACGACGACGCAGGTCGAGGTTCTTCCGGGCATCACGATCCCGATTCCTGGCATCTCCCGGCCGACGACAACCGCGCCGCAGGTACCGGGGGCAGGCGAGACCACCGAGGAAGAACCGGCAGGTGTGAGCCCCGGCCAGTAGTTGGAGGGTGGTCGGTTCGAAAGACGGTAACCTCGCGGAGTGGCCGCGAATGCTGATGATGCCGAACCGACCTCCCCCGCTCCGCTGGCCGAAGATCTTCGTTCGGCGGATTGGCGGGACGTTCCCAGTCGCAACGACGCGATGGTGTCTGCGCTGTCGGGAACCGTCGGTGGTCCGGTCGGTCGTCACACGCTGATCGGACGCACCCGCTTCTTCACACCGATGCGAGTGATTCTTCTGCTCGCCGTGGTGTTCTTGGCTTTCGGCTGGTTCGCGAAGGCCGGTTGTATTCAGCAGGCGCCGGTCGGCGAGAGCGGGCAGGTCGGCCTCGACTGGAGTGGCAGCCGTCAGTACGTGGCGATGTGTTACTCCGACACCGTTCCGCTGTACGGAGCCGAACGCCTCGATCAGGGCGCTTTTCCGTACAAGACGTCGTGGGAAGAAGTACGCGGCGACGGTTCGATCCAGATGCGGTACATGGAGTATCCGGTCATCTCGGGGCTCTATCAGTACGGAGCGATGAAGGTCGCCAAGGCGTGGGATTCGATCACCTGGCTGCCGGGCGCGATCCAGGTGGCGCTCTATTTCAACGTCGTCGCGTTCGGGTTGGCGTTGGCGTGGCTGGTCACCGTGTGGGCGAGCACCCTGCTGGCCGGACGACGGGTGTGGGACGGCGCGCTGATCGCCTGTTCGCCCCTGGTGATCGTGCACGTGTTCACGAACTTCGATCCTCTGGCGACGGCGTTCGCGGCCGGCGGGTTGTTGGCGTGGGCACGCAAGCGGCCCGTGCTCGCGGGAATTCTGCTCGGCCTGGGCGGAGCCGCGAAGCTCTACCCGCTGCTCCTACTCGGACCGCTATTCGTCCTGTGTCTGCGCGCGGGCAAGACGAGGGACTGGCTGGTGACCGCACTCAGCGCCGTCGCGGCATGGCTTGCGGTGAACCTCCCGATCGCCGCGCTGTACCCCCACGGTTGGTACGAGTTCTTCCGGCTCAACTCCGAACGCGGGGCCGATCCCGATTCCCTCTACAACGTGATCGCGTCGTTCACGTCGTGGAAGGGCCTCGACGGTCCTCTCGCACAGGGTGAGTCGCCGTCGAATCTCAACGCCGTTTCTCTGCTGCTGTTCGTGGCAGTCTGCATCGGTGTCGGTTACGTCGCCCTGACGGCGCAGCGTCGTCCGCGGGTTGCGCAGCTGTGCTTCCTGTTGGTGGCGGGCTTCCTGATCACCAACAAGGTGTGGAGCCCGCAGTATTCGTTGTGGCTGGTGCCGCTGGCCGTGTTGGCCTTGCCGCACCGCCGACTTCTGCTCGCGTGGATGACCATCGACGCCCTGGTCTGGGTTCCTCGAATGATGTACTACCTCGGGGTGTCCAACAAGGGGCTGCCCGAGCAGTGGTTCACCGGCACCGTCGTGATTCGCGACATCGCGGTACTCGTTCTGTGCGCGCTGGTGCTCCGGCAGATCTACCGGCCGTCGGAGGATCTCGTGCGGTACGGGTTCATCGACGATCCCGCGGGCGGTGTTCTCGATCAGGCGCCGGACAAACAACCCTCCTGGCTACCGGGTTGGCTGAAGCCGACCAAGGCGAAGGAACCGGAACCCGTCACGGTCTGAGGTCACCACTCGTCGAGGGTGGTGTACCCGTCCTGGACCGCGCGGGCGAACAACGCCGCCTTCGTGGGAGCCGGCCGCCCGACGTCGCTGTACTTCGTGCGGATCCGAGTGATGTGTGTGTTGACGGTGCAGACGCGGAGGTCGAGTGTCTCGGCGACCTCGGACTTGGAGTCCGAACGAAGCCAGGCAAGAAGTACTTCGATCTCGCGGACGCTCAGCTTCGGCTTGTGCTTGCCGTGCTTGGGGTTGCCGACTCGGGACACGTTTGCCTCGATCTTCGAAGAAATGCCGATTGAAGACATGCGAGTAGCGCCTTTCGACGGAGGGGATGGGCGTCGACTGCCGTATTTGCAGAAGGGCTGCTGACTTCGGGCGCGACTGAGAACGAGTATTTCGATCGAGGCGTCTCAGTGGAACGGGCGCAACTCTCTCGATACAGAGTCCATACAACGGACAAATCCCCTACCTGCTCCGATAGAGTGCGTCGCTATGAACTCGAAGGCGGAAGCCGGTAGGCACAATCAGGTCGATCCGGGCCAGATCGAGTCGCGTGGACAGTTTGCTGAGGCGCTCACGGCGTTGCGGAAGGCAGCCGGACTGACGGTTCGCGAAGCGGTCGAGCGTTCGGGTGGTTTGCACGGAACCGTCAGCGGATGGTTTGCCGGCCAACACCTGCCGACGCCGGCGAGTACCCCGATGTTTTTCGCGCTCCTCGAGGCGTGCGGCGTCGATTCCGAGGATGAGCGGCAGCGCTGGATCAGTGCGGTGCAACGAGTGAGGCAGTTGACGGCCAGACGACGCGGCGACGCCACCGTTCCGTATCGAGGTCTCGAATCGTTCCGGCAGGAGGACGCCGAGTGGTTCTTCGGTCGAGACGAACTCACTGCCAACTTGGCCGAACGGGTGGCGTCGGCGATACGAGGTGAAGGTCGCCGTCAGTTCATGGTGATCGGCGCTTCCGGATCGGGTAAGTCGTCGTTGCTGCGGGCCGGGCTCGCCCCGAAGATCGCCGGCGACGATCCACGGTTCGACGGCTGGCAGGTGCAAATCCTGCAGCCGGGTACGGGAGGAATTCCGTCGTCGATCGGCGCCGAATCAACCGTCCTGATCCTCGACCAGTTCGAGGAACTGTGGACGCAGTGTGACAGCGATCGACGCGAGGAAATGTTGCAGACTCTCGCGGAACTCGGTGAGAACACCATTGCCGTCATCGGCATGCGTGCCGACTTCTACGGGCTCGCAGCGGAGGAACCGCTTTTGGTGCCGCTGCTCGACGACTCGCCGATGGTGGTCGGGCCGCTGACCGAGGAGCAGTTGCGTGAGGTGATCGTCGAGCCGGCGGTCAAGGCCGGGATGACCGTGCAGAGCGAATTGGTTCAGGTTCTGATCTCCGAGCTGACACCACGCGGTTCGCGCGCGGCGAGCGACCCCGGCGCTTTGCCCTTGCTCTCACACGCGTTGTTGGGGACCTGGCAACGGTCGACGCGTAAGACGCTGACGGTCTCGGATTACTACGCCACCGACGGGATTGCCGGAGCAGTCCAGCAAAGCGCGGAGGAAGTGTACGGCGAGCTCACAGAGAGGCAGCAGCAGTTGGCGCGCAGGATCTTCCTGCGGTTGGTCAACGTCGACGAAGTGACGCAGACGCGACGGCGCGCACCGCGCACCGAACTCTTCCTCGGTGACGACGTCGACGATGTGAACACCGTCATCGACCGGTTCGCCTTACGACGCCTTCTCACCGTCGACGAGGAGACCGTCGAGGTTTCGCACGAGGTCTTGCTGTCCGCGTGGAGTCGGCTTCGCGATTGGATCGACTCGGACCGGGCCGGCCTGGCGGTGCATCGCCGGTTCACCTACGCGGCGCAGGTGTGGGAAGACAGTGGACGCGACCCTGGCGCGGTGCTCGGACCCGCGCGTCTTCACCTGACGGAAGAATGGCTGAACTCGGGCGAACTCGGTCTCCCGTTGGAGCCGAGCCAGACCCGCTCCGCCGACCTCAACGCCACCGAACGGGAGTACCTCGCCGCGAGCATCGAGCATCGTGATCAGCAGGAATTCGCCGATCGACGACGTACGCGCGTGCTACGACGGCTCGTGACTGCGTTGGCGGCAGCGTCGGTGATCGCTCTTGTGTTGGCGGTGGTTGCCACCGTCGCCGGTATCGGAGCGAACCGTCAACGTGTCCAGGCGGATACCGCGCGCGACGAGGCGATGTCGCGGCAGGTTGCCACTGAGTCGATAAGGATGCGTGAACGGGATCCGTCGCTGGCGTCGCAGCTCGCTCTGGCGGCATTTGCGGTCAACGAAACGACCGAAGCCCGCTCGGCTTTGCTGGATGCATCCGGCGTTCATTCGGCTACCCGCATCATCGGACCGCCCGGCGCGATGAAGGCGCGGATAAACCCAGCCGGAACTGTTGTTGCGGTGGGTGGTTCGGACGGGAAGGTCAGACTGTATCCGATGGTGGACGGTGTGGCCTCAGCTGTTCCGCAGGCGGAGTTCCTCGGAGTCTCGGAGGGCACGGCCCTCTTTGCCGTCGCCTGCAGCCCGGACGGACGGTTGCTTGCCACCGGTGGTGCGGGCGGTGCTGCACAGCGGGACGTGTCGGATCCGAGGAACCCGGTGCGTGGAACTCTTCCGGTCGACGGTGAACGAGTCGTGCAGGACATGGAGTTCAGCCCCGACGGAACCAAGCTGGTCGCCGGTACCTCGACGCCCGACGTCCTGCGATGGAACATCGACAACTCCACGAATGCCCTTGCCTTGCCTGCGCTTCCGCATCCAGCTGACGGCATCGTCACCGCGACGTTCAGCCCCGACGGACGCTTCCTCGTGGCGGGCGGGCGTCAAGCGACACTGCGCGTGTGGGACGTCGCGAAGTGGGGTGAGGAATCGGCGCCGATCTTCGCGACCGAGCCCAACGGCACCACCGTCCACTACCTCGGCGTCGCCTTCAGCCCCGACGGGCGTGAGCTTGCGGCGGGAACGACTGGCAGGGAGGTGGTTCGGTGGGACATGAGCGACCCGGCGCGCCCGACTCCCCTTCCTGCACTGACGGGATTCTCCAGTTACGTCAACGAACTCAACTACGGCAAAGACGGAACACGCCTTGCTGCCGGAAGTTCCGACAACTCCGTGCGCGTATGGGACCCACGAACCGGGGCGTTGATCGAAACACTTCCGGACAGTGGGGCGGTGACCACCGTCGACTACAGCGACGACGGCCGCAACCTGATCACCGGAGGCCTGAACGGCGTCACTCGCGTGTGGGCTCTGCCCGGTCCGGTCTGGGCGGGACCTCGGGACACGATCTTCACCGGTCCCTTCGCCGCGGACGGCTCGCGTCTGGTGGCCGGCGTCGGCGCCAGGGGCGGCGCGATGTTGGCGTGGAACACCGAGGATCTCGATCGCCCCGCGATGATGCCGGAGCTGAAACCGCAAGGGGCCGAATCCTTCACCGGAGCATCGGCGGTCTCGGCAGACGGGAACCTGGCTGTGAGCGGCACCGGCGGCGGCGGTGCCTATCTTTGGGACCTGAGTGATCCGGCGTCGCCACGGATCTACAGCGAACCTGCGGTGTACGTGAAGGGCATCGTGGCGGTTGTCGCACTGAATCCCGCCGGAGATCTGCTGGCGGTGTCCTCGCAGGACGACAACAGCATTGCGTTGGTCGACGTTTCCGACCCGTCGGCTCCGAAGCTGCTGTCGTCGACCGATGTCGGCTCTTACCCGCAGATGATGGCATTTCAACCGGGCGCCGACATCTTGGCGATCGCGAACGCCAAGAACGAAGTGGATCTGTGGGACGTGTCGAACGCAGCGTCGCCCCGCGTGGCAGCGACGGTCGGCGGATTCGAAAGTTACGCACTAGCAGTGTCTTTCAGTGCCGACGGAACCCTGTTGGCCGCCGGAAGTGCGGATCACAGTGTCGCCGTGTGGGACGTTCGCACACCGTCGGCACCCGAGGAGCTCGCTCGTCTTGTCGGCCCCGAGGGCGCAATCTATTCGATCTCGTTCAACCGCGCCGGTGATCGGCTCGCTGCGGGTGTCGGCGACGGAACCGTGTGGCTCTGGGACATCGAGACTCCCTCGCGGTCAACACGATTTGCGACGCTGTCCGCCTACCCGGGCCGCGTCAACGATGCGCAGTTCGCCGGCGAGAGTGACATGATCGCGGGCAGCGGGTCGGACAAGACGGTTCGCTTGTGGGGAATCGACCCCGACAGCGTCGTTGATCGATTGTGCCGCACCGCAGGATCTCCCATCACGGAAGCCGAGTGGGAGCGTTACCTGCCCGGTGTTCCCTACCAGGATCCGTGCGCCGGCTGACGCAGGTCAGTTCATCCAGAACTCGAGCGCCGCTTCCCGACCCAGCTCGCCTCCGCTGCCGGTTATGACCAGTCCGGCGGAGGTGAGCTTGTATGTCACGTCCTTGTTGGTGACGGTGAATCCGTTGCCGGTGGGGGTTGGATCGTCGAGTTCGATGGTGGCGCCGTCGCTCAGCCGCTGACCCTTGTAGTAGTAACGGCCGACTCCGGTTTCGCAGATCACGATTCGTGATCCGGTCGTGACGGCGATGGCGACGGCAGGATTGGTCGAGTTGCAACTGGGGCCGCCGGAGACGAAGCCCTGACGGTCGGTGCCCGAGACGGTCGGCGCCGGACCGATCGAGGTTGTGACGCGTGGGGGTGTCGTCGTTCTCGGCGCTGTGGTGGGTGCGCTCGGCGCCCGAGTCGTGGTCGTGGAGTGCGAGTACGGCGTAGTGTAGGTGAAACTCCGCGAACTCGCTTCATCGGCGGCGTTGCCGAAAGCGGCCGCGAGCAGCCCGAAGAACGCGATCCACACGATCACGGCCAGGATGCCGAGTGCGGTGAAGATGTAGCCGATGATCAGACCGGCAAGGGCGAGTCCGTCGCCTTCCTCGCCCGTCCGTTTGATCTGTCCGCGTGCGATGTGCCCGAAGACGATCCCCAACGGCGCGATGAGGAACGCGAAGACGAGAGCGAGTACCGCGAGTGTGTTGGTCGGGCGCCTGCCGTACGGATCGGGCTGCCCGTACGGAGCCGGTTGCCAATTCTGATTGCCCTGGTACCCGTACCCGCCCTGATCGCTCATGAGGTGAATCTTGGCATGGACTTCGCCGAAGAGTGCAGGTGATGGCTAGTTTCGGGTACGTGTCTCCAGCTGAGGCGCGATGGCCGGCCAATCGTCGTCGGTCATCGCGAACAGCGCTGTTGTCCGCCAACTGCCGTCGGCGCGGCGTCGGTGCTTGCGCAGCAGGCCCTCGAACTGAGCGCCGAGCTTTGCGATCGCTGCCCTGGACTGTTCGTTGAACTCGTCCGTGTGCCACTCGACGCGTACGGCTTCGAGCTGGTCGAAGGCGTGACGAAGCAGGAGCAGTTTCGATTCGGGATTGATCCCGGTTCCCTGAACCGATCGCGACAACCACGTGTATCCGATTGCAAGACTGCGGTTTACCGGGTCGATCTGGTACATCGACGTGGTACCGACCACGGCGTTCGTCGCGATGTTCACCTGCGCGAAGGCGATCCGATTCGGGTCGTCGGTGGCTGCAGCGATGTACTTCCGTGCCTGGTCCCGATCGGTGATGGGCGACGCGGTCCAACGAAAGATGGCCGGGTCGTCGGCAGCCGCGAGCAGAGCGTCGGTGTGCGCGACGCCCAGGGGTTCGAGTCGGACACGATCACCGGTCAGCGTCGGCGATTCGAACCATGAGGCAGTCATCAGGCGTGCTCCCGTGAGTGTGTCGGAAGGTTGTTGTCGGAGTTGGCAATCTGATCGGTCCCGCCGGCAAGCGGATACCGCAGCGGGACTCGTAGGAACAGGACGAAGAACACGGCGAGCAGGATGACGTGGCCCCACACGCTCGCCTGGACGACGGCTTCGTACTTGCTCGGATCGAGATTCATGTCCAGTTGGTAGAAGTACCGGAAGATGCCGATGCCCAACGCCGCGTCGACGATCAGATAGGCGACGATCCAGAACCACCGGATCTTGAACAGGACGAGGAACGGCAGGATCCACAGCGTGTACTGCGGTGAATTGACCTTGTGCAGCAACACGAATCCGCACAGCATCGCGGCACTGACCGCAATCCACGGAAAGTAGCCGTCGCTGACGTAGCGTCGCCAACCCAGATACATCGCGAGCGCGAACGACGCCAGGATCATCACCGGAGACAGAATGCTCACCAGTGCGTCGTAGTCGGCGTTGAGTTCGCGAACCCCGAAACCGTAGAACGGGCGCAGCCCCCAGAACCACAGTGAGTTGGTGGTGATGTCTGCGCTTCGCTTCTCCTGGAAGCTGAACGACGCGCGCCAGCCTTCGTACGAGATGAGGGCGAACGGGAGGTTGACGAGGACGACGGTGACGATCGCCGCTCCCGCCGTCATCAGCGCTCCACGAACGTCGTAACGCTTGCCTTCGGTGCCGCGTAGGAGCACGTAGGCCATGAGCGGCAGGACGAACATTCCCGGGTACAGCTTCAAACAGAAACCGATCGCCAGGATGACGGCCGCCAGAACCGCGCGAGTTCGCAGTGGGATCCGCTCGAACGTCATCAGGAAGATCGCGCCGACGCTGGTGGCCACCACCGGGAGCTCCCAGTTGTGGAATGCGTACAGAACCAGGGGCGGAGTCGCCGACCACACGAGCGCGTACGCGCCGCTCATCTTGCCGAGCATCCACGCCGTGAGCAGTCCGAAAGGAGCCAGGATCAGTGCCGAGTGCAGAAGGAAATCAGTGTCGGTGTGTGAGCCGATACCGCCCAGCCACATCAGAATTCCGCTGAGCACCGGGTATTCGACGGTTCCGCCGGTCAGGAATCCTTCGGGCGTTATGCCGCCGGTGACGAAGGGGAACAGATGCTGATCGATGCCTCGTCCGAGCCAGAGCAGTTGAATGTCGGAGTAGCAGACGTCGATGTTCTTGTTGACGTCGAAGTTCAGGCTTCGGCCGTCGGGCGCGAACGGTGCACCGCCGCATCTGGCCTTGTTGAAATAGCCCAGCGCCATCGTCAGCCCGCACAATCCGACGACCAACGCCAGGATCGACGCCGGGGTCTTGCGGTCTGTTCGCATGATTCTCACCCTAGGGGGCGCAGTGCCTCGCGGGGTGACACGTCTGCGCCACGCGTCGCGTATCGACCTGGCGGTCTTCGCGGATGGGCGGGACGATTTCCCTGGTCAAGGCCCCTCGTGTAACCTACGAGGGTTGCTGACGCAACGACCCTCCTGCCACGGATAGTCCGTGGCCGTTTTCACTTAGTCCACAGGAGGTGATGAGGTCTTATGCGTCATTACGAATTGATGGTCATCCTTGACCCCAGCCTGGACGAGCGCACTGTCGCTCCTTCACTGGATACGTTCCTCAATGTTGTGCGCCAGCACGGCGGCACGATCGACAAGGTCGATGTCTGGGGTAAGCGTCGTCTCGCCTACGAGATCCTGAAGCATGCTGAAGGTATCTACGCGGTGATCGACATCAACGCCACTCCCGCCACCGTCGCTGAGCTCGATCGTCAGCTCGGTCTGAACGAGTCGGTTCTGCGCACGAAGGTTCTGCGCCACAACAAGTAATTACTGTCGGTAGCGAGCTCTACTCTCGCGCCCAACGGTCTTACATCAATGCAGGAGGAACCACATGGCTGGCGACACCATCATCACCGTCATCGGAAACCTGACGGCTGATCCTGAACTTCGTTTCACCCCGGCGGGTGCCGCGGTTGCAAACTTCACGGTTGCTTCCACGCCCCGCACCTTCGACCGTAATTCCAATGAATGGAAAGACGGCGATGCACTGTTCATGCGTTGCAACATCTGGCGCGAAGCAGCCGAGAACGTCGCGGAGAGCTTGACCCGAGGTTCACGAGTAATCGTGAGCGGCCGGCTCAAGCAGCGTTCGTACGAAACTCGCGAGGGCGAAAAGCGAACTGTCGTCGAGCTCGAAGTCGATGAAATCGGTCCTTCACTGAAGTACGCCACGGCAAAGGTCAACAAGGCCAACCGTGGTGGCGGCGGTGGAGGCGGCAACTTCGGCGGTTCCTCCGGCGGATCGGGTGGCGGACGTCCGAGCGCTGCACCTTCGGGTGGAGACGATCCTTGGGGCAGTGCTCCTCAGGCTTCGGGCTCCTTCGGTGGTGCGGGCAGCGACGAACCGCCCTTCTGATCCGTACCTGATCAGGAACATCCAGAAAAGAGCAAAGACATGCCGAAGCCGCCCTTGCGCGACAAGGTTATGAAGAAGAAGGTCTGCACCTTCTGCAAAGAGAAGAACACGCAGATCAACTACAAGGACACGACGTTGCTTCGTAAGTACGTCAGCGATCGCGGAAAGATCCGTGCTCGCCGTGTCACCGGCAATTGCGTCCAGCACCAGCGCGACGTTGCCATTGCCGTCAAGAACTCACGTGAGGTAGCACTGCTGCCTTACGCCACCGTGGCTCGCTAAGGAAAGGGAGGAAAGAACATGAAGCTCATCCTCACCGCTGACGTGGACAACCTCGGTGCGCCTGGCGACACCGTGGAGGTCAAGGACGGCTACGGCCGTAACTACCTGCTCCCCCGCGGACTGGCAATCGTCGCCACCCGTGGCGCCGAGAAGCAGGTCGAGGGCATCCGTCGTGCACAGGAAGCGCGCGCTGTGCGCGGCCTGGATCACGCCAAGGAGCTCAAGGCAGCTATCGAGGGCCTCGAGTCCGTAACACTGACGGTCAAGACCGCCGGTGGCTCGGGCAAGCTCTTCGGTTCGGTTACCGTCGCTGACGTCGCTGCTGCGATCAAGGCTGCCGGTGGACCGGTTGTCGACAAGCGCTCCATCGTGTTGCCGAAGGCTCACATCAAGAACACGGGCAAGCACGCCGTGGTCGTGAACCTGCACCCCGATGTGGTTGCCAAGTTCAACCTGAACGTCGTCGGCGCATAGTCGACTGTTCGTCTCGTCGGGCCCCGCGCACTTCGGTGTGCGGGGCCCGACGTTTTGTTTCGGGGTGCGGTGTGCCGACTGTCAGCGTCCCGAATCGGACCTGGGGATAACTCTCACACTGTGATGTTCGCCTTCGGTGATCAGTGATGAATCGGGCGAGGCAACACGCCCGACACGCCGACGCGCCGACTGTGGAAAAACTATTTTCATCAACAGGCCTGTGAAATTGTGGATAGCCATCTACCTGGCCCTTTGTAGTAACTATGCAAAGTAGTCCCCAAATGCTCCACAGGCGGTGCACACCGTGGGGCGGGAGTTTCCACAAAGCATCCACAGGTTTATCCACAGTCCGGTTTGTATGCGGACCTACTAGTCCCTAACGTCATCTCGGCGTCTATCTACAGACCGGCCGTCAGCGGCTAGGGGATGTCGGTGGGTGCAGGTACAAATGATGAGGGCGCTGCGGTTTCTGGCAGTGTCGTCGAGTGTTTTACGGGAAGGTCTCGCTTGTGGCTGTTGTAGATGATCGAGGACCTTCCGACTTCTCGGGGCCGGATTACCCAGGCCCTCCCGAGGCCGAGCCCGACCAGGAGTTCGGACGCCAGCCACCACAGGACATGACTGCCGAGCAGTCTGTGCTCGGCGGCATGCTGCTGAGCAAGGACGCCATCGCCGACGTCCTCGAGGTACTGCGTCCGGGTGACTTCTACCGGCCCGCCCACCAGTCCGTCTACGACGTGATCCTGGACCTCTACAGCCGCGGCGAGCCCGCCGACCCGGTGACGGTCTCCGCCGAGCTCGACCGTCGAGGTGAGCTCCGCCGTATCGGTGGTGCTGCCTACCTGGTGACGCTGACCCAGACAGTGCCCACAGCGGCCAACGCCGCCTTCTATGCCGAGATCGTGGCGGAGAAGTCCGTGCTGCGTCGTCTCGTCGATGCCGGTACGCGCATCGTCCAGTACGGCTACGCCGGCACCGAGGGCCAGGACGTGGCCGAGGTTGTCGACCGCGCGCAGGCCGAGATCTTCGAGGTCACCGAGCGTCGAACCACCGAGGACTTCGTACCCCTCACCGAACTCCTCCAGCCCACGATGGACGAGATCGACTCCATCGCCAGCCGCGGCGGAATTTCCCTCGGTGTGCCCACCGGATTCAAGGATCTCGACGAGATCACCAACGGCCTTCACGCAGGTCAGATGATCATCGTCGCGGCTAGACCTGGTGTCGGTAAGGCTCTCGCCCTCGACACTCCCCTCGCGACCCCCAGTGGCTGGACCACGATGGGTGACGTTGCTGTCGGTGATCTGTTGATCGACAACCACGGCAAGCCGACGCGGGTTGTTGCCGCTACCGACGTGATGGTCGACCGCCCTTGCTACGAGGTCGAGTTCTCCGACGGAACTGTGTTGGTTGCCGACGAGCAGCATCAGTGGTTGACGGAGACCTCCAGTGTTTCGGTCCGCACTACCGCCGATATTTACGCCCATCTGGATTCCGGGCATCGAGTTGCCAACACTGCTGCCTTGAATTTTGCGGCCCAGGAACTCGTGACTCCCGCTTACACCTTCGGTGTGTGGTTGGGCACCGACGGTGCTCTCGATTCGGTTGACCCCGAGATTGCCATGTTCCTCGAGGGCGATGGTTGCGCCCAGGTGTCCTTGGAAGACAAGCGCATTCCGGCCGAGTACCTCCGTGGCCCCATCGGGCAGCGACGCGACCTGCTGGCAGGCATCCTCGATGTTGCGGGTGTTGTCGGCGACGACGGTTCGATTGCCTTGGCGATTGCACATCAAGGTCTGTCAGGCGATATCGCGGAGTTGGTTGTTGGCCTCGGTTTTGGAGTAACAATTGCAGGCGAATCAGTTCTGTCGATTGTTGCAAACGCAGATGTGTTCCGCGTTTCTCGAAAGATGTTGTTCCACAAGGAACTGCGCGCCGAGGATCACGGATCGCGCTTCATTGTCGACGTTCGGCCAATTGCGAGTGTTCCGGTTCGCTGCGTCGAGGTCGACAACGCCGACCACATGTACCTGGCCGGTCATTCGATGGTCCCGACGCACAACTCCACGCTCGGAATGGATTTCCTGCGTTCCTGCTCAATTACCCATGGCATGGCCAGCGTCATGTTCTCGCTGGAAATGAGCAAAACCGAGATCGTCATGCGTCTGCTGTCCGCAGAGGCAAAGATCAAGCTCGGCGACATGCGCTCCGGAAAGATGACCGACGACGACTGGACCAAGCTCGCGCGCCGCATGAGTGAGATCAGTGAGGCGCCGCTATTCATCGACGACTCCCCCAACCTCACCATGATGGAAATCCGCGCAAAAGCGCGGCGGCTCAAGCAGAAACACGACATTCGCCTGATCGTCATCGACTACCTCCAGCTGATGAGCTCGGGTAAAAAGGTCGAGTCCCGTCAGCAGGAAGTCTCCGAATTCTCCCGTAGTCTAAAGCTTTTGGCGAAGGAGCTCGAAGTTCCGGTTGTCGCGATCTGTCAGCTCAACCGTGGTCCCGAGCAGCGAACCGACAAGCGTCCGCAGGTCGCCGACCTTCGTGAGTCCGGATCGCTCGAGCAGGACGCCGACATGGTGATTCTGCTGTACCGCCCCGACGCGACCGAGCGAGACGATCCCCGTGGCGGTGAAGCCGACCTGATTCTGGGTAAGCACCGTAACGGCCCGACCGCGACAATCACTGTGGCGCACCAGCTTCACCTGTCCAAGTTTGTGGACATGGCCCGGGGATAGTGGCTGCCGCCATCGCCTGAAGGTGGGACGGATTTCAGATCTTGTGAGATCCCTGCTACAAGCACCAATTCGATTCCACTAGTGCAAAATTCGGTTTGTCTACAGGTGGGGTAGTGCTGCGGTGAGGAAGACGGCGCCGAAGGCGATTCCGGCAGTGCCGGTGAGGATCCCGACCACGCCGGCGGTGTTGTCGCCCAGATCGCGTCCGGGGGTGTCGGGTCGGCGCGCTGCCAGGGCGGTTCCGATGGCGGTGGCACCGAGGAGGATGCTGAGGCCGAACATCCAGAACGTCAGTATCGAGAGTGCACCGAGCATCAACGCCATGTCGCTGTATTCGTCGCTGGTGATCGGACGGTGGTGATCCCACCAATCGGGCGAGGTGTGCGGGCGGGATTCGGTGTTGTCGGTGTTGTCGGATTGTTCGTGCGGGGGGATGGTGGATGCAGTCATGGCAGCTGAAGGGTTCTCGCGCTGATTCTTTCGTGTGGTGGATGTACCGGTGTGCGCCACGGGTGTGCAGTGGGAGATCGAAACGATGGTGGGTGAGGCCCGAGAACCCATTGCGTGTCTTCGGGAGTCACCCCACCATCAAGCGGTGTTCGGGCCAGGCGGATCAGGCTTCGATCTGCACCTGTGTTGTCGATCCGGCGTTATCGGTTCGGGAGGGTGGTCCGGAGGAGACCTCGATCCTCCGCGGTTTCGCCTTCTCTGCGATCGGCAACGTCACCGTCAACACGCCGTTGTCGTACGAGGCCTCGATCTGTTCGGCGTCGATGTCGTCGCTGATGGACAGCTGCCGTTTGTATGTTCCAGCGAAACGCTCACTCGCCAGCCAGCTCACACCCTCTTCGGAGAGGGCGGTGCGGTGCGCGGTCAACGTCAGGGTCGAGCCGTCGATGCGGACGTCCACTGATCCTGGGTCGACGCCGGGAAGATCGGCGTGCAGGACGTACTGGTCCTCGACCTTGTAGAGGTCCATCGGCATGAACCGTGGACTGCGTCCGTTGCCGGTTCCCGCGGCGAGTACGGACTTGGTGATCGCGTCGATGTCGGTGAAAGGATCGAAACGAAGCACAGCAACACACCTCCCATATTGTGAAAAGAAAGGTCACCGCCACTGTGGCGGTTGACCGAACTTACTGTGCGAGAACATGATAACCACACGAATTAGCACTCTGCAACCGAGAGTGCCAGAAGCTTTGGGGAAGTGTTCCGGTCCCTGAAGATCGCTGCGTTGCCTGGTCCCGACAAAAGCGGTGGCCGCCTTCGGCCTCGAATCGACTCGGGCGGCGCGGTACGGCACTTCGTCAGTAGCGGCGGTGCGGTAATGGAGCCGCCGGCTCTGTCGCCTTCGATGCCAAGAAGTGGTCACGCTAGCTGCGCAGTAGCCGCGGTGCCTGGAAAGGTGGCCCGTGCCTGGTATTTGGTTTGCAGACGTCTGTTCCGAATGCTTTCGCAAAATAGGTCTTTTCCCGATGTTTGCGGGTGGATCGGGCATCGAACATCGCGGGTGCTCGTTCATCGGAGTCGCTGCGAACGATGTCGGTGTTCGTGCACACACCGAACCGGCTGTAAGGGAGAACACTTCGGCCACCGTCAAAGCTTGCTCATCACAATGGAACTGGGACTTTCGACCCTGTCGTCTACAAGCAGTGCGCAATAACCTTCGTCGGGTCGGGGGCACCCGTTCCGTTCGAGGGGGCAAACATTCGGGCGGGTGTTCGTCAAGGCAAGGCCATATCACCCTCACTGGTCTCCTTGCCGGGCCTTGAGCTGTGCGCGCCCAGAAGTGCTCAGGGCCCGCCCGATGCGGGGATCGAGAAAGTGAAGACGAAAGGTTCTCAGATGAGCCGAAGGAGTGATCGGCGATCGACAAGTTCTGCTCGCCGCCTGGCCACGCGGACTACCGGTGTCAGAGGTTCGGCGTGTAAGCCGAACTCGCTCACGGCAGAAGATCTGAGGGCTGTAATCGAGTCCCTCACTGGAGTTCTCGCTGCTCGAGAATCGAGCGCGGAAACCGCACCTCTCGCCGGAAATCCTCCGTTGTCGACGCCAACTGACAGGCAGTTCTGAATCGCACCGGCATTTTCGCAGCCGGACAGCATATTCGAACTCAGACGCGCTGTCAGCCGGGACGGGTGGTAATCACAGAAGGAGGTGGAAGATGTCGAAGGCGACTGTCCATTGGGCTGTGCCGGGGTTCTTGCGGTCCGGCTCGACCGTGGCGAAAGTTTGCGCCAGCGCTACGCTCAACCCTCCTGCGATCAGCGGCAGTCGTTGCTCTGTCTCCTCGGAGAGGGCCACGTCCAAGGGCGGGCGGGCCGTGAGCTGATCGAGCAGCGGTTGAAGTTCGATCTCCTCGTCGAGTTTTTCGAACCGGTGGATGCTCTCCTGTAATCCCTTGGTGATCGGCAGGTCCCACGGTTCGATCACGTCGCGCAAGTTTGCTTTCGCGGAGGCTTTCCCGATCAGGATCACGTCGTAGATCTTGTCGTCGATGAAATCGGTATAGCGCTTGAGATCGTTCCGGTCGACCTGCAGTCCGGCCGCTGCCCTGAAGAACCGTTGGAATTTCACGGTGCCCATTACTGGCATGTCGTCAGCTCCTTTCGAAGTATTCATGGATTTGGCGTACGGCCATCGCTCCTTCGCCGACGGCGGATGCCACTCGTTTCACCGAACCTCGGCGGATGTCGCCCGCCGCGAACAGGCCGGGCAGGCTGGTTTCGAGCGTCCTGGACAGGCCGCCGTTGATTGGCAGGCTGCCGTCTGCTCGTGCGTGGATCGCGTCCACACCGGTGAGGACGAAGCCGTGGTCGTCGAGTGCGATCGCGTCGGCAAGCCACCCGGTGTGCGGTACCGCCCCGATGAAGACGAACAGGGCGCGCACCCGAATCGTGTCCTGGTCGCCGGTATGATTGTCCTCGACCGCAATTGCTTCGAGGTATTTCTCGCCGTGGACCGCACGAATCTCGGTGTGCCGGTGTACGGTGACCCGCGGATGGTGTTCGATCTGGTCGACCAGGTATCGGGACATGCTCTTCCCGAGGTCATCGCCGCGGATGAGCAGGTGCACCTGTGAGACATGCTCGGCGAGGAAGACGGCGGCCTGGCCGGCGGAGTTGCCGCCACCGACGATGGCTATCGGGTCGGTGCCGCATATCCGTGCTTCCTGATGCGTTGCGGCGTAGTACACGCTTGTTCCTTCCAGCGCCTCGATCCCCTGAACGGCCAACTTGCGGTACCGCGCTCCGGCGGCGAGCACAACGGCCCGGGCGTGCACCGACCCGCCGTCCGCCAGTCGGAGCACATGGTTCCCGGCCTCGGATCCCAAACCGGTCACTTCTGCCGACACCAGGATGCGGGCGCCGAACTTCCCGGCCTGGAGCACGGCTCGCTCGGCCAATTCGGAGCCGGAGACCCCGGCGGGGAATCCCAGATAATTCTCGATCCGGGATGAGGTACTGGCTTGGCCGCCCGCAGCGATCCGCTCCAACGTCACCGTGTTCAACCCGTCCGAGGCGCCGTACACCGATGCGGCCAGGCCGGCCGGTCCGGCACCCACGACGACGAGGTTGTAGACGTCCTTGGCTGCGTCCGCGACGGGTGCCGGGACAGGAAGCCCGACGACGCGTGCGAGTTCCGCATTCGTCGGATTGCGCAGCACCTTCTCGCCGTGCCAGATCACGACGGGTGTGTCCTCGGGTGCGACGTTCAGGCTGCGTAGCAGCTGCTCCACTCGTTCGTCCTGTTCCAAGTCGAACCACTTGTGGGGCAGACGGTTTCGCATCGCGAACTCACGAAGTCGCAACGTATCCGGGGAGAAGCAGGAGCCGATGATCCGGAATCCGGAGCCGAGCCCGATCAGCAAGTGCCGACGCACAAGGTAGGCGCGCAGGATCAAATCGCTGAGCACGGGATCGTGGGCAATCAGCTCGCGTACCTGCTCGGCCGGGACGACGAGTACCTCGCCGTCCTCGATCGCTTCGGCGGTGAAGAACGCCACCTGCCCTTCCAGGAGTCCGAGCTCGCCCAGGAAACGCCCAGGACCGTGCACGCGCAGTATCCGGCGCTCGCCGTCCGCGTCGCCTTCGTCGACGACTGCGATCTTTCCGGAAAGGACGACGACGAAATCGTTGTCAGGCGCGCCTTCTCGGATCAGCACCTCGCCGGCGTGAACCGGTCGACGCGAGCCACCGACCTCGAGCTTCGCGACCTGGTCGTCTGTCAGCCGCGGGAAGGCGCCCTCCTCGTCCGGGGTCTCGTCGTCGACCGGCGGGCTGTACCCGATGGGTGAGGCGCCCTCAGACGAAGTTCTGGTCGACATAACACCACCGCCAATCCTCGCCGGGCTCCATCGACTGGACGATCGGATGCCCGATGGCGTGAGCGTGAGCACTCGCGTGCCTGCCCGGCGAAGAGTCGCAGCAACCGACGTGTCCGCACGTCAGGCACAGCCTCAGATGCACCCACGGGGTGCCGAGGCGAAGACATTCCTCGCAGCCCTGCGGGGTACGCGGCACCACGGCCCGGATCGCGGTTACATGTGGGTCCGCATGGACAGGACTCATGACTTCGCCTCCTCGCCGGCATTTTCCGATAGCGCCTGATCGAGCCACGTGCGCAGCTGGGGGACCGGAGCTGCGCCCGACTGGCGAGCGAGAACCTCACCCCGGTCCATCACCAGCAGAGTCGGCACGGCGCGGACGGTGAATCGTTCAGCCGTCCGGGGTGCAGCATCGACGTCGACCTTGACCAGCTTGATCTGGCCGACGTGTTCTCTGGCGAGCTGCTCGAGCGCGGGGCTGACCATGCGACACGGGCCGCACCACGTCGCCCACAGATCCACGAGCACAGGCACCGAGGATTTTTCGACGATCTCCGCGAAGTCACCGTCTCCCGCCGCGGCGATCCAGGGCAGCGGCTCGTGGCAGTTGCCGCAGCGAGGTTTTCCTTCCCCTGCTGCCGGGATGTTGTTGGTCTTGCCGCAGTTCGGGCACTTCACCTTTTCGGATCCCATGACCAGTTACCTCTTCTCAGGCCGCCGCGAAGGCGGGTTCGGCATACGCGACGGCAAGCTCGCCGCCGTCCACCGTGACGCTGATGGTGCCGTCCGGTTTGATCTCGCCGCGCAACAGTGCACGGCCGATCTTGGTTTCGACCTCGTGTGCGATGTATCGGCGCAGCGGCCGCGCACCGTAGACAGGGTCGAACCCGTGTTCGGCGATCAGTCGGCGTGCCTCCGGTGTGATTTCCAGGTGTATCTGTCTCTCCGACAACCTGTTTCGAAGGTCGGTGAGTTGCAGTTCCACTATGTGCTCGATCTGGGGCAGGGTGAGTGGGGAGAACAGCACGATGTCGTCGACCCGGTTGAGGAATTCGGGGCGGAAATGCCCGCGCAGTTCCGCCATCACCCGTTCCCTGGCGTCCGGCTTGATTTCGCCGTCGGCTGTGACCCCGTCGAGGAGATGCTGGGATCCGATGTTGGAGGTCATGATGATCACCGTGTTCCGGAAATCGACTTGCCTCCCTTGAGAATCGGTGATCCGGCCGTCGTCGAGCACCTGCAGCAGGGTATTGAAGACGTCGGCGTGGGCCTTCTCGATCTCGTCGAAGAGCACCACGGAGTACGGCTTACGCCGCACCGCCTCGGTGAGCTGGCCACCTTCGTCGTACCCGACGTATCCGGGAGGTGCACCGATGAGCCGACTCACCGTGTGCCGTTCCTGGTACTCGCTCATATCGAGGCGCACCATGTTGTCTTCACTGTCGAATAGGGCGCTGGCCAATGTCTTTGCAAGCTCGGTCTTTCCGACGCCTGTCGGGCCCAGGAAAATGAACGAACCGATCGGTCGACGAGGATCACGGATACCGGACCTCGCGCGGATCACAGCGTCCGCGACCAGTTGCACCGCCTCGTCCTGACCGACGACCCGCTCGTGCAGGATCTCGTCGAGCTTCAACAACTTCTCCCGCTCACCTTCTTGCAGCCGGGCGACCGGGATACCCGTCCATGCGGCCACGATCTCTGCGATCTCGTCTTCGGTGACCACTTCACGCAGCAACGGATTTCGGCCTTGTCTGGTGGCCAGTTGCTCCTCCGCCGCCTCGAGCCGGCGTTCGAGCTCGGTGATCTCGCCGTATCGCAACTCGGCTGCCCGATTGAGGTCGTAGTTGCGTTCGGCGGCCTCGGCCTCGACGCGCAACCGTTCCAAATCTCCTCGCAGTTCTTGCACCCGCCGGATCGCCTGCCGCTCCGCCTCCCATTGAGCGTGCCGGGCGTCTGCCTCGGCCCGCAGGTCGGCCAGCTCCTTGCGCAATTCTTCGAGGCGCGCCTTGCTGGCCGCGTCCGTTTCCTTGGACAGTGCGGCCTCTTCGATCTCCAGACGGGTCACCTTCCGGGTGAGCTCGTCGAGTTCGGCAGGCATCGAATCGATTTCGGTGCGGAGCCGAGCGCATGCCTCGTCTACGAGATCGATCGCCTTGTCTGGAAGGAAGCGGTCGGTGATGTATCGGTGCGAGAGGGTCACGGCGGCCACCAATGCACCGTCCTGAATTTTCACGCCATGGAACACCTCGAGGCGTTCTCGAAGTCCGCGCAGAATCGAGATCGCATCCTCGGCACTGGGCTCGTCGACGAGAACGGTCTGGAATCGACGCTCCAGTGCCGCATCGGATTCGATGTGCTTGCGATACTCGTCGAGAGTGGTGGCACCGATCATGTGCAGTTCGCCGCGTGCGAGCATCGGTTTGAGCATGTTGCCGGCGTCGAGAGACCCCTCGCCGCCGACCGAGCCCGCTCCGACCACGGTATGCAACTCGTCGACGAACAACAGGATGCGCCCCTCGGCAGCCTTCACCTCGGACAGCACGGCCTGCAGTCGCTCCTCGAACTCGCCGCGGTACTTCGCACCGGCCACCAGTGAACCCATGTCGAGCGAGAAGATCGTTTTGTCGCGTAGGCCCTCGGGCACGTCGCCGCGGACGATCCGCTGGGCGAGACCCTCGACAATCGCAGTCTTACCTACACCGGGGTCGCCGATCAGCACCGGGTTGTTCTTCGTTTTCCGGCTCAAGATCTGAGTTACCCTGCGTATCTCGGCATCCCGGCCGATGACCGGATCGAGTTTGCCTGCCCGCCCCTCGGAGACGAGGTCGCGCCCGTACTTCTCCAATGCCTCGTACGCCCCCTCCGGGGTTGCCGACGTGACACGCTGATTGCCGCGCACCTTCGTCAGCGCTGTGAGGAAGGCGTCCCGTGTGACCCCATGACTGGCGAGGACCCGCCCGGCCGCGCTGGCCGATCCTTCCTCGGAGAGGGCCATCACAAGATGCTCCACCGACACGTAGGAATCCTTGAGTCTCTTCGCCTCCCGCTCTGCGGCATCGAGCAGCTTGGCCAGACGCTGGGTGATCATCACCTGACCGGGGGTCGCGCCGGGGCCGCTGACCTTCGGCCTACGCGACAGTTCACGATCCAGATCGGATCGCAGTGCGTCGACGTTCGCGCCGGCCTGTTCGAGCAGTCGGGGCACCAACCCATCCTGCTGATCGACCAATGCGAGCAGCAGGTGCTCTCCGTCGACTTCGGTGTGGCCCATTCTGGTCGCAACATTCTGGGCTTCCTGCAAGGCTTCTCGTGACTTTTCGGTCAAGCTGCCGGTGTCCATGAGGATGTCCTCCTTCTGCGGGCCGCTGTTTCGAGTCTTTCGATTCGATCCAGCAGATCGAGCACGAGCCCGATTGCCGAGTAGTTGAGGCCCAGACCCGTCCGCAGTCGTTGGATGCGTGCGGCGTGGGTCACTTCGGATGGGTCGAACGACATCTCTCCGCCGGCGTAGCGGTGGGCGTCGAGCAGTCCGAGAGCCACGAGTTTTCGTGCCAGATCCGGGTGTAGGCCAGTACGTTCGGCGAAGGCGTCCGGCGACAATCCGGTACGGCGAACCAATACGTACTGAGTGATCGGCGTTGAGGTGCTCATGTCTCTTTCCTCGGATTGAAGTTCGATTCGGCGCCCAACTGCTCGAACAGTTCGCGTTCACGTGCTGTCGGTTTCGGCGGAACCATCACCTTGATTTCGGCGTAGAGGTTGCCGTTGGCACCGCGCGGATTGGGCATTCCCTCTCCGCGCAGGCGCAGCTTCCTACCAGTCGAAGAGCCAGGCACCACTTTGACTTTCGCCTCTCCACCCGGTGTGGGAACGACGACTGTCGACCCGAGAACCGCCTCCCATGGCGATACGGGCAGATCGACGTAGATGTCCCGACCCTGCACGCGGAACCGTGAATGCGGTTTGATCCGCACCACGAGGTACAGATCCCCAGGCGGCGCGTCACCGTTGCCTCGGCCTCCTTGCCCGGCCAACCGGATTCGCTGGCCGTCCAGGACGCCGGCTGGAATGTCGACGTCATACTGCCGTCCGTCCAGTCTGAGAGTGCGTTTTCCGCCCTGATAGGCCTCTTCCAGAGCCAGTTCCAGTTCGGCCTCCTGATCGGCGCCGGGAATCGGTCCGAACCCACCGCCTCCGCCGAACATCTGCCCGAAGAGGTCTTCGAAGTCGACGGCACCCTCACCACCGACACCGTGGCCGAAGTGCACCCTTCTCCCGCCACCGCCGTACCCGGCGGCGTTTGCCCGCACCCGTTCGTCGTAATCCTCGGGTACATGCCGGAAGTCGTCACCGAATCGGTCATAGCGTTTCCGGGTGTCCGGGTCGGACAACACCTGATAGGCCTCGTTGACCTCCTTGAACCTGTCCTCCGCAGTGGGATCCTTGTTCACATCGGGGTGGTACTTGCGGGCCAGCTTCCGGTATGCCTGCTGAATCTCGTCGGTGCCGGCGCCCTTCGGTACCCCGAGTACTTCGTAGTAGTCACGGGCCATCGGTGCTCACCCCTCTGGGCGGCTGACGACCACCGCGGCGGGCCGCAACTGTCGCCCGTCCTCTCCATAACCCGGGCGCAAGACCTCGACCACGGTCCCGGACGGAAGGTCGGGTCGGGTTACCACACTGACCACTTCGTGGAGTTCCGGGGAGAACGGCACACCGACCTCGTCGTGGCGCTCGAAGCCGAGTCGTGAGAGCACCTGTACCGCCTGGTCCCGGATCGCCTTCACACCTTCGACGACGGCCTGCGGATCGCTGCCTGCGTGTGCAAGCGCAAGCTCCAAGTTGTCCAGTATCGGCAGCCACGCCGCCGAAACCTTCGCTACTTCCGCGGCGCGTTCACGGTCCAGATCTTTGGCGTATCGCTTGCGCAGGTTGTCCAGATCTGCGACGGCCCTGCGCCAACGGTCCTCGAGTTGAGACAGCTCGTCTGCTGTCTCGGCGCGATCGGACTCGGTCTTGCTTTGATCCGTGTCGGCGCTGTTGGTAGTCGGCTCAGTCGTCGAATGATCTGCAGACATTTCCATCGTGCGCCTCAGCTTCGATCGAATTCGGCGTCGATCACGTCGCCGTCATCCGACGACGCAGCATCAGCGCCGCCTGCTTGGCCGTCGTCCGACTGGTCCGGCACAAGTCCGTAGAGCAGCTGTTGCAGCTCCGAGGTGAGTGGCTGAACCTCCGCGGGTGAAGCGCCGTCCTGCACGGCCTTTCGGGCGTCGGCAACCAGCATCTCGGCCCGCGCCTTCTCATGCGGCGGGGCACTGTCACCGAGTTCGGCGAGTCGCCGCTCCACTTGATACGCAACCGAATCGAGCCCGTTGCGCGCGTCGACCGCCTTGCGCAGCGCCTCGTCCTCACCCCGGTTCCGTTCGGCCTCCGCCAACATGCGCTCGACCTCACCCTGATCCAGGTTGCCCTGTTCACTGATCGTGATGCTCTGTTCCTTGCCGGTATCCTTGTCGCGAGCGGTGACGTTCAGGATGCCGTTGGCGTCGATGTCGAAAATGACTTCCACCTGGGCCTCGCCACGTGGCGCGGGGCGGATGTCTTCCAGCCGGAACCGACCCAGCACCCGGTTGTCGGCCGCACGTTCGCGTTCGCCCTGCAACACCACGACGTCCACGGCGGACTGATTGTCTTCCGCCGTGGAGAACACTTCGCTGCGCCGTGCCGGGATCGTCGTGTTCCGCTCGATGATCTTCGTCATCACCCCGCCCTGCGTCTCGACGCCGAGGGACAGTGGGGTGACATCGAGTAACAACACATCGGAAACCTCGCCTTTGAGCACGCCTGCCTGGACTGCGGCTCCGAGGGCAACGACCTCGTCCGGGTTGACGCCCATGTGGGGGTCCTTGCCGCCGGTCAGCCGGCGAACCAGCGCCTGTACAGCCGGGATACGTGTCGAACCGCCGACCAGTATCACTTCGTCGATGTCGTTGGCGGCGACCTTGGCGTCACTCATGGCCTGCTTCACCGGGCCGAGGCACCGTTCCACCAGATCGGCAGTCAAATCATCGAACTTCGATCGCATGATCGTAGTGGTGAGATGTTTGGGACCATTCGCGTCAGCGGTGACGAAAGGCAGGTTTACCTGGGCCTGGGTCACCGAGGACAGCTCAACCTTTGCCTTCTCCGCGGCTTCGAACAGTCGTTGCAACGCCTGCGCATCCTTACGCAGATCGATGTTCTCCGCGCGCTGGAATTCGTCGGCGAGGTAGTCCACCACGCGTCGATCGAAGTCGTCGCCGCCCAAGTGGGAGTCGCCGGCCGTGGAACGAACCTCGACTACCCCCTCTCCGACGTCCAGCAGGCTCACATCGAAGGTTCCGCCGCCGAGGTCGAAGACCAGTACGGTTTCGTGGGTCTGTTTGTCCATGCCGTACGCGAGTGCCGCAGCGGTCGGTTCGTTGATAATCCGCAAAACCTCGAGGCCTGCGATACGGCCGGCGTCCTTGGTGGCGTTTCGTTGCGCGTCGTTGAAGTAGGCAGGAACAGTGATGACCGCTTCCTTCACCTTCTCACCGAGGAACTTGCTCGCGTCGTCGACGAGCTTGCGCAGCACGAGAGCGCTGATCTCCTCTGGTGCGTATTTCTTGCCGCGCACGTCGAAGCGGGCCTCACCGTTGTCACCCGCTACGACGTCGAAGCTGACCGCTTTGGCTTCCTCGGAGATCTCGTCGTAGTGACGTCCGATGAAGCGTTTCGCCGAGTAGATCGTGCCCTTCGGATTCAAGATCGCCTGCCGTCGGGCAAGCTGGCCCACCAGACGCTCACCGTTCTCGGTGAACGCCACCACCGAAGGCGTCGTCCGTGCTCCCTCCACATTGGAGATGACCACCGGCTCGCCGCCTTGCCAGCTTGCGATGACCGAGTTGGTTGTGCCCAAGTCGATGCCTACAGCAGTTGTCATGACTCAATTCCTTTCGATCGGCCCGGCCGTTGAGCAAGTGCGATTCCGCCCGCAACTTCGCTCGATGTCGGCAAGGACTTCGTAGTTCCCTGGTTTTGGCGAGTGGATTGGGTGAAGTCACGGAGACCGAGCAGGGCGCCGATAACGGCGCCCGACACCAATCCGTGGATGGCGGGCGTGAGGCTCGAGAGCGGCCGAGGGTAAGGGTTTCCGCCACTGTGCTTTGACATCACGCCCCTCAGCGTTGATGTTGTGGGGTTCGCCGGGCCTGTGTGTACTGACAGGGCCCGACCGCCGGTCAACCGGTTGAGCTCACGAACCACCCAGCCATGATGAGTCTTTTCGTCCGCCTAAAGGGCGTCAACAACATTCGCCTGATGGGCGGGGCGCAACGGGGCAGTGGCGACCACACCTGCCCTTGATCGAAGATGCCCGCCGGAACCCGATCGAAGCGGCCATCGCATGAAACTCCGAGTATCGGCTTCGACCCGAAAACTCGAGTGTCGGCCGCTACTGCGGTACGTCCACACTACCGCGGCGCATGCAAAAGGAGAACTCCCTTTGCGAAAGATCGTCACAGTCAGTGAACAGCAGCTCCGTTGAACCCGGACGAGATTCATTGTAGTTCTATCGAATCTCCTTGTGACAGAAAGGTAATGAGCCACTACTGGCCGGTTCCAATTGGTTGCGAGTAGGTGGCGCACACCCGCGTGCTGCACGGTTCAACGTCCCGTTCTGTGGCTGGTCAACAGACCGCTCAGGTGGGAGCTATTGCAATTCAACATGTTTCGGCCACCGTCACTACGGGACTTACGTGGTTCTCGTCTATTCCTGTGCTGCATCCTTTGGCAGGATTTCTATCGAGGGGTCGGTTTGCTCTCGCCCCCGTGGTGGCGCAGGTGTGCCAGGTCTGGCCGTGGTTGTGTTCGTCTCGGCTCGGAGCCGCCTCAGGGATGCAGTACGACTTTGGTCCAACCGTCGTCGTGAGCGTCGAAATGCTGGTCGCCGGATTCGGTTGCGCCGAGCGGGCTTGGCCGGCGTCAATTCACCTGACGCGCGGATGAAGCAGAGCTCACAGCGCCGCCACGGCCGCCTCGGCGACGGTCTTGTCCTGCTCCCCGGTGCCGCCGCTGACGCCGACAGCGCCCACGACCTGGCCGTTGTGCCGCAGAGGCACACCGCCTGTGAAGATCATGATGTGTCCGCCGTTGGAGGCGTGTATCCCGTAGAACTGCTCGCCCGGGCCCGCGTTGGCCGCGAGGTCCTCGGTCGAGACGTCCAATGCCCGCGCGGTGAACGCCTTGTTGATCGAGATGTCGATGCTGGCGATCCAGGCACCGTCCATTCGCACGTGAGCCACGAGGTTGCCGCCGGCATCGACCACCGCAATGTTCGACGGCGACTCGATCTCGGTGGCTTTGGCCTGTCCTGCGGCGATGACCCGCTGCGCATCGTCGAGGGACACCGAGGTCTGGTTCACGGTCATGACGCACCTGCCCCGAGCTTCGCGAACTGCTCGACGATGGCCTGACGGAACGCAGGAAGGTCGTCGGGCGAGCGGCTCGAGATCAGGTTCCCGTCGATCGCGACCTGTTCGTCTACGACTTCTACTCCTCCGGCCCGGTCGGCAGTCGGTATCGCTATCTGCTTGCCCTGCAGTGGCATTGGCATCGTTGTGCTCCTCTCGGTTCTGGCCGTGTCAGGGATGCAGGACGACTTTGGTCCAGCCGTCGTCGCGAGCGTCGAAGTGCTGGTAGCCGGATTCGGCTTCGGCGAGCGGGAGTTCGTGGGAGATGATCCAGGAGGGCTTTGCCCGGTCTTCGTGGATGAGGTCGCGCAGTTGCCGGTTGTAGTGTTTGACGTTCGCTTGTCCGGTGCCGATCTTCTGGCCCTTGAACCAGAATTTGCCCATGTCGAAGGCGATCTTGCCGTTGCGCTCGAGTTCGTCGGGGCCGTTCTGGTCCTGGGGAAGGAAGATGCCGACCACCCCGATGTGGCCGGTGAAGCGCACCGAATCCACGAGCCGGTTCATCGTCATGGCGGCGTCCTCGTGGCCTTGCGGGTCGTGTGCCTGATAGCCGACGCACTCGCACCCCTTGTCTGCGCCTTTCCCGTTGGTTTGCTCGAGGACCTGCTCGACGGGGTCGCCCTTCGAGTCGTCGATGGGGACGACGCCGATCTCTTCGGCCAGGCGTAGCCGGTCGGGGTGGCGGTCGACGATCATCACCTTGCTCGCTCCCTGGATCATCGCCGAATACGCGGCCATCAAACCGACTGGGCCAGCGCCGTAGACCACCATCGAATCGCCGGGTTGCATGTCGGCCAGGCGGGTGCAATGCCATCCGGTGGGAAAGATGTCCGACAGCATCACGTAGTCGGTTTCCTTGTCTTGGGCGTCTTCGGGCAGTCGCAGACAGTTGAAGTCGCCGAACGGCACTCGCAGATATTCCGCCTGTCCGCCCCAGAACGGGCCCATCCCCGCGAAACCGAATGCAGCGCCGGCCATCTTCGGATCGGGGTGCACCGTCAGGCAGAATGCAGTCAACCCTTCCTCGCAGTTTCGGCAGAAGCCGCAGCCGATGTTGAACGGCAAGCACACTCGATCCCCTGGCGATACTTTGACCACTGCATTGCCGACTTCGGCGACGATGCCCAAGTTTTCGTGACCGAGGACCATTCCGGGCTCCAGATCGGTGCGGCCTTCGTACATGTGTAGATCCGACCCGCAGATGTTGGTGCTCGTGATCTTCACCAGCACATCTGTCGGATTCTCGATCCGCGCATCGGGCACGTCCTTGACGTGGACCTCTCGAGGCCCGTCGTATACTAGCGCTTTCATCGCGGCACTCCCTTGTCTTGTAGCTGCGGCTTTCCGGTTGATCCCGTCGGCCGCAGGCGTCCACGCGTGAGCGACCGACCGAATGAATCGTGCTGTTCGGGGAAGGTCCACGGCGCGCAGAAGTGAAGACCGCACCAAAATGTCGGCGCACCAACATTTTTCCTGCCATCGACGCAACTGCGGCTGCATCCAGGCATCGCATTCCCTCACCATGGAGTCTCCTCCTTCGGCTCCACGATCGCTAGGGGGTTGGGATCGGTTTCCTCGAACGGTGGGTTTGGGTACCTTCCATTAACCGATGGATGGTGTGATGCTTGACAGTGTTCACCACCTCGAAGAGGAGATCCGATATGGCCACCAAGGCGCTGCTGGTCCGACTTGAAGCGAAGCCCGGCAAGGAAGAAGCGGTCGAGGAATTCCTCCGATCGGCACTGCCGCTCGTCGAGCAGGAGCCCGGCACGAAACCCTGGTTCGCGGTGCGGTTCGGGCCCTCGTCGTTCGGCATCATCGACGCATTCCCGGACCAAGCTGCCCGCGAGACACATCTCAATGGTCCGGTCGGCAAGGCCCTCGGCGAACGCGCCGACGAACTCTTCGCTGCGCCGCCCGAAATCAGCTACCTCGACGTTCTCGCTGAAAAAGTCTGAACAACCGACTGGAAAATGTCTTGTCGATGGCGGTCACATTCGGTTGTGAATACAGTTGTGCCACAGCCATACCCGAATCACGGTAGTTTTGCCGGCGTGCGCGGCTGTGGCGTACTGTCCGTCGCTCGCTTCCACCCAGGTATCGGTAGATCACGAGCAGGGACTCAGTCGAGCCAACTCGGTACGTGCGTAAGAAAGCACTTCAAACTCGTTTTATTACAGTGTATTTCGAGTTTGAACTGACTTGACTGGAAGTGAAGTAGGACTTCTCGTTGCTGCTGGGACAGTTCTGGGCCATGGAAAAGGTCATCTTTCCGCGGAATTTCAGCGACAATTGTGGCGGGAAGACTCGAAAGTCGCAGTCCGATAATACAAATAGACTCGGAATCTACATGCGCGGTCCGAGAGTGTCTCCACAAGTTCGGTGATCACGCCCGCTGGATCAGAAATGCTCAGTTGGTGCCCCGCCGTGCGCCTTTGCATTTATAGTCGCTTGGGCTTGCGTGCCACTGCCCTCGTCCACGCTTCGCGGCGCGGCCGACACGATCGCTTTATTGGTGAAACGCGTGCGTAGTGAGCCCGGCGTGATCTTGACGGAGTTGGTGCTCGAAGTCGGAGCAATGTCACTTCCCGATCTGGAGTCGGCAGTTGATCGGGAGGAGGAGTTGTCGAGGGGGTTCGACGATGCGCTCGATGATGTGCGCGCTGCCAATCGTTCCCTCGACCGGCGGTGACTCTGATGACGGATCTTGCTGTTCTTACGGACGCTGTACCGAGGTGACTGACCACTCGGGGCAGTAACTCCGTCGTGCAGCAGAGGCGACCTACACACGCGGATGATGTGACGGGCGAGGGTTACCGAGCCGCGATCGGCACCTCGGCTGTATGGAAATCGCGAAGATCTGGGTCGGATTCTTCCCTCGGCCGGTTCGGTGATCGATTCTGAGTGAACCTGATTCTTTCGTGGTCTCGGAAAGGAAGCTCCGCCGTGGGTTCGATTGTTCTCACCCTTGTCCGCGTCCTCTCCTTCCTCGTGCTCGCTTTGCTTCTGCGGTACGCCAATGCCGGACAGTCTGCCCGCCCCGGCGCTCCGAACGTCCGTCCGGTCCCGGGAAGCGGCCGGTTGGGTGCTCGACCGCGGGTGCTGCGGTGACGGCATGGCATGTGATGGCGATCTGTCGCGCATTCAGCGCCCGATTGGCTACCAGGCGTGTGGGTTCGAGCGCACCTTCGGCAGGGCGATCAAATGGTGATGCCAACCGTTGCCGCAGCCAGCGGCCTTCACGGCCGCACTTGGCGGACACGCCAGATTCTAATACTGGCATGAACCCGTAGGAAGTCGCCTTATTAACCGTCAGTGGCGTTGCAAGAGCGAAGCTTTGAGATACGTCTCCTGGCTTCGGATCTGGTTTCAGTGATCCGAGGTTCTCGAGTGAGAGAGGAGTTCCCGATGATATCCGCAGTGCGCTCGGCGCAGTCCGGGAAAGAGGTTGCCGCCGAACCGAGTTGTTGGCAGAAGTACGCCGCGTGCGGTGGGGTCGAAGCGGCGGTGTTCTTTTCGCCGGAAGGCGAGCGTGGCAATGCCCGATCCCGCCGGGAACTGCAGGCGCGGCGGATATGTCAGACCTGTCCTGTGCTCGGTCAGTGCCGCGAGTACGCCCTCGGTGCGGGTGAGCTGTATGGAACGTGGGGTGGCATGAGCGAAGCTGACCGAAGGCGGCACGCCCAGTGACGAAGTCGCGACGAGCGCGGGGCGGCAGATCATGCAGTCCGAGGATGCGATCAGATGTCGGGTGAGCCGGTGCCGCTGTCGGTTTACCGTATGGCGAGCGGCGATCTCGTCAAGGAGTACCGCTCGTTGTATCGCCGGTGTGATCGCCTGACTCCGCGTGAGAAAGCACGGTTCTATTTCGTGAACGAGGAAATGAGGGCACGGGGGCTCGGGCATGGCATTCCAACTCCGGATACGCACGAGGGTATCGATGCCTGGGACGGGGAGATCTGAGATCTGATCGCGAGCTTTCCCGAACAATTGCTGTACGGATAGCGCTATCCGTGCGAAAGGCTGTCCTCATGCGGTGTCAGATCGCCGGTTCAGGGCGGGGGAACAGTCGTGAGAGAACATCGGAGAGGGTGATGATGCCGACCGTCGTTCGTTCGTCGGTGACCACGGCCAGGTGATTGCGACTTTCCCGCATCGCCGCGAGTGCGAGGTGGACGGGGGTGTCGGACGCAAGGGTGAATGCCGGTCGCATGATGGATTCGGCGTGGGTGTGGTCGGGTTGGAGCAGGGTGTCGCGGACGTGCACGATCCCAAGGGGAACACCGTTGTCGCGAACGAGGATTCGTAGGTGTCCCGATTGTTTCGAGATCGCCCGCACCTGGTCCATGGTCGCGGAGCTGGTTACGGAGGTCGGAGCTTTGCTGCTCCGAAGCAGATCGCGGACGGTCAAGGTCTGCATGTCGAGGGCGCCGGAAAGTTGCGCGGAGTATCCGGCGTCGAGGGCTCCGACGTTGGTGGAGTGTTCGACCAGGTGCCGCAAGGCGTCGGGGTCCTGGCCGCTGCCGACGTGATCGACCGGTTGCACACCGACTTTGACGAGGAACCAGTTGGCCATCGAGTTCAGCGATTGCAGTAGAGGTCGGGTGAGCCACATGAATCCGCGCATCGGGATGGCGAGCAGTGTGGCTGATTTCTCGGGGTGGGCGATCGCCCAGGATTTCGGTGCCATTTCGCCGACGACCAGATGCAGGAAAGTCACGATGATCAATGCGAGAACGAAACCGGCGACGTCCGCGATCCAGAGCGGCATGCCCCAACTCGAGAAGGCAGGGGTGAGCCAGTGATGGACAGCGGGTTTGGTGATTGCACCGAGCGCGAGGGTACATACGGTGATGCCGAGTTGGGAGCCGGCGAGGAGCACGGTCAGTTCGGAGGCGCTGCGTAGAGCGGCTCGGGCGGAGCGGCTGTTGGGGGCGGCATCTTCGAGGCGGTGCCGTTTGGCGGAGATGAGGGCGAATTCGACGGCGACGAAGAAGGCACTCAGGGCTATGAGAGCGACGGTGACGGCGATGACGATCCAGGGGTTGCTCATCGGTTCTCCTCCGCGGTTTCAGTCCCGGCCACTGCGGTTGGGTCGAGGCGTAGTCGTAGTGAGGCGGGGACGTGCCGCTCGACCGACAGGACATCGATGACCAGTGAATATCGAGGTTGTTCGTCGTCGGAAATCAGGTCGGCAGGATCAGGTGGCAGTTCGACGCGGATCCGGGCTCCCTCGGGTGGGAGCTCGCCGTGATGGGCGATGGTGAAGCCGGCGATCGTCTCGTAGTCACCACCCGGGAGGTCGTGTCCGATGGTGCGTTCGACCTCGTCGAGGTGCACGCCACCGTTGACGGTCCAGGATCCGTCTTCGCCGGGGAGTTCGAGTGGGAGGTCAGGGTCGTGTTCGTCGGTGATTTCGCCGACGAGTTCTTCGGCGATGTCTTCGAGGGTGATGACACCGGCGAAGCCGCCGTATTCGTCTATGACGCAGGCAAGTTGGTTTCTGCTGTCGGTGAGTTCGGCCAGGGCCTTCGGCAAGGGAAGTGTGGTCGGGAGGATCAGGGCGGGGCGGGTGAGTGTGCGCGCGGTCAGATCAGTGGTCGGCGTCAGGTCGAGAACATCTTGGAGGTGGATGACACCGACTATGTCCTCGGAATCTTCCCCCACGACGGGATATCTGGAGTGCCCTCGCCCCATGAGGGTGAGGATGTGGTCGAGGGAGTCGTCGGCGTGGACGGTGTCGACATGGGTGCGAGGGATCATCGCGTGCTCCACTGGGCGCGTGGGGAAATCGAGAATGCGATCGAGCATCGTCGACAATTCGGGCGGCAGAGTCCCGGTTTCGCGGGACTCGGCGACGATGTGCTCGAGGTCGCGGGCAGAGGCGGAGTGCTCGACGTCGTGCACCGGCTCGATCTTGAGTGCGCGGAGCAGCAGGTTCGATGCTTGGTCGAAGATCCAGATCAGCCAGCCGAAGAGTTTCAGGTAGAGGGTGGTCGAGCGGGCCAGCCACCGGGCCACAGGTTCGGGACGTGCGATGGCGAGGTTCTTCGGGAACAGCTCACCGAAGAGCATCTGGACCAGGGTCGAGAACAGCAGCGCCAGCACGGCACCGATGGCCATCCCCACGGCGGTGGGGATGCCGATGCCGCCGAAGATCGTTCCCAGCGACTGACCGATGAGAGGTTCGGCAACGTAACCGACCAGCAGACCGGTGACGGTGATGCCCAGTTGAGCTCCGGAGAGCATGAACGAGGTGCGGCGGGTCACCGCAAGAGCCCGCGTTGCACCCGAATCGCCCGTCTGGGCGAGAGAATTGAGCCGGGATCGGTCCACGGCCATGTAGGCGAACTCCTGGGCAACGAAGTAGCCGGTGACTGCGGTGATCAACAGAACGACCAGGACGCCCAGCAGGAGTGTCAGGGCGATCATCATGAGCCGGACACCTCGCCATCACATGCGGTGACGTAGTGGGGTGTGTCCGGCCTGGGTCTGTGACTGTCCATTGGTCTCTCTGTCGATGCGGAAGAAGTCTTGTTCTTTAATCTACGTTTACCTTGCCGGAAAAGTTCCCATCGCCATGCGGTTTCCCCGAAAAGTCGCGGCGAACGAATGAAGTACCTGACCCAGGCAGGCGGATAGCGACCCTCGCGATCCTCAGGTGCGGGTGGGTGGGCCGAATCGCAATCCGCGGAGCAGTCGGCGGTAGGAGAAGCGGTCGTCCCAAACGCGCAGCCGGCCGTTTGCGAATGTGTAGTGGCCGTCTACGTCGAGGTGCAGGGCAAACCATCCGATGCGGATGATCTCTCTTCGCCGGGAGGACACCGTGTCGTGGTCGGTGCTCATCGTGAGCACTTCCACGACCTCGTACCTGGTGATCAGGTGAGAGACGATCGTGAGAGCTCGTTCGACGCTCTTCCTTCCCTTCACGCTGGGCAGGCCGGTGTTGCGCCATTCGATGTCGGGATCGACGAGTGCACGCACGGCATCGGCGTCCATTTCCTCCAGTGCGATCAGGAGGTCCACCACCCGCGATGTCAGTTGATCGTCGTTCAACAGGTACTCCGGTCGTTGGGGAATCGGTGGATTCATGTGGTGACCGTCAGGCAGGGACTGTTGCTCCGTGAAACACACAGCAGCATCTTGCCCTCGGCGCGCTCGGCTGGGCTCAACGAGTTGTCACGGTGATCTACATCGCCGTCGATGACGTGGACCATGCAGGTGCCGCAGAAGCCCTGACGGCATGAATAGGGGGCTTTCGGGTTCACACGCAGCACTGCGTCCAGTGCGGTCTGATCGGCGGCGACATCGATGACCTGACCGGTGCGAGCCAGTTGGATCCGGAAGGGACGTCCATCGACGACCGGTGTGGCGGAGAAGCGTTCGGCGTGCACTTCCACACCGGGTTGGTTGCGTGCACCTGCGGTGATCAGGTCCATCATCGGGACCGGACCGCAACAGTAGATTGCATCACCGCTGCGGACGTTCGGCGGGAGAAGATCGGTCGCGGTGGGTAGGCCGTATTCGTCGTCGGTGCGGATGGTGACCCGATCACCGAACGGTGACAATTCCGCGAGGAACGGTAGCGTGCGTCGCTCGCGACCGACGTACACCAGCGACCAATCCAGGCCCATGCGCTCTGCCTCGCGGATCATCGGGAGTATCGGGGTGATGCCGATACCGCCCGCCACGAAGTGAACGCGCTTCGCGCGCTTGGTTCGCCCGGGTTCGACGAACCCGAACGCGTTGCGTGGGCCACGAACGCCGACGGCGGCACCGACTGGCAACTCGTCGTGCACCTCGTTCGATCCGCCGCCACCGTCAGGGATGCGGCGTACCGCAATCCGGTAACAGCGGCGATCGGCAGGATCGCCGCACAGTGAGTACTGACGTATGCGTCCTGAGGGCAGGTACAGGTCGAGGTGAGCCCCGGGGTGCCACCGTTCGAGGTCGCTGCCGTCAGGTGCCCGCAGTTCGATGCTGACCACGTCGTTGTCGCTGGCCACCGTCGTGCGTTCCGACACCGTGAGCGTTGTCTTGTACTCGTCGGTCCGGTTTTTCGGTGGCTTGTCGCGATGAATCAAGACCGCCCACTTCACCTGCGTGGAGACCAGGACATCCAGAATGCGCAGAATCGAGTCGCGGTGCGTGCCGCGTCGTAGGTCGACCGGGATCTCGCGGGGGGCCGGCCACCGCTGTGTGAGTTCGGGCGCGTTGGGTGTCATGTGTTGACCCGCTTGGCCGCTGGCGATTGCGCGACGTAGGCGAGGGCCTGGGCTGTGGACCCCACACTGTCGGGGTGAAATCCGGGCACGAACGTCGACGCACCGCTCCAGAACCATTTCGATACACCAGGCACCAGTCCGCGGCGTCCGGCGCGGACGAATTCCAGGAGCAATCGCGGATAACCGATGTTCGGCGTGTTGGGGTCGTTGCGGCTCAGATACATCGCGGCACGGAGCAACCACCCTAAAAAGATCGGCCACGTGATGAGCATGGAGATACAGCGGCGAAAGTAGCCGACTCCGAAGTACGTGGCGACCTCGTGCGCCACGGCACGATGCTCGACCTCTTCGGCCCCATGCCACCGGTAGAGGTCAAGCATCTGCGGATCTGCGCCGAATTTCTCCAAGTCCGCGTTCAGTGCCCAGTCGCCTACGAACGCGAACATATGCTCCGAGGACGCGCAAATCCCGAGACGCTCGATCAGACGCTGCCGGGTGGACCGCGGATCGGTGTCGTCGCCGACGCCCAAAGTCTTACGGAAGAAGTACTGCATCTGGCGGTTGAACGGGGCCGGGTCGATTCCGTGCCGTGTGAACACCTGATTCATGACCTCGTCATGCGCCTCTGCGTGCAGCAATTCTTGACCCATGAAACCGAGCATGTCCTCGCGGAGCTTCTCGTCGTGCACGTCCGGGAGAGCCTGCTCGAAGGCCTGGATCATCATCCGCTCGCCCTCGGGGATGACGAGGTTCATCGAACCGAGGAGGTATGAGGCGATCGGCTCATTCGGCAACCACACCAAAGGCGCTTTCTCCCAGTCGAAGTCGACTCGCCGTGGACGGATCGCAACCCGGCCGGGCGGCGCGATCGGACGCTGTGTCAGTCCCCTCAAAATCCCCATGGCCACTCCTCGCTCATTTATAAGTACGCGACAGTACTTATAAATGAGCATGGCGATCTACCCGAGGCTTGTCAACACCGGACTACGAACCGTCGGACGAGAGATCCAGTACCCGTTCGAGGAAGGACATGATCGGCGCATGAAGATTCATGTACGAATTGGACCCGTCGACCACCTGGCGGTAGAACAACTCGTTGCATCCGCCGATCGCCGCGAGAAACACTTCACGCCCCGGGGCTTCTGAAGATCTGGACGCGTAGCCGACGAGCAATTCGTCGGCGAGCAGTTCCAGGTACTCGTTGCGCTTCGCAACCCCTGCCGGACCGGCCACAGGTAGGTCCACCACCCAAGCGCGGACGAACTCGGGTTCGGACGAACACGTCTCGAGGTACTTCTCGATGACAGCCGAAAGCTGTTCGTGTGGAGATAAATTGGTGGTCGAGCTTTGTGTGGAGGTGATGTTGGAGACGATCGTCTCGATGCCGGCGTCGATCGCTGCGATCAAGCAGGCTTCTTTGCTCTCGAACTGCTTGTAGAAAGCTTGGCGAGATACCCTGGCGCGGCCGACGACATCGGCGATCGTGGTCGAGGCGATCCCCTTCTCCGCAGTCGACGAGATCACGGCGCGCAGAATGCGATTGCGTTGTGCGTCTTGGACCTCGTCCGCCGCGAGGCGGCCACGGCCACGCGGCAACCCGGGGAGGTCACGATCGAACGATCCAGCCAGCCTGCGCATACCGCATCGTATCCTGCCTGGTGCCATCGGTTCGCTCCTTGGACCGTCGACGTGGCCTGACGGAGAACCAGTTCAGGCAACGTCGACGCCGCCGGGGGTGATCATTCTCGTAGCGGCACTCACCATTGTCAGCAGCCATTCGATTTTAGTATGAACTGCATGGTTCGGGAGGTTCCCGGCTGCTGATCAGTGGTCGGCTAGGCCGTCAGTTTCGTTGTCGGAGAACAGTTTCTCTCCGGTGGTTTTCGCTGAGATGCGCATCGAGGAGCTCGGTGAGGTGCTTGCTGACGCGGTCGACAAGCCTGGTGGAGCGTGTTGCGACGGACATCATGTTCGCTGATGTCGACAATCAGATGCATTACATCTGCAGAAAGTCCTAGCTAAGGGGGTTCCAACTTCAGTATCGGAGCTAGTCTCATCGGGTCTGTTTCCGCGATTTTTGTCTCAACTTCCGGTTGACCATCTGATTGAAAAGGGCGCGGCCTTCTTGCGGGGAAGCAGTGCGCGCGGACCGCGAGTTGCCGGCTGCGGCGTTCCTTTGGATCCACGCCACAGCAGTCAGTGATACCGCGGTCATCAGGGCGAGGAGGTGAGGTTGTTGCCGTTGCGGTGGTGGCTCTGGCGTCAGGGCTGATCGTCCATGAGATCAAGTTGTTCCCAAGCCTTTTCGATGTCTTTGGCTGAGGAGCGTGCATCAGAGCTTTCGAGTTGCGCGAGGATGGACTGCACGACGGCGACCATGGCAGTCAGGGACGGCGTGGGGTTGATGCCTTCGATCGGAGTGATCACGACATGGTCGGCGTACGTGTTGAGGGGCGATGAATGCAGGTCGGTCAGCACGGCGATGGTCGCGCCTCTCTTGCGCGCCTGGCGTGTCAGTCCCCGCAGCGCGCGGGTGAGCCGCCAGACGTTGACAACGATCAGGCAGTCGCGTTCGTCCAGGTGCGACACGGGTATTGCCTGCGACGTCGCGGGGCCGGCCGCGACGTGAATGTCGAAGCCGTAGATGGATGCCAGGTAACTGAGGATATGAGCAGGTCCTGTGCCGGATCCGCTTGTGATGACCACGATTCGGCGGGCTTCGATCATCGCGTCGGCGATGTTTTTGATGGCGGTGATGTTGGCGTCGGTTGAAACGCTGGCGAGGTTTGCTGCATCCTGCCTCAGCATTTGCGTTGCTGCATCCTTTGAACCGGGATGGTCGGGGCTCGTTGTGACGAGCGAATTGAGGTATTCAGTGCGGAGTGCCTGACGTAGGTCGCTCCATCCGTCGAAGTCGAGTTGCTGTGCGGTTCGCACCACCGTGGAGACATTCACGCCTGCACGCTCGGCGACTTCCCGGCCCGAAGCATAAGAGGCGAACTGCGGCATCTGTGCAAGAACCTGCATGACTCGATCGGCCTGCGCTCCGAGATTCGCGTGCTCTGCTCGTTGTGCAAGCATCGTCCCCACTGTCACTTCGAAGCGCCTCGTTTCACCGGATCAACTACAAGGGCCTCGAGTGTCGATGGCGACCTGAAACACCTCACTGGTCGCCGTCACGCTACCACCCGCTGCTTCCAGGATTCCCTGCGCGAACTCAACGCGAAGGGGCGCATTCTGCCAGGCCTCATAGGCGGAAGCGTCTGGCCATGTCGCGACGGCGATTACAGTACCGGCGTCGTTCGACTTGAGGCAGAGCTGTGAAGACTCCGCGCCGGACAATTCGAGGACTCGTGCGCTCTCGTAGTAGCGACAGAGGTCATCTCTGCGGTCAGGCGAGACGTGGAGTGTGAGGATCGTGAAAACAGTCATGATCAAAGTGTTGCACAAATCACTTAAATGCGCTTAATGTTGCACGCACCAACTGTCAAAGGGAGCTCGCATGACTACATCTGCGCATCCGACAGAGGCGCAAAACGCTGCGCTTCTGTCGAGGCTGGACAATCTGGAACCGGGAAAACCACATCGACGTCTGATGCTCATGGGCGGCCTGGGTTACACCTTCGACTCGTTCGACGGTGCCCTCATGGGTTACGCGCTCTCAGCGCTGATCATCATCTGGCACATCCCTTCTGAGACCGGCGGATGGTTGTTGTCGTCGATCTTCTTCGGGTATCTGGTCGGAGCGTTGGTTGCGGGAGTGCTCGCCGACCGTTTCGGTCGGCGCAAGCTCATGATGAGTTCGTTGCTCATTTTCTGCGTATGCAGTCTGCTGATGGGCACCGCGAATTCCCTGCCGGAACTATTCGTTTGGCGTGCGCTCGCAGGTGTCGGAATCGGTGCGGAGACCGCACTGATTGCGCCCTACATCTCCGAGTTTCTCCCTGCCCGGGTGCGAGGCAAGTTCGTCACAAGGACGGTCGGGTTCCTCGCGTTCGGCTATATCCTTGCCGGAGTGGTTGCCCCGCTGGTCATCTCGCCCAATCCGGCTGTGGGTTGGCGAATCGCGGCGGTTCTGTGTGCGCTTCCGGTGGTCTTGTTGCTGTGGTGGCGACGTAAGCTGCCCGAGTCTCCCCGGTATCTGCTGTCCAAGGGCCGCAATGCAGAGGCGGCTGCAGTTGTCGAAAACATGGAACGCGAATCCGGAGTTAATCCGGCAGTAGATTCACCTGATGCTGTCGACACCGTGACGGATCCCCCACAGTCGTCGCCCTCAGTCACCTCTCGACGGGGCGTGCTCGCTCCGCTTGCCGGATTGTGGCGAGGTGGTCTTGCCCGCACGACGATCGTGATCTGGCTGTTGTGGTTCATTTTGATCGGAGTGAACTACGGATTCTCCTCCTGGCTGCCAACGCTTTTGGTGTTGGAGAAGGGGATCACTCTGACTAACTCCTTCCTGATCGCACTCATCACCTCTCTTGCGCAGATCCCCGGTTATTACGTTGCGAGCTTGTTGATCGACAAGATGGAGCGAAAGTGGCTCCTCGCGATCTATGCGCTCGGAGCGACGGGTGGTGCGGTGGTTGTGGCGTTCGCCGACAACACCCCGGTTCTCGTGCTCGGGTCTGCTCTGTTGGCAGCGTTCACAAACGGAGCGGCCGGCGTGTACTACACATACACCGCAGAGCTCTATCCGACCGAGGTTCGCGCAACGGCGATGGGCGCTGCCTCTGCGGTAGGTCGTCTGGGCGCGATCTTCGCACCGATCGCCATCGGCTACCTCTTCGCGCGCATCGGTTGGGTGAACGTGTTCTTGGTCCTGGTAGGGGCTCTGGTGCTGGCGGTGGCCGTGGTGGTGCTCTTCGGTGCACGTACCTCGGGCCGCAGCCTCAACGAGAGCGTTCCCGCCGGTCACTGACCCACCATTGCGAGTTTCTTGAAAGGAGACAGATCATGCACGTTCGTGTAGTAAACGCCCACACCCTCGAACCCTCGTCAGGGGTGCGGCAGCAGAATGCCTGGATCGACATCGTCGACCGAATGATCGTCGACAGCGGGATCGGAGAGCCCCCGACGCCGCACGGTGGTGACTTCCGAATTATCGACGCCGGTGGGGGCACGGTCATGCCCGGCCTGGTCGATGCCCATGTGCACATTCTCGTGACCTCGACGAACGCTGCGGAGCGTGCTCAGTGGACGCCGGGTTACGCGACGGTCAGGGCTCTGCGCTCCGCCGGTGACATGCTTCGCCGAGGTTTCACCACGGTGCGCGATGTCGGTGGCGCCGATCACGGGATGGCCCGTGCCTTGAGAGAGGGCTTGGCCCCTGGCCCACGTTTGATCTTCGGCGGTAAAGCGCTGTCCCAGACGGGCGGTCACGGCGACTTCCGCTCTCTCAACGACGATTCTCAGCCCTGTTGTCAGCTCAAACCCGACTTCGGGCGCATCGCGGACGGCGTCGACGCCGTCCGCCACGCCGCCCGCGACGAGTTTCGAAAAGGTGCGCACCATCTCAAACTCGTTGTTTCCGGAGGAGTTGCGTCCCCGACCGATGAAATCTCGGCGGTGCAGTACACATCGGACGAAATTCGTGCGGCGGTGGTCGAAGCCGAGAACCACAACCGGTACGTCACGGTGCATGCCTACCATCCTCGCGCGGTGAATCAAGCCTTGAAGGCCGGTGTTCGATGCGTCGAGCACGGGAACCTCATCGACGAAGAGTCGATTCGTCTGCTTGTCGAGAATGATGCATTCCTGGTGCCGACGATCATCACATATGAGGCGATGTACGAGGCCGGTACAGCCTCGGGTCTTTCGGCAGGATCACTGAAGAAGCTCGACGAGGTCCGCATCGCCGCCGTCGATGCTCTCGAACAGGCCCACCGGGCGGGAGTGAATCTGGTTTACGGTAGTGACCTTCTCGGGGACCTGCAGGCGCGGCAGCTCGACGAGTTCACCATCCGTGGGCGCGTCCAGCCGAACATCGACGTGATCCGCAGTGCCACCAGTACTGCTGCGCGCCTGCTCGGTATGGAAGGAGAGATCGGTACGCTCGTCCCCGGGTCACACGCGGATTTGCTTGTGCTGGAAGGAGATCCGGAACAAGATCTCGCGGTCCTCACGGCGCCCGAGAAGTATCTGCGTCACGTACTTCATGGCGGCGTCGTCACGGATATCGCCGCCGCACGCTAGCAGTCGAACTTGCCGGGCACTTCTCGCGGCAATGCCCGGCAACTCGAACCTCCAGAACACATCTCATGGGTAGAGAATCAATGTTCGCCGCGAAGTCGGAGACCGAAGCAAGCAACCTTGCCGGCTGAGCACTCGATCCTGTGTATGGGCGGAAAGCGCTGCTCTGGACCTATTCTCTGAGAAGGCTGTGTTCGGAGCCGTACTGGTCGACTATGTTCGCGGCCCAGTAGGTGTCCGATGCCGCTGCTGAGATCGGTACTTGAACTCGGCCGGGCGGTGCGTTCAGCTACCCTGCAATGCCGTGCGGAGCGCGTCGACCGCGAGAGTTCGTGCGACGTTGGCTGCTCGGGTGTTGCGGAGGCTGTCGAGCAGAAGGAAATCGTGAACCATTCCCGCTACGCGTACCGATGTGACATCGACGCCGGCTTCGCGGAGCCTGTTCGCGTACTGTTCGCCTTCGTCTCGCAGGACGTCGGCTTCGTCGGTGATGACCAGCGTGGTCGGAAGTCCAGCTAGTTCGTCGAGGGAAGCCTGTAGGGGTGATGCGTGCACTTCTGCACGCTGCGCGGGGTTTGACGTGTATGCGTCCCAGAACCACTTCATTCCGTCACGAGTGAGGTAGTAGCCCTCGGCGAATTGCAGGTAGGACGGAGTATCGAAGTCCGCGTTGGTGACTGGGTAGAGCAACACCTGTGCTTTGAGGTCGATACCTCCACGTTCTTTGTTCATGAGGGCGAAGACCGCGGACATGCATCCACCGACCGACTCTCCGGTCACCGCGATGCGGGAAGTATCCAGGCCGTGCTCGGCACCATGTTCGAGTACCCACTGGCCCACCGCATAGTTCTGTTCGACTTGCGTCGGATATTGTGCTTCGGGTGCCCGGTCGTAGACGGGAAATACTCCAGCTGCGCCGGCGCCTACTGCCAGTTCGCGAAACAGTCGATCGTGCGTCTTGTCGTCTCCGAAAACCCATCCAGCGCCATGGATGTAGAACACCACCGGCAGTGGCCCGGTGATGCCCTTCGGTCGAATGATGCGGGTGCGGACAGTTCCCCATTGGCCTGCATCGACGTCTACCCACTCTTCGTCGACATCGGGTCGTGCTACGCCGTCGCCGCTTTGTAGGTCCCGCAGTATCTTTCGTCCTTCTTCTGGTGGCACTTCGTAGATCCGGGGGTGGGGGTCGGTGGCCTCGCACAGCTCCTTTGCTGCCGGTTCGAGGTACGGGGCAATTGGTGATGGTAGTTCGGGCATGTCAGGGGTGGCCTTTCGGATTCGAAGGGTAGATGTGATCGAGCGGTCAGGATTGATCTTTCGCAACTCGGACCAGAAGTGCCGGTACGTTCGATGTGCGTGGACTCACAAGGGGGTAAACCTGCTGTGTAACACTAAGTTTCGCGCTTCAATTGCATCGGGTGGTCGTTATGTCACCTCCGCACTGCCGACGAGTGGTCGACGGTCGGTTGAATGTGTGCACCTCTCACATGACCTAAACATATCGTCTGTCGGATCGTCAATGGATCGATGTCCGCGCTTGTCGATGACCTACATCAAGGCTTCGCCCACCAGGCAATGATGCGTTCGACCACCTGAGAGCTTCCCCGAACCCATCTGATGTGATCGTTGCTCGCGCCGGCCAAGACGTCCTTGTGCTCGTACTGCCACCGTGTCACCGTGCGTGTGTCGAACAGTTTCTCCGCGAAGACATCCACCGACCGCGCCGGAGCCATGGCGTCTGATGCGAAACTGACGACGAGCGCGGGCGTCGTGATCGGCCGGTTCACTCTGTAGGGCGGGTTGCCCGTGATGGCCATGCGGGCCCATTGCCGCATCAACGTGCGAGCGCCGGGGCCGCCGAAGGCCGGTGCGGGCAGGTAGCCGAACAGTGTAGTGAGCAGCGGGACGGCAACTGCGGACATGAGCAGGACGGGCAGCCCGCAGAACCGGTAGGCCCGATGGTGGGGGAGCGCCGCAGCTACGGTGACCATTGCATCGACCGCCGTATGGTTCAGTTGATGTCCGGCTGCGAGTTGTCCGCCGAGACTGTGTCCGAGTAGCAGGATTGGCTGTTCGGGATGATCCCTTCGTGCGCAGGCGATCGCGTCGTCGATGTCGTTGATCTCGTCCTGGTAGGACCAATCGTGTCTGCGGCTCGCGCGAGGCTCGCTACGTTCGAATCCTCGTCGTCGAATCGTATGGGCCTCCCAGCCGTGCCGTGCGAACTCTGCAACCAGTGGCTTGTAGAAGTGAGACCCTATTGCCATCGCGGGAGCGATCAGGACAAGCGGAGCGTTCGAGCTGGGCAAGCGAGGATGAACCGGAGTATGCAACGGACGATGCGGGCCGTCGTTGTGTTGTGCAGCGTGGTGATCGCTTCTCACAGTTGGCAGATCACCAGTGGTATTTCGCGCTGGGTTCGTTGCTGGTAGCTTGCGTAGCCTTTGTATGCTGCAACGACTTTGGGCCACAGTTCTGCTCGTTCTTCTGCGGACGCGGTTCGTGCGTGTGCCGCGAATCGTTCTCCGTTCATGACGAGTCCGACGTCGGGGTTGGCCTGAAGATTTTTGTACCAGTCCGGATTTCGGTCGTCGCCGCCTTTCGACGCGACGAGCACGATCCAGTCCCTTTCCCTGACAGGGGTTGTCAGGTGGCACGAGCGCGGCATACCCGACGATCGTCCGATCGTGTGCAGCTCGACGACCGGCATTCCGAAGGGTTTGGACAGCAGTCGCCCTCTGCTGACGGTGAGCACGATTTTGTGCGCACCGTTCATCAGCCTGGCGCCGAAGTCTTTGATGGTGTTGTTGTTCGACATATCTCATCCCTTCATTCGAGGTGACTCTGTCCGTGCTTCCGTGCTTCCGTGCTTCCGTGGTGGGTTCCCTCTGAGAGATGCCTGTCGCTCGGGTCGGCTGCGATCTGTCATGAACCGTCCAGTAGGAGAAGGACTTTGCCGACCGAGTCTTTCGATTCGAGCAACGCCTGTCCCTTGTCTGCATCGGCGAGGGGGAGCTTTGCCGAGATGATCGGTCGAATAAGCCCTCGTTCGATCAATGGCCATTCGTCGGCGACGACGGCCGCGACGATCTCCGCCTTCGACCCGGGGCCTGTCAGTGGGCGATTGCGGACGTTGAGGCCGATGATGCGCGCACGTTTGCCGATGAGCGCACCGACGTTCGCCTCACCGGTGAAACCTCCCTGCATGCCGATGATCACGAGCCGACCTCCGACGGCGAGGGCGTCTATGTTGCGGCTGAGGTAGCTGCCACCCATGATGTCGAGGATGACGTCTACCTGGCCCGCCAGCTCGGCTGCAAAGTCTTGGTTCCGGTAGTTGATCACGATGTCGGCACCCAGGTCTCGGCAGCGCTGCGCCTTGGCCTCTGATCCGACGGTGACCGCGACCCGCGCCCCAAGCGCCTTGGCAACCTGAATGGCATGGGTGCCGATCCCGCTTCCACCGCCGTGGACGAGAAGCAAATCGCCGGCTTGCAGGCCTGCGTCGGTGACGATCGTGGACCAGACAGTGCTAGCCACCTCGGGCAGAGCCGCGGAATCGATCAGAGTTACGCCAGCTGGTACAGGCAACAACTGGGATGCGGGGGCTACTGCGTATTCTGCGTACCCGCCTCCAGCGATCAGGGCGCACACCTCGTCCCCCAGCGCCGGACCGGCGACGTCCGGGCCGAGGGCGACGACAGTGCCCGAGATCTCGAGACCCATGATGTCGCTGATGCCTGGTGGTGGCGGATAGAGCCCCTGTCGCTGCATCACGTCGCCGCGGTTGATGCCAGCGGCGGCAACGCGGATCAGGACCTCACCCGGTGCGGGCGTTGGGGTTGGCACTTCCTCGACGGCAAGGTTCTTGCGCTCGTCGACGACGATCGCTCGCATGGTTGGCCGGTTGGTGCTCATCGTGCTATCTCCTTTGTTGGTAGTCGAAATCGGTTGGCACGAGGCATGTGGTGTCAGGGCGCGCCGACGGTTTTCCACATGCGTAGCGCGATGTTCATCACGGGCGCCCACACGTTCCACGGGATTCCCGCTGGTGGATAGAAATCCAATCGCGACTGGTGGGCGATGGTTTGGGCTTCGGTGTATTTGAGGATGCCGTCGATACCGTGCCGACGCCCGAGACCGGAGTCACCCATTCCGCCCATCGGCGAGTCGATGCTGCCCCATGCCGCGGCGAAGGCGTCGTTGATGTTGACGGTCCCCGAGTGCAGTCGGGCAGCGACTGAGCGGGCGCGTGTGGCGTCACGACCCCAGATGCTGCTGTTGAGTCCGTAGACCGTGTCGTTGGCCCGAGCAACTGCCTCGTCGTCATCTGCGACGGGATAGATCGAGACAACCGGGCCGAACGTCTCCTGCGCGTGCAACGTCATTTCCGGTGTGACATCGGCGAGGATGGTCGGCTCGTAGAACAGCGGCCCCAGATCCGGACGTGGTTTCCCACCTGCCAGAACGCTCGCGCCCTTCGCGACGGCATCGGCGACATGAGCCGACACTGTCGTCAGTTGTTTGTCGGTGGTCAGGCTCCCGACATCGATCCCATAGTCATAGGAGGCCCCGATGGTCAAGGCCGAGGTTCGCTGAACGAACTTGGCAACGAACTCGTCGTGTACGGACTCGGCGACATACAGGCGCTCCACCGAGACACACAATTGTCCTGCCGACGGGAACGCAGCCCGCACGGCTCCGTCGGCTGCCCGATCGAGATCTGCGTCGTCGAGGACGAGCATCGCGTTCTTGCCGCCCAACTCGAGTGACGCCCCGATCAGCCGCTGACCTGCGCTGCGGGCGATGTCCCGACCGGTTGCCGTGGACCCGGTGAACATGACGTAGTCCGCGTTCGCCAAGAGGGGATCCCCGATCGAACTGCCTCGGCCGATAACCATCTGCCACACATCGGCCGGTAGGCCCGCTTGGTACATCAGGTCCAAGGCCCACAAGGCAGTAAGGGCGGTCTGGGTATCGGGCTTCTGCACCACAGTATTGCCGGCCATCAGCGCGGCGATGGCGTCCGTCGCGGCCATCGACAGCGGGTAGTTCCACGGCGAGATGATCGCCACCACCCCTTTCGGATGGCGCAGCTCGGACGTACGGGTGAGGAAGGGCAGAGCACCCCGGCGACGTTCGGGTTCAAGAACTTTCGGTCCGGTGCGGCCGTAATAGCGGGCAGCGATGACAGCGTCGGCGATCTCGAGGTAGGCATCACGGCGAGTCTTGCCGTTCTCGGCCTGCATCAGGTCGAGCCCGATGTGTTGATTCTTCAGGACCAAATCATGGAAGCGCAGCAGTACCCTGGCACGCTCCGTCGCGGGGGTCGCTGCCCATCTCGTTTGGGCGCGCCGTGCGCGAACGAATGCTTCGTCGACGTCGGCCGGGGTCGAGATAGGGAAGTCTGCGAGTGGTGAACCGGTGTAGGGGGCAATGGTGATCGAGCGGGGCGCGCCGGGCGAGGCTGTGACCCGTTCTGTCAGCCGTTCGAGTAAACCTGCGGTCAGCGTGGCAGGCAGCGCTGCGCGGGGATCTGTGGAGATGTCGGTCGTTGCGGTCATGTCGGTGTTCTCCTGAGATGTTCGGTCGATTCGAGGTATCAGCGAACCGAGACCGGGACCGGCATGTGCAGAGCGGCCTGGGCTGAGGTGGTGGAATCGAATCTGATCGTGCGGATGGGCCGGAGTGCGCGAAGATCGTCCGACATCCGGCCGTTTCCGAGTGTTAGATCGACCCCACCAGGAAACAACGATGTTCCGCTGGCGAGGATGTTGGTTTGGTTGAGAGTCGAGAGCCAGGCTCCGTTGCGCCGGGTGTAGGAAGTGAGGGTGGAGACTTTCTTTCCCGTCTCGAAGGTCTTCTGCTTCGGGGTCGGTGCGGAGAAGGCGATGTCGACGCCGCCATCGGCGTTGGAGATGCGGGCCGTGGTTCGTGCCTGGTCGATACCGACGTCGAGATCGGTGACCCACTTGGGGAATCCGTACCCGTCATGACCGCGGACTTGGGCGATCTCCGTGTTGACTGGGAGTGCGAGCACATAGGAGTGCAGGTGATCGTCACCCAGAGCGGCAACCAGATCGGCAGCGGCCGTGCTGAAGCCGCCGTGGCGCGCCGGACGTACCGCCACGCCCACAGCCGCCTCGGTGTAGAAATCGATGTCGCACACGTCGTAGCGGAACAGCATGACGGATACCAGTCCGAATCCGGGTGCGATTTCCAGCGGCGACAGCTCGTCCGGGATCCGTTTTCGGATCGCGCTGCTCGGGGCGATCATGGTTAGACGCGCCGAGGACATTGCGTAGTAGAAGTTTGGCGTCCATGTCGTACCGATCGGCGATTGGACCTGCGTTTTCGGAAGCCTGCGGAAGAAACCGACACTCGGGACCCGCGGATCGGCAGCGACCTCGTCGAGAGGCACATCCATCCGGTAGCGGTCAAAAAGGCCATCTTTCGGGATTTCGATCAGGCGTCCGCCCAGATCGACCTCGACAGTTGAGGATGCGTTCGTCATTTCAGGGCTCTCACTCGTTCGATGTTTACATTGCTTACATGCAGGTTATGCACCAATGTGTGCACTGTCAACACCGGCTGGGGTCAGCGAACTTCACGTCGAGATGAACGAGCAGTCGTCGAAGTGCGGTCCTGCAGCCAGTGGCGGTACCGGCGGAGCGCACGGCGCTGTAACACCTGCTCTTTCAGCAGTGCGACCACAGGATTCGCCGTCGGCCGCGCCGGCTTCCCTTTGCCGAGTCGTCGAAGCTGCTGTCGCACGCGGGCCATGCTGGCGGCCGACGCAACGGCTTTGTCCTTGATGGTTACCGGGAGCAATTCGACAGCGGCAGTGCTGTCGACCTGCCAACGGTTCGGCAGATCCGGATCGATCGCCAATGCGCTTCCCAGGCCGACGAAGTCCACGCCTCCCGCAAGGGCCTGTTCGGCAACCGGTCGCCGGACCACGCCGCCGGTCAGCATCAGGGGCACAGGGCTGGCCTTGGCGAGTTCTTCCGCAAGTGTCAGAAAGTAGGCTTCCCGTGCGAGGGTGCGGTCATCCGGGCTTTGGCCGGTCATGGCCGGCGCCTCGTAGCTGCCACCGGAGAGTTCGACTACGTCGACACCGAGGGGTGCGAGCAACGTGATTACCTGTGCTGCGTCGTTGGCGTCGAATCCGCCGCGCTGGAAATCCGCCGAATTGAGTTTGACGGCAACGGTGAACGTCGGTGCGACCGTCGCGCGCACGGCCCGCGTGACGTCGAGGAGCAATCGTGCTCGGTTGTCGAGGGTGCCGCCCCATTTGTCGGTCCTCCGATTTGCGAGTGGAGAGAGGAATTGCGATAGCAGGTAGCCGTGGGCGGCATGGATTTCCACGCCGTCGAAACCCGCTTCCTCCGCGCGACGTGCTGTCGTTGCGAAACGGTTTACGGTGTCGTCGATCTGTTGCGCCGTCATGGCCTGAGGATGGGCAAACCGCTTGCTGTTCTTGCCGAGTTCGACCCGAGCAGCAGACGGACCCCACGCGACACCGGGCATGTCGGCTTGGATCTGTCGACCGGGGTGGTTGATCTGCATCCAGACTTGCGCACCACCACTCTTGGCGGCGTCCGCCCATTCGCGGAAGGGAGTGATCGGCGCCTGTGCATCGAGAACGACGCCGGCGGGCCCGGTCAGTGCCTCTGCGTGGACCATGACATTGCCTGTGATGATCGTGCCCACACCGCCCTGGCTCCAGCGCCGGTACAACGCGAACATTGCTTTTCCGGGTAGCTGTCCTGCAACAGCCATGTTTTCCTCCATGGCTGCCTTGACGATCCTGTTCGGGAGCGTCGCCCCGCTGGCGACGGTGAACGGTTCGAAGATAGGCGACACTTTGTTGTCGGTCTCGGAATTGTTCGCTGGTGACGTGGTGAATGGCATGGTGGCCCCTGAATGCGGTATGTTTACATTGCTCACATGAGCGTAGAAAGGAAAGTTAACGGTGTCAACATCTGTCAAGGGTGGCTACCATCACGGCGATCTGAAGGCCTCGCTGCTGGCGTCGGCGATGCGGATGCTCGAGGCCGGAGAGCCGTTTTCGATGCGCGCGATCGCGCGCGAGGTCGGTGTTTCCGCAACCGCGCCGTACCGGCATTTCGCTGACCGTGACGCCCTTGAATCTGCTCTCGCCGCGCAAGGGTTACGCGACCTGAAAGCGGACCTGACCGAGGACCGCGAGCTACCGTCGACGTCGGCGGATCTTGCCGAATTCGCCGTCGCGTACGTCGAGTTCGCTTTGCGGCGTCCCGCGCTGTTCAGGTTGATGTTCGGCAACGAGTGCGACGAGGAGAACGACGAGCGTGTGCAAGCGGCGGGGGAAATTCATCTGTTGATGCAGATGGGCATGACGCTCGTCTTCCCCGATGCAGATTCCGAGGCATTGGCCTCGGCAGCGTGGGCGTTGGCGCACGGTCTGGCCTGTCTGCACCTTGACGGCAAAATGCCGACGGCCTCGGATGGTGAGGCCGCCGATCGTGTGCGAGCCGCTTTTGCAGCAATTCTGGCGGTACAAGGGTGATTGGTTCATTGACGAGAGCGATCGAGAGAAGAGTGGGATGACCAAGCGAATTCTGAACGTAGTCACCAACGTCGGCCACTACGATGACCCGTCTCATAAGACCGGTTTATGGCTCTCCGAACTCACCCACTCCTGGGAGGTCTTCGACAGCAACGGTTTCGAGCAGACTCTGGTCAGCCCACAGGGTGGGGCGGTGCCGTTGGAGCCTCGATCGCTCAAATTCCCGAACTACGACAAAACTGCAAAGGCCTGGCGGTCGGACCCCACTCGGATGGCGCTACTCGAGGCGACGGAGAGTCCGGATCTGGTCGACGCCGCTGACTACGATGCGATCTTCTTCACCGGAGGGCATGCCGTTATGTACGACTTCCCGGACAGTGAAGGCCTGCAACGCATCACGCGAGAAATCTTCGAACGCGGAGGAATTGTCGCTTCGGTGTGCCATGGGTACTGCGGACTTCTCGAGACCAAACTTTCCAATGGCAACTATCTAATCGCGGGCCGCAGACTCACGGGGTTCGCCTGGTTCGAAGAAAAACTCGCCCGCGTGGACAAACTCGTGCCCTACAACGCCGAGGAAAGAGCCAAAGAGCGTGGCGCACTGTACGAAAAGGCCACACTGCCGTTTGTTTCCTACGCAGTCGTCGACGGAAACCTCGTCACCGGCCAGAATCCGGGATCTGCAACAGAAACAGCAAAAAAGGTTGCGAACCTCCTGCTGTAGCGCATTTGGGTGCTGCACCGGTGGGAATGCTCGGACTCCGTGGACCAGGTGCGACGCCGACTCGAACATTTGGGCACTCGTCTTCGTCCTAGGTGCGCTACTGCGGCGCCGAAGGGATCGAAATATCGAAATACTTTTCCTACGAGACTGTTTCGCGTTGAAAGCGACGGTGGCGTCATGGAGCGATACAAGATAAGGCTCGGGGACGGATCGAGCGGCGACGAGTTCTTCGAGTCCGGCAACCAGGTGAATCTTGTTGCAACCGCCGCCAATGGCAGAAGCATTGCTGCCCACAAAACCCCTCGGGGCGGGCACCGCGGCACCCGATGCGCTCGCGCTCACATTCAGAACGCCGCCGTGGCTTCGCGGACACGTCGCGGGTGAAGTCACGTTTCGTCAACGCGTGAGTTGGGTAACAAATCGGGGGTCGGTGAAGGAGGACCCGTGGTGGATGTCGTGGTGTGGACAGAATCCGAAGAGCGCGAAAGATGGTGGCGCGAGATCGTGGGAATCACGCCTTCTGGAGACCGTTGTGCGGCAAGGGATGTAGGAGAGCTGCCGCGTGCCCAGGTTTCCGCGGGCTCGGCAAGGCGCGAATCGACTAGCGCGCTCCGTGACGCTGCCGCAGCCTGACCGTCGGCCCTCACAGAAGGGTGGAAGCACGGTGCTGAATGTTGTTCTGTTGCTTGTGATGCCGAGTATCGGCATGGGTGTGGTGATGTGTCTCGACATCCGATGGCTTCGCCCCTCCGTGCGACATGATCGCCGAAGGTTTGCATATCGGTGGCATGCGGGAGGCACCAAGTCGTAGATCTGTTTCCGTCGACTCAGGTCGCCCATCAGCGGTATCGCCGATCCCTCGAGTGAACCGGACAGTCGGAGTGAAGGCCCGTTCGGCCGGCGCCTGGCGCACACGGTGCCGGTGCGGGTTGATTTGTCGTCGTCGTGGTCGATGATTGAAGAAACGTCGGTTGGGGAAGGTGAGCGGAATGGCTACTTACAGAGTGATCAATCCTGCAGGCGACGTCACCGCGACGCGCGACATCGAGAGCGCTGACGATGCGCATGCCTGGTTTGTGGATTCTCGCGCCGACAACTCGGAACTGGGATGGCGAATGGAAGTCCACCATGATGGCGAATGGTCGTTCTTCGACGACACCGAGGGCGCATCCAGCTGAGCAGTAGCTCGGCAGGAGTCACGAAGATGAGGAAGGACGTTCAAGCATGAGTCAATTACTTGCAGGGAAGAAAGTGGCATTCCTTGTGGCGACGGAGGGAGTCGAACAGGTCGAGTTGACAGATCCGTGGGATGCATTGGTTGCCGAACACGCTCAGCCGTCGATTGTTTCGACAGAATCCGGCACCATCCAGGCGTTCAACCATCTCGACAAAGCTGACGTCTTCGACGTGGACGCGGTGGTCGAGTCGGCGGAGTCGTCCGAATACGACGCTCTCGTCCTGCCCGGGGGCGTGGCCAACCCTGATTTTCTCCGCATGAATCCAGACGCGGTGGCGTTCGTCCGGAGTTTCTTCGATGCCGGGAAGCCCGTCGCGGTAATCTGCCACGGACCATGGACGCTGGTCGAAGCCGGCGCGGTGGCCGGTCGTACGCTGACGTCGTGGCCTAGTTTGCGTACCGATATCACGAACGCCGGCGGCACGTGGGTAGACGAAGAAGTCGTAGTATGCACTTCTGGCCCGAATACGTTGATATCGAGCCGCAAGCCCGACGATTTGCCGGTGTTCTGTGCGAAACTGACCGACACGCTCAGCCAGTCCGAGGCGTCGTCGACGACTCCGAGGGAAGTTGACGAGGCAGATAGACCGTGACTTCTGCACCGCCCGAACCAGATCCGGGGAATACCCCTGATCTGGAACCCGGAGGTGGGGTCAAGCCGGGGAGCGCCCCACCCAACGCTCCACAGAAGTCGGGATTCTTCGAACCCGAGCCCTCGACCGTCAAGCGCTTTCCAGTAACTGGGATCGCAGCGATCGTCGCGGTCGCGTTGGTTGTCATCGTTTTCGTTATCGCCGCGGTGGCCACACTGGCATGATTTTTGCGCCTCGGTCCGAACGGTGTAGCCCGTAGATTCCTTGTTCTCCCGGCCGCCTGTGCACCCTTGTCGCGTGCACAGGAAACGCGTGTCGGTGCCGACCTCGCGCCAACGGTGAGGTTCAGTGATTTCCGGGCGGACCGATCAGTCCGCTCTTCGTGAGTTTCGAATAGCGTTGAAGATCAAGTTCTTTGATGCCTTCCTTCAATTCTTCGACAGTCCGTTCTTCGTACGGCGAAGACTTGCCCCTGGATTTGCCGCGTCGCGCGAAATTGCTCGTTCTCGTTCAGACACCACCATCGGCTTGCTTCGATACCAATAGCCAACGCGGAGCCGAAGGAAGTCAGGCGACGATTGGTGATTGTCACCGACTGGGACGCCTCCAGCGGCGTGAGCGGTGCAGAGTTCCACGTCTTGGCCACGAATGTTCCGCGAGGACTTTGGGTCGAACCTGACGCCAGCGAATCCTGTTGGTGCGTATCGTTCAAACCGGCGACGACGGCGTGGACACCCCGCTCGGTGAGACAAAGAAGCTGTGGCTAATCGACACCTTCGATTCCGTGGTCGAACAGTTTGAATCTGACAGGAACATCATCGTTGCCGACGCGGAATCCAGCGGCGTTCGTCATTATGACGAACTGGGCTGAACGGGCTCTAGCATGGCTTCGAGTGGTGTGTCCCCGGGCGTTTCGCTCAGCTGAGCGATCCGCGTAGCAAGGATCGTGTTTTAGTTTCCAGTGAGAGAATGACACCGATTCCAGTCAAGTTGATTCCGTCGCCGATCAATGCGTTAGTACGGCGCAGTTTGTCGAGGTCCGCTGCGCTGTAGCGCCGCGTTCCGCCGCTAGTGCGCACGGGGGCAACAGTCCGCGACGTTCGTAGAGTCTCAATGTCTGGGCCCGATTCCGGACAGTTCCGACATCACGGAGATTGCGTCGACCCCTCGGTAAGCGTGTGCTTCATCCCTTAATGGTCCAGCGCTCACATTCACCCCCGCCGAATATGTCTCGACCTGAACATCTCCTTGCGTTGTTCCCCTCGCTCTCCGGTGCCTAAAATCTGATGCTCCTGGTTGCAGATTTCATCTGACTCTCGAACCGGCTTTCGCAGGGGAGGTCGTCGAAAGGACTCAGGTCTTGCTGGTTTCGTGCACATATGCGTCATACGGATTCGAACGGTCGCACCTCGATCGTTCGATCAGTCCTCCAATTCTTGCAATTTATCTATATCTGCTGATATAGATTTACGGCAGTAGATGAATCAGATCCACGCTGGAGCACTTGCACTTCGGGAGCGCGAATGACTACTGCCATGGACACCATGTCTTCACCTCAGCGAGGGGCCACTGTCCCTCGGCGCTCTGCTTGGGCGATGACCAGGGGAAAGGAGTGGGCATTCTTATGAGCACTCACACGCGGGACGCCGACTACTCGCACCTTGCGGCCCTTTTCGAACAGATGGCTTCAACACCGGACGGTGACGAGTGCCGCGACCGTCTGCGGACGCAGATCATCGAGACGTGTCTACCGCTGACCCGGAATATTGCCTTGCGATACCGCGGTCGCGGACAAGCCCACGAGGATCTCGTGCAGGCCGCCAGCGTCGGTTTGGTCAGTGCGGTGAACCGCTTCGATCTCGACAAGGGCAAGGACTTCCTCGCCTTCGCGATTCCGACGATGGTGGGTGAAGTGCGCAAACATTTTCGGGATCGCGGCTGGGACGTTCGTGTTCCGCGCTCGTTGCAGGAAAACTATCTCGCGCTCAACAAGGCCCGGTCTTCCCTCACTCACGCCCTCGGACGCGAACCCACAGTGCCGGAACTGGCAAAAGAACTCGAAGTGGAACCTGCCGAGATCGCAGAGATCGTCGCCGCCGGCGATTCCTATCACGCGGCGTCCCTCGATGCGGCAACCGTCAACGAGGGACGGACGATCGCAGAGACGTTGGGAGACTTCGACTCTGCCCTCGAAGGCATCGACAACCACGAAACGATTCGGCCTGCACTGCTGGCACTTCCTGAACGAGAACGCACAATCGTGCTCTACCGATTCTTCGGCGAACTGACCCAAGCGGAAATCGCCGAGAAGGTAGGCCTCTCTCAAATGCACGTCTCCCGGCTGCTCGCACAATCGCTCACAGCGCTCCGAAACACCCAGTCCCTCGCCGCCCTCGAAACCTCCGTCGCAGCGTGAGCTGGATGCCGAGAAATGCGGATTGGTGTGCGGCACCGGTACGAAGCACGTCGTGATCGGAATCGCCGTCAGTTACGGCGACGAGACGCCCCGACAGGCGGTGACCAGTGTGTACTCGTGGACCTCCGGGCCAGGGGATCACGAACCCGCTAGCACGACCTTGGTCAGGGTGATTGTCACAGTCCAGTTCTCCTCGGGCGCGGCAGGCGGGGCCTCCTCGAGGTCCACTTGGTCGGCAAGGGTTTCGAGGACGTGCCACCCGAAGGACGAAGTACTTGTGGTGATCTGGCCCGTTGTTGCCGCAGAGAGGACCACTCGCGCAGTGGCGTTGTCGTCGCCGTCGAATGTGCACGTCAGGCTGCTGGAGGGGAGGGCATGGCTGATGAGGATGGTCGCTGCTTCGTCGGCGGCGAGAACGAGATCGGACAGCCCGTCCAACGAGAGCGCATAGTGCGCGGCCACGGTACGCACCAGTGATCGCAGCACCGGCAGTTGATCCGGTGATGCGGAGACGGACAGTGAAGGTGAAACGGCGATGGGGGAAACGATCGCCCGCACGAAGGACGTCACGTGAGATTTGCTCCTGTACCTGATCCGAGGCAGCCAATCCCTTGGAGGGATCTTGGTAGCCGCATTCGAGAAAGATGATCAGCCCTTCAGCTACCCAACCGAAGTGCCGCCAAACATCGAGCTTAACGCTGTTGTCAGCGACCAGACAGGACGTATTCGAAGTGCGTTCCTGCAGTGTCGGGGAGGTGCTCTTGTCTGTGCCCCCGGTGGGGTGAACCCGTTCGATCCAACCGACGGTACGGCGCGCGGGGCTCCAATAACGGTGCTCGGTTTTGATCCATGCGGCCGGACTGCGCCACGCTCGATGGAAGCAATCGAAAAAACGTCACACCAGCCTCCTTCAGCTCAGGTGGCATACGAGCGAAGGGTAGTGAGAAACCGAAAATTCCGGATCAGCAACGTGAATTGGGCTGGGGGTTGGGAATCTGACATCCTCGCCGCGGCCTGTCCCGAGATTGGACTTGCGGGCCGCTCCTGCATGGTGCCGAGATCGAACTGCCTACTGACGTGGCGGTCGCACAGGGTAGAAGGTCCCCGCAGACCGCGGATGAAACGCCACCGAAAGTACGAGAGCGTCCCCGAAAGGGTTGAACTTTCTTCGGTTTGTGTGACTTCGAGTACTACCGGTCGGTAGCCTTCGCTCCGAGTACACAGATGTGACTCGCGACACGCCAAAACGAGTGAGGTTTCGGTGCGTCGATTCCATGCTTGAGGAGCCCAATGTCCAAGAATGCCTTGAGAACCCGAGTTGCCCCCACGATGGCGATCGCTGCAGCCCTTGCATTGATAGGAGGAGGCGTTGCCACAGCTGAGGAGAATTCCTCGCTCGGTTCGTCCGGTACACCTGCCGCTACCCCTTTGACATTCGACGGCTGGTCGTCATGCCCCGTCGAAGACCTCGACGTCGCCACCTGCGCAACCGTCGTGGTGCGCGGCGGCTCGATGAAAATCGGGGGACTGACCGTGCCCGTCCCCGACGGCGGGCTCAAGATCGCGGGCGGAGTCAAGTACGCAACCCAGCCCGACGGCAGCTTCGTCGAAACCTTCGTCCCCAAGCCGGACGGCCGCAACGGTGTGTATTCGAACCCGATCTCCGTGCCGGGCGGGGCCATCGGAATCGACACTCCACTGAATCTGACCCAGATCACTGCAACGGTCGAAGCTGTTGGGCTGCCGAACATCAAGGTGCTAGATCAAGAGCTGACGATGCCGGTAAGGCTGAAACTGTCGAACTCGTTGTTGGGTAACAACTGCTATCTCGGCTCCACGGCGAACCCGATCAACCTGCACCTTACGACCACTGGTAACCCGCCCTCGGAGCCCATCGGCGATTATCCGGGAGCGGTGTTCCCTGCCGTTCAGCACACAGACAATCTCTTCGCAGCTCCCGCCGCTAGCGGATGTGGGGTCTTCGGTGCACTCAATTGGGCGGTGAACCTGCGGGCGGGCACCCCCTCCGCCAGCGGAAAGAACTCTCTCACCACATCCAGCGACGTCTACACCGTCGCCGCGCGCAAGGTGCGACCACCGGCAGCTTCCGCTGCGCAGGCAGCCGAACCTGCAGCTGTGGCGCAGATGGGAGCCGCCGGGTAAAGATCAGACCCGCCTGAATTTCTTTCGACTCACGGTTCATCCCAAAAGTATTCGACAGAAGGGCACATCACATGTCATCACGCACAATGCTCGGTAAGGCCTCAACGCTCGTCGGAGCAGCGGCCGCATTGACCATCGCTGCATCCGGTATCGCGACAGCCTCCACCACGATCAGCCCCGCCGCGGCCACTCCGGTGACGGCTACCAGCAGTGGGCTCAGTTTCGTCACAACCGGCGGTCTCGAGCTGTACTGCACCAGCGTCAGCGGATCCGGAACGACCCCTGCTGCGCCCGGCAACGTGAACTCCGGAACGGGGGGGATCAACATCAACATTGCCAGCGTGGGACTGTCCGGATGTGACCTCGAAGGTGTACCTGCAACAATCACCACCTCGGGTTCCTGGGCTCTGAACGTCAACGCAGACAGTGGATCGCCGATGGGAAGTATCAAGATCCCTAACGGTGGAGCCCACGTAGTTGCCGGTAGCTGCGTCATCGACGTCACCGCCAGCACTGCTGGCCCGGTGCCCTACAACAACACGACACACACCGTCACCGCCAACAACACCGGAACGGTGAACTTCACCTCCAACGGTGGAAGTGCATCCTGCCCGGCAGCAGGGGCCGGAACGGCGAAGATGACCGGGGCACTCAAGTTCAACTCCACGCCCGGTATCACCGTCACTCCCTGACTCGGGATGTAGTTGCGCCACAGTCATACCCGTGCCCTATGAGGGTGTGGCTGTGGCGTACGCTTCACGGAACCGTCTCCTCGGCAAGGTCGCCGCTGATTGCAAAGGTTCAAATCCATACCGGTTGAGTAGAATTCAGCCATGTCGCACAGAGTCGGCCGCACTCGCAGTCTCCTGCCGGTGCCGTGACTCGGCAAAGAACAGTAGGGAGTCAACCACGGTGCGGCAGAACAGGCCGGCATCGCGGCGGAGTCCGGGTAACAGGCCAGAAGAGGATTTCGACGGACTTGTTGCGATGGAAGTGTCGACTTCGGTTGCCTACAGGTGTGGTAGTGCTGCGGTGAGGAAGACGGCGCCGAGGACGATTCCGGCAATGCCGGCGAAGACTCCGATGATTCCTTGTTTGACGTCGGGGTGGTGTCCGGGGGTGTCGGGTCGGCGCGCTGCCAGGGCGGTTCCGATGGCGGTGGCACCGAGGAGGATGCCGAGGCCGAACATCCAGAACGTCAGTATCGAGAGGGCACCGAGCATCAACGCCATGTCGCTGTATTCGTCGCTGGTGATAAGGCGGTGGTGATCCCACCAGTCGGGTGGAGTGTGCGCGCGGGATTCGGTGTTGCCGGTGTTGTCGGATTGTTCGTGCGGGGGGATGGTGGATGCAGTCATGGCAGCTGAAGGGTTCTCGCGCTGATTCTTTCGTGTGGTGGATGTGCAGTCGGCCATTCGTATGTGCGGTGGGAGATCGAAACGATGGTGGGGTGAGCCCCGAGAACCCATCGCGTGTCCTCGGGAGTCACCCCACCATCCAGCGGTGTTCGGGCCAGGTGGATCAGGCTTCGATCTGCACCTGTGTTGTCGATCCGGCGTTATCGGTTCGTGAGGGCGGTCCGGAGGAGACCTCGATCCGCCGCGGTTTCGCCTTCGCTGCGATCGGCAACGTCACCGTCAACACGCCGTTGTCGTACGAGGCCTCGATTTGTTCGGCGTCGATGTCGTCGCTGATGGACAGCTGTCGTTTGTATGTTCCGGCGAAACGTTCACTCGCCAGCCAGCTCACACCCTCTTCGGAGTGGGCGGTGCGGTGCGCGGTCAACGTCAGGGTCGAGCCGTCGATGTGGACGTCCACTGATCCTGGGTCGACGCCGGGAAGATCGGCGTGCAGGACGTACTGGTCTTCGACCTTGTAGAGGTCCATCGGCATGAACCGTGGACTGCGTCCGTTGCCGGTTCCCACGGCGAGTACGGACTTGGTGATCGCGTCGATGTCGGTGAAAGGATCGAAACGAAGCACAGCAACACACCTCCCATATTGTGAAAAGAAAGGTCACCGCCACTGTGGCGGTTGACCGAACTCACTGTGCGAGAACATGATAACCACACGAATTAGCACTCTGCAACCGAGAGTGCCAGATTCTTGAAAGAGTGTCTCGGTCGCGAGCAATGCAGCATCGGAGTAGGAACAACGGCAGTTGCCAACCTCCGTAGCCGAGATGCGGCACTTGTGAGAGGCTGCCGATCAGAGCGTCGACCTTGGTAGTCTCCTGGCTCCAGCGACGTTTTGACGGGGGACGGTGTACTCCGGCCATGTGCGCCGCTATTTGGATGAGGTGTCGCGGCCGTTGTCGTGTTGTTGTAGTTCGGTGTTTATGCGGGCGCTTCGGAGATTTGGTCTTCGAGGATGATGATGCGGCAGGCGGCGTTCTTCCGCGATCCTCACGGTCGGCGGTAGCGCTCAGCGGTTCGGACGTGGTCAGGCGCTGACAGGATCCAGGAGGCCGGCAAGCCGTCCGGCAATAAGAGCTTCGGCCTCTGTGACAATTCGTTCCACCAATTCGCCCACTGTGGGGATGTCGTGAATCAATCCTTGCACAGTCCCAGCCGTCCAGATGCCAGCCTCGGGGTCGCCGCTGTCGAACACCGCTCTGCCCCGCACACCGGCTACAAGATCTCGAACGTCTTCGAATTTGCCGCCGCTGGAGAGAATTTCGACAACCTCTTGGCTGACGCTGTTGCGTGCTACGCGAGCCGTATTACGCAGTGACCTGAAAATCAGCTCGGTGTCCACCTCGGAGGCAGCAACTATCGCGTCCTTGATGTTGCGGTGAATGGGAGACTCATCGGTGCACATGAACCGGGTGCCCATGTTGATACCGTCGGCGCCAAGCGCCAGGGCAGCCACCAATCCTCGCGCGTCGGCAAATCCACCGGACGCGATCATGGGAATGCTGATCCGTTCTGCTGCTGCAGCGATGAGGACGAGACCCGGTACGTCGTCTTCCCCTGGATGCCCGGCACATTCGAACCCGTCGATACTGATGCCGTCGACGCCGAGGGCCTGGGCTTTGATCGCGTGGCGGACGCTGGTGCACTTGTGGAGAACCTTGATGCCGGCGGCGTGAAAGTGCGGCAGATGCGGTGCGGGAGAGGAGCCGGCTGTCTCGACGACTTTTACTCCGCAGTCGATGATCACATTGCGATACTCATCGTAGGGCGGGGGTGTGATCGTTGGGAGAATTGTGAGGTTGACCCCGAAAGGTTGATCGGTGAGCTCGCGGGTTCGGGATATTTCTCGGGCAAGGTCGTCAGGTGTCGGCTGTGTCAGAGCAGTGAGCATGCCGAGCGCGCCCGCGTTCGCAACTGCCGCTACGAGTTCTGCTCTCCCCACCCACTGCATGCCGCCCTGCACGATGGGGTGGCGCACTCCGAACGTCTCGGTAAATGCAGTTGTCAGCACTGGACATCTCCTCGATGATGCATGGATATCGGTTTGTCAGTTACGTTGATGCCGACTGAATTTCGACTTCACACCAGCTTCAATGCGTTGACGAAGCCCACTCGTTCAAGGCCGGAACCTGCGAGGACTCAGTTCGTACCATCGGAGGTTCGGACCGATAGGGCATGGCAGGCGTCAAGTATTGTTCGCCATGTTCGTTGGCGCCGGGAATGAAGGTACGGTTCGCAATCACATCGTGGGCGCAGATTACCTCGTCGTAGTTGCGCACAAGCGCGGCAACCACTCCGGCCGCAGTGAGATGCTCTACCGCTTCCGCGGCACTACGGTGGCACAGCTGCTTCTCGATCGTGGTGACGAGGTCTGCACGGTTTTCGACGCGCAGCTCGTTGGTGGTAAACCGCGGGTCGTCGGCCAACTCTGGCAGGTCGATCGCCTTGCACAGTTCGATCCAGGCTCGCGGTTGGTATCCGCTGATCACCAGCTCGCCGTCGAGGGCACGAAAGACATCTGCAGCGGGTGCGACGCTTGGTTGCCCGTTCCCTTTGCGACTCATAGGTTTGCCCGATACCTGCCACTCGATCCAGTTGGCCGTCTGCAAGTGGATTGCGACGTCCAGCAGGGAGACTCGGACGGACGATCCTTTGCCGGTGCGCTCACGTCGCAGTAGCGCTGCCAGAGCCGCCTGCGCGACGACATAGCTCGTTGCATGGTCTATGACCGGTGCGCCCACACGTTGTGGTGGGCCATCAGCCTCGCCCGTCACCGACATCAGTCCACTCTCCGCTTGCGCGGCGATGTCGAGCCCGGCGCGGGTAGAGGACGGGCCTTCCGCCCCGTACCCGCTCACCGAGACGGCGATGATTTCCGGTCGCAGGCGTTGTAGTTCGGCAGAGGAGAATCCCAGTCGATCGAGGGTTCCCGGGCGAAGATTGTGCAGCAAGATGTCGCTCGACGCGATCAGATCCCGAGCCCGTCGCAGATCGGCGGAGTCTTTGAGGTCGAGGCAGATTGAACGCTTCCCACGGTTGTACCCGTAGAAGATGCCACGCGCGTAGTCGGCGTCGATTTGTCGGGCCGGTTCACCGCCCGGAGGCTCCAGCTTGATGACCTCGGCGCCGAGGTCGGACAACTGCTGTGCGGCACTGGGTATCGCGATCAGTTGACCGATCTCCACTACGCGGACACCTGCCAACGGCAGGTCAACTTCGTCGGTCATCGAATGATCTCCACATGAGGCGAAGCGACGTCCTCGGCAGGCTCCAGGCAGCGCGCCAACAGAATGCCTTCGGTGTGGTTGCAGGGGTTCAACCGGTTTCTGTCGCCTTCTACTCCCCCGATTCGGATCGTCACGGTTCCATCGTCGTTGCGCTCGAAGTGGGCGTCGTTGAGGTTGACGGTGTGGTCGCGGTACTCGAAGGACTCGAACCAGTGGTTGTACAGCATTACGCCGAAGTAGGTGCAGTCCGGGACAGTAAATGTAATATCCACGGCAGTAGCATCTTTCAGTGACCACCAGCCGGCAACGTACTGGTTGGAGCTGGTGCCGTAGAAGTCTCCCCAACCTCGCTGCTCCGAGGTCACGCGAATCTCGTTGGGAGACTGACTGAGCGTTTCGATGAGCTGAAGACTGCGTCGAAGGCTCACATCCATACCCCGGGCAAGTGTCGTGAGGCGCTGGACCAGCCACGCCGTGTCGAGATCGGGGCGTGCGCCAGGCGGCGGGCCGAGACGCTCGATGTGGAGCACGGGATCGATCTCCGCGCTTCGCGTCTTGTGATAGACACGCACTACTACGTCGAAGCAACGCTCGTCCAGTCGAATTCCGCTGCGCCCCTCCAACTCTTGTGCGATGAAGATCTCGAAGTTACCGTCCGCGTCGCACACCTTGTCGTCGATGACGATGTTGTCGGCGACCCTGTCGGTCCCAGATGCACCGACGCGATTGGCGAGGACCGCGACGTACGGCACTGTGCCGCGGTTACCGTGAATTCGGTACGTCTCCTTGGGGTCGATCATCGCAGTCCAGTAGTCGACGTCGATGCCGTCTCCCCAGAACTTTCGCATCGGTGACATCAGGGTGAAGAGTTCAGGCCGGAGCACGTCTTGGCGCTCGACGTTCATCTCGGCGAGGTATCCGAACAGGCGAAGTGCGTGCCGTACACCTTCGGCGCTGTCCAGCGGTGATCCGGTGGCGGCAGCTGTCGACCCGAACGTCGCAAGGCTGTCGGTGACTGCGGACCAAGCCTCGGTGAGCTGCCGGCGATCGTGTGTGGACTCGGATCGGGTTGACTGGTCAGCGAGTTGTGTCATCGTTTCTTCTCTTTCGTGGTAGTCGAACTGGATTGGGTATGGGAGTTGGTCAGCAGAGGGGGTCGAAAGGGACATCTGCGTCGGACTTGCCCGAGGTCTGGTTGTTCACCCATGTCACGTTCTGCGTCCATCGGTGGGCCGAAATCTCGACCGGCCAGAGGTTCTTCTGAGAAGCCCACACCTCGGTGGCTTTGTCGGCGGGGACATTCATCCGCTCGGTGAGAAGTTGAGCCCCTGCTTGCTCGTTGGCGGGATCGGCTATCCACCCTGCTGCGGCCTCGAGCGCCGCACAAACGGGGGCAGCAGCATCGGATTCGGCGAATGTGGCTGTCGTGACGAGCACAGTGCCCAGGCCGTATGAGCTCACGCCGTCAGAGCCCACAGGGTTGACTGAGGTAATCGGTGTCATCGGTATTCCTTGAGCGTCGAATACGGCTTGACTGGCAGCGGTGAGAACGGCGGCATCGATGTCGCCCTTTCGTGCGAGTGGTATCTGACTCGCGGTGGGTGCCGCTGCGATGAATTGCACTGTGGATGCATCGATGTTTCGTTCTGCAAGAAGCTGATTGACGAATTGCTCGGCCGCACCGCCACGTGACGGTATGGCGATCCGCTTGCCGGGCAAATCCTCGACGGTGGTGATGCCGCTGTCTTTCGTCACGGCGATGGCAAGATCGATCGACCCGTACGGGGAAAGGGGTCGCAGTCTCTGCCCTTGCTCGATGGCCGGCACGACGGTTCCGGGTGCGCCGACCGCGAGATCAGTTGTGCCGCCGATGAGACCGCTGATGAGCTCGGGCCCGTTCTTTCCGTCGATGAGCTCGACGTCGAGGCCCTCCTTGTCGAACATTCCTTGTTGGACGGCGACGTAGACAGGGAGGGACAAAGCGCTCGCGGGGTAGACCCCGATGGCGACGCTACCGTCGTTCGGACTCCCTCCCCCTCCGCACGCGGAAAGCAGTAGGGCCGTTGCTACGGCTGTGCCGACGAAAGGTCGAAGTTTCATGGGTTTCCTGCTCCTTGACGGGCTGGGCGCATCAGTAGTCGAGCTGAGTTGGCTGGGCACATCAGTGGTCGAGTTGACCGCGCAGCCGGTTGAAGATTTCGATGTATCGAGGTTCGGAGGTAAGGGTTTCGAGTTCGCGGGGGCGTTCGATGTCGATGCTGACGTCGTCGATCACCTGGCCGGCCCCGAGCAGCAGAACGCGGTCGGAGAGACAGATGGCTTCGCCGAGGTCGTGGGTTACGAAGATGACCGTCCGGCCTGCCTGGGATTGCCAAAGCTCGAGGAATTCTCGCTGTACTTCGACTCGGGTTTGCGCATCGAGGGCGGCAAAGGGTTCGTCCATCAACAAGATGTCCGGATCCAGAGCCCACGTTCGGGCCAACGCGACACGCTGACGCATCCCTTGGGAGAGTTGCCAAGTCCACAGCTGTGATGCCTCGGACATTTGAACGGCGGCAAGCCAGCGCGCGGATTGAGTTCGTCTCTCCGCCTTGGGTACTCCTCTCAATTCGAGACCGTACTCCACGTTCTTCTGCGCTGTTCGCCACGGGAACAGCGCATCTCGAGCCATCATGAAGCCCATCCGGGAACGAGCGTCGAATGGCGTTGTGCCGAGGACCTCGGTCTTGCCTTCCGTCGCTTCCACCAATCCAGCGAGCGCGTTGAGCAGAGTGGTCTTGCCGCAACCACTCCTACCGACCAAGCTCACGAACTGTCCGCGAGGGATTGTGAGGTCGAGATCATCGACCACTGTCTTCACCGATCCGTCTGGTGAGGGGAAGGATATCGTCAGTCCGTCGAGTTGGACTGCGGGCGTAATCACGTTGGTATCCATGATGATTCCTGTCATCGTCGAGCCGGGGGCTGCCACCGAAGGAGGTAGCGCTCGGCGAAATTCATGGCCTGGTTGAGGACGACTGCGACGATTGCGAGAAGTATGAGGATCGCGTAGACCGCTTCCATGCGGAACTGGGCAGAGTAGATCGACACAAGCTGGCCCAGCCCGTCTCGCGACGAGATCAGTTCCGAACCCACCACGCCAAGTAGCGAATAGATCAGCCCCAACCGAAGACCGGCAAAGATGCCGGGGGTCGCGACGGGGAGCAGAATATGCCAAAACACCTGCGTGTTACTGGCATTGAGGACAGTGGAAAGCCGGAGCCATTCGTCGTCCACCGACTTCACGCCGGCCCGTGCGCTCGAGCAGACTATGAAGAAAACGAGTGTGAACGCGAGAGCGACCTTCGCCGTCATCGTGATACCGAAAATGACGATGAGCAGGGGCGCCAGCGCTAGGCGCGGCATGGCATTCGCCGCATCCAAGAACGGACTCATGATGCGTTCGAGGGTCGGGAGCAGGCCGAGTGAGAGTCCGACCGCCACTCCGACGGCACTCGCGAGGATCCAGGCGATCACGACAGCAGTCATCGTGGCGCGCAAGTTGGACGAAATCTCACCCGAATGCACCGCTGCGGTGAAGTAATTCCAGGCCTCCCCCGGCGTTTTGGCTAGAACCGGCTCGATCCAGCCTTGCGATGCGACGAGTTGCCACGCGCCGAGTAGGACCAGAAGCAACGCGGCCTGGGCCAGTCGTACCCCGATGGTGAGGCGAGTGCCGACTCGACGCCGTCGAGCGGGCTTCGGCTCAGAGTGCGCTCGCTCCGCAGATCGGGGTGACGCCGAGCCCGATGACGCACTCGTGGTTATGGTTTCGGTCATCTCTGTGCCTCCACCGGTTTGCTCACAGGCGGTGATGGTCGCTCCGAAGAGGCAGACGGGTGCGTCTGATCGAAGCTCCCCGGCTTGTTGCTCACTGCGTTCATATGTGAAGCAGATCACGGGATTCTTCTTCCCGTCTACGCCGCATTCGAGAGGGATGCCATAGGGTTTCCCTATGGCGTTGCGGGGGCAAAACCCTGCCGAACTCAGCGAGCCAACGAGGTCGGAACCGTGCGCACACGCAGATTTCTACGGAGAATGGAGCCCCCTGGTGGACCGACGTCATCTGGAATACTTTCTCGCCCTGGCGGATCGCGGCAGCATTTCGGCGGCTGCACGCGGACTGGGAGTGAGCCAGCCGACCATCTCGGAGGCTCTGGCCAGAATGGAGAAAGAGTGCGGGCTGACGCTCGTCCGGCGCGGTTCGCGGGGAGTCACCCTGACGGACGCTGGACGCGATCTCACCGGTCCGGCAGCCCAAGTACTTCGGGCGTACCGGGATCTGGATCACGCTTTGCATCCGTTGAACGTCGTGCAGCGTGGGAGGCTGACGGTCGTGTGTCCGCGGACGCTGGCGCGTGATCCGGCGGCCACAGCTCTGGGTGCGTTCACAACCAGGTTTCCGAATGTTGCGGTGACGATGCTCAGCAACGACACCGACGGAATCGGAATGGTGGTCGCCTCGGGTCAGGCTGACGTAGGCATCGGGGTGGACGAGGTGTTCGACGAAGGTGTTGAACGAATCCTCCTCGGTCGGCAACGAATTGTGGCGCTGGTGCCGAGTGCACGAAGCAGCGGGGAGGGGGCAGATGAGTTGACCGATCTTCTGCGAATCGGGTTGATCGCCAGTCCGCGTGGTGATGTGACACGGCGGCTATTGGCCGAACGCCTTGGCGAACGCACGGTGGACGAGGCCGTGGTTGCGGAGACCATTTCTGCGGCCTCGATGATTCCCCTTGTGCGCGCAGGCGTCGGGGTTGCATTCCTTCCCGAATCCGTTGCCGACACCGTCGGAGAAGGCGTGGTGCTTCGTCGTACTCGCCCCCCGCTCAGTCGCGATCTGTGGATGTTTCACGGTTCGACGCCATCGCCTGCGGCACAAGCGTTTATCGAAACGACGACTCGATTACGTGACGAGGGTGGACTGGGGAATGCCGGATGAGCAACTTCGGCGAGTCTGCGAGTCCACGAATCGATCCGCAGCAGCTACAAGACTTCCTCGCAGTCGTCGAACACGGCAGTATCACGGCGGCAGCGGCGTACCGGTTCACGGGAACGTCGAGCGTCTCTCAATCAATTGCGCGACTTGAAAGACGCGTCGGAGGAAAGCTTTTCAATCGGGGGCGGGCCGGCGCGACATTGACTGCACGCGGACGAAATTTCATCGATCCAGCCCGCGATGCGTTGGCCGCGCTCGACCGATTGGTGATCGACAGCGAGTCGGTGCTGTCAGCTTTCCCTCACCTCAGCGTCGCCACGACGGCGAGCCTTGCGGACGATCCCACCGCGGTATTGCTCGGAGCGCTGCGTACCAAGGTGCCGAACCTGAGGATCACCATCTCGGATCCGCCCGGGTCGTCAGTCGCCGACGCAATTCACCCGGTCATAGCCGGCACAGCGGACGTGGCAATCATGGAGTCGCCGCCTACCGGTGTCCCCGGGACGCGAATCGTTCGTCTTCCGGACCACAACTTGCGACTCGTCTGCCCGCCCGGCACTCCAGCCCCGGTTGGCGGAGTATTTGTTGGCGAAGACCTGATGCGCATCGGCCTGGTCGTCGCACCACGGTTCGAGACATCTGACGTGTATCGCCACCTGCGTTCGATCGAACCTCGGATCGACCACGCCTTCGTGATGAGGTCACAGCACCGCGATGCCTTCGCGGATTTCGCGTACGAAGGAATCGGTGCTGTGATTCTCGAACTCTCGAGTGCTGAGCGCGCATCCCAGCGCGGTTGCACGGTCGGCGAGATACTCGAGCTTCCACCGCGCAAGATCGCAGCCGTGGCAAGGGATGGCCAGAACACCCAGATCGTCGAACACTTCCTACGGCTGTGTGCCGAGCAATCGGCGCGGAAGCTGTAGGCGGAGTCGATCTCTCTGGGACTTTGCGTATTCGCGGCGGCTGCTTATACACCGAGAACGTTTATTTTGTGTCCAGACACAACGCTTCTGGGATAGTCCGTTTCCTCAAACAAAGCCGACGGTTCACCTTGCCGTAAATATGTAATACGCGTCACTCCGGATCAATTTCGAAAGGTTGACTTTCATGCGAAAGTCTCTGAAACATTTCGTGAATGCTGCAGCGGCGGTTGCGTTGTGCGCGACACTCGGACTCGCTGGTCCGGCCGGAACAGCGGCTGCCGATACGCCCGGCATCCCGAGCGTCGGGCACGACTGGGCGAGTGCAGGACCGTACACGCCGAATGTCTCGATCGGGCTGGTGCACACTCTGTACTACCCGCGCCAGCTCGGCGCGCGCGGCGAGAAGCACCCTGTTGTGATCTGGGGGAACGGGACCGGTGTGCTCCCAGGTGCGTACACCTCCTTGTTGCGCCACTACGCCAGCCACGGATTCATCGTGGTCGCCGCCAATACGCCGGCAAGCAACTTCGCCATCACCATGCGGTCGGGAATCGACCTCATCGCGGACAAGGCGGCCAGCCCGTCGAGTGTCTTCTACGGCAAAGTCGACCTGGAACACATTGGTGCGGTGGGGCACTCGCAGGGCGGGTCCGCGGCGATCAATGCGTCGATCGACGACCGCGTCGACACTGCCGTCGCGATCCAGCCTGGCCCGCTCAACGATGTCGACCTCATCGACGAGCCGGTTCTCTATCTTGCCGGTCAGGCCGACGCGATCGTCTGGCCGGCGATCGTGCGGGCGATGTACGAGGATGCCGACCACGTGCCCGCCGAGTATCTGGAACTGCGCGGCGCGACGCACTTCGGTACGGCGATCACCGGTGGCGACATGCGCGGGCCGAGCACCGCCTGGCTGCGGTACTGGTTACTCGACGATCCGAACGCCCGCACCGAGTTCTTCGGAGCGAGCTGTGGATACTGCACTGACACCCAGCAGTTCTCCGACTTCGACCGCAACGATCTGGCCATGCAGATCCCGGGGTGACGGTCAGATCCGGAGTTGTCGAAGACGAACAGCCTTCCAATCAGGTCGGCGGAGTCGCAAAGCTCAGATGACGACGTAGCCGTACATTCGTTCGCCTTCGGCCACAGCTCTGGCAGCTAGTTCGGCGAAGGCGGTCAGGAAGGGCAGCGTGTTCTCCGACGGCTCACCCGTCTCGTCGATCGCCCAGGCTGCCGCAGCAGCGGCGACACCTTCAGTGTTCAATTCCGCCAGTGCATCACGTAATTCGTCGGCGACCGTGAGCACAAGGGTGTCGCCGTCGTCGCTCATTGCGACGAGTTTCCCGCAGCGTGGACCTTTTGCGACTTCGTCGTAGGGTCGATTGGTGAGGGATGCTTCCAGCCGGCCGAGTGCGACAACTGGATCGACACCCTTCGCCTGTAGAACTGGAGTTCCGCTCGCAGCCAGCTGGATCCGCGGGCGAGAGGCATCATTCGCCTCGATCGCCGCTGGTTCCAAGTCGACGAGTCCTTCGAGTGCAGATTCGGCGTGCTCATCCGAGGGTGCCGTGAAGTAATCGGTGATCGCAGACATGGCGTGATCATCCCACACACGATGCGCACCAACGCCCCGGAGTCCTTCCGCGACTTGACTGATCGCCGTCAGGATGGACAGGTGTGTGCTTCCTCGATCGCCTTCGCGAAAGCGCGAAGTCGTGGGCTTTCGAGATCGGTTCGCCACACCAGTCCCAATGCAGATTCAGGTAATCCGTTGATCGGCACGAATGTGATGTCCGAGCGCTGGCTGTATGCAGCGGTAGCGGCACACAGGATGAGGCCGACTTGGCTGAATGCGACCTGCGACAGGCCTTCTTGAACGGTGCTCGCCCCACCCTGCGTGGGAATCGTGGCTCCGCCCGGCGTTGTGCTCGGGGAATTCACACGCTGCCAATAGTCAGGGGCGGGTCCAGTGATCGGTACCAGGCATATCTGCGCTAAATGCTCGGCGTCGATCACGTCCAGTTCACTGAACGGGTGATGGACTGAGACGGCCAGTGTCTGGGGCTGTCGAGAAAAGACGAGCCCGGTTGTCAGTTCGGGCTCATCCACGGGGAGAAGGGCTACCGCCGCATCGATTCGCCCGGCGAGTACATCACTGAACGGATCACCAAGGGGTAATTCCTTGATGGTCACGCATATTTGCGGATGTTGTATCTCGAAGCGAGAGACGGCCGTCGCGATCGAATCGTAAATTGCTCCTTGGAAACCCACCCGAAGTGGTGTCGGTATGTTGCGCGCCTTCGTTCGAGCGTCGTCGATCACTGCTGCGAGTGCTCGGTGGGCGGGAGCCAGCGACGCAAGAAATTCGGCGCCGAATTCAGTGAGGTGCACCTGGCGACTGGTCCGCGCTACGAGGCTTGTGCCGATACGACGCTCCAACGCGCTGATCAGCTGACTGACCCGACTCTGGGAGATGAACAACCGTTCTCCGGTGCGACCGAAGTGCAGTTCTTCAGCGAGTACGAGGAAGCACTCGATCTCACGCATCGGAAGTTCCGACATATTTCACTCCGATCCACGACTCGTTCGCGCACTCCATCCTTGCTCATCAATGAATTGGGCTAATGGTTGGATGAGCGATTCGCCGTTGATCCGGTGGCCTGTGAGAGCTTCCCTGGTTACATGCCACATTCCGCGCCCGGGCAGCACAGCCCTGCGCCCACATCCCCAACCCAGCACACACCACCGAGAACCACTGGGCTGCTGTCGCCCTGATCGCAGCGTCCACCTTCGTCGTTGTCGCGGCAGAGATGATGCCGGTCGGGCTACTCACCCCGATCGGTGCTGCTCTGGTGGAAAGCGAAGGGACCATCGGGCTCTCACTGGTCATCACCGGGTTGGTGGCAGCGGCCACTGCGCCGTTCGTGCCCATCGTGACCCGGCGCTTCGATCGTCGGTCGACGCTTATCGTTCTGATGCTTGTAGTCGCCGCGGCGAACGCCCTCACGGCCCTTGCTCCGAGCTTCGTTGTCCTCGCTGTGGCTCGCGTCCTTCTAGGCGTGAGCATGGGTGGAGTCTGGGCACTCGCCGCTAGTCTGGCACCCAAATTGGTGGGTTCCAGATCCGTCGGGTTGGCGACCACGATCATCTTCAGCGGAATCGCTGTTGCCTCAGTTCTCGGTGTCCCTGCTGGGACGTATATCGGGGCAGTCGCCGGATGGAGCGTGGCGTTCTGGACTCTCAGCTGCGCGGCGACGCTGATCGCGATCGCCATGATCGCTGTCCTACCCACGATGCCAGCTGATCGGGCCTTGTCGCTCGGGAGTCTCGTGGCGGCCTTTCGGAACCCGGGAGTCCGGGTCGGATTCGCGATTACCGCGCTCATCGTCACCGCTCATTTCGCGGCGTACACCTATGTGCGTCCGGGGCTGGAGTTCTTCGCGGGGTTGAACGCTTCGCAGGTCGGCACAATGCTCCTGATCTACGGTGCATTCGGTGTCGTCGGCAACTTCATCGCCGGGCCGTCCGCTGCAAAGTCCCCGAAGGCGGTGGTCGTCAGCCTCAGCGTGGGAATAGCGGTCACACTCGCCCTGTTTCCGATCTCGGCTACCACCTTGATCGCAGCTGCTCTGCTCATGGCGGCTTGGGGCCTCTTCTACGGTGGTGCATCGGTGAGTACTCAAACATGGATTGCACAAGCAGCTCCCGTTCACCGCGAGGCCGCTTCTGCTCTGTGGGTTGCAGTCTTCAATGCAAGCATCGCGCTCGGTGCGTTCGCGGGCGGACGCATTCACGACCACTCCGGTTCCGAAACGGTCTTCTGGACAGCCGCGGGAATCGCAACTCTGGCAATGCTGCTCGCGACATTCCGCAGTCCCGTCGTGGCAAAGCGCGAACTGACAACCTAATCGCCTACACAAACCTTCATAGAGGCAGGACAACAGATATGCACCAGACACCCGCTTCGGCATTCATGGATGTGGCCGAGTTGCTCGAACGCTACCGGGACAAATCGCTTTCTCCGGTGGAAGTGCTCGAGTCCACCATCGAACGTATCGAGGCGCTCAACCCAACCTTGAACGCAGTGGGACACACTTTCTTCGCTACTGCACGAGCACAAGCGAAGTCAGCGGAACGCCACTACGCCCGCGGCTCGGATGTCAGCCTTCCGCTCGCCGGTGTTCCCGTTGTGGTGAAAGAGGATGAACCGGTGCAAGGATAACCTTGGACTCAAGGGTCCAAGGTCTATGAGGATGTGATCGCCACTCACACTTCCACTTTCGTGCAGCGAATCATCGACGCCGGTGCCATCGTCCACGCGCGATCGACGGCACCCGAATTCTCCTCGTCCGCGTTCACACAGTCCGAGTTGTGGGGCGTCACTCGCAATCCGTGGAACACGAAATACTCCTCCGGCGGGTCTTCCGGTGGATCGGCAGTCGCACTTGCCACCGGTATGACGCACTTGGCTACCGGTTCCGATGTTGCAGGTTCGATCCGAACTCCGTCGTCTCTCAACGGAATTGTCGGGTTCAAGCCACCGCACGGCCGTGTCCCCGTCGATCCGCCATTCAATCTCGATCGCTACTGCCACTGCGGTCCGATGGCTCGCACCGTAAGTGATTGCCTCACACTGCAGTCGGTCATCGCGGGACCGACCTCCACTGACATTGCCTCGCATGTACCGGCATCGCCGCTGTCCGGCCTCGCAACGCATTCGTTGACAGGAATGCGTATCGCCGTGATCCCCGCGTTGGGTGACTGGCCGGTTGATCCGGACGTTGCCGCCAACACCGCCAAGTTGGTGGACACCCTCACTGCGCTGGGCGCACGCGCGGAGATCATCGAAGTCGACTTGTCACGCGCTGCAATCATGCGTGCGGCCGCCATTCACTACGATCACGTGTTCGGTGCATCGATCTCCGCCGAAGCGTCCGCGCACCCCGACAAAGTCACGGAGTACGCGAAGGAATTCGCGCGATGGGCACGCCGCACCCGTGGTGACGCGACTTTCCTCGACGGACTCGCGATCGAAGCCGAACTGTATTCGTCGATCGGATCCCTGTTCGACACCTATGACGCGTTGATCACTCCGGCAGTGGCGACGGAGGGCTTTCTTGCCGGCGACGACTACGTGGGGCACGGAATCAATGTGGCTGGAACAGAATTGGAGTTCTACCTCGAGGCTGTACCGGCCATCACCTTCAACATCCTGAGTAGCTGCCCGGTGCTGACAATCCCCACAGGTTTCGCTCGGAACGGAATCCCCACGGGCACACAGATAGTTACGCGACCGTACGACGACCAGACGGCCTTTGCGATTGGGCTCGCCCTCGAGAAGGTCCTGCCGTATCCCGGCAATCACCCGGACTGCCATGCGGCCCCGCAGGTATTGTTCGGCGTTTGAAGCTAGCTCTGGTGGAGAGTTGTGGAGAGTTGACCAGAATGTAGTTAGGTGCCATATTAGTTGCATGGCAGTGGACGGAACCGATCACGACTCACCCACGTTGGATCAGGCGCGGCGGCAGTTGGAGCACTACGGCCTCGGGTCCGATCCGCAGGCTGTGCTGGTTGCGGTGCGGCTGATCTCGGCGGGCGCGCGGCTCGGTCGAGCAACCGAGGTTCACTTCGCGAGGTATGGACTGTCGACCGGCCGTTACCGACTGCTTGCGGATCTGGAAGACCACGACGGGGAGAAATCTCCCTCGCGACTGGCCGCTGATCTCGGCGTCTCGCGAGCCACGGTCACCGGCTTGGTCGATGGGCTCGAGCAGGAGGGTTTGGTTGCTCGACGTCCGTCCGCGGAGGACGGGCGTGGTGCGGTGGTCGTCCTGACTGCTCGTGGCGCTCAGCGGTTACGTGACATGGCGCCCGAACACTTTGCTCGTCTCGAGGAAATGGTCGACGAGCTCACTGTCGACGAGCGAGCGGTTTTTTTGGATCTGCTCTCGCGGGTCGTTCGCGGTATCGGTGCGCTGACTGCGGAGTAGTCGGCTGGGATTCCAAGTATTCGCGTAGCGATTCGAATCGTCGTCAATTCTCGACAGAGACTTCTCTTTTCATGCCCAAATAGTTAGCCACCTAATTATAATCGGAAAGTTGGTCTCCTTCATGTCCGGACTCACCCCACCGATCCGTCGCGAAAACAAAAGGGAGATAACCGATTCCAATCGACTCGACTCGGTTGCCGATCGTCGCGGCGCACGAACTTTCATCCTGTGGAGAGAGGTGCTGGTCGCCTACCTTGCCCCCGCGCTGATGGCGGGTGCGGGCGGAGTCGCATCCGGCCAATCGGGCCTCACGACGGCGGCATTTACGTCCATTGCGGGCACGTCGGCAGTGGTGGCGTTGCTGATCGGCTCCTGGCTGCAGCGTCGCGGGAGGTCACGGCCGTGGACCACGGCCCTGCCTCGCATCATGGTGGCGGCAATTCTTGCCGTCGGAGCCGCTGTGATTGCTGGTCTCGTCGGATGGTTCGCCTCCCGTTGGCTACCAGCTCACACGAGCGTAGTCGACACCGCTCGCCTTGCTCGCCTGCAACTCGATCTACCGATATCTGCCGCTGTGGCTGCCGTCATCGTCAGCTGGCGATGGCGCCGTCAGAATACCTGACCGACAACACATGTCAAAGATCCCCGGCTTCCCGGGGAAGACCGAAAGGAACACGATGATCGTCATCATGGGAGCGTCCGGAACCACAGGCGGCGCGTTGCTACGCAGTCTCGCATCCTCGGGTGTGCCGAGCCGAGCGCTGTCCCGCGACCCGGACAGGCTGCGCGCCCACCTCGGCGACTTGGCCGACGGTTTGGTCGAAGTAGTGACGGCCGATGCCGCAGACCCAACTTCGCTACGGACGGCTTTCAAAGGGGCCGAACAGCTTTTCCTCGCCATGGCCAACGGAGTCGAACAGGTCGAGCTCGAAACGCGTGTGATCGACATAGCCGCCGAGAGCGGCGTCGAACACATCGTCAAGATCTCCGACCCCGCCGCCGCGGCCGACTCCCCCATCGCTCTCTCCCGCGGCCACCACGCCGTCGGCGAACACCTGCGTGCATCCGGGATCCGCCACACTCTGCTCCGCCCTTATGCGTTTATGCAGAATCTGTTGCTCCTGGCTCCGGCGGTGGCTGCGCAAGGGGTGATTCTGGGCGCGATGCGGGACGCGCCGTGCAACTGGATCGACTGCCGAGATATCGGTGACGTCGCCGCGGCCGTGCTCACACGCGCCGACCTCGCCGGCGGCACCTACGTCCTGACAGGCAGCGAGGCAGTCGGCTATGGCGGCATCGCCGATTCTCTGACCCGCATGCTCGATCGCCCCGTCCAATATATCGACCTGCCACCGCACGAACTTCGGCAAAACCTCGTCGATCATGCCCACATGCCTCCGTGGCTGGCCGAGCACATTCTGGAGATCCAGCAACTTGCCGTCTCGCGCCCGGAGTCACCCACCGACACGGTGGCACGTGTCCTGGGGCGTGAGCCACGAAGCCTGGATGCGTTCCTGCGTGAGCATCTGGACCGTTTCCGCTGATTCACGCTGCGAGAGCAGCGCCGCCAGAAGTCACGCGGTTGATCAACGAGCCCACCGAATCCTGATCGGACCTCGTACGGATTCCGGGTCGACGACTTCGCCGCCCTGGGTGATCTGCACTTCGCCGTCGGCCACCATGTGGCGGGCAGCCTCTCGGACGGATTCCATCAGCGGACGCCAATTGTCGGGTGCCGCTGCGCGGGCCACGTCGGAGGGGCAGATGCTCGACTCGGCCGATCGGGCATTGAGTAGTTCGCGGATCTTCGCCGCCAGTTCTTTCTCTTCCACCATATGACCTCAGTTTCCGGACGTGACCGTAGGCCTTCAACAGAGTATGAACCTTCGGTTCGGCGAGTTGTGGCGAAGGAATGGTGCACATCGATAATCATTGACGGCGTGGAGAATTCGAGTGCAACGCGCCGCGACGTAGTCCGAGAGTCGTATTCGGCCAGATCCCAGGAGTACACGGACCTCTTCGGCTCGATGGATTCGACGCACGTATCTGATCGGGCCCTGGTGACCAGCTGGGCTGCCACTTTGACCGGCCCCGTGCTCGACGCCGGGTGCGGGCCGGGGCAGTGGACAGACTTTCTGGCCCAGGCCGGGCTGGCTGTGAGCGGGATCGATCTCGTGCCCGAGTTCGTCGAACGAGCACGCAACCAATACCCGGATCTTTCCTTCGAGGTCGGGGGCTTCGAGGCGTTGGACGCGAAAACGAATTCACTGGGCGGCGTGCTGTCCTGGTACTCGCTCATTCACCATCACCCGCAAGATATCGAGGCACCGCTCGCTGAATTCGCGCGCGTGATCCGCCCAGGTGGTGGGTTGCTCGTGGGCTTCTTCGAAGGCACAACGGTAGAGCCTTTTGATCACGCCGCGACGACTGGTTATCGATGGCCGGTGACCGAACTGGCCCAAATGCTGGTCACAGCGGGTTTCGACGTGATCGAGACCCATACCCGGACGGGGAGCGGCTACAGGCCGCACGGCGCAATCACTGCCAGCCGGCGCGGCGTCGAATAGCGGATCGAGACAGCGGATCGAGACAGGGCGAGCAATTCTCTTTCATTCATTTCGTGTGAGTGGTGTGCTGGATGAGTCACTCCCCGGCTTTTTCAGCACCGGATCATCCACAGTTGAAAGAAGGCGCCATGACTACGATTCATCTTCACAAGACGACCACTGCGACGCCCGAACAGGTCCTTGCCGGCCTGACCGACTTCGGCCCGGGCCGTGAGGAAATCTTCGGCCGCAGTGCGGACAGCTACCTGAAAGTGCACCAACAAGGACCCCACGATGCTGATGTCACCGAGGGCTCCAGTGGTATCTGGGAGCGTCTGCACTATGACTGGACCGACCCGCACCGCGTCGTGATGACAACCACCGACTCCAACCTGTGGGGCGGGGCGTCGAGCCATACCTACACGCTGACCCAGCAGCCCACCGGCCTGACCGATGTCGACGCCGTCGTGGTCCGCGACGGCAAGAACATCAAGGGAAAGCTCCTGGCATCGGTACTCGGGCTCTTCGGCACTCAGGTGTTGGGAAAGTCGTTCACGAAGTCCATCGAGGCCATCGAAGCTCGCAACGGCGGCGCGAGCGGCGGCAACACACAGTGACAAGAACCTGACGGACTTGTCAGAGAGCTTCGAGGGCTTCCGTCATCTTCTTCACCGTCTCCGGTGCCACTTTGGCTTCGAATCCCGCCTTCAGGAGAGGCGACGCAATCTTGGCGGCACCGTTGAACTCGACGTTCGCGTGATACTCGATCTCGGTCGAGTTCGGACCCACCGAAGTCAAGGTGATGTCGTCGGTACTGGTGGCAGTCTTGTTCTTTCCTTCGGGAACAACGTGATTCAGCTCGTCGGTCACCAGCGTGTACGTCAGTTCCGTGGTGACGCCGAACAGCTTGGACTCGTTGTGCCACTGGGTTCCGACGCCGACAGGACCGTCGGAGATCTGCGTGCAGCTCTCGGTGCCCGGATCCCACGTCGGCGCATTGGCGAAGTCGCGGAGAAACGCCGCAGCCTTTTCGATCGGTACCTCGGCGGTGAATTTGCGGGTCACGTCAACCATGCGGTAGGCTTTTCGGTTCATTTTTCGGCGGTAGTGCCGCGGTGAGAGTTCGTTCCGACGCCCGGGCTACCCAAACTCGACAAACGGTAACCACCTTCAGAAGACTGCGCGGTCCAGTGGACGCGGAAGCGGATCGAGTGCGCCGGTCTCGCGCAGGCGCTCGTACGCCCGAACGACCCCATCGACGGCCCCGATCTGTAGCAACACGCCGCCCGGTAACGCGGCAACGCCTGCTGCCAGGTCATCCGGGATCGCGTCAGCGCGAGCGGACGAGAGGTAGCCGACTCGGCCGATCACGGGATCACCGACGCGATAGTCGGACTCGTCTTCGAGAGCATCGAGGATGTTGTCGTCGGTGACGTCCCCGAAGTCCGGTTCCCACACCGCGGCGAGCATCCGAAGTAGTTCTGTCTCAGGAACTTCGGCGGCGTCCGGCGCGCTGACAGCGAGAATCATCGACTGTAGGACGATTTCCGGTTCGCCGCCGGCCAACCCTGAGAGTTCGAGCCCCCATTCGGGCCCTCCGCCGGATGCGAGCCTCAACCCGATTCCCAGACGATCCGACCAGTCTTCGGCGGCCTGCGCGATCTCGAGCACGTGTGCCAACTGGTCGACGGTCACGGCAGTAGCAGGTCCAGCGGAATGGATCTGTTGCCACGACCCGTCGACCACCTCAGGCAACGGGGATTCGACTTGTTCCAACGTCCGGCGCGGCCCAGGTCCAGTCAAATTCTGCGGCGAGGCGGACGATCCGGGTGGCGCCCTCGATGTCGACGTGCATGCGTGGATGCTATCTGCGAGTGTCAATATGACCTGCACCTGGAACGGACGCTCCTAGGAATAACACGCTGTCAGAGAACACTTCGCCGGCGCGAGGTAACCTGCTGCGCTCACTATCACGGCCATTGCGCAGGCTCGAACCATGAAGACCTCGGGCGCCTCGACGAGCAGGACCGCCGGCCCACTCGGTGTCAGCCGATCAACCGTTTACCGGCACCTCAACTCGTCTGAGGGACACCGCCGTGCCAAATAATTCCGTGAAAAACCTGCCAAATAATTCCGAGAGTCACAGATATCCATGAACCGAGCTCACAAGGGATGATTGTCTCAGAAACGTCAGACACGCTCCAGCGGGCGCAGCAGAAGATGAGACTGGTTTCTGAGACACGCCACAGTTTGGTAACGGAAGTGGCGGAGTTGCGTCCGGCGCCTACATGGAACGGCGGAAGTTCCATGCGCGACCTTCTGTCTCCGGATCGCGGTGGGGGAGTCGCTTGTCTCAGCCTTCGATGTCTCAGAAACGGTCGATTGTGAGAGCGAGGATCGATGCACCTTGTGTGTTCAAGGATCGTGTATCCGGCAGCAGAGGTTTGGCGCTGCTCTGAGTGTAATTCTGGACGCAGACGTCGAAAACACTCCACGGTCGGGCCTTCGTCGAGGGGGTCGTGAGAGTCGAGGGCGAATGGTCGAGCCCTTTGGGCCCGAGGGCTCGACCACCGCAGGGCAGCTATTTTCGCTGTATCGAGTTCACAATCGTGCCTGTGATTTTCGGCGGCGAAAATCGGATATCACCGGTCGTGCGCGATGCTAACGACCGTCTGCTTCTCCTCATGCCCATCGTGGATTTGTTGTGGGTCCGGACCGACACAGCCCAACGCGACTGCAGCGTCAACTACTTTTGGCTGAACGAAATGTATTCAGCTGCAGTACTTTCACGAGTCTGCTTACCGATTGGCCGATACGTCGACTACGCGGGAGAAACGCCTCCACGGGCTGGACGACATTGGCCCTACCCACATCAGGTGCGATGGCATCAGCTTCACCAACCGCGTTCAACAAGGGCGCGGTCGTTACTCCGGGGCAGGGATTCGGACTCAATTACCAACTGCCGCCCACAGGATCCCTGACTTGGGATCTCGTGGGCGGCAGTTGGTGCCCGTGCTCTCTTTTGTTGCCCATCGCATCGTCGCAGTGATCACCGTGACGCCATGATCCTGGGGCCAGACGGATAGGAGAGATCAGCTCATTTCTTCAGCACCCATGAAGCTACCCAGGAACGGTAGCTGTAGTACTGTGCCGAAAAGGATGACGATCTGGGGCCAGTATTTTGTCAGCATAGTGATTCCGTTTCAGTTCGGAGGGAAGACGAGAGCCATTAAGAAAGTAACCAGTGCGCCGACTGTGGCGATTCCTGATCCCGATACGAGAAGTGTGAGGTCTTTGCTCATCCTGATGCTTCTTTCTACAGCTCGATGCCGAAGGAAATATTGAGAGGCATTCTGACGAGGATGTTGAAAAGCATGTCAGAAGCCAACGGTAGGTAGTCAGCCAGCGATAACATTTGTGCTCCTTATACCTGGGCGGGTTGTTCTGCAGAGAATGTGGTGATGAGGGTCGCTAGAGACCCGAACCCGGTGCTGAACAGGGTCTTCAAGAGCTCTCCGAAGGCCGTCCCAAAATCGATCGACACAGTGGTTCCTTTCCATGTAGCTGCGGGATTTCAGATCGAGGAATAGGTTGGTACGATCTGGAATTGTTCGAGGTTGGTCGCATACCAATCGAGAGCGACTCTGACTAGCGCGACGGCAATTGCAGTCATCGACACTGAATTCGCTAGAATTCGCAACTGGCCGAGACGAGGTAACGATATTCGATTCGTTTCGCGGTGTCATGGGTTTCGAAATATACTCGAGAAAAGTTTTGGTGGACTACTGCGGAAGTTCGCTTATCGCAGCGACAGAGTTTGACGCAGGTCCAGCTGTCGCGGACGGGTTCGATTGGGGGATGCTCCGCTTTGACCGCGAGCATCCCTGCCAGCACTGACTTCGATCGCCGCCTGTAGGCGTGAATTAACGCCTACAGGCGGCTTCGTCCTGGACCAGCTAGCTAGAACGCGACGTGGAAATTGGTTGCACTCGTTGTGCCGACGGCGTGAGTGGCAAAGTCGCTCTGCGTGACCGGATTATGGAAGACCGTTCCTCCGGGCGAACTGATTTCGACGACGCCGCCCAGGGCCACGGTGCCCACCATGCCGGCGTTGCCCTGGAAGCAGTAACCGCCGTTGGCGTCGGAGGTTGCAGAGTAGGTCGCGACGGTCGACCCGCCCAGCTTGAGCTTGCCGGTGACAACCTTGCCCGACAGCTTGGTGACCGTAGCTGGAGGATCGACATTGTCGACGATCGCGCCCTGGTAGGTGTAACCACACATCTGGTAATTGCCGGTGGGTGCGGGGCCGGCCTGGGCTACACCAGATCCGATAAGTCCCGCCGATGCTACTGCTGCAGCGATGGCGAATCCGATACCTGATTTCCGCATGTGCATTCCTTTCGTTAATGGGGGTATCCCTGAAGGACCCCGAATTTCGAACTCCGACGGTGATACCGCGGAGGGAAGCTTTCTTGCAGATCACGGTTTGGCGTCCCAGTCCGTGATGCAGATCACGATAGAGCAAATTTGTTACCGGGGGGCGATTTTGAGCCGCTTTGTTGGAACGCGTTATGTTTTTTCAATCTTGCGGAGGGGTCCATATCATGGCAGGTCCAGGCTCTTTATGTGACTGGAGGTACCGGTATGACTACCCGAGACGGAAACGTGTTCATTTTTCGAAACGCTCTTCCGGCTACATCGTAGCCATCTAGTACTAATGCACTAATACTGAAGTACGAAACTGATAAACGCCGGAGGATTTTCGATGAAGAATGCCCAAGATTACTACTTTGGTTGTAGCGCCAAAGTAGTAGTCCGTTCTTCTTAGGAATATTCTGGCGGCCAGCTCGGTGGGGTCTGATTCGGTAAGATCGGGTTCGCGGTTGGTAGGGCGCTGTGTGGTCATGCCGCTTCTCCCTTGATGACTTCGTCCGTGTCGGTGAGTGTGATTTCGCTGTCCGAACGCACGTGCTGGAGCAGGATTGGATCGGCGCTGCCGTATTTGACGAGGCAGTGGCCTTTGGCGAGGGACATGATGATTTCGGTCGAGCCGGGCGGCAGGTGGTACATGCGCGCGGTTTCTTCGGCGTCTTCAACTCGGTCCTGCCCGTAGAGGAAGACGATTCCGGCTTCCTTCATCAGCCGCCCGGGCAGGGGAATCGGTCGGTAGGTCGGAGATGTGGTGGAACGCCGAGCAGGTCGAGAGGCCCAGGCCGCGAGAGAGTTTCATGTTCTCGCGGAACACCTTTCCGGTCGATCCGTCCGCGACGTGCCATCCTTCCTCGACGATCAACACGGTCTGCATGTGCTGTGCAGACCGGGAAGCGAGAACATTGGCGAGCCAGGTGTTGATCACGGTCATGATCACCCGCAACGCGGGGCCCTTGTTAGGCAGTGTGGAGACGTCGAAGTGTACGAATGGGTGCTCGAGTGCCTCGCGAACCTCCGGTGAGGTGGCGCCCGTCGACGAGGCCCTTGAGGTCGCCTTCGCACAGCTTGCGCAGCGCCAGACCTGGTGTCAGGCCCCAGCGCTTGGCGTCCTCGGCCCACAGCTGCCCGAACGTCGCTCCGCTACCGGGGGTTGATTCGAGTAGTTCGTTGGCGAGTTCGCGGAGAATCGGCTCGTGTCCTTCCTTTGCAGCTCGTTCGTTGACGACCTGCAATGCCAACCGCAGTGCAGCGTCTTCTTCCTCGACCAATGGGCGGCCGATGGTGTCCTCGAGGACGGCGCCGACGAGCGCTTCCTGCCCTGCCGGGGCGAGGCCGTCGGTGCGTTCGATTCCGCTGGCGATCGCGGGGTCGAGGAGGTTGAGGCGGACCCCGATTCCGTCGGCGCCGCCGGCGTGGAAACGGATCGAGCGAGCACCGACGGAGTCGGCAATTCCGGAGTATTCGCCGCCCTTGTTTCCTTGGCGCTTTTTGTCGATGACCACGACCTGTCGGTTCGGCAGGGCGAGTTGGCGCAGGCAGAATGCGGTTTTGATGAGCGAGGACTTCGCTTTGCCGATGTCTCCGATGACGGCGATGTTGATGTTCTCGATTTCCGTTCCGTACAGCTCGAACGGGTCGACGATCTCGTCTGGCTGATCTTGTTCAGCCCCGTCATCAGGCCCTCGTGACGGACCGAGCGGCGCATCGTGGCCAGGTTCAAGGCCTCACCTTGGCGGGTGGACGTCCAGGCACCTTCGGTGCGGAGATCGTACCAACCCCACCGGTCCAGCCATTTGTTGCGCTTGGGGGGCTGGCGCCGAACGGTGATCCGGTCCGAAGCGACCACGGCGTCGATCCTTGCGTCGATAGCCGCGGTTTCCTCCGGGCTCTCGATCCGGACCTTCTTCTTTCCGAGCGAGGGCGCGAAAGACCACCGGCTGGCCTTCTTGTGTCCGCGTCGGTACTCGGTGCGCTGCTGTGTGTTCGTCATGAGGTGTCCTTCGCTCGCTACTTGGCGCGGGTCACTTGGTGGCCGCGAGTCCGCGGCCGAGCGGGAGGGTCAGCAAGGAGGCGAAGTCGTGGCGGTTGTCCTGCCATTCGATTTCGCCGATACCGCAGTCCGCGGCAGCCTGTTCGACGCGAGTGCACGCACGCAGGGCGTCGTCTCTGTTGCTCGGAAGTGCCGTCGTCTTTGCCGCGGCAGTGGCTGCCGCAGCCTTGCGATACCGATTCCCTTCCGATCTCGATGCGGGCCCTCGGACGGCCACCTCGAATGAGAAGGTAGTTTTTGATGTCAGATGACGAAACCGCCGGAGCACTGTCCGGCGTAGGACTGGAGATGTTCGAATGAGTGCACTCACAACCGATCTCGACCTGAAAGTCCCTGTCATCGCGGCCCCTATGGCCGGTGGAGCATCGACACCGGCTCTTGTCGTGGCCGCCGCGCGCGCCGGCGGCCTCGGCTTCCTTGCCGCCGGATACAAGACGCCACAGGCTCTCTCCGACCAGATGGACACCATGCGCACCGAGGGAGTCTCGTTCGGTGTCAATGTTTTTGCGCCCAACCCGGTACCTGTCGACGCCACCGCCTTCCGAACCTATGCCGAGGCGATTCAGGTAGAGGCAGATCGTTACGGCGTCACGCTTCCCGTCGGGGAACCGGTCGAGGACGACGACTATTTCGAGGACAAGATCGATCTCCTCCTGGCAAATCCGGTTCCGGTGGTCAGTTTCACTTTCGGCTTTCCCGCCCCCGGCGTCGTCAAGGCACTGCGCGCGGCCGGTTCGACTGTCGTGTTCACCGTGACCTCGGAGGCAGAGGCACTTCTTGCCGTCGACGCCGGTGCTGATCTGCTCGTCGTGCAATCTGCGGCTGCCGGTGGTCACTCCGGAACCATTACTCCCCTGCAGGTTCCGGCAGAAACACCGATCACCGAACTGATCGCTCGGATCCGTCACCGCACGTCGGTTCCACTGTTGGCGGCAGGTGGACTCGCAACGTCCGCCGACGTCGCAGCGGCCTTGCATGCCGGAGCGGAGGCCGCAGTAGTCGGTACTGTATTGCTGCGCACCGAGGAAAGTGGTGCCTCGGCTCCACACAAGTCGGCCCTGGCCGACGACTCGCGTGGAAAGACCGTCGTCACAAGAGCTTTCACGGGACGTCCCGCACGGGCACTTCGGAACGAGTTCATCGACCGCTACGATTCACAGGCGCCCGTCGGATACCCGGCCATCCATCATCTGACCAACCCGATGCGCAAAGCCGCTGTTGCACAGGGAGACCCCGAGCGCATGCACCTGTGGGCCGGCACCGGGTACCGTCACGCCACTGCCGAACCGGCAGAGGTCGTGCTTACGCGATTGATCAATCTGTGATGGCGCGGACACCCGACATCACAGTGCCGGAGGTAGTGACGTACGACGGGTTGCCCGGTGGCGCACACTCGCTTCGAGCCAAGCGTCCCGACGTGGCATTTCAACGCCTGCACACATTCCTGGAGGCCTGTGTCGAACCAGTCCGGTTGCCGTCCTGGACGTTCGAGATTCACAAGGGCGGGCCGCCCGCGCCGACCGAGCAGTTGTTCGAGCTTGCCACCGGGATCTTCGGTGGGCCACGACTCAAAGCGCAAACCCATACCGAATGGAACGTCCCACCTGGTTCCGTCAACGACGCGCTCGGTGTGCTTGTCCGGTCCGATGCGGTCACAACCTACAGACATTCTTTGGCGGCACTGACGTACAGCGCGCCCGTACGCCTGATCGACCCGGACACCCGCGCGCCGTACCCCGACATCACCCCGGACATGTTCGGCGGTTTTGCCGTGGATGGATACGGCCGGACTCTGGGCGAATCTGGAATACGCGCAACCCTCGGCAACGCGGCATCCTCACTGTCCCTGTGGCTCAATCTGCCTGCAGACGAACGGTTGTCGTCCGGCGCTCGTCACCTACAAGACCATCTCCCGTTCCGGCTGTCCGCGAAACACTGGCGTCTCTGGCGGCCGACCCGTCGCGGAGACTCATACCGTTCCAACAAGATTCCGTCGCCGGTCCTCGACCACGGTTGAATCACGCAGCAAGCATCCTCATCTCGGGCAGAGTTCGCCGATCTCGGCGACAATGCGATTCGAGCTACGAACCACCCATACCGCGCGCCCGTCTCGCAATGACGGCATCAGAAATCGGTCCTTCTCAATGGGCCAGTGCACAAAGGGAAATCCGCCGGCCAGCTCATCCTGGACTTCTCCGGCGATCAAGGCCCTCAGTTCCTGTGCAGACTGTTCGACGTGCGGCCCGCCGCACCCGAAGCCCCTCAGCGGGCTGGTTCCTGCACTCTTGTGCTTCGGCCGCGGTCCAGCGTCGAGCGCGAGGTGGCACTGACCGTCATCGAGCATCGACACCGTCCACACGCAGTTCTGCATGTACGTATCAGGGCCGTGCCATCGGCATTGCAGATCCCTGCCGACGGCCTGGCACGCCTCGACGACGTTGGTGGGGGCGTCGTCTGGTGCATCCGGCCCCATGATCGGAAAGCTCCATACCTTCACGTAGTCGAAGTCGGGCATATACATGCCTTCACTGTGGCATGTTGTCAGAACGCGTCTTCCTCGAGTTCCATGATCTCGTTGTCCAGGGAACCCAGGATTTCTTTGGTCGACGCCAGGACGGGCAGGATGTTCTTCGCGAAGTACGACGCGACGACCACCTTGCCCCGATAGAACGACCGGTCCTTTGCCGACGCATCACGATCCAAGGCTGCCAACGCGACTTCGGCTTGCACCAGCAGTCGCCATCCGATGAGCAGGTCACCTACCGCGTACAGAAAGCGCACCGAGCCGAGGCCTATCTTGTACAACTCGGAAGGCTGGTCTTGGGAAGCCATCAGGTAGCCCGTGAGCGTCCCGGCCATCTCCTGCACGTCGGTCAACGCGGTCTCGAGTAGGACTCGTTCGGCCTTGAGACGACCGTTCCCGGCCTCACTGTCGATGAACTCTCGTATGCGACCGGCTACGTGAGCGAGTGCAACACCGCGGTCGCGGGCAATCTTTCGAAAGAAGAAGTCCTGCGCCTGGATTGCCGTGGTGCCCTCGTACAGGGTGTCGATCTTGGCGTCGCGGATGTACTGCTCGATGGGGTAGTCCTGAAGATAGCCCGAGCCGCCCAGGGTCTGCAGGCTCTCGGTGAGCAGTTCGTACGCCTTCTCGGAGCCGACGCCCTTGACGATCGGTAGCAGTAGGTCGTTGACCCGCGCGGCCAATTCGGCGTCTGCACCGGAAACCAATTCGGCGACATCGGCATTCTGATGGGCAGCGGTGTAGAGGTAGACCGCTCTGAGGCCCTCGGCGTAGGCCTTCTGCATCGCCAGACTGCGTCGGACGTCGGGGTGATGCGTGATCGCGACTCGGGGTGCGGTCTTGTTTGTCAGTTCGGTGAGGTCCGCACCTTGAATTCGTTCTTTTGCGTACTCCAGAGCATTGAGATAGCCGGTGGACAATGTTCCTGTTGCCTTGGTACCCACCATCATCCGTGCATTCTCGATGACCTGGAACATCTGGGCGATACCGTTGTGCACATCACCCACGAGCCAGCCGACCGCGGGAACGTCCGTGGCCCCGAACGTGAGTTCGCAGGTCGGGGATGACTTGAGGCCCATCTTGTGTTCGACGCCGGTGACGTATACCCCGTTGCGCTCGCCCAGTTCGAGTGTCTCCGAGTCGAAGTGGAACTTCGGAACGTAGAACAGGCTCAGCCCTTTGGTTCCGGGGCCTGCTCCTTCGGGTCGTGCAAGCACCAAGTGGAAGAGGTTCTCGGCCGTGTCTCCGACATCGCCGCCGGAGATGAACCGCTTGACACCCTCGATGTGCCACGTACCGTCGCCCTGCTCGATCGCCTTTGTTCGGCCTGCGCCCACATCGGATCCGGCGTCGGGTTCCGTCAGCACCATGGTTCCAGCCCAGCCGCGCTCGAATCCCTCTTTGGCCCAATGTTTCTGCTGTTCGTTTCCGATGGAGTAGAGCACGCTTGCCATCAGCGGGCCCATGTTGAAGAAGCTCGCCGATCCGTTTGCCGCGACCAACATTTCGCCGATCGCCCAGACCAGCGGCGCCGGAGCGGGAACACCGCCCATGCCTTCTGGTAAACCGAGCCGAGACCAACCGGCCTCGTTCACCGCCTCGACGGTCTTGCGTAGCGGTTCCGGGACCACGACCGCGTGATTGGGTGCGTCGAATTCGACAGGGTTCCGATCTGCGTCGGCGAAGGACGCGGCGACCGGGCCCTCCGCCAGCCTCGCTACCTCGGCAAGAATGTTGCGCACAGTGTCGGTGTCGAGATCCCCGTAAGCACCGGCATCCAACAGTTCGCCGATCCCGAGTACCTCGAACAGATTGAACTCGATATCACGGACGTTGCTTTTGTAGTGACCCATTGTTCTCCGACCTTGGTTCGTCAGCGATACTGTTCGTCAGCAATACGGCTCGTCAGCGGTACACAGAAAGCCTGCCCCACAAGGAATTCAGTACGCAACCGTAGGTAGCGACGAGTGACTTTGCTGCGAAGTAGCGCAGTCGTAGATTGCTTTGAAACATTCACTCGTACAAGCGGTTTCCGCTGTCGGGGTGCAGATCAGTCGCGTGGCAGCCTTTGGTTCAAAGCAGCTGCACGCCAAGCGAAGTGACCAACCTCACCTTCGGCGTCGTACGCATTTGCGGTGATCAGTGAACATGCTGCTCGGTAAACCATAGGTGCCTCTCGTTGGTAGCCGAGACCTTCCTCGATCTACACGTGGAGCCCGAGTTCTGCCGTGCGCGCCTTCGGTATCGGTCAGAGGGTGAGTAGCACTTTGGTGGCGCGCCGCTCGTCCATCGCCCGGTAGCCGGCGGCGGCGTCCTCCAACGGGAGAGTGAGGTCGAAGACGATGCCCGGGTCGATCTGGTCGGTCATGATGAGCTCGATCAGTTCGGGTAGGAATCGCCTCACCGGCGCAGGACCGCCGAGCAGGCTCACCGTCGCGAAGAACAGGTTCATGCCGTCGAGTTCGACGCCGTGGGATACCCCGACGTAGCCGACGTGTCCGCCGGGACGGGTAGCTCCGATAGCCTGCATCATCGATTCTTGGGTGCCTACAGCTTCGACGGTCGAGTGGGCGCCGTAGCCGCCGGTGAGTTCCTTGATCTTCGCGATGCCCGCGTCGCCCCGCTCTTCGACGATGTCGGTGGCGCCGAATTGCGTGGCGAGTGCCTGCCGGTCGGCATGACGTGACATGGCGATGATCCGCTCGGCGCCGAGTTGTCTGGCAGCGAGGATCGCCAGGAGTCCGACTGCGCCGTCGCCGACGACGGCGACCGTTTTGCCAGGTCCAGCTTCCGCAGCTACGGCGGCGAACCAACCGGTGCCGAGTACGTCGGAGGCTGCAAGGAGGCTGCGGGCCTGCCGCTCGGTCGGCTCTCCGTGGACAGGGACGAGGGTGCCGTCCGCGAGCGGGATGCGAGCGTATTCGGATTGGGTGCCGACCGAGCCCATCATGACCTGGTGGATACAGCGAGACTGAAAGCCGGCCTCGCAGATTTCGCAGGTGTTGTCCGACGCGACGAACGAGCCCACGACGAAGTCCCCAACTTCGATGTCGTTGACGTCGGGGCCGACCTGTTCGACGACGCCCACGTATTCGTGTCCCATCGGCGTCGGGCCATTCAGCTCTTCGATGCCGCGGTACGGCCAAAGGTCGGAACCGCAGACGCAGGTGGCTGTAACGCGAATGATCGCGTCGGTCGGTTCGACGATCACCGGTGCTTCGATCTCTTCAACCCGGACATCGCCGGGGGCATGCATGACGACAGCGCGCATGACGTGGCTCCTCACCATCGGTTTCTTCGTGTCCCTTCAACCTGATCACGATTTGGCGGCGTGCGGGAGTCCTGCGCGATAGTGGTACTGCGAGGGACTCCCTCGCTACCGGTCACTGACTTACCCTCGATGGCATGGACGATCGAGCGCAGGTACGCGAATTCCTCACCTCGCGGCGCGCCCGAGTCACGCCTGAGCAAGTTGGACTTCCGGCCGGATCGAACCGCCGCGTGGAAGGTTTGCGTCGAAGTGAAGTGGCAACCCTTGCCGGAGTGAGCGTCGAGTACTACACGAGGCTCGAGCGCGGAGCGATCAGCGGCGCGTCGCCGGGAGTGCTCGACAGCATTGCGAAGGCACTACGACTCGACGACGCCGAGCGAGCCCACCTTTTTGATCTCGCGCACGCGGCAAGCCCGGTAGCCAGGCCCCCGCGTCGGCGAAATACGAAGTGCTGGAAGCCCCATCAGAGCCTGCAGTGGGCGCTCGATGCAGTCACAGCGGGACCCGCTTTCGTACGGAACGGTCGCATGGATCTTCTTGCGGTCAACCCACTCGCGCGTGCGTTTTACAAGGACCTGTACGACATGCCGGGGCAGCCCCCGAACATCGCGCGCTTCACGTTCCTCGACGATAGGGCTTTCGAGTTTTATCCGGACTGGAACGCGTTTGCCGAGGTGACCGTCTCGATTCTGCGAACCGAGGCCGGGCGAGATCCTCACAACAAGGAATTGCACGATCTGATCGGTGAACTCAGCACTCGGAGTGAGGAATTCCGGCGTCGGTGGGGCGCGCACGACGTCCGCCATCACGGGGCCGGATTCAAGACTTTTCACCACTCCGCCGTGGGCGAGCTGACGCTTGCCTTCGAAGGTTTGGAGTTGGCCGCCGAGCCAGGGTTGACACTCACGATCTACACCGCGGAGCCGGGATCGCCGTCCGCGGAACGGATGCAGCTACTCGCCTCGTTGGCAGCCAGTGAGGATGCGGACTCTGCGCCTCACGTGTCGGAGCGGTCGCTGACGGACGGCTGACGAACTGCGCGACGGTTGATCGGGTCGTCAGTTGACGACTTCGACGGCGGTGCGCTTCGTGCGTTCATTGCGCAACAGGATCATCAGCGGCAGAAAGTAGAGAGCGGCAACGCCGGTGCCTACCAACACCGGCCCAGTGGCACCGAGACTCGAGGCGAACGCGAACCCGGCGATCCAGGAGCCGACCGCCGTGCCCAGATTGAATGACGAGGTGCTGAGAGCAGAAGCCATCGTCGGCGCCTGATCGGCATAACGCACAGCCATCCCGATCAGGATGGGATTGGTCGACATGCCGAACAGTCCCAGCATTACTACGAGAATCACTGTCACGATCACGTTCTGCGAGAAGAGGCAGAGCGCCCCGAGTACGAGAAACGTCATCGCTGCCGAGACGAACAAGACGCCGTACTGATGCTTCGCACCGAGTCGACCGCCGAGATTGGAGCCGACGAACGCACCGAGTCCGTAGCCGACAAGCACTAGCGGCACTGCCGACGCAGCAAGTCCCGTGTTCTCGGTCAACAGCGGAGAGATGAAGCTGTACGCCGCCAGCGACGACCCGCACACGACGGCGCAACCGGACAGAACGAGCCAGATGCGTCCGTCCCGTAGGCTCGCGATCTCCGCTCGCCAGGACGGCACCGCACCGGAGTCGGTGTCGGCGGGTACCAATCGGTGGACGACGGCCGCGGCGACGAGTGCGAGGGCGGCGAGGGCCCAGAAAGGACCACGCCACCCGATGCTCTGACCGGCCAGAGCGCCGAGCGGAACACCGATGACGTTCGCGAGCATGCCTCCACCCAAGACGATGCCGAGCGCGCGCGAGGAAGACGCCGGGCCTGCCGCTTTTGCTCCGACCACTGCAGCGACTGCCCAGAAGGCGCCCGTCGCCACGGCTGTGAGGAAGCGGGCGCCGAGAATGAGTCCGAAGTTGGACGAGAGCGCGACGATGACGTGTCCGATCGCGAAAACAATCAGGGCCGAGCTCAAGGTCACGCGTCGGGGAACCCTGAGTGTCAAGATCGCCATCGCCGGCGTGCCGACAATCATTCCGATCGCGAAGACGGTGATCAGCAGGCCGACGTTCGCGATCGACGTACCTAGGTCACCCGCGATTTCGGGAAGAATGCCGGCGACGACGAATTCGGTTGTGCCCATCAAGAAAACTCCGACGGCCAGTACGTAGATCACGAGCGGCAGGCGGCCGGTTTCTTCGACGGTCGGGGCGGAAATCATGAGGTGGTCAGTTCGCTTTCTGTTGACGACGCGCATGTCGTGGCGCACCCGTCCAGGGCATCACGCCCGTCGCCTGCGAGGGAGTCCCGGTCGTTGGGGGTACTCGAAGGGACTCCCGGTGTGGCCGATTGCGCGCTACCGTCGGCGCAAAGACTGCCTGAACCCGGGAGGCGCGCCCATGACACGACGACAGATCCGAGGGCTTGGCGCCGCCGTGCTCCTTTCGACCTTCCTGACGGCCTGCGGTAGCGAGGATCCTGAAGGGCCCGGTCCGCAGGCAAGCACGACAACACGATCGGCGCCCGCCGCGGCCTTCGGTGAACCCGAGACCGTCGCCGACGGCTTGGACGCGCCCTGGTCGATCGAATTCCACGGCGATACACCACTTGTCAGTGAGCGCGACAGCGCGCGAATCCTCGAACTCGACGCCGGCGGAAACAGCCGCGAGGTGGGTGTCGTCGCCGGCGTCAGCCCCAGGGGTGAGGGCGGTTTACTAGGGATCGCAGCACGTGAAAACCGCCTGTACGCGTACTTCACCGCGAACGGGGAGAACCGGATCGAACGCTTCGACATCATTGGTGCTCCGGGGGAATTCGCGCTCGGGCCGGCCGAGACGATTCTCGACGGGCTCGCTTCGGCCAACTACCACAACGGTGGTCGCATCGCGTTCGGCCCGGACGGGATGCTGTACGCCACTGTCGGTGATGCCGGTAGTCGAGACAGGGCTCAGGACCTCGACTCGATGTCCGGGAAAATCCTTCGAATGACTCCGGATGGCGGTGTACCGCAAGATAATCCGTTTGCCGGCTCGCGCGTCTACAGCTATGGCCACCGCAACTCGCAGGGCATTGCCTGGGCCGAGGACGGCACGATGTACGCCAGCGAGTTCGGGCAGGATACCTGGGACGAGCTCAATGAAATCGAAGCAGGCGGAAACTACGGGTGGCCCGAGGTCGAAGGCATTGCCGGCGAGGACGGGTTCATCGACCCGCTCCAGCAATGGTCACCGGATGATGCCAGCCCCAGCGGAATCGCCATCCACGACGGCACGATCCACATCGCCAATCTTCGTGGCGAGCGGCTCCGGGTTGTGCCGCTGACCGATCTCGCAACGGCCGACGAGTTCTTCGTCGACACATACGGACGCCTTCGAGACGTGGCCCTCGCTCCCGATGGGTCGCTGTGGATATTGACGAACAACACGGACGGTCGTGGCGACCCGAACCCCGGTGACGACCGCATCATTCGCGTCCCGTTGCGCTGAGTCGATATACGGCGAACGCAGCACTTTCAGCCGGACGAGCCTGGCCGAGGCCGGTGATTCACTACTATCGCTACGACAGATGACGCGGGCACGGATCGGAGAGACAGCATGGGGACTTGGGGTTCAGGACCTTTCGACAACGACGTAGCGGGCGACCTGCTCAGCGCGATACGGGCGGGTGACTACGACATCGACGATTACGCTCGCCACCCCGACGACGGCTACCTCGATGCCGATGATGCTCAAACAGCCATCGCTGTCGCCGAGATTCTTGCGGTTGCGCACGGGGTTGCGCCGAAGCCCGTGCAGCTGGACGAGATTGACGCCGCGGGGTACGCCGGAACCTTGAGCCCGGAGCAGAAAACCTGGATCCTCAACGCTCTCGAGCGCGCAATCTCCGACAGCGACACGTCGGAGTTGCACGAGTTGTGGGAAGAGAACGGTCCCGAAGATCTCGAGGCTTGGCGGGCACCGATTCTGAGCAGATTGGCCAGTCTCAAATCGGTGGGATGAGTGTCGCCCGTCGACAGTCTTTCGGTCACTCGGAGTTCGACGACGACAGGCTCTGCTTGACGTACCGGGTGGTGTCGTCGGCGAGAATTTCGGCGAGCCCGCTTTCGACGCCGTCCAGTGCTTGCGCCGCGACATCAGCAGGATCGATCTTCTGTTCGGCGGGTACGCCCGCGGCCATGTCGGTGTCCATGTACGCGACATGGAGTGCCGAGACGGAGATTCCGCGCGGCGCCAGTTCTTCTCGAACGGCGTCGCTCATCGCCCATGCCGCTGCCTTCGATGACGCGTAAGACCCGAGTGCGGCAGGATGGAACCAGGACAGCACTGAGAGAACATTGAGTACTGTTCCGCCTCCGTTGTTTTCGATGACGGGAGCAAACGCTCGGGTCACGGCGAGTGGGCCGTAGAAATTGACGTCCATCTCGCGTCGAACGTCATCGATGTCGCCGCTGATCAAGGCCGCGGAGGTGGATATACCGGCGTTGTTGACCAGCAAGGTCGCATCCGATGCGATTCGGGCCGCAGCCGTGATCGATTCGGCGTCCGTCACGTCCAATTTCAGGGGAATCACGCCGGGCAGGTCGACAGTTTCCGGATTGCGGGCGGCTGCGTACACCTTCGCGCCGCGCTTGACGAGTCCCGCGGCCAAATGCCGTCCGAGTCCACGATTGGCTCCGGTCACAACGGCAACGGTGTTGTTCAGGTCCATGATTTCTCCCAGTGCTGCGGCTAGCGTTGGCTGCTCCGACATTTAGATTATGAATGTAATCTAAGATCGAGTTAAAATAGATGTCAAGTGAAATCCAAGCCGGAGGGATGCTGATGGGTCGCGTATCGCAGCAGCAAGCGGAAGAGAACCGTCGACGCGTCGTGGAAAATGCCGCCCGTCTGTTCCGTGAGAAGGGCACTCACCTCAGCGTCGCAGACTTGATGAAGGCGTCGGGACTGACCCACGGTGGTTTCTACAAGCAGTTCGCGTCCAAGGATGCGCTGATCGACGAAGCTACCGCCCATGCTTTTGCCGAGTTGGCTCATCTTCACAGTGCGGGTCTCGAAGAGCATGCAGGGCAACGTGACTCTGCCCGGAAAGCTCTGATCGACACTTATCTCTCGGTGGAGCATCGCGACAACCCGGCAGACGGATGCCCCGCTGCCGCGCTCGCCGCCGACATGGCGCGCGAGCCTGCAGACAGCGGGGCCCGTCGGGTTTACACGGAGGGCGTGGGTGATTTTGCCGCAGCCCTGGCTGACGTGGAAGCGGACGGTCTCGTCCGACTCTCCACCATGCTCGGCGCATTGGTCCTCGCGCGAGCTACGAAGGGATCCCCCCTCTCCGAGGCAATTCTCGATTCCGCGCGCGCTGCGCTAGGTTCGACGGATCGCGAATCGGCGCAGACGTCGGCGACCAAACCCTGACGCAACTTGCCGATCAGAGGGCCTCGAGAGCCCCGGTCATCTTCTTGACTGTTTCGGGTGCCACCTTGGCCTCGAATCCCGCCTTCAACAGTGGGGAGGCGATCTTGGCAGCGCCGTTGAATTCGACGTTCGCTCGGTAGTCGATTTCAGTCGAGTTCGCGCCGATTGCGGTCAAGGTGATGTCGTCAGTACTCGTGGCGGTCTTGTTCTTTCCTTCGAGCACAATGTGATTCGGCTCGTCGGTCACCAAGGTGTACGTCAGTTCGGTGCCGATGCCGAACAGCTTGGACACGTTGTGCCACTGGGTTCCGATACCGATCGGGCCATCCGAGGTCTGGGTGCAACTCTCGGTGCCCGGATCCCACAGTGGGGCGTTGGCGAAGTCGCGGAGAAACGCGGCCGCCTTCTCGATCGGTACTTCGGCGGTGAACTTTCGGGTGACTTCGACCATGTTTCGTGCCTTTCGATTCGGTTTCGTAAGTCTGGATCTCGCGCATCGGGTTCGACGAGACAACGCCGAGCGTCGCGGTCGAACGATCTAGTTGATACCGACGACTTCCTGGGCGATCGCTGCCAGCCTTGCCTGAGCAGCGGAGACAACGCCATGTCGGTTCTTGTGCGCTTCCTCGTACGCGACGATATCTCGCACTTGGGCGGCCTCGGTCAGTTCCTTCACCGCGGAGACGGCCTGCGCGACGTTGAGTTCGTCGAAGTCTTCGATGGGAAGTTCAGTGGGGTCGAGTAGCCCACTCGACTTTCGTACCGAACGGAAGACGTCTGCGGCGCCGTCCGCGCCCTCTCGGCGAGTGACCTTCTCTGCAGTGGCAATGGCCGCATCCCTACTGGCAGACAGCGTTTTCACGGTCACGTCGCCGGCATACGCACCCCAGCTGATCAGCTCACCCAATACCGGCGGCGAGGTGCGAACGGCGTCGATCGCACGGTCGAGGCTGCGAGTGGACCAGGAGACGGGAACGTTCACCAGGCGAATGGCTGCGCCTGTGGCCGCTTGGAAGGGAGTGCGACGCAAAGCTGCCGGGCCCCCGAGCGCCTCTTCGGCCAGGACGGTGGTCAGCCACTCCACAGTCGCCGAGTGCGCAGTGATGAGTCGATCGGCCAATGTGGCGACGGTCTGATCGCCGCCGGCTGTGGCCAGGGCTTTGAGGTAGCGCGAGCGGTCGAGGAGTTGATGTTCGAGCGCAAGGTCACCCAGTACAGCTTCGTCGAAAGGTTGGGCCTGTTCGACCATCGCTTTCACTCCTGCTGTCGCTCGTCCGATGAACGGACCGACCAATTCAGGTACGCCACCCAGATCGCGAATTGTGGACTCGATGGAACCGGCCCTTTCACGACCGTTCTCTGCGTTTTCCGTGAGTTCGCGTCGAACGGCTTCGGTTCTGGCCTGAGCGACGCGCGTTTCGGCGACCTGGATCTCGGCGTGCGTCAGTCCGAGGAGGATGCGTAGCTGCGTGATCAAGGCGGACGTGGTTTCGGAGTTGCTCATAACGGGGTCGTCCCTTCGTCGGTGCGTGCTTTACATGATGTTCAGCTTCTGCTCGACGAGTGCTCCGCGGGTCGCGGAGCCACCGCCGCTACGCGGGCTACCCCGACCTACCGCGTAGTAACCACAACGAACAAGTGGGGTCGACGCACCGAGATCGTCGGCGCCAGGACGAGTGAGATCCCGGCCACCCCGAGGTTTCGATTTCTATTCGGCGGGAAGGAGGCATGAGCAGTGCATCCATCCAGAAGCCCACGAGAAACTGCGTCACCCGAGGAGTATCGATATGCCGGACCAGTTCGCAATGCAGGACCCGACCACGCGGTTCCCCGCTCCTGTGCGTGAGCGGCAGGCGGAGATCGCACACCCCGGTCTCACCGCAGACATGATTTCTCCTCCCGACCACGGTGAAAACACCTATCGAGGAAGCGGTCGACTCGAAGGAAGGCGTGCGATTGTCACCGGAGCAGATTCGGGCATCGGACGTGCGGTCGCGATTGCATTTGCCAGAGAAGGCGCGGACGTTGTCCTGAGTTATCTCGACGAGGAAGAACAGGACGCTCGGGAAACCGCTCGCTGGGTCGAGGAGGCAGGTCGCAAAGCCGTCTCGGTGCCGGGAGATCTCCGAAGCGAGGAACACTGTTCTACTTTGGTCGAAACCGCGGTGCGTGAACTCGGCGGACTGGACATCTTGGTGAACAACGCCGCGTTTCAGATGGTGCAGATGGGCGGCATCGCCGATATCACCACCGAACAATTCGACCGTGTGATGAAAACCAACCTCTACGCACTATTCTGGCTCTCCAAAGCAGCGATCGCGCAGATGGAGCCCGGATCGACGATCGTGAATACCTCGTCCATCCAAGGTGCGTCCCCGTCGCCCGAGCTGCTCGATTACGCCACGACAAAGGCGGGCATCATCGACTTCACCAAGGGACTGGCCGCCGATGTCGCACGAAAGGGAATCAGGGTCAATGCCGTTGCACCTGGACCGATTTGGACGCCACTGATTCCGGCGACGATGCCCAAGGAGAAGTTCGAGACGTTCGGGGACGACGTTCCGCTCGGGCGGGCAGGTCAGCCGGCCGAACTTGCTCCCGCCTATGTATTTCTCGCCTCTGGCGAATCCAGTTACACCACTGGGGAAGTCATCGGCGTGACGGGTGGAAAACCGCTCACCTGAATGTGCGACTAGACAAGGCGTACGACGACGGCGTAACGGTCAACCGTTGTCGAGACCCGCTGCGACCATCGCTGCGGCGGTCTCTCGTTCGGAGAATGAGCCCTTCTCCAGACCCCGGATGACGCCGGAGCGATCAGCGGGGGAACGGTTTTGGTTCAACTTCGCTTTTCCGTAGACACGGGTCACGTTCAGTTCGATCCCCACAATCCCTCGCAGCTGCGCATCGACGAACTGCGGCGGCGCGTCGGTGACCTTCCATTCGTTCTCACGGCCGGATTCATGTCGAGCTGTCAGTGCGGTGACGTGCGCACGCAGCCACTGCTCGTCGTCGTGCGCAACCAGTTGGCCGTAGACGTAGAGAACTTCGTAGTTCCATGTCGGGACGACCTTCCCGTGGACGCTCTTGCTCGGGTAGAACTCGGGGCTCACGTAGGCGTCGGCGCCGGGGAGGATCACCAGAGACTCCGATGTCCCGGTGTATCGCCAATGCGGATTCGTCCGGGCGAGATGCCCCTCCAACACGTTTCCTTCGGCGTTGTACAGCAGTGGCATCGACGTGACTTCGAGGGTCTCGGGGCCCGGTGTGACCAGGTGTCCGAATCCACCGGCGTGGAGAGAGTCGCCGACCGCGTCGTCCGAGAGGCGGAATTGTCCGGGCAGTATCATGTGTCTCCTCGCAGATTTTTTGTCATGTGACAATGTGTCACAGCGTGGAGGTTTTGTCATGTGCTAATAGAGTGAGCCTGTGACCAGCACTGTGGCGTACCAGGTGAGGCTCTATGTCGTCCGCGGGACAGCGGGCGAGATTTCCGAGGGCATCCGCAATCTCATCAGTGCTGGGGTACTGGCTCCAGGGGATGCGTTGCCGCCCATACGGGCCTTGGCCGACGATCTCGAGGTTCACCGGAACACAGTTGCCGGAGCCTATCGCTTGCTCGTGGCGGGGGGAGTTGTGGAGACACAGGGCCGGCGCGGCAGCTTCGTGCGAGCCATACCGTTCCTGGAAGGAGAAGGCGGTACCGCTCTTCCTGGCAGCGTGGATCTCGCCAGCGGAAATCCTGATCCGGCATTGCTGCCTGATCTCAGAGCCTCGTTGGACCGGACCACTTACACGCCCCGGTTGTACGGCGCCGCAGCCACCGAGCCTCTACTCGATTCCTGGGCACGTTCCTCGATCGAGGACGAGGTTCCAAGGCCGTGCTCGATCACCATCACCAACGGTGCCGTTGACGCGGTCGAGCGACTGTTGACCGCTCATTTGACCCGAGGTGACGCCGTCGCGATCGAGGATCCGTGCTTCCTGGCGAGCATCGGAACGCTCAAAGCCAACAGCTTCCGAGCGGTACCGATGGACATCGACACTTCGGGTATTACCCCGCAAGGGCTGCTGCGTGCTCTCGAAAGTGGTGTGCGCGCGATTATTTGCACCCCTCGTGCGCACAACCCCACCGGGGTCAGCATGAGCGCCGACCGAGCGGCGATTCTCGGAAGCATCCTGGCCGAGTTCCCTCACGTTCTGGTAATCGAGGACGATCACTTCTCTGCCGTGTCCAGCAATCGGTACTGTCGGCTCGCTCCGATGAGCACGACGCGGTGGGCGCTTGTTCGTTCCGTGTCGAAATTTCTCGGGCCCGACCTGCGCGTGGCAGTGGTCGCCTCGGACCTCGACACCGGCATTCGGCTGAGCACTCATCTCCGGTCGGGCGCCAACTGGGTCAGTCACCTGCAGCAGCGCTTGAGTGCTGAACTGCTGAGTGATCCGACGGTGATCGACGGCCTCGCCGATGCTCGCGCTGTCTACGAGCGCCGCCGAACCCTTCTGAAATCTGCACTGTCAGAACATGATATCGAGGTTCCTGACACTTTCGACGGACTCAATGTCTGGGTTCCGCTGGATCGGGATTCCGAACCGATTGTCGAGCGACTCGCCGAGTCTGGCTGGCTCGTGCGGGATGGAAGTCAGTTCTCGGCGACGCCGGGTCAGTGCCACCGGGCACTTCGTGTGACCGCCTCCACCCTCACCTCCGACCAAGCTCGCGAGTTCGCCAGTGCCCTGGCTGAAATATTGGCGAGCCCGTAGTCGTCCAGCTGCACTACGGTGCGAATCTGAGTCTCTCGCGTCTCGACGAAACTACCGGCGACGGCTGGATCGATAGGATCGGTTCGAGCGACGACGAAGGGTGTAATTGTGGCGAGGGCGGTTGTTGTCGGTGCGAGCCGAGGTCTCGGTCGTGCTTTGATCGAGGGACTGAGGAGCGACGGCCACGAATCGGGAAGGCGACGCCTTCACTTCCGACTCTGAGTTCACAGATCAATCCAACGTCGACATGCTGGAAATGTTCAGCGCCAACATCACGGGCACGATTCTTTGCCCGAGCGCCTGATCCCGCGAACGATCGGCAGTGGCGTTCGGTGCATCGAAGTTCGCGATCAACGGCATTGCCGACGCATGGAGAGGGCTATCGGAAGGACCGACTCGCGGTGACTGTCCTGCATCTCGAATATCTCAATACAGAAGACGGACTCGACGTGCCCCGCGACGTCGCGGCCACCGGGGAAGAGGGATCCTGGTCCCGGTGCATCACGTTGTGAATACGATGCGCCCGACTATTCTGACCCAAGGTTGTGAACCTTTGCCGTGAATCTGTTTGTCGAACAGGCATATTCAGAGATTTTACCCATAGGTCAGGAGGTAAGCTCCTGCCGGATACACGACGGTGAGCCCCGTCAGGAGCCATGCCATGTACGGCCGGATGTAGAGGCGCCGCAGGCGGTGCAATCGCAGGGAAGATCGCAAGAACGCACCTACGGAGCCGAGCAGCAACACGAGGCTCGGGACGAACACCGCCAGCCGGCGATCTTTCTGTGAGCACAGCAAGGTGTCGGTGCCGAAGCATTCGCCTCGTCGCGAGCCCAACCACACGATCGCGATAACCAATACTGCGGTAGCCAGAACGACTGACAGGCCGTACGTCAGGGTTCGCCTGTCGATCTTTCGCTCTCGACGCTGAATTACATCTGGTGCGTCAGAACTGTCGGTCATCACACCCCCTCGTGAACATCGCACCTTACTTCGTGGATCGCCGGTGGGAGAGGGCGTACAGCACAACTCCGACGGCCAAGAGTAATGATGCGCGCAACCATGTCGCAGCGCTCTGCTGGGTGAGCAACGCAACGCACGTCCCGAGGGCGAGGATCGGAAAGATGATCGGCGTTCGGAAATGTTCGTGTTGCACTACGTCACGACGTAAAACCAGGACCGCGATGTTGGTGCTGATGAATACGAAAAGCAGCAGGAGTACCACCGTCTCCGCCAGGGCCGACAACGAGCCGGTGACGCACAGGGCCATGGCAACGGCGGTGGTCGCGATGATCGCCACCCAAGGGGTCCGGCGCCGCGGCAGCACCCGCGCGAATACGCTGGGGAGCAAGCCTTCCGACGCCATTCCGTACGTGAGCCTGCTCGCCATGATCATTGTCAGCAGTGCGCCGTTGGCGACGGCGACCAACGCGATCAGGCTGAACAGGCGAGGTGGAACGCCGACGTCGGCAGCTGACACAACTTCCAGCAGTGGCCCGGAGGATGCGGCAAGTTCGTCGGCGGGCAGGACCACCGAGACAGCCAGGCCGACAAGGACATAGGCGGCGCCGGCTGTCAGCAATGCTCCGAACAGTGCGCGTGGGTAGACCTTGCTCACGTTCTTCACTTCTTCGGCGACGTTCGCGGACGTTTCGAAGCCGACAAAAGAGTAGTACGCGAGGAGTGCCGCAGCCAGCACCGCGAGTGCAGGCGATCGGCTGTCGTCGAACTCCACGACGCGGCTCAGGGTTCCGTCGCCGCGCCCGAGAACTATGCAAGCGAGGACGACAACGAGGACGAGCCCGGTGACCTCCACGACTGTCATGATGACGTTGGCGCGCATCGACTCCTTGATGCCTCTGGCATTGAGAAGTCCCACCAGGAGCAGGAAGACGAGCGCCGCTGGAACGGTTGGGACGTCGATGAAGGCTTTGAGATAGTCGCCCGAGAAGGCGAGGGCGAGTCCCGCCGCACTGGTTACGCCGGCCGCCAGCATCGAGAAGCCGACAAGGAACGAGATCAGTGGTTTCCGATACGCCCGTTGGGCGAATACTGCTGCACCGCCCGCCCGCGGATATTTGGTGACCAGTTCGGCATACGACGTTGCTGTCAGCAATGCCATGACGAGCGCTACGAGCAGTGGTACCCAGACGGCTCCACCAACTTCACCGGCGATGACGCCCACCAATGCGTAGATGCCGGCGCCCAGGACGTCTCCGAGGATGAACATGAAAAGGAGTGGGCCGGTTATGGCCCGAGTGAGAACGTTCTTACCGCCGCCTTCATCTCCGCGTGCGGTTTCGTCCACGTTCTCAGCACCCGCGGCGCGTCGCATATGCAAGGTTCGTCCTGTCTTCATGGTGGCGTGCCGCCACCTCAGGAGCAGACATGTACCCAGTGGTCGAAGTTTCAAACGTGGGTCGCTCGCCTTCTCGTGCTTTGCTTGTAGGTGAATCGCAGAAATAGTGACTGGAGGACGACGTGGCTGAAACGACGGTTGCCGCGGTGATGGACGAGCTGGCTGCGCTCGAGGATCCGAAGGCGCGCGCGGTGAACGAGAAACACGGTGACGATCACGGTGTGAACCTTTCAAAGCTGCGCGCTGTTGCGAAGCGATTGAAGACTCAGCAGGAACTCGCACAACAGCTTTGGGCAACGGGCGACACCGCAGCGAGACTGCTTGCCCTTCTGATCTGCCGCCCGAAGGTGTTCGAGCGTGACCAGTTGGACGCCATGTTGCGTGAGGCCCGTACTCCCAAGGTGCAGGACTGGCTCGTCAACTACGTGGTGAAGAAGAACCCGCACGCGGAGGAATTGCGGGTGGCCTGGACCGCAGACTCCGATCCTGTGGTTGCGAGCGCCGGCTGGGCCCTGACTACCGAGCGCGTAGCGAAGAAGCCTGAGGGACTTGATCTTTCAGGATTGCTCGACGTCATCGAGGCGGAGATGAAGGATGCTCCTGATCGCCTGCAATGGGCGATGAACCACTGCCTGGCTCAGATCGGGATCGAACATGCCGAGTTCCGGGCCCGCGCAATCGACATCGGTGAGCGTCTGCGAGTGCTCGAGGATTACCCGACTCCGCCGAACTGTACCTCGCCGTTTGCGCCGATCTGGATCTCGGAGATGGTGAGCAGACAGAGTGAGAAGTAGGTCGACTACCGCGACGTTCGAAACTGCGTCCGGTATCGCTGTGGACTGGTACCGACCAGGTCTCGGAAGCGTTCGCGGAATGTCGTGACGGCATTGAACCCGACTTGTCCCGCAACACGTTCGATGGAGTGGTCGGTAGTCTCGAGCAGAAATTGCGCTTGGCGGAGCCGCGCGTGATGGAGCCACTGCAACGGCGTCGTACCGATTTGTTCCTGGAACCGGCGGTTGAGCGTGCGGGTGCTCATCGTTGCCTTGGCCGCGATCGCCGTGATGTCGAGCTGCTCCCCGAGATTCTCCTCCATCCAGTTCAGTAGTGGTCGAAGGGTTGCCCCGCTGGGTACGGGAGGTTCGTGGACGATGAATTGTGCTTGCCCTCCGGCACGTTCGAGCGGCATCACGCTCAGTCGCGCAGTGTCGGCGGCGACCGCAGACCCGTAGTCCTGACGCACCATGTACAGGCAAAGGTCGAGTGCGGCCGCGGCGCCGGCGGAAGTCAGGACGTGCCCGTTGTCTACGTAGAGAACGGCGGCATCGACGTCGATGGCCGGGTGCCGGCGGGCCAGCTCCGACGCTGCCGCCCAGTGGGTTGTCGCGCGAAGTCCGTCGAGCAAGCCTGTGTCGGCGAGTGTGAATGCACCGACGCACAGTGACGCAATGCGTGTGCCGCGGTCCGCGGCTGATCTGAGGGAATCGATGATCGCGGGGTCGATCGGCACGTCGAGATCGGCGGTGCCGGGAATGATGATCGTGCTGGCCTGGGCGAGGCGTGGCAGTCCGTGCGGTACTCGCATTGTGAACGTTCCGGTCTCCACCTCCTCGGTGAGCGCGCACACTGCGGTCCGATACGCCGGTGCACCCGAGGGGAGTCTGCATCGTCCGAAGACTTCGAGGGGTGCCGCCAGATCCATCGGTACCACCCCGGGCAACGCGAGAACTGCAACGTCATGCATGTCTGAAACTTAGCGTATGTGGCGCGAGATCCGACGAACTCGTGAATCGAAAAAGCTCGTCAACTGGTATTTTGCAGAATCTTCGACATTGTCTGAAAACCGTCGAAGGTTGGCTTTCAGCCGTCGCTGCGGAGGCGAATTTCCTCCTACTGTCGTGGGGGACAGCGACGTGCGCAGGAGTGCGTCGCACAAAATCGGAGGTTGCAGTGCACGCGCAAATCGTGTTGTTCGACGGATTCGATCCCATGGATGTCGTGGGCCCGTACGAGGTGCTTTACGCCGGGGGGCTCGCCAGCGGTGGGGCGTTGAGCGTGGAACTCGTCAGCGCGGAGGGGCCTCGGACCGTCCTGAGCGGGAGTGGTGAACTTGCGATGACTGCCACTGCGACCCTCGATGTAGAACACGCGGATTTGATCATCGTTCCCGGAGCATCGGGTCTCTTCGAACCCAACGCGAACCAGCCGGGTACCAGCTTGCCGGAAAGGCTCGCGGCCACAACGAAAACCGAACTGCCTGTCATGATGCGCCGCGCACTCGACGATCCCGGTGTTCTCGTTGCGACCGTCTGTGGAGGGTCATTGGCACTGGCGATGGCGGGGCTTCTCGTCGGGCGCCGCGCCGTGACGCATCATCTCGCCGTGGACGCACTGGCGGCCGGCGGGGCAATTCCGATCCAGGCGCGAATCGTCGACGACGGTGACCTGATCACCGCCGGCGGTGTGACATCCGGTCTCGACCTGGGCCTGTACCTGTTGGAACGATGCCTCGGGCCCCGGATAAGTCTCGAGGTCGAAGCGCTCTTCGACTACGAGCGTCGTGGAACGGTGTGGTCGGCCAAAGGCGCCGAGCCTGTAATCACCTTCGCCCCGGGCGCGGCGTGAATACGCTTACGCGTACCGAAACGCGAGAACTCCCATGACCGGAATCCTGCTGTCCCTCCATGTGATTGCGGCCATTCTTGCCATCGGCCCCGTCGCTGTGGCGGCGAGTATGTTCCCGGTGGCGAGCCGCGCAGCGCTCGCCGATCCGGACAGCGGCAGTGTTGCGACGACGGGAATGTTGCATCGCATCGTTCGGGTGTACGCCACGATCGGGATCGTCGTTCCGATGCTCGGTGTCGCGACCGCCGTCAATCTGGGGGTACTCGGTGACCTGTGGATCCTCACCTCGATTGCACTCACCGTCGTTGCTGCCGTGATACTCACCGCGGTAGTGCTCCCTGCCCAACGGCTGACGATGGCTGCGATCGACGGAACCGGGACCGGTGTGGACGTCGCAACGCGGCTGACCCGTCGACTGGGTACTTCGACGGGAATCTTCAATCTGCTGTGGGTCGTTGTCGTCGTCCTGATGATCTTTCGGCCAGGATCGACAACCGGCGTGTAGTCCGAGGTGATTTTCACGTGTCGGTGACAGCGGAGCTTGACCTTGACACAGTGACAAGGACTCCAATGGTCGACGAAGGAGGTGGTTGTCGTGAACACAACCAACCACGGTGGGCAGAATGCTCACCTCGTCGACGCACTGGCCGCAGCCGACCCCTCGGTTCGGCTGCGAGCCGCGCTCGCCGCCGGCACACGCCCGGACCCTGAGCTGACGAATGCCCTGGTCGATCGGTGTGCCGTCGAGCCGGACTTCTTCGTCCGCGACATGTTGACCTGGGCATTGTGCCGCCTGCCGGCCGAAATCACGGTGCCGCAGCTGATTCGTGAGCTCGGGACCGACGGTTCGCAAGCCCGCAGCCAGGCACTCCACACCTTGTCCAAGATCGGCGATCCGATCGCGTGGCCCGAGGTCTCTGCGCTGGTTCACGACCAGGACGACGAAGTCGCGCGCAGTGCGTGGCGTGCGGCCGTGGCTCTCGTGCCGGTTGGAGGTGAAGGTGCACTCGCGACCGATCTGGCCACCGAACTCGGACGGGGTGAACTGCAGATGCAGCTCAGTCTCAGCAGAGCTCTGACAGGGCTCGGCGAGGCTGTACTTCCGGTGCTCGACGCGGCCGGCGCAAGCACGAATCCGCGTGTTCGGGCGCATGCTGATGCTACAAAGCAACTCTGGCACGACCCCGACGGTGGGTTCGCTCTCTCGCACGAGTTGGCGAAGCGCGTCGCGGCAATCGGCCCGGACGCGTAGGAAGGGAGACGGATGTTGATCGGCGAGGTCTCGCGGCGCTGTGGTGTCAGCACACGGATGCTGCGTCACTACGACACATTGGGGCTGGTGAAGCCGACGGGCCGCACGTCCGGCGGTTACCGCGAGTACTCCGCCGACGACATCCGTCGACTCTTCCACGTCGAAAGCCTGAGGACGTTGGGGCTCTCGTTGAACGAGGCCAAGCGTGCACTGGACGAACCGGACTTCGCCCCAGCCGATTTGGTGGGTGAACTCATGCAACACACTCGGCAACGGATCGCGGCGGAGGAGGAATTGCTGACCAAACTCGAAAGGGTCGACGCCACCGCCCCTTCGGAGTGGGACGACGTCCTGCGCATGGTCTCGCTGTTGCGTGCACTCGAATCCGAGTTCGCTGCCCACCGTCAGCAAGCGATCCTGTCGCAGGATGCGAATGCGGCTTTGCCCGTCGACGCACTCGTCGAAGCCATCCTGTCGGAGAAGGATGCCAACGTGGCGGGTGCGTTGCAGTGGGCGTTGGCGAGGACCGAAGGTGCGGGCCTTGCCGGTCTCACGAAGGGGCTCGAATCGGAGGACGTCGAGGTTCGACGCAGCGCGACGTCGGCCATATCCGGGATCCACGCCGAGGAAGCAACTCGGTCACTGAAGCGAGCTCTCGATGATTCGGACGCGATAGTCCGCGCCGACGCCGCTCTCGCCCTCGGATCTCGCGGAGAGGCCGTCTCGATGCCCGCTCTCCTCGAGATGGTCGCCGAGGGGCGACGCGACGTCGAGGCCGGCGAGGTGCTCGGTCTTCTCGCGGAGCACTCACCGACAAGCGGTGAGGTCGTCGATGCCGTGCAGGCAGGGCTCGACGGCACTGACGACGGCCCGACGAGGTTGCGAATCACGCAGGCACTCGCTGAGATTCCCGGCGCGGCGGCCCGGGAAGCGCTCGCCCGGCTGACACGCGACGACGACAAGACGGTCGCGTCCACGGCAGCGGCGATCCTCGCGATGCGGGACCGTGGACCACGCCGACGCGAACGACCGCGTATCGGGAGCTGAGAGCGGAGAACTAGTGCGGATCACCTACGCAGAAAAGGTTTCCCGCCGGATCCGCGAGAACGTCCCAAGTCGATCCACCCACTTCGTGGCGCTCGACGTGGGCCGCGCCTGCCGCGACGAACGCTGCGACGACCTCGTCTCGTGGAGGATCGTGCGACTCGAGGTCGAAGTCGAGGTGAAGCGTATTCCTTTGGCTGCGAGCCTGATCGATTCGTTGGAAACCGAGAGTGAGCGGGAGATCCGGGGCCGTCACCGTGAGGAAGTCTTCGTCGCCGTCAATGCTCGCGTTGCTGAATCGCTCTGACCACCAGGTGGCCAACGATCGGGCGTCCGTTGCATCGAACGTAACCATGGCCAATCGCACCATCCCACACCAACCTCTGTACACGTGAATGCCTTTCGAACGATCTTAGGTAACGCCTCGCACCTGCTGCGGAGTGATCAGCGGATAGTGTCTGCTTTCGTGGTGGATCAACGGCGAAAGAGTGTGCGACGCAGGTACCTGAGCCTTGGCATGGGAGAGTTGGCAGCCGCGGCCGTATTTGCCGCTGTGGCGGTCGGTGTCGCGATGCCCCGGCTCGAAGGTTCGCAAGACTCCGCGGCGTTGTGGTCGGCGCTGGCCCCACTGCTTGTGATCCTCGTGCAAGTAGGTGTCTATTGGCTGCTTGCGCGAGGCTGGACCGAGTTGGAGCCGATGCCGGCCCGCCTCGCAGCGCTTTACCGCGTGTTTCAGGTCCTCGATGTTCTCCTGTTGGCGATAGCTCTTCTCGGCGTTGTCATCTGGTTACCAGATCACTCCGGCGCGGCGGTGGGCGTCGTGGCGGTCTGGGCTTTCGGCGTCGTCGAGTACGTCAATTACTTCGTGGCTCGTCTCGCCTATCCGCTGCGGCGGTGGCCTTTCGAGGTCGGCAAGTGGCGGAGGCCCCAACTTGTGCGCGACCTGAACTCGGCACGCTGATACCGGCAACCAAGTTGTCTTTGCTGCAACGGCAAAATTTGATGCGGGATCGGAGTGGAACCGGAAGAATCGACCCTGCTCGTCCAGGAAGCCTCTTGACCGTTCGTCGCGGAGGAAGGAGAACCGCCATGGCTACGTCGCGTCGCAGCCGCCGTGATGTCCCACCGCCTCGGGCGGGAAACAGCGAGGCAGCCACGCTACGAGCGTTTCTCGACTACCTCCGTGATTCGATTGCCGCCAAGATCGAGGGTGCTCCGGAACCTCAGGTGCGCAACACAGTTGTTCCGTCGGGAACAACCTTGCTCGGGCTGATCAATCATCTGATCTTTGTCGAGCGGGCGATGTTTCTCGCCGAAAACGTGACGGATTGGAAGGCGACCTTTCAGCCGTCATCGGAAGAAAGCGTGGACGATGTCGTCCGTCGCTATCGCGAGACGGTCGAGCGCGCCAACGCAGTTCTCGACGGATGCACAGATCTTGCCGCACCCATCCCGCGACCAGGGGCGAAACGACCCGCTCCCAGTGTCCGTTGGGCGCTCGTGCACATGATCGAAGAGACCGGACGCCATGCCGGGCACGCCGATATCCTCCGCGAACTGATCGACGGTTCGACCGGCCGGTGACATCGCAACACCCGATAGATCCGTCGCTGCAACTGGCAGATCCTGGGCGACAACAGTGGCGGTGAGGTCGTTCGTCTCGCCGACAGCTTCCGCGCTTTCATCGAGGTGAATGTCCACGACTGAAATCGGGGCCTACGGGAACCAGATCGGTCGCTCCGTCGGGAGTGGTTACTTCCCAGCGCAGTTCGGATGCAGTCGGGGAAATGAGCGTGTGGATCCACTCGGCCACGACACCGACGATAACTTCCTCCAGTTTCGCGTGCGACCACTCTCGCGGCCGAGTAGGAACCGGCGGTTCCCAGCCTTCCTCGCCCCAGATCACGCCGAATAGCTCTCTCTCGTCACCGATTTGCTGATTCAGGCTGAATGCGTCGGAACCCTCGAATCGTGCCCAGACGCCGAATGTTCCCTCGCCGTCTTGGTCGAGCGAGACATCGATGACAATGCCTTCGGTATGTGCGGTCGCCGTGGCGCGCATCGCCGTCAGCCGGCTTTCGACCACCGACGATGCAGTGTCGAGGACAGATCTCAGCGCGTCACGGTACTCGGCAGACTCCATCGGTACAGGATATAGAATTTCAGGCAATCGACTTCGAAGTCAGAGCGCCCCCGACATGGCCGCCCATTGAAGAAGAACGACCGTCTTGCCGTCGACGATTTCTCCGCCGGAGATCATGTCGAGTGCCGTGTCGAACGGCAACTCCAGGACTTCGATGTCCTCACCTTCGTCCGGCACCCCGCCACCACTGCCGGTTCTGTCCGCCGGAGTGTATCGGCCGGCGTAGAAATGCACTCTCTCAGTGACGGATCCGGGGCTCATGTACAGATCGAACAGATGCTGCACCTCACCGATCGCGACGCCAAGCTCTTCGCTCGTCTCTCGCCGAATGGCTACTTCCGGTGTGTCGGAATCGAGCAAACCGGCTGCGGTCTCGATCAACATTCCGTCGGGGTGTGCGTTGACGTAAGCGGGAAAGCGGAATTGCTTCGTCAACAGGACGGTGCGCCGTTCGGGGTCGTACAGCAAGATCGTCGCGCCGTTCCCACGGTCGTAGGTTTCCCGTTGCTGTGTCTCGAGGGTTCCGTCCCTCCGCCGGTACGTGAAGGTGCTGCGACGCAACACATGCCAACCGTCCGAGGTGACCTCGACTCGTTCGACCTCGACATTCGGATTACCGTGCAGACCGAAGCCTGTTCGGTCGAGGCCGGTGCGACCCCGGCTGTCCGGAATGTCGACGCCGGCACATCCCACCGTTGCAGTTGGGTGTATCTGCCTGTCGCTGTCAGGTTCGGTCATGCGATCCACCGTAGCGAAGATCGGCCCATCGGCGTTATTGGGCAACAACAGTTTCAGAGGTTGAGCGCCGTCATGACAGAACCTCTCAGCTCAACTGAGAAGTCCCGCCCCCGTCCGGAGACGGGAGCGGGACTCGGGTATCAGCGAACTGGACAGTGCGTCAGACAGCTTCCTTTGTCGCCTGTGCTGCGAGGGTGAGCGCGATGTCGACGATCATGTCCTCCTGGCCACCCACCAGACGGCGGCGTCCGGCTTCGAGCAGCAGTGTGCGAACGTCGATTCCGTAGCGCTCCGACGCAGCCTCGGCGTGGCGCAGGAAGCTCGAGTACACGCCTGCGTAGCCGAGTGTGAGGGTCTCCCGATCGACGCGGACCGGCCGGTCCTGCAGCGGACGGACGATGTCGTCGGCAGCATCCTGCAGGGCGAACAGGTCGCAGCCGTGCTCCCACTCCTCGATGTTGGCAACGGCGATGAAGGCCTCGAGGGGGCAGTTACCGGCACCGGCGCCGTGACCGGCAAGTGAAGCGTCGACGCGTGTGACGCCGTTCTGCACTGCGACAACGGAATTCGCAACCGAGAGCGACAGATTCTCATGCGCGTGGATACCGATTTCGGTGCCCTCGTCGAGGATGTCGCGGTACGCGCGAACACGGTCGGCGACGTCGTTCATCACCAGACGTCCACCCGAGTCGGTGACGTAGACGCAGTGCGCGCCGTACGACTCCATCAGCTTGGCCTGCTTCGCCAGTTCTTCGGCAGGAGCCATGTGGCTCATCATCAGGAAGCCCGAGACGTCCATGCCGATTTCGCGGGCAGTCTCGATGTGCTGCGCGGAGACGTCGGCCTCGGTGCAGTGCGTGGCAACGCGAACCGACCGTACACCGAGGTCGTAAGCATGCTTGAGTTCACTGATCGTGCCGACACCCGGAAGCAGCAGCGTGGTGAGGCGAGCGTGCTCGAGCACCTCGGCCGCAGCTTCGATCCATTCCCAGTCGGTGTTCGACCCGGGGCCGTAGTTGAGCGAGCCGCCGGCGAGGCCGTCACCGTGTGCAACTTCGATCGCGTCGACACCGGCAGCGTCGAGAGCTGTGACGATCCGCTTGACGTCGGTAGGCGAAATGCGGTGGCGGACAGCGTGCATGCCGTCACGAAGGGTGACGTCCTGGACGAAGATCTTGCGGTTGCTCACTTGGTTGCTTCCTTCTGCTGGGCGATGCGCTCCGCGATCTGCATTCCGGCGGACGTCATGATGTCGAGATTGCCGGCGTACGCAGGCAGGTAGTGTGCAGCACCCTCGACCTCGAGGAACACCGACACCTGATGGGTGGGGCGATTGCCGTCGACGAGCAATGTCTCGACCGGCTGGTCGGCCGGGATCTCGGTGATCTGGACTTCCTGCTTGAGCCGGTAGCCGGGAACATACGCGGAGACGTCGCCGACCATTTTCTCGATCGACTGACGGATCTCCTCGTGAACAGCCGGGTCCGGGGCGTCGACGAGGCAGAAGACCGTGTCGCGCATGATGAGCGGCGGCTCAGCGGGGTTGAGGATGATGATGGCCTTGCCGCGGCGGGCGCCGCCGACAGCCACGATCGCCTCGGACGTGGTCTCGGTGAACTCGTCGATGTTGGCGCGCGTTCCGGGACCTGCGGACTTGGAGGCGATGGACGCGACGATCTCCGCATACGCCACCGGGACGACCCGAGAAACGGCGGCAACCATCGGGATCGTTGCCTGGCCACCACACGTCACCATATTGACGTTGGGTGCATCCAAGTGCTCGTCCGCGTTGACGGCCGGCACGACGTACGGGCCGATCGCTGCAGGCGTCAGGTCGATCATGCGCTTGCCGAGGGGAGCCAGCCGCGCGTTGTTGGCGACGTGAGCCTTTGCCGAGGTGGCGTCGAAGACGATCTCGATCTCGTCGAAGTTCGGGAGACCGATCAAACCCTCGACACCTTCAGCCGTGATCGGCACGTTCAGACGCGCAGCACGGGCGAGGCCGTCCGACGCCGGGTCGATGCCGACCATCGCGCCCATCTCCAGGTAGTCGGAGTTGCGCAGCACCTTGATCATCAGATCCGTGCCGATGTTGCCCGATCCGATGATCGCGACCTTGACCTTGCTCATGCGTTGTCCTCTTCGCTGGAAAAACTGGTGGTGACGGAACCGAACCCGGAGACGGTCACGGTGACTTCGTTGCCTGCGGTGACCGGCGCCATCGGGCCGAGTGCGCCGGACAGGATCACCTGGCCCGCCGTCAGTGGCTGCCCCAACTCGCGTGCCGTGCGGGCGAGCCAGACGACTGCTTCGATCGGATCGCCCAGGCAGGCGGTTCCGACGCCGGTGGACACCTCGGTGCCGTCGACGGACATCGACATGACGACGCCGGCGGGCTCCACCTCGTCGAGGGTCCGACGTTCGGTTCCCAGGACGTACACGCCCGAGGACGCATTGTCGGCGACGGTGTCACCGAACTTGATGTCCCACGACGCGATGCGGCTGTCGCAGATCTCGATCGCGGCGACGGCGTAGTCGATTGCGCCGCGCACCTGCGCGCTGTCGAGAGGTCCGTCCACAAGGTCGGCACCGAGCACGAAGGCAACTTCCGCTTCGACCTTGGGCTGGATCAAACGACTCATGGGGATGGCGCCACCGGCGGGGAACTCCATGTCGGCGTACAGAACGCCGAGGTCGGGCTGGTCGACACCGAGCTGCTGCTGGACTGCCACCGAGGTCAGGCCGATCTTGCGGCCTACGACGACGGCACCCGCCTGCCGACGGATTTCATCGACTCGGCGCTGGACAGCGTAGGCGGCGACGAGATCGTCGGCGCCGATCAGATCGCGCACTGGCGCGCAGGGAGTACCGCTCGCGATGGCGGCTGCGAGGCGGTCCGCAGCAGCTGCGATGTCGGTCTCGCTAGCTGTACTGGTATTCGTGGGCTGGCTCATGACCACTACCTTCGCCGCAGTACCGAGGTTGCGCCAGGGAACTGTCTCACTCAGCGATACGCTGGGCACGTGACTGGCGGCGCAAACCTCGACACCGTGCTGGGCAAGGCGGTGACGATCCTGCGAGCTTTTCGGGCCGACGACCACATGTTGCCTCTGGCCGTCCTGGTCCAACGGACAGGACTGCACAAGGCGACGGTGCACCGCCTGGCCAACGAACTGGTCGCGAACCGACTACTCGACCGCATCGACGGCGGTTACCGACTCAGCGGCGGTCTCTTCGAACTCGGCATGCTCGCCTCTCTCGAACGTAGCCTCCTGGAGATGGCGATGCCGTTCCTCCAAGACTTGTACGAGCGGACCCACGAGACAGTCCACCTGGGGGTCCGTGACGGCCACGACGTCGTGTACGTCGCGAAGATCGGCGGACATCGACAAGCGAACTCCCCGTCTCGGACCGGTGGCCGGATACCGCTGTACTGCACTGCGATCGGAAAGGCACTCCTGGCGTTCTCCGACAGCGATTTTCGCCGCGAAGTGCTGTCGGAACCGATGACCAGGCGCACCCCGCACACAATTGTCGCGCCCGGCATTCTCAACACTCAACTGAACAGAGTTGTCGAGACCGGCATTGCGTTCGAGCGTGAGGAATCGGCGCCTGGTCTTGCGTGTGTCGCGGCTCCGGTATTCGGAACCAACGACAAACCGGTCGCCGCCATCAGTGTCACCGGCCCCACCAGCCGCTTCGTTCCCGAGAGCCAAGTGCCTTACGTTCGCGCGGCTGCCGAAGGGCTACACAGCACGATCGCTCGTCGCGAACGATTGCGGTGACCTCGCCGTCCCGAACTGGACGAGTCCGCTCAGGGCCCGAGGCAGCGGACCCTCGTGCAAGACGCCGAGACGTTGGGTGGCGCGGGTGAGGGCGACATAGAGCTCCGATGCGCCACGTGGACCGTCGGCGATGATTCGTTCCGGTTCCACCACGAGTACGGCATCGAACTCCAGGCCCTTCGTTTCCGAAACCGGCACGGCGCCGGGCACATCCGCAGGTCCGATGACGATGCTCGTACCTTCGCGCCCAGCCTCGTCCTGATTGAATTCGTCGATGGCTGAGGCCAGTTCGACGGCCGAGATCTGTCTGGACCACGGCGCGATCCCGCAGGCGCGGACGGACTCGGGTGGTTGGACTCCCGGCGCGAACTCGGCGAGCAATGCGGCGGCGACGCTCATGATCTCGGCCGGCGTGCGGTAGTTCACCGACAGTGATCGGTAGATCCAGCGACCGGGGACATAGGGCTCCATCATCGTCGACCACGAGCGGGCACCGGCCGGTGAACGTCGTTGCGCGAGATCGCCCACCACGGTGAAAGACCGGTCAGGACAACGGCGCATCAGGACCCGCCAATCCATCTCGGACAGTTCTTGTGCCTCGTCGACGACGATATGCCGGTACGTCCAGTCACGGTCTGCAGCAGCACGTTCGGCGAGTTCCCGGGTATCACGTTCGACGAAGCGGTCAGCCAGGTCCTCGGCGTACAGCATGTCCTGGGCGAGAAGGTGATCCTCGTCGTCCATCAGGTCCTCGCGGCTGATCATCATGTCCAGTACGCCCGCTGCATACGCAGCCTCGTCGCGGCGTTCACGTTCGGCACTCTGGTCGACGGGCTTGTCCCGGCCGAGCATGTCCACCAACTCGTCGAGCAACGGAACGTCCGAGACGGTCCAGCCGTCACCGTCCTGGCGAAGCAGCTTCTCGTCCGCGCCTGCCGCACGTAGTCGTGCCGGAGAAGTAAACAGCTGTGTCAGTAGCTCTTTCGGAGTCAGGATCGGCCAGAGGGTGTCGAGCGCCGCGCCAAACGCGCTGTTTCCCACCAGCTCTGCGGTCAGGTCTGCTCGCACTTGCTCCCAGGCTTCACGGTCACTGCGTGTCAACCACCCCTTGCCGATCCGCGCTATCGCCCGTTCGGTCAGCGCCCAGGTGAGGATTTCGGTGAACACAGTGCGAGCGTCGTTGTGGGGGAGTCCGCTCGTACGGGCTTCTTCTCGGGCCCACTCCGCGGTTTCGGCGTCGATTCGCACGGTGACGTCCGCCAATTCGATCAACAGCGGGTTCTCGGGTAATCGCTGATGATCGGCAATCGCTGCGCCGAGAACGTCGAGGATCTTCAGCGAACCTTTGAGTTCGGCGGCGGCCGGGGTGTCCTCGGCGGTGACGCGCAGGCCGGGAACGAGATCACCGGTGGTCATGAACACCACGTCGGACTCTCCCAGCGAGGGCAGTACGCGGCCGATGTGGTTCAAGAACGCCGGGTTCGGCCCGACCACGAGAACGCCGTGACGTTCCATCCGCTCTCGCTGCGTGTAGAGCAGGTAGGCGACGCGGTGCAAGGCGACGACGGTCTTCCCGGTACCCGGGCCACCCTCGATCACCAACACCCCTGGGTGCTCGAGCCGGACGATGTCGTCCTGCTCGGCCTGGATCGTCGCCACGATGTCCCGCATTCCTTCACCGCGGGGTGCGTTGACTGCCGCGAGCAGGGCGGAGTCGCTGTGCGCGTCGTGTTCTACGCCGTCGGGGCGTCCGAGTACCTCGTCGGTGAAATCGACCACGCGTCGACTACGGGTGTGGAACTGACGGCGTCGACGCATGTTTTCCGGGTTGGCAGCGGTGGCCACATAGAACGCGCGAGACGCCGGCGCCCGCCAATCGAGCAGCACCGGTTCGTAGTCGTTGTCCGCATCGAGAAGGCCGATTCGGCCGATGTACGAAGTCTCACCCGACAGCGAGTCCAACCGGCCGAAGCACAGGCCGTTGTCGGCCACATCCAGCCTTTTCACTTCTTTGGCAAGTGCGCGCACCTCGGCGTCGCGTTCCATGAGAGCTTCGCCGTTTCCGCGCAGAGCGGTGTTGTACCTGCCTTTGACTCGGGCGCGCTCCGCATCGAGGCGTGCGTAGAGCCCCTCCACATAGTTCCGCTCGGATCGCAGTTCGTCTTCGTATCCCTGGGTTGGCACGTGCCCTCACTTCCGCTGGCTGTTCCGATCCCGTAGTCGGTCGTGCGGGATCGGAAGAGCCATTCTGCGGCACTACCCGGGCCTTGCCGCAAGGCCCCCGGTGAGATATACATTGATAGTGGAAGGGAGTGTCGATCCTCCCCACAGGTTCTCTCACAGATCCCCCGGACTGACGGACGGCTCCCAGCCTGGTCGATGTTTGGACCCTGCACGCCGCGGGTACAAATGTACTGGCCGGTGTTCGAAAATCGGTTGCCCTCATGAACTTACGTGGATCGAGGGATTGTGAAGGCGATACTGGCAACGGCCGCAAGCATCCTTCTGGTGGTTGCCTTGGCCGTCGCCATCTTGCTGTTGCTTTCCGGATCCCCGCGCGAACGCACCTCTCACGAGCTTGCCGATACGGAGCACACGATCGGTGGGCAGCCGACCACCTGCACCGAGTTGTTCGGCGAAACATGCAGCTTTGCTTTGCAGTCGGACTACAACCAGTGGGGACAAAATCTCGAGAGCTTCCTCAATGCCGGGACTCTCGGTCCCTTTGCCCGCAGCATCGGCTTCGTGGCGGAGGCAAAGCTGAGCTTGCAGGCATGCGAGGTCAGCGCAACCGCTGGTCGGACGATCCTCGATTTCTACACTCTCGCCGGGATCGACCACCCCGCGGCCACGACCACAGACCTCTTCCCCTTCTGGAACGAGTCCCGCCAATTCCTGTGCCCGGTCGACAGTTTCTGAGAACGGTTGATCGCTACTCGAGGCCGGACTGAACAAAAGCGTCGCGCACGTAACGCTGAACGAAATTCGCACTGGTGCAACAACGTCGCAGTTCGACCACAGGAGTCATGCCCGCACCTCGTCCCAGCACTGAATGTTTATGCGAATTTCGACGGGGTAGGGCCTTCTGTGTGGGAGTCCTGCCTGCGCGGGAACCCCGAGCGAGAATCCGAACGAATTGGAGGGTCAACGTGCCAGACGACAAGAGCGGCCCCAGCGAGGGCATCAAAGGCGTTGTAGAGGACGTCAAGGGTAAGGCGAAGGAAGCCGTTGGTGCGGTCTCCGGAAACGACAGTTTGACCCGAGAGGGCCGTGCTCAGCAGGACAAAGCCGAAAGCCAGCGAGAAGTCGCGAAGAAAGAGGCAGAAGCCGAGAAGGCTCGCGCTGAAGCGGCCGCGGACGAAGCGCGACAGAAGTCCGAGCAATAGCCCTGACGCACTCGTAGCCCTCGGCCTGGGATTGATCCCAGCCCGGGGGTGAGTCGTGGCTCCGCGTTCAGTTTGAAATCTCTACTTACATAAGGCGTAACAAGATTCTTGCGCCCAGCATGACGATCAAGAGGAGCTGTTCGATGCCTTCATCTCAGTCCGTCCCAGGTGCACCGGCCCCGCAAGCGCCGGACCTGAAAGAGCCGGTCAAGCCTCGACAGCCATTGCCGCCCAAGGACGACCAGCGGCAGCCGGAGGTGCGTACCGTCGCGGGTGCCGAGGAGAAGGTGAAGGGAAACGGTCGCGGCCAGCGGGGGGAGTACCTCACCACTGCAACCGGTACACGGCTTTACGAGACCGACCACTCACTCACCGCAGGCGAGCGGGGCCCGACTCTTCTCCAGGATCACCATCTGCGTGAGAAGATCACACATTTCGATCACGAGCGAATTCCGGAGCGCGTCGTCCATGCCCGCGGTGCGGCCGCGCACGGTACGTTCCTGGCCAATGGTGCAGCCGAAAACATCTGTAAAGCTTCGTTGTTCGCTTCCGGTGCCAGAACCCCGGTATTCGTACGCTTCTCCACAGTTCTGGGTTCACGCGGTTCGGCGGATACCGTCCGAGACACACGCGGCTTCGCCACCAAGTTCTACACCGACGAAGGTGTCTTCGATCTGGTGGGCAACAACATCCCGGTGTTCTTCATTCAGGACGGAATCAAGTTCCCGGACATCATCCATGCCGCTAAACCTCACCCGGACCGGGAGATTCCGCAGGCGCAGAGTGCTCACGACACCTTCTGGGATTTCGTGTCGCTGCACACCGAAGCCACGGCGCACACATTGTGGAACATGTCCGATCGAGGCATCCCGCGCTCCTATCGCATGATGGAGGGCTTCGGCATTCACACGTTCAGGCTCGTGAATGCCGACGGCGAGACGAATCTGGTGAAATTTCACTGGAAGCCGGCCGCTGGAGTGCATTCACTCGTGTGGGAGGAAGCGCAGATCGCCGGCGGTGTGGATCCGGATTTCCATCGCCGCGATCTTGCCGACGCCATCGAGGCGGGCGCATATCCGTCCTGGGATCTGGGCGTGCAGGTGTTCCCTGATACCGCAGACGAAATGTTCGAAGGCATAGATCTTTTGGATCCCACCAAGATCGTGCCCGAAGAACTCGCACCGGTTCAGGTCATCGGAACGATGACACTCGATGCCAATCCGACGAACTTTTTCGCCGAGACCGAGCAGGTTGCATTCCATCCGGGTCACTTGGTCCCGGGCGTCGACATCACCAACGATCGCCTCCTGCAGGCGCGTTTGTTCTCGTACCTCGACACCCAGATCACGCGACTCGGTGGCCCCAACTTCGACCAGATTCCGATCAACCGTCCTCACTCGCCCGTCAACGACATGCTCCGCGACGGCTTCCATCAGGACGGTGTGCATACCGGAGTCGCGCCGTACCATCCCAATTCGTTGGACGGCGGGTGCCCGTTCCTGGCCTCGGCGGACAGCGCGGCCTACATCGAGGTGCCCGAGGAAGTTTCAGGGCGAAAGGTGAGGCAGGCGCCGGCATCGTTCGACGATCACTTCTCGCAAGCTCGACTCTTCTATCGCAGTCTCTCCCCTGTCGAACAGGAGCACGTCGCGCAGGCGTATACCTTCGAACTGGGCAAGTGCTACGAGGAAAACATCAAGATCCGGAATCTGGGAATCTTGGCGAACATCGACGCGGGTCTCGTGTCGATCGTCGCAGGGGGGCTTGGACTTCCGGTTCCCGAACCGACGGAGCCGTTGAGTGATTTGGAGCTCAGCCCTGCGCTGTCCCAGGTCGGGGAGGAATGGCCGGTAGACGGAAGGGTCATCGCACTACTGGTCGACGAGAACTCCGACCTCGAAACGGTTGTCGCCGTTAGAGACAAGATCTTCGACGCCGGTATGGTGCCGCTGATCCTCGGCCCGCACGGCGGAACCATCGGGGACGGTGACGACGCGGTAACGGTGCAGCGAACGTACCTCACAGCTCGTTCGATCGAATTCGACGCAATCCTGCTGAGCGGCGACGTTTCTCGGATCGGCGAGGGCAAGTTGGATCCACGGGTGGAGACTCTGCTGAACGAAATGTATCGTCACAGCAAGGCAATTGGTGGTTGGGGTGAGAGCATGAGTGCGCTGGCCGCCGCCGGTATCGACGAGTCTGCATTGGGAGTCGTGGTCGATGCGGACGCGGAAGGGGCCCTGGCCTCGCTGGCTCAGCTTCTGAAGACGCACCGCGTGTGGGGGCGTTTCGAGGTGCCGCCCACATCCTGAGTGCCGGCGTACGTTCGAACTTGCGGTGTGGCCGAACTGCCAATTCGGCCACACCGCCGGAGTGAAGACGAGTGAAGGGACGAAACAGTGGCTCGCAAGGACTCACAACCTCAACTCAAGGATCAAGAACTCTACGAAGAGCTACGCGAGAAGGGTGATTCCAAGGAGAAAGCGGCCCGAATCTCCAATGCGGCCGCCAATCGAGGGCGGTCGAATGTCGCTAAGTCGGGCGGGCAATCCTCGCCTTATGAGGAGTGGACGGTCGACGAGCTGAAAGAACGCGCCAAGGAACTCGATCTGCACGGCTATTCGAAGCTGAACAAGGGTGAGCTGATCGAGAAACTCCGAAATCACTGAGCTCCATTCTGCTCGAGTCGTATTCTGCTTGTGCAGAATACGACTCGAGCCGTCCGTTCAGTGCCCTTCTTGATCGGAGAGTTCCTGACCTTCCAGTCGCTTGACCCGACGGTGTTCCATCAAGATGGCCAGTGTTCCGACGATGAAGGACACCACGCACACGGCGCCGGCAATGACTGCCCAACCACGAAATCCGTAACCTGCTGCTACCAAGGTTAATCCGAGTGTTGCCAGACCCAGTCCGATCAGCAGGTACCCGGGATAGTTGCGACCGTCGCTGATTGCCTCCCCGACGTGCGATCGATTGGTGTGTTCGTCGTCTACCGGTGAACTCCCGCTTGCGTTTGTCATGGCACACTCCATCCTGAGTTCATGAAGAATTGTGATCCTTCGGCCTGTGGTCGGTTCGCAAGCAACTACCCGATCGGTGGCTGAATGAAACAGTTTGAGTAGTGCCGAAATAGGTAGAAGGACGTACGCTCTAAGTAACGGATGTGGATGGAAACCGGTGCGAGGAAGTCCTATGAATGCGAAGGCGACTCCCGACCTATTTTTGTCAGGTGCACCGACTCTCGGTGTCGAAGAGGAGTTTTTGCTCTGTGATCCGCAGACTGGGCATCCCGCTCCGCGCAACGCCGAGGTGGCTGCCGCGGGGCAAGAACTCGGGATCTCTCTGCAACTCGAACTCACACGTTGTCAGGTGGAGACTTCCACTTCGGTCGGCAGCCATATTCGTGATCTTCGTGATCAACTCTGTGAGTCTCGTGCCCTCACTGCCGAAGCTGCTTCCCGTGTGGGATGTCAACTCATCGCAGTCGGGACGCCGTTCTACGATCCACCGGTCGACGAGATCACGCAGAAGTCGCGATACCAACGAATGGCCGGTCAATTCGGTGCGATCACCGAAGGTGTGATGTGTGGCTGCCATATCCACGTGGGTGTCGAAGATCGAGAACGATCGGTCCAGATCATCAATCATCTGCGTCCGTGGTTACCTACCTTGTTGGCATTGACGGCGAACTCGCCGATCAGTGCCGGACGCGATACCGGTTATGCGAGTTGGCGTTACGTTTTGTTCGGCAGGTGGCCGAGTTCGGGTCCGCCGCCCTTCTTCGAGTCTGTGGGGCACTACGAAGATGCTGTTGCAGCGATGCTGGAGACTGGGGTCATTCTCGATCCGCACATGGTCTATTGGGACGTGCGCATGTCGGATCACCTTCCCACCGTGGAGATTCGGATCAGTGACGTTCCCGCCACCGTGGAGGAGACGATGACTCTGGCCACACTGGTGCAGGCGCTCGTCGGCACCGCATCCGCTGCGATCACCAAAGGTGAGGTTGCGCCTGCCGTCGATCAAGAGCTACTCCGCGCGGCTTGCTGGCGGGCGGCGCGTGACGGACTCGACGGGAGGTCGCTCGACGTCGAATCGGTACGCTTGCTGACTGCGCACCAGGCGGTTCGGCGACTGGTCGATCATGTCGAACCTGCTCTGACCGCATTCGGAGAATTCGAGCAGGTCACGGCTTCCTTGGACAAGGTCTTCAGTAACGGAAACGGAGCGATCGTGCAGCGCCGGCAACTCGCACGCCGGTCACGGGTGGCCGATGTGATCGGCGAGTGCGCCCGACGCACTTTCGATGGGTGCAGTTCGCAAGAGGTCAGTGAGCTGTAGGCAGCCGGGACCTGCAGATAACGGGGCCTACTGGAAACGGGGAGGCGTTGACTTCCAATTTCGTGCCGAGTTCACTGGAAATGAGGACTTGTCGGCTCCCCGTGCAGAAGTCATCCCGTCTGTAGGCCGCGTCGCGAGTTGCAGGATGGCGAAGGGTTGGTCATGAAAAACGAATCTGGCGAGCGGGCGTCCGAGGAACCTCAGTCTGCGCGTGGAGCCGTAGGCTCGCGAGGCACGGGCTCGAATGAACCCGGAGGCGGTCCGGTAGATCGCCCTTCCGGCTCGTTCGACGACGAGGAGACGATCTCGGGGGTGGAAGGAACTGAGACGACTCCTGCCGAGCCCACCGCGTCTGAACCGGCTGTGCCGCCCTACGACGGACGTCAGGAGTCCGCAAAGAAGTCGGCCTTCAAGGAGGCCGAGAGTTCTGGTGGGCCGAACACCGGAGGGGCCGGCGAACCGGTCACCGATTCCGAGTTCAAGGCACCACCGACGGAAGAGACTGCCGGTGGTCGAACTGCATCCCCCGCGGACGAGCAACCTGCCGCGGAGACCACTGAATCGACTTCCAGCGAAAGCGGAGTGGGGACGGCACATCAGACCGGCGTAGGGAGGAGCGAAGAAAAGGAAACGTGACTGGCTGACAGACCCATCGTGTTGCACGTTCACGAAAGTGTATTGGACGTGCTTTTCTTGCTGCATCGGCCATCTTGTGCCGATCAGATATCGGAGGGAGAACATATGAATGACGATCCACGCCCCGAACTTCAGCTGGACAACGATCTCGATGCGTTGTGCAGTCGGCTGGCCACTGTGGTCGAAGATCGTGGCCTGACAGTCGCCACGGCGGAATCGTTGACCGCCGGGAACATCGCTGCACATCTGGGGAAGGCACCGAACGCGGGATCGTGGTTTTGTGGCGGGGTCGTCGCGTATACCCGAGCGGTCAAGCATTCCGTTCTTCATGTTCCTGACGGCCCGGTCGTCTGCGAGGACGCTGCTCGGGTCATGGCACACAGCACTGCCACACTGTTCGGCGCGAGGTTGGCACTGGCCGTCACCGGCGAAGCCGGTCCGGATACCCAGGAGAACGTTCCGCCGGGAACAGTGTGGTTCGGTGTCGTCGACCATGGGACCGCTGAAACAGACAAACAGGTTTTCTCAGGTGACCCCGAAGCAGTCGTGGGCGCGACCGTCGAGCATGCGATCCAACTACTTCTGCGTCACGCATCCGGTCGTCACACACCGATTTCGAGAGTTGGGATCTAGTCGACCATTCAGCGCTTCGAACGGTTCTTCTTGTGACGACGTGTTTGTTTCGAAGGTGCCTGCGCGGTAGGAACCAGATGACCGTCGGCCGTGTATTTTTCGACTACGAGGTTCTTGCTGACTCCGCGGTTGGCATCCACTGCGCAAGTGATTGCTTCCATGTCGGAGTTGAAAGGTTCCTCGGTCGAAGAGCCGTCGGGCATCGTGATCTTGTACCGATCCATACATCGACTATTGCGGGTTGATCCGTCTCCGACAACCCGAGTTCACAAAAAATTTAGGTCTTGGAATCAGGTGGATCAGCGGGTCCAATACTCTTCCGGACGTTGACCCGGACGGAATCCGTAGTGCTCGAGCATCGCTGTCGCTTCCGGGAAGTTGGCTGCCAAAGCTTCGGGCACATGTGCATCGCTGCCGAATGTCACCGCTTTGCCTCCCTCTTCGCTCCACCATTGGGGTATCCAGGGCCACAGCCGACGGGTGTTCATCTCGAGGGTTCGGTCGCTGTTGGCTATGGCGCGCATGGCATTTCGGAATCCCTTTTCGAATCGGCGGGGATCGAACGGTCCCGCACTTTCGGTCGGCCATGCGCGCACCGCGTAGTCGATGTGGGTGAACACTTCGAAGACACGGGAACCCGCGACCATGCGCGGAATCTCTTCGAGGTACGCCCACATGACCTCGTCGGCGTCGCAAATGCGGAACAGAGTGTTCGGTTCACTTCGATCTTCGCCGACTTCGAGCGCGTGCAAGGAACCCAATACTCGGTCGATGACACCGAGATCACGGAGTTGCGTCGCCTGCGCTTCGTACAGGTGAGGTTGTCCGAACTCGACTCCGGTGAGAATCCGCAAGCCAGCGAGCATCGAAGTCGAGATGTTCGGTGAACACCAACGCGGACAATCCGATTGCTTCGGCACGCGCGCAAGTCTGTTGCATTCGCCCGGAAGCGTCGGACTGTGGTCCGCCGGTGTCCCACGACCACTCGCTGTGAACATGGCTGTCCGCGGGTAGGTGCATGTTCAGTGCGTACCACAGCCCAGGAGTTCTGGTGTGATTACAGTTCGGACCGGCGCACGAAGTCGCTCTGTGCGTGGGTGCCCCAAATTTCAGAGGACTGAGTCTCGGGCTCGCTGTCCAGCTTTCGAACGTCGTGAATGAATTCCACGCCGTTCAGTTCGTCAGACGGAACCGACAGAAGCTTGCACGTCGTGCTCACGAAGAATCGTTGTACATCTTCCAACTCGAGGCGCCCACCGGGCCGGTACCAGTGCGCGACCCCGGTGCACATCTCGAGTATCGCGAGTCGACTCAAGGCCAGATCTTCGATGTCGAAGGCTCCCACGCGTTGGCCGCGTTCGAGGATCTGTCCGAAAAGAAGCTCGTACTCGTCGCGCAGCGTCTGCAACTCGATTCTGTTGTCGCCGGTCAACCCGCGCATCTCGTACTCGGCGACGCGGGCAGTCAGTTGGTTGACGGCGGTAATGCCGACGTGTGAGGACACCAGGCCGGCGAGCTGGACTACGGGATCGGCGCTGCGACGCATTGCCCGCTCTCCCGACTGCGTCAGCTCGTCGAGGCACGACCGAATGATCGAAGCCAACAGTGATTCTTTGCTGCCGACGTAGTGATAGAGCGTTGCCGAGTTGATGCCGGCTTCTGCTCCGAGTTCACGAATGCCGGTGGCGGCGAACCCTTTCGTCGCGAACAGCGTGACTGCCGCCCGTTGAACGCGCCCCAGGTCCATGATCCTCATTTCGGTTGGTTGCCCAATCATGCTAGCATCGCCGCCGAAATCGACTGACCGTCAATCAGTTGATTGATAGCTGTTCATATACTGGCGAATTGCTTCTCGACTAATCAATCGATCGATTGAAAAAAGCTTGACTGTGCCCTGGGTCACTGCATAGTCTCCTTGTCGAGCCTCCCTCTCGGTGCGAGAGCTAACAGGGCACTCCATACAAGGAGCAATGACATGAACGACGCGAATCCTCCATCTCCCGCAACTGTCGACAGGCCTGCCCTGCGGCGTGTGGCGGGATCGGTTCTGGTCGGCACCACAATCGAGTGGTACGACTTTCAGATCTACGGCGCATCCGCCGCGCTGGTCTTTGCGCCACTGTTCTTTTCGGGTGCAGATCCCGCGCTCGCGACGATTCTCTCGTTCGCCACCTTCGCGGTCGGCTTCCTGGCGCGGCCGCTCGGGGGCGTTGTGATGGGCCACTTCGGTGACCGCATCGGACGCAAGAAGGTCCTGGTTCTTGCACTTCTCTTGATGGGAGCCGCGACGTTCCTGGTCGGCGTCCTTCCGACCTCCGCCCAGATCGGCGTGTGGGCCCCGATTCTTCTCGTATTGCTGAGACTGATTCAAGGCTTCGGTGTCGGCGGAGAGTGGGGCGGTGCAGTTCTGACTGCTGTGGAATACGCACCCAAGAATCGCCGCGGCTTCTACGGCAGCATGCCGCAGGTCGGTGTGCCGGCCGGCCTTCTGCTGGCGACGGCCGTCATGTTCGGCACCAAGGCGCTCACCGGAGACCAATTCCTGGTGTGGGGGTGGAGAATTCCCTTCCTGCTGAGTATCGCGTTGGTTGCCGTGGGACTTTACATTCGCACCGCGTTGGAAGAGACACCCGCGTTCGCTCGCGTGAAGCAGCAGAACACCGCGGTCAAGATTCCGATGGTCGACGCGTTCAAGAACTATCCTCGCCAAATCATTCTTGCCGCAGGTTCGATGATCAGCACGGGCGCTTACTTCTACATCCTCAACACCTACAGCCTGACATACGCCGATCAGTTCGATCTGCTGTCCGGAAACCTCATGCTCGGCGCCGTCATGGTGTCCGCGCTCGTTGCAGTCATCTTCATTCCGATCTTCGGCCAACTGTCCGAGAAATTCGGCCGACGCCGGATCCTGATGGTCGGAATCACCGGCATGGGAGTGTGGGTCTTCGTTGCATTCGCCGCGATAGATACCGGCAACTTCTGGATCACCACCGGCGCATTGGCAGTCGGCGCATTCATGCTCAGCATTTCGTACGGGCCGCAGGCGACGTTCATCGCCGAATTGTTCGACGCACGGGTGCGGTACAGCGCAGCGTCCATCGCTTTTCAGATCGGGGTGCTCTTGGGTGGTGCAATCGCGCCGATGGTTGCCGCCATGTTGGTTCGCGCAACCGGAGGATCGTTTGCGGTCGCTGTGTATATCGCTGCCCTGTCGGTTATTTCGCTGATCAGCGTCTACTTCGTCCGTGACACCGACCTCGACGAAGGAAGTCGCGACATGTACATCGATGACAACGGGGCGTATCTGCCGCCGGTCGATCAGCGCTCAACGGTTGTCAACTAATAGAGGAAACTTCAATGATCACAAAGAGTTTCGAAGAGATCTCTGTCGGAGACATTGCGGTAACGGACCCGCGAGTCGTCACCGAAGACTATGTGCGAAGTTTCGCCGACCTCACCTGGGACCGCCATCCTCTTCACCTCGACCCCGACTACGCGCAGCAGACGCGCTTCGGTCGACAGATCGCCCACGGTGCTCTCATGTTGTCCACCTTGCTCGGCCTGGTGGAGTTGGATCCCCGGTATCTGCAGTGCTTCTATGGGCTCGACCAGGTCAGATTCCACAGGCCGACCTACCTCGGTGACTCGGTGCATGCGGTGTCGGAAGTGCTGTCGGTGCGCCCGCGCTCGGACGGTGAGACCGCGATCGTGACGTCGAAAGGTTCACTCGTCAACCAAGACGGAGACCTTGTCTTCTCCGGCGAATTCTCTTTCCTGGTGGGCGAGACCCATTCCCTCGACCTCGAAGTGGGTGTTCGGTGAGTTCTCGGCAGCATATGCCATGGTGGCAGGACCTCGAAGCAGAACACTTCGAATGGACTGTGCCAGAGCAATTCAACATCGCGCACGCATGTGTCGATGTGCAGAATCCAGATGATCCAGCCTTGGTCGTAGACACCGCTGGACACTGGACTCGGTACACATTCGGTGAAGTTGCCACGAGAAGCCGAAAGTTCGCAACCGTGCTCGCGGACCTCGGCCTTGTCTCAGGGGACCGCGTCGGTGTGATGGTCCCACAGGGGATCGAGGTTCTCGCGACACATCTGGGCGCCTTCCGATCCGGAATGGTCACCGTTCCGCTTTCGGTCAAGTTCGGCGCGGATGCGCTAGTCCATCGAATGCGTGACTCCGGTGCAAAGGTTCTTGTGATCGACAAGGACTGTTACGAACGAGTCGTCGACGGAATCAGCGACATCCCTGGCCTCGAAGCCGTAATCGTTGTCGGAGAGTTCGATCAGCAGTTTCATCCGACGCCCGTTCAACTCCTCGATTTCCACAACCTCGTCGACAATGCCGCAGAAAGCGCGGAATTGGCAGCGACGGGCCCCGATTCACACGCCATCATCATCTACACCTCGGGAACGACCGGTAATCCGAAAGGTGCGCTCCACGGGCACCGAATCCTCCTGGCGCACATGCCCGGTGTGCGGACGGCGTTCGACAATGCTCCCCAGCGGGGAGACGTCTTCTGGACGCCGGCAGACTGGGCCTGGATCGGTGGTCTGTTCGACGTACTGTTCCCCGCACTTGCGTTGGGGTGTCCCGTGGTCGCGACGCCCGACAAATTCACGCCGGCGCGTGCGGTCGAGATACTGAGCCGTCACAAGGTGACGGGCGCCTTCATTCCGCCCACCGCGCTCAAGCAGATGCGAAGTATCGGCATCGACAAGACTGCTGCGCGTGGTATTCAGTTGCGGGCATTGGGAACTGGTGGCGAGGCGCTCGGTGACGCCCTGCAAGCCTGGGTGGCGAGCACGTTCGGCGTAGATGTCAACGAGTTCTACGGGCAGACAGAAATGAATCTGACCATCGGGACTTCACGTTCGAGGTGGAACCCCGCCAGCGGTTCGATGGGTCGGGCCTTTCCCGGCTTCGAGATTACCCTGCGGGATCCGTTCGGCGAGCCGGTCGAGGTGGGACAGGTAGGTGAAATCTGTGTGAAGGCAGGCAATCCCGGACAGTTCCTCGGCTATTGGAACCAACCGTCGAAGACCGATGAAAAGGTGTACGACGGTTGGATTCACACTGGGGATCTGGGTCGGACCGATGACGCCGGGAACTTCTGGTACCAGGGACGCGCAGATGACGTCATTTCGTCCGCCGGGTACCGAATTGGTCCCGGAGAGATCGAGGAGTGCCTGCTCTCGCACGACGAGGTAGCCATGGCCGGTGTCATCGGTGTGCCGGATCCGTTGCGAGGGGAAGCTGTTCATGCTTTTGTCGTTCTGTCCGAAGGAACGGAGTCTTCGGAAGAGCTTCGCCAGGAGTTGCAGACCCACGTGAAAAGCCGCCTTGCTTTCTATCAGTATCCCAGGCAGATCACGTTCATCGACAGCTTGCCGCTCACCACCACCGGCAAGATACTGCGACGGGAACTCCGAACATTGGCCACGCACGCCAACGGCCTCGGCTAGCAGACGCCTACATGTTAGGTAGGACCACGACGAAGAACCAACCGCTCAGGGCAAGACCGATGACGCCGGTGAAGAGGCCGACTATTGCATCCCAGGGCAGCTGGCGGGCATTCGAGAGCAGATGCCCGCCAGACTTCTTCGGGTGACGTCGGAGCGCGAAGATTCCTGTTGTAATGGCGCCCGCCCCGAGCAGGATGCCGAAACCGAAAGCCCAGAACAGGAGTACCGACAGCGCGCCGAGCATCTCCGACCGCTCACTCCAGCGTGCGATGCGCTGTGTTTCGGTGGGCGGAGGCCACTTGTGTGAAGGCGACAGAGCTGCTCCGAAACGGCGGGTGTGACGACGAATTGACTGGTCGCTGAGAAACATTGTCCACCACGCCTGGAGTTGAGTCGATGTGCCGCTGGTATCTACTCGTCTACCCCGTCTTCGCGGATATATGCCGCTGAATTCGAGGCTAGGTGGTCGTCGCTTCTTCCCAGGAATTTCCGTTCCACACAATGGCGACGGGGTACTCGTTGTTCACGCCGTCTTCCCAATAGTCGATGATGCCGTGTCGCTCTGATTCGAGTTCGATCCAGCCGATGCTGAATCCCCCGCGGAGGATGCGTTGGGCTCGTCGGTCGATCTCGTCCAGCGAACTGCAGAGCCCTCGAACTCGGGGCTCGATCCAGTCCGCGGAGGGATCGAGGATGGTGATCTCCAAGATGCTCGCGTCGCTCAGCGGAATCTCGATCAGAAGCTCGCCGGAATCCCGCACCTCTCGGGTCGATCGATTCTCATAGGCGTGCAACAGCTCTCGCGATTCGAATAACGAAGGTTTGCCGCCGGACCGTCGAGACCAAGCGAAGCGCTGCACGGAGATATTGTCACCCACGAATTGCAAGAATGTCATTCGATCTGAACGAGTCATTCGATGTGAACAAGCCCCTCGAGAGCGTCCAGTACCCGGTCCAGCCCGAACTCCCACGCCGCCTCGGGGCTGTACGGGGTGTTCTTCGCTTCTCCCGCCGCGCCGCCGACGCGCTGAGCCAGCGGGAAGTCGTCGCCGAGGTAAGCGGCCAGGCGTTGGTTCCAAGAGGACCACACCTCGGCCATGTCGGCTGCGCGAGGGTCGGGGCGCCGTGCTTGCGCCGAGGATCGGGCGAAGTCGGCGACAAATGTCAGGGCGGAGTCCCGGTCGATGTCGGTCAGTCCCGTGCGGTCGAACGCGTGAAGTTCGTGGTCGTACTTCGCGATAGTTCCCGGACCCAGCGCGGAGCGCTGATCGGTGATGTCGAGGAGCCACCAATGCTCCGCATAGAGGGCAAGTTCTTCCTCAGCGACCCGACGAACGCGTTGGCGCCACGTCAGGTTTCCGTACGGCAGACGTGGGCTGTTCGCGTGTACGGCGTCGACCATGAGCACCAGCAGATCGTCGCGGGATCCGACGTGGGTGTAGAGCGCCATTCCCGAGATGCCGAGGTCGGTGGCCAGGCGACGCACGGTCACGGCGTCGAGGCCGTCGGTGTTCGCGACGGAGATGGCGACGTCGACCGCCTGTGAGGTGGTGACCTTCGCGCGCGGGCCACGGGCGCCACCCTTCGGTGCCAGGGGGTGATCGCGCCAGAGTAGGTCGATCAGTTCGCGTGCCATCTGTCGTCTCCAGAAATCGGGAATACCTCAACGCTGGTATACCTTATACGGTGCATACTGTATGCACTGCACAAGGTTTATGATCATGGAGGCCACGATGAAAATCACCAGCACTGCTCTGTCCTTGAACGTCGCCGACACGGACGCCTCGGCCCACTTCGCGAAAACTCATTTCGGTTACACCGAGGCCATGGCCGACGACGGCTTCGTTTCCCTGAATCATCCGGATGCCGGGGTCAACGTGGTCTTCCTGCGTACCGGGCTCGGGACGTTCAAGCCCGACTTCGTCGCAGGTTCGGCCGGCCAGGGCATGCTCATCGCATTCGTGGTCGATGACGTCGACGCCGAGTTCACCCGCATCGCCGCCGAAGGCGCCTCCGTCGTCACCGAGCCGGAGACCGAACCGTGGGGCGAGCGCTACTGCCAGTTCGTCGATCCCAACGGCATCGTGTGGCAACTCGTTCAGTGGATGTGAGGAACCCGCGTGCTCGGTTCGGCGGCGCGCGGCACCGAACGTAACCAGAGGGCGCGTTCGACGGACTGGGCTTGGAAGCGCTGCGGTGAGATTCCGTGCGCAGTGCGAAACGCTCGGCTGAACGCGGGCAGGTGCGCGTAACCCAGGTTCCTCGACACCGTGCCGGGTGCAATCCCGAGTTGTAGTTGGGTGCGTGCCTGGGTCATTCGAGAAAGGGATCGCCATTGCGGATACGTGGTGCCGGTCTCGGTCCGGAACTCCCGGCGCAGCCTGGCCGCGTCGGTGCCGAACTCCTGGGCCCACTCCTCCAGAGTGCGAGGGTCGGCCGGCCGGGCGGCGATTGTCGCTGCCAGTCGCGTGGCAATCGAATCGGCATTGCCCTCGTTTGAAACCGATTGCGCGAGTAGCCCGGTGGCGATGATGTCGAACACCGCGGTGCTGTCGTGGCCACGCGGGCGCAAGGGTGTGTAGGCGGCGACGAAAGTGTTCAGCAATGCCAACTCGTCATCGGGGGAGAACTGGACGGTCTCGAGAGCGTCGGCAGATACGGTCGACCCGTTCGAGGCGCGGAAGCCGAGCGGGAGCAGCAGTGAACCGGACGGAACTGTGACTGTATTGCGCACGCCTGCAGGCAGAATCATGGCCTCGCCGGTGCGCAGTTCCCAGCTGCGGTGGGCGACCTCCACCCGGGCTTGGCCTCGGTAGACCCACACTGCAACGTGGGCTCCGTTGACGCGCGGCCACGTCGCGTTGGCCGGTATCGGTGGCGCTGTCTCGCCGGGTTGTCTGGACTCTGCGAGCATGCGGACCAAGGCCTGGTCATCGTCGGTTCGCGCACTGCGATCGGACGGACCGGAGAGGGCCCGTCGGCGATAGTCGCTCGGGCTCTCTCCCATCTGGGCTCGGAAGGCGCGAGTGAATCCGCTGCCCGTTTCGAACCCGACTTCGTTTGCTATCCAACTGATCTCGCGGTCTTGCTTCAGGTACTCCAACGAGGCGGCGATCCGCGCTCGAAGTCGCCAGCGGGTGAAGGTGAGGCCGGTCTCCTCCACGAAGTACCGCTGGAGCGTTCGAGTGCTGATCCCGGCGCGCTTCGCGAATTGTCCTTCGGTGTCGTCGGTGCCAGGTGTTCGCAAAAGGGCGTGCGCGATTTCGAACGCTTCCCGTGAGCGCGGCAATCGCGGCAGCGACGTGGACCCGTCGTCTGCCAGGGCGATCATCTCGAAGAGAGACGCCGGTTTTGCCGCGTCCCCGCGTAGATAGCCCAGATTGTGAACGAACTCGTGGATCAGTCGGTCTTCCCAGCCGGGCGGAACGCGCAGCCGTGTCACGGTGGCCGGTCCGTCGGTGACGCCGTCCGAGGGTGGGAGCAGGATGGGAAACGCGACGGAATCCGAGTCCGTCTCCATTGCGTATCGTGCGCCCGCCGGGATCCACAGCAACTCGCCTGCCGGCACCTCGTAGACGGTCGATCCGGTCCTGACGCGTCCGCTGCCGGCAAGAACCCAGAACAGAAGGGGTGAGCGGCCCGTGCTGGGCTCGGTGCGGCCGGCACGGATCGGGCCCACGTAGATCTGGTCCGACCTTCCCGATAGTGGTAACACGTTGGCGCTCCTGGACAACCCTTGCTACTTAAGTATGGCTAACTTTACCTCCGGTCCGTCTGCGTTCGCAGCGGCGCACCTTCGTACCTTCAGAAAGCCACATACTCATGCGCAGATCTCTACGTCCGACGGCGGCAGTACTCGCCGCGGTCGTCGCCCTCGCTCTTGCCGGCTGCTCGAATTCGTCCGATAGTGACACCGGAAACAAGGGCAATCAGACAACCTCCGGGTCCACCGAGGGATGGCCACGCACCGTCGAGCACGGCGGCCGCAGTACCGAGATCACCGCAAAGCCGACTCGGATCGTCTCCACCTCGCCGTCGTTGACCGGCACACTGCTTGCGATCGGTGCTCCGGTGGTCGCGAGTGCGGCGACAACGCCGTCGGGAATGACCGACAGCCAGGGGTTCTTCTCCCAGTGGTCGGGCGTGGCAGCTGATCGTGGCGTCGAGGTGCTCTACCGAAATCTCGAGCTGGACCTCGACGCAATCGAGACCTTCGAGCCCGATCTGATCATCGGGTCCGCCAACGGCGGCGACTCGACGCTCGACGCCTACGCGCAGCTGAGCGACATCGCACCCACCGTACTTCTCGACTACGGCGCCAGTTCCTGGGAGGAGCTCGCAGATCAGCTCGGGACCGTCACCGGACTCGAGAGCGAGGCCGCCGAGACCGTCGACGAATACGACAGCTGGGTCACCACCCAAGCCGCGAAGATCACGCTTCCCGAGCAGCCGGTGACGGCACTGGTCTACATGGGTGCCGACGGTGTCTGGGCGTTCCGAGCCGACAGCCCGCAGGGCAATCTGCTGACCTCGCTCGGCTTCACCTATGCCGAGCCTGCCGAGCAGTTCGTCGCGCCGGACAAGCGGGGAGCCTCCGGCGTCGCGATCGTCAGCTCCGAGAACATGTCTGCCGCACTCGACGGTTCGCAGACGCTGTTCGCCGTCTCGATGGGACCCAAGGACGTGGAGAAGCAACTTGCCGCCGATCCGCTTCTAGCCAATCAACCTGCGGTCAAGGGTGATCGGGTCTACGCCATGGGTACGGCGGCTTTCCGTCTCGACTACTTCAGTGCAAAGCAGACAGTCGAGTCGCTGGTGTCCACGTTCGGTGGATGACCGCGTGGGTATTTCTGCACCGTCCCGGACCGCACCGCCCCGGACCGAAGCGCCGCTGCGGTCCGGGACGGCCGCGCGTGCGGGGTTGTTGGTCGTCGTTTCCATCGTCGTGATCGTGCTGGCATCCGTCGGAGGACTCGTCCTCGGCTCACGCAACATTCCCGTCTCCACGGTGCTCGACGCAGTTCTTTCCTACGACGCCGGTAACAACGAGCACTTGATCGTGATCGAATCACGTTTGCCTCGAACAATTCTCGGGCTGGTGGTCGGGTCTGCGCTCGGACTGGCCGGTGCGCTGATGCAGTCGATCACCCGCAACCCTCTGGCCGATCCGGGGCTACTCGGTGTGAACGCCGGAGCGTCAGCGGCAGTCGTGATTGCGATTGCTTATCTGGGGGTGACTTCGGTCGGCGGTTATCTGTGGTTCGCGCTGGCCGGCGCGGCCGTAGCCTCGGTGGGGGTGTACATGTTGGGGTCTGCGCATCGCAGCGCCGCGACCCCAGCGCGCATGGCGCTTGCCGGTGCCGCTGTGGCAACGGCGATCACGGCGCTCACCAGCATGGTTCTCATCAGCAACGAGGCCGCATTCAATCAGTTCCGATTCTGGGCAGTGGGTTCGTTGCAGGGGCGCGGCGGAGACGTGATCGTCACCGTCCTTCCCTTCGTCATCGTCGGTATCGGGTTGTCGTTGTTGCTGATTCGTCCACTCAATGCGATCGCGCTCGGTGAGGACGTCGCGAAAGGTCTTGGCGCCCGCACCGGACCCGCTCGGGTCGGGTCCGCTGTCGCAGTCATCCTGCTGGCAGGGGCCGCCACCGCGGCGGCCGGACCGCTCGGATTCGTGGGGCTGGCCGCGCCGCACATCGTGCGGGGCGTCGTCGGACCGGATCTGCGGTTGCTGCTGCCATGTGTGCTCGTCGTCGCTCCGGCATTTCTGCTCTTGGCCGACGTTCTCGGTCGCGTTGCCACCGCGCCGGGAGATCTGCAGACGGGGATCGCGGTGGCAGTGCTCGGTGGTCCGCTATTTGTTGCGCTCGTTCGCTCGCGGCGAGTGGCGTCACTGTGAACATGATTGCCGCGCAGCCGGTCCCACCGCTGTTTCGAGGCTGGGTGGTTCGAATCGGCTCGTGGTCGTGGCGAATAGTTTCGCGAGTGCTGTTCGTAGCCATGACAACCAGTGCGGCACTGCTAGCCCTTTCCTTGGTCACGCTGATGTACGGAACCTTGGATCTGTCCTTGGGTGACGTGTGGCGCGCACTGCAGGGCGAAGGCACGCCAGCGGCGGTTCGGTCTGTCCAGAACCGCCGGCTGCCGCGGCTGATCACGGCGATCGGAGTGGGCGGAAGCCTTGGTGTGGCCGGCGCGGTTTTCCAGACGCTTTCGCGCAATGTACTCGGCTCGCCGGACATCATCGGTTTCACCACCGGCGCTGCGACTGCGGCGGTGGTTCAAATCGTGTTCTTCGGCGGCGGCGTCCTGCAGACCGCGGGCGCCGCTGTTCTCGGCGGCATGCTGACCGCATTGCTCGTGTACGCGCTCGCTCGCAAAGACGGAGTCAGCGGCGGTCTTCGACTTGTCCTGGTCGGTATCGGCGTGGGCGCGATGCTGAGTGCCGTGATGTCGTTCCTGGTGGTGCGCGCGGATATCGACGACGCCACCGTGGTGCAGCAGTGGACGGCAGGCTCGCTGACCGGGCGCGGTTGGCCACACGCGGTCAGCTTTGCGATCGCCGTCGGTGTTCTCGTTCCTGCTCTCGTCGTGGTGTCCAGGCGCGTCACCATGATGGAGATGGGCGACGACGCAGCGTCCTCACTCGGAATTTCCGTGGAGCGATACCGATTTGCCGGCATCGTGCTTGCGGTCGCGCTCACCGGAGCAGCGACAGCAGCTACCGGCCCCATCGCTTTCGTCGCGCTCGCAGCTCCCCAGATCGCACGACGATTGGCACGGCGCAGCGGTGTTCTTGTCGCGACCTCCTTCCTGCTCGGCGCTGTTCTGCTGGCGGGTGCCGACCTGATCGCGCAAGCAGTCGAGGTCGGTCTCCGCACTCCGGTCGGTCTTGTCACCAGTCTGCTCGGTGGTGCCTATCTGATCTGGCTGCTGGCCCGTCAGGCCTGAAAACTCTGCTACGAAAGAGATCAATGACTACAGCTACGCCAGTGCCGCGGCTCCACGCCGAGAAGATCGAACTCCGTTACGCCGATCGAACCATCGTGGACGAGTTGACTCTCGAAATCCCCGACGGCGGGTTCACCGTGGTCGTCGGACCGAACGGGTGCGGCAAGTCGACATTGTTGCGTGCGCTCGGCAGAATGCTCGCACCTCGATCGGGTCGGGTTGTGCTCGACGGTAACGATATTCGGTCCTACCGAACCAAGGACGTCGCTCGCCGAATCGCTCTGTTGCCGCAGTCCCCGCTTTCGCCCGGCGCGATCAGTGTCGCAGACCTGGTCTCCCGCGGCCGTTATCCGTATCAGAGCATGCTGCGCCAATGGTCGCCCCAAGACGAGCGCGTCGTCTCCGAAGCGCTGACCGAGGTCGGAATGCGATATGCAGCAGATCAATTGGTGGACGAACTGAGTGGTGGACAACGTCAGCGGGTGTGGATAGCCATGACCCTCGCGCAGCGTACTCCGGTGCTGTTGCTCGACGAACCGACCACTTTTCTCGACATCGCCCACCAGATCGAAGTTCTCGACCTGTGTTCCCAACTTCATCAGTCCGGTCGAACATTGGTGGCAGTCCTCCACGACCTGAACCTCGCGGCCAGATATGCCACGCATGTAGTCGCGATGCGGTCCGGAAAAATAGTCATGCAGGGCAGTGCCTCGGAGGTTTTCACCCCCGAGTTGCTGCGCGAAGTGTTCGACCTCGAGGCTCTTGTCCTCGAAGATCCGGAAACCGGACGGCCACTTGTTGTTCCGCGTGACCACAGACCTGTCAGTCAGCTACCCGTCCAAAACTGAAACCACGATCAGGAGAAATCGATGACAACCTCACCTCGCCCCGAAGAAGCCCGAAACGAAGAAAATTCGTCCTCTGCGTCGGTGAACGCGCCACGCGGCGAAGACCACGACCGTGGCCTCAACGACGTGGTCGCTGTCGTGGAACGCGTCGAACGGCCGACCGAGAGCATCTCGCGCATCACCGTCCACTTGACTTCGTCGGCGGAAGACCCGAATTGGTTGCGTCCCAACGTCGCATTCCGCATCCAGCTCGGTCCGAAGTTCGGCGACGTCTCTCGCGTCTACACCGTGCGCACCTTCGACGCGTCGAGCGGTTCGATGACCTTCGACGTAGTGCTGCACGGCCACACCAGTCCGATGATGCAGTGGGCAGCCGACATTCGTGTGGGTGACTCGTTCTCGCTCACCGGTCCCCGCCCGCACTTCCTCGTTCCCGAGGTCGCTGGTCGCCGCGTCGCGCTGTTCGCCGACGACACCGCGATACCTGCCCTCTATTCGATCCTGCTACAGTGGCCGGAAGGACTGACCGGCGTCGGTTGGGTAGCCACCGGTGACGCAGGGGCTTTCGCGGAACTGCCCGTGATTCCCGGCCTGGAGTTGCACCACGTGGAAGGGCGTCTCGCCGAGCACGCTCTCGAACTCGAGAACCCAGGAGACTACGCAGTGTGGGGAGCCGGGGAGCGCGATGAGATGCGTTCCATCCGAGCGCATTTCCGTAAGACCATCGGCCTGACGAAGGACAACGTGGTTGTCTTCGGGTACTGGAAGCGCGGAGTGAGCACCACCGAGATCGATCAGAATCGACTTCGGAATTACACGAGCATCCTCGAAAATGGCGGCACACTTGCGGATATCGACGATCTGGCAATCGGGATCTGACGTTATTTGTGGTTCGCGACTTTCGCTGCGGTCATCGGCGCCTCGTGCCGGCGGAAGGTTCTGGAACGTCTTGCTTCATTGCTTGTGAGACATACCCGGTACCGATTTTGACGCCGCCGAGCCAGTCGGTGAGTCGGGCCGCCTCGGCCTCCAGAGAGCGCCGCGCAGACGCTGACACGGGTTCGATGAGGCGCAGGTGGACGGCCCCGGCTTCGTCCTGGATCCAGCAGCCCACGACGCGGCCGTCGACCCATGCGCTGGTACCGGCGTTGCCGCGGGTGTCGAAGAGTTGGTTGCGGTGCGGTCCGAGATAGAAGTCGCGGCCCTTCCAGCCCATGATCGTCGGGTCGAGCACGGGCAGGAGCGCCACCCAAGGACCTGGATCCGCTACCTCCGCGACGTCGTTCGGCAGCAACCAGCCCGTGCCACCGCCGTCGAGTGTGACTGCAACGGCATCGAGTTCGGCGAGGGCAGCCCGGACGACCGTCTTCGTCGAGCCCAACCACCAGACGATGTCGTCTTCCGTCCCCGGCCCGAAGGTGTAGAGCCAGCGTCGGACTATTTCTCGGTATCCGTCTGCGGGTTCGACGTCAACGGATTCGAGAGCGACCGGGGCGTCGTCGAGCCAGTGCCCAGTGAGAGTCCACAGTGGGCGCGAGGTGGGGAAGCGTCCGGTGTTGGTGCCGCGCATGATGTCTGCGGTGGCCCCGAGATGAGTGAGAACCCTGGGTGCCGACCAGATTTCACCTGCCGAACCCTCGACCTTCACATCGATCATCGGCACCGCCTGACGGACGTCGACTGCTGAAAGCCCTTCAGGCGCATCGGCCAGCAGTGACAGTACCTCGGAGCGTGCGCGATCGAGCCAGTCGTTGCCGTCGACGGCGAGTCCGGCTTTGACTACGTCCTTGGACATTCGAGCACGCTCGGTGTTGGCGACCCGGGCGGACGCACTCGACCACGCGGCCGGCAGCAAGTCTCGGGGAAAAGTGAAGAGTGTGCGGCGCATTGCCAATTGCTTCACGAGGCTTCGCTGCTCGTACAGGGCGCGGTCGACGTCGGCGGCGTCCAACGACCGAACCCTCGCCCAGCAGGACAGGTAGACCGTCGCCGACTCGGTGGCGTGAAGCACTGTCATGGCCTTGGTCGCAGCTTCGGGAGAATCGACGAGGAATGCGGGAGCCAGCGCATGACGTATGCCCATGCGTGCACGGCGTTCGTCGTCGGAGACATGGCGCATCAGGACATCGTGCCACAGTCCAGGTGGGACGTATCGGCTAGTTGCGCGAGGGTTCGGTTGCGCCAGTAGTCGTCGTGTCGGAGATGGGTGATTGCACCGGGTGTGGTCGCGAAGGTTGCAAACCCTGTGGCTTCGACGGGGATCTGCAACCAGGCGGAGATGACGAATGTGTGTGCAAAGCCGTGTGTTACGACGATGTGATCGTGGTCGAGGTCGGTCATCAATTCGTGAACGCATTCGCCGACCCTCGACGCGATTTCGCGGCGGGTCTCGGCACCGGCGACGGGGCCACGGTGATCGAGGCGGTTGTCGTCGGGAGCCGGAACCTGCCGCTGGGCCAGCCAGGAGTTCGGTCGCCCTTCCGCTTCTCCGAAGCTGATTTCGCGCAATCGAGAATCTGTTGTCGCCGGAACTTCGAGTGTCCGGGCGATGATTGCGGATGTCTCAGAGCATCGTTCGAGGTCGGACGAGGTGATGCGGATCGGGCGCGAAGTTCCTGTGCGTCGACGTTTCAACTCTTCGGCGATCAATTCTGCATCGCGCCTGCCGGCGGGCGTGAGAACCGAATTGTGCCAACCCCCGACCACATCCTGCGCGGTGTGTTCGGCATGAGGATGAGTGACGACGTAAAGATCCTGCACGAGTCCCCCTTGCTTACACCTTTTCCGGCAACAGTATTCCAGGATTGAGGATTCCACGTTGATCCCAGGACGATTTGATCAACTGCATTGCGGCGATGTCGGCCTCAGTGCGCCCCAGCGATATCCACGGAGACTTCGCGCGACCAATCCCGTGCTCGGCGCTGATGCTTCCATGGTGGGCGGCGACGAGTCGGAACACCGTATCGGTCAGTTCGTGGGCGACCCTCGGCTCGGCATCGAGAAGGTTCACATGAATGTTTCCGTCGGCGAAGTGCCCGAACAGGATTGGTCGAACGAGGGGGAAACGATCGGCCAACGTCTCTCGGAGGCTTTCGATGAACATTCCCATCACGGACAGGGGGACGGAGATGTCGAGTTTGACCACCGGCGTCGTCGACGAAGCGCTGATGCTTTCGGTGTGGCTTTCCCGCAGGGTCCACAACTTCCGCGCCGGACCAGGCTCTACAGTCGCGTCCTCGATGAGATCGGCAGAGTCGGAGAGAACCTCCAGGAGCGACTCTTCCGTCTCGCGCGGCGACGAAACCTCGATCAGTGTGTACATCGGTGAAGGGGCGCCGAACGGGCGACGTGCATCGGTGTGTGCACAAACGAGGGAGATGCCGTCGTCAGTCATGATCTCGGCGGCTTCGACGGTCAATCCGCTCTGACGCACGCGATTACACAAATGAAGCGCTTGATCGACGTCGCGCACACCGGCGAGCACAACCTGGGTGTCGGTCGCGGGGGTGACCAGCTTCATCAAGACCTTGGTGATGACGGCAAGAGTTCCCTCGCTGCCGGCGAGTAGCCCTGGAATGTCGTAGCCGACGTTGTCTTTGACGAGTGGCGTCCACCTGCTCAGGACGGAACCGTCGGCGAGTACTGCCTCGATGCCGAGGATCTGCGCCCGTGTATTTCCGTATCGGACCATGCGTGTTCCACCGGCATTGGTCGCGACGATGCCGCCGAGTGTCGCCGATTCCTTTGATGCCAAGTCGATTCCGAATCGAAGTCCGTGTGCAGAGGCAGCAAGGTCGGCGCGGGCAACGGTCACGCCGGCGCCGGCTGCGATTGTCCGGCCGATGGGATCGACGGATTCGATCGTCTCGAGACGTCTGGTGCTCAGCACCACGGACCCAGCCGAGGCGATTCCGCCGCCGACCAGTCCGGTGTTTCCGCCTTGAGGTGTGACGGGAACCCCCGCGTCGAAACAGGCTCGAAGCACCGCAGACACTTCGGAAGTGTTGCCCGGTCGAATGACCGCGATCGCGTCGCCGATCCAACGTCCGGTCCAGTCGCGTGTGTAGCCCTCGATCAGTTCGGGATCGGTGAGGACGTGCGCTTGGCCGACGATCTCCGCGAGGGCGTCGAGAAGCCTCGCATCTGTTGCAGGTTCGCGTGGTTCCGTCAGTGTTCGGGGGTTCATGTGCAACCTTGTGATCGATCGGGTGACATTCTTCGGAAGACAAGCGGTGGAACTTCCGTGAACTCGATCCTCCGACCTCAGGTGATGCCGTGTCCAAGACCAAGTAGTGACACGACCATCTGTTCTTCTTATAATCGCCGTATGAACCTGCAGCGCGCCCGTTATCTGATCGCTCTGTCGGATCACGGCAGCTTCACTCGCGCCGCAGCGAACGTCCACGTAGCGCAGTCGGCGCTCAGTCAGCAGATCAAGGTGCTCGAGCGCGAACTCGGGGTGCCGTTGGTGGATCGTCGTGGTCCACAGTTCACCTTCACCGACGCCGGCCGGGTAGCGGTACGAGAGGCGCGCTTTTTGCTCGGGTGTGCGGACCGGGCGGTCGAACGAATTCGGTTGGCCGCGCGCGGTGTGGATGGGGAACTGCGCATCGCGTACACCCGCTCGTGGGCAGGCGGCGCAGTCGCGGATCTGGTCAGCACCTATCGAAAGCTGTACCCGGGCGTGGAGGTCGTCGTCCATCGTGGCACTTCAGCGCAGACAGTTGATCTCGTCCGAAGCGGAGCGGTAGACATCGCGGTTGTGCGCCCGCCACTCGATGACGGCGATCGCGAACTTCCCCTGATCGTCCTCGATTCGGAACCGATACTGGTTGCGGTTCCTGTAGACCATCCATTCGGGGGCCGAGCGACACTCGAACTCGGAGATCTGGTGGACGTCCCCGTTGTGTTCTGGCCGGAGGAGAATGCACCGGGAATGTATTCCCGTACGCTCGAACAACTTTGGCCGAACAGCACTCCGGATATCGTTCGCTTCGAAGCTGACGACGAGCAGGTGCTCCACGCCGTCGCGGATGGGGTGGGTATTGCGCCGATCCCCCAGGGTAGGGCACGGATGCTCCGGATCCCAGGTATACATCTATGTGAGATCGCCGGTGAGCAACCAACTCTCGACGTTGCAGTGACCTACCGCCCGGATAATCCGAATCCGGCGCTTGCGCCGTTTGTGGCGCTCGCTGAACGCGAAAGATCGTCAACGACTGCGTAGCGCATGAGATGCGGGGTGGGCGTTATCCGCCATCGAGGACCAGCATCATGGCCGTTGCGCGTGCTCGGTTCTCGAGGGTGTCGACGTGGAATCCGACGTGCTGGGACAGCTTCGACAATCGGTGCGCGACGCTGCTGTGATGAAGATGCATGGCATCGGCTGCGGCCCTCAATGTTCCGGATCGCAGATATGTCCTCAAGGTTTCCAGCAGTTCGAATCCCTGTCTGGTACTGCCGATCTCCTTGGCGAGAACTAGATCCGGAATCCTGGAGTGATCAATCCGCGCTCCCGGGGCCAGGAGGTTGAGGGCGCCGAGATCGTCGGCGTTCACGATCGGTGTGGTCGCTGACGCCTGTGTACGAGCGAATCGTGCAGTGGCGACAATGGTATGCACCTCGGAAGCGGCTGCGGCCAAGGATATTCCGGCGCGGACGGAGGATGAGAGCGCTGCCTCGGACAGCTCGGGTGTCGGTGCGAACGAACCCGCCACGAGATTCAGATACTCGCCATCAGCTTCTATCCCAGCGGCTTTGCCAGGTGTGCAATCTTGCGAAATAACAAGGCGTGCACTGCTGTCAGCTGTGTCTGAGACTGCCTTGGTTGCCACTACACGGACTGGTGTATGGGGTTCGATACCGAGACCGGCACACGAGGTGAGCACCGCGAGCTCATCCATCGGGAACAACAAATTTCGACTGTGCTCGGCCACGGTAGGTAACCGTCGTGGTTGCAGGATTATCGCGGCGGTCAAGGCCATCCGGTCCACCAGCATTTCGTCGAGCGGCAAGCTCGTCCCGGCTCGCTCGATCCATACCGTCCCGAGAACGTCATCGTCTACAGCGATGTCTCTGGCCATACTCGGTGGGAGCTGAGGTTCGGGTGACCATCGGCCGCGCGGGTCACAACGGCGCAAGTTCTTCTTGCTGCGACCGTGTTCCACGATCTCGATACCCGCAACACAATCCGCCAACTGTGCGCTTGCGCGCAGCAGGGACGCCGTGTCGGCGCCGTGACGTACGAGGGAGTCGAAGTAGTCGATCACACGTACCAGGCCTGCCGAGTCTGCGTCGAGCTCGGCAAGCCGGTACATCAGTCCTTGCATCTTGCAACGCTACGAGACCGGTGACAGCGAATGCAACCCTTTCCGGAGCGCAGTGAGGGCTTCGGCGGCACCCCTTTCACTGACCGCTGCGGTCGCGATAAATCCCGACCCGTGGAAGGTTCCGGGGAACGAGTGCAATTCCACGCTGACTCCCGCTTGCAGCAGCCGAAGGGCGTATTCGATTCCTTCGTCGCGGAGCGGGTCGAGTTCCATGGCGGCGAGGTAGGTCGGCGGCAGACCTGTGAGGTCGGTGGCCCGGGACGGTGCAGCGTAAATAGAAACGTCAGGATCTTCGGGGCCTGAATACGACTCGCCGAGGTAGTAGTTCCACGACAGGATGGCCTTGGGGCGGGTCCACCCTGGTGTGTCGACGAAGTTCGTCATCGAGACCGTTTCCAGGCGGTCGTCGAGAGCTGGGACTTCGAGGAATTGGAATGCCACGGGTACAACGCCCTCGTCGCGGGCTTTCAGTGCCGTGCCTGCGGCAAGTCCGCCACCCGCGCTCTGGCCTCCGACTGCTATGCGGTTGGGATCTACACCTAGTTCCTCGGCGTGGGAGTGGATGTAGAGGAGGGCGGCGTAGCAGTCGTCGAGGGGGCCGGGGAAAGGCGTCTCAGGAGCGAGGCGGTACTCCACGCTGGCAACTGCGAATCCGAGTTCGCGTGCCACCTGGATGCAGAAAGGGTCACTGGATTCCGCTGTGCCGACGACAAATCCGCCGCCGTGGATCCAGAGAAGGACAGGCACAGGGCCGGCGGCGTTATCCGGAGTGAAGAAGCGAATCGGGACCTCCGGATCGCTGCCTCGACCAGGTACGGACAGTTTGCGAAGCGCGACTCCGTCGAACGACCGGTCGGCCAACATGGTGCGGATCAGCCCGTCGAACATGGTCCGAGCGCTGGGGAGGTCCGTGATGTCGATATTCGGCAACATGGAGATTGCTGCGGCGAGCTCGGGGTCGATAGTGGGAAATGTTGTCATGCACCCATCATCGAGCTTGCATGGGCTCGCGGCACCGGTGGTTTGTAGGAAATTGGGGAGGCTCTGTCCGACACCCGTCGGATCTCCCTAGGATGGCGCCGGTGGACAGAGTACATCTCGGGGTGGGTTCGAGCGATTCGGAAGTTGGAGCCAGGATCGGTGGACGCCCGCCGCAGGTTTTCGCTGCTCAGCCGATTCTTCAGACGCATGATTATCTCTTGACGCTCGGGGCACACACGGCGCCGTGGCTCGGTGAGCGAGAGCTTTCGGTTTTCATCCGTCGAGGTTTCACCATCGGCGACGACGACCTCGAATACCCGAACATCGGGGTCCGGGCTGTGTTGCACCCACCGTCGTCGCGAAGTGCGGAATCGTCGGGCGCCCACGAGGGCCTGGGCAGCGCGGCGTTGATCAGGATTCCTCCGGACGACGACGTGATGCCGCTGGTGCGGATAGCTCCGCAACCGGTGCTCATCCAGAACGAACCGTCCTACGCCACTGCCGTCGAGGCGGACGGACACAGGTTCCTGTTCCAGATCAATGAGGAGGGGTGGCCGGTAGTTGACGAGTCCCACCCCGAGTTCGTAGAGGAGTACCTATTCGGTTACGGGTCGGCGTATTTCTACGGGAGCACTGACGCGACTGGGCTCGCACGTGAAGTTGTGCCGGGATTTCTCGACTTCTGACCGGCCCGACCGCTCGTCTGCCGATACCGTGGGCAGCGTATCTCGACCGGCGGTTATGTCCTCGGAAAATTAGTTTCGGAAGTTTGTCGATCGGTGAGTGTGCCGTTCGACGTGTAGGCAGAGGGGCCGAACGGAACGGCCCACAAACGAAGGAGATTCCCATGAAGTACATGCTGATCATGCGTTCCACCGACGAGGCCATCGAAGCATCCAAGGACATGGACTTCGACGAGATCATCGCTGCGATGGGGCAGTACAACGAGTCCCTGATCAAGGCAGGTGTCTTGCTGGCCGGTGAGGGACTGTCCATGGAGGAGGGATTCATCGTCGACTTCGAATCCGATCCTCCGCTGGTTTCCGACGGCCCGTACGGGGAGACGAAGGAGTTGTTCTCGGGATTCTGGATCATTCAGACCTCGACCAAGGACGAAGCATTGGAGTGGGCAAAGCGCTGCCCGTTGGGGCCGGGAAGCAAGCTCGAAGTGCGTCGGGTGAGTGAGATGTCGGACTTCGATCAGGACAACGAGTACATCCAGAAAGAGGCCGGCTGGCGTGAAGAACTCGGTACCGATCGCCCGGTCGCAGGCTGAACCATGACCGACGAGGCGGTGCGAGAAGCAACGAGAACGGCTGTCGACGCGGTTTGGCGAATCGAATCCGCGAAGATCGTCGCCACGTTGACTCGCACCGTCGGAGATCTCGATCTTGCCGAGGACCTGGCCGCGCAGGCTCTGCTCGAAGCCGTCGAGCAGTGGCCTGCCACCGGGGTTCCGCGAAATCCCGCTGCCTGGCTGACATCTGTTGCGACACGACGGGCAATTGACGGGTGGCGACGACGTGAGAGGTTGGACGAGCGCTACGCCCACTTTGCGCGCGAACTCGAGAACGACGCTTCGCACTACGACGACGTCAGCTGGGATCCGGATCGCATCGACGACGACGTCCTTCGGCTGATGTTCATCGCCTGCCACCCCGTGTTGAATCGAAAAGCGCAGGTAGCCTTGACTCTTCGGGTGGTGGGCGGGTTGACCACGGACGAGATCGCCAAAGCGTTCCTGACGCCGACAGCGACGGTGCAGCAGCGAATCGTGCGCGCGAAGAAGACATTGACTGCTTCGAAAGCGGTATTCGAAGTTCCAGGGCGAGAAGAGTTTTCGAAACGGTTGGGCGCCGTACTCGGAGTGCTGTACCTGGTGTTCAACGAAGGCTATGCAGCCAGTTCGGGGGACGAGTGGATGCGTGCGGATCTGAGTGCAGAAGCGCTGCGGCTCGCGCGGATACTGGCCGAGCTGGTACCGGCCGAATCCGAGGTGCACGGCCTCGTCGCGTTGATGGAGCTGACGGCCTCACGATTCGGTGCCAGGACTACCTCGACAGGTGAGCCCATTCTGCTGGCGGACCAAGACCGGACTCGGTGGGACCGCCTACAGATCTCACGGGGTCTTGCCGCGCTGGAACGGGCTGACGCAGTCGGGCGTGGACGCGGCCCGTACGGCTTGCAGGCCGCAATCGCCGAATGCCACGCGCGAGCAGCAACTTTCGAGGACACCGATTGGAAGAAGATCGTCATCCTCTACGAGGCTTTGGCGCAACTGGCACCCTCACCTGTGGTCGACCTCAATCATGCGGCGGCGGTATCGATGGCCTACGGTCCGGCCCCGGCGCTCGAATTCGTCGACAAGCTTGTCGCTTCAGGTGAATTGGCCGGCTACCACTTGCTTCCGAGCGTTCGAGGCGAGTTGCTCAGTCAGCTCGGCCGATCCGAGGAGGCCAGGACCGAACTCCTCGAAGCCGCTCGGCTGGCCGGGAACGAGCGTGAGCGTGCAGTTCTGGTCGCGAAGGCGGATGCATTACTCCCGGATCGGCGATGAGTGGTCACGCCTGCAACGGATCGTCGTCAGGAACCATGGGCGGCATTCCTACTCCATAAGGATCGAGCATGTCCGCGACGCGTCGACCCCACCGTTCATGCGCGGACTGACGAGTCATTCCGGCCGCCCGGCCGATGGTCGTCCACGTTGCGCCGAATCTACGCAGGCTCATGACGCTTGCCGTCGAATCGATACCCGCTGCGAGCTGAATCCGGAAACAGGCCAACTGCCACGCCATCTGACGCTGCGCCGGGATATCGGTGTCCTGTTCCGCCTCCCACTCAGGGCTGCCAGGTAAAGGGTCCGTTCCGGCAATCTTGTCTGCCTGAGTGCCGGCCTCGGTGATAGCGGCGTTGACCGTAGCGATCGCGGCGGTCTCGACCTTCGCAGTCAGGGCGCGTTCGATCAGGTCTTCCATGAGAAGTTCTCCTTTCGTCAGGACTAGCCTGACAGGCCCTCTCGAAATTTGTCAAGAACTCCCTGACGGATTCGTAGTTTGATTAATGCACGATCTATTTGTGTACTATCTAAATAGTCTCCGGTTCTGTTGACCGACGTCGAAGGGGTTGCTGATGAAGATCGTGGTTTTGTCATTCCTGATGGCGCTGACCTTGATGACGATCGGGATCATCGCGGCACGCAACCGCAGTACTCGACCTGCGGTGACTGGGGTCGTTACCGCTGCGTCGACGGTTCTCGCGGCCGCCTGGACTCTTTTTGCCGTGGCATTCGTATTGGCCTGATCGAGCTGCCGTGCCAGTGCGCCAGTGGTGGCGGTGAAGGAACTACGCAGCAGGTCAGATGCGTTTTGTGTGCGGCACGATGCCGCATACTCTGGCAGGCGTGGCAATCGCTGAAACGGACAGAAACTATGGCGGAAGATCGGTCGCGGCTCGCAAGGCCGAACGCCGTTCCCTCTTCTTGAATGCTGCTCTCAGCGTGTTTGCAGACAAGGGGTATGCCGGAAGCTCGGTGGCAGACATTTGTGCGTCCGCGAGTCTGGCCAGAAGGCAGTTCTACGACGAGTTCGGCAGTCGCGAGGATCTGCTCCTCGCGCTGTATGACCAGATTCAACTCGACGCCAGAATTGCAATGGTCGACGCACTCGATGCGGAGCCTTCGGTCAATCTCCGTGACAAGGCGGCAACGGCCATGGCCGCCTTCGTCGAGTCGGTCGGAAGTGACCCACGACGTGCACACGTTGCCTTCATCGACGTCGTAGGTGTCAGTCCTCGCGTGGAAAAGCATCGCGTGGACCAACGTTCGGTCTGGGCAACGTTTTTCGAATCGATCATCAAAGGGATTGTGGGCGACGATTACGAACCGCCGGGTGGTTACCGATGGGCGTCCACCGCCTTCATCGGCGCGCTTACCGCGCTGGTGCATCAGTGGAGCACTACGGAGCCTCGTCCTCCTGTGTCGGTACTGGTCGATCTGATGACGGTGCTCTTGAATGCGTTGATTGACGACGCACCCCTTCGTGCCGGCGAATAGGTCACGAACACCAGGGGATTGTAATCCAGCCCACAACGCTCTACTCTCGTCCTCACTATGTTAGACACTCGCATCTAACTTGTGTGCTCGTGACGAGAACTGCGGCAACACAAGGCAATCTGTGCTTTTCCGGGGAGGAATTGGTATGGGACGACGCTGGACAACTGACCGACAACGCGGGGGCTTGGCTATTGCCGTGATTGCAGTAATCGGGCAGATCGGACTTTCGGCACCTGCCTCAGCGGCGCCGGACGAAGGTGTTCCCACCCAAGTTCAGGTCCAGCCTGCCCTGCCGCCTGCGGTTGCACCGCCATTGCCTGAACTGGACCAGGCCTTCTACGAACCGCCTGTCGGGGTCGTCGAAGCCAGGGAGCCGGGTGAGATCATTGCCGCCCGTGCGGTTAATCTCGGTACTCTCAATCTGATTCCGGCCAACGTGGATGCGTGGCAGATCTCGTATCGATCCAATAATGCTGCAGGTGAAGCGATTCCAGCTGTAACCACAGTGATCAAGCCACGCGGCGACACGCGCGATGGAGGGCCGCGTCCGCTGCTGTCCTTTCAGATGGCAGAGGATTCACTCGGAAGCTACTGCGCACCTTCGTATGTCATGCAGCAAGGCGCGTTGCCGTGGCTGGTGACGGGCGCTGCGACCGGTGGGACTCAGTTCCTCGAAGTGCAGGCAGCGCTGGCGCAGGGCTGGGCATTGTCGGTCCCCGATCATCAGGGACCCAATTCTTCCTTCGCCTCCGGCCCCGTAGCGGCCCGGATCACGCTCGACGGTATTCGTGCCGCTGAGAACTTCGAACCCATGGAGTTGCAAGGGCGGTCAACTCGCGTAGGGCTGCTCGGATACTCGGGTGGATCGATTCCTACCGGTCACGCAGCTGAAATACGGCAGGCGTACGCGCCGGAACTGAACATCGTCGGAGTCGCCGAAGGTGGTGTTGCCGCGGATCTCGGCGCTTTGCTCGACAATGCCAACAACGCTCTAGGGGCCGGGATCGTCGCTGCCGGTGTCATCGGAGTGAGCCGAGAGGATTCGGAACTTGCCGGCTTCATCGATCAGCACATAAACCCCGCCGGCCGAGCGCTTTTCGCTGCCAAGGACAACCTGTGCATGCTCTGGACGTCGGCTGCAGTGCCCTTCCTCAACATCAAAGGTTTCCTCGATGTCCCGGGAGATCCCGTCCAACACCCCACGGTGAGAGCCGCGCTCTCCCGAGCTGCCATGGGCAAGTCGGTTCCTGATGTGCCGATGTACATCTATCAGTCGAATCCCGACTGGTTGGTGCCTGTGGGCCCGGTGAACAAGCTTGTCGACACCTATTGCCAAGATCCTTCTGCGAGTGTCGTTTACACCAGAGACCACTTCAGTGAGCACGTCAGCATGGAAGTCGTCGCATTGCCGAGTGCTCTACTGTGGCTTCGTGATCGGTTCGCTGGTGTCCCTGCCCAACAGGGATGCAGCACCTTCGATGCTGGATCTATGGCGCTTGATCAGAGGACCTGGCCAGTCTGGGTGGATGCGGTTGGTGAACTCGTCGCAGGCCTGTTCGGCAAGCCGATCGGGACCTAGTGGGTGACGTGATTCTGCGGTGGTGAGGAATTCTCACAAGGACAGCGCGTTGCACTAACTGGACGTTGTTTCATTGATCGGGCCTTGACGATGGTGTCTTGTCACCACTGGGTTCCTGTTACCGACGAAAGGTTGCGCGATGACAAAGCTGTTGTTTGCGGTCACTTCTGCAGATCACTGGACGCTGAAGGACGGAACACCCCACCCGACCGGGTACTGGGCGGAAGAGCTGGTCGAGGCGCATCGCGTTTTCGTCGACGCCGGCTACGACATCGTGATCGCGACGCCTGGCGGTAAAGCTCCCGTTGTGGACGAGGGAAGCCTGGCGCCCGATGTGAACGGCGGGCAAGAAGGTGCCGACCGTTTGCGTAAGTACATCGCCGATCTACAGCCGGTGCTCGATTCGCCGGAGATTCTGGAGAACGCCGATGCCGCCGATTACGACGTGGTCTTTGTACCGGGTGGACACGGCCCGATGGAGGATCTTGCGGTGTCGGCATCCTTCGGTGAGCTTCTCGTGAACTTCTTGGACGCGGACAAGGTGGTCTCGGCGGTCTGTCACGCGCCGGCGGCACTCCTGCCGGCCCAGAGATCCGATGGAAGCTGGCTGTTCGACGGCTATCAGCTGACCGCGTTCACCAACGAAGAGGAGACGCAGGCTGGTCTGGCGGACAAGGCTCCGTGGCTGCTCGAAACTCGGCTACGCGAATTGGGCGGCAAATTTTCGAAGGCTGACGCCTGGTCGCCTTATGTCGTGGTGGACCGCAAGCTCTACACCGGCCAGAATCCGGCTTCGTCACGGCCACTCGCCGAGCGGATTGTCGCCGACTTAGGCTGAGCATGACTTTTGGCACCGCATCGAGGTTTTCTTCGATGCGGTGCTCGGCTATGTTCGGTTGTGCCCGAGTTCTTCTCAGGTTGTGAAGGTGGTGTTTGCCGGCCGCGGGTGCCGCTGCGGGTCGATCGACGGCGGCGGGATGAACCAGGGTTTGTTGTCGACGCCGATCCGGATTTCCCATTTGCCGACGAACCCGGATTTGCGGTGCATCAGCCGGTGATGTGAACGGCACAGCAGGACCAGGTTGTTCATCACCGTCGGGCCGCCGTTGGCCCAGTGCCGGATGTGGTGCGCATCTGTCCAGGCGGGCACGCATGTGCAGCCGGGGAACGCGCAGCCTTTGTCTCTCGCGATCAATGCCACTCTCTGTTCGGCGGTGACCAACCGTTTCCCGGGTTTCACATCCAACGGCGCCCCGTGATCATCGAGTAGGACAGTTGACAGGAAGCAGTCGCACCCGAGAAGCCTGGTCTGCGATACCGACAGTGGTCCGAGCCAGGGCATGTGCCCGACATCGAGATCCGACACAGACCCGCCATCACCAGTTGGTGTTGCGGCGCAGTCCCGGTGCTCGGCCAGATCACGGGCATTGATGTGCACGTTCACGTGCGGACGCTGGCCACCATCCATACCGGTCTTGGCGCAATCCAGATAGCGGCGGATCAGTTCGGTGAACCCGTCCGCGGTCCGCTTCGCCGCCGACCGAGCATCCGGCGTCCCGTCCGGTGCCGGGGTCGGCATCGTCAGATTCGACAACGCCGACAACAACATTTCGCCGGTGAGGGCGTCGAAATCCCCACGCACCACCACCCGACCATTCAACGTCGAGGCGATCCTCAACTCGTTGCGGTCGACGTCTTCGGCGGGTGGAATCTCATCGGATTCGAAGATTCGCTCCAACGTCGCGATGACGTTCCGCACCTTCGTCGTCGTGGCCTCCACACCCGACGCGGCCGCCAACAACAAATCGATGCACTTCGGTAGCGCTTCCTCCGGCATGCCTTTCGGTGGTGACTCGCAGAACGCCACGATCAAGACGGCGTGTTCGAACGAACAATCCCCGCAATCGAACCGGGCTGCCACTGCCGGAAACGGCCGCAGCGCCGCACCGAGGGCGGCGATCTTCTTCCCGTCCCGCACCTGCAGCATTGTGTTCGCCGCCAACCAGGAACCCGCGCCGCGGCTGGCGATCACCTGATCATCCGGACGCAACGACAACTCGTCGACCACCGCCACCCGCACAGCCTCGAGACGCAGAATCTCCGCGCTCGCCAACACCGCAGCAGCCCGCAACTCAGCAGCCGTCAACTGCCACAGACGTCCACGCAACCCCACCGCAGAACCCGAAACCACACCCGACAACAAGACACTCATTGAATCCCCCGATCCCCTACCCAAAGCATACTCGAACACGCGTTCGAGTCAAGGGGAATTATCTGAGGGCGCGAATCAGTGGGGTGGGGTCCGCGACTACGAACAGATGCCCGCCCCCGCTGACTTCTTCGAAGCGTGAGTGGTAGATCAAAGAGTGTGCCCAGCGGGCTACTTCGATGGGTACGTTTCCGTCTTCGGTTCCGTGTAGGAAAACCGTTGGTACCGAGATGGATTGAAACAATCCTGGCATCTCGTGGCGATACCGAGCCAAGTCGACAACCGCAGCTGACCCGCCCTGCGCGATCCCTTCGGATGAATCCAATTGGAGAGCGGGACGATGCGACTCGTCGGTCATGACGGCTTGATCGGCGGCCGGCCAGATCGAGACGGAGTCGCTGCGTAGCTTGGAGAACACTCCGGTTCCCGCGAGCATTGCGCCGGCCATGCGGGGAGCCCGGTTGGCGGCAAAATACAGCGCGGATACCAGTTTTATTCTGCGTCGCAAAGTATCTCGCGGCGCCCCGGGGATCATGGCGCACGCCAGCACCAGTTTCGAGACTCGTTCGGGAACGGCTGCAGCGACTGCGAGCGCGTAACCGCCGCCTCCGGAGAAACCCATCAGTGTGGCCGAGTCCACCTCGAGGTGATCGATCAGGGTGACGTAGTCGTCGTCCCAGGAATGAAATCCCTTGTCCGTGTAAGGATCCGTGCGTCCGAAGCCGGGTCGATCAGGGACTATCAGCCGTATGCCTGCCGTCGCAGCCGCGTTGTGGAGTGAGAGCCCCTCGTATCGGCTGCCAGGTGATCCGTGGGCCACGACTACCGGGTGGCCAGTCGGATCGCCGTACTCACAGAATGCGATACGACGCCCCGAGGCGTCGCGAATTTCGGTTGTGGTCACGCTGCTCGTCATGGTGTGTTTCCTTGCTGCGCGATCGACGCCACACCGTCCAAGATGAGGGCGACTCCGAACTCGAACCTTCGGGTGGGATCGTGATGAAGCGCGAACACCGATGCCTCGCGTCGATCGGCCGGTGCACTGTCGAAAGCGCCGCGTCCCAATTGAATTGCGACGTGTCCGGTGACGAAATCGTGTAGCGCGCCGTACGCGTACGTGGCCTGTTCGTCCTCGAGGCCGACCAAGGAAAGGGCGTTCACTACTCGGTGGGCAGTATCGTCGGCCCCGGGTGCTTCCAGTGATGCCTGCCGATGGGCTTCCAAGACCAGGGGATGGCGCATCAGGAGATCGTGGAGGCCGTAGGCGAACGTGCGGGCAACCCCGCGCCAGTCGGTCGGCCAGTCGATTGACGAGACGGCTTCGCCTACGAGAGTCGAGATCAGATCTCGCCTCAAGGCGTCGATGCCACCGGTTGTGCGGTGGACGGACATCGGCGATATGCCGAGTCGTTCGGCGAGCACTCGAAATGACACCGCATCCAGGCCGTCCGTATCGGCGATCTCTGCCGCGGCATCGAGAATCTGTCTGTGACTCAATGCTTTTGGTCGACCGGCCCTTGCAGGGCTGGCGGATTCGGATACCATGCTGACAACAATAGCGATACGCGTATCGAAATTACAAGTGTCTATTGACCTACAAGGAGCGCTGCCCGATGACTGATCTCCACCAACTGTCCGCCGTCGAACTTGCCGGTGTGATCGCCGCCAAGCAGGTCTCGATTCCCGAAGTCACCAGGTACTTCGTCGACCGTGCGACCACTTCCGACGACGTCGGTGCTTTCACGACGATCGCCGGGGAGCACGCAGTCGCCCTCGCCGAACAAGCACAGCGCAGGTTGGACGAGCGGGACGCCGGGCCCCTTCCGCGCCTGTTCGGCGTTCCGACGGCAATCAAAGACCTTGACGCTACTCGCGGCATTCGCACGACCTTCGGATCGGCGCTCTTTCGCGACTTCGTGCCGGACGCTGACGACGAGATCGTCGAGGCGATCCGAGAAGGTGGACTGATCGACATCGGTAAGACGACGGTGCCCGAGTTCGGGGCAGCCTGTTACACCGAGCCGGAAGTTGCTCCGCCTGCCCGCAGTCCGTTCGATCGCACACGAAGTGCTGCCGGCAGCAGTGGTGGCGCCGCAGCCGCCGTCGGAGCTGGTCTGGTTCCGTTTGCGCAGGGAAGCGACACGGCGGGGTCGTTGCGTTCTCCGGCGAGTACGTGCGGAGTGGTTGGCCTCAAGCCGAGCCGCGGTTTGATCACGATGGGCGTGGCGGGGCATGACAACTTCGGATTTGCGAGCAAAGGGCCGATCGCCCGGACGGTTCGCGATACCGCTGCGCTGCTGGACGTTCTGGCGACACGACCTGGCGCCGGAACTATCCACCCGGCGCGGCCGAAGTCGTTCGAAGAGTTCGTCGTACAGGCTGGGGGAGTGCGCGCTCGGCCCTTGACCGTCGCTCTAGCGCATGGATCGGTCTCCGGCGGAGTCGTGGATCCGCAACTCTCGGACGCTGTATCGAAGGTCGGCAGTGTTTTGGAGAGCCTGGGGCACAACGTGTTCGAGCGACCTCAAGCCCGCGATGATGTTTTCGTCGATGCGTTCGTCAAGATGTTCTCGTCCTTGGCCGGCACCAAGCCGATCCCGGAGGAGTACGAGCACCTTCTCCGTCCGATAGTGCAGCACTTGCGAGTTCAAGCAAGCGGGGTGCCGTCTGGCGATCTGGCCGCGGCAATCGGAATTGTTCAGGCCTGGGCGCGGCGATGGAGCCTCGACTACGCCGACGCCGACCTTGTAGTCACCCCGACGGTGACGAAGCCTCCGCTCGCGATCGGGGAGTTGCGCAACGACGAAGATCCCGCGACCGAATTGATCGACATGGTTGCATTCACCGGAAACACCGTCGTGGCCAATGCAACCGGTTTCCCGTCGATCAGTCTGCCGCTCGGTTGGACGGAAGACGGCGTTCCGCTCGGTGTGATGATTTCGGCGAAGTGGGGTTGCGACGCGGAATTGCTCTCTGCTGCTGCAATGCTCGAGGCCGAGATGCCGTGGAAGGATCGGTACCGATTCGACCGCGCAACCGTGCTCTAGTTCGGGAGCGGTATCCGGTCGCTCGCCGATGCGAACCCCAACCACGTGTGGCGGTTGCCCCACCAACACCACCCGACCTTCGGGGCGTTGCGGTTGTCTTTGCCGTCGCGACCGGTTCCGTTGCTGATCCACACGGCGGGAGTCCTGGTGTCGAAAGATCCATCGGGCTTGCGCAACCGGGAGCCGATGGTCATGAAGCACTTTCCGCGTTCGAGGATGTCGGGGCGCTGCAGCAGCCAGTGGATGCCTTCGGTGAGTGTCAGCGGCGTCCGGTCCGCCTCGACGATTGCAGGCAGTGCTTCGTCCGGGCTCCAATTGGCCAGGTGGTCCCCGCGGTCGACTTCACCGAGCAGATACATCGCGGTGTCAGGCAACGCGGCAGGCTCGGTAGGAGCGAACAGATCGACGTCGGCCATGTCGACGACGATGAAGCCCCGCTTGTTCTTGTGTTCGAGTAGTGAAGCCAAAACAGAAGCTGGAGCGAGTCTTTCGTGCACGGTAAGCAGTCCCACATCGCCCTGTCCGGCTGCGGCGGCTGCCCTGACGTCGCCCGCAGAAAGTCCGGCCATCTCGTGTGCCCCGAGTTCGATCAATCGCTCGGCCTGCTGATCGATGGGCGGGAGGTCGAAGTGCATACCTGCGATCCTACCGATCGCGAGCAGGCCGATCGGTGGGATCGGCGGTGAGGGAAGTCGGCCACGAGACGCCCAACGCGCGCATGATGAACGGGACGGTGGTTGCCACGACGCTGTCCACTCGATCACCGGCCATGAGCATCGGCCGTCGGCTCTCCACGCAGGCGAGGATGAGTTGCGCCGTAGCGCCGGCGTCCGAATCGACAAAAGTGCCACCGTCGATACCTTCCTGGACGAGTTGTTCGACCAGATCAGACAGGGGGACAATATGTTCGAGGAAGTTTTCGCGATCCTGCGCTGACAACAATTCGGCCAAAGCGATTCCCGTGAATCGCTGCAGTGAGAACTCGACGAGTGTCAGTTTGACGAGGATCTCGATTCGGTCGACAGGATTCTCGCGATCCGCGAGTTCACGTTCGGCCAGGAGCAGGAATCTATCCATCTCGCGGGTGGACCACGCAAGCAGCAATGCAGATTTGTCGGGGAAGTAGTTGTACACCGCTGTCCGCGAGACGCCGGCTGCCTGAGCCACGGTCTGCAGCTTCACGTTCTGCCAGCCCTGCTCGTGAAGTTCGTGAATGAACGCGTCCAACATGGCTTCTCGGGTAGCAATCTTGTGCTCCGCAGTTGTCGCGCCACCGGTCAGCTTCGGCATGGTCGTTCCTCCTGTGTCTGATTCACGGTCACGGGGAGGTCGAACAGATCCGCAACAAGGCGTGGATCACCCTGCCACATCGAGACGGGTACGAGCATCATCTGCTGCGCGATCGAGCGCACGGATCGACAGACCTCTTGCTCTTCGGCGGCTGTGAGCGTCGTGCGTTTGCGCAATCGCTCCATCTCCGCGGCAGTCAGATCAGTGATCCATTCTTCGGCCGCAAGCGAGAGGGGTGAATCCGGTGTCACGGCCGATCCAACTCGGCACTGGAGAACCGCGAAGTCATCACGGACAGCATGATGACGGCGACCACCGCGACGGCGTGTGCCGCCGCCAGCCAGAGCGACTCGGGTGCATGTTTGTGGAGAGTCGGCGCCATCAGCATGGCCATGAGGAGGGCGAGACCCGACAACATCGCGGGGCCGTCGGGTCGGCCGACAAGCAGGCTGACCAGAAGAACGAGCGCCACGACACTGCACACCACGTCCACCGTCGGGTAGGTGGCCGGCGCGACTCCGCGGACGGTGTCGGTGAAGTTCAGCCCGGTCGACACCAACTGTGCGAGGCCAGTCGCGCCGGCCAGCCAGGCCGTCCATCGCATTCCGTGAAGACCGGCTTTCCGCGCCACGGTCAGAGGCTCCTCCGAGGATCCCCATGCTGCGGACGTCGGTGTTGTCATGGGCCTTCTCCTTTTTATGACGAGGTGTCGTCATAAAATAGCAGTGCTCGTTCGTGGGATTTCTTCCGGTAGGTGACTGGCCTGCGTCGAAGGGATAGCGTCGAAGTACCGGCCGAAATGACAATCGCGGGGAGGTGGCTCGATGACGACCCCTGCCCACACGGATCGGCCCTCGTCGAAACAGAGTTGGTTGGCACGTGCGGCATTTGCGGCGCTGGTTCTTGCAGTCGTGGTGCTCCTGATTTTCGCCGGACTGAAAACCTTGACCATGCTGATCCTGGGGATCGGTGGGGTGGTCGTGTGCGTCGTAGCGGTGTACTGGTTTCTGACCACCCGCGGATTCCTCCGCTGGATCTCGTTGGCCGTGGCGGTTCTGACACCGATCGTGGTGCTCGCCTTCCTGGTCCGAGAACGACTCCTGTGGGTGGTGCTGCTCTCGATCGGGTTGTTCGTCATAGCCGGTATCTGCGCTCGCACCGCTTTGGAGGGGGAGGAGAAGGAACTGCCGGTAGTCGAGCGACCGGCGCCGCCGCCCGTCAAGCCGTTCTTCGTGATGAACCCGAACTCCGGCGGTGGCAAGGTCGAGAAGTTCGACTTGAAACGCAAGGCCGAGGAGCGGGGAGCCACGGTCGCACTGCTCGAGGGGCCGGAGAAGATCGACGTGACGGCCCTGGCCAGGCAAGCGGTCGCGGACGGCGCCGACCTACTCGGTGTTGCCGGTGGCGACGGAACTCAGGGGTTGGTTGCCGCTGTTGCGGCCGAACACGACCTGCCCTTCCTGGTCGTCAGCGCCGGGACGCGCAATCATTTCGCCGCGGATCTGGGTCTCGACCTCGACGATCCGTCACGGTGCCTCGACGCTCTAGTCGACGGCGTCGAGGTCACCGTGGATCTGGGAAATGTCGGCGGTCGAACCTTCGTCAACAACGCATCGTTCGGGGCATACGCCGAAGTTGTCCAGAGTCCGGAGTACCGCGACGCCAAGACCAGCACCTTTCTGCAGAAACTCCCGGATCTGCTCGCCGGACGTGCGGGAGCGGTGCTGACCGCGCGCTCCGCGAGCCTGTCTGCTGTGGGCCCACAGGCTGTGCTGGTCAGCAACGGACCGTACGAGATGAACGACCTGGCGGGGCTCGGCCATCGGCCGCGATTGGACCGGGGCACTCTCGGCATCGTCGCGATCTCCGTCGGCAGCGCCCGCCAGGCCGTCGGGTTGCTCCATCGGGCACATCAACACGGTCTGGCTCAGGGCACCGGATTCGAGGTGATCGTCGACGCCGACACCGACGAGATTCCGGTCGGCGTCGACGGCGAAGCTCTGGTGATGCGCACTCCGGTGCGGTGCACGGTCAGCCCGCAGGCACTCCGCGTCCGCGTCCCGAAAGATCGTCCCGGGGTACGCCGCCCCAGGCATGCCTGGGATCTGGTCCGATTGCGAGAGTTGGCGAAGTTCACGAAATCCGGCGCATGACCTGGCCGACGGCCAGAACTCCCTGTGGGTCATGCGTGTTCGCCAATGCGCTGAGCCAATGAGCGGTGTCCTCGTCGTAGGTGCGGGCAATCTTCTCCGGGTCGATCTTCAGGGTCGTCGGTGCGTTTTCGGCCCGTCCTGATGTGTCGGAGGAGTGCACTCGGAACACACTGCGCTCCGACGCAGGGCCGTCTCGGGCGTAATGCTTGGGACCCGCAGGGGCGACAGCCGCCAGGAAACCGGCAAACATGCCCGTTTTGTCCCGAATGCTGGCAGCATCACTTGCCTGTATGGATTCGAGGAGAAATCGAATGACGATCACACCCAGCGAAGCGCCGGTAGTCGAGACAACGTACGGGCCGGTTCGAGGATCGACGGAAGGCTCGGTGTCGAGTTGGAAGGGGATTCGTTACGCGGCACCCCCTGTCGGTCCACTGCGATTTCGCGCGCCGGTTCCGCCGCAGCCGTGGACCGAGGTTCAGGACGCAACAGAGTTCGGGCCGTGTGAGCCGCAAAGTCGGCTCGCGATGATTCCGCTCGGTGAGAACGTTCCGATGGACGAGGACTGCCTGTTCCTCAACGTGTGGGCGCCGCGCCCGGTCGGTGCGGATGGACCGGGTAAACCGGTGATGGTCTGGATTCACGGCGGAGCGTACTTCCGCGGAGCATCCAGCCAACCACTTTTCGACGCAACCACATTGGCCGAGAACGGTGACGTTGTCGTCGTCTCGATCAACTACCGTATCGGTGTTTTCGGCTTCGTCGACTTCTCGTCCTTCAATTCGAGTGAACATACCTTCGAGCCCAATGTCGCTCTCCGCGACATGATTGCAGCGCTGCAATGGGTTCAAGGCAACATCGCAGCCTTCGGTGGTGACCCGAATCGAGTGACGCTGTTCGGTGAGTCGGCAGGCGGCGGCGCCGTGACGACGCTGATGACCGTCCCGTCCGCCCGCGGGTTGTTTCATCGCGCCATCGCCGAAAGTTCGCCCGCCACTTCGGTGTACGGGAGTGAACGCGGCGAGATCGTCGCGAAGCTTTTTCTCGAGATCTTCAGCGGCGGCGAGGCCGATCTGGAGCTGTTGCGAACCACTGCCGCCGAGGACCTTCTCGGGCCTTCGGACGAACTGTTCGCACGGGTTCCGCAGGAGACACCAGGAACTCTGGCGTTCGCACCGATCGTCGACGGTGATCTGCTCCCCGACTACCCGGTGCGAGCGTTCCGTCACGGCAACGCACACCCGATTCCGCTGATCATCGGAACCAACAAGGACGAGTCTTCGCTCTTCCGGATGATGAAGTCGCCGTTGATGCCGATCGATCCCGTCGTGATCACGTCGATGTTCGCAGAGATTGCCGACGAGCATCCAGGGCTCGAGTTGCCCGATCATTCTCAGATCGAAGGTGCGTATTCGGGACTGTCCAAGCTGGGCGCCGGTCTCGGGTTGACCCGTGACTTCGGATTCCGTCTGCCGACCTTGTGGATTGCCGAGGCGCACAGCAAGATTGCGCCGACGTGGTTGTACCGCTTCGACTACGCGCCGCCGATGCTCAAGGCGCTGAAGATCGGTGCGACGCACGGTACCGAACTCGCCTACGTCTTCGGCAACATCAACCACGGAGCACGGGACATCACCTACAAGTTGGGAGGACTGAGCGCGGCGCGTCATGTATCGGAGCGTATGCAGACGAGGTGGCTGGATTTCGCCAGAGCTGCAGGTGATTACGAGTCCGAGTCCGATCGCGAACTGGGTACGGCTCCGGGGTGGCCCACTTATGGCACCGACACACGCTCGACACTGTTGATCGACAAGCACGACGCCGTCGTCGCTGATCTCGACCGCGAAATCCGGGAGGCGTGGGGTGACACGGTGATCGCATTCACCTGATGGTTCCGGTCTACTGCAGTTTGGCGAGATAGTACGAGACGGGTCCCGCAGTGAGCATTCCACTTCCGGCGCCGGCTATTTCGGCGGCGGCAGGTAGGAGTGCCGCTCGCGCACCCTCCTCGACTCGACGGTCGCCGACTGCAATGGCCGCTGCGGCAGTCAGGCACCACAGTGCCTCGGAGAGCAGGTCTTTGGGTGGGTCCGGCATTGCCTCGACTGCCCGGGCGGCCTCGCTGACCTGCCCGTGCGCGAGAAGGAGGTGCGGCCGGGCCCAAGGTTCGTACGGGCCCCACTGCGTAGTCGGGTCGAAAACCGCCGGCAGTCCCCTCCATACGCGGAGGGCGAGAATTGCGAGAGGGAGTATGCCGTCCTCGAGGCCGGGCATACCGGAATCGGAAAGGTTCACCGCCGCAGCTTCGTACAGCTTCTCGCAGTGCGCCGCTTCCGTGCCGGTAGCGGCAGTACGCATAGCGCGAAACCAGGTGGTGAACACCGCTGCCAGAGGCCGTTCGTGACGTCCGGCCAATCGATCAACTGTCTCGGCGTGTAGCTCGGCTGCATCGAATTGCCCCAGTGCACTGAGGGCTTGCATGCGGATCAGATGGCCGAGGATCTCGAAGGTGGACAAGCCGTGTCGAACGGAGAGGTCTACCAGTTCACAACCGATGCCGTCGCGCTCGGATGCCAGACCGGTAGTCCAGAACGTCTGCATGAACAACCCGTTCAGAGCGAAGGCCAGGAGCCCTGGATCATCGAGAGCGCGACCGATCTGCACTGCAGCACGGGCACATTCGAGTCCGCGATGACCGGATAGTCCGCGCGATTCGAGTGCGATTGTTGCCAACAGTCTGGCCCGAGCGAGTTCGTTGCCGACCGGAAGTCGATCGAGGGTGCGCTGAGCGGCCTCGACGATCTGCGCAGCCTGCCGAGGATCGTCGGATCGTGTCCAGATTCCGGGCACGTCGTAGTTGCCGATGATCCGTGCGGTGAGTTCGACATCGTCCACTTGTTCAGCGGCGCCGATGATGGTCAGTCGCTGGTTTCGGGCAGTCTCCAGTCCGCTTCCACCCGCAACTGCCAGACTTCGGAGGAGGCCGACTGTGGACTCCAATCTCGATTTCGATCCTGCCGCTACGGTCCGGTCGTACGCTGCCGAAACCTGAGCGAAGATCTGTTCTGCTGCTACAGGATTCAGGTGAGTCTCGCGGCGGAGAATGTCGGACTCGAGGTCGGTCAGTCGTGGACCGGGGTCGATACCCAACTCTTCGGCGAGTAACTTTCGTGCGCGACGGATGACTGCCAGAGCATCGCCTTGACGGTCGGTGCGGTACAGCGCGAGAGCGAGTAGCCGCCAACCATCCTCGCGCCAAGGGTGTTCCGTCACGTGGGCATCCAGTTCGGGAATTGCTTCGGCGGTTCGCCCGAGATCGAGGAGCGCGGATGCCAAGCCTTCGACACCAGTCAGACGCAGTTCCTCCAAGCGTGACCGCTCGGATCGAGCCCAAGGTTCTTCGGTGAACTCCGCGTACGCCGGTCCTCGCCACAACTGGAGCGCGGTTCGTAGCAGTTCGAGTGATTGCGCGGGCGTCGAGTGGGTGGCTTCACGAACCAGTCTTTCGAATTCCCAGGCGTCGACGGCGTCGGGTGCAGCATGAAAGGCGTAGCCAGGCCCGTCGGTGACAATGACTTTCGGCTTCGTTCGCGGCGCACGATCCGGCTCGAGTGAGCGCCTCAGTGCGGAAACGAACGTACGTATTGCGCTGGTCGCCCCGGCCGGAGGATCGACCCAGAGGTCGTCGACAATCACGTCCACCGGAACGACACGTCCCCGGGCGATGATCAGACGAGCGAGGACCGCTCTGTGTCGTGGGCCCTTCAGATCGATCAACCCTGACGATTCGTTCCACGCGACCACGGGTCCGAGAACTCCGATAGCTGTGTGGTCTCGCATTTCCCCACGCTATCGCGCTCATCGAATGCTCATCGACTGCGGCGAAGCTGATTGCCATCACCCCGATTTGCCATCACCCCGACTTGCCATCACCCCGACGAACGAGAGCAACCGATGACGATCACCATCCCAGACTTCGACTACCAGCAGATTTCCGCCACGGACGGCGTGCGACTCAATGTCGCGGTCGGTGGAAGCGGCACCCCACTGGTCCTTCTGCACGGCTTCCCCCAGACTCACCTCATGTGGCGTCACGTAGCCACTGCCTTGGCGTCGGATCACACCGTCATCTGCCCGGATCTCCGCGGATACGGGGCCAGCGACAAACCGGTCGAGGAAAACCCGGACACCTACTCCAAGAGAACAATGGCTGCCGACATCGTCGAGGTGGCGAAGAAATTAGGACACGAGAAGTTCGCCATCGTCGGCCACGATCGTGGCGCACTGGTTGCCGTCAGAGCGGGGCTGGATCATCCGAACGTGATCACGCAGCTCGGTTCGCTGGACGTGCTCCCCACCTTGGACATGTGGGACATCCTGCACGGATCGAACGCTGCTGTGGCATTTCATCTCTATCTCATGGCTCAGCCACCCGGTCTCCCCGAGCAGATGATCAGTGCCAGCGCCGACGCATTCTTCGAGTACTTTCTCGACGTGTGGACGCAGAACCGCGAAGCGATTCCGGCAGACGTGCGGGCCGAATACCTGCGCGCCTCACGGGAGGCGGTGCCGTCGATCGTTGCCGATTACCGGGCGTCGGCAGGCATCGACGTCGAACACGATCAGGCAGATCGCGATGCGGGCAACCAACTGCACATGCCGGTCACGGTCATTCAGCAGGACTGGGGTTCGATGCTCGGCTACGACGCCGAGGCCCTGTGGAAAGCGTGGGCGCCCGATCTCGAACACCGCACGCTGTCCGCTGGTCACTTCATGGCAGAAGAGGCGCCTGCCGAAGTGGTCGAAACGATCCGCACCTTACTGAAAAGGTAGTTCTAGCGCTTGACCCCGGCAGCCAAGTCGTCGACCAGGACCTTGGCGGTCAAGGCGTATCCCGCGGCCTTGTAGTAGTCGAACGGAATGACGCGACCGGCCTGCGCGGCGGGCAGGCGCTGCCACGTCGGCGAGGTGTACACGCTGCCGGAGGCGCTGCGATCCAAGGCGAAGATGACGTCGGCTTCTTCGAGGCGGTTGAACTGCTCCGACCCGAGCATCACGCGGAGGTCGGGGCCTTCACGGAGCACCTCGAACCCGAGGTCCTCGGCGACGGCGGTGCGGAAATCGTTCTGGAACCACGCGATCTGATCCTCTGCGGCGGCAACGAAGGCAACCTTCTTGCCGGCCATCAGCGGTTCGACGGTCGGGCGGACCTGCGCCACATGGGCGTCGTACTCGGCGAGGACTTCCTCGGCGCGATCGCTGCGCCCGATGCCGGTGAGGAAGTCCGACATGACCTTCCGCCACTCCGGGGTGAAGTCCTTGCCGACGGGGAGGACCGGTGCAATCTGCTGCATCCGGTCGTTGCCGTACGACCCGGTGTCCCACCAGCCGGCGCTGAGGACGAGAAGGTCTGCGCCGAGGGTCGAGATGTATTCGAAGTTGGGATCCGAAGCACCTTCGGCGAAGATCTCGACACCCGTGGCATCCGGGACCTCACGGCGCAGGTGTTCGGCGGCGCCGGTGGGGTAGGCGGTCACCGGGTATCCGGCGAGGATCGACAATTCGAGGCCATCGCGTGGATCGAGGGCAACGACATTCCGGGGGTCCGTGGGAATGATCAGCTTCTCGTCGCCGCGCGTGAACTCGAAGGTCTCCGCGTTGTCGGGCGTCGAGCTTTCCGTGCTGCCGCAGGCCGCGAGAAACGCGGTCGCAGCGACGCCCGCGCCGACGCCGAAGAAACCGCGTCGCGTCAGGTTGTCCACGATCGCCCAGTAGTCGCGATCGGTCGTGGAGGGAGAAAGGAGTCGAGTCATGCTTGTTAGGTTAGCCTTAGAGGCTGTCTCCGGGAATGCTGAAACAGCTCCCGCGAGCGCCAAGAAATACGGCGAACACGCCAGCGCAGGGAGTGTTGTCCGCGTCACCGGCCGGTCTGATCCACAACCCACTTTCGACCTCTGACGTGCATGACGTCACAACCGACCGCCTCCTCGATCGCGATTTGGCCCTGATCGCGCCGACTATGCTGAGTTGACCAGCAGTACGATTTCGGAGGTTGCAATGCAGATCACCAGCGTCGGCCACGCAGGATTTCACATCCAGACCGAGGCCGGATCCATCCTGTGTGATCCATGGGTGACCCCGACGTATTTCGCGTCCTGGGTGCCGTTCCCCGACAACACCGAATTGGACTGGGACGCGCTCGGCAACTGCGATTACCTCTACGTCTCGCACCTGCACAAGGACCACTTCGATCCGAAGAATCTGATCGCGCACGTCAACAAGGACGCCACCGTCCTGCTCCCCGATTACCCGGTGCCGGACCTCAAGCGTGAGCTCGAGAAGCTCGGCTTCCACAAGTTCTTCGAGACCGAGGATTCCGTCAAGCACACGGTCAGTGGCCCCAAGGGCGACCTCGACATCATGATCATCGCTCTACGCGCTCCCGCGGACGGTCCGATCGGTGACTCGGGCCTCGTCGTCTCGGACGGGGAAACCACCTGTTTCAACATGAACGACGCCAGGCCCGTCGACCTCGACCCGCTGACCGACGCCTTCGGGAAGGTCGACATCCATCTGCTGCAGTACTCGGGCGCGATCTGGTACCCGATGGTCTACGACATCCCGAAGGGCACCAAGCGCAACTTCGGCAAGCAGAAGCGTCAGCGCGGCATGGACCGCTGCCGCAACTACATCTCCCAGGTCGACGCTGCCTGGGTTGTCCCGTCGGCCGGCCCTCCGGTCTTCCTCGACGACGACCTGCGCTACCTCAACGACGATCACGGTGACGAGGGAAACATCTTCCCCGACCAGATCACGTTCCTCGAGCAGATGCGCATCAACGGCAACGATCGTGGTCTGCTGATGATCCCCGGCTCGGCCGTCGAACTTCGGGGAAGCGAGAAGGTCGCCCTGACGCATCCCATCCCGGACGCGGACGTCGACAAGATCTTCTCGAACAAGGCCGAATACATCGAGAAGATGGCGCAGAAGATGGCGCCGGTCATCGCCGCGCAGAAAGCCACGTGGGCTCCGGCCGAAGGCGAGCCGCTGCTCGACGGTCTCAAGGCCAAGTTCGAGCCGATCATGGCTCAGTCCGACCTCATCTGCGACGGAATCGGCTACCCCGTCGGACTCGTGATGGGGGAGGAGACCGTCGTCCTCGACTTCCCGAAGCGGATCGTTCGCGAGCCCATCGACGGAGAAGGCAAGTACCGCTACGGCTTCCGCATCGCTCCCGAACTGGTTCGCACTGTTCTGCGTGACGACGAGCCCGACTGGGTCAACACCATCTTCTTGTCGACGCGGTTCACGGCGTGGCGCATCGGTGGCTACAACGAGTTCCTCTACACGTTCTTCAAGTGCCTCACCGACGAACGCATCGCCTACGCCGACGGCTGGTTCGCCGAGGCCCACGACGACAGCGCGTCGATCGAGTTGGGCGGGTACGAGATTCAGCGTCGTTGTCCCCACCTCAAGGCCGACCTGTCGAAGTTCGGTGTCGTCGACGGCACCAACCTCACCTGCGATCTGCACGGCTGGCAGTGGGATCTCGAGACCGGCCGCTGCAAGACGTCCAAGGGTCACGAGCTGCGCACCAGCAAGCTGAGCTGAACCGAGCTCGTCGGGTGACGGGATACAGCAGGTCGCTGATCGGCCTGGCGACAGCGCTCGCCGGGCTGGCCGGTTACGTCGACGCGCTCGGATTCATCACGCTCGGAGGGCCTTTCGTCTCGTTCATGAGCGGCAACATGACGCAGGCGAGCGTCGCGTTTGCCGACGGGGTGTGGTCGACCGCGCGGGTGGCCGGCGGGATCATCGTGCTCTTCCTCCTGGGAATCGCGCTGGGAACCGTCGTCACCCACTTCACGGAGCGCTATTCCGTCCGGGCTCGCAAGGTCACGGTGCTCGCGGTTGTGGCCGGGCTGCTTGCCATCGGTTCGGTGATGAGCAGCCTCGACGTCACCCCCGGCGCGATCTCGGCAATGGCTTTGGCAATGGGAGCCGTCAACTCGGTGTTCCAGCGCGACGGCGAGGTGACGATCGGCGTCACGTACATGACCGGTGCGCTGGTCAAGATGGGCCAGCGTCTGACCGGAGCCTTCCTGGGCGGCCCGAAGTGGGCGTGGCTGCAACACTTCGGGATGTGCGCGGGATTGATCGCCGGAGCGGTAATCGGTGCGTTGGTTCATCGGGGGATCGGTCTTCACGCTCTGTGGCCTGCATCGGCATTCACGGTTGTTCTGATCGCCGTCGCCTGGCAAGTCTCGCCCCCGGCGCCGGCGCAGGTGTAGAAAGAGCGAGACACAAAATCCAGGGTGTGGGGGGGAAGCAGTGGATGCTCTGATCATCGTGGTGCTCGGTCTGCTCGGTATCGTCGCGGCCTCGACGCTCGGAGCACGGATCGGAGTCGCAGCACCGCTGATTCTGGTGATGGCCGGGATCGTTGTCAGCCTCTTACCTTTTGTCCCCGCGGTGGACATCGATCCGGAATGGATTCTGGCAGGCGTGCTTCCGCCGCTGCTCTACTCCGCCTCGGTCTCGATGCCGTCGATGGAGTTTCGGCGTGAGTTCGGTGCTATCGGTGGACTCTCCGTTCTGCTCGTGGTGGTGAGTGCGCTTGTTCTCGGTGCGTTTTTCTCTTGGGTGATACCAGGACTCGGCATCTGGTGGGGTATTGCACTCGGCGCGATCGTGAGCCCGACGGACGCCGTCGCTACGTCCATCGTCAAGAAACTCCCGGTCTCGCCGCGGGTGGTGTCGATCCTCGAAGGCGAAAGCCTGCTCAACGACGCCACCGCTCTGGTTCTGCTGCGTACTGCCATCGCCGGGGCGGCCGCGTCGGTGTCGCTGTGGAGTGTGTTGGGCAAGTTCGCTTTTGCCGTGGTCGTGGCAGCGGTCATCGGTGTGGTCGTCGGCAAGGTCAACCTGATGGTTCGCGCCCGTGTCACCGACTCGACGGTCAACACGGTTATCTCGTTCACGGTGCCGTTTCTGGCGGCTATCCCTGCCGAAGAGTTGGGTGCGTCAGGGTTGGTCGCTGCCGTCGTGGCCGGGCTCGTCACCGGCTACGACGCTCCCCGGAAGCTGTCGCCGAGTCATCGGTTGTCGGACTCCCAGAACTGGCGCACAGTCGAACTGGTCCTCGAAGGTGCGATCTTCCTGGTGATGGGCCTCGAACTCTCGTCGATAGTCGACGACGTCCGGGTCGACCACGAGGGCATATACACGGCGGTATTCGTGGCGGCGGGTGCACTGTTCCTCACGATCTTGGTGCGGGCCCTGTACGTGGCCCCGCTCCTGCGAGCACTCCAAGCACGGGCGAAGTTTCGAGAACGCATGAAGCCCAGACTCTCCGACATCGCGAATCGCCTCGACAATCCCGAGGACTACCCACCGGACGAACGACGCCGCAGTAGGCGTCGGGAGCCTTCGGCGAATCAGATGGAACGGTTCAAGATTCGGGTTCGGCGGACGGTTGCCGATATCGACTACTACCTTGCCGCGCCTCTGGGATGGCGTGAAGGCACGATCGTCATCTGGGCTGGTATGCGCGGAGCGGTCACTCTGGCTGCCGCGCAGACTCTTCCGGAAGACACCCCGAGTCGCTCACTCCTGATCTTGGTTGCGTTCCTGGTGGCTGCGGGCTCATTGATACTGCAGGGCGGGACGTTGAAGCGCGTCGTCGTAGCGGTCGGCCCGGCCGACCAGGACCTCACCAGTTCCGAACTCGACGAACATCGACGATTGCTCGCTCTCCTCGAGGATGCTTCTGCGGGTTTCGTTCCACCGGAAGGGCAGTCGAAGAAGAAGACCCAGCTCGACGTGATCGACGCCCAGCGTCAAGCGCTCCTCGATGCGCGGGACGACGGGCTCTTTGACGCCCGGATGCTCGGATCGGCACTTGCCGCGCTGGATGCCGATCAGATCAGTCTGGAACTCAAGGGCGGTCCGGACGGTTGATCACGTGCACAGTCTCTTTCGTGCGGACGTCATCATTGCCCGCGTGATCACGCCGTGCAGTACCTGAACGGGTGCGAAGTAGATTCGGCCTGCGCGGTTCTTCAGCTCCACTGCAGTGACGACGTGCAGGAGACCGGCGTCGTTGTCGGCCTGAACCGAGGCGACGAATCGTAGGTGTTTCTCGTCCGCTTCGATGAGGGCCTCGCCGTCGGCGATCTTGTCGACGGCAAAGGTGTCTGGGCGTCCCTGGTCGATGCCGAGCAGTCCGACTATCCGCTCCCTGAGCCAGAACATCGCGAGGACTGGCGCGGGGACATTCTTGACGTCGAAGACTGCCTGCGCCCACTCCTCGGAGGTATGGGTCGGAACAGACGGGATGGTGATCGTGGTGGCTTCTGCCCAGTCCGGTGCAGGCATGGCCTTGAAAGCGAGTGTCATTTCGTCCTCCGTACGGTGCCGTATGGAACCTACCCATACGGTACCGTACGGAGGTGACGAATGCCCGTGCCCGACTCTCTCGCGACCAGTGGATCGATGCAGCATTCCAGGCTCTGACCAGCCATGGGCCTGATGCAGTAGCCGTGGAAAAGGTGGCGCGCACGCTCGGATCGACCAAGGGTTCCTTCTATTGGCACTTTGCGAGCCGCGACGAATTACTGCAGGCTGCTCTCGATCGATGGGAGGTCCTGGCAACCGAGCGTCTGATCTCGTCCGTCGAGTCGTCCGGTGAACCGGCGGAGGTCAGATTGCGTCGCCTGGTCGAGGCGGTCACGACCGGACTGGCAGGACGCCGTGCGGAATTGGAACTGCTTGCCGGGATCGACCATCCTTTGGTTTCGGCGGCGGTTCGACGTGTCACCGAGCGTCGAGTCGCCTACATCGTGACGTTGTTGATCGATCTGGGTATGAACAGGCAGAAGGCGGAATATCGTGGCGTACTTGCGTATTCGATGTACCTGGGGCAGATGCAACTGGTGCACAGTGCGCCCGATGCGGTTCCTCGCAGCGATGCGGACCGTCATGCACTCGCCGACGAGTTCGTGAACATGGTTCTGGCCGGGTAAATCCGCCAACGAACGCAGCGTGATCTGCGCATCACCCTGCGCTTTCAGGTGAGGGACCACACATTGCGCGTAACCCATAGTTACAGATACTTTGAGGTCAGCTGAAGTGGGGTGCCGGATATGTCGACATTTCCCGGAGGCGCAAAACCGTTTCACGACAGGAAGAAAGGTGACTCACCATGAGCGTTGTGCTTATTTCGTTGCTGGTCGCCGCTGGACTCACCGTGCTGGCCACCAGTGACGGTGCCGGTCTGGACTTCGGGAGTCGGCAGCTGAACCGCCAGTTGAAGACCCGCACGCACCGGTGACCCCGGAAAACGGCCGGCTCCACGCGATGCTTCGCGGAGCCGGCCGTTTGCGTTGTTCCGGTCAGTTCACCCCGAGATCTGTCAGCCAGGCCCGGGTGCTGCGGGCAGTGATACCCAAGGCGGCAGCAGAACCCGTCGCCGAGTCGAACGCGACGTTGTCGGCGGACGCGAGCCCCGTGTAGAGCTGAGAAACCCCGGCCGCTGCGCCCGCTCCGATGATCGGTGCAATCGACGCGCCGAAGGCGTCGGGTGTCACGGCTTCGAAAGTTACTGCGCGCGAGAAGTGTTGAGCGAATGCCTCGGCCAATTCGGTGCCGGTGATCGCCGGAATCTGTCCGATGTCGACCGCGTCGGGTGCCGCGTCGAGAGTCAAGGCCGCGACGGCTGCATCAGCGACGTCGAGATGTGAACTCCATGCGACCGCGAGATCGGCCCGCAGTGGGTAACGCAGGACGCCTTCGTCTTTCACCCCCGACAGTACGGTGGGCAGAAGAAGATTCTCGAGGAACAAGCGTGGGGTCAGGACGGTCACCGCGATGCCTTCGGCGCGAAGTCCGTCGACGAGCTCGGAGAGAACGGAGGCGTTGGGACCGGCAAGCGGCGAAGTGGTGTCGCCGATGACCGTGCCGCTGGTAGAGATCACGAAGCGTGAAGGACGTGCCACTCTCGCTGCTGCCAGAACGTTGTGGGCGTAACCCGCAAGCGTCTCGGTGTCACCGGCGAGTGGCAGGTGAAAGAACACTCCGTCCGCCCCGCGATAAGCGTCGGCGAGAGCGTCGACTGACGCATTGTCCGCGACGACGGTGTTCGCACCCTCGAACGTCTGGTCAGGGTTACGGGTGATTGCTCGGACCTCCGCGCCTGTCGATCCGGCGAGAGCCGCGACCAATCCCGCGAGAACGGGAGAACCCTGTGCGCCGGTGGCGCCATGCACTGTGTAAGTCATGACCCCTATAGTTCAGATCGGGAACCAGTTACTTCAAGTGAACTAATGGGGAATCGATGAGTGAATCAGGTCACGTGCTTCCGGAGTGTGGCGTCGCGCGCTTCCTGCTGGTCCTGGACGGACCTTGGGCGACACTGATCGTTCGTGAGCTCACGCACGGCCCCATGCGCTTCACGGAACTACGACGCGCATTGCCCGGCATCAGTCCAAGGACACTGTCGGCCAGGCTCAAACGGTTCGAGGAGTTCGACCTGGTGACCCGGACTGCCTACGCCGAGGTGCCGCCGCGAGTGGAGTACGAACTCACTGCGACGGGGATGGAACTGCGCTCCGTGCTCGAAGCGATGGTCGAGTGGGCGGATCTGGCTCTCCCCGTTTCCTGATCTGCCGTCAGTGCGGGCCCGAAAGTCCCACCCGTAGAGCGCCGCAGGCCTCGAACATCGCGTCTTGCCCGGTATGGCCGACGCCGGTGGTGTTGACGAAGGCATGGATCAATCCGCTGTGACGCCTCAGCGCGACCGGGACTCCGGCCTCTCGCAGCCGGTTCGCATACGCCTCGCCCTCGTCGCGTAGTGGGTCGAAACCGGCTACCGCAACGTACGCGGGCGGCAGTCCGGCCAGGTCCGGAGTGAGCAGCGGCGAGACTCGCGGGTCGAGAGCCGAAGCACTGCCCGACAGGTAATGGGCTGCATACCAATCGAGTTGGGCGTCGGTGAGAAAGAAGTCGGTGCCGAACATCCTGTGCGACGGACGCTTCGACGAGAGGTCGACCCAGGGAAAGAAGAGCAGTTGGAAGACGGGCTTGACGGCGTCTTCGGTCGTGGACTGCGCGACGACGGCAGCCAGGTTCCCGCCGGCGCTGTCTCCGCCCACCGCAATGGATCTCGGATCCGCGCCCAGTTCTGCGGCATGTTCGACGCAGTACCGAAAGGCGGCGACGGCGTCGTCGACCCCGGCCGGGAACGGGAACTCGGGCGCAAGCCGGTAGTCCACCGACAACACGCTGATTTCGCCGTGTCGGGCCAGGAAGCGGCACACACTGTCGCCGCTTTCGAGGCTGCCGAGGACGAACCCGCCGCCGTGGAAGTACACCAAAAGTGGAGCGGGCGTGGAGACTCCGGCCGGGCGATACAGCCGTGCGGGAATTGCGTGATCCCCGGCCGGGATCTCGAGGTCACGAACCGTCTCGATGTCGATGGGCGTACCGCCGAACAGCCGTGATTCGGCGTCGATCTGAGCGCGTCCCTCTTCGACCGGAAGATGCTCGAAGCTCGTACCTTCCACTGCCGAGAGCAATCGCAGCGCAAGCTGGATCTCCGGGTGCAGAGTCTGCCCGTCGATCTCCTTCGGCTTGCCACCGAGAATGCGCTGCGCGCCGGTCGGTAAGGCGCCGACGACATCGAGAACCACCCGCGCAACACGATCTTGGACAGACATCTTCTCCGTGGACATACTCGCCTTCCGTCGGCTGATCACCCGTCGTGTGTACGTTACGAAAGAACGGGACGGATATCCAGGAACTTCGACTCTCGAGATCAGGCCGCCGGAGTGACCGTGACTGTGACGAGGCCCGTGTCGTCCGCGGTTTCCACTGTGAGGAGGCGGCTTTGGGGATCCCAGTTCACTATGTCGGCACCCGCGACGTCGACGCCGCCGGGAAAGCCGCTCTCAGGTAGATAGATCTCGGTCGGTGCCGTCACCGCGGGGTCCGGGGCGAACGTCAGCTGGAGACGGTCAACGGTCGAGGACCATTCGGTGGGGATCCCCGCGACGGCGCGGGGATACGGCTTGTTCAGGGTGTCGACGAGGATCGTCTGTGTTCCGTCGGGGAGATACGGACCCCAGGGCCCGGGATCGCTCGACCAGTAGGACACGCCCGCGCCGAGTTCTCGGGCGGTCGTGTAGACGCGGTCGATGTAGTCGCCTGCGCCGGGCAGTGTTGTGTCGAGCCCGAATTCGCCGAGAATGATCGGAGCGCCGCCGAGTACGTTGCCCGCAATGTGTTCGACGCTGTCGCGCCAGGTGTCGATGGTCGCGTCGGTGAGAGTGCGTGAGAGGCCCGAGTATCCGTCACCGAGGTCGAGGGGCAGCGGATACAGGTGCGGGCAGTAGGCGATGCGCTGCTCGCCGGCACGTGGATCGTTGATCTTGGTGAGCCCGCTGGGAACACCTTGGTTGACGCCGACCGCCTGCGGAGCCACACATACCCAACTGTCCTGATCAACTTCCCTGATGGCGTTGGTGGTTCGCTGATACAGGGCGGCGAGTGGTCCACCTTCGAATGCGGGGCCCTGCAGGGAACCGCCCCACGGCTCGTTCATCAGGTCGTAGGCCACGACGGTGTCATTGCCTGCGAAGCGCTCGGCCACCGCCTGCCAGGCATTCGCGTAGTGCTCGACCAGTTCGGGGTGTTGGCCCGTGGTGTTCCAGAAGTTGTCGAATGCACGCATCACACCGGGTTGGATGTAATACAGCTCCCACCGGTCTTGAGGGCTGACCGGAAGGCCGTCCATGTAGGTCGCCCAGGCCGGTGCGCCGTTGCCGATGTTGCCGGCGCCGTTTCCACTGTTGCCCTCGGGAGTGATCGCGCCGGAGTAGACGTCCTGATGCATGTCGAGCATGACCTTGTAGCCGCGGTCGGCGTACCAGCTGACCCGGTCTTCGACGCGGTCGAGATATTCCTGGTCGTACTGTCCCGGTTCGGGTTCCACCGATCGCCAGGAGATCAGGAACCGCACGAAATTTGTTCCCATGTCCGCGTGTTCGCGCTCGAGGTCGGCTTCGGTGAACTTCGGCATGCCGTCCGGAGCACTTTTTGCGCTCGACGCCGTGTTGAACCCTCGCAGGATCAGAGAGCGGCCGGTGTCGTCGGTCAGATATGACGGCGGCACGTCCGTGCCACCGGAACTGCCGGGCATGGGCAGGCTGCCTTCGGCGGCGGCGATGCCGCTGCCCAGAACCAGCGAGCCTGCGATGATCAGTGCCGAGAGCGGGATGCGACGCACGGATAGCCTCCTACAAAAAGTGTGGATGGATTGACTTGTCCCACTGGAAATACGGGTCTGGACTCGATCACTCGGTGTTGATTCACGTCGGTTGGCTGACACTGGTCCGCCCGTTTTCGATGTGTCCGACGAGTACGCGCTTGAATTCAGGATCTTCGTCGACTGTCACGGTGGCCTGATACCAACCGTCCACCGACGTCACCGTCCACCGACCGCGTGCCCCGGCAGCGAGTTTTCGTCGGTCCCCGTCCACATTGACCGACAGTGCACGACTTCCGGAATTTGTCGCGGACAGCATGAGAGTGCGCGACCCTGCGTCGACGGTGGTGGAGACGTCGAGCGCGGCCGCCGCGCTGTCGGTCGCTCCGCCGAACTCTCGTCTGAACCCGTTGGGACCCAACAGGGTCAGGTTGTAGACGCGTTCGTTGAGCGCAACGGTGTCGTCGATCTCGCCCTCGACGTCGTAATGTCGCGGCTCGTCGAACTCTCGCGCATACGGGTACAAGGCCAGGTGTGCGGACGCGGCACCGGTATTGGCCAGATGGAGCGTCAACGAGCCGGCGCCAGGGTTTACGCTCATGTGAGCGTCGGGCTGATAGGGAAGTGCCCGCGCAGGTCGAGTACCGCTCTCCTGCAGGGGCATTCTCTGTTCGGTGGGTGGGGTTGGCGTCCAGCGCGGTTCCAGTGGCGGGGTGGGTTGCGGACGGGACACCGTCGGTCGGCTACGCGGGTTGGCGAAGTCGAACGCCGACGTCAGGTCACCACTCACCGTGCGTCGCCACGGGTCGATTTCCGGTTGCGTGATTCCGAACCGCTTCTCCAGAAATTGTGTGACGGACGTGTGGTCGAAAACCTGGGAACAAACGAAACCGCCGACAGTCCACGGCGAGATGATCGTCATCGGCACCCGCGGGCCGAGACCGAGCGGCTGATTGCCGACCCATTCGGTTTCGATCGAGCGCGGCGGTCGAGGCGGCGGTACATGGTCGAAGTAACCGTCGTTCTCGTCGAAGTTGACGATCACGGCCGTCTTGGCCCACAGATCCGGATCCGAGGCGACGGCGTCGAGCACTTGATAGAGCAGTGTTGCGCTCGCCGCGGGTGACGATCCCGACGGATGCTCCGAATCCATCTCGGACGGAACGAGATAGCTGACTTGCGGCAGTCGACCCGACTCGACGTCTTTCCTGAACTCGGCGGCCAGTGTGCCGGGCCGGGATCGGTACAGCGCGCGATCGTAGAGTTGGCGATCAGCAGGCGACAGTTGGTCTGCGGCATCCTCGAGGGCCAGTACCGCTGCATCCTGGACCGGAGCCGGCATCGACGGCAGCGCGAGATAGAACCCGGCCAGGGTCTGCAGTTCGAAAGGGAGCAGGCTCGGTCGGCCAAGCAGCCCTGCCGCCACTTTCTTGAAGGCAGTGAAGTATTCGAGGTTGTTGTCTCCGAAGTTGTCCCACTCCTGGTAGGTCTTCCAGGAAATGCCGGCGGACTGCAACCGCTCGGGGACCGTCTTCCATCCGTAGCCGGCGTGCCAGGGGTTGTAGGCCGCGTTGGTGACAGCTCTTCCCTCGGGGCCGGGTGGATCCGAGGGCAGGATCGACTCGGTTGGATTGGGCGAAAGTGGCTCGTATCCGGTGTATCCCGAGACCCAGTAGTTCCGGTTCGGGCTCGTCGAGGTCGGCACGGAGCAGTGGTAGGCATCGCAGATCGTGAACGCGTCCGCCAGTTCGTAATGGAATGGGATGTCTTGCCGGTCGTAGTAGGCCATCGTCGTGCTGGTCTTTGCTGCTACCCAGCCGTCGTGCCAGCCGTCGGCGAGTGCGGCATGTCCGCCCGCCCAGCTGTGATCCAGCCCGGTGACGTTCTGGGTGTCCATGCGTTGTGCCGCAGCGGAATCGCGGATGGGGAAGGGGAGCACAGGACCGGTAGGCCCGGGTTGTTCGAAGACGCTGTGACCGCTGCGTAGACGCAACGCATTCGGATCCCCGAACCCGCGAACACCCCTCAGTGCGCCGTAGTAGTGGTCGAAAGATCGGTTCTCCTGCATGACAAGGACAACATGCTCGATCGAATCGAGCCCACCGGAGTTTGCGGGCGTTGCCAGTGCGCGCTGAAGGGACGGTGGCAGAAGGGAAGCGGCGGCGACTGCAGTCGCACCGACCCCGGCGGCGAGAAAGGACCGTCGAGAAAGAGAATTCCTGGACACCTGTGCTCCATCGATAAATCAATCAGTGCTATGACTACAGCCGTGACATGCTGTTGCCGCTGCTCCGAATCGGTGCAGCGGCAACAGTGTCGAGCGAAATACGATCAGGAACCGAAGAGACCGCTCAGTGAACCGAGGCTGCCCGAGCCGCCGTTCCCGCCATCGTCAGGCGCAGCAGAGACCTTGACGACGGATTCGTCGGACGCGGACTGTGTGAATCCACTTCGCCCCGCGAAAGACGCCGTGATCCGATGATCACCAGTCGATGCGAAAGCGTGGGTCAGTCGCGCCACACCATCACCTCCGACGACAACGGGCTGTCCGATGGGTTGGTCACCGTCGAAGAACTGAACCGAGCCTCCGCCCGGATTGGGAGCGACCGTCGCGGAAAGTTCTGCCGCGACATTCTGCTTGGCCGTCGCGGGTGCTGCCAGTGAGGTCGAGGTGGTGACATCGGACGGCGCGGGATCGGACACGGTGACCGTTTGGGCCGATGCCATCGACGGCATGAAACCTGTTGCGCCGGAGTAGTAGGCCGACACTGCGTGAGATCCTGCCGAGGTGAAAGCATGTTCGAGAGTGGCCTTGCCGTCAGCGCCCACCGGGATCGGAGCACCGATATCAGCAGCGCCGTCCTTGAACTGGAGAGTGCCGCCGGTGGGTGTCGGCGTGACCTGCGCCCTCAGCGACACCGATACGCCCGTCTTTGCATCGGTAGGAACGTTCACGGCAGTGTCGGTCTGCTTGACGACAGGGGCGGCAGTTACCGTGACCATCGCCTCTGTCGAGTTGGAACTCTGGAATCCGTTGACTCCCTGGAACGTTGCGGAGACCCGCGCGGTTCCGGCGGTGAAGAAGGTATGCGGTAGCCGGGCAGTGCCGTCGGCACCGGGCGTGACAGGTGTACCGACGTCAGCGCCGTCCACCCTGAACTGAACGTTTCCAGTGACCGGAGCCGGATCCACCTTCGCGACAAGCTCTGTCGGAGTGCTGGCTTGGATCGAGCCGGGCATCTGGATCGTGGTCGTTGTCGGTTGGCTGACGTAGATCGTCGTCAGAGCCTGCCCGCCGGCGTTGAGGCCGGAGTTCCGGTTGTCCCTCGGGGAGCAGTTGTAGCGCTCCCAGTAGTTGACGCCGAAGACGTCCTTTTCGCGCTGGACGAAGGTGAGCGCATTGCGGTCGTCGTCGTAGTTGGCGGAGCCGGGATCGGAAACCCTCAGCGAAGGCTTGATCTCGCTACCGGCCGCGCCGGCTTTGACCGTGACGTCGACTGCGGGGAGTCGGAACTTGGTGTTGGCGCCGACGATGATGCCGTCACTCGATCGAACCGCGGAGGACGGACCGTTTCCGGTGGTCCGATTCGATCCGGAGATACGCAGGTGCGTTCCGGATGCCGATGGATTACCGCCGTCGTCGATCCGTGTGACTGTTGGAGTGGCACTGTCGGATCCGAGGCCGTACGCACTGTCCGCCACAAGCTGAGAACTCACGAATTCGACGCCCGACGGGATGTCGAAGTCGTACTTGATTCGGGCCCAATGTACGACTCCACGGCTGGCATGGCCGCCGCTGTTTGCCTTCATCTCGTTCGGCTGCACGCGGTAGGTGACGGTCTCACCCGGTGCCGCGGTGGTCGGCGCAGTGATGGTGACTCCCGAGCCGAGCGTCTCGTTGAACGTGATCGGGCTTGCCGCACCGTCCATCTCGCGCACATGGCATGCAGTTGTGAAGGCCACGCTCTTGGTCTCGGGGGCAGCAGAGGCGATTCCGCCGCCGACGATGGAGAACAATCCGCCTGCCAGTACCGAGACTGTTGCAATCGCAGAGCCGCGTAGCAGTTTCGAGTTCATCGACGAATCCTGGTTTCTGTTCACAGTTTTCACGACCCGAATCCAGGGGTACCAAGGCTGCCGAGGCTACCGGTGCCAGGCTCGGGCTCGGACGGTTCGACGACGCTGATCGTCACGGCGCCCGACATCGATTCCATGAAGCCTGCAGATCCCGTGTAGTACGCCGTGATGTTGTGGTCGCCTGCTGTTGTCATCGTGCGGTTGGCCTTCGCGACGCCGTTGACGACGGCCACCGGAGCGCCGAGATCGACCCCTCCGTCACGGAACTGCACCGTTCCTCCCGACGGCCAAGGAGTGACCGTTGCCGTCAACTCGACGGAGTCGCCGACGACAGCCTTACCGGGTGCGTCGATTCGCGTCTGTGTCTGGGCGAGGCTGGAGTCGACATTGATCACGGCGAGTGGCTGGCCGCCAGCGTTCAATCCGGCCGAACGGTTGTCGCGTGGTGAGCAATTGGTGGTCAGCCAGTACTTCACGCCGCCGAGCAGGGTCTCTTGTTGCAGGAAGGTCAGGTAGTTGGCGGCACTGTCGTAGGAACCCGAGTTGGTATCGGAAACGCGGAGCATGGGCTTGATCTGGGTGCCGACGGCCCCGGACGTGACGGTGACGTCGACTGCCGGGAGCTGGAATGTCTTTCCTCCACCGACTTCGATTCCGCCGCCGCCGTTGTCGTCGGTATTCGGTCCGTTGCCCGCGGTGATGTTGTTGCCCGAGATACGAAGATGCGTCCCGTTCGGATCGGGTGAACCGGCATCGTTCACACGAGTGACCGAGGGAGCGACCCCACCCAGATTCGAGCTGGTCCCGGCCACGATCTGCGCTCCCACGAAGGTGGTGCCCGCAGGAATGTCGAAATCGAACTTGAGACGCGTCCAGTTCACGACCGACCTGAGGTCGTAGCCGTCTTTGGGGACCGTCATCGGCTTGGGGGCAAGGCGGTAGGTGAAGGTGGAGTTCGGCGGAACCACGGTCGGGGCACTGATCGTGACGCCGGAATCGCGTGTCTCGTTGTGTGTGATCGGGCCGGGGAACTGCCACCCGTGACACGACGCCGTGAACGGAAGGTTCACATCAGCGGCGGATGACACTCCCGCTCCGCCGACGACCAGGGCAACGCATCCGGTCAAGGACGCAGCCACCCCCACTCCTCGGCGCATCAACGTCGACACCATTCACATTCTCCTTGAGTAGCGCTCGAAAAAGTCGAGCTCTCGGCTTGAAGCCGGGTCCGGGAACCGGCCTCGAGCTGACAGAGAAGCGAATACGTCTTTGTCGTTTGCTCACCACCAGCTCAAACCCTGGAGAGGAGTAGAACACAGAGCGCGCCGCGAAATATGCGAATCGGACAAATTGTTGGACAAACGTCCAACCGGTGAAACTTCTCCACCCTCCAGCCCGGTCTGCAGCGCTTCAACGTGGTGTGATGTGGGCGCTGCGGCAGTCGTATGCGGGCTTCCGGTATGCCCCGCGGGTGAGCAGTCGGGCGATGTTGGCCCGGTAAATCTCGTCGGCTTCGGCATGGAGAACGGGATCACTCTCGAGCCATAGGTTTGCAGGATGAATGGGTTCGTCGTACATACGGCTGAAGAGTTCGGTACGGAGGTCTTTGAGCCAATTTGAGTTCAGGTTCAAGACGCGGAACTGGCGCAATGCTTCGATGTCGATCACACCCGACACGAACGAATTGTGCCCGGAGACGGTGTGGCCGAGTACCGCTCCGTTGTAATCCACGACATGTGAATTTCCTCCGGCAATGTCGAATGACTGTGTCGCCGACTGAGTCGAATATACCGGTCCGGTGTTCGGGCAGATCATGTACAGGCTGTTGAAATGCGCGTGCGCACGGTTCTGGAGTAGCCACGTTCCCCCTGGGTCAGGTCCTGATTGCGTCATCGGAACCGCCTCGCTCGGACGATACACGACCTCGGCACCTTGAAAAGCCAAGGCGCGTACTGCTTCCGGATACTCTCCGTCGCTGCAGCAGATCGTACCGATCGAACCGATGTCCGAGGTATGCAGGACGGGATAAAATGCGTCGATGCCGTCGCCGAACAGTTCTGTCCAGCGGTCGTAGACATCATGCGGCGTGCAGGAACGTTCGCGGCACCACACGTGATTCTTCGTGGCGCGATGTACCACCTCGCCCGTCGGGGAGATCACCACCATGGAGTTGAAGAAGCGATCGGCCATGACTTCGGGCCACCGCGCCTTGCATTGAGCGATGATGTAAACCCCGTATTGCTTGGCAAGTCCGCCGAGTCGGTCTGTCTCGGGGCCGGGGATGTCGATGAACATCTCGCGCGCGGCCTTCACATGAGGTATGTCGAAGACTTCGTCCCCGAATCCGGTCAAGGCGCCTTCTGCCAATGCAATCAGTTTGACAGGAATGTTGATCGAAACCGTTGACACCGCAGCGTGAATCGCTTCCTCCACTACGTCGAGGTTCGCGATTATGTGTGATCGGCGTTCGATGTTGCGCACCACTGTCGAGAGACCAATCGCTGTATAGGGTGCGATCGGAGTTGCGGCCGTGTCAGCATTCACCGGCGTTCACTTCCGGTATGCGGTGCGCCCACGGTAACAACTTCTCCAATTGAGATGCAACCGCTATCAGGGAGCCCTCCTCACACATGGGTGCGGCCAGTTGAACACCGATAGGCAACCCCGAGCGCGTGGAACCGAGCGGCAGGCTGATTGCGGGTCCGCCCGTCGCATTGAAAAGTGGAGTGAACGAACAGATGCCGAACAACTTGCGAGTCCATTCGATCGGGGAGAGTGATGCGTCATTGGAATCGAGTTTGCCCAATAATTGGGGTGGCTCACCGAGTGTCGGGGTGAGCAGCAGATCGTAATTCGTGAAGAAGGTTCCGACCGTACGGGATACCTGGTTGAGGACATTGAGCGCTCCGGCGAGCTGAATGGCCGTGACTCGGCGCCCGTACTCCGCGCAGGCCAAGGTTGTCGCCTCGAGATTTTCGGGTCCGGGGGTCACGCCGAAGGCTCCGGCAAGCGCGTCGACGCCTTCGGCAAGAGAGACACTCCAGACCGGCAGGTTGGCTTCGACGAACTGGTCCCAGTCGAAGGCCGGCGTGTCGGGTGTGACGTGATGGCCGAGTCCCTCGAGGACCGTGCCGACAGCGGACACGGCACTCGCGACCTCGATGTCCACCGGGTCTCCGGACCACGACTGAGTGTGGATCGCAATGCGTAAACGCCCCGGTGAGCGGTTGAGTTCGTCGGTGTATGGCCGCGCGGGATCACGGATCACGTACTTGTCTCCGGGGGCCGGCCCGCTCACGGCATCGAGTAACGCTGCGCAGTCACGCACCGATCGGGTGAGCCCCAACTCAGCCCCCAGCCCTGAGAGTGGCTCGCTCGAGTCAGGGCCTACTGGTACACGGCCTCGGCTCGGTTTCAGACCCACCAACCCGTTGGCGGACGCAGGAATTCGGATCGACCCTCCACCGTCGGTAGCGTGAGCGATGGGAAGGGCTCGCGCTGCGACCAATGCTGCTGATCCGCCACTCGATCCACCGGCGCTGCGTTTGGTGTCCCACGGATTGCGCGTCGAGCCTTGAGCAACAGGTTCGGTGTTTCCGTTGAATGCGAATTCCGGTGTGGCGGTCACTGCCACAGCAGCCAATCCTGCGGCCCGGAATCGTGTCATGAGTTCGGTGTCGTGGGGAAAGATTGCCCCTTCGCCCGCAAGCCGACTTCCGAACCGGGTCGGGACTCCAGCCGCGTGTACGGCAAAATCCTTGAGTGCAAAGGGAACCCCCGCAAACAGTCCCTGTTCGTTGTAATCGAGAGCGCGATCCCACGGGCCGTCGACCACGGCGTTCAGCGTCGGATTGACGGCTTCGGCCGCGGTGCGTGCTGCCTCGTGAACTTCGTCGACGGATACCCGCTTGTCGCGAATCAGTTCGGCGAGCCCCGTAGCGTCATGTTCGATGTACTCGTTCGGCTTCATCGAAGAACCCTCTCGGCAGCAGGGAGGACGGCGTCGTCGTGAACTATGTTTCCGCCCAGCATGGTTCGATGTACTCGGGTGTTCTTCAAGTCATCGAGATCGCAGGTCGACGGGTCGCGGTCGACGAAGATGAGGTCCGCGTGATTGCCGGGGCTGATGGATCCGATTCCGTCCCATCCGAGGATCTTCGCAGCGCTTGTTGTCCACATGGCGAGAGATTCCTGGCGACTGATGACCTGGTCTGGACCGTCGTTTCTCAGATCGGTGCCGGCAATCTCGTGCGTCTGCGCAAGTGCAATCTGTTCCCAGGGATTCTTCGGTCCCCAGTCAGACCCGCCGGAGACGTCGAGGCCTGCGTCGAGTAGACGTCTCAAGGGGACCATGTCACGCCAGACGTGTCGGCCGATTCGCTCTTCGTACACAGCACCCTTGCCCCATGCGAACCCGACAGAAGTGGTGATCTGGAACCCGAGTGCTTTGTAACGGCGAACGTGGTCCGGGCTGATAGTGATCGCATGCTGCAGAATCCACGCCTTGTCTCGAAAATCGTGTTCGGTGACGACACGCTCGGCGATTTCGAGAAAGTCGTCATGCTCACGGTAGGAACCGACACAGATGTTTGCCCGGATGCCGTTCTCCGCGCAGAATCGGACGTACGATTCTTCTTTCTCCAGTGAGACGAAGCGATTCCCCTTGGTGGGTCTGCCGAAAGGGTCGGTATAGCTTTCGTGCATGGCGAAATGCCCTGCAAAACAGGGCCCCCCAGGGCTGATGGTCATACCGTCGATTCGAAACATGTCGTCGGCAGTATCGGATGACTGTGGCGCAAGCGATTTCAATCGATCGTCGAACTCGTGCGACGACAACGGTTCGAAGGGGTAGAAGATGACCGACTCCACATCGTGAGTCGCCTGGACCCGGATGGTGAGCAAGTCAGCCGCACGGAGATGTTGATACATCTGTATGTGGATTGGTTCCATAGCGTGTCCCTCGTACAAAGTGGTGACGCCGCGAGCGGAGAAGCGAGCCATTTCGTCGAGTACTCCGGGGACTGCGTGATCGGGATCGAGTGGTGGGAGCTTGAGAAGGATCTGCCCCCAGAACGGGTCGTAGGTGTAGTAGTTGTTCACCGGCCCGCGAAGTATTCCCGTCAAACGTCCTGCTTCGTCCTTGTCGATCTCCACATCACACACGCGATCGGGAATGAAGTCCGACAGACCGACAGTACGTAGGCCGGCGCTGTTGAACGCCACGATATTCGGGGTACGTGGTGCCCACGCCTGGATGAGCACCGGGTGGTCGGTTGTTGCCTGGTCGAGGGCGTGACGGTCGGGCAACCGTCGCTCGGCAAGGTCGCGCCACGATCTGCGGATGAAGTAGTGAGCTTCACCGACGGGCGTGCAGATGATCCACTCACCGGGCGCTGTGACCACTGCGCGAGCACGGATTCGTTCGACGATATCGGCATGATCGACGGCATCGCTCAGATCGACAAGGCCGCCTCGTAGTGCGCCGAAGTGCATGACGTGTGGGTGCGTGTCGATGAGTCCTGGCATGACGACCGCTTCGCCGGCTTCCATGATCTGGGTGTTCGGGCCGGCGGACTCGACCAGGTCGGAGAATCTGCCCAAGTCGAGGATCACGCCATTGTCCACGAGTACCGCTTCCACGACAGGGTTCGCATCGTCGAATGTCAGGACCTTCGACGATCGGATGAGTGTTTTGCTCACGTGGACCTACCTCCGTACATCTCGACGAGTCCACCGCGTGTGGCTCGCCAGGTAGTAGCACTCTATGAGTGGCCCACCTGGGCGAGAATCATCCGAAAGGATGAACTCCGATTGGTCTTGACCAGTGATTATGGCCAGAGGTAGCGTCGTACCGGTTCGTTGTGGAGGAGTGCGATATGTCGGTGGTTCAGTCGGAATTCGTTGAACCGAATCCCCAACGGATCAGGTGCAACAACGATTTCGCACGCAACACCGAATTCAAACGCAACGCGATGGAGTTTCTTGCCAGGTTTGTCCGCGTGTCCGGGATGGTCTTCTACTCCGTTGATCGCGGCATGAATGCCGACACCCACGTGTTCGATCGGGTTTGCCCTGAAGAGAATGGCCGATACACCGGTCACTTCCACGAGTTGGACCCTTTTCATCCGCGTAGGTTCGCCGAGTCGGGTGCCGACCTCGCAACGTCGAACGACATCGGCCAGCGGTTCGACAAGACCGACTACTACGCAGGCTTCTTTCGCCCGATGGGGTATCGATACGAGGCTGAGCTGTATCTACGGCATGCCGGACGTATCGTGGCCGGGGTGTCCTTGCTCCGAAGTTCTCGTGACGGTGACTTCTCGAGGGAAGAGGTCCAATTTCTGCAGAAGTCCCATGGATTCGTTGAACAGTCCTACTGCATGCTGCGCCAATTCCCCAGTGCACCGGATTCTTCTGCAGTACCCGAACATTGGAAGCTTTCTGTTCGGGAGCGTGATGTCGTCGAACTCCTGGCACAGGGTGCGAGCAATCTCGACATCTCCCGTGCGCTGTTCATCAGCGTCCCGACCGTGAAGAGCCATCTCCAGCACGTATATCGAAAGTCGAGCGTGCATTCACGTACCGAGTTGGTATCACGTCTGGTGCACGGCTGACTGCGCCACTGGTGTTCAAGCGATCGCGCGGCGCATCAGGTCTGCCGTCTCCTTGTTGAATGCGACCAGTGTGACCGTCTCGACTTCGGTCTTCGCCGCGCGAATCGCTGAAACGGCCTGTCGGACCGCATCTTCCTTCGGCCAGCCGTAGACCCCTGCCGAGATCAACGGAAAGGCGACGGTTCGTGCGCCGATCGCGTCTGCAACGGCGAGACTGCGCGTGTACGCCGACCGAAGCAATCCGGATCGGTCCTCGGATCGTGAATACCTCGGGCCGACGGTGTGAATCACGGCCTTGGCGTGGAGCTTTCCCGCGGTGGTGGCTACGGCCGCACCCACCGGCAGACCGTCGGGGAGGCTGGTGTTGCGCAATACCTCGCAAGCCTTCAGGATCTCCGGTCCGCCGGCGCGGTGGATCGCGCCGTCGACACCGCCGCCGCCGAGGAGCCTGGAGTTGGCTGCGTTGACGATCGCGTCGACGGCCAGCGTCGTGATGTCGCCTTCGACGACGGTAATAGCGGGCATGGATCCTCCTGTGTTTCCAACGGCCGTGTTCGCGAGGGCCGTGTTTCCGAGGGACGTGTTCCAGAGTTCACGCTTGGGGCGAGCCCACGGCATAGCCGAGCGTACGTCGTAGGGGTCACGTCCGATCAACATCGAGTATCGCGCCGCAACCGACGGTGTGCGACTGTGTGCCTGAACGCAATGAAGGAGTACGCGCTTGCCTTCAGCCCGCAACGCCTGGACGGTGCGCGCTGCGTCGTCGAGAACGAACTCGAGGTTGGCGTTGGAATCGGGACCGTCGTCGACCAACCAGAACTCGACGTGATCGGAGCAGACCTGCCGTGTTCCCATGCGGCACAGGCTGACCACAGCGTCGTAGTCCGCAGTGGACACCGCATCGACGCCGCCGAGCAGGACGCCGTCGTCGTGGGGGTGCGTGGTCAGGTGGTGGGTTCCGCGGAACCGCGAGTAATCGAGTTCTGCCGTCGACGGCCAACCGTTCTTGTCGTCGGTGCCGCCGCGAGCAGTCTTGATCGCCAGGCGAACCAGATCGGAGGAACGGTATCCCGGCCAGCCGTGCATGATCCGGCGCCACCGGGCGGGAACCGCCGACGCTCCCCAACGGGCGCCGAGGAGGCCACCCGCGATGGCCGCAGTCGTGTCGGTGTCCCCGCCGGCTCGCACGGCTGCTTCCAGCGCGTACTGGAGGTGGCGAGCATCGGCATTGTCCGTGGAAGTGATGGCCCACCAAGCGGTTTGAAGTGCATGCACCACCCAACCGTTCTTGGAGAAGTCCTGAGGTTTCCCGGTTTCGGCCTGATCGAGCAGCGGGCCCCAGTATTCGGCGACCTCCTGATCGGCAACGGAGAGGAAGTCGCGAGCCCCCTCGAAGTTGCCGGCGACAACGGCATGGCGGATGGCATGGGTCCACAACGCGCACGCCTGTCCGGCACGCGGGTCGTCGTGCGTGAGTGAACTGATCCGGTGCGCGGCCGCCATGGCACCTTCTGCATCGTCCAAGTAGGAGAGGGCGACGGGAGCGATGCGCATGAGCGAGCCGTTGCCGGCCTTGCGGCCGCTGATCGCCCGCGCACGATCCGCCATCGCCGCTGCGCTTTCGGAGCGGACGGACAACACTGCTCGCGTCTGGTTGCCGATGTCCGCGGGCTTCGAGTCGTACCACCGGATGAACTGTGCTGCAATGGCATCGAGACCGTCAGAGCTTCCGATGTCGATTCCGGTGGCGGCCACCTCGGCGATTGAAACTGCCATCGAGGTGTCGTCGGTCCATTCTCCCGGCGCCCAGTCGAACGGGCCGCCACCGATCATGTCGATCGTGACCTCGGCCTTCGGGTAGGTGAATTCGTAGCCGGCGCCGAGTGCGTCTCCTGCTGCGGTGCCGAGCAGAACACCGGCCGCTCGATCGGACTGCTGTGCGGTGAGTTTCATAGCCACCTTTTCAAGTTCGCGGAGATCGTTTGATCAACTTTGCGCTAACCATAGATCATGTTTGAGATAACATGCAAGGGTGAATAAATGGACAGACACGAGCGGCAGGGCATTATCGGACTACCCGCGTCCGTCCGTGGCAGTGGACGTCGCGGTGTTGACGTACAGCGGTGAATCCCTGAAGGTTCTGGTTGTTCGGCACCGTCTGGGCTCGCTGGCGCTACCGGGAACTTTTCTCCACGAACGCGAGTTACTCACGGCCGCAGCTGATCGCGCATTGTCGGTCAAGGCAGAGTTGGCTCGGACGGACTTTCGCCAGTTGGCGATCTTCGACCGACCTGACCGCGACGATCGCGGTTGGGTTCTGTCGGTCGCGCATACCGTGGGCCTACCGGAATCGGCTCTGCCCGATTCGGCGCTTCTCGTCGATGTGTACGACGACGAGGCAGTGAGCGGACTCGCGTTCGATCACGCCGACATGGTGCGACTCGCGGTCACGGACCTCCGCACGAGGTACGCGTCGTACGTGGATCCGGACGGATTGTCGGGAGGATCGTTCACCGTCGCCGAACTTCGGGGACTGTACGAGGTGATCTTCGATCGTCCGTTTCAGAAGGACAGCTTCCGCCGGCAGGTGTTCGACGCGCTTGAAAGTACCGGCGAGATGAGTAGGCCGGGTAACGGCCGGCCCGCCGAGACTTACCGGAGACGCGGTGACGGCGCACTGACTGCGCAGGCAATGGCATTCTTGGCCGGATGAAGTGAAACGAATTCTTGCAATTCTGCTGACCTGACGCGCTGAGCTGGGTAATGTCCGGTTGATGGGTGCAGTTTCGAATGAAGCCGAGTCCAAGATTCCGACCGTCGTGTGGGGTACGGGCAATGTCGGGCGTGCATCGATTCGCGCTGTGACAGCCAATCCTGCCCTCGAACTCGTCGGCGTCATCGTTGCCAACCCGGCGAAGGTCGGACGAGACGCCGGTGAACTCGCCGATCTGGGGGTGCGCCTGGGTGTCGCGGCTACCGATGATGGCGATGCCGTGCTCGCAGGGTCCCCGGGCGCGGTGGTCTACGCGGCTTCCGGTGACATTCGGCCCGATGACGCGGTTGCAGACATCACGCGGGCGCTGACCGCCGGAGCCGTGGTGGTCACGCCGTCCGTATACGCGCTGTACGACCCGAAATCTGCACCCTCCGAGCTTCGTGATCCCGTCGAAGCTGCAGCCAAGGCAGGCGGCGGCGCTCTGTTCGTCTCCGGCATCGACCCAGGCTGGGGCAACGACATCCTGCCGATTCTCGTCAGCGGGCTCGCGGGGACAATCGACCAGATCAGGTGTCAGGAGATCTTCGACTACACGACCTACGAACAGCCGGATTCGGTCCGCTACCTCATCGGGATGGGTCAGCCGATGGACTACGAACCTCCCATGGTCGCGCCGAGTGTGCCCACCATGGTCTGGGGCGGCCAGATTCGGCTCATCGCCCGGGCGCTCGGGGTGGAACTCGACGAGATCCGCGAGACCTTGCTGCGCCGCCCGCTCGAGGAAACCGTGTCGACCGACCATATGGGGGAGTTTGCGGCCGGCACCCAGGGCGCACTGCGATTCGAGGTTCAGGGAATCGTCGGCGGGGAACCCTTGATCGTGATCGAACACGTCACGCGTATTCATCCGTCCTGTGCCCGCGATTGGCCGCTTCCGCCCGACGGCGGCGATGGCGCGCACAAGGTGATCGTCGAGGGACGACCACGAATCGAGATCAACGTCGAGGCCACCGATGAAGGTGGAAACCGCGCAGCCGGCGGAAATGCCACGGCTGTAGGACGTCTCGTCAATGCAATTCCGTGGCTTCGTCAGGCTGAACCCGGTCTTTACGACGCGCTGGACGTTCCGCTCACACCCGGCGTCGGCAAGCTCGGTGCCCGAAACTCGGAGGTACTCACATGAACATCGACATACCCGAAGGCAAGAATCCGATCGGCTACGTGTGGGGCGAGATGGTCCCAGGCATCGGGCCCGCGGCCGCCGGCTTCTCCCAAAAGGTCTACACGGACGGCACTCTCGGACTCCGCGAGTTCGAGGCGGCCAGGCTTCGGATCGCTCAGATCAACGGATGCATCTTCTGTCAGGACTGGCGCACCGAGCGTGACGGCGAGACAGTGGAATCGACGTTCGATCAGGCTGTCACGGACTGGCGCACCACCGATGCCTTCGACGACAGGACACGCCTCGCTGCCGAATACGCCGAGAGATACGCTCTCGACCACCACGGACTCGACGACGAGTTCTGGGAACGTATGACAGCTCACTACTCCCAGCGAGAAATCGTCGAGTTGAGCATGTGCCTCGGATCGTGGTTGGCCTTCGGCCGGCTCAACCACGTCCTCGGCCTCGACACTCAATGTGTGTTGCCCGGTAACTGAACTAATTGCCCAGCGTCGTCAGATCCGGGTAGTTCGAGACCTCCCAGCCGCCGTCGACGACCAGGCTGGTTCCGGTGATGTACGAGGCGTCGTCGCTGGCGAGATAGAGGCACGGTCCGGCGATCTCGTCGGGAGTTGCCGCTCGGAACATGGGGATTCGGCTCAGAAACATGTCGCGGGCAGGCTCGTAGTTCATGACCGGTGCGACCAACGGGGTGTCGACCAGGCCGGGTAGAACTGCATTGACCCGAATTTTCGACGCCGCCAGTTCGATCGCGGCATTCTTGCTGAACATCTCGACCCCGGCCTTACCCGTCGCATACGCGCTCCCGTAAGGGCTCGGTACGTGCGCGTTGAGGGAGGAAACGTTGACTATCGCACCGCCGCGCCCGTGCTCTCGGATATGTCGAGCTTCATGTTTGGTGCAGAGGAAGACGCCCTTCTGCACCAGGTCGATGGTGAAGTCCCAGTCGGCCTCGTCGAGGTCGACGATCTGACCCACCCTCGACGCCCCGGCAACGTTGAAAGCCAGATCGATACCGCCGAATTCCGCTGCCGCAGCGGCAATAGCCTCGGCGACATCGGATTCCTTGGTGACGTCAGCGGGAACGGCGAGGAAAGACGCGCCGTGCTGGGACGCTGTCTCCTTCAAACCCTCTGCCGCGATGTCTATTCCGGCCACCCGTGCGCCTTCGCTGATAAGTCGTAGTGCGATGGCCGCGCCGATCCCCGAGGCTGCGCCAGTGACGACTGCGGTTCTTCCGGCGAATCTGGACGTGTTAATGAGCACCTGCTTTCAAGAACTTTCCGGTCCGGCGGTTGCCGAGAACGGGTGCTGCTTCTCCGTCTCCGAAGACGTACTCGCCGCCGACGAACACTGCGGTGACAGTCTGGTCGTTGCGATTGACCATGCGGGAGAGATTGTCGTACTCCACAACTGGACTTTCGGCGTACGTCTCGAGTGAATCGTCGAGATGGGCGGGATCGATCACAACCAGATCGGCGCGGTCACCTAATCGAAGGTGCCCGGCATCCACGTCGTACCACTCGGCGAGTTCGCCGGTGAGGCGATGCACCGCTGCCTCGACGGTCATGAAGGGACGGCCGACCTTTTGGGCATCGTAGACACGTCGTAGTAGTCGTAAGCCGAAGTTGTAGAACGCCATGTTGCGCAAATGCGCTCCGGCGTCGGAGAACCCGAGTTGGACACCGTTGTCCTGGGCGAACTTGTCCAGAATCTCCGGTCGGTGGTTCGAGATGGTTGTGCGCCAACGCACTTTCGTGCCGTGTTCGAGGACCAGATCCAGGAATGCATCGACAGGGTGGAGGCCGCCTCGTTCGACGCCGACCTGCCCGAAGCTCTTGCCGACAAGGGATTCGTCGGGGCAGGAAACGATTTCGGCGTCGAAGAAGTCGCGGTGCCAGACTTTGACGCCGAATTTTTGATCGTAGTCCTTGCGGAACTGTCGACGGTACTTCTCGCTCTGCATCAGGACGTTGCGTTCCATCTCGTCGGTCAGATGCAGTGCTGCAGCGCCGGATCCGAACTCCTCGAAGACAACCAGGTCGATGCCGTCGGCATATACCTCGAAGGGAACCGGTAGGTGCTGCCAGCGCAGGTCGCCGCCGAGTCGATTGACCAAGTGTGCCAGTGGGCCGAGGATCACCACGGCCAACTTGTTGGACTTGATGTCGGCCGCCGAAAGCATGCTCGTCTTGAGTCGCTTACGCCAGATACCCGCACTGGAGAACGCCATCGCTCCGGTACTCACCGGGTTGGAGAGGTCAGGTCCAGCCTGAAATACCCGTCCCCGACGGCGGAGAATCGCATTGAGTCGACGTCGTTCCTTCGTGGTTGCATACGTCGACGGCAGTGTGCGTGAGCGGCAGGTTTCGCCGTCGAGTTTGTCGAACAACAATTGCTGACTGGACATCCCAACGAATCCGGCGTCAAGCGCCTCGGTCAATTGTGCTTCCATCGACGCGAGTTCGGAGTCTGTGGGGTGCACATCCTTCCGCGTTGCACGGTCCAATCCCATCTCCGCGGCTCGCATGTCGGAGTGCCCGATGAATGCTGCGACGTTGGGTCCCAACGGAAGTGACTCGAGCGCCGCGATGTACTCACGCGCGGAGTTCCAGGTCTTGGCCCGCGTGAGTGCATCGACAACGTGCTTGCGCGGAATCGCCTCGACTCTGCCGAAAAGATCGCCGGCGTCCGACGGGCTGGCGTGAATGGTGGACAGGGAACACGATCCGACAAAGATCGACGTGACTCCGTGTCTGAGAGATTCGCTGAGCGCCGGCCCTTCGAGGATTTCGACGTCGTAGTGAGTGTGGATGTCCACGATGCCCGGGATGACCCATTTGCGCCGCGCGTCGATGACACGGGGACAGCCGGTTTCGTCGAGTGGATCGAGCGAGATGGCGGTGACCAACCCGCCTCGGATGCCCAGATTGCGGACAGCTGGTTTCGCCCCGGTGCCGTCGAACCACAGACCGTTGTTGATCACGGCGTCATAGGTCATGAGATAGCCACCTTTGCGCGGATGGTTTTCCCGGTTGCATTGCGGGGCAGAGGAGTTGTGCTCAGTTTCCACTTCACCGGCACCTTGAAGTAGGCGAGCCTTTCGGCGACATAGTCGCGTAGTTCTTCTTCGGTCGCCGCTCCCTCGTTGCGAAGAACGACAACGGCCGCCACTTCCTGGCCGAGGTCTGTCGAATCAATCCCGATCACAGCGCATTCGAGGACTGCGGGATGCTCGTCGATGGTCTGCTCGATTTCGACGGGGTAGACGTTTTCGCCGCCGCGCAGGATCAGGTCGGACCGGCGGCCTGTCAGGCGGAGTCGGCCGTCTTCGAGAACTCCGAAGTCGCCGGTTCGGAGCCACCGATCAGGACCGATAGCGGCAGCCGTCGCGGTCTCGTCGTTCCAGTATCCCAACATCACATAGGGGCTTCGCGCACAGATTTCACCCTCCTCCCCGTCGGGGACTGCACTCCCGAAGGGGTCTCGGACCTCCACGCTCACACCGATGATCGGCCGGCCGAGAGTTCCGGGGAACGCGGCAAGTTCCGGTGGCGTGGCAACCGAAATGCCAGTAGAGGATTCGGTGAGCCCGTAGCTGTCTACCAAGGTGTGCTGCGCAAAAGGCAGGCGTGCGCGCAGGCGTTCCTGCAAGGCCGGGGACGACGGCGCTGACGCCAATGCAAAGGCGCTCAGTGAGCTCAGGTCGTACTTCTCGATATCGCCGTGTTCGAGGAGTCGGGTTGCCATGGTGGGGACCACCGCCCAGTTGGTGACCTTCTCGCGTTCGACGAGGGAAAGGACCTCGTCGACGTCGAAGGCGCCCTGGTGGATGACCACGGCCCCGCCCGTTGCGAGTCGTGGGATCGCCAGGTTATGCAGGCTTGCAATGTGAAACAGCGGTGCGGTCAGCAGATACCGCAAGTCGCTTGGTCTGCCATCGCTGGGTTTTCCGGTGAACGCCGCAGCGACGCGATCGCTGTAGCGGTGGTAGTCGATGACGGCCAACACGTTTCGGTGAGTGTGAACTGCCCCCTTCGGGCGCCCACTGGTTCCGCTCGTATACAGGATCACAGCCGGATCATCCTCGTCGACCGTGGTTCGGGGGAGTGGCGATCCCGAGTACTTCTCCATCAGAGCCGGTAGATCTTCCTCCATCGTGAGCACGGGAACATCGGTGTTCAGCTCGGAAAGAACTTGTGCGCGTTTTGCGTCGGCGATCACGACAGTAGGAGTGGTGTGATCGATGCCGTACTGCACCTCACGCGCCACCCACCACGAGTTGAACCCTACTGCGATCGCACCCAGCGCCTGAGCCGCCCAGAAGGTCATCACCCATTCCGGCGTATTGGCGGCGAGGATGCCCACCCGATCACCCTTGCGGACGCCGTACCGCTCGCGCAGTGCCGTGGCCAATGCTGCTACGGCCTCGCCGTGCTCGAGGTAGCTGAAGCGTCGGTCCTTGGCCACCAGGTAGTCGCGTGATCCGTAGTCGAAGGATGCAGCGAGCACGTCGCCGAGTGCCTTGTCACGGTTCTTCATGACGGGCATCGAGCTGCCGAGTACATCCTCGACTTGCATCTCGAAAGGACCACCGGGGCCGGTCAGCCCAGCCATGACGGACGCGATGAATGCTTGTGTATCAGCGGAAGTGGTCACTTGAAGCGCCTTTCGAAGATTAGGGTACGAGCACTGCGCGTCCGGTGACCTTGCCGTGTTGGAGACGGTCGAGTGCGTCGCGGGCATCAGCGAGGTCGAAGCGGGCTACTTCTACCGTTACCAGACCGGCCTGTGCCAGGGCGATGGAATCGACGAGGTCGTTTCTGGTGCCGCCATAGGACTTCCGGATCGATGCGCCCCACGGCCAGCCCGGTCCACCGGCAGCTTCGGCGGTGATCCCGGGGTTTCCGCCTCCGAGACCCACCATGCGATACGCGCCGTTCGGCGCAACCGCTTGAACGGACATCTGAGCAGTTGCATCGACACCGACGAAGTCGAAGATGACTTCTGCGCCTCTGGCCGAGGTGAGGTCGAGGATCTGCTGCGCGGTGTCCGGTCCCGATTCGAGCGTGATGTCGGCGCCGCAGCGTTTGGCGAGATCGAGTTGATCCTGTCCGACGTCGACAGCGATGATGCGCACGGCACTGATCGCCCGAAGTATCTGTACTGCAACGTGACCGAGTCCGCCGATGCCGATCACCACCGCGGTGGCACCGGGTTGCAGATGTTCGCGGGCGCCGCGAATGGCGTGGTAGCTCGTCAGGGCCGCATCGGCGAGTGGTGCTGCCTGCAGGAAGTCCAGGTCTCCGATGGGAACGAACGAGCGGGCCGGAATTTTCACGTACTCGGCCATACCGCCTTCGGGACCGAGCCCGGGACAGGGTGGCATCGCGGTGCGTCCAGCGGCGAGGCACATGTTCTCGTTGCCGCTCATACATTCTCGGCACTGTCCACACGACCAGCACAGATAGACGACGCCGCGTTCGCCGACCGAGCGACCGTCGACGCCGGTCCCGACCGCTTCGATGGTGCCGGCGATCTCGTGGCCGATGGTCAGCGGCTCTTCGCGCATCTTGTACGGAAAGTGCAGGAGATGGAGATCGGAGTGGCAGATTCCCGCTGCACCAACCCGAATCAGTAGTTCCGACGGACCGATCTCGGGGACCGGCACGTCGTTGATCTCGAGGAGACCAGGCCCCATGAGCTGAGCTGCCTTCATGAGTTGACCTCGCTGGTCTCGGAGTTGTATGCGGCACTCAGATACGCGTTGCTGCGATCGGATCCGATCAGACCCGGCGCCATCTTGTTCATGACGTAGGCGAAGGTCATCCGACGGTCCAGATCGTTGACCAGCATCGAGCCGCCGATTCCCGCCCACCAGCAGGCGCGTCCGTCGGGAACCAGGGGTGCGGTATCCGGGTGTGGCAGTCCGTAGCCGATGCCGAACTTGAGTGGAGTCATGATCCCGAGGTCGATACCGTCGGCTTGGATCTCGAAGATCAGGTCGATGGTGCTCTGCGAGAGCAACTTCTGGCCGTCGAGCACACCACCGTTCGAGATCAAGGATTGGACCCGAGCGATGGAACGGGCGTTGCCATGACCGTTGACTCCGCCGATTTCAGCTTCCCGCCAGGGCGCGGTGTTGACCTCGGGATAGTCGAGCAATGGGCAGGTCAGGGTCTTGATGAAGATGCTGTCCTGGTCGAGAGTAGACAGGTCGAATTCCAATGCGGGCGGCGGAACCAGAGTGGCGATTCGGCCGAAGTGTTCTGCGGACGTGCCGATGTGGAAGTCGGCGCCCAGTGGACCGGCGAGCTCTTCGGCAAAGAACCTGCCGAGAGTCCGCCCGTCGATGCGACGAATGACCTCACCGACGAGATGGCCGTAGTTGATCGCGTGATAGCCCGACGCCGTACCGGGGGTCCACCACGGCTTCTGCGTAGCGAGGCGGGTGGTGGACGCCTCGAGGTCGTAGATGTCCTTCAGTTCGATCGGGCGTTCCCAGCCGGAGACTCCGGACGTATGCGAGAGGAGGTGGCGAACTTCGATGTCTTCCTTGCCGTTTACCGCAAATTCGGGCCAGTAATGAGCGACCTTCTGGAACACATCCAATTGGCCGCGTTCGACCAGCATGAGCGCACACAGAGCTGTCATGGTCTTGGTGATGGAGAACGTGTTGACGATGGTGTCCGGACCCCAAGGAGCGGTACGGGATTCGTCGGCGTACCCGCCCCAGAGATCGACCACGGATTCTCCGGCGACGGTGATGGCGATGGACCCGCCGAGCTCTTCGCCGGATTCGAGTTGAGCCTCGAAGGCGGTGCGGACGGCGTCGAACTCGTTGTTGCAGTGACCGTTCACCGTGCTCATGCGCGATCCGCCTTCTCGAGTTCGTGTGCTGCTGCACGAGCCGCAACAGGGAGCTTGTTTCCGGAGGCCGCTGCGCGCTTGGTGCCCTTGGCGATTTCCCTGTTCATGTTGCGGACGTAGGGATCGAACTCGAGTTGGATGGTGTGTCGCGGTGACTTGTAATAGGGAGCGAGGAAGTACGCCTCGTCGGCCTTGGTGATCTCCTGCATCTCACTGGCGGACGGCAGTTGGTATTTACCGGTGAGGTAGGCCGCGACGAGCTTGCTCTGCTGCTCGGCGAAGTTGACGAGCGTCGGCATGGGCTGCGCCAGTCCCATGAAGAAGAGGTTGTCGATTCCGGGTTTCATCATTCGTTTGAAGAGCGGGAATCGGTTGTCTTTGTCCGGCAGAAGATTCGGATCGCTGAAGAAGGGGAAGCTGATGTTGTAGCCGGTGGCGCAGATGACCACGTCGACGTCCTCGGTAGTGCCGTCCGCGAAGTGAACCTGCTTTCCGTCGAGTTTGCTGATCGCAGGCTTGAAGGTTATGTCGCCGGACCCGGCGCGTCCCAGGAACTCGCCGCTGGCCGACGGGTGGGCCTCGAACGGACGGTGGTCTGGCTTGGGTAGTCCGTAGCCCTCCATGGTTCCCAGGTTCTTGCCGAGGAATCGACGACTCAGGAACAGGCGCAGACCCCGAGGCATCCAGGGCGGGGTGATCAGTTTGTCTCCCGGCACGCCGCCCAGGTATTTCGGCAACACCCACACGCCGCGGCGCGCCGAGACGATGAGCTTGTCGGCGAGGTATCTCTGGCCCAGTTCGGAAGCAATGTCCAAGCCGGAGTTGCCCATTCCGACCACGACAACCTTCTTGCCGCGCATGTCGATCGGATCGAACGGGTCGTTGTAGCTGTGGCTGTGCATCAGCACGCCGTCGAACTCACCCGGGTAGTCGGGGATGTTGGGATCCCAGTGATGTCCGTTGCAGACCATCAGGACGTCGTAGGTGCGAACTTCGCCGTCGGAGCGCGTGATGGTCCACAGTCCGTTTGTATCACGTTCTGCTGCAACAACACTGGTGTTGAAGATGATCGACTCACGCAGGCCGAAGTGCTCGACGTAGTCCTTGAAATATTGGAAGAGTTCGGAGTGGTGGGGGAAATCGGGAAGGTCGGCGGAGACCGGGAAGTCCTCGAATGCCAAGCGCCACTTCGACGTGTCGATATGCAGGCTCTGGTAGCAGGCCGACATTCCGTTGGGGTTCTTGTAGTACCAGTTTCCGCCGACCTCGTCGGACGCTTCGTAGCAGTCGAAGGGTATTCCGAATTCCTTCATTCGCTTGGCCGTCGTGATTCCGGTGGGCCCGGCGCCGATGATGCACACGCTCGGCAAGGGGGAGGGGCTCATTCGCCATCGCTTTCTGTTCTGTCTCGGGCGTGCGAGAAGAAGAATCGAAGCCCGAGAAGTGACTTGAGTCATAGTGCGCCATTCGCTGACGATGTGTCAATGAATGACGCAATGTTTTTTGATGACGGTGAGTCGGTGATTTGCCAGGAGGTCGAAATGCGAGCAAGGTGGGCGACGTGAGCACGACTACCGATGGCCCGAAGAACAGGCGGGGAACCCTTCGCGACGAGCAGAAACGCGCGACGCGGGCCAAACTCGTGGACGCCGCACGCACCCTGTTCGAAGAGCGGGGATATGCGGCAGTCACGGTCGACGACATCGCCTCGGTCGTCGGATGCAGTAGAGCCACGTTCTACGTGCATTTCGCCAGCAAGGTGGAGATGCTCAGGACGATCGGCGCGGCCGGGATGGCGGCGAGTGCGTTCGCTTTCTACATCGATCTCGATCGAGTCCTCGACACGAACTCTCGCGTGGAGTTCACCGCATGGCTGGAACGTGCCTTCGACTGGTTCGACGAGAACAAGCGCCTGCTGCCGGCGTGGGACGAGGCCGTTGCACTCGAACCGGAGTTCCGCGAGACAGCTCGGGACGGTATGACCGAACTACCGAACGCCATGCCCAAGTATCTGGGCCGGTGGCCGGTGGAACAGCACGACGAGGCGAGGTTGCGCGTCGAACTGCTCGTGAGTCAGCTGGAGCGATTCTTCACACGCTGGGCCGTGCAGGGGACGATCGACGTGACACGGGTTCAAGCGGCCGAGGTTCTGACCGATATATGGTTCCCGGCCCTGTCGCCGGAATCGAAGGGGGCCGGCGAACGGTAGGTGTGAATCCGACGGCGGGTCACGAGTCGATGAGACCTTCGGCCGCGCCCCGCCAACCGCGGCGCTGGTAAGCCCGCGGCGACATGCCGTGGGCAGCGATGAAGACCTTGGTGAAGCCGGAGGCGTGCGCGTAGCCGAGTCGGCGGGCAGTCTCTCCGGCCGAGAGACCCTCCTCGAGATGAGCACGGGCGAGGGTCATACGTAATTGGGCACGCCAGCGTGGGTAGCTCTGGCCGGTGGCCTCAGTGAAGCCTTGGTGGAGCAAGTTCTCGTCGACGCCGAGTCGAGAGCTCCACTCCGACAGCGTGCGCGAATCGGTGGGGTCGGCCCGAAGCGCGCCAAGGATCGTCTCGACTGGATCGCTCTTACGACTGCCGTGTGGACGAGCCGCCGCAGAGCTGCGGACCAGCCTCGAGATCCGCGCCGGGTCGTGGATCTCGGGGCGCAGGTGGGTGTAATTCGCGACCACCGTGTGCAACAGATACCTCTCCGCTTCGCGCGCGAAGTGCAGCACACGTGGCGGCGGTGCGGCGACCGGAGAGGCGCCCGGCTGGGACCCGAGGGGAAGTAGTAGAGAGCCTTCCGCGATTTCGACACTGTTGCGAACTCCCGCTGGAAGCCACATCGCGTCGCCCCGCCTCAGATTCCACGTTCGGTCGCCGAAAGTAACCCGGGCGGAGCCTCGATAGATCCAGACGACGACGTGAAAGTCGTTGACCCTAGCCCATGTTCCGCTTGCGGGGATCGTCGGCGGTATCGGTGCCGAGCGTGGTTGGGTGCCTTCCTCGGACAACAGCGCGACGCTCTGTGCCAATGTTTCGTTCTCATGGATCGGCGCCGAACCTCGGTGTGCACGTGCGTAGGCGCTTGGTGTCATGCCGGTGTGTTCACGGAAGGCGCGGGTGAATCCCGCGGGCGTCGCGAATCCGACCTGTCCAGCCGTCCAACCGATTTCGCGTCCGGCGTCCAGGTAGGCGGTTGCTGCCGCGATCCGGGCCGAGGTACGCCAACGCACGAAAGACAATCCAGTCTCCTCGGTGAATCGGCGCTGCAGGGTGCGGACACCGATCTTGAGTTGCCGGGCAAACTGGGAAAGTTCGGTGTCGTCGGCTGGTGTCCGAAGAAGTGTGCGAGCGATCTCGAGGGTTTCGGCCGAGCGAGGCAATCGCGGCGGGGAGTACGGGACCGAAGCGCCCGACTCTTTGGCATGGGCTCCCGCGACCAGCTCGAGCAGCCCGGCACCCACGGCCGTCCCACCGCGCAGAAATCCCAAGTTGTGTGCGAACTGGTGGACGAGCCAGTCCTGCCAGGCGGGCGGGATCTCGAAGTCGATGATTCGGTTCAACGTGGGAGGCAGGTCGGCAGCGGGCATCGGGATGGGAAATGCGACCGCCTCCGGGTCCACTCGAATGCTGTACGCGATTCCCGCCGGTACCCACACTGCGGCCCCCGCGGGCACGTTGCGGACGCGATCGCCGATCTGCAGTTCTGCGCGTCCGGTGTGTACCCAGAACAGCAGCGGCTCGCGTTCATTCGCAATCGAGGCGAGTCGAGCGGCAGGGATTTCGGGGACTTCTCCCGCAGAGAACACCAACCGTGGTCCCACGATGCCCCCAATGTAGATGCCTTCTCGCACAGGCGACCGATGAGTGTAAGAAGTCGGCACGCACGGATAACCCTATCCGATTAGGGCAGGCTAGCTTTAATTACTGGCCGTCTCGCCGTGATCGAACGTGGGCCGAACCCCCGTCTGTGCGCTTCCGAGGAGTCTTTCCGTGCCCCGAAACACCCGTCCGACAACGGCGTACCCCGTCACCTTGCGTGAACTCGAGGTATGTCGGGTGGCAGACGTGACGCCGGGCATGAGGAGAGTAACGCTCACCGGCACCCAGCTCGAATCCTTTACCAACGCCGACGGTCACGTCGAGCCTGCCTTCACCAGCACGGGCTTCGATGACGACATTCGGTTGCTGTTCGCCTACCCTGGCGAAACCGACCCCGTCCTACCGGTGATGGTCGACGGCAGTGTGACTTTCGCTGCGGGGCGACGCCCACTTGCCCGCGCCTACACCGTGCGTCGCTACGATCCGCGAAAAAGGGAACTCGAGGTCGATTTCGTCGTTCACGGCAGTGGAGTGGCTACCGCCTGGGCACGCGGCGCCGGTCCGGGCGACCGAATGCACATCGCGGGTCCCTCTGTATCGCAGGGACTTCCGGAGGATTGCGAGCATCTGCTGGTCGTCGGTGACGAGACGGCACTACCTGCGATCGCGCGTCTGCTCGAAGGATTGCCCGCCGATACCAGGGGGCAGGTGTTCGTCGAAATTGCGAACTCAGCTCACATTCAATCGGTGCGCGAGTTGCCCGGGGTGAGTGTCACGTGGTTGCCTCGCGAGGGGGCCGAGCCCGGCACCACTTCTTTGTTACTCGACGCGGTCACTGCCGCCGAATGGTGTGACGCACGCGTATTCGCTTGGCTTGCAGGCGAACAGGCGACGGTTCGCTCGCTTCGTCGGTACCTCATTCGTGATCGAGGAATTGCGAAGACCGACATCGACTCCACCGGCTACTGGAAACGCGGCGAGGCCGTACGTGCAGATTCCTGACCTGGCTCCATCGCTCACCCGACATCTGTACTCAGTAAGACCGACAGCGCTCGATAACACCGAAAGGCAGAAATGACAGTCCTGCGCACCAGACGATCACGGATCACCGGTCTGATCGGGACCGCGCTCGCCGCAGCGCTCCTCGTAACCGGGTGCTCGGCCCCGGCCGAAGACTCGAAAACGGCATCCTCCCCCAATTCGGAAGGAAGTGCCCTTCCCGCGGCGGAAGGAACGACCACCTACCCGCTCACCCTGGAATCGCCCTACGGTACACGCGTTCTCGAGAAGCGACCGGAGCGTATCGCCGCGATCGTGCCCAATGCCGTCGACACGGAAATGCTCCTCGCCCTCGGCGTCAAACCGGTCCTCTCCTCGTCGATGGTCAAGGAATCGGCTTCCCAGTCGTACTTGTTGCCTTACGACGCAGAGGATCTTGACACTTTCGAGTTCGCGATGGGCGGAACACTTCCCGTCGAGGCCATCGCCGCGAGCGAGCCTGATCTCATCGTTGCCGTCGGCTGGGCTGACGGCCTGGGTGGTTTGTCCATGGGCGACTACTACGAGCGTTTGTCCTCCATCGCACCGGTGGTGACGAGTCCCGACACGAAATCGCGGATGCTCGTACCGTGGAAGGAATCGATTCGCCTACTCGGCGAGACCCTCGACCTCTCGAAGGCGGCCGAAAAGATCGTGGCCGACCATGACCGGTATTTCGCGAACGTGCGCCAGGAGAACCCGGAACTCGCGGGCTTGACTGCAACCTGGGCGATCTTCTACGGAACCGGCAATGGGCTGCAGTATCTTTCAGCACCCGGTTCGGCTCCGGCAACATTCCTGGGTGAGCTCGGCTTCGCCGAGAACCCGCGCGCAAAGGAATTCGTCACCCAGAGCACCGTCGGCGAGGAACTTCTCGAGAACATCGATGCGGACTTCCTGCTGATCGGCCGCAGCGCTGCCGGCAGCGAAGAGGATTTCGACAAGCTGACCGATGGAAAGCTCTTCCAGGCGCTGGGAGCTGTGTCATCCGGGCATTGGGTCGCTCTGCCTCCTCGTACCGCCGACGGTGGGGACGTGCTGTGGGCGATCACGAGTGGTGGTCCGATTGGAACGATGTGGGCGGCTGAGCATGTCGTTCCGCTCATCAGCGAGAAGCTGTAGGCGGACAACTGGAGAAAGGAAAGCGCTCACCCGTCGTCACATGATTGTGTGGCGGCGGGTTGTCCGTACAGCAAGAACCCCGGGTTTCGGGGTTGCCTATGGCACGAAAAAGGTTGCGAAACCTGGAGTGACCGGTCCGGCGGCAGGCAATATGGTGACCGCAACTTGCCCGGCCCCGGTCTGCAGGGTGGTCTCACCCGGGGTTCCTTGGTTGTCGCCCGAAAGCCGACCGGTGCCGGAGGTCCCTGTCGAGAGGTTCAGCCAGCGCGCTTCGGTCGACAGCATGCATCCCCACCGGGCGTCTGGGGCGCCGGTGATCGTCACCGTGCCAGGTTGTTCGCCGACTACCGCCACGCAGCGGACAGGAGGCGCGTCGAAGCTGCCATTGGGGTTCCCGAACGGTGCCGGGTTGATTTGGAACGGAACTGTGACTGCCGCGGAGGCGATGGCTGCGGGTGCCAGAACCGAAACGGCAACGACGGATGCGCAGGCGGTCAATCGGCGTACGAGACTCATCACGGTAACCTCCGGTAATCGAAGACGGTGTGGTGCTCATACTGTACTCGGAGTGCAATTGCCGCAAGGGGATCCACGTTTCAGGTCAGTGACGGTTTGCGAATCACCGATTGCACTACTGTCGGTAGAATCGTTGTCCTGCAGCGAGTATCGGTAAACGAGCCCTTTAATGCGCGGCGAACTGCCCTATCTCATTGGGCTCCACCGAAAGTACTAACTTTTCATGCTTCGGCTGGCCGGCAGGTGGTGTAGCTCGAGCAACTTGGTGCCGCTCGCGAGACGGGTTGAATGTCTCTACAGTGGAGGCGATGGATGCGAATGGTGTACTCCCTTCGCTAGAAGCTGAACGCCCGCAGGTGTTCTCGCAACTTCTGCTGCTTCACATCTACGTGCGGTTGACACGGCGCGGGCTGCTGTGTGACGTTGGGAGGTCGAGCGTCGACTGGTCGAATATTTTCGACAGCAGTGGATTTCGTTGGACGGAATCGCGAAGGTCAGGCCTGTCGACACCGGGTTGGTCGTCTAGGGGCACGTTCGGACTCGGCGACCTCTGGTCCGGAGGTAAGGGTGGGTGTCAAAATCACGCTTCGCATACCAAGCAAATGCTTGATCGTTAGAGTGTGGACATCCAAACGCCCGACAAAAGCTCGATTTCGAAGGAGTTCGTATGGTTGCACCCCAGGCCTATGTAGTCGATGCAGTCCGCACTCCGGTGGGTAAACGGAACGGCTCGCTCGCCGGGGAACACCCGGCGGACATGGGAGCCCATGTCATCACCTCGATTCTCGACCGCACCCAACTGGACCCCATGGCTGTCGACGACGTGATCTTCGGTTGTGTCGACGCTATCGGGCCGCAATCGGGCAACATCGCCCGTACCGCCTGGCTTGCAGCAGGCTTACCGCTGGATATCCCGGGAACGACAGTCGACAGACAATGCGGATCTTCACAGCAAGCCATCCACTTCGCAGCACAAGCAGTCATGAGTGGGACCCAAGATGTGGTGCTTGTCGGCGGTGTGCAGAACATGTCTGCGATTCCTATCTCGGCGGCGATGCGTGCCGGCAACGAATACGGATTCGACACACCCTTCAGTAAGTCACGGGGGTGGGCTGCTCGATTCGGCGAGGCCGAAATCTCACAGTTCGTCGGTGCCGACCTGATTGCCAAGAAGTGGGGTATCAGCCGTGAGGACATGGAGGAATGGGCACTGCAATCGCATCAGCGTGCCCGTGCTGCCATCGCCGACGGGCGATTCGAGCGTGAGACCGTGTCACTGGGTCACTGCGTCGTTGACGAATGCCCACGAGAGACATCCTTGGAGCAGATGGCTGCATTGCCCGCGCTGAGGGAAGGCTCGCTACTGACAGCTGCCGTGGCCTCGCAGATCTGTGACGGCGCGTCAGCGGCCTTGATCGTCTCCGAGAAGGCGCTCGAGGTTCATGGATTGAAGCCGAGGGCGCGTATTCATCATATGAGCGTGCGCGGCGACGATCCGATGCTGCAACTGTCGGCACCCATACCAGCGACCAAGTTTGCGCTCGCGAAGTCAGGCATGTCGATCGGCCAGATGGATACCGTAGAGATGAACGAGGCATTCGCTTCGGTAGTTCTGAGCTGGCTGATCGAGACGGGTGCAGATCCCTCCCGAGTAAACCCCAACGGTGGTGGAATCGCATTGGGTCACCCTCTTGGAGCCACCGGAACCAAGCTGTTCGCCACGATGCTGCACGAGCTGGAACGCATTGACGGACGGTATGGACTCCAAACCATGTGTGAGGGTGGCGGAACCGCGAACGTCACTGTCATCGAGCGGCTGAGCTGAAAGGAAGAATCGGGCGGCATTGGAGCCGCTCTGTTGCAGCGCTCCTTCGGGTGCACCGTGCCCAGCCGGAGTGTCGCGGCGCGGTGTGCGACGATCCGAGTGTGGGAGAACAGGCGGATCGTCTTGCTCGTGGTGAGTGGTATCTCGATGATGACGAGCTGCGTCAGCGTCGGCTCGAGTGTTGGCGTCGACTCGACTCGTTCAATGGGGCTGCGGCGGACGACGATGCTGTCCGCGCGCAGGCTCTCGGCAGCCTTCTGGGTGAGGTTGGTGAGGGAGCTTTGGTGGTGCCGCGGTTCCAATGCAGCTACGGACACAACATTCGGCTTGGAGCCAACGCATTCGTCAACGCGAACGGGTTCTTCATGGATGATGCGCTGATCACGATCGGCGCGGACGTGAGGATCGGGCCTGGAGCCCAACTGATGACAGCGTTGCACCCTGTCGATGATCATCGACGGCGTCGCGAGGGGTGGGAGCGAGCAGCTCCGATCGTCATCGGCGATAACACGTGGCTCGGCGCCTCCGTCACCGTCGGTGCGGGAGTCTCGATCGGCCATAACGCCGTGATCGGTGCTGGAAGTGTTGTCTTGCAAGACATTCCCGATCATGTCGTTGCTGCTGGATCGCCGGCAAGGGTTATCCGTCGTACACCTGCCGAAGTAGAGGGACTGCAACGCGAGCACTAGGGCATGCGATGTCAGAGCGTGATCGTGCGGGTCGGCTCCCAGATGGAGGGGTCGCGGTGGGTGACGACGAAGACGGTGGCCGCCAATTCCTGCACAGCGCCGGCGATGCGCCGCTCGGTCCCCTCGTCGAGAGCCGAAGTGGCCTCGTCGAGCACAAGCACGGGTGCGTTTTTGAGGAAGGCGCGAGCGATCGCCACTCGCTGACGTTCGCCACCGGAGAGAGCGGACCCTTGGTGTCCGACGTCCTGATGAATGCCGAGCGTCGAGCGGTCGAGAACGGCGCCGAGAGCAGCGCGCCTGGCGGCGTCCGCGATCTCGGTTTCGGTAGCCCCAGGTCTTCCCAGTCCGATGTTTTCCCCGAGGGTGCCGGAGAACACGAGTGGATCCTGCGGCACATAGCCGATGTGCGCGGCCAGGTCGTCGTAGGGCAAGTCGCGCAATGAAACTCCGCCCAGAGTGACGCTGCCTTCGTCCGGGTCGTCGAAGCGCATGAGCAGCCCGAGAAGTGTGCTCTTCCCGGTACCGGAGCGTCCCGCTACGAGCACGCGATCACCAGCGGGGATCTCCGCGTTGATGCCGCGCAGAACCGGAGCGTGGTCCACTCCGACGACCTTGATGTCGGTTCCTGCCGGGCGACCTGCGTCTTGGGGTTCAGGCTCGGGCAGCGCGGGAGCCGATGTCGCGGTGCGGTAGTCGCGAACCGTCGCGCGCAGTTCATTGACTCCGATTCCGGCCAGCGCGAGTTCGTCGAGCGGGGCGGCGGCGCGGGCGGTGAGGACGACGAGCGCGAGAGCGGCTGCAGGATCGTCGAATCCGGTGGCGGCGAGGAAGATTACTGCACCTGCCAGCGGCACGATCGTTGCGATCGCCGAGATGAATTTCGCTGGCGCCGCGGCGAGATTGGTCCGTGCAAGCGCGGTTTCCTGATCCCGCCAGCTTCGCTCGATCCGTTCGACGGAACGAGTGGGACCCGCTGCTGTACGCAGTAATTCGAGATGGTCGGTGAGCTCGAGAGTTGACTGCGTCGCAGCGAGTTCGGCCTCGTGCCGGCGCTCGTCCGCTCGGCTGAGAGCGCGTTGGGCCAGCGTCTGAGCTGCGAGCGACCCTGCGAGAAGTCCCCCGACGAGCAGCATGACGCCGGGTCCCGCGACGACCGCGATTCCAGGAAGCAGGAGCAGCGGGATCAGCGGTGCAACGAGGAAGGTCTGAAGTTGGTGTGCGGGAACACTCATCAGCGACGGGATCCCGCGCCCGGCGACGGTGGCGAGCAGAGCCCGGTTGTCGTCGGTGAACCAGGACAGCTTCGCGCGGGCGAAGGCATCCCCGAGCGCGTCGTAGAGATCGCCGACGAGTCGAGCCCCGGTGAAATATCCGCCCCGCGAGACCAGGACGGTCACGAACAGGGCGATTGCGGCCGTGGCCAGGACGAGAACCGGCGGCCGGTGATCGGCGATCGAGAGCGCGAGAGTGGTGTACGCGATCGCCTCGAGGACCGCGACGGACACCCAACCGAGTCCGATGGTGATCAAGCGTCGACGGGCTGCAGTGGTGCTGTTCATTGTTCGGCTCCAGTCAGGGCAGCATCGGATGCGATGAGACTCCGGAGGTCGAGTCGATCGTCCGCATCGTCTGCAAGAGCAGGGTCGTGGGTGACGATCACGATCGTCTTTCCTTCGTCGTATGCGAGATGTCGTAGTTCTTTCAACAGTTCGGCCGCTGTCCGATCGTCGAGTGCACTGGTCGGCTCGTCGAGCAGCAGTACTGTTGCGGGCGAAAGGAATACCCGAGCAAGCCCGACTCTCTGACGTTCTCCGCCGGAGAGTGAAGCGGCATCGGCATCGAGGCTGACGTCGATCCGTGCCCGGCGAAGCGCTGCGGCGTATTCCGCGTCTGTTGCGTCGGGGGCGGCCAGCACGATGTTCTCGCGTACCGTGGCAGGCAATACGTCTGCGCCCTGAGGCGTGAGCAGAATGGACCGTGGCCGCAGGTTCTCGTCGATCGTGTCGACGCGCTGGCCCGCGTAGCGGACGGTACCCAGTTCCGGGATTTCGAAGCCGGCCAGTGCTTTCAGGAGCGTCGACTTGCCCGCTCCACTCGGTCCCGTGATCGCAGTGATTGCGGACGGGCGGAATGCATGCGTGACGCCGTCGATGACTCTGCGGTCCGCGATCGTGACAGTCAGGCCGAGGATCTCCAGTCGATCGGAGGGACTCGCGGCCGGAACGGTTGATGCTTCACCAGCCGGGAGGGTGGCTTCCTCCAGCGCTGCGGCGAGTCGGACTGCAGCAGAGCGTCCAGCCGCGACGTAGTCGAGGCCGTGCCCGAGCCGCAGGGCCGGTGTCACGATTGCGAGACTGAAGAGAATGGTGGCGGCCAACGTCGTTGCATCCCAGCGAAATCCGACGGCATAGGCGATCGCAAACGTTGCCGTCGCCTGCATGAGGGCAACGGCGACGGCCGCAGGGGTCGCCACGAGTCGAACGCGCTCCTGCATTCCCCGAGTGAACCGTGCTGTCGATTCTGCATAGTCAGCGGCAGCACCGGTCTGCGCGCCGTAGATCCGGCAGACGCGGATGCCGCGGGCATAGTCGTCCACGGCGGTCACGATGTCGCCCATGACATCCGCACGTTCAGCGCTGTAGCGCGCAGCCATTCGAGGGATCACGATCAGATAGAACAGTGCTGCCACGATGCCGGGAGCCAGAGCGAGAAGCGCCACCGGGCCGGCTGAGACGGCCAGCGCCGCGACCGTGACCGCCGGGACCACCACGAGCGTCGCGAACTCGGCCGGTAGGTGCGCAGTCATATGGTGCAGCGCCGAGATGTCGTCGGAGACGAGCCTTCTCAGCGCGTCCCCGCTGTAGCGGGACAGCGTGCTTGCCGGCAACCGGACGAGGTGGGCAGCGAACTGGCGCCTGAGCCTGGCCTCGAACAGCGCCTCGGCGTGGTGCGAGAGCCACGACGACGTGGCGGCGAGCGTGACGCCGACGAGCCAGAGCCCGCATGCCCATCCGGCCCAACTCATGGACGGTTCACCGATGAGTTGCACGACGCACCAGAGCGCTCCGAGCATCGCGACCCCCGACGCAGCCGCCGCGACCACCCCGGCGGTCAATGCAGGCAGCGCTGGCCGCAAGGCCGGGACCAGCGACGGTTCGACGAGAGGGCGGGGCATGGATAACTCCTTGAATCAGCGTCAGGGTGCGGGCACGACAAGTGACCGAAACCTGAGGTTAGGCTTCGGTTGCCCCTGATGGTTATCGCAGTACGCCGATTTCTTACACTCGATTGGCAGCCGTCGGCGTCAGGATGCGGCCGAAATGGAAGTCAACACGTCTTCCCACATGTCCATGACTGCGGGTTCGGCCGGACCTGTTTGGGTGAAGACTGCCACGCATTTTCGGCGGAAGTCGTACATCTCGATCGAGCTGGTCAGTCCGTGAACTCCGTGCGTGCGGGTCAGCCAGCACTCCGCGACGCCGTTCAGGTCGATCATCGTCCGGCAGGTGTCCGAGGCTAGAGTCAGCGTTCCGCCGAACATGGCTGCCGCACCGAGATCACCGCGATGAATCTGCAGGCAGCCGTTCCCGGCGACAACAGTCGTGACGGGCAGTTGTTGGTACGACAGGTGCTCCATCCCGGCAGCCATGAGGTGAGGATCGATTCTCCGGTAGCCGAGGGCGCCCAGAGCGACCAAACCGTTGCGGCGTTCGCTGCCCCTGTCCGCGAGGATGAAGTCGAGTTGTGTCAGCTGATCGGCTTCGGCCCAGAATGCGGGCGTATTCGACGTCTGGATGGGAGGGTTCGCTTCCCTCGAAGCGTCGGCCGCGTTTCGTATCGCGTCGAAGGCGAGACGATCCGAGGCCGGGGTCAAATAGGTGGTGTGCGAACTCGATCCGTGAGTGTCGAACATCCGGAGCGTCGGCGGAAGGTGCTGCTCTGCATCAGTGGTCACCACCGAACCGAGGGTGGAAGGGTTCAAACGCAGAGAGACGAGTCCTGGCGTGCAGACCAGCGGATCACCGGGAACGGTGGGAACGGCGTACTTTCCCGAGTCGTTGACAGCCACTGGCCCCGCAACGGTGATCGCGACGACATCGCCCAAGAGGGACAACATTTCGCCGACTACCCCGGGTACCGTGTCGATCAGTCCACCGCGGAATCCTGGACGCGCAAGCAGCGCGTCCAGGTCCGACATGCGCGCCACAGCTGCGCAACGGCATTCACCACGGTGGGGACACATCTCAGTAGACATCCCGTAGGTACCGCTTCGATCGTTTGAGGTTGTTGACGTAGTCCTCGGCGGCATCCGCATCCAACCCGCCGTGCTCGGCGACCACCTCGTGCAATGCGTCGTCGACGTCCTTCGCCATCCGGGTAGCGTCGCCGCAGACGTACACGTGCGCGCCCTTCTCGAGCCAGGCGAACAACTCTCGGCCCTGCTCGCGCATACGTGTCTGGACGTAGATCTTCTCGGACTGATCACGAGAGAAGGCGAGGTCGAGACGCGTCAGGACACCGTCACGGGTCAGGCCGCTGAGCTCGTCCTCGTAGATGAAATCGCTCGACTGATGCTGATCGCCGAAGAAGAGCCAATTCTGCCCCGACGCGTTCCGCGCCCGACGCTCGTGCAGGAAAGCGCGGAAGGGTGCGATGCCGGTTCCGGGTCCGATCATCACGACGGGAGCAGCATCATCGGCGGGCAGGCGGAACGAATTGTTCTTGGAGACAAAAACTCCGACCCGGTCTCCCTCGCCAACCCTGTCCGCAAGATACGTGGAGCAGACGCCACCGCGATCCCGCTCGCCCGAGCGGTAGCGCACACTCGCAACCGTCAGATGCACGGTGCCGTCGTGGGCCAGCGGGCTGGACGAGATCGAGTAGACCCGATGCTGAAGAGGGCGCAGAAGACCAAGCAACTCTTCGGGATTCAGGCGAACGCTGGTGCCCAGCTGCAGAAGATCGAGCACATCTTTGCCCCACAGCCACGCGTCGAGCGCTTCCCGATCTTCGGTGTCGAGAATATGCTGCAGTTTGGCGTCTCCGCTGCGTCGGGCGATGTCGTCGATCAGATCGCGAGAGGGAATCGAGATCTCGTAATCGCTGGTCAACACCTGGTCCAACGGCACGGACGAGCCGTCCTTCGCCGTGACGACGCAATCGCCGCTCACCCCGAGTTGACGGATGATGGCGTCGACGAGAGCGGGGTCGTTGATCGGGCGGATTCCCAATCCGTCTCCGGCCTCGTAGTCCAGACCATCCTCGCCGAGCGCAAAGGTGAAGTGGCGGACTTCCTTGGCGGAGCCCTCACCGGACAACAGTCGATTGGCGAGAACAGTTGCAGGATAGGGGTTCTTGCGCGTCCATTGGGATTTGGTCTTCAGCGAATTGGATGCAACCGGCGCCACCGCAGCGCCTGTGTCGCCGCCCGGACCGGCATCACCGTCCACAGCGGCCACCGCAGCGACGGCACGAACGATCCACTCGGCCGCGTCATCCTCGTAGTCGACGTCGCAATCGGTACGGTCGACAACGCGGGTCCCGCCGAGCGCTTCGAAGCGAGCGTCGATGTTCTTGCCGGACTGGCAGTAGCCGTCGTAGCTGGTGTCACCGAGTGCAAGCACGCCGAAGTAGAGACCGTCCAATCTGGGGGCGCTCTCGGATTCGACTGCGTCCCAGAACAGTTGCGCGTTGTCAGGCATCTCGCCCTCGCCGTAGGTCGAGGTGATCACGAGTACCCGGCGCATGGCGGAAAGTGCGTTGATATCCACGGTGTCAAGACCCGCGACAAGTGGTTCGAGACCGTGGGCACGAGCAGCAGCGGCCGCGTCTACGGCCACGGACTCCGCGTTGCCGGTCTGGCTTCCGAAGAGGATGTGCACTGCTGCCCCGGCAGTTCTTTCCACAGTTGCTGTTGCAGTTGCTGTTGCAGTACCGGTTTGACCGGGCATGACGGTTCGTGAGTGAAGACCGGCCAGGAATCCGGAAAGCCATGCTCGCTGGTCGCCGGTGAACGGTGCGTATTCGGGAATGTACGGAATTTCCATGATTTGAAGCTCACCTACGTTCGGGGGGAGAGAGGTCAGGACACCAGGTCGGGGATCGCACGTGAAGCGAACAACTCGTCGAAGTTCGGCAGGGATCCGAGTTTGTCCCGGTTCTTGTTGTCTTGAAAAAGAATCCACCCGTACGTCGCCGGGCTGTCCATCGCCAGCACGTTGCGCAGACTCAACGCCTGCTTGTAGTCGTCGACCCGCTTGGCTGCAATCAGCGCGGCCAACTGTTCGTCGTCGTAGTCGGCCAGAATCTCTTTCGAGTACTTCACCAGGTGCTGGACGAGGGCGAAGTCCTCGGTCAGCACCAGATTGCGAGCTGCCTTCTGAACTGCTGGATCGTCGGGTCCCGACGCATTCGGGGTGCGGGCCGCGGCGAGTTGTTGGGCGAAGTGAAGCACGGTGTACTCGCTGAGGAGTGCGTACATCGTTGCGGTATCGGTTTCTCCGTAACCGGGGACTGCGCCGCCGAGTGCGGGACGCTCGTCTCGTACCGCGAGTTTGAAGGTGCGTACCTGCCGCGCCGCGATGGCGGAAGCCAACTCATCGAGAAGTTCTTTGTGCGTTTTGGCGGCAAGGATGGCGTCGCTGTCCTGGTAGAGCATCAGCGCCTTGGGCATCGCGTAGACAAACGAGTGCTGTTCGACTTCCCAGTTCTCGAGCAATCGGGTTCCGAGCGCGGATCCCGTTGCTTCCACATGCAGTTCGAGAAGGAGTTGCACTGCGTGGTTGTGGACGGCGGCAAGAGGGTCGGTCGCAGCGGTGATCGACCCCAACAGCACGGAATCGGTGCTCGCTCGCAGTGCAAGCTCGCCGCGAGGGTCGTACTGGTAGAAGAACCCACCACTCATGCCGTTGCCGACGCCTTTACCGAACTCGCCGAGATTCAGGACAGCACCGTTTGTCATGTACTCCCCGGCGAAGTCGCCGACGCCTTCGACGACAGCGCTGGCTCCGGAGTTGCGAACCGCAAAGCGATCGCCTGCTTCACCTTCGACGAACACTCGCCCACCGGTGGCGCCGAAGAGAGCGAAGTTGCCGATCAACACGTTTCCGCCGGCGTCACTGGAGCCGCCGCCAGGGCTGCACACGGCGATCACGCCGCCGCTCATGCTCTTTCCCACGCCGTCGTTGCATGTCCCGGTGTGCTCCAGGTGCATGCCGTCGTTGCAGAATGCGCCGAACGACAGGCCCGCAGATCCGGTCGTCAGGACGCGTACGCTGCCCGGAGCGAAGTACCGTCGCCCACGTTCGTCGGTCAGCACTCCCGGAGCGAGAAGCCCGGCCGCTCCGTAGTTGAGTTCGCGTTCGAGGTCGACCGCCAACTGCCCGCCGACGCTCTTGTTCCGGTTCCCCAGGTGCAGTGCACCTTCGGCGAATTCGGGTCCGGACAAGGTGACCGAGGCCTCGCCACGGTCGAAGAGTGCCGTGCGAACCTCGTCCATGATCTTCTCGTCGAGCGCGTACTCACGCTCGAGGTACACGGGATTGTCGACGGTGTTGTCCGGCGCCGACGCGAACATCGCGCCCAGGTTCAGATTGCCGACGATGGACGGGTGATCGATCAGATGCAGGAGGTCGGTTCGTCCTCGCGCCTCCTGGAGGGATCGTATTCCCAGATTTGCCAACAGTTCCCGAGTTTCATGAGCGACGTTGAGAAGGTACTGCGCCATGGCACGGGGATCGCCGTCGAACAGTTCCGGGTTGGTGGTCAGGCCTGCGGGGCACTTGATGTTGCAGTTCTTGGCCATGACGCAGCCCATCATCATCAGCGCCGATGTGCCGAACTCGAAGCTGTCTGCGCCGAGTAGTGCCGAGGTGATGATGTCGCTGCCGGTCTGATGTGCGCCCGAGCATCGAAGAACGACCTTCTGACGAAGACCGTTGGCGCACAGAGCTTGATGGACCTCTGCGATACCGACCTCGGCCGCGCGGCCCGCGTACTTGAGGCTGGTCACGGAAGCGGCGCCGGTGCCACCGGTGTTTCCGGCGACGTTGATGACGTCAGCGCCGGCCTTGGCGACTCCGACGGCGATGGTGCCGATACCTTCCGAGGACACCAACTTCACGATCACCCGAATGCGCGCTGCCTTGCAGTCGTGGATGAGCTGAGCGAGGTCCTCGATGGAGTACGTGTCATGGTGAGGCGGCGGTGAAACCAGTTCGACACCGGGGGTTCCACCGCGGGCCGCAGCGATGTCGACGGTGACCTTGGCTGCCGGAAGCTGGCCGCCCTCACCGGGTTTTGCACCTTGGCCGAGTTTGATCTCGATCTCTTCGAGCATCGGGTCGGCGAGGTATCCCGCCCAGATTCCGAATCGACCGGATGCAAACTGCTTGATACGCGATGCTCGAATTGTGTTGTAACGGGACAGGTGTTCACCACCTTCACCGCTGTTGGACATCGCGCCGACCATGTTCGTGCCATGCGCGACGGCTTCGTGTGCCGGAGCATTGAGCGCACCGTGGCTCATGGCTCCCGACGCCAACTTCGGAGTGATGTCGCTGGCGCTCTGCACCTCGGAAAGAGGAACACCTGCCGGTGCGACCCGCAACTTGGACAGGAACTGTGCCCCGATACCGGTTGCCTTCAGAACCAGATCCGGTGCGGTGGCTTCGATGGAGATATCGCCCGAGAAGATAGCGGTGAGAGCGTTTCCGAGTGCTACCCGGCGTGCGGCGTCGTCGGCCAGTGGTCCGTCCAGGCGAAGTGTGTACCCGCGGTCTGCGGCGGATTCACACTGGATTCCACGCATCACGATCGTCGTATTGCCGTGTACCGAGAATCGGCTGATCTGCTCGGCGAACTCGGCTGTCGTCACCGCAAACGTGACATCGCCGGGAACGGAGATGACGTCGCGCAGCGCGGCGGGACGACGCGATCGTTCCGCAGCCATGACAATAGAAAAGTCCCGGTACCCGGCGGTGATGTCGAAGTCGTCGATCTGTTCGGTGGTCAACCGGTCGAAGCTCGTCGCCCGGTATGCCCCGGCGTCGAGGCGGAAGGCGTCGTCGAGTCGTCCGAGGGGAAGGAGACGCAGAGCCTCGAATTGTTCTGTTCCCGAGGGGCTGTCGAACGCGATTTTCTCCTCGGTGAGTTCGACGTACTTGCGGACTGCGGTGGTACCGAACGAATGCCCTGCGCCGTCAGCGCGCTCCTTGAACAGACCGAGCAGTGGCAGGTCCTTCTCACCCCCGACTTCGCTCGCCCGCTCGTGCCACTGCTTCGAGGTCGCCGCGACGGTGTCGAAACCGACGCCGCCGACCGGGGATTTCATGTTGGGGAACCACTGACTCAGAACAGGGTCGGACGTATCGAGGAAGTTGGGTTCGAAGAATTCTCCGCCGATGTAGCTCTCGACGGTGCACAGACCGACGCGTCCCATCGTCTTCATGAGCGACTTCTCGGCGGCCTTCGCGAAGCGCCGGAACGCGGCGTCCGGGTCGGCCCCGAACTTCTCCTCGGCGCGAAGTTGCACAGACAACGGGTAGACGGCCGAAGCGCCGAAGCCGAGTGCGGCCGCAACGTGGTGCGAGGACTCGATCTGGCCGCTCTCCACGATGAGAGAGACACGCAGTCGCAGGCCTGCGTCGATGAGTCGCTGGTTCAGTGCTCCGACGACCATGATCGCGGGAAGTGTTGCACGCTCGTGAGATACGTGACGGTCGGTCAGGACTGCGATCCCGCCCTGTTCAGCTGCGAAGGCCACAACAGCGTCGCCGAGTGCGGTCATCGCGTCGACCATCGCTTGCGCGTCACCCCCGGCGGGGTAGAGCATTTCGAAGCGGCGGTGCGGTGTGTGGTTCTGTTCGCGGATCTTGAGCATGTCCAGATGCCCGAGGATCGGCGACGCGATGACGATCTGTTTTCCCTCTCCGGCAGTCGTCTTCGCGCCCAACGCGACCCGGAGAGTCATACCGTCCGCTTCACGGATGCTGTCGAGCGGAGGGTTGGTTACCTGGGCGAATCGCTGTGAGAAGTAGCGTGCCACACCGCCTTCGCGATCGCTGAACGCGTTGATGGCGTTGCCGTAGCCCATGGCGGAGACCTTCTCGGCTCCGTGTGTGAGCATCGGATCCATCAGGAATTTGAAGCTCTCCTGATCCAGGGAGTACGCCATGTAGCGCTGATGAACCTCGAAGGTTCCGTTGTAGCGCGTCGGTGAGCTCACCTTCTCCGCAGGTACGGAGGCAATGTCCTCGATCAGGATTCGTGACTGCTCCACCAGAGACTGGTAATCACGCTGTGCAGCAATCTTTTCCAGGGCATCGCGGGCAGTGTAGGTGTGGCGATCTCGATGATCGAAGTAGAGCATTCCGCCGGCTTCGACGCGGCCACGGTGAATCACCGTCTCGGGTGGGAACGCGATCTGTCCGGCTTCGGAGAATGCGCACACGTAGTCGTGGGTCTCGATCGTGCGTAGTGGACGCAGGCCGAGGCGATCGAGGCGTGCACCGATGATGGTGCCGTCGCCGAAGACCAGCGCTGCCGGTCCGTCGTTTTTCTCCTCGTACAGCGAGAAGTACTCGAACATCGCCCGCACCGCAGGGGAGAGGGTGGTGTCGTTTTCCCAGGCAGGCGGCATCATCGAGACCACAGCCGTCACCAGGTCGACACTGTCCTCGATGACGCGAGCTTCCAGGGTCTGATCCAGTCGGCAACTGTCGGACTGGCCGGGCGGACGGACGATCGCACGTCGTTTCGCACTGGCGACGGCAGCTTCGGAGAGCCGATTCTTCTTGTCCGTGTTCAGTTCTCCGTTGTGAGCCATGAACCGGAACGGCTGCGCCATCGTCGGATGAGGGTCCGTGTTGGTCGAGAACCGCGTGTGGAAGTACATCGTGTGTACGGCGTGATCGGGGTCGACCAGGTCGCGGAAGTACGGGATCACTTCGTCGGAGTTCAAGCGGCCCTTGAGAACCTGCGTTCTCGCGCTGAGCGAGAGTGGGTACAACCCGCGCAGCGCAGGCGTGTTGTACGCGATGGCTTCGATGGCGAGCAGCGCCTCGTGCACGAGGCGATCGACTACCGCGGGCTCGGGACGCGGAGTGGGGACCTCGAAGATCCACTGCCTGATCGGAAGCTGATGCGCGATCGCGGCCGGCCGAATCGACGAGTTGTCGACCGGGATGTCGCGCACTGCGAGGGTGGTGAAGCCTCTGTCGAGAAGTTCGCGTTCCACCAGAGTCGCTGCACGAGCATGCTGGGCGTCGTCGTCGGGAAGGAAGAAGTTGCCGACGCAGAAGCGGCCGGCACGGAGGTCGGAGCGCCCGGTGACCTTGCGGAAGAACCGGAGGGAGAGGTCCACCGAGACGCCGCCACCGTCGCCGACACCCTCGGAGGACATACCGCCGCGGTGCGGGACCGAGCAGAGTGCTTCGCGGCCCTTGATCAGGACATCGTGGGTCTGCACGCCGTCCTTGCGCGTGATGAACCCGACCCCGCAACTGCTCTTGTCATCTGCGGGGTCGTACAAACCGACGATGGACGTGCTCACTGCAGCAACCTTCTCCCTGTCCTGGTTGCCCGGAGATTGTTCGACCGGGCAGATACGACGGCATGTATTCCGTCAGGGCAGGGCGTCGCTGCTTCGATGAAGCGGCACCCGAATGGGATCAGACTACTGAGTAGAGGCTTACCTTAGTCAAGTCTGCTGGGTGTGACTTGGATCTGAGCAGGTCAGAGGGTTGCTTTGTAGGCGAGGGCGTAAGCGATCTTGCCCGGCTTGTCGTCTGTGTACGGCTTCGAGAGCTTTGCGAACTCGCCCTTGGACTCCGCTTTGCCATCGTTCCAGGCCGGCAGGACGCCAAGATCGGTGGCAGTGAATCCGCTGTCGACGACCGCATCGCCCGCCAACGCGGTCTGCGCTTTGGTCACCGACTTCACCGTACTCAGGTAGCTGGAGAGATCATCGCGATTCCAGTTGGTGAGGTCGACGGGCGCGGTGTCGCGGACCCACGCGCCCCAGTAGAACTCCTGGAACGGGATCGAGCCTGCGGCGAATCCGATGTCGCGGGAGAAATACATCAGGCTGCGGTACTTGTCGTCGGCGAAGTTCGCCAGGCCGACGCTTTTCGGCAGGGACTGGACCGGCACCTGGTTTCCGTCGACGTCACGCGACCAGACCCACTTGTTCTTTTCCATCTCCGTCCAGAAGGCGCCTTCGGTCAGTCCGCTGAGGTTGCCGAGAACTCGGAGTCGCACGTGCAGGTCAGGACCTCCGTCGGCCGTCTCGATGAAGGACGTGAGGGTGTGGTGACCGTCGGTCAGGTAGAGATCGCCGCGGGGGCCGACGACCACGGTCTTCATGGGCGCGATGCTCTCGGCGGTTTCCTGACCCACCGGGATCTGGCAGGTGAAGGACGACGGGTCCTTCAGTGTCGACGCCGCAGTAGCGGTCGCGGCCTGGATCTGGCCGTTCGCCTCGCACCAGTCGTCGAACTTCTTGTTGATCGTGTCTTTTCCGAGCGTGTAGCGCCCGAGCTTGTAGTACACCTCGTCGTAGCCGAGGGAAGGTTGTGTCGCGTGAACGTCGCCGATGCGAACGTCCAGAAGGTCACCTTCCTTGGCGCACAGGTACTCCGAGCCGCCGGCGGAGCCTGAGAACGAACCGGTGGAGATGCCGCCACACGCGAGGGGAGCGGCGACGGCGGGTGTGCCCGCCAATGTTCCGGCGCCGAGCAGTGCCAGTGTTGTGAGTGCCGAGATGGCGGAACGACGCATGTGGGGATCTCTCCTGAGGGTGGGTTCGCACGTGAGGAAGCTTGCGTCACAATCGCTCAGGGTGGTTTCGGACTTACTGACAACAGACGTCCGCGCGGTGGCTACCACGTGAATTCACGTCGTAGCCACCGCGCGGTGAGCCGGTTGGTTGATCAGCTCTTGTAGTTGTAGAAGCCCTCGCCGACAGCGACGCCGAGCTTGCCCTCGTCGATGTAGTTCTTCTTGATGTAGTCGGCGAATTCGCGCTGCTTCTCGCCGCCCTGGGAGGAAATGTTGTAGACGGTGGTCAACCCGACGACGTCCATGATCTGGAAGGGACCGAACGGGGCTCCGGTGCCGATACGCCAAGTCTTGTCGACCATGTCGGGATCGGCGATGCCGTCGATCAGCAGATCGGATGCTGCATTGAGGAGCGGGACCAGTAGCGAGTTGAGTACGTAGCCCGCCTTCTCCTTCTTGAGCTCGATCGGCACCATGCCGATGTTCTTCGCGAACTCGACGACCTCGCGGTACACGGCGGGGTCGGTGGACTCGGTGCCCATCACCTCGGCAGTGTTGTTGACCCACACGTGATTTGCGAAGTGCAGTGCGAGGAACTTCTCGGGTCGACCGGTGAACTCCTTGAGGTCGCTCGGGAGAAGCGTCGACGAGTTGGTTGCGAACACCGTGTGCTCAGGAGCTACCGTGGCAAGCTTCTCGTAGGTGTCGCGCTTGATGGCGATGTCCTCGGGAATTGCCTCGATGACAAGATCGGCCTTGGCGACGGCTTCGGCGAGATCGTACGAGTACGTAATACGTTGCAGTGCTTCGTCGGCCTTGCCTTCCTTGGCGCCCTCGACGTTCTCGGCCTTGTAGGCCGCGGCCAACGAGTCGAACCGAGCCTTGGCCTTCTCGATGACCTCGGCGTTGATGTCGTACGCGACGACGTCGAAGCCGTGATAGGCGCTCTGATAGGCGATCTGTGAGCCGAGGACTCCGGTACCCAGAACGGTGATCTGCTTCAATTCAGTCATTTTCGATCCTCAATCCTATTCGGTGGGTAGTCCGGCAAGCGTCAATCGGACCTGTGCTGCAACGATGTTCGTGAGTTCGTCAGCCGTGATCCGGTCCAATGCCGCGCGGGCTATTTCGAAGTGCAGCACGTTGGAAATCGTTCGCGCTGCAGTGGTGGTTCGTGTGGTGTGGTGGGGGTGACCCTCGTGCAGGATTTGTGCAATCCGCGTTTGCAGGCGTTGCGAGAGCTCCAGGCCTTCGGCCCGGAAGCATTCGCTGGGCTCGCCGAACAACACCTCGCGTTGGTAGATGCCGGTGTTCTCGTCGTTTCGGCGACTTGCGATCAGCAGGGGTGAAACCAGCTCGAGCACACGAGCTTCTGTGTCCGTCGACTTGGCCTCACGCTCTTCTCCCAGTTCGATCTGCTTACGGTACTCCGCGTTGTACACCATGAGCAGCAGCTCGGCTTTGCTTGCGGCGTAACGAAAGAGGGTTCCGCCGGCTACATCGGCGCGGTCGGCAATCTCTTGAGTGGTGACCGCGCTGTAGCCCTTTTCCGCGAACAGTTCGGCCGCGGCGTCGAAGATGCGTGTCTGCTTTTCGAGCTTGTTGCGTTCGCGACGGCCCAGCCCTTGGTCCGGCTTCGTCATCCCGCTCACCTCGTCTCATTTCGGATCACGCTCATAAATGAGTCTACTCCGAAATTACGGGAGGATGACGTCTCCTCCGTCACATCACCGCAGTCCGCTGACCCAACCGGCAAACACGTCGGCGAACACGTCGGCTTCGCATGCGTGCACCGATTGGGGGTAGGCGCATTCGGGGTATCCGGCGACGACGGCGGCGAGTTCGACGTTGCAACACTGCGCCAAGAGACCGCGCAGGAGATCTGCAGCCGACCAACCGGCAACGGATACCGCCGGGATTCCCTCTTCCTCGTACACCTTCAGCAGATCGTCATGCCTCCAGGACAATTCCTCGGCCACCAGTGCATCGGGGTTGAAAGACATGGCGCGGTCGAGTGATCCGCGCAGAAGTGAGTGTGGATCGTCCTCGCCGCGCAGCCTGGTCGCGAGGTCGGCCGGTGCCTTCTGCATGACGAACATCCAGGGTTTGCCGTCGGGAAAGACTCCGCCGAAGCCTGCCACGTTGAAGGGGAGGTGGCTACTGAGAAAATCGGTCTCCACGTCGACGTGCTGATCGTCTCCCAGGTGAATGAAGTGACCGGAAGCGATCTCCTCTCCGGTTGCCGGTTCGGCCCACGTGTTGTTCCACAGGTCGGTCATCCGACTGCCGTCGGGAAAATCGAGAACCTCGAAGAGGAAACCCATGTCGTCACCACTCTCCGTCGAAGTGGGTGGTTACTCCACCGGTGAGTCGAGAAACTGTTTGCGCCGAGGTCGCGAGGACGACTCGGCTTGTCTCGAAGGTCATCTCGTCGCGTTCGGTGTCCTCCGATTCGGGATCCTCGGCGAGTGAGAAGTCGAGTTCCACCTCTCGATCGGTGCTGGAACAGACCGAGATCATCAGTCCGAGTCGTTCGTCGGTGAACGCCGGCAGAGATTTCTCGGGATGAAAGTCTGCGGCCGCGTGAAAGAAGAACGCCGCCAGTCGTTCGACAAATCCTTCGTCGGTGTGTCTGCTGAGATACTGATTGAATCGATCGGGGCTGAGCAGGCCCACGTCGAAAACGAGTGTGGGTACGTCGGATTCGAAGACAGCGGCAGGAACCGCATGACTGCGAAGGAAGACCGCGGCGCCGCCGTACCCCGGCAACCTGAACCCGTCACGCATCTGGTGTACTCCCGTCGCAGAGGTGTCCTGTCCACGCTAGGCCATAGCCCGCACGCGTGCTGCTTACCGGACACGTCGGTTGATGGAAGAATTACCGCCTATGAGCGCTGTCCTGTACCCGGCCGTCGAACCATACGAGTCGGGGTTGTTGGAAGTGTCGGATGGTCAGAGCCTCTACTGGGAGACCGTCGGGAATCCGGCCGGCATCCCGGTTCTCTATCTCCACGGTGGCCCTGGTTCCGGATGCACTGTCGGTGCCAGGCGTTTTTTCGATCCCGAAACCTTTCGCGCAGTTCTGTTCGATCAACGAGGCTGTGGGCGCAGCCTTCCTCTCGCGAGTGGCCCGGACGTCGATCTCACCGTGAACACGACGGCGCACATCCTCGACGACATCGAGCGTCTTCGTGAACATCTCGGTATCGAACGATGGCTCGTTTCCGGCCTTTCGTGGGGCGTCAGTTTGGGTCTGGTGTACGCCCAAGCGTTTCCCGGGCGGGTGATCGCGATGGCATTGGGCGCGGTCACCGGCGGGACGAGACTCGAAATCGAGTGGATCACCCGTGCCATGGGCAGAATATTTCCGCGTGAATGGGAGGAGTTCGTCGCGCCGCTTCCGGTGGAAGAGCGTGACGGAAACCTCCCCGCGGCCTACGCGCGACTGCTCGCCGATCCGGATCCTGTTGTGCGGGAAAACGCTGCGTTGCAGTGGTGCCGTTGGGAAGACGTGCATGTGTCGCTGATGCCGGGGTGGACTCCGAGTGTTCGATACCAGAATCCCGACTTCCGCCGAGTGATGACCAGGCTGGTCACGCACTACTGGGCCAACGATTGTTTCCTGGCGCCGAATCAGATCCTGGACGGCATGGACCGTCTTGCCGAGATTCCCGCGATTCTCGTGCACGGACTGTATGACATTTCCGGGCCACTCGACACTGCCTGGGCGATCCACCAGCGGTGGCCGGGCAGTGAATTGGTGGTACTCGACGGCGCCGGGCATGGCGGCGGTGGATTCAACGAGGCAATCGTGGAAGCGCTGAATTCACTGGCTCATTCGGTCTGATCGAGTGCTCCGGCGTGGGCCGCGGCGAGCGCGCCGGCAGCAGCACGATCGGCAACCGACCGGTCGACGGGTAGATCGGCGACCAACAGGCGATAGTAGATGGGCGCGGCTACGGCCGCCAGAAGATCAGCGGCTGAGACCTTCTCGGAGATCTCCCCGCGTTCGACTGCTCGGCGGACCACGATGTCTGCCAGTTCGTAACGTGCGGAGTAGAACTCGCGCTTGACTCTCGCCACCTCGGGTGTGCGGACTGCGTCCGAGAACAGTGCGGCCACCAATGCGCCGCCCGACTCGCTGGTCACCAGTGCGACTATCGATCTGGCCATCTCGCGCAGGTCGGATTCGATGGAGCCGGTGTCCGGGATGGGAACGGTGGTTGCCGATATTTCGACGGCCGCGTCGGCTACGAGTTGAGACAAGGTGCTCCATCGCCGGTAGATCGTGGTCTTGTGGACTCCGGAACGGGCGGCTATGTCCTCGATGGTCATCGCCGCGAATCCGCGTTCGGACAGTTCGGCCGCGGTGGCCGCCAGAACTGCCTCGCGCACCCTGGCGCTGCGCCCTCCGGGCCGTTGTGGTGTCGAGGTCATGGGCCAACCTTATCGCAACAAGGTGTTGTGTTAGTTGTGGCCGCATGGTTCACTGAGCTAATGCAACTTGTCGTTGCATTAGAGATGAATTGAGGGGTGTTTTCCCATGTCATACGAATTTTCTGTCGATCACCGAGGCCTCTTCGAAGAACGCACAGGTCAGTTTCTGAGCTTCGGGCTCCCCGTCTCGGATCTCGAGGAACTGCGCGCGTCCATCAACTCGACGTGGGCCGACGCGCCGGGTGGTTGGTCGTACGAATGGTCCGCGCTGGCAGCAAAGTACTCCGCCGACGGCAATCATTCACTCGCGGCGATGATCTACGGAATCGCCAAGTTCCCCGTCCTGGCCAACGAGTCGCGACGTCGGGCCCTGCAGAATCAGGTGGACGAATACGTCAAGGCAGCACCGGGATTCGGGCTCGAATTCGAGCGTCGAATCCTCTCCCTGCCTTACCGATCCGGCGAGATCGAGCTACCGGTACACATCCTCTCCGTGGACGGAAGGTACGAAGACGCACCCGTCCTGTTGCTCAGCGGCGGCGTCGACGGCTGGAAGATGGACATGCATCCGTTGGCCAGTGCGTTCGCGAAGAATGCCGGAGTGACGGTAGTTGCTTTCGATCAGCCGGGAACCGGTGAATCACCCATTCCTCTTGATGCTTTCGGCGACGAGGTGATCGACGGGCTCGTATCGACGGCTCGCGCTCTCGGCAACGGGCAGGTAGCGCACCTGGGAGTCTCCTTCGGTGGCAACTTCGCCGTGCGGTCGGGACTGACCGGCGCGGTCGATGCCGTGATCAACATCGGTGCACCGGTCAAGGGTGCGTTCGAGACCGCGAACGCGGAGCGCCTGGTCTACGGTATGGGCGACATCGTCGGAAACGCACTGGGTTTCGATGCGCCGGCAACCAAAGAGGCGCTGGTGCAGGGTCTCCTGGCCTTCGATCGCAGTGACTTGATGGCCGCCGACGACGGCCGGACCCCGATGCTTGTGGTCAACGGGGCCGACGACGTTCACATTCCGCTCTCGGACACGACACTCTTCGAAGAGCGTCCGAACACGCAGGTACACGTCATCCCGGATGCGGGGCACTGCGCAGTGACCAAGCTGCCCGAGTTGACGCCGATGATGATCGACTGGCTACGAGATGCCCTGTCAGGAACCGCTCCACGAACCGGTCGATGACCCGCCGCCGAAGCCGGCAAACCGATACGTCGCGAGAACGGCCTTGTGATCGGTCGGCCACGGCGTCGGCGAAGCGATGAAGTTGTCCTGGGAGTTCTCTTCCACTCTTTTGTTGTGCACGATCGTCTTTCGTGGACCGACGATTCCGACGGCCCCCAGCTTCAGGTCCGACGCGCGGTCGGCGAAGATGTAGTCGATCCGATCGCGTTCGTCTGCCTCGGGTGCCCAGGTGAGCTGTGAGGTGTCGACGTCGGGATTGTCGGACGGCCAGGTGAAGCCCGGGTGTGTGGCTGGGTTCGGGTACTTACTGCGGTATGCATCGACGAATCCGGCTCGGTCGAGCAGGCGGGTGGATTCCCACGGAATGACGACACCGTTGTGGTCGAACAGATTTCGCGTGCCGTCGGTCCAGTCCAGGGCTGACGGTTCGTTGAAATCGCCGCCGAGTATGACGGATCTGCCCTTGGCCAGTTCTTGTGCTGCATCGTCGATGAACGTCGAAATTGCCTTGGGGCGTCCCGAATTGACGTTCACGCGCTGAACCGTCTCGGGATCCGTGACGGGGCCGGACGGCATCTTGTTCCAGCCGAACTCGGAGAACTCGCCAGGCGTGGGAACGCCCGCGCCGTATCCGCGGGGTAGGTAGGTCGCGTAGGACGTGTACGCCAGATGAGCCGAGTACGCAGCGATTTGTTTGCCGTCGACCGTCACGACTGCCTTGATCATCGAGTTCAGCTCGGCTGTTTCCTCGATCGGAGACTTGGAGAGAATCCCCACGTCGGAGGACGCAGCTCCGTAGAACGTTGTTCCTGATTTGGCCAGCATGTCGGCCAATGCAGTTGTAGCAGTGCCGGCTTCCGACAGGAGAACAATCGACGCCTGGGTCGAGATGATCATGTCGGCGATCAGCTGCAAGCCACCGTTGATCTTGGTTCCGCCGTGCCAGGTATTGAGCGAGAGCACTTTGATTTCCTGCGCGGGACTCGCCCCCGCGACGGAAGTATTGGCACCCAATGTAAATGCGCTCGCGGTGACTGTGCCCGCGGCTACCGCCATCGCCTTGACCATTTGGCGGCGCGTCAATCCATTCATCAAATCCCGGCTCTCGTTGTTGTGTGCTCGAACCCCCGGAAGATGATTACCATCGCTACCTAAACGGACAGTTAACCAATTGCAAAATGGCAGATTTCCACAGAACGCCGTGCGGGCAATAGTCTTCTGATCGTGGTACTCAGTGAGCGTTTCCCCGGTAACAAGACCTTTGCGAAGGTTCGTGTCCTGCCGCCGGTGGTGAAACTGCTCCTGCTCTCGATGGTGCTGTTCAACATCGGGTTCTACCTGGTTGTCCCCTTTCTCGCGGTGCATCTTTCGGAGGATCTCGGATTCGCGGCCTGGGTTGTCGGCCTGGTCCTCGGGCTCCGGATGTTCAGCCAACAGGGCATGTTCTTCATCGGTGGAAGCCTCGCCGACAGGTTCGGCAAGCGCCCGATCATCCTGCTGGGCATAGCCGTTCGGGTGGTCGGTTTCCTGATGCTCGGACTGGCCGAGAGTATGGCCGCCGTCATCGTCGGCGTGCTTCTGGTCGGTTTTGCTGCCGCACTCTTCGCGCCCGCGGTGGAGTCGGCCAACGCGGAATACGGACGCGAACTCGAGTCCGCCGGAGTTATGCGTCGTACCGATCTGTTTGCGGTGGAACAGATGTGCAGCCGACTGGGAACCGTGATCGGCCCGGCGCTGGGTGCCGCACTGTTGATGTTTCCGTTCTCGTGGACGGCGTCGAGTGCGGCGTTGCTCTTCGCGATCATGTGGGTCGGGTTCTTCATCTGGTTCCCCCGGCCCGGTGATGCACACGAGGGTCAGGTTTCGACCTATACGCTGCGTGACGTCTGGCGAAGCGTGCTGACCAACAACAACTTTCTACTCTTCGCGACGCTCTGCAGTTTTCAATTGGTTGCGTACAGCCAGCTGTACCTGATGCTTCCGGAACAGCTCGAGCGCGGCATAGGTTCACAGTCGGCGCTGGGGTGGTTCTACGTGGGTGCAGCGGTCTTGGTGATCGTCGGGCAGGGGCCGACGGTCGCGGTCGCCCACCGCATCGGGCATCGACGCGCGATCACCTTCGGGCTCGTGCTCATTTCGGTGTCGTTCCTGGTTCCGCTGGTCACCGGCGTCAGCGCCGCGGCTTCGGCGCCGACCCAGATAGTCGGTCTTGCGGTGTGGATCGGGCTGCTGCACCTGGGACAGATGTTGATGGTGCCGCCGATGCGAGACACCATCGCGATCCTCGGTCGCGAAAGCAATCTGGGAGCGCACTTCGGCATGCTCAACACGATCGGCGGTCTGCTCGCGCTCCTGGGAACCGTGGGAGTCGGATTCGTATACGACCTCGTCGACAACGGCCACGCAGCGCCGGCGTCACCATGGGTGATCGTTGCGGTCTGCGTGGCCGTGTCGGCTGTGGTGTTGTGGGTGTGGTCCGGTCGAACGAAGGTTATCGACCCGCGATCGTCTGATTGATCTTTGCTACGAAATCTTCCAGCACGAACGGAATGGTGAGCGGATTGGGCATGGACACCGCGTCACTGACGATGGGGTCCAAGCTGATCAGGCCGCCGGTCTTGACCACGTTCAGATTGGTGAACGCCGGCTGCGTCTCCATCTCGGGACGAGCCTTCTCGTAGTTGTCGAAGAGCAGGTAGTCGCACTCGAGGAGGTCGTAGTTCTCGGCGGAGATCTCGTAGTTCAGTTTGCCCGCGAACCGATCCTTCAGTGCGGCAGGCGCCGTGAACCCCAGTTGCGTGAGCAGCTGAGCGCGCGCTGCCTCGGGGCTGAACGCTCGAAGATTCCCGTCACTCCAGCGAATGACGAGAGCTGCTGTCTTGCCCTCGAACTGGGGGTTCTCCGCGCGGGTACGAACGATGAGGTCCTCCACTTGCTGGACCTCCTGCCGTGCCTGCGCGGGAACACCCACAGCGGTACCGATGCGGGTCGTGACCTCCTGCCAGGGCAGAACCCAATCCGTCTGTTCGGCCGCGTGAAGCACCGTCGGCGCGATGGCGCTGAGCTGCTTGTACAGGTCCTCGTCGATCGCATTGTTGACGGCGATGATCAGGTCAGGCGCTGCGGCCACGATCGTTTCGATGTCGAAATCGGTGGTGGCGTTGGCCAACGGCGTCGGCTCGGCGCCTTGAACTGCCGAGTCGGCCCAGACGCCGATTCCGTCGTCGGTCGATCCCTTCCACACCGGGACCAGGACAGGTGTCAGCCCGAGGGAGAGCAGTACGTCTGCGTCGCCGATACCGACCGCGGCGATGCGGCTGGGTGCTTGCTCGACGGTGGTGGAACCGAACTGGTGGTCGATCGTCACCGGGAAGGCGTTGGCCTCGGCGTGACCACCTTCTGTGCCGGGAGTGGATTCGTCTTCCGCGCTGTCGCCGCAGGCAGCAAGGGCAAAACCTGCTGCCGTGGCGAAGGTGACGGACAGCATGGCACGGCGGCTCAACATGGGGTTCACAGCAACCTCGGGTTTCATGGTTATGGGACCCTAACCATAGTGGAGTGGTTGTGTCCGCAGTGTTTGTTAGTCTCCGCTCATGACGGCGGTTCTCGACTACACATCAGCAGGACCGTTCACCCGCGTCGACGGGGTGGATCTGCTCGCCATCGAGCCGCTCTCCGCCGATCCCGTGGACATTTGCCGGGTGGTCCCGTACCTGGTCGTTCAACCCGCCGATGCGCAGTCGCTGAATCTGACCACCGACCGATTCGACGAAAACCAGATCCGGCCGGCAAGTGTTCTGCTCGAAAGGCTGCTCTCGCTCGATCCCGCACCGGTGACCTCCGCGCGAGACCCCGACAAGCGGGTCGTCGGAACCTGTCGGCACTTTGCCGTTTTGAGTTGTGCGTTTCTGCGCTATCGCGGTTTTGCCGCGCGGGTCCGCTGTGGTTTTGCCACCTACTTTCAATCGGGACAGGGCGTCGACCACTGGATCACCGAGTACTGGGACGACGCCGGCAAGCGCTGGATCCGCATCGACTCGGAGATCCTCGGACAGAACGTGCTTCCTCACGCCCACGATCTACGGCCGGGAGAATTCCTCAGTGGCGGCGAGGCGTGGTTGGCGTATCGACGCGGAGAGATCGACGCCTCCCAGTTCGGGGTGTACGGAACCCAGAACTGGGGAGCCGCCGAGATCCGCGGCAACGCAGTGAAAGACCTTGCCGCGATGAACAAAGTCGAAACCCTGCCATGGGACGAGTGGGGCCGCATGACCGACGCCTACGACGGAAAAACCGGTGCGGAGTACGACGTACTGCTCGACGACATCGCCGACGTCTGCGCCACTGACGATCCCGTGGCCGTGCGAGCGTTGTACGAGCACGAGGATTTACGCGTGCCGGAGAAGCTGCTTACTTTCTGAGAGACTGGCCTGCATGAATCAGGAGCACCGCCAACTCGAGTACGGACTTCGATTCGACTGGGGCCTGCGCGGCGCCGAGGCGATCGCTGCGGGAGTCGATACCGCCGTTGTGATCGACGTCCTCTCGTTCACGACGACGCTGAGCGTCGCGGCCGACGCGGGAATCGACGTACTTCCCTATTCCTGGAACGACGAGAGTGCAGTCGACTACGCGCGTGATGCCGATGCGGTCCTGGCAGTACGACGAAGTGTGGCCAGGGAAGGGCAGATCAGTCTGTCTCCCAAGACGATTCGCGAGGCCGAGGCGCCGAGTCGGCTGGTACTGCCTTCGCCGAACGGGTCGACTATCGCGTTTGCGTTGGCGTCCCAGGTTGCGGTGTGTGTCGGCGCTTCGTTGAGGAACGCTTCCGCCGTCGCCGATTGGATTGTGCACGAGCATGGTCCGCGATCCCGAGTGGCCATTGTCGCTTCCGGGGAGAAGTGGCCCGGTGGAGAGTTGCGTCCTGCGGTTGAAGATCTGTGGGGCGCTGGTGCTGTCGTGGCCGCACTGACCGCGGCCGGCTGGGACGGCCACGTATCGCCCGAGGCGCGGATGGCGGCGGATGCCTGGGCGGCGGTGTCGGATTCGTACGAGGACCACCTGCGGGACTGTGCCTCAGGACGCGAATTGATTGTCCTCGGGTTTCCACACGACGTCGCCATCGCCTCGGAACTCGACGACAGCGACACCGTACCTGTTATCGAAGATCGTGTGTTTCGAGGTCAGCGCACCGGGCGTCGGTTGAACAAACTCCGCGCCCAGAGGTAGGAGAGGAGAGTGATCGCGACGCACCATCCGATCGCGAGGAGCGCGTTGTTCCCGATCGCTTCGCCGAGAAGCAGTCCTCGAAGGGTCTCGATGATCGGAGTGAACGGCTGATACTCGGCGAACCATCGCAACACGGTCGGCATCGAGTCGGTGGGGACGAATCCGCTTCCCAGGAACGGTAAGAGGATCAACACCATCGGGAGATTGCTTGCCGTCTCGACGCTCTTGCTGACGAGACCGAAGGCAACGGACAACCAGATCATGGCAATGGAGACCAGGACGAGGAGGGCAAACGTCGCGACCCACTCCACGAAGCCTGCCGTAGGCCGGAATCCGACGGCTATCGCCACGGCGATGACGACTACCAGGCTCACGATCGTCTGAAGGAGACTGCCGAGAACATGACCCGTCAGGACGGACGTACGCGTGATCGCCATCGTGCGGAATCGTGCAATGATCCCCGCGGTCATATCGGTTGCGACAGAGATGGCGGTACCCTGTGCCGCTGATGCCACAGTCATCAGAATGATCGCCGGTGCAACGTAGTTGACGTACTCGGCTCGGCCACCACCGCCTGGTCCGAGTCCGTTCCCGAGTGTCCCGCCGAGTACGTAGACGAACAGCAACAGAAAGACGACTGGCATCCCGACAAGCATCACCGTCATCGACGGATATCGAAGGATGTGTCGAATGCTGCGACGCAGCATGGTTTTCGAGTCCTGATAGGCAAGCGTCATGGTGGTCATCGCGCGTCGGTCCTTTCGGTGGCGGTCAGAGTCAGGAACACGTCGTCCAGGTCGGGTGTGTGCACCGAGAGTTCCTTGACGTCGATCGAGTGAGCGTCGAGTTGGTCGAGAAGAGAACGTAGTGAGCGGACACCCCCGTCGCTGGGGACCTGGAGGACATAGGCGGCATCGTCACGTGAAGACCCGTCGAAAACAGCAGCAGCAGAATCGAGTTGGTCTCGATCGAAGAAGTGAAGACGAATGTGGCCGCCAGGGATGCGTCGTTTGAGTTCCGCAGCAGTGCCTTGGGCGACTATCCGTCCCTGGTCGAGGACGGCGATGTGGTCTGCCAGCTGATCGGCTTCCTCGAGATACTGCGTCGTGAGGAAGATGGTGACACCGCCCTTGACCAACTCCCGGATGATCTGCCACATGGTGCGTCGACTCCGGGGATCGAGGCCGGTGGTGGGTTCGTCCAGGAAGATGATCTCCGGTCGTCCGATCAAGGTCATTGCCAGGTCGAGCCGTCGGCGCATTCCGCCCGAGTAGGTCGAGGCCAGCTTCTCCGCGGATTCGACCAGGTCGAACTTCTTCAGGAGTTCGTCAGTGCGCGTTCGGCGTTCATCCTTGCCGAGATGGTGAAGGTCGGCCATGAGGAGAAGGTTTTCCTCGCCGGACAGGTAGTCGTCGACCGCCGAGAACTGTCCGGTGACGCCGATGCGTGAACGCACCGCGTCGGGATCGTCGGAAGGGTTGTACCCGGCGATGCGAATGTCGCCGCCGTCGGCGGGAACGAGGGTCGAGAGGATTTCCACGATGGTGGTCTTGCCGGCGCCGTTGGGTCCGAGGAGCGCAAAGACGGTTCCGCGGTCGACGGAGATGTCGATTCCGTCCAGTACCGTCTTGTCGTCGTAGGCCTTCTTCAGGCCCGTCGCGGTGATGGCTGGTTTGCGGGACATCAGCGTTCCTTTCGCTAGATCTTCTTGTTGGATTCTTCTCGAGGCTCCGAACGTCGAATGACGATGTCGCCGTAGCTGGTTTGTGCCCGGACGTCCACTCGGCGTTCGGACGACGCCGGACCGTGTGTGGCATTCATCTGGTTGTCGACACGACCGAAGGATGTATGAGCGTCGAATCGCGCGGCCGTTCCGGATCGAACACCGATATGGATTCGTCCGGCGGCCGTCTTGGCGGATACGACTCCACTCTCGATGCTCTCGAAACGAATGTCGCCGTTGGCAGTTGCGGCGCTCGCGTCGGACTCTGCGTGTTCCACGGCGACGCTGCCGTTGGCGGTCTTGGCCTTCAGCGCGCCGGTGATCGTGCCGATGTTGATGTCGCCGTTGGAGTTCTTGACCTCCGCGTTGCCGTCGACGCGGCCGATGCGGATGCTTCCGGACCCGGTGCTCGTGTCGATGTCACCGGCGACGTGCTCGACGGTGATCGCCCCGGCCCCGGTGCTGACGTTGAGCGGTCCGGTGGTGTCCAGGGTGCAATCGCCGGCCGAGACCTTTACGCGTGAGCGGCCGAGGGTGCCGTCGGTACGCAGGCTGGCAACTGCGGCAGTACCTTCGAGTCCCGAGCCGGAGGGGAGCTGAACGGAGATGTCGACAGATCCGGTCTTCCCGAAAATTCCGAGGCCACGCTGTTTCGGAGTCTTGATCTGCAGCCGGCCAACTGCGAATTCGACGCGCGTTTGTTCGGCGACTCGAATGTCGACCTCGCGAGACGAGTTGCTGGGCAACACTTCCACGACAGTGTCGTTGCGGTCGCTCGCTGCGATCCGGATGTGTCCGACTGCTACGTCGAAGTTCAAGGTGATGGGGTCAGGTGTGCTGTATGTGGGCATGGTGATACTCCCGATGAGGTTGTCTCGGTTGATGAAAGGGGTCGAGCGAAAGTTGGATCCGGTGTCAGTGCACCCAGCCGGTGAAGCTCTCGGAACCTTGGGATGCGCGTTGTCGCGGAGAGCTTCTGTGTGTGCCGCCTTCCAGAGCCGTCGCGGCCGAGCGAACCAGCCACGCGTTGACGGAGATCCCGGCTTCCCGGGCCGCCGCCTCGATCCGGTCTTTGAGGTCTTGCCCCAGCCGCAGGTTGATTCGAGTCATCGAGGCGTCGTCGGACTCCGCGACGGGGCGCGGTGCCGGAGTCGGTTCCTCTTCGACGGGGGCCGGAGCCGGTTCACTGATGGCCGGTGCCACGACGAATTCGGGTTCGCGTCCCCGCAGGCGCAGGTCCACCGAGCCCGGTGCGAGGTCACGCGTGATCTCGGCAGCCGCTGCGGACAATGCGTCGAGGAGGGTGAGGCGCACTGCTGATTCCAACGGTGCGGTCAGACGATCGGCGAGTGCCTTTGCGTCTTCCCCGCCCGCTTCGGCCGCCACCGCGAGTTCGTGGCGAAGGTTGTCTACGTACGGTGTCAAGTCCATGGCACCACTATGGCACCACTTTGGTGCCATGACAATAGTTTGATGGCACATTCGTGTGGATTTGATGAGAAGTGGCAGGTCATCGAGGTGGTTTGCGGATCGATTCTCGGCAGACTGGCACACTTGTAAGGGTGAGTCCTGCCGAAACCAAACGTCGCCGCCGTATCGTGCTTTGGATTGCCGGGGTGCTCGGCTTCGTCATCGTGGTCGGTGCGGTTGCCGTCGCAGTCGCGCCTTCGCGGTATCTGCCCTGGGACACCGCCGAGTTCCCGACGGTCGATGCCGGTGTGGTGACTTCGGATCAGGCTCGTGTGCTCGACCTACTCCGATCCGAGCACGAGAATGACCGGCCGGGCACCTTCTATTCCGACGGTATCGACGAAGAGTGGTGCGCAGACTTCGTCAGCTGGATCATGAGGGAAGCGGGTCGACCGTTGTCGAACCCGAACTCCGGAAGTTGGCGCATCCCGGGGGTGTACACGTTGCAGGAGTACTACCAGGGGATCGGCGCGTACGCCGAGAACGGCAGTGGGTACACACCGAACGTGGGTGATGTGGTGATCTACGACAGTTCGAGATGGGTCGGCCAGCACACCAATATCGTTGTGGCAGTGGATGGTGACTCGGCGATCACGGTCGGCGGCAACGAGTTCGGCAAGGTGCGGGTGCATGATCTGGACTGGCAATCCGACTCTGCCGTCGTGGGATTCGGAAAACTTCACCCCTGATCGTTGCGGTTCGGGGCCAGCGCGAACCATCGAGCTGATGCACGTGCCTCGCCGCCGGCGTCGATGTGCAGCGTGTTCGTGCCGGTTTGCACGCTCACCTGCTCTCCCCTCTTGATGGGCCGGGTGTACTCGAGGATCGCGCGAAAGGGTCCGCTTCGTAGTTCGTCGGGCAGCACATCTTCGACGGGTTGCCAGTAGATCGCGTTGTTCACGTGATCGAAGGGGTCGAAATCGCTGGAGCGTAACGGGAATGGCGTCTCCGTCGAAGGTGTCGTTGTGGATTCCGGGTCGATCCACCGACGCCAGTGGAGATGCTGGTCCACGGCCGTCGACGCAAGAGCGGCGGTGAACTTTTCACTGATGGTGGCCGGCATTCCCGTCTTCGGATCGATGTTGATCCAGAACGCCTCCGTTTCGATCAATCCGCCGCCGTCGGACCTGATGCGAACTCGCATCGAACACCACTTGCTCGACAGGCCGGAGCACCAACGCTGCAAATGAACTCGATCCGGCCAGACGACCGGTTCGAATACGTCGATCACCGTTCTTCGTACCATCCAGAGCGGATGGGTATCCATGGCGCCGCGGTCGACGAGGTTGTCGAAGCCTGCGTCTTGGAGGTAACGCGCGATCGCGTCGAGGCGCAGGCTTCTGTCGGTGTGAATGTCTCCTGTTCGCACCGGCCACGAGACTTGGAAGACGCTGCCGGTTTCCGGCAGCTCCGGCATCGCTGTGTGATCGTCGGCTTTTGTACGGTTCATCGGATGCGGGCTCCCGCTGATCGAAGTCTGGTCGGTGTCGTTCCAGGCTTGCGTTACCCGATGGCTGGATCTTGAACCATTGGAGTTCACTGTTTTCTGAATACAGATTTCGATGTACTGTCGTTCGTATGGATGTCGAGAGCATGAATGTGGTGACCAATGTGGCGGTGCTTGCGAGGTTCGGGCATGCACTGTCCGACGAGACTCGAACACGGATACTGCTCGAGCTGAAGACCGCGCCCCGGTATCCGTCGGACCTCGCCGACACGCTCGAGGTGACCAGGCAGAAGCTGTCCAACCATCTGGCCTGTCTGCGCGGTTGTGGCTTGGTGGTGGCCGTACAGGAAGGGCGTCGCACGCGATACGAACTCGCCGACGCACATATCGGTCAGGCGCTCGACGACCTACTCGGGGTCGTACTCGCCGTGGATCCGTCGTACTGTCCGGACAGCGAATCAGAGGGGTGCTGCTGATGGTTGCTCCCGTTGACGGTGTCGGTCTCTCGACTGCCCGACGAGCGCTGTTGTCGAGAAGAATCCGCATCTTCGTGGCGATCACGATCAGCTACAACGTCGTCGAGGCGATCATTGCGCTGGCGGAGGGCACGCGGGTGTCGTCTGCGGCCCTGTTCGGGTTCGGTCTTGATTCCGTGATCGAAGTATCCTCGGCGGCAGCGGTTGCCTGGCAGTTTTCGGCCCCGGATCCCGCGAGCCGCGAGAAGACGGCGCTACGCGTGATCGCATTCTCGTTCTTCGGGCTCGCTGCGTACGTCTCGTTCGACGCGATTCGGTCGCTGTTCGGTCTGGGGGAGGCCCAGCACACCACCGTCGGAATAGTCTTGGCTGCAGTCAGTTTGGTGATCATGCCGGCCCTGTCCTACGCGCAGCGCCGAGCCGGTCGGGAGTTGGGTTCCCTTTCGGCGGTCGCGGACTCGAAGCAGACTCTGCTCTGCACCTACCTCTCTGCGGTCTTGCTGGTCGGTTTGCTGCTCAACTCGGTGCTCGGCTGGTCGTGGGCGGATCCGATTGCGGCACTGGTGATCGCCGTCATCGCGGTGAAAGAAGGCATCAACGCGTGGAAGGGCGATCCGTGCTGCCCGGTCGTGGCTGCGGCCGAGAAAGGTGACGAGTGCGACTGCTGCTGAGTGAGCACGGTTCTGTCGAGTGAGCACACTCTGCGCTGCTTCAGCAGAGGGTGCTCACTCGACAAATGGGGTGTCGGCTTCTGCGCGATCTTTGATGTGCGCGGCCCGTTGCTCGAGAAGGCGTCGCAGATACGGGCCGACAGCCAACCTCAAAGCCAGGTGTCCGAGCACGCCGAAGGGGGCCGTGACCGTGAAGCGGTCGTGCATCCGCGTCCACCCGCCCGGCTGAATGTCGAAGACGTGCTCGTGCTGCATTGCGGTAAACGGGCCGCGAACCTGCTCGTCGGTGAACGAATACGGGCGGTTGTACTGCGTGATCCGGCTTGTCATCGAGAATCTCCACCCGAAATGCCGAGCGGTGAAGGACACCTCGTCGCCCTCTTCCAGCGCTGGTCTACCCGTACTCGTCACGGCCACCTCGTCCGTTTTTCGGAGCGAGGCCGAGTGTTCGTCCATGTCGAGTTCGAGATCGAAGATCACCGCAGGTGGAGCGTGGATATCGGTGATCACGACTACGGTGTGCTGCACAGTGCCAGTCTGCCAATGTTGGTTTGCGACGCCGGCAAGCGGGTACGGGCCGATGACCTGCGGTTCATCCGCGACGGGTGATGCTTTCGCTTTCCAGCCCCTCGAGACTGAGTAAGGGAAGTGCATTCTGTCGAAAGGAACGCTGATGACTGCTCCACCGCGGGAACCCGCGAATCACCCTGTCCGGCAGGGTTTCGCGGTAGGTACGACGTTTGCAGCAGCGATTCTGCTGCTCACCGCAGGCATTGTCGCTCTGCTTCAGGGCATCGCGGCCGTCGCAGACAACAATCTGTTTGTCGTGGGTATCAACTACACGTACAAGTTCGACATCACGACGTGGGGTTGGATCCACATCATCTTGGGCATCATCGGGATCGCGGTGGCTCTGGGCCTCTTCACGGGTGCAGTGTGGGCCAGGGCGGCGGCAATAGTCATTGCGTCGCTCTCGATCATCGCCAACTTCTTGTGGATGCCGTACTACCCGTTGTGGTCGATCCTGGTCATCGCACTCGATGTCGTTGTGATCTGGGCCGTCGCTACTTGGGATACAGACAGAGTCTAGGCACCGAACAACTCGAGGGCAGTTGGTCCCGACCGAATCGACTCGGTCGGGACCATCGCTCGTGCCCGGAAACGATCCGATGGACGGTCGGCTCGGATCAGTCCGGGAGCCTTCGCAGTTCGGCGACGGTCAACCCGAGGGAATCGAGGCGGGCCATGATGCTTCGCATGGCCGTGTGGTCCGCGACGGGTCCGTACAAACTGGTGAATCCGCCGGCCGCACTGGCAACACTGAGGTCGGGAAATGCGGCCTTGACACGGTCCGACACTTCGCCGTCGATGAGGAATTGATACCGAGTGGGAGCATTCATCAGTGTCCGCTCCATTTCGTAGGGCCGTGAGGTTCGGACCCGCCCCGCGCCGAGTCTCGAAATCAGGTGTCGTCAAGTGCAATCGGCGTCGCTGCTCGATCCAGGACTCCGCATCCGTGAGATCCAGTCTTACTCGCGCATGCTCCTCGGGCTTCATCCCCTACGGGTGAATGTCGCCACGGTTCTGTTCATCCTTTTCGTGTGAGGCTGCGCAGGTCCCCCGCCCCTAGTGTCGACCGGGAGAGAGAAGAGGTCGGCATGGGATCTGTCATCGGGGATCTGTTACCCCTCGCGGTCGGCGTCGCGGTATCGCCGATCCCGATCATCGCTGCAATCTTGATGTTGTTGTCCAAGCGAGCCGGCAGTACGAGCGTCGGGTTCGCTCTGGGCTGGATACTCGGAATCGTTGTCGCCACTGTGATCTTCGTGCTCTTGTCCAGCAAGCTCGGCGACTCCGAAGGTGATCCGTCGGCGACGGTCTCGTGGATCAAGCTGGCGTTGGGAGTGTTACTTCTTGCGTTCGGAGCAAAGCAATGGCGCGGACGCGGAGGCGAACACGAAACCCCGAAGTGGATGCAAGCCATCGACGACATGACCGCTGCCAAAGGCCTCGGCTTGGGCTTCGCTCTGGCTGCGATCAATCCGAAGAATCTGATGATGTGTATCGCGGCCGGAATCTCGATCGGATCCGCCTCGCTTGGATCCGGAGAAGTTGTTGTCGCCATTCTGGTTTTCACGATCATCGCGGCCTCGACAGTGTGCGTGCCTGTGATCGGTTACCTCGTTGCCGCGGAGCGACTGCGCGGTCCGCTGGCCAAGCTGAAGGTGTGGTTGCAGGACAACAACGCGACGGTGATGAGTGTGTTGATCCTGGTTATCGGTGTTGTTCTCATCGGTAAGGGCATCGGCGGTCTCTGACAACTGGAGGTAGTTATGGGATCGTTGCTACTGCAACAGATCCCGCTGGCGCTCGGGATCATCATGAGCCCGCTGGCGGTGGTTGCCGTTGTTGCCGTGCTCTTTTCCGAACGAGCGCGAATCAACAGCATTGCGTACCTGATCGGGTGGTATCTCGGAATAGTTGTCGCGCTGGCCGGTGCGTACCTCATTTTGACGGCCCTTCAAGTGCACCAGCGAACTCACCCCCCGTTGTGGGTGCCCATCCTCCATCTCGTTCTCGGCGCGACTCTGCTGGCGGGAGCCTGGTTCGTCTATACACGCAGCCGCCGCGGAGTCCAGGCCATGGCGGCGGCCGTCGCACCCGGCGACGTGGTCGCCGCCGCCCCGCAGCTGCCGAAAATGCTCCAGTCGGTAGAGCATTTCCGGCCGATGCGATCAGGGGCGTTAGGTTTCGCGCTGTTCGTCTTCAACCCCATCGACATGTCATGTGCCATCGCCGCCGCCATGAATCTGCGGCTCAGCACTGTGGAACCCACGTCGCAGATCGTCTCGGCCGTGATCTTCTCGCTGGTGTCCGTGACCTCGGTTGCGGTGCCCGTCGCCCTCCTTCTGATCAAGAAGGACGAGGCAACCGAACCGTTGCAGAAGATCCGCACCTGGATAGCCACCAACACGCACTTGCTGAACGTCGGGCTTCTCGTCCTGATCGCGGCGATGCAGATCAGTAAAGGGGTGCAAGGACTATGAGTGCTCCGCAAACACGGACGTGGTGGGTCTTCGGATCGCTCTCCGACTACCAGCGCGGCTGGCTCCGCCCCGACATCATTGCCGGCCTCACCGTGTGGGCCGTCCTCGTTCCCGAAGCGCTCGCGTACGCCACCATCGCCGGAGTTCCGCCGGTAGTCGGGCTCTATGCTGCAGTTCCGTCACTGATTCTGTATGCAGCAGCAGGTAGTTCGCGACACCTGATCGTCGGGCCGATGTCGGCGACCGCAGCGTTGTCCGCGGCGATGATCGCGCCACTGGCTTCGGGAAACGACGGCCGATTCATCGCGCTGTCGGCCGCATTGGCAATCGTGACCGGGCTCGTGGGTCTGCTGGCAGGATTCATGCGCCTCGGCTTCATCGCCTCCTTCATCTCCGAGCCGGTTCTGAAGGGATTCATCGTGGGTCTCGCGCTCACGATCATCATCGGTCAAGTACCCAAACTCCTGGGCGTGGAGAAGGGGGAGGGAAACTTCTTCGTCCAGGCGTGGACAGTGGTGAAGGAACTGGGTGAGGTCGACGGACCGACGGTGATCATCGGATTGCTCAGCCTGGCAATGGTCCTGGGCGTCAAGCGATGGCTTCCGCTGGTACCGGGTTCGCTCCTCGTCGTGCTGCTGGGCATTACCGCAGTCGCGTTGTTCGGCCTCGACGATCGCGGCATCGACATCGTCGGGCACATCGACTCGGGACTGCCGTCGATGGGTCTGCCGAGTGGTGTGGGAGCCGAGGACTATCTCGATCTGGTCGGACCGGCAGTCGGCGTTCTGCTCATCGGATTCGCCGAAGGTCTGGGTGCTGCAAAGACATACGCGGCCAAGGCGGGGTACACGATCGACGCCAATCGTGAACTCGCTGGACTGGGTGCGGCCAATCTCGGATCGGGTCTGTGCTCCGGAATGGTGGTCAACGGCAGCCTCTCGAAGACCGCTGTCAACGGGGGCGCGGGCGCCAAATCTCAGGTCAGCGGACTGGTGGTCGCTGCACTGACACTGTTGACACTGCTGTTTCTGACCGGCTTGTTCGAGAAGTTGCCGGAGGCGACGCTCTCCGCCGTGGTCATCGCCGCCGTGATCGAGCTGGTCGATTTCTCCTCTCTCGCAGCGCTGTACCGGGTCTGGACGAAGAGGTTGGGCAGCATCTACGGCCACGCCGCGCGGGCCGATTTCGCCGCAGCGATCGCGGCGATGTTCGGAGTTCTCCTGTTCGACACCTTGCCCGGTTTGATCATCGGAATTGCCGTCTCGATGTTGCTGCTCCTCTATCGAGTCTCCAAACCGCATGTGGCAGCTCTGGCCAAGGACGGCACGCGCTGGGTCGACGCCAGCGGTCACCCCGATCTGAGGACACTCGACGGCATCGTGGTGGTCAGGGTGGAATCCGGGCTGTTCTTCGCCAATGCCGATCACGTGCGTGATCAGATCACCGGCCTGGTGACCGCGGGGACCACGATGGTGGTGCTCGACGCCGAAACGTCACCGTTCATCGACGTCAGCGCGGCCCAGATGTTGGCTCAGCTTCGAGACTCGTTGGCTCGCAAGAACGTGAGCTTCCGTGTAGCCCGAGACATCGGACAGTTCCGCGACGTTCTGTCCGGTGCTGACCGGGGCGCGCTGAAGGTCGACGTCTATCCGACGGTGTCGCAGGCGCTTGCCGGTGGAGGCGGCACGTCAGCGTGAGGTTCGCAGCCAGATGCCCAGCGGGCCGGAATCTTTGGCCACCGATCCGACGATCGACGACGCGACAACCACGATGGCCGAGAAGACGAACAGCCAGCCGATGACGGTGAACATCACGCCCAGGAGGCCGAACTCGTCCTGAGAGGTCTTGGTCATACGGGGCAGGAAAAGGGTGCCTGCCACGTGCAGTCCGCTCAGACCCGTCGCGGTGAGCAACCCGGACCCGACGCACATACGAGTGGTCATGCGATTAGCGGTCAACAGCATCGGCACGGCAGTCCAGACGAGCGCCCACACCACGTAGACCGCAACAAATTCCAGGAGTCTGCCCACCCCCGGCACACCGTTCAGTTCTCGGCAGAGGGCCGCCCCGACCACCGATGTCGCCACGACGAACACGACCGCTATCCAACGCCACGCCTGACGAAGCGTCGCAGTCGGCACGCTCCAGATGCGCCCGTACATCCGGCCGAGAGCGCGAGCGTAGGACGTGGAACTGATCAGCAGCATGAGCAAACCGACGATTCCGAACGCGGCCGCAGTGGAGGTGTTGATGATTTGGGCGTCGGGTAGTTGGACCCCGAGGTCGTCCTTGGCGGCGTCGGCCAACGGCTTCAGTTTCTCCAGGGTGGACGCCGCGATCATGACCGGGAGCAAGGACGTGAAGGCTTGAGCTGCCAGAGTCATGGCGCTGTCGACGAGACCGACTTCGAAAACGTCGACGGTTGCATCGGTCGCCAGGCGACGGCTCGGTGTGCGTCTTGCCCACACCATCAAGCGATCGCGCGTGTCGGAGTACAGCTTCGGGAGCATGGAAGCAGTCTTGCTCAGATGAGACCGCCGCGTCGCGCAGCCTTGAGCGCGTCGCGTCGGTTGCTCACTTCCAACTTGCGATAGATCCCGCGAAGGTGCGTCTTGATCGTGTTGACCGAGAGGAACAGCGTGTCGGCGATCGACTCCGTGGTGTCTCCCGAAGCCAATTCGCGTAGCACGGTGTACTCACCCGGGGTGAGGATCGGCGCACTCACCAGCTCCTGTGGGCGTACTCGATTGCGTACCTGTTCGGCAAAAACTTCCTGATCTCCGAAATGTCCACTGAACTCGTCGAATATCGGCCGCAGGGCTGTTCCGTAGTCGAGGAAGGGCCGCAGGAGGCCACCGGTTTCTGCGGCGTGGAGAGCTTTGTGAAGAGAGCGAAAAGACTTGCGTTCGTGACCTGTTGCGGCGTGGATCCCCGCCTCGAGTGTCCAGGCGTAGACGTGATGCGCAAGCAGCGGCGCTTCGGAGGTTGCGAGAGCTTCGGAGACTTCGGCGAGGGCTTCTGCGAACTTGTTGGCAGAGAACGCGACGGCACCTCGTGCGAGATGTATCTCGGAGGTCTCGCCGAACCGCTCGGCCGCATCGCGTACGAGTCGGCCGGCCCATTCCACTTCGCCGACCGACAAGCAGGCGTTGACGACGGGCGGTAGGAGAGCGAGGGTCGCCATCGCGAAGGTGCGTAGTTCGACAGCACTGAGCATGGCGTCGCGAATGTCGGCGGCAGTCGACCGTCGGTCGGCCGCGTCGTCGAGGCTGTGAAGCCCGAAGGTCACGACGGTATGCCAACCGAACACTGGCGCGCTGGCGCCGAGAACGTCTGTGCTCCGGTAGTTTCCGATGGTGGGGATGCGGTACGGAAGATCACCCGTGGCGCAGAGGTACGCCGCGAAGGCGACCACCGACGCGGACAACTCGTATTCCGCTGTCGTCGTGATTCGGTGTTCGATCGCGTAGTCGAGAGCGTAGGTGGAATGCGCTCTCATCGCCCCGATGTCGCCGCTGAGGGAAGCGACATACCCCAATCCGGTCAGTGACTTCAGGACGAAACGCGACCGGCCCCGTAGCGCCCCGAGGGCTGCGGCCTGGGTGTACTCGACAGTCGCCTTTTCGAACTCGCGCCGGAGCAAGTGCGCCGTCGCCAATTCGAGGTGTACGTACGCCTCGACGTCGGAGTGGGTGCTGTTCGGGCGTCGCTGCAGGCGTGACACCAATGGTTGGTTGTCGGAAGTTGCCGAAACGCAGGAGATTTCCAGGCTCATCGCCAGGAACAGCGGATCGTCTGCAATGGGGGGATGAGTTGCCTCGAGGAGGTCGAGACATGTCGTAGCCGAGGTCACGTCACCGGAATGGAGGGCAGCCGCTGCCAGAATCAGTCGGGTGATCGGGGATTCCGAGACCTGCGTCGGGGCGGATTCGAGGACTCGCACGACGTCACCGCTGTGACCGTCGAGCACGAGCCCCAGCCCGCAGCGTTCGAGAAACGCGAGAATGCGGCACGGGTCGCCGATCGACACCTCGAGTTCGAGCGCCTCGAGTTCGAGATGATGGCTTTCGTACCAGGTTGCTGCGCGCACGTGTGCGCGCTTCCTCTCGACGTGATCGACGCGGCGGAACTCTGCCCGAAGGTGTTCGCGCAGTAGCGGGTGATAGCTGAACCAGGTCGTGTGGTCGGCGGAATCGGTACGGGTCACCGGAAAGTTGAACTGAATCAGAGAGTCGATCTCGGATCGTGCGTTCGAATCGGTCAGAGTTTCCGCCAGTGGAGCGGAGAACGAATCGACTATCGATGTCCGCAGCATGAACGAGGTGATGTGTTCGGGTAAGGACGTCAGCACCTCGTCGACCAGGAAATCGGCGATCGGCCGTGGTGTGTGCGTGAATTCGTCCAGCGCGTCGGCGATGTCATTGCGGCCGGCCAGAAACGCTGCGGTGAGGCGAACGACAGCACCCCACCCCTTGGTGAAGTCTTCGACGATTGCCAACTCGTCTTCGCCCAACATGATGTCGTATTCACCGAACATCGCAGTGATCTCGGACCGGTCGAAAGCGAGATCGGTGGATGCGAAGCGGGTGAGTCGGCCGTCCAGAGCCAAACGATGCCACGTGAGGGGTGGTTCGTATCGTGCGGCAACGATGATCGACAGATTGCCTGGGGTGTGAGTGAGTATCCGATCGAGAAGACTGATCGACAGTGGATCGTGAAGTGTGTGAACGTCGTCGAGGATCAGCGTCGTTCGACGATCGTGCGTTTCGAGAGTTTCGGCGAAATGCGCGAGCCATTGCTCCACCGGTCGCCTGGATCCCGTTTGCGCGGGAAGCCTCCGGCCGGTCGGATCGATAGGCGTGGCGATTGCTTCGGCCAGGGATTCACACAGCACCGACACGTTGTTGTCGCGCTCAGCGAGAGTCAACCACGCCAGGTCCGCATCGGGGGACGCGCGAGAATACTCGCGCGCCCAATCGGCCAGCAGCAAGGTCTTCCCGGCACCGGCCGGGGCGGACAGCAACCCCACGGGTCCAGGGCCGACGCCATCGGCAGCGGTGGACGCGGTGAGTTTGCGATGCAGGCGCGGACGCGGGACCAGTCCTTTGACGGCCGACGGCGGGTGAAAGCGACCGTTGATCGGGGCGCCGGGCACGCGCGCACGCTCACCGCGCGAAGACGCGTCGAGCGTCACTGCAGCGGCATCACGAAATGGGCTGCTCATCCGACTCCTGTTCGACTGGCTCCACTGGACGTGACCGCTGGATCGAAATTTTGAACGAGTTAGATGATGTGAAACTACCCATTTCGGACACCAAATAAGCGCCCAAGTGAGAAATTCGGACCAAAGTCCCTGATTTAGCGAGTCTTGAGTTCGATCTCCACGAAGACGGCTTCCGCGCCCGACGCGTTGGTGACGTCGTGCACCGTGCCCGCGGTTCCCTGGTACGACAGACCAGGAGTTTGAGTCATCTCGCGGGTGGAACCATCGGCATCGGACACGACGAATCGGCCGCCGGTGACCGGCACGACGATGTAGTCGTACTCGTGTCGATGGCGTCCGGTGGCACTGCCGTCGGCCGGAAAGCGCCACGACGTGACGCGCACACGATCGTCGTCGAGACCGATGGTCGGTTCTGCTGCGCTCATGTGTCCTTCTGCTCCTTCGGTGCGACGCCGTGCAGAAGTATGTCCGGCATCCGTTCGACGAGGGGAGCGGAGTCGTTTTCGGGCATCAGCATTCTCAGGACCATCGTGCCGCCCACGATGAACAGCATCGTTGCCTGAGCGTCCCGCATCGCGTCGGCATCACCGCCGCCACGGTTCAGCATCTGCGCGAGCATGGCGATGCCGGGGCCACCGAACTCCGACCACAATGTCGACGGCAGGTCGCCGCGCTCCGCGAATGCGGAAAGCAGGCCGGGCAGTGCAGCCTTCACCTCGGGCTTTGCAAAGAGTTCCAGGGTGTAGTTACACGAGGCCCGTACCCATTCTTCGGGATCTGTGGCGTCTGCGACGGGCGGAGACTCGTCGACCCAGCCGAAGACTGCTTCGAAAACCAGGTGAGTCTTGGACGGCCACCGACGGTACAGAGCGGGCTTGCCGACGCCTGCGCGCTCGGAGATCGCCACCATCGTCGTCTTGTCCCAGCCGACCTCGGCGAGCAACTCGCGTGCCGCGGCCAGGGCTGAATCACCGATGGCGGGATCGCGGGGCCTTCCGCGTAGCCGTTCGGTGTCCTCGTCCGGGGTGAGGTTGTCTGGGGCGACTTCTTCGAAATCCATTGTGAATAGCGTAACGCAGTGTTACGTTTCTCCATATTCGTAACACGGCGTTACGTTATCCATCGGGTGCCCTGTGGAGGTGCGCGTCATGACTCAATTGCTCGAAGATTCGACCGTGGTGATTTCCGGCGTCGGAACCGGCCTGGGGCGTGAAATCGCATTGGCTGCAGTCCGTGACGGGGCCAACGTAGTAATCGGCGCGAGAACCGAAGAGAATTTGAAATCCGTCTGCGAGGAGATCGATCCGACCGGTGCCCACGTCGCCTACTCGGTGACGGACATCGCCGATCCGGAGTCGTGCTCACGGTTGATCGCCACCGCCACAGAACGTTTCGGGCGAGTGGACGCGTTGGTCAACGTCGCAGCCAAGGAGGACGTGTTCGGTGGGCTCGAAGGTGCCGATCTGAGTGCCTGGAAGGCCATGTTGGACGTCAACGTCATCGGAACTCTCACTTTGACGCAGGCGGCGCTACCGGAATTGAAGAAGCGTGGCGGCGCCGTCGTCATGATCGGCTCGCAGGCCATGTTTCATCCTCAGTTGCCGCAATCGGCATACGCGACGTCCAAAGGTGCGCTGTATGCAGCGATGTGGTCGCTGGCAAAAGAACTGGGACAGTATCGAATCCGAGTCAACACCGTGGTCCCGACCTGGATGTGGGGACCGCCGGTACAGCTGTACGTCGGGCTCGCGGCCGCCGACCGTCGGGTCCCCGAAGAAGACATCATCGCCGAGATCAGCAAGAACATGCCGCTCGGTGAAATCCCGGCAGACGACGACGTAGCGGACGCCGTGGTCTTCTTCGCCTCCAACCGCGCCCGGATGCTGACCGGGCAGACGCTTTTTGTCAACGGCGGCGAGTTCTTTCGCTGACCGTCTATCGGCTCTGTTCCGGAAAGGACTGCACTGCAATGAAACACAAGGTCATCGTGTGGGGGACGGGCGTCGTGGGTAAGTTGGTCATCCGCGAACTGCTCGATCATCCCGAATTCGAACTGGTCGGCGTGATCGTGCACAACCCCGACAAGGACGGCGTCGACGTCGGCACGCTCATCGGAGTCGAGCCGGTGGGGCTGGCAGCCACGATCGACAGTGAGGCAGCCCTGGCCGTCGATGCCGACGCCGTTGCATACTTCGGTCCGACTGCGGAGTTCGCCGTCGAGAACATCGCGAACATGTCGCGCTCCCTGCTGTCGGGTAAGCACGTGGTGTCGACGTCGATGACGCCGTTGGTCTACCCGAAGGCCTGCCCCGAAGAAATGCTCATGGATCTCGAAAAGGCGTGTCGCGAAAGCGGAAAGTCGTGCTTCACCACGGGAATCGATCCGGGATTTGCCAACGATCTCTTCCCGCTGACGCTCATGGGGGTGTGTGGCCGCGTAGACAGCGTACGGGTGCAGGAACTGTTGGACTATGCGAACTACGCAGGTGACTACAGTTCGACGATGGGAATCGGCGTCTCGGTGGATACGCCGGCGGTACTCGAGATTCCCGAGGTGCTGATCTTCGCATGGGGTCACACCATTCCGATGATCGCCGACGCCGTCGGGGTCAAGTTGGACCGCATCGACACCGTGTACGAGAAGTGGGCGGCTACCGAACCGATCACGTATCCGTTCGGAGTCATCGAGCCTGGCCAATGTGCCGCAGTCCGATTCGAGATCCGCGGTTGGGTGGGAGACGACGCGAAGATCGTGATCGAGCACGTCAACCGCATCACCAACGACGCAGCAACGCACTGGCCCAGAGCAACTTCCGTGGAGAACGACGTCTATCGCGTCATCATCAAAGGTAGTCCGGACATCACGCAGGAAACGGCGTTCCGTGGAGCGCTCGACGGGGATCCGATCACCGGAGGGTGCCTGGCGACGGGAATGCGAGCGATCAATGCCATTCCGATGCTCGACGGGATCGAGGCCGGGCTCGTTTCTGCGCTGGATCTCCCCCTTGTCGCCGGGCGAGGCACCATCCGATCATGAAGGTGCTCTTGACCGGAGCCTTCGGGAACATCGGTTCGCACGTTCTGGCGGAGCTCGTGCGCCGAGGCCATGATGTTCGTTGTCTTGCGCTGGCAACTCCCGAGGATCGCAAGCGGGCGAGTGCCTTTCGCGCCGTCGAAACGGTCTGGGGAGATATTCGTGACTACCAGACGGTCGAGGCTGCAGTGGCGGGTATCGAGGTCGTAGTTCACTTGGCTGCAGTCATTCCGCCCGTCAGCGAGCTCGATGTTGCTGGTGCGGCGAAGGTCAACGTCGAGGGAACCCGTAACGTCGTCACGGCAGCGCTGTCACAGAGTGATCCGCCCAAACTTGTCTTTGCATCGACATTCGATGTTCACGGCCGAACGATGCATCGGAAACCTCCTCGTAGAGTGGATGATCCACTCGAGGCGACGGATGGGTACACCGCCCACAAAATCGAGGGTGAACGCATAGTGCGAGAGTCCGGTCTGACGTGGTTCATACCGCGGTTCGCCGACGTTCCGATCATCGGCGCGCGTGGAGCCGATCCCATCACGTTCGAGATCGGTTTGGACAACAGGATCGAAGTGCTGCACCCCGACGACGCTGCTGTCGCACTTGCCAACGCGCTGGAGACGCCGCAGGTGTGGGGCCGGGTGCTTTTCGTCGGTGGTGGTGAGTCTTGTCAGGTGACCTATCGCGAATATCTGGCGGGAATGCTGCGGGCAATGGGGTTGGAACCGTTGCCCGATAGTGCCTTCAGTGGCAAGGAGTACGTGACCGACTGGGTGGACACCGAGGAAAGTCAGCGGTTGTTGCGGTATCAGAGCCGAAGTTTCGACGACATCACCGCCGACATCGCAGCCACGCTCGGCTGGAAACGGTGGATCATTCCGGCGTTCAAACCGTTGGTGAGACGATCGATGCTGAAGATGTCGCCCTATCTTTGATCGTCAGTCCATTCGGCCGGCTGTGGAAGACTGGTTCCATGAAGCGGATGTCGAGAACTGTCCTTTCTTGCGGAATCATCGCGGCGTCGGTGACCGGAGCTGTGACGAGCTGCAGTTCTTCCGACACCTCGGTGGCGCCGACTACCTCGTCGTCTGTGACTACCACGGCAGCCGTACCGCCTACGGGTGTACCGCCTACGAGTGCCTTGCCACCATCGACGCCGGAAACCGAACGCGCCCTCTTCGACGCTGTGGACCGCAATGATCCGGCAGCGATCACCGCTGCCTTGGGCGCCGGCGCGAACATCGAAGCTCGCGGCGAAGATGAACGTACTCCGCTCGTCGAGGCCACCAAGAACAACTCCGTCGCCGCGGCGTCGACGTTGATTCTTGCCGGGGCAGACGTGAATGCGAAGGACTCCATGCAGGATTCGGCCTTCCTGTATTCCGGAGCCGAGGGATTGAACGAGATTCTGGCGCTCACGCTCACCCACGGCGCGGACGTCGACAGCGTGAACCGTTACGGCGGTACGGCTCTGATTCCCGCGAGTGAACACGCGCATGTCGAGACGGTCCGGATGCTGATCGCTGCCGGGGTCCCGGTCGATCACGTCAATGATCCAGGGTGGACTGCCCTACTCGAAGCTGTTGTCTACGGTGACGGATCCGCGCGCTATGTCGATGTGATCACTCAGCTACTCGACGCAGGGGCAGATCCCTCGATCCGGGATGCGTCGGGAAAGACGGCGTTGGACAATGCCGAAAGTCGTGGTCAGACAGACGTTGTGGCGCTGCTTCAATCGCGGAGCTGACGCCAACGAGTCGGGCTGATTCCGTAAGCCTGCCGAAAGCGTCGGCTGAAGTGGCTGGCGTCGACGAAGCCTGCCCGGTGGGCGATGGCCGCGATCGGCAGGTCGGCGGTGGCCGGTCCACGAAGTTCTTCACGAGCCTTCCGCAGACGCTGGGTGATGATCCACTGTTCGATCCGAAAGTCGTTGTCCGAGCAGATCTTGTACAGCTGTCGCAGTGAGATGTTGTGGGCGTGGGCAATTCGTGCGGGATGCAGCGCCGGATCGTGAAGGTGTTCGCGGATGTATCGACGGATCGAGGTCATGGCGAGTGCCGATCTCGGGGTCGACACGTGGGGATTCGCATGCGCGATCGAGGTGACCAACGCGCGCGCGAGTTCGATCGAAGCCTCACCCAGTTGTTCGGCCGCAGGATCGGTGTCCAGTAGGTCGGCGCCACGGAACAATTCGCGAACATGCGCAATCATCAAGGGGTACAGGTTGCTGTGATGAGGCCGGGTAGCTGCGTCGCGGACGGTGTCGATCGGCAATCCCAGCCGATCCATCGGAACGTAGAGGCACTGGGAAGCGCCCGTTCCCGACCAGGAGAAATCGTAGGTCGAGGTCAGGTCCGTCATGAGGAGTTCACCGGCCGGAACCCTGCGCTGTGATTGGTACTGGTCGAGATGGCCGATTCCACTCTCCTGCAGAGCAATCGCAAGAACGGGCATCGATGTGGACCGGACGTGGTGTGGGGCACGGGTCAATCGCATCCCGGTCGACTCGGAGCGGAACAGTGATGCAGCGCCCAGATTCCACACGTTCATTCTTGCGCTCACCCGATCCGGGTTCTCCACGTGGATTGCGCACGGAACCGAGGCGCGACCCATCGCGTCGACAAAGGCGTCCGTGCGTTGGTCAGGCTCCAACACGGAGGTATCCAGGAGCAAAGCCATGCAGGCTTGATACCCCGCGATGCGGACGCTCAACCAGAAACTGTGCAGTGTGAGCCCAGAAGTCTGCACGGACAGTCATGTCCGTCGCACCCGGTGTTTCTAGGATCGAAACGGGCATGTCCCGGCTTACCGCAGTTTCTCGCTTTTCGACGAGAGTGAAGGAAACGCATGAAGATCTCACGTGTATTCACAGCAGTTCTGGCAATGCTCATGACAGTCGCGGCCGGACTGATCTTCGGCTCTGGTGCCGCGGTGGCAAGCCCCAAGCCAACTGTCGTTCTGGTTCACGGCGCCTTTGCCGACGCGACCAGTTGGGACGGCGTCGCCGCCGACTTACGTTCGCGCGGCTATCGAGTCGTGGTACCGGACAATCCTCTGCGTGGACCCGCTTACGATGCGTCCGTGATCGAGAAGACGGTTGCGGACATCGACGGACCCGTCGTGCTCGTGGGCCACTCGTACGGCGGAGCGGTGATCACCAACGTCCACGATCCGAAGGTGCAGTCGTTGGTGTACATCGCGGCGTTTGCTCCGGTTCAGGGAGAACCGGTACAGATCACGATCGATCCGATTCGATTCCCGGGCAGCCAATTACTGCCGCCGGCTCTGGGATTGAAGATCGTGGACGATCCTCACGCGATCGGCGGTAAGAACGTCGACGGCTATGTCACGGACGAGTATTTCCATTCCGTCTTCGCTCAGGACGTTTCCGACGAGACAGCGGCAACGATGTTGGCGCATCAGAAGTCCGCGGCTCTGTGGGCGAACCTCGAGCTCGGCGGGCCTCCGTCGTGGGCGAACACACCGAGTTGGTATCTGGTCGCCGGTGAAGACCGAGTGATCCCTGCGACGGCGCAGCGGTTCATGGCAAATCGGATGGGAGCGAACACGAGCGAACTCCCGACGTCGCATGCATCGCTGGTTTCACAGCCGGGGGCAGTGGCAGACGTGATCGTGGCGGCCGCTCACGGATGAGTGAGCGACCGCCACGAAAGAAGAACTAGGGTCAGGCGGAAACGATCACCGAGGAGCCGTGGCCGAACAGGCCCTGGTTGGCGGTGATTCCGATGCGAGCACCTTCGACCTGGCGGCCTTCGGCCTGTCCACGAAGCTGCCAGGTGAGCTCGCAGACCTGCGCAAGTGCCTGTGCGGGAACGGCTTCGCCGAAGCACGCGAGTCCACCGGACGGATTGACCGGGATGCGGCCACCGATGCTGGTGTCACCCGCACGCAGAAGGTGCTCCGCCTCGCCCCGCTTGCACAGGGCGAGGTCTTCGATCCAGTCCAGTTCCACCGAGGTGGCGAGGTCGTAGACCTCGGCGACGTCGACGTCCTCGGGAGAGATCCCGGCTTCCTCGTACGCGGCGTAGCCGATGGATTCCTTGAACGTGCGCTCCGGAGCGGGGACGGCAGAGCTGGAATCGGTGGAGAAATTCGGCATGTCCATGATCGTCTGCGGGAACGTCGGCGTGACCGTCGAAATAGCCTTGATGCGAACAGGTTCCGCGATGCCCATCTTGCGGGCGTATTCCATCGACGTCAGCAAGATTGCTGCGCCGCCGTCGGAGGTCGCGCAGATGTCGAGCAAATGCAGAGGATTGGACACCACGGGGGAGGCCAACACGTTCTCGACGGTGACTTCCTTGCGGTAGCGCGCATTCGGATTATTGAGCCCGTGCTTGGCGTTCTTGACCTTCACGTTGGCGAAGTCCTCCGCGGTGGCGCCGTAGAGGTCGATGCGACGACGCGCGTTGAGCGCGAAGTACGCCGGGTTGGTCATACCCATGAGGCGGAAGCGCAGCCAGTCCGGGTCGTCCCAACGCTCACCGGCAACGGGGGCGAGGAAACCTTTGGGGGTGGTGTCGGCACCGACGACCAGGGCAACTTCGCTGAGGCCGGCCAGGATTCGTGCGCGAGCTGTGTCGAGTGCCTGGGCTCCCGTCGCACAGGCGGCGTACGACGTGGCGACGCGAGCGCCGTTCCAGCCGAGTGCCTGCGCGAAAGTGGCTCCGGCGACGTATCCGCCGTAACCGTTGCGGACGGTCTCACCGCCGACGATGAAGTCGACGTCCTGCCAGTCAACGCCCGAATCGGCGAGCGCGGCGCGAGCGGCGGCAACACCGTACTTCACGAACGACTGTCCCCACTTGCCCCACGGATGCATGCCCACACCGAGTACTGCGACGTCCTTGCTCATGACTTCGACTCCTGATCGGCGGCGACAGGCTTCCAGCGCCACGTCGTACGAACTCCGGTTTCATCCGTGTACAGCGGCTCGACTACCAACTCGACGGTATTGCCGACCTTGAGATCGTCGACGCCGAAGCCGTCGGCCACCTGGCCGAGGATGACGATGCCCTCGGGTAGTTCGACTGCTGCGAGAGCAAAGGGCTCGTACGGATCCGAGCGCGGGATGTACGGCGGCGGGGGCTGGTACTGCGCGTCGGTGTACGACCAGACGGTGCCGCGGCGGGAGAGTTCCACGTCGTCGAACTCCTCGCTGAAGCAGCTCGGGTTCTTGCAGAACGTCGCCTCACGAGGGAAGGAAATGGTGCCGCAGGATTGGCACTTCGTGCCGATCAGTGCAGGTTCGTCGCCGGTGGTGAACCAACCCTCTACTGCAGGTGTCACACTCCCGTTCGGCGCCGGCGTTGCAGTCTCGCTCATGCAATCCTCATCTGGTTGGCGAGCCTGATCCTGGGATCGGGGCCCGCTGTGCCGCTTACTGGAACAGGTTGCAGTATTACACGATTTCGGCCGATGACGGGCATAAATTTTCGCTGAGTGGGACGCTGCCGGAACGCAGACGGCCCCGCCGGGCAGACGAGTCTGCAGGCGGGGCCGTGTGCGTGAAAGTAGCTGTTTACCTGTGGTGGATCAGCGAGCGCGAACGGGTCGACCGAATCGACGAGTCGGCTTCACCCGGGCCGCAGCGTCGAGGATGGAGGTGATCTCGACCTGATCCAGAACCTTTTCGCGGACACGGTCGTGCGCAGCGCCGCGTTCCAGTTCCGCCTTGTCGATGGCGTGCCAGCCCTCGCGGTCGACTACGTCGGACTGTCGCGCCCGGACCAGACGATCGACTGCGGAGTCGTCGGCGACCGGGTTGGTCAGGCGTCCGTCGTTGAAGTCGTCGACGAGCATCCTGATCGTTTCCTGCGCGCAGGACTTGTTGGTGCCGATGAACCCACTCGGTCCGCGCTTGATCCAACCGGTCGCGTAGACGCCGGTGGCGGGATCGCCGTTCGGAGCTTCGAGGACGCGGCCGTTCTCATTCGGAATGACCGAAGCCCGCTCGTCGAACGGGACGCCGGGGATGGGCACTCCGCGGTAGCCGATCGAGGTGAGGACCAAGCCGGCATCGATGGTCTCGGTATCGCCGGTCGCCTCGATCTGCACGGTTCCGTTGGCGTCGACCAGGGCGTTGCGAGCGAACTCGATTCCACTGACCTGATCGTCGCCGGTGATCGACGTCGGCGTGAGCAGGTAGCGCAACGTGATGCGCTTGTTGCCGACGTCGACGTGATCGCGGTTCTTCAGGGCTTCGAGTAGACGCAACTTCTGCTCGACGGCATGCGGAAGCTCGCCGCGTTTTGCCAGTTCTTCGGTGGCCGAGTCGAGAACCATGTCGTCGGGTCCCACAGAGAGTTCGATGTCCGGCAGTGCCATCAGGCCGGTGAACTCGGGGACTGTGAACGCGGACTGCGCGATTCCGCGTCGACCCACGATGACAACTTCTTCGACGCGACTCTTCCGCAGAGCGGCGAGTGCGTGAGCGGAGATGTCAGTGCCCGCCAACTTCTCGGGATCGGCCGTGAGAATGCGAGCGACGTCGAGCGCGACGTTTCCGTTTCCGATGATGACCGCGCGGCGATGCGAGAGGTCGAAGACGTCGTCGGCGTGATCGGGGTGGCCGTTGTACCAGGCCACGAAGTCCGTGGCCGATGCCGTGCCAGGCAGATCAGCACCGGGGATGCCGAGGCCACGATCGGACGATGCGCCGACCGCGTAGAGCACCGCATGGTGATTCTCGAGCAATTCGCTGTGCGAAATGTGCTTGCCGATCTCGACGTTGAGGTAGAACTCGAAACCCTTTTGTGCGGCGATCTTGTCGAACAAGCGGGTGACCTGCTTGGTCTTCTGATGATCCGGAGCAACTCCGGCTCTGACCAGGCCGTAGGGCACGGGAAGGCGATCGAAGACGTTGACCTGCACGTCGGGCTGCGTCAGCAACTCGTCCGCGGCATACATCGCGGACGGGCCGGAACCGACGATCGCAACTCGCAACGGCGGTCGGCCCTTGTCGACGTGCGCTGCCGGGATGACCTTGGCGAGAAGCGGCCGAGGCCGCTCTTCCTTGTAGAAGTCCGCATTGATGGACAGGAATACCCGCTGAGGGTCGGTCAGCTTCGATTCGGGGACGATGGCATCGACCGGGCAGGCCGAGACACATGCGCCGCAGTCGACGCAGGCCTGCGGATCGATATGCAGCATCTCGGCGGTGAGGAAGTCCGGCTCGTCCGGCGTCGGATGGATGCAGTTGACCGGGCAGGCGTAGACGCACGAGGCGTCGCTGCAACAGGACTGCGTGACTACGTGTGGCATGGCGCTATGAGTCCGATCTCGACTGTCCGGGAGCTACGCGGCGGCGTTGTGCGAGCTGCGGTGAGGTTCGCTGCGGAAGCGTGATGCGCGGCCGTCCATCTTGCAGGCCTTCCACACCAGGCGCGAGGCACGGTTCATCAGGCCGGTGTCGGTGGCCAGCATGCGGACGTCACCGAAGTAGTTGCGCAGGGTCTGACGCGACTCGGGCAGATCCCAGAACAGGTCCTTCTTCACGGACTTCGGGATGTCGAACTGCTTCCAGAAGGACTTCGGCGGGATGACGATGGCGTCACAGAGAATGCGCATGACGATCGGGAACAGCAGCGAGAGGACAAACCGGTTCGGGCGTGACATCAGCGGGATGCGACGGCTCAGAAGCTTGTGCGCGAACGAGATATGACGCGCTTCCTCGGCTACGTGGATGGCCATGACCGACTGCATGATCGGGTGGATCTGGCCGCCGGCGCGCAGGATGCTCTTCTGAATGTGGTCGATCGGCTCTTCACCGGCGAGGACACCGACGAAGAACAGTTCGGGGAACGGACCCGCAGCGAGGGGGATGAAGGGTGCAAGCATCTTCATCGGACGGCTCATGCCGGGAGCGTCGGCACCGATGCGGTTGACCATCTCCTGGAACATCATCGTGTGGTTGCACTCTTCGACCGACTCGTGCGTGCAGTAACGCGCCTCGGCCGAATCGTTGGGCAGCGAGAAGACGTACTGCATCATGCCGCGGATCAGAATGTTCTCGAACTGGAGACCGACCTTCGCGACATTGGCCTGGCGCCACATGCCGATTTCGATCTGCCTGGCCTCGGACTGCGACTGGTACCACGGGTGAGCACCCAGCGGATCTGTCTCGGCCGGGAGGATCCAGCGGCGATCGTTCGGGACGACGGCAAACTCGGGGGAGTCCCAGTCGATGTCGAGGTACGGGTCGAAGTGCTTGTGCACCGAGCCCTCGGACAGGAGTCGAAGCGTCTCGTTGTACGAGTCGTCGGATGCTTCTCCGCGCTTGTCGAGCGGCGATGTGAGCGTCATGGCGTCTCCTCTTCGTTTCGGTCACCGCTGGTATTTCTCGCGGTGTTCGGTGGAATCGAGGGCCGGTTGTGTGATCGCTGGCACTCGGTCTGGGTTTAATGTAACCCGAGGTATCAGGAAAAGCTAGTGGCAGATACTCCTGGATCTCGACGAATTCTTGACACGGTCGAAACGGCGCCATAACTTACTTTTGAGTAATTTCCGCGGTGCGCTCGAAGTTGGCTGTTCAGGGATGGGTTCGCACCGAAACGCACGTGAAGATCGAACCGAGGCCGATGTGATCAGAACGCTGCTCAGCAATATTGCCTTGAGTCCGCCGACGCGTTTGCGCTCTCTTGTTCCGTCGCGTGGCGTCACACTCTCCGACAAGACGATCGTTCTGACAGGAGCTTCCTCGGGGATCGGTGAGGCGACTGCTCATCTCTTGGCCCGCCGAGGGGCCGAGATGATCCTGGTTGCGCGCGGTGAGGAAAACCTCGAACACGTACGCGACGAGATCCATCGCAAGGGCGGATGGGCGCACATCGTGCCTGCGGACCTCTCCCGCGGTGAAGCCGTCGACGAACTCGCGGAGACGATCGCGGATCGATTCGGGTCGGTCGACATCCTCGTCAACAATGCGGGTCGCTCGATCCGGCGTACCGCGTTGGATTCGGTCGACCGATTCCATGACTACGAGCGCACCATGGCGCTGAACTACTTCGGGCCGACAAGACTGACGTTGCGGCTACTGCCCGCGATGCTCGAGGCGAAGTCCGGACACATCATCAACGTCGGAACCTGGGGAGTCACTGCCGGCGTGATGCCCAGGTTCAGCGCCTATCACGCGTCGAAGTCTGCTCTCAGTGCATTCGGCCGAAGCCTCGGTGCGGAATGTCACGGCACCGGTGTCGATGTCACCACAGTGCAATTCCCACTCATACGAACACCGATGATCGCTCCGACGGCGGATTACGTGAGCCAGCCGGCGCTGACGGCCGATCAAGCTGCATCGTGGATCTTGAGGGCGATCAATACGCGTCCCGTCGAGCTGTATCCGCGGTACGCGGGGCTGTTACGAGCGATTGACGTTGTATCCCCCTCTGCCACTGACGCTCTCGTGCGAAGGGCCGGGATCTGAGGGGCTGGGATTTGAGGGGTTGGGATCTGACCAGAAACGTGCACCAGCACCGGGGCATGGTTCGTCCCCGGTGCTGATGTATTCGATTGTCGCGATTCACGCCGCTGTGGGTGGGCTGTTCCCGCCGATCGGCTGTTGATACGGATCGATCGACATCGGTGGATAGAACACCGTCTTTCGATCCGGTCCGATCTCCACCCTCCACTCGGTGTGGTGCAGCGTCCGGTGGTGATGACCGCACAACAGAACCAGGTTGTCGAGATCTGTTGGGCCACCATCGTTCCAATGAACGATATGGTGGGCATCGCACCACCCCGACGGTGTCCCGCACCCCGGAAACGCGCACCCGCCATCCCGGACGGCCAGTGCTCGCCTTTGCGGAACCGTCGCTGTTCTCGCTTCCTTGCCGCAGTCGAGCGGAACACCGTTCTCATCCAACAAAATTCGCGTCACGGTGCAGTCGCACGCCAACATCCGCGCGGTATCGATACTGATGGGGCCCACCCAATCCGTCCACGCGAAACCCAGTTCCTGAGTCGACGGCAAGAGGTCTTTCAACGCTTGCAGGTCCGTCATGTCTTTCGCCGACGCAGTCACCGTGATGTGCGGTTTCACCCCGCCCTCGATCGGACCCAACCCCGCCCGCTCGTACCGCCGCAACAATTCGCAGAACCCGTCCGCACGCCGTAATGCCGGCGTACGGGTGTCCTTCACGCCGTCCTTCTCCGGCGTCGGAGCCGACAGACTCGACAACAACGTGATCAACCGGGCCCCGTTGATCGCATCCAGATCACCCTTCACAGTGACCCGCCCGTACAAGCCTTTCGAGGCGTAGAACTCGTTACGTTCGGAATCCTCGCCGACCGGGACGCCGTCCTCGCGCTTGCCGTACTGCTTCTCGATTCGGCGGATCGCTGCCCGCACTGCATCACAATCGGCGATGTTCTGCGACGCCAGGCCAAGCAGGATCCCGCGGGCCTTGTCCACATCGGCCGGGGTCATGTTCTTCGGTGGATGCTGACAAAACGACGCCACCTGCCGGGCTTTCAACGCATCCACGTCACCACGATGAAACGCATCCGCCACAACAGGTTCGAGCATCAACAACCGCGCCAACCCGACCAGCAGACTGCACTCACCGATCTCCAAATTCGTCGAACCGTGCAACCACTGCGCGATCGCCCGAAAACTCTTCCCACCGAGAACGTCCCGGGAAAACATCTCCACGATCAGCAACACTATCCGCGACTGCAACTCGTGCCGGGCGCGCACCAGATCGAGGACCTCGCTCTTGAGGCCCTCGCCATCCAGTTGCCACGCTTCCCGGCTGTCCATGCTCAAAGTCTAATCGAACAAAGTTTCGAACACAAGATGATGTGGATCGAAAATTGCTGCTATCGAATCGATTTCGACATTTCCGACATTCGGTTGTAGGTGGGTCGCCGACGTCGTCCACGTGCGCCGACGAGTGCGAGCGCCACCATCAACCCGGAGCACAACAGCATCACGGCAGTCTCGATGAACTGAAATTGCCAGTACCGGCTCTGTGGGTGATAGATCACGGCATAGTGATCGATTCCCTGTTCTCGAAGGCAGTTGTCGACCTCGAGGTCTTGCTGCTTGCGATCGGAATTGTCTGAGCCCCAGCACATTGTGTAATCGGCGTCGATCATGTTGCCATCCGTATCGGCGAAGCCGGCATCGATGACCCACCTCGAGTCGAGATTTTCATACGGCGACGGTGCATATTCCGCTGCACGTGCCAGTCCGTCGATGGGTTGCACTTCAGTGTCGGGGGCCAAGTAATGCTCGCGCATCGTCGCGCTCAGTGCGACGGGCACGATCAAGAACGCGAGAAGAGTCATGACCATCGCGAAGACGGTGTTGCGGATGAGCAATGCGGCTGCGCTGCCGGTAGTCATTGCTAAAAAGGTGTAGGCGCCGACGACGATTCCCGTCGTCTGAAAATTGGGGAACTCCATCAAGGAAAACGAGGTGGCTTCATTTGTTGCCGCCTGTCCCCGGCCAAGCGTCTGGGTCCAGCCGAGCACCAGGCCCAGGACTGCCATCGCAAGGGTGATGGGAACGAAGACCACCAGGACCCGCAAGAAATACCATCGAACAAGGCTGGTGGACTCGAGAAAATCGAGGTTTTCGGGACCCTGCTCGAAGTCTCGGGCGAATGTGGTGACGCCGACCAGCATTCCTGAGGCGAACGGTAGTAGGAGTACGAGAAGCGTCGTCAAGGTGAGAGCGGTGTCGGCACGGCAACTGCCACCTCCGTCGTACCAGCGTGAGCAGATGTCCCCGAAGTCCCAACTCTCGCCCGAACGCTGAACGAACCAGCCTGAAACGGCGGCTGTCAAGATCAGGAGGAATATCACCGCCAACGACCATAGGATCTGCCCTCGACATTGCCTCCAGGTCGCGTAGATCATCGGCGAATGCAGCTCGGTGACGTGTGGATGCGTCTCATGATGAAACAATACTGTTCGTTTGGTGATCCACATGGATTTCGAAAGCCGATACCCCGGACCTGCTCCGAGGTATCGGCCTGAGGTCAGAGGCAGAAGAAACTGAGCGAACTGATTGCCGCGTTCTGCTCGAGCTGGCCGGCGTCTCCGACATTGCCGGCGGCGACTGACAGATCTTGAAGCGAGAGAATAGCGTCCATTGTCATTTCCTTTGTTGATCGGCGTTCTTGCCGATGGATGTCATCGATCGAATTGTCTTGCGGTGCTGCTTCCATTTCAGGTTCTTGGCCTGATACTCCTGTGCTCCAATCTGCCGTGGGTGAAAACTGTCGAACAATCAGGTGATGTGGCAGTTCGACGCACACATCAGTGGAAACGACTGTCGGCGAGGTGCCGATCCGGTATCTCGGAGCAATGCGAGAATTCCCGCAGATCCGGTTGCCCAGTCTGTCGAGAGTCTCAGGTTCTGCTCACCTGGAAAGTAAAGGCCTCCTGCGTGATCGAGGCTGTGCAAGCCCAGAAGCTGGAACTGCTGCGCAAGCGTCTGTTCGCAATCGGCGCCGGCATATGGAGTCTTGGAGAGTTCGCCCAGGAAGAGAATCAGCCCGGCTCTCCCGTTGAGTAGTCCGGCTTGGGCAGTGAATTCGACGGCGGCAGCGCGGGCTATGGCGAGTAGGGCAGACGCATAGCGCGGTTCGTCGACATGTCGCACTAGTTGTAGAAGCACCAGGCCCACACCGACGGATCCCGATCCCAGATACGGCATTGTCCGGCGCTCTTCTCTCAGCTGCATCGAACCGTCAGGGCACATCTGCATCACGGACAGGTCGATGTCGACAAGCTGTCGTGCGTGTTCCAGTGATCGAGGATCGCCGGTCCGTTCGTAGTGGCGAGTCCAGAACAACGCTTGCCCGCTCGGCCCTCTCATCAAGCCGCCGCGACCCGCTGTCGCCCAGTCTATTCCGTCGTCGGAGCGAACATGTGCGCGAGCCTCCGGAAGGCGATCCCGCAGAGTCTCGGTGACGAGAGCGAGCGCTGACGACGCCGCCGGACATGACTCCGATTCCTCGAGTAGAAGGCAGCCGATTCCGGAAAGGCCTTGGAAGAGGCTGGAATCGAGCTCGTCGAGTGGAGCTTTACACAAAGTCTCGACCCATCTGTCGGCAGTCGAGTGTCGTCCTAGTTGCCGAAAGGTGTGCACCGCACCCGCGAGTCCGTCGAAGAATCCGAACTGTGGCTGCGCATCCGAATCAACCTGGTGTTCAGTCCATTCCAGAACTGACTCCAAGGTGTCGGTGGGCAGATCATCGGCGAGCAGGTTTCCGCACGAGCCGTGCGCAATGCCGTAGCCGTTCACTTCGAATTGGGCGATGTCTCCGGGAAAGAGTCGATCAGAGCGGGAGAGATCGAGCGAGGCGAGGATGCCGCAATGCAATCGAGCGTCCGTACGCTGCAGAGATTCCCTCGACAACGTGTCCCAACGATGCCGGCGGTTCTCCGGTTCCGGCGTGTGTACGTCGAGCATCGAGTAGAGCGAGGCCCGGAAGGTGCGAGGTAGATCGAATCGAGACGCCGCGTAGTCGATGAGTTCGGGAATCTTGTTGTGATCGAGAGGGAACAATGTAGTAAGTGGGACAAAGAGTCCCAGCTCGATGCATCCCAAGGAGTAGCGGTCCGCATCGACACCTTTCAGCTGTGGCGGTGCGGTGTATCCGGGTGCTCCGGTGGACCGGGGCGGATACTCGTCGATGTTGTGTGCCATCTCGAAGTCGACTACCCGAATACCCGAGGGTGAGCACAGGACGTTGCCGGGGTGAAGATCGGCATGAACGATTCCGGCGCTGTGGAAGCTCTCGACCGCGGTGGTCAACTGGAGTGCGATGTCGAGCGCCCAGGTCCTGTATTCCGTTCGGGAACTGAGTGTCTGGTCGGCACGGATGAGCGGATAGCGGATCGCGATTTCCTGATTCAGGGGTGTACCGGGTGCGCGCTCGGTGACAAGGAAGTGGTGGCCTTCGCGCTCGAACAGGCTGATCGCAGAAGGTGAGTACGGGTTGTCGGCAAGGTGAGTCAGCTTGTCGTACTCGTTACGAATGCGGTCGATTGCGTATCGACCGCTGGCGTCCGGGGCGGTAAAGGGTCGGCCTTCTTTGATGACCAGATCGATGCCGGCGTCACCCTGTGCGGAGTAGATCCCCCCGCTGTTGCTGAAGTGCAGGGCTTCACTGATCGAATAGGGGAAGGCGTCGCGTGATTTCAACTTGTCTTGCTGTGCGCGAACGAAGTCCGGGATTTGTACCCAGTCCGGAGTTCTGAAGGAAGTGCCGCGCACATCGGGTTCGAGCGATCCGTCAGGACGCCGAATTGCCGGGACGCTATCGCCGAATGAATCGTAGGTCTGCATGGGCAGATATGCGCCGTACCGCAAGTAGAGCGGTCCCCGGTTCCATCGCACATCGCTGAGGATGTACGGCCCGTCGGCACCGGTGACAAGCTCGTCCAGTTCGGTGATGACACGTTGTGTGGCAACGCCATCCGTCGGATAAATCGTGATGAATTTTCCGCTGGATGTTCGATTGGCCTGCTTGCTGTTGGACAACATGAGGTCTGTTGCCGTCCGAAGAAATTTGAACGGCACATGATTGCGGCCGCAATACGCGGAAACGGTGTCGAGCAGCTCCTGTGCGTTGGCTTGGGTAGCGGAGCAGTGAATCTTCCATCCTTGTTCTGGCAGCAGACCGTCGGGCGGTTGGAAGTAGTTCCACGGCCCGCTTTGGGGGCCGCGCCGCCAGAGCGACCAATCCACCGACTTTGCGGGGATAAAGTGCTGGTCAGTCGATGTATCAGCTCGGGTGACCGTTCTGATTCGGTCGTAGAAATGCGAGTCGGCACGTGTGAAGGCAACGTATCGCAGGTCCACGCTCAACCTCCCGGTCAGTCCCCCTGCGGTTGTCATCGATTGGTGCCACGCCCCGAATCCCCTGTGGCTTGGATTGCTTGTGGCGGAAGGTTATCCGATTCCGGACATTTCGGGCGAAGATTGAATACCTATCATTCGAAAGTACTAAGGAAGGGCGTGGGCCAGGCGAGGTCACTGTTCGCCCAGCTTTCAGTCGGCCCACATTTGTTTCGAGCTCGGCGGCCTCCTCTTGACGAAGGGATCAACTCAGTGGTAGTTGTTTAGCGAGCGCTAAGTCAGGGTGCTCCCACGATCTCGGTCCGGTGCCCGGCGCCACGAAACTCGGGTGCCGGACCGCCCCAGCAATGCACGTCCTCGAAGGGAACGAAGATGACCAAGGCAGTGATCGTCGATGTAGTCCGGATCGCGTCCGGCAAGGGGAAGCCGGGCGGAGCACTGTCCGGGACGCACCCTGTCGAACTGATGGCCCACGTTCTGCGTTCCATCACTTCCCGAAACGGCCTCGACCCCGCCCTGGTGGACGACGTGATCGGCGGTTGCGTCGGCCAGGCCGGTGAGCAGGCGCTCAACATCACCCGCAGCGCGGTCCTCTCGGCAGGGTTCCCCGAGTCGGTACCCGCCACCACGATCGATCGCCAGTGCGGATCAAGTCAGCAAGCTGCGCACTTTGCGGCGCAAGGCGTGATCGCCGGAGCCTACGACATCGTGATCGCGGCGGGCGTCGAATCTATGAGTCGTGTCCCGATGGGCACTACGACGATGGGGAAGGACGCGTCCGGTCCGGGCATCGCGGCTCGGTACCCCGAAGGCCTGGTCAATCAGGGCATCTCCGCGGAGTTGATCACCGCGAAGTGGAAGTTCGACCGCGAGGCTCTCGACGCATTCGCCGCGCAGTCTCACCAGCGGGCAGCGGAGGCAGCGGCGAAGGGACGCTTCGACAAGGAGATCCTGCCGATCTCGGTGACCAACGCCGCCGGTGAGACCGTCTCGCACACCGTCGACGAGACGGTTCGCGCGTCCACCACCGCCGAGGGTCTCGCCGGCTTGAAGCCGTCGTTCTACTCGGAGAAGTACGCGCAGCGCTTCCCTGAGGCGCAATGGTCGATCACTCCCGGCAACTCGTCGCCGCTCACCGACGGCGCATCCGCGGCACTGATCATGAGCGAAGAAATGGCGTCGAAGCTGGGGCTGATCCCGCGAGCACGCTTCCACTCCTTCTCCGTCGCGGGCGACGACCCGATCTTCATGCTCACCGCGCCCGTCCCGGCCACCCACAAGGTGCTCGCTCGCGCCGGTCTGAGCATCGACGACATCGATACCTACGAGGTCAACGAGGCATTTGCCCCGGTGCCGCTCGCCTGGGCTCACGAGTTCGGCGCCGACCCGGCAAAGCTCAATCCGTGGGGCGGCGCCATTGCCCTCGGACACGCCCTGGGGTCCTCGGGTACTCGTCTGCTGACCACGATGGTCAACCATCTCGAGGCCACCGGCGGACGCTACGGACTGCAGACCATGTGCGAGGGCGCCGGCATGGCCAACGCCACCATCATCGAACGCATCTGAAACACATAACCTTTCGAAAGGGAACTCTCATGATCGTCAACGACAGCGTCGCCGTCGTCACCGGTGGAGCATCCGGCCTCGGCCTGGCCACCACCAAAGCTCTTCTTGCCGACGGCGCCAGCGTCGTCATCATCGACCTTCCGTCGTCGAACGGTGAAGCCATCGCCAAGGAACTCGGTGACCGAGTCCGCTTCGCGGCGGCAGACGTCACCGACGAGGCCGCGGTCACCGCTGCCCTCGACGTGGCCGAGTCACTCGGGCCCCTGCGCGTGGCAGTCAACTGCGCGGGAATCGGCAATGCAGTCAAGACGGTGAGCAAGAAGGGCGCCTTCCCGCTCGACGCGTTCAAGAAGGTCGTCGACGTCAACCTGATCGGCACCTTCAACGTCCTTCGTCTTGCTGCGGAACGTATTTCGAAGACCGAACCCATCGACGGCGAACGCGGCGTCATCATCAACACCGCCTCGGTCGCAGCGTACGACGGTCAGATCGGACAGGCTGCGTACTCCGCATCGAAGGGTGGCGTCGTCGGTATGACGCTCCCCATCGCCCGTGACCTCGCGTCGCTGCTGATCCGCGTCAACACCATCGCTCCCGGCCTGTTCAAGACCCCGTTGCTGGCAGGACTGCCTGAAGCCGCCCAGGCATCGCTGGGGCAGCAGGTGCCCCACCCCTCTCGTCTGGGCGATCCCAGCGAGTACGGCGCGCTCGCTGCGCACATCGTCTCCAATCCGATGCTCAACGGTGAGACGATCCGCCTCGACGGTGCAATCCGTATGGCGCCGCGGTAATTTCGGCCAATACATGACTGGCGAGGTGGAGTCGGTGAATTCGGTGGCCGTGGACTGGAGGTCCTTCCCGCCGCTGGTGACGACCGACATCCTGACGGCTTCGCTCGAGCTGTTCGACGAGAACGGTTACCACGGCACGACGGTGCGGCAGATCGCCAATCGTGTCGGGGTAACCGTTCCCGCGCTCTACTATCACCACGCGAACAAAGAGGCAGTCCTCGTCGCTCTGTTCGAGATCTCGATGAGTGAGCTGAATACCAGAACCGAAGCGGCAGAGGCGGAAGCCGGCGAAAACCCGGTACGACGCTTCGCCTTGGTGGTGGAGGCGATCGTTCTCTACATGACCCACCGATCGCGGCATGCTGCGTTGGACACCGAGATCCGGCATGTCTCACCGGAAAGCCGCAGCCGGTACGCCGCCAGTCGTAAGCGGCTCGAGTTGCTCATGCGCAGGATCGTCGACGACGGTGTGGCATCTGGAGATTTCTCGGTCGCCGACACCGAAGAGACTGTCCGGGCCATACTCGGCATGGCCCAGTCGCTACCGCGTTGGTTTCAGACCGGCGGCCCGATGTCACCGTCGCAATTGGCGCAGAAGTACGTCGACATCACATTTCACACGGTCGGGTATCGTCCGTAAAAGTGTCTCGGCCTGAACGAAGGTGGGCAACAGGTCGAAAACCTGTTGCCCACCTTCGGTATTCGTACTTCAGGATCCCAACCCGGGTCAGAGTCGCGTGACTTCGAGTCCGCCCTCGTGGTAGTCGGCCCTCAAGCGCTTCTTGTCGAACTTGCCGACGCTCGTCTTCGGGACTTCCTGAACCACAGCCCAGTTCTCGGGGAGCTGCCACTTGGCGACCTTGTCCGAAAGGTACTGCTGCAGTTCGGACATCGTGGTCTCGGAACCGGCGCGAAGAACAACCGCGACCAACGGGCGCTCGTCCCACTTCTCGTCCGGCACGCCGATGACGGCAGCTTCGGTGACGTCGGGGTGACCCATCACGGCGTTCTCGAGGTCGACCGATGAGATCCATTCGCCGCCGGACTTGATGATGTCCTTGGAGCGGTCGGACAAGCTCAGGAAGCCGTCGGCCGTGATGGATCCGACGTCGCCGGTCTTGAGCCAGCCGTCGTTGAACTTGTCTTCCGCATCGACGCCGTAGTACGACCCGGTGATCCAGGGTCCGCGCACTTCGAGTTCGCCGACGGAAACACCGTCGTGTGCAACAACTTTACCGTCGTCGTCGATGAGACGTGCCTGGACCGATGCCGGGAAGCGGCCCTGGGAGTAGCGGTACTTCCACATCGCGTCGCCGGTGACACCGGCCGGCGGGCGGGCAACGGATCCGAGCGGGGAGGTTTCGGTCATGCCCCAGGCGTGCAGGACCGAGACGTTGTGATCGGCTTCGAATGCGTGCATGAGGGCCGGCGGTACCGCGGACCCGCCGATCAGAACCTCGCGCATCGAGGAGATGTCCTGCGGGTTCTGCTCGAGGTAGAGGTGCAGGCCCTGCCAGATGGTGGGTACGGCTGCGGCGAACGTCGGCTTCTCGCTGGCGATGATCGCTGCCAACGGGGCAGGCTGGAGGAAGCGGTCGGGCATGATCAGCGAAGCACCGATCATGAATGCGGCGTAGGGGAGTCCCCACGACATGGCGTGGAACTGAGGTACCACGGCGAGTGCACGATCGCCCTGTGCGAGGTTGGGGCCGTCGCTCATGCAGACCTGCATGGAGTGCAGGTAGATCGAACGGTGGGAGTAAACGACGCCTTTGGGGTCGCCCGTGGTACCGGACGTGTAACACATTGCGGCAGCGCTGAGTTCGTCGACCTCTGGCCAGTCGAACTCGGTGGGCTGATCGGCGATCAAGCCCTCGTAGGTGTGAACCTGCACGCCCTCGGGAGCTTCGAGCCCTGCAGTGGAGGAGCCGGTGACGATGATGTGCTTGACGGTCGTCAGTGACGGAAGCTGCGGGGAGAGAAGCGGAATCAGAGACGGATCGACGATGATCACGCGGTCCTCGGCGTGATTGGCGACATGGATCAACTGCTCCGGGAACAGGCGAATGTTCAGCGTGTGGAGCACGGCGCCCATCGAGGGGATCGCCAGGTACGCCTCGAGGTGCTCGGAGTTGTTCCACATGAACGTGGCGACTCGCTCGTCACCCTCGACCCCGAGTCCGCGCAGTGCGTGTGCGAGCTGTGCGCAGCGCTTGCCGACGTCAGCGTAGGACACACGGCGCGGGCCTGACTCGGTCCACGTGACAACTTCGGAGGCGCCGTGAACGGAGGCGCCGTGGCGGAGAAGTTGAGCAATGGAGAGGGGGGCGTCTTGCATGGTGCTCAGCATGGGCTGCTCCTGTGTGGTGAGTGAGACCGGTGCTTTTGCCCACGGGCCGTCACAAACGATGTGCTGTGGCTGCCAGATTAGTCACAGCTCCGAAGTGCTCGCTAGTGACCCACTGCACTGGCGAAGAACCACGCTATGAGTAGCGCCCCCGGATCGACCACTCCGCGAGCGGCTTCGCCCACATAACTTGCACGTCCGCGGTTCGCGAGCATGGTTTCGGTCGACTCAGCCCCGGCCGCTGCCGCGTCCGCTGCGCTCGCCAGAGCAGTGTCCCGATCCGCTTCTGCGGTCACGGATTGTTCCAACGACTCGACGGCCGGAACTATCGCGTCGACCATCGTCTTGTCGCCGACGCGTGCGCCGCCGAGCGAGGTGATGTTGTCGAGCCCCGCCCGCGCTGCAGCCGCGATCGCACCGAGGTCGAGTTCGGAGTCCGCCGAGTCTGCGGCGACGCGGAAGAAATGCCGGAACCAGATGCCGAACAACGCGCCGGACGTACCACCGGCATGGCCGAGGTACGCCTGTGAGACTGCATCGAATATCGTTGCGGTGGAATATGTGTCACGGATCGCCGAGATGTCGAGCTGATCCAGTGCGGCCACCATGTTGGTTCCGAAATCGCCGTCGCCCGCGCGTCGGTCGAGATCGGTCAGTGCCGGCTCCTGCTCCAGTACCTTTTCGACCCAGTCCGCAATCCAGCTGCCGACGAAGCTGCTTTCGGCCGTGCGTGAGGTGTCGGGTGTGAATGTGGGACCGAATGATTGGCGCTTGCCGACACCGGTGTACTCACGCGCCATAGCATTCGGCCAGGCGGGCGCTTTTGTTGGTGCGTCCCATAATTCGAGGATTTCTTTGTCTGTGCGAACAAGGGTGATGGATGCCCCGGCCATGTTCAATGCAGTGACGAACGTTCCGATCAATGTCCGCTCGATGTGAATTCCCTGTTCGTCCAGATATTCTCCGAGTTCAGCGAACAGTATTTGCAACTCCAGCGGGTGGGTTGCACCGAGACCGTTGACGACGGCGATGACGCGATCACCTTCGGCGAGACTCAGGGACTTGATGATCGGGTCCGTCAGCCGCTGCACCAATTCCGGTGCGGGCAGGGCGTCCACGCGTTCTGTGCCGCGTTCGCCGTGGATTCCGATACCGAGTTCCATCTGGCCGTCCGGTAGGTCGAAGGACGGCTCGTCAGCCCCCGGCAAAGTACACGGGCGCAGAGCGACGGCCATGCTTCGTGCGGAGTGCGCGACGTGTTGTCCGATCCGGGTCACCTCGGCCAGGTCGTCGCCGCGGGCGGCGGAAGCGCCGCAGACCTTCTCCACCACGATGGTTGCCGCAGTACCGCGTCGCCCCGGGCCGCTGCCGTCCGCGCGTTCCGTCGCGACGTCGTCGTCCACCAGCACGACGTCTGTGTCGATCTTGTCCTCGCGTAGCAACTCTCGCGCGATGCCGAAGTTCATCACGTCGCCGGTGTAGTTCTTCACGATGTGCAGAACGCCGCCGCCCGCATCGGCAGCCTTGGATCCCTCGTGGATCTGAAGTGCATTGGGTGAACTGAAGACCAAACCGGGGCAGACGGCCGTGAGCATTCCTTCGCCGATGAATCCGGCGTGCATGGGTTCGTGACCGGAACCGCCACCGGAGACGAGTGCGACACGTCCGCGGGGAAGTGGTGTCGCGCGAGTGAGGTATCCCGGGTCGGGATTCCACGCGATGTCGTCAGTGGATGCGATCAACCCGCGGAGTGCGTCGGGAACAAATGTCTTTGCGCTGCGCATGAACATCACTTCAGAGTAGGTCTAACGTCGACTTCGGGCACGGATCACGATCGACGAGAGGTGGACGGCGTGAAATTGGGGTTGGTACTTGCCGGTGGCGGCGTAGCAGGAATTGCCTGGGAAACAGGTTTTCTGTTGGGCGTTCAGGAAAAATCTCCGGACGCTGCCGCAGCGTTGCTGACGGCGGACGTGTTGATCGGCACATCAGCAGGCTCCACGGTGAGCGCTCAGATTGCGGGCGGTGCAACACTGCAGGAACTTTTCGACGCTCAAACAGCGGAGGCGACCGGGGAGCTCGACCCGAAGGTCGATGTCGAGATTCTCGGCCAGATGTTCGTCGACGCGATTGCAGGATCGCAGGACCGGGCCGAGCAACTCCGTGCGCTCGGCGAGGCGGCGACGGACGCCGACACCGTCGAACCCGCCGTGCGTCGTGCGGTCATCGAGGCGAGGCTGCGCAATCGCGTGTGGCCCGATCGCGAGTTGCGCATCCCGGCGATCAACACACGGACCGGTGAGTTGAGGGTGTTCGGCAATGCCGACGGCGTAGACCTGGTCGACGCAGTCGGAGCGAGTTGCGCCGTCCCCGGGGTGTGGCCGGTAGTCACGATCGACGGCGAGCGGTACATGGACGGCGGAATGGCAAGTGGCTCGAATGTTCAGTTGGCTGCCGACTGCGATGTGGTCGTGGTTCTTTCACCTGCAGCCGACCCCGCCCCGAATCTTCTGGGCGGCAGTCTACGAGAGGAAATCGATGTGATGGCGCCCAAGCGCGTGCTGCCGATCTTCGCCGACGACGCCGTCGTCGAAGCGATCGGAACCAACTCCCTCTCGCCGACAACCAGACGTCCGGCAGCTGAACTCGGCCGCGAACAGGGCCGTCGAACAGCCGACGAGATCGCCGCGTTTCTGGTGACGGCATGAGCGCCCCACGGATCGCCGTCGTCGTGCGCCCGGAGCAGTCCCCGGAGGATCTGGTTCGGCATGCGAGGTATGCCGACGAAGTGGGTATCGAGGAGGTCTGGCTGTGGGAGGACTGCTTCTTCGGCGGAGGAATTGCCACTGCTGCCACTGTATTGGCTTCAACCGAACGTCTGGGAGTGGCGATCGGTGTGCTGCCGACCCCGATGCGCAACACTGCGATCACGGCGATGGAGGTTTCGGCGCTGGCCAGAGTTCATCCGGATCGACTGCGGGTCGGCTTCGGTCACGGCGTTCAGAGTTGGATGCGGCAGATCGGCGCCAAGGCCGAATCGCCGTTGACCCTCCTCCGGGAGCAGTTCGGAGCAGTCGAGCGGCTACTGCGCGGTGAGTCGGTGACGTTTTCCGGTCGATACGTCAATCTCACGGACGTCGAACTGGCGTGGCCCCCGGAGAAGGTGCCGCAGTTGCTCGTCGGTGCCACGGGGCCAAAGACTTTGGCGCTCAGTGGCGAGTTGGCTCAGGGCACCGTACTCTCGGGAGGGACGACCCCGGACGGCGTGCGCCGAGCGATCGCTCACATCGGAACGCAGGATCACGAGGTGGTCGTTTACGTCATCTGTGCGTTTGGTTCTGGCGGTCGTGAGCGCGCCCTTGCCGAAGCCTTGGGGTCCGGGTGCGAGTCGCCGGAGGAAGCGATTGCCGCGGGCACTGCGGCCGACGTTGCGGCAGCAGCGCAGCGATGGACGGACGCGGGTGCGACCACCGTGGTACTCCAACCGACCGTTGACGAGCCGGACGTCCGAGAGTTCATTCGCCTTGTCGCGCAGGAGGTTCAACCGCTTCTGGCGTAGTTCAGGAGGCTATTCGGGACAGAACGGCGTCGATGTCGGCAGTGCTCACGTCTCGATGTGTCACGAACCGAACCTTCCCGGCAACGGTGACCGCGCCGACGTCGACAGCGGCCAGCTGAGCGACGGTGGCCGACGGATCGGCCGTGGCAGCGAGAACGATGTTGGTGGCGGGTTCGTCGACAGCCCAGCCGCGCTCACGAAGGCCCGACGCGAGGCGCTGCGCATTGTCGTGATCGTCCGACAATCGAGCTTGTGTGCGAAGCGCGACTATGCCGGCCGCGGCCAGCACGCCACCCTGGCGAACGCCGCCGCCGAGCATCTTGCGGATCCTTCGGGCTTCGGTGATCAATTCGGGTGATGCGGCCAGTATCGAGCCGACGGGCGCACCGAGTCCCTTGCTCAGGCACACCTGGACGGTATCGGCGCCGGAAGTCAACTCGGTAGGCGAAACGTCCAGTGCAGCAGCGGCATTCCAGAGACGGGCGCCGTCGAGGTGAACCTTCAAGTCGCGTGATCTCGCCGCGTCGACCAGCGTCGTCCATTCGGTTGGATTCATGACGGCGCCACCGGCGAAGTTGTGCGTGTTTTCCAGGCAGAGCAGCGTGGTGTTCAACGTGAAGTACGGGCCGGGGGAGCCTGCCGCCTTCACGACGGTCTCCGGGCTGGGACGTCCCGGTCCGCCGTCGTGCGGCAGCGCCACCGGCATTCCCTGGGCGAGCCAGGCGGCGGTGCCCAACTCGGAACCCAAGACGTGAGAGTGTTCCGGTGCCAGGAACTGATCGCCGCGGCGAAGGTGCAACATCAGCGCGATCAAGTTGCCCATCGATCCGCTCGGCACCCACAGCGCCGCCGGAAACCCCAGAGTGTGCGCCACTTCTTCCTCGAGCGCCGCCATGGTGGGGTCGTGGTCGAGGACGTCGTCACCGACCTCGGCGTCGGCCATGGCCTTGCGCATTTCCGCATCAGGCTTGGTGACGGTGTCCGAACGTAGGTCGATGTACGACGAAGTCATGGCTCATTCGATCAAGTTGCGCGATCCGGCGTCAAACCGCGATGTTTTCAGGACGACTGTTCCGACCTGATAAATCGATACCGCGAAGGGCATCTCCCGTGTGATGATGGGCGCCGGCATTCGCCGGTGAAGCGAACAAGAAGTGGAAGGGGACAGGCATGCGCGACTGGAAGCGAGCGTTGCACCTGCGCGGGCACTCACCCCGCGGCATTTCCCGTCCCGCATTCGGGGAACAGAGTGGCGCTGGATATATGCCGTTCCCCAGTTATCGCACTTGCTCCTGACCAGTCTTCGTGTCCAGGAGTTCCACTCCTCGACATGAACTGAGACTTCCCATGCGGAACCCGAACCGCGCATCTACCGGCGCTTCTCACAGCTGGATGAACCGACCCGTCCGTGTACTCAACGCCACGTACGAGTACCTCGGTGAAGTGAGCGCCGATCGTGCGGTGGTCCTCATCGCCACCGGTTCCGCGCAGTCCACCGAAGACGTGATTCCGATATTTCCGGTGCGCTCCAAGCACGTCGAGATCCCACTGCCGCGCACAATCCTGCTCGCCGAGTACGTGTATGTCGCCCACCGGGTCACGGTCACCGATTCCAGCAGGGCAACGTTCGCCGGCATCTTCGACCGGGACGGTCGTCAATGTGCGTACTGCGCCGACCGGGCAACGACCATCGACCACGTCCAGCCGCGAAGCCGCAACGGGCCGAACACGTGGGGAAATCTGGTGGCCTGCTGCAGTTCCTGCAATCAGCGCAAAGCGGACCGCACACCGGCTGAGGCCGGTATGCGGCTGCTGTGGGAACCGAAGGCACCTCGACGCATCGAGAAGGTGCAGCAGAAGATCTGGCGTGAACTGAGTCGGACGTGACGGTCGAAGGGAGTAAGGAATGAGCACTGACGAAATCTCGAATCTGGCTGAGCTTCTGCCGATCTCGGACGGACGGACCTGGTGGCAGGCGGAATGCCGAGGTGACCCCGAGCCGGACCGTTGGTTTCCCTTCCCGTCCGAGGGATACGACTACGCGACCGACGTGTGCAACAGATGCCCGATCGCGACTTCGTGTCGTGAATTCGCCTCTGTCACTGGTCAGACCGGAATCTGGGGTGGAGTGAAATTCGAGCAGGGCAGGATCGTCGCGGCGTGAGAGATCAGATTCCGGGCTCCGCGGCGATCGTGCCGGCCGATACCGCCCGACACAGAGCGTCGTGGTCACGTTCGGTCTGATCGGCATAGAGCCGAGCGAACCGGGTGAGGGCGGTATCGACCGCGTCCGAGCTTCCCAGGTAACCGGAAATCAGTGACGCACCACTGGTTCGGGCGTGCCCTTTCGCCAACAGACGACCACAGATCGCGACGTAGTCGGTCAGCGCTGCTGCGTCGATATTGTTCAGGTCCACAGAACCTTTCATGTTCCGGAACTGACGGACGTAGTACTGGCGGTCGTCGACGGTGCACCAACCGAGCAGTGGATCGCTGACCGTCTGGAGAGCCTGCTGGTATTCCGCGACGCGTCGTCCTTGGTGATCGTGCCAGGCGGAGTCGCCGTGCACGAAGGGCGCAACCACGGATCGGCGTGCCTGTTTGAGCTGTAAGAAGATGACGTCGTCCGGGATGCTCCCTTCGCACAGTGCGACATAGGCACGCAGAGCGACGCTTCCGACTCCGACGACCCGGTGCGCGACGTCGATGACGTTGTATCCCGAGACCACTCGGCGCCAGTGCGGTGCAAGGGTTTCGAGATACTCGTCCAGGCCTTCCAGGAGGAAGTCGGTGTCCTGCGGCGTGAGTCGTGTTGTGAGCGGCGGGTTCTCGAGTAGCTGGCGTCGCCCGTGATCCTCGATGGTGAACCGTGGCACTGCGTGATCGCTCGTCCGTCGTCGTGCGCGCTCCGCGGCGCGTCGGATCTCCGCCAGCAATCCGGGATCAGTGACGTGGTCGGTGAGTCCGTCGAGATCGACCCGGTCGAAGGAGCGATCGAACAGTGGACGTTCGGACAGCTTTGCCAGGTGGAGGCGATACGCGGACACACACGAGGTTGTTGCTGTTTCGCATTGAGCTTCGGTGAGACCGTTCTGCCGCCCGGCCACCCAGATACTCGCGGCCAGCCTTCGCAGATCCCATTCCCAGGGGCCGGGATGTGCTTCGTCGAAATCGTTGAGGTCTATGACAAGTTCGCGTTCCGGGGATCCGTAGAACCCGAAGTTTCCGACGTGCGCATCCCCACAGATGACGGGTGTGATGCCGGTGGACGGGAGCTGCGCCATGTCCTCGGCCATCAATCCGGCAGTACCGCGCAGAAATCCGTACGGTGAAGCGACCATGCGTCCCACCCGAATCGGAACCAACCAGTCGAGTCTTCCCTCGTGTGCCGTGTTGACCTGATCGACCGGGTCACGTCGGTCGGGTGGGGGCGTCCAGTCACCGAGCGACGAGCGCGCTACTCGCTTACGCAGACCTTTCCCGATCTTGCGACGCTCACTGCGAGGCGTCTGACGCGCCCGCAGCGTCGCCCTGCCGTCCGGTTCGTTCTCGAGAGCCAACTGACCGGCAGGCCTGCTCAGCGGGTCCATGTCGGGCTCTCTTTCGTCGGGCGTGCGAAACTCGCGCTCGATCTTATGCCCGCCGGATTGTGCGCCGCGCGACGAGTTCCTTAACTACCCGCCTGGGCAATCAACTCGACAGCGCGGTCGGCGCACAGTTCCGGATCCGGCATTCTCCCGATACCGAGGCATTCGACAACGGCGAACGACGCATCCGGTGTGGTTTCCACGCCGAGCGCCCACCCGAAGTAGTGGTTCCAGGCAAGTACGGCTCGGTGGCCACTGTGCTGCGGAATCTCGCTGCCCAGAACGAGTACTGCGTCGAACGCGGGGCCGTCGCACCAGATGACCGATTCGGCGAAGGTGGAGCTGGCGACCGCGACTACGTACCTGTGACAAGTCGATTCATTCGGAATGGCGATGTGTGCACGCATGGTCGCTCCTCCGGCTCGGTTGCGATCGGAGGGTTCCCCGTTGCCGGCGCCGAAAAAACGCTTGGCAGATTACGTCCCGGCCACAGATCTACGACGCAGACGGTGCCTGAGATGTTTTTGTGCTGCCCGCGCCACCGAGCGAGCCGAGAGATACTGCTCGGCCGGTATCAACCGGGAACCGAACAAGTAGAACCTTCGAGCTTCGTCTTTGTCATGGGTGGCCGCGGAGATCAGCAGACGTTCGATCGCGGTGAACTTTCGCCCACCGGCGTACCCGCTCATGTAGTCGATATGGCTCGTCATACTCGCTCTGGCACTGCGGTATTCGGTCAAGGCAGCGTTCACGTTCCGATGTGAGTCGAGTGTGTGCGCCGTCGTCTCCGTCAGCGTGTGCGCGGTGGCGTCGACCAGCATCTGTGCGGTCTCGAGTGCCCACGAGCATCCGATGCCCCACAGCGGGTCGTTGGTTGCCGCGGCGTCGCCGATGAGTGCGAACCCGTTACCTACCGGTTCCGTGAGAGTTGTGGAGAAGTGCTTGGTACCAACGATCTTCCCGACGATGTGCTCGCGGCGAATCAGTGGAGCGCCGGGTAATGCATTGGCGTATTCGAGGAAAGCGGTAGACAGGTCGCCGGTGAACGAGCCGAGCTTGTCGAGGGCGGGGAAGACGACCAGCACGCTGATTCCGCCGTCGTTGGGGAGCAGATAGGCGACGTCGGGATCCATGAACCACGACAGCGAAGATTCTCCGTCGGGTCGTTCGAGTCCGGAGAGTTGGGCGAAGTAGCTGAAACGTCCGTTGGATGCAGTCACGGAGTCGCAACGCGCGGATCGTGCGACGGTCGAATCCTTGCCGTCTGCTCCGACGGTCAATCGTGCTTCCACAGTGAAGGCCGAACCCTGTGCGGTTCCGTAGACGCCTGCAGTAGCGCCGTTCTCGGTCAGCAACCCGGAAACACGATGTCCGAGAAGAAGGTCGACGTTCGGGTAGTCGTTCGCGAGTTGGCGCAGGAGGGGATCGAGCGTTTCCCTTCGGACGTTGAACCCAGGTGGCGACGAGTCGTCTGTGGTGTCAGGGGTGATCCATCCCCATGGGGTCCAGAACTTCGGAACGGTTTCCACCATTCCCAGGGCGAGCAGTTTTTCCGTAGCGCCGAGTCGTTGCAGGATCGGCGCACCGCACGGTTGTAGGTGGTGAGTGCACAGGACCTTGTGCGCCCGGACGTCGGAGCGAGCGTCGAGAAGCGCTATCCGCAGACCTAGTTGCGCGTACATGATTGCGGCCGCGCATCCAGCGATGCTCGCGCCGACAATCACGACGTCATATTTTGCCCGTGCCTTCGAAGTCACGCCGACAAGTTTAATGCATAAGGTTATAACTTAAATATGACCGGATTTAGTCATCGTGTTCGGGCGTTAAGTCCCGAACTGCGGCGCGAATGGACTGTTCACGAAGCTCGTTCTCTCTGCGCAGTTCACGACGCCGACGCCCGGCTTCGAATCGCTGCCTCGCGATTGTTTCGGTCGGCCGGAGTTGCGGGACCTCAGCCGGTTTTCCGTCGCTTCCCATTGCGACCATCGTGAAGTAGCAACTATTGGTGTGTCGAGATTTTCCGAGAAGAATGTCTTCGGTTTCGACGCGTATTCCGATTTCCATCGACGTGCGACCGGTGTAATTGACGGAAGCGCTGAACGTGACGAGTTCTCCGACGTGCACCGGTTCACGGAACACCACACGATCCACCGACAGGGTCACGACGTACGTCTGGGCGTATCGACTCGCGCACGCATAGGCAACCTGGTCGAGAAATTTCAGAATCGTTCCGCCGTGAACGTTGCCCGAGAAATTGGACATGTCCGGCGTCATGAGGACGGTCATGGACAGGGTGTGTTTCGACGCTCGCTTCGATGCTTGCGTCGATTCGGGCAGGGAGGTCGATTCAGACATCGAGCGGGCCTCTTCGGGTCGTTGGACGGTGAGGAGACCGTATCCGGCAAAGCTGGTTACCCGCGCGTTCGGAATGGTGCGGTATCAGCGTTCGGGACAGTGCCCACGTGGAGGATGTATTCGCTGGTGGCGACGGGACTGGCCGCGCTCGACCTGAGATAGGGCGCGAGCGTCGAGCGGAGGTGCGCTGACATCGAAGCCCAATTCCCTGCGGGTCGAACGGTCTCGCGAAAGTCCTTCAACGCCGGTGCCTGGTCGCACAGTTCCTCGACGGGGTCCGATCCGGCAGGTAGGTGCCATTCGAGCACGTGAGAGGTCGAACGCACCGATACCAATCCCGCTGCCGCCTTCTCGAATTCGTTCGAGTTCGACCATGTCGTCGGTAGTGGTGTGATGCCATTCCACGCAGAGGCGGCCTCCCTGCGGAGTGCTGCTGCCCACCCGTTCTCCGACCACGTTGCGAGACAAACGCTTCCGCCCGGCCGGGTCACCCGCATCATTTCCGAGAGGGCGATCGCGGGATCGGGACAGAAGATGATCCCGAAGATGCTGACACAGGCGTCGGCGCTCGAAACCGGCCACGGCAAAGACTGTGCATCGCCGACTGTGAAGGTGGGTTCGGTGGTGCCGGGGTGGGGAATCCAGCGTTCGCGCGCGACCTCGAGCTGGCTGGCGGAGAGATCGAGTGCGTGGACTGCGATGCCGGACCGGGCCGCCGGCAGCGCAAAGTTCCCGGTTCCGGCGCAGACGTCGTACACCGTGCTGACGTGTCCGATCGCACTCAGTGCCTTCATCGACGCCGGTGAGAGTTGTTCGGCAAGCGGGGAATACGTTGCACCGTTCCATTTTCCCCGATTCACGACAAGCTCCTCTCAATTGTGTCGATGACCGTGTCGAGCGCTGCGCCGGCCGCACGCGCCGCGTCGTCGGGGTTGCCTTCCTCGATGGCTGCGATCAAGGCGCGGTGCTCGTCGACGTGGAATCCCGGACCGATGCTCACGGTGGACAGTGAATCCGCCACGGCGGCAAGGACTCCCCGGTAGACGTCGATCAGTGCGGAATTGTGGGACGCCTCGACGATCGAAAGGTGCAGGGCCATGCCGGCTTCGACAGTGAAGCCGTGTCCGGGGTGGGCGTTCCAGGCGGCGTGTATCCGCGTGAGATCTTCGGGGGTGCGGTGCTGCGCCGCGAGGCGCGCAGCTTCGACCTCGAGTCCGCGTCGCAAGCTCAGTACGTCGAGAACGTCGCTTCTGGCGAGTCGGCGCCCGAGTAGTCCTTCGACCGGCGACGCCGCCATGACGTACACGCCGCCGCCGTGACGAACGGACAGAACTCCGGCGTGTGCAAGCGCCCGTACCGCTTCGCGCATGGTGTTCCGGGCAACTCCCAATTCCTCGACCAGCGCGGTCTCCGGCGGGAGTTTTGATCCGACGGGCCATCGACCGGTCGATATCGCCTCCTCGATCGCCGCGGCGACGATGTCTACCTTGCGCCCGGAATCGGACATGTGTGCCACCTCCGGTAAGTGGGTCAATGACTTGACCGAGGTTAGCGCGTCCGACCAAGTGGGTCAATGACTTGGACGTTACCCGCGTACGTCCAGGCTGCGGGCGTAGTGCTCCTTGAATACCTCGAGATGTGCCCAGGATTCCAAGCCGCTGACGCCGTCGATCCCGCGGATTCGTTCGGACAGCGCATGCAGGTCGCTCGAGGAGTTGGCGGCAACCGTCGCGATCACGTCGTATCGTCCCAGTGTCCGGGCGAGGAATTCGATTCCGGGCAGGGATTCGATCTCCGATACGGCGTTGTCGTCCCGTGAGCCCAGATTGACGCCGATGCCCATCGCCAACGTCCGGCCACCGCCTCGCCGCTTGACGACGGCGCCGACGCGCAGCGCCGTGCTCGCGATCAGGTGATTGACCCGGTTGCGTACGGCACTCGGTGACAGTCCGGTGTGTTCGGCCAGTTCGAGAAACGGCATGCGCCCGTTGCGTTCGAGTAGTTCGATCAACGCGACATCCGTCGAGTCGAGTCGGATATCGGCTTGTAAAGCGCTCTCGGGCATGAAGATTCCCTTGATGACGTCGACGTAGACCAGCGTGCTCACCGATCGAACGCCACGTTGTGAGCGGAGTTCGGCGATGGCACGGTACAGATCGTCGTGACTGGGCACCCGAAGTTCCGCAATCACGTTGTACTGCCCGCTGACTGCCGAGATGTAGACGGCGGCCTCGGATTCGATCAACGCGTCCAGCACCGGAGTCATCGGTCCGGACACTGCGATCGAGACGTGCGCAAGCGCCTTCAGTCCGAGAAGTTCGGGGTGTGCGACGGCCACTACGGACACCGTTCCCGAGTCGAGTAGCGCCTGCACTCTGGTGGACACCGCCGCTCGTGGTGCGTCGACCGCCACGGACAGTTCGCGGTACGTCGCTCGCCCGTTGCGCTGAAGTGCGGCAATGAGCTTGGAATCGAGATCGACCGTCATGGTTGCCCCAACTTTTCCAGAGATTTTTCTGTATGAGCTTCCTATTAGAACAGTCGCATGTGGCTATGAATGATGCGGATAAGTGCAGAAATGCTCGAAATCTCGCACAAAAAAGTTGTGTACCGCATGGTCTGAAACTTTGATGCATTGCATAGCGCCAGGTCAGGGCGTAGTTTTCGCTCAACACGCAGTGACCTGCACCACCATCTCGACGAAGGACCACCATGCGCAAGTTGCACACGCACGAAGCCTCGCCTCTCGACGCCACCGGCACGATCTTCACCGGTGCCAAGATCCACACCGTTGACGACAACACGGCAGGCGCTGAAGCGTTCCTGGTGTTCGGAAACCGCTTTGCCGCGGTGGGAACACTCGAGGAATGCCGCACCGAGGCGCGTCGGCTGAGCACTCGCACGACCGCGGTGGTCGAACTCGACGGCGCCACCGTCGTCCCCGGTTTCGTCGATCCGCATGCACACCCGTTGATGTACGGGCAGATGCTCAGCTGGGTGGACTGTGGGCCGGAGAAGGCACATTCCATCCCCGGAATCATTGCGCTACTTCAGGAAGCGGCGCTCACAGCTCCTGCGGGTGTCCCGATTCGTGGCTACGGCTACGAGCACCGCAACCTGATCGAAGGGCGCCATCCACTCAAGGAAGAGCTCGATCAGGTGGCCACCGATCGCGAGGTCTACCTCATGAACGCGAGCGGTCACGGCGGCGTCGTCAACTCCTTCACATTCGACAAGCACGGCATTGACGCGAGCACCGAGAATCCGGCCGGTGGCGAGTTCTTCCGAGATGCAGACGGTGAACTCACCGGTGAGCTCTCCGATGCCGCGTGCAACATCCTCACCGGCGTCAACGGAGTGAAGGTCGGTCATCACGGACCCAACTTCCATCTCGAGGACGAGCCCGAAGAACACCTTCGTCAGCTCTCGGTCGCTCAGGACAAGTTCCTGGCCGGCGGCGTCACCACCATCGGCGACTGCCAGGTGACCCGTCGTGAATTCGACATGTACCTGCGTCTGGCCGAGCAGGATCAACTCAAGACCCGCGTCAGCATGTACATGCTCAGCCACCTCCTCGATCACGTCATCGACACGGGAATGCACGGCGCCTTCGGCAATTCGCGGCTCGCGTTCGGCGGCATCAAGTTCTACGCCGACGGCACTCTCGGCGGCTGGACCGCATACTTCCCCGACGGTTACGTCGGCGACCCGTGCCGCACCGGGCAGCTCTATCACGAGCCGGCGGATTACTCGGATCTGATTGCCAAGGCGCACTCGGTGGGTCTGCAGACCGCCACGCACGCTCAGTCTCCGACCGCCATCGACATGGTGCTCGATGCCATCGAAGCTGCGCAGAAGGCTCACCCCGACGCCGACGCTCGTCACCGCATCGAGCACTGCGGTCTCCCGACTGCCGAGCAGATCGCCCGGATGAACCTGGCCGGCGTCTACCCGGTGAACCAGCCGCAGCACTACTACAACTGGGGCGAGGGCGTCACTGCTGCGATCGGTACTCCGGGTGAGCGGTTCAACCCCCTCGGCGAGTTCATCGCTGCCGAGGTTCCGGTGACCATCAGCTCCGACGCCCCCGTCGCCGAGCCCAAGCCGCTCGAAGCAATTCAGGCAGCCGTGACTCGTGTGACGCGTCAGGGCCATCAGCTCGGCTCCGATGCACTCCGCATCACCGCCGACCAAGCATTGCAGGCTCACACGCTCAACGGTGCGCGTGCGCTGGGCCGTGAAGCAGAGCTGGGCAGCATCTCGGTCGGCAAGCGGGCCGACTTCGTCATTCTGGGCGCGGATCCCCTCGAGGTTCCGGCCGACGCGATTGCGCAGATCGAGGTCCGGGAGACCTGGATCGACGGCGAACTCGCACATTCAGGTCATAACCACCTATTGTCGAGCACTTCGACCACCGAGGAAAAGTAATGAACCGAGAGCAACAGATCGTGAAGGCCCGCAAGGCGGGATTTGCAGCCTTCGTCGGTACAACTATCGAGTGGTACGACTTCTACGTATATGCCACGGCAGCCGCCCTGGTGTTCGGTGACATCTTCTTCCCGCCCGGAACCGATCGCCTGACCGGTGTTGCGGCGGCGTTCGCGACGTACGCCGTCGGGTTCTTCGCTCGCCCGCTCGGCGGAATCGTGTTCGGCCATGTCGGTGACAAGATGGGCAGGCGCACCGCACTCGTCGTCACGCTGACGCTGATGGGTGCAGGCACCTTCCTCATCGGCATGTTGCCCACTTACGCGTCGATCGGGTTCTGGGCGCCGCTGCTGCTGGTTCTGCTCCGTTTCGTCCAGGGCTTCGCCGTCGGTGGCGAATGGGGCGGCGCGGTCCTGATGGCCGTCGAGCATGCTCCCGAGGACAAGAAGACTTTCTACGGCGGTTTCGCCCAGCTCGGCAATCCTGCGGGTGCGCTTCTGGCCACCGGTTTCTTCAGCATTCTCTCCACCTTCGGCGACGACGCTCTGCGCGAGTGGGCTTGGCGACTGCCGTTCCTCTGCTCTGCGCTGCTGATTCTGGTGGGCTTGGTCGTTCGCCTCAAGGTCGAAGAGTCTCCGGTGTTCGAGTCCGAGGTGAAGTCCGCGGACGTACCGGAAATGCTGCCGCTCAAGTACGCGCTGGTGACCAACTGGCGCCCGATCGTCCTGGGCATCGGCATTCTGCCCGTCGCAGTCGGCGGCTACTACCTCGTGACGACGTTCATCACGGCGTACGCAACCGATCCCGATGTCGGTTTGTCCGAGACGTTGATTCTCAACGCGCTCAGTGTTGCTGCCGTGGTCGAGTTGATCGCGACTCTCGGAGTGGCGTGGCTAGGCGACAAGGTGGGACGCGTCCGCGTCGTCATCTGGGGTCTTGCTGCGGTCGCAATACTCGCAGCGCCGCAGTTCCTGGTGCTGAAGTCCGGATCCGTGTTCCTGATCTTCCTGACCTTCGCTGTCATGCGACTGGTGCTGGCGGCCACGTACGGTCCGATCGCCGCCGTACTGTCGCAGATGTTCAAGCCGCAGGCTCGTTACACGAGCATCTCGTTGGCGTACCAGGGTGCAGGCGCGATCTTCGGCGGACTGTCCCCGCTGGTGTCGACGCTGATGTACAAGGCAACCGGCAGCATCTGGCCGGTCATCGCACTGCTGATCGGCATGTGCGTCCTGAGCATCGTCTGCCTGCTCTTCGCTCCGCAGCACGTGGACGAAGCGACCGATACCGACGGCGTTCCGCAGAACCAGAACCCGCAGGGCCTGAACAAGGAATCGGCTTCTGCCTGACAACTGAAAACACGAAGCTGGGGCAGTACACGATTTCCGTGTACTGCCCCAGCTGTCGTTTCAGGTCAGTTTCGTTCAGTGCCTGTTACGCGCCGACGAGATGGCGATGAAAATGATCGCTGCGGCGGTGCGCCTGGCTGAGATTTCTGATCTCACGCAGCCAGAAGTGAGACGCCAGCGCGTTGTTGCTTCCATAGCCGGTGCCGGACGTGTCCTCGTCGATCAGGGCGACAAGCGCTTTGATCAGGCTGGTGACCTTGAGGTTGTTGGTCTGAGAATGTCGGACCAACAGCTCGGCGGCTTCGTCGGTGCTGCAACGGTAGAGGGTGCAGACGATTTCGATGGCGCGCTCGCGGATCCGGCCCGAAGTAGTCGGGATCCGAAGACCGTTCGTCGAGTTGCCGTTCGCCTGGCTGTTCGTGTCGTTGGGGTGAATCATGGTGTTGATCAAGGTATTCCTTTGAACCGCATGGGTTTTGGGCCCGTGCGGTGTGTAGCGCATGTTGATACTGGTGCAGTCGGTACGCGATTGGCGGCGGACTCCGTCGGAGTCTTCGGCCTGGTCAACAATCTGCGGGACTGATGAAAGTGCGTAGTGATCAAAGGCGCGGGTTTGCACCGAACTGGAAGTCTGCCCCTGGAACGAATACTGGAACTGTTGTCCCGGGCGAAGCGACCGGCTGCCTGACTGACGGCTGCCCTCTGATAACCCCACCGTACGTCATGGAGTTGGTTTCAGCTAATCCTTTTGGGGGCGATCATGCTCACAGTAGGCGGTTTCACCTGCTCAAGGAGTGTTTACGTGGTCGATTATTGCTTGCTTGGTGATAGCCCAGGCGTCGCTTGTCGGGTTGCCGAATTCGCCGTGGCCGACGCCGGGTAGTTCGATCAGGTCGACCACGTCGCCTGCTGCTCGGGCTGCACGGGCGTAGCGCCGACTCTGTTCGATCGACACGACCTTGTCTCCGAGTCCGTGGATCGCTGTGACAGGGAGGCCGGTGGGGAGGTGTTCGATCGGTGATGCGATGCGGTAGCGATCAGGATGATCGGTAGGCATGCCGTCCAGAAGATTTCGAACAAAACGATCTTTGCCTGCGGTTGCGGCGAGGGCCATGTCGAAGACGCCGGCCATGATCGTCGCCGAGCGAACCGGCACGGTGAGTTCAGGCGCGGGAGCATCCGTGTCCTGTTGTGGTCGCGACGCGACCCAGGCGGCCAGTTGTCCGCCCGCGGAGTATCCGGCGATGTGCACGCGGCCCAAATCCAGTCGCCCGGAAGCCTTTTCCTGAACGATGTCGGCCAGAGCGTTGGTAGCCGCAACGGTATCGGACAGCGTCGTCGGCCAACCGCCCTGTCCACCTACGCGTCTGTATTCGATGTTCCAGACCGCAATTCCGTAGGGGGTCAGCGTTTTTGCCCACGCACCCGCGTACTCGAGATTGCTCTTCTGCGCCCAGCCGCCGCCGTGGATCAATACGACGACCGGCAGATCGTCCTCCGACCCGGCTGGAAGATACAGATCGCCGAAAGTGTCTGCGGCGGCGGAGTATGCGATGCGCACCGGAGCGACGTTGCGGTCGAGGCCGGTTGCGCTGCTGACGGATGCGAGGAGGGCGAGTACACAGACGAGCACTACGGCGAGATACCCGGCCAAGCGGTCGCGGGAGCGGTGCGCGATGACCTGATTCCTCTCGGCGAGCGACGGATGATTGTTCGGAAATCAGTCTATCGGTGCCAGGTGAATTTATGGTGTGAGCGAACGGGCCGTACTTGCTCGTACGCGTAGTTCACTGCGAGTGTGGCTCTGAACAGCGGGTACGTCGCCGTCGATCAGGGCCAGTAGCGCACTGACAGCCAATGTAGCTTGCTCTTCCGGGAAGAAATCGACCGCAGTGATCGGGGGGTCGGCGGTCAGCAGAGCGGGTTCGTCGCTGTCCTGCGCAATCAAGACATTTCCGGGGATCGACAGCCCGAGGTCGAGTGCTGCCCTCGCGGCTGCGGGGGCGCAACCGAGGATGACCGACAGGATCGCGTCGGGTGGATTTTCGGACGTCAAGGCTTCGTGGGTCAATGCGTACGCCGTGGCGACCATTTTTTCGACGGTATCGACGCCCTCGAACGGCGTCGGTTCATCGGCGGCACGGGGCGTCACTCCATGGGTCCGGCACCACTCGAGGTATGCGGTGTTCGTTGCCCGGGTCCATGCCGAACCCATGCCGGGGTTGAGGATGAGTATGTCCGTCGCACCCTGTTCGGTGAGGTGGTTCAAGAGCGTTTCGGTAGTGGCGACGAGATCGGGTGAGATGCTCCATTCGAACTGGTCGGGGTTTCCGGGACCGACTGCGACAGCGGGGATTCCGATTTTCTTCAAGACGTCGACACGTGGGTCGTGCGTCATCGGGTCCACGACCAGCACGCCGTCCATCTCGATGCGGCGTAGTCCATTCGGATCTTTCATCGACGGCAGCAGCAGGAGCGAGTGATCGCCGTGGAATGCGGCCTGGGTCGCGGCGGTAGCCACGCGCCCGTACCAGTCGAAATTGAGGTACTCGGCCGATGACAGTTGGTCGGGAGCGGGGAGCATGAGCCCCAGGGTGGCGGTACGGCCGGTTCGAAGATTCTGTGCCGAGCGATTGGCCCGGTATCCCAGGCGGTCGGCAACCTCTTGAACTCGAGCTCGCGTGGCCGCGTCGACTCGGCCCTTGCCGTTGAGTGCGTAGGAAACTGTGGACACGGCGACGCCGGCGGCTGTCGCGACATCGCGAAGCGTCGGGACGTTCGGCGTGATCATCGGGGTCGCGTCCTTTAGTTGCTGGGCGGTTTCTACTCAAGAGTAACGCCCAATCGTTTCGGCAGGGGGAACCTGGCGGACGATTGTTCAGTTGAAGAAATTGCGCCGAATCGTTTCATCAGAGTTATTGACTATGCCGAAACGTTTCGGCACTCTCGTAGAACACCGGGACAACTTCGAGTGAAATTCGGTCGACCTCGGGCACCCTCATTCCCGGTCCATGCGCCTAAATACGACGATCCACGGAGTTACCCCATGAGAGAGAAAACCCGTCCACGTCGCGCGGGTGCTGCTGCAGCGTGGTCGGCCACTGGTGGTTTGGTCGAACGGCCGGGATCGATTCCGGGAGCACCTGAGATCTGGGTCTACGCAAGACAAGTTCTCCTACTTCGCCGGCGACACCGTCTCGGTGCGGGTCCACACCACCGCTGACGAATACGACATCGAGGTGGTCCGTGACGGCGCGCGCCCACAGAGCATCGTCAAGTACATCGGGCTACCAGGCAAACAGCAGTCGACGCCCGACGACGCCTATGCGACCGGGTGTGATTGGTCGGAATCCGTTGCCTTCACCGTTGCACCGAATTGGGCTTCGGGGATGTACCTGATCCTGGTTCGAATGCGCCACGAAGGTGTGGTCGTCGAACGTGAAGGCTTCTTCATTGTCAAGGCACGCGAACCCGGGCACGCTGACATGGTCCTCATCCACACCACGAGCACGATGTTGGCCTACAACGACTGGGGCGGAGCCAACAATTTCCGTGGTGCCCCGGACGGTGTGGGCGACGTGGCGACACCGATTTCGTCGACGCAGCGTCCCGTCGCGCGCGGGATGTTGCGCAAACCCGAAGGTGCAGCGCGAAACATTCACACCGATATGCCGGGAATCGGATGGGCTCCACGGCACCCGCCGTACGAATGGGCCTGGGTGAACGGATACTCGCGTCATCACGCCGACGCATTCTGGGCGACGTACGAACGCCCGTTCACGGTGTGGGCGGAGGAGCAAGCGTTTCTCGTGCACCACATCACCCAGCACGACCTACATGAGGATCCTTCAGCGCTGCGCGGATATTCGTGTGCCGTCGTCGTCGGTCACGACGAATACTGGTCGTGGGAAATGCGTGATCGTCTCGACGCATTTGTCGAAGGAGGAGGCGGCCTGGCGCGATTCGGCGGGAACTTCCTGTGGCAGGTACGCATCGAAGGTGACGCGCAGATTTGTTACAAGAACCCCTTCGACGATCCCATACGAGAAGTAGACCCCACCCGCGTCACCACGGCATGGGATTCCCCCGAGATTGATCGGCCGGGCGCGTGGACGATGGGTTTGACCGCGATGGCGGGGGTGTACAACCGTTACGGTGCAACAACTCCGAGGTCATCCGGCGGCTTTACCGTATACCGGCCCGATCATTGGGCATTGAACGGAACCGACCTGTATTACGGTGACAACTTCGGAATCGCGCCGGTCTGTATTGCTGCCTTCGCAATGGACGGTGCGGACTACACGTTCAGGAAGGGTCTGCCGTACGCCACCGGCGCCGACGGTGCACCAGCGAATCTGGAAATCATCGCAATGGCGCCGGCAGTATCGGGGTCACGGGACAGCTGGAACGGCACCGTTCCGATTGGTGCGCCCTTCGCCGAGTTGTCGGGAATCTTCGAAAGTGCTTATGGGAGAGAACTCCCCGAGCATCTGCGCGAGTTCGAATACGGTTCGGGAATGGTGGCGACATATCAGCGCGGTCTCGGAACCGTTTTCAATGCCGGGACGACCGAGTGGGTCAGTGGACTGATTCACCGGGATCCTTTCACTGAACGAATAACCGCAAACGTACTGAATCTGTTTGCTGCGCAACTGTCGAGTTTCACTGAGGAGACAAACTGACGGCGGCGACCATCGGTAGAGTTTGTTGCCCCGAGGATGATGGTCGAAAGATGATCCGTACGTACGTATGTATGGAGATATGAATTCGACTTGACCAGGGTTTTCAATCCAAACTGCCGTAGTCTTCGCCGATCAGTTGGATGACGGGTGGGTAGGGGAGCTGCCGAACTTCGGCAGTCACGTGCGGATTTCCACGATCAGATCCGCACGTGACCTGGCCGCTGCGATCATGTCGGCGTTCGGTTGATCCACCCGTCTCACCCAGTCCGCGGCCGCTTCGGAACTCCTCCCGAAGCGGCTGTGGCGTTTCATCAACCGCTGCGTGCGTGTCGCCTCCGGAACCTCGAGGTACCAGACGGTGTCGATCGCCGCTCGTACTTGTGGCCAGCTGCCGTTTGGTAGGAGGAGATAGTTTCCCTCGGTGACGATCAGCGGTGTTCGAGGCTCGACAGCGGTTGCGCTGCCGATTGATTCGTCGATCTCGCGATCGAAGACGGGCGCGTACACAATGGAATCTGCCGATCGGAGTCGGTGTAGAAGCGCCGCGTACCCGCCGACGTCGAAGGTGTCCGGTGCGCCTTTGCGTTCACGCCTGCCGAGTCTGTCGAGTTCCCGATTGGCAAGGTGAAAGCCGTCCATCTCGACGACGGTGCAGCGTGAGTCCAGTTTCTGCGAAATTGCCTGTGAAGCCGTCGATTTCCCGGCTCCAGGGGCTCCCGCGATGCCGAGAATGTATCGACTGTCGTCGGCGATCAGTGAAGCGGCGTGTGAGGCAAGTTGATCGAGCGTCAGCGAGACGGTCGGCGGTGAGGTCCTCACTTGTTGCTCCGATCAATCCGAGGGCGGGTGCATCGAGAGTACGCCGGAGGTTTCGACCATTGACAGTCTGAATGGACTGTGAAACTGTGAGCCATGCCACTCGGGAAGTTGGAGGTGAGACCGTGACCCTGCGCGATGCGCAGCGCGAAGCGACGCGCCACCGGATTCTCGATGCGGCAACGGATTTATTGATAGCGGACGGGTATTCGTCGCTGACGACGCAGTCGGTGCAAACCGCTGCCGGAGTCAGTCGGGGCGCTCTGCTGCACCACTTTCCGAACATGCAGGAGCTCACTGCGGCGTTGGTGTCGAATATCGTCGTGCGGAACGAGGCGGCGGTACGAGTTGCCATGTCTCGGCAGGATTCGTCGGTGGACACGATCGAGAACTCGATCTCCGCTCTGTATTCGGCGTTGACTCAGCCGCCGTTTCAAGCGGAACTCGAACTGTGGTCGGCGGCTCGCACGGATCCGGTCTTGGCGGAGGTACTCCGGGAATCGGAGCGAATCGCCGGACGGGATCTACGGCGAGTTGTCCACGACGCTTTCGGTCCCGAAATTGTTGCTTCCGAGAACTATTCCCAGATTGCAGATCTGACGGTGCTGATGCTCCGTGGTTTGGCGCTGTCCCGGGCAGTGCAGAAGAGCGACGCATCTGCGCGTCGTTCGATCAGTCAATGGGCAGGCGTCGTTCGCCTGCTCCTCACCCAGAACTAGCGCAACTCGTTTCGATCGAGGTGCGCTCTGTCGACAGGACCGAAGATGACGGATTTTGCGACTCTGAAATACGAGACCTCGAGCGGTAAGGCATATATCACGCTCAACCGCCCCGACCGGCTCAACGCGATCGACGACCGAATGCCGTCGGACATTCGGCATGCGGTGGCAGCGGCCAATGACGACGACGATGTTCGCGTGATCATCTTGCAAGGTGCGGGTACGGCGTTTTGTGCCGGATACGACCTCAAGAAGTTTGCCGAGGGCGATCTCGACGGAAAGTGGAACCAGGGCCCGGTGTGGGATCCCATCAAGGACTTTCGCGGGATGAAGCAGAATACCGACGACTTCTTCACGCTCTGGCGATCGCTCAAGCCGACGATCTGCAAGGTCCAGGGATACGCGATCGCCGGCGGGAGCGACATTGCGCTGTCCTGCGACATGCTGATCATGGCCGACGACGCCCGCATCGGGTATCCACCCGCGCGTGTCTGGGGTTGCCCGACAACAGCGATGTGGGTGTACCGCCTCGGGGCCCAACGTGCCAAGCGAATGTTGTTGACGGGAGACACCATTGACGGTGTCACCGCCGCCGATTGGGGGTTGGCACTCGAATCGGTGCCCGCCGACGAATTGGACGCTGCGGTGGAGGCCTTGGCGGATCGCATCGCCGGTGTCCCGCTCAATCAATTGGCAATGCAGAAGATGATGATCAATCAGGCGTACGACAACATGGGATTGCAGGGCACCCAGGTGCTGGCAACTCTGTTCGACGGAATCACGCGTCACTCTCCAGAAGGGCGCTGGTTCAAGGATTTTGCCGAACGTGACGGATTCCATGCCGCGGTGCAGTACCGCGATTCCGGCCGCAAGATTCCAGACGGAGGCGGGCCGCTCCCCGCATCCGACACCCCTCCTCGATAGAAAGTGGATGTGAGATGAGCAGTGTTCTCGAAACGTCGTACTTCCCTGCTGACGTGTCGGACCCGATTGCGGAACAAACGGTGGGTGGGCTGCTGCGAGAGTGCGCCGCGGACTCGCCGAACCTGACAGCAATCAGAGAAGTGGTTCCGGCGCAATCGCATTCGCTGTCCGGGGCCGCTGAAACAGATCGCACCTGGACCTTCGCCGAACTTCTGGCGGAAGCGGAGGGATGTGCGCACTACCTCTTGTCGCAGTTCGACCGCGGCGACCGGATCACCGTTTGGGCACCGAACGTTCCGGAATGGATGATTCTGCAATACGGCGCTGGGCTCGCCGGGATGGTTCTGGTGACCGCCAATCCTGCGTTGGGTGCGGAGGAGCTGGCGTACGTCTTGTCGCAATCCCAGTCTCGCGGGCTCTTCCACACCGGAAAGTTCCGCGGCGGCGATATGGCGGCCGTTGCATCCGAGGCGATTTCGATTTCGGGAGAGGAAGTTCTCGCAGTCAACTTCGAGGATTGGGATCGTCAGGTTCGAGGTTGGGCGGGCGAACGGGGCGTACTGCCCGAAGTCTCTCCTGACGACAATGCGCAGATTCAGTACACGTCGGGGACCACCGGCGCGCCCAAGGGGGCGCTGCTGCACCACCGAGGTTTGGTCAACAATGCCGATTTCGTCAGTCGGCGAGGCAAATTCCCCGAACGCGGTTCGGTGGTTTCGGCCATGCCGCTGTTCCACACCGCCGGGTGCGGCATCCTGGTTCTCGGCGCGGCACAGCGAAGAATGTCCATCGGCCTGATCCAGTACTTCGATCCGACTGCGGTTCTCGATGCGGCGGAACGCTTTCACGCCGACGTGGTCAGTGGAGTGCCGACGATGCTGATCGCCATGATCAACGACGCCACCTTCGCCGGCCGCGATTTCTCGGCCTGCTCGGTGGTCGTATCCGGTGGATCGTCGGTGCCGCCCGAACTCGTCAGCACGGTGGAGTCGGCCTTCGGTGCGGGATTCAGCATCGTCTACGGACAAACCGAGGCCAGCCCCGTGATCACACAAACCAGTCCGGCGGACACGCCCGAAGACAAGTCGGAGACGGTCGGCCTCGCGTTGCCTCAGGTCGAGGTGAAGATCTCCGACGTCGTGACCGGGGACAGCGTCCCGCTCGGCGAACAAGGCGAGATCTGTGCTCGCGGGTACCTCGTCATGACCGAGTACTTCCGCAATCCGGAGGCCTCGGCCGCCACTGTCGACGAGGACGGTTGGTTGCATACCGGTGACCTGGGGACGATGGATCAACGTGGATACGTCCGGGTGACCGGCCGCCTCAAGGACATGATCATCCGCGGCGGGGAGAACATCTATCCGCGTGAGGTCGAGTCCGTGATCTTCACGCACCCGAAGATTCTGGACGTCGCGGTTGTCGGTGTCCCCGACGAGGTGTGGGGTGAGCGGGTCGTCGCCGTGATCCGGTGGAAGGACGAGTCCGACCAACCGACCGCCGCTGAACTGGTCGAATTCTGCACCGAACGACTGGCTCGCCACAAGGCACCCAAGGAGTGGTTCAGTGCGGAGGCGTTTCCACTGACAGGGTCGGGCAAGATCCAGAAGTATCGGATCGCGAGCTTGGTAGGCGAAGGCGCTTACGGGGTCGTCAGCTGATCTCAGCGCATAGCACGTCGAAGCGATTCTGTCTGGCTTATCCCCGTAAATCGCTTCGACGTGCCCTGTTTATCCTGGTGGCGTGAGTTCATCCCTCGGTGAGACCGGACACAAAGCCAACTCCAACCGCATTCGCGCCACAGCCTTTGCGTCGAAGGTGATGTCCGCGGCCGACGCGGTGAAGTTCATTCATCCGGGTGACACCGTCGCGATCAGTGGTTTCGCCAGTGCCGGTACACCCAAGGTTGTGATCCCGGCTCTCGCCGAGCGCATTCACCAGACCCGCGGCAACGGATCGAACTTCACGATCAATCTCCTCACCGGCGCTTCGGTGTCCACCGAGACCGAGAGACTGCTCGCGGAGGTCGACGGAATCGCGCTGCGCATGCCGTATCAGTCCGAGGCCACCGCACGTCGCCGGATCAACGACGGGCGCATGGACTACGTGGACATCCATCTCTCCCACGTGGCTCAGCAGGTGTGGGAGGGCTACTACGGCAATGTCGACGTCGCTGTGGTCGAGGTCGCGGGTATCACCGAATCGGGTGAACTGATTCCCTCCGCGTCGATCGGCAACAACAAGACGTGGCTCGACGTAGCCGACAGGGTCATCCTCGAAGTCAACTCATGGGTCCCCGAGGCGATGGAAGGTATTCACGACGTCTATTACGGCACCGCGTTGCCGCCGCATCGCAAGCCGCTCGAGATTATTCGTGTCGAGGACCGGATCGGCCAGACCACGTTCCGGGTGGATCCCGCGAAGGTTGTGGCCGTTGTCGAGACCAACTGCCGTGACAGTGCGAGCCCACTCACCGCGCCTGACGCCGTCAGCGAGGCGATCGCCGGCCACGTCCTGGAATTCTTCGACTTCGAGGTTCGTGCCGGACGGATGCCTGCCGATACGTTGCTTCCGCTGCAGGCGGGCATCGGCAATGTCGCCAACGCGGTGCTCGGAGGTCTCGATCGCGGGCCGTACCGAGGGTTGACCTGCTACTCCGAGGTCATCCAGGACGGGATGCTGAAGCTCATCAAAGACGGAACCGTCGCGCATGCGTCGTCGACGGCTTTGGCGCTCACCGAAGAAGGCATCGAGGAACTGACTGCGAACATCGACTTCTATCGCAATCACATCACGCTGCGACCGCAGGAGATCAGCAACCACCCCGAGGTGGTGCGCAGACTCGGAATCATCGCCATGAACGGCATGCTCGAGGCCGACATCTACGGCAATGTGAACTCGACGCACGTCATGGGGACGAAGATCATGAACGGAATCGGCGGCTCGGGAGACTTCGCCCGCAACGGCTACGTGTCCATGTTCCTGAGCCCGTCGACGGCCCGCGGCGGTGAGATCTCGGCGATCGTGCCGATGGTCCCGCACGTCGATCACACCGAGCACGACACTCAGGTGTTGGTGACCGAGCAGGGATTGGCGGATCTGCGAGGTCTGTCTCCGCGGCGACGCGCACGCCTGATCGTCGACAACTGTGCTCACCCGGAGTTCCGGCCGCTGCTCCACGATTACATCGCTCGCGCCGACGCTCAGCCGGGTGCGGGGCAGACTCCGCACCTCCTGGGCGAGGCATTCTCGTTCCATCAGCGGTACATCGACACGGGTTCGATGCGGCTTTCCTGACGCCGGGCAATGCCGCTGACAGTGAGAGAATGCGAACGTGAGCCGAACCGGGATACCTGACGACGCCATACGCCGGGTCGCAGCGGCAGGTGCGGACGACGCCGGTGGCCTACCCGTCGAACTGCTGGGTGACTTCCTCGACGTGCTCAGCGACGCGGTTTGTGAAGGAAAACCGCTGCAGCGTCGTCAGCTGCATCGTTTCCGCGCCCGCGGTGAAGAAGCAGCGCAGCAGGGTGTCGCCCTGCGAGCCCTGCTCGATCTGTATCTCTCCTCGGCCTGGCGCCTGTGGCGTGAACTCCCCGCTGTTGTTGCGGCGCAATCGGATCCGACTGCCGTAGTCGCTGCCGGTGAAGTCATGCTGCGCGCCGTCGACGATGCCGTGGCCGAACTGGCCGAAGGATTTCAGTTGGCCAGGCGATCACTGGTCCGCTCGCAGGTATCGGCACGCCGCGAGTTCGTCGACGACCTGTTGACCGGCGGCGCTGACGTCGTCGGATTGTTGGGTCGTGCTTCAGGATTCGGACTCCACCTCAGCGGGCCGCATGCTGTGGCCGTGGTAACCGCTGCCCGCGAATTCACCGACGACAACCCCTTGGTGCGGGCCGTCGAACGTGCTGTCCTGGGCAGCAAAGGCGATGCCGACGCGTTGGTTGCCAGCAAGAGCGGAAAACTTGTCGTCGTTTTCGCGGCGCCGGACCGCGATGCCGTCGATCACGTGCTGGCGGGCATTCGATCGGCTCTCGGACCCGGAACCGACGACGACGGCCGCGTGCAGTTGCAGCGACGCGCGCTGAACGGCACCTGGCAGATCGCGGTCGGGCGTCCGCGCGCCACTGCTTCCGGCGTGGTGGCGTCGTACCGGGAAGCACTCGACGCACTAGACCTGGCGCAACGCCTGTCGTTGGACGCGCGGGTCATCGATGCTCGTGACCTGCTGGTCTACCGGGTTCTGGTCAACGACAGACCGGCGGTCACCGATCTGATCCACACCCTGCTCACACCGCTGCTCGAGGCGCGCGGCGGCGCAGGGCCGATGATCGACACATTGCTCGCGTACTTCTCCGCCGGCGGCAATACCGCGAAGACCGCCCGTGATCTGCATCTGTCGGTCCGCGCGGTGACGTACCGCTTGGACCGTATCCGTGAACTCACCGGCCAGAACGTCAACGACCCCAATGACAGCTTCGCCCTCCACGCGGCTGTACTGGGCGCCAAGCTGCTCGACTGGCCTGCCACCGAGCTGACCTGATCAGCTGGCGCGGGCCCGTTCCTCGTAGGCAGCGCGGGCTGCAGTGTCGACGTCGCCGAGAAACTGTGTCTCGACGCCGAACAGTCGGCTCAATGCCTCGTACGGCCGCCGGGGGAAGAACCCCTGCGCCTGCACCAGTAGCCCGGACACTCGCGTAATGCGCACGCGTGGTCGGGGTTTGGTCATCAATCCGACTATGGCTTCGGCGATTTCCTCCGGCTGAACCTCGCGGAATCCCTTCATTCCCGAAGTGCCCGAAGTGAGTTGGGTGTTGGTGAGCGTCGGCAGTACGGACGAGACGTGTACACCGGTGCCACGAACTTCCTTGCGAACCGAATCGGTGAATCCCAAGACCGCATGCTTGGCGCCGCAGTACGTCGACAAACCGGGGCACGGGAGTTCGCCTGCAAGCGAAGCGATGTTGATGACGTGCCCGCGCCCCCGCGGCAGCATCCGGCGCAGTGCGAGCTTGGTTCCCGTGATCACGCCGAGAACGTCGATCTCGATGATGCGTCTGGTGACGGTGTGGTCCTCGTCGACGATCCGGCCCACCGGCATGATGCCTGCATTGTTGACCAGTACGTCGATCGGGCCGAGTTCACCTTCGACGGTATCGAGGAAGTCGAAGAACGAGGCAGGGTCGGTGACGTCGAGACGCCCGAACGTCCGGATGCCCAAATCCTTCGCTGCCTGCGCGAGAGTGGCTTCATCGATATCGCCGATCGCGACTGTCGCGCCCAGGCTGACGAGCCGTTTCGCGGTGGCGAATCCGATGCCCCGGGCGCCGCCGGTGATGACCACTACCTGACCGTCGAAAGGCTTGTTCATGTCGCGAAGGTCTCCAGAACTAGGGGGATGGGATTGCAGTGACGTGAAACTGCGGTGACGAAACTGCGGTGAGATGTGATTGTGGACCAGCCGAAACTGGGTTGCTAGGGCTCCTTGGCTGAACCGAAGCGGTAGATTTGTGACAAAGTCACAATTTGTATCCCAGTCGGAAAGGCGCCCATGGACACCTCGGAGTTGGATGGTTGGATTGCGAATCTCGCGCCCATCTATCTCCAACCCGAGGTGATCGACGGTTTCGTCCAACGCATCGACGACGCCATTGCCGCGGCAAATCCCGAGGTGGCGGCTGATCGGGAGCTACGACGCGATGTGGATGCAAGCACCACGGCGCAGCTCCGCGTCATCGTGGCCGCGATCGCGGGCGGTTCCGAGGAGGTCACTCCGCCGGCGGAGTCGATTGCGCTTGCACTCACCGTCGCTCGACGCGGTATGGATCTTCGGGTCCTTCTCAAGATCTACGGTGCCGGACGCCTCGCGATGCTGGGTTTCGTCGACGAGTCGATCGAGGCGCTGCCGATCGGTCCCGAACTCAAACGTGCCCTTCTGGTTCGGGTCTGGGGCTCGGCGATGAGGTGGCTGGAGGTGACCACCGAACTGTTGGTGGCGACGTATGCGCAGGAGCGGGAGAGCCTGGCGCGCGGCGCTTTTGCACGTCGGTCCGAGACGGTGCACGCGATTGTCGCCGGCGAAGCACTTCACTCCGACGAAGCCTCCCGGATTCTGGACTACCCGATGCGGCGCCACCACACCGCGTTTGTTCTCTGGACGGACGACACCGACCCGGCCGCGGACGTATTGGCCAGGTTGGACTCGTACGCACGTTCCTTCGTGGACGAATCCAAAGGGGAGCGTGTTCTCACTCTGCCTTCGGGCGCACGCGAGCTGTGGTCGTGGGTCGCGCATTTCGACAGCCGTGAGTGGGCGTCGCTCGATCGTGCTCGGATTTCGGACCTTCGTGTCGCAGTGGGGGCCGGCGGGTACGGGATGGAGGGATTCGCTCGCAGTCATCGCGAGGCGCTCGCCGCCCAGCGCGTCGCGGTCCGTTCCACGGGTTCGCCGGGCGTCACCGTCTACGAGGACGTTCAGGTTCCCTGTCTGCTCACCGACGATCTGGACGAACTCCGTGCGCTGGTGGCTCGGGAACTGAAGGGCTTGGCCGGCACGGACGGCGTCACGTCGCGGATCCGGAACACGGTCCGGGTCTACTACGAGAACAATTGCACCGCAGCCGCTACGGCCGCAGCCCTCGGTCTGCACAAGAACACCGTGCGGTATCGACTCGATCAGGCCGAAACACTACTAGGCCGCAGCGTGGACCAGCGTCGACTGCCGACGGAGTTGGCCCTCATCGCTCTGGAGAGCTACGGAGCCGCCGTCCTACCGAACCCATGACTCGCTACTGCATGTCGTCGAGCCCGGGGAGCGAGTAGCCGGAGTTGTCATCCCAATCGGCGGGGGTGTCGTCGAGTGAAACGTCCCAGTCGGCGTCAGGCACCGCTCGCCGGAGTTCGGTCAGAGCGTTGAACCAGTAGACGAGCGAAGGGATCACCTCGGTCGGATCGCTCGAGATCTTCGTCGAACCGTTGAGCAGAGTGTCGGGGATATCCGACGGGTAGAGGTCGAGGACCTCGGCGTCGAACGGAAATTCGTCGTTGTGAACGGCGATGAGTCGGTCGACTTCGGCCTTCTCGTCGTCGGTCAGCGGTGTGGTGCGGACGGCGGAGTAGTACAACGAGGTGCTCATGCTTGCCAGGCTAGAACAAGATGCCCTCCAAGAGTGGTTTCGGCTGCAAACCGCCCAAACTGCCGAGTTTCGGCAACTTTATGGTCAAAAGTCGTCGATATTTCGACCGGGATGGAGATAAGTCGGCAAGGAACACTGGAGAAGACGGCGAGACGGCCGTCCGAACTCAGTGAAGGAGCTCCCCGTGACCGCAGTCATCAGTGCCATTCGGGTAGGTGGTCAGCGATGAACGTTCCCATGTGGGCGTGGGCCGCGTTCGCCGCAGTCATCGTCGTCATGTTGCTCATCGACCTGCTCGCCCACCGCGGCGCGCACGTCATCGGCTTCAAGGAAGCGGCCTGGTGGAGTGCGCTCTGGGTCGGTTTGTCTCTCGTGTTCGCGGTGGTCGTCACCCTGACCTTGGGGGTGAACTCGGGCGTCGAATTCACAACAGCCTGGCTGTTGGAGAAGAGTCTGTCCGTCGACAACCTCTTCGTGTTCGCCCTGATCTTCGGATACTTCAAGGTGCCCCGTGAGTACCAGCACCGCGTGTTGTTCTTCGGTGTCATCGGCGCCCTGATCTTCCGCGGTATCTTCCTCGCCGCGGGCGTTGCAGTGGTCAGCAAGTTCACGGCCGTACTGTTCGTCTTCGCCGCCATCCTGCTCTACAGCGCTTACAAGCTGCTCAAGGACGACGACGAGAGCTTCGATCCGGGAACCTCGCTGGCAGTTCGCCTGCTGCGCAAGATCATGCCGGTCCGCGAGGAATACGCAGGAACCAAGTTCTTCGTCAAGGAAGCCGGAAAGCGCGTCGCAACACCGCTGTTCGCCGTCGTCGTCGCCATCGAGGCCGCCGACCTCGTGTTCGCAGTCGACAGTGTCCCGGCAGTGCTCGCAGTGAGTGACGATCCGTTCATCGTGTACTCCAGCAACGCGTTTGCGATCCTGGGTCTGCGTGCCCTGTACTTCCTGCTCTCGGGTCTGCTCGAGAAGTTCCACTACCTGTCCAAGGGTCTGTCGATCATTCTCGCCTTCATCGGCGTGAAGCTGATCATGCAGGCCAGCCACAAGGTGATCAGCACGTCGATCCCCGAGATCCCCTCGCTGGTCAGCCTCGCAGTGATCATCGTGGTGTTGGCGGGCTCGATCATCCTGAGCCTCAAGAAACCACTACCGGAGGAACCTGACGCCGAAGAGGTTGCGTCCGGTGACACACCGGTGGAACTCGAGAAGGCGGGCACTGACGCCGACGGCGAGAAATCGGGAATCGAGCTCGCGGCCGGTGAGCGCGACGACGATGACGACAAGGTCGATGCTCGCACTAGGGGCTGACGCCTGATCGGCTGAACCGAATCGAAAGGGAGACCACACAACGAGGTGTGGTCTCCCTTTTCGTTTCTCGCGTCTTCTCGCGGCCAAACAGACCACTGATCGGGAAGGTGTGTTCTCACTCGACCGCAGGCGATCTACCTTGGCGGATGCCCGACGTCCGAGATCAGGAGTGCACATGACAATTCACGCGGAAGTCATCACGATGCTGGCCACGCTCAACGCTGCTTTCCCGGACGTCACCAGCTTCGAGCCGTCGGAGCTGCGCGCTCTGCTTCGAAATCGACGAGCCCCGCTGGAACGGCTTCCCGATATGCGTGCTGTCGAAGATCTCGCAATCGACGGACCCGGGGGAGATCTGTCGATCCGCGTCTACCGCCCGCACACGTCCTCCGACGCTGTGCCGCTGGTCGTCTTCGCTCATGGCGGAGGCTTCGTGTTCTGTGACCTGGACAGCCATGACGAATTCTGCCGATCCATGGCGGAAGGTGTCGGCGCTGTGGTGGTCTCCGTCGACTATCGTCTGGCCCCTGAGCATCCCGCGCCGGCAGCACACGACGACGTCTATGTCGCATTGGAGTGGGCGGCGAAGCACGCGCAAGAGTACGGCGCAGACCCGAACCGGATCGTGCTTGCCGGCGACAGTGCGGGTGGCAATCTTGCTGCGACAGTTGCGATCGCAGCCCGCGATCGTGGAGGCCCGGCGGTCGCGGCGCAAGTTCTCATCTATCCCGTGATCGACGACGATTTCGACACCGAGTCCTACCGCCGTTACGGGACCGATCACTACAACACGACTACGGCCATGAAGTGGTACTGGGACCAGTATGCCCCCGAACGCCGAGATGACGCGCGGGTGATACCCACTCGGGCAGAGTCATTCGCGGATCTACCAGCGGCCGTCGTTCTGACAGCCGAGCTGGACCCGCCGTGCTCGTCCGGCGACGAGTACGCGAAACTGCTTGCCTCGGCCGGCGTCCCTGTGCAGCATCATCGCTTCGACGGGCTGTTTCACGGATTCCTCACCATTCCGTCGTTGTCACTCACAGAACCGGCACGCCGGAAAGCCTGGGCGATGATCCGTGAGGCGTCAGCCGCCGCTCGGTAGGACTTCGTCGCCCAGTTTGCCGAAGGTGTGGCAGACCCTGTCCCGCGCAATGACTTCGGTGCATTCGGGGTCGAACCATCGATCAACGACGCCCCAGTGGATCGGATGGTCGAGGTACTGGGTCTGCAGTGACGCGAGGTCGGTGAATTCCTGCTCCCACACGTGGGTCCACGGTGCTTCGTCGGATGCGTGGCACTCGTCCGTCGCCGCACTCACTCGACTGAGTCGCCAGGCCGCGATCGAGGAGATATGACCGGGCATCTTCAGCAAGTCGCTTTCGAAGCGTTCGATCGTGTCCTCGGGAGTATCGGGCGCGACGCGGATCAGCAGCGCCCGGTACACCCCGTTCGGCCCGGTGGCGCGCGAGCGACCTGCGGTCCCGGACGTGTACTCGGCGCCGTGAACTTGTCCGACGGCGGCGTGGTGAAGCCCGGCGTCAACGGCACCTCGAGAGGCCTGCCACGCAGCTTCGTCCTCGAACTGGAGATGCACGATCAGATCTCCGCCGTTGATGACGCCGGGCAGTGTGGCGGTGACGAGATGGCGAACTGCGCCCGACGATTCCGCCGCTGCTGCAATGGTGTTCATCGCATCGGCCCAGCCGTCCGATTCTGTGTCATCGGCAGTGAAGACCACCCGTGTGACGTTATACATCGGCAAGACTCTCGACGTCATCGGCAGTGGCAGCCATGGTGCGCGTTCGTTCGGCAATGAGCGGATTCATTGCGTCCCACCATTGTCCGAGGGCGGAGTCGCCTCGACTGGAACGAGTCATCGCCCACCAACCGGCGGTACCCTCGACGGCCCACGTGATCGTCACGACGTTCGACTCGTCCTCGGACCACAGCGGCGGACTGACAAGTACATTGTCGAGAGTCAGGTTTCGACGGCCGGCGTTGGGCAGGTAGCCCGTGCGCCATTCGTCGACGAACTTCTTCCCGCACCCGGGTTTCGTGACTATCCGATCGACCACGTAGAGCGTCTCACCTGCCATCTGCGCAGGCTACGGTGCGCTTAAGTCTCTGCGGTACTTTCGATCTCACGCAGCGGGAGATTGTTCCGAGGTGGCCGGGGACGGTACGGGGCGCAGACCCAGCCAGCCGACCAAACCGACGAGGGCGAAGGCCACTGCGGCGGTGACGAACGTGACGGTGAAGGCGGACTCGCTGGGCAACGTGGGTGTGCCCTCGGGCAGGTTGGCGATGGTCATCGAGGCGAGAATCGTGGTCACCACGGCACTGCCCATGGCGCTACCGGTGGAACGGGAGATCGAGTTGATTCCGTTGGCTATTCCACTCTGCCGATGCGGAACACTCGACATGATGATCGCGGGCATGGCCGCGTAACCCAGGCTGACGGCGGCGCCGATCACGATGCCCGCACCGATGACGGACGCGGTATGCGTGTGGTCGTATGCGAGCCAGGCGAACGGGACCGCACCACAGATCGCGGTGAGTCCCAGAACGAAGCGTGGTCCGCGCACTCTGATGAGGCGCCCAGCGATCGGTGCGGCGATCAGCGAGGCAATCGCTCCCGGCAGGAGGAATTCCACCGACGCGCGCAGAATGCTCGCGTCGAATCCGTATCCCGTGAGAGAGCGCGGAAGTTGCACGAGGTAGGAGATGCCGAGAAAGTTGGCGAACATCCCGAAGCCCACCATGACACCGGCCAGGTTCGCCATCATCACGGGCCGGTGGACGAACATCCGCATGTCGACCAGCGGTTCGTCGACGATCTTCTCGATCCAGACCCACACTGCGAACATCACGATCGAGGCAAGGAAAACACCGATGGTCAAGGGTGAGAACCAACCCCATTGGTGGCCTTGAGAAATCGACAACAGGAGTAGAAGGAGTGCAGCGCCCAGGCTCAGTGCACCGATGACGTCGACGCGGCCGCCGCTCTTGTGTTTGGTTGCGGGCACCAGCGTGATGACCGCGACGAGGGCAAGCAACGCGAATCCGGTCGCCATCCAGAAGGCGTTGCGGTAGTCGGCATCCGGAGCCGATGTGAGCAGCCCGGTGGCCACGAGGGCGAGGCCGCTGCCGAAGGCAAGGGTTCCGCTGACCAAGGCCATCGCGCCGGGAAGCTTGTGTGGGCGGACCTCTTCGCGCAGTACCGACAGAGCCAGCGGGAAGATGGCGGTGGCCGTTCCTTGCAGGACGCGTCCGAGAACGAGTAGCGGCAGATTGTGTGCCACCGCGGCGACGACAGAACCGATCACCATGACGATCAGAACGCCCACCAGCGTGCGCTTCTTGCCGTGCTGATCACCGTAGCGGCCGAGCAGGGGAGTGAAGACGGCCGCCGACAGCAGGGTCGCCGTGGTCACCCAGCTGATACCGGCCGAGGATGCGCCCAGATCGGACTGAATGCGTCCCAAAATCGGAACGGGCAACGTCTGCATCATCGAGACGATCATCGCGGCCAGGCTGAGGGCCGCGATGATGACGGCCTCGCGGCGCGGTGATACTACGACTGATGTATCCGGGGTGTCGCAGACGGTTGGCTGCGCAGCACTGTCGGTCGTCACTGAATTCGTCAAGGGGGTCCTTCTCGGGAATTACAAGAGAAAATGCTTAATGTGGCGAAGTAATTTTCTCTGGATGGTAAGTCCGCGAGATCGATCCCGTCAATGCTGGTCAGTGAGCCCCTGAAGCGTGCTTGGTGTAGTTCGGGCCAGTTCGGTGAGTCTCGGACTAGAAGGGGTAGACCGGGAGTGCGCTCTGCGCGGTCACCCACTGTGTTTCGGTGAAGGCATCGAGGTTTGCGCCGATGCCGCCGACGCGGCCACCGTTACCCGAAGACGCCATGCCGCCGAACGGGATGACGGCTTCGTCGCCGACAGTCTGGTCGTTGATGTGTACCAGGCCGGTGGGGATCTGTTGAGCGAGCTCGAGTCCGCGCATGGCATCGGAGGTGAGAATGCCCAGCGACAATCCGTACTCGGAATCGTTGGCTATGGCGACGGCTTGTTCGACGGTGGCGAACGAGGTCACCGGCGCGACCGGCCCGAAGACCTCGTCGGCGAAGGCCGGCGCGGTGAGCGGGGTGTCGGCCAGCACGGTGGGCCGGTAGAAGAGATCCTCGTAGGTGCCACCGGCAGCCAGTTTCGCTCCGGCCGCGATGCTTCCGGTGACCAGCGAGTGGATGTGGTCGCGTTGCTTGGCGTCGATGATGGGACCGAGTGCTACCTGACCGGTGAACGGGTCACCTACCGGAAGCTTGTCGGCGTGTTCGGCAAGGAGTGCGGTGTAGTCGGCGGCGATACTTTCGTGGACCAGTTGACGGCCGGTGGTCATGCAGATCTGCCCCTGGTGCATGAACGAGCCGAAAGCGCCGACAGCTGCGGCTTTTTCGAGGTCGACGTCATCCATGACGATCAGCGCGTTGTTGCCGCCGAGTTCCAGGTGCGCGCGCTTGAGGTGGCGACCTGCCAGTTCGCCGACAGCGCGTCCTGCGCGTGTCGACCCGGTGAATGCGATGACGCGAACGCTCGGATGAACCACGAGCGCCTCACCGGCGTCAGCGCCACCCGGGAGCATGCTGAACACTCCGGCGGGCAAGCCGGCTTCTTCGAAGATGCGGGCAAGAACCACGCCGCCACAGATCGCCGTCCGCGGATCAGGCTTGAGGATTACTGAATTACCCAGTGCCAGTGCGGGAGCGACTGCACGAATCGACAGGATGATCGGGAAGTTGAACGGTGCGATGACGCCGACGGTTCCGACCGGCACGCGACGAGAGAAGCTCAGCCGAGGTTGCTCCGAGCGCAGTACCTCACCGACGGGGTGTGCGGCCAATGCCGCAGCGTTGTAGCACTCTTCGGCTGCGGTATGTGTTTCCAGCCCGGCCTTGGTGGGGATGCTGCCCGCCTCGCGGATCACCCATTCGCCGATTTCGTCGGCGCACTGCTCGAACAGTTGACCGGCCCGGCGTAGAACGGCGGCCCGTTCGGTGTAGGGGCGTGCCGCCCAACCCTTCTGAGCTGCAGTAGCTTTTGTTGCAGCGGCGGCCACGTCTTCGGGAGTTGCCATGCCGACCGTCGTCAACTGCTTGCCGGTGGCCGGCTCGACGACCAAACGATCTTCGGCGCTGCCCGGGACCCATTCGCCGTCGAAGATCTTCGATTCCCACACCGGTTCGTTCAGCAAACTCGTCATGGCCGCTCCTCGATAAAGGGATGCAACTGCGCGCCGCATCACATGGTTGCCCACCACGTTGCTCGGTGAGGAGGCTGACCGCCATCACACTTTCACTCAGTGAAAGACGGGTTCATGGCGTCCTTGAGTGCTTGAATCAGATCGGCGAACTCGGTGGAGTGGGTAGCGCCGCTACGGGTCACCCCCGAGACGGGAATTCGCAAGCGGCCGTGCGACTCTCGCATGAAACTGATTCCGGCGCGTGGAGATTCGCCGGCGGTGATCGAATACAGCAGGGTCCAGGCGCGAGGGTTGGTGATCACGTCCAGCGTGGCGGTGTGATCGCTCGGAATTGCCGGGCCCAGTTGTACGCGTCGATCGATCTCGCGGAACGCGTCCTCGACCACCTTGTGAATGAGCACCTGGCTTTGGCGCGGCGGCAGGAGCAGGGGATAGGCGGCCAGGTCGTTGAGGTCGACGCTCTGCTGGCCGGCGAGGGGGTGCCGGCTCGACATGACGACCAGCAGGTCCTCGACGCCGAGGTCCAGTGGTTCGAGCCCCGGGCGGTCGACGCCGCCGCGAATCAGTGCGATGTCCGCGTCGCCGGAGGCCACGGCGTCCATGCGGTGGGCAAAACTCTTGATGACGAACTCGACGTCCAGGTCGGGGTGACGTTCGCGCACGTGTGCGATGGCGTCCAGCGTCTGAGCGGCGAAGCTCATGTTTCCGGTGATCCGAATCCGGGCGCGCGGGTCGCGGGCGACGGAGTACGCCATCGTTTCGAGGCTGAGGACTTGCTGCGCGATGGGCACCAGACGCGATCCTGCCGGGGCCAGGCGGACGGCTCGGGTCGAGCGTTCGAAGAGCGTCGCCCCGAGCTCCTTCTCCAGCCGTGCAACCTGATGGCTGATCGCCGACTGCGAGATGAAGCAGCGCTCGGCGGCGCGACTGAAGCTCAGTTCCTCGCTCACGACGAGGAAGTACTTGAGTTGGCGGAAGTCCATGAAGACAGCTTACTTATGAGCAATCGAGATAACAGTCTTGCGAATACTCCAGCTAGCTGGACCCGACCCATGATCAGTCCATACCGTAATAGTCATACTTTCAATTTGGTTGAGGAGTTTGTTGTGGATAGAACAGCTGCGGGTCGCGCCGACATCGACGCGACTGGACACGAGAAGACTCAGGTAGTGATCGTCGGTTCGGGCTTCGGAGCCCTCGCCGCGGCCAAGACTCTCGCGAAGTCCAAGACACCGTTCGTTCTCATCTCCGCCACCACCGAGCACCTCTTCCAGCCGCTGCTCTACCAGGTGGCGACGGGTGTTCTGTCGGCAGGCGAGGTGGCTCCGCCCATCCGCACGATCCTGCAGAAGTACCCCAACGCCGACGTCCGGCTCGGCCGCGTCGTCGAGGTCAACGCCGAAGAGAACACCGTCGTCTACGAAGCCTCGGGTACCCGCCATACGCTCGGGTACCGCTCGCTCATCGCAGCCACCGGTGCCACGCAGGCGTACTTCGGTCATGACGAGTTCGAGAAGGTCACCTACAAGCTCAAGACCGTCGAGGATGCCGAGGTCCTGCGTAAGCAGATCTTGCGTTGCTTCGAAGAGGCTCACACCACCAACGACGCGCTGGTTCGTCGAAACCTGCTCAGCTTCGTTGTCGTCGGTGCCGGCGCAACCGGCGTCGAGCTCGCCGGACAGATCAAGGAACTGGCGCGTCGCTACTTCGCCAAGTCCATCAACAACATCAGCGCCGACGAGGTCACGGTCACCATGGTCGAAGGCGCCGGCGTCGCCCTTCCGGCCTTCGGTGGAAAGCTCAGTGAGTACACGCAGGCTTCGCTCGAGAAGTCGGGTGTCGAGGTTGTCCTCAACACCATGGTCACCGCCATCGACGAGCACGGTGTCACCGTGTCCTCGGCAAAGACCAAGGAAGAGAAGCGCATCGACGCCGAGACCGTCATCTGGTCGGCCGGTGTTCGCGCCAACGACTTCGCCGCAGTGCTCGGTGAGGCAACCGGTTGTGACACCGACCGCGCGGGTCGTCTGCTCATCAATCCGGACTTGACTGTCGGCGGATTCGCCAACGTCTTTGCCATCGGTGACATGACGTCGCTGAACGGTCTGCCGGGTCAGTCGCCCGTCGCGATGCAGGGTGGCCGTCACGCCGCGAAGATCGTGAACGGAAAGGTCAAGGCCGGAACGCCTTTCAAGTACTTCGACAAGGGCAGCATGTCGATCATCAGCCGATTCAGCGCTGTGTGTCGCGTCCGTAAGGTCGAGTTCAAGGGCACGATCGCCTGGTTCATGTGGTTGGCCGTGCACGTGATGTATCTGGTGGGCTTCCGCAACCGGTACGTCGCTGTGATGTCGTGGTTCGGTTCGTTCATCGGTCACCGTCGTCCGCACTTCCACTACGCACAGGAGCCGATGAAGATCGAGGCCGCACCGCCGGCGGTCGAACGCGAACCGGAATTGGCGCACTCCGCGTAGCTCCGCACCGCCTGAACACGTTTCGCCTGATGTCAGTCACAGTGGATTCTTGGTGGCACTGCCCTGTCACACTGTGTGAATGGCATCAGGCGACCGTTCGTTGATCGGCCGGGCATTCATCGTGCTCGGTGCCTTCGACGCGACGTCGCCGCGGTTGACGCAATCGGAGATCAGTCGTCGCACCGATCTGCCACTGCCCACCGTCCATCGACTGTGTGGGCAGTTGGTGGCTGAGGGCGCACTCGAGCGTCGGAGTGACGGCAAGTACCAGGTAGGAGTGCGGTTGTGGGAGATCGGCGCTCTTGCGCCCGGGGCGCATGGGCTCAGGCAGGTGGCGTTGCCGTTTCTCGAAGACCTCTACGAAGTCACCCGAGAGAACGTGCAGTTGGTCGTTCGTGAAGGTACCGAGGCTCTGTACCTCGAGCGCTTGTCCTCGCGTAGCGCTGTCACCGTTGTAGGTCGCGCAGGCGGAAGATTGCCGCTGCACGCGTCGAGCGGTGGATTGATTCTCCTCGCACACGGCGGAACCGAGCTTCTCGACGACGTCCTCCGTGCCGGTCTCGAGTCGTTCACTCCCAAAACCATTACTTCCGAGCGAATCTTGCGAGCAACTCTCGACGAGATCAGACGCACCGGATTCGTGGTCTGTCGTGAGTATCTGAACGTCGGGACCCTTGCTGTTGCCGCTCCGGTCCGCGAATCCGGCGGCAATGTCGTCGCAGCGGTCTCGACAGTTGTTCCGGTGGAGCAGGATCCGGCCCCTTTACTGCCGGCTTTGGTCGCGGCCGCCCGTGGAATATCACGCGGGCTTGGCGGCGGCGGACTTGGATAGCTCGTATTCGGTCTTTCACTGAGTGAAATTGCAGCTGTTCAGAGGAGTGGTCGTGGTCGAGGGTGGTCTCAATCGTCACTCACCTCAGGAGTTCTCTGTATGTCTTCTTCGCGCACCCAGGTCGGAATCGTCGGTGGTGGTCCCGCCGGGTTGATGCTCTCGCATCTGTTGCATCTGAAGGGAATCGATTCGGTAGTCCTGGAATGCCGCACTCGCGAAGAGGTAGAGGGCACCATTCGTGCCGGTGTGCTCGAACAGAACACCGTTGATCTCATGGTCGAGACAGGACTCGGTGACCGACTGAAGCGGGAGGGCCTCGAACATCACGGAATCGAGTTGCGATTCGGTGGGCGAGGGCACCGCATCGCCTTCGACGAACTGACCGACGGGCGCGCAGTCACGGTGTATCCGCAACACGAGGTGCTCAAGGATCTGATTGCGCGACGCCTCGCTGACGGCGGGGACATTCGATTCGGAGTGTCCGGCGCACAAGTACACGATCACGAATCGGATCGCCCGAGTATTACTTTCGTCGACTCGGACGGAACCGAGCAGAAGCTCGAGTGCGCCCTGGTGGCCGGTTGCGACGGATCACGTACCGAAACGCGAAAGCTGATTCCCGAACCGTCGATCCGTACGGATCATTTCCGGCAGTATCCCTTCGCGTGGTTCGGCATCCTGGCCGAGGCGCCGCCGTCATCGGAAGAATTGATCTACGCCAACCACGAGCGTGGCTTTGCGCTGATCAGCACGCGGACACCCCAGGTGCAGCGTCACTACCTCCAGGTCGATCCGAACGACTCCGTGGACAACTGGTCCGACGACCGGATCTGGGACGAGCTGCACATGCGCGTCGACGGTGAGGGGGCGGAGATCAAGGACGGCAAGATCTTTCAGAAGTCGATCCTCCAGTTCCGCAGCTTCGTGTGCGAGCCGATGCAGCACGGCAACCTGTTTCTGGCAGGCGATGCGGCGCACACCGTGCCGCCGACCGGCGCGAAGGGTATGAATCTCGCGATCGCCGACGTCTACGCGCTGTCGAACGCCATGGACAAATTCTTCACCTCGTCCGACCGAAAGATGTTGGACCGGTATACCGAAACGGTGTTGCCGCGCGTGTGGCGGACGCAGCACTTTTCGTGGTGGATGTCGTCGATGCTCCATCGCTTGCCAGACGACACCGGTTTCGGGCATCGCCGTCAGCTGGCCGAACTGGACATGGTCACGCGTTCGATCGCCGGGCGAACGTTGATCGCCGAGAACTACGTCGGAACGCCCTTGGCGTAGAGGGGTGTTCGCAGGTCGAGTTGGATGAAATCAGGGGAGCGGGGTGCCTTGATGATGTACCAATTGCCATCCGATCGGTGTTCGACGCCACAAAGATGTTCGCCGCGCGCGACGCCTACCTCGGACTGAATCCCACTGGGTGAGGACGTAGCCGTCGTCGATGATTCGACCGGTCAGATTATGAACTTCGATGCCCTCGTCTATGGGTTCGTTCCGCAGTGATTCAACTGTGGACGCGACATTCCAGACGCTACCCGACGCGCCTATCTCGACGAAGTCCTCGGCAAGCAATGCAAGTACACGTGCACTGCTGCGCCTGCATTCGACAGTTTGCAATTCCCGCTCCAGGGCGAGGACCTCCCCGACGTCGGTTCCTGGGGTCATGAATGCTCCTCTGCGTACACACATGTCGGGGACGATGTCGATCGTGATCATCGCAGAGGTGGACGTCGAGTTCCCAACATTCGTTCTCGAAGGCTGTCGTAGATAGGAGCCGAACCTGCCAAGGTGGCTACGAAAACCGCTGCTGCAGTGGCCGCGAGCATCGGAACCAGCGTCGACGTCACCGCAGTCATCTCGACCACGATCACGATTCCGGTGAACGGAGCGCGTACTACGGCGCCGAAGAAGGCAGCCATGCCGACGGTAGCCATGGTGATCGTGAGTCCGGCGTCCACTCCGGGCACGAAGCTCGACAGCCCGGTGAAGATCGACCCCCAGAGTGCACCGAGTGCGAGTAGAGGAGCGAACAGTCCACCGGGAGTCCCGGCGGCGTACGACAGCGGGCCGGTGAAGAACCGAACCACCAAGTACAGCAGCAGAATCGGCAGAACGAAGGTCCTTCCGCCGACGATCATCTGTGCAAGGACGTCGCCGCCTCCACTGGCCAGCGGGTCGAGGAACAGCGTCAGGCCGATGACCGCGCCGATCGTTGCGGCGATGACGGTCGGCGGGATCCTGTCGAGTCGCGCTACGACGTCGAGTAGTCCCAGAATCAAGCGGTTGTACGCGATGCCCAGCAACCCCGTCAGTATTCCGAAGACGACGAACAGCGGCAGTAGTGCGAGTTGAGGTGTGGGCACGGTGCCGACCTCGAAATCAGGCTGATCGCCGATGACGATTCGTGCACAGCCCACCGCGACCGAAACACCGAAAAGCGTTGGCAGCACAGTGCGCAGCCGGAACGAGTGCGTCACTTCCTCGCAGACGAACAGTGCGCCGGCGATCGGCGCGTTGAATGCGACAGCGAGTCCTGCTCCGGCCGCGGATGTTTGCAACATGGCGACATCCGGTTCGGAAAGGCGGGCCCGTCGTCCCGCTTCTGCACCGATCGCCGCGCCCATGTGGACGGTGGGGCCTTCACGGCCGAGAACCAGACCGGAGCCGATCGCCAAGAGACCGCCGATGAATCTGGCAGGCACGAGATTTATACCCGGAGGTTTCGCTTCGCCACGGGACACCGCCTCGACATGCTGGATACCGCTTCCCTTCGCGAGGGGAACTCGTCTGACGATCAGTACGGCAAGTACGGTGCACAGGGCCACCAGGAGTACCGGCACGAGCCACCCCACGTACGGAACGTGATGCGCCCAGTCGACGATCGTCCGACGGAGTTCGTCGGCCCTGATCAGGCACCAACGGAACGCGCCGCCGACAAATCCGACCCCGACACCGGCGACCGCAGCGAGTAGACACAGCAATCCCAGTCCGCGGTTGGAGTCGCGCGGTTCGTTGCCGACATCGTCCTCGGTCATCGTGATCAGCCCTACCTGATGGTCACAACTCTCGACAGGTGAATTGAGCCTCCCTCACGTTGGACGGTAACCCATCCCGCTACCCGCAGTGTCGGATCGAGGTTGTGCGGCCGAGTCACAATTCGATAAGCAGGCTGATTCCGAGAACTGCCGTCATCACGGCGATCAGAGCATCGAGAATCCGCCAGGCGTTGGGTTTCGCAAAGAGCGGCGTGAGTAGACGTGCGCCGTAACCGAGGGCGCCGAACCAGACCACACTTGCCGTGATGGCACCGGCCGCAAACCACCAACGTCCGATTTCGCCGCGACCGTTGGCAATTGAACCCATGAGCACCACGGTGTCCAGGTACACGTGTGGATTGAGCCAGGTCAGGGCCAATGCCATCGTGACGGCGGTAAGCCTCGACCCGTTTCCATGTTGATCCGGTGCCAACGTCTGGGGTTGAAGCGCCCGTTTGGCGGCGAAGATCGCATAGCTCAGGAGGAAAACGGCGCCGGCGATACGAACGAACGTGATCAGCGACGGTGCGTGTTCGAGGAGGGTCCCGATTCCGCTGATGCCTGCAAGAATCAGAATTGCGTCTGACAACGCGCACACTGCGACGATCGGGAGTACATGCGATCGAGTCAGGCCTTGGCGAAGAACAAATGCATTCTGGGCGCCGATTGCGACGATCAAGGACAGTCCGACCCCGAAACCGACGAGGGCCGACGCAGGGTCGTTGGTGCTGAGCATGGTGTCGAGCCTGCCGCTCAGATTTCAATCAGTCCAGCTAATGATTCTTAGGATGCATCAGAGTAGCTTCAGATTATGTTGGATTTCGAGCAGTTGAGGGCATTGCACGCTGCGGTCGACGAGGGAACCTTCGAGGCGGCGGCGCGGAAGTTACACATCACGCCTTCGGCGGTCAGTCAACGAATCAAAGCTCTCGAGACCTCGGTTGGCCGGATCTTGGTGCAGCGCACCAAACCCATCCAGGTCACAGATTCAGGGAGAGAAGTCCTGCGTCTTGCCCGTCAGATAGACGCCCTGTCGCGTGACACCGTGCGAGAACTCGGTTTGGAAAACGGTTCGAACAGCTTCGCCCGCGTCTCGATCGCGGTCAATGCCGATTCGCTGTCCACGTGGGTTCTCGGGGCCCTCGCGGAGTTCACGCAAGAAGTCAGTTTCGATTTTCATCTCGACGATCAAGACCACACCACCGAACTGCTACGCGACGGTTCGGTCATGGCTGCCGTCACGTCTGTCGCGTCACCGATTCAAGGGTGTACCTCCAGTCGGTTGGGCATCATGCGGTATCGGCCGATGGCGAGCGCAGAGTTCTGCCGTCGTTGGTTCGCAGATGGTGTTACGGCCGAATCCCTTTCGGAGGCACCGCTGGTTGTGTTCAATCGCAAGGATCTGCTGCAGGATCGGTACCTCGATCAAAAGATCGGCCACCCGGCAGATCCGCCTCGCCATCTTGTTCCGTCATCGGCAGACTTCGCGGACGCCGTCAGGCGGGGATACGGCTGGGGATTGATACCGGACCTGCAGCGCGGCGACGACGATCGATCTGGGATGCTGATCGGATTCGATCCGGACTTCGTGGACGACGTTCCGCTGTACTGGCAGCAGTGGAAACTGTCGTCACCGGTCTTGCGCCGGATCTCCGAGGTGGTGACCCGCCGTGCCCACGAGGTGTTGCATCAGCCCTCGAGCTGATGAGCACCGCACCTGCCGTGTTGTGCTCGGGGAACAAAGAACCTGGATAAGTTGATCCCCTGGGACCGTTTCTTCGGCCACAGGACGCCGATAGTGTTTTGAGTCACACACGAATGAAAGGTGCTGACTCTCGTGGCGGACATCGGATATCTGGCTTGGGATCTTGCAGAGAAGTACGGGAAGAAGCCGTGCCTGCGGGACGACCACGTCGAACTCACGTATGAGGAGTTCGCAGATCGCACGGAAGCTGTTGCTGCGCAATTGGCCGGACTCGGAATCGGACTCGGCGACGTGGTGGCGGTCATGCTGCCCAATCGCGTCGAGTTGCTGATCGCGATCATGGCTGCCTGGCGTATCGGTGCTGCCGCTACCCCCATCAATCCGATGTTCACCGCGAACGAAGCGGATTACCAGATCGCGGACTCCGGGGCCGAGTTGGTCATCACCGCCACTGCCGACGCGCCCTCGGGTGGCCGTGCGGTGTTGGTCGTCGACGATCTTGCGACAGCGCCGCCGACGGACCCTCGGCCCGGAATCGATGTTGCAGCAGACGATCTGGCTCTCCTCATCTACACCAGCGGTTCCACCGGACGGCCCAAGGGAGTGATGCTCACGCACGCCAACCTGCAGTTCATGGCTTCGTCGATGGGCAAGAACATCGGAGTCACGGGCGCGGATCACTGTCTGTTGATTCTGCCGCTGTTCCACGTCAACGCGATCTGCGTCAGCGTCTTGACGCCCTTGCTTGTCGGCGGACAGGTCAGTGTCACCGGGAAGTTCTCGGTTTCGAGATTCTTCGACGACGTTGCGAGGCTTCGCCCCACGTATTTCTCGGCAGTGCCGGCAATCTACGCGATGCTGACCTCACAGCCGGAAGACTCCTCCATCGACACGTCATCCTTGAGGTTTGCCGTGTGCGGTGCGGCGCCGATCAGCAAGGAACTCCTCGACCGCGCGGAGCAGCGCTTCGGGTTCGTGATCGTGGAGGGTTACGGACTTACCGAGGGGACTTGCGCGTCGGCCTGCAATCCTGTGGACGGCGTGCGCAAACTCGGTACGGTCGGACCGGCGTTGCCGGGCCAGCAGATTGCCATTCTTGCCGAGGACGGAACCTTTGCTCCCGTCGGTACTGCCGGAGAGGTGGTCATCAAGGGCGACAACGTGATGCGTGGCTACCTCGGCAAGCCGGAGGAGACCGCGAAGACGGTCAGGGACGGTTGGTTGCACACCGGTGACGTCGGAGTCCTGGACGAGGACGGCTACCTGACCCTCGTCGACCGCATCAAGGACATGATCATCCGTGGGGGAGAGAACATCTACCCCAAGGAGATCGAAAACTCGCTCGCTACACATCCTTCCGTGCTCGAGGCCGCCGTCATCGGCGCTCCGCACCAGGTCTACGGAGAGGTGCCAGTTGCCTATGTCGTTGCCTACCCCGATGCGCCCGTCACCGAAGACGAACTGCTCGAACATGTCACGGCCTTGCTCACCCGAGTAAAGGTGCCAGTGGCGATCTACGTCGTCGATGCGCTTCCCCGAAACCCGGTGGGCAAGATCGACAAACCCGGAATGAGACGAGCTTTGAGCGCAACTCCCGCTCACTAGTCACTTCCCCGTAATACCAGCACAACTCGACGACGTCCGTCGAGTCGATCCGTCATGCCCACATTCCGTATTTCAGGAGCACATCATGGGATTCAAAGAAGGAAACTTCCCTCCCGTCGATCCGGCAACCTTCATGGACAAGCCGTTTCTCGAGCGTCTGCGTGACATGTCCACGCACTGGGTGGATTACGGCTTCGGTACGCCGAAAATGGTCCACACCGTCTACATCATGAAATTGTTGTTCCTCTACCTGGCAGCTGGAACAGCCGTTGCCACTTTGACTTCCGGCCTCTCGTGGTTCGACGTCGGTTCGTGGTGGAACCAGCCGATCGTCTACCAGAAACTCATCATCTGGACGATGATGCTCGAGATGCTGGGCTTGGCAGGATCCTGGGGACCGCTCGCCGGCCACTTCAAGCCGATGACCGGTGGAGTTCTCTACTGGATTCGCCCCGGCACGATTCGCCTGCCACCGTGGCCGGGCAAAGTGCCGCTCACCTCGGGTGACTCCCGCTCGGTATTCGACGTTTTCATCTATGTCGCCGCAGTCGCCAATCTACTTGTTGCAGCGGTTCTTCCGGGAGTTCACACCACAGGACTCGATTCGGCCTTCGCTGACAGTGCCGGACTCGTACGTCCGACGGTCTTGTACTCCTTCCTGGTGCTCATGGTGATTCTCGGGTTGCGTGACAAGGTGCCCTTCATCGCTGCACGTAGCGAGCAGTACCTGCCGGCAATCTTCTTCTTCACGTTCCTGCCTTTCGTCGACATGATCCTGGCGCTCAAACTGCTGATCGTCATGGTGTGGATCGGAGCCGGTGTCTCGAAGTTCGGTCGCCATTTCTCGCTGGTGGTTCCCCCGATGCTCAGCAATACACCGTGGATCCCGTCGAAGAAGATCAAGCGCGCGCATTACCGGAACTTCCCGGAAGATCTTCGGCCCTCGCACCTGGGCGGCGGCGTCGCACACGTGGCCGGAACGATGGTCGAAATCGTCACCCCGTTGATACTGCTGTTCTCGACGAACAAGACTCTCACCATTCTTGCCGTGATCCTCATGGTCGGATTCCACCTGTTCATCGCGTCGACCTTCCCGTTGGCCGTTCCGCTCGAATGGAATCTTCTGTTCGCCTACGCCTCGGTCTTCCTGTTCCTGGGCTTCCCGGCGTGGGACGGCTACGGCCTCGGCGCTATGTCCTCTCCGTGGATCACCGCGGGAATCATTGCAGCCCTTGCCTTCTTCCCGATCCTCGGAAACCTCCGACCAGATCTGGTGTCGTTCCTGCCGTCGATGCGTCAGTACGCCGGCAACTGGGCATCCGCGACGTGGGCATTCGCGCCGGGCGCCGAAGCCAAGATCGACCAGTACATCAAGCGTCCGTCGCCGGACACGCGCAATCAGTTGATGACGATGTACCCCGAGGACGTGTCCGACGTCGTTCTGCATCAGCTGTTGGGCTGGCGTTCCATGCACAGCCAAGGGCGTGCACTGTTCTCACTGATGATCAGGCACCTCGGCGACGACATCAACACGTACTCGCTTCGCGAAGCCGAGTTCATGTGCAACTCCATCGTCGCCTTCAACTTCGGTGACGGGCACCTGCACGACGCGAAGTTGATCGCCGCCATTCAGCGTCGCTGCAATTTCGCACCCGGTGAGTTCCTGGTGACCTGGATCGAATCGCAGCCCATCCACAAGGGAACACAGGAGTACCAGGTGATCGATGCGGCTCTCGGTGTCATCGAACGGGGTACTTTCAAGGTCGCCGACGCAGTCGCCGAACAGCCGTGGTTGCCGAACGGGCCCATTCCGTTCGACGTTCAGTGGACACTGGACGTACGGGCCGACCGTGCGGCAACAGATCCGCAGGTCGTCTCCGAGCCGAAGATGCGTACGAGGGCCAGCGGTAGCGAGCAAGAGGTGAGTAAGTGACAAAGGCCGTAGTCGTCGGCAGCGGGCCCAATGGGCTCGCTGCCGCGGTACACCTTGCACGTAGTGGTGTTGACGTGCAGGTACTCGAGGCCGCCGACCAGATCGGCGGAGGCACCCGATCCGGTCCGCTCGACGTGCCGGGGTTGATCCACGATCACTGCTCGGCGTTTCACCCGATGGGTATCGGCTCGCCGTACCTGTCCAAACTGGACCTCGAGCGGTACGGGCTGATCTGGCGCTGGGCAGAGGTGGACTGTGCGCATCCGCTCGACAACGGCGATGCCGGCGTTCTGTACCGCTCGCTGGAGCAGACGGCGGCGGGACTCGGCGCGGACGGGCCGCGATGGCAACGCATGTTCGGCGATTTGTCGACGGGGTTCGACGCTCTGGCGTCCGACCTGATGCGCCCGATCGTCAACGTTCCGCGGCATCCGCTGCGGCTTGCGGCTTTCGGTCCGCGAGCGCTGCTTCCGGCAACCGTGACCGCGAAGTTGTGGAAGACCGACAAAGGAAAGGCGCTGTTCGGCGGGGTTGCCGCGCACGCCTTCTATCCGCTCAACCGTCCGGCTACGTCGGCGGTGGGATTGATGATCACCGCGGCTGGTCACCGCTACGGTTGGCCGGTTGCCGAGGGAGGTTCGCGTTCGATCACCGACGCCATGGCCGCGATGCTCCTCGATCACGGCGGTAAGATCGACACCGGCGTTCGGATACGTACGGCCTCCGAGATTCCTGACGCCGATGTTGTTCTGCTGGATGTCAATCCGGGGGGTGCGCTCGAAATCCTGGGCGATCGACTCCCGGGCCGAGTGGCGAAGGCCTATCGAAAGTTCAAGCAGGCTCCCGGAGCATTCAAGGTCGATTTTGCGATCGAAGGTCATGTACCGTGGACCAATCAGGATTGCGCTCGGGCCGGAACTGTCCATCTGGCAGGTGGTTTCGACGAAATCGTGGCAGCTGAGCGTGAGACGAATTCAGGCCGTATGCCGGACCGGCCGTTCGTGCTCCTCGGTCAGCAATACCTGGCTGATCCCACCCGCTCGGCCGGGAACGTCCATCCGTTGTACGCCTATGCGCACGTGCCTCACGGCTACAGCGGCGACGCGACGGAGGCGGTCATTCGTCAGATCGAAAGGTTTGCGCCAGGATTCCGGGATCAGATCGTCGCGACATCGAGCAGTGGTACAGCTGACCTGGCACAAGACAATCCGAATCAGGTAGGCGGCGACATCATCGGAGGTGCCAACACCGAACTGCAGGTTGTCTTGCGTCCGCGCGTCGCAGTCGATCCGTACAGCACGGGGATCGAGGGCACCTACCTGTGCTCGGCCTCGACCCCGCCGGGTGCCGGAGCACATGGAATGTGCGGGTACAACGCGGCAGAATCGGCACTGAAGTACCTGCGGCGGAAGGGTGCAGAGGTTCTGTGAGTAGTCCATCGCACAAGGAGCGAGGCGCCGGAGCAATGCGGCGTCTCGCCCGAGTGCCTGCAGCTGCAGAGCCGGAAGTGCTTGCCGTGGTTGCCGAGTTGGCGCGACGACTCGACGAGCGTAGCGCCGATATCGCGCATGAGATGGCCTTCATGATGGCTCACGAAATCGACCAATTGGATGCAGACGCCAAATTGCTCGAAATGCTCGAGGCCAGCGTGCAGGGAAACATCACGACGATCATCCACGTATTGGCCAACGACATTCCGATCGATCATCTCCAACCGACCACTGCCGCAGTGGAATACGCTTTGCGTCTGGCGCAGCGGGACGTTCCGTCCAACTCTCTCGTTCGGGCCTATCACATGGGCCAAGGCGATCTGATGCGGATCTGTCACGACGAGATCAGCACACTGGATATTCCGGCGCGACTGACTTTGGCTGTCCTGAAACACACTTCGGACGTGGTCTACAGCTACATCGACTGGATCACGCTCTACGTCTTCGACGCGTACGAGCGGGAGCGCAGTCGATGGATGGCAGCGCAGGGAAACCTCCATTCGGCCGCGATCCATGCCCTTCTGTCCGGAACCAACGCAGATACCGCTGCTTTCGAAGCGGAGACCGGATACCGCCTTGGTCAAAACCACGTCGCCCTGGTGGTCTGGTCGACGTGGGATGCGGACGTCATGGGCATCAACACGCTGGATCGACTCGTACGTGATCTCGGCGCAGCGGCGGGAGCGGACAAGCCGCCGATCATCACCGCCATCGATCGACGCACGGTGTGGGCGTGGCTGCCCTTCGGTCGCCGGATTCCAGCGCCGGATGCGGACGTTCTCGCGGCCGCAGTGCCGTTGGACGGCGGAGCGCGGGTGGCCATCGGACTGCCGGGGTCGGGGGTCGACGGTTTCAAACGATCTCACGAACAAGCCACTGCCGCCTATTCGGTTGCTGCCGTTCCGGATACGCCACAGCGACCCGTGGTGAGTTTCGGGGACCGCGGCGTCGCCGTGGTTTCGCTTCTGTCCGAGAACATCGATTCTACGAAGTCATGGGTCTGGGAGGTGCTAGGCCCGTTGGCGGACGATACGCCTTCTGCTGCGTCCTTGAGGACGACGTTGAGTGTGTACTTCGCCCACGGAGAAAGCCATCTGCACACTGCCAATCATATGAATCTGCACCGGAATACGGTGAAGTATCGCATCAACAAGGCGCTGGGCGATCCGGTCGCTTCGGGCCGAGACAAGTTGGATCTCGCTCTGGCCCTGCAGGTTTGTGAGTTGTTGGGCAGATCGGTCTTGCGCCCCGCCCGAACGTCGTGAGTTGTGGACGCTCCACGGCCTCTGGGCTCCGTATCGGGTTTTGATGTCCGATGCGGAGCCTGGCCGTGTTCTGTTGTGCCTGAGGTTCGTCCTCAGGTTGTGAATGTGGTGTTCGCCGGCCGCGGGTGCCGCTGCGGGTCGATCGAGGGCGGTGGGATGAACCAGGGTTTGTTGTCGACGCCGATCCGGATTTCCCATTTGCCGACGAACCCGGATTTTCGGTGCATCAGGCGGTGATGTGAACGGCACAGCAGGACCAGGTTGTTCATCACGGTCGGGCCGCCGTTGGCCCAGTGCCGGATATGGTGTGCATCGGTCCAGGCGGGCACACACGTGCATCCGGGGAACGCGCAGCCTTTATCTCTCGCGATCAGCGCGACGCGTTGTTCGGCGGTGAGCAACCGTTTCCCGGGTTTCGCATCGAGCGGTGCGCCGTGATCATCGAGTAGGACAGTGGACAGGAAGCAGTCGCACCCGAGAAGTCTGGTCTGTGACACCGACAGCGGTCCGAGCCACGGCATGTGCCCGACATCGAGATCCGACACAGACCCACCATCAGTGGGGGTCGCGGCGCAGTCCCGGTGCTCGGCGAGATCCCGGGCGTTGATGTGTACGTTCACGTGCGGCCGCTGACCACCGTCGGTGCCGGTGTTGGCGCAGTCGAGATAGCGGCGGATCAGTTCGGTGAACCCGTCCGCGGTCCGCTTCGCCGCCGACCGAGCATCGGGGGTTCCATCGGGTGCCGGGGTGGGCATCGTCAGATTCGACAACGCCGACAACAACATTTCGCCGGTGAGGGCATCGAAATCCCCGCGAACTACCACCCGACCATTCAAGGTCGAGGCGATGCGGAGTTCGTTGCGGTCGACGTCTTCGGCGGGTGGAATTTCATCGGATTCGAAGATTCGCTCCAACGTCGCGATCACGTTCCGCACCTTCGTGGTCGTCGCCTCCACACCGGAGGCGGCAGCCAACAACAAGTCGATGCACTTCGGTAGCGCTTCGTCCGGCATTCCCTTCGGAGGCGATTCACAAAACGCCACGATCAACACGGCGTGCTCGAACGAACAATCCCCGCAATCGAACCGGGCTGCCACTGCCGGAAACGGCCGCAGCGCAGCACCGAGGGCGGCGATCTTCTTCCCGTCCCGGACCTGGAGCATCGTGTTCGCCGCTAACCACGCACCCACCCCGCGGCTGGCGATCACCTGATCATCCGGACGCAACGACAACACGTCGACCACCGCCACCCGCACAGCCTCGAGACGCAGAATCTCCGCACTCGCCAACACCGCAGCAGCCCGCAACTCAGCAGCCGACAACCGCCACAGACGTCCACGCAACCCCACCGCAGAACCAGCCACCACATCCGACAACAAGACACTCATTGAACCCCCCGATCCCCTACACAAAGAGTACTCGAACATGCGTTCGAGTCAAGGGCTAATTCAAGAATGAATCGGCCTGACTCTGCGATGTCAGCGGGTTGTCATACTGTGGTCGAGTGACTTCGCCGTGGACAGCTGGGCAGGTGGCATCGGTAGCACCCGACGCCGCATCGCTGGCCGCTGCGCGCAAGTTGGCTGGTTCGTGGAGCCACGCCGGCAACAAGGGTCTCGCGCTTTGGGGGCTGTGTCAGGGCAGCGGCTCGAAGCCGTATCAAGCAGTAGTTGACCTGCGGGGCCCTGCTTACAAGTGCTCGTGCCCGAGTCGAAAGTTTCCGTGCAAACACGCTCTGGGGCTGTTGGTGGAATGGTCGGAGGGGCGTGTTCCGTCGGCGGCCGAGCCGGCCGACTTCGCTGCCGAATGGTTACTGCGCCGCGAGGAGAAGGCCGAGGGCACCGGCGAAGGCGGCGACGAGGCGCCCAAGAAGGCTCCCGACCCGGCGACAGCGCAGAAGCGCGCCGACCGAGTGGCGAGCGGACTCGCCGAATTGGATCTGTGGATCACCGATCAGATCCGCAGTGGTCTTGCCGCGATGGACACGTCCTGGGCGGGCTTCGATGCGATAGCCGCTCGCATGGTGGATGCCCAGGCGCCCGGTATCGCCGGCACGCTTCGAGCATTGGCGGGAACCGTTGCGTCTACCGAGAACTGGCCCGAGAAAGTCCTCGACGAGTTGGCTCGGTTGCACCTGCTGGTCACTGCGCATCAGAAGCTGTCCGAACTGCCGGAAGATCTTGTCCATTCGGTGAAAGCGCACGTCGGCTATCCCGTTTCCACCGACAGTGTGATGGAATCGACTCCGTTGCACGAGAACTGGATGGTGCTCGGTTCCGGGATCACTGAGGAGAAGCGGCTGTTCACCCGAACGGTGTGGATGCGCGGTCGGACGTCGAGACGTTGGGCCATGCTGCTCGACTTCTCCCATGGGGCACCCAACTTTTCCACCGAAGCGCCGCCAGTAGGGTTTTTGGTCGACGCCGATCTTCATTTCTACCCCGGTGCGGCGGCGTTGCGGGCGCGGCTGGGGGCAACGCATAGTGAACCTCAACCGTTCACAACCCTGCCGTCCGGAAGCATCGATGCTGCGCTGCAAGAATTCACCGATGCCCTCGCAGCAGATCCATGGTTGCGGTCGTGGCCCGCAGTGATCAGTTCGGTGGTCCCGTCGTTCGTCGACGGTGCCTGGTTTCTCGTCGACGAATCGGGCGCAGCGCTTCGGGCAGAGGGTGATTCGGACCTTTTATGGAAGTTGCTCGGCATTTCCGGCGGTTACCCGGTCGCAGTCTGCGGAACGTGGAATGCGCAGGCTCTTGCCCCGATCTCGGTTTTCACGGGAGGGCAGGTGATCGTGCTGTGAGCGCATTGATTTCTGCGGCACTTCTCGGGACCGCCAGAACAGCAATAACGTTCGAGGAACTTCCGACCATGGTGCGTTCCAGCACTCGCGAACTCGACGGCGATCCTGCCGAGTTGCTGCTCGCAGCAGCAGCGTTGGAGAAGGCGTACCGCCGTGGCGGTGCGGGCGCCATCACGGCTACGGTGCCGACACTTGCCCCAGGCGATGTGCGGTTCACCCTGCCGGAATCGTCATCCGCACATCTGCTGTCGATGCTCGCGGCCAAGGCGACCTTGCTCGACGAATGGTTTGCCGTTGCGTTGTCGCGCAACTACCGTGCCCCCGATCATCTTGTTGCCGAGCTGCTTTCCTTCGCTCGGGCGAGTGAGACTCACCGCGAGAGTATTCTCCAGCTGGTCGGCGAGCGTGGTCGCTGGCTTGCCGCGCAAAACCCTGAGTGGAGCAAGCTCGTCCGAACCCGGGATGCAAACCCGGATGTCTGGCGCCACGGAAGTTCGGCCCAGCGCACGCAGTGGCTGATGGACACTCGCCGAACAGATCCCACGTTGGCGCTGGCCGAACTCCGAAAGTCCTGGGGAACCGAGCGTGGCGAACAGAAGGCCGCATTCGTCTCGACGCTGGCCATCGGATTGAGCACGGACGATCAAGCATTGTTGGAGGAAGCCCTCGACGACCGTCGCAAGGACGTGCGGCGCGCAGCAGCGGACGTGCTCGGACGACTTCCCGAATCGGAGTTCGGGGAGCGAATGGCCGCCCGGGTCCAGGAATGGGTGCGGGTGGAACGGAAACTGCTTCGATCCACGATGGTCGTCCTGCCGCCTGAAGAACTCGATGGACCGGCGAGGCGCGACGGTATCGAAGACCGGCCGAATCCGCACACCGACTATCGGGCCGAGTATGTCCGTCAAGTGATCAGTGCTACTCCGTTGTCCTTGTGGAACAACATGATCGGTGGAGCCAAGAAGACGTTGGGGATGAGCGTCGACGAAGGTTGGGAGCCGATACTTCACGACGCTTGGTCCAACGCTGCAGCGGCACAGAACAATGTGGAATGGGCACTGGAACTCTTCAACACGCGCGGCGTGGCCACCGATAGGCGACTGCTCCCGTTGGTGCCCGCCAAGGCGCTGGCAGATCTGCTGAGGGCCGGAAACGGTGATGCCAATGTTCTGCACCCGGGCCGGGCAGCGATCTACGACGCTCTGCGAGGTCCATGGCCCGAGGACATCACCCGGGCAGTCGTGGCTCAATGGGAACGAGTTGCGGCCAGACGTGCCGATGGTGGCGCCAAGGCAGGCGAATTCTCGCGCTACAAGTACGTAGCCTCCTTGCGCCTTGCCGAGACTCGATTCCCCTACAGCGCAGTAACTTTGCTGGATCGGGCAGCCGAGCGCGCCCGTGACCCGGACTGGCGGCAAACCTTCGCCAGAACTGCCAGTGCCATCACCCACCGTAAGACCCTGCTCGAGGAGCTCACATGACTGACAGCGTCACCGTGCCCATCACGGAACCGGCAAAGCTGATGCGTCCCCACGCAGAGCAGGAGTACGCGCTCGAACTCGAAGCGCTGGCCGCGCAAGATTCGCGCCCGCGCCCGCCGTCGTGGAACTTGTCGCCCTGGGCTGTTGTGACGTATCTGTTGGGTGGCACTCTCGACGACGGGACGGTCATTTCGCCGAAGTACGTCGGTCCACGGCGGTTGATGGAAGTGGCCGTCGCAACTCTTGCCACCGACCGCGCGCTTCTGCTGTTGGGCGTGCCGGGTACAGCCAAGACCTGGGTCTCCGAACACCTTTCGGCTGCAATCTCGGGTGCGTCGACGCTCCTGGTCCAAGGCACGTCGGGTACGCCCGAGGAAGCTATCCGCTACGGCTGGAACTACGCACGCCTGCTCTCGGAGGGGCCGACCGCCGGTGCACTGGTGCCTTCTCCCGTGATGACGGCGATGGAAACCGGGAAGATCGCTCGCGTCGAAGAGTTGACGCGTATTCCGGCCGACGTGCAGGACGCGCTCATCACCATTCTCTCCGAGAAGACGTTGCCGGTGCCGGAACTGGGCATCGAGGTGCAGGCAGCCAAAGGCTTCAATCTGATCGCTACCGCCAACGATCGGGATCGTGGTGTCAACGATCTGTCGTCCGCATTGCGTCGACGGTTCAATACCGTTGTCCTCCCGCTGCCGGCAAGCGAGGAGGACGAGGTGGCTATCGTGGCGCGCCGAGTCGAACAGCTGGGCGCAGCATTGGAATTGCCGACAACCCCCGCAGCAGCCGAGGAAATACGTCGGGTCGTCACCGTGTTCCGGGAACTACGATCAGGCACGACCACGGACGGCCGCACCAAGTTGAAGTCCCCGTCCGGAACTCTGTCGACGGCGGAGGCGATCTCGGTGGTCACCAACGGGTTGGCGCTGTCCGCGCATTTCGGGGACGGCGTACTGCGGGCATCCGATGTCGCTGCCGGAATCCTGGGTTCGGTGATCAAGGATCCGGTCGCAGACAAGGTTGTGTGGAACGAGTACCTCGAGGCAGTAGTGCGTGAACGCGGAGAGTGGTCCGACTTCTATCGGGCTTGCCGCGAGGTCACCGGGTGACCATCGCCATTCCGGACCTGCGTGTCCGGGTCTTCGGAATCCGTCACCACGGCCCGGGATCTGCTCGTTCGGTTCGGCAAGGCCTGGAAGAGTTCTCGCCTGACGTACTCCTGATCGAAGGGCCTTCGGATGCAGACCCGTTGGTGATGCTGGCGGCATCGGAGTCGATGGAACCGCCGATTGCGCTGCTGGCGTATGCCACTGGCGAACCGTCGAAGGCGGCATTCTGGCCGTTTGCGGTGTTCTCGCCCGAATGGCAAGCGCTGAAGTGGGCTGCGAGCAACGGTGTGCAGGCACGGTTCTGCGACCTGCCCGCGTTCAACGTGTTGGCGGATCAAGGGATTCGCACTACACGCGAGGGTGATCCTCTGGCTGAACTGGCGTCGGCCGCGGGGTTCGACGACACCGAACGCTGGTGGGATTCGGTGATCGAATCGAGCTCGGGCGCAGATTCTTTCGATGCGATCACCGAGGCGATGGAGGCGCTGCGTGAAACAGTGCCGATCGACGAGGAGACAGCGCATCGCGAAGCGTACATGCGTCAGGTGCTGCGAAAGACGTTGAAAGGAGGCGCTGAGCGGGTTGCCGTCGTCTGCGGGGCGTGGCACGCGCCGGCGTTGGTCGGAGCCTTGGGGCCAGCGGCTCCCGATGCTCGCATCCTCAAAGGAATGTCCAAGGTCAAGACCTCGCTGACCTGGGTTCCCTGGACGCATTCGCGCCTTTCGTCGGCATCGGGCTACGGCGCCGGAATTACCTCGCCGGGCTGGTATCACCACCTGTTCACCGCGAACGACAAGACGATCACTCGGTGGCTCACCAAAGTTGCTCGGGTGCTGCGCGACGAGGATCTTCCGATCTCGAGTGCTCACGTCATCGAAGCTGTCCGGTTGGCAGATACGTTGGCGGCACTGCGTTCTCGCCCGCTGGCCGGATTGTCAGAAGTTACCGAGGCTACGAGGTCGGTGATGTGCGATGGAAACGACGTTCTTCTGGATCTGATCACGCGAAGACTCGTCGTAGGCGAAGCCCTGGGTTCGGTGCCCGAGGAGACGCCGACGGTTCCACTCGAAGCGGACCTGCGTGCACGCTCGAAGACCCTGCGACTCAAACAACAAGCGGGAGCCAAAAACCTCGATCTGGACCTGCGACGCGACATCGACGTCGAGCGTTCCCATCTCCTGCACCGACTGGGGATCCTCGACATCGACTGGGGGACCCCGGCCGACAGTGAGGTCCGTTCCACCGGAACTTTCCGAGAGACATGGGCTTTGCAGTGGAAGCCCGAATTCTCGGTCTCGGTGATCGAGGCGTCGCTGTGGGGTACGACGGTGGCCGAAGCGGCGGCCTCGCGGGTCGTGTCGAAGATTCACGAGCCGGACATCACTCTGGCCTCACTGATCGGACTACTGGAGAACTCGCTCCTGGCAAACCTTCCGGCAGCCTTGTCCGCTGTGCTGGAAAGTGTGAAAACGGTTGCGGCACTGGATCATGACGTGTCGCACTTGATGGCGGCGCTGCCCACGCTGACCCGAACGCTGCGGTACGGCGACGTGCGCGGTACCGACGTGTCGGCCTTGATCGACGTCGCCGACAGCTTGTTGATCCGCATTTGCACCGGCCTCGCAGTCGCTGTCACCGGCCTGGACGACCCCAGTGCCGAGGAGTTTCGCGATCACCTCGACAAGGTGCACGCGGCAGTCATGGTCCGTGACGACCGCGACGCGAGCGCACGGTGGTTGCAGGCGATGGCCGGCGTGATCGACCGCGACGACGTCAACGGTTTGCTCGTCGGCCGGATGGTGCGGCTACTGCGCGACAGTGGTTCGATCACGGAAACCGCTGCAGCCCAGCGATTGTCTCGGGCCCTGTCCGTGGGCAGCGTGCCGACCGCCAAGGCCGGGTGGGTCGACGGATTTCTCGGCGGAGGAGGGCTTGTGCTCGTTCACGACCGAGCGTTGCTCACACTGATCGACACCTGGGTCCGTCACCTTCGCGAGCAGGATTTCATCGACACGCTTCCGTTGCTTCGGCGCACGTTCGGAGCTTTCGAATCCGGGGAACGTCGGGCGATCGGTCAGGCAGTCAGGGGCGGCCGACGCGTCGAAACGACGGTGGAGACCGATGCTCGACGTGGCAGCGCGGCAATGGTGGTCGTTGCGCAGATACTGGGAGTGCGCGCATGAGTGACGACGATCCGCGCCTGCGACGCTGGAGATTGATGCTCGGCGAATCCGCCGAAGAGTCGACGGGTGGGCTGGGTCAACCGGGCGACAGTCGAATGGATGCAGCTCTTGCAGCGTTATACGACTCGTCCGGCCCGACCAAGGGGCGTCGGCGCTCAGCCGGTTTGGGGGCGTCGGCGCCGTCCGTCGCCAGGTGGCTCGGTGATATCCGCACGTACTTTCCCAGCACGGTGGTGCAGGTGATGCAGAAGGACGCTATCGACCGACTGGGCTTGGCGCAGTTGCTTCTCGAGCCGGAACTGCTCGATGCCGTCGAGCCCGATGTGCATCTGGTCGGGACGCTTCTGAGCCTGAACCAGGTCATGCCGGAGGCCAGCAAGGCAACTGCTCGAATGGTCGTCGGCAAGGTGGTTCGTGAGGTCGAAGAGCGGATCGCTCAGAAAACGAAGGCCGCGGTGACCGGAGCACTCAATCGCGCCGCCAGAACGTCGAATCCGAAGTTGCGTGACATCGACTGGGATCGAACCATCCGAGCAAATCTGTCGCACTACCTGCCGGAGTATCGAACGGTCGTCCCCGAGCGGCTCGTCGGATACGGCCGTAAGTCGAAATCCGTGCAGCGCGACGTGGTCCTGGCGATCGATCAATCGGGTTCGATGGCGTCGAGCGTCGTTTACGCATCCGTGTTCGGCGCGGTGTTGGCGTCGATGCAGGCACTGAAGACTTCGCTCGTCGTTTTCGACACCGCCGTCGTCGATCTGACAGACAAACTGTCCGACCCCGTCGACGTCCTGTTCGGAACCCAACTTGGTGGAGGCACCGACATCAACCGTGCGATCGCATACAGTCAGTCGCTGATCTCGCGGCCTGCCGAGTCGATGTTCGTTCTCATCTCCGACCTCTACGAGGGTGGTATCCGCAACGAGATGCTGCGCCGCATGGCCGCCATGAAGAACTCCGGTGTGCAAGTCGTTGTTCTGCTGGCGCTCTCGGACGACGGGGCGCCGTCGTTCGATCACGACAATGCGGCGGCGCTGAGTGCCCTCGGGATTCCCGCGTTTGCGTGCACGCCGGACAAATTTCCGGAACTGCTGGCCGTGGCTCTCGAACGCGGCGACGTGTCGGCCTGGGCGGATCAACTCACGCTCGAACAGCGCTGACTCGAACAGCACTGACCGGTCTGCTTCGGAGAGCGGAGCACCGGGTACACCCGCACGATGGGTGACGGACAAGTTGCTGGTTCGACTATGCAGGCGGGTTCGGGACTGGTTCTCACGGTGTTGGCATCCAGCCAATTCCTGATGACCCTGGACAGTTCGGTCATGAACGTTTCGATGGCAACCGTCGCCGAGGACGTCGGCACGAGCATCACCGGCATTCAAACCGCGATCACGCTGTACACCCTCGTCATGGCGACGCTGATGATCACGGGAAGCAAAGTCGGTTCGATGATGGGCCGTCGCCGAGCCTTTGCACTGGGTTTGGTCATCTACGGCGCAGGTTCTCTGACAACGGCGCTCGCCCCAAATCTCGCGGTACTGCTGATCGGATGGTCGTTCCTCGAAGGCGTCGGCGCGGCGCTCATCATGCCGGCGATCGTCGCGCTCGTCGCCACCAACTTTCCGGCGCAGAAGCGGCCGGCCGCGTACGGTCTCGTTGCTGCAGCCGGCGCGATGGCCGTGGCAGTCGGACCGCTGATCGGCGGCGCCGCGACGACATTCGCATCCTGGCGTTACGTGTTCGTCGGCGAAGTCGTGATCGTTGTCCTCATCCTGCTGGTGCTCAGCAAGGTGGTCGACGTCCCACCGTCGAAGTCGCGTCTCGATTACGTCGGATCGATCCTGTCCGTGGTGGGACTGGGCATGATCGTTTTCGGTGTATTGCGTTCGAGCGAGTGGGGATGGGTGCAGGCCAAACCCGATGGACCGCAGTTGGTCGGATTGTCCCCGGTGGTGTGGCTTCTGATCGTCGGTCTCCTGGTCGTCTACGGGTTCCTGCGCTGGGAGGGGCGTCTGGCCGCTGCGGGGAAGGAGCCGTTGCTCGATCCGGCCATGCTGCGGAACCGCGAGCTCAGTGGCGGACTTTCCATGTTCTTCGCGCAGTTTCTGGTGCAGGCGGGCGTGTTCTTCGCGGTCCCGTTGTTCTTGTCCGTCGTTCTCGAGCTCAGCGCCCTCGAGACAGGAGTGCGCATCCTGCCGCTGTCGGCGGCGCTCGTGTTGGCTGCGATCGGTATTCCGAAGCTGCTGCCTACAGCGAACCCGCGGCGGGTTGTTCGAGTCGGTTTGTTGGTCATGATCTTCGGCATCTTGATGCTCGTGGCGGGCATGGATCCCGGCGCCAACGCGGCGGTCGTGATGATTCCCATGCTGTTCATGGGATTCGGCTTGGGATGTCTGTCCTCACAGCTCGGCGCGGTCACGGTGTCGGCGGTTCCGGACGATCGCAGCACCGAGGTCGGCGGGTTGCAGAACACCGCCACTAACCTGGGCGCATCCTTGGGGACCGCTCTCATCGGATCGGTTCTCATCGCCACCCTCACGACGTCTGCGATTGCCGGAATCGAGAACAATCCGGCAGTTCCGGTATCGGTGCAGCAGCAAGCGAGCACCGACATGGCTTCGGGTGTGCCGTTCCTGTCGACGACGCAACTTCGATCTGCTCTCAGTGATGCCGGCGTCGACGAATCCACGGCGGATGCGATCGTGAATGTGAACGAAGATGCCAGGCTGGACGCTCTCCGTGTCGCCTTTGCCGTGGCAGCGCTGCTCGCAATCGCCGCGTTGTTCCCGACCGCTCGCATCCCCCGGGTAGCCGTCGGCGACAAACGTGCGACGAGCTAAGAATCAGCAATCGCAGATCGACCTGGAGGATTGAGAGATCGACCTCTGGATATAGTGATCTGCGCACAATCGATTCGTCAGATGGCTACCGTTGTGAAGGAAACAAGCAGCGAGTCTGAAACACTGACGTTTCACCGGATAAGGGTTCGGTGGGGAGCCAGGGGAGGTTCGGATGGCCAGGCGAGCGGATTCGACGCCCGCTGATGGAGCCTGCGCAGATGCCGGGATGCCTCGCCGATGAACCGTTTGAGTCGTCTGAGTCGATTGAGTCGCCAGGATCCTGCTTCGGAGGCCGACTGTAACAGCCTGTTTCGTCGTCAGATTGACGAAGCTGCGGCCGTTGCACCATTCGCCAACCTCGCATACATGGCGAGTTTGGTCGTGATTTTGGCTTACACCGTCCCACCGGGACGTCAAACCCTCAGGTGGCTGGGTGGTGCCCTGATCTTTCTTGTCCTCGCGAATTCGATTCGAGTGTGGATACCGCTGCGCTGGCGACCGTCGAAGCACACACCGCGCTACGACTACGTGGGTCTGCTTCTCGAAGTGATCGTGGTCGCGAGCCTCGACGTCACATTGTTCGCTCTGCTCTTTCACGACATGGACGTCTTCCGCGACTTGGTTCTGATCGCGACGATGGCCGGGATCATGGGGGCCGGAACAGTGACGTTCTCGAGCCTGAGATCGGTGAGCTTGACCTGGATCTACATTCACGGACTCGGCGTGTTCACGGTTCTCGTGGTCCACTCCGAACCGCACTTTCGAATACTCGCAATTCAGCTGTGCATCTACATGTTTGCGCTCACTGTAGGGGCGGTCTATCTGTCGGCTTCGTTCCAGAGACGTTGTCTCGCAGAGTTTCAAGCGGAATCCGAGCGTCAGACTGTGGCATTGTTGCTCGACGGTTTCGAGGGCGGTTCCCGCGACTGGCTGTGGGAGTGCGACACCAACGGCCGGTTCTCACACACCTCGGCACGTCTCGCCGAGGTCGCCGGTATGACGGTGGACGAGTTGCAACAACTCACCTTCGGGCAACTCCTCACCAGACTCCAGATCGCATCGAGTCCGGAGGGTCGTACTGCCGCGGCCCAGATGATCGACAAACTCGAATCGAGTGCCCCCTTCCGGGACACCGTCGTTCCGGTGCACGTCGACGGTAAGCGGCGCTGGTGGTCCCTTTCCGGTAATCCCCGGGTCCTCGAATCCGGCGTGATTCTGGGTTGGCGCGGTGTCGGTTCCGACATCACGGAGAGGTATGTCCACGAACAGGAGATCCTTCGGCTTGCCGCGACCGACTCGTTGACCGGATTGCCGAACCGTCGAGCGTTCGGTGAGGCGCTCGAGGAAGCGATCAATTCTCGGGCGCCGGAGAAGCAGGTCCTCGTCGGGATTCTCGACCTCGACAACTTCAAATCGGTGAACGACACCCTTGGGCATCCGATCGGGGACCAACTACTTCTCGAAGTCACGAAACGCCTGCGCGAGGTCGTAGGTTCGGACATGTGCTCGCGGATGGGCGGCGACGAATTCGGGCTGATCGTCTGCACGTCGTCGCGCGACGATCCCGGCGCTATTTTCGATCGGTACCTTGAAGTGCTGCATGAGCCGTTCTTCGTCGAAGGTAATCGGATCGAAGTGCGGGCCACGATCGGTTACTCCAGTGCGCCGGAGGATTCCACCGACGCCGACGGATTGGTGATGCTGGCGGATCTGGCTCTCTACGAAGCGAAGTCGACGGGGCGCAATCGCGTCGGCAAGTTCTCGCCGCTGCTGCGAGCGCGGGCATCGGCGCGTGCGACGGCGCTGCACGAACTCGACAGAGGCATCGAGGAAGGGCAGTTCGACCTCCACTATCAACCCCAGGTCGACACTCAGACCGGTGAAGTGGTTGCCTTCGAAGCGCTTCTTCGGTGGAACCATCCGAGTCGCGGTCTCATCGGGCCGAGTCAGTTCATCTCGGTGGCAGAGGAAACCGGAATGATCATCCCCCTCGGTGCGCAGGCAATGGCGATGGCGACCGCTGCCGCCGCGAGATGGCCGAGCGGAATCGGTGTCTCGGTCAACGTTTCACCCGTGCAATTGGTGTCGCGCGAGTTCGGTGCAATGGTGACGAAGGCTCTGACTGAATCGGGCCTGCCTCCGCATCTGCTGCAACTCGAAATCACCGAGACGGGGGTTGTGGACGATCGCGCGATCCGCGATCTCTACAAGTTGCGTGAACTCGGTGTCACCGTCGCACTCGACGATTTCGGCACCGGCTATTCGTCTTTCGCCACGCTCCAGAGACTTCCGATCGACGTCCTCAAGATCGATCGCATGCTGGTCACCGACTCGGATGATCCGAAGATGTCCGTCGTGAAGTCCATTGTCGAATTGGCTGCGGCCCTGGGTATGAAGTCGTTGGCCGAGGGCGTCGAGACCATCGAGCAGTTCCGCCGCGTTCAGTGGGTCGGGTGTGACCTTGTCCAGGGTTACCACATCAGCAAGGCTCTGACCGCTGAGCGCGTCGATGTGTATCTTGCCGCGACGGACACGGAAACCGGGCGTAGCGTCCACCCACTGACCTGGCTGTGAATCAGATCTGAGCCGAGCGGATCGTATTACCGCCTGCCGCTTTCGCTTGATACATCATCGAATCCGCGACGTTCGTCGCTGCCAGGATCGCGGAAGTACCGCCGCTCCACGCCTTCGATTCGGCGGTCATCATCACCGCTCCGACGCTCACCGTTGTCGGGATGGCATCGGAACAATCCGACAGTGCCGCGTTTATCCCTTCGATCAGCAGGGTCGTCGATTCGGGATCGCCGGCAATGACGGCCAGATATTCTTCTCCGCCCGTGCGAGCGATGACTCCGCGTTCGCCGAGATGTGTGCTCAATCGGTTCGCTGTTCTTCTGATGACATGATCGCCTTCGGCGTGGCCGTGAAGATCATTCACCGTCTTGAATTTGTCGATATCGACGACGATGAAAGCGAGAGAAGAAGAATCGTCTCGGGCGCTCTCGAAGAGATCGCCGACCGCGCCTTCGAGTCCGCGACGGTTGAACAGCCCGGTAAGAGGATCACGATCCGAATACTGGGCATCGCGGTACAGAGTGCGCCAAGTCAGGTGCGCAAAAATGGGAACAAGGGTGACAGCTCCGAAAAGAACTGTGCCCCGGGCGAGAAGCGTCGTGATATCGACTTCGCCTTGAAAGTAGGCAAGAACAAATACAACTGTCGTGACAGTCGTCGACCAGACGACATGAGCGACAAGCCATCGTGCGCTGACAAACAGCGTCGCAAAGGTTCCGGTGACCGCGAAAACGATGCAACCAAACGTCCCGGACGAGCGATCCGGCACCAGGACGACTGCGGCCGCGATCCCGAGATCTGCGAATATTCCGAATGCGAGCAGGCCCCGGCGTCCGGGAAACGGTTGTGTGAACCAACATGCGGCGATTGCCACACACATGCAGATCATGAAAACCGAAAGTGCTTTGCCGGGTGTCGTCGGCGGTGTATCCGGCCCGATCAATTTGTAGAACGCGGACAGCCCGAAGATGACTGTCATCAATCCGAGCAAGGTTCGGAAGATCGGAATGATTGCTCGTCCGGATCTCTGGTGCTTTATCCACTCGTAGTCGTGCGGTTCGTTGAACCATTCGTGAAGTGTTTGCCAAGAACTGTGCCCTTCGGAGGCGATGACAGGGCTCGGCATGCTGTCCATTTTGCCTTGAAATCGAACAAAGAGAAAATCTTTGCTCGATCGGTTTCACCGTTTTGAATGTTTTCGGGGAGAAAGTGCAACCGATCGAGCAGAGAGTTCACTCGATGCTTGTTTCAGACGGTGTCCGCAGCGCTGTGCGCGTTCTCGGAGGCAGTGGCGAACGATCCGGTTTTTCGCGTACGAGACTTTCTCACGCCGTATGCGACGAGGATGACGCTGAGGGCGACCAGGCTTTGGACGAATTCCGCGCGCGTGGGTTCGTTGAGACCCATTCCCACCAGGATCACGAGAATCAGGCCGGTGACCACTATCGGTAGGCCGGGATACAGCCAGACACGGAATTTCAGAATCTCGGGGCTTTCGCGTTCCCATCGGCGACGGAGGCGTAGTTCGGATACACAGATCAGGATGTAAACGAACAAACAGATTGCGCCGGAAGAATTCACGAGGAACAAGAAGATCGTGTCCGGCCAGATGTAGCCGGCCGCGATACAGAAGTAACCGGCCACGGTGCAGGCGAGTACGCCCTTCACCGGCACGCCGCGGCTGTTGGTCCGCGTCATCCAGGCCGGGGCGTCGTTGTAGACCGAGAGCGCGAAGAGCATCCGCGACGCCGTGTACAGGCCGGAGTTGAGGCAGGACAGCACTGCGACCAGAACTACGAGGTTCAGAATGTCAGCAGCGCCGGGAATTCCGAGCAGGTCGAGGGCGGAGATGAACGGAGAATCGCCGACGACGAACGAATCCCACGGCAGCATCGTCACGAGGAGGAAGGTGGCGACAACGAAGAAGGCGAGAATACGGAAGACGACGGTGTTCGTGGCTCGTCTGATCGCTCCGGCCGGTTCGGCGGATTCCGCTGCGGCGATCGTGACTAGCTCGGCTCCGGTCATGGAGAAGATCACGGCGACGACGCCCACCAGTACGGGGGTGAAGCCGTTCGGCAGAAATCCTCCGTGGCCGGTCAGGTTGCTGAAATCGACTTCACTGCCAGGCCAGATGCCGAACACGAACAGACTGCCGAGCACGATGAAGCCGATGATGACGGCGACCTTGATACCCGCAAACCAGTATTCGGCCTCGCCGAAGTTGCTGACGGAGAGAAGGTTGACTCCGGTCATCACCAACAGGAGTACCGCTGACATGAGCCAGAGCGGGACGCCATGGATCCACCGGGAGAGCAGGGTAGCTCCGACGACGGATTCGATGCCGACGACGATCACCCAGAAGTACCAGTAGAGCCAGCCAGTGGTGAAGCCCGCCCAGTCGCCCAACGCCATTCGCGCGTACTCGGTGAACGATCCCGTACACGGCTTGGCCACCGCCATTTCACCGAGCATGCGCATCACCAGGAACACGATGATGCCGCAGATCGCACACGTGATGACGGCGCCGGGGCCGGCCTGGTTGATGATTCCGCTCAGACCGACGAAGAAACCGGCGCCGATGACACCGCCCATGGAAAGCATGGTCAAGTGGCGCTTCTTCAGGCCGGTCTTGAGCGTCGAGTGGACGCCGGCGGCTTCGGCTGTTTCGGTGCTGCTGTCGGGCATCTGGGCTCAGCTCCTATTGCATGACGCGATCAGTTCTTTCGGAGAGACGCTAAGCTCATCGTGTGATCCAGAACATGGACCTGATGTACAAAACGCAACCGGAAACTGTCAGTTCTGTCCACTGCCTTCGGAGGTTCCGGTTATGCCGATGACTGTTCGGCGGCTGGCGGCCACCACCTCGCTCGGCCTCACGATCGTTGCAGGTCACGGCAACGTGGACCTGCCGATCAGCTGGGCGCACGCAATCGAATTACAGGATCCGAGTCGGTGGCTCGCCGGTGGCGAGCTCGTCATGACGACGGGGCTGCACCTTTCGCGTTCGGCGACAAAGCAGTTCGAGTACGTCGAGCGCATTGCGCGGACCGGTGCGGTGGCACTGGCATTCGACACCGGCACCGTGCACGAGAAGGTTCCGGACGCGATCATCAGGGCCGGCGACGAACTGGGCTTTGCCGTGCTTTCCGTCGCCAAGGAGACGCCGTTCATCGCCATCTCGCGGGCCGTGATCGACGAGCTGACCGCCGACCAGATACGAACGGTGCAGGCGGTGGTCGACGCGCAGGAGAAGTTGGCGCGTGCCTTGCTCGACGGGGTGCCGGCCTTGATCACTGCTCTGGGGCGTGCCGTACATGCAGCAGTGTGTGTTCTCGATCGGGACGGAGCGGTGCTGGCTCTGACGGAAGGTGCGAGTTCGTCTCTGCCCGAACGCATCAGGGAGCGATCAGGCAAGGAGCGCAGCCGGGTCGTGGTGGACGACGACGGCCACCTGGCCATTCACCGGCTTGCCGTGAGTGGCACTCTCGCCGTGGCGTCCGCCGCCGCCTTGGATCAGTCCGAACGACTGTTGGTCGGGCACACGGTATCGCTGTTGACCATCGAGCTTGCCAAGCCGTCACGGGTTGTCGATGCCGAACGGCGGCTGAGGTTGGCGGTCGCGACGATGGTGCGCCAGGCCGGCGGCGACGTCGACGAAAGTCTGTTGCGGTACTTCGGATTCGAATCCGAATCACCGGTGGTTGCAACTGCCTTGACCGATGTCGGACCATTACTGGCGGCAACCGACATCACGTCAGCGGCCCTCGAAGAAGAGGCGGTGCCGTACCTCTTGGCTCCGCTGAATGACGGCACCGGCGTGTGGTTCGTCGTGAAAAGTGAAGTTGCGGAGAAGGTCACGCGCAGTGTGTATGCGAGAGTTCGGGAGAATTCACGCCGGAGCATCAACGGCGGAATCGGAAGCGTCCGGCCGATGAGCGGTGTGGCGGCCAGTCTGCGCGAGGCCGTCTCTGCTGCCAAAGTGGGACAGGTCGACGGTCACACGCTCGTTTCGTTCTCGGAACTCGGGACTTTCAGCCTCCTGTTGAGCGTGCAGTCGAACGATGTTCTGCAGTCGATCGCGGCCGGCGGTCTCGGTGTGTTGGAAGACTACGACGCCGAGAACGGTTCCCGTCTGGTGGACTCGATCGAAGCGTTCCTGCACCACAATGGTCAATGGGAGTCCGCTGCAGCGCAGTTGGGTGTTCACCGGCACACGCTGCGCAATCGCATGGACAAGGCTGCCGAGTTGATCGGCCGAGATCTCGATTCCGCCCACACTCGATCCGAGTTGTGGATCGCGCTCAAAGCTCGTGAACTGCTGCAGGCGGAATCGAATTCAGATCACGCTCGGCCGCCCCTGAGATAGACGGTGGTGGTGTGAGTGAAGAACTCTCGTGCTGCGTCGCCTTGTTCCTTGGGCCCGTATCCACTCTTCTTCGCGCCGCCGAAAGGTACGTGAGGATCAGCGCCTGCCGATTCCGAATTGACGTGCAGGATCCCCACGTCCAGGTCGTCGATACCGGCAAGGGCGTTGGTCAGGTCCTGAGTGAACAACGCTGCGGACAAACCGAATTCGCCCTCGTTTGCCAAGCGGAAGGCGTCTGCAGTTGTTGCTGCCCGCTGCACCGCCAGCACCGGGCCGAAAAGCTCCTCGAACCACAGTTCGGTGCTCGCCGGTAGTTCCAGCACCGTCGGCTGGACGTAGTGGCCTGACTCCGGCGCTTCGGCGGTCGCTACGACTCTGGCGCCGCCGCCGACGGCTCGATCGATCCCGTTGACGATCGACTTCTGTGCGGATGCGCTGACCACGGGACCTGTGGTGACGTCGGGATCGAGTGGATCTCCGACTCTCAGTTCCTTGACCTCGACTGTCAGCCTCGCCAGAAACTCCTCGGCGATGGATTCGTGGAGCACCAGACGGGAAGTGGCCGTGCATTTCTGGCCGGTCGACCGGAATGCGCCCAGCATGACCTGCTCGACTGCAAGCTCGAGATCTGCGTCGGCAAGGACGATTGCTGCGTTCTTTCCGCCCATCTCCGCCTGGACCGGAACTCCGCGCGCCGCAGCAGATCCCGCGATCTTTCGGCCGACGCCGGTGGAACCGGTGAAGGTGACGGCGTCGAGGTCCGGGTGATCCACCAGTGCTTCACCGGCCGCGCTGTCGGCGAGGATCATGTTCAGGACGCCGTCGGGTAGGCCTGCTTCCGTCAATGCCTGTGCGAGACGGAAGGCCAGAAGAGGCACCGCGGCAGCCGGTTTCCAGACGACGGTGTTTCCGTATACCAAGGCAGGCGCAATCTTCCATGCCGGGATCGCGATCGGGAAGTTGAACGGCGTGACGACGCCTACCACTCCGAGAGGCTTGCGAGTGACGAGAATCTGCTCGCCGCTGCGAGGGGAGGAATACACCGTTCCGGACTCGCGGTCGGCGGCATTGCCGTAGTAACGCAGAATCTGCGCAGCCCGGCGTACTTCTCCGATACCCTCGGCCAGCGTTTTCCCTTCTTCACGGGTAAGTTCTTCACCCCAGCCCTCGGCGTTGGATTCGATTATTTCCGCTGCGCGAGTGAGGAATGCGCCGCGTGCGGACATCGGCAGGCGCGCCCAGCCGCTCGTGGCAATGCGGGCGACGCGAACGCCGGTCGCCATTTCGGAGGCACCGGCACGGCCTCCGGTGGCGACAACTTCGTCGGGACGCGCCGGGTTGGTGTCTGTCAGTGTGCCTTCGCATCCCGTGACCCAAGCTCCGCCGATCAAGCTGCGCACTGCGACGCTCATCGGACTGCGTCCACAGCGTCGCGAAGGATATCGAGGCCTTCGGCCAGCAATTCGTCGGAGATGCTCAGCGGCGGGAGGAATCGGACGACGTTTCCGTAGGTGCCGGCGGTGAGGAGAAGGAGACCGTGCGCGTGGGCGTAGCTGACGATCTGGGCGACGGCCTCGCGATTCGGAGCCTTGTCGTCGTGGTGGACGAGTTCGATCGCAATCATGGCGCCGCGTCCACGGATGTCGCCGATGATGGTTGTGTTCGAAGCGATTTCGGACAGTCCTGCGGTCAGGATCTCACCGATGTCCTTGGCGCGATCGAGGAGGCCTTCCGCCTCGATCGTCTCGAAAACTGCCAAGGCGGCCTCGCAGGCAACGGGATTGCCGCTGTACGTACCGCCGATACCACCGGGATGCGCGGTGTCCATGACGTCGGCACGGCCGGTCACGGCGGCGAGTGGCATTCCACCGGCGAGACCTTTTGCAGTTGTGATGATGTCGGGGACGAAGTTCTCACTCTCGCTGGCGAACCAGGCGCCGGTTCGAGCGATACCGGTCTGGACCTCGTCCGCGACGACGAGAATGCCGCGCTCACGGCAGAATTCGGCGACGCGCTTCAGGAATCCCGGAGCCGGAACGATGAAACCTCCCTCGCCCTGAATCGGTTCCACGACCACGGCGGCTACCGATTCGGCACCGATCTGAGTGTCGATCGCAAGACGGAACTGTGCGAATGCCTCGTCGGCCGCGTTATCGGGGCCGCTCGGCCAACGGTAGGAGTAGGCCATCGGAACCCGATAGACCTCGGGAGCGAACGGGCCGAATGTGGCCTTGTACGGCTGGTTCTTGGCGGTCATCGTCATGGTCATCAACGTGCGACCGTGGAATGCGTGGTCGAAGACGACAACTGCCGGGCGACCGGTGGCGGCACGTGCGTATTTCACGGCGTTCTCGAGCGCCTCGCTTCCGGTGTTGAACAGCGCTGTTCGTTTGTCGTGGTCGCCCGGGGTCAGACGGTTGAGCGCTTCGCAGACCTCGACGTATCCCTCGTAGGGGTTTGCGAGGAAACACGTGTGGGTGAACTGACCGAGTTGACGGGTCGTCCGTTCGACCACGCGCGGCGCGCTGTTTCCGACGGTGGTCACAGCGATGCCGCTGCCGAAGTCGATGAACGAGTTGCCGTCGACGTCGACGACTACTCCTCCGCCCGCTGCCGCAACGTAGATGCTGGATCCGCTGGTCAGTCCGGCCGGCAGTGCGGCGCTCCGGCGCTCGGCCAAAGCGCGCGAGTTGGGGCCAGGCACTTCGGTGACGAGGCGTCGTACCTGGGGAAGGGTCGGTCCACCGATGCACGTTTCCGTGCCGTGCTCGAGAATGGTCATCGCAGTGCCTCCAGTCGTTTTCCGAACTGTAGGACGGCGACAAACAATCCGGACATGGCCGAACCGTCGATAGACTTCTACCTCATTGGACGTCGCGTCCAGCGGGTTACTTCGCGAAATTGCCGAGGAATCGTCGCAACAGTGGGTTGTACACCTCAGGGGCTTGCCAGAACGCTGCATGTCCGACTCCGGGGACGAGGTGATACGTGCTCTCCCACAGGTTCGCGAAGGTCAACGACGCGACATACGACGTGTTCACGAACGGGTCCTCGGCGCCGTCGATCACCGCGAGCGGCACCGACGCCGTTGCAACCAAAGCCTTCTGATCGGATTCGCGGCCCGCGCCGAATGCGTCGAACATGATCTTGCGAGCGCGCCCGTCCGTGCGTATCGCGGCGTCGAGGGCAGACTGCTCGAAGGGAACGGCGGTCATCCGTGCGTAGAGTTCGGCTTCCTGCGCGGTGATGACCTCGGTACCGCCGATGGACAAACCGTCGCCGGCGTTGAAAGCGTCGCCGAGCGTCTCAGGATTTGCCGGTGGCGTACCGGTGACGACGATTCCGGTGAGCCCGGGGAACTTCGCGATCAACTCGAGAGCGATGTGTCCGCCGAGAGACCATCCGACGACAACCGCTCGCTCGACGCCGAGTTCGGTCAGAACATCGACGATGGCGTCGGCGTAACCGGTCTGCGTGTACGCGGCTTCGGGATCTCTCGCGTCCTCGGAGTCGCCGTGACCGAGTAGGTCCAGAGTGATCATGCGGTAGTCGCCGGCCCAGTCGGCGTCGACCTGATGACGGAAGATGGAGCGGCTGGCCGAGTTTCCGTGGATGAAGACAACCGGGAAACCGTCGGTGGCACTGTCGTCGACTGCCATGACGCCATGCCGGGTTTCGATCTTGGTAGTTGTCATCGGAATCCTCGTCGTTCGAAGTGCACGGTCAGCGGGTATCCACGCTACCGGGCATTTGCGGCATAGAGTTCACCCGTGGACTTCGCATTGCGCTCGTGCAGTTGGCATGGTCACGAGACCTACGCTCCGGACGAACCTGAGCTGCGGGATCGACTACAGGTGGACACTGCGGTGGGCCAGGCATGGCGGTGCCTACGTTGCGGCAACTTCGTCCCGGGAGCGCCGCAAGCGTCCGGGCCGGCGGACGCCGCCCCCGAGGTTCCGCGGGGACGGCTGCTTCGCGACCGATTGATCATGCGACTTCTTGCCACCGAGAGAATGTTCCGCGCTCTGGGGTTGGTTCTTTTGGCGATCGGCGTGTTCAAACTCAGATCGTCGAAGGGGCGCGTCGAGGACGCCTTCGAGAACGAATTGCCGTTGATCAGACCATTGGCCCGTCAGCTGGGGTGGAACATCGACGACTCGAAACTGGTCCATCACATCGAGCAGGCCTTCTCCTTGTCCGCGACGACGCTCACCTGGATCGCGGTCGGTCTGTTGGTTTACGCCGGCCTTCAAGTGATCGAGGCCGTCGGGCTGTGGATGGTCAAACGCTGGGGCGAGTACTTCGCGGTGGTGGCGACCAGCTTGTTCCTGCCCCTCGAAATCTACGAATTGACCGAGAAGATCACGTGGTTGAGGGCCGGGCTGCTGCTGGTGAACATCGCTGCCGTCGTGTGGCTGATCTGGAGCAAGCGGCTATTCGGTGTCCGCGGCGGCGGCGCGGCGTATCACGCCGAACATTCGGAGGAGAGCCTGCTGACGGTGGAGCGGGCGGCGGTCAAACAGGCTTCGTGAGACCGGCTTTCGACGCGGCAGCACCGGCCAGTGTTGCCGCTCCGATCGTGATCATCGCGGCGAGGAGGATGGCTGCGGGCTCACCATCGCCCATCACCCCCAATTGAGTGCCCACCGTCACTGCGGCAACCGGTACACCCAGTTGCGCGGCGGACAGCACGCCGAGGGGTAGCGGGAGACCGAGGACGCGTATCGCGGCGTGAACCACGAGAGTTGCTCCGCCCAAGACCAATCCGAGCCAGATGGCGGACGGATGGGTCACGAGGTCGCGCAGATTGATCGCCGCTCCCAGCCAGACGAAGAAGAGGGGCGCGAAGAAGCCGTCGGTGATCGCGAAGAGTTGTTTGGCGAGGCGACGGGGTTCACCGATCGCGGCCAGGACAAGTCCGAAGGCGAAGCCGGCGAGCATGATCGACACGTGAGTGCTCGAGGCCAGCGCCGCCAGCGAGAACAGGATCACCAGATTGATCCGGAGTTCGAGTGCGAACTTCCGTTTCTCGGAGAATTTGTGGAGCTTTCGCCAATGTCCGGAACGATGGAAGGCCCGCAGCACGAAGAACAGGGCAACTGCGGACACCGCCACCGCCAGTGCGCCGATACCGGCACGAGGGGCATTGTCCGGATCGATCACCAACGGCAGCGCGACAATGCAGACGGTGTCCGCGATCGCGACCTGGGCAGTCATCTGCAGAACCGAGGTTCCACCGAGCGCCAGCGAATCGACGATGGGGAGAATCAACGCCGCGGACGACGACGCGATCAGGACCGCATACAGCGCGGCGTGACCGGTGCCGAATGCCGTCGCCGCACCGTAGCCGGCAACAACCGACAGGAGTCCGACGACAACCGAGCGAGAGGCACCCTTACCTATTGCCGCACGAACTGCCGGATCGCGGACCGGGACGTGCGAGCCGGCCACCATCATCGTGAGCGCGAACCCGATATCGGCCAGGAACGTGAAAGTCCGGTCGGACGAGTCGAGTAGCCCGAAACCGGTGACACCGAAGACGACGCCCGCGGCAAGCTCGCCGACCACCACAGGGACATGCCAGCTGACGCGAGCGCCGAGCAGCGGACCGAGGATTCCGGCCAGTGCGACGAGGGCAAGTACGCCGAAGGTCATCGACGACCTACGACGTCACTGTCGAGGGAGCGATCTTTGCCGGGATGCCGGTGTTCTCGTCCACGTGGTAGCTCGCACAGACCCGGTGGTAGCCGTCGGCGATCTGGGCCGGTACTCCGGCGCGGAAGTCTCCCTGCACCAGCAGGATCGGTGACAGTGCGATCCCCTTGCGGATCTTCTTCAGGTCGGCAGCAACGTGCGGGTTGTCGACCGGTAGCAGGGGTAGCCCGGCAGCACGCAGAATGTCCTTGGCTTTCTTCGAGACCAGCGTCGCCGTCTTGAGCGCGTAGACGAGAGCTTGGACCTGGACCGGTGTCGCGCCCAACTGCAGGTAATCGCGGGCTGCCGGGTAGTCGTGCTCGTCCGGCAGGTCCTTCCAGAGAACGGCAGGAGCCTTCTCGGTTACCTTCGGCTGGGCTGTCTTCGGAGCCTTCGGCTGGGCTGCCTTCGACGCCTTCGGCTGGGCCGCCTCAGACGTTTTGATCTTGGCCATCTGTGCTGTTTCCTTCAGTGTCGGTCCGCGAGTGGAGCTGGTGCAGAAATCGTGCACTATCAGGGCCGCAGGCACCACATCGGAGCTGTTTGGGCCTTTAGGCGGCGGGTAATCAGCAGACTGCGGGGGAACGAGCAGGAGGCGAAGCAATGAAGCGGATTCTCGCGGTGCTCGCAGCGCTGATCCTGGCGGTGTTCGCACTGACCGCGTGCAGTGACAACAGTGATTCGTCGGACAACGATTCGGCAGATCACGACGGCATGGCAATGACCAGTATGTCGATGCCGAGCAAGCCGACCAGTATGTCGATGCCGAGCATGCCTCTGGGTATGTCGACGCCGGGAGCGTCGTCGATGGGAATCGTGATCAGCGGCTTCGAATATTCGACGCCGGAGTCGGTGATGCCTGGACAGGTACTGACCATTCAGAACAACGACACCGTCGAGCACTCGGTCACGTCCGATACCGCAGGGCTGTTCAACGAGGACATCGAAGCTGGTGAGACGGAAACCATCACGGTGCCGAACGAGCCGGGAACGTACACGTTCCACTGCACCTACCACCCGAGCATGCGCGGCACCTTGACGGTCAAGTAGACGTCGACCGGGCCTGGCCTGACTTTCGCTCAGAATATTTCGGCGGCACGCATCCGATTGAACTGGTAGAGAACAGATCCGGGTGTACGGTTTCCAGGTGCGCCGGAGAACAGCGATCAGTGTCGTCACGCTCGTGGTTTGTGCCTTCGGCTTTTCGCCGCCGGCGCTCGCGGATTCACCGAACGGCTCGTATTCTTCACAGCTGCTGTATTTCTCGGTCGACGTGGGGCCGGATCTTTCGACACCGTGCACCGTGGTCGGTGAGCTCTTCGTTCCCGACGGCGTCGATGCGGACAACCCCGCGCCCGCGATCCTGACCACGAACGGGTTCGGCGGTTCGTACAAGGATCAGATTCCGGCTCTGCAGAACTTCGCCGAGAACGGGTATGTCGGACTGACGTATTCAGGATTGGGTTTCGGCGGCACGAGTTGCAAGATCACACTCGACTCTCCCGCGTACGACGGCGTCGCCGCTTCCCAGTTGGTCAGCTTCCTCGGCGGCCAAGAGGGGATTGCCTACACGGATCAGGCTCTGACGCAGCCCTATCCGGCGCTAACCGCGGTGGTACAGGACTCCGTCGACCACTCGGGTGCACCGTCGACGAACGACCCGCGGGTCGGCATGACGGGCGGCTCCTACGGCGGCGGCATTCAATTCGCCGCCGCGAGTGTCGATCCCCGCATCGACACGATCATCCCCATGATCACCTGGAACGATCTTTCGTATTCCTTGGCACCCAACAGCACGGGAATCATTTCCGGAGTGTCCACCGCCGAGCCCGGAGCGGCGAAGGTGCTCTTTGCGTCGCTCCTCTTCGGTGCAGGCGTCGCAAACCCCGGAGTGGACGGCTACCTCACCGACCCCTCTCGACTTCCCGGCTGCCCGAATTACGTGCCGTACATGTGCAACGCGATCGCCGAGGCGGTGGCGACCGGGGACATCGGACCGCAAGTGGTGAGTGAACTCCGAGCGTCGTCGGTGTCGTCGTTCGTCGACCGGATCAACATTCCGGTACTGCTTGCTCAGGGGCAACAGGACACTCTGTTCGATCTGAACGAGGCAACCGCGACCTACGACGCGCTGAAAGCGCGTGGCGTCGACGCCAAGATGATCTGGCATTCGTGGGGGCACAGCCACTTGGCCGCTGCGCCGGGCGAATTCAGCTTCTCCGCACCCGACGAGGATGCCCAGTACGAAACCGGTCGCTTCATGGACTGGTTCGACCACTACCTCAAGGACGAGAACACGGAGACCGGACCGGAATTCGCGTACTTCCGTAACTGGATCGACTACGAGGGAAACGCGGCACCGGCCTACGCCACATCCGATACTGTCGATGTCGGAACCGCCCGCGGCTTCCAGCTGTCCGCTGACGGGGGACTGCTGCCGGACGGCGCGCCGGTTGTGCCCGGATCGAAGACGATTGTCACCGCACCGGGTGGGCTGCCGACGGGAGTCGAGCCGCTCAACATCAATCCGGCCGGAAACATTCCGAATGCACAGATTCCGGGAACCGAGGCTCTGTGGACCACTGCGCCGATGACCGAACCGATGGATGTGGTGGGAGCCCCCACTGTGACGCTGCGTGTTGCGGCGCCCGGACAGCCGGTGGTGTTCGCGAAGCTGTACGACGTGGCACCTGACGGAACGTCGTCGCTGATCAATGGTCTCATCGCGCCCGTGCGCATCAGCGATCCGTCTCAGCCGGTGCCGGTGACGATGCCGGCGATAGTGCATCGATTCGAGCCAGGCCATTCCGTCCGACTGGCAATCACCGGCGGCGACATCAGTTTCCGTGGGGGACTGGAAGGTATGCCGGTGACGATCTTCGCCGACGGTTCCGGCCCCCTCGAACTTCCCGTCGTGGGCTGAACTTCAGCGGGTGATGGTTCGGCTGTCGCCGCGGAACTCGGCGACGACGACACCGCCACTGCGAACGGTCACGTCGTAGATCCCGCTTCGGCCCCCTCGCGCCTTCTCGGTGGCGATCGCGGTCAAGGTGTCGCCCAGACGGGTCGGACGTAGAAATCGGATGTCCGCGCGCGCTGCAACGGCTGAATCCTCGTAGCCGTTGCAGGCGAGCGCAAACGCGGTGTCCGCGAGCAGGAAAACATAGCCGCCATGTGTGATTCCGTGACCGTTCACCATGGTCTCGCCGACAGTGACGGTCACGGTTGCGCTACCGGGCGCCAGCTCGGAAATCTCGATACCGAGTGCCTGCGACGCCTGGTCCGCGTCGAACATCTCTCTGGCGGTGATGCTTCCTGTACTCACGAGACAACTCCTGTGTTATCGGAGATTGCAGGGTCTAGAGGACCGAGACAACTTCCTGGACATACATGTCGACCGTGCCGGTGGCAAAGTTCGCGACATCTTTTCCAGCGGCGCCCATCTCCGGGGACTTCAGGCCGCGCTGCATCGTCTCGAGATCGGGAAACACCAGGTTGGCGACGGCGTAGAAGACTGGATCGGAGCCGTCCAGCGTCGAGCACTTGCTGAACGTGAAGTCCGACAACCCTGGCACCGCGCTGGCGAGCGGGACGTGGATCTCGTTGTAGTACTTGTCGAAAGCCTCCGGGTCGGTGGGGCGTCCGTAACACACTGCTACTCGATAGGTCATGTGCTTTCAATTCCCTTCGGGGCGAGTCTTGGCTACCAGAGTCAGTACGTCGTATGTCGCGACCGGATCGTTGTCCTGGTTCGTCACCACGGCATCCCAACGAACCTCACCGTAGTCGGCGCTGCTGCGAGGTGTGATGGTCTTGGCTGTGAGGGTGACCGTCAGGCTGTCTTCGGCTTTCACCGGAGTCAGGAACCTGAGGCTGTCCACGCCGAAGTTCGCGAGAACCGGGCCGGGGGCCGGGTCGACGAACAGGCCCGCAGCGAGTGAGACAACCAGATAGCCGTGTGCGACGATGCCGCCGAACAGTGGATTTGCCGCTGCGGCCACCGGATCGGTGTGTGCGTAGAAGGTGTCACCGGTGAACTCTGCAAAATGATCGATGTCTGCGAGTGTGACCTGGCGCGGACCACCGACAACAGTGTCGCCGATCTTCAACTCTGCGAGACTCTTTCGGAATGGATGCTCGGATCCGGTAGTGCGCTGTGACCCGGTGAACCAGCGCTCACCGACCGCGGTGAGCACGTCGGGTGTGCCCTGTACGGCGGTGCGTTGCATGTGGTGCAGAACTCCGCGGATGCCACCCAACTCCTCACCGCCGCCCGCGCGACCGGGACCGCCGTGGACGAGAACTGGAAGGGGAGAGCCGTGGCCGGTTGATTCCTTGGCGTCGTCGCGGTTGAGGACGAGCACTCGACCGTGAAAAGCTGCGAGGCCCAGTACCAATCGACGTGCTGTATCGGTGTCGGCAGTGACCACCGAGGCGACGAGGCTTCCCTCGCCACGGGCCGCAAGTTCGATCGCATGATCGATGCCGTCGTAACCGATGACGGTACTGACGGGCCCGAATGCTTCCACCTCGTGTACCTCGAGCGCGTTGTCCTCGGCCCGGAGGAGAATCGGTGAAAGAAAGGCACCGGACCGGGCGTCGGCGCCGACCACGTCGACGTTGTCCGGATCTCCGAACACGATTGTTGCCGACTTCGTCAGGCCGCGAATGGATTTCAAGACTTCGTCACGCTGTTCGAGGCTGGCGAGCGCTCCCATCGTGACGCCGTCGGCATCGGGGTGTCCCACGACCACTTTGTTCAGTCGCTCGGTTGCGGCGTCGACAACGGCGTCGACCAGCGAGACCGGGACCAGGGCGCGCCGGATAGCGGTGCATTTCTGTCCCGCCTTGACCGTCATTTCGGTGACGAGTTGTTTGACGTACAAGTCGAATTCGGGCGTTCCTGGTACGGCGTCCTCGCCGAGGATCGACGCGTTGAGTGAATCGGCCTCGGCATTGAAATGGACGCCCTTGCCGACGACGTTCGGGTGGGCACGCAGCGTTGCGGCGGTGTCGGCGGATCCGGTGAAGGCCACCGAATCCTGTCCGTCGAGGTGATCGAGGAGTCCACGTGCACTACCGGAAAGCAGCTGGACGGAACCCTCAGGGAGCAAGCCTGATTCGATGATGCGCCGGAAGACGAGTTCGGTGAGATACGCCGTGGAACTGGCAGGTTTGACGATGGACGGGACACCCGCGATGAAGGCCGGTGCCAGTTTCTCCAAAAATCCCCACACCGGGAAGTTGAACGCGTTGATCTGCACGGCGACGCCACGACGTGATGTATAGATGTGTTGCCCGAGGAAAGTTCCGCCCTTGCCGAGAGGCTCGACGTTTCCGTCCAGAAAGACTGTGCTGTCGGGTAATTCGCGCCGAGCCTTGCTCGCGTAACTCAGCAGGGTCCCGAATCCGCCGTCTATGTCCACCCCGGAATCTCGCGTCGTCGCCCCGGTGGCAGTGGAGAGTGTGTAGAACTCGGCTTTTCCTGCCATCAACGTGAGGGCGAGGGCCTTGAGCGCGCCGGCACGTTCGTGGAAGGTCATCGCAGACAGTGCAGGCCCGCCGACCTCGCGTGCGTACGTAACCATCTCGGCGAGGTCGACGCCGGTTGCGGAGATCCGGGCCACCTCCGATCCGTCCACTGCGCTGGGCAACGGGGTACCTGCGTCCGGTGCGGCGTACCACTGACCGGCTACATAGCTTTCCAACAGTCTGCTCACGACAACTCCATCTCACCGTACGTTCGGTCGGTAATTACGATCGCCCGGTAACGCTGCGTTGTCAAGGATTCGGCAGAACTGCCTGGAATCAGGCCTTGCGAAGTCCGTCGAAAGTGACGGCGACGACCGCGTCGGCAATGTCGGAGACGGACTCACCCGCTCGGGGTTTGTACCACTCGATCAGTGAGTTGACGGTGCCGAACATCAGCTTGCTGGCGAGGGCTGGTTCGATGTCCGGGCGCAAGTCTCCCTCCGCTGCGGCGGACGAGACGAGGCCTCCGACGAAGTTGTCGAATTCGCGTCGACGAGCGAGCGCGGCACGCTCGACCGTCGTGTTGCCACGGACGCGCAGGAGCAGGGTGACGTACGGAAGCTCTGCGACCAGCACCTCTACACTGCGCCGGACCAGGTATTCGAGACGGTCGATGTACGGACCGGTGGTGGCGCCTTCTTCGGTCGTGACCGCGAACAGGGCGTTGAGTGCACGCGAAAGTGCGAGTTCGAGAAGTTCTGACTTTCCGGACACGTGGTGGTAGATCGAGGACTTCGTGATGCCGAGTTTCTTGGCGAGCACCTCCATGCTGGCGCCGTCGTAGCCCTTGTCGTTGAACACCTTGACGGCCACGGCGAGGAGTGAATCGAGGTCGTAGCCGGGACGTCCGGGGAGGCCGGTGCGTCGAGTGGGGCGTGCCGTAGTCATGTCCCCATCTTCTCAGTTCGGGCAAAGCTGTGCACCATCCTCGTCTGCACCCTTGCCAAACGACCGAATGTTCGGTTACTAATGGAGAAGAGCGAGAAGGAGTGAATGTGAACACCCTGCACGTGGACGAGCGTGAGGATCGCGTCGTGGTCACCCTCGACAGGCCCGCGCAACGCAACGCGATCAACGCGCAAATGATCGACGAACTGCATCAGGTTTGTGGACGCCTCGAACGGGATCCGAAGCTGCTCCTGCTTGCCGGGCGAGGAGACCACTTCGCGGGCGGCGCAGACATCGCAGAACTCCGTGAGCGCGGGCGAGAGGAAGCGTTCGCGGGTATCAACCGCACGCTGTTCGACCGCATAGGAAAGCTCCCGCTGCCCACCGTGGCCGCAGTGAGCGGCTACGCGCTCGGTGGCGGGGCGGAGTTGACGTACGCCTGCGACATTCGCATCGCGACCACGACGGCGGTCTTCGGTAATCCCGAGCCCAATCTCGGGATAATGGCAGCCGCGGGTGCGAGCTATCGGCTGCCGAAGCTCGTCGGCGTCTCGATCGCGAAGCAAGTGCTCCTCGGTGCCAGGAACCTCGACGCCGAGCAGGCGCTACGAGCAGGTCTGGTTGTCGAGGTGACCGAACCGAACTGCCACGTCGACGCAGCGCATCGGCTGCTCGACCGTATTTCCCGACTGTCCCCGCTGGCACTGCGATTGACCAAGATCATCGTCGACGCGCCGGGATCGCATCCGTTTGCCGACGACATCGCCCAAGCCGTCCTGTTCGAGAGTTCGGACAAGCACGATCGTATGACGGCTTTCCTGGAGAAGAAATCATGACTGAATCAGTTGCACCCAAGGCCGTCGGAGTTATCGGCGGTGGACGCATGGGTGCAGGTATCGCCCAGGTGTTCGCCGCTCTGGGCGGGGCGGTCACCATCGCGGAGAGCGGCGACGCCGAGGCCGCGTTACAGCGTGTTTCCACCGGCCTCGACCGCGCCCACGAACGAGGGAAACTCGGCGACCAGGACCCCGCGACGGTCCTCGCGCGCGTGAGCGTCGTAGGCGCAGTGAGCTCCCTACCCCCGTCGCTCGACCTGATCGTCGAGGCGGTCCCGGAAATCGCGGCCCTCAAGGTCGAGGTTCTCGCGGCTGCCGAAACCGTTGCCGGAGAACGCACCGTGATCGCCAGCAACACCAGTTCCATGTCGATCGCCGAACTCGGTGCAGCGCTGACGGATCCGAGCCGGTTCATCGGTATGCACTTCTTCAATCCAGTCCCGGCGTCGCTGTTGGTCGAGATCGTCCGGGCGCCTCAGACCCGCCCCGAGGTTGTCGACTCGGCACGAGCATGGGTGTCGATGCTCGGCAAAGCCGAGGTTCTCGTCAACGACTCACCCGGTTTTGCGACCAGCAGGCTTGGCGTCGGTCTCGGGCTCGAAGCCATCCGAATGCTCGAAGAAGGTGTGGCGGACGCGGAATCGATCGACCGGGCCATGGAATTGGGGTACCGGCATCCGATGGGGCCGCTGCGTTCGACGGATCTGGTCGGGTTGGATGTGCGCCTGGCGATCGCCGAACACCTCGCGAGCACTCTCGGTGATCGATTTACTCCTCCTGCCCTGCTGCGAAAGAAGGTAGCCCGCGGCGAGTTGGGGCGCAAGACAGGACAGGGTTTTCACACATGGAGCTGAACCGAACTGCCTGCGAAAGGAACATCGATGACTGACGTGATCCGCTTGGAGATCGAGCGAGGTTTGGCGACAATCACTCTCGACCGGCCCAAGGCCGCCAATGCCGTCAACGGCGAAATGAAGTCTCAGCTGCTCGAGTCGTTGCTGCAGGTCCACGCGGACGCAGACGTTCGAGCGGTGTTGATTCTCGCCGAAGGCAAGAACTTCTGCGTCGGTCAGGATCTGGGCGAGCACGCGGCAGCGTTGGATGCCGATCCGGCGCACGCGATGGACACCGTCGCCGCGCACTACAACCCCATTGTGACGGCGCTGTCGACGCTGTCGGTCCCGGTGGTGGTGGGTATCGGCGGCGCCTGTGTCGGGGCGGGGTTGGGAATCGCGTTGGCCGGAGACATCCGTGTCGTGGGTGCTCGCGCGAGCTTTGCGACGGCATTCACCGGCATCGGTCTGGCCAGTGACTCGGGGCTCAGTCATGCGCTCGTGCACGCGCTCGGACCTAGCCGTGCCAGTGGCCTGATGTTGCTCGGCGACAGGTTCGACGCGCAGAGCGCACTGGAGTGGGGATTGGTTTATCGAGTGGTGGCCGACGAGGATGTCGCAGCTGAGGCTCGGGTACTCGCCCGCCGACTTGCCGACGGACCCACCGCGGCCTTCGCCCACGTGAAATCGCTGATCCGTGCAGTTGCTCCCGGGCTTTCACAGGCGCTGGAGGCCGAGGCGAACGCGCAGGTAAAGCTGGGTTCCACGGCAGATCATCGAAGCGCGGTCACGGCTTTCCTGTCGAAGCAGAAGCCGGTCTTCGAGGGCCGCTGATTTCTGTTCCGTCGAAAGATTCTCTTGTGCCCCGGGACACCGCGGTGCATACTAGTTACCAACCGATCATTCGGTAATAAAAGGTAGGTACGATGACCAACGTGGAAGCTCCACAAGACCTGCAGAACCTGTTCGACGAGACGATCGCGGCTGACCAGCGCATCGAGCCTCGCGACTGGATGCCGGACGGCTACCGCAAGACGCTGATTCGTCAGGTTGCCCAGCATGCGCACTCCGAGATCATCGGAATGCAGCCAGAGGGAAACTGGCTCACCCGTGCACCTTCGTTGCGACGCAAGGCGATCCTCATGGCGAAGGTCCAGGACGAGGCGGGGCACGGTTTGTATCTCTACTCCGCGGCCGAGACGCTCGGTGCCGACCGCGGCGATCTGACCACCAAACTGATCGAGGGAAAGCAGAAGTACTCCTCGATCTTCAACTACCCGACGCTGACCTACGCCGACGTGGGAGTGATCGGCTGGCTGGTCGACGGAGCCGCTATCTGCAATCAGGTTCCGCTGTGCCGCAGCTCCTTCGGACCGTATGCACGCGCGATGATCCGTGTATGCAAGGAGGAGTCCTTCCATCAGCGGCAGGGTTTCGAGTTGCTGGCGACGATGATGCGCGGCACGGAAGCCCAACGTGCGATGGTGCAGGAAGCCGTCAACCGATGGTGGTGGCCTGCTCTGATGATGTTCGGACCGCCGGACGACGAGTCGCCGAACACCGAACAGTCGATGAAGTGGCGCATCAAGCGGCACACGAACGACGAACTGCGGCAGCGATTTGTGGACATGTCGATACCGCAGGCCGAGGTACTGGGTGTGACCTTCCCCGATCCCGACCTGCGCTGGAACCCTGAGCGTGGCGCTCACGATTTCGGCGAGCCGGACTGGAGCGAATTCATGGATGTGGTCCGCGGTAACGGGGCGGCGAGCGTCGAGCGGATCACCAATCGGAAAGCCGCACACGACAACGGGGCCTGGGTCCGTGACGCCGCCTACGCCTTTGCACAGCGCGAGAGACTCGCGCACGATCGCACGACTGGGGAAACAGCATGAGCGAGAACGATCAGGTACATGGCGATCAGGTACGGGGCGAATGGCCTTTGTACGAGGTATTTCTGAGGGGAAAGCGCGGACTGAACCATGTCCATGTCGGATCACTGCGCGCGGCAGACGACCAGATGGCCCTACGCCACGCGCGTGACGTCTACACCAGACGTAACGAAGGCGTGAGCATCTGGGTCGTACCGTCCGCGAACATCGTGGCTTCGAGTCCGGCAGAAAAGGATCCGTTCTTCGCGCCGAGCGGCGACAAGGTCTACCGGCACCCGACCTTCTACGACATCCCGGACTCCGTTCCCCACATGTGAGAATCACTTCGACTTCGAGGACCAACAGATGAACGATCACGACAGTGCCTACGACGGCCTGGTCGACGGTGACGGCCACGGTCAGTGGGCGTTCGGAACCAGTTTCGACGACCCCCTCGCCGGAGTCGACACCACGGTGCCAGGCGACGTCGATCTCGGAGCCCTGGCGCGCTACTGCCTCATGCTCGGTGACGACGCGCTCGTCAGTTCGCAGCGACTCGCCGAATGGTCCACGCGAGCACCGGAACTCGAAGAAGAGGTAGCTCTCGCAAATGTCGGCCTGGATCTGATCGGGCAGGCCAGGCTGCTGCTTGCTCGCGCGGCAGCAGCCGATTCCACCGTGGTTCCGTTCATCTCGGATACGTCACCGGTGCCGGCCGAAGATGCGCTCGCCTTCTTTCGTGATCAGTTCGGTTTCCGTAACGTGAGACTGGTGGAACTCGCCAACGGCGACTTCGCACACACGGTCGTTCGGCTACTCGTGTTCGCGACCTGGCGGCTGGCGCTGTTCGATCGGCTCCGCACATCGCGGGATCCGGTTCTCGCTGCTGTGGCGAACAAAGGTGTCAAGGAACTGACCTATCACCGCGACTACGCGGCAAGATGGGTCGTCACCTTGGGGGCCGGCACGGCAGAATCAAAGCGCCGGACGGCCGACGCCCTGCTCGAGATCTTCCCGTTCGTGGACGAACTCTTTGTTCCCACTCAAGACGAACTCGTTTTGGCAGAAGTTGGCGTCGGAGTGGATCCGCGTACTGTTCGGCCGGAGTTCGACGCTGTTCTTGCCCAGGTGCTCCATGCGGCCGAAATGGAAGAGCCCCCTGCACGTTTCTCCGGTTTCGTCGGCGGCCGCGGTGGACGCGCCGGATTGCATACCGGGGCACTGGGACTGCTTCTCGCCGAAATGCAGAGCGTCGCTCGGGAGCACCCTGAAGGGGTGTGGTGACCGTGGCTGCCACCACCGTCTCGTCCGCGCAGGAGATCGTCGCCTCGGTGATGGATCCGGAGATGCCACTGCTTACTCTGGCCGATCTCGGGGTCATCCGATCGGTCGACGTCGAAGCGAACTTCGTCTGTGTGACAATCACTCCCACCTATTCCGGGTGTCCAGCGATGGCGACGATGCGAGACGACATCGAGCACAAGCTGAACGATGCGGGGTACGGCAGCGTCCAGATCAAGACTCAACTGTCGCCGCCTTGGAGTTCGGATTGGATCAGCGAAGAAGGGCTCGCGAAACTTCGGACGGCTGGGTACTCGGTGCCGGGGGCAGCGCCGCGCCGCACCTCGGGGCCGATCGCATTGACCTTGACGGCCAAGCCCCGCGACATCCTCTGCCCCCAGTGCGGTTCGGCAAACACCAGACTGAGTTCGGAATTCGGTGCGACCCTGTGCAAAGCGCTGTATCGCTGCCTCGACTGCCTCGAGCCGTTCGATCACGTGAAGGAGATCTGAACAGATGAGTACCGCAACGACGAACCGGAACAAACCCTTTCATCCGTTGACGGTCGCCGGTGTCGAATCACTGTGCGACGACGCAGTTGCCGTCACCTTCGACGTGCCTGCCGATATCGCCGATCAATTCGACTTCGGCGCCGGGCAGTCACTGACACTGCGGCGGATGATCGACGGTGTCGAACACCGTCGTTCCTACTCGATCTGTGCACCGGTAGGGGCGTCTCCACGGGTGGGTGTTCGCGAAGTAGCAGACGGACTCTTCTCCACCTGGTTGGTGCGCGACGTCAAGGCCGGGGATCAAATCGACGTCCAAGGCCCTTCGGGCAATTTCGTCGCCGATCCGGCATCGGGTGGACGGCACGTTCTGATCGCGGCGGGCTCCGGTATCACCCCCATGCTGTCGATCGCTGCAACACTTTTGGCCAACCCCGAGGCCGATGTCACCCTGCTGTACGGGAACCGGCGTACTCGTTCGGTGATGTTCGCCGAAGAAATCGCCGACCTGAAGGACCGGTACGGCGCACGCCTGGACGTCATTCACGTTCTCTCACGCGAGCCGAGAGAGGTCGAGTTGTTCTCGGGCCGTCTCGACGCCGACCGGTTGCGTGAGATCTTCACCTCTCTCGTGCCGTGCAACCAAGTCGACGGCTTCTGGCTGTGTGGTCCCTTCGGGATGGTCAACGACGCCCAGGAAGTGCTGGCCGGCTTGGGAATTGCCAAGGATCGCATCCATCACGAGCTGTTCTACGTCGACGACGTCGCCCCGCCGGTCGCAGTGCATCGTGAGCGCGGAATTGTCGGACCGAGCAGCGAGGTGACTATTACTCTCGACGGTCGATCGACCACCGCGACGTTGCCACGCGACCAGTCGATTCTCGATGCGGCGGAACAGTACCGCTCGGATCTGCCCTTCGCCTGCAAGGGCGGAGTGTGCGGAACGTGCCGCGCCAAGGTCACCTGCGGTGATGTGGAGATGCGCAGGAACTACGCACTCGAAGACTACGAAGTCGACGCGGGTTTCGTGCTGACCTGCCAGACCTTTCCTGTCGGTGACCAGATAACAGTCGATTTCGACGCCTGACCGCCCGCACAGCGCCCTCACTGAGCCCACCGGAGACAATCATGACCGAACTCGCCACTGCTACTTCGCAAGAAATCGAATTTGCCGGCCGGGACCGCATTTCGACGCTCCAACTGGAGCGGATGCAATGGTCCCTGATGCACGCGTACACCAATGTTCCGCACTACCGCAAAGCTTTCGACGACGCCGGCATCCACCCGAGCGACTTGAAGGATCTGAGCGATCTCGCGAAGTTCCCCTTCACCACCAAAGCGGATCTGCGCGAGAACTATCCGTTCAAGATGTTCGCGGTGCCCCAGGACAAGGTCTCGCGAATTCACGCGTCCTCGGGGACGACCGGGCGCCCGACGGTGGTGGGGTACACGAGCAACGACCTGAACAACTGGGCCGATCTCATCGCGCGCAGTCTCTCGGCCGGCGGCGTGCGGTCGTCGGACAAAGTTCACGTGGCTTACGGGTACGGCCTGTTCACCGGTGGGTTGGGAGCGCATTACGGTGCTGAACGCTTGGGCTGCACGGTCATTCCCATGTCCGGTGGCATGACCGAGCGGCAGATTCAACTGATTGAGGACTTCGAGCCCGATGCCATCATGGTGACTCCGTCGTACATGTTGACCATCGTGGATGCGATGATCAAGAAGGGGATCGATCCCTCGAAGACCTCGCTGAGGGTGGGAGTTTTCGGAGCGGAGCCTTGGACCGAACAGATGCGGACCGAGTTGGAACAGCAACTCGACATGCATGCGGTGGACATTTACGGACTCTCCGAGATCATGGGCCCGGGTGTGGCAATGGAATGTGTGGAAACCAAAGACGGACTCCATATCTGGGAAGACCACTTCTACCCGGAGATCATCGATCCGGTCACGGGCGAGGTGCTCCCGGACGGTGAGGAAGGGGAGCTGGTTCTCACCTCGCTCACCAAGGAGGCGCTGCCCATCATTCGCTATCGCACCAGGGACCTGACCCGTCTGTTGCCCGGTACGGCGCGCACGATGCGACGGATGCAGAAGGTGACCGGCCGGACCGACGACATGATCATCCTGCGTGGGGTCAATCTGTTCCCCACGCAGATCGAGGAACTGATCCTGACCGTCCCCGCCCTGGCACCTCAATTCCAGTGTGTGCTGGATCGTCCGGGCCGAATGGACACCCTGACGGTGCGCGTCGAGGCGCGCCCCGATGCGGCATTTTCGGACCATGCGGCGGCATCGTCTGCATTGCAGAAGCTGGTGAAGAACAAGATCGGTGTCACGGTCGAGGTGAACGTTCTCGAACCGGGCGGACTCGAACGCTCGATCGGTAAAGCGCGTCGTCTGATCGACCAACGTCCGAAGGGCTGAAACTACTCCAGGGCCATGCGGGTGGCGAAGATTCCGAGAATGCCACCAGCTAGCCACTTCTGAGCCCGCATCCACACCGGACGTGCCATCAGGAAAGCCGATACGGCTGCCGCACAGCACACGATCAACGCGTTGACGGTGACTGCTACCAGGATCTGCACGCCGCCGAGTACGAGTGCCTGTTGCCAGACCGGACCCGCAGCGGGATCGACGAACTGGGGGATCAGTGCCGCGTACATCAGAGCGATCTTGGGATTGAGCAGATTCGTGGTCAGACCCATCCCGAACAGTCGACCGCTGCCGTGGCGGTCGACGGCGCCTACCTCGAAGGCGGACTTCCCGCCTGGTCGGAGCGTCGACCAGGCGAGATAGGCCAGATACAGGGCGCCGCCGATTTTCACCGCGGTGAACACCGTGGGTACGGCGAAGAGAACCGCCGTCAGCCCGGCACACGTGGCGGCGAGGTAGACCAGGAAACCGGTTGCGACTCCGGCGAGCGAGATCAAACCTGCCCGGCGGCCCTGGCTGATGCTGCGGGACACCAGGTAAATCATGTTGGGGCCCGGTGTCAGGACCATCGCCAGGGCGATCAGCGCGACTCCCGTCATCGACGCTGACGTGATCATGTCGGTCTCCCACTACTCGATCTGGATGTTCCGTCGAGTACACAAGGGGTTGCCGTGGCAGGCCAAGGTCCAGTTCGCAGACAGTGGTCCGCTCAGGTATTGGCCCAGCTGTCGGGACCGAAGACCTCGTAGTGGATATTCTGCGCCGGGACATCGCGTTCGAGCAACGATGCGCGCATCGCCAACATGAACGGCATCGGCCCGCAGAGGAACGCCTGGGTGTCCGGCTCCACGGTGATGTCACGCAGATCGGCTCGGCCTTCGTGAACCGATCCGAAGGGCACATGCGTGCCGAGGTCCTCGTACCAGCGGTGCAGGGTTGCTGCGGGAATTTTGTCGACGAGCGTGCTGAGTTCTGCTCGGTGAGCATGATCTGCGATGGATCGATCAGCATGAATGACGGAGACGGAACGCTGTGCGCCGGTATCGGCAAGATGGTTGAGCATGCCGATCATCGGTGTGCAACCGATTCCGGCCGATGCGAGTAGCAGTGGCGAGTCGTCGTCAGGCATGGTGAGATCACCGAACGGGGTGGTGACGGAGAGTTCTTGTCCTTCGAATACGTTGTTGTAGAGGAAGTTCGACACTTCCCCGTCGGGAGTGCCCGAGATTCGCTTCACACTGATCCGCCAGTCCGCGCTACTCGGTATCGAACACAGGCTGTACTGACGGATCTGGCGGGCGCCGTCCGGAAGGACGACACCGACCGAAAGATACTGCCCGGGAGCGAAGGTGGGTAGAGCGCTGCCGTCGACCGAGGAGAGTGTCAGGGAGACAGTGTCGGCGGATTGAAGGACGCGCTCGCTGACTCTGACCGTTCGCCACACGTCGCCGGTCTCGACACCGGCGAGCTGGTAGAGACCCCGTTCCATCGTGATGAGGGTTTCCGCCATCAACCAGTAGACCTCGCCCCAGGCTGCGGCGACCTCGGGAGTGACTGCATCTCCGAGTATTTCGACGATTGCGGCGAAGAGGTGGTCGTGAACGATCGCGTACTGATCGGGGGTGATTCCCAACGACGCATGCTTGTGAGCGATACGCGAAAGGATGAGATCGACCTTGGCGCTGTCGGGTTCGAGCTGCAGCGTAGCGAATGCCGCGATAGCGCCCGCGAGTGCTTTCTGCTGTTCGCCCTGCTTCTGATTGCCGCGATTGAACAGGTCGCGTTCGAGTTCGGGATGTGCGTCGAACATCTTGCGGTAGAACAGGGTTGTGATATCGCCGATGGCGGCGCCGACCACGGGGAGTGTGGCGCGAATGACCTCGGTTGACTGTGGGGAAAGCATGAGCTGCTCCGTTCGGTCGAGATTCGGTTGATCAGCCTGCTTCGTCGCTACGAGTGGTGAGGCGAAGCAGAACAGTTTTGGACGGCTGTCGGATGACGTCCTCGATCGTGACGGCGTCGAGCGAGACGAAAAACGCTTCCTGAGCGTCACGCAATGCACTCCGAAGGAGGCAACCACCGCGCAGTGGGCACGGTTTGTCGCCTTCGCAGTCGACGACTTCACCCGGGCCTTCGAGGCGTCTGGCCAGCCAGCCGATGGTGGCGGTGCGGCCGAGTTCGGTGATGGAAAGTCCGCCGCCGCGGCCGCGCCTGGTTGTGACGATGCCCAACTCGCCGAGCCGTGTAACCACTTTGGTGGCATGGGAGTACGACACGTTGAGCTGCTGCGCAACATCCCGAGTGCTGGGGGAGGCATCCGCGTCGAGTACGGCCAACCGCATGACGACGCGCAATCCCAGATCGGTGAACTGCGTCAGTTGCATGATCTGAACCTACATAATTCGCATCTGAGATGACTATTTATGTGAGGGGGATCTCGAGGGCCCCAGCCGGAGCGAACGGTACGTTTGGCGCCCTCAGTGCGCCGAACGTACCGTTCGCTCACAATCGGGTGGCCGAACCTCCGGCAGCGGCGCTGAGAAAGTGGGGTGCTCGCCAACCTCGCGCCGCAAACTCGCGGCTCACCGACGCGATGACCTCCGCACCGCTTCCTTCCGGAACCAACGCGATGGCCGAGCCTCCGAAGCCGCCGCCGGTCATCCGTGCGCCGATCGCACCCCCGCGTCGTGCTGCGGCAACGGCGACATCGAGTTCTTCGCACGAGACCTCGAAGTCGTCACGCAATGAAGCGTGAGAGTTGTCGAGCAGCTCTCCGATGTCACTGAATCTGTTGCTGCGTAGGAGTTCTGCGACCCTTCGGGTTCGTTCGATCTCGGTCACGACGTGCCGCGCCCGCGCTCGAAGGATCGGGTCTCGCACTGTCTCGGCCTGGTTTGCAGTAGCCTCTCGCAAACTGTCGACGCCGAGAGCTGTAGCTGCATCGAGACATTGAGATCGTCGTAACCCGTACTGCCCGTCCGCGAGCGAGTGCTTGACCCGAGTATCGACGACGATCAATTCGAAACCCGCACCGTGGAGGTCGAACGGGATGGGTTCGGTGGACCCGTCCTGGCAGTCCAGCAGGAGCGCGGTCGACGGCTGAGCAAAGAGGGCAATTGTTTGATCCATGCCGCCGGTCGGTGCCCCGACGCCCTCGTTCTCGGCTCGGATACAAGCTTGCACGAGCTGGTCACGGCTGAACGGTGAATCGTGAAGTTCATTGACGGCCAACGCAACCGAGCAGGTGAGGGCAGCGGAACTCGAGAGCCCGGCTCCGACGGGTACCGACGAGTCGACTGCCAGATCGATTCCTCCGAGTGGGAGGCCTTCGAGCGCAAGAGACCACAGAACGGATGTTGGGTAGGCGGCCCATCCTGCTGCGATGTCGCCGATGGACCCGGTGTATGTCTCGTCGGATTGCCGGCTGTGCACGCGGACGACGCCGTCGCTGCGCAGTGCGACAGCAACCAGTGTTCGCTGCTCGAGAGCGACCGGAAGGCACAATCCACCGTTGTAGTCCGTGTGTTCACCGATAAGGTTGACTCGACCAGGTGCCGCCCAAACTCCGGTTGCCGGATACCCGCAGGCGTCGATGAACTGTTGGAGCACGGATTCTTTCGAGACGGCATCCACTATTTCAACTCCCGTAGTCGGGCCGCCACTGCCTCGGGAATGGCGTCGTTCACCCAGGCGCCCATGGCGGACTCGGACCCGGCGAGGTATTTGAGTTTGCCCGGCGCGCGCAAGATCGAGAACAGCTGAAGATGCAGTCGACTCAGAGGTCGGTCGATGCGGACGGGAGCTTGGTGCCAGGCAGCGATGTACGGTACCCGGTCGACGCCCGGATAGAAGCGATCGACACGGCGCAGGAGATCTTGGTAAACGACCGCAAGTTCCTCGCGCTCTTCGTCGTTCAGCGAGGGAAGGTCCGGGATGTCGCGATGCGGTGCCAGGTGAATCTCGATGGGCCATCGTGCGGCGATCGGGACGTAGGCGCTCCAGTGATCGCCGTCGTAAATCAACCGGGTTCCGTCCTCGCGCTCGGACGCCAGAACATCGGCCAGTAGTGAGCGCCCGGTGCGCTCGAAGTGTTTGTCCGCTTGCGTCAGCATCGATCGGGTGCGTGGCGTGACATACGGGTACGCGTAGATCTGTCCGTGCGGATGGGTGAGCGTCACCCCGATTTCTTCGCCGCGGTTCTCGAAGCAGAAGACTTGTTCCACAACCGGATCCGCTGACAACTCTTCGGTCCGAGAAATCCAGGCACCCACAATCGTGCGCATGCGTTCGAGCGGAAGTTCGGCGACGGACGCCGTGTGATCGCTCGAGAAACACATCACTTCGCAGTGGCCGAGGGCTGGGCGATCCCCCGGGCCGTCTCCGGTGCCGGGGGCGCCATCCTGCGGTGCCGACGCAAAGCTCGGAAACCGATTCTCGAACACCGCGACGTCGTAGTTCGCGTCGGGTATTTCTGTAGGCGCGCGTGTTTCGTTGGTCGGGCACAACGGGCATTCGGCAGTGGAGGGGAGATGGGTCCGTGTCATGCGATGGGAGGCCACGGTGATCCACTCGCCGGTGAGCACGTCGTACCTCATTCGAGACGAGTGGTCGAGTGTCGGCAGTTCGCGGGTATCTCGCGCAGTGTGGTCGCGGGTACGGCCGGCGTCGTCGAAGTAGAAGATCTGACGCCCGTCGGCAAGGGAGCGGCGGGTCGGGTTCCGCTCCGACGTCATGCGTCGACTTCCCATTCCAGAACACCCTTGCTGACAACGGGTTTCCAGACTCCGATCGTGGACCCTGTCTCCAACGCCGCGGCGTGGGCGGCCAGCATGACCGAGATGGACGCCCAGATCGGCCCGCCGTTGTCGGTGGCGTCCGACGCGTACTCCGTCACACAATGATGGAGTGCGCCGCTGCGCGTGTCCACGAAGTAGTGGTACTCGTCCAGTCCGGCAAAGGGAATGAACGAGGGGATGAACATGGTTGCGGCAGTGCCTGCGTCGCGTCGATCGTGTCGATCCATCTCGTCCTCGGCATAGAGGTCGGGATTCTCGTAGATCGTCTCGTCCCACGTTTCGAGGAGAGTGAGACGAACTTCGGTTGCGACGTCGATGGGGTAGAAGAACTTGTCGGGGAGCACGCTGCCGAGGAAGAGTCCCGTCCGGTCGTCGTGGGTCAGGCTGCCGTTGTGTACCCGGTACAGGTCGCGAAGTTCCTGGGGCCACGTGACGCCGGTCGAGGCTTCGAATTCCTCGACGACGGCGTCACCGAGCCCTGGTTGAAACGCTGCAGCCGTCACCGGTGCGTGTGTACGGCACCACGCTTCGATTCGGCTCCATTCGTTTGCAACGCTCATGGGCTTTACGATACGTCCGAGTCAGGACCCGTGAATCAGGTACTGGAGCGTATTCACCAGCTTTCGGTCCGAAGCCTCGGACTTTCGGCCGGTGATTCCCGAGCGGAGAACGGCGGACCCCTCGAGCAGGCTCACGATGGTCTGGGCCGTTGCGCTGAGGTCCACCGCATCCAGATCCGGTTGTGCACACGCAACAGCGCGCTCCACGTGTGCGATGTACTGCGCGTAGAAGTCTCGAACCACCACAGCCACTTCCTCGTCTGCCGCAGCAATCGCCCATACTTCGACGTACAAGCGCACTGTTGCCTCGTCGTCCTGTTCTCCGAGCAGGACTGCGATGAAGTGTTCGGATTCCTCGCGGGACAAGCTCTGATCCGTATCGGTGACGACGGCAAGGCGATCCAGTGAACGGGTCAATGCACGTGACATCACTGCGCGTATCAGATCTGCGCGGGTGGGGTAGTAATGCTGCAGATGCCCCACTCGCACGCCGGCCGCGGCTGCGAAATCGCGCATTGCCGAGTTGGCATTGCCCTGCGTGGTGAGGACCTGTTCTGCTGCGTCGAGAAGTGCTGCCGCGCGGGCGGCACCCTTGGAGGGGGTCATGCCCGCAATACTGCCACCCCGAAGTTCTCCAACTCGGAGACGGTGCTGCGCGGGTTCGGAAGCGACTCGGGGAAAGCAACTCCCGGCCGAGCATCGCCGCTCGAGGCGCGTCTGACGGCGAGCGCGCCGCCCACCGCGGTGAGGTGAGCTTGTCCCTGCGGATCTACGATCGTTGCGCTCGTCGTGCCCCTCGGACCGGTGACGTCGATGCGTACTTGCGCACTCCCGCCCTTGCCGGGCGAGTACAGGAGTCCACGTCGTAGGGGTGTGAAGCGGTCGCCGCGACCCCAACGAAACAGGCCCACCTTCTTTGCGGCAAGTAGGGCAGTGGTGGATGCATTCGAACTGAAACCGATTCGAGTACTGGCAGTTTCGGTTCCCAATGTCATGGGAAATGTGAATTGTTCCGGAGTGTCGATTCTTCCGACCTTGGTACGCGAACCGGGAAAGTCGATCCAGCGTGTATCGGTCAACGGGCTGACGGTGATCGGGTTGCCGTTCTGCATCACCTCGAAATCCTGGCCGAGGCGATCGATGAAGTCGACGGAGTCGAGCCCGGCAATATCGTTGACGTCGTAGCGAATCGAGACGTCGACGGTGGTTGCGCCACCGAGTTCCTCGGCCAATGCTGCGGTGACGATGTTGGTGACTCCGCCCATCCATCCGGACGAGAGGTACACCGGTGCCTTCGGCGACATCTGGCCGGCCAGAGTGGCGGCGCGAGCGACGCGGGATGTCCAGCGGGTGATGTCCACGTAGGGAATTCCGGCCTCGACGGCGGCGGACAACACACGATCGTGGGGATCGTTGACCGTCGACACGACGGCGCGTACCGACGCGTCGAAGGGCGTCGGGTCGAGGAGGTCCCAACGACGAACGGAGGCGCCGTGACGGCGAGCCAGTTCGTTGCCGCGCTCGGGGGTGCGCCCGGTGAGGAGCAGCGGGAAGTCTGCGGCGAGCAGGGCGGTCAGAGCGCTGCCCACGGTTCCGTATCCGCCGGCCACGAGGATCGGGCCGTCGGCTGAGTACTGCAATGAATCGGTCATGCACTCAACTCTAGGTCAAATGACCTAAAACGTCGAATGGCGTTTTCGAGTGCTCAGTCCCGGTGTCGCACGATGTTGACGACGTTGCCGTCGGGTGCCCGGACGAGGAATCGGCGAACACCCCACTCTTCGGTCGTGATGGGGTGCACGATTTCGTAGCCGAGCTTTCGCGCCTCTTCGTAGGCGCCGTCGACGTCATCCGTGTGGACGGAGATGACCGAGTCCTCGGCCGCAGTGGCGTCGTGCGTGACGAGCTGTACGTGCGCTCCGGTGTCGGGGGAGGTGTAGCGAGCGACCCATCCCAAGTTGAACTCTTCGGTGCTCAGGCCGAGATAGTCGGAGTAGAAGCTACTGGCGGTTCCGACATCGGCGACTTTGAGATTGGCGGTGATGCGTCGTGTACGCATGTGGTTCTCCTACCTTCGGCAACAGATGTGCTCGATGATCGTCCGAATGCGGAGTCGTGTCGACTGTGTAGTCCGAAGATGCGGGCTACCTGGTTGATTCGATCTGTCACTGCGGATCGAACGAGCTCACAGTTCCCCACCGTGAGAAGGGAAGGACGACCAGTTGAACCTTGCCGATGACATTGTCGATCGGCACCGTTCCACTGTGTTCGTCATCGAGATGGAAACGTGAATCCTTCGAATGGGCGCGGTTGTCGCCCATTACCCACAGGTACCCGTCGGGAACGGTGACCGGGCCGAAATATCTTCCCTGACAAGGGATGCCGTTGCCCGAGATGCGATTGTCGATGTACGGCTCCGTCAGCGGCTCGCCGTTCACTCTGAGCCCCTCTTCCTCGGACAGGCACTGTACGGTTTGGTCTCCGACCGCGACAACCCGCTTCACGAGGTCGTTTTCGTCCGGGGGGACCAAGCCGACGACGGACCCGAGTCCCTGAAACGCTCGAACCACCGAATTGTCGGATCGAATGGATCGATACTCGTCGTTCCAGGATTCGGGCCCTTTGAACACGATTACATCCCCCGGCTGCGGATCCCCGAATCGATAGCTGATCCTGTCGACGAGGATCTTGTCGCCCGTGCATCCGGTGCATCCGTGCAGCGTCGGTTCCATGGACTCGGACGGGATCAGAAATATGCGTCCGACGAAGTTCTGAATGACGACACTCAGAACCAGGGTGACGACAACGAGAATGAGAATCTCACGCCACAGTGGACGTTTTCTCGGATGACCAGCCTTCGTCGATTCAGTCGAGCCTTCGTGGGCATCGGATTCCGTCACACTTCCGACAATAGATGGCGCCACCAGTCGCCGACCCGATACGCACCTTCTCGGTTCGTGCGACTACCTGTCGGCCTCCATGCTTCAGAATTTGATCACATCCCCCACGAATATCCGGTCGGGATCGGCGATCCAGGCATTGGCAGCCCAAACATCCTGCCAACGAAACCCTTTCGCAGAGGCCAGGTTGGATAACGTATCGCCCGCGGACACGGTCACCGCGTCGCCCGCTGCTGTGTCGCATGCTCCCGCCGAACTCAGGAAGCCGACAGGATCGACAGCGTCGCCGTTGTGAATGCGGAGATGAAGATGCGGGCCGGTCGAACTCCCGGTGTTGCCCGTAGCGCCGATCTTGTCACCGACCTCGACATGATCGCCTTCGCTCACCCAGGTTTCGGAGAGGTGTCCCATCTGGATCTGTTCGCCGGTGTTCGCTTCCAGCTGGATGTAAGTTCCGTATCCGCCGGGATCGTACGGTCCGGCAACTGAGATCGAGCCCGAGGTCGGGGCATGGAGCACGGTCCCCACATCGACCGCGAAATCCGTACCGTCGTGCCCAGGATGGAATCCCTGGGAGATGATCCCGTCGACCGGCCATTCCCACCTGCATATGTTGTCGGCCTGCGGTGCCGCCGGTGCCATCTGGAGAGCCTCGGCGGACTCTTCGGTCGATGGAGTCCGAGTGGACGAATCCGGGGTGGTGCCACCCCAGCCGAGGTAGGCGCCACACACCGGCCATGCACCGATGCCCTGAGCTGAGAGGGTTGTCTCCGCAGCCGCGACTTGATCGGCAACCGACGCCATGTCGGCGCGAGCCGGTGCACCCTCCGGTTTGTATGCGTCCCACGTCGACTGTGTGAACTGGAGCCCTCCGTAGAAGCCGTTGCCGGTGTTGATGTTCCAGTCTCCGGAACTCTCGCACATGGCCACTTGTGACCAATCGTGTGCGCTGGCTACGCCCGTGTCGACGATTGCGCCGGCAACTGTGAGAGCGCCTGCTCCCGCGGCTATCGTGACGAACCGTGCGGTGTGAGAACGATTGTTTCTCCGGTGATTTTCCATGATTGTTTCCTTGATCGGTCTGACGGACAGCGATTGCGGTTCGACGTGCGGCTGGTGTGTTGCGCAACGCGTTTCGCGAAATCGTCAGTGCTGAAATGTGATTGAGGCGGACGGTGTGTGAAGGTCCTGGTCTCGACCTCATGATTTCGAGGCATGGCAAGATTGGCCGCTCTTCGCGATCGCCGACAACGGCTCAATGGCCCGGTGGCATACCTGTTTTACGGACCGACGCAGTACGGATACCGACGCAGTACGACCACCGACGCGGTCGGCCCCGATTGGTGCCGCTTGAAGGCAACTGGCTGCCGTGTCCCGGTCGTCGGCGATTCGATACCGGGCGGATACAGGTAGCCGGACAGGCCATTCGGCCCGTGTGCAGCCGGGCACTGATTGCCATGCTGAAGCAACACCGAAACAGGATCGCTGTCGATCCCCGAGCTTGCGGCACGCCGGCGCCACATTGAACGAATGGCGCACCCTTTTGAGGGAGATGTGTCGCGCCCCAAGGGGCGCGTTCTGCGCCCGGGGATGAGCCCTCCTGCGGTATCCGGAGAGTTGGATACTGCAGGAGGGCATTCTCTTGCCGTAGTGGACGCCGAAGGCAGCGTCTCGTCCGCCGCCTGTCTTTCGCCGTCTGTCGACAAGGGTGCGTGGTGACCAGGGCGCATTGTCGGGACGGCCGTCGCGACGACATAGCGGGTGGCCGTCGAACCAGCCGGGTGCGATCAATGGTTCGAGCCGAAACACTCACAGCAGACTTGCCGAACAGGTGCCGTCAGCCTGTGCCCGATCGAGGTATTCAGCCAAGGGATCGGTGCCCGACTTGTCTGTTAATGCAGGTGAATGGGAGTGTAGGGGTGCTCATTACCCGAAAGTAAGGAACCCGTGAACGATGTTTGACTCGACGTGGCGACGGTGGTCATGGCGCGCCGGAACGGCATCGGCCCTGGCAGTGGCCTTGTTTGCGGTGGGGTCGCCGGCTGGTGCGCAGGAGACCGTCGACCTCGCCGACGTGTTCAACCCGTTGGTCGTGAAGGCACTTCAGGGCGCCGACATCTCGACCGAATTGACTCCACTCGGGCTCTCGTCCGACGATCCGTGGTTCGACGAGCCTGAAATCGAGCCCGGCACCGCCCCAGGGACTCTTCTCAAGGCGCGTCCGGTGAGCGTTCAGGTTTACCAGGTCCGCCCGGACGTCGTTTCGGCTCACCAGCTCATGTACACAACCACTGATCATTTCGGTCGGCAGGTGATCAGCACCGGGATTCTGATGATCCCCGAGGACGGTACTGCACCAGGTGAACGCAAGATCATCGGATACGCCGAGGCGAACGACAGCCTGGGCGCGAACTGCGCGCCCAGTCATCAGTGGACCGGTGGAAACCAGAGCGACCCCGCGATGTTCTCGGCGCTCGGCCCGGTGGCGCAGATGTTCGGTCACGGCTGGGCAGTGATGATGAGCGACGTCGGCAACGACGGCGACACGGCTCCTCACCCGTTCTCGATCGGACAGTTCTCGGGCAAGGCGACGCTCGACGGTGTGCGGGCAGCGCTCGCGCTTCCTGAAGCCGGCCTCGAATCTGATACACCTGTGGGTATCTACGGCGTCGCCGGAGGCGGTGTCGCAGCAGGTTTTGCCGCAGAACAGGCGCACGACTACGCGCCGGAACTGAACGTCCAGGCCAGTGCCATCCAGGCGATGATGATCGATCCGGCGACGTTCGAGGAGACGGCGGCCGGAGGGATCGGTTCGGGATTCGTCTTCTCGAGCATTCTCGGATTCGACGCGGGTTACCCCGACATCCGTCTCGATGATCACCTCACTCCGATCGGGCACAACGTGGCCGGCGCCTTCCGCGCTTCGTGCCAGGCGCTGTACCTCGGGCTCCCGTTCGTTCCCTTCGACGTCCTGCTCACCAACCCGGCTCCCCGAACGATCCCGGCCCTGGCGGCGGCGTACGCGGACAACACGTTGGGAAAGCAGGCGCCGGCTTCCAAGCTTCTGATCTCCTCCTGTGAGGACGATTTTCTCGTCCCCTTCAGCGAGGCGGAACAATTGGCGCAGACGTATCGCACAGGCGGTGCAGACGTGGACCTGATCCCCTCGCAGTGCGGGCCGCTCGATTACGTGACCAATCTCTACAAGACGGTGACCGATCAGTTGGGTATGCAGGACATTGCCTGGCTGGCAAAGACCTTCGACGAAGCCGAAGGGCGATGAGCATGCGGAAGTCTCTGACGCGCAGGGATTTTGCGCGCGCAGTTCTCGTCGCTTCGGCAGGTATCGGAGGTGCGGTCGTACTGGGAAGCCGGGCGTCCGCGGGCACTGGTGACCTGGACAGGTACCTCGACCTCGAAGCAGTGAACGCAAACGCCGAAGCAGCGGGCGGTCTGCATCCGCTACTCCCGTCGGATTCCGCGACGCTGCGGAGTTTGGTCGATGCTGCCCGAGCGTCGGGTGTAGACCCGAACCGCTATCAGACCCTCCTCAAGCAGTACTGGCTCGCAGTGGGAACTGAATCCGCAGGTATCGATCTCGCGTCGTGGACGCCGTTCGACGGGGTACACGCGAATCTCGGAAACCTGACCAACACTTTCCAGTTCTACGAGCGACTCCAACTCGAGCATCGAGAACTGCAGTGGGCAGGTATGGGCGGAATGGTCGGGCCCGCTTTCGCCGGTGGCCTGCTCGACTTGGACTACGGGCGAGTGGTGTTGGAAGTCCAGGCGATCAGCGAAGCGATGGCACTGGTGTGGCGAGAGGTCGACCGCGTCGGATCGCCGATCACGACGTCGATGGGAGCGCCCGAGGACATCGCGGCGCTTCTCCAGGTCGGCCACGAGATTCGTCCCGAGGACGTGATGTGGTTCCAGGGCAAGGTGATCGCGATGAGCAAACACATCTTCTCGGATCTGATTCCGATGCACATGGCGTGGGTTCACGACGGCGTCGACGGCATTGCCGAACTCGATCGTGCGGGGCTGCTCGACGAGAACGCCCGTACCGCGTGGACCAACATCGCTTCGGGGACACCGGAGGCCGTGTTCGACGGCAACGTGCGTCTGCTGCGGCGGGAGCAGTACCAGTCGGTGGGTGATCAGTGGGACGAGGCAAAGGCCTACCGTGGCAGCGTCGGTCGCTCGTTGACTTACCTGACCACCTTCGCCGCATCACCGTCCATGCCGGGTGTCGTGCCGCCGCGTGAGTCGAACCCACTCTCGTTCGCGGTGGGCAATGCCGTTGTGAAAACACCGCTTCCGGACTTCAACTGGGCTGACCGGGGCGGTCGTTGGACCTACATCAACGATCAGTTGCTCCCGGTCTACAACAACCTGATGAAGAATCAGCCGGAACTGTGGCGATCGACGCTGGCGGCGCCGGTGTCCGTTCGAATTACCGAGCAGCGAATGATCGCTCGCTTGCCGGACATGCTGCGGTCCGTGCTGTCGACTCTTGCGATCACGGTGAACTGACTTCGGTGGCGGGGCTTCGGGAGCCCCGCCACCGCCGTGAGCTAGTTGATCAGGCCTGGCTCAGTTCTGCTTGCATGCGCGCGGAGTCCTTGCCGACGGTGCGCGTGGCCAGGTAGATGAATACCGCGGTGAGTGCCAACATGATCGGCACGAGATACATTGCCGAGTTCAGCCCGTCGCCGGCGTACTGAGTCAATTTTCCGGTACCGGCGTCGGCAAGCGCACGCTTGGCGAACCAGTCCGAAATCGCGCCTACAGCAACAGGTCCCGAGAATCCGCCGAGAAGATACATGGCAGCGAAGAACAGCGCCGTCGCAGTGCCGCGAAGCCTGGGAACCACGACGTCGTGAATTGCAGGGTAGACGCTGATGTAGAAGCCGTAGGCCAGAAGCCAACCGGCCGAGAACAAGAGCGTGAACATCACGACGCTCCCGCCGTGTTGCAGAAGTGCCAACGCCGTCAAAGGCGCTGCCAATGCCGAGGTTCCCACGCCGATCATCAAGCGTGCCCGCGGTGAGCGTGCGCTGGCCTTGTCTGCGTACTTGGCGCCGAGAACCAATCCGATCAGGCCGGTGATACCGACGATGATGCCGGTGACCGACGCTGCAGCAGTCAGTTTCAGGTGGTACTGGCGCATCAGAAGCGGGACGACGAACGAATTGACCGCGTAGGCAGCGAAGTTGAAGGTCAGTCCGGCAAGGATGAGCCAGCGGAGCGTGGGAATTGCAAGCAGGCGACGGATCGGTCGCGTGATCGGTGCCTGTGAAACAGCGGCTGCGCGGGCCTCCGGACTTTCGGAACCACCACGAACCGGATCTGCCATGCGGTAGAGGACAACTGCCAGAAGGACACCGGGAATCGCGGCGAGGAAGAACGGTGCCCGCCAGCTGTCGAAGGCCTCGGCGATCTTGCCGACGGTGAAGTACGCGAGCATCAGACCGATCGGCAAGCCGAGCATGAAGACGCCGAGAGCACGCGAGCGTCGTTCCGCCGGGTACATATCGCCGATCATGGAGTTTGCCGCAGGCGTGAACGTCGCTTCGCCTACGCCGACACCCAGACGCGCAAGGATGAACAGCACGTAGCTGCCGGCTGCACCGGTTGCTGCCGTCAGGCCGCTCCACACCAGGAGGCCGATGCCGATGATCTTGGGTCGGTTCTTCGTGTCGGCCAACCGGCCCAGCGGCAGCCCGGCGATCGCGTAGACGAGGGTGAAGGCAGAGGTGATCAATCCCAATTGCAGGTCGCTGAGGGAGAACTCGTTCTTGATCGGCTCGGCGACGACCGAGGGGATCGCCCGGTCGAAGAAGTTGAGCATGTTTGCGAGAAACAGTGCGACGAGTGTGCCGCCGAGCAGTTTGTCACGGGTTCCGACAGGGGCGCCGTCGACGGACGGCAGCGGTGGAGCGTCTCGTTGAATTGACATGGTTGTTCCACCCTTTTCGCGAGTGCTGAATGAATTGTGCTGGGGAGGGGCTCAGGACAGAGCGTCGGCGACGGCGTTGCCGATGGCTTGCATTCCGGCTGCGGTGGGATGCAGTGGAACCGCCGGCTGGGTCGGGACGATTCCGGTGTAGAACGCGGTTGCCGGATCCGTGCAGATGTCATGTCCGGCAGTGGCTTCGGTGATGTCGATGTACTCGACGTCGTGACGGGCAGCGGTCGCTGCCATGACAGTGTTGCCGTAGTCGATCACACTCTGGAGATAGTCGGCGTCGCGCGGCCAGAACGGTTGGGTGCCGGGGCATCCGCCGGTGGCGATGTATGTCCCGTATCCGATCACGACGATGCGTGCCGATGGCGCACGGTCGCGAACCGATTCGATCATGGAACCCCAACCTGCGGAGGCATTTTCGATCATGTGTCGCTGTTGATCTACGCCACCCGCGGTGAACTTGTCACGGCAGGAGGTTCCGGTGGGTTCGGGAAGTGGATTGACACAGCTCAGAACTGTCGGGAACAACGATATGTCGTTGGCGCCGATGGTGATGGTGACGAGGTCGGTGTCAGGACCCAATGCTGTTGCCTGCGGCGGTACTTGACCGGAGAACGTCGGTTGTGCGGTGTCCGTGACGTTGGCGGATCGCGCCGACGAGCAGGTCACGTCCGTGAGTTGAGCGCCGAGTCTTTGCGCCACTACGGAAGGGTAGTTGTCGAGTGATCGTAGGCAGCCCGGCGACGACGAGTCCTGTGCGTTTACCAGTGGGCCGGCCGCCGCGGAATCGCCGAGTGCGACGTACTGGACAACACTGTCCGACGTCTCGGCGCTCGACACACCGGTCCCGATGGCGGCGATCGAACCGGCAGCGACGACGCCTGCCAGAATGGCTGCGCTGCGCGTCTTCCACGTCACTCGAGGCTCCTATTGGTCGAAAGTGAGACTTCCAGTTACGCCACCGATTGTGAATTCGAGAGTGGCGTGGGTTACATAGTGATAGGAAAAAGGCAGGTCGGCCTTGTGATGGCAATTCAATTCTGTGGAGGGTTTTGTGTCTGTGAACAAAGAACTGCCGTTCGAGCCGATATTGGTTGGCGGCAGATCTCTGGCCGATCGCTTGGCGCAACGCACCCATCCGCTGGTCATGGCGACGGTCGACCTGGTTCACCGCGACGTCACCTTCTACCGGTTGCTCCCGGACGAGGCGTTGCGTAACGACGTCACCACTATCGTGAGGCGAAACCTGGAACTGTTCATCTCGATGCTCCGGACGGGCGCGGATCTGGCGCCCGAGTTGCTCGCCGACATCAGTGAATCGGCTCGTCAACGGGCGCAGGAATTGGTTCCGCTCGGTGAGGTGCTGCGCGCATATCACCTGGCCGCAGGGTTGTGGTGGGAGACGATCAGCGAATGGGCGGTTCCGGAAGACGGTGTTGCACTTGCGCGCACCGGACGACTCTTGAATGCATACACCGCGGCCTCCACGTCCGCGGTTCTGGCCGGCTACGGTTCCGACCACGCTACCCAGACGGACGAGGATTCGGCGCGAAGGTCGCTGTTCGTAGCACTTTCGACGGGTGTCGATGTGGATCGAGTCTCCGACGAGGTGGGGATCAGGTTGGCGCGCCTGTACTGGGTGGTGGCGCTGCACGTCGAGCGGAATGACGACGAGTCCTCGACCGAGGTGGATACTGCCGTCGCGGAGCGGAGAAAGGTGCGCCACCTGCAACGCGAACTGGATCAGGTGGGGCGGGACAAAGCCCTCGGAGTGCTCGGGAGCAGTGGCGGAGCCGTGCTGATCCCTATCGTGGAATCGGAACCTGCAGAGGGAAACTGGGCGTCGAGCCCGCAGTATCTGACGCTGTGTCGACGGTTGGGGGATCTCGAAAAGGTGATCGGTGCGTCCACAGTGGCCGCCGTACATATCGCCGCACCGGTCGCAGTTCCTGCAGCCGTGACTCAGGCGCGCGAGGTGCTGAACGTCGCCCGAAAGTACGGACGCACCAGTGGCGTAGTCCGTCTCGAAGATCTTGCAGTCGAGTACCAACTGACGCGGCCCAGCGCTGCTCTACCGATACTGGCAGATGTGTTGTTGCCGTTGGAGTCCGATAGTGCGGTACTCGAGACGCTCGAATCTTTCATCGACTCCGGATTCGATCGAGCCGCCACCGCCCGGCAGCTACACGTACATCCGAACACAGTGGTGTACCGCCTGCGGAAGGCGAGTTCCCTGACGGGACTTGACCTGTCGTCGCCGAAGGATCTCGTGCGCGTCACCATGGCGCTGGGAGCGCGCCGCGCAATCGGCATCGACGCGGACGCTTCCCGAACATGACGCGTCTGTGGTTCTCGGTGAACGAGCCGGAGGGCTGGAGATCCGGCCGGGAGACATGGCCAGGGGGATCGGGCGACCAGGAACACCTGGATGCAACATCGTGATCTGGGACAACCAATTGTTGCCGTTCAGCGTTGTCGACCTTCTCGGTGACGCTACTGCTCAGATAGGTAATGAGGCGGGCGCGTCGATTCGAGATGCTGGTAGATGACGGTTTCGAATCCGAATTGTTGCCCAATATTTATGTTTAGTCTGTGTGACGGTCAGTGAACAGTAAATTTGAGTCAAATGATGCAATCGCGGCCAAATATTCGTTACCGTGGGCTGGACAATCGACAATCTGGGGGTTCGGCTACATGGCAAATGTTCGCAGGTCTGTGACGAAGGGTTTGATCGCTGCTTCGGTAATCGCCGCAGCTGGGGTGGGTCTTTCGCCGGCGACGGCGAGCGCCGACATCACACCGACAACGGTCGTCAACGGGATCTTGTCGACGGTGGGTGGGTGCCAAACACCGGTGCGGTCCCTCATTCTTGCCTGCACGAGCGCTGAGACGCTGACGCGCCAGTCGCCCGTCCTGCTCGACCTGAACCCGGTGGGCACCAACATCGTCGTCTTGGGCGCCGGCCTCTTCGATGACGGCACGATGCGTCCCATGCTGGTCGACCGACTTCAGGCGGCGTTACAGCTGGCTCGTCAGTACCCGCGTTCTCCGATCATCACGAGCGGTGGGGCTCCGAAGGCCGGAGTGACCGAAGCCAGGGCGATGCGTGAGTGGCTGGTTGCCAACGGCGTCGACCCGGGCCGGATCACCGAAGAAGGAACGTCGTGGTCGACGGTGGAGAACGCGCTCAACTCTGCGCGGATTCTCGCCGATCGAGGCGCGACCGGCGTGGTTGTGGTCTCGAGCGCCAATCACGTGGAACGCGCGATGGTGGATTTCCGCGTTGCGGTTCTCGGCCGGATCCCGGTCGCCGGTGTAATCGCTGCGACCTGACGTCAGTGATTGTGGGAGTTGGATTTTCGCCAGGTCAACGGCGAGGCGTCGAATCGTCGACGGAAGGCGCGGCTGAACGCGGCATCGGATTCGTAGCCGACAGTTACCGCAATGGTTCCGACCGGCTCGGTAGTTTGCACGAGTAGTTCGGCCGCGCGGTCGAGTCGGCGTTCGGTGATGTAAGCGCCGGGCGTCTGACCGACCAGTCGCGAGAATCGCTCCGCGAAAGACGATCTCGACAGCGTGGACAGCGTCGCCAATTCGTCGATGCTCCAGTTGCGAGAGGGGTCGTTGTGGACGGCCTCGAGCGCCTGCCCGATTCGTGGGTCCATTGCGGCGGTCAGCCATCCGCCGTTCGAGCCGTCCGCCCGTGCCCACGCTCTGAGTATCTGGACGAAGAGAAGGTCGAGAATTCGGGAAACCATCACGGAGGAACCGGGTCTCGGATCATTCACCTCCTCACTCAACAGGCGACTGCTCACCTCCAGCCACTCGACCGGGGGCGACTGCGTCGGACGCAGTTCGACGAAGTCCGGTAGAACCGAGAGCAGTCGCTGAGCCGCAACGTCGTCGAGTGTGAAAGTTCCGAAAAGCCACCGTGTTTCGGTTCTCGGGAGGACCGGAACCGCATTCTCGATCGTATGTGCGTGCCCATGGGGTAACAGTACGAGTTCCCCTGGACCGAGTTCGATCGGTTCCTTTCCCTGTGTTCTGATCACTATGTCACCGCGCTCGGCGATGTGAAGTGCTCGTACTCCCGCCGGCACTTCCACGGTGAAGTTCTCACTGTGGACGCAGCGATGAATCTGATCGCCGCGAAGGTGAACGACTTCGAGAACATGCGAGAGGGTGTCCCGGGTTCGGGTCTCGTCGGTGGTGGGTACGTACCGCTGTGAGGATGTCGTCGTCATGGGTCGGCCACTCCGGAGGTCTCGAACATTTCGGTGTTTCTGCATAAAAACTTGGCAATCTGGTCATGGTTATTGATCCAGGATCCCCTTAACGTGGGTAACAGGCAAGGCGAGTTTTCGGAGGCTTGCCGATTGTCGGAGTGCTCGTTCCCACTGCGTATCTGAAGGAGTTGGTCATGGCAGAGAAGGTAAACATCGTTCTGGTGCATGGAGCGTGGGGAGACGGTTCTCATTGGCGTCACGTCATACCGACTCTCCATAACGCCGGGCATCGGGTGATCGCGGTTCAGAATCCACTTACTTCGCTGGCCGCCGACGTGGACCGCACCAGGAAGTTGGCCGAATCGATGGACGGCCCGACGCTACTGGTCGGGCATTCGTACGGCGGTGCGGTGATCACAGGCGCGGGTCATGCGGAAAACGTTGTGGGACTGGTGTATATCGCTGCCTTCGCACCGGACGAGGGGGACAGTCTGGGGAGCATCTTCGCTCGCACTGATCAGCCTGCGGGAGCGGCGAACATTGCGCCGGACGCCGAGGGCTTCCTGTGGATCACCCCGGACAAGTTTCAGGAGAGTTTCAGTCAGGACCTCGACGATACCGAGGCATTGGTCATGGCGCTGACGCAGAAACCCATTGCGGGTCAGTGCTTCTCGGATCCATCAGGGCCGCCGGCGTGGCGTGGGAAGCCGAGTTGGTATCAGGTTTCCGGGCAGGACCGAATGATTCCTCCCGAGACCGAGCGTTGGATGGCAGAGCGCATCGGTGCGCGCGAGATCGAGGAACTCGACGCGGGTCATGCATCGTTGGCGTCACACCCGCACGAGGTAACCCAGTTGATTCTGCGTGCTGCGGCACAAGTGTCGTGACGGGGTAATGCGTCCGGCCTTTCGAGTCGGCGGTTCTGCGCGGCTGCTCCGGTGTCAGTCTTTGGCCTGAGCGAGACGACGCAGGAGAGCGGTCAGCGTGATGACGTCGTCGGTGTCCCATTTGGCCAAGCGAGCACGCCAACGGTCGATTTGCTGGTTGCGGTAAGTCGTGAGCTTCGTTCGTGCTTCGGGTGTCAGCGCGACCAACTTTGCGCGGGCATCGTCGGGATCGGGGATGCGTTCGACCAGACCAAGTCTGGCCGCCGCATCGATCTGCCTGGTCAGCGTCGACTTCTCGATGTTGAGTATCGAGATCAGGTCTGCCATCCGAACGGCGTCGGACCGACTCAGGAGCACCAGAACGTGGTACAGAGCGGGGTCGAGTTTGGGATGAATCGCCCGCGCATCGTCTCGCGAGCGCGCACGTCCCTTCTGCCACATGTCGGTAAGTTCCATCTCCAGGCCGGTGATCGGATCTGAAACCACAGGTTTTCCTCCCCTTGGTGCAATTTGTTCCGATGTTCATCAAACCAGAACTGGAGGGTGTGTGAATTCGGTGGACTTGCGCTGAGCGAACGGTACGTTCGGCGCACTGACGGCGCTGAACGTACCTTTCGCTCGGGAAGTGAGTGGATCAGGCCACGGCATACGCCCGCACGCACGTGTTCAGGTCGCGGGTGAGATCGGCCGCTGTACTGGTCGGAGAACCGAACTTCACGACTGACCCGTCGCTCCCGTGGAACAGCAGCGTCGGAAACGACGTGGCGCCGAGCGTGCGTGCACGGACGAAATCGGCGCGGGCGGCGTCCTTCGACGCGGTGGTGAACAGGGAGGACATTGCGGCAGACGGGTCGAGTCCGAGTGACTGCGCGATGGCTCGGTAGGTCTCGGGATCGGAGAGGCTGTGGCCGTCTCGGTAGAAAGCGATCTGCATGGCCTCCGCGACGTCGAGTGCGCGTGTCGGGTCCTGTGCGCGCAGCGCGGCGAGTCCGATCGCAGCATCCGTCGAATCCATGACGAACCGTCCGTCAGACACCAGTTGTGAATATCCGTCACCGAAGACGGCGCCGGTCTGGGCTGCGATGGCGGCGTTGGCTGCTTTCAGGTACGGAGCCGAAGACATGGGTGCGACGCGCTCACCGGTGAACAGTCCGCCGCTGACCACGGACACGTCGACGGCGTCGGCATTTTGACGGACGAACTCCGTCAAAGCAGGACCGAAGCCGAAACACCACCCGCAATAGGCGTCGAAGACGTAGGTGAGTTGCGTCTTGCCTGCTGTTCTCGAGCGTGATGTCTGCACTGGAGGATTCCTATCCGAGCGTGAACTGATTGATACTCTGACGGTATGTCGCATTCGGGTATTCGGTCACGGTGAAGATGAGTCCCGAACTAGTGAAAAACAGACAAGTGCCCGTCCGGGACGTCGGGTACGCATCTTCGGTGGCGGATGCGACCGAGATCGAAGTTCTCAGCCTGGACACCATTCGCGTCAACGGGGGAAGCGCAGAGTTCGTCGGCCCCCAACGTCCGCAGTTTCACTTGCTCGCGCTGGTGACCGACGGTTCGGCGCTACACACCATCGACTTCGTGAACTACGCGGTGAGCCCGGGGACTGTGTTCTGGGTCAGGCCGGGGCAGGTGCAACAGTGGGGTCGAATCCAGGATTTCGAGGCGACGGTCGTTCTGTTCACGCCCTCCTCGCTCGACGCCGCCAGTCAGCAACTGTTGGACGGAAACTTTCGTAGTAGGCAGGCAGCGTGGCAGTTGTCCGGCGAGAACCTCGAGACCATCAGCACGGGTATGAAACACCTGAACCTGAACTACGCGTGTCCGGATACTTCCGCGCCGGCCGTTCGCGCGGCGATTCTGCGGCACACGCTGACGGCAATTCTGTTGAAACTGACCCATCTCGGCGGGCAGGAGCAGAGTTCGGTGCTGGCACACAATGACGTGTTCGAAAGGTTTCATGCCGCTGTCGAACGTGACTTCGCCTCGGTACGTTCGGTTTCGGAGTACGCCAACACGATCGGGTACTCCGAGAAGACCGTATTGCGAGCTACCCGATCCGCTGCCGGGATGACCGCGAAGCAGTACATCGATCAGCGAGTGGTGCTCGAAGCGAAACGATTACTGTCTTTCGGTACGGACACGGTCACCCAGGTGGCGTCGAAGCTGGGGTTCGACGATTCTGCGAACTTCACCAAATTCTTCGCCACCCGGGTGGGTGTTTCTCCGCTGACCTTCCGTCAGGACGTCAGAGCGCGCTGAACGCCGCCCATCGCGCGTCGGCGCTGTCGAGCGTTCCGATTCCGCTCTGCCCCTTGCCATGTGCGATGCCGTCCAGATCCTGGATGATCCAGTAGATGGCGAAGGGATGGCTGCCGAACCAGAGATCACCGCTGACGTCCAGAGCGTGCGCAGGATCGGGTGTCAGGTTGTCGAACAGCGGAGTGTTTCGCACGACGGACGCGTCGTACTGCTGCCCGGAAAGTACGGCGACGGTCTGCGCCGCATGCTCGGGCAGGAGTTCCGGTGAGACGGGTGAAATCGTGCCGGTGTCTTGATTGTTGGTGGCGTTGACTTCCGATACGGGCCTGGTGAATCCTGCCTCGGTAACGAGGGTGGAGATGGGAGTGGTCGGTGGCACGGTGAACAGGTTCCCGCTGTAGCCGAGCAGTATCGCAAGGCTCTGGCCTCCCGCCGCGGTCTTGACGTCGTCGAGACCGGATTCCAGCTTTCCGATCATGGCGGTTGCTTCGCTGCCTCGATCGAGCTGTGCCCCAGCTTGTTCGAGCACGTCGCGCCACGGTGCCGAGTAGGGGAGGACGAGGGTTGGTGCCACGGCGTTGATCTGAGCGAACAGACTCGGCAGTGGACCGGCATTGCTCATCAAGATCTCGTCGGGCTCGACCGACGCGATCTCCTCGACGGCCGGGTTGGCGAAGAAGGTCGGTTTGTCGAGAACTTCGACGCCCTGCTCGCGCAGAATCGATTTGGCGACGTCCGATCGCAGGGTGCTGTAGACGACGGTGGGCTTCACGCCGAGTGCGAGTGCACTCAGGCCTGCATACTCGTCGAGAGCGAGAATGCGCTGCGGTGATGCGGGGACCTCGACGGTGCCGAGTTCGTGTGTGACGGAGCGAGTTGCGGAAGGGGCGTCGGACTCGGCGGAGCTGCTGCACGCGCTGGCGCCGGCAACGGTGAGGAGAAGCGCCGAGACGATGCCGAATGCGGTTCGGGTGGTGAACATCTGAGGTCAACGATCCATTCGTGGGAAGAAGAAGGACAGGAGGGTGCCGGCCAGCAGGAGGCCGGAGCAGACGAAAAGGGCTTGGGAGTATCCGGAAACCAGTGCTTCGGTCGGCGCACTGCCCGATCGTGCCGTCGAGGAAGCAGCGACGCTCACGAGAACGGCCAGTCCGAGTGAACCGCCGATCTGACGCGACGTGCTCAGTAGCCCTGATGCCATGCCGACCTCTTCGGGAGGAGCGTCGGCGGTGGCGACGTTACTGAGCGGCATGAACGACAGGCCGATGCCGATACTTGCCAGAAGCGAAGGCACCAGGATGACGGCCCAGAAGGGACTGTCGAGGTTCATGGTCGAGAAGATGAACGTCCCGACTGCTGCGACTGCTGTTCCGACGACGAGCAGTGGCCGGACTCCGTAGCGCGGAAGGAGTTTGGTGGAAGCGAGGATGCCGATCACCAGGCCGAAACAGAAGGGCAGGAAAGCCAGACCGGTGCTGGTCGGTGAATAGCCCAGTCCACGTTGTAGGAAGAGTGAGACGAAGAAAAACGCGCTGAATTGTGCCGCACACACCAGGCACATGATGGCGTTGGCCAGACCGATTCGGGGGCGAAGCAGGGTGGACAGTCGTACCAGTGGTGTGGCGCAGCGGCTTTCGACCACAACGAAGGCAGTCAGCAGAGCGATCGTGAGCGCGAATCCGCCCAGCACGTAACTCGAAGTCCAGGAATGTGATTCAGTGGCGATGACGGTGCCGACAAGGGCGGTGATTCCGGCCGTCGCCAAGATGGCGCCGGGGAGATCGAGGGAGCCGCCTCTGGCGGCCTGGCCGGCCGGCAGGCCACGGGCACCGGCAACTGCGGCGATCAGTGCCACCGGTGCGCCGGCGAACATCACCCATCGCCAACTGAGTCCTTCGGTCAAAATGCCACTCAGAACGACGCCCAGTGCGCCGCCGAGTGCTGACGACATTGCGCCGATGCCGAATGCCTTGGCCCTGGTGCGTCCGGTGGGAAAGGCCTGACTGAGGGCGGCGAGCCCGGCCGGTGCGATCATCGCGGCACCGACGCCTTGAAGCGCCCGAGCTCCGACAAGCATTTCGGCGGACGCCGAGAAGGTCCCGATGATGCTGACGAGTGCAAACAGCAGCAGCCCGGAAACCAGAACGCGACGAGTGCCCATCACGTCGCACAGACGGCCGCCGAGAAGCAGCAGCCCGCCGAAGGCCAGGGCGTACGCGTTGACGACCCAGGACAACCCGGCGTCGGAGAAGTTCAGCGATTCCTGGATGTCCGGCAATGCGACGTTGATGACCGACATGTCGAAGGCCACCAGGAACTGCGCTGCCGCGGCGGCGGTGAGGACCAGAGCAGGCGCGGCTACCGCCCTCGTTGTTGTTGTCATTGCAGGTACCTAATTTGTATACGCGTTCTCATAAGTAGTTAGGTTTACCTTGCTGACGATCGAGATGCAAGGGGTTCCCCGGGGGAGAGCGTCGTAGCGGGAACGCGCACAATCGACGAATGGCCGAAAAGATGGAACCGAGATCCCCGCGGCTCGGACGTCCCCCGACTATCACGTCGGAGCAGATAGTCGAAGAAGCGAAACGGCAACTTCAGTCCGGCGGCGCCGACGCGCTGAGCATGCGAGCGCTGGCGAAGTCGCTCGGCACCACGCCGATGGCGCTGTACCGGCACGTGGGCGACAAGGAACAGCTGATCAGCGCGGTTCTCGACGTGTACTCACAAGACCTCGGCTCTCTGGTCCTGCCACAGGATCAGGTCGAGCGACTTCGCACGATCTTCACCGCGATCTTCGAAACACTCGCATCGGAGCGTTGGATCATCGAGCTGCTTCAGCGCGGTGGGCGTGGTGGGAGCGGTGCCGTGGTTTTGGTTGACCGGGCCATGGCCGCGTGTGTCGAACTCGGCATGTCGCCCCGTCGCGCTCTGCTGGTCTATCGAGCGCTGTGGAACTACACACTCGGCGCACTGCTCAACATCTACGACACCGCCGCGCGACCGGAAGGCAGTGTGTCACCTCTCGCGGTCAAGATCCGAGAAATCGGGCCCGAGAAGCTGCCGGTACTCAGTGAGGTGCTCGAGGACTGGCCGGGAGGGACGACGACCGAGAGTTACCTGGAAGGTCTCGAAGTCTTGATCAGCGGATACGTGAATTCCGACTGAGTGGGCTTACAGCAGTCCGTGCCTCGGTGGGACCGTGCCCGACAGCGTCCAGCGGCCGATATGTTGGACCTTCCACCTCGTCGGATCGTGCAGGGTGTGCGTGCGTGCGTCACGCCAGAATCGCGAGAGGTTCGCTGATTCACCCGCGCTTCTGGTGCCACCGATCTCGAACAGGGTGCTCGTAGCCGCCAACGACGCTCGCGCTCCGACCACCTTGGCAGTTGCAGCGTCGATGGATGCTCGGGCCGTGGAGTCCTCGGTGGGATCTCGCCTCGCCACGTCGATCGATCGCGCCGCTTCCGCCAAGAGGGATCGGGCAGCGCGAACCTCGATGGCTGCTTCGCCGGCGAGTTGAACGAGCAGTGGATCCTCCACTGCTGTATCGACTTTCGCCTCGAAGAACGGACGCGCTTTTGCGGCGAGTTCTACGGATTCACGCAGCGCAGCTGATGCAATGCCGGTGTCGATCGCGGCGTGCAGAATCTGGGCCTGTGCCCCGTAGGTGGTTGGGTGAGCGAAAAGTGACGTGAAGGGGACGACATTGAACCGCGGCACCGACACGGATTCGAGGGTCACGGTTCCGCTTGCAGTTGTCTTCTGCCCCATGCCGTCCCAGTCGTCGACGATCGACAGTCCGGGAGTATTCCGGGGCAGGTAGACCGCAGACTTCACTTGAGCGCCGGTCTCCGTGAACTGATCGGCATTAGCCGCGCGCACGACGATCCAGTCCGCGAAAAGTGCTCCTGTGCAATAGAACTTGCGACCTTCGAGCACGAAGTCGTCCCCGTCGGGGGTCAGGGTGGTGCCGTCGATGTCGATGGTCTTGTTGCCGCGTTCGCTCTGCGCGTTGGCGAACTGCTTACCCGACAACGCCTCGGCGTAGAAGAACTGTTTCTGCTCGTTCGACCCCTGGTACCGGAGCGCTTCCAGGAAAGTGAAGTGGCTGTGCGGAATCTGCGCGATGCTGGGATCGCCTTCGGCGAGCAAACGGAAGACCTCGGCCAACGTCTCGGTGCTCGCGTCGATGCCGCCGAACTCCGTCGGCACGGATAGTCCGAGCAGGCCGGACTGCGCCAGGGTGCGGACCTCGTCTTCGGGAAGGAGGCGCTGCGCATCGCGGACACCGGCGCCTGCCGCGAACTCGGCGGACAGCTGCGATGCTACCGAGAGTGCCTCGTCTTCGCTGGTGATGCGGTGCGCGATCTCCTGAATGTCCACAGCAGTCATGCTGCCACCGTTTCACAGTCGCAGCACCCACCCAACACTTACAACCTGTGTGATCGCTACCCTGGAAACCCCTGGGAACTGCATGTTTGCTGGGTTTCATGTCTACTGAACGTATCGCCGACGAGATCAAGTTCGCCTACTGGGTGCCCAATGTCAGTGGTGGTCTGGTCACCTCCGACATCGAGCAGCGGACCAGCTGGGACTACGAGTACAACAAGAAGCTGGCGCAGACCGCGGAGAACAACGGCTTCGAGTACGCCCTGAGTCAGGTTCGCTACGAGGCGAGCTATGGGGCCGAGTTCCAGCACGAATCCACGAGCTTCAGTCTTGCGCTGCTCTTGGCCACCGAGAAGCTCAAGGTCATCGCCGCGGTGCACCCCGGACTCTGGCAGCCGGCCGTGTTGGCGAAACTGGGCGCTACCGCTGACCACCTGTCGAATGGACGATTTGCCGTCAACGTCGTCAGCGGTTGGTTCAAGGACGAGTTCACCCATCTCGGCGAGCCGTGGCTCGAGCACGACGAGCGCTATCGTCGCAGCGCCGAGTTCCTTCAGGTTCTTCGTAAGATCTGGACCGAGGACGACGTCGATTTCCGCGGTGACTTCTACCGCATTCACGACTTCACGTTGAAGCCGAAGCCGCTGAACACTCCGGAGCGCCCCAATCCCGAACTGTTCCAAGGTGGTAACTCGGCGGCTGCCCGTGAGAACGCCGGTCGCTATTCGGATTGGTACTTCAGTAACGGCAAGGACTACGACGGAGTCACCGAACAGTTGGTCGACGTCCGCCGTGTTGCTCGTGAGAACGATCGGGAGGTCAAGTTCGGGCTCAACGGGTTCATCATCGCCCGCGATACCGAGGCCGAGGCGAAAGACACGCTGCGCGAGATCATCGCCAAGGCGAACCGTCCTGCAGTCGAGGGATTCAAGAATGCAGTCCAACAGGCCGGCGCGTCGACCGCGTCCAAGGACGGGATGTGGGCGGATTCGACATTCGAGGACTTGGTCCAGTACAACGACGGCTTCCGCTCACAACTGATCGGCACGCCGGAACAGATCGCCCATCGGATCGTCGAATATCGCCGCCGCGGTGTCGATCTGATTCTCGGCGGATTCCTGCACTTCCAGGAAGAGATCGAGTACTTCGGGGCCAAGGTGCTCCCGCTGGTTCGCGAACTCGAAGCAGCCGACAGCGACGAGCATGCGCTCGTCACCGCCGGCTGATCACCGCGGGCGCTGGTGATTCAGGACTTTGCGTGGCGCTTCGCCAGCATCCAACGAGAGATCTTCATGTCCCGAGCTTTTCGCTCGATGGTCAGCAGGTCCAGCGGAGCGCTGAACTTCTGAACGGCCAGTGATTTCACGCTGCTGAACTCACGCAGTCCGTCGGCTCCGTGGATTCGACCGAATCCGGAATCGCCGACCCCGCCGAATGGCAGGGCGGCGATTCCGGCGAATCCGAGAACCGAATTGACCGTGACTACACCACATTCGAGCTTCTCGGCAATCGCTCGCCCCTTCGACGAACTCTTGGTGAACACCGAGGCGCCCAAGCCGTACTTCGACGCGTTGGCGCGCTCGATCCCCTCGTTCATGTCGGCCACCTTGTTCACCACGACGCTCGGGCCGAACGTTTCCTCGGTGATCGCGGTGGAATCCTCCGGAACATCCGTCAGGATGATCGGATCGATGAACGGGCCGTTGAACGAATCAAGTCCGCCGAGTACAGCTTTCGCGCCGCGACCGAGAGCGTCTTCGATCTGGCCCCGAACTATCGCGGTCTGCTTTCCCAGCGTCATCGGCCCGTAGGTCGAGCTGTCGGTGGCACCGGCGTGGGCGTCCCGTAACGCGGTTGTGAGTTTGGACAGGAAGGCGTCGTACACGGGCGCTGCGACGTAGATTCGCTCGACGCCGGCGCAGGTCTGTCCGCCGTTGCCCACTGCTCCGAACGCGGCGAAGCTCACGGCCGCATCGAGGTTGGCGTCGGCGTCCACCAACATGGCGTCCTTGCCGCCACATTCGGCGACCAGGGGAGTGAGGGTGTCCGCGCAGGCTGCCATCACGCGCTTCGCGGTAGCGGTCGAACCGGTGAAGGCGATCTTGTCGACACCGGACGAACACAGAAGTGCGCCGGTTTTGCCGTCACCGGTAATGGTCTGCAGGACAGGGTGTCCGGGTGCGGCGATGTTCCACAACCGCGCCAATTCGACGCCGACACCCGGTGAGAGTTCGCTCGGTTTGAAGACGACGGCATTACCGGCGGCCAATGCGTAGCCGATCGACCCCATCGGTGTGTACAGCGGATAGTTCCAGGGGCCGATCACGCCGACGACACCCATCGGCCGGTAGCCTACCGATGCCGACTGGTTGGCGCTGATCAGTCCTGCGCCGACGCGTCTGCGGCGCAACACTTTCTGGGCGTTGCGTGCCGCCCAGTCGAGATGTTCGACGGCCAGCATGACTTCGAGTAGTGCGTCGTCGCTGGGCTTTCCCGTCTCGGCGGAGATGATCGCTGCCATCGATTCGGCGTGAGTGGCGATCGCGGCGCGGAAATTGACGAGCACCTTCCGGCGGCCTTGGAATCCGAGTTGATCCCACCACTTCGACGCGGTTCGCGCCGCGGCGACCGCCTTCTCGATCGCCTGCTGATCGGCGATGGGGTGCTGCGCGACCACGGAGTCGTTGCGAGGGTCGAGGCTCGCGAAGGTGTGATCGTCCGATTTCAGATCTGTAGACGTGCTCTGGCGGCCGAGCTGTTCTGTCATGTTCTTCAGATCCTCCACATGTCGGTGCATCACATATATGTGATGTGATTTACTGTGCTGGTAGTCACAGTATGCGTCGGACGGAGCTCCGACAAGCCTCCAGCCTCATCTCACTCGGGAGTTTTCGATGTACATGGATTTCACGCAGGAGCAGTCTGATTTCGCCAAATCGGTAGCGGCGTTCTGTAAGAAGGAAAGTGGCACCCGTGAGCAGCGAGATCTGCTGACCGATCATGGCGCCCACAATCACAACCAGGCGTTCTACGAGAAGATGGCGGAATTGGGATGGCTCGGACTGACTGTCCCGGAGGAGTACGGCGGATCGGCCGGAAGCACGGTTGACCTGTGCATCTTCCTGGAGGAAGCAGCCAAGGGGATGGCGCCGATCGGTGGACTCGGCCCGACCGTCATCACGGGAGCCGCGTACGAGAAGTTCGGTAGTCCGGCGCAAAAGGAAGCAGTGCTCGGCGGGATCGTTCGTGGCGCTTCGCAGTCGATCTCGATGTCCGAACCCGAAGCGGGCTCCGACGTGGGCAACCTGAGTTGCCGCGCCGAGAAGGTCGACGGTGGGTGGCTGATCAACGGACAGAAGACGTGGTGCTCCAACGCTCACTTCGCCGAGAACATCCTCCTCGTGGCTCGTACATCAAGGGGCGAGGGCAAGCACGAGGGCCTGACGATGTTCCACGTCCCGGCCGACATCTCCGGATTGAAGATCAGCGGAATCGACACCATGGGCGGCAAGGAGGTCAACGATCTCTACTTCACCGACACGTTCCTGCCCGAGGACGCGGTGGTCGGGGACGTCGGCAATGGCTGGCGTCAGCTCATGGCCGGGCTCAACATCGAACGCCTCATCCTTGCCGCGATGATGCTCGGGACCGCGCAGCGGGCCTTCGACGACACCCTCGAATTCGTCACTACGCGTAAGCAGTTCGGCCGTCCGGTCGGATCGTTTCAGGCACTTCGCCACCGGATCGCGGATCTCGCCACCGAGATCGAATGTGGCCGTCTACTGGTCTACAGCGTTGCCCGCATGGTCGACGCTGACCCGACCAAGATGTTCCCGAGGGAAGCATCGATGGCCAAGCTCAAGCTGACCGAGACCGCCAAGAAGGTCGCGCTCGAAGGCATGCAGATGATGGGTGGGTACGGTTACGCCACTGAGTTCGACATGGAGCATCATGTGCGAAAGACTCTTGTGTCCTCCATTTATGGTGGTACCAACGAGATTCAGCGAGACATCATCGGCAAAACGTACGGACTGTGAGGATCGGTTGTGGCAACGTCTGCACGCACTCGGAGGGCGACATCTGAGCTGAGGAGGCGGCCACAGTTGTCGGAGGACGTGGCCAACCACGTTCGCAACCTGATCATGTCCGGCTCGGTCCGTCCGGGCGAGTTCGTCAGGCTGGACGAAACCGCGGCCGACCTCGGGGTCAGCGTCACGCCGGTGCGAGAAGCCCTCGTCGCATTACGCGGCGAGGGGATGGTCGAGTTGGTTCCACATCGTGGCTATCTCGTTTCGCCGCTGAGTCGCCAGGACATCGAAGACATCTTCTGGTTGCAGGGGCAGATCGCGGTCAAGCTGGCGTTGCGGGCGATGGACAGCATCACTGCTGATCAACTGGTGGAACTCACGGAACTCAATGCCGATTTGCGAGCGGCGGTCGACGCCTCGGATGCTGCTGCGATCGAGCAGTGCGAATTCGAGTTCCATCGCCTGATCAATCGCGCTGCGGGTGGTGCGAAACTGGCGTGGTTCCTGTTCGGCGCGATTCGGTACACCCCTGCTCGTCTCTACGCGACGGATCCAGGCTGGGGTGAGCTTGCGGTGTCGAGCCACGACGCGTTGATCGAGGCGTTCGAGAAGCGCGATCGAGAACAGGTGGACGCGCAGATGAGTCTGCAGTTCTCCGACGGCGCTGCTCGACTTCTCGCTCACCTCGACAACATCGGGATCTGGGACTGAATTCAGTCAGGCTCTCGAGACGGAGGTAGGGCGGGAGCGAGCAGGATCGCTGCGCATTCGGCGACCAGTTCTTCTTCCGTCACGTCGATGTAGCCGTCGAGCCATGCACTGAGGGTCTGCGCCAGACCGCCGACCAGGAAGGTTGCCGTCAGCGTCAGGTGGCCGCTGTCATCCAAACGGTAGAAGGTCTTGGCGTTGGCGGCCAGGAGACCGATGAAAATCGTCGTCGACGCTCGTCGTTTCTCGGCCAGGACAGGGCTCGTCAGGGCGCTGGAGAACAGTAGACGTCCGCGACGGGGATCGTTCGCGATAGTGCGGACGATGTTCGCGATTCCGGCGAGGGCCTTGCCGCGCTCGGTCTCGGCGGCGTCCACCGCGGCCTGGGTCGAAACGGCGATGTCCGTGATGACGGTGTCGTAGACGGCCGACATCAGAGCATCACGATCGGTGAAGCTCTCGTAGAAGTACCTCGCCGCGACACCGGCCTTCTTGCACACCCCGCGGACCGTCAGTTCGGGCTCGGTCGAACCCATGAGTTCCAGACCGGCCTCGATCAGCGTCTCTCGTCGTTGGGCTACGCGGAGCGCGCCGTCGACGCCACCGTACGAACGCGGTTGGTCATTCATGAAGACCATCTTTGCATCCCGAGATTGCTTGACATCTCGGCATTTCAGCGTTTCACTCATCTGAGAACGTGCGTTCGCAGATATGACTTCGAAGGGGTTCTGCCATGACGGTGAGTAGGGATTCGATGGACGGGCGCGGGGAGACGGTGGCGGATGGCAGTCGAGCGGTCGGCAATCGAGCGGTCGACATCGACGCCGAGGTCGAGAGGGCGATGTCCGGGCTCGGACTGTTGGCTGCCGGCGCGAATGTCATCATGCAGTTGGCGCGTCCGGCGGTGGGGTACGGCGTGTACGAGAGCAAGGTCGAGACCGGACGGCTGGATCGGCATCCGGTGAAGCGAACCCGGACGACGTTGACCTATCTCGCGGTCGCGAGCCTGGCGACTGACGAAGAGAAGAAGCTGTACCGACGTGCCGTAAACGGCTCGCACAAACACGTTCGCTCCGATGAGAACAGTGCGGTCGAGTACAACGCGTTCGATCCCGAACTGCAGTTGTGGGTAGCCGCCTGCCTGTACCGAGGCTTCGAGGACGTCTACACAATCTTGTACGGGGACCTCGATCCGGTCACCCAGGATGCGTTCTATCAGCGAAGCGCCACGTTCGGTACAACCCTTCAGATGCGACGCGACATGTGGCCGGCGGACCGGGATGCGTTCGAGGTCTACTGGAACGAGAACCTCGACAAGGTGGCGATCGACGACACGATCCGTGAGCATCTGTACGGGATCGCGTCGGCGACCTTCACGCCGAAGTTGTTGCATCCGGTGGTCGGCCCACTCAATCGGTTTGTCACCACCGGGTTCCTGCCCCAGACCTTCCGTGACGAAATGCGGCTCCCGTGGTCAGCGCGTCGGCAGCGTAATTTCGACCGATCCATGCGTGTCGCCGCGCTGGTCAATCGGTTCAGCCCGAAGATTCTGCGGATGTTCCCCTACAACTTCTACCTCTGGGATCTACGTCGGCGCATTGCCAAGGGAATCCCGTTGGTCTGAGCCGACTCTCGAACTTGAAGTGATTGACACCACAGGTAATTCGGACACATACTCAACTTAGTTGAAGTTGACGTCAAGTTTCATCATTCCTGTGGAGGCTGTCAGTGGCGAACATCGAAGGCGTATGTGACCAGCGGTTCTCTGGCTTGAAGGAGGCGCTGGCACGCAATCTCGATTCCGGCGAGGATGTCGGGGCGGCGATCGCACTGACGATCGACGGCGAACCTGTCGTCGACATGTGGGGCGGGTGGATCGACGCCGAACACACTGCACCGTGGGCCCGCGACACCGTCACCAACGTCTGGTCCTGCAGCAAGACCGTGACCGCACTGGCTGCGCTCATGCTCGTCGACCGTGGGTTGCTCGATCTGGATGCCCCCGTCGCGCAGTACTGGCCCGAGTTCGCAGCAGCCGGGAAGGACCGCATCCAGGTCCGGCAACTGTTGTCGCATACGTCGGGTGTGTCGGGGTGGGATCAACCGTTCACCTTGGAGAACATCTGCGACGACGAATATGCCACCGCACGGTTGGCCACTCAGGCTCCCTGGTGGGAACCGGGAACCGCGTCCGGATATCACGCTCTCAACTACGGCCACCTGATCGGCGAGGTCGTCAGGCGCATCGACGGGCGAACCCTCGGCCGCTTCATCGGCGAGGAGATCGCGGGTGCGCTCGATGCAGATTTCCGCCTGGGGCTGCCGAAGTCGGAGTACGGCCGAGTCTCGAATGTCATTGCGCCCCCGCCGTTGCCGATCGACGTCGCGGCACTCGGGATGGACAACATCATGGTGAAGACGTTCACTGCGCCGCCGGCCGATGCAACAGGTTCGTGGACCGACGGGTGGCGCTCTGCCGAGATCGGTGCGGCCAACGGACATTCGAATGCGAGGGCCCTCGCACGTATTCAATCGGTGATCGCGTGCGGCGGCAAGGTCGGTGACGTCCGTCTGTTGTCGGAGGAAACGATCGACAAGATCTTCGAGGAGCAGTCGTACGGGGTCGACCTCGTCCTGGGTGTGCCGGTCCGTTTCGGCGTCGGGTTCGGCCTGCCGACGCCCGAGTCCGTGCCGTTCATTCCGGAGGGACGAATCTGTTTCTGGGGCGGTTGGGGTGGGTCGCAGATCATCATCGACACCGACAAGCGCATGACCTTCTCCTACGTGATGAACAAGATGGGGCCGGGCCTGCTCGGTTCGGAACGATCGGCGCAGTACGTATCGGCTGCCTACAGCGCTCTGAGCTGATCGGACGTGCAGTGTTGATCGACGGAACAGAGGCGTCGGCGTTACTCGAATCCTTGCCGAGTAATAGCTCACCGGTGTTCGGTTAAGCGTCCTCGTCAATCCGGCAGAACGGTTGGTTTGCCCGACCGGAGCTGACTATGCTGCCGGATATGCCAGTGTGCTCCGGGGGGAAATCAGCGTGTCCGCAACGTCGAAGTGTGCCGAAAGGTTGCACAAGCGCCTCGGCGGTTCGTCGATGAGTGGTTTGATCGAAGTCGTCGGACGCTGGTGGCAGACGCCCGACCAGTTTCACACGTTCAGTCGCTATCTCGAAGATCGCGGTTTCTTCACTGCCTGCCGGGTGTTGGTCGGCGGAACGGCGTTCTGGATGGGATTGGTGTTGCTGTCGGCCCGATTCAGTGACGTCGGTCCGCAAGGGACGTTCTGGCGGGCGGTCAATCTGACGGTCATCGTGTTGTGCCTCGGCGCGGCTCTTGTCTGGTGGGTGTTCCCGCCGACGCCGCTGTGGTCGTACACCTTCGTCGTGGGTTCCGACATCGCGATTGCGGCAGCAGCGGCAACCGATTCGGAACCGCTGGGCCGACTGATCGCGTGTGTCGTGTTTGCGTCGATCGGTGGCTATATCGCGTTCTTTCACAATCCGAAACTCCAAGTCGGTCACCTGGTCTTCGCCTCGATGGTCACGGTGCTTTCGGGGTGGACTTTGTTGTTCGGGCCAGCAGCGGACGTCGGCTTGGGGTTGGCGAAAATCGCGGTCGTGATGGCTACCATCATCGTGATTCCCGTTGTGTCACAAATCGTTCTGGCGGTCCTCGGTTCGGATGCCACCACCTCCGACATCGACCCGTTGACCGGACTGCTCAATCGTCGCGGACTGGCGCGTCGGGTGAACGACCTCATGGATGCTCCGATCACCGAGTCCGACGCGCTGCTCGTGGTGGTGATCGACCTCGACCGATTCAAGACGATCAACGACGTTCACGGCCACGACGTGGGAGACAGCACGATCATGCGAACTGCACTGCGTATTCGTCTGTGGACAACCACATCCGCGCTGACGGCCAGGATGGGAGGCGACGAGTTCGTCGTGGTGGAGCGCGTGCCCGTCAATGCGATCGCCAGGCTGGAAGGACAGATCCGCTCGGCCATGGACGGAGCAACCGACGATCCGCGGACGAGTGCCAGCGTCGGAATGGCGGTCCGGGCCGCGCCACGGCATCCGGACGAGTCGGTGGACGATGCTTTCGCCGAACTCTTCCGTGTTGCGGATTCGGCGATGTACGAAGCAAAGCGGGAAGGCGGCAACCAGGTTCGCGCGAGCCTGGTCTGATGTGAGATCTCAGTCGGCGAAGCTCAGACCGCGTTCGGCGAGTGCTTCACGCAGAATCCTCAGTGCCTTCGGCCCCATCCCGTGCAAAGCGCCCAGTTCTTTCTCGGATACGGACGTCAGCTGTGCGAGTCGGGTGTATCCCGCCCCGATCAGCGCGCGCTGCGCGGGAGCCCCTGTTTTCGGGAAGTCGGTGTCCGGATCTGGTTCTGTCACTGGTCAACTCCTCGTGTGGGGTTTTCCACAGTCTAGCGAGTGTCGTGAACGATGTCGGGTCGGTCGAGTGCGCTTTCGGATCGGTCGATCTTGTCGAGCCGTCGCGGAAGTGCGCGGACTGCCACGGCAATGCCGACGATCGCTATCGCGGCGAATGTGACGAGAAGCAGCTGCGCAGAACGTAGCGTCGACGGTTCTCCGATGTTCACCAGAACTCCGGCCAGGGCTGCGCCGAAGGCATTGGCGATCAGCTGCACGGTGTTGATGGCAGCCGAGGCACGCGCCCCTTCGCCGGGATCGGTTACCGACGTCATCGCACCGACTGCAAGATGAGGCCAGGCGATGCCGATTCCGACGCCGGCGACCAACAGTCCGATCACCCACGCGACGATCGCACCGGCGCCGGCATGTTCGGTGAGGAATGCCGCCATGATGCCCAAACCGATCGCGACGAGGATCGGACCGCTGACAACGATTCGCCGCACCATTCGAGGGGCCGTCGCCGAGGCGCTCGGGATCTCGCCGAGAGTCCAGCCCAGAGCTAGTGCAGCGCCGAGGAATCCGGCTGCGAGCGGCGCCATCCCGGCAAGTCGTTGGCCGAAGAGGGGGATGAACGTCTCGACGGTCGACGCGACCGCGAGGACCACGATTGTCAGGTACACCCACTTGAGGGATGACGCGTTGAACGTCGACGGTGGTAGTACGCCGTGGCGCGAGCGGCGGTCTGCTGCGACAAAAGCGACCAGTAGCAGCACAGCGGCGAGAACCATCGCTGCAGTCACCGCGATATTGGACAGGATCCCCGCCACGCTGACCAACAAAGCCGCCGCAGTCAGCAGTGCCAGTGAGAGGACCGGCACCGGACTGCTGGTGGTGCTGCCCGGTTCGTGCGCGGGCAGAGCACCGGGAACGAGAGCTGCGACTGCGATCGTCGCGATGACCAGAACGCCGAAAGCCCACCGCCAGGCGCCGAATTGAGCAAACACTCCGCCGATGGCGGGCCCGGCGAAGGTGCCGACTCCCCACATCGCCGAGACCAGCGCGGCCCCGCGGGTCCACAGATGTCTGGGGAGCGCGGCATTGATGACGGCGTAGCCGAGACCAGCCAGCAGGCCACCTCCCGAACCCTGGATCGTGCGGCCGACCAACAGCAATTCCATGGTCGGGCTGACCGCACAGACGACGGTGCCGAGTGCGAAGATCGCGAGGCCGATCAGGTAGGCCCCGCGCGGGCCTCTGGCGGCGAGGACGTTGGTGACCAGCATCGAAGAGATGACGGAAGCGATCAGGAAGACCGTCGCGGTCCAGGCGTAATACTGCTGACCGCCGATGTCGTCGATGGCAGTCGGAAGCAGGCTGGTCGTCAGGTAGACGTTGGTCGCGTACAGCGCGACTCCGCCTGCGAGGACGGTTGCGGTGCCGAGGTATCGACCGCTCAGGAGCTGCCGCCAGGTTCCGGCGGGAGCATCGGTGGGGGAGTGCATGTTGTCGAAGGTAGAATCTCAAGTGCGCTTCAGGTCAATGTCGCGCAGCCATTGGGAGGCAGAATGATCCGTAAGAGTGACGAACTTCTCTCGATCGGTGAGGTATCGGCGCGAACCGGCGTCGCCGTGTCGGCGGTGCGCTATTACGAAACACTCGGTTTGGTTCCTGCGGAGCGGACGGCGGGAAATATGAGGAAGTTCCCGCGGCACTCGATCCGGCGGGTGTCGCTCATCCAGTTGGCAGTCCGGTTCGGGATACCTCTGGCCGAAGTTGCCGAAGTGTTCGGGTCGTTGCCGCAGGGGCGGACCCCGACGAAGAAGGACTGGCGCAAGATTTCGACGGAGTGGAATCGGCGACTCGAGGATCGTAAGCAGGCCATCGCCCGGATGCAGGACGAACTGACGGGGTGCATCGGCTGCGGGTGTCTGTCACTCAAGACCTGCAACCTGCTCAACCCGGGAGACGAACTGGGCCGGGAGGGGCCCGGCGCCAGACGCCTCTGAAAATCCTGTCGGTCAGACTCTTTCGCGCGGTCTGGATTGTGCATTCCACCGACCACCGCGACGCTCGATCTCGATGGGATGCGAGAAGCACTCGCTGATGTTCTGGGTGGTGATCACATTCTCGGCGAGCCCGCTGGCGGTCACGACTCCATCCTTGATCAGCAGAGCGTGCGTGGTGGTGCTCGGAATCTCTTCGATGTGATGCGTCACCAGAATGCTGGCAAGTGACGGGTTCTGATTGCGGAGGTCGTCCAAAGCTGTCAAGAGTTGTTCGCGCGCAGCCAGATCCAGCCCGGTCGCCGGCTCGTCGAGCAGGAGCAGGCGTGGTTCGACCATGAGCGCGCGGGCGATCAGGGCTCGTCCTCGTTCGCCCTGGGACAGGTTGGGCCACAGTGCGTCCGAGCGCGGTCTCATCCCCAGTAAATCGATCAGTGCGTCGGCGTGAGCCTCTTGTTCCGGAGTCGGTGACCACCGGGGCATCACCTCGGTGGTGTTGGTGAGGCCGGTGATCACGACGTTGCGGACGGTGATCGGAATTCCGATCGTGTGACGCGGATTCACGTGCCCGATGTCCATCCGCAGTTCCCTCATGTCGACTCGGCCCAGCTTGTGTCCGAGGACGTAGACGGAACCGCGAGTCGGGTGGGCTGTTGCTCCGAGCAGGCTCAGGAGGGTGCTCTTGCCTGCGCCGTTCGCGCCGAGGAGGACCCAGTGTTGTCCGGGTTCGATCGAAATGTTGATGTCTTTCAACAAGTATCGGCCGTCGCGGACGAGATCCACGTGTTCGGTCGACAGAACTGTGCCGGTGGGGTGTTGCACGAGAACTAACCTCTCTTAGGCGTCGAGCACACGCAACCGCCGTAGGACGGTGTCGATGTTCGCTCGTGTTGCCGCTACCGCGGCTTCGGGGTCGGCATCTTGAAGTGCTTCGACCAACTGATCATGGGCATGTGAGGTGTCGGGGACGCCGGCCTCGTGGGCCATCATCTCGACGAGGGATTCACGAAGGAGTGGACGCACCGACGTGAAGAGCGAGAGCAGCACTGCGTTTCCCGACAGCCGAACGACCTCGGTGTGAAAATCGAGATCGACGTCCACGAACTTCTCGACATCACCCTCGAAATGACTGTGTCGCATGGTCAGTCGCCGCCGTAGGCCGTCGAGATCCTCGGGTTGTACCCGCTCCGCGGCCAGCCTGGCGGCCTCGATCTCGAGTGCGCGCCGCACTTCGAAGACCTCGAGGATCCGCGAGCGTCGAAGAAGTTTGGTGAATTCGTCGACGTGCTCGAGTTCGGACGCGGCAGCCACGAAGGTTCCGACGCCGTGTCGGACTTCGAGTAGTCCGTCGCGAGCGAGGAGGCGGATGGCCTCGCGAATCGAGGAACGCCCGACGCCGAGTTCGACGGCGAGGGCCGCCTCGCTCGGTATGCGCTCGGACGGCGCCCACGTTCCTTGCATGATTCGCCCGCGCAGCAACTGTTCGAGTTGCGGTACCAGCGGACCACTGCGAAGGGTGAATCCTGTGTGGTCGTCGGACACGGCTTGCCTCTCGTGGGGGTACCGACAGGGTAGCAACTCGTCAGACGTCTGAGGACTCGGGTTGACGGTGTGTCGGAAGTCGACCGATGCGATTGCACGCGCGCGTGGCGTCATGCTCCGTGTCGGACAAGAGAGGGCCGTTCGACGGTTGTCAGGAGTCGACTTGGTCCAGCCTTGTAAGCGCTTCGACCGGAACAGGTTTCACAGGGAGATGCGCGGTGAAGTGCCCGGCCTCGGCCAGACTCGTCCCGCGGGCGTTCGCGACGAGCGCGCCGATCGTGCCCTCGCAGTAGCGTCCCTGGCATGGTCCCATGCCACTTCGGCATTGCAGCTTGACTGCGCTGGCGGTGGACACGAACGGGTTGTCGTCCAGCGTCGCATCCACCGATGTGCGTGTGACGAGTTCGCAGCGGCAGATGATGGTGTCGGGCGTGGCGAGCGTCGCCAGGGCCTCGCGTTTCGGTTCGAACATCGTCTGGACGACGGTGGAGAACTGCTCCGCCCGGCTGACGCCCTTGTCGGCTGCGGCGAATGTTGCGCCCGATGGTGTGCGGGGGGCTGACAGTTCACGCGCGATCGACAGTCCAGCGAGGTGACCCTCGGCACGGGCTTGGTCTGCTCCGGCAACGCCGGTCGGCTCACCGGCGACAAAAATTCCGGGAGCGCTGCTCTCCATCCGCTCGTCGTGTGCGACAACCCAACCGCCCTTGGGCGAACTCCAGACCATGCGGCAGTCTGCTTGTCTGGCGAGTTCGGTCGACGGTGAGAATCCGTATCCGAGTACGAGCGTCGACGCCTCACGACGACGTCGACGGTTCGAGACCTTCCAATCTCGGTCCACTCGCGCAAGTTCGACCGATTCGACCGCTCGGTCACCGAAGGCTCCGGTGACTATCGTTCGGGTGCTGACCTTGACACCGCGTGAGACGAGTCGTGCTACAGCCAGCGCGGATTCGGCGAGGAGATCGGTGTGACCGGGAATCGCGCGCCGGGCAGCGACAAGTTCACGTGGGCCGGGAATTCCCCGCGCGAATGCGAGTTCGGAGACGCGAGCACCCTTGGCGACAAGTTGGTCGGCCACGACGACGAGTAGCGGGTGTGATCCGGCGAGTACAAGATCCTCCCCGGCAAGGACATGCTGACTCTTGAGAAGGCTTTGCACAGCGCCTGCGGTCATGACGCCGGGCAACGTCCAGCCAGGGAAGGTGACCGGCAGATCGTAGGCACCGGTGGCTATCAGGAGGCGTCGCGCGGAGATCACGCCGCTGACCGTTGGGCCGGACACTGCGAGTTTCAACGAGATCTCGTCGGTGTCACGGTCGCGAAGAACTCCGTATGCCGTTGTGGAGGTCAGGTGTTCGATGTCTTCGTGGTTTTCGAAGCGCTCCAAGAGTTCGATCGCCCAGCCGTACCCCGCGGTGGGTTTCAGTGCCGCATCCGGAAATTCGATTGGTGGCTGACGAAATATCTGACCACCCGCGCGGATTTGTTCGTCCACGACGACGACATTCAATCCTGCGTCGGCAGCCGCCAGGGCTGCGGCCATGCCTGCAGGTCCGGCACCGATCACGGCGAGGTCGTACATTCAATATCCCTTCGTGGAGGTGACGTCCATCCCGTTGCGGACCGGCGTGATGCAGGCGCGAATCAGAGGGCGACCGTCGATGGTGACCGCGCAGTCGAAGCACGTCCCCATGTTGCAGAACGGCTGCCGCGGGTCCCCGTCCCTGGTGGTGCCGAATTCGTGGATTCCGGCGACAAGAAGCGCGGCGGCGACTGTGTCACCTTCGTGGCAGGGCACGACTCGGCCGTCGAAAGTGATGTCGAGGTCTTTCCCTCGTCGGGTTGGCAGCTTTCGGCTAGGAGACACCGACTCCCCTTTCGTATCGACTCGGATCGTATGGCGTGAGGTCGATTCCGGGCTTTCGCCCGAGCGCCAGTTCTGCGAGTACCTGGGCGAAGCTCGGCCCGAGAGTGAAGGCAGATCCGCCCGTCGCGACAAATGCTCCGGGCGCGCCGGGAACGGGACCGACCAGGGGCAGCTGATCCGGTGTGACCGTCGTGGTGCCCACCCAGGTACGCAGAGCCGGTAGTGGTCCGACGCGTGGAACGACTGCCGTTGCAGCTCTGGCGTTTCCGGCAACGGAGGCACGAAGCAGCTCCGGACGAACCGAGAAGTCCGGAGTCCCGTTGGCATGGGTGACCAGTCGTGCCGGCCAACCCCCGCCGATCAACACGTTGCCGTCGAGGGACTGCTTGAGCGAGAGCCGGGCACCGGCGTGCTGGACGAGGTGGGGAATGAACTTCTCGGTCTTCGCAGTGACCGTCATGGTCAAGGCCAAAGGGATGGTGGGCAGATAGCCACCGAGCATGTTGCCCAGTTCTGTCGTCCACACACCGGCGGTCAAGATGACCGACTCCGCCGTGACTGTCTGCGCCCGAGGGCTCTCCCCACTGTTCCGGTCCGACAGCGTCACCGACCAGGACGAGCCGTTGCGGCGAAGATCGGTGACTGCGGTCCGGGTACGGACGGTCGCGCCCAGACGGATTGCTGCCCTTGCCATGGTGGGGCCTGCGGTGCGAGTATCTGCCTTACCTTCGATAGGGCAGTACGACGCTGCCACAACGGATTCCGACAGGTACGGTGCGATGGTGCGCACCTCGTTGCCGTCGAGTACGTCGACGTCGAGTCCCCAGGATCGCTCGATCTCGGCCTTGGTCTCGAGCAACGAGGCCTGGGCGGCGTTCTCGGCGAGCATCAGTCCACCGCGCTGCACCACCCCGAGAGGCTCGCCGACTTCTTCTGCGAGTCCTGCCCACAAGCGCGCAGCCTCGAGGTGGAGGGGCATGGCTTCGGCAGCTTGTTTGGCTGCCTCGATTCCCTTTTCGATCATCCGATATTCGAGTTGGAAGTGGAGACTGCCCGCATTCTGCCCGGAAGCGTGCTGGTTGACCTGGTCGCGTTCGACGAGCAGGACGTCGGCGCCTTCTCGGGCGAGCATCCACGCCACCGCACAACCGAGAAGACCGCCGCCGACGATCACGACATCGAATGAGCTTTTCACGGCAACGGTGTCGTCTCGATGTCCAGAGATTCCAGAGTGGTGGCGATGATCTTGACTTCCTCCGCCGTCAGTTCGAGTAGGGGATCACGGACGTAGCCGGCTGGTATGCCCTGCAGACGCAATGCGGTCTTCATGATGGCCTGCTGGTTACCGAACTGGACGCCGTAGTCCGGGGTGAACCAGCTTTCCATGACCACGCGATCACGCGCACCCAACTCGAGTGCTCGTTCGCGGTCACCATCGGCGATGGCACGCCAGAAGTCGGGGTGATCGGATCCGAGCACGCCACCGGACCCCATCAGCCCGTCACCGTGACCGAGAAGAGCGAGATCCGCGCCGAGTGCACTTGTCGGCATCCCGAAGTACCTGACGGAATCTTCGAGTGCGTACATGCCGGCGAGAAAGCCTGCGAAGTTGCCCGTCGAGTTCTTGATCGCCACGACATTCTCGATCTCGGCCAGTTCGGTGAGGATATCGGTGTCGAGATCGACGATGCATCCACGCGGCCAGTTGTACACGCAGATCGGCAGATCCGTGGCATCGGAGATGTCGGTGTAGAACTTCACGATCTCGCGACGGTTCGGCACCACGTAAGGGGGCGGGGTGACGAGGATTCCGTCCAGACCTGCGTCCTCGGCGGCACGGGCGTGCACTATCGCTTCCTGCTGGGTGAAAGCGTTGCAGGCACCGATGACGACGAGGTTGTCGCTGCGATGTCTGCCGCCCTCGACGAAGAGTTGCCTACGCTCGTCGGCGTTCATCGAAAACCATTCGCCACTGGTGCCGGCCAGGATCACGCCGTGCATTCTCTGTTGAGTGAGCCACCCCATCTGCTCGCCGAACCCATCGAGATCGAGGGCGCCTTCTCGGGTGAAAGGAGTGGTGATCGCGGGAATGTAGCCGGTCCAGCCGACTGTGTTTCTGTTCATGACCGACCTTCGGCATCGGAGCGAAATATATTGTGTGGAAACTGATCTGGTGTTCGATCGTGCGTCACGCGACTTGGTTGGCGGCGAGGTACGCGTGGTCGGGATCCTTGACGGCGACACCGTCCGCGCCCTCGAAGCGGCGGTGCCAGCCGGTTCCAACGGCGACGAACATGACGACGGTCATCACCAGGGGATAGAGCATCGCCAGGAATATCTGTGTGGTGGACAGCGCCGGTGCAGTGTCGTATCCACTGGTGAGAAGTGCACCGATGAACAGGTACGCACTCAGGACCGGCACGATGCAGGCGATACCCATCGCGAAGCAATCCATGACGACAGCCCTGCGGTACGGGTGCAACCCGACACGGGAACCGATCTCGTCGGCGACCGGGCCGAAGGTCAGCATCGCAGCGGAATTGACGCCGCCGAACAGAAGCGTCGTGACCGAGACTCCCAGTCCGATAGCGATTTCCGCTCCGCGTGGGGTGTCGGACAACCGGCCGCGGCTGATTGCTTCGACAAGACGTTCCAGTACTCCGGCTTCAGTGAGAACTCCCATGATTCCGAAGACCGCGAAGACGAGGGCCACGGTGCCCAGCATGTTCGTCACTCCGGCGGCGAGGAAGCCGGTCGGTACACCGTCGGTTACACCGACGATGTCGGTGGGAACGATGAGGCCGGCGGCCAACCCGGTGAGGATGCCGGTGATGAGCCCGACGGTGACCGCTTTGAAAATGTTTCTCGTTCGCAGCGCGACGACCAACATTATTGCGACCGGAATGAGCATGACCAGCGACTTCACTGACATGGTGCTCTCCAGCAGTTCCTCGGCGCCGTCCGCGGAGTCGTGCTTGTTGACCGAGGCGAGAACGAGAAAGCCTACGGCGCTCAGAGCCGCGGCTGTCAATGCGAAGCGCGCGCGGCTGGCGACAACTCCGCCGATGTCGGCCGACCCTTCCTTGCGGCGGAATCGCTGCGTCGACGCCGAAATGATCGTCGTGTCGGAGATCGGCGCGATGTTGTCGCCGAAGATTGCGCCCGAAACGATTGCGCCGGCCAGGATGGCGGGGTCCGCGCCCAGAAGCACGCCGGCCGGGTAAAAGATCGGGAACGCCGTGAACATGGTGCCGATCGATGATCCCGTCGACATGGAGATGATGCCGACGGAGATGAATGCAAACAGCGTGAACGTTCCACCGCCGATGCCGAGAGTGTCGGCGATCCAGACGAAGCCACCCGAGACGTTGGTGGCCTTGATCAGGGAGGACATCATGCCGACGGTGAAGAGGATGAGCACGATCGACACCGATGTCGGGCTGCCGACGCCCTTCATGACGGCGTCCCAATAGCTGCCGTACGGCTTCGCGAACAGGGCGCCGATCAGAAGAGAGACAAACCCACCCATCGCCAAGGCTGTCATGTCGAATGCTTTGAACACGACGAAGAACAGGACGCAGAACGCGAGGAAGGCGACGATGGGAACGAACGCCATCATCCAGCCTCCTCGGAATTGCAGGCGGGTGTCGTTCTCCATGAGGTTCCCTCTCGTCGCGGCTTCGCCGACTGGATCTTGCATGACGCTGGAGTGTGCAAATAAATGTACAAATAGGACCTAGATCAGGAGTTCTTCGGCAGTGTGGCCGCACAAAATTATTCGACACTATGGCGAGAAATTTGAGTCAGCGAACTCCTTTTGCCTGAGTATGCGCTGATTTCGTGAGCGTGACGGCTGCAAAATGGAGGGTAGTCACGCTGTGACCGAATCGTCAAGATGTGCAGTAAAAATGCACAAGAAATCTTTGCCGATCCGCTGGGATAGGGTGCGGAGGTGATTGGCGGGAAGCTGCGGGAACTCAGAACCGAGCACGGCATGACTCTGCGCGGCTTGGCTGCCGAGACGGGGTTGTCTCCAACGCTGCTCAGTCAAGTGGAGCGTGGGGTCACCGAGCCGAGCCTGAAGACTCTCCGTGCCCTGGCCCCGGTATTCGGCCAGTCGATTTCCGCGTTGTTCGAAGACCCGGTGGCGGGTCTGGTGCATATCAGCAAGCCGGGGCAGCGATCCAGAATAAGTACGCCGGCCGGTCGCATCCAGTACGAACGTCTGACATCAGGCAACGGGCAGCTCGAAATGCTGAAGGCCAAGCTGAAGCCAGGAGAACGTTCCAGCGATGAGCCATGGTCACATCCGGCAGTCGAATGTGCCTACGTCCTCACGGGCACACTTACCGTCACTGTTGGTGTCGGAACGTATGAGGTGCTCAGCGGCGAAGCGATCACACTCGATTCGAATCAACCTCACATGTACGCCAACAACTCGGACGCGTTGGTGGAGTTCGTCTTGTCGGCAAGCCCACCCACTCCCTGAGATAGTTCTACGGGCAGTTTCTGTCGCCGATGACTGGCCGGCTACTGGTTACGGGTGACGCCGAGGAGCAGCGCGATCAGGTCGAGGGCAGTCTCGATCTCCGCCTTTTCCCGCCCGAGTAGAGGGGCGTAGAGGTGTACGTCGCAGATGCGAACGAGAGCTTCGCCCAGCACTTGCGGCGAAAGCGTGATCGTCAGCTGGCCGGCGTCGACCTGGGATTGCAGGATTTCGGCGGTGATGGAGGCGGATATCGATTCGATGGAGCCGGGCATCATCGCAAGTTTGATGAACACCATCGGTTCACGTTTGGTCAGCGCTCGCAGTTCGGTCGACGATTCCACCGATCGCATGACGCGACCGAAGACGTCGAGGATGTACTCCGGACCTTGCCCCGACGCCTGCGACATCGCCTTCCGGTATGTCCGTTCGGTGGCCTCGGCCAGCACTGTTCCGAGCAGTTCGTCGCGGTTGCCGACCCAGCGGTAGAGCGTCGCGCGGCCTACTCCGAGACGTTCGGCGAGCAGTGACATGTCGAGTGGTTCCTCCGCGAGGTACATGCTCGCGGCGGTGTCGATCGCGCGTCGGCGTTCGAGGTCGGTAGGCATCGGGACATTCTCTCCGGTTGTCCGGTACTGCACAATTTCGGCGGTCGAACAGAGGTGGGCCTCGGGTGGATCCGAGCCTATTGACGAACCAAGCGACGTGAGACACACTAGCTCATTGTCTCATGTTAGTGATGGCGATCACAGTCAGGGGTTCGATCGATGAGTTCAGTACAAACCGTTCGTGGGCCGGTGGACACAGCCGATCTGGGAAAGGTGTTGATGCACGAGCATGTCTTCGTTCTGGGTGAGGAGATGCGTCAGAACTATCCCGACTACCCGGAGCCTTGGGACGAGGAGGCTCGCGTAGCCGATGCAGTGACCAAGCTGTCCGAACTGAAATCACGTGGGATCAGCACGATCGTCGATCCCACGGTGATCGGACTCGGTCGCTACATCCCGCGTATCGCCCGGATCAACGAGCAGGTCGACCTCAACATCATCGTCGCGACCGGCGTCTACACCTACAACGACATCCCGTTCCAATTCCATTACACCGGACCAGGTTTGCTGTTCGACGTTCGCGAGCCGATGGTCGATCTGTTCGTGAAGGACATCAAGGACGGCATTGCCGGCACCGACATCCGCGCGTCGTTCCTCAAGTGCGCCATCGAAGAACCTGGTCTGACTCCCGGCGTCGAGCGGGTGATGCGAGCGGTCGGTCAGGCACAGGTCGAAACTGGTGTGCCGATCACGGTTCACACCAACCCGCACACGGAATCGGGCCTCGTTGCGCAGAAGGTTCTGGCCGAGGAGGGTGCGGATCTGACCAAGGTGGTCATCGGGCACTCGGGTGATTCCACCGACCTGGACTACCTGTGTGAGCTGGCCGATGCAGGCTCGCTACTCGGGATGGACCGTTTCGGTCTCGATGTTCTGCTCCCGTTCGAGGAGCGGGTGAACACCGTCGTGGAACTGGCGCGCCGCGGCTATGCCGAGAAAATGGTTCTGGCACATGATGCCTCATGCTTCATCGACTGGTTCTCGAGTGAAGCCAAGGCTGCCGCGGTACCGAACTGGAACTTCACCCACATCAGCGATCAGGTCATCCCCACGCTGCTCGAACGTGGCGTCACCGAGGATCAGATCAACACCATGCTGGTGGACAACCCACGTCGGTACTTCGAGAGCTGAGCTATGACCAACGTGTACGAGAGCAAGCCTTGGCTCGCCAACTACGACGCTGACACTACGCCGAACGTGGACATCGAGCATGCCGATGCCCTGACGATGTTCCGTGCGTCGCTGGATCGCGATCGCGACGCCCCGATCATCAGGTACTTCGACACGACCGTCAGCTTTGCCGAGCTCGACGAGATGTCGGACGCGCTTGCCGTAGCCCTCGCCGAGGACGGAATCGGTTTCGGTGACAGAGTTTCCTTTGTCCTGCAGAATGTTCCGCAGTTCGTGATCGCGACGGTCGCGGTCTGGAAGCGCGGCGCCGTCGTGGTTCCGGTCAATCCGATGTACCGGGACCGTGAGCTGGCCACCGTATTGGCCGACAGCGGCGCGGTAGCAGTCATCTGTCTCGAGTCCTCGGCCGAGACCGTGGCGACTGCGTCCGAGGGCACCGCCGTGAGACGGGTCGTCACCACGTCGGAACTGGATTTCCAGTCGCGCGACGATGAACGAATCTTCGGTTCGTCGTCAAGGATTCGTCATGATGGATTTCCGGATCTACTGGAATTGATCGAGGCTCATCGAGGGCAGAAGCCCGAGAAGGTCGATCTGTCCTCGGAAGACCTTGCCTACCTTCCCTATACGTCAGGGACAACCGGCCCGCCGAAGGGGTCGATGAACACGCACGCAAATGTCGTGTTCGCAGCGCAGATCTATCGGGACTGGTTGGGGTTGCGCCCCGGCGGCGCGATGTTCGCGGTGGCGCCACTGTTCCATATCACCGGGTTGATCGGGCACGTCGCGGCTCCGCTCCTGGCCGGCGCGCCCACGATTCTGACCTGCCGATTCCACCCCATTGTTGCAGCGGAATCGATTTCGGAGCATCGGGCCACCGCGATCATCGGTGCGATCACCGTATTCATCGCGTGGACGGACAGCGCGGCAGTCTCGAAGGAATCGCTGAGAAGTCTCGAGTCGGTGTATTCAGGTGGCGCGCCGATCCCGCACGCAGCGCTGGAAGCGTTCCGGGCGAAGTTCGGTCACTACATTCACAACGGCTACGGGCTGACCGAGACGAACAGCCCGGCAATCGTGGTACCGAATTCGCGTGAAGCGCCGGTGGATCCGTCGTCGGGCGCCGTTGCCGTCGGTGTTCCGGTATCGAACACGTACGCCGAGATAGTGGACGAGAACGACAAGTCGGTATCGATCGGCGAGTACGGCGAGATCGTGGTCTCCGGTCCGCAGGTCGCGCTCGGTTACTGGAACAAGCCGGAGGAAACTGCACATGCCATGCCAGGCGGTCGTTTTCACACCGGTGACATCGGATTCATGGACAGTGACGGTTGGTTCTACGTCGTCGACCGGATGAAGGATCAGATCAATGCCTCGGGCTTCAAGGTGTGGCCGCGCGAAGTGGAAGATGTTCTCTACGAACACCCTGCCGTGCGGGAAGCGGCCGTCGTCGGTGTCATGGATCCGTACCGCGGTGAAACCGTGAAGGCCTTCGTGTCGTTCAAGGAAGGATCCGAAGCGACCACCGAGGATCTGGTCGAGTTCTGCAAGGAAAGACTTGCAGCATACAAGTATCCGCGCATCGTCGAGATCATGAACGACCTGCCTAAGACCGTGAGCGGAAAGATTCTCCGTCGCGAACTGCGGGTACCGAACTAGATCCACCTGACAAACGAATTGCCGGCCGCCGACAGGGTGAGCCGGCCATTCGTCGTGGTGATCGGCGAGCATCGATAGGGGATTTAGTCCCTTATGCGGCAATGCATTTCAGTGATTGACATCACTCTTTTTGTATCGCAGACTGATCGCAACGCCACAGAGTTGAAGTTGGTGTCAGTTTCTACTTCTGGCTCCGGTTTCACTTCTCAACTCCCGGCGCGACGAGCGTCCGACCCATCGAGGAGTAACCCATGACGAGATCGGCAGTGGATTCGAGCACGCAGGCAGGGGGCCTGTCCGATCAGGAACGGAAGAAGAAGAAGGCGCACCGCAAACTTCTCGGCGCGGGACTGCTCGGCAGTTCCATCGAGTGGTACGACTTCTTCTTGTACGGAACGGCTGCGGCACTGGTCTTTCCGCATGTGTTCTTCCCCGATTCATCCGCACTGATGGGCACACTGCTCTCGTTCAGTACGTTCTGGGCCGGCTTCGTGGCCCGTCCCATCGGTGGTTTGGTCGCCGGACACTTCGGCGACAAGTACGGACGCAAGCCCGCCGTCGTCACCTGCCTGTTGCTGATGGCTGTCGCGACGTTCCTGATCGGCGCGATTCCGAGTGCTTCGGCAATCGGCGTCGTCGCTCCGATTCTTCTGGTGACACTGCGATTCATCCAAGGCCTCGCCTGCGGTGGCCAGTGGGGCGGAATCGTCCTTCTCCTCACTGAATCCGCGAGTCCCAAGAAGCGTGGATTCTCAGGCACTTTCGGTCAGATGGGTGTGTCGTTCGGTGTAGTGCTGGGCAACTTGGTCTTCCTCGTCGCGACCGCGACCATTTCCAACGAAGCATTCCTGAGCTGGGGTTGGCGGGTTCCGTTCTTCGCCAGCGCGCTGCTCTTCCCGGTGGTTCTGTACATCCAGACGAAGGTCGAGGACACGCCGGAGTTCCTCGAGCTGCAGGAAGACGCAAAGAAGAATCAGAAGGATGTCGTCGTTCAGGCTCCACTGGCTCAGGCGCTCAAGGATCACTGGCGCAAGATTCTGCTCGGTTGCGGACTTCTGGCCGCCACCAATGCGCTGTTCTACATCAGTATCGCCGGTGTGCTCAGCTACGGCACAACCGAACTGGGGTTGAAGCGGAACTCACTGCTCATCATCTCGCTCCTGAGTGCGTTGCTGACAGTCGGCGTGGTGCTGTGGTCCGGGAAGATGTCGGACAAGATCGGTCGTCGTCCGATGATCCTGATCGGCGCCGCGGCGATCGTGGTGTGGGCATTCCCGTATTTCTGGTTGATCAACACCAAGTCCCTGCCGCTGTTCTTCATCGCAGTCACGGTCGGCAGCGTGTTCCAGTCGATGACCTACGGGCCGATCGCGGCATACATGGGTGAGCTGTTCGCACCCAACGTGCGTTACTCGGCAGCATCGTTGGCCTACCAGTTGGCCGCGATCACGGTCAGTGGTGGAACCCCGTTCATCATGACCGCGCTTATCGCGAAGACCGGAACCACGACGTGGGTTGCCGTGTTCGTAGCACTCATGGGTTTGGTGACCTTCTTCAGCGCCTGGGTACTGAAAGAGACCAACCCGAAGGAAGTTCGGGACGATCCGAACGCCATTCCCGGCGCGCATCTCTACGCCAAGTAGTACCTTCGGTTTCGAACAGACGCCCGCTACCGGTCACCGGTGGCGGGCGTCTGACGTATAACTGGAGCATGGCTGCAGCACGCACAGGCTCCGAAGATGCTTCGTCGACAGTGTCACGGGAACTTCCCTCCACTCAGCGTGGTTTGCGTACGCGTCGATCGTTGATCGATGCAGCTCGCACCGTCTTCGAGCGGACCGGTTATCTGGACTCGCGTCTGATCGACATCACGGTGGAGGCCCAGTGCTCGGCCGGCACCTTCTACACCTACTTCGCGAGCAAGGAAGAGATCTTCGCAGCAGTGATGGAGCTGGCGCGAGAAGACATGATGCATCCGGGAATGCCGCACACTCCGAAAGGCGCCGATCCCGCTGACGTCATCGCGGCGAGTAACCGTGCATACCTCGAGGCGTACCGACGGAACGCGAAGCTGATGGGACTGCTCGAGCAGGTCGCAAGCATCGATCCGGAGTTCCGGGTTCTGCGCCTCGAGCGCGCTGACGCGTTTGTTCGACGCAACGCGCGCAGCATCGAGAAGCTGCAGAAAGCGGGTCTGGCGGACGCGAATCTCGATCCGCTCCTGACGTCTCGGGCGCTCTCCGGGATGATCAGTCGACTTGCGTTCGGGTACTTCGTATCCCGCGGCGGCGAGGACGGCGCGGCTGGAGTTACCTTCGACGGTCTGCTCGATACGGTCAACCGGTTGTGGATCAACACTTTGCAATTCTCGCTGCAACAAAATTGATGTTGACGCCGGGTTCATGTCTGGTGTCTGATGGAGGAATGACACCCACGCGTACGGCAGTGCTCGTCGATTTCGGTGGAGTCCTCACCTCCAGTGTTCTGCAGGCCTTCGAAGACTTCGGGGCCTCGCTTGGCGGCGACCCACGACTTCCGTTGACCCTGCTTTCCCGCGACGACGTCTCGAAGAAGCTGCTCTCCGATCACGAATCCGGAAAGATCGACCAGGAGGCCTTCGAGGTCGGATTCGGGGAACGGCTACGAGCACACGGCGCCGTCGTCGACAGCGCCGGATTGGTGGACCGGATGCAGGCCGGGCTGATTCGAGACGAGGAGATGGTGCGTCTGCTCGCAGATGTTCGGGCGGCGGGACACCCTGTTGCGCTCGTGTCGAATGCTTTCGGGCGTGATTGTTATGCGGGATTTGTCCTCGAGGAGTTGGCCGATGAGGTGGTGATCTCCTCGGAAGTTGGGATTCGTAAGCCTTCTCGTCAGATCTACACCATTGCGTGTGAGCGTCTGGGCGTCGCGCCAGACGACGCCGTGATGATCGACGATCTGCAACAGAACCTCGACGGTGCGGCGCGGTTGGGGATCGCCGGCATTCTTCACACTGATGCGGAAAGCACTCGCAGACAATTGGAATCGACGTTCGGACTACTGCCCACGCGGTGAAACTGTAGGTTTCTCGGTAACACGTGGACACTGCTGGAACACTCGGATATTGCCGGAACACTTTTGGAGGAATGAATGATTGCTGTCATCGCGGATATCACCGTCAAGGACGGAAGCGGCGAGCAGTTCGAAGCCGTAATCGCCGAACTCGCCGAGAAGGTGCGCACAGAAGAGCCCGGAACAATTCTGTATCAACTGATCCGCTCGAAGACGGATACGAATTCCTACAAGTTCATGGAGCTGTACCAGGACGGCGCTGCCATCAAGGCACACGGAACGTCCGAGCATTTCCAGGCTGCAGGAAAGGCGATGGCGCCGTTCCTCGCCGGTGCCCCGCAGATCGAGTACTTCGACGCTCTCTGAGCGAATGGACAGAGCTCTCTGAGCGCATGTACACGGCTCTGTGAGCATATGAACAGGTGAGCCCCGGCGAAATCTCGCCGGGGCTCACCTGTGTTTTCAGTTCTGCTTCTGGGCGAGGAGTTCGGTGCGGTCGATCGATCGCTTGAGGATCTTCCCCGTCGAACCCTTCGGGAGGGCGTCGATGAACTGGACCACCCGCGGAATCTTGTAGGCGGACAGACGTTCCCGAGCCCACGAGGTGACGGCGTCTGCCTCGAGGTCGGAGCCTGGGCGCACGGCCACCACTGCCGCGACCTCCTCGCCGTAGTAGTCGTCGGGTATGCCGATCACCGCGGCCTCGATGATGTCGGGATGCTGGTAGAGCACCTCTTCGACCTCGCCTGGATAGACGTTGTATCCACCACGGATGATGAGGTCCTTGACTCGGTCGACGATGCGAAGGTCACCGTCGGCGTCGGTCTCGCCGAGGTCTCCGGTGCGGAACCATCCGTCGTCGGACAGGACGGCGGCCGTGTCGTCAGGGCGCTTCCAGTAGCCCTTCATGACCGTCGGTCCTTTGATGAATACTTCGCCCACTGTGCCTGCCTCGCAGACATTTCCGTCGTGATCACGCACCTCGACCTCGGTGCGCGGTACGGCGCGGCCGGTGTATCCGATCTTTGCAACGCGGTCGATGCTGTTGAAAGTTCCGAATGCGCTCGTCTCGGTCAGGCCGTAGCCCTCGAGGATCGTGCAGTTGAACCGTGCTTCGAAGGCGCGAGCGACTTCACCGGGAAGTGATGCGCCACCGGAGATTGCGATCCGCAGTTGCTCGAAGTCGGAGCTGTCCACGTCGGCGGCGGCGTGCAGCATGGCATTCCACATGGTGGGGACGCCGGCCATGACGGTGAGTTTGTCCCGGCGCACCAGATCGAGCATGGCGGTGGGGTCGAACCGGGCGAGCAGGGACAGTGATCCGCCGCCGGTGAAGGTTGCCATCATGACCGAGCCCTGGCCGAAGATGTGGAAGAGCGGCAGTCCGGTTCCGGTGCGGTCCGAAGGGTTTCCGCGGCTGCTCTCGGCGCCGATCTCACCGGCGGACAACAAATTCCCGACGGTCAGCTGAGCGCCCTTCGGGCGTCCGGTGGTGCCGGAGGTGTAGAGAATCGCCGTGGTGTCTGCTGCCACACGGTCGACCACAGTTGCGGGTGCATGATCGGCCTTCGCCGATTCTTCGGTGAGCGTCCACACCCGGACGCCGCGCGCACTCCCTGCATCCTGGACTGCGGGACCGAGTTGATGCCACGCGATGGCCAGTGAAATCTCCGCGTCGTCGAGAACGTACTCGACTTCGGGTTGCGCCGACATCGTGTTGATCGGTACCACGACACAACCTGCGGCCTGAATTCCCATGTACGCCACGATGAATTCCGGCACCGACGGCGCTGCGAGCAGAACGCGGTCGCCGACGCTCAACCCTTCGTCGCGAATGCGGCCGGCGAACGCCAGAGATGCGTCGTGAAGCTGCCGGTATGTCCAATGATTATCCGTGCCGCGAATTGCAATATTGTCCGGAGTGGCTTCCGCGTGACGGGTCACCGGGTCGAGAACGCTAACCATGGTTCTGCCTTTCGGGAGGAATCGACCGATTGTGTGTCCTGGGTCTCACCAGAGCGTACACTTGAATCCGGCGTCAACATCGAGTCTGCTGGGATTGTCCCGAAAATGATGTTGACTCGGAAGGATGAGGAGCGCACCGTGCTCGACGACGAATCGCGAATTGCCGCCTTACCGGTGGCTCCGCCAGCGCTGCTCCGTGATCGACCGACCACCGAGCGGGGTACCCGCACGCGTGCGGCATTAGTTGCCGCTGCCCGTAAGGTTTTCGAGCGTAGTGGCTATCTCGATGCCCGTCTGATCGACATCGCCAAAGAAGCCGGCTGCGCTACGGGATCGTTCTATACGTACTTCGCGAACAAGGAAGAGGTGTTCGCCGCCGTCCTCGAGGTCGCGCGAGACGACATGATGCATCCGGGCATGGGACGCGTTGCGGGCGCGGACGATCCGTACGCCGTGCTGGAGGCGAGCAATCGAGCGTATCTGGCCGCGTACCAACGCAATGCGAAGTTGATGGGGCTCATGGAGCAGGTCGCTCACATCGACCCGGAGTTCCGGAAGTTCCGCAGCGAACGTGCCAATGCGTTCATACGCCGTAATGCCCGCGGGATTGCAGATCTGCAGTCCCGCGGCATCGCGGACACGACGCTGGATCCGATGACGGCGTCGATTGCTCTGTCCGGCATGGTGAGTCGACTCGCCTACAGTCTGTTCACCCTCCGTGAGGGTGAGGTGGACGGGCGTTCGCCGGAGTTCGATCAGATTGTCGCCACGGTGACCGATCTGTGGGCGAACGCTCTCAAGTTCCCTGACCGTCTCTGACGAGGGGCCGCCCCGGGCCGGGAGGCTCGGAGCGGCCGGGACGCGCAGGTTCAGCCCTTCTCGATTCAGCTCTTCTCGACGACGCGAGCGACGGATTCGGCGACGACCACGGGCTTGTCGGAACCTTCGCGCTCGACCACCTGGCTCATCTTCACTTGGATTCCGCCGGGCAACTGCTCTGCGGACACGACGGTTGCGCGCATGCGGACCCGGGATCCCACAGGAACGGGAGCGGGGAAGCGAACCTTGTCGTAGCCGTAATTGAGGCTGTGGGCGAAGCCGTCGAAGTGGATGAGTTGGTAGGAGAACTGGGGGCCCAGCGAGAGGCTGAAGAGTCCGTGCGCGATGGTGCTGCCGAGCGGGCTCGATGCGGCTCGTTCCGGGTCGACGTGAATCCACTGATGATCGTTTGTGGCTTCGGCGAACGCGTTGATGCGCTCCTGGGTGATGTCGTACCACTCCGTCGGGCCAAGTTCCTGGCCGATGAGCTTCTCGAGCTCGGCGAAGGTGGACGGGCGGACGGGCAATTGGTTTTCAGTCATCGTTATCCCTTTACTCGCAGTTCAGGAGGACGGAACGGGCCGTTCGGGTGACCGTCGCGATTCGACGGTTGAAACTGACGCCGGATTCAACTATACATGAGGGGAGACGTGGATCACTGTCAGCGCGTAGGTATGACGCAAGCGAGAGGAATCGCTCATGAAGGTTGCCCAGAAGGTAGCAATTGTCACCGGTGGCGGCGGGGGGATCGGCGGTGCGCTGGCCGAGCGACTGGCTGCCGAGGGCGCTCGCGTCGTAGTGGCCGACCTCGACGGAGCTGCGGCGTCAGCGGTAGCCGAGGCGATCAACGAGGAGCATCCCGGAGCGGCCGTGTCTGCCGGTGGCGACGTCTCCGACGAGACGGTCATTGCAGGCCTGATCGCGCAGGCGGAGAAGGAATTCGGCCCGGTCGACCTCTACTTCGCCAATGCCGGCGTCACCGGAGGCATGGGCCTCGACATCAGCGAGGACGTCTGGGACACGACGATCGACGTCAACGTTCGCGCTCACATTCGCGCTGCCAGGCTCCTAGTCCCCGGTTGGACCGAGCGCGGGGAGGGCTACTTCATCAGCACCGCCTCTGCGGCCGGCTTGCTCAGCCAGGTCGGCTCGGCCGCGTACTCGGTGACCAAACATGCCGCGGTCGCATTTGCCGAGTGGCTCTCGATCACATACGGAGATCAGGGCGTTCGCGTCAGTTGCCTGTGTCCGATGGGCGTCAACACCAAGCTCCTCTACGAAGGCGAGAACTCCGGCGATCCGGTCGGCAAGGCCGCAACCGGAGCCGTGCTTGCCGCCGGCAACGTTCTCGAGCCGGCTGAATGCGCCGAAATCGTTCTGGCCGCAGTAGATGCCGAGGAATTCCTCATCCTTCCGCACAAGAACGTGCTGGACATGTACCGGCAGAAGGGCGCCGACTACGACCGTTGGCTGCGCGGGATGCGTCGGTACCAGGCGTCTCTGCTCGCGGGAACGCGATGACCGAGGAACTCGTCCTCTCCGAGCAGAGAGGCGCGGTGCTGGTTCTGACATTCAATCGGCCCCGCGTTCTCAACGCGTGGACCAACGAGCTCGAAGATCAGTACTACGACCTTTTGGCCGCAGCAGACGAAGATCCCGGTGTCCGAGCAATTGTTGTCACCGGCTCCGGCCGAGGATTCTGCTCGGGGGCTGACCTCGGCAATCTGAAGAACGTCGGCGACGTTTCCGAAAGTGATCTGGTCCGACCGCGAGACCGTGATTTCCCGACCACCATCCGCAAGCCGCTGATCGCTGCCGTCAACGGCGTCGCCGCAGGCCTCGGAATGGTCGAGGCTCTGTACTGCGACGTTCGTTTCGGTTCGAGCGCAGCACGATTCACTACCGCGTTCGCGCGTCGAGGCCTCATTGCGGAGTACGGCATCTCCTGGATGTTGCCCCGATTGGTCGGTCACAGTCGAGCAGTCGATCTTCTGCTTTCCAGCCGGATGGTGGATGCCGACGAGGCGTACCGCATCGGTTTGATCGACCACCTGGTCACCGGCGGTGACGCTCTGGATGCGGCGATTGCGTACGCCGAGGACATCGCGGCCAACTGCTCGCCGACGTCCCTCTCCGTCATCAAGTCTCAGATGAGTGCCGACGCACACTCGTCCTTCACCGATTCCGCCAGGCGTGCGGAATCGCTGATGCTGAATGCATTTCACGGCCCGGATGTCGTCGAAGGCGTCAACAGCCATCTCGAACATCGAGCCCCCAATTTTCCTTCCCTCTCTGTCAGGAGTTCACATGTCAGTGTTTGAGTTCTCGGATCGCACCAAGAAGTACCAGGCCGAACTGCTCGATTTCATGGACAAGCACGTTTATCCGGCCGAAGCGGTCTACGAAGAGCAGATGCGTGAGTCCGGTAACCCGCACTTCCAGCCGCCGATCATCGACGACTTGAAGAAGGAAGCCAAGGCGCGCGGGCTGTGGAACCTCTTTCACCCGCATCCCGAATGGGGCCCCGGCCTGACCAACCTGGAATACGCACCGCTCGCGGAGATCATGGGCCGCAGCCACCTGGCTTCCGAAGCCACCAACTGCGCCGCTCCGGACACGGGAAACATGGAGGTGCTCACGCTCTTCGGCACCGACGAGCACAAGGAGAAGTACCTCAAGCCGCTTCTCGAAGGCGAAATCCGTTCTGCTTTCGCGATGACCGAGCCCGAGGTTGCCAGTTCCGACGCCACCAACATCCAGCTTCGTATGGACCGTGACGGCGACGAGTACGTACTGAACGGCCGTAAGTGGTTCGCTTCCAACGCTTTGCACCAGAACTGCAAGGTTCTGATCGTCATGGGCAAGACCGACTTCAATGCCGCCACCCACCGTCAGCAGTCGATGATGGTCGTTCCGATCGATGCTCCCGGCGTCACGATCCTGCGCAACCTGCCGGTCTTCGGCTACCAGGACCGTGAAGGACACGGCGAGATCACCTTCGAGGACGTGCGCGTCCCGGCCAAGGACATTCTTGCCGGCGAGGGCGAAGGATTCGCGATCAGCCAGGCCCGCCTCGGACCCGGCCGCATCCACCACTGCATGCGTGCAATCGGAATGGCCGAGCGCGCACTGGAACTGATGTGCAAGCGCGCATCCACCCGCATCACCTTCGGAAAGCCCGTCAGTGACAACGCGAATATCCAGGACTGGATCGCCGAGGCTCGTATCGACATCGAGATGGTTCGACTCCTCACGCTCAAGGCCGCACACATGATGGACACGGTGGGCAACAAGGACGCGCGCACCGAGATCGCAGCCATCAAGGTTGCGGCGCCGAACATCGCGCTCAAGATCATCGACCGCGCCATCCAGGTTCACGGCGGCGGCGGCGTCACGGACGACTTCCCGCTCGCGATGGCTTACGCCCACATGCGCACCCTTCGCCTGGCCGACGGCCCGGACGAGGTGCACAAGCGCGCCATCGCCAAGCAGGAACTGCGCAAGTACCGCGAAGTCAAGGCGAACTGACATGGCAGGACTGGATCTCACAGGTAAGACGGCAATCGTCACCGGCGCATCGCGGGGCATCGGCCTCGCGACCGCGCAGGCGATTGCGGCGGCGGGCGGAAACGTCGTACTGACTTCGCGCTCACAGGAATCCGCAGATGCGGCTGCCGCACAGGTGAACGGCAACGCGATCGGCGTCGGCGCTCACGCGACGGACGAGGATGCTGCACGAACGTGCGTCGAGCAGACGATCGAGCGTTTCGGCAGTCTCGACATCTTGGTGAACAACGCGGGCACCAACCCGTCGTTCGGGCCGATCATCAACCAGGATCACTCGCGCTTCGCCAAGACCTTCGACGTCAACGTGTGGGCTCCAGTCCTGTGGACCGGCCTGGCAGCGCGGGCCTGGATGGGCGAGCACGGTGGTTCCGTGGTCAACACCGCCTCGATCGGCGGCATGGCGTTCGAGGCCGGGATCGGTACGTACAACGCGTCGAAGGCTGCTCTGATCCACATCACCAAGCAGTTGGCGCTCGAGTTGTCACCGAAGATTCGTGTCAACGCCGTTGCTCCGGGAGTAGTGAGAACCAAACTCGCCGAAGCTCTGTGGAAAGAACATGAAGAAGCGGTGTCCGCGTCGACCGCTCTCGGACGTATCGGTGAACCCGAGGACGTGGCCGCGGCCATTGCCTTCCTGGTTTCGGATGCAGCCCAGTGGATCACCGGCGAGATCATGACCATCGACGGTGGCCAGTTGTTGGGTGACGCACTCCCGTTCCGGCAGGGAGCGTCCGTCGGTGGCTAGCGTCGGAGTAGTGGGACTCGATACCGAGGCGGTTACCGGGTGGATTACAGGCCTGGGGATCGACTTCACCGGGCCGCTGTCCTTCGATCGAATCGGTTTGGGGCAGTCCAACCTCACGTACCTGGTTCGTGATCAGGACGGTAACCGTTGGGTTCTACGACGCCCACCGCTCGGTCACCTTCTCGCCTCGGCTCACGACGTGGCGCGTGAGGCTCGCATCCTGAGCGCGCTCGAATCCACCGACGTGCCTTCGCCGCGAGTATTCGGGTTGACCGAGGATCCGTCCGTCACCGAAGTTCCGCTGCTTCTCATGGAATTCGTGGACGGCGAAGTCGTCGACCGGATGCCTCTTGCCGAGGCGTTGTCGGAAGAGCGTCGCAGGGCAATCGGAATCTCGCTGGCTCAGACGCTCGCGAAGATTCACGCCGTGGATCTGAAGCAGGCAGGTCTCGACGACTTGGCAAGTCACAAGCCCTACGCCGCGCGGCAGCTGAAGCGGTGGGGTGGTCAGTGGGAACAGTCGAAGACGCGGGAATGCCCTGATCTGGACGATCTCACCCGACGACTCATTGCGGCCCAGCCGGATCACACTGAAACCACGTTGGTGCACGGCGACTTTCACCTACGCAATGTGATCACCTCGGCTGAGAACGGCGAGATTGTCGCGGCCCTCGACTGGGAACTGTGCACACTCGGTGATCCGTTGGCGGACGTCGGAAGCTTGTTGGCGTACTGGCCGGCGGCTGGGGAGGACACCGGCGGCGATTTTCCGGCGTCGGCGCTCCCCGGATTCCCCTCGCGAGAGGAGATCTCCCGGATCTATCTCGAGGCCACCGGACGGGATCCGGCTGCGCTGAAGTTCTGGCACACCTTGGGGCTGTGGAAGATTGCCGTGATCGCCGAGGGCGTGATGCGTCGCGCTCGCGACGAACCGCAGAATGCCGCCGAGAGCGGAACTCCCACCGTGGAACGTATTGACGCCTTGGTCGCCAAAGCCAGGGAAATTGCAGATCAGGCCGGGATCTGACGAGATCGTCCGGTGTCCGTCGAATCACGAAAGTATGGAGGGCCAGTGAGCCAGGAACGTAGAACCGCAATTGTCACGGGTGCAGCACGCGGAATCGGTGCGGCCGTAGCGAAGCGACTGTCGGACGACGGTTTTGCCGTCGCCGTGCTCGACCTCGACGAAGCGGCGTGTGCCGGAACCGTCGACGCGATCAAGGCTGCAGGCGGCCAGGGCTTGGCCGTCGGCGCTGACGTCTCCGACGAGGCCTCGGTTGCTGCAGCGGTGGATCGTGTTGCCGCAGAACTGGGTGCACCTACCGTGCTGATCAACAATGCCGGCATCACTCGCGACAACCTTCTGTTCAAGATGAGCGTTGCCGAGTGGGATTCGGTGATGAACGTCCACCTGCGTGGAGCGTTCCTCATGTCGCGTGCGGTGCAGAAGTACATGGTGGAAGCGAAGTTCGGCCGCATCGTGAACCTCTCGAGCACGTCGGCTCTCGGCAACCGCGGACAGGTCAACTACTCCGCAGCCAAGGCCGGCATGCAGGGATTCACCAAGACGTTGGCCTTCGAGCTGGGCAAGTTCGGCGTCACCGCCAACGCCATTGCCCCCGGATTCATCGAAACCGAGATGACCGCCGCAACGGCAGAGCGCATGGGAGTCGGCTTCGAGGACTTCAAGACCGCTGCCGCTTCGCAGATTCCGGTCAACCGCGTCGGTCAGCCCGAGGACATCGCGCACACCGCGTCGTTCTTCGTCAGTGAAGGCGCGGGCTTCGTTTCCGGTCAGGTCGTCTACGTCGCCGGTGGGCCCAAGGACTGACCGTCCGCTCACCGCTCGAACCGAAGGAATGGGCATGGCTTTCGACGAAGAGGCAGTATCGCGTGATCTCACCGAGAAGGTGAACACGCTTCTCGCGGAGAACGATCCGAACAGTGTGTCGGTATCGGATTTCCTCGGCGCACGATTCGACGCCGGACTGGCGTGGGTTCACTTCCCCGAAGGTCATGGGGGACTCGGTGTACCGCAGAGCTTTCAGCGGCAGGTGAACGCTCAGCTGGAGGCTGCCGGTGCACCCGGCCCGGCCACCGGCAAGAACGGGATCGGACTGGGCATGGCGGCACCGACCATCGCTGCCTTCGGTACCGAGGAGCAGAAGCAGAAGTTCCTGCGCCCGTTGTGGACTGCGGAGACGGTCTACTGCCAGCTGTTCAGTGAACCGGGTGCAGGTTCGGACCTCGCGGCCGTCGCTACCCGTGCCGTCCGCGACGGCGACGACTGGATAGTCAACGGGCAGAAGGTGTGGACGTCGGGTGCGCAGAACGCGCAGCTGGCGATTCTGGTGGCCAGGACCGATCCGTCACGCTCGAAGCACGCGGGTCTGAGCTACTTCATCTGCGACATGACCGACCCGGGCGTCGACGTCCGGCCGCTCCGTCAGATCACCGGCGAGGCCGAATTCAACGAGGTATTCCTCACGGACGTCAGGATTCCGGACGCCAATCGCCTCGGAGCCGAAGGTCAGGGATGGAAGGTTGCGACCACCACCCTGAACAACGAGCGTGTTGCCATCGGTTCGGGCGCACCGCGTGAGGGCGGCATGATCGGAAAGGTCGCTCAGGCCTGGCGCGACGAGCCCGAGTTGCGTAATCCGGCAATGCACGACGAGTTGATGCGGCTCTGGACCGAATCCGAAGTTGCGCGTCTGACCGGGGAGCGACTGCGTCAGCAGCTCGCCGCCGGCCAGCCAGGCCCCGAAGGATCGGGAATGAAGCTCGCGTTTGCCGGTTTGGCCCAACAGATTTCGGGTTTCGACCTCGAGTTGCACGGCGAAGCCGGTCTGCGTTACGACGACTGGACACTGCGTCGACCGGATTCCGTCGACTTCACCGGGCGTGAACCCGGATACCGGTACCTGCGAGCCAAGGGCAATTCGATCGAGGGCGGAACGTCGGAGATCCTGCGCAACGTCATCGCAGAACGTGTACTCGGGTTGCCACCCGAGCATCGCGTCGACAAGGACATCGCCTGGAAGGACCTACCCCGATGAGCGCCGATCTGCTGTACTCCGAGACCGAACAAGATCTGCGAGCCAGCGTCAGACGACTGCTGAGCGAGCGGGCCGGCGCCGACACCGTGGTCACGGCGTACGACGACGTGTCCGCCGACTTCACCGGGCTGTGGAAGTCGCTGGCGTCGGAACTGGGTTTGGCGGGACTGCTGGTACCCGAGGAACTGGGCGGGGCAGGTGCGTCGACGCGTGAGGCGGCGGTCGTGATGGAGGAGATCGGACGTGCGGTCGCGCCCGTTCCGTTCTTCACCAGCGCGGTGCTGGCGACCACGGCGTTGCTGAAGGCAGGTGAGACCGAGGTGCTCGGTCAATTGGCCGCTGGGGAGTCGACGGCTGCTCTGGTCGTCCCGTTGTCCACTGCACCAGGAACTTTCACACCCTCTGTCAAGGTGACGGCGAGTGGACTCGTCGGCAGTGTCACAACGGTTGCCGGTGTCGCCGAGTCCGATGTTCTTGTTGTCCCGGTTGCCGGCGAGAGCGGTCTGGAGTTGCACACCGTTCGGATCGCCGACGCTGCCGTCACGCCGGTTCTGTCCCTGGACATGACGCGCCGTCTCGCGGACGTCGAGTTCGCGGGGTCGCCGTCAGTCCGGGTCGACGGCGGCAATGCGGCGCAAGCGGTTGAGGAAGCGTTGCTCTGCGGAAGCGCACTTCTGGCGTCCGAACAGTTCGCTGTAGCTCAGTGGTGCCTCGAAACGACTCTCGCGTATGTGAAGGAGCGCAAGCAGTTCGGCCGGGCGATCGGTTCGTACCAGGCGATCAAGCACCGCCTGGCCGATCTCTGGCTCGAAGTCAGTTCCTCGGGCGCGGCAGCACGCTATGCGGCGGACACCTATGCACGCGGCGACGACGATGCGGCGATCGCGGCGACGGTAGCCCAGGCATTCTGCAGCGGCGTCGCGGTTCATGCCGCCGAGGAATGCGTCCAACTCCACGGTGGTATCGGAATGACGTGGGAGTATCCGGCGCACCTCTACCTCAAACGGGCGAAGAGCGATCAGTTGTCGCTGGGAACCGCATATCAGCATCGGGCACGCCTCGCCGAGTTGGTCGACCTCCCGATCTCGTCCTGAATCCCACCCACTATCTGTCTGGAGAATTGCTGTGAAGGCTTGGCGCGTCAACGAACTCGGCGAACCCCGCGATGTACTCGCGTTGGAGGAAACCGCGGATCCCACCCCCAGTGCGACGGAGATGTTGGTGAAGGTGCTGGCCGCTCCGGCCAACTTCCCCGACGTCCTCATGTGCCGGGGTGAATACCAGATCAAGCCGCCGCTGCCCTTCACCCCCGGCGTCGAACTGTGTGGTGAAGTGGTCTCGGTCGGTGAATCGGTGACCAAGTTCGCGGTGGGGGACCGGGTGATCGGTAATCCGAGTCTGCCGTCCGGTGGATTCGCCGAGTACTCGGTGCTGGATCAGAACAACACGTTCCCGGCACCGTCGGCTCTCGACGACGCGGAAGCCTCCGCACTGAGCATCGGCTACCAGACGGCGTGGTTCGCTCTGCACCGGCGCACTCAACTGCTCGAAGGTGAAACCTTGTTGGTGCACGCCGCTGCGGGTGGTGTGGGCAGTGCTGCAGTGCAACTCGGCAAGGCGGCAGGCGCCAAGGTGATCGGTGTCGTCGGTGGGCCGGACAAGGCGGAGTACGCGCGCAAGCTGGGCGCAGACCTCGTGGTCGACCGTCACAGTGAGGACTTCGTGGCAGCGGTCAAGGAGTTCACCGGCGGCAAGGGCGCCGATGTCGTCTTCGATCCGGTCGGCGGTGACGCATACGCGAAGTCCACCAAGTGCATCGCCTTCGAGGGACGGATCGTCATCATCGGTTTCGCGGGCGGCACGATTCCGCAGCCGGCACTCAATCATGCTCTCATCAAGAACTATTCGATCATCGGTCTGCACTGGGGGCTGTACAAGGCCTACAACCAGCAGGCCATCGACGATTGCCACGTCGAGCTCACCAGGCTCGCCGATGCCGGTCTGGTCAAACCACTGATCAGTGAGCGGTTGTCGTTGACGGACGTGGCCGACGGTATCGGCCGCCTCGGCGACGGCACCACAGTCGGTCGCGTCGTGTTCCAGCCCTGATTCTCTGCTGTGCGCCTTTATTAACCCCCGGCGGTTAATAAAGGCGCACAGCACTTCGTGTTCGACGAAAGGTTTCCCCGATGAGGCAAGCAGTCATCGTTTCCACCGCCCGTACCCCGATCGGTAAGGCGTACCGCGGCGCGTTCAACAACACTCAGGCTCAAGAGCTCGCTGCACATGCCGTTTCGAATGCAGTTCAGCGCGCGGGACTCGAAGGCGGCGAGGTCGAGGACGTCATTCTCGGCGCTGCGTTGCAGCAGGGATCTTCCGGCGGCAACGTCGCGCGGCAAGCGGTACTGCGAGCCGGCCTTCCGGACTCGGTTTCCGGAATGACGATCGACCGTCAGTGCTCGTCCGGGCTCATGGCCATCGCAACCGCAGCCAAGCAGATCGTGGACGACGGAATGCAGATCGCGGTCGGCGGCGGCGTCGAATCGATCTCGTTGGTACAGAACGATCACATGAACAACTTCCGCGCAGCGGATCCGTGGCTGAAGGAAAACAAGCCGTCGATCTACATGCCGATGCTGCACACGGCCGAAATCGTCGCCGAGCGCTACGGAGTGACCCGCGAGCAGCAGGACGAATTCGCGCTCGTCTCGCAGCAGCGGACCGCAGCAGCTCAGAACGCAGGTCGGTTCGATCTCGAAATCGTCCCGCTGCCCTCGATCAAGCAGGTGCAGGACAAGGAGACGGGTGAGATCCGCAGCGAGTCCGTGACGCTGACCCGGGACGAAGGCAACCGCGCTTCCACCACGTTGGAAGGTCTGGCGAGTCTGCGACCGGTTCTGGCCGACGGGACTGTCAGTGCTCATTCGTCCATTACTGCGGGCAACTCGTCTCAGCTCTCCGACGGCGCTTCGGCGTCGGTGCTGATGGAGGCAGGCGAGGCGCAACGCCGCGGGTTGGCTCCTCTCGGTATCTACCGTGGCATGGCTGTCGCGGGTTGCGCTCCCGACGAGATGGGCATCGGACCGGTGTTCGCGATTCCGCGTCTGCTGGATCTTCATGGGCTGAAGGTCGACGACATCGATCTCTGGGAACTCAACGAGGCCTTCGCCTCTCAGGCCCTGTACTGCCGCGACAAGCTCGGGATCGATCCCGAGAAGTACAACGTCGACGGCGGCGGTATCTCCGTCGGCCATCCGTACGGAATGACGGGGGCTCGTCTGGTCGGCCATGCTCTTCTTGAAGGAAAACGGCGCGGAGCCAAGCTCGTGGTGGTGACCATGTGCATCGGCGGCGGTATGGGTGCTGCCGGGCTTTTCGAGGTCGCATGAGCTTGATCGAGGGACTGTTCGACGTCAGTGGCAAGACCGTTGTGGTCACCGGTGGATCACGCGGCATCGGATACATGATCGCTCGCGGGTTTGTCGAAGGCGGAGCGACGGTCGTCATTTCGGCCCGAAAAGCCGAAGCCTGTGACGAAGCCGCGCGAGAGCTTTCGGAGTTCGGCACCTGCATTTCGCATCCGGCCGATCTGTCCACGGACGAGGGGGTCGAGAGCCTCGCTGCGAAGGTGGCCGAGATTTCGCCGACGCTCGACGTACTGGTCAACAACGCCGGTGCCACGTGGGGAGCTCCCGTCGACGATTTTCCGGCCGCAGGCTTCGACAAGATTTTCGACATCAATGTCAAGGCAATCTTCCTCCTGACGCAGAAGCTGTTGCCGCAGTTGCGGTCTGCAGCCACGGCGGAAGATCCCGCGCGCGTGATCAATATCGGATCGATCGACGGACTCGTGGTGTCGGGTTCGGAGAACTTCTCGTACGGAGCCAGTAAGGCTGCGGTGCACATGTTGACGCGCAAGCTCGCGGCAACGCTTGCGGGGGAACAGATCACGGTCAATGCCATTGCGCCGGGCCCGTTCCCGTCGAAGATGATGGCATTCCTCCTCGAGGACGAACAGAGTGCAAAGGCTGTGGCGGACTCGGTCCCGTTGGGCAGGGTCGGAACTCCCCAGGATGCTGCAGGTCTTGCCATCTTCCTGGCTTCACGTGCCGGGGCTTATCTGACCGGCGCGGTGATTCCACTCGACGGCGGTGCGAGCGGAGCGCGCTGACCTACTGACTGATCTTCTCTGTCCGAAAAGGCCTGAAAGTCTGAACTACTATGACTTTCAGGCCTTTTCGCGTCTTTGTCTGATTGGGTTATCTGTGACTGCAGTTGCTAGATTGTCCGAGGTTCGGGGGGAACGACGACAACACCAACAATCCCGGCCATGGGGGAGTCATGTTTCGCGCGGGGAGATCGTTGGGGGTGTTCGGGGTAGTTGCCGCTCTGGCAGCTGCTGCCTTCACGGCGGTGGCTTCGCCGGCGATGGCTGCGCCGGGATGCGTCGGAGTCAGTGGCGTCGGTAGTAGCGGTGGTCCGGCCAATGCGGCGCCGTGGCTCAACGGCAACACCGGAGGGTTGCCGGGCCTGTCCGGGCGTACTACCGCGATCGAAAAAGTCACCGGGACATACAGTCCCAACAAGACGGTCGATCGCTTCAATGTTCTGGGCACGGATCTGGGCATCATGTGGGACAACGGTGCCGGTCAGATTCTGACCGCTTTCGGTGACACCACCGGGCTCAGTCGCAACCCCGCCTGCGACGGTTTGGTGGGCGAGTGGCGAAGCAATGTACTCTTCCGCAGCTCGGATCGGGTGCTGGCCGACGGTATGCGCATCGACAGCGCGCCGATGGACGGCGCCGGTCAGGCACGCGAGATCATTGCCGGTCTGAAGGTTCCGGGCGTCGAGGCGTCCAGTATCCCCACCAGCGGCATTGCGGTGAACGGTGTGCAGTATCTGAGCTACATGTCGGTGCGTAACTGGGGTGAGGCCGGGCAGTGGAGCACGAACTACTCACAGATTGCCACTTCCTCGGACAACGGCGAAACGTGGGCCACGCATCCGGAAACGCTGCGCCCCAACATCGGTGGTGTTCTTCCCACCGGTGTAGGTCCTGTTGCCGGTAGTGAGAACTTTCAGATGAGCTCGATGGTGAAGGATGGCGGGTTCGTCTACAACTACGGAACCCCCGCGGGACGATCCGGCGAGGTTCGGCTTTCTCGCGTCCCCGAGGATTCGATCCTTCAACTTTCCGCCTACGAGTACTGGAACGGAAACGGCTGGATTCGCGCCGATCCAGCTGCGGCCGTACCCGTCATGGACGGCCGCATCGGTGAGGTCTCCGTTCAGTACAACGAGTTCCTCGGCAAGTTCGTCGCGATGTACGCCGACGCGTTCAGTTCGATCGTGATGCGTACCGCGCCCAGTCCTGTCGGTCCGTGGACAGCGCCGGAAACACTGGTCAATCTGGTCGAGGTTCCCGGTATCTACGCTGCCTACATCCACCCGTGGTCCAGCGGTTCGGAACTGTATTTCCTTGCCACCACGTGGGCCGACTACAACGTCATGTTGATGCGTACGACGCTCGTTCGCTGATCCGACTCACGCTTGCGTTTGCTGGAGGTACACGATCTCCTCGGTGATCGGCGCGTCGTCCTCGGCGTCTGTCGGCGGTTCTTGTCGGCGGCGCCACCAGATGGTGAACAGGACGGCACCGATCACCAAGGCAGCCAGAGCGAATACTGCCACCCAGAATTTCGGGCCGTAGTAGCCGACGAGGACCATGCGCATGGCGTTGCGCGCCCAGGTCAGTGGCATCAGAGCGTGCAGCCACTGCAGAACGGTCGGCATCTGTTCGATGGGATACACCGCGCCGAAGGCGAAGATCTGAATCATCAAGGCGCCCAGAGCGATGAAGGTTCCGTTGACGGCTCCGAACACAACGGTGAAGAGCCTGCCCGAGCTGACCGCGGCGGCACCCACCAGGATCATCACGGCGATCATCGCCAGGACGCTCGGCGGTTCGACGTGTGCCACGGTCAGTGACACCACCGACAACACGAGCGCCGCGACCAAGGTGACCAGGGCGGGAATGCGGTAGCGGCGCAGCCCCTCGCGCACCACACTCGTGTGCGAGTTCAGCGAACGTCCGCGTCGTGGGCGGACGACGAACCACGTGAGAATTCCGCACAGGAACAGTGCCACTGAGATCACGGCAGGGACGGCTCCCGGTCCGAAACCGGCTGCGGGATAGTTGTTCCGCGCGTCGACGGCAACCGGGGACGAGAGAAGATTGGCCGTGGTGGCGCGCTCGTCGTCCGTGAACTGCGGCACCTGGGCGGCACCGTCGGACAAACCGGTGGCGAGTTCTGCGCTGCCCGCGTCGAGCTCGCCGACGCCGGCCGATAGCTGCCCGAGACCGTCACGGAGCGCAATACTTCCGGTGTCCAACTGCCCGAGGCCGGCGGAGAGTTCCTGTGCGCCGGTAGCGAGTTGGCCTGCGCCGTCGGACAGTTGGCCTAGACCGGTGTTGAGTTCACCTGCACCGGCCGCCGCGGCAAGAAGCCCGCCACGGTAGTCGCTGCTCGGGTCGGTGAGCTGCCGCGAGATCTCCTGCGCACCGTCGCGAAGCTGACCGAGCTGACCGATCACGTCGTCGTCCGAGGGTTGTGCGGTCAGGGAGGCCCGCAGTCCGCCGAGCGCTTCGACCAGCCCGGCGGAGACCGGATCGGTCGAGTTCCGAAGCATCGAGGTGAGGGCATCGATCTGACCGACGACGGCGGCGGAGGACCCCGCGAGGTCGAGTACCGGGGTGGTGACCATGTCGACCACTTCGCTGATCTGACGAGCTCCTGCACCGAGTTCGTCGGTGCCCCCGACCAACTGGTTGAGTCCGCTGCTCAACTCGCCCGAACCTGCAGCAGCTTCGCCAGCTCCAGTGGCCAGCTCGCCGGCTCCGGCGGCCAGCTCCTTGCCGCCCTGATTGGCTTCACCCATGCCGGTGGCGAGTTCCTTGCTCCCGGCGTAGAGCTCGTTGGTTCCGGCCAGTGCCTCGGAGGACCCGTCGGACAGTTGTTGCGCGCCCGCGGCTGCTTCACCGAATCCTGTTCCGAGTTCGCCCAACCCGACCAGCACTTGGTCGATGGACTGCTCGCCGATCGACTCGGAGACTGCCGAGCGCACCTGAGCGATGATGCTTTCACCGACCGGTCCGGCGACCAGACTGTTGTAGTCGTTGTACAGAACGTCGAGCTCGGCCTTGCGGCCCGAACCCGATGCGGCACTGGCCACGTCCGCGCTGAAAGTCTTCGGAATGACGACAGAGAAGTAATAGGTGCCGTCGTTGACGCCGTCGGCGGCTTCCTGCTCGGAAACTACCTTCCACGCGACGTCTCCGCTCTCGACGAGCGCGGCAACAACTTCGTCGCCGGCTTGCAGGCGTGTTCCGTCGAGTTCCGTGCCCGCATCCGCGTTGACGATGGCGACGGGCAAGCGGTTGACCGTGTCGCCCGGATCCCACAGTGCCCACATGTAGAACGCCGCAATCGACAGCGGTGCGATGACGAGGACAGCGAGAACTGTCCGGATGATGTGCGTGCGTCGCGTCGTTGCCGCGTTGTCGACTACGGGTTGTGGCGCCATGTGGAGCTCTCTTCTCGTGGACCGAAGCAGTTGTGGCACGAAAGAAAGCCACCAAACTGCTGGACATACGTCCAGCTCGGTCACGATACAAAGCAAACGGCCATCCTGTGACCGTTTTCGAAGAATTGGGCGTTACCGGCCGTCGTGCTCTGCCTCGATCTTTGCCCACTCCCGCCCTCGGAAGTTGGCGAGGCGAAGCTCCTCTGCTTCATCGAAGGTGTACCACTCGGTGCTCGGCGCATCGGGAAGAGTGCCGCGCAAGTATTCGCCCAGGTAGTGAAGAGGGCCTTCCCATCCGGTTCCGACGCCGTAGCAGCCAGTGTCCGGGTCGTTGCGGAAGACGTCGGCTACGGAGGCGTGCTCCAACTCGAGCCAGGTGGCGTCGGGGCCGTCTGCGGTCAGCCGGATCTCGACCTGATCGCTGTATCCGCGATCGCCGGGTGGGGTCCACTGCAGTCGCAGCAGGTGTGGAGCGTCGCAAGCCAGGATCTCGCCACTTGCCTGGCCTTCGAAAGCGTACGAGCCGCCCACCTGGAAGTCTCCGCTCACCGGCAGGAAGAAGCGGTTGATCCGGTCAGGGGTGGTGATGGCGTTCCAGACGTCGTCGACCGAGGCGTCGTAGCGGCGCTTGAGTACGGCTGTTCGAGCCGCACCTTCCGCGATGTCGCGGTTGCCCATGCTCCGCTCTACCGCGTTGAGGCTGGTGTCCTGGTTGGCGATCTCGGTCATTGTGAGTCTCCTTCGTCGGAAGAATTCGATGGTGAAGATCTGCTCCGCTTCGAGCCGCGTCGTTTCCCGCGTGCGAGTTCTGTGGCCAGTGCGTCGAGAGGGCCGCTCCAGAACTGCCGGAATCCGTCGAGCCATTGGTCCACTTCCTGCAATGGCGCGGGCTCGACGGCATAGAGACGCCTGGTGCCTTCGCTGCGGACCGTGGCGAATCCGTTTTCTCGGAGCACTCGCAAGTGCCCGGACGCGGTCGGTTGCGAGATCCCGAACTCCGCTGCCACGACTTCGGCGATCTGACCCGCCGAGCGCTCGCCGCCGGACAGGAGTTCCATGATTCGTCGCCGAACGGGGTCTCCGAGAACGTCGAACGCATGCACCAGTCGTTTATATCGGCAATGGCCAATATAGGCAAGCGCCGAAACTTGCAGTCGGGGGACGGTCAATCCGAGAGTGCGAACTCGTCAGCGTCGAAGAGTTCACCGATCAGCCCACCGAGATGGCGTCGATGTTCGGCCGACAGCGTCGCTGCTGCCTCGGCATCGTGGTCGGCGCACAGGGCGATCAGCTTGTTGTGATGGTCGACGGAGTCCTGGCTGCCGAGGAGGCTCGAGAACTTGCGGTAGTAGATGCGGTGAATTTGCGGGTGAACCTGGTGGATCAGCTTCTTCAACAGTGGATTTGCAGCAGCGTCGATGATGACGCTGTGTAGGCGATCGTCCGCGGTCAGGGCTCGGCCTATGTCGTTTCGCTTGACGGCAGCGGCGAAGTCCTTGTTGGCGGAGCGCATCGCCCCGATCATCTCGTCGGTGAGGTTCGGTACGGCGGTGACGACGGCCAGTTGGTCGAGAGCTTCGATGACCGCGAGTGTTGCCTCGACGTCGCCGCGATCGAGGGTGGTGATGCGTGTGTAGGCTCCGGGTTTCGCTTCGACGAGTCCGGTGTCGACCAGCCTTGCGAGCGCTTCGCGGACCGGAGTTCTGCTCAATCCCAGATACTCGGCGAGTTCGCTGTCCTTGATCTTCGAGCCCGGCGCCAGTTCGCCGGTGACGATCGCTTCGCGAATGCGTTCGAGAGCGATGTCGCTCATTCGTGCTCGCTCAACCGGTTTACCGCCACGCAACATACTGGATATCGTACTCTGCACGTTGCTTGTCGCAGGTCAGCCCAGGTCGGCCAGTGACGCGTGTTTCCGGGCATCCGCAACCCGCCGGAGTAGGGCGCGGGCGAGAATTGTTGCCGGATCGATGATCTGACAGGTTGTGGCGTCGGCGGGCAGTCCGAGCGGAATCTCGGTGCATCCGGCCACGACGACCTGTGCGCCCGATTCGGCGAGAAGATCAGCGGCCCTGACGAGTTTGTCGGCGGTCTCGTCCCCGAGGTTGCCGCTCTTGATTGCTCGGATCGCCGGCATCACCAATTCGTCCTGAATCGCCGGTTCGGGCACCAGGACGTCGATCGAGTATTGCGACAGCCATTGTTGATACAACCCGGTGTGGACCGTCCCCGTGGTGGCCAATAGCCCGACGGACGTGACGGCGGGCGCAAGCGTCCGAATGTGCCGCGCAACTTCGTCGATCATGTGGACGACGGGAAGCCCAAGTTGGGACGAGATGCCGGGCAGGAAGGCGTGGGCGGTATTGCACGGAATGGCGAGCGTCGTAGCGCCCGACTCTCGGAGGACGCGCGCACCTCGGATCAGCCAGGGGGTCGGGTCCGGGCCGTTCTCGGTGAGTGCCAAAGTCCGGTCGGGAACGGTGGGATCGGCCCAGATGACAACTTTGGGGTGCTCCTGATCCGTCGAACCTGGCGTCAGGGCAACGAGTTTGGAGTAGAAGTCCGCAGTAGCGGCGGGGCCCATCCCGCCGAGTATTCCGATGACGGGTTCGCTCGTGGCCATCCTCATGTGACAAGTACACCCTTCTGGCATCCAATATATTGGATGCTACATTTTGTTGATTAGGGTGCGGGAAATGGCAAGTAGTTGTCAAGCGTGACGCCGCCGCGACCGGCAGCGGGAAGGGTCATAGGCTTGCCGGCATCGGGAGCGAAAGGACCGCGGGCATGCATTTTCTGGAACTACGACACGCGCAGTGCGAACCCCCAGCGGCGTATGCGCCCGTCCTGGAGAGCTACGGAGATGTGCAGACCGTTCTTCTGGGAACCGACCCGCTTCCTGACCATCGACGGTTCGACGCCGTGATCGTGATGGGCGGGCCGATGGGCGTCGGCGATCAAGGCGAGGTCGAGTGGCTGACGTCAGAGATCGAGTACATTCGCGATCTGGTCGAGAGCGACGTCCCGGTGTGGGGAGTGTGTCTGGGTTCGCAGTTGCTCGCCGCAGCGCTGGGTGCTCGCGTCTACACGGGCGCGGTGCCCGAAGTCGGAGTCGAGGAGATCACCTTGACTGCCGAGGGGCGGCAAGATCCCGTGTGGGGAGGTCTGCCCTCCACTTTTCCTGCGATGCAATGGCATTCGGACACCTTCGAAATCCCGAACGGCGCGGTGCGGCTCGCAGGCTCTGCCAAGTATCCGAATCAACTTTTCCGGTACAAGCAGAGTTACGCCGTTCAGTTTCACCTCGAAGCGTCGTCCGAGGTGGCGCGTGAATGGATGGAACTGGCCGAGTACCGCGATTCGCTGCATGCTTCGTTGGGGGCGGACGGTCCGCGCATCTTCATGGAGCAGTTGGGTGCTGCCGAGTCGCAGGGGCTCGAGATTGCCGTAGCCGTGATGGAGAAATGGTTGGAATCCATCTCCACCAAATAGGCCCGTTTTGTCTAGATTGACCGATTTACCTGTTACCTTGTGTTCTCGTGGGTGGATGAACCGATCCGGTCGAGCAAGACACCTCGTAGAGTCCGGATCTCCCCCGCGAAAGGGGAGCGATGCGCCGGATACGGAAGATATCGACAGCAGCAGTGACGTGTGTACTCGCGTCGACCGCGGTCTTGGGAGCGACCCAGGCGCATGCGTCCCCGTGGGATTGCAACGTCACCGGCAGCTTGGATCAATCAGGTGGGCCGACCAATCCGATTCCCTGGCTCAACGGCACGGACGGCAAACTGCCGGAACTGCAGGGGCGCACGTCCGCCGTCGAATACATCACGGGCGCACTCAGCCCCAACCAAACCGTCGAGCGGTTCAATGTTCTCGGCACGGATCTCGGCATCATGTGGGACAACGGCGCAGGTCAGGTCCTGACTGCTTTCGGTGACACCGTCGGAATCGGATCTGACCCCCTGTGCTCCGGGGTGGTCGGTGACTGGCGCAGCAACGTCCTGTTCCGTAGCTCGGACGGAAACCTGTCCGACGGCATGAACATCGACTCCTCGCCGACCGACCGGCCGAATCATTCTCGCGAGATCATCGGAAGTCTGAAAGTCACCGGCGTCGAAACCAGCAGCATTCCGACGACGGGTATCTCGGTGGGCGGCGTTCAATACGTCAACTACATGTCGATTCGTTCGTGGGGAGGGTCGGGCGAGTGGGTCACCAACTTCTCGCAGATCGCGTCCTCGCACGACAACGGTGAGACCTGGCAGATCGAACCGGCCTCGTCCCGGCCCAATCTGCCGTTGACGGGTAACGACAACTTCCAGATGGGTTCCTTCGTCAAAGACGGTGGTTACGTCTACAACTTCGGTACCCCTGCCGGACGCTTCGGCGAGGGGCGCCTCTCACGCGTGAAGGAAACCTCCATCGCGGACGTCGCGGCGTACGAATACTGGGACGGAAAAGCATGGGTCCCCAACAATCCCGCTGCCGCTGCAGTAGTTCTCGACGGGGACGTCAGCGAACTGTCGGTGCAGTACAACAACTATCTCGGCAAGTTCGTCGCGATGTACTCCAACGAGTGGGGCGCCCTGGTGCTGCGGACGGCGTCGGATCTGACCGGTCCGTGGAGTGCACCGGACGTCGTGATCGGCACCGACGCGGTTCCGGGGCTCTACGGCGCCTACATGCACCCCTGGTCGCAGGGGCAGGACCTCTACTTTCTCGCCACCACCTGGTCCGACTACAACGTCATGCTCATGAAGACCACGCTGCATCAGTGAACGGGATGGTTATCGTTGAACGGTGAGCACCACCGACAACGCGTTACTGATCACCGCCCTCCACGACGTGTTGGTGGGCCCACTTCCCGAAATCGGCCGACGATTCTCGACGCTGATCGCGGACATGGCGCCGCACACCTCTCTGGTGATCTTCACCCGTGAGTGCACCGGTAGGCCGCGCAAGGTCGCCGGGGATCCAGCCGTCGTCGATCGTGTGACCATCGCCGAACTCGACCGCATCCGTACAGATCTCACTGTCGGACAAATCTTTCGGGGAAAGTGCGCTATCGCCGGCCGGGACCGTGAAGTGCTTGCGATGCTCGATCGAACCGATACGCTCCTCGTTCTGACGCCGCACCCCGGACCGGTGAAAACGGCATCTCTCGAATTGATCCAGGCGCTGTTCGCAGTGACTGCAACCGGAATCCAGCTCCAGGTCCGGAACGCGAGCCCCGCATATCTCGCCGAGTCGCGGGCGGCGTCGTCCGAGCGTGCGCGCACCGTGGCAGAGATGACGGAGGTGCACGCGGCCACCCTCGAAACGATGCTGGCGACGCTGCGCTCGGCCGATCTCGACGACACACGTGCGCGAACCTCGGCCAGGGAGACTGCGGCCTCGGCCCTGATCGGCCTTCGTTCAGCCGTTGACGTGCATCGGGAGTTGGCCGAAGAGTCCACTACCACGGCTTTCGCTCGGATGCGCGGGGAATTGCGTTCGCTGCTCAAGCATCGCGAAATCGCATTGGAATTGGTGGAGCCACCCGTCGACGGGCGTGGGCTACCCGGCGAAGTGGCGCACGGCGCCCGCGCGGTCGTCCGCGGCGCGGTCTTGGCGTTGTCGGATCAGCAGACGCTCTCGCGAATCCGGGTGGCCTGGACGCTCGACGCGGCTTCGCTCTCGATCGACATCCGCGACGACGGCGGCGGTGAAGCCGACGTGGTTGACGTGGAACGCCAATTGCGTTCGAGGGTAGAGACTTTGGGTGGAACCGTCGAATCCGAGTCGACGCCCGGGTGGGGGAACCGGATCAGTGCAACCATCCCTCTCGACGCCCCCGTCGCCCTATCGAACCGCGACGTCCTGACGGAACTGGCTCCGCGGGAGTTCGAGGTACTCGAGCATCTGGTGGCCGGACGGCGCAACAAGGCGATCTCGGAGCGACTCGGCGTCAGTGAGAGCACGATCAAGTTTCATGTTGCCGGGGTCCTGCGGAAGTTGGGCGTCGAGAGTCGAGGTGCAGCGGCCGCCGCGGGCGCGGAGGCCGGCGTGAAGCCTGCACCCTAGTCCTTTCGGCCAGGTCGGTCAGTCAGTTCGACCAGGGTTGTGGGCACCTGCTTCGGGCTAACCTTTCAACGAGTGCACATATCGCAATGTGAAAACACTGCGCCATGTGACGACACGTCCTCAATCGCACGAAGCCAGGAGCAAAGCCATGCCACAGCAGGTACGCGGCGTCATCGCCCGATCCAAGGGTGCCCCCGTCGAAATCGTCCCCATCACGATTCCCGATCCCGGTGCCAACGAGGTAGTGGTCGCCATTGCAGCGTGCGGTGTGTGCCACACCGACCTGACCTACCGCGACGGCGGAATCAACGACGAGTACCCGTTCCTGCTCGGGCACGAGGCGTCGGGCATCGTCGAGAGCGTCGGCCCCGGTGTCACTCACGTCGAGGTGGGTGACTTCGTCGTCCTCAACTGGCGTGCCGTGTGCGGGCAGTGTCGCGCGTGTAAGCGCGGTCGCCCGCAGTACTGCTTCGACACCTTCAACGCCGAGCAGAAGATGACGCTCGAAGACGGCACCGAACTGACGCCGGCACTCGGTATCGGCGCATTCGCAGACAAGACGCTGGTTCACGAAGGCCAGTGCACCAAGGTCGACGCCTCGGCCGATCCGGCTGTCGTCGGACTGCTCGGTTGCGGTGTCATGGCCGGCATGGGTGCCGCGATGAACACCGGCAACGTCGGACGCGGTGATTCAGTGGCCGTGATCGGGTGTGGCGGCGTCGGCGACGCAGCGATCATGGGTTCACGCCTGGCCGGTGCCAATACCATCATCGCCATCGACCGGGATCCGCGAAAGCTGGAGTGGGCCACGGAACTTGGTGCCACGCACACGATCAATGCCACCGAGGTCGACGACGTCGTCGAGGCCGTCCAGGAGCTGACCGGAGGTTTCGGTGCCGACGTGGTTGTCGACGCAGTCGGCCGCCCGGAGACGTGGAAGCAGGCGTTCTACGCCCGCGACCTCGCGGGAACTGTAGTGCTGGTGGGAGTTCCGACGCCGGACATGAAGCTGGAAATGCCGCTGGTGGACTTCTTCTCGCGCGGCGGAGCCCTCAAGTCGTCGTGGTACGGCGATTGCCTGCCCGAGCGTGACTTCCCCGTTCTGGTCGACCTGTACCAGCAGGGGCGTTTGCCGCTCGAGAAGTTCGTCAGTGAGCGCATCAAGCTCGACGAGGTCGAGAAGGCCTTCGAGACGATGCACCGCGGCGAGGTCCTTCGTTCGGTGGTGGTCCTGTGACATTGCGTGTCGATCGCGTCGTCACCTCGGGCACGTTCAGCCTCGACGGCGGAACGTGGGACGTCGACAACAACATCTGGCTGATCGGTGACGACAACGAAGTGGTGATCGTCGACGCAGCTCACACCGCGCAGCCGATCATCGACGCTGTCGGCGGACGCAAGGTGATCGGAATCGTCTGCACCCACGGTCACAACGATCACGTCACCGTTGCGCCGGAGCTGGCCGAGAAGCTCGACGCTCCGATCTACCTGAACCCGGCCGACGATGTCCTCTGGGAGATGACTCACCCCGGGGTGAAGCATCTGAGCTTGGAAGACGATCAGCGTATTGCTGTGGCGGGCACGGATATTCTGGCCATCCACACACCCGGCCATTCGCCGGGGTCGACGTGCCTCTACCTGCCGGAGGCCGGCGAACTGTTCAGCGGCGACACCTTGTTCTCCGGTGGTCCCGGTGCTACCGGGCGGTCGTACTCCGACTTCCCGACCATCATCGGGTCCATTCGCGACAAGCTGTTCGCGCTCCCCGCCGAGACCAAGGTTCACACCGGTCACGGCGACGGCACGACGATCGGTACCGAGGCACCGCATCTCGAAGAATGGATCCGCGCCGGATCCTGATCGCAGGAGACAATGGTGGGTGCGAACACGACTTGTGTTCGCACCCACCATTGTCATGTGCGCTGTACGTGCGGTGTCCAACGCGAGTGCCGCGTCTCGGATACCCCGTCTCGGATCAGAGTCAATCGAGGTGGTGGGCCGTCGGTGCGTCCGCTCGGCGGTTTACGGCTGCCCGCCTTGAACGGGTCGGGCCAGGACACTCCGGGACCGCTGTACTCCTGCTCGGCTGCGGCATGCAGAGTCCAGGCCGGGTTGTACAAGTGCGGGCGACCGAGGGCCACTAGGTCTGCCCGGCCGGCGAGTAGTACCGAGTTGACGTCGTCGTGCGACGAAATCGCACCCACTGCAATAACTCCGACACCGTGTTTACGTCCGACGGTGTTTCGGATGCTATCGGCAAAAGGCGTCTGATAACTGCGGCCGAAGGCAGGGGCTTCGTCCTTGACGATCTGCCCGGAGGAGACGTTGAGAACATCGGCGCCGTGCTCTGCAAAGGCCTCGGCGATACGAAGAGAATCGTCGATGGTGTTGCCACCTTCTGCCCAATCGACCGCGGATATACGTACTGATATCGGCTTCTCTGTTGGCCAGACTGCGCGGATGGCGTCAAAGACACTGAGCGGGAAGCGAAGCCGATTCTCGAAGCTTCCGCCGTATGCGTCGGTACGTGTGTTGGAAAGGGGAGACAGGAACGACGACAGCAGGTAACCGTGTGCACAGTGCAGTTCGAGGAGGTCGAATCCGGCTCGATCTGCGCTGCGTGCGGCCTCGACGAACTGCGCTTTCACTGTGTCCATCTCGGCGACGGTGATTTCGCGTGGAACCTGGTTGGCCGAGGAGTAAGGCAATGCCGAGGCACTTGCGACGTCCCAGTTGCCTTCTTCGAGCGGTTGGTCGATACCCTCCCACATGAGTTTTGTTGAGCCTTTGCGTCCCGAATGGCCGAGTTGCACACCGAGCTTTGCGTTGGACTGTTCGTGAACGAAGTCGACTATCCGCCGCCACGACTCTTCTTGCTCGGCGTTGTACAGGCCGGTGCAACCGGGAGTGATGCGCCCTTCGGGGCTGACGCATACCATCTCGGTCATGACCAACCCGGCTCCCCCGAGTGCTTTGCTGCCGAGGTGGACGAGATGGAAATCCCCGGGGACGCCGTCGACGGCCGAATACATGTCCATCGCCGAGACCATGATTCGATTCTCCAGTTCGAGACTGCGAATTCGGTACGGGTGGAACATCGGTGGGCGCGCGGTTGTTTCGGTGGCCTGTCCCTCCTCGATCTGGTTGGCTGCATACCAGTCGTCGACCATCTCGACGAAAGCAGGATCCCGTAGGCGGAGGTTGTCGTAGGTGATTCGGCGACTGCGGGTCATGAGGTTGAACGCGAACTGCTTCTCGTTCTGATCCATGTATTGGCCGATGTTCTCGAACCACTCGAGGCTGGCCTGGGCGGCGCGCTGAACCGACAGGACAACTGGCCGTCTCTCGATCTCGTAGGCTTCGAGGCCGGCCTCCAGACTGGTGTGCTCGTGTAGACATGCGGCGAGGGCCAGCGAATCTTCCATCGCCAGTTTGGTTCCGGACCCGATGGAGAAGTGCGCGGTATGGGCCGCGTCGCCGAGAAGGATGACATTCTCGTGGCGCCAGTGTTCGTTCCGGACCGTTGTGAAGTTGATCCACTTCGAGTTGTTGGCGAGGACATTGTGACCGTCCAGGACATCGGCGAATATTTCGGTGATCATCGCGATCGACTTCTCGTCGTTCTCACCAGGGCGGAACTCCGCCGCGGCGAATGCCTCGAATCCTGCCTTCCTCCAAACGTCTTCGTGCATTTCGACGATGAAGGTACTGCCTTGATCGCTGAACGGGTATCCATGAATCTGCATGATGCCGTGTGGAGTTTCCTTGACGAAGAACTTGAAGGCTTCGAATACCTTGTCAGTTCCGAGCCACATGAACTTGTTTTTCCGTGGGTCGAGAGTTGGCTTGAAGGTTTCTGCATACGTATTGCGGATCGAGGAATTGATGCCGTCGGACGCGAGGACAAGATCGTATTCGCGACTCAGGTCCTCGACCGGTGGTGCGACGGTTCGGAATCGGAGATCGACGTCGAGATCCCGGCAGCGCTCTTGAAGGATGTGAAGGAGTTCCTTGCGTGACATCGCCGCAAAGCCCTGCCCACCGGAAGTGAGGGTGGTTCCACGGTAGTGGACGTCGATATCGTCCCAGCGCGCGAACTGTTCAGCCATCTGCTCGTAGACTGCCACGTCGGCATGTTCGATTCCGCCCAGTGTTTCGTCGCTGAAGACAACTCCGAAGCCGAAAGTATCGTCGGGAGCATTGCGCTCCCACACCGTCACTTCGTGGTTTGGGTCGAGTTGTTTCATCAGCGCCGAAAAGTACAGACCGCCGGGGCCGCCGCCCACTACTGCAATACGCATGGTATTCCTCAATTCGTTGTGTTGGTGGGGGTGAGCGAGGGTTGTTGTTGCCCGCCGGTCTCGAAGCCGGCTCGAATGTGTTCAGGCCATGGACTGGATCCACCCCTGGCTCCGTCAGTGTGAACGACAGTCAGGGTGCCGGTAGCGGCGACCGTCCCGTCGCGGTCGACTCGAAATTCGAAAGACATCGAGCTCGTGCCGATTCGAGACACAGTCAGCTCGATCTGGACGTGGTCCTGATGCCACAGACGTTCGCTGTATTCCACGTCGTACTTGATGCGTGGGATTACGCCGAACAAGTGAAGGCATCCCAATCGCTCGTACAGTGCGGACTCGGCTGCTTCGACCCACCGGATGATTGTCGAATGGTGGTAGTGCCCCGCAGCATCGGTGTCCTGCCAATCGACGACGCGCTCGATCCGGACAGATGCGAGTGTCATGATCCGGCCCCCGTGGAGCAATCGTGCAGCCGAAACCTTTGAAGCTTGCCAGTCGGTGTCTTGGGTAGTTCATCCGCAAAGGTGATGCTGCGTGGGTACTTGTACGGTGCGGCAGTTTGTTTGACGAAGTTCTGCAGTTCCTTGACCTTGGCCTCGTCTCGGGGAACACCAGGTGCCAGGACGACGATTGCGTGGACCACCATTCCGCGCTCGTCGTCGGGTAGTCCGATAACACCCGATTCCAGAACGTCCGGATGCTGGTCGATCACCCATTCGACCTCTGGCGCCGCGATGTTGTACCCGGAGGAGACGATCATGTCGTCGCTGCGGGCCTGGTACCAGAAGTATCCGTCGGAATCGCGAATGTAACTGTCACCGGTCATGTTCCATCCGTCGCGCACATAACTGGTTTGCCGGGGATCCGACAGGTAGCGGCAACCGGTAGGTCCCTTGACAGCCAGGAGTCCGGCTGTTCCGTCGGGAACAGGGATTCCGTCGATGTCGTGAATTTCGGCGCGAAATCCGGGAACGGCTCGACCCGTGGACCCGGGCCTGATGTCGTCATCGGAGGCAGAGATGAAGACATGAAGCATCTCGGTGCCGCCGATGCCGTCGATGATCGACTTCCCGGTGCGCTCCTTGACGTCACGCCAGACACTTTCCGGAAGATGCTCACCCGCGGACACCAGACGACGGACACTTCGTAGCGCTTGGTCTTTACCGGCTCGAAGCATCGCTCGGTAGGCGGTAGGAGCAGTGAAGAGAACACTGATGTGATGCTCGAGCAGAGCGTCTGCCAGTTCGCTCGGAGTTGCGCGTTCGATCAGAAGTGTCGATGCGCCGACCCGCATGGGGAAGATGACAAGTCCGCCCAGACCGAAAGTGAAGGCCAGTGGCGGTGTGCCGGTGAAGATGTCGTCTGCGGTCGGTTTGACTATGTACTTCGAGAACGTGTCGGCGTTTGCCAATACGTCGCGGTGAAAGTGCATTGTCGCCTTGGGGACGCCGGTGGTGCCGGATGTGGGGGCGAGTAGAACCACGTCGTCGGCTGCCGTGTCTACGTTCTCGAAGGTGTCGGGTTTCGACGATGCGCGGGTATGAAGATCGGTGGATTCGTTTGTTCCGCAAGTGATGACAGGGATCGTTCCTGCTGCTTCGAGGAGTTCTTCGGCGAGGGCGCTGTCGGCGATAGCGACAGTCGGCGTGGTGATTGCGATCAGTTTTCGGAGCTCGGGCGCACGCAGCAACGGCATGGTTGTGACCACTACGGCACCGGCTTTGACCACGGCGAACCAGCAGGCCACCATCCACATGTTGTTGCTGCCGCGCAGCAAAACTCGGTTGCCGGGAACAACGCCGAAGTCTTCGGTGATTACTCGCGCAATCTGATTCGAATGGCGGAGCAGGTCTCCGTACGTCCAGGTTGAGGTCTGCGAGCGCAGACATGGTCGGTTGGGGCCGAGTGCTGCGACGGTGTCGTCCAGGAGTGCGGTGGCGCAGTTGAGGCGTTCTGGATACTGCAGGTCGGGGAGTTCGAAAAGGAACTCGGGCCATTGTGATTCCGGAGGCAGATTGTCACGGCAGTAGGTATCGACGTGTGCCGTTGCGGTGAGTGCCATTCTCGACCTTTCGAGTATTGGTTGAGAAGCTCAATGTATGACGTAATCTAGACGATCGCAAGAGAAACGAAATACTTTTCTGTGGATTGGCTCGATTCGTGTGACGTCTGCCTGGCGTAATGCGTATTCTTGACGAACGTCAACAATGCGGTATAGGTTCCGCTCTGGATGGCGTGGATCACACTTTGCTGTCTGGTGCGTTCGCGGTAGTAGCCCTCGTAGGCTGTGCGGATCTCGCGTCGCGCCTCTGATCGGAGTCAGTCGACCACCAAGGAGCAGGCATATGTCGCGACCGGATGTACCGCAACGGCCAGGGGCCAAACAGCGCACTGGAATTCTGGTGTTGATTCTCTGCTTCGTCACCATCGTGTTCGACGGGTACGACCTGGTTGTCTACGGATCAACAGTGCCCACATTGATTGCCTACGATGACTGGAATCTCGATTCCGGTGGGGCCGGCCTGATCGGCAGTATGGCTTTGGTGGGCATGCTCCTCGGGACGATGACCGTCGGCTTTCTGACCGACCGACTCGGGCGACGCAGGATCATGCTCGGTTCCATTGTGTGGTTCTCGATTTGCATGCTGGCGACCGTATTTGCGCCCAACGAGTATGTATTCGGAGTCTTGCGATTCCTCACTGGTATCGGACTCGGTGGTGTGGTGCCCACCTGCATTGCGCTGACCGTGGAATTTGCGCCCAAGGAGCGCCGGAATCTTGCCAACGCCGTTATGTTCAGTGGGTACTCGGTCGGCGGCGTGATCGCTGCGGTATCGGCGATCGCATTGCTGCCCGATATCAACTTCAAAGTTCTGTACCTGCTTGGTGCGCTTCCCCTGGTGACTCTGCTGCCCGTTGCCTACAAGTTTCTGCCGGAATCGATTTCCTACCTTGCTCGGACAGGGCGAGACGATGAAGCGCGTGCCACCGCGGCGCAGTTCGGAGTGCTCTACGAGGACGTCGTATCTGCGGAACCGATTGTGGCAAAGCCGGATACAGATACTGTGCAATCGGGTATGCGCGAGTTGTTCACCCCTCGTTGGTTACGATCGACGATCTTGTTTGCGCTCGCCAACTTCTGTGGGTTGCTTCTGGTCTACGGATTGAATACCTGGCTGCCTCAGATCATGAGGTCGGCAGGATATGCATTGGGCAGTGCTCTCGCATTCCTCCTGGTTCTGAATCTCGGCGCGATTGTCGGATCGATCAGCGCGTCGTATATCGCTGACCGGATCGGCATTCAGAAGGTTGTCATCACCTCCTTTCTGGTCGCCTTTGGCGCAGTGATGTTGTTGAGTGTGAATCTGCCGATGGCGCTTTTGTTTGTCTTCGTCGCTTTTGCGGGGTTGGGAAGTGTGGGAACACAGATCCTGGTAGGTGGGTTCTGTGCCACGCACTACCCACAGCGGCTGAGCGCGAATGCGCTTGCCTGGTCGTTGGGAGTCGGTCGGGTCGGTGCGATTTGTGGGCCTGTCATCGGTGGCGTCATCGCGGATCTGGCCTTCGGATATCAGGTGAACTTCTACGTCTTCGGTGCTGTCGCCGTAGCCGGAGCCGCTGTTGCTGCCTTGGTGCCACGGAGCACAGACGCTGCTCAGACCGGCGCGGGATCGGTTTCCGGGCGGCAAGGTGTCCGCGCACCCTGATGGAGTAGCTGCGGCATCAACGACAGTCATGCCACCATGACGGACTATCGTGGTGGTATGACGGTCGTGACGAAAGAACGCTCTGACGCTGACGCTCGGATCACTGGCGATCCGGCCCCTCGTCAGTTGATCGTGACATTGTTCGGCCTCTACGGGCGAGCGGAGAAGAACTGGCTATCGGTGGCCGCGTTGGTGCGTTTGATGGGCGAACTCGGCGTCGACGGCCCTGCAGTGCGTTCGTCGATCTCGCGTCTCAAGCGTCGTGAGGTTCTCGCGAGTTCACGACGCGGAACGTCAGCCGGGTACTCCATGTCGCCCTGGTTGCTCGACGTGCTCGCCGAAGGCGACGCTCGCATCTTCGGTCGGACTCGCGCAAGTATCGACGACGGCTGGCTCGTGGTGGTCTTCTCAGTGCCCGAATCCGAGCGCGAGAACCGGCATGCACTTCGCACCGAGTTGACTCGCCTCGGTTTCGGCACAGCCGCTTCCGGAGTATGGATCGCCCCGGGGAACATCGAGCGCGAGGTTCGAGAAACCTTGGAGCGTAGGGATTTGCATCGCTACGTCGACATCTTCAACGGTAGTCACATCGCGTTCGGCGATCTGCGGTCCAAAGTCCGAGATTGGTGGGACTTGGACGAATTGACTGCACTGTACGCCGAATTCATAGATGCATACCGTCCGATCCTGAAACAATTCGACAAGGATGGATTTACGCCTGGGGAGGCATTTGCTCACTACGTGGAGATGTTGACTATGTGGCGACGACTCCCGTATCGAGATCCTGGGCTGCCGCTGGATCTGCTGCCGGATGGATGGAACAGCGTTGTGGCGGAGGAGCTTTTTCGCGAACTCAACGCCGCTCTCAGTGGGCCGGCACGCGAACATGCCCTGGAGACAATTCACCCCTGATGGACACGCTGTAGCAGGACTACTCCGGAGTGGTTGCGCGCAAAACAATTCGCGCGCAACCACTCCGGAGTCTCGTTCGTGAGGCCCTGTCAGTCGGCGACGACGGCGATACCCTGAATTTCGATGAGCGCTTCCTTCTGCCACAGTGACGTGACGCCGATGCCGGCCATTGCCGGATATTCTGTCCCCGCCATTTCGCGCCACAGTCGACCGATTTCCCGCCCGTTGGCCTGGTAATCCGGAATGTCGGTGAGGTAGATGGTGACACTCACCAGGTCAGACGGCTTACCGCCTGCCTCGACCAACGAGGTCAACGTGTTGGACATCGCTTGCCGAAACTGTTCGATGATCCCACCCTCGACTATCTTGCCTTCGGCGTTGAGTGCGGTCTGACCAGCGAGATACACGGTGTTGCCGGCGCGTACCGCATGGGCAAATCCTGACGGCTTGAGCATTGTCGACGGATTGATTCGAGAAATGGCCATGTCTGTGTCCCCTGAGTAGGTGGGGGAAACTCTGTCGCCGCCCCCTTTATCGTGTTACATTGACCATCGTAAACAGGACGCAACAAAATGTCACTCGACAGATTGTGGGTCGACGGACATTTGCTCGATTCGATGCACGGAGGCATTGACGGCCATGCAGCTACTCACAGTTCGTCTCTCGGACGGTCAGACCAGTGCGGTGGTCATGACGCCTGGTGGAGCGCGGTTGATTGCTTCCCCGGATGTCGGCACGCTTCTGGGTGACGGTCAGAAATCCGAATTGGTGAGCCGTGCTGTGGATTCGGGCAAAATGGTCAATCTTGATCAGATGCAGGTCGTGTCGGTCGTTCCGAATCCGAGGAAGATTCTTTGTTGCGGGTTGAACTATCGCGCGCATGTGCGTGAGATGAATCGTGAAGAACCCGCGTTCCCCACACTTTTTGCCAAGTTTGCCGATACCTTGACCGGCCCGAACGACGACATCTTTCTTCCCCAATACGCTACTGATGTCGACTGGGAAGCTGAACTTGCAGTTGTTGTCGGTGCGAACCTGCGGAATGCAGATGTCGACGAGGCTCGCCGCGGCATTGCGGGGTACACGGTGGCCAACGACATCTCGGTTCGCAGCTGGCAACGTCGAACACTGCAGTGGTTGCAGGGCAAGGCTTTCGACGCGACCACTCCTCTCGGCCCGGTCCTGGTCACCCCCGATGAGTTCGACCCGGCGTCGGGGGCAACAATCACGTGCACCGTGGACGGGAAGTTGGTTCAGACCGGTACCACCGATGATTTGGTGTTCGACCCTGCCGAACTGCTTTCCTACATATCGCAATTCACGGGACTTACACCGGGAGATCTGGTGTTGACCGGCACGCCGGGCGGAGTCGGCGCGGGCATGACACCGCCGACATTCTTGGGGAACGGTGCGGTTGTCGAAGTCGAAATTCAAGGAATCGGCAAGGTGTCAAACACCGTGCGACTCGGATAACTGATTCGGGCCACAGGTTTTTCCGTACCCACGGGATTTCCGCGCATACAGCTTGTCCACAAATCAGAAGCACTTGTATCACGAAGGAGCACAGCATATGTCGAATGATTCCGTCACCGAAGTTGTCCCTGTCGTCACCAGGAAGGGATTCGAGTATCAGGCGACCGCTCAGTCAGGCGGCGCCAAGCGCGTCTCGGGCGTGAGCATCCAACACACCCCAGCAACCAAGATCTGGTATGGCAAGGTCACCAACGAACCCGGCTACCGCTCGCTTCCACATCACCACGGTGAGGCAGAAACCGGTGGGTATGTCCTTACCGGCCATGGCCGTATCTACTTCGGAGAGAACTACACCGAATTTGTGGACATGACCGAGGGTGACTTCGTTTTTGTGCCGCCGTACATGCCGCACGTCGAGGTGAACATGTCTCTCACCGATGAGTTGGTCTGGCTGACCACCCGCACACCGGACAATATCGTAGTCAACCTCCCTGATGTGGATGACGCCTCACTCGAAGGGTATCGACGCGCATGACACTCTCCAGTAAGCCGATGCTCGCATCTTGGGACTTCGAGCGAGACGGTGACAACACGTTTATTGCTCGGCACCAAGTCATTCCGTCTGCGCGCGCGTACGGCGGCGAGGTTGTCGCCCAGGCTGTTGCCGCGACGATGAAGACGGTTGCGGATGACCGGGGTATTCACTCGTTCCACGGATACTTCCTTCGTGCCGGCGACGTTCATGAGCAGACGGTCTACGAGGTCGATCGCCTACGTGACGGTCGAGGGTTCTCCCAGCGCGCCGTACGCGGTATCCAATCAGGGAAGACCATATTTCAAGGGATGGCATCCTTTCACGTCGCTTCTGACGGTGTACGGCACCAGGATCCAATGCCAGTTGACCTCGCAGATCCCGAGACGTTGCCGACCGCAGCAGAAGCGCTCGGCGATTCGACAGTGCGAGACGCGCAGTATTGGGCCAACGATCGCAGCTTCGACATCAGGCATTCGCCGGAAGCGATCTACATCTCGGCAGACGGTGAGCGTACGCGTCGGCAGACGGTGTGGCTCAAGGCCTACGAGCGACTGCCCGACGACGTGAATGTCCATCGGGCGGCACTCGCCTACCTGTGTGACTACACGTTGCTCGAGCCGATCCTTCGGAACAACGGTGCGGCGTGGGCAGACCCCGGCGTGATCACTGCCAGCCTCGACCACGCGATGTGGTGGCATAACGACGGACGCGTCGACGAATGGATTGCGCTGGTTCAGGAATCGTCATTCGCCGGGAACGGTTTGGGACTTTCTCACGGAAGGATCTACACGCGAGACGGTCTCCTGCTGGCGACCGTCGCGCAGGAAGGCCTTGTCACTCTGCCGGCGTGATGGTCGGACAATTCAAACTCGCATGCCCGACGGTCGTTCGATTGTCGGGCATGTTGTCGTCACAACCCTGATGCCCAACCGGCGGTGTCGTTCTCGCCCGGGATCGCCATCAGACCGTGCCACAGCTCGAGGATCTCGAACCATTCTGTCTCGGATCGGCTGAGGGGACGGACGGATTCGTAGCCGGCGCGCAGGCTCTGCCGTACCGCGAGCGGTGTCGGTCGCCAATCGGTGAACAGGGTGCCCAGATAGACGCATGCCTTGGCCAGGTCGCTCACCCGGTGGTCGATCACCACGTCGTCGAAGTCGAGTACCCCGGTGATCCGAGAGTTTCGAGTCAAGATGTTGGCTGCACGGAAGTCGTTGTGTACCAGTTGAGTGCGGTCATCGAGCTCGGACGCACGCGCCAGGAGGTCCATGAGCCTACGCGTTGCCTCAGGCGCGAACCCGCGGTCGAAATTCTCGAGCCAACCACCGATGCGCTCCATCAACCCGGTGCTGCGCGACGAGAAAACCGATCCGTCGACATGGGTGGCGCCGAGCGTTCGGTGTATCTCTGCCAGACATGCTCCTGCCGACCGGACCGCCGCGTGGTCCTGCACGTCCAACCAATCTCCCGTCAACTCCGGCAGTACGGTGAACGACACTGCGCACGAAGGCCCTTCCAGTGTTTCCCGATCCAATCCGTTCAGAGACGTGACTGGCAACGGAACGGGCGCACCCTGCCCGGCGAGTGCGCTCAGCAACCGCGTCGACGCCTCCAGCTTCGGGAAGCGATCGGTGGCGCGCGACCACTTCACCACCAGCCCACCTCGGTCGCTCGCAACCCACACAATCGCGTTCTGGTCACTGATCGCCATTCGCGAGCACTCGAGGGCCGTCAATCCCCAAGTCTGCTCGAGTACCGCCGAGACCCAATGGGTGGCTGCGCGGAAGCTGTTGAATCCGAATCGCTCCTCCAGAGCGGCTTCCGGCTCCACCGACTCCCAGAGCATGGACAACCCGAGTGGCATTTCAATCGCCATGACGCAGTTCGCTGAAGATCAGGTTGGTCTGGGTATTGGCGATGGCCGGATCGTTGAGGTGTGCGCTGACGAAATCGCGAAGCCGAGTGGGAGATTCACACGACACGTGCACCAGGAGATCACGGTCCCCACTCATCAGGAACACTCGCTGAACGGAATCCAGTCCGCTCAGGTGCTCGGCAATTTCCGTCATCCGGCTCCTGGCGTGGGAGTGAATCAGAATCGACACCATCGCAGAGATTTCGAGGCCGAGTAGCTCGAGGTCTATGTCTGCATGAAACCCCTTGATGACGCCCGATTCGCGTAGCGCGCGCATCCGCGCCAGAGCGGTCGACGGCGCTATCCCGACCTTCTCGGCGAGTGCGTTGTTGGGGATGCGTGCATCCCGGACGAGTTCGCGGAGAATCGCCGTATCGACGTCGTCGAGCCGAACATGATTCGGCCGAGCCGCGGCTGCCGCCCGTTCGATCGCATTAATCATCCGATTTCTCCCTGCCGTCGCGAAAATATTCAGCAACTATTGACCGCGCCCGTCGATGATTCTAGCTTTTGCCAAACACATCGAATTATCAAACGGTCGAGATCGACACAGTCGACTGTTGCGACGAAGGGGTCCGGATGGTTCCGACGATCGGCCGACACACGGGCGATTCGGGGGCGCGGTTGATCGACATCAGCCCGCCGATCTCCGAATCGACGCCCGTGTGGCCAGGTGATACCGCCTTCAACCGGGCTGTTACGTCGGACCTGGGCGGCAATGACGCCGTCACCATCAACAGAATCACCACCACACCTCATATCGGTGCTCACGCCGACGCACCGGCGCACACCCGCATCGACGGTGCGCCCATCGGTTCCGTTCCCCTCGAGCCCTATCTCGGTGAAGCCCTGGTGGTCGACATGACGGGGGTCGACGGTGCCGCCAGCATCAAGCCCGTCGAAGAGACGGTGGAGCGACTCGGCGGCCATCTGCCGCAACGGCTGATTCTGAGGACCTACCCGAAGTACCCGAGCGAGTGGGACAACGACTTCGCCGGCGTTTCTCCGGACCTGACTCACTGGTTCGCCGACCGCGGGGGCGTTCTGATCGGAATCGACGGCGCGTCGTTCGATCCGATGGACAGCAAGACCATGGACGGGCACCACGCGGCAAGCGATCGTGGCGTCGCGATCCTCGAAGGACTTTGCCTCGACGACGTCGACGAAGGCTACTACGAGTTGATCGCACTGCCGCTGAAGTTCCTCGACCTCGATGCCAGCCCGGTACGGGCCGTGCTCCGGACTCTGCCTTCATCACCCTCAACGCCGACACATGCAGGAGAAGAATCGTCATGACATCGACAACCACCCTTTCGTTGGAAGACTGCGTCAAGGCCGACGCAGTGGACCCCCTGAGGGAGTTCCGCCGCGAGTTCGCGATTCCGGAGGGCGTTCTCTACTTCGACGGGAACTCGCTCGGCGCGCGTCCCGTTGCTGCACAGGAATGCGCCGCGAGAGTGATCGGCGACGAGTGGGGCAACGGCTTGGTTCGCAGTTGGAACGAGGCTGGATGGTTCGACCTCCCGGTCCGCCTCGGTGACAAACTTGCGCCGTTGCTGGGAGCAGGTGAAGGCGAAGTGGTAGTAACGGATTCGACGTCGATCAACCTGTTCAAGGCATTGGCCTCCGCACTGTCCATCGCGGCCGCACAGGATCCCAGCCGGAAGGTGATCGTCTCCGAGCGCGACAATTTCCCCACTGACCTCTACATTGCGGAGGGCATCATCTCGCTGCTCGATCAGGGATACGAATTACGCCTGATCGACCAACCGGGCGACCTCGCCGAGGTGGTAGGGCCGGACACCGCCGTGGTGATGTTGTCGCACGTCAACTACCGCACCGGAAACCTGTATGCGATGGCGGAAGTCACTGCAGCAGTGCAGGAATGTGGCGCGCTCATGATCTGGGACCTCGCACACTCTGCTGGCGCCGTGACAGTCGACCTGGGCGGCGCCGACGCCGACTTCGCGGTCGGGTGTACGTACAAGTACCTCAATGGTGGTCCGGGTTCACCTGCATTCATCTGGGTCAATCGTCGCCATCAGAACACCGGAATCCAGCCGCTGTCCGGGTGGTGGGGGCACGCGCGACCGTTCGCGATGGAGTCGGCCTACGAACCGGGCGCAGGAATACGACGGTTTCTGAGTGGTACTCAACCCATCACGTCGTTGTCACTCGTCGAATGTGGTCTCGACGTCATGCTCAAAGCTGACATGGCCGACGTCCGGAGCAAGTCGCTCGCGCTGGCCGATCTCTTCATCGATCTCGTCGAGGCGCGTTGCGCGGCCTACGGTTTGGAGTTGATCACGCCTCGCGAGCACGAGCGTCGTGGCTCGCACGTGAGTTTTGTTCATCCCGAGGGCTATTCCATCATGAAGGCTCTCATCGCGCGGGGCGTCATCGGCGACTACCGCGAACCAGGAGTGCTGAGGTTCGGTATCACTCCGCTCTATCTCGGATATGCCGACGTGTGGAACGCCGTCGACGTGTTGCGAGACATCCTCGAGAACAAGTCCTGGGATCGCCCCGAATTCCGCGAGCGCGACGCAGTCACCTGATTCTTCCAAGTTTCCGCGGACCGGGAGGTACCGCCTTTCGCAAGGAGCTTTCATGAGTGATTTCAAAAACATTCAGCAGCGAGAATCAGGTCTCAAACGCGAACTCGGCCCCAAGCAGATGAGCATGATCGCGCTCGGTGGTGCAATCGGCACCGGACTCTTCCTCGGCAGTAAGTTCGCCATCGGATTTGCCGGCCCGAGCGTCATCATCAGTTACGCGATCGGCGGGTTGATCGCCCTGCTGCTGATGGGTGCCCTCGCCGAAATGACCGTCGCACATGCGACATCGGGTTCGTTCGGTGCGTACGCCGAGTTCTACGTCGGACCGTTGATCGGCTTCCTCGTTCGCTATCTCTACTGGTCATGCATCGTCCTCGCGGTCGGTACCGAGGTCACCGCGATCGGTGAATACATGCAGTTCTGGTTCGCCGACGTACCGTCGTGGCTGTGGATCGTGTTGTTCTCCGGAGTGTTGATCGGCGTGAACATGTTCAACGTCAAGGCCTTCGGAACGATGGAGTACTGGTTCTCGACGATCAAGGTCTTCGCGATCGTGGCGTTCATCGTGATGGCAGCGTACGTCGTGTTCGGTAGCGGAAACCCGGACTACGGATTTCACAATTACACTGCCGGTGGCGGATTCTTTCCGAATGGTCTGTCCGGCATGTGGTTTGCCGTGATCGTATCGATCTTCAGCTACTTGAGCATCGAGATGATCGCCATTGCGGCCGGTGAGGCGGAGAACCCGGCGGTAGCGGTGAAGAAGGCGTTCCGTGTGACGATCGTCCGACTGTTCGTGTTCTACATCGCAACGCTTGCCCTGATTCTGGCAATCGCTCCGATGGACAAAATCTTGAGTGGCGGAAGCCCTTTCGTCACGGTGATGCAGGTCGTGAAGATTCCGGGCGCAGACAGTGTGCTGAACTTCGTGGTGATCATCGCTGCACTGTCTGCGATGAACAGTCAGCTGTACGTGTCTTCGCGAATGATGTTCTCGCTCTCGCGTGCTGGTGACGCGCCGGCCATTCTCGGAAAGGTCAGGACCAACGGCTCGCCGGTCAACGCCTTGCTGCTGTCGACGTCGGGCATCGCCGTCGCGACCATCGTCTACGTTCTCTTTCCCGAGCAGGCATTCACGTTGATGATCTCGTTGTCGATGTTCGGAGCGATGGCGACGTGGCTGCTGATCTTCGTGACGCACTGGTTCTTTCGCAAGCGGATGGCAAGCGAAGGACGAACCCTCTCGTTCACGATTCCGTTCTTCCCGGTGGGGACGATACTGGGTGGTGTCCTCATGGTCGCGATCCTCGTCACGACATTGTGGGTCGAGGATTTCAAGATGACCTTGGTGTTCGGGGTGCCGTTTGTTCTTGCCGTGATCGGCATCTACTACTTCACCCGATCACGTCGGGCGCAGAGTCGAGCGGTAACGGCTGAACAGGTTCAGGACGAGATCACCGGCACGGTGGTCAAGCGGGTTCCCTGACTTACGTTGGCAATCACAGGGTTTCGGCGAAAAACTCCATAGTGCGGGTCCAGGCGAGGGCAGCAGAATCCGGGGCGTAGTGGCTGGTCGAAGTGTCGTTGTTGAACGCGTGGCCGGCGTCGGCATAGCGGTACACCCGGGCGAGATCGGACGCGGTTGTGCGCAATTGCTCGACGCTCTCCGGTGGGATACTCGGATCGAGGTCGCCGTAGTGACCGAGCCACGGGACCTGCAGTTGCGCTGCAAGTTCGGTGCCTGCCGCGATTCCGTCCCATCGGGCCTCGGCGACACCGCCGCCGTAATACGTGACAGCGGAATCGACGAGGGGTACCGCGGCACACCACAGTGACGCGGTGCCGCCCATGCAGAATCCGAGGGAGCCGACTCTGTCTGCTCCCTCGGATCGGCTGTAGTCGACGGCGGCACGTACGTCGTGGCCGATGCTTGTGCTGTCGAGTGCCATGAGCGCATCCTTCGCGGACGGGAAGTCGGTGAAGGACGTTTGTGCGCCGCGGTGGTAGAGGTGCGGAGCCACGGCAAGATAGCCGGCGGCGGCGAGGCGCTCGAGGATGCTCTCGATGTGTTTGTTCACGCCCCACGCTTCTTGGAGAACGACTACTGCATGCAACGGTTCACTCGGCGAATCCGGTCGACTGACGGTCAGCGGTACGTCACGTGTGGTCGTCGTGAAAGTTCCCATGTCCCGACTGTATGCGAGTACGGACTGTATTCGAGCACAGCCTGTAGGTGCACGGTCGAACTAGACTCGTCGAATGTTCAGTTCCGACGTTCCGCCGATCAGCCTGGGCAGTTGGCCGACGCCCGTCGAACCTGTGGCGCGTTGCGCGCAGGCACTCGGATTGGGTCCGGAAGACCTGTGGATCAAACGTGACGACGTCATCGGCCTGGGCGGCGGCGGCAACAAGATCCGAAAGCTGCAGTACACCTGCGCTCAGGCTTTGGCGGTCGGCGCGACGACTCTGATCACTACCGGTGCACCGCAAAGCAATCACGCTCGGTTGACTGCCGCGGCAGCAGCTCGGTTGGGATTGCGTTGTGTGCTGGTGCTCGGTGGTGCCGAGCCGGAATCCGTGCAGGGAAATCTCGTTCTGGATGCACTCGCGGGCGCTGAGATCGTCTGGGCCGGTGGGGACACGGCATCCGCGGTCGACGCCGCGGTGCAGGCCGTCGCTGACTCGGGCGGAGTTCCTTTTGTCATTCCCTTCGGTGGCACCAGCGCGGTGGCCGCGCAGGGCTACGTCGACTGCGCACGCGAGATCGAGCAGCAACTCCCCGGAGTGGATCGCGTCGTGGTTGCGCTCGGATCGGGCGGAACGATGGCTGGCCTTGTCGCCCATCTGGGCGTCGACAGGGTTGTCGGCGTCGATGTCGGGGCTGTTGCCGATCCAGTGTCGACTGTCGCTGGGTTAGTGGACGAGATGCCCGGGTCTACTGTGCGAGCCGAGGATCTTCAGATCGTCCGAAACCAAGTTGGCCAAGGCTATTCGACGCTTACGGAAGCATCAGCCGGCGCGATCAGATGTTTGGCTCGTACGGAGGGCATCTTCCTCGACCCGACGTACACCGGCCGAGCCTTTGCGGGATTGATCCAACTCGTGAAGGACAAGGCCATCACGGCGGGATCAAAAACGGTCTTCCTGCACACCGGTGGGTTACCCGGCCTGTTCGGCCACCCCGAACTGTCGACTCTGCGGTGAGCGAGCAGATCGACTACCCGCTCAGCAGTCCACTCGACGAACTGTCCGAGTGGCAACGCGTGGTGCGACCGCTGCGTGTCAGCGCCGACGGTTACCTGCGGTTGGCGACCAATCGGCTGGCGGTCGATTCCGACTACACCTGGGACATGCACCGCCACAGCGATCACGAATTGCTGTGGGCGATCGATGGTGTTCTCGAGGTCCGTACTCCGGAGACCGTGTACACCGTGCCGAGCGGGGTCAGTCTGTGGATCCCCTCCTTTGTTCCCCACGAGGTGACGGCGCGCAGCGGCACCGAATTGTCGTGCACGTGGTTGGTGGCATCCGATGTGACCGGGTTGGATCGTGTGGTGGCCTTGTCCACCCCGCCGCTGCTCGAACAAGTACTCGATCACCTCACCCGAGACGACTTGACGGACGCGGAGCGTCGGCGAGCCGAGGCGTTTGCCATCGACCTCGTCGAACCCGTTCCGCGACTGATTTTCGATGTACCGCTGCCGACGACGCCGTGGCTTCGGCAGATCGCAGATCAGTTGGTTGCCAGCCCGGCCGACACCCGATCGGTGGAGGAGTGGGCCGCCGACGCGAAAGTCAGCACGAGGACCCTCACGCGAAGGTTTCCGGTTGAGACGGGACTGACCTTCTCGGAATGGCGTATGCGACTGCGGGCTCATCACGCGATGCAACTTCTGGCGCTCGGTCGAAGCATCTCGTTTGTGGCGCGGAAGACGGGTTTTCGTTCCGAAAGCGCGTTCGGCGCGGCATTCCGTCGAACGATGGGTGTGACTCCGGGCGAGTTCGCAAGCCTGATCGATCATCCGCGCACGCCGATGGCCGATTGGCTACAGGACTAGTCCGAACAGCGACTCAAAGGGCCTCGATCGGACTTGTGTAGCGCCCGAGCATCAACTTAGGGTTGGCTAAACAATCACCCTGTAGGAGTTCTGCGTGCGCGCAATTCGATCATCTTCTTTCGGTTCCAGAGTCATCGCAGCGGCGGCAGCAGCCGTTGTCGGTGCGATGCTGATGACCGGATGTTCCTCGTCGTCGGCCGATTCCGAGCAGACTGACGTCCGGACCGTCGCGTCGGCGTACGGGGACATCGAGGTTCCGGTTTCACCTGAGCGCGTCGTCGCCGCGTCGTACGACACTCCTTGGCAGCTGATGTCCCTCGGAGTGAAACCGGCTGCTGTGCAGGACTACGGCAAGTGGATCAGTGAATTCACGCCGGAGCAACAGGCCTTCGTCGACGGGCTCCCGACCATCGGGCCTTTCGGGGAAATGAACTTCGAAGCGGTCGCTGCGGCGGATCCCGACATCATCGTCGGTGACGCCGACGAGGTGGACCAAGCGGCGTTCGACCGTCTGTCGGGCATTGCGCCCACTGTCATCGTCAAGGGCGAGAGCCGGGGCGACTGGAAGACGATCACCACCGAGATCGCGGAGGCGATCGGCAAGACCGACGTGCTCGAGTCGACGCGCACTGCTTACGAAACGAATCTCGAACGTGTTCGCGGCGAGTACGCGGACGTGATCGCCAACAACAAGTGGATTCACATTTCACTCGGAGACGCACCCGGCGCGTTCTCGGTTCAGCAGCCCACCGGTGCGATCGGCAATTTGGTCGTCAACGAACTCGGATTGGCGTACGGGCCCGGTGTTCCGACCAATTACACCGATGCCGGATACGAGTCCTACCCGATGGAGCAGTTGGCCGACATCATGAACGGTGTGGCGGTCGTGCTGTACCCGCTGAATGCGGACGGGTCGACCAGCGCGGCGGTTCAGGCGGTCCTCGACGACAACCTCTTCACGAGGCTGCCGGCGGCGCAGGCTGGGCACGTCTTCGGATTGCAGTCGAGCGTCACAGATTTCGTGACCGCGAACGGTTGGCTGAACGAAGTGGAAACGAAGGTGTTTGCAACGCTCTGACGCTTGCTCACCTTTGGACTGCGTGCCCGCAACCGACCAGTTGAGGGCGCGCAGTCTTTTTGGTTGCCGCTCCGGGCGAGAATCCTGTCCCCTGCTTATGATTTCTGTCACTGATGGTTACCGTTACTCGTTGAGATGGATCTGGGCTGATCTTGCCAAACCCTTGATGTGTCGACGCGCAGCGAAAGGCTGTGTCGGTGTCGATTGCCGCAGATCGATGGGGTATTTTGTCCGGATCAGCTGTTGGGGTGAACACTCGCTTCTCGGGGGAGAGCGCGTGCCGGACATGTGTCCCGGTCGGTTTCCAGTAGAGCGCCGTGCGTTCGCGGCCACATCCGTCAGCGCGTGAGTCGTGGTTTGCTGAGCGTGAACGGTGCGTGGGGCGAATCGTTCGAGGGGATGAAAGGCGAGATCGGCGAATGACAGCTACTTCCGACGCACGGCATACCGGATCGAAGGCTGTCCAGAACACCGACTCGCCGTCCGGCGAAAATCCGCGCTGGCGCGACCGCAAGAGGTACCTGTGGCCGCTCGGATTGCTGATTCCACTCAGCCCGTTCATCTCCTGGTATCTCGTCGACAACTTTCGTCTCGGATTGTTCTGGGCGACCGGTGCGTGGTTGCTGGTCATCGTCATCCCGATCATTGACATGCTGGCCGGTGAAGACGGCGAAAGTCCGCCGGACGATGCGATCCCAGGGCTGCAGAAGGACCGCTACTACCGCTGGTGCACTTATGCGTTCCTCCCCTTGCAATACGCCGGTCTGGTCTTCGCCTGCTGGTGCTGGATCAACGCTCCGATGGGAATCGCGGAGAAGATCGCGATGTCGTTCACGGTGGGCGTCGTCGCCGGCGTCGGTATCAACGCGGCCCACGAACTCGGGCACAAGAGCGAGAAGGTCGAGCAGTGGCTCGCGAAAGTGGCGCTTGCACAGTCTCTGTACGGGCACTTCTACGTCGAACACAATTTCGGCCACCATGTGCGTGTAGCTACTCCGCAGGACCCGGCCAGCTCGCGGTTCGGCGAGAGCTTCTGGAGGTTCTTGCCACGAAGTGTGTTCGGCGGACTGCGTTCTGCCTGGCGCATCGAGAGCGCTCGACTCCAGCGTAAAGGCAAGCGAACCTGGAGCCTCGAGAACAACGTCCTCAATGCGTGGGCGATGAGCGTTGTCCTCTTCGCGACGCTGATCGGCATCTTCGGTTGGGAGGTTGCACCCTGGCTCCTGCTGCAGGCAGTTGCCGGATTCACCTTCCTCGAAGCGGCGAACTACCTCGAGCATTACGGTCTGCTGCGCGGCAAGCGTGCCGACGGCTCGTACGTTCGCTGCAGCCCCGCTGACAGTTGGAACAGTGATCACGTCGTGAGCAATCTGTTTCTCTACCAACTGCAGCGGCACAGCGACCATCACGCCAACCCGAAGTTGCGGTACCAAAGCCTGCGCAGCGCAGCCGAAGCCCCGCAACTCCCGGCCGGCTACGCATTGATGATCGTGATCGCGTGGATACCACCGCTGTGGCGCCGGGTGATGGATCAGCGCTTGTTGGACTACTACGACGGCGATCTGGAACGAATCAACGTCGGCTGATCACGCAGCCCTCTCTGAACTGTGCGGAGTTGTCGTCTCAGCGACCGTCGTCCCACACCGTGTTGCCGCTTGCAGTCGTCGACGGGTAGTCCTGGACGGCGTCCCAGTGTTCGACGATCGTGCCGTTCTCGTCGAATCGGAAGATGTCCATCGAGCCGCTGCCGGCCGTTCCCTCACCGGACGACGCGAAGGTCTGCACGAAGACGAAGTCGCCCTCGGCTACCGTTCGCGGAAACGTGGTGGCCTTGTGTCCGGTAGCAGGTTCGATCCCGGCCAGAGCCGTGACAAACGCATCCCTACCGTCCGCGAACGAGGGGTTGTGCTGCGTGTAGGTCGGGCCGATCAACTGGTCGGCAGCCTCGGCGGCTTTGCCTTCGTTGAAGGCGAGCTGCAGGAACGTCAACGCGTTGGCCGTGTTGCGCTCCAGAACTTCTGACGTCCTGGACGGCGACGAGGTGGGTCCGTCGAACATCGTGTTCGGATTCGCGGACGTTTCCGGCACGTCTTGAATGGCATCCCAGTGTTCGACGATCTTGCCGTTGTCGACGCGGAAGATGTCGAATACGGCCTGGCCGCGGTCGCCGGGAGCAGACGTGGTGTGAGACTGGAGGGCAACCAGATCGCCCTCGGCGAAAACGCGAGTGATCTCGGCATGCAATCCGGGTGTGGCCGAGACGTAACCGCCTATGCCGCTCACGAATCCGGCTGCCCCATCGGCGGCGGTGGGGTTGTGTTGGATGTAGACATCGCCAAGGTACCGGTCTGCGGCTTGCTGAACCTGACGGCTGTTGAACGCCAGTTCGTAGAAATCCGTGACGATGGTCTTGTTTGATTCGAGTTGATCGCCCTGTTCGGCGACAACGCTCGTGGACGTCGTAGAACTGCTGGGCGTTGCGGATTCCGCTTCGTTGGAGCACGCGGTGAGCAGGAGGGCGGCGGCAGCGGGAACGGTCATCCAGGCTGCGCGCCTACGAAGGTTGCTCATGTTCAGTGTGCGACGGTGAAACGCTGGCGACGGTGTGCCGGAGTCTCGATCTCGTCGACGAAAGCGTGTGCGTAATCTTCGCCCGCGATGGCGGAGTTCCCCTCGGCGTCCGTCAGCAGAATGTCGCCACCCACCTGGAAGGATCCCTTCGGAGCGACGCCTGCATGGGCGCCGAATGCTGCGGCCGGGCTCACGTAGAACCAGTCGACATTGCTGTCAGTTGCGCGGAGCGCGTCGAGGACGTCGGCGTGAGCGAGCGCCTCACCCTTGTACGCGTCCGGGAAATCGGGAGTATCGACGACGCGCGGACCGCCCTCGGCGACCAACAGGCTGCCGGCTCCACCGACCACTGCAATGCGTGCGGCGGCATCGGCGAGGGGAGTGACGGCGTCGAGCAGGCGCTTGCCGTCGATCTCGCGAGCGGGGACGGCAACGACGACGACGTCGTTGTCTGCCGTGATCTGCTCCACGATCGTGTTGTCGTGAACAGAACCCTGCACGACATTCGTCTCGGTTCCGGACTGCGCGCTGCGAGCGACGACGGTTACCTCGTGGCCGCGTGAAGCGGCTTCCTTCGCGATTGCGCTTCCTGCAAAACCGTTTCCACCGAATACTGCGATCTTCGACATGGGGTGTGCCTTTCCTTGATGGCGCTGTTGTTCTTGTAGTAGTAAATTTATTCACCCCGATGGTCATTGTCTCGGTCAGATGCGGGCACTCTTTGGTGAAAAACAGACATTCCAACGACGGCAGGCCGACTGCTTCGGGTCGAAGTTGCGAACCGTAGGGTTGGTGTATGACTCTCACCGCCGACAACAATGCAGGTCCACTGGCAATTGAGCGCTCGGATGTCGAAGCCGCGCGAACTCGTATCGCAGGGCTGGCGCGGCGAACCCCGATCTTCCGAACTGCGGTGCCGACGCCACACGGTGAGGTATCGGTTCTGCTCAAGCTCGAGTACCTCCAACACGGCGGTTCCTTCAAGGTGCGCGGCAGTCTCAATGCAGTGGAACGAGCTGTAGCCAACGGCACCATGCCCGATGCCGGCGTGGTGATCGCGTCCGGCGGCAACGCTGCGATCGGCGCTGCGTGGGCAGCACGACGGCGGGGACTCACCTGCACAGTGGTGGTGCCGGAGACGGCGCCCGAAGCAAAGGTGAAGGCACTCGGGGAGTTGGGTGCAACCGTTCACAAGGTCGGCGACCGGTATGCACTCGCTGCTGCCGCTGCTGCGGACATCGCACGCACCAGTGGTGCGCTCGAACTACACGCCTACGACCTGCCCGACATCGTCAGTGGGGCCGGCACCATCGCTCTCGAGATCGAAGACGAGGTGTCCGGGCCGATCACGTATTGCATCGCGGTCGGTGGTGGTGGATTGGTCTCCGGAATCGTGGCGGCGGCTCGCCCCGAAGATCACGTGGTAGCCGTCGAGCCGACCGGAGCTGCCACCCTGCACACCTCGCTCGATGCGGGGCGTCCGGTTGACATCGAAGTGAACAGCATTGCCGGCGACTCATTGGGGGCCACACGAATTGGCGCCATCGCCTGGGAGACGCTGCAGGAGAGTTCGGTAGACAGTGTTGTGGTCGACGATGATTCGATCCGACAGGCTCGGGCATTCTTGTGGCGGGAGTTCCGGATTCTGGTGGAGTTGGGCACCGCGGCAGCGTTGGTTCCGGTTCTGAACGGAACGGTGACGCCGCCGTCCGACGGTGAGCTGTGCGTCGTTTTGTGCGGTGCCAACACGCATCCGACCGACCTGTAATTTTGGCGTCTTTGTTTGCCTGCGTGTGAGAAAGCCGCAGGTGGGTACCTCTCGCAGTATGAGTACCAGCAGCATTATCTGGATAATTGTTGCCGTGGTCGTGGTGATAGCGATCGTGGCCGCACTCCTGTGGGTGGCGCGAAACAGGCGTGACGAGCGTCGTCACATCGAGGCAGAACAGATCCGCGAAGACGTCGCAGACAAGTCGCTGCAAGTAGGCGAGCGCGAGGCGCGGGCAGAAGAGACAGCAGCCAAAGCGCGCATGGTGCAGGCAGAGGCCGATGCCAAAGCGGCGGAAGCGTCTGCGCTGCAACATCATGCAGCGCAACATCGGAAAGAGGCGACGAGCTCTCGCGAGGAACTGAACCAGCAACGAGATCATGCAGACACGATCGACCCCAAGGTTCCCAACCCCGAAGAACCGCGGTCGACGCCGGATCAGAACCCTCGAAACCCTTGATCTCGAAACACTTGGTGCAGGCGTTCGAGGGAAGCGTCTGCCCGTATATGGTTCGACGATCATGATGAACAAAGAATCGTCACCGCAGGACCAGAAAAGTGTCACGTCCACGGCGGCTGACGTCGCACAGAACAATGTCTTCGAGCGCTTTGCCCGCGCAGGATTTGTCGTCAGCGGCGTGGTTCATCTGCTGATCGGATATATCGCGATCCGCCTTGCTCTCGGTGGATCCGGGTCTGCGGACCAATCGGGTGCGATGGCCGAGTTGGCAGGAAAACCAGGGGGTGTCTTCGCTCTGTGGGTCGGCGTCGTGGCCTTCCTTGCCATGGCGTTGTGGAGATTGGCCGAAGCTGCGTTGGGGAGCTCGTCGTCGCCGTCCTCGGACGACAAGAAGAAGGAGTTCTTCAACCGTGCAAAGGCTCTGGGCATTTCGCTCGTCTATTTCGGTTTTGCTTTCACTGCATTCGGATTCGCCCGCGGAAGCGGGAAGTCCAGCAGCGGTCAGAGTGCGGGAATCACGGCGCGTTTGATGGAGAACACGCTGGGGACTATCGCATTGGTGATCGGTGGGATCGCGATCATCGCTGTTGGTGTTTACCACGTGTACAAGGGCGCGAGCCAGAACTTCCTGGATGATTTGAAAGGCACACCCAGCAACTTCGTGCGCCGACTCGGAACCGTCGGGTATGTCGCCAAGGGCTTGGCCATCGCTGCTGTCGGCGTTCTGGTTCTTCTCGCGGTCAACAGTTCCGAACCCGGCAAGTCCTCCGGACTCGACGGAGCGTTCAAGACGCTGGGTGCGCAGCCGTACGGAGTGGCCCTGCTGATCCTTGCCGGATTGGGCATCATCACCTACGGGCTCTACTGCTTCGTGATGGCACGCTCGACGAAGATGTAGCGCCCCTGGGTAAGTGGGTCTATCCGAATGACCCGGTCTGGAAACCGGCGTCGCTGCCCGACGAACTTCCCGTCGAGCTACCGAATATCGGTCGTCTTGGAACCAGATCATGCATCAGGTTCACTGCTGCAGGGTCGATCATCGCCGCATTTCCACCGTTCGCCAGAACCGTGATCGACCAGCCGCTGTCGGGAACCAACAGGGTGATGCAGTTGGATCCCGAGCTGTCTCCGTTCTTCTTGGCGAACGATTGTGGGAAGTTCGGCGTCGGGGGTTGGAGCTGCCACGCCATTCCCATTCCGAATGCAGGATTCTCCGGAGCTTGCGTGTCGATCTGCTCGAGCATCGAGGTCAGGACCGGTTTGAGCGGGTTGTTGCCATAGCCGAGAGTTGTTGCGGCCCAGATCGACATGTCCTCGGCGGTGCTGACGAGGCCACCCCCGCCTGCGATCGCACCCGTGTTGTTCCACAGAGGGGCTCTTGTGCCGTCGAGGTAGTACGGAACGGCCAGGTCGGTTGCTTTGGTCTCGATCACGGTACCCATCATCCCGAGCGGGTCGGTGATTTCGCGGGCGACTGCTGCCGCGAAAGGCGGCTTCTCCTGTCCCGGAATGATCTTGTCTGCCATGAGTGTGCCGAGCAGTCCGAACCCGAAGTCCGAGTACAGCCAGTGGCTACCGGGGGCGAACTCCAAGGCCCCGGGAGCCCGGAGTCCTTCCCAGAGCATGTCTCTCGTGTACTTCGCTTTCTCGTCCGTGCACGATTGTGTGGGATCGGCACACCCTGCCGAAAGATTGGGTGGGTCGTCGCTCAGACCGGAACGGTGGGTGACCAGTTGGCGAAGCGTGATCTCCTCGCCACCGCTGCCTTTTGGCAGCGGGTTGCCGTCCGAATACTTGCTCGCCAGGTCGTCCAATCCGACTTCTCCCCGAGCGATCAGTTTCGCCAGTAGTGCAGCGGTGAAGGTCTTGGTCTCCGAGGCGATCTCGAATTGCGTTCGTGGAGTGACTCTCACGCCGTTTTCGACGTCGGCCTGGCCGTAGTGGTACGTAGTGGTGACACTCGCTTTGCGGTTCTTCTCATCCGGTTTGACGATGGCGAAGGCAAGGCCGGGGACTCCGCTGTTCAGCAGTGTCTCTGCGACGCGCTGTACCGCTTGGGCTTCTGCAGGATCGCCGACCCGCGAACCTGGATTGGGTGCCGTGGGGCCGGCGGCGCTGGCGGTCGAGGAGGTCGCGAGGGTTATGACGGCGGTTGCCGCCAGTCCTGCAACGCTGATGAACTGTCGTCGTGACGTCCGGGCGGACCCTCGATCCTGGTTTTCCATTGTTTGCACATTACAACCAAAGTCGACTGGTTTGACTGTTTTGTCGGAATTGCCAAGGTGTGGTCCTTAGACGATGGATTTGCTAAATCACGCCGCCGTTGACGTAGATGACCTGGCCGTTGACCCAACGAGCTGGGCCGGCGAGAAACGCGACAGCCTCCGCGATGTCCACCGGTGTGCCGAGGCGTTCCAGGGGAGCCAGCTTGGACAGGTTCTCCACTGTAGCTTCGTCTTTCCCGTCCAGGAACAGATCGGTGGCCGTGGGGCCTGGGGCTACGGCGTTGACCGTGATATCGCGTCCCCGTAGCTCTTTCGCGAGAACCAGAGTGATCGCGTCGACAGCACCTTTGGTGGCGGCGTACGCGGCATAAGTCGGAAACGCCAGCTTCTTCACGGAGGTGGAGAAATTGATGATCGCACCGCCGCGCCGGACACATCTGGCTGCCTGCTGGTCGACCACGAAGGTCCCTCGGACGTTGGTCCGATGCATCCGATCGAAATCGTCGAAGTTCAGTTCTGCGACGGTGGAGAGAATCATGATTCCGGCTGCATGGACGACGACGTCGATGCCTCCGAATTCCTCCTCGACCGTATCGAACAGGGCCGCGACTTCACCTTCGTCGGCGACGTCGGCATGCACCGCGATGGCGCGACCGCCCGCTGCGACGATGGTGTCAACTGTTTCCTGGGCGCGTTGAAGGTTTCCTGAATAGTGCACGGCGACAGCCATTCCGTCGGCGGCGAGCTTCTCGGCAGTCGCTCGCCCGATGCCGCCGGAAGCTCCGGTGACGATGGCGACGCGGGTGGTGGTGTCAGTCATGATGTAACTCCTGAACTGGTTTGGGTGCATCGGACAGCTTGCGGAGCCACTCCCGTAGTAGGCCGACTTCGTTGGTGGAGAGGGAAGTTGAATCTGCGGCGGCGAGTTGGGCGTCGAGAGTGGATGCAACTCTGTTGAGGGAGGCGTCCGGGTGGGCGTCGGATTCGTCGATGATGGACGCGAAGATTCCGTCGCGAACTCGCTGTGACAGCGTCGGATCGGGGTACTGTTCCGGCCTTACGACGAGCATCAGAGCGACACCCGCATTGGCGGACATCACCATCTGCGTAGCCACGTCGACCGATACGGTCAGAACGCCTGCCGCAGCGCATCGTTCGAGAACGGATCGAAGTAGCGCCTGGGCTTGCAAGGCGGTGTCGGCACTCTGGGCGGAAGGTGAGTGCATCAGCCGGTAATGAGCGGGATGCGCGAGCGCGAAGGCGGTGTGCGCATCCCAGCCGGCCCGTAGATCGGCAACTGGGTCATCGGAAGGTGTCGCAGCGCGTTTGCCTGCGAGGTATTCGAAGAAACCTGCCTCGACGACGGCTGCGAGCAGTCCGTCCTTGTCGCCGAACTGACGGTAGAGCGCGGGGGCGCCGACGCCGGCCATCTCGCACACGGCACGGGTGGAGATGTCACCGTTGGGGGAGGTGTTGAGCAACTCGGTTGCTGCGGCCAGAATCTTTGCTCTCGAACTCATGAAAACAACGCTAACAGAAATGTGTAATCGTTGCTATCGCGGGTTTGGTCGTGCGAACGAACTACAGACACAGGCACCAGAACTTGATCAGATGAGTGAGCCGGTCCGGCCACGGTTCTGTGTGGAGTGACGGCTAGAGCCGTTCTGTTGTCACACTCTGAACGAAGGAATCCTGGTGATCGACTCGGAAACTACTGTTGTGCCGAATAATTCGCATTCCGGCTATCTGGGGTGGATTCTGCGGGTCATCAGTGTCGTGGCGTGTGTTGCGGTTGCAACGGTCGTTGCCTCGCTGACGCTCGGGCCGCCATTCGCACGGGCCTGGGCACAGTGGGTTGCTCGTCATCTAGGTGGGGACTTCGAGACGGGAGTCGTTGTCGGATTTGTGACTGGGCTTTTAGGCATTGCTGTGACTTTGTTCGCAGCGCTGATGAGTTCGTTGGCGTGGCGGCGCCGAGGTGGCCCGGCATTGTCGCTTGGTATCGGTGCTATTGCCTTGCTTGCCGTTCTTCCTGGCGCAGTGAATTTGAGTATCGCGGTCGGTGCAGCAGGATCCGGGGTAAGGGCGGCGGGGAGGATCCTCGACGTCGACGGGCCGGCGTTTCGTGGGGCCTGGGTAGCCGGATCAGTGGCGGGACTGTCGCTGTATATGGTCGGGGCGCTGCTGTTAGGGAGGAGCCTTCGTTCGGCATTCGGGCCTGTCAGGCAGGTGGTGTCGCCGCCGCCAGGGGTGGTCGGCTACACCACCGATGGCCGACCTGTTTTTGCGCAAGTGGGCTTCACATCGGACGGGATCCCGGTACTCGCAGATGAACTTGATGTGCGCTATCCAGCGCGATCAGCGGTCGGTACGAATGCCTTGGCCATCGTCGCACTGGTACTTGGAATCTTCGGTGGGGTTCTTGCTATTCCGGTGGGCCATGTGTCGCTGAACCAGATTCGCCGTTCCGGCGAAAGTGGGCGCGGATTGGCAGTGGCCGGCCTCGTTCTCGGCTATCTGTCGCTGGTCGTCGTCGTCGGTGTCGTATTGGTGGCTGTGCCCGCGGCTTATCGATAATTTGGGTCGCGTGTCAGAGTTGGGTGGGCTGGAGTGGCTCGATGTCGAAGGTGTGGGGTCCGAACAGGCTCGCCGTCCGGGTGCGAATGGACGGAAGTGCTTCGTAGAGGCTCCCGCCGAGGCGGTGGAGGGAGTTGAACGATCGCGATTCCCAAACCGGAAACTCTCCGTCGGTGTCGCGTGATGCTGTGTCCCACAGGAGGGCGTCACCGTTTTCGCTCCATCCGAAAACCTGCAGCGAGTCGGGGAGTGACCAATCGCCGTCGGGTTCGATCATCCAATCGAACTCGTCATCCTGTCCTTCTGTGTAGACCGAATGAAGATGAGCGGTGAGGTTGCGGGCGCGCCCTTGCCAGCCGTCGGCAAATCCGGGAAGGACGGGCGGATAGATGAGCCAGAGTCCGAAGGTCCGCGCCCACCCTGCGTGCCGGATGAATGCGCGATATGAATCGGGGAAGCCCTGCCGGTCGGGAAATCGAAAAGAATCCAAAAAGGTGAAATCTATGTGTTGAAGCGTCGGTTGGCCTTTTGCCGTCAGCGCGTTGGGTCCCGTGGCAAACACGTCATCAACACTAGCAATGCGAGTCCGTGGGGGATCTCGGGCGGGAGGTCTTGGCTGGTTGTTCCCCGAGTTCGTCGGATCAAATACCTTCAATGACCCGCAAGATTCACCACCAATCGAATCACCAACTCGCCGTCCACCTCTCGGGTCCGTTTCTCGCAGATCACGTTCATCAATGCGGTGCCCTCATCGATGCCGAGTTGGTGTGTGAGTAGCGTGTCGATCGTGTCGTCGGCGCTCGTCAATGCAGCTGCAGCGGAGGCGAGTTGGTGGTTCGTGACTCCTCTGTTGCCCGTCAAGGCAACGCGCAGAGAGCCCCTGGTGAACGTCGTGATCGCGGGTGGTGTCGGTCCACCCGTGTTGGCTTGTCGCACCCCGGCGATGTCCACCCCGGGTAACAAATCGGACGTGGCCTTGGCCGGCACTCCACCAATCGGATGCACGGAGACAACTCGATCGCCGAGGCGTTCCAGAGCGGTGTCGATCGACGCTACTGTGCCGGCGCGGTGAGTCGCGACCAGCACGGCGACCGAGCCTGTGGTTTCGCGTACCCAGTTCTCGGTAGCGAGCGAGTTGACCACGGATGGAAAGTGATTTGTCGTCCACTCCATGCCGAGTTCGGTGCGGTGGACCATTACTACTCGGACGGTTGGGAAGAGAACGGAGGGTGCGAGGGCCGCAGCCAGATTTCCGATGAGACCGTCGCCGAAAATGAGCAGCGTCCCCGGTGACTCACGGGAGAGGCAGGAGAGCGCATACCTGACGACGGCGTACGGTTCGACGAGAGTAGCGCGTGCGCTGGAAAGTTCCAGTGGCAACGGCGTGACCAACCCTCCACTCACCGCGGGCACGCCGATGATGACGCGTTGTTGAAACAACCCCTCGACGTTGTGGCCGAGAAGAAACGATGAATCATGCGGATGCGTCGGGTTGACCACGACTCGATCACCTACCTCGAAGCCGGTGACGCCGTCGCCCACTTCGACGACGCGGGTAGCGCCTTCGTGGCCGACGATGGGCGAGGGGTCGTCCCTGTCTCCGCGCACAATCTGAATGTCAGTCCCGCACAGGCTGACTTTCTCGGGGGCGACGAGAAGTTCGCCGGGTCCGGGAGTTGGAGTCGGCCGCTTTTCGACGCTCGACCGACTGCCCCTTCTCACGATTGCGCGATGGGTGAGTTGCGTTGTCATGTATCCTCTTTCACAGCTTGCTTACGCGGAGGCGACCGGCGGCAATATCGTCGGCACCGGACAGGGTGTCGATGTCGTGAGGACGGCACAGGTATATCGTCTTACGGATTCTCTCGGGAGTCAGTGACGTGTCCGCGTACGATCGCACCGAGGCGAGTTGGGAACAAAGTTCCCTCTCGTACATCTCGGACAGACCTTCGGCGAGCCCGCCACCGATCCCGATGCGATCCAGTCGTGGATCGAGGGCGATCATCGTTCTGACCAGCTCGGCGATCGGCTCGACGACCACGCTCAACAGAAGTGATGCACCAGGGGCGCCTGACTCGAGTGCTGGACCGAACGAATCTCTGTCATAGGGCAATTCGAGAGCCGAGGCGACAGCAGCCAACGCCGAGCCGGACGAGATCGCCGCGACATGTCCGATGCCTCCACATGCGCAGGGCAACTGTCGCACTGTATCCGGCCCCGACGTCACTGCACGAAGGTGGCCGACCTCACCTTGCAACCCCAATGCGTCCACTGGAATCACTCCCTCTCTTGCATCAGCTATCCGCAGTGCGATCCCGCTGCTGATGGTGAGGTAGGCGATGCGCCGATCGGTGGGACGTGTAAACCCACGAGCGAATGACGCCAACCCTGCCGTCACGTCGTTCACGAGTGTCCATCGAACGTCCGGGCGGTGGGATTCGAGGAGGCGCAGCAACGGAATCTCACCGGCAGGAGTGCCGCCCCACAATGGGCCGGATCCATGGGCGACGCCCTTCTGTTCGTCGAGCGCGGCCCCGCACGCCATGTTCACTGCGGCACCCGGCGGTAGATGTCGATCCAGTGTCTCGATCAGCTCGCGCAGGAGTTGATCGGGAGTGGCAGACGGTTGTCGGAGCACGCTGGGCGATGGCAGCCGTTCGGTTCGCTCACCGCTGCGGATGCGTAGCCACGTACCTCCCAGATCGACCGATACGGTATCCGTCATAGTTCCGGTACCACGTCGATTACGAGCTCCGATCTCTCTCGGGAGAGTCGTAGTGAAGTAAAATTATTCACTCTCAAAAGGTTTCGTCCGGGCTCGGCTCCGATTGCAACGCATGATGCGCCGGAATCGGCCGCAGCAGCCATGCCGGCCGAGGAGTCTTCGAATACGGTGCAGGAGTCGGCGGAAACCTTCAAGCGCGCCGCCGCTGCAAGAAAGCCCTCGGGATCTGGCTTGCCAGCGCGCACGTCCTCAGCGCATACCGACGCGTGTGGAAGCGGGAGGCCCGCTTCAGTGAGCCTTCGCACCATCATCGATCGAGGGGCCGACGTGACAATCGCCCATTGCTCCCGGGGCACAGACGCCAGAAAGTCCTTGGCGCCGGCGATGGCGCGAACTGGATGCGAGTTCTGCTCTTCGCTTTGCCTGATCCAGTTCAGTTCGGATTCGACGTTTGCTCGATTACCGAGAACCCGAACGATGATGTCGGAAGCGATGCGGCCTGGAAGTGCCTGCGCTACCACCGCCCGATCAACGCCGTGCCGGTCCGCGAATTCGAACCAGACAGCCTCGATCGACGCCTGCGAATCGACGAGGGTTCCGTCCATGTCGAACAGCAGTGCCGAGGTCGAAATGGATTGTCGAATCAAGCTGGGCCGCAGAGTCATAAGACGGCCACCCGACTCATTCCCAAACTTTCGCCGGCAATGCGAATCAGATCGAGATCGTGGTCGGTTGAGCGACGCAGTCGCTGGTCGCCAGGATCGGTATCGAGCACAATCGTCTGTGCACCGATCTCAGACAGAAAATCGATGTCGGCACGTATCTGGTTGATGGTTCCGTACCCGAGTGGACGGTCTGGTGATTCGACAGATCTTTCGGTGGGGAGAAAGTAGATGCGGGGGACGAACTCACGCCCGGGGGCGAGTGAAGCGACTCCAGCGATGCATAGGCCCCGGGTAGGGTGCAATGGGTGCCATGCAGTGCCTAATCTGTTGGTTCGGTCGATCGCAGCGGGTCCGTTGCCGCCGATCCACAACGGAGGGTGTGGTTGCTGCAGCGGTAGAGGTCCGTTGTGCACGCGATGTGTTCCGGCCGAGCCCGGTGCGTCGTATGTCTCCGACGTCCACGCTGCGATCAGGGTTTCGAGAGTGGTATCCGTCAGTCGGCCTCGACGTGTGAACGGAACGCCGAGGACGTCGAAAGCCTGTGCAGTCCAGCCGACCCCGATGCCCACGATCAACCGTCCGCCGCTGAGTCGATCAATCGTCGCGGTCGCGTGGGCGAGGTGGGCCGGGTGTCGGTGACTGCCGATCAGCACGCCGCTGCCCAGGCGAATCGACTCGGTACCCGCTGCGAGCCAGGACAGCGTGGCCAGGCACTCGTAAAACGGAGCGGGAGAGCGGCGATTCGCGTCGTCGGTCAACACCACGTGATCCGAGAGTAGGACATTGTCGAATCCGGCAGCTTCCGCTGTCCGGGCCCACGCGAGAATCCCCTCGGGGTCGATCTGCGGCCCGAAGTTGGGGAGATTGATTCCGTACTTCACAGCGAACTCGGAATCAGTCGCGCGGCGCCCCCGTGGCGGAACGTCAGGAAGTTTCCCCCGTTGGCGGTCAAAGGGCGAGGGGCCTCCTGCCGGCCGATGTGGTGCTCGAACAACTCGATGTTCAAGTCGCCGACGGATACCATCGCCATCCGGGACGTTCCTTCGACGTCGAGATCGAACTGTGCCGTCATGAACCCGCGATCCGCTGCGATGTCGGTGCGGAGCACCTCGGTTCCCGAATGGGCGGTCACCAGACGCGCTATCGCGGCGTCGAGGTCCGGGACGCTGTAGCCCGTGTGATCCAAACCGCGGCAGGTCGGGAGGAGGGCTGACGCGATGTCCTCTCGTCTGTGGTGGAGTCGGGCCTGGGTCTCGTGGAAGTATCCCGGCTCCTCGGGCCACTGCTGAAGTTCGAAGAGATCGCCCCACGGCGACCGGAAGTACACCCACTTGTTGCCCGCAATCGGACCCTCGGGTACCTCGATCACGTCGCCGAGGACTGTCACGTCGCTTCGCGAATCAAGGTAGCTCACAGCGAGTTCGATATCGCCGACAGTGAAGCAGAGATGGTTGGTACCGATGTCGACCAACCGCGGTGGGGGTTGATGGGGCCAATCCGCTGATACGAAATCCACGACCCCCGACAATCCGATCGGTACGGAGACACGTCCGGGGTATCTTACGACGCGGTTCGCACCCAGGAGTGAAGCGAAGAAGTTGGCGGCGGCGTCCGCATCGGGAACGGTGACACCGACTGTGGACAAGGCATCTTCGACATTCGCGGTCACGGTCATGGGATCAGCAGTACCTTTCCTCGGGTTCCGCCCGCGGCCAGCAGAGCGTGGGCTTGGGGTGCTTCGTCGAACCGGAATGTTCGGGCGACAGGGACGGTGACCGAACCGGTCGATACCAGTTCGGCGAATGATTCGAGGCCCGAGCCGTCCTCGTCGACATAGCTTTTCGCCGGTGTGATTCCACGTTGCGGTGCGGGTTGCTCGTTGTCGTCGATGGAGATGAAGGCGCCGTCGTCTCGCACACTGTCGACGGATTCGGCAATACCCGCCGTGTCGACGATGGCGTCGTACTCCTTCTGCGGCAGGTCGACGGGACTCGCTATGACCCGGCTGAGGCTGAGGGCCAAGAGTTCGTCAGTGTCGCTCTTGCGAGCGAGGGCTTCGACGCGGTGTCCCCGCGAGATCAGCAGCGCCGACGCTATTCGGCCCACCGCGCCGGCAGCACCGGTCACCAACACCGTGGATTCTGGTGCAAGGTCGAGTTTCTCGAGGCATTGCACAGCGGTGAGCGCTGCGAGTGGGATCGCAGCAGCGTGCTCGAGGGTGACGTTCGACGGAGCGGGTGCGAACAAGGACTGGTCGGCGGTGACGCGTTCGGCATAGGTTCCGTAGCGGTGTGCCGGTTGCGCGATCATTCCGATGACGCGGTCTCCTGGCGTGAAGCGTGTTACCGCGGATCCGACTGCGATAACAGTTCCGGAGACGTCCCATCCCAATACGGCTGGGAAGTGCAACTCGATGGGCAAGAACCCCGAACGGGTCTTCAGATCGACAGGGTTGACGGCAGCGGCTGCAACGGAAACAGTGACGTCTCCGGGGCCGGATGTCGGCTCGTCAACCTCGGTGAGAGTGAGAACGCTTGGGTCGCCGGTGGCTTCGATTGCGATGGCTTTCATGCGATTCCTTTCATGAGACCTTGCGTTGGAGAATGATCGACGGCGTAGCGGGCATTCGCTTCGGCTGCAGTCAGAACCAGTCCGCCGTCGACGGTAACGGTGGTCCCCGTGAGATAGCTCGAACCGGACCCGGCGAGGAACGCCGCGGCTGCTGCGACCTCGTGCACACCGGCCGGACGCCCCAACGGGATAGCGGGGCGATCGATGTCCGCATACGAGGATTCGTCATCGATGCCGTTCATCGCGGTGGCGGTTTCTCCCGGTGCGACGGAATTGACGCGCACTCCGTGGGGCGCGAATTCGAGGGCGAGGACACGACTCGACGCCGCCAATGCGGCCTTGCTGGCGCAGTAGATTGCACCGCCGGTGATGGGGACCGTGTCATGGATCGATGTGATGTTGACGATCGATCCTGCGATACCTCGCGCGATCATCCGGCGCCCCACCGACGAGGCCAACGCAAGTGGGGTGATCGAATTGACGGCCATGACCTCGCGCATTCGATCGATGGCGAGTGCATCTGCGGGTGATCGATCGTTGATTCCGGCATTGTTTACCAGGCAGTGGATCTCACCCAGTTCATCTGTGCATCTCAGAACGGCGTCGACTGTCGATTCGGCATTGCGCAGGTCCAGTTGCAGGGGAACGACGTCGATGCGGAACTGCGCATTTAGTTCGCTCACCAACCGTGCGATGCGATCGAGACCATTGCCGTATCCGAGGACGAGGTTGTGACCCTCTTTCGCAAGCGCGAGCGCGATTGCCCGGCCGATACCACTACTCGCTCCGGTTATCACTGTGTATTCGAGCTCACTCAACAGAGATCACCACCTTCGGCCGTGTCCTGTGGCCTTCGAGACGATCGAATGCGGACTGTGCTTCGGTCAGAGGAACCACACTGTCGATCAATGCGGTCAATGCCGGGCGAATCAGCGGGAACAGTTCCGCGGCTCGGCGGTAGTGATCTACCCCGTGACGTACTCCGATGATCGAAATGCCGGCCAGCGCAACCGCTCCGGGATCGATCGATTCCGTGTGCGCCGCGACGCCTACGAGGATGCACTTGCCTCCCGGACGGAGAACGCCTACGGCGGTACCCAGCGCACCGGCGCCGCCAGACGCCTCCACGACCACGTCGTACTGCCCGGTCAGGTGTGTGGCATCGGTGAAACTGTGTGTGACGGTGCCGGAGTCGAGGTGTTCGATCGACCGGGGTTCGAGAACGTCGACGGTGATCGGGTATCGACTCAGCATGGCGATGGACAAGCTGCCGATCGTGCCCGCGCCGACGACGAGAACCCGATCACCCGGCGACACCGAAGCAGCGTCGAGCGCCTCGAGCACCGTCACGAGCGGCTCGCTGAGAACGTGCTCCGGTTCGACTGTGACGCGACCGAGTGAAACGACCGTGCGCCGCGGCATGCGGAGGAATTCGGCTGCGGCACCAGGATGTTCGTATAGCCCGACCTCACGCAGATCGGAGCATTGGTTGCGTCGTCCGGCCCCGCAGGCCGAACACGCCTGGCAGAAAATCATCGTGCTCCCGGTGACTACGTCACCCGCCGACAGATCGTGAATATTCGGGCCGGTCTGCTCTACGGTGCCCACCCATTCGTGCCCGAAGTGATGCGGAAACGACGTAAGGCCGTCAGTGAGGTATGACGACGTGCCGTGCAACAACTCCAGATCCGTACCGCACAGACCGACATAGGCAACCTTGACGACGACATCGTCAGGCCCGCAGTTGGGACGGTCGATCGTCACGATCGACACGGAACGGGGAGCGTCGATCATCGCAGCTCTCATGGCTTTCACGTCACGCTCCGAGCAGTGCGCCGACTGACGAACAGCAGCAGTACTGCGCCCGCCGCGAGGACTGCCCCGATAGCAGGCAGGACTGCAACGCTGTTGCCGCCGGACAGAGCGATCGAGCCGATCCACGCGCCGGCAGCATTCGCAAGTTGGAATCCTGCAATGTTGACCGTGGCAGCAAGGTGCGGGGCTTCGCTTGCAGCACCGATGAGTTTCGAGGCGAGCGGCGGAATAATGGAAAAACCGGTAGCACCGAGTACGAACATCCAGGCGAAGGCAAACCAAGACGTTCCGCCGAAGACGAAGAGAGCGAGAAGTGCCAACGCGAGCGCGGTCAACGCGATGTACAGCGTTTTGTCCAGGTCCTTGTCTGCGTAGTAACCACCGAGTTGATTGCCGACAACAGACCCGACGCCGAATACGAACAACACCACCGTCACCGTCGACACCGAGATGCCGGCATGCTCGGTGAGATACGGCGAGATGTAGGTGAACACCACGAAAAGCGCTGCCTGACTGAGAGCGGTCAGCCCGATCGCCCACAGAACTGGGCCCCGGGTGAACACCCGTAGCTCTGAGCTGACGTTGCCGGTCTGGTGCGAGGGAGCGGCGTTGCGCGTCGAGGCGATCAGCGCAGCGGTGACCAGCAGTTGGAAAACGGCGATGATCGCAAAAGACCAGCGCCAACCCAGTTGTGTACCGATGAGAGTTCCCAAGGGGACGCCGAGGACCGTCGCCAGGTTCAGTCCGAGGGTGACGCGGGCGATCACACGCCCTTGGAATTCAGGCGCCACCAACGACGTCGCCAGCACCAGGCACAGAGCGAAGAACGTCGCGTGTGGCAGAGCAGTGATGATCCGAAATATCACCATGGTTGCGAAGTTCGGTGCCAGCGCAGTTCCGATGTTGCCGATGACGAAGAGAGCCATCAGAGCCGCGATGAGAGGTGTTCGCGGCACCCTGGTGGTAGCGATCGTCAGTAGAGGGCCACCGATGACCACTGTGACGGCATAGATGGTGACGAGCAGTCCGGCTGTGGAGGTGCTGACCCCGAGGTCGGTGGAGATGTCCGGAAGTACGCCGGCCACAAGGTATTCGACAGTGCCGACGCCGAACACTGCCAGGAGCATCCAGATTATTGCGGCATTCGCGTTGGTAGAGCGAGCCGTTGTCGTCAATTCGTGCGGAGTTTCGACCACCATGGCCTATCCCTTCTCGTATCCGGTGTATTCGACGACTGCGCATCCCCATGTGAACCCGACGCCGATGCCGGTGAGCATGATCCGGTCTCCAGGGTGCAGGGCCTTGCTGCGGCGGAGCAGGTCGAGGCCCAGTAGTGGGTCGGCAGCACCGGTGTGGCCGATGGTTCTGCCGAGTTCGACCAAGGTCTGCTCGGCGCGGATCTTCAGCGGCTCGAAACATTGTTTGCGGAGTAGGACGTTGCCGAAATTCGGTACGATCCAGGTGGCGATGTCACCGTGATGAGTGGCGGCATCACCCAAAGCTGTTTCAGCGCACCGAGACAGGGCGGCCGCGTTGCGTGACCAGAACTCGTCGATGGAGTGAGTCTCGGTGAAGCCCCCCACCCGTGCTCGGAGATCGATCGGGTCGGCGGTGCCGTAGACAGGCATGCTTGTGCGCTCGTGCCCGCGGTGCATCTGCTCGAGGTGTGCATCAGTGACTACGGAAGTCGAAAGAATACGAAAGGGACCCGGATCCGGGCCGATGACAGCAGCGGCCGCGCCGTCTCCGTAGGCGAGACCGCTGTCGGAATTCCACCGGTCGAACAAGGGGAGACGCCAAGCGTCGGATGCAGTTACCAGGCCTTTGCCGTGTCCGTCGAACCAGCGGCCGATCAGTTCGATTCCGACGATTGCTCCGGCGCAGGCTGTTCGGATCTCGATCGGCAGGCAGTCGTCGATGCCAAGTTCGTTCTGAATGTAGGCGCCGCAGTTCCACGCCTCCAGGCCGTTGTGCAGAACCACTGCATGCACGAGTAGGTCGATTTCGTTGCTGCTGATTCCGCTGTCGGCCAACGCAGCTCTGCCTGCGAAGACTGCCATCTCCGGCGCGGATTCGCCGATATCAGGGTCCGACACTGCAACCGAAGTCTGTCCGGTCTTCTGATGTTCGACGGGATCGAACCGTCCTTCGGTCACCATGTCGGAGGCTTGTTCCCGCCTGTCCGGTAGGTATGAGCCGAAGCCTTCGATGTAGAGGCCGCCCCACCTCATGACGCGACCTTCGTCACCGACGTCTCACGGACGCGTAGCTCGTCGCTCTTCCTGTTCAAAAGGGCGGAGGCAGAGTTGATTCCGTCGATCGTGACATCATTGACGAAGTGGTGCCCACCGATCCCGACCGGCAAAGGCAGCCGTTGCCGCCCGTCCCGATGACGCACTGTGTCGGCCAATGCGGCGCCGAGGACGCCCGGTGTGGACAAGACGTCGTTCCAGGTGGGAAGGCCGAGGCGCCTCATTGCAGTCAGGACGCGATCAAGTTCAGCTTCACTGACACTTCCCCGCAAATAACCCAGTGCAGACGTCAATGCCATGTCGACAGCTACGGCTTCACCGTGCAGAAGTTCCGGTAGTGCTTCCATCTCGAGCGTGGGCGAGAATGTGTGGCCGTAGTCGACGCAGCGTTCGAGGCAGGATTCCCACAGATTGGGCTGCAGTTCCTCGAGCATCAGGTGGATCGACTCGGCGATGACTTGTGTTGCTGCTGTGTCGAGTTCGTCGGAAGAGCCCTGAAACCTGTCATCGATCAATCGTTCCCCGAAGATTTCCAGCAGTTCGAAGAGGTCGAGGGATTTGATCAAGGCCATCTTGAGTATCTCGGCAAGGCCGTTGGACAAGTGTCGGTTGTCGAGGGTACGCAGGAATGCTCGGTCGACAAAAGTTGCCAGGGCCGGTGCATACGTCCCTAGTCGATTCTTGCCCATGCCGTAGTTGACTCCGGTCTTGACGCCGACCCCGGCGTCGACGAGGCCGATCAGTGTGGTGGGGACCCGGATGTACGGCGTTCCGCGGCGGTAGACGCTCGCGGCGAAACCGACGATGTCGAGTAGAACACCCCCGCCGATCGCGATTACCGGCTCCCTGCGTCGGTCGATGCCGAACCCGTTCATCGCGTCGACCACCCGCACCGCAGAACCCCACTCTTTGACCGTCTCGTCGGCTCGCATCGGTACGAAGGATGCTCGTATTCCGTGGTGTTCGAAGTAGCCTCGAATTCGATCCCCGTGAATTCGGTCGACGTTCGCGTCGATGATGATCAAGCGTCGGTCTCCGCGGTGTAGCGACGCTGCGCTGCACCCGTCGAGTAGTCGAGTGCTGTCCTTGGCGAACAGATTTCGTGCGGCGATCACGTGATACTCGACCTGTTTGACCGCTTCGACCTTCCATGTCGAATCGGTGGCCGCGCTGTGGCTGAGACCCAGTTTGAATGAAGCGGCACTACGCATGTCGATCCCCCTAGACGGTGTGAAAGAGCGTTCGCGAGCTGTGTCAGCAGTACGGCGGTACTTCAGTGAACGAAATGAACTTTCGAGGAGAACAGTAGGACATTCGCATAGTGATCGCTACAAGAGTAGAATAGATCACATTTGGATCGGTAGATGCTGCGGAATTGGGAGGTTGCATGGCCGGGGTGCCGGGACAAGGGCGGAAGTTCGACGTAGACGCGGCCTTGGACAAGGCGATGTATGCCTTCTGGGAGCACGGCTACGAGGGGACATCCGTTGCCATGTTGACTGCTGCGATGCAGATCAATCCACCGAGTCTCTACAGCGCTTTCGGCGGCAAGGAAGGAGTGTTCTTTGCCGCCGTCGATCACTACAACGCGACTCGCGGCGACTTCATGGACCGGGCGTTCGCCGAAGAGCGCGAGGCATCCGAATTGATTCGCCGCCTCTTGAACGACGCGGCGTCCCATTACACCGACGAGTCTTGTCCGGGTGGTTGTCTGATCATCAGCGCGGCGGTCAGCGTGACCGACGCCAACAGTCACATAGCAAACCGATTGCGCGACATGCGAAATGCCAACGTGGTATTGCTGTCGCAGAGGATCGCAGCCGATATCGCCAACGGACTCTTGCCCGCTGACTCCGATCCCGAGGACCTTGCCGAGTTCATCGGCGTAGTCATCCAAGGCATGTCTCAGCGCGCCCGAGACGGTGCAACACAGAGGCAATTGGAACTTGTAGCGAACAGGTCTTTCGACTCGCTGAACTTCTCGAAAGACCTCATCGGCTGAACAGATTTCAGTTGTTGGTCGTGGGTCGAGCTGGATTGGGTGATGGAGAGCATCGAGGTCGGTCCTAGTGACCTTCTATCCCAATATAATTCGTCACTGACCGTGATGGCTGTCGGTTCGTTGAAGGAAGGGGCGGGGCCAGGCGCCGAGTGCAAGGACGGCGAGGGTTGTCTGGACGAGTCCGGTGGTGAAGAAGATGCCCTGCAGCGGCGACCAGGCCAGGATCATGGCTATCTCGACGAAGATCCAGGTCATCATCGTCAGGCCGGCGGCGGCGTGCAGGCCCCACGTCAGACGGAACCTGTTGTGCTGAGCGAAGAGCGCGGCGGCCTGGATGCCTCCGACGACAACGCCGAGGAGGATTCCGGGCCAGAAATATGAAGGGAAGACGGTTCCCTCGATCCACTCAGGAGGCAGGCCCATCCCGCCGCCGATCGTCAGGCCCGCCATTCCTACGAGCGCAGAGAGCAGGTTTAGCCACGCGATGGCGGACAGACCGATCCGGAGACCCCGTGGAGGGAGCGATGTGGACGTCATGCCTGACAACGATAGAGAGGGTCAGTCGAGCCCGTCCATGTTCCTGCGCGTTGCCGCGCTGGCAGCGTCGGCATCACCCGCGACGATGGCTTCCACTAGATCTCGGTGGGCAGCGGCTTCGTCGTCGATCGATTCGGGGTCTCGCGCCGCGACGTCGGTGATCACGTCCAGGGCCGAGTTGCGGAGGGTTTCGATGAATGAATCGAACACCATCGACAGCACGCTGTTGTGCGCAGCATTCACCACGGCGCGATGTAGTTCCATGTCAGCGTCGACAAATTCTGTTGGTGTCGAGGCATTTTCACGGGCTTCGAGTGCTGCCTGTAACAGATCGACGTCGGCGGAAGTCCGGCGCATGGCAGCCAGGCGGCCCGCTTCCACTTCCAGGAGTCTGCGTACTTCGTAGACTTCGCGGCGGTCCGAGCGTTTGAGTTCTCGCTCGAGTTCTGTGACCGGTGTCGAGGACATGACGTAGGTGCCGGACCCTTGATGCGAGTAGAGCTGGCCCGACGCAATCAGTGCGCGAACTGCCTCTCTGCCGGTCGAACGCCCGACTCCGAGGAGTGTGCTCAGATCCTGCTCGTTCGGGATTTTGGTCCCGACCGGCCACTCGCCGTCGCCGATGAGGCGCGCAAGTTCGTCCGCGGCTTTCTGTACCAGCGACTGCTGCTTGATCTGGCGCACTGCCATGTGACTGCTCCTGACTGACTCGGTGAACCGCAATGGAGCGGCTCACCGAGTAATACTTCATGTCCTCCGATGAATCTTCAGACTACGGGGCCGTCTTATGGTTTATCGAAGGGCGATGACGTCCAGTTCGCGCTCCGTCTCGTCTTCCGGGTCGAGGCGTCGATCGCGCAAGGTGAATGCGATGACGGCGCCGACGAACAGCACTGCAGTTGTCGCCCCGATCGCCATGCGCGGTCCGAAGTGATCTGCCAGGTAGCCGAACAGTGGAGATGCGATGCCTCCCACGGACATCGCGAGTCCGAGCGTCACCCCACTTGCTGTGCCGGGGCGATTCGGTAGGTAGTCCTGCGCCAATGTCACCTGTGGCGCGAAGGGCAGGAACATAGCAAATCCGAGACAGACGATTCCCAATTCGGCAACTGCAACGTTCGGAGCGGCAGCGAGCAGCGCCAGTGAAGGTACCGCAAGCAGGTAGCCGAGTCGGATGGATGCGCGTCGACCACGACGGTCCGCGAGGACTCCACCCAGTAGCGTTCCGGCCGCTCCTGCCAATGTGAAGGAGGACAACACGATTGCAGCGCTCGAGGACGATCCGTTCAGTGCGTTGAGCACGAACGGTGAGACCAACGACAGTGTGGTCACGTACGGAATTGACCAACAGACCGTTACCAGCACGAGTCGTGTGAACGAGCGCCAATCGTCTGACACGGGACCGTTCGCTGCCAGTTGCGCACTCAACGACTGGGCTGACTCGGCCGCACCCGTGTTGGCCGATCGCGACTGGGCGACCATCCACCAAATAGCCGCCACCACTGCAGGAACTGCGAGTAGATAGCCGCCGGACAAACCGAGTGAGCCAACCACGAGCGTGACAAACGGTGGCGCCAGCGAGGCGCCCAACGTACCGCCCACGGAGAACACGCTCATGGCTTTCTGTGAATGACCTCCAGCCGCGCGTGCCAAATTTGTGGCGGGAGGATGGTATGCGGCGATGCCGATGCCGGCCACGGCAATTGCCAGCCAAGTGACGATGTAGGTGGTGCTCATCGCTGCCACGACAATGCCTGCTGCGGCCGTGACAAAACCTGTGGGTACCAGCCAGTTTCGGCTCTTTCGATCGACCAGCATGCCGAATGCAGGTTGCACGACACTGGATAGTCCGGTCGCGGCGAGCGTGATTCCGGCGACCGCGGAATAGGAATATCCGCGTTCGAGCATCATGAACGGCAACAGTGCAGGCACAGCCCCCTGGTACAGATCGTTCACGACGTGTGTGCCGGTGAGAAATGCAACTTGCCCCTTCTTCATCTCCTTGGGCATCCCTTCGTTCAAGTCTTCAAGTCCTCAGGTCCTCTGAGGACTTGAAAGCTATCACGAACCCGCGGGCGCACGGTTGCGTTGGAGACCTGGATCTCATTCGAGACGACTGACTAACTCTCAGCAGTCGCGGCGTTGCGGGCGGCGAGTTGCGCGAAAGCGTGGGTAAGTTCTGGCGGGCCGACGACATCGATGTCGGTGTCGAATCGGTTGAAGGAGGCTGCCAGCGCCGTCCAAGACCATGATCCGGCTTCAAGACTGCACTGCTCGGGGCCAAGATCTTCGACGATGCCTTCCCCGACAAAGGGAAGAACATAACTGGCTGGTCGATGGAGAACGACCCTGCCGTGGCACGGCCATTTGTTGATATGTTCCGATCCTTTGAAGCGCGCGGACACGTATTCGCTGACGTCGCCGCCGGGGATTTCCTTCGGCGTGAACCGGGGACCGTTCGGGGTGCGTGGGGTGATGCGATCGGCGCGGAAGATTCGCCAGTCGTCTCGCGCGAGATCCCACGCGACGAGATACCAGCGACGCTTGGAGGTCACCAGATGATGCGGCTCCACTCGGCGCGGGGGTGTTATTTCGCTGTTGTTTGAGTGGTCGTTCGAGTAATCGAAGCGGAACACCTCGCGACCGCGGACTGCAGCGGAAATCGCTACGAGCACCTCTGGGGACACGGAGTCTGCGTCGCCGGAACCGGCCGAAATCGTGGTGAACGTGAGCGCGTCGAGGCGATGGCGCAGACGCGACGGCATCACTTGCCGCACAGTGGTCAACGCTCGAACCGCATCCTCTTCGATACCGACGCCGGTCAGCGTCGCCGCCTGCAGCGCAACTGCCAGTGCGATGACCTGATCGTCGTCGAACAGCAGGGGTGGCAGCTCGCTGCCGGCGTCGAGTCGGTATCCGCCGTCCGGGCCCATGGTCGCCGCAATGCGGTAACCCATCTCCCTGAGCCGGTCGATATCGCGGCGGACCGTGCGATGGCTGATGTCGAGCCGCTCGGCGAGTAAAGCGCCCGGCCAGTCGCGTCTCGTCTGCAAGAGGGACAGCAGATTCAAGAGTCGAGTGGTGGTCGCCATGCGGTGAGACTACGACGAGTCTAGGACGAAAACAGTCCTATACGGCTGTGAGAGTCGACGTTGTCAGGGAAAACCCGAGCGACGTTCGTACCAGGAGCAGACATGAGCATCAAGACAACGACCCACCTCAACTTCCGCGGAGACGCCCGCGCGGCTCTGGAGTTCTACCAGTCCGTCTTCGGTGGCCAGGTCACGATCGCAACCTACGGCGACTTCGGGATGCCCAAGGAGGTGCCCGGCGCTGAGAACGTCGTGTTCGGCCAGGTGGAGACAGAGGACGGCTTCTGTGTGATGGCATACGACATCCCTGGACAGTCGGGCGGCTCGGCCGGCAACGGAGGCTCGACACACCGCGAGAACGGCACCACGATCACCGACCAACCGTTCTTCGTCTCGGTTCGCGGTGAAACCCTCGAAGAGGTGCAGAACTACTGGGCCAAACTCTCTGCTGGTGCATCGATCATCGAGGGTCTTGCCGCCGCGGCGTGGAGCCCCGGTTTCGGCATGCTCACCGATGCGTTCGGGGTGACGTGGATCCTCGACGTCGCTGCCGGCGAAAACCCGGCCTGATCATTCAGACGAGAAAGCCGCCGGCACCAAAAGGTGTCCAGCGGCTCCAGCGCGTCGGTGCCCGTCTTGCGCCTCTCGGCAAGTGGCCGCTCGAAGCGGCATTTCTGGGGTGGTACCCGGGGCAAAGAACCGAACACCGACACCCTCTACAACGAACCTCTACGCAGAGTTATTCCACTCTGACTTGGGCCGCCCTCAGTCGTGGTCCTGCTCGTCGCTCAGCTCCGGCAGAGTTGGGCGACAACGGCTTCGATTGGCCGACGTGAGCGTCGGGATCAGCCGGTGACACCGGTCAATTCGTTCGGGGCGTGGTCGAGGGTGGTCTCGGTCAGGACGCTGCCGTCCTCGAGGTCGACTGCGATCAGCTTCTTCGACGCGGGGTCGGTGACGTAGGCGGTGTGATCTTCTACGAAGAGTGCGGGCCTGGGCTCTTGCCACTTGGTGGGTTCGGTCCATGCGTCGATGACGGAAATCTTCTTGGTGACGACGCCGGTGTTGGGGTCGATGACGTGGATGGCGCCGTCGGTGCCGAGCACCAGGGCCTCACCATGTGGTCCGCGCCCGAGAGAGCGGAAGGTGTAGCTGGTGCCGAGGTCGACGAGCTTGAGTTCCGACGTCGACGTGTTGGTCAGTGAGACCCGTTGCGGGCGTTCGAGTTCGGCATCCGGGTCGGTTTTGTAGTCGCCCAGAACGATGTCCGACTCCTCGGAGCCGGCTTGGTTGCCGATGCGGCCGTAGGCATCGGGGCTCTGGACTTTGGTGATTGCTCCGTTCTTGTACACGAGCAGGCCGTCCTGGCAGCCCAGCACGATGGCTTCACCTGCGGCCACTGCTTCGCCGTGGACGCCCGGGCACTGTTCGTTGCGCAGGATTTCCTTGCGGTCGGCATCGAGGACGACAATGCCGTTGCGGGACTCCGAATTTCCGATTGTCGTCAACAGGCTTCCGTCGGCAAGTGCGACGGCAACGCCGTGATGGGGTTCCGGGGTGGTGTACGTCTCGACGCGGGGTTGGCGCTTTGCGAGTTGCGCCGGATCGAATATCTCGACGAGTCCCGAGCCGTCGTTGAAGAGGACTGTCTTTCCGGCATGGCGTACAACGTGTCCGGGTTCGTTGGCTGCGAACTCGACCTCGGACATCGCGGGATCGGCTGTGTAGTAATGAGAATGGTCGCCGTGGGCCGAGGACCACGTGCCGGTGTCGAGTACTTTGAACGCTTCGCCGGCAGAGATCATGACGTGGCGACCGTCGCCGGCCGGGTTGAGTCGGGTGAAGCCGTCGATCTCGGTCTCGCCGACCACGTCGAGGGAAGTAGCATCCAGCACCAGGACGCCACCGTCGTACGACACCGCGAGACGCGGTGTTGCCGAGGCCTGTTCGGTGGGTGCGGCCGACGTCGTGGTCGTGGTTTCGGACTGGGCTGAGTCGTTGCTGTCGGACGAGCAACCCGTCACGAGGGCGAGTGAGAGGCCTACTGATGTGGCAAGGGTGAGGCGCCGCGACATGCGGGTGTTGAGGTGCATGGGTATAGATCTACTGCTTAATGTAAATGATTGTCAAAGTCGAGTATGCGAATGTCCGCATGTCAGGACGGCCGCCAAGAGGTCGGGAAGCGCTGGCGATCGCCGGGTGTGTGGTCGCTGAACATCCGGTGCCGGTGCGTTCGATTTGGGTATGGCGCTGGTTCAACTAGGTATTAGTGCACGGATGTCGGCAGGGACATGCTGTAGATCACATCGGTCGATCGAAAGCTGGGGAGCAATGACGCAGTTCATGTTGATTCATGGCGCAGGACACGGAGCCTGGTGCTGGGACCATGTGGTCGAGGCGCTGGAGAGACGCGGGCACACGGCTCTGGCCACCGATCAACCAGGCTTGGGTCGAGACATGACGAAAGATGGAGAAATAACTTGGGAATCAACGCTTTCCAAGCTATCGGCCGATCTGCTTCAACTGCCTGGAGAAGTGATACTTGTCGGCCACTCGATGGGCGGAACTCTGACGGCACAACTGACTGAAATGCACCCGAAGAGAGTTGCTGCGGCCGTCTATCTGGCCGCGACGCTACCCGGAGACGGGGAATCCTGCCTGAGTAGTTCGCGAGAGGACAGCAGCACTGCGAGTTTGTTCTTCGCGTGCGATGAACTCGGGATCGACCTTGAGGTTGCCTTGACGTTGTATCCGATGCTCTTGTTCGGGGACTGCACAGATGAGGTGGCGCGTGAATCGATGTCGAAACTTCGCCCGCAACCGATGAGTGTTTTCGGTGGTTCGGTATCGCTGACGCCGGAGCGGGAAGGGACTGTGCCTCGCTACTACATTGAAACCCTTCGCGATCTCGTGATCACTCCTGCACATCAACGAGAGATGGTCTCTCGGCACTCTTGCGAGAGGGTCTTTACGTTGACGACGGGACATTCCCCCATGCTCGCCGCGCCCGAGGATGTTGCCGATATCCTCGACGAAATCGCCCACGGGTTGCCGAATTCAACTCGTACCTGAGATCGCGACTCGGTCGGGGTAGTCACCACGCTCGAGCATCCGCGAGGCGATGACCCCGAACACGAGTCCCCAGAAAGCGGCTCCGATATGGAGTAGTTCGACGTCGGAGATCGTCACGAGGAACGCGATCAAAGCGCCGAAGGTGAATTTCCCGCCGAATGCGGCGACGAAGGCGCCCTGCAAGGCCTTGAGCATGGCCAGGCCACCCAGCGTGACGATGAATGCGATCGGAGTTCCCAACATCATCGCGACGAACGTCGGGGCGAACAGGCCGAAGGCGACGGCGAGGAGGCCGCAGAAGATTCCGGCGGTGTATTGGCGTGCCCGCTCTCCTGACGCCGTGAGCAATGCGTTCGTCGGCCCGGTCAGACACGTCGACACACACCCCACCGCCGCGTTCACCAGGGAGAACACTCCGCAGGCAATAGTCGCGGTGCCGATCGGCGGCTGATGACCGGCGGCTCGCAGGACTGCGATTCCCTGGCCGTTCTGCACCACGACGACTGTGATCGCGAGCGGTACAACCAGTTCGATCATCGCCTGCCAGGACCAGGTCGGCGTGGTCAGCATCGGATGCGCCATCCACTCGTGAGCGTTGCCGGCGGAGGTGAATCTTCCAGTCACGAGTATCACGACCACACCGACGATCAACGCGCCGAGAACGGGTGGAACGAATCTTCCCAACTTTGCGAACACGCTCAGAGTGACAAAGGTGGCGATCATCGGCAGTGCGATCATCGCGTCGTGGGCGGGTGCCTCGACCAAATCGGTTCCGAAATGAAGGAAAACGCCTGCCACCATCGCCATTACGATGGGCATGGGTAAGGCGGCCATGATCGGTGTGACCCACCCGGTCAATCCCAACAACAAGATCAGGACACCCGTCGCGAAGAAGGCGCCGAGCACTTGCTCCCACGGCAGATGCTCCAATGACGCTCCGACGACAACGGTTCCAGGGATCGTCCAGAAGAAGGCCAGTGGCTGTCGGTACAGCCAGGAAGCCGTGATGGTCAAAATGCCGTTGACGAAGAAGGCGCCGAAAAGCCAAGAGGCCAACTGAGCTTGACTGAGACCGCCCGTCAATCCCGCGGCGAGAATGACCGCTACCGGCCCGGTGGCCGAGAAGACGATGCCGATGACTCCGTTGGCAATGGACGTCGCACCGAAGTCGCGCAAGACCCGCCTCGGGCCGTAGAGCGGTTGGGGGAGTGGCTCGGCAACGACGCGAACGGTCGCGGTCGTCGAAATATCCGACATGTTCTCAGTTCTCCTGGTGCGGATCCGAAAGCCCCCGATCGCGGAACAATGCCGCGAGTTCGCTCCGTGATCGCAGTCCGAGCTTGGCGTACGCGCGCGTGAGATGATACTGAATAGTCTTGACGGAGAGGAACAATTCCCCGGCAGCTTCCTTGTTGGACTTGCCCGCTGCGACAAGGTCGGCTACGGCGCGCTCCTGCGGGGTCAGGTCGGTGATTCCCTTCTCCGTTCGCGAGAGGTTCAACCCGCCTGCCCGGAGTTCGCGCTCGCAGCGCTCGACGTAAGTAGCGGCGCCCAACGAGTGATAAAGCTCGCGGGCGGCCCGGAGAACGACGTCGGCCTCGGCGCGTTTGCCCGCCCGGCGGAGAGTCTGGCCGTAGGCAAAATTGATTCGGGCTCGGTCGTAGGGCAGGGGCAGCGTCTCGATGCTGAACAAGGCAGCGTCGAAAACCTCTCTCGCCGAGTCGAGTTCACCCCGTGCGCCGTGGATCCGGCCGCGAACGTAGCCGAGACGTGCCGCGGCGGAGCGGTGCTCGCGACCTCGCGCGGTCTGCTCGTGTGTTTGTAGGAAGGTGTCGGCATCATCGACTCGCCCGACCATGACCAATGCATTGGCGTAGAGATCGACCCACGGCCAGAAGCCCGGCTCGTCGAGCCATTGTTGTGCTTTGCTCGAGGTGAGCGGAGTCAGTGCCACCAGGACTTCGGCGTAGTCGGCGGCTGCCTCAGCCACCTGTGCTCTGGCGAGAAGCGCAGGAACGTACATGATCTCGTAGGCGTGAATGCCTGCGTATGCGCGTCGCACATGGTCACGGGCCAGTTCCCAGTTGCCGCGCAGAGCGTGAATCTGCGCTCCCGACCAGTGGACCAACGGTCGGATGATCTCTATCTCGAACCGATCCACCTCGGCCGCGGCGCCCTCGACCGTCGAGAGCGCTTCGTCCCAGGCGCCGAGTGCGAATTGAGTGCGGGCGAGCCAGGCTTGTGCCCACAGTGAGATTCGCGCCGAACCACTGGAAAACTCCGTTGACACCGCGCTTTCGAGGTCGCGTCTGGCGGACTCCGGGTGATCCAACGCAAGCTCGAGCCATCCGCGTCCCATCTGGAAGCGTTGTGCCTGGGCTCCGGGGCGAACGCGATCGGACAGTTCGTCGTATGCCGCGAGTGCGTCGACGGTCCTTCCGGTGGCGCCGAGTCCGAGACCCTTGATCGCCTCGGACTCCACTGCTGCGGGATCCGAAGGGCCCACCAATTCGACTGCGCGGTCCACCCACTCGACGAGAGCTGTGCCATCGAGTCGAGCCAGGGAATGCAGGACCATTCGTTGAGCGATCATCGCAGCGGTGCCTGGTTCACGATCCGCGCTGCAGTTGTCCCACGCTCTGGTCAGTAGATCTGCAGCCTCGGTCGGACGCCCTCGATGAATGGCGAGGTAGCCGAGGACGGCGTCGCGCAGAGGCCCGCGCGAAATGCTTTCTATCTCCGGCGCGAAGACCATGGCCCGGGGGATGTCGCCTGATCCGGTAAGTGCGTCGACTCCGCGGAGCAGTCGGTCTTCGTGTTCGGGTCGGGCCGTGGTGAGACGGCTGGCCGTGACCATGGCGTCGGCGACCTCCGACCACGCGCCCTCGGATGCTCGTAGTGCCGCGTAAGTAACCAGTTCGGCGGCGAGGCCCTCGTCGTGGGTGGTACTGGCAGCAGCAAGGTGGAAAAGTCGTTCGCCTTCTCCCCACGCGATGTCGGCTGCGCGGATGTGCAGTCGATGCAAGTGCGCTGGTCCCAAGGCCGCGAGTACTGCCGCCGTGACCATCGGGCCGCTCAGTGACACCTCGGTGCTGCCCCGTTGCTCGTGGACGGTGAGGAGACCGGTGGCGAAGGCGCTGTCCAAGGCGCCGACCACGTCGTCGATTTCGGCCAACTGGGCAAGATGTGACAACGTCGTGCTGCGTCCGAGAACTGCTGCTGCTTCGATCAACGTTCGTGCTCCAGTTGGACATGCCGAGAGAGCGGCGGCGATCGACACTGATCGATGGCGAGGGACCGGCAAGGTTCGGTGCCATCGGGTCCAATAGGTCGGTGGCAGCTCGTCGAGAAGCGAGACGACGTCGAGTGTGTTGCCGGCGGTGAAACCCTGAAGTTGAAGCGCGACGCCGGAACTGAGATCGATTCCGTTTCGCATCCGTGCGATGTCGATGATGACGGAAGCGTCGAGCGGGCTGATGTGCAAGCGCGCCGACCGGTGCAGGTCGAGAATCTTCCTGACCTCCTCGCCCAGGAACGGCGTTTCCTCGGTGACGAGGACGAACAACAGTGGGGCCGTTCGGCCTCGATGAAGGGCTGAGGTGATTGCCTGAAGCGAGCTGACATCACTGTGATGGGCGTCGTCGACGACGACGATGGTCAGTTGTGCGGCCGCGTCGATGATCTCGTGCGCTACGGCTACCGGGTCCGAATTCGAAACCGGACGTTCGAGTAGTTGTCCGATCACCCCGAAGTCGGTGTTCGACTCCCACTCCAACCCACGGGCGCGGCGGAGCGTGTGGGCGGAAGAGATTTCGGCGAACCGGTCGACGAGAGTGGACTTACCACTGCCGGCGTCGCCCTCGACCAGCACGAGAGTCGGCACTCCTGCCTCCGCCGCGGCCAAGCCTCGGCCGAGAACGGCAAGCTCGCGTTCTCGGCCGAGCAGCAGGTCGCGAAGTGTCACCCGACTACCGTAACGCCGGGCTCACCACGGGTTTCCTTTTCGGCACGGTCGTCATCGGTTCGAAGTGCAGCGGCGCCAGGGTCGGGAGTCTGCTTCGGCACGAAGAAGGTGACGATGGCGCCCAGCACCGCGATGCCGGCGAAGACGTAGAACGCCGATTCCGAGCTGATCCCCGCGCTGATCAGACTTCCTCCGATCAGTGGCCCGAATATTCCGCCCAGACGTCCGAAGCCGGCGCACCACGCGACACCTGCGGCCCGAGCGGCCGTCGAGTAGTAGTTGGACACGAATCCGTAGATCAGGACCTGAGTACCGATGGTGCCGACACCGGCGATGGCAACAGAGGCAAGGAGCACGGGAAGTGGGAATCCGAAAGTGAACAGGAGCAGGGCAAGTGCAGCCAGGCCGAAGGTGGTGGCGACAACGCGCTGCGGACCGGTGACGTCCGCGATCTTGGAGGCGAGAAGTCCGCCGATGATGGCGCCGCCGTTGAGTACCAGCAGGAACGAGAGGGAACCCTTCGCGTTGTAACCTGCATTTTCCATGATCTTGGGCAGCCAGGTGTTGAGTCCGTAGGTCAGGAGGAGGCCGGCGAAGCTCATGAGGCCGAGAAGCGCGGTGCCCCAGACATATTGTCTGCTCGCCAACGCTCGGAACCCGACCTTCTCGGCTACGGCGTCGTTGGGTCGATCTGCACTGACAGGCAACGGAATTCCTGTTCGCGAGGAAATGGCGCGAGCTTCCTCGACACGTCCGCGAGCAAGAAGCCAAGCGGGAGACTCGGGCAGTTTGAACCAGGCAAGGGGAAACAGGAAGATCAATGGCAGAGCGCCGATGAGGAACAGTCCGCGCCATCCGATGGAATCGCGGAGAACGATCGCCAGGACGGAAGCCATGACGCCACCGGCCGGGACACCGCTGTAGACGATGGCGTTGAACAGATTGCGGCGTCCCGGCGGTGCGAACTCGGCAATCATGGCTCCGGCGGTGGCGACAAGTCCACCCACCCCGATGCCGGTGAAGAACCGCAGCAGACCGAAGGTGGTGATGCTGGTGGCGAACGCTGCCAGTGCCATTCCGACAGAGAACCAGATGATGTTGATCAGCATCATCTTTCGGCGACCGAAGTGATCACCGATCGCTCCACACGTCAGCGCGCCCACCATCACTCCGACGAGGGCGTACGAACCCAATGCGCCCGCCTGAGATGCGGTCAAGGTGCCGATATGGCCGGGGTCGTCCATGAGGACCGGCAGGATCGTGCCGTACACGACCAGGTCGTATCCGTCGAACAGAATGGCAATGGCGGCGATGGTGACCACCCACAACACTGACGAGCGATGGCGGGCACTGGCCCAGGAACCACGATCGATCGAGGACATGGCGAATCTCCGTTCGAGAGATCAGGAATCGGGGGAGGCTGGATTCAGCCGAGGTCGCCACCGGCAACGGGAAGGACCGTTCCGGTGACATACGAAGCCTCTTCGGAGGCAAGGAAAGTGATGGCGGCAGCCTGTTCGTCCAGGGTGCCGTAACGCTTGAGCAGCGACGAGTCGACGGTCTGGTCGACGATCTGCTGGTACCAGGCTTTCTCCTCGTCGGTCTCGGCGCCCGGTCCGCGTGCCACGACGCGTGGTGGCGCCTCGGTTCCGCCGGGAGCGGTTGCCACAACCCGTATTCCGTGTTGCGCGACCTCCATTGCCAAGGCCGCGGTGATCGCGCTGACTCCGCCCTTGGCCGCCGCGTAGGGAACACGGTTGACGCCGCGGGTGGCGACCGAGGAGACGTTGACGATGGTGCCGCTCGCCTGCTCGATCAGATGGGGCAGCACCGCTCGACACGTCCACAGAGTGGGGAACAGCGATCGTGTGACCTCTGATTGAATCTGCTCCGGCGTGTAGTGCTCGTAGGGTTTGGCCCAGATGGTCCCGCCGACATTGTTGACCAGGACGTCGATGCGCCCGAAGTGCTCCAACGCGGAATCTATTGCGTGTTGGGCTCCTTCGAACGTCTCGAGGTCCGCCGTCACCGAATGGGATCGTTTCAACGGTATCGCGATGTCGTGGACCAATTCTGCCCGGTCCACCAGTGCGACGGAACCTCCTTCGGCGGAAATTCTTTCGGCTACGCTGCGCCCGATCCCCTGAGCTGCTCCGGTGACGACCACCACGCGGTCGTCGAACCGTCCGGCGAAGAATCGGGTGCTCACGACGCCACACGTTCCCGAGCGTCGGTGATGGCTCGGCGCATCGTCGACTTTGCGTGTTCGCTGTGCTGGACGATCAGCTCGCGTGCCGCAGCGCGATCATTCTGCTCGAATGCGCGCACGATCCTCGAGTGATCCTCCGCGACATGCTCGTCCACCCAATCGGCGGTGCGGAGCACACGGTTCATCAACTGCGTGACCTCGAGGCGGTGGTATGCCTGCAGCAGTACTTCGTTGCCGGTGCAGCGGAAGAGGAAGTCGTGGAACAGAGCATTGGTTTCGGTGAATGCCGGTGCATCCGTGAAACGATCACGGTCGATCGAAGCAGCCGAGTTCTCCGCCAGAATGCGGTACTCCGTCAACTGTACCGAAGTGAGGCGACCGATCGTGAGTTCCATTGCTCCGAGTTCAAGTGCCATCCGGGCGTCGAACTGGGCGTCCGACTTCGCGACCGGTAGGTGTTCTTCGCCGATCTCGTACGTGCCCGCTGCAGATTCTTCGGTCGAGGTTGCCGGTGAATCAGCCGGTGCTGCCGCGTTGTTGAACTTCTCGAAGTAGAAGTTCGTCGGTGTGATCGAGACTTCCTTGAAGTGCCGGCGTACTGCTTCGACCATGGGCGGCGGGCCGCACAGGTAGACGTCGACATTGCCGTCGTCGAGGTGAGAGGCCTCGATCAAGCCGGTGACATAGCCTTTGTTGGGTGCTGTGCTGTCGGGATCGGATACGCAGTAGTCGAAGGTGAATTGGGGTAGGGACTGCGCGTAGTCATGCAGTTTGTCGAGCTCGACGAGATCGGTGTCGGAGCTGACGCCGTAGACCAGATGAACGGGCCGAGTGGAGCTTTCGGTACGCATCTTCTCCAGTATGGAGAGCAGCGGGGCCAAGCCGGTTCCGCCGGCAAGCAGTAGGGCTCGCCGTTGACCTGCCCGGAGGAAGAAGCTACCCATCGGTCCGGTCAGTTCGAGAGTGTCACCTACCTGCGCCCGCTGACTGAGATAGTCGGACATCAGCCCACCGGGGGTGATCTTGACCAGGAACGACGCCGACTCGACCTCGGGACCGGTGCTGAACGAGTACGACCGCGTCGCTTCGGTTCCGGGAACGAGGATGTTCACGTACTGGCCGGGGAGGAAGACCAGATCTGCGCGGTTGTCGACCGAGACGGTGAAACCCACCGTCGAATCCGAATGACGGACGATCTCGGTGATCGTGGACGTGTACGAACCGGCAGCGGTCTTGGCAACCGCAGATGTGGTGGGAATCTGCAGCACGAGATCCGATTCCGGCACCATCTGGCACGGCAGACAGAATCCCTGCTCGGCCTCGTCCTCGGTGAGTGCTTCGTCGATGTAGTCGCCGGCGTCGAAAGTTCCTGACTCGCACAGCGATTTGCAGGTTCCGCAGGCTCCGTCGCGGCAGTCGAGCGGAATGTTGATTCGTGCACGGTACGACGCGTCCGCGACAGTCTCGTCGGTGTTGCATTCGACGAAGCGGGTGATGCCGTCTTCGAAACTCAGGGCTATCTGAAATGTCGTCGCAGCTTGAATAGTCATGGGAAACAGCTCGATTCGAAGGGAAGTCGTGTCAGAAGTGGTAGATGTCGACCACGTGATGGATGTAGTCGTTCTTGAGGACTACCTTCTTCTTCATGATCAACGGCTGCTCGCCCGAGAAATCGATCGTGTAATGCGAGGTGCCGAAGTAGGTGTCGACGGTGTTGTAACGGAAGTACAGCGTGAACCAGTTGAAGCGGACGTCGACCACGGAGCCGCGCTCTTCGACCACTTCCACGTTGGTGATGTTGTGGCCGGTGCGGGGCTCGGGAAGACTTGTCGCGCTGGAACGGTCCGTTCTGATGCGGAACACCCGGTCTTCGATACCGCCACGATTAGGGTAGTAGATGAGGGAGATCTCCGCGTGCGGGTCCGTGGTCAGTTCGCCGTCGTCAGCCCACGCGGGCATCCAGTACTCGGAATCGGGGTGGTAGCACTCGATCCACTTCTCGAACTCACGATCGTCCAGATAGCGAGCCTCACGGTAGAGAAACTGCTGCACTGTTTCGAGGGCAACGGCATTGGTGATGGTGACAGTCATGGTGGTCGTCCTCAGATCGTCCGGGTAGAAGCTGCTTGCTCGGCGTCGACTGCTGCGAGCATTGCGTCGCGCCAGTATCCGTGCTGAATGGGATACAAGCCCTCGTCCTCAGTCTTGGCTCCGCTCGAGAGCACGCGATTCATGCCGAGATCCTTCGCGACCTCGTTCGGACCGGGAATCTGGTGTGTGACACCACGGCTGAGATCGTTCCACGGCGCGCCTGCCGCCTGGTACGTCTTCTGGCAGGAACGGAACTCTTCGAGATCGTCCGGGGTGGCCATACCGCTGGCATTGAAGAAGTCCTCGTACTGGCGGATGCGGTTGCTGCGAGCGTCGGCGCTCTCTCCCTTAGGGGCGATGCAGTAAATAGTGACCTCCGTCTGGTCGACGGAGATCGGACGGAAGTGCCGGATCTGGCTGCTGAACTGATCCATGAGGTAGACGTTCGGGTACAGGCAGAGGTTCCTCGACGCACCGACCATGAATTCGGCTTTCTTGGAACCGAACTGGGCTTCCAGCTCTGCTTTGCGCTCGAAGAGGGGACGGTCCTCGGGATTGCCCCACCACATCCAGAGCAGGAGATGGCCGTAGTCGTAGGAGAAGTAACCGCCGCCCTGCTTGCCCCAGGTGCCGGCATCCATGGCTTTGGTCTCGTTGGACGACTCACCGGCGGTGCGGCGAGCGGTTGTCGCGGCGTAGTTCCAGTGCGTCGACGACACGTGATAGCCGTCGGCACCGTTCTCGGTCTGCAGCTTCCAGTTGCCGTCGTAGGTGTAGGTGGAAGCGCCGCGCAGAACTTCGAGACCGTCAGGTGACTGATCGACGATCATGTCGATGACCTTGGTGGTGTCACCGAGGTGCTCTTCGAGCGGCAGCACGTCGGGGTTGAGGCTGCCGAAGAGGAAGCCGCGATAGTTCTCGAACCGCGCCACCTTGGTCAGGTCGTGTGAGCCGTCCTTGTTGAACTGCTCCGGGTAGCCGCCGGTGCGAGCGTCCTTGGCCTTGAGGAGCTTTCCGCTGTTGTTGAAGGTCCAGCCGTGGAACGGGCACGTGAAGGTGGTTCGGTTGTCGGTCTTGCGGCGGCAGAGCATCGCGCCGCGGTGGCTGCACGCGTTGATCAGCGCGCCCAACTCGCCGTCCTTGTTGCGGGTGATGACGATTGGCTGGCGGCCCATGTAGGTGGTGAAGTAGTCGCCGACGTTCGGGATCTGACTCTCGTGCGCGAGGTAGATCCAATTTCCCTCGAAGATGTGGGTCATCTCGAGGTCGAACAGTTGCTCGTCCGTGAAGACGCTGCGCCGCACCTGGTAGCGGCCGGTCTCGGGGTCCTCGACGAGTGCGTCGTCGAGGGCAGCGCGGATGTTCGCGAACTGATCGGCGGCGCGGGCAGCGTCCAACATATCCGTCATGGGTGTCCTCCAGATGAGAGTGGGCGCCTGCCGAAGAAATCCGACGGCTGTCGGACAAGTCGGTGGGACCCGCTTTCCGGACGGGGCTGCGTCCGGTACTGAATTCACCTTGACATCGTGTGGCTCGGGTCACACCAGGCATTTGCCTAGTCCTGACCAAGGGTGCAGTGTTCGTCGAATTCTTCGGATGGGCCATGGCTGCTGGGGACGACCAGGGCGGACTCGACAGCGCGAGTCCGCCCTACCCGACGAGTGGGTTACCGGTTCTTGAAGAACGAGACGTCGTCGTTGCCGATGAGGTCCGGAACGGTCCAGCCGTCGAGGTCGTATTCACTCAGGCACTGCTCGGCCAGTCCCTTCATGGAACTGGCGTGTCCACGATTCTGGGCTGCGAACAGCAGTTCCGCCTTGACGTTCTCGTGATTGCCGGAGTAGTTGCGCTCGTAGAGTTCGTGTCGCCCGCCGAACTCGGTACCGATCGAATCCCACAGCGCTTTCATGACTTTCACCCGGTCGACGGCGGTGATGCCGTCCGAACCACGAACGTACTTGTCGAGGTACGGACGCACGTCCGGGCTCTTGAAGTCGAGTGCACTCGAAGGCAGATAGATCAGGCCTGATGCCACGTCCTGCTCGATGATCTCCTTGATCCGCGGGTACCCCTGGATCATGAACATCCGATAGGTGAGGCCGTACTCGAGCTTCGGGATGACCGAATCGCCGACCCACTGTTCGGGGTCGCGTGCCATCGATTCGGTCAACGACCAGAAGAGGTTTCGCCAGCCGATCACTTCACCGACACGGGTCTGGACTCCGCGGAATCCGCCGGCGCCGGTGGCTTCGAGTGCCTTCATCAACAGTCCGGCGATGAAGTCGAGCTTGACGGCCAGGCGTGTGCAGCCCTGAAAGGTGAAGCGCGGCAGGAATCCCGATTGAGGGAAGAAGGCGTTGATCCGGTCGACGTCGCCGTACATGAAGACGTTCTCCCACGGCACCAGCACCTTGTCGAAGACGAAGATGGTGTCGTTCTCGTCCATGCGGCTCGACAGCGGATAGTCGAACGGGCTGCCCATCACCGCAGCATGTTCGGTGTACGAGGTGCGGCAGATCAGTTTCACGCCCGGCGCGTCCATCGGCACCGTGCAGATCAGGGCGAACTGCTTCTTCTTGATCGGCAGACCGTAGTGAGCGATGAAGTTGTAGTTGGTGATCGCCGATCCGGTGGCGACCACCTTGGCACCGCTGACGATCAATCCGGCGTCGGTTTCCTTCTCCACCTTCATGAAGACGTCGCCGACCTCGTCCGGCGGAAGTTGGCGATCCACCGGGGGATTGATGATCGCGTGGTTCCAGTACAGAACCTTCTCCTGCGACTCGCGGTACCAGCGCTCGGCGTTGTCCTGGAACGGTGCGTACAACTCCTTGTTGGCGTGGAGGGTGCCCAGGAAACTTGCCTTGTAGTCGGGGGAGCGGCCCATCCAGCCGTAGGTCATACGAGCCCACGTCGCGATGGCGTCGCGTTCCTTGAGCAGATCGGCCGACGACGTCGGTGTGCGGAAGAACGGCATGGTGACACCGCCGTTGCCCGTGTCCGTCGGAACGGTCAAGGCGTCCACGTGCTCGCCCGTGTGCAGAGCGTCGTACAGCCTTGCGGTCATGCGGATCGGATTCCGGAACGCGGGGTGCGTCGTGACGTCCTTGACGCGATCACCATGGAGCCAGATTTCGCGACCGTCCTGCAGGCTCGAGATGTACTCGTCACCGGTCATCGGCCGGGTAGCGAAGTTCTTCGTGCGGTTGGCTTCGCAGTCGGCGGCCGGATTGACCTGGGGCGCTCCGGAATCTGCGGGGTCGACGCCGGTGGGAGGGATTTCGGTGGTCGTCATGGCAAAGCCTTTCAGATCGTTTGAGGTGCGGGCTGAAGATGAATCGGGGTGAACGAAGTGGTGGCGTCGAACCACCCACTGTGGGGGTCGTCCTGACTGCCGTTCCAGACTGTGGTCGACGAGGTAGCGCCCAGATCGTGAAAAGTGCTTCGGTAGAACAGAAGCGGATCTTTGCCGCTCGACTGCGCGTCGACGATCTCGCCGATGAAGATGATGTGGTCACCACCGTCGTACTCCTTCCACGGGACGCACGAGATGGTGGCTGCGGCGCCGTCGAGCAGGGGAGCGGTCGGTCCGTCGATCCACCTCGGTTCGGTGCGCTGCGGGCGGCCGGCGAAATGCATGGCCGTGTCCACTTGGTCGGAGGCAAGGATGTTGACGGCAAACGGTGCGTTGCCGAGGTAGCCGCACGCTTTGGACTTGCGAGTCATCGTGATCTGGCACAGCCGTGGTTCCAGGGAAATGGCCGTGAATGCGGTGACGGTGGCTCCGTGCGGTTGGCCGTCGGCATTGGTGCAGGTGATGACGGTGACGCCGCTCGCGAATTGACCGAAGATTCCTCGAAGTTGATTTTGTTCCATGACCGGACCTCCTTGTCGGATGGCGGGTGAGTGGGGAGCCGCGAAGTGCGGGAGGCGGAGGTGGTGGACGACTCGCGCCGGGAGTGAAGACGAACGTACGTCGAGCGCAGGCTTCGGTCGATCCGTACAGCGCGGCCTCTATCCGGATTGCGCACCCGATCGAAGCCTGTATCCGTTTCCCCTTGGAAGTGACCGGGGACACAGTGTTCAATGAGGTTCAGCGCCCATGGTCGGCAATGTGGCAGGTCACGGGTTTGGAAGGTGAAGAAGGACGATGGTCGACTCCATGATCGGTACAGTTCCGCGCGACTGGGACGAGGCATGTCATGCGGTTTCGGACGCCTATTTTCCGCACACGCTGACGCCGTTGTCACGGCACGCGGCCAGTGGAGTCGGGGTGTGCACCACCGAGTTGGGGCCGCTGCGGATCGCGCATATCCGGTGGGGCGCGGACGTCGCAGTCGAATCCGATCATCCCGGTGCGTATGGGGTGAACATTCCGCTCTCGGGCGAGCTCGAGTCGGTGTTCGCAGGCTCGCACGTGCTCTCGACGCGGGGCGTCGCGACGGTGTGTCCGCCCGACATCACCACGAGGATCACCCGGTGGAGTGCGGACTGCGAGATCGTCGGCGTCCGGATGGACCGTCAGTACCTCGACCGCGAGATGGAGAAAGTGCTCGGCCGCCCCGGAATGCACTTGCCCGATCAGGTGGACCTTCGAGGAGACGACGGAGCCAGATGGCTGAGATTTGTTCGCTCACTGTCGGATCAGATTCTCGGCCCGGTCGGAGTTCTGCACAACGAACTGGTGGCAGGCCAGCTCTCCGGCGCCGTGGTCACGGCATTCGTCCTTGCTGCAATGCCCGACAGTGAGGACGCGGTGCGACACGCCAGGCCGCGCATCGTCAAGCGGGTGCTCGACGAGATGCACGACGACCCGGCCCGCGTGTGGACCGCAGCCGAGATGGCGGAGGTTGCGGGCGTCAGCGTACGGAGATTGCAGGAAGGATTTCGGCAGTACGTGGGCCGGAGTCCGTCGGAATGCCTGCTCGACATCCGTCTCGAGCGGGTCCACGCAGATCTGGTGGACGCCGACGACTCCACGACGGTCACCGATGTCGCTGTGAGATGGGGTTTTACGCACACCGGACGGTTCGCATCGTCTTTTCGGCGCAAGTACGGCTTGTTGCCCTCGGAAGTGTTGAGGCGTTAGCTCCGGTACCCCATGTCCGCGCTGAGTTGATTCGCCTTCTCGACGAGGAAAGGTGCGACGTCGGTGCGGAAGGCTTCCGGGGTAGTGCGTCCGGCCGACGTCGAACACGCGGCCACGCCGACGACGCATCCACCGGCGTCGCGGACGGGGGCGGCGAGGGAAATCAGGCCGTCTTCGAGTTCCTCGGACGTGAGCGCGTATCCCTGCTCGCGCACCACACGAAGAGCGGTATGGAATGCGCCTTCATCGGTGATCGTGGTGGGTGTGAGGGCGTCGAACGTGGAGTTCGCGATGACGTTGTCGACGATTTCGGTTGGCGCCCAAGCGAGCAGGGCCCGTCCCATGGAGGTGGCGTATGCAGGCACTCTGGTACCGACGCTGACGTTGATGCTCATGATCCGACGAACGGGTACACGCGCGGCGTAGACCACGTCGACGCCGTCGAGGACTCCGAGTGACGCGGACTCGTGGGTGTGCTCTGCGATCTCCAGCAGACGCGGGAGAGCCGCCTCGGTCAGAGCGTGTGATGCGGAGAAGTGTTGCCCGATGCTCAGAACGCGTGGGGTCAGCGACCACCGACTGTTGTTGCCGGTGACGTACCCCAGCTTCTGCAGGGTGAGGAGGATGCGTCGGACAGCAGGGCGAGAGAGTCCCGTTTCGGCGGCAAGATCGGCGAGCGACGGGTTGGGGTTCTTCTCGTCGAAGGCCATCAGCACAGCGAATCCACGCTCGATGCTCTGGATGTAATCGCGATCGTTCTCGCTCACGGAAGGGCCTTTCATCTGCGGGTATGCCTGATCGGTGCCCTCGAAGGTTGACAAACCTTGTGACTGGGCGCACAGTACAAGCGTACGCAGAGCGTAACAGCTGTACGCAGAGCGTACAACCTTTGAGTACAACCAGACTTGGGAAGCCGACTCAGCCCAGCAGTACGGCACCCACCCGGTAACAGCCACACACGGCCCCGAGGAGGACCACATGACCACTTCCGAGAGCCCCACCGCAGTAGGTTCAGGCACTGCCGCCACCGACAAGTTCCTCCAGGAACGAGTCAGCGCGGACACCCCGCCCGAGCGCGTCTCGGCCATTGCCAAGGACGTACTCGAGGCACTCGCCGGCGTCATCGACAAGCACGGCGTCACCTACTCCGAGTACCGCGTCCTCAAGCAGTGGCTCATCGACATCGGCCAGTTCGGCGAGTGGCCCCTGTGGCTGGACGTCTTCCTCGAGCACAACGTCGAAGAGGTTGCGTACCGCGGCCAGCACGGAACCAAGGGAAGCATCGAGGGCCCGTACTACGTCGCCGATGCCAAGACGCTGCCATCCAAGTGTGAACTTCCGATGCGTGACAACGAGGTTGGATCGAAGCTGGTCTTCGAGGGTCAGGTTCGCGATCTCGACGGCAAGGGGCTCGGCGGCGCAACCGTCGAACTCTGGCACGCGGACGACGAAGGTTACTACTCACACTTCGCGCCGCACATCCCCGACGGCAACCTCCGCGGAACGATCGTTGCCGATGGCGAGGGACGTTTCGAGATCACCACGATTCAGCCTGCGCCGTACCAGATCCCGACCGACGGCCCCACCGGCTGGTTCATCGAGAAGGCCGGCTGGCACCCGTGGCGTCCAGCTCACCTGCATCTCATGGTGAAGGCTCCCGGCAAGCGCACGATCACCACCCAGCTCTATTTCAAGGACGGTGAGTGGATCGAGAACGACGTGGCAACGGCCACGAAGCCTGAACTCATTCTCGATCCGAAGCCGGGTGTCGACGGAATCAACCGGGTCACGTACGACTTCGTGCTCGACCCGGCCTGATCCACAACTGCTCGAAAGAAAGTGATGTGATGACAGACCTGTCGATCGTCTCCATCGAGACGACCATCCTCGACGTTCCTCTGGTTCGCCCCCACAAATTCGCCACCACGTCGATGACGGCGCAACCGTTGTTGCTCGTTGCGATTCGCACATCCGACGGTGTGGTCGGATACGGCGAAGGTGTCGTTCCGGGCGGGCCGTGGTGGGGCGGCGAATCGGTGGAGACGATGCAGGTCATCATCGAGAAGTACATCGCGCCGGTGGTGGTCGGCAGACGTGTGGATCAGATCACCGCGATCATGGCAGACATCGAAAAGATTGTTGCCAATGCACGATTCGCGAAGGCAGCCGTCGACGTGGCGTTGCACGACGCCTGGGCTCGTAGCCTGGGAGTTCCCGTGCATACGCTGCTCGGCGGGGCTTTCCGCGAGAGCGTCGACGTCACGTGGGCGCTGGGTGCAGCGCCGGCGGACGAGATCATCGAAGAAGCTCACGAAAAGCTGGAATCCAGGCTCAATTTCAGCTTCAAACTCAAGATGGGTGCACTCGATCCAGCGGTCGACGTCGCGCGCATCGTCAGCATCGCGCAGGCGCTCGACGGCCACGCCGGCGTCCGCGTCGACGTCAACGCGCGGTGGGATCGCTTCACCGCGCTTCGGTACCTGCCACAACTCGCCGACGGCGGAGTGGAACTGATCGAACAGCCCACGCCGGCAGACCAAATCGAGGTCCTCGCCGAACTCAGTAGGCTACTGCCGATTCCGATCATGGCGGACGAGAGCGTGCAGACCCCGCACGACGCTCTGGAAATCGCTCGCCGGAGTGCTGCCGATGTCATCGCCCTCAAGACCACCAAGTGCGGTGGCCTCCAGCGCAGCCGCGACATCGTTGCGATCGCCAAGGCGGCGGGTATCGCGTGCCACGGCGCGACGTCCATCGAAGGACCGATCGGCACAGCGGCATCGTTGCACTTCGCCTGCGCCGAGCCCGGAATCAACTTCGGAACAGAGCTTTTCGGTCCACTGCTCTTCAGTGAAGAACTACTTCAGGAGCCGTTGAAGTATTCCGAGGGGCAGTTGCACCTCCCCTCCGGGCCTGGGCTGGGAGTCGAACTGAACATGGACGCCGTCAAGACCTGGACCAGGAACTAGAGGACAAGAAGAACATGGCACTGTTTCACGTACGGATGGACGTCGATATTCCACGCGATCTGGATCCGGCAGTTCGCGCCGAGACCGTCGCAATGGAAAAGGAGTACTCACAAGACCTTCAGCGCCAGGGCAAGTGGGTGCATCTGTGGCGAATAGTGGGACAGTTCAGCAACATCAGCATCTTCGACGTCGACTCGCCTGACGAACTGCACGAGATTCTCTGGAATCTCCCCTTGTTCCCGTACATGACCATCGAGGTCATGCCGTTGACGCAGCACGGATCTTCGATCAAGTAGCCGGCCGTGTCTGCCGTGTCTGCCACGCCTGCGAGCCTGCTGGAATCTGTGCAGCAGTGGCACTGCGAGATGTCGGAGACCTTCGGTGGCCTGTGCCCCGAGAGCTCTGTCGATACCGTGCCCGTGGGCACGGTCAGTGGCGTAAGTCTCGGGGACGTGGGCGCTTTCGACATTTCCGGTTCGCCTCAGATACTGCGACGGAGCACACGGGCAGCAAAGCGACACGGTAGTGATCTGCTCAAGATCTGCGCGGTCCGAACCGGGAGCGCGATACTGCGCCAATCCGACCGCGAGTTGACGGCTCGGCCCGGCACGATGATTCTCTACGACGTGGAGCGTTCGTACGCGTTGCGTTTCGACGGCCACTGGTCGTGCACCGTCATGACCGTGCCGCGCACGGCAATGAGTCTGACCGAGCGAGAGTTGAACTGCGCGCTCGAACGCATCCACGACGGTCGACGCGGATCCGGGGCATTGCTGCAGAACTTCATCTCGGGCGCCGTGGCATCCCAGGTCGACGGCAGCGCGGCAGGGCTTCTCGGAGATGCGGGCGTCAATCTCGCTTCAGCAGTTCTGGTCCAAGACACTGCGCCCGCGGCACCCGGACGGTCGGCGCGAGAGGAGATCTTGCGATATGCGCTTCGGAATCTCGACTCTCCGGATCTCTCGGTCACATCGATCGCCGGTGCGCTGCACATGTCGCCGCGAACCGTTCAGCGTCACTTCGGGGACGGAGGTCTTACCCTCAATGCGCTGATTCGCCGAGAACGGTTGATTCGCGTACGCCGAGATCTCACCGACGCCTCGCTGCGAGATCACTCGATCTCCGTACTGGCCGCACGATGGTGTTTCCATGACGCTCCGGCCTTTTCGCGGGCGTTCAAGACGGAATTCGGTACGGCACCGTCGGAAGTACGTGGCTCGACTGATCCGAACGTGCGCGAACTTCACTGAACTGTCGCATCCGAACAACAAACGTGTCCGATCACGACAACTCGGAGCCCGAATACCGGGGCAGAGTGTGTTCCAGATCGCTTTTCAAGCTCGTGAAGAGCTCAGGCCCGCGACCGGCGAGGACTGCAGCGAAAGCTACGAATCGAGGAACTCATGACGAATCTGCTCGCGAATCGGCAATGGTACGGAAAGATTTTCGGCGGCCAATGGATCGACGGGAGCGGTGACACCGTCGAGTCGGTCGAACCGGCAACCGGTGAGGTGCTCGGTGTGATCGGGACGGCCACTGCTGCTGATATAGATCGAGCGGCACACATCGCGTCGGTGGCGCAGCCGGAGTGGGCGGCCACGATCGGACAGGACCGCGCTTCGGTGATCCGTAAGGCCGCGCAGATTTTGGAAGCGGAGCGAGCCGAAGTGGAACGCTGGTTGATCCGCGAAGGTGGTTCGGTACCAGGGAAAGCCGCGTTCGAAGTTGATCTCGTCATCTCCGAACTGTGGGAGGCGTCGGCGCTGCCGACGCAGCCGTGCGGTCACCTCCTGCCCGCCAGCCAGCGCGGGCGATCGAGCATCGGCCGGCGGGTACCCCTCGGCGTGATCGGCGTGATCAGCCCGTGGAACTTCCCGCTGCTCCTTGCCATGCGTGCTGTCGCACCGGCCTTGGCTCTCGGAAACGCCGTCGTTCTGAAGCCGGATGTTCAAACCGCGATCAGCGGCGGCGCCGTCATCGCGGAGTTGTTCACGGCTGCAGGCCTTCCCGAAGGTCTACTTCATGTGCTCGCCGGTGATGCGGAGCCAGGTCAGGCGTTGTGCGAGAGCCCGCTGATCGCGATGGTGTCCTTCACCGGTTCGACCGCCGTCGGCCGGCAGGTGGGAGAGACGGCCGGCCGCACACTCAAGCGTGTCTCGCTGGAATTGGGTGGGAACAATGCCCTGATCGTTCTCGACGACGCAGACTTGGATGCCGCGAGTTCGGCGGGTGCGTGGGGATCGTTCCTGCATCAGGGGCAGGTCTGCATGACCGCGGGCCGACACATCGTGCTGGAGTCGGTTGCCGATCGGTACCTGGACTTGCTGGCCAAGCGTGCCTCGGTCCTGCCGGTCGGAGATCCCAATACGGGCAACGTCGCTCTCGGGCCGCTCATCAACGCGAGGCAGATCGCGAACGTCGATCGAATCGTCCAGGACACCAAGGAAGCCGGTGCCGAAATTCGCGCAGGCGGAACCTACGAAGGGCTGTTCTATCAGCCGACCGTGCTGGCCGGCGTCACTTCGGACATGCCCGCGTTCCGCGAAGAGATTTTCGGGCCGGTGGCGCCCGTCGTGGTCGTCAAGGACGAAGACGAGGCCGTCAGGTTGGCCAATGACAGCGAATACGGTCTGGTGGCGGCCATACAAACAGGATCGGTGGAACGCGGCGAGCGGATCGCTGACCGCCTTCGGACCGGCATCGTGCACATCAACGATCAGACTCTGAACAACGATGCCTATGCACCGTTCGGCGGCGCGGGTGCCTCGGGAAACGGCGCGAGATTCGGAACTCAAAGCAGTTGGGACGAATTCACCACCTGGCAGTGGCGAACCAGCCGGCCTGCCGCTCAGACCTTCCCGTTCTGAAGTCGAAAGGAACTCCGATGCACACCATCTCGGCTCACGAGCTTCCCATCGTGTTGCAGGACGGCGAATTCGAACTACGGATGCGAGAAGAAGGCGACATGATCGTCAACTTCGTCAAAATGCCTGCCGGTGCCAACTTGGCCGAACCGTTCTCGCATCTGGAAGGGGGACGCTGTCAATGTCCTCACTACGGATACGTCTTGAAGGGCAGGATCTACACAGATTCCGAAGCGGGGCGGCAGACCTACAATGCAGGCGACGTGTTCTATTGGGCGCCCGGTCACGTTCCGGGAGCGATCGACGACTCGGAGTACGTCGACTTCGCTCCCAAGACCGAATTCCTCGAACTGATCGACGGAGTGCGTAAGGCAATGGGCGGCTGAGCTGTTCGGCCGCTGTCGAGGTCAGCGTATTCCGTCGCGACGTAGTGCGACGGAGACTGCGGCAGAGCGGGTATCGACACCGAGCTTGGCGTAGATGTGCCCGAGGTGGGTTTTCACCGTCGCCTCGCTGATGAAGAGTGCTTTACCCAGCTCGCGATTGGTCATCCCCTCGGCGAGCAGGCTCAGTAGTTCGGACTCACGGGCGGTGAGCGCTTCCTGTGGGCGCTGCATCTGCTGAACGAGACGGGAGGCGACGGTAGGGGAGAGGACGCTGCGCCCGGCAACCGCCCCGCGCACCGCGCCGAAGATCTCGTCGGGCGTCGAGTCCTTGAGTAGGTAACCGATGGCGCCGGCGTCGACAGCCCGTACGATGTCGGCGTCGGTGTCATACGTCGTGAAAACCAGGACGGGTACATCGAGACCGTCGTTTCGAAGCCGTTTGATCGCTTCTGCACCGTGCATGCCGGTGCCCATGTCCAGATCCATCATCACCAGATCCGGCGAGGCCGACTGTATCGCCGCGGCCGCTTCCTCGCCGGACGATGCTTCGCCGACTACTTCGACGTCCGGCTGAGTGTCCAGCAGCGCTCTCAGCCCGGCGCGCACCACCAGGTGATCATCGACGAGGAAGACGCGAATGGTGGTCACCGGATCCTCCGTTCGAGCGGGAACTGGGCCGCGACGACGGTGCCGTCTCCCGGTGCGCTTTCCACGGTGAACGATCCGCCGAGCTGCGCGACGCGACTCCGCATCGCACGTAGTCCGTATCCACCGTACCGAGAATGGTCGGCGAGTTTTCCCGGATCGAAGCCGACGCCGTCGTCGAAGATGTCTACCGAGATGGAGTCGTCGAGATACGTGATCGTCACGCCCGCTGTGTCGGCGCGGGCGTGGTGGGCGATGTTGGAGGACGCGCTCGAGACCACTCGCACGATGGCATGAGCTACGTCCGAGGGCAGGATGACGGCTTCACCGACGGTGCGGATCCGAACGGCCGGGACGAACTGCCGGGCCGCGGACACGACCAAGGCGTCGAAGTTGCCCGTACCGCCCTTGGTCGGCGCCAGATCGTGGACGAGGTCTCGACTCTGCATCAGGCTCGTGCGGATGTTCTCTGCCGCGGCATCGACATCGGCGCGAGACGGCGAACCCGTTGTGTTCCAAGTTTGTTCGGCTGCCTCGAGTCGAAGAAGGGCGCTCGCCAGTCCCTGCGTAACGGTGTCGTGGATTTCGCGCGCGAGGCGCTCTCGCTCAGCGGCAACGCCGGCAGCACGTTCGGTATCTGCCAATGCAGATTGCGCTTCTGCTACCTGGCGTAGAAGCCGAAGGCGTTCTCGGGCATCTCGTTCCATCTGCCCGTAGGCTGCCGCGACCAGTGCCGCGGTGCACAGAGGTCCGAGCAGTGTCACCAATTCGGCACGACCGGTGACCCTGTAGAACGCGATACCGGCGAGGACGCCCAGGATCCCGACGAGTGGGTAGGCGATCTTGCTCGGGTACAGACGAATACAGAGGAAGAGAACGGGGAACGCGCACCAGGCGAAACTCGGTGCAAGCCAGACCAGTGCTGCCCAGGTGCTCAGTACCGGCCACATCCACAGCCGTTGGCGAACCACATCTCGCGAAGACACCGTAGCCATGACGGCGTAGAGCACGGCGAGAACCCCGGCCAGAACGAGCACCACCCCGAACCGACCGCTTGTCCCGTGGACTGTGACGTACCGAACTCCCGATGTCGACAACAGTACGAAGAACGACGCGTGGATCGCATACGCCAACGGGCCGCGTAGGCCGAGTTCGGCGTCGGCGTTCATCGCTCCGTTACTCATCCCTCGAATATTACGGAGGGCGCCAGGCCGTCGTATCAACCATTCGGATGATATCCGGACAACCAGATGGGGCACGGTTCGTCACCCGAGCGCCCGATGTGCGCACCCGCGCCGGGACGCGACGCTGTAGTGGACGGTTTCGAACCATTCGACTGAAAGTGTGCCCGCCATGAACCACCGCATCTACACCCGACTTCCCCGTACGCTCGCTGTCGCCGTTCCGGTTGTCGCGATCCTTGCAAGCGCCGCCTGCTCGACCACCGACACGCCGGTGGCGAACGCATCGAGCACGACGTCGATTTCTGCCACGCAGCAGCCTGTCGCGACTGGCGATTCGGCGGTGGTCAGTCAGAATCGACTCAGCGCCGACGCAGCAGTGAAGGCCGCCGGCGCGGCCATGGCCAAATGCCGTGCCGACGGGCTCGGATTTGTCACCGTCTCCGTCGTCGACCGGGCAGGAAACGTCATCGCCATGGTGCGAGGCGACAACGCGGCGCAGCACACGGTGGAGGCCTCACGCGAGAAGGCATACACCTCTGCAGCTTTCGGAGCCGACACCAGTGACCTCTCGCAGCGTACCAAAGGTGAGGGATCGACCATCGCCGACCTTCCCGGCACCCTCTTCCTTGCAGGTGGAGTCACATTGAAGTCCGGATCCGCCTCGATCGCCGGTATCGGTGTCGGTGGTGCTCCAGACGGAATGCAGGACCAAGCTTGCGCTGCTGCGGGGCGAGACGCGATCGCTTCGTCCCTCGGCTGAGTGAGCGCGGACAGCGCGCATCGTGAATTGTGCTTTTCGCCACCTGGATTCGTTCGGCACGACAGTTGTCCGTTTGCCGCGATGACCTCGACTTTGTAACACCGGAGCCCCCGGAAAGGGACAAACACGTCGACAGTGGAACCGACGATGCACTTACCGAAGCGAGTTTCTTGATGCGCAGTTTCGGGGAAAGACACAACCTTGCAGAGAATCAGATTCACGTTGCCCGAGCGCAATACACGGCGGGTACGGGTGCTCGTAGCGGCGTTGTTGTCGATGCTTCTTCTCGGCGGTATGTTCGGTCCGACCGCCGCGAGTGCCACTCCGGCCCATGGCGTGACTCCGGCGCACTCGGCGCCATGGGGTGGTTACGACGAGTTGTGGGTCCCGTCGTCGATGGGAAACATCAAGGTTCAGGTGCAGTGGGCCGCGCGCGGTGGCAACGCCGCGCTGTACTTGCTCGACGGTCTTCGAGCGCAAAACGACAGGAATGCTTGGAGTTTCGAAACGAACGCACTCGATCAGTACCGCAACGACAACATCACGTTGGTGATGCCGGTCGGCGGTGAGTCGAGTTTCTACACGGATTGGTACGCGCCGTCCAATTTCAACGCTCAGCCGATAACGTACCGGTGGGAAACATTTCTCACCCGTGAGCTTCCGGACTTCCTTGCAGGGTACGGTGTTTCACCAACAAATAATGCGATCATCGGGTTGTCGATGGGCGGTAGTGCCGCATTGAACCTGGCGGGGCATCATCGGGATCAGTTCAAGTTCGCCGGCTCGCTGTCCGGCTACATCAATATCTCGGGCCCGGGTATGCGCGAAGCGATCCGCGTAGCCATGTTCGACGCCGGCCGGTACAACGTCGATTCGATGTGGGGCCCGCCGTGGTCATCCGGGTGGCTTCGGAACGACCCGTTCGTCAACGCGGAATCGCTTCGCGGACTGTCGATGTACATTTCGTCGTCCAACGGCATCCCGGGACCGTACGATCATCCGTCTGCGCCGATCGACTATTTCCACACCGCGACGGGTATGGGACTGGAGGCGCTCTCGTGGGTACACGCGCGGGCATTCGAAATTCGCCTGAAGTCCTTGGGAATCCCAGCGACGTACAGCTTTCCGCCCGCCGGTATTCACTCGTGGCCGTACTGGTCCGCTGAATTGTGGATGGCCAGAGGACAAATCCTCGACACCATGAATGCCTGGTGACGCTGATGTGAAGGATCTCTCCGGACTTGCTGACGAGTCAAGCCCGGAGAGACATCGCTCAGAAGGTGATGATTCCGCGCAGATTGCGACCGGCATGCATGTCGGCGAATCCGTTGTTGATCTGGTCGAGGCTGTACCGGTTGGTGATGAGGCCGTCGAGTTCGAGTTTGCCGCTGGTGTAGAGATCGATCATCCACGGAATGTCGGCGGTGGGATTGGACGCCCCGAACAAGGAACCTTGAATTCTCTTCTGGTACAAGGTGAGCTCCATCAGGCTCACGGGAATGCCGACGTCCGTCATTTTTCCGAGACCGGTGACGACGCACGTTCCTGCCTTGCGGATCGACGAGAACGCCTGCGCGACATGTTCGCCGGTGGTGACGCCGACGGTGACGATGGCGGAATCCGCGCCCTGACCGTTGGTGAACGAGCGCGCGATGTCGGTGGCTTCCTCCATGGTGGCCACGGCATGGGTCGCGCCCAACTTCAATGCACTGTCACGCTTGAAGGCGACCGGGTCCACCGCGATCACGTGGGCGGCACCGGCATGCGAGGCGCCCTGTACCGCATTGATTCCGATTCCGCCGACTCCCATGACGATGACGGTCTGCCCGGGATAGACCTGAGCGGAGTTGACCGCGGCGCCCCACCCGGTTCCGACGCCGCAGCCGAGCAAGCACAGAGCGTCGAGAGGCAGGTGCTTGTCGACTTTCACGGCCGAGAGAGTGCTGACCGTGGTGTATTCACTGAAGGTGGACAGGCCGCAGGTCTGGGCTACGAGCTGACCGTCGAGAGACATTCTGTAACTCGAGGTTTCGCCGGGCCTGCTGCCGGTCATGATGGCGGCGCCGTTGTCGCACAGGTTCTGGATTCCGCTTGCGCACCACCGGCAACGGCCGCAGGCGGCGAGGAACGAGAACACGACATGATCACCCTCGGACCACCCTTCGGTATTCGGCCCGACCTCGACGACGATTCCGGCGCCTTCGTGTCCACCGCAGATGGGATAGCGGCCGACTCCGTGGTCGCCGCTGGCGATGTGATCGTCCGAGTGGCACAAGCCGGAGGCGACCATCTTGACGGTGAGTTCGCCGCTGCGGGGTGAATCGAGTTCGAGATCGACCACCTCGTATGTGCCTGGTGCTTGGCGAATGACGGCTCCACGAGTGCGCAAGGTATCTCCTGAGGTGAGAGTTGTTCTTCGGATTCCTCAGTTGTCTACTCGAGAGTTCAGGGTGGGCTCGAGGCCCATCTCACTGATCGGACGTTTCGTATCTTTCAGACTCGTCCGGGGCACGTCCCAGGATGGCGAGTTGTAGTTCGGTGAGCAGGCGCGTATCCGGCTCGTCCAACGAAATGCCCATGATCTGTTCAGCACGCCGAATGCGATAGCGCAGCGTGTTCGGATGAACTTTCAGTGAGGAAGCGGCCTTCTTCACGTCCCCGAAAGCCGTCAGATAGGCCGTGAGCGTGAACTGCATGTCAGAAGTGTTCTTGTCGTCGTAGGAGATGAGTCTGTCGATACGAGGGTCACGTAGTCGCTCGTGATCGGCGACGAGATCGAGGATTTCGCCCAGCAACACCGCGGTGCGTGACGCCGCGAGTGTGGTGACCTTCGCGGTGTCGTGATCATCAGTGGTATCGAGCACGCGGTCTACCTCTCGACGCGCCTCGGGCACACCGTGCAACCGCGCGATCGGTACCGCCACGGCGGCACGGACGCTGATGCCCGCACGATTCTCGAGTACTCGCACGGTGTCGTAAGCCCAGTCGCTGATCGCGACCTCGTTTTCGGCCCGAGGAAACAGCACGTAGATCCGGTGGTCGATGATCGTCGTGACCGCGTCGCTGCGGAATGCGCTGGCGCGCAAGCGCAAGGCGTTGGTGATTCGATCGAGATCCGATCCGGGCTCGAGGGAGGTCGCGAATCCGACGACCGCAGCGGGGCCGTCGGTGCTGATGCCGAAGGAGCCGGCGAGGGAGTGCACGTCGATTCCGCCGGAGCGAACACCGAACAACCTTTGCACTTGATCATTTTCGCGGCTGGACGCGTCCAGCGTCCGCATGAGAATGCGTGCGGCGACGGCCGCTGCACCACGCAATACCGCGCCCGCGTCGTCCGACAGTGGTCCTGACGCCTGCTGCACCCAGATGCTGCCGAGATTGTGTTGGTGTGCAACGGAACCCGTCGGCGCGGACAGGTCCGGGCGGGTGATACTCACTGCCAGCCGGTGCGCGGCTCCGATGCCCGGCTCGGAGGGCAGACTGATGACCTCGTCCGAGCGCCTGAGATGCTCGAACACGCCTCTGCTCTCTATCCATTCGGTGTATTCGATCGGCCACTCCCGGCCGAGTATGGAGAGTTGACGGAGCTCGTCTTCACCCTCGTGAGCAGCCGAATACGCGATGACGTGGAGTGCAGTGTCGTCGATCGTCACGAGGCCGCCGGTCAGTTCAGCGATCGTTTCGGAGAGTGCGAACAGATCGGAGTCGCCTCCCGGTACTGCACCCGCCGCGGCCCGTGAACGATACGAACTCTGCGTCAGAAGTCGTTGTACCAGCGAGTAAACGTGCCCGGAGCTGGCCTGCGGATGGACCGCGGCCACGGCGATTCCGATGCCTCGTGCGGCGTTGAGTACCGTCGTCGCCTCGCGCGCATTCTTGACGAGCAAGAGCTTCGGCCGACGCCGTGACGGCCTGCCTTCGAACCCTCGTAGCCACTGCGTCAGCGTCGACTCCGGAACTCCGACGGGAAGGTAGATGTCGGAGATCGCACCTCGGCTGTCGGTGCCGTCGATGTCGGAGGACTCGACGAGGGCGATCGAACGGATGTCGATGTCAAGCCCGTCCGGGCTTTCCAGAAGCTCGATCACGGACTTGTCCGTGGAATGCATGAGGGCGCCGAGGGTGGTGCCGACACGCGGCCCGCTACTCCTCGGACTTGTCGACGCGTGCGGGAGGGCTACAGAAAGTGGCTGCACATTTGCTCCTCGGCCGATTGGTCATTACAGGCTAACCCCGACAGGCGAAATGCAGAATAAGGAAATAGGGGACAAATTTATTCGTCAGGCATCGTGATGCCGAGTTCTTGTGCTTTTTCGGCGACTGCCTCGGGAAATACGTTCTTGAACAGATAAAGGTCTTGGCCGATCACCCAACCGGGTGCCAACGCCGTCGCATATCGCTCGAAGTATCCGAGTTGCTTACCGAAAAGAACCAATTCCTCGGGACTCGCGACACCCCACTGTTTGCCCAATTGAATCAGTGCCATGATCAATTCACTGAGCTTGAGTTCACCCAGGTCACGGCCGAGAATCGGGGCGAGGGCTGTCGCCACCTGCATTCCGAGTTGAGCGTCGTCGACTTCGTAGTCGGTTGCATAACCCAAGGATCGAATTCCGCGAGCGACGCGGGCGAAATCCCCGTCGATGAGAGTCGCGCGGAACATATCGGACAGGATCGAGCGCCACGTTTCCGGAAGAACTCCGACAATGCCGAAGTCGAGCATCGCTATCCGGCCGTCGTCGAGGACCCACAGATTCCCGGCGTGTACGTCTCCGTGGAAGGGACCGTGAACGATGACAGATTCGAGCCAGACCTTCACACCGCGCCGGATCAGCATTCGGGCTTCGTCGATTCCGTCCGGACCGGCGACGAACCGATCGAGCGGAACGCCCCGCATGCGTTCCATGCAGATGACTCGGGGACCGCAGTAGTCCCAGTAGACCTCCGGCGTCGTGACTCCTTTGTTGTCGCCGAACGCACTGATGTTGTTCCGGAAGGTGGTCTGCCGGTCGGCCTCGACTGCGCTGTTCAATTCCGTCATCGTGGCGTTGTGCAGATCGCGAATGATAGCGGTGGCATTGGCAATTCGAAGGAACTCGACAAACTTCTCGAGGATGTTCGCGCCCCAGTACGCCGCCCGCAGGTCGATCAGCATCCGCGCATAGATGTCCGGACGCTGGATCTTGATGACGGCCTCTCGGCCGTCGTGCAGAACGCACGCGTGCACCTGTGCAACCGACGCGGCCGCGAGAGGTACATCGTCGAACTTCGCGAACAGGTCGTCCACGGAGTACCCGAGGTCCTTCAGTACGACGCTCCGAGCCTGCTCGGCAGGAAAGGACGGAACGTCGTCGAGACAACGTAGGCACGCATTGGCGACCGGGGCCGGGAACAGGCCGGACGACGACGCGACCAATTGTCCGAGCTTGACGAAGGTGGGACCCAGTGCGATGAATCCGTCGACCATCCCGTCGGAGGCAGCGTCTGCCCACGTGCGTCCGCGCTTGCGGAAAGGCCACACGATCAGCGCCAACATGATCGACGTGGACAATACGACGGCGATGATCGCGGAACGCCACAGCTGGGCGAGGCCGAAGCGTTCGAGGTCCGGCATGCGGACCTCGAGGGCAGAGGCGGGCACTCCTGACGAGTACGGTCCGACAGGTCGCGTTGGATCCAGCACAGCTCTCCCTCGTTCAACGAGCGCATCCAGCATTTTGCCGTGAGATCACTTACGCGACCCCTTCCGTTAGTCAGTATGCCAAGTCACACATAACTGCCGGAACCGCCTACGGATTCAGCCTACGATCGGTGAATGCGTGAGCACTTGATCCCGATCGGCGAGGTTGCACAATCGTTCGGAATCGCGGCGTCGACCTTGCGCTATTACGAGGACGAAGGACTGCTGTCCGCGCGGTCGCGAACTGGCGGCAAACGCTGGTACGGCCAGCGTGAGCTGCGCCGCCTGGCCTTGATCCGGATGTACACCGAGACGGGAATGTCCTTGGAACAGGTGCGGTCCTTCATCGAAACCGACACTACGTCCGAGCAGTTCTCCACGGTTCTCGCAGATCAAGTGTCGACCCTCGAGGCGCAGATCGCCGCCGCTACGCGAGCGAAACTTATTCTCGAGCATCACCTGACGTGTCGGCAAGAGCGTCCGATGCAGTGCGCGTGGTTGCTCGAGCAGCTCGACAAACGCGTCGAAGCGGCGCTTGACTTCAAGTTGACTTGAACCACCATAGTTAGGGCGCACTTACCGCCCTATCCGGAGGTTGACCATGTCGGCACGACGATGGCTGCCGCTCATCGCCGCATGCATCGGAACTTTTCTGTTACTGACGTACGCCACGATCACGACGATCGCGGTGCCGGCCATCGCGGTCGGTTTGGACGGCAGTACAGGCGCGATGTCCTGGGTCGTCGACGCCTACACGCTGGCTTTGGCTGCTCTTCTGGTGGGCATGGGCGCGCTCGGTGATGCGTGGGGACGCAAACGCCTCTACATCTGCGGACTGGTCGTGTTCCTGGTGGCAACGGCTGTGTGCGCGATTGCTCCGGACGTCACGGTTCTGGTCGCAGCCCGTGGCGCTCAAGGAATTGCCGGTGCGGCGATGTTCGCGACGCTCCTGCCTCTGCTCGGCGACGCATATTCGGGCCGCGATCGTCACGTCGCCTTTGCTGCGTGGGGTGCCGTCGCTGGATTGGCGGCGGGAATCGGAAATGTTGCAGGAGGGCTGCTGACGCAGTTCTTCGACTGGCGTGCGGTCTTCTATTTCGGAATCCCCGTGGCCGCAGTGGCGCTCGTGATGGCTGTGTTCTGCTTCGAAGACAGTGAGCGAGGCGGCGACAACATCGACTGGGCCGGAATGCTTCTGTTCACCGTCGCTGCCGTTGCCGCGGTTCTCGGCGTGACGTGGGGCGGCGACGTCGGGTGGACTTCGTCATCGACAGTTCTGGCATTCCTGATCACAATCGGTGCGCTGACGGCCTTTGTGTCCTGGCAGCGTCGAAGCGGCAGCCCGATGCTCGATCCGGCATTGTTCCGATCCTTGAAATTCGACGGCGTTCTCGTCGCGGCGTTCGGGTACTACCTCGCAGCCTACGGCCCGCTCGTGGTTCTTTCACTGTGGCTGCAGAACGGGCTGGGACTGTCGGCATCGACGGCCGCACTTGTGCTCTCGATTCAACCGCTCGCTTTTGTCACAGTGTCGGCGCTGTGTGGATCACGGCTTCAGCGAGTCGACCTTCGACTGTCGCTCGGATTCGGGACGGTCCTGTGCGGAATCGGTTGCGTGGCCATGCTGTACGTTCTCGTCGAGCCGCTCTGGCCCGCGCTGATCGCCGGGCTGATTCTGACCGGTGTCGGTTCGGCGATGGTATCGCCGGTGCTGCCGGGCGCGGCGATGTCGGATGCCCCGACAGAGCGCGCCGGGACGGCTTCAGCGACAGCCAACTCGTCGCGTCAATTCGGGCTTGCCGTCGGAATTGCGTTGTGCGGCTCGCTCTTCGCTGGTTCGGACGAGTTCGCCCTGCTGTGGCCGTTGGTCTTCTGTGCGGGCGTCGGAATGTTCACAGGTTTTACATCGATCCTTCTCTTTTCTCGTTCGTCAACTCCTGCAACAGTTCAACCAATCGCCGAAAGGGCACACACATGACCACGCTGCTCACTCCACGACCGCACAGGTGTCTCGTGATGGACTGGAATCGCCGCAGGTTCCTCGGCGCCGCAGCGGGATTGGCTGCCTCACTGGCAGTGGCCGGTTGCTCGCGCTCGGGTGCAGACGACGGGGGTGTAGGCGATGCAGGCTGGTCCTTCACCGATGATCGCGGAAACCTGATCGAATTGAATTCACCGCCAAGGACATTTGTCACCTACACCGGTATCGCCGGTGCTCTGTGGGATTACGGACTGGTGCCGGTCGGTGTTTTCGGAGCACTGACACGATCTCCGGGATCGACGGACACCAGCATCTCCGGCAACTTGGATTTCTCGAAGACCGACATGGTCGGGCAACTCTGGGGACAAGTGGAACTCGAGAAGATGGCTGCGCTCGAGCCGGACGTCGTCATCGTCCCTCAGTTGCGCGGGTCGGCATTACTCGACGAGGCGAACTTGGATGCAGTGAAAGGCTTGTCGTCAGTACTTTTCGTGGAAACAGCAACAGGAAACATCGATTCCATCGTGCAGGACATTGTGCAACTGGCCGTGGAACTCGGAGCGGACCAGGATCTGGAGGCGCAGAGAGAGGACTACCGCGCTGCGCGTGTGCGAATCTCCGAAGTTGCTTCCTCCCTGAAGAAATCACCGGTTTTGTTCGTGTCCGCAGATCCGGACACGATTCGTGTCAGTCGTTCGGGATTCCCGATCCTCGCTGATCTGACGGGTCTGGGCCTTGCCGTCGTCGATCCGGCCGAGGGCTCGTCGGTCTACGTCGAGAAACTGGCCTGGGAGATGGCGGACCACTATCCGGCCGACATGATCTTCCTCGACGACCGCCCGTCCAGTTTGCAACTGGATTCGCTCGGCACCAATCCTGCGTGGTCCAACTTGCCCGCGGTGAAGGCAGGGAAGGTCGGCACCTGGAATCCGGAACCCGTGCTCAGTTATGCCGGGATCGCCCGTACGTACAACTCTCTGGCTGACCAACTGCTGGCATTCTCACATTCCTGACCGCTGCGTCGTCTACGACGTATGGACCTCTTCACCGATCTGCCTGCTCGAGTTGACTCCCTCGATTGGCCTGCGCTGATCGAGGGAATCAACGCCAGTGGGTGTGCACAGGCGGCGCCGATACTCGACGAGTCGGAGTGTCGCGAAATCGCTTCCTGGTACTCGGAGGTCGACCGCTTTCGGAGCACCGTCGACATGGCTCGATACCGCTTCGGCCAGGGGGAGTACCGGTACTTCGGTGATCCCGTACCGGAGCCGATCACGGCTATGCGAGCGGCCTTCTACCGGCACCTGCTGCCCGTGGCGCGGGAGTGGGCGTTCGAACTGGGGGACAGTGCGCCGTGGCCGGACACTTTCGCAGAATGGATCGATCAATGCCACGACGCCGGCCAGAATCGGCCGACCCCGATTCTTCTGTCCTACGGACCCGGCGACTGGAATGCTCTGCATCGGGACCTGTACGGAGAGTTGGTATTTCCCTTGCAAATCGTGATCGGACTCGACAGACCTCGCATCGACCACTCCGGCGGCGAGTTCTTGCTCGTGGAACAGCGGCCGCGCGCCCAGTCGAAAGCGACGGTGACGGTGCTCGAACAGGGGCACGCGTTGATCTTCACCACGCGGGATCGGCCGGTTCAGAGTTCGCGTGGGTGGTCGAGAGCACCTGTGCGGCATGGTGTCAGCGTGGTGCACTCCGGCACGCGTCGAACATTGGGATTGGTGCTTCATGATGCCGAGTAAGACGTACATCCTCCGCGACGCTCGCAACAAACCCTACGAGAGTTCGACGCCCGGTGCGCTTGGTGGGCATCGGAAAACGAAGATCTACGGGCGGCTCGACTGTCGAGGGGCTGCGCAGGCAATCGCACGCGGTGGGTACCTCGCCAGTCGGGTGTTCTTCGCGGACGAGCCGACCGCGATTGCGGCCGGCTATCGCCCCTGCGCCGTCTGCATGCCCGAAGGTTACGCAGCATGGAAGGCAGCCACTACGCACCGAAGCGGTCGCGGTACTCCTTCGGAATGAGCGGCTTGTCGCCGCGGACCTTCAGCTGCTGGACAGCCCAGGTATTGCCGTCCGGGTCGGCGAATCCGAAGAAGGTGCCCCCGTCACGCTCGTCGAAGACGGTGACCTCACTGGCATCGACGCCGCGGTCGATGAGCTCTTGGCGAGCCGTTGCAGCGTCGGCCACGACCAACTGCAATCCCTTCAACGAACCAGGGGCCATCTCGGTTTGCGACGGCAGGTTGCCGATGACGATCGAGCAGCCCGAACCACGCGGAGTGAGCTGGGCGACCGTCATGTGTTCGTTGACGGTGTGGTGGTCGAGATCGAAACCGACCTTGTCACGGTAGAACTCGATGGAGCGGTCGAGGTCACTGACGGGGACGATGACTACTTCGAGGGTCCAGTCCATGAAACTGCCTTTCGCTGGGGAGGTTCGGGCAAACAGGTGGTCAGAGTTGCGCGACGATCTTGTCCAGGCGCTCGTAGCCTTCGGTGACACCGAGCTCCATATTGCTCTCGATCATTCCGTCTCGCGCTTCGAGGCTCGGATATACGGAATGACCGGAGAGGCGGGTGCGTCCGTTACCCAGATCCTCGAACGTGATCGCTTCGATGCTGACCACGTCGGGGAATCCCTCGTATTCGAAGGTCTGGATGGCAAAGTCGTTTTCGCGAACAACGTGAAACACACCGTTGAACCGGAACTCTTCGCCCTCGGGGTTGCGATGGACGTACTTGTATCGACCGCCGCTCACGAACTCGTATTCGTCGATCTCCATCTCGTATCCGTTGGGGCCGAGCCACTGCTTGACCAGTTCGGGATTCGAATGAGCTGCGAAGACGGCACTGACGGGTGCGTCGAACTCACGGGTGATGTCGATGTACGGCACGCCCTCAGGAGCCGTGATGGTGACGGGATTGGTGGTAGCCATGGCTAAGTCTCCTTCTGTGTGGTGCTGAGTAGGTGATCGAGCTTGCGGAACTGTTGTTCGTGGATCAGTCGATAGCGGTCGATCCAGGCGGTCAAAGCCTCGAGAGTTGCGGCGTTGAGATGTACCGGCCGCCGCTGGGCTTCGCGGCTGCGGGTGACCAAACCCGCGGCTTCGAGTACCTGAATATGTTTGGAGACGGCCTGTTTCGTGATCTCGAATGGCTCGGCCAACTCGTTGACCGTGTGGGGGCCGGTGCTCAGACGGGCGATGATCCGCCGTCGTACCGGGTCGGCGAGTGCCATGAACGCCTTGTCGAGACGCTCGTCTGCCCCTGGATCCACGATCACTTGTCAACCATCTCCTTTATCAACCAATCTGTTGATTACGATACGAGCCCATGCGGAGGGTGTCAATGCTTCGAAACCGATTAGCGTGGAATTCATGAACGCTCTGATTCCTCGGCCACGTATGGAGGTGGCACCGGGGGCGATTCTCGTTCCGGATTGGCTCAGCATCGAACAACAGCGCAGATTGGTGGCTGAGTGCCGACGGTGGGCGACCGCCCCTGTTCCGATGCGTTCGGCTGTTGTCCCTGGTGGGCACAAGATGTCGGTGCAGACGGTCTGTCTCGGTTGGCACTGGCAGCCGTACAAATACACCCGCACCGCCGACGACGTGAACGGCGCGCCCGTTGCAGCGGTACCTGACTGGCTCGTCGACCTCGGCCGCACCGCAGTCGCCTCTGCCTACGGTGACCCGCCTGCGGGGGAGAGATACACGCCGGACACTGCCCTGATCAATTTCTACGAGGAGGGCGCTCGGATGGGCATGCACCAGGACAAGGACGAGCGTTGCGACGCTCCCGTCGTCTCACTGAGCGTCGGCCAGAGTTGTGTCTTTCGGTTCGGCAATTCCGAGAATCGAAACAAGCCGTACGCCGACGTCGAACTCCATTCGGGCGATCTGTTCGTGTTCGGTGGAGAGTCTCGGTTCGCGTATCACGGAGTGCCGAAAGTTATCGCCGGAAGTGCAAGCCCCGACATCGGTCTGCCGTCCGGGCGGCTGAACATCACCCTGCGGGATACCGGAATGTCCTGAGTTTCAGGTTGATTCGGCCTCGCGAATGGGAGGATCGGTGGGCAGTTCTCGAAGAAGAAACGGGTATTCAATTGTCGACATTCCAGGTCATTCTGAGATTGCTACCAACTGTGGTCGTTAGGTAAGACATCAATCTTCGTTGAATCCGTCCAATTGGTCTCGTTTCATGTCAAGATCAACAGACGACCTTTCATGCTGAACGAGAAGGAGATTCGATGCATTCGATCACGCGAGCGGCCCTCGTCGGTGCTGCAGCTCTTCCGTTGGCAATGGCTGCTCCCTCACTGGCCTCAGCTTCCACAGCTGCCGACGTCACCTTCGCTTACAGTGCTTCCGGCTCGACCGTGAGCAACACCATCACCAATAATTCGGGTGGAGCTCTGCAATGCAGCACCTCGCTCGGGAACGCGCCCGGCGGAGTGCTGCCACCGATCGAAGTGACGATCGGTCCAGGACAGACGATCTACGAGAGCGGCGTGATTCCCACCGGCACAACAGTTCAGACGATCAACGATATCCCGGAAGGCTCCTACGTCGTCCTGGCGTCTTGCGGCAGCGTCGATGAACCGACGAGCATGTGGGTATCGGACTACCCAGGACTCGAGCCCTACCTGGCGATGTTCCCGTACACCACGTACGCGGTGCAACAAGCATCCTGGGTGGTCTCACTGCCCAGCGCTGGTGCGCCCACATCAACCCCTGACATTAACTTCGGGAGCTGACACCGTTAGTGGAACTGTGGATCGCCCTCTGCCCGAGAGAATCGGTGTCGGGCGCGACCACTGCCGTCATTGTGCAGTCACTGTTTTCATCCATCAGAGCTCGCACTGTTCGTCTGTAGTGACAGCGCAATAGGTCCTGCTCATTGCGCAGGATGATCCCGAATGAGAACTGAAAAGTCTGGGAGGCAGTTGTTTTGGCGAGAGCAACCTTTGTGTCATCAGTACAGTCTCGACCGAAACCAGTGATCGAGACTGATCATGTCTATCTTGTGCATGTCGAGACCCAGCTGGGCAGCAGCTTTCACTGCGTCGGCGCGGGGGATAGAGCTCTGGGGCACAGTCCAGTTGGTCTCCCGCGCATGATGCTCGAGAAGGTCGATGACTGTCCGTGGGGCAGGTTCGTTGACGTGAAGTGTTGAGCCGTAGCGAAATTGGTGTTCTATCGACAGCTCGTGGATAGATCGGGCGAGTAGGTCTACGTCGACTACTGACAGTACCGCGTTGCCGTCGTCGATGATCGAGTCGAGTCGAGAGACAATTCGCGTCAGTGTCGGCAGAAACCATCTGTCGCCGGGTCCGTACACGAGATGGGGCCGGACGACGAGGCCGCCGGCGTCGCGCACGAACTTCTCGGCGAGAGCCCGCGTGCGACTGGCAGGTGAGAGGGGTTTGAGAGGTGCGCCGTTGACCGGCAGGTCTCGAAACGGGCCTGGCCCGTACACCGCGGCGGTGCTGACGTAGAGCAGCCGTTCGACACCGACGGCGGTGGCGATCGACGCAACGTTACGTATGCCGTGTTCGTTGACGTGAACACACTGTTGTTCGTCGTCGCCCACGTACGACACGCAGCAGATGACGGTCGACGCCTGGCTCATTGCAACTCGTAGAGAGGCGCTTTCGTTGATGTCGCCGATAGTGGCGGCAATTCCGTTGCGGCTGAGTTGTTTGGCCGCGCCGTCCGTGCGAACGAAACCGATCGCAGCGTTTCCGTCCCGGGAAACCAGCTGGTTCATCACCGCCGAGCCGATGAAACCAGTGGCCCCGAGGACCAGAGTCGTCACGGTGTGTCCGTGTCGGGAGCGTTGCTGCCGGGTCTTTCGACGTATCGTTGAGATTCATTCCGTCGGCAACGAGAGCTGGGTAGATCATGCAGGAGCGTGCGGTCCTCACGCGCCAGGCTGTCATTTTGGGTGCTGCGAAGAGTTTCGAGAAGTTCGGGTACTCCGCCAGTCTGGGCACGATCTTGCAACACGGGGGTGTGTCCAAGGGCGCGATGTATTTTCATTTCGCGTCGAAGGAGGAGCTTGCGCACGCGGTCATCGCTGCCCAGCACGGTATGGCGATGGAGGGGACCCGACGGGTTGCTGCGCATTCCGACATTGCGGTCGAAACCCTTGTGCTCGTTTCGCAGGAGATGGCTCGGCAGCTTGTGACGGAGCCCATCGCGCGAGGTGGCATGCGGTTGACGATGGAGATCGGCAGTATTCAAGGTCCCATCGAACAGCCGTACCTCGATTGGATCGAGGCCATCAAGCAGGTGGCAACCCAAGCGGCGGAAGCCGGCGATATCGTCCCGGGCACCGACATCGACGCGTTGGCTCGATTCGTCGTGGGGTCGTTCACCGGAGTGCAGATTCTCTCGGAAATGCTGACGGGCAGAACCGATCTGTACGAGCGGTTGAGTCAGATGTGGAACTTGGTGTTGCCCACGATTGTCCGCGAGGACAAGTTGGCGCATGTCATGCAACTGGCCGCGCTTGCACCGAGAGAGTGGGAACCTCCGAGCGTTTGACGTAAACGACGCTACGAGAAGGGCGTGTCCGTGTCCTGTCATGGTTGGTCCGCAACTGTAAGTTCAAGTTCCGCGGTGGTTTCCAGTTCTTGAGTGAACCGAACTCGGTGCACACGGCCTGACGCGTCGAGTGGAGTCGTTGACACCTCGCACGCCGTTTCCCATTCGGTGAACCTCGGAAAGGTCGCCGAGAGTGAGGCGATACGTGTTGCTGGGGCGCCGGTGCGGTACCGCACCGCCTGTCGAGCGGCCTCGAAAAGAATCATTCCCGGGATGTGGTCGACGGGGTGGTCGAAAAGGGAGTGGTTGCGCGGATCGGGAGTGCAGAACATCGTGTGCCCAGCAGCATCAGTGCTGATGAGCACATCTCCATCGGTTAAACGTCCGACCCGCTCCGAACCGACCACCGCGGTTCCGGTGGGAAGGATGCGCCGACTCGGGCGGTAGTCTTCTCGTCCTTGCCGAATTCGACGGTATCCCTCGGGGCTGACTCCTCGCGCAACAGCGGTGCATCCGGCGACGTGCCGGGCGCCCTCTCGGAGGACCCCCGTCATTTCGACGCCCGAGACCGCTCCGTCGCGGTGGGTGAGGTTGTCCACTGTCATCGAGAAACTCAACGGCTCCGCGACTGGTTGCACGTCGAGTGCATCCAACATCTCGAAGCTGAATGTTTCCATGAGGAACTTGTAGTGCAGTGGAATGTCGTATCGGGTGTGGCACAGAAGCACCACTGCCTGCCGGAATGCTTCTGCCACCCCGAGCGGATCGTGTTGCTCGCTCGATGCGTCGAATATTCGGTGCGAGAGCGGGAGTTGCACAGCAACCTGGTACGCCGAGTTCGATTCGATCCGGTAGTCCGTCAGGAAAACCTCGGCAACCGCATGTCTGTGGACGAGATGTCGCGGCACTGTGCGTGTGTATTCCATTGATTGAATGCACCTTTCGATGTTCATTCGTGTCTTCGGCGTCGTGTAGGACCTAATATTCGACCTCCGGGCACGTCGTCGAATCGTCAAAATTGACGATCTTTGCGAAGGCCGAGTTCGATCAGAGTGAGCAGCCATCTCAATGAGTGCGTCTATGGGTGCTTCCTGCTAGAAGCGTCCGATCCGAAGCTCCAACGGGTATCTGCGTGTGTCGTGACCAGAGCGGCGGAGCATCCCGCAGGCCTCCAGCTGGGAGTGCACCCCCAGCTTCTGCAAGATGCTTCGGATGTGGGCGCGAACCGTGGTCGGTGCAATGTGGGCGGTTCGAGCAATCGAGTCGACATTGGAACCGCCGTAGAGAAGTCCCATGATTTCGAATTCGCGATCGGTGAGACTGCTGATTCGTGCGAATTCTTCGGCGCGCAATCGGATGCGTTGTACGAGAGAGGAAGTGTCGTGCGCAGGCTGAGCGGAGTTGGGGTTGAGCGCGGTCTGCAGCTCATCGAGCAGCGATGCGAACGGTAGTTGCGAGTTGAGCGCGGTGTGGGCGCCCGCCGCGAGCCCCCGAATCAGGGAGTGGCCGCCACTGAGATCGCCGATCAGGACCGATCCTTCGAGCGCGGAGAGCTCCTTCACCTGCCAATCGACGCCCCCGAGTGGTAGAAGAACAAGCGCTCTACCGTGCTCGCTGGTGTGGTTCTCCAACAGACTCATGTCTGCGGTGTGTGGCCCGGAATCAGCCCTGTCGCTGATTCCGGCAGCGAGTGCATGGGCGAATCCTCGATCGCGACGAGTGGTGTACACGGTGACTGTGCTGGAGTGTGTCATAGGGACTACACCGCCGGTGGAGGCCCAATCCGCTCTGTTCTCGTTGCCGCGAAACCAACACCGTTGGTTTCAGAGTGGTCTCGTCAGTGCGCCAGCGGTCGCAGTGACCTCTCCATCTGATGCGCACGAGGGTAACGGCAATATCTCAGTTGCCCGTCCGCCTGGAGAAGCTCGCACGTTTGGTTATCGAATTATGTTGGAGCGATGAATGTTTGGGGATGGCTATCTCGAGTAGGCGAGCCGTCGGGCATTTCGTCGGCGGTGTGAACGACACCTCGGTGGCGTGAGGCGTTCAGCCGTCTCGATCGAATTGCCATGCGGCAGGCGCGCCGCCATTCGTGACGTTCTGTCTCGAGCCTGGTCGAGATATTGACTGTTACCGTCGGTTGCACATACCCTGTTGATTGGCGCTGACCTTAGGGAATCCGGCCTGGACCGGTTGATGATTCTCGGCCACTGCCGACGCCAGATGTAGCTTCGCGACGACCTACGAAACGAGTTTCCTCATGACACAGCATGTCGACGTACTGATCATCGGCGCTGGCTTGTCCGGAATCGGCGCGGCTTGCCACCTCATTCGTGAGCAGACCGGAAGCACTTACGCGATCCTCGAGCGCCGCGAGAACATCGGTGGCACCTGGGACCTGTTCAAGTACCCCGGCATCCGTTCGGACTCCGACATGCTCACCTTCGGATTCGGTTTCCGTCCGTGGATCGGCACCAAGGTGCTCGCGGACGGCGCCAGTATTCGTGACTACGTCGAGGAAACCGCGAAGGAATACGGCGTCACCGACCACATCAACTTCGGCCGCAAGGTCGTGGCCATGGACTTCGATCGCGCGAGGGCTCAGTGGACCGTGACCGTCCTGGTCGAGGCGACGGGTGCGACCGAGACGTGGACCGCGAACGTCCTCGTCGGCGCCTGTGGTTACTACAACTACGACAAGGGTTACCGCCCCGCCTTCCCCGGTGAGGACGATTTCCGCGGTCAGATCGTGCACCCGCAGCACTGGCCGGAAGATCTCGATTACAGCGGCAAGAAGGTAGTGGTGATCGGGTCCGGTGCCACCGCGATCACACTGATCCCGTCGATGGCTCCCACGGCCGGCCACGTCACCATGCTGCAGCGCTCGCCCACGTGGATCCAGGCGCTACCGTCCGAGGACCCTGTTGCCAAGGGTCTCAAGCTGGCACGCGTTCCCGACCAGATTGCTTACAAGATCGGTCGAGCCCGCAATATCGCACTGCAACGCGCCAGCTTTCAGCTCTCACGTACCAATCCGAAGCTGGCGAAGAAGCTGTTCCTCACTCAGATCCGCTTGCAACTCGGCAAGAACGTGGACCTGCGTCACTTCACCCCCAGCTACAACCCGTGGGATCAGCGCCTGTGCGTGGTTCCCAACGGGGACCTGTTCAAGGTGCTCAAGAGCGGCAAGGCCGACATCGTCACGGACCGTATCGCCACGTTCACCGAGAAGGGCATCGTGACCGAGTCGGGCCGCGAACTCGAGGCCGACATCATCGTCTCGGCGACGGGGTTGAACGTACAGATCCTGGGCGGGGCGACCATGAGCATCGACGGCGAGCCGGTCAAGCTCAACGAGACAGTCGCCTACAAGAGTGTTCTCTACTCCGACATCCCGAACTTCCTGATGATTCTCGGATACACCAACGCATCCTGGACGCTCAAGGCCGATCTGGCCGCGTCCTATCTGTGCCGCGTACTCGAGATCATGCGTAAGCGCGACTACACGACTTTCGAGGTTCACGCCGAACCCGAGGACTTCGCCGAAGAATCTCTCATGGGCGGAGCTCTGACCTCGGGCTACATCCAGCGCGGCGACGGAGAAATGCCGCGTCAAGGTGCCCGCGGTGCGTGGAAAGTGGTCAACAATTACTACCGTGACCGCAAGCTGATGCACGACGCCGAGATCGAAGACGGTGTGCTGCAGTTCAGCAAGGTCGACATTCCGGTCGAACCTGTCAGCAAGGTCGCCAGTGCCTAGCCGACTTCACTGAGGCGAGCCGGTCGCACCACTCGAACGTCGGCGAATGGGCTGGCGATGTTGCGTCGGCGTACCCGATCGCGTCACGGGGTTCGTGATCGGTGAGTTCGCTTCCGCAATCGTCGGTTGTGCATCACGACGGGCAGAACATAGGCAGCGACCATGATCACGGCCAGCAGTCCGAGGTAGAGGTAGGGCCAGGTCCATCCCGCTGCTCGTATGGCCAGCAACGATCCGCCCATGATCAAGGGCATCCCGGCCCCGGCGAGCAGGTCGACGTCACGGGGCGAGACGGGTGGGGTTCCGAGCAGGGGTACGCGGCTGTCCGAGTTTTCTCTGATCATGCGCATTACTGAAATGAAGTAGAGGGCGACGCCGGCGATCGCGATCACCGCGCCAAGTGCAACTTCGACGACGCCGGTTCTCGTGGACATCAAGGCGTAGGCAAATACGCCCACCGTTCCCAGAGTGACCGGCGCCGACTTCCAGATCGGCGTCGAGGTATGAGAGTCCTCGGTGGCGCTCACCGGGCGCATCGGTTCGAGGGGCTCCATCGACCCAGCGTGCCATGTGCTGCGCGATAAACAAACTGCTTGTGCCGTTTCTGGCGAACTCCGGCCGCCAGGCCTGGATGTCGGGACCCATCACTACGATTCTCGTCGTGACCGATTACGACGATCTCGACATGTTCGGTGGCCTCGATGCCTCCTCCCTGCCGCTCCGCCAGCAGCAGATCCTGATGACCATCCGGGACCTCGTGGCTGCCAACGGGTGCACGCCGAGCACGCGGCAGATCGGAGACGCGGTTGGTCTGCGCTCGACGTCGACGGTGTCCAAGCACCTCAAGAGTCTCGAAGAGAAGGGCTTCCTCCGTAGGGGAGCAGCCATGGCTCGGCAGTTGGACGTGCGGCCGTTCCTCGCAGGCGCGAAGGAACAGTCGTCGTCGAACACCGTGACGGTTCCGGTGGTCGGTGACATTGCCGCCGGCGCGCCGATCCTCGCGGAGGAGCACACCGACGAGGTGCTTGCGCTTCCTCGCGAGCTCGTCGGTTCCGGCACGGTATTCGGGCTTCGGGTGCGTGGTGAATCGATGGTCGACGCAGCCATCTGCGACGGCGACGTCGTCGTGGTGCGCCGTCAGGACGAGGCCCACTCCGGCGAGATCGTCGCCGCGATGATCGACGGCGAGGCCACCGTGAAGGTGCTCCGGCGCCGCGACGGTCACGTGTACCTCGAACCCCGCAATCCCGCATTCAGCGTCATCGACGGCGATCGCGCGGCCATCCTGGGCAAGGTCGTTTCCGTGATGCGACGTATCTGAGGGGTATCCGGTCTCAGCGGCGATTGGCGCGGGGACCGTTGTATTCCTCATCGGTGACTTTGTCGCCCCATGTCGTTTCGGTGCTTCCGTCGCCGGGTCCTTCCCACAGTGCAAGGTGGCTCATGAAACGGTCGGGTGCCGCGCCGTGCCAGTGTTCCTCTCCCGCCGGGGTATAGACGGTCTCGCCCGGGTGTAGTTCGACGATCTCGCCGCCGCGAGCTTGAACCAGCGCGGTACCGGAGACGATGTGAAGGGTCTGTCCGAGGGAGTGGGAATGCCAGTCGGTTCGCGCACAAGGTGCAAAGCGAACCATGTTGGCGCGCATCCTCGACGGCTCCTGGCCGGCATAGATGACGTCCCACCAGACGTCGCCGGTGAACCAGTCGCCGGGTGCCTTGCTGGTGGGCTGGGGCTTCAAGATTTCCATGAGGTCTCCTCGGAATCGATAGGGGCGGTTCAGTTCTGCGTCAGCGGAATCCGTAGGCCGAGTGAACGTACAGTTGGTTCTCGGCACGGACAACCCGAATCGTGATGTATGGCCTTGTGGTGCCGTCGCGGCGGTGCGAGGAGATCTGCGATTCCTCGGCGCCGCCGATCGTGATCAGTTCAGCCTCGGTTCACGAGTGCGCCATGTCGAATTCCTTTCCTCGGTTCGAATTGCTTTGTGGTACTTCGTGTTCTCGTGGACGGGACGATCAGTGCGAGGGTGATGACGAGACAAGCGGCGAGCAGGGCGGTTCCTCCAGTGAGAGCCGTTGACACGTGATCGGTGAGTGCCGTTGCAGCGTTGTCGGCAGAGGATCCGGCTCCTGACGAGACCGCGACGAGTACGCCGAGTCCGAGAGCGCTCCCCAGTTGGTGTGCAGTGTTGACCAATCCTGATGCGGCACCGGCATCCTCGGCCTCTACCCCGGAGATCCCGGCAGAAGTCAGTGGGGTGAAAGCCAACCTCTGACCGGCGCCGATCAAGATCATCGGAAGTGCTATCGCCGTGAGGTACGTGCTGCCGGGATGGACCAGACTGAGCCACGCCATCCCGGTTAGGGTGACGGCAATGCCAACCGACAGAATTGCGGAATTTCCGAATCGCGGTGTCAGTCGCGGAATAAGCATCGCCACAGCAAAATTGACGATCGTCATCGGGAAGAACGCGATGCCTGCTTGGAAGGCGCTGAAGCCCATGACGCCTTGGAGTAGCTGAGTCGTGAAGTAGAAGAATCCGATCATGGCACCCAGATAGAGCATTCGGGCGGCATAAGCGCCGGATCGCTCCCGGCTACGGAACAACCGCAGTGGCATGATCGGCTGCTCCGCTCTCGCTTCGTTGAGGAAGAGCAGGATCAGTAGTATCGCACCAGCCGCCAGTGTCGAAACAGTGATCGGTGAGGTCCACCCCGCTTCGGCCGAGTTGACGATGCCGAAGACGAGCGCGGTCATGCCGAGTGTCGCGAGAACAGCACCGGCCACATCGAAACGTCCGGTGCTCGGCTGGGTTTCCGGAATGAACCGGGGAGCGAGCACGATCATCGCGATGCCGATCGGAACGTTGATGAAAAAGCCCGCGCGCCAGGACACCCAGTCGGCAAGGGCGCCGCCGATCACGAGTCCGAGGCTGGCGCCTATTCCCGCCGCAGCGCCGTACCAGGCAACAGCACGCGTTCGCCCCGGGCCGGGCGGAAAGCTGGCCGTCAGCAGTGACAGCGACGCCGGGGCCACCACTGCGGCTCCGACGCCTTGGAGAGCACGCGCTGCGATGAGCCACCAACCGTTCGACGCGACCCCGACGAGAAACGACGCAATGGCGAAAATCGCGAGACCGGCCACGAATACGCGACGACGGCCGAAGATGTCCCCGAGACGAGCACCCAGCAGGAGAAGCCCGCCGAACACCAGGGTGTAGGCGTCCTGGACCCAGGACAGCCCGGTTGCCGAGTAACCCATGCTGCTTTGGATGCTGGGCAGCCCGGTGAAGATGATCGAATTGTCGAGCAGGATCATGAAATAGCTGATCAGAATGATCGCCAAGATCGCGGTGGAATTGATGCGACCGGCAACGGGACGGGTGGCAGTGTGGGTCACGCGCTTCTTCTTCGCAAGTGGTGGACCTTCGCAAATGGTGGATTACGGGCGGACGAGGACCTTCAGCGATTCACGGGAATCCATGGCGCGGTAGCCTTCCGCAACGTCGTCGAGCCCGACGGTGCGGTCGAAGACCTTGCCCGGCTCGATCTTTCCGTCGAGTACATCCGGCATCAGCTCCTCGATGTACGCGCGCACCGGGGCCGGTCCACCGGTGAGCGTGATGTTCGGTCCGAAGAGCGACCCGAAACCGATTGGAGCTTCTTCGTATTGGGGTACTCCGACTCGGCTGATGACGCCGCCCGGTCGGACAACTCCGAGCGACTGCTCGTAGGCAGGCATGTGGCCTACCGCTTCGAGGACGACGTGAGTGCCGTCGCCGCCGGTCAGTTCGCGGACCTTCTCGACGCCCTCGTCACCACGTTCGGTAACTACATCGGTGGCTCCGAAATCGACACCGAGGTCCGTACGGGCCTTGTGGCGCCCCATCAGGATGATGCGCTCGGCACCGAGGCGTTTGGCGGAGAGCACTGCCATCAGCCCCACTGCTCCATCGCCGATAACTGTGACCGTCGTGCGTTCGTTGACGCCACCCTTGACCGCCGCGTGATAGCCGGTGCCGAAGACGTCGGAGAGCGTCAGCAGTGACGGCAGGAGTTCGGAATCCTCACCGACCGGCGCCTTGACCAGGGTGCCGTCTGCCAACGGCACTCGGATGGCCTCCGCCTGACCGCCTCCGATCCCGTTTCCGGCCCAGAATCCGCCGTGTCGGCAGGAGGTCTGCAAGCCTTCGCGGCAGAAGTCGCATGTTCCGTCCGACCAGGCGAAGGGTGCGATGACGAAGTCGCCCTTCTTCAACGTGGACACCTCGCGACCGGTCTCTTCCACTACTCCGACGAATTCGTGGCCCATCGGGGAACCACCGGGCGTCGCCGGCATGTTGTGGTAAGGGTGCAGGTCAGAGCCGCAAACGCAGGCCCTGACGACCCGCACGATCGCGTCCGTCGGCTGCTGCAGTACCGGATCGGGCACGGTCTCGACTCGAACGTCTCCGGCGCCGTACATGATGGTTGCTCGCATGGTGTCCCCTCTTGCTTCTGGTGTCGCGTGCGTAGAAGTCGACGTTTCTGCGTGAACCGGTCGACTGCAATCAGTCAACGCCGCGCCTCGCGGGCGCGGGAGTGTCTGTTGTTCCAGGTAACGGCAGTACCTCCCTCGGCCATCGCCGCTCGAGTAACGTGAACTGCATGGACAACCGAGCCGAGATTCGCGAATTCCTCAGCTCCCGTCGTGCTCGCATCACACCCGAGCAGGCAGGGCTGCCGGCCTACGGCGGAAACCGCCGCGTCAAGGGGTTGCGCCGTGAGGAAGTCGCTCTGCTCGCCGGTGTGAGCATCGACTACTACGTGCGCATGGAACGCGGAAATCTGGCGGGAGCATCGGACTCGGTGCTCGAAAGCCTTTCCCGAGCATTGCAACTCGACGAAGCCGAAACTTCCCATTTGTACGACCTCGCGAAAGCCGCCAGTGCAGGCGCGCCGAGTAGAAAGCGGCCCGCCCCCAAGGGCGTGAGCCCGGCGATTCAGCAGATACTCGACGCCATCACGGACGCGCCGGCGTGGGTACGCAATGCCAGGCACGACATGCTGGCGGCCAATCGCATGGCGCGCGCGTTGTATTCGCCAGTCTTGGCTGATCCGCGTAGGCCGGCGAACAACGCCCGCTTCGTGTACCTGGACCCGGCGTCGCAGGACTTCTTCGTAGATTGGGAGCGCGCGGCAGACGACATCGCCGCGATGCTCCGCTCGGAAGCGGGGCGCAACCCCCACGACAAGGCGCTGACCGAGCTCATCGGTGAACTTGCCACTCGCAGTGAGGTATTCCGCACCCGGTGGGCGAAACACAATGTGCGCTTTCATCGGACGGGTTTCAAGAAGGTTCGTCACCCCGTCGTCGGCGACCTGGAGCTGAACTTCGAGGCGATGGAACTGCCGTCCAATCCCGGTCTGACACTGCTGGTCTACACCGCCGCGCCCGGGACGCCCACGGCTGACGCACTCAAACTCCTGGCGAGTTGGGCGGCAACCCAGGATCAATTGGATCCGGCGAACGACAGCGAAGCGGCGCTCTGATTTCGATCGGCAGTCAAACGTGCCGATTCAGCTCAGATGCGTTACCGCCCAGGCTACTTGGTCTCCACCTCGTCGCTTGGCTCGATACATCGCGTTGTCGGCGTCGGCAAGTATTCGATCGATGGTTCCTGACGCGTCCGGGATTGTCGAGGACAGCCACACGCTGGCTCCGACACTCACCGAGATCGTCTGTCTGCCGGCAGGCTTCGAGATCGATTTGTGGATGTCGACCACGGTTTGTTCGATGCGACGTGGCTCGACAGGCATGAGAATCACGAACTCGTCACCGCCGGTCCGCGCGACCAGTCCGGTCTCTCCGACGGCCGAGTTCAGTCGTCGGCCCACTGTCACCAGCATTCGATCACCTTCTGCGTGACCGAGTTTGTCGTTGACGCTCTTGAACGAATCGACGTCGATCACCACCGCGAGAACAACGTGTCCCTGGAGTTCGCCGACACCGAACAGCTGTTGCCAGACGTTGTGCAGCCCACGTCGGTTCAGAGCAGCGGTGAGTGGATCGCGCCAAGAGTGTCGTGCATCGTCGGTCAAGTACAAGACGAGGAAATGCACGGTCATCGCGGCTGAGGCGATGACACACCCGATGACGAATCCGGTGGACACCGACAGCGAAGAGTCGGTATCCGGATCGGTTACAGCTCGAATTGTCAGTAGGGCAACGACGAACAGCGCGCCGATGATCTGTGCAGTGACTATCCGGGGGCTGTGGAATACCGACGAATAGTTCGCGACGACCACGAACAGAACGGCGCCGGTCAATGCCAGGAAACTCGCATGGATTCCGGCGAGCAGTATCAAGGACAAACAGATGTTGGTGAGCGCAATGAATCGAACGGATTGGCGGTGGCTCGGCCAGGACCGTCCGAGTGACCAACGAACCATGCAGTACAGCGCGATCATGCATGCTGTGCCCGCCGCGAGCCGTTCAGGGAGTTCGGTTGCGCCGCCCTTCACGAATTGAGCCAGTACGGCGAGTGCCACGAACACAGCACACCAAAAGGTGACGACCACCCTGGCTGTCCCCAACATCGATCGAGCAGCCAGGAACCTCGGGAACCATTCGCCGTCGTAGGCAAGAGACCACCAGCGACTCAACAGTCCAGTTGTTTGACGAATGTTCTGCCCCAACCCCGCAGTGCCACTGACTCCCATGAAACCCCCTCCGAGATCTTGCGAAAATTCCCGGAAGATTCTTCGTCAAGATTTGATCCCCGAACAAGGTACCCGATAGTTGAACGATGGATTGATGCCTCGTGAGGTGAGGACTGCTCTAGGGCGTGATCGGCGCGGTCAGGATCTTTCTGAGGGCCGGAAGATCCAGGGTTGCAGCAAGATCTGCAATAGTGACCCCTGACAGCGATGCGCGCCAGGCTTTTTCGGCGTCGGCCATCACTTTGGCAATTCCGCAGGCGGAACGGCACTGTTCCGGTGGGGCGGCGAGGATTCCTTGCTGTCGAATCTCCGTGCACCGGAAAGCAGGTTCGGTGCCGTCGACGGCCTGCACGACGTCGAGAACGGTGATCTTCTCGGGAGCTCGGGTGAGGACGTACCCGCCGTCACGGCCCTCGGTCGGATTGACCAGACCGGCGTGCGCGAGCGCTCGCAGATGCTTCGCCAGGTATGTCTTCGACACCCCGTGAAGTTCGGCGAGTCTGGCTGTGGGTACCGGCCCCTCGGCCTGGCTGAGAACCACACAGCAGTGGAGTGACCACTCCACGCCTCCGGAAAGCTTCATGATTGGACTCTATCGACGCCGCGGAAAGTGGTGCGGGTCGGACATCGGTTCAGCCGTCGATGTCAGGCCTTCTCGGCAAGCCACTCGTCGTAGGTTGTCGGCGCAATCCATGCATCGGCGCCGGGTGTCGGGGTGAGTGCCGAGTTGTCGAGTTTCGCGCCGAAGTAGCCGGCCTCGGGATCGGAGATCACCGAACGCTTGTCGCCGGTGACGAGGAACAGGCGCCGGACCAATTCGTCGATACCCAGCGGTTCGGGCCCGGCGATCTCGACCGTGCCGTTACGCGGCGCACCGGTCACTACCTCGGCGACGTGAGAAACGACGTCCCGCGACGCAATGGGTTGCAGATGTGCCGGCGTCGCATGGACCGTGCCGTCAGTGGTTCCGGCGTCGGCGATTCCGGCGACGAACTCGAAGAATTGGGTGGAGCGGACGATCGTGTAGGGAGTCGGGCCGGCCTTGACCAGGTCTTCCTGGGCGACCTTGGCTCGCATGTACCCGGAATCGGGCAGTCGATCGGCGCCGACGATGGACAGGATGACGTGGTGACCGACTCCCGCCTTCTCTTCCGCAGCGAGGATATGGCTGGTTCCGTCACGGAAGAAGGCCAAGACGTCTTCGTCCGACCACGAAGGGGAATTGGTCAGATCCACGACGACGTCGGCCCCCTCGACTGCCTCGGCGATACCTGCGCCGGTGGTGATGTCGATCCCGTCGCCGCGACCGAGTGCCTTCACGTCGTGCCCGGCATCAGCGAGCTTGGCGGCGACCTGGCTTCCGATGAGTCCGCTTCCGAAAATGACGATTTTCATGATTTTCTCCTTTACTTGGATAAGTCGTGTCCAAGTATACTCGGACATGACTTATCCAAGTCAAGGGTTGCCTGTCAGCCGAAAAGTTCGGCGGCCAGTGCTTCGTAGGTCGCGAGTGGATCACCCTCGGCGGGAAGTGCTTGGATCGCAACGTGATCGGCGCCCGCCGCGACATGCTCGCGTAGCCGATCCGCGATGGACTTCGCGGTACCGCGCGCAACCAGAGCGTCGATGACGCGATCGTTTCCCTCGTTCGCCAACTCTTCGGGTGCAAAACCGAGGCGCTCGAGATTGCTCGTGTAGTTGCGTAGGTACAGATACGGATTGGCGACGGCGGGGCGACCGATTGCTCTGGCCTTCTCCGGATCGGTTTCCAGAACAACCTTGTGCTCCGGGGCCAGGATCTTCGAGGGTCCGAGGATTTCGCGAGCTTCGGCCGTGTGTTCGGGGGTGGTCAGGTACGGATGCGCGCCGGCGGCGCGATCTGCGGACAGTTTCAACACCTTCGGTCCCAGTGCGGCGAGAACGCGCCGCGATTCCGGGACCTGGGCCGCGTCGAGTTCGTCGAGGTACGACACCAGCGAGGCGTACGGCTTGGTGTAGTCGCCGGTCGCCTCCGGGTGTCCGACACCAACACCGAGGAGGAATCGCCCCGGATGTGCGGCTTCGAGTCGGTGATAGGACTCCGCCACCTCGGCCGCAGGCGAGGACCAGATGTTGACGATTCCGGTCGCCACGGTGATGTGCTCGGTCGCGTCGAGAAGTTTCTCGGCGATTCGTAGATCGGCCCGCGGTGAGCCGCCGATCCAGATGGTGCCGAAACCGAGTTTCTCGATCGCGGTTCCCAGCTCGGGCGGCAAACCAGCCGCTCCGCGCCAGATTCCGTAGGTGCCCAGGTCAGGTGTTTGCGTAGTCTCCGTCACAGCGGGTGCAACTCGGCCGCTGCCGGGATCTATTCCTTCCGCCGTCATTTGCCCGGCGCTCGGTAGTCGGTCGGTCGCTTGACTGCCTCGTCAATCTGCTCCGGCGTGAGTAGTGTGATCGACTCCGAGCGTGCTGCACCTGCTGCAGCTGTGCGGATGCTCAATGCGGCGGCTGCGACATCGTCCGGCAGGTTGCCGATCACGAACATGTCGTGACCGCCCAGTGCGAAGTGGCAGGATTCGACTGTGCCGCCGATGCTTTCGACCATTCGGGTTATCGCGTCGCGCCGTGCAGTGCCTCCCTCCTGCTGTAGGCCGGCGGCGCCGGAGGGTGAGTACGTCACTTGCCAGAGGTATTTCGGCATTTCCACTCCTAGCTCGGGATGGGTACTTCGATCGTGTACCCGTAGGGCGCTCGGTGGCAATGGGTAGGGGACAATCACGGCATGGTTGGAACTCCGGTGATCGTGACTATCGTGTCCGTGTGTGTAGGTTTTGTGATCTTCATGCTGGCTGCCAGTGGTGCACGCGGAAAGTGGGACCGTCGCCTCGTGATCGCGTTGTTCGTCGCCGCGGTGGTGTGCCTGACCGTCGTACCGGTATCCGTGGCGCTCAGCGCGGGAGTGTAAAAACTCTCGACTGCCGCTTAGTCTGAGGCGATGGCAGATATTCGGGTAGGTATCTCCGGGTGGACGTATCCCGCGTGGCGCGGAGATTTCTATCCGAAAGGTCTTGCTCACCGCAAAGAATTGTCTTATGCCGCAGAGAGATTGACGTCGATCGAGATCAACGGCTCGTTCTATGCGCTGCAGAAGCCGGAAAGCTACACCAAATGGCGCAGTGAAACTCCCGAAAATTTCGTGTTCGCGATCAAGGGCGGCCGGTACATCACGCATATGAAACGGCTGCTCGACGCCCGTGACGGACTCGCCAACTTCTTCGCCGCCGGGACACTCGCCCTCGGACCCAAGCTCGGGCCGATTCTATGGCAACTACCTCCGACGCTGCAGTTCGAACCGCAGCGGTTGGTCGACTTCTTCGACGGTCTTCCCCGCACCACGCAGGCTGCAGCCGATCTGGCAGCTCAGCACGACGACAAGCTCACCGACGACAGAGTGTTCGCCCAGACGGAGAGGGACGCGCCGATTCGTTACGCCGTGGAGGCGCGGCACGCCAGTTTCGAAACCGACGAAGCCGTCGACCTGATGCGCGAGCACTCCATCGGTTTCGTCGTCGCTGACACCGCCGGCAGGTACCCCCGCATCACCACTCCGACTACCGACTTCGTCTACGTGCGGATGCACGGGGACAAAGAGTTGTATGCGAGTGGGTACACCGACGAAGCTCTGGGCAAGTGGTCCAAGCGCTTTCAGGCCTGGGCGGACGAGGGCCTCGACGTGTACGTCTACTTCGACAACGACATGAAAGGCTTTGCGCCGCATAACGCAATGTCTCTGTTGGATCGGTTGCGCTGAAGGATCGTCTCGCCTGTCGGTGGGCTGTGGCAGGCTTCCGCGTGAACGCGAAGACCGAGGAGACATCACGATGACGTCAGAACAGCGGACGCCAGAAGAGCGGACGCCAGAACAGCGGACGCCCGAACAGAGCTGGCCGACGCATTGGCCGAAGGTGGCCCGTGACATCGCCGACGCCACAGCCGACGCACTCGCCGCGGTGCGGGCGGCAAATCGTGACGGACTGCGCGGTGCCGTCGAAGAACTGCGCGGGCTCTCTTTCGAGCAGGTCAGTTCGGTTCACGCGGCGATCGTGCGCGAATTGCTCGAGGACACGCATCCCGACGGCTTGTCCAGTGAGGACGTGCAGGATGCGCTGACTGCCTGCGCCAAGTCCACGATCGTGTGGCTGCCGGATCTGGACGTGCAGGCGCTCGCTGCGGTCTATACCGGGGCGCTCGGGATTTCGGATCTGGAGGACGATTCGTTCCGCATCGGGCACGGCGCGTACCTGCGTTCGGCGGTTCTGGTCATCGGGAGCTTGTCGACCGGAGTGAAGAAGGCTCAGAGCGCGTACATCATTCGTGCAATCGACGAAATCGCGCGTGCTCAGACCATCGAGATGCCCTGAGCGTCAGCTCGTAAATCGAATTAGGCTGAGGTCATGTCCAAGATCGCCAGCGCAGATCGTGTTTCGTTTGCAGAACTCCTCGAATTCGTCAGGCCGCGCCATCGGGCCACATTCGTGACGGTGAAGAAATCGGGCGAGCTGCAGATCTCTCCGGTGACGTGTGGAGTCGACGACGAGGGGCGGATCGTCATCTCGACGTACCCGGAACGGGCCAAGGCGGCGAATGTCCGCCGCACGCCGGCGGTGTCTCTGTGTATCCACTCCGACGAGTGGAACGGGCCGTACGTCCAGGTGAACGGAACTGCGGAGTTGATCGATCTTCCGGATTCGGTGGAACCGCTGGTCGACTACTACCGATCCATCGCCGGTGATCATCCCGATTGGGACGAGTACCGCGAAGCCATGCGCAAGCAGGGCAAGAGCCTGATCCGTGTCACCGTCGACTCGTGGGGTCCGATCGCAACAGGCGGGTTTCCGCCCGGACGCTGACGCTATCGAGCAGGCGGCGAGAGTTCGACTACGTGCGCGTCTCTGGCGGCCAGCGGTTCTTGGCAGTGTGCACACACAACTTGGGCGTGCAGGATCTCACCGCAACGATGTTCGACGACGGTTGGCGGCGGACCCGTCGTCGCAAAGGTGTCTCCCCATTCCATGAGCGCCATCAGGATCGGGTAAAGCGCCTTCCCTGATTCGGTGGCGACGTATTCGTAGCGCGGTGGATGGTCTTCGTAGCGACGCTTCGTGAGGACGTCGGCGTCGACAAGGGTCCGCAGACGCGCGGCGAGGATGTCACGGCTGACGCCCGTGCCCGCGGCGATCTCGTCGAACCGTCGTCGCCCGAGGACGATTTCTCTGAGCACCAGAAGTGACCATTTCTCGCCGACGACCTCCAAGGCGTTGGCGATGGAGCAGTTGCGTCCTCTTGTCGCCATCGTCTCTGGGTCCCCTGTTTGTCGAAAAAGTTGGTTGGGAATTCCAACTTAGCACTTGACGGCATGTATTCGAGGGCGGAAGGTGGGTCGAGAAATCCAACGGAGCAGATGAGGGGTCGTCATGACGGAATTGAATCTCGAGGCAGCAAGCGGATTTGTCAGCGCTGCCGGATTGCAACTGGACGAGGTCTCCGGCACGAAGGTCGTCGGGCACATCGATCTGTCCGAGACGCATCACACGCCGTGGGGTGTAGTCCACGGCGGCGTCTACACGACTGCTGTCGAGTCGGCCGCGAGCATCGGAGCCAGCACTGCAGTGGCAGATCGTGGCGAATTCGCCGTCGGCGTGCACAACGGAACGGATTTCCTGCGGGCCCGTACGGGTGGGCGCGTGGACGTCGTGGCTGTGCCGATACAGCAGGGCCGCGTTCAGCAGTTGTGGTCGGTGGTCATCACCGATCCGGAATCGGGCAAAGAGGTCGCGCGCGGTCAGGTGCGCTTGCAGAACGTACCGCTGCCGAAGTAGGTCAGTCCCAGATCCCCGAGTCGATGTTGAGCGAGATTCTTTTGAGCAGTGCCGTCAACTGGGCACGTTCGTCCTCGTCGAGTCCGGTCAGTACTTGACGGTCTCGCTCGACGCGTCGGGGAAACTCTGCCTCGACCAAGGCTCGGCCGGCATCGGTGAGTTGAAGCAGAACCACTCGCCCGTCGTGTTCGAAACGCTGACGCTCGACGTAGCCCAGTTTGGCCAGGCGATCCGCATGTTTTGTGGTGGCGGCGCCGCTGACCATCGTGACGGCGGTGACTTCGCTCGCCCGCAGGGGACGGTCGCTGCGAGCGAGCGCGCTCATCACGTCGAATTCGGCGCGAGAGACCCCGCTGGACGCCAGTGCGCGGTCGAGTTGGTGAAGAGACTGCGCGTTGATGCGGGCGATCCGGCCCATCACCTCGACGGGGGCGGTGTCGAAGTCGGGGTAGGCGCGCTTCCATTCGCGACGGACTCTGTCGATGAAGTCGTCTTCGGATCTGTTTGCCACGCCCATGGACCCATCTTAGCGACAGAATTCACATTACTTCACAAGTAATTTACTAGTGAAATAAATGTATGCTGGTTCGGTGACCCGAACCGAAACCGCAGCCAGGATGCCCAGCCGTCTCACTCATTCGAGTGAGGCCATTGCACACACCGTCTCCGGGGCGACGTGGCGAGCGGCTTTTCGCATCGGGTCCGCGGACGCGACCATCGCGCCCGCGATCAGGGTCGGACTCGCCACCGCCGTAGTGCTCGTGGTCGGCGGACTGCTCGGGCATCGGGAGTTGGCCGGCTTCGCGGCCTTGGGTGCGCTGTGTGCCGCCTTCGGTAGGTACGAGCCGTATCCCCGGTTGGCCGGCAAGCTGGCGATGGTCGGTGCCGCATTGGTGGTTTCCATCGCTTTCGGCGGCGCCATGGGTGTTGTGGGCGTTCCGACCTGGTTGCAGATCGGCATCCTCTCGCTGCTGGCCGGTGCGGCGTACTGCTTCATGTCGGGCTTCCGGATCACCGGACCAGGGCCGGTCATCCTCGTCTTCGCGGCGACCGGTGCAGCCGGATATGCCTCCAGTGTCGATGATCTGGCGAGACTGGTGACTGCCGGTGCGCTCGGAGTTCTGGTCGGTTGGGTGGCCGCGATGCTCCCAGTGCTCGTGTTGCCGATGGGGCCTGCGCGCCTGGCCGTGGCTCGTGCAGTCTCTGCGGTGGGGCGTCTCGAACAGTCCGGCACAGGCGGAGTGGAACCGGCGCTCGGATCGATTGTCAACGCCCGCTTGGTCATAGCGTCGAGTGGCCGGATCAAGTCGACCGTCGATCACGGCCGCGAATTGGTCGCGGTGCTCGACGAGGCAGAAGCGGCAGTACAGCAGTGGCAGTTGCACGGCGACGCCACCCTGATTCGCAGCATCGCTCGGCACGAGAAGGAGCTGCGGAAGCTCAAGCGCTCCAGCATGATCGAACACGACCTTGCGCCGGCACGAACCCTGGCCGCGCCCGAAGGCTATTTCCTCGAGGGACTGAATCGGCTCTATTCGCGCCCGGTCCGAATGAATGCTCTCCGCATCGTGGCAGCGTCGGCCCTGGCTGGTTGGCTCGCAGCGGGAGCCGGGCTGGAGCATCCGCTGTGGGCGTCGATGGGTGCCATCGCCGCGATGCAGGGACTGAACTACAAGCAGACCGTCCAGCGCGGGATTCAGCGGTTGGTGGGGAATGTCGGGGGCGCCGTCGTGGCCGCTGGGCTCATCGCGTTGACGCTCGGTTACTGGCAAGCCGTTGCCGTGGTCGTGATTCTGCAGACTGCTGCGGAGCTGCTCGTGATCAAGAACTATGCGCTGACGTCGCTGGCCGTCACCCCGATGGCACTCCTCCTCATCGGTTTCAGCGCTCCGATCGGGACCGAAGCGGCAGTGGCTCGCGTCGCGGACACGTTGATCGGCGTGGTGATCGGTGTTGTCGTCGCCGCTGTCACGATCAGTCGATCGGATCGCCACCACGTCACCGTGTGACCCAGTGCTGCTGTGTTTCCCATCCTCCGTAGGCTCCTGCAGGTGGAGGACAGCACGCCGATCGACGGCCGGAAACTGCGTTACCAGCATCGCCGTGCCGAATTGCTCGAGCAGGTAACCGCGTACGTCACGGCGAACGGCGTCGGTGAACTGTCCATGCGGCCGTTGGCCAAGGACCTGGGGATCAGCCATGCGACACTCATCCATCATTTCGGTTCGAAGGAACAACTGCTTACTGAAGTAGTCGCCACCCTGCGAGACAGCTCTTCTCTCGACATCTCTTCCGGGACCGACATCGTCGAGATGATGACGAGTTACTGGAATCGGCGTACGTCAGCGGAATCGTTGCCGAACTTTCGGTTGATGTTCGAGATCTACGGACAGGCGTTGCTGCATCCGGAGCGGTATCGCGAGTTTCTCGATCATGTGGTGGGGGACTGGTTGGGTGGTTTGACGGAAGCTGCGCTCGCACATGGATGTCCGCCCGATCGCGCTGATCGTTACGCGACGATCGTGTTGGCGCAGATTCGGGGGTTGACGCTCGATCTCGTGACCACCGGTGACCGCGTCAGAATTGACGCGGCATTTGCCGAATTCGCGGCTGCGATGGGCGCTCTGGTCAGCTCCTGGAAGGCGATTTGACGGTCCGGTAGTCGTGACGCCTCAGCCGATCTGCTCGAACAGAGACACGATGATCCCTTCCGGTCCTCGGACGTAGGCCATGCGCACACTGTTCTCGTACTCGCCGATCCCGCCGATGAGCCCGTAACCGTCCGCAGCCACCGCGTCGACCGCCGCCTGCAGGTCGCCTACCTCGAAGGAAACATTGCGCAGCCCGATCTCGTTGGCCATCGGAGCAGGTGATCCGGGCACGTGGTCGGGCGTGACGAAGGACGAGAGCTCCAGCCGTGACCCTTCGCCAGGAGGGCGCAGCATCGCGATTTCACACTTGGCTCCAGGGATACCGCAGACGGTTTCCACGAACTCACCCTCCACGGATCCGGTGCCCTCCAGTTCGAGCCCCAGTCCGACGAAGAACGCCGTTGCCGATTCGAGGTTCGCGACGGTGATGCCGATGTGGTCGAAACGCTGTATGTGTGCCATGGATCCATCCTCCTGCGGTTGTTTCGTGCCGGTTCGATGCTAGGTCGGAGTCGGGGCCGGGATCTCGACATGTTCGTGTTGTCGAGCCGCAAAATTTTGCTTGACCGATCGGTTAAACAAAATCTACGATAACGTCCAACGAGGTCGCCCACCGCAAGAACCGGAGTCGTCAGACGTGAAATTCCAGTCGAAATCGTTTGCCCGCATATCCATCGCTGCGCTCTGCGCTGCAACCATCGGCTCCGCAGTGGCCGCGCCCGTCGCGTCCGCGCAGGCGCCGAGTGCGTCGCAGGCCACGGGCACGGTGGTGTCCAGCGAGCCGCTGCCGAAAGATCTGTGGATTCCGGGTACCGCCGACGCCAAGCGGTTCACGTACTGGACCATCGGTTCCAATGGCGGACCCGCGCTCAGCAGTGGCGCGTACTACGTCCCGACCGGTCCCGCTCCGGAAGGCGGTTGGCCCGTCATCGCGTGGGCGCACGGCACCACCGGACTCGACGATTCCTGTGCCCCTTCGCTGGTGGGTCCCGGCCTGCCCGAACGTGACTACCCGTACCTGGGACGCTGGCTCTCGGAGGGCTACGCCGTCGTCGCCACCGACTACGTCGGACTGGGAACACCAGGGCTGATGCCGTACCTCGACGGAAAGGTGGAGGCGCACAGCGTAGTCGACTCGGTCAAGGCAGCCCGGGTTATCGACTCCTCCATCTCGAATCGTTGGGCGGTGGTCGGGCAGTCGCAGGGCGGCGGTGCGGCCATCACGACGGCCCGCTACGCCACCGAGTACGGAGGGGATTCGCTCGACTACCGCGGCGGCGTGGGCACCGGAGTGCCGGCCAACATCGAGTTGACCCTCCTGCCTGCAGGTCCGGGCTTCCCGCCCATCGCACTCGGTGGCGGATTGACCTCGTACGCGCTCTACATCCTCGCGGGCCTGCGGGAAGCGCACCCCGAGATCGACCTGAACTCGTATCTCAACGAACTGGGACGGGAAAAGGTCGACTCGGCCGAAAAGCTCTGCGCCGCAGACCTGGACGAGGCATCCAAGGATCTGGTCCTCGGTGACATCTTCTCCCGCCCGCTCAGTCAGATTCCGAACTTTCAGGGTCTGTTGAACGATTACATGGGTGTGCCGACGAGCGGATACGATCGCCCCATCTTCATCGGGCAGGGACTGCTCGACGTGGATGTCCCTGCGCCGTCGGCGCTTTCGCTGGTTGCAGCCTTGGTCGCCAATGGTGAGCCGGTCACGTTCAAGACCTACAACACCGATCACAGCGGCGCCTTGGTCGAATCGCAGGCTGACACGATTCCGTTCGTCGCGAACCTGTTCCGTTAGTCGTACCCAGAATCCAGATCATTCGAGGGGCCGCTGTCGCACACGTGCGACAGCGGCCCCTCGGGTCATTGCCGCGACTCTTTGATTGCGTCCAGCCGCGCCTCGAGGCCGTCGAGGACACGGTCGAGTGTGTAGCGATAGTGTTCTGCCCGTGTCGCTTCCGCAGTATCCGGTGGGCCGGCGAATTTCCCGATGAGTGCCTCCATCGATGAACGCGGATCGGTGGGCCCGTCCTTGCTCAGCTGATCCAGCATTGCGCCGTGATCGGGTGAAGGCTCCCCGCTGGGAATGCGCCGGGCGTCGTGCATGGCTATCAGTGTGGTCGTCGAGGTGAAGGCGACGGTGTAAGCCTGGGCGGCTTCCGCTCCGAACCCGGCGTCGGTCAGCGATGCCAATCCGGCCTCCATGAGTTCCCGGCTGCGCTCGGTGGCAACGCCGTTCATCAACAGCCACTGCGCTGCACCCGGACACTCGACCAGCGCTTCTCGCATTTGCACGAGCAGATGTGTCAGCCATTGGCGCCAATCTCTCTCTGCGGACGGCACGCTCACGGCCGAAATCGCGCTGTCGACCACCGCCGCCGAGAGCGCATCGCGATCTCCGACGAGTCGATAGACGACGGAGAACGACGTATCGAGTTCGCTGAGCAACTGCCGCAGCGACCACCCCTCGACTCCGTGCTCGCGACTGAGCCCGAGTGCCACGGTCAGCACGGCGTCCGCAGTGATCCCGGTGTTGTAGCTCCGGCGGCGCTGTGATGTCGCGGTGGGCTTCTTGTCAGGTGATGGCGCAGTCATGGTCCGACCGAGCTTAGCGGCGTCGGATCGGGGCATGCACTGGGCGCAACCGATTGACGGATGAACTTAGGTGAGGTTTACTTGCCAAATCCGAGCAGTGCTCCGATTTGTAGCGAACCCCCGATTTTTCGAAGCTGAAGGACACCATGAAGTTGAAAACGCGACCCGGTTATCTATCGAAGCTGGGTGCTTCGCTGCTGGTCAGTGTCGTTGCCCTGACTGCGGCCGCCTGTAGCTCGAGTGAGGCGGGACAGACGACGGAACTTGCCGAGGGAACGCATGCCGTGACCCACGAATTCGGTGAGACGTCGGTTCCGGACGACCTCGGGCGAATCGTTTCCCTGGACGAATACGCCGCACTCGGTCTCCTTGCCGTCGGCATCACGCCTGACGTGGTCTTCACGTCCTGGGGATCGGAGATCGGCCAGGACATCCTGGCCTCGGCGGGTACCGAGGTGGTCACGGTGCCGCCGCTCGGTGCGCCGCCGATCGAGCAGGTCCTCGCCCAGGATCCGGGACTGGTCATCTTCACGTCGATGGGCGATCGGAGCTACTACGACTCCATCGAGTCGACGGTTCCCACAGTGCCGGTCCCTGCCGTGACCACTCCGTGGCGTGAGAATCTTGCCTTCTTCGGTCGGGCCTTCGATCGTCAGTCGGTTGCCGACAAGTTGACAGGCGCTTTGGAGGGCAAGATCGCTGACGTCTCTGCTCGCTCCCGTGGCGAAGCGAACACCGTGTCGGTGCTGATGAGCAGCTCTGGCATTCTTGCCACCACCACCGAGCAAGCACCGCCCTCGTTGCTGTTGGCGGAGAGCGGATTCGGGCGTCCCGAATCGCAGCGAGCGAATGCCGCGGGAGGCCTACCGTATGCACCCCTGTCCGATGAGGCGATTCCGGCGCAGGACGCTCGGATCGTTGCCGTCTTCGACGAGGGCGTATACGAATTCGGCAAGGTTGCCAGCGTCCCCGGGTTCTCGAGTCTTTCGGCGGCGCAGGAGAACCGGGTGGCCAAGGTCAACGGGGACATGTGGCTCGCTACTCACCCCTTTGCCACCTTCTGGATGATCGAGGACATGGACGCCATGGCTGGCGGCAATCTGGCCGGCACCGGTGCCGAATCTGTTGCTGCGAACCGCTATCAGGAATTCACGGCGCTGACGGCATGAGTTCGAGTGCGTTGAGTCGGCGCCTGGCGCTGAGATGGGGAGCTGTGACGTTCGGGTCTGCGGCACTGGGCTCTGTGGCGCTGAGTGCGTGCAGCCGTGGTGCGGCGAATGAAGTCAGTTCCGAAATTTCGCCGTTCGACGATGAAGTTCGTGCTGCCGAGCGATCGCGGTTTCGTAGCGGACGTACAGTTGAGCGGAATCTGACAGCCGCACCGGCTCGGGTGAATCTGGGCGGCAGACACGTCGACACGTGGTCGTACGGAGCAGAAGCAGTTGGCCCGGAGATCCGAATCTCCAAGGGAGACCGGCTGAACCTGCGGTTGCAGAACGACCTTTCGTCGGAGACGTCAGTGCACTGGCACGGCATTGCGATCCGCAACGACATGGACGGTGTCCCGCCGATCACCCAGGAACGAATCCAACCAGGTGCCGAGTTCACCTACGACTTCGTGGCTCCCGACCACGGAACCTACTGGTATCACTCCCATTCGGGGTTGCAGGCTGATCGAGGGCTCTTCGGCGCACTCGTGGTTGAGGACCCGAACGACCGGACCGGAGCCGACGAAGATGTCGTCATCGTGATCGACGACTGGCTGGACGGGCTGGGAACAACCCCGGATGCAGTTCTACGTGCACTGTCTCCGGAAGTTCAGGGAGGACACCACGGACACGGAGGGCCGCCGCCGGAAATCGACGAAGCAGAGATCGATTCTGCTGCACAACTTCTCGAGGACGGCCACGGGAGTTCGACAGCGCTCGGCGGCATGGCAACGCACATCACCTATCCATTGCACCTGATCAACGGACGACCGGCAGAAGATCCGTTCGTCGTCAGTGCGCCGGCCGGGACGCGACTCCGTCTGCGGGTGATCAATGCCGGGGCCGAGACTCCGTACCGATTCTCCGTAGCCGGGCACGAGTTGACCGTTGTCAGTGCTGACGGGCAGGACGTCTCCTACGCGGTCGGAGACGAGATTCTGATCGCGCCCGCGCAGCGATACGACGTGCTGGTGACGGTGCAGTCTGGTTCGTGGCCCATAGCCGCGAAGGTGGAAGGCAAGACAGGTGGCGCTGCGTGCCTGCTTCGGACACCGGATTCGGTCGCGTTCGATGAGGAGAGCAGAATGTCAGTTCGCACCGGGTTGACCACTTTGATCGCTGTTGCAGCCGTGTTTACCCTGACGTCGTGCGGTAGCGATTCGACGGGATCCACCGAGCAGACGCCGGTCGAGATCTCGGTGAAGAACCTTGCGTACACGCCGAACTCCGTCACCGTGCACACGGGACAGACCGTCACGTGGATTTTCGAGGATCAAGGTATGCCACACGATGTCGTGTTCGCGGAACTCGGGACCAAGAGTGACCTGCAAGGAAGTGGAACCTACAGCCAGACCTTCGACAAAGCCGGAACCTTCACGTACACATGCACACCACATCCGAACATGACCGGCACGATCATCGTCGAAGAGTGAGTGACGACATGAAAGTGAACGAGGCTGCAGCCTCGGATGATTCGCGCGGACTCGTCGACCGCGACGCTTTGGGCAGGATGATCGCGCCGGTGAGAGATCGACTCCTCCTGGGGGCGGGTCTGTCTGCGCTGTCGGTGCCGCTGCGCTTTCTGCCCTACGTTGCGGTGGTCGAGATCGCACGAGTGCTCTTGACCGGCACGTCGTTGAACGTGATCGGGTGGTGGGCCGCGATCGGCGCAGCGGGCACAGTTCTCGGTTTCGTGGTCTACAACGCGGCCCTGACGGTGTGTCACACCGCCGACGCACACTTCAAGTACTCGATCCGCTCGCGTATTGCGCGGCACCTGTCCCGAGTTCCTCTGGGGTGGTTCGCAAACGGCGGAACCGGTGAAGTGAAACAAGCGATGACCGACGACGTCAAACGGATGCATCTCCTCGTCGCTCATCTTCCTGCCGACGTGGTGCCTGCCATCCTGTCGCCGGTAGTGGCTCTGGTCTATCTGGTGGCGATCGACTGGAAGTTCAGTCTTGTCCTGGTCGGCTACATCGGAGTGTGTCTCGCCCTTGCCGCACCATCGATGCGCAATGCGTACCGAACGAACGTCGACTCGTGGAACCGCGCCATGGCGACATTGACCTCTGCAACAGTCGAACTGGGTGACGGCATCGAGGTTGTCAAGACGTACGGGAGTGGGAGTCGCGCGTTCGCGCGCTACTCGAGTGCTGTGGATTCGATGGTCGCGGTGTGCGTGCGATGGATGTCGGGGATGGGAAGGCCGGTGGTCGCGATGTCGATCCTTCTCTCTCCGGCGGTGCTCATCGTGGTCATCACGGCGACGGGGATTGCGTTGCTCTCCGGGGGCTGGATCACCCCGGTAGCTCTTGTTGCTTTTCTGGTCGTCGGGATAGGTGTGCCGTCGTCGGTTCTCCATCTGGGAACGATGGCCAACCTCTACCGCGAAGGCCAACTGGGAGCCACTCACGTCGAGGGCATTCTCGGCGAACCCGCGTTGGCCGAACCCCAGGATCCGGTCTCGGCTCGGGGCACCTTGGTCGAGTTTGATTGCGTAGGGTTCGAATACACCGCCGGGCAGCGCGTCCTCGAGAATGTTTCCTTCGAGATGCAACCGGGCACCGTTACCGCGATCGTCGGACCGTCCGGCTCCGGAAAGACCACGTTGGCACGTCTACTTCCGCGGTTCTGGGACGTGACGGACGGGTCTGTTCGCCTCGGTGGAAGCGATGTACGAGATCAGTCCAGTCGTGAAGTCTTGAAATCGATGGCGATCGTCTTCCAGGATGTTGTCCTCCTACGGGATACCGTGCGCGAGAACATCCGGCTCGGTCGGCCGGATGCAACCGATCTGGAGGTGGAGACAGCAGCGAAGCGGGCGCAGATTCACGACGTGATCATGCGACTGCCCGACGGGTACGACACCGAGATCGGTGGTAGTTCGGGTGGTGAGTTGTCGGGTGGGGAGAAGCAACGCCTGACCATCGCTCGCGCGATCCTTCAGAATCCGCCGATCGTCATCCTGGACGAGGCGACCTCGCAGGCTGATCCGCACAGCGAAGCGGCCGTTCAACGGGCGCTGGGCGAGATCAGTGCAGACGGCGGCACCATGATGGTGATCGCTCATCGACTGCACACCATCCGCTACGCGGACCAGATACTCGTACTCGACGACGGAAGAATTGTGGAGAAGGGTACACACGAACAGCTGTCGGAGTTCGGGGGAACCTACGCGCGGATGTGGGCGCTCCAGAATCCCCTCGGCGAGGACATGACTCCGCGGAAGGTACTTCAATGATTCGGGACCTGGACGAGATCCTCGGACGAGACAACGGGATGCGAGGCCAGATAGTAGGTTTCACGCTCGCCGGGATACTCGAGGGTGTCGTTTTCGCCTTGACGATCCCGATACTGAAAGCGGTTGTCCGCGGCGACTACGGCGCTGCAATTCCATGGGTTGTCTCGGCTGCTCTCGTGGCGGCGGCCTGCGGCGCCGTACGGTGGATAGCCGAGAATCGTGCGTACCGCATCGGAATCGAGCGTTTTGCCGGTGGAATCATGCACCGACTGGGCGAGCATCTGGTGCAGATTCCGCTCGGGTGGTTCAGTAAGGCAAACCGTGGAGCGTTCACTCGTCTGGTCACCGAGGGCACAGCGATCTTGATGAGCATCCCGGGAATGATCGTCGCGCAACTCGTCACCGTGACCGTCACTCCCGCGACCGTGGCGATCGCTGTCCTGTTCGTCGACTGGAGATTGTCCTTCGCGATGGTCGTCTTCGTTCCACTGGGGATTCGCGCTTACCGCAACGTGCAGCGGGCGGTTGTGCCCGAATACGAGGCGATTGGAAAGAGTGAATCCGAATTGGCATCGCGCGTCGTCGAATATGCACAGGCGCAACAGGTTCTGCGCTCAGCCGGTAAGAGTGACGAAGGATGGAATCGGCTGGACGAAGCTCTTGTGTCCAACCGGGACGCACACCTCCAGGAAATCGGCTCGGTCGACAAGTATCTGCTGCGCTTCATGATCGTGGTTCAGGTTGCCTTCCTTGCTGTACTGGCTCTGGCGGCACTGCTGGTCACCACCGGGTCCATCGACACCGCAAGCGTGATCGTTGTTCTCGTGTTGGCCGTGAGGTTCGTGGAGCCGATGCAAATGCTCGCAGGATTCGGTGAAGGTATCTCACTGGCCCGGGTGTCGCTCGGATCTGTCCGAGAGATGATCGATGTACCGGTGCTGGCGGAGCCTGAGATGCCGAAAGAGCCTACATCGTATGATATTCGGTTCGATTCGGTCTCCTTCGGCTACGGCCCGGATCGCGTGATTCGTGGCGTGAGCCTCGAATTCCCGGAAAGTTCGGTCACCGCGTTGGTCGGCCCTTCCGGTTCCGGAAAGACAACGCTGGTTCGGCTGATCTCCAGATTCTGGGACGTTGACGAAGGAACGGTGTCGATCGGGGGAGTAGATGTTCGCGACATCGGAACGAGAGCATTGATGTCTCGGATATCGACTGTCTCGCAGCAGGTTTACCTGTTCGACGGAACCATTGTGGAGAACGTTCGGTTGGCGAGACCGGATGCCACCGAGTCGGAGGTCCGCCGAGCGGTGGTCGATTCCAGACTAGGCGAAGTGATCGATCGTCTGCCGAGCGGCGAAGAGACGAGAGTAGGTGAAGGCGGATCGCTGCTGTCCGGCGGTGAACGTCAGCGGGTGTCGATTGCGCGCGCCTTCCTCAAGGACACTCCGATAGTTCTACTCGACGAAGCGACTTCCGCCCTCGACGGCGAGAACGAAGTAGCGATCACCGAGGCAATTCACCGATTGGCCAGTGGTCGAACGGTGGTGGTCATCGCTCACCGCCTGTCGACTATTCAGGGAGCAGATCACATCGTGTTTCTCGAAGGCGGCACAGTTGAAGAGGTGGGTTCTCACCAAGACCTGATCGCGCACGGCGGAAAGTACTCGGATCTGTGGGCCGAGCGCAGTGGCGCGGAGGGATGGAGGATCGACCGAGCGCGAGAGCCATGAGCAAACCGTGTGGTTTGATCGAAGAATGGACGAAGCCGCTGCAGATCCGGTGAAACCGCCGCGGAAGCGCCGATGGCCTCGATGGGTCGCAGGCATTGCGGTGCTCGGAGCAGTTGTCTACGCGGGCTCGATCGTGTGGATTTCCGTGGCGTCGGCCGGACATACGTCAGACGCCGCCGATGCTCCCGACGCTCCGGTGGTGATCGTGCTGGGCGCGCAGATCACGGACGGTAAGCCGATGGCTTTCCTGAAAGGGCGACTGGACGCAGCAGTCGAACTGGTGGAAGCGGGAAAGGCTAAAGCGATCCTGGTCTCCGGCGACGCGAACGGAGGCTCGGGTGACGAGATCGCGGCGATGACGAACTACCTGGTGGAGCAGGGAATCGATGAGCGTCGCATCGTCGGGGATCCGTACGGCCTCGACACCTATGACACCTGCTTCCGGGCCATACATACGTATGGGGTGACCAAGGCGTTGATCGTCACTCAGGGGTATCATGTGCCCCGCGCTGTGGCGCTGTGCCGAGACGTCGGCATCGACGCCGACGGGGTGAACAGCGATTGCGGGTGCGCAACTCCGACGCTGATCAAGAACGCCGCGCGGGAGTGGGTCCTTGCGAAGCCCAAGGCAGCGCTGGACATGCTGTGGAGTCGGGACGCAAAGGTGACGTCGCCGTCGGAGGACTCGATCCAGGTGGCGCTGTCGTTTCCCTGACGCGGGGTGAGTGCGCACGGTTTCTGTCGAGTGAACACACGCTCCAGGGAGTCGGAACGTGTGTTCACTCGAGGTGAAGGGTGCTCGGTCGAGAGTCAGATCAGTGCTGCGGCGGCGAATGCTCCCAGTGCGATCAATGCCGCGCCGGTGACGCTCTGCACGCGACGGTCCACGACGCACATGATCGAGAGGAATCCCGGCATCGAGCCACCACGCTTGGTGTGCACGATTGCCGCGAGGCTGGGCATGCAGCGGCCAAGGGATACGACCGTGAACAGCGCCGCGCCGAGAGCCGGTGAACCCGAGGCGATGACGCCGAGCGCCAGGAGGTAGTACGCACTGGAGCGGATGAAGATCAGAAATCCCGGGCCGATGATCGCGCCGAAGATCAGCGAGACCTTCCAGGGCGCCATGGTGCGGCGCAGATGACGAGGAAGCTGTTGGCGCCGCATCGGAGTCGGCATCTTCATTGCACCCAGCTCGTGCAGCCCGTACGCAACCGCGACGACGGCCCAGACGCCCAGCGCCCAGCTGATCGGGACGTAGCCGGACATCGTCGCACCGAGGGCGCCGATCAATGCCCCGGTGACGGCCCCCGTCGTGACCGAACCCAGTGCGTGCCAGCCGAGTCGGCGGACGGGAGTCGAGGATCCCTTCCGATCTACCTGCTTCGGCGCGGCAACAACTCCGGCGACGGACATTCCGCAGGTCGACCAGTTCGCGGCCAGCGACGTAACCAGTCCGGCGCCGATAACAGCTGTGGTCAAAGCTGTTGTCGCGGAAGGCGTGGCCACGAGTGCGAGGCCGGCACCCGCAGCAGCGCCCGCCGCGACGAGGCTGACACGGGTCGCGGTGCCGACGGAGCCTTGAAGGGTCGGCCGGATGTCAGGAACATCGGTCTGCAGTGGGCCGTGTGAGAGAACAGTAGTCATCAGATCCTCCGAAGTGTTTGTGGTTCAGGAAAAGTATTGAGTCGAAGTCGCAGCGAAAAGTAATGAGCCAGTGTTCACAGCACTGTGATGACTCCGATCATGTACGGGTGGACGGAGCACGAATACTCGTAGACGCCGACGCTCTCGAACGTGTGCCGGAACGTTCCGTCTCCGGTGATACCACTGTCGAACAGGCCGGGTGATTCCACGTGATGCAGGAGTCCACCGTCGTCGAAGCGCCACTCGACGGTGCCGCCGTGTTCCACGGTGACGTCCATCGGGCTGAACTGAACATTGCTGATCTCGACCACCACGTCGGGGACGGGATCTTCTGTGCCGCAAGACGAAACATACGTTGCTGTGACGGCGAGGACGAAGCCGGCGATCCACCTCCTCACTATTGAACGATCACGGTGCCCACCATCATCGGGTGGGGCGTGCAGTGGTAGGTGAAGGTGCCGGCGTCGTCGAACGTGTACGAGAAGGTTCCCTCGGTGAGCAACTCGCTCTTCAGTTTCCCGTCGAGATCACCGTTGCCGACCACGTCGTGGGGGAGTCCGCTGTCGTCGAACTTCCATTCGACGGTCTGCCCCTTCTCGATGGTGACCGATGCTGGTGTGTACGCCATGTTCTTCACCTCGATCACGACGGCAGGTTCGTCAGACGACGCACCGGCGTCACTACTGCAGGCGGTGAGGCTCAATGCCGCGCAGGCTGCGAGGAAAGCGGGAACGAGTTTCTTCATGAGGGGTTTTCTCCATTCTTCGACTTGTCAGCGGACGTAACGCAGATTTGCCGTCATGCCTGCTTCGAAGTGGTAGGCGTTGTGGCAGTGGAACATCCACTCGCCGGGGTTGTCGGCGTCGAACTCGATGGCAAGCTCGGTGCCGGGTAGGACGTTCACGGTGTCGCGGCGAAGCCCGCCGTAATCCGGTACCGCAAAGGTGTGGCCGTGGGTGTGCATGGGATGCCACATCGTGGACGTGTTCTTCATCGTGATGCGGACCCGTTCACCCTGTTTCATGACGAGCTTGCCCGCATCGGCTCCCGCCATTCCCCACACGTATCGATCGCCGGCCTGGATCAACTCGATGTGGTAGTCGCGATCAGGCGTCTTCGTCTCGAGCCGTGCGGATTCCGTTGGCCGGAGTTCGCTTTCGATTACCAGCCGCCCGGCCAGCTCCGAGAGGTTTCCGCCCACATCCGGATTCGCCAGCGCCAACGCGTCGGTGCTGCGTAGGACGGTCGACGCATAACCATCTCGGCCCTCGACCTTCGCTACCACCGGCCATGTTCCCGACTTCACCGTCACCAATACGTCGTAGCGTTGGGCCATGCCGACGATGATGGTGTCGGCAGGAGTTGGCTCCACGTCGTAGCCATCGGTAGCGACGATTGTCATCTCGTGACCGGCCACAGCAAACCGGTACGGAGTTTCGGCCGCTGCGTTGACGATTCGTAGTCGCAGGGTCGAACCGGGCGCTGCAGTGACGACAGCAGGATCATCGGGTGGCCGCCCGTTGATCAAGTGCAGCGGATACGCGATGTGTTGAGTCATCCCGCCGAGTGGTTCGGAAGAACCGTGTCCGCCGCTCACCAACTGCTGCGCGACGGACATGTCGGCTTCCGAGTGTTCCGCCGGAGTTGTTGCCCCACCGCCGTGTCCGCCGTGCCCACCCGAAATTGCCGGGTTCAGGGCCATCAGGACGGAATCCGGGTTGGTTCCCAATCCGTCGAGCCAGTCGTCGAGCACCAGGACGGCATCGACGTCGGCCCCGGTGGTGTCGTTCGGATCCTCGACGATCATGGCGCCGAAGAGCCCCCGATCGGCCTGTAATCCGCTGTGCGAGTGGTACCAGTACGTTCCCGGATCCGGGGCGATGAAGTTGTACTCGAAACTCGAACCGGCGCCGATGGGAGCCTGCGTGGTGGGTGCCGCGCCGTCCATGTCGTTGCGGATTCGAATTCCGTGCCAGTGCAGTGTTGTTTCGGCGTCGAGACCGTTCTGGACGCTGACGTTCACCCGGTCACCGGACTTCAGTCGAAGTTCCGGTGCCACCGCAGCGCCTCCGTACGTCCACGTGTCCACGAGGCGTCCGCCAAGATCTACCGTCGAGAATCCGGCGGCAAGGGCAAACGCAGCGGTGGTCCCGTTCCAGGCTCGCGCCGATTCTGCGGCGGCAACTTCGGGGTCGGTGGGCAGGATGTAGTCGAGATCGGTCGTGGGCGTCGGAGATGCTGCAGTGGAACTGCATCCGGCAATCGTCCCCATGGCGCCGAGCCCGAGTGCTCCGGCGCCGAGCGCTCCCAAACTCAGGAAGCGGCGCCGGCCCATCACCACACCGGATCCGGGACGGCTCATCGGAGTACTTCTGGTGTGATCAACCCGCTGACATCCCCGACGTTGCCCGAGACATCGACGGAACTGACCTGCTCACCGGTGCTCGCGTTGTAACCCACGATCTTCTGCGGAGCGGAGCCTTCGACTTCTGGTCCCGTACCGAGCACGTAGAACGTGGCGCCGTCGACGGAGAAGGTCATGCTCTTGATGTCTGTCAGGCCGAGGTCTGCAAGCGTCAAGCTCTTCACGGGGGCGAAGGTCGTCGCGTCGGACAGGTCGATCTTGACCAGTGAGCCTCCCCGAGCAGAGTCCGGATGAATAGCCGTGTCCGTGTACGCGATTGCGAGCCGGGTTGCGTCGGCGTTGATGACGTTCTCCGAGAATCGACCGGAGTCCTGCCCGGCGTTTCCGATCGGCTTGACACCATCCTGAGGCAGGCCGTTGGAGAAGTCGAAGACGTACACATCGCCGTTCTCACTGACCAGCAAGGCTTTTTGTGCTTCCGATGCCCACGTGACCTTTCGGGTGGAGACAAAATCTTCGGGTAGGACCTTGCTTCGGGCGGTTTCCTTGGGAACACCGTCGTCACCGATCGTGACGTGTAGCAGTTCCCGGGTGTCCTCGCAGACGCTGTACAGCTCGTGATCGACCATCCACGTGAACGGACCGCAGCCGACTATCTGGAGTGCGCCGGTTGCTTCCTTCTTCTCGAGGTCGACCACTCTGATGCCGTACAAACCGTCATCCCAAGTGACAAAGAACTTGCCGTCGGAGGTCACCGCATTGGAGCCGGGGCGGGAATGTACGCGTGCGACGTCCGGAAGCATGACCTCGGCTGGTTCCAGCAGGTTGCCGGAGTAGGTGCTGACCGTGAAATCGGCTGCGCCACGGGAACCTCGGGGGCGCCACACCTCCGCAGCGAGCACCGCAGGATCTTCGGCGGAATCCCCGACGAATCCGTGAATGACCGGATCCCAGATGCCCGGGCCGACGGTGATCCGGCTCTCGGCCACACCGGTCTTCGGATCGATGACGTTGACGCTGAGCTCGAGCTGGCCGAATCCACCTTCGACGCCGAGGAGGCGGTCAGCTGCGATCGGGGTGATCGAACCGACGTGCAATGGCTCGGGAATGGTATCGCCGATTTCCTGGTCGTCGTGTCCGAGGGAGATTCCCTCGCCCGGAGCAGTGAACGGAACTGTCGGATAGGTGACATCACCTGCGCTGGACGGTTCGTCGTTGTCGGACGAACTGCAACCGGCCAGCGCGAGTACGACGGTGAGTGGGATGACGGCAACGGCGGGGCGCGCCAGTTTTCGGGTTCGCGGACTGCTCATGATCCGGCACCGACCTTGGGGCGCTCGGCCGGTCGAGTCTGGCAGTCCTCACCGATGATGGGCGCCATCGTGCAGGTGTATGCCTGAGACTCGTCGGAGACACACCAGATGATTTCCTGGTCGTAGCTTCCGGAGACCGGGTTGTACATCACGGCCTGCATGTCCGGTTCGCCGCAGAATGCGTTGGAACACGAAGGCGCACCACAGCAGTCGTAGTAGGCGATCAGATAGGTCTTACCGGTATCAGGGTTGGTGCAGCATCCGACCCAGAACTCTGCGCCGGGTTTACTGCCGGGGGCGCAGGTGGTGACACCGCCGCCGTTGCATGCGGCACACGACGTTCCGTCCATGTTGCACCAGCGCCAGTACTCGCACTCGGCCGGATCTTTACCGTCGTAGACAGGGACAAGGGGTTCGGGGCCAGGTGCCGGTGCAGGAACCTCGGGCTCTTGGGCGAAGGCACTACGCGTCACAGGAAGTGTGCTGATCAGTGCCACTCCTGACACACCCATGGTCCACTTGCCGATCCGACTGATCATGGACCGCCGCGAAACTCGTTCGGAAAGTTTGCGTCCGGTTCGACTGGTGAGCGAACCGCCCTGGCCGGCCATCCATTCGGCCTGGGCCTGAACTGTCGCCTCGTCGACAGGATATCGGTTCTCCGTCATGTTGTGCTGCGGGAATTCATTGTCGTCCAACGATTTTCTCCTGATTCGTGAAGAGGATCGAACTGTGCAGGAAGATCAGGCCGCGCTGCCGGATTTCGCCTGGGCATGAAGGTGCTGGAGTGAGGGGGTGCCGGATTCGAGCGCATTGAGCAGGCTTTCCACCTGAGCCATGTGATTGCACAGGCCCTTCCCTCGGATCTTGCCGTGCTCGTCGAGAATCACGCCGTACGGAGTGGTGCCCACCTGGTACGCGATACCGACGTCGCGAGCGTCGATGTAACTGAGCTCGGAACCGATCCCGCTGCCGGCCAGGAACTCGCGATGCTCCTCGGGTGTTCCGTCGGAGATGATGATGACGTCGAGATCCGATTCGGCTCGGGCCATTGCCCTTACGCCGGGAAGAAGGCTCTTGCACGTCGAGCAACTCGGTGCTGTGAACAGCAGGAGTTGGGGCTTGTCGCGGTGACCACCGACTCCGACGGTTCGTCCTTCCTGGTCGATCAGACCGGCAAACGACGGGCCGACCTGTTCGACCTTGGGGCCGGTATCCATCATCCGGGCGCCAAGAGGTCCGAGACGTACTTGGACGCGGCCGATTTCACGAGCCAGAGCAAGAACCATCAGGAAGAGAACGGCTACGGCGATCACCAGGATCACGGTCGCGACGAGAAGGAAAGTGGTCATCGTGGAAGTCCTGCCTTCGAGTTTTCGGTGCGGTGGGTGTGGTTCACGAGCCGTACCGGGATGTGGTTTCGGCGGTGCGGAGTCGGATGGAGGCGCTCGACAGGTAGTCGTCGACAGGGCGTCGCCCCAGATGGACCACCGAACGAATCTGTGCGAGAGCAACTCCAGCCAGAACGAGGAGGAATCCGAAGGTCGCCGCCACGACCTGGACGCCGATCTCAGCCTGTCCGGCGGTGGCCGCCACTGCCACAGCGATCACCGCGAGTGTTCCGGCACGAACGGCGTGGAACCATCCGATTCGCGGAATCTCGCCGACTCCGAATGCAAAACAACCGCAGTCCAGATCGCGTCGCCCACGCAGGAGGTTGATCGTGAGGCCCGTGAAGAACGACGCGAACATGACGGCAGCAGCCAAGGCAGCGAGGCGATGGGCAACGCCGAGAACCAGAAGGATGCCTACGACGGTTTCCGCGACGGGAAGGATGCGAGCGATCGGCGCTTCGAGTCGTACCGGCAACACTTTGTATCCGCGCACTGAACGAAGGACCCCGTCGTGCTCGTTCAGCTTGGGAATGCCGGCGAGCAGGAGAACGAATCCGATGATCGCCGAAGTGGTGGCGCTGACCAAGCCCATGCTTCCTCCGTTCCTCTCAGGTAGTGCCGGTGGTGTGTGGGACACATCCTGTACGGGCGATGCTGCGAATCCGCGTCGACCGCGCTACGCCTGGACGAGGTGCAACTGAGAGAGCAGTTGTCGTGTGAGAATCGGAGAACTCGCAGGTGAAGCCGCTGCCGGCGGGGCAGGGTATCGTCGGCCGCCGTTGATCCGGCATGACGCGGGGTGGGAAACAGAGTCGGATTCCCACTTGAAAGTTCTGTGCGCGCCATCGTGGAAACTGCGCGGAAACATAAGCGGACTAACTTGACCGAATTCTGACAATTCGCTCGTAGGTTCGGGCCTGGACGCGACGGACGGTGAGACATGGCCGTGAGTGCGGCACTGCGTGCAGCGATCACGCGAGCGCAGAATGCGGATCAACACAGTGAGCCCGTGTTCTCCCCGCTCCGTGGTCTCGGACGGGGACGTCTGACCCCGATCGATCTGTTGGGGCAGTCACTCTCCACGATCGCACCCGCAACGGGAATGGTGTTCATCGCCCTGTGGATGATTACCTACAGTCCCGGTTACGTCGGGTTGGCTGCGATTGCTGCTACAACTTCGGCTGTCTTTCTCGTTGCGTTCTGCATCACTCAGTTCACACGGAGACTGGCCGCAGCAGGATCGTTATACAGCTTCGTCTTCCAAGGCTCCGGTATCCGGGCGACACTGACAGCGGGCGCGGCACTGGTGCTCGGGTATCTCGGAATCTCGGTTTCGGTTTTCTCCCAGGCAGTTCCGAGTCTGCTCGATACCATCGCCATTGTCGGACCTGACGTGCGGGGGACTGCGGCGACGGTGATCACGACGGTGGCGATTGCCTTGGCCGTCGCGTGGATTGCAGTGCGAGGCGTTCGGTTCGCCACTCGAGCGATCCTCGTTGTCGAGGCGTGCTCGCTGATTCTGATCGTCGTGGTCATGCTGGCGACGCACAGTGACACGACAACTGCTGTTGCCCTGCCGAATCCGTCGCTGAGTGCAGTTCCGTTTCTCGCGATGCTGACGGTACTCAGCATGGCGGGCTTCGAAAGTTCGGCCTTCTTCGGCCCGGAAGCGAAGCGACCACTCATCAGCGTCACACGCACGGTCCTCATTTCGCCGATCATCTGCGGGGTCCTCTTCGTTTTTGCGGCCTGGGCGGCGATGACCGGCCACGGCGCAACGATCGTCGGAGCGTACTTCGAGGGAACGGCATCCGGGGCCAGCGCGGAGGTGGTTCTGGCAGTCAAGATCGGAATGACGTGTTCCTGGTTCGCATCCACTCTCGGTTGTGCGCAGGCGGGTTCGCGGTTGTTGTACTCGATGGGGATCGAACGGGTGCTGCCTGCGCCGCTCGCTCGCGTGCACAGACGGTTCCGCACCCCGTACGTTGCGGTACTGACGTTCGTCGCGGCAAGCGCGATTGGAGTATTCATCTATTCGGATACGGTTCGCGACGATTCGGGATCCTTCGACGGCGTGGTGGAGACCGCGTTGGTCTGCGCTTACACGCTGGTGGCCTTTGCTTCGTGGAAGTTCTTGCGCCGAATCGGGGAACATACTTCGCTGACCCGGATATGCACGGTGTCGGTGAGCGTCGCCGGTGCCGGTCTACTGGTCTACATCGTTCTCGACGGTGCGGTTCACGGGATGTGGGCACTGCCGATCGCTGCTCTTGCTGTTGCTGTGTCGGGGACAGTGTGGAGTTCGTTGCTTCGACGAGCCAGACCTGAAAGCCTTCTGATGCTCGGCGCTTTCGACAGCGTCGAGACGGCGGACCTGTTGCCCGGTGCTGGCACTCTGCTGATAGACGGTGACGGACGAAGGCGACTCGTGCCGGATCGTGGGACCGCCGAGGGTAACTCGCCGGAGCATGGGCGGTGACCGCGGACCGTGCAACCGCTGGTCCACGATCAGACAAACGGATCGGCGAAGAGACCCACTTCAGTGGGCAACAACCGCGTGCAGTTCAGAAGGCGCTGGGGATGCTCGAGGCGGTGGCTCATCTGGGACCGGGAACAACCGCGAAGGAGATCGCCACTTTTGCAGGCGTCCCTTCGGCCACGGCGTATCGCATGCTCAATCTGTTGGTGGCGGAGGGCTTCCTCGTGCGAGTGCCAGACCTGTCGGGGTTCGCGTTGGGGCGTCGAACTGCCGAGCTCTCGCATGCGGCGTCGTCGAGTGGTCCGGCGCCGACGCTGCACGAGCGCGTCGAGGACATGCGGACACACACGAGGTTCGGATTGCACGTTGCGTCATTCGCCGGTGGGCGCTTGCGGTTCGTCGACAAGGATCCGGACCACGAGATCATCGGAATAGCCGCACTGCCGAAGAACCTTCACGCGAATGCGCTGGGGAAGGTTCTGTTGGCGCACGACGAGCAGTTGCTGTCGGGTTTGGAACTTCGTCGGGTCACGGAGTTCACCATCGGTGATTTCGATGCTTTGTCTGAACAGCTGAGATCGGTTCGTCTGCAGGGTTATGCATTCGAGAACCAGGAATGTCGCCTGGGTCGATCCGCGGTGGCAGTGCCGGTTCGCGATCACGCAGACCAGGTGGCCGGCGGATTGTGTGTTCAGGGAGCGAGCGGGCGAGTGACGGAGGGGGATCGAGAGTTGGTCGGGTTCCTACTTGATTGTGCGCGTCAGCTCACCGGATTGCTCTGACGTCACCCGCGCAGGTGCTGGGGGAGTCCGGCGGTCATCAGAACCACGGACTCCGACGCACCGGCGATGCGGCTGTTCAGCAGACCGAGTAGATCACGGAACAGCCTCCCGGACTTCGTGTCCGGGACGACGCCGCTACCCACTTCGTTGGTCACGGCGACAATCGGTACCGGAGAGGCGACCCAGGCATCGACCAAGTGGTCGATGTCCGCGTGGACGGCGCTGAGATCTCCCGTCGCCCACGCCTGATGTCGGTCCAGACGTGCGGTCAACCACGTGCCGAGGCAGTCGAGCAGGATCGGTGTTGTTGCGCCTAAAAGAATCTCGGACACCTCGGAGGTCTCCACCGTCGTCCACGTCGACGGACGCCGCGCGCGATGCGACGCAATTCGTTCGATCCAGTCGGGATCGTCGTCCTGCGGATCCCCGGTGGCGATGTACGTGACGTGCCGGTAGCCGACAAGCAAGGCCTCTGCGTAAGTGGACTTGCCCGAACGGGCGCCACCGGTGACCAGAGTTCGATGGCTCTGTCCTACCCCGATCTCGAGCGCAGTTCCATCCGGAACCGCTCGCGCCCCGGACACACGAAGTGCCTCGGCGAGTTCGTTTTCGACTGGGTTGTGGTGTCCGAGGTGTACGGCAACCACATCGGTTCTGTCGGTGATCGCGGTGCAATTGCGTAGCTGTGACACGGTTCTCGCGAAAGTCGGCAGATCGTGGTGCCCGGTGCCGTGGTCAGTCTTGTAGCCGAAGGTCTCTTCGAGAAAGACGGCGTCGAAACAGGCGTCGGCGAGGGCGTCGACAGTGGATTCGGGCAGAGGTCCGGTGTCGGTGGCCCAGAAGACTCGGGTCCCGGATGCGTCGGTGATGTCGTAGAGAAGGGTGGGTACTTCGTGCGCGGCTTCGAGTGTGCGAACACGATAGGTGCCCAACATGATCGACTGACCGGGCTCGAGCGGCGTGAAGGTCACCGGATCGGCGGGGCCTACCCAGTCTCGGCAGAGATCGAGCGCGTCCGGTGGCCCGAGAACCTGTAGTGGTTCGGTGCGACAGGCCCATGACCGGAACAGTAATGCCATCGGGCCCAGATGGTCGGGATGAGAGTGCGTCAGCAGAATGTGTTCCACGTCTGCCAATGTGCGTCCGTAGCGCGACGCCGCTCGAGGTACTTCCGGACCACAGTCCAACAGGATTCGGTTGTCCACCAGAGCGGCAGTGTGCCCGCGAATGGTTCCACTCGACAAGGCCGCCAGACAGGAAGGGCACGTACAGAACGGGTTCGGCCAACCGTCAGCAGCACCGGTGCCGAGCAACACCAGTTCCATCAGCGCGTGCCTTCCTGCCGAATCGGAACAACTATGGGACCGCTGGGCCGGTCCAGGATTTCGACCCGAGCTCCGTACACACGGCCGAGAAGGTCGGCTTGCAATACCGCTGAGGGCGCGCCGTCGGCGACGACGCGGCCTTTGTCCAGCAACACGATTCGTCGCCCGTATTGACCTGCGAGGGTGAGGTCGTGCATCGCGGCGATGACAGTGATGTCGTCGGCTTCTCGCAGCTCCTCCACCAAGTCGAGAACCTGCTGCTGGTGGCCGATGTCGAGGGCGCTGGTGGGTTCGTCCAGGAGCAGTACCTGCGGTTCTTGAGCCAGTGCCCGAGCCAGGACCACGCGTTGCAATTCGCCGCCGGAAAGTTCGGTGGCTCGTCGATCGGCGAACTCGGTGAGGTCGAGCCTTTCGATCACCGAGGAGATCACCGAACGATCTGTGGCGGTTTCGGTTCCGAAGCGTCGTAGATACGGTGTACGGCCGAGCGCAACCAGTTCGGCAACCGTCGCGCCCTCGGGTACCACCGGACGCTGAGGCATCAGCGCGACGACGGCGGACATGGCCTTGCGGCTCGAACTGCGTGGGTTGAGTCCCCCGACGGTGAGTTCGCCGGTGGACGGAATCAATCCAGCGAGGGCATGCATCAAGGTCGTCTTGCCGGCGCCGTTCGGCCCGACCACGGCAACCCAATCGCCGGGTGTCACATCGAGATCGATGCCGTCGACGACGTCTTTGCCGCCGAGGTTGATTCGGAGGTCGCGGCATCGCACTGCGGTGTCGGTCATGCGGAAACTCGACTGCGTCGCAGAACCAGAAGGAAGAACGGGGCGCCGATCATCGCGGTTACAACGCCGATCGGGAGTTCGGCCGGCGCCATGACCGTGCGGGCGGCGACGTCGGTGAGGACGAGAAACGCCGAACCCAGCATGAGTGACAGGGGGAGAAGCAGCCGATGCGACGGGCCGACGACCAGTCGAACCGCATGGGGAACAACGATTCCGACAAAGCCGATGAGCCCACTGGCGCTTACTACTGCAGCTGTTCCCAGTGTTGCAGCGAGCACCAGTACCAGGCGCGATCTGGCCGGATCGACGCCGAGGCTGGAGGCTTCGACGTCACCTACCGCCATCACGTCGAGTACGCGCCGGTGTACGAGGATGACGACAGATGCGAGCACGACGTACGGCAGGACGACCAGAACTTCCGACCAACCGTCGGTGGACAATCCGCCGAGCAGCCAGGAATAGACCTCACGGAGTGAATCGTCGAACCGCTGCTGAACAAAAGTCTGCGCTGCATTCGTGAACGCCGCGACAGCGACACCGGCGAGGATGATGACTACCGCGTTCTGCGGCCCGCCAACGCTTCGGCCGAGCGAATATGTTGCGAACACGGCCAGCACACCACCGACGAAGGCGGCCATGGGAATTCCGAACATGCCCAGGGCGCCACCCGAAACGATGGCGAGGGTCGCACCCAGTCCGGCTCCGCTCGAAACGCCGAGGAGATACGGATCCGCCAAGGGATTTCGGAACACACCTTGGTATGCGGCGCCGGCCACGGCCAACATGGCTCCGACCAAGGCGCCCAGGATTACTCGCGGAAGCCGGATCTGCCAGAGAATCGCCTGCTGCGTCGCGGTGAGACCGGAATCGATGTTGATGCCGGGTATTCCGTCCAGAAGCTCGAGAATGGTCCGATCAGGTGTCAAACCTGCCGGCCCCACCAGAACGCCGATCAGCAAGGCAGCGCACAGAATCAGCGCGGCGCCGAGCAGAACGGCCGTCCGATGATGGGAGATACCGGCTTTGATCATCGAATGCTCAGGCCGCGGGAACTTGGGCAACGATGGCCGCGACAGCCTTCACCTGATCGGCGACACGAGGTCCCCACCGGCTGGAGAGGTCTTCGTCGAGCACATGGATCTGGTTGCCGGTAACCGCTTTCATGCCGCTCCACCCGGGTCGGGCGGCGACGGATTCTGCAGTCACTCCGCAGCATTGGGAGTCTGCGAGAAAGATGAGATCGGGATTGGCCTGCACCACGAATTCGGCCGACAGCTGCGGATAGTCGCCCTGCCCCGCGGCGTCGGCGATGCTCTTCATTCCGAACAACGAGTAGATCTGCCCGACGAAGCTCGAACTCGTGACGGTGTAGAGCGAGGAGTCGAGTTCGTGGAAGTACGTCAGCGGCTGTTGGCGCGCAGGAACACTGGCGACAGCGGCGTCGATGTCCGAGCGCATGGTGTCGACGACCTCGGTGCCCTTGTCCTCGTGGCCGGTGGCCTTCGCGACGCGCTCGATCTGGGCGTAGACGTCGTCGATGCTGGTCGCTGCCGGTAACAGGAGCGTCGGCACCTTCGCCTTCTGCAGTCCGGACACAAGATCGTTCATGTCATCCGACGCGATCACCAGATCCGGTGCGTAACCGAGGATGGCTTCGACGTTCGGTTGAAAGCCCGAGAGGTCGGTGACCGGGATACCGGCCGGGTAGTCGGACTGATTGTCGACGGCCTTCACCTGGTCGCCCGCGCCGACGGCCCACAAGGTTTCCGTGGCGCTGGGACTGAGCGACACGATCGACTGCGGACGTGACTCGATGGTGATGTCCGTGCCGGAATCCGTGGGACCGGAAACAACAGTCACCGGGAACGAACCGTCCGAGGCGGCTGTGGTCGTGGGTGCGTCGGACGTCGAACTACTGCAGGCACCGGCAAGCAGTGCGGTGCTCACCGTCAGCGCTGCAAGTACGGATCTGAATCTACGTGTCGGCCGAGTACTCACAGCCACCCCTCCGCTAGTGGACGAGGGCCGCGAGCAGCGCGGCCGCGAGGGGAAGCGCCACGAGCGGTCCTTCGTCCGAGAACCATCGTGTCGCCACGAGGCCGGTGACCTGACTCGTTCGCCTCGAGTAGTGCCGGGCGAATTCACAGTTGCGTCGACAGTGCCGGGGTTTCACCGAACTTCACACGAGCAGCGTGGCACCCCGGCAAGCCGGGGCATCTGCACTTTACAGGGGTCGTCTGGCTTGACCCGGGAGGTCAAGGCAGGGTAAATATCTATTCCACTAATGAACTAGTGAAAGGGTTCGGATGATCGACTTCCGTATCGACCGCCGATCCGGCATTCCCACTTACGTGCAATTGGTCCTTCAGGTGAAGCAGGCGCTCAGGCTCGGTGATCTCCACGTCGGGGATCGGCTGCCCACAGCCAAGGACGTCGTGGGAGCGCTCGCGATCAACCCGAACACAGTCCTGAAGGCCTACAAGGAACTCGAGCGGGACGGACTTGTTGCCCCGAAGCCTGGATTGGGCACGTTCGTCGTCAAGTCCCTGGCGAAGCCCGGCATGGCGGAAAGCTCTGCGCTGAGGCGCGAGTTGGCTCGCTGGGTGGCAGATGCCGTGGCCGCCGGACTCGAGCGCACGGACATCGAAGCGTTGGTGAGTTTGGAGCTCGAGAAGACGTTCATCGAATCGGATCCGTCCGGAAAGCAGGGGGAGACATCATGACTGCGCAAGAATCGGCACTGACAATGCAGGACGTGGACAAGCGCTTCGGCAAGAAGAAGGTGCTCGACGCCTGCACATTCGAGATCGCGACAGGAAGCATCACTGCCCTGGTCGGGGTGAACGGCGCCGGTAAGTCCACGCTGATGTCCTTGGCGGTCGGGTTGACGATGCCTGACCATGGTTCGATCTCCGTCCTGGGCAGCACGCCGGATCAGGACGGCATCTGCCCAGGCCTGTCGTACCTCGCTCAGCACAAGCCGCTGTATCCCAAATTCACTGTTGCAGAACTTCTTCGATTCGGCGCATACACCAACGACGAGTGGGATGCGAAGTACGCTCTGGATCTGGTGGAGCGCGCTGGGATTTCTCTCGATGCAAAGGCGAAGACTCTGTCACCAGGTCAACGAACTAGGGTTGCACTGGCTTTGGCGCTGGGGCGCAGGCCGCAGTTGCTTCTACTCGACGAGCCTCTGGCAGATCTCGATCCCGTGGCGCGGCGGTCTGTGGCGACCACTCTGCTCGAAGACGTTGCCGAGTACGGCACCACAGTTCTGTTGTCTTCACACATCGTTTCCGAATTGGCAGACGTCTCGGATCGACTTCTTCTGCTGGGCGGCGGAAACGCGAGATTGTCCGGTCCGTTGGATGAATTGATCGCTGCTCATTACGTATTGATCGGGGACGGCGATCCTTCGGACGTGGTCGGTGCCGGTGCGGTCATTCATACCGACAAGGGGATGCGGTCGAATTCTCACGTGGTGGAGGGAATCCGTCCGAGCCCTCGGGCCGGCTGGGTGATCGACGACGCAACTCTCGACGACGTGGTGCTCGGGCACCTGAGCGCAGAAACGATGGTGGCGGCATGATCTGGGTTACGTGGCGGCACCACCGGACATCGCTCGTTGTGTCGCTTGGATTCATCGCAGCTTTGGCTATGGCAGCGATAGTCGGCGGGATCGGAACTCGAAGTAGCTTGGGTGCAGAGGGCCGAGGAACGTACTTCGGGTGTGTCGGGGTCGGATGGGACTGCTGGGCGGATACCGCCGTTACCGGCGTGAACACGATCGCCGCCGCCTTACCGATACTACTTGGGGCGCTGGTGGGCGCGACGGTATTCTCCCGCGACATCGATCAGCAAACACATGTTCTCGGTCTGACGCAGTCGGTGAGTCGAGCACGATGGTTCTGGATGCGAGTCGTTGTTGTCTTTCTTCCGCTCACTGCCGCAGCCGCGATTCTCGGTTTCATTCTCGAAGCCGCTCGGGTTGGATTCGAGAGTTGGAGTTATGTGGTCAACGTCGGACCCGTTCAGTCGTACGGAATGAGTTCGATGCTCTTCCCTCTGTTCAATTCCAGCGGAATCGTCTTGGGTGCATACACTTTCATGGCGTTGGTCGCCGGAGCTGCGGTATCACTGCTGGTGCGATCACCCATCGCCGCGGTGGCCGTCACCTTGGTGGCCGTCGCAGGTTTGATGGTGGGATTTCAGAATCTGGCACGGCCGCACTATGCCGAGCCGACTGTGCTGACGCAAGGTATCGACCACGACACCTTCTACGCAACTTACGTCATGGACTCCTCGATGGCGTGGGTGATACGGAGTGGATACACCGATGCCAACGGGAAGCCGGTCGAGATCGACTATCAGGCGTGCACTAACGATACAGCCGGCAATGAATACGATCAGCGATCCGACGAGAGTGACGTGGATTTCTATGTTCACCAGAAAGCCTTCTTGGCCCAACTCGACGCCGAATATCGTGCGTGTGTGCTCGCGCAGGGAGTGGACCACTACGAAACCTGGTACCACTCGGTCGACCAGGTCAGACGATTCCAATTCACGGAAGCTGCACTCGTCCTGATCCTTTCGGGATTGTTCCTCCTGCCTGCGCTCTGGGGTCTACGACGTCTCAAGCCGTGACTCAGCGGGCGACCGGCGCGACCGTCAGCTGGTTGATGTTCGCGCCGGTCATCGAGCAACCCTTTGTGGGATAGGCAAGGAAGACCGAGTCGTAGCTGTTGGGCGGGTAAACCCTCAGTCCCGCAACGTCGGTCACGCCGCACTGATCTGCCGGGTAGTTCTCGACGTTCGTAGCTCGCACCAAAGACGTTGCGGCAGAGCCAGGGGCAAGGGAGACGAGTGAACCGGATCCGGAGCGGACGGCTGCAGCACCCACTTCGCTTCCGGACGCTCCCGTGACATACGAGATGCCGGGGAAACCGTCGAGCGTGCACGTGCGGCCGCCCGTGTTGGTGAAGACCACCGGAAGCTCCACAGAACCGGCGGCGCCACTTGACTCGCCGAGGGTGACGTTCAGTTCCCCGATCGCGCAGCCTTCGGGATTGGGTGCCGTCGAGGTTGTGGTTTGGGTGTGATCGGTATGGGTCGTCGAAGGTGAAGCGGTGCCGGTCTGGGTCGTCGGCGCAGAGGCGGTCGTCGTTGAGGCGGGTGCCGGTGAACTCTCGGCCGTTCCCGTTTCATCCGAGCCGCAACCGCTGAGAAGGGCGAGAGCAGCAAGTGGAGCCGCCAACAAGCCGACGTTGCGCATGCGGTTCGAATTCATCGCTCTGTACTCCTCAGGCTGGTCGACAACTGTTTCCGAACATCCGTGTCCGGTATATCCGAGTTTGAAGCCGGATGTGCAGAAACGAATCAGGCTCGCCGGTGATCAGGACCTACTTCCCGGATGGATTGCCGTTGCGGATCTAGCATGAGAAATGACCTGTCCGGATCGCGACCACCGGGAGTAGCGCATGTTCACCTTCACCAGCGACGACGGAGTGGTCATTCATGTCCACGAATGGCCCACCGAGCAGGAACCTCGAGGGGTTGTTCAACTCGCGCACGGTATGGGTGAGCACGCAAAACGCTACGCACACGTTGCCGAAGCCATGAATGCTCGCGGTTTCCACGTCTACGCGGCGGACCACCGCGGCCACGGTGAGAGCATGCACGCCGGCCCAGGCAACATCGGCGACGACGGCTGGAACCGCTTGGTTGCAGACATGGTGACCCTCACGGGCATCATCCGCGACAAACACCCCGGCCTGCCCGTCGTACTGCTCAGCCACAGCCTCGGTTCGTTCGCTTCGCAGCAGTACATCCTCGATCATTCGCACCTGATCGACGCCGTCGCACTGTCGGGGACCACCGCGGTCGATCAACTGATCGAGAGCCTCGTCAACGACGGCCCGGACGTCCTCGCCCAGTTCAATGCGGAATTCGAACCGGCCCGTACTCCGCACGACTGGCTCAGCCGTGACGAAGCGCAGGTGGATTTGTACATCAACGATCCGCTGTGCGGTTTCAGCCTGGACGACGCCGGCATGGGTGGACTTATCGCAGCGGGACCGAGGTTCGTCGACGTCGAGGGCGTGCGACAAGACCTTCCGATCCTGGTCTTCGTCGGCACCTCGGATCCTCTCAACGCCGCACTGAGCCGTACCGACGTCGCAGTCGAACGGTACAACTCGGCGGGGATCGAAGACGTCACCTACTACACCTATCCGGGTGCCAGACACGAGATCTTCAACGAGACCAACCGCGACGACGTCATCAACGATCTGACGACGTGGATGGACCGCGTACTCGAAGCGTGACCGCCTCACCGGAAAGGGGAACACGATGTCCACAGTTCCGGCCGCACGACCCGATCCAGACCCGCGAGATGTCAAGCGCTGGAGACGATACCTCGCCGACGAACAAGCCGAGGCCGCCGTCTACCGAGACCTCGCGAGTAGGCGCAGCGGCGAGGAGCGCGAAATCCTTCTCGCACTGGCCGACGCGGAGGGGCGACACGAGGCGCACTGGCGAGCGCTACTCGGCGATCACGTCGGCAAACCACTTCGCGGCGATATCCGCACTCGGATACTGGGCTTTCTGGCCAGGCGCTTCGGTTCCGTCTTCGTGCTCGCTCTTGCGCAGCGCGCGGAGACGCGATCCCCGTATCCCAACGACGCCGACGCGACTGCATCGATGGGCGCGGACGAGAAGATCCACGAAGAAGTGGTGCGGGCCTTGGCCACTCGGGGTCGGAACAGACTTTCGGGGACGTTTCGTGCCGCCGTCTTCGGAGCCAACGACGGCCTCGTCAGCAATCTCGCTCTCGTGCTCGGCATCAGCGGTAGCGGCGTCTCCAATCAGATCGTTCTGATCACCGGCATGGCCGGGCTTCTGGCCGGCGCCCTGTCGATGGGAGCCGGCGAGTACGTTTCCGTCCGCTCGCAGCGAGAGTTGTTGGAAGCGTCCAATCCTGGTCCGGCTGCCAGCGAAGCTGTCGGACTGCTCGACGTCGACGCGAACGAATTGGCCCTGGTCTACCGGGCCCGCGGTATGTCCGCCGAGGATGCGGACCAGCGCGCCGCCGAGGTCCTCGCGAACAGCACCTTCGGCGCCGCTGACGTTGTCGACGACCATGAAGCCGTCGGAACCGGGTTGGGCGCAGCGGCGGCAAGTTTCTGCTTCTTCGCCTCGGGCGCAATCATTCCGGTGCTGCCGTATCTGTTCGGCCTGGAAGGCATGACGGCTCTGATCGTCGCATCTGTTCTCGTGGGGATCGCGTTGCTGACCACCGGCGTTGTGGTCGGGTTGCTGTCGGGCGGGCCGCCGTTCAAGCGGGCGCTACGCCAACTTGCGATCGGCTACGGCGCTGCCGGCGCGACGTATCTGCTCGGCATGTTGTTCGGGACTTCGCTCTGAGCGTCTGCTTACGCGCGTAGGGCGGGATCGCGGTGAGCCGGATCGATCCGGACCGGAGTTTGGCACACCACGGCCTCGGTGTGTTTGCGCAGTGCATGAGCGATCTCATCGGTCCGTTGGCTCGGGAGTATCCGATGCCATCTGGTCGCCGGGTCGATGGTGGCGACTCGGTTTCCCTCGCCGATCCCCACTCACGACCGCAGTCTTCGACTGGGCAGTCGTCAGTGCTTCCACGCAGTCCACCGCCGCGGCACTCTCGACCACGATCGTCGACCCGAACGAACTTGTCGCCCAACCGAGCTGGTGGCACCCTCTCACAGGGAAACCTCGCGGCTTCACACCCACTGGTCGAGGCATCGGGTCAGTGAGGCGCCGGTGACGTGCTGGCGCAGTCGGTGCAGGCGGTGGTGGACCTGATCGGTGTCGAGGTTGAGGTGTTCGCGTTCGATTTTGTCGAGGACGGCGGTGTGCAGGAGCTTCTTGCGGAGGACTTTGTGTAGGACTACGGACATCCTCAGCTCCTTTCACGATGCTGCGGTGATTGCCTACGACCTAACACATCGTGCGCAACAACGACATCGACGCCGTCCGAGAGATCGACGCCTCCGACACCGAGACTGCCCGCGAAATGCGCAACCTCTCACCCCTGTCGGTTCTACTCAGCGAACCGGAACGGCTTCACGTGGTCGCCGACCTTCGCACCTGCACGTCGACGAACGGCTGCTGATGTGGTGCACACCTGATCCGGTTACCGTCCGCATAATCGAAGGAGCATCACTATGACCAGCCCCATCGAGTCGGCGAACACGACGGAAGACACTGCCGCGAGAACCCGCCCCCGGATCGGCCGTGCCCCCGGCAGCAAGAACGCGGAGCCCCAGGCTCGCGCAGTGCGAACACGGGACGCGATCATCGCTGTGGCGGCCCGTCACTTCGACACCGACGGGTACGGTCACACCAGTATGAACACCATCGCCCGCGCTGGAAAATTCGCCAAAGGCGCGATGTACTACCACTTTCCATCCAAAGACGCGATCGGCAACCAACTCCTCTCGGACTGGAAGCGCACCGTCGACGAAACCGTCAGTGACGTAACGGCCGGTTCGGGCAGTACAGCAGCAGAGCAACTGACAGCGATCTTCACGTCCCTCGCACGAGAGATCACCGAGGACATCAACTTACGTGCTGGAATGAAGCTCACTCTCGAACGCTCCATCGACAACACCGACGGCTTTGCGCACTGGGTGGACACCATCAGCGAGATCGTCGACACCGCCATCAGCACAGGCGAAATCCCCGACACTCCCACAACACATCGACTCGCCTGGAACTTGTGCGCCGGCACCGTCGGAGCGGCCCACGCCTCCGCCTCCATGGGCGAAGACATCGACCTCGTCACCCGTATCGGGACACCGTCGCAGCCCATATCAAGTCCGTGAGCGCATGAGATGATCGACGCCATCAGGACCACCAGCTAGCTCCGCACATGTCAGTGCCGTATTCGCAGTAGCCGCAACAGTTCTGCTCTTTCTCGGAGCAGGAGCGTTGGCCCTACGCCAAGTCCTACTTGCAAAACTTCTGTGGGTCTTGGCCGCAGTGTCCGTGATCGGCTTGGCAGTCAACGGAATCCAGGCACGAAACATCATCGTGATCTTCGCGGCTGTCGTGATCCTTGGCGCAATCGCCGTCATCCTGTTCGTGATTCCGAACAAAAGCCAGCAGTCCTGACCTGAAGCGTGGCAGGTCGACGACTGGTGATCGAGCCACTCGATGTGGCAGAACTCGCGGATGGCACCGAACTCAGGTTCTTACCAGGAAACATCGCTGCGCGCGCAGAACCGCCGTCTCCGACGCTTTCTCAAATAGATGAGACGGGAGATCGTTAGTCCGGTGATAATGAGCTATGCACGATAGGGCAGAGTTCAAAGAACGTCGGTGGCACTGGTATCTAAGTCGTGTAGGCGTTCCGGTGGGGTTGGCGATAGTCGCGCTTGCTGGCACGTTATATGTCAATTATGACCGAATTGGCACTCAGTCGCAGTCACAATCGGATTCCGGCCGTGAAAGAGAATCAAATTGCTCGAATGAGTTTGACGGAATGTCGACTGGTTGGGGACCGGATAGGCCGACGGTCGGACCCAGCGACTACACACCGCAACCTTCTTTCAACGTGGAACGCCACAATCCCAATTTTGGCGATGAACGTAATTTTGTACAGGCGAAAGAAGCATCGTTCACCGATCCCGGGGGGTGGGTGGATGACTTAGAAGTGCGTGCAGGTAACGAGTACCTGGTTCGGATCTATGCGCACAACGGTGCACGCGATCTCGACGAGTACACGGCCACCAATACGATGATCGCAGTCAATGTTCCGGCCTGCACAGGTAAGAGCATCGCAGTATCCGGAACTATTAGCGCGTCAAACGCGTACCCGCTTCGGATCTGGGACGGGATCGTTTTCCGCTCTCACAATTCGATTCGGATTGATCTTGTACCTGGCTCGGCTAAGGCTATCTCCAACGCCAACCCGAATCCCGGGCTCCAATTACCTGACCGCATCGCGAACGAAGGAGGAACGGCCGTAGGAAGCAGCACGACTGATGGCCAGTTCCGAGGTGATTATGCAAATACAGTCTACGTCGTTGCTACAGTCAGAGTGATGCCAGCTGGAGAAACGACATGAGAACTCCTCACCTGCAGATGTTCGAACTGTACGGGTGGCATCAGTATTTCATTGCTGACCCGAAGGTTCCGAGCATTGCGGTGATGATTTGATGATCGACATGCAATCGCCAGCGTCAGGGGAGACTGCGAAGGAAGAGAAACGGTCGGCGCTTCTTGCTTGGACTGTTGTGGGGATCTTGCTGACCGCTGGATTGTCATTCGTCGTTATGACGCTCTTCGTCAGGCTCATCCACGGAGAAGGTTCATGGTGGAAGATCGGAGATCACGAACTCGCTGACGGGCAGTGGTTCGAAGCTGCGCGAGTCACCGTCGCCCTGGTCGCTTTGACCGTCGCTGGTGGTGCTGCATATCTCGCATATCGCCGCCAGCGCACCGCCGACCAAAACCAGAAAACCGCAGCACAGACACAACGCATTACCGCGCAGGCATACCAACTGAGTACCAACCAATATGACGCGACACTGCGCCGGGAACGACGAGACCGGTTCACCGACGCCGCCTCACAACTCGCACACACCTCCGCTGCAGTGCGGATCGCCGGGGTCTACGCGATGGCCTCCCTCGCTGACGACTGGAATGCCAACAACAAACCGAATGAGGCCCAGGCCTGCATCGATGTGTTGTGCGGATACCTTCGGCTCCCCTACGACCCCGAACATGCGGTGAATCATCAAACCAAACGCATCATCACCACATCCCGATTCGAGGGCGGTGCCATTTATTGGTCCGCGAATACCGGTGCCCATGTGGTCTGGGGAGACCTCGGCAGTCAGTGGGCCGCCCAGGGTTACGAGAACGGCGGACTTGGATATCCCATCACCGATGAGTACCCGGAGCGGGGCGGCTGGGAGCAGCGTTTCGAAGGCGGTGTACTCAGGTCAGGTGTTGGGCCGGTGGTTGAGCCTTCGGCGACAGATCCGATCTCGAAGGACGATCCGAGGAATATATACAACGGATTGATCGGGAACAATCTGAACGATAACGACGGATGTTCGGCAGTCGTAAATGGGAGGCAGACCTGCGTAGCCATAGGCAGGAACGCTGTTCCGCCCGTGGATCCAGGCCCTGACCCCACGATCACTCGGCGAGGCGGCGAGGAAACGGTCGAACCCTCCGAAAGCGTTGGACCGACAACTACCACCAGGTCATCCACATCGTCGACTACGACCGCACTACCAGCACCCACCACTACGGCGGAGTCATCCACACCGGCGGGGGCTACCTCGTCGGATCCGTCGAGCCAGACCACTACGACCGAGTCATCGGTGCCGAGTACTTCGTCGGAGTCGCCGGCCCAGACCACCACGACCGAGTCACCGGTGCCGAGTACTTCGTCGGAGTCGCCGGCCCAGACCACCACGACCGAGTCACCCGCACCCACCACTACGACCACCGATTCATCGGGACCGAGCACTTCCTCGGAGTCGCCGATGCCGCCTGAACCGACTGAGCCCGTCGAGAATCCGTACACGGACCTACCGCAAGGTTTGCCGGTCGACTCGGATGAGCCGGCTTATGCAGAGGACCCGGCAGTGTCCGGAGAAACAGCTGACGCTCTTCCCCAGGCCCGAGCAGATCTCCCTACACCCGACATCTTCCAGCGAAGCTACTGCGCGACAAAGGGATCGTTCCGATGGGTAGGGAAATCCGACTACGCCTGCGCTAAGTCGGTTTGGGTTGTACGGCTGTATGATAACGGGAAAATTTCCGGATCAGTTTATGGGGACGTGAAATACAGTCTGCAGTCCAGCACGAGCTATTTGAATCAAAACAAATTGAAGGTGGAGTACACGGAAACCGGTTCGTGGGGTACAGGAATTTCCCCTTCAGGGACAAAGATCATTCTCACGACGACGCACGCGTCGAGTGCGAGTAACCCACAATTCGTCTCGTCGAACAGTGCTTATCTGCCTGCCGCGAAATTCGAAGTGTTGCAGGAATTCGGTACTATTCCTAGCAACAATTCTCGAACGGATACTGTGGCAGTGGCACCAGAATTTCAAATTTCACTCTACCCTCCAGCGCCGACAGCAGTTCAAGCGCAGCCATACCCGGCTGTTGCTTGCGATAACATGGCCGAGTTTCTTCCCTCGCATCCAGGTTCGGTCGGAGGCTGCACCATCCCCAAGTTCCCACCCGTTCAAGATCTGCGGGCAACGTCCATCGCCGGAATCGACAAGGTCGCTGACCATATTCAGCACGCACAGAACAACCTCATTCCCGGCGCGGCATGGCAGGGACGGCCGCTGCACAGGATCGCCAACACTGATCCGCGATACTCGAAGAACAGATCGACCGCATGCAGCTACAAGTTCTACACCAGACCTACGGGGACAAACTGCGACGAATACCCCATGGCGATCACTGCGGAAGGAGCGAACCAGTACCCGAATCTGGGACGAACTTTCTACTTCTGCCAAATCCCCAACCCGCCACTACCTCTCGCAGGTACCCCTAACCCACTGGGGTGGAGTGCATGCCAGGTGCCGGTCGGGAACAACTTCTCACAAGGAGGGCTGACCAATCCATTCTTCCGGAACTATCGAGTCCAACTGAACGGATCCTTCTATGTAAACGCGAACTAGACAGGCTTCGGGGTGTGGCCGCTACGGCGGCCGCACCCCCTTCCCATACGTGTTCAGATGTCAAGGAATATTCCAATCGATGAACCCTTCCTCGACGCTTGCTTCCCAAAACCCGAATTTGGTTCCTGCGTACAAACTGTCAGCCAACGCGGCCAGCAGTGATGCAACCGATTCGAATGCCACACCCCCCTCATCAACGCTTTCATGTGCATACTCGATCACACACCCGTGCTGGCGCCCGCTGCGGCAGTCAACGACGTAGTGGACATCGTCGAGGCTGGCAAACGGGATGTAAAGCGGATGAAACGTGTAGGACACGGTGCCTGCCTGTGGGGCGCTGCTGGCGAGCGTGTCGAAGTCAGGACTGATTTCGAGTTTTTTCCATGCTTCCAGCATGTTTTCCCTGAGTTGCAGGATATCCGGCAAAGACAGAATCTCTTTCCTGGGAAAGACGGTCCCGGCAAAAAAATCGCTTCCGGGATTCCAACTGCTCTGTCCGTTCTGCAGCTGGTAGAACTCCACCAGCTCCCCGGGCCACGATATATCAAGTGAATTCTCCACTACGCGTATTTCATCCAGGCTCGCCCCGGGACGAATACTTGCGGCTGTCAAAGGTGCATGTGTAGCGCACCATGCTGTGACTCTGTTCCATTGCTCTTCGAGATGCACGGGCTTCCCTTCGGGAGCGGTAGCGGTGAAGTGGAGTCAAGTTCCGATATTCATCCTAGGGTGGCGGGGTTGTCTTGCAACTGCTTTAACCACCGCCTACCTGGCCGGCACCCGGAGACAGTCAAGGGCCATGCGAGCATTGCAGCCTTACCTAGCCTCGTTCACTGGAAGCATGACCATGCCTCCCTACCGACGCAGAGCTTCTCGCTGCCCGTGACATTTGGAGGTCGTCGTCGCTGTCCATCAATCGTTGGAAATGAGACGGTCGTCCTTGTCTAATGACCCCTGGCGAGTGGCGGATTGTTAGTGCCTGGAGGGTTGGGAGGAACCCCGGTGTTGGCGTGGAGGGTGTCACCGTCGTAGGAGCCAGTGCCTTTAGTCATTGACTGCCTCTTCTTACGCGGATGCCCTACGTGGTAGTGAGGCTGCGCGCTGTGATCCGGGTACGCATACCCGCACTCATAAACTGGCGCGTTGCCTCTTTTAAAGAATCCGAACATGACGGGTCTCCTCGCGGTTGTGAGATCTCATCTTAGACGCGGTGCTATTGCCAGCTCCTGACCTCATCCATCTCATTGGGTAGCGTGCGTGTGTGGCCCTAGGAGAGATATTTTGAAGGCGCAACGCCGCTCGACGACCGTTACTGTGCTGGTTTTCGCTGGATTCGGCTTGGTGTGTGGTCTCGTTGGTGCTGCCGTGTTGTGGTGGTATGTCTCCCAACCCTTCACGATCTACACAGCCAGCTACCAGCCGCATAATCTTCAATCGTTCCATATCGAGACGGTCTCGGTTACCCGATTCATCATTGGCATGATCATCGGTGGACCCCTGTTCGGAGCAGCGGTCGGGGCCCTCGTTTCAGTGACGGGCTGGAACCTCGTACGACGCGAACGCACGCTCGATTCTCACTAGATCCTGTTTGTCTCGCTCGACTCAGATCGGGCGCGACAGTGCCCCGAATTGGTATGTCCATCAATCGACCGTTTCTCGGACACGAAACCCCACCGATCGTTCAGGCGGATGACCAGGCCGGGTGAGTGTTGCAAAAACCCGTCCCATTGCTTTTGTCTCGAAACATCGCTTGTCGGCGAGTTCTGCAACACTGTGCTCTTGTGAGCGACTTTTTGGGCTCGACCACCGACCAGAACCCGGAATTGCAGCAGGACGCGCTGAATGCGGTCGGCTGTTTTCGAGTGTGGACGGAAGGCATCAGGTGCGAAGGCGGATCGTCCCGAGTTGGCGGCCGCCTTGGATGCGCTGCGCCCCGGCGACACGCTCGTCGTGTGGCGCCTTGATCGCCTGGGCCGATCACTGCCTCATCTGATCGAGACCGTTGCAGAGCTGGAGGCCCGCGGAGTGGCGTTCAAGTCCTTGACCGAAGCGATCGACACGACGACCCCGGGCGGCAAGCTGATATTTCACATCTTCGGCGCCCTAGCGGAATTCGAGCGCAACCTCATCCGTGAACGCACCATGGCAGGGCTCTCGGCGGCTCGTGATCGCGGCCGCGTCGGAGGCCGTCCGTCCTCGCTGACCGCAGTGAAGAAACGACAGGCGAACAAAATGCGCGGGTACGGCGTATCAATGACAGAAATCGCCGAAGTGTTGAATGTTGCCCGCAGTACCCTTTGTCGAAACTTGCAGTGAGAAAACAGCTTTGACATTAATCAGCGGGTTCTCGGCTACCTGAAATGCTCACTGAATTGTTTGGCGGGGTTTTCGTCGCAACTGACTTGAGGCGCCTATGCTGTCGGCTGGAAACTACCCCTTAACGGAATTTTTTACGGACAGTCAAAATGGACTCGAAAAATCGCATTTCCGCAGGTGAAACCTGTAACGGAGAGGGAGTGCGATTGTCTGGTGGCGATAGTCATAATGCACACCGAAACCGCAAGAAGGTACTGAGACGGTTTCGTGAAGCGGTCCCGATAAACTAAACCAGCCATGCGATACGTAGGCGACCGGCGTGTGCGGCCTCCGAACTGCGCACGATCCGTACAAGATAGACGAACTGCATTTCCACTCTTCAAAACCATTGACGGAGCACATCCATGTCGCGAGATACTTCCAAGCAAACGGGGGAGCCCAAACTGCACCCCGACGACCTATTGGATGACCGCGAACTTGCGGCCGCGAAAGATGACCGTCTCGCGCACGCGGGGATCGTCGACCAACTTGCGGTCCTCGCTACGACAGTAACAATGCCTTCCAATATCGCCTTGTATGGACCGTGGGGGTCCGGGAAGAGCGGAATTGCCAACCTGCTCAAGAACAAGATCGACGGGCACAGCGATGTTCGCTGCGTACGTTTTGATGCGTTCAAATACGCGGACGTGCCGCTACGGCGGAACTTCATCAGCGCTGTCGCGAGCGAACTCGGATGCAAGCAGTCCAAGTATCACGAGGATCTCTACAGCGGCCGGACCAAGACCGAGATCAAGGTTCCGACAACCACCATCATGAAGCTGTTGGGTGTCTTCGCGTTGCTGCTTCTTGGTCTCACGGCGATCCTCGCGGTCGTAGTGTCAGCCGTTGCCTTCGGCCAGAGCCGCATCGGTGCACACTCGGGCTTCGGGATCGAGTTCAAGGCATTGTCCAAGCAGGTCGTGCTGGCGGGTCTTGTCCCGGCTACTCTGCTCGCCGCCCTGATTACGTTGGCGAGCAAGACGTTCGGCGTCGATCACAGCCTTGCTAAGCCGGACAGTGACGAGCAGTTCGAGAAAATATTTAAGGACTTGGTCTCCGCCGCGGGAGCCAAGCGTCTCGTCGTCTTCGTGGACGAACTCGATCGATGTTCGGCCAGCGAGGTGGTTACCACCCTCGACACCATCCGGACATTCCTAGGCATTGACCGGTGTGTATTCATCGTGGCTGCAGACCAGAACGTGTTGGAGGGAGCGCTCACCCGAGCTGCAAAGCAGGACACCCCGGCCGACGACACCAACCCGTACTACAGCACCGGCAGCGCGTACCTGGACAAAGTCTTTCAATACCAACTGAGCCTGCCGCCGCTACTGACCCAAAGCGTAAGCAAGTACGCGACAACGCTCGTCGAAAACCGCAAAGGCTTGTGGGCAGAGGTCAACCGCGAGTACGTGCTCTCGGTCCTCATCCCCACCCACATCACCAGCCCCCGACGCGTCAAGCACCTGCTCAACACGTTTGCGCTGACCTATCGGCTCGCTCAGGAACGTCACAATTCAGATCTCCTGGCAGAGGATCCGCGTACGAACGCGGCCGCCCTTGCGCGACTGGTCTGTCTTCGAGTGGAGTTCCCGCTATTCGCCCGACACCTCGAAGTCGATGCCAACCTTCCGGCACTCGTACTTCAGCTAGTGCGGGACAAGGACGCGAAACTGCCTGCCGGAACCTCGGACCGCGCCAAAGAAATCGCCAGGTCGTACGCACTCGAGAGCGCCGCCCCCAGCATCGTTCTTGTCGAGGACGAACCGGACGGTGATGATGAGGCCGATCACCGTGCGACTCAGATCGGCAAGGCACACAACAAACAACTGCTCAACTACCTGAGCCGGACCCGCCAGGTACGGGGTCCGTCCCGGGACATGATCTACATGCAGAGCACCGGAACAGTCTTTGGGCTGGACGGTGAACTTGCGCTCGCGGTCGAGCGCGCTGCGGAAGATGCGGACATCGAAACACTGCAACGACACCTCGATGGGCTCGACGAAGTTGCGCGGGAAGGGGTCCTGCTGGTCCTGACCAACCAAATCCGGACAGGGGCCGGGCTCGCCGGGCCGAATGCCGCACGGTCTTTCCTCCTGCTCACCGAAGAAAACCCAGCCCTTCCCGTAGCCAAAGTGGCAGACACCGTCGCCGAAGCTATCTGCGTTCTGGACGACGACACCACCGACTTTCTCGACGAAGACACGGCGGCGAGTGCATGGGCACTCACCAAGGTTGGATCCGAGGCGACCGCGCCCGCACTGCGCCGCCGTGTCATCGCAGCGATCACGCGCCCCGGCTTCACGGCACCGGACTTCTTCTTCCGTGACGCGGCACTCGCACTCGACGCCGACCCCGCGACCGTTGCCAAATATCTGTCCGCTCGCATCGTGTCTGAGTTCGGCCCTACAACGATCGCTCGCCTCTTCGAACTCTCCGACGATGACCTCCTCAAGGTCATCACCGCCATGCAGACCCGAATTTCCGCACTTGTTAGCGAAACGGAGCAAACCCATGCCGAATGGGTCGCCGAGCAGAGGGCAGCGGCCGATGCAACCGCAGCGACAACGACGACAACCGAGGAACCCGAGCCCGAACCTTTCTCCCCGAAGGCGGCGCTTGATGCTCTCGCGGACAATGCCGGCACGCGGGAAACACCGCTCCAGCATGTGGTCCTGCGTCTTCTTCTGGAAATCGACGCGAGAGACGCTCGCGATGCCGCGCGCCGGCTGCTCAGCAAGACCGAGCCCACCAGCGAAACCGCCCTTGCAAGCAGCATCCTCGAAGCAACCCGTAAAAGGCTTGTCGGCGGCTGGAATAACTGGCTGACCGGCATCGCCCCCTCGGCAATAGGCGCCACCCACGCCGAGCCATTGAAGAAGCTTGTGGTGGAGGCGTGGAGTAGTGAGGCAGACCTGGATGTCATCCACTCCGCCCTCGACGCGCTCGCGCCGCTTACTGCCAACTTGCCTGACGGCAGCACCCCAAGCCTGAACCCAGACGTGCTCGAAGTTGTCGAGAACCACGTCACCACTACAGAAGAAGCCAGTGAACGCCGAGACGCCCTCGCACGAGCGCGGCTCTTCGCTTCGGCAGGTGTCCTCGACTTCGACCGGGTCCTTTTGGCTGTGGCACGCTCCCTGCAAGACACTCTTGCGGAGACGCTCGAACCGGTTGCTGCCGACGACCCGCTGTACCGGTATCTAATAGACGACGGCACGGAGGCCGTACGCGTGTCCGCTGACCAGCTGGAAGACCAGGAGGTTCGAGGGCTACTGGCCGAAGCAGCGGAGAGCCCATGGCTCGATGACCTCGGACACGTCGCCATGCCCCTCGCCCTCGCTCAGGCGATCGGGCCTATTCACGTGCACACCACCGATCTGCCAACAGTCCAGGTCATGGTCGACGTCGCCTCCAACTACGAACAAGCGGCTGTCCACGCCGCCGCACTTTGGTTCGACTTAACCCATCCGGACCCCGATGACTTCGCAGCCGTATACGAACCCCTGCGACGAGCCGGCGCCTACGCACCCGAGCTCTTTAATGCAGCCAACGAGGTGCACCGAGGATGGACAGCGGAGCAGCACCGCGCGCTACTCGACAAGTACCTCGCCGAAGCCAAACCCGATACCCCGGACAACGCGGTGCTGGACGTGCTCGGCCTCGCCACCGCGGACGAAACCCAGGTCGCTGAACTCCTCATCAGCCGCTTCTCAGCCGCAACGAACAACGCCCAACGACAGGCCGTAATTGCTTTATGGGACAAAGCGGAAATCAAGGACAATGCGGTGCGACGTCGACTAGTCGAGACGATCGTCTACGGGCTTCTCGACTTAAAATCTACGAGCGGCAACGTCGGGGCAGCCGAGCTCGCTCTCAACGCCCTCAACAGCGTCGGCAACCCACTCCCGCCGCGCATCAAGGGCGCGCTAGGCAAGCGCGTCAAAAACGCAGTGGCCGGTACCAAGAGTTTGGAAGACAAGGCTCTCGTCGTGCTACCGGCCCTCGGCTACGACACCACGACGACCTTCTTCGGAAGATCTAAACGCGTCCGTTATGACGACTGACCCGAAGGCAGTTCGCTGCGTCTGCGTCCGCTCGTTCACGATTGGTGCCTTTCGATTCACGACGAACAGTCGTTGCCCGGCACTCGGAAATTCCCGAGTTGACCGCCAAAGCGATCCGCAACCAGCTCGGAATGGCCGAGCCACGTCAGGGAAAGGGCAAGAGATGAAGGTCAAAGCACACGCGGTTCGATCAGGCGACTGGTGGTCGGTCGACCATGGCGTTGATCGGGATCTCGGCATATGGGCTAGTCCCGGTGGCACTGGCATGTTGTTCGGGACCTCGCTCTGAGCGTCGGCTCATGCGCGCAGGGCGGGATCGCGGTGAGCCGGATCGATCCGGACCGGAGTTTGGCACACCACGGCCTCGGTGTGTTTGCGCAGTGCATGAGCGATCTCATCGGTCCGTTGGCTCGGGAGGAATCGGTGCCATCTGGTCGCCGGGTCGATGGTGGCGACGACAACAAAGGTTTCCCGGTGGGGGAAGTGTGTGCGGATGTATCGAGCGAGGGTGTTCCCCACGGAATTCTCGGTGTCCTCGATGACGATCAAACGCGAATTCGGGTGTCGGGCTTGCCATCGGCGGGTGAAGTCCGTCGTCGATTCGTGGGCCAGGCAGACTCGAATTGCGATGGGCTGCGAAGACATTGCCGTTGCCGCGGCCATCGCGCGGGTGGAGAGCGACGTAATTTCGGACACGGGTACTAGGACCGCTGGTTTGTATCCGATAGACAGAGAATCGTTCTCACCCTGAACGGTTAACCGCGTACCGATATGTGTGTACGCACCGCGGATGCGTTCCATGCCGAGGACGAGCGCAGGGAGCGCGAGAGCGATCAGCCAGGCGCCCTCGGTGAACTTCATGGCGGTAGTCACCACTGCTGCGATCGAAGTCAACGCAGCCCCGAAACCGTTGAGCGCCAATCGCCACTTCCAGCCCGGTGTCCGTTCGGCGAGCCAGTGGCGCACCATGCCGAACTGCGCGAGCGTGAATCCGATGAACACACCGATGGCGAACAGCGGCACCAAGGTGTTCATGTTTCCGCCGGATCCGATGAGCAGGAGAGCACCGACGCCTCCGAGCGACAAGACGCCGTACGTGAAGACGTCGCGCGTCGACTTCCGGCTGAAGCGGTGCGGGAGCACGTTGTCGTCGGCGAGGATCCGCATCAGGTTGGGAAGTCCGCCGTACGAGGTATTCGCGGCCAACGCCAACAGAATCACGGTGGAGAATTGGACGACGTAGTAGCCCACACCATTTCCGAGGGCAGCGGAAGTGAGTTGCGACAGGACCGTTGTTCCGGGGACTGGGGCCAGTGAGAACTTTTCGATCAACACCGCAAGGCCGATCAGCATGGTGCCCAACAGGATTCCCAGAGCTACTTCGGCACGCTGAGCGCTACGCACGCGAGGCTTCTTGAAACTGGGTACCGCATTGGCGATGGCTTCGACTCCGGTCAATGCGGCGCAACCACTCGAAAATGCCTTGAGCAGAAGGAGAATGCCGATCGTGTGTGCGTTGTCGGCGAGGAAGGGAGCCGTGGCGGCGGCAGGGTTTTCCCGAAGTAGTCCGGCACCGATCACCGTGAAGATGCTGACGACAAAAACCACGGTGGGCAACATGAATACCCGCGCGGAATCTGCGATGCCCCGCAGATTCAGTGCCGTGATGCCGCCGAGTATCGCCAGTGCGATCCAGACCGTGTAGGGAAGAAGCGCAGGGAAGGCGGAGGTCAGAGCCGCGACACCGGCTGCGATCGATACCGCGACGTTGAGGGTGTAGTCGACGATCAACGACGCGGCGGCGGTCAAACTTGCCCGCGGGCTCAGATGCTTCTTTGCGACGGCGTAGGCGCCACCGCCTTCGGGAAATGCGGCGATCACTTGGCGGTACGACGCCACCAGGACTGCAAGCAGCACTGCGATGGCGATCGTCACCGGCACGGTGAAGCCGATCCCCGCGCCGCCTGCGAGGGCCAACACCAACACGATGGCCTCTGGACCGTACGACACCGAGGCCATCGCGTCGAGCGACAGACCTGCCAGTCCGGTTGCGACGGAGAGCTTTTGCTTCTCAGGTTCGCCGCCGGCGCGGATGGTCGACGATATGACTCCACGGTGTCCGAGTATCACTGCATGTCTCACCGAGTCAGTATCGTCATTTCCCGTAGCTCTGAGACTGATCTTGACGATGCTTTGACGCGATGGCCTGCAAATCTGTACGGGTTCACAACGGGGGTTCGAGTCGCGGGAAGCCTTGTGACAGCTGATCAATCCAGCGAGCGCGCGTGGCGAGAATATCGCGGTTCCGAGACTCCGATTGGGCGGCGACGTGCGAAAGTAGGTCGCGAAGTCGGCCCAGAACGAGTGGCGAGTTCGATGCCGAGGCTATGACGTCGTCCAGTCCGGTTCTGACGAAGCTCGTGAAGTCGGGCAGTGGAATCACCACACGCAGATCACCATGCTCGTCGACGGCCCGGATCGAATCTGCGCGTACGGAGGTCACCAGAGAGAGGAGGTCCTCGATCTCGTCCAGAGCCTGCACGGCCGTCGCAGGATCGTTGATAGCGGGTGAGAGCGCTCTGAGCGCGATGTCAGCCAACAACCGAATCGCGAGTAGGGGGTCCTGGGTGAAGGTCCGCTCACTCCCACTGACCAAGGCGTCAAGGATCGTGTTGGCGGGCATGGGTCCGCCGTAGACGTCGGCGAGCGGCAATCCGTCTCGCAGCGTGCTACCCGGCGACACTCGGAGGACCACCATGGATCGGCAGTTCCGAGCGCTCTGCAGGAGATCTTCGACGAGGATCTGTTGCAGAACGGCCGGCGGTCGATGCCACTCGATTGTCGTGATCACCGGAAGTGTTGGTAGAGGAGGCAACTCCAGATCAGTGGTGGGGTACACGGCGGCGAAGACTGCTCGGCCACGACTCGAGATCGTGGTCAGTACAGGAGCCAACTGGATGGCCGAGAATGCGCGCAGCTGGAGCAGTCTGATCAGCGTCAGCGTGGCCAAGAGTGCCAGCACTGCGAGGCTGGGCACGATCACCGACACGTCCGTTTCGTTGCTGATGGCGAGCGCTGCCGTGATGTCGAAAACGGACTGGCCTATCGCGAAGGCAAACGTCCGCCACACGATGGGGTCGTCGCGGAACAACAACAAGCGAGGAGTGAAGGTGGTCGCGGCCCATTGGACGACGAGGAACAGCAGCGAGAAGATCACTGCCACTACACCTAATAGCCCCAGTCCGAGGGCAACGAGCATCTCGCTGACCTGACGGGCAGGAATCATCGGGCCGCTCCGGACGTACGGCATCCCCAGTCCGGCAGCCAGTCCCACGACGACGCACAGGATCTGGGTCAGGCCGGCACGTACACGGCGCCGGGGGACGAGGAAGGCATGCCCGATCGGGGTGGGAGCGAAACGTCCGGGCTGATCCACACTTCAAGCCTCCACGCTGCGGCAATGGTGCGCCTTCACCCGAAACGGATGATGTCGACGTCGTCGTGATCCTGAAACGCTTGAAAGAGCCATGTGAGAGACAGAAGGCGAGACGCCATGACGGATCCGACAGACCAGAGCCGCGCCGTACTACCGATTCCGGATCGACAACATCTTGGTCTGGTGACGTACGACGCGAAGGATCCGGACACCGAGTTTCCGCCGATCACTCCGCTACTACCGCCGGCCGGCGCACCCAACGTTCTGGTGGTCCTGTTGGACGACGTGGGATATGGCGCGAGCAGTGCCTTCGGCGGACCAGCGGACACACCGACTGCTGAGCGATTGCAAAGTAATGGGCTCACGTACACGCGGTTTCACACGACGGCACTGTGTGCTCCGACCCGCGCCGCTCTTCTGAGCGGGCGCAACCATCATTCGGTCGGCATGGGATCGATCACCGAAACCGCTACCTCGGCTCCTGGTCTTTCCGGCCTGCGGCCGAATACCAAAGCCGCACTGCCGATGACGTTGAAACTCAACGGATACTCGACGGCGCAGTTCGGCAAGTGTCACGAGGTTCCGCCGTGGCAAACATCCCCGGTGGGACCGTTCACGTCGTGGCCGACGGGAGAAGGCGGATTCGAGCATTTCTACGGATTCATCGGCGGGGAGAACAATCAGTATTACCCGGCGCTGTACGAGGGCGTCGCGCCTGTCGAGCCGGACAAGACACCGGAGGAGGGTTACCACCTCACTGAGGACCTTGCCGATCACGCGATCGACTGGGTTCGGATGCAGAAGTCATTGGCTCCGGACAAGCCGTTCTTCGTCTACTTTGCACCCGGCGCTACCCATGCGCCGCACCATGTTCCGAAGGAGTGGGCCGACAAGTACGAGGGCCGGTTCGCAGGAGGTTGGGACGCTCAACGCGAATCGATTCTCGAGCAGCAGAAGCAGCGGGGGGTCGTTCCCGCGGATGCGGTCCTCACCCCGCGTCCCGAGGCCATCCCGGCGTGGGAGGACATGAGTGAGGAGATGAAGCCCGTCCTCGAACGCCAAATGGAAGTCTATGCAGGATTTCTCGAACACACCGATTTCCATGTCGGCCGGCTTGTCGATGCGATCGAAGAACTCGGAGCTCTCGACAACACCCTCGTGTACTACATCATCGGAGACAACGGAGCGTCCGCAGAGGGGACGATCAACGGCGCTTTCAACGAGATGGCCAACTTCAACGGACTCGCCGCCATCGAGACGCCCGAGTTCATGGCGGAAGTGAAAGACAAATTCGGTACCAAGGACGCATACAACCACTATTCCGTGGGGTGGGCGTGGGCAATGTGTACCCCGTACCAGTGGACGAAACAGGTTGCGTCGCATTGGGGTGGCACTCGCAACGGGACGATCGTGCACTGGCCTGCAGGGATTCGGACCAAGGGGGAGACGCGGTCGCAGTTCACCCACGTCATCGACGTTGCACCGACGATCCTCGAGGTCGCGAAACTACCGGAACCGACCTTTGTCAACGGCGTCCAGCAATCACCCATCGAGGGGACCAGCATGGTCTACACCTTCGACGACGCCGAAGTCGCCGAACGTCACGATCTGCAGTACTTCGAGATGGCCGGCAATCGTGGAATCTATTACAAGGGTTGGAGTGCGGTCACCAGGCACAGCACTCCGTGGCTGTTCGCGGAGGCACTCCCCGCACTCGACGACGACGTGTGGGAGCTCTACGACGGGTCTCAGGATTGGACGCAGTCCAAAGACTTGGCGGCCGAGTTGCCGGAGAAACTCGCTGCACTGCAACGCTTGTGGTTGATCGAAGCGGTCAAGTACAACGTGCTTCCGATCGACGACCGAAGATTCGAGAGGTTCAACCCTCACATCGCGGGGCGTCCGCAGTTGGTGTCCGGGAACCGACAGGTTCTGTTTCCCGGAATGAAACGGCTGAGCGAGCACAGCGTGCTGAGTATCAAGAACCGATCATTCAGTGTCACAGCAGCAGTCGACGTCGCGGATGGCATTACTGCCAACGGTGTGATGATCGCGCAGGGAGGCAGATTTGGTGGCTGGGCACTTTACGCGCGGGAAGGCCGCGCCAAATTCGTCTACAACCTATTGGGCATGGCCGAGTTCGTCATCGGTTCCGACGTTGACATTCCGGCAGGATCACACCAGATCAGAGCTGAGTTCACCTACGACGGAGGTGGTCTCGCGAGAGGCGGTGGGGTCACGATCTATCACGACGGTCGCGAAGTGGGCTCAGGTCGCGTCGAGCAGACGCAACCGATGGTCTTCTCCGCGGACGAGACCACCGACATCGGGGATGACTACGGCATGCCTGTCAGTGTTGATTACAGTGGCGCAACCACATTCAACGCACGTATCGACGTCGTGCAGATCGATGTCGGTGACGACGACCATACCCACCTCATCGATCCGGAGGAGGTGGCGCGAGTGGCGGTGTCCAGACAGTGATTCCACAGGCAAGAGCAGCAGTCACAATCTCCTGAGGGAGGGTCGCAATGCCGACCGTCATCCGTACTGTTCACGATCTGGTCCGCCACGCGCGGGGGCCGACGCACCATCACCACCATCAATCCGTGCACGAGGCGCGGCGAATGCGTGCCCACCACATTCTGGTCACGCATTCGCTCGCCTGATTTCGGAGCTACAGGTCGCGCGCCAATGCTCGTCCGGCTGCGCGGCCCGAGAAGATGCAGCCGCCGAGGAAGGTCCCCTCGAGTGCGCTGTAACCGTGGACTCCGCCACCGCCGAAGCCCGCGACCTCGCCGGCCGCGTACAGGCCGTCGAAGACGCTGCCGTCGGCCTTGATGACCTGTGAATCCAGGTTGGTTTCCAAGCCGCCGAGGGTCTTGCGGGTGAGCAGGTGCAACCGGACCGCGATCAGTGGGCCGTTCTTGGGGTCCAAGATCTTGTGCGGTGCAACGACACGCACGATCTTGTCTGCCAACAGATTACGGGCGCCGTGGATGGCGGTGACCTGGAAGTCCTTGCTGTACTTGTTGTCGACTTCGCGGTCGCGGGCGATCATTTCGCGTTCGATGTCCTCGTAGTCGAGGAGCGGTTCGTCGGTGAGGGCGTTCATGCCGTCGACCAGATCGCGAAGGTTGTTGCGCACCACGAAGTCGGCGCCCTTCTGCTTGAACGCTTCTACCGGTCCCGGCGCACCCTTCTTGATTCGTTCGAGGAGGAGTTTGAAGTCGCGATTGGTGAAGTCGGGGTTCTGTTCCGATCCCGAGAGCGCGAACTCCTTCTCGATGATCTTCTGATCGAGGATGAACCACGTGTACTCGTGGCCGCTGTCCAGGATGTACTTGAAGGTCCCCATCGTGTCGAAGCCCGGGAAATTGGGGACGGGCAGACGCTTGCCGGTGGCGTCGAACCACATCGAGGACGGTCCGGGGATGATGCGGATTCCGTGGTTCGGCCAGATCGGATTCCAGTTCTGGATGCCTTCGGTGTAGTGCCACATGCGGTCGCGGTTGACGATGTTTCCGCCCGCGGATTCGGTGATTTCGAGCATGCGTCCGTCGACGTGTGCGGGCACTCCCGTCAGCATGTGCTTCGGTGCCTTGCCGAGTCGCTCGGGCCAGTTCTTCTTCACCAGTTCGTAGTTGCCGCCGATTCCACCGGAGGTGACGACGACGGCCTGTGCGGCGAACTCGAATTCGCCGACGGGAGTGCGGGAGCTCTTCACGCCGCGCAGATCACTGGACGGTTCGAGGACGGTTCCTCGTACACCGGTGACCGTACCGTCGGTGACCACCATCTGATCCACCTGGTGGCGGTGCTTGAACGTGACCAGCCCACGCTTCTGAGCGGCGATGACCTTGGTCAGGAAGACGTCGACCACGCCGGGACCGGTACCCCAGGTGAGGTGGAAGCGCGGGACCGAATTGCCGTGTCCGAGAGCCATTCCGCGACCGCGTTCGGCCCAGCCGACGTTGGGCATCAGGCGAAGACCCAGATCGTGCAGGTACTGACGCTTGTCTCCGGCCGCAAACTCGACGTACGCCTTGGCCCACTGTCGCGGCCAGTGATCTTCGCGGTCGCGGTCGAATCCGGCAGTGCCCATCCAGTCCTGCATTGCCAACTCGAGGGAGTCCTTGATGCCGAGTCGGCGCTGCTCGGGGCTGTTCACGAGGAAGAGCCCGCCGAGAGACCAGAATGCCTGGGCTCCGAGGTTTGCCGCGTTCTCCTGTTCCACCACAAGGACTTTGCGGCCGGCGCGCGTCAGTTCATAGGTGGCGACCAGTCCCGCCAGCCCTGCCCCGACAACGATGACGTCAGCTTGTTCGCTCACGACAGCTCCTCTTCAGATTGGTTGTTCTGGATTATTTCGCTGTAGGACAGCAGGATTCGAGTGAAGACATCGCGGCGCAGTGCGAAGGCGGCGCTGGTGTCGGTATCGACGAGGCACTGGACGCTCGTGCCGTCGTGCACTGCGACCAATGCTCGTCCCAACGACGTCGGGTCACCGACGATTGTTCGACCGACATCGCTGAGTGCGGACTCCACGATGGGAAGCAGGGTCCGAAGAATTGCGTCTTCACGGTCGGCAAGCGCTTTGCGAAGTGCCGGGTTGCGGAGCGCGTGGGCTGTGAATTCCGCGTTGATCCGGTACCACTGCGGGTCGACCGGAACCACGGACACGATTCGGGCCACGGCGGAATGGATGTCGACGGCGTTGCCGGCGGTGATCGACTCCGTCGCCAACCGCAGATCGGCGAGCATTGTTGCAGATCGCTGCTCCCACATCGCGAAGAACAGTTCGTCGAGTGAATCGAAGTTGGAGTAGAACGCGCCTCGGGAGTAACCGCCGCGTTCGCAGATCTGCTCGACCGTTGCGTGTCCGAACCCGGATTCGGAGAAGACGTCCGCGGCCGCGTCGAGAAGTCGCTGCCGGGTCTGACCACGGCGTTTGGTGACACGCTTGGCCGGCGAGTTGTCCGTTCCAGTCGTCATCGGCGCCTCCGTCGGGGTGGGACCCCAAACGATACACCGATGTATCCGATGCGTAGGCGTATCTCGAACTGCTCTTCTTCTCAGGTATTTCTATGTATATCTAGTGAATATGCAATAGATGTGGATATTCAGGTGTGATCGCTACAGATGCAGATCACGCTTCCTGATCGCCGCAGTGGCAACGACGCTGATCGCCGACGTGGCAACCAGATACCCACAGGCCAGCCACGGTGAACCGCCGCTGGCGCCGATCAGTGCAGTCAGAATCAAGGGAGTGACGCCGGAGGCGTAGATGCCCGAGAACTGGTAAACGACAGACAAGCCGGTGTATCTGATTTCGGTGGGGTAGAGGCTGGCGTAGAGCGTTCCCTGGGCGCCGTAGAACAAGGCATGAATCACTCCGAAGACCACGACCATCGCGACACCGAAGAGCAGAAGGTTCTCGGTCCCGAACAATGCGAAGGCGGGGAAGATCGCGAGGCCGTACGCGGCGATGCCCACGATGTAGACCCGTTGCGGGCCGAACCGATCGGTGAGCAATCCGGAGAACGGCAGCAAGATTGCCATCACGACCGCGGCGACGGTGACTACGAGAAGTACGGGAACCTTCTCGAAATGCAGAGTCTTGGTTGCATACGTGATTGCAAAGACGCCCCAGGTATTGAAGGCAGCGCCTTCGCCCCAGCGAGACAGCATGCCCAGTACGGTGTTTCGGGCGACCTTTCCTTGGAAGACTTCCTTGAGCGGGGCGGAGGAGCGTTGTTCGAGGTCGCGAACGGCCTGAAAGGCGGGCGTCTCGTCCACCTTCAAACGGACCACCAACCCCACGATCACGAGAACCAAGCTCAGAACGAAGGCTATGCGCCAGCCGAACCGGAGAAACTGTTCGTCGTCGAAGACTGTTTGAAGGAGCGCGAACATTCCTGTGCCCAATGCCAACCCGAGAGCCAATCCGATCTGCGGGATGCTGCCGAACAGGCCACGCTTCTTCTCCGGGCTGTGCTCCACCGCCAGGAGAACGGCTCCGGCCCACTCGCCACCGAGAGCAAATCCCTGCAGGATACGAAGCAGCAGAAGCAGAATCGGAGCAACAACCCCGATCTGAGCGGCGGTCGGAAGAACACCCATGAGCGCCGTTGCGATACCCATGATGAACATTGTGAGAGCAAGCGTCTTCTTGCGTCCGATGCGATCGCCGATGTGACCGAACACCACTCCACCGATAGGGCGAACGAGAAAGCCGACCGCGAAGGTCGCAAAAGAAAGCATGGTCCCGACGAAGGAACTCTGATTGGGGAAGAACAGTTGGTTGAAGACCAGGCTCGCGGCCGTCGCGTAGAGGAAGAAGTCGTACCACTCGACCGTCGTGCCGAGCAGGCTTGCGGCGACGACGGTTCTCAGTCTGGAACGTCGCTCACCGTCGGTCTCGTTCGAGAACGGTGAATTGTGCTCGACTTCGGCAAACGTGGTCATCGGAGCCCCCGGGTAGCGGTGCAAATTCACGAAAGTATCGCCGGAGCCGAAAGTGGGCACCCATAGCGATCAGGGTGATTTCAACCCTGTTCTTCGAGGTGGAGTGTGGTTGTAATGACAGAAGAGTTCTGCCTGTTCGTCGACGAAAGGAATCACCGTGTCACTGCGCTTCCACTGGTTCTTGCCTACTTACGGTGATTCCCGGAATCTGATGGCGGGTGGGCACGGCAGCTCGATGTCCGGTGATCGTCCGGCGACGCTGAAATACCTCAACCAGATCGGTGCGGCCGCCGAGACGAACGGTTTCGAAGCCGTCCTCACGCCCACCGGCGCGTGGTGTGAAGACGCATGGCTGACGACGGCGATGATGATCGAGACCACCGAGACACTCAAGTTTCTGGTTGCTCTGCGACCGGGATTGCTCAGCCCCACGCTGGCCGCCCAGATGGCCGCAACCTTCCAATGGCAGTCGGGCGGTCGTCTGCTGCTCAACGTCGTGACCGGCGGGGAGGACCACGAGCAGCGCACGTTCGGTGATTTCCTCGACAAGAACCAGCGGTACGCACGATGCGGTGAGTTCCTCGACGTGATCCGCCAGCTGTGGTCCGGTAACGGGCCAGTTGATTTTTCCGGTGAGTATGTCAACGTGGAAAAGGCTACGCTGCAGCGTATTCCGGATCCGGTACCGCCGATCTTCTTCGGCGGATCCTCGCCGGCAGCCGGAACCGTCGCATCGCGCTACGCGGATACCTACCTCACCTGGGGTGAGACGCCGTCCGCTGTCGCCGCCAAGATCGCCTGGATTCGTGACCTCGCGGAAGTTCAAGGTCGTCACCTCGACTACGGAATCCGTTTGCACGTCATAAGCCGGGACACCTCGGAACAGGCATGGGCAGAAGCGGATCGGCTGCTCAGCGCGCTCGACCCGGCGACCGTCGAGCAGGCTCAGGCGAGTCTTGCGCGATCCGGCTCCGAGGGTCAGCGTCGGATGCTGGAATTGCACGGCGGCGGTTCGGCTTACAAGCAGGGCGTCGGAGCAAGGTCGTTGGAAATTGCGCCGAACCTGTGGACCGGCGTCGGGTTGGTCCGAGGGGGAGCGGGCACCGCATTGGTCGGTTCGCACCAAGAAGTGGCTGATCGGATTGCCGAGTACGCGGCGATCGGTCTGGATCACTTCGTACTGTCGGGCTATCCGCATCTCGAAGAGGCGTATCAGTTCGGTGAGGGCGTGCGTCCGATCCTCGAAAAGCGTGGATTGGTGGCACCGCACGGTACGGCCGGCGGACCGGTGCGAACGCCCTTCGTCTCCAGTGGGAACTGAGTCGAACAGCGAACTCTTCGAGAAGGGGACGTTTGTCCCGATTTTTCGGGAATTGACCTCGTGGCAGGACAATTGGGCCATTTCGGGCGCTAGATCCGATCTAGGCTGCGCACTGTTGCCGAACTGAAGGCGCAGTACGAAAGGAACCTCGATGAAGCTGGGCACGAGTGGAGTACGTCGCGTAGTGGGAACCGTCGCGGTTGCCGCTGCAACCGCGGCAGGCGTCGCGATGGTCAATCCTGCAACTGCGTCGGCCGAGGTGGTCCCGCCGGTCGTCTCGTACAAGGTGACCGGAAACGATCTGGCACTGACGATCACGAACAACAACACGGGCATTGCCCCGTTGTGTCAGGCGTTTGTCGTCAATGCCGCGGATTCTGCTGCTGTGCTTGATGATCCGCTGAAACTGCTAGATCCGAACCTTGTGGTGTACCCCAAGATCACCGATCCGGCCTCGCTTTTCGACGTGGGCAAGGGGCAGACGGTCACCAACACCGTGACCGATGTTCCGGACGGAACCTACGCCGTGCTCGGTGCCTGCTTCGATCTTCTCGATCTCGAGACGTTGGGCAAGCCGGTTCCTGGCGTGCCGAGCCTCGTTGTCATCGGCGGACCGTTCAGCGGCATCAATACCGGCAGCTTGAGCGACCTGTTCGGTGGCGGCAGCCTCGAAGGACTTTTCGGGTAGCTCGCTGCCTGTCTCCCAATTTTCCGACTGATCGGTCTATTCTTCATGCATCTGGTGATCTGACCGACTTGCCTGGAGGTTCGGAAAATGCGAAGTCGTGGATTCAAACGCGCTCTCGGAAGCATTGTCGCGGCGTCCGCCGCCGTCGTGGGACTGGTTGTCATGTCTCCGGCGACGGCGTCGGCAGCACCGGCGATTCTCCCGCCTCCGGTGTCGGTGAGCGCAGCGGACAATGCGATCACCTTCACCGTCACCAACCCGAACCCGCGGTTCAGCTTCATCAACTGCACGGTGGCGATCCTCAATGCCAGGGATGTTCCCGACGTGATTCGTGATCCGGCGAAGCTGCTCCAGCCTGGCGTGTTGGTGTATCCGACCGTCAGTAACATCCTCGATCTGTTCGCCGTTTCGCCTGGCCAGACGATCACCCGGACCGTCGGCAATCTGCCGGCCGGCGTCTACGCCGTTGCGGGAGCGTGTGTTCGACTGCTCGATCCGACCAACCCCACTATCGCGATCCCGCAGGCAGTTGTGGTCGGCGGCTGGTTCGAGGGCGCGGGAACCGGAAGTCTCTCAGGATCTTTGGAGGATCTGGGATACACCACGGTTCAGGACTTGATCGACGCGTGGAATCGCATCAACTCGGGAAGCAGCGGCGGTAGCTTTCAGTTCGAGTACCAAGGTGGCTCGGATTTCGAGGTAGTGGGTCCCACGTCGTAGTAGGTGCAGCTCACTTGCGTGCACGATGACGCCGCACCGCGTCGCGATTCGCGCACGTTGGGGAGCAGTACCGCTGATTGCCGTTGCGTGAGGTGTCTGCGTAGATGTTGGTGCACTCGTCCAGGGTGCATCGACCTAATCGGTGCATGCCGCGGCCGACGAGGTGTAGCGCCGTGCCTACCGAGAAGAGTGCCTTGAGGACCTCGGCGAGCGACTGTTGGGGATCGCGGTAGTGCAGATGCCAGCCGTCGTTCGCGTGGTTGGTCATGCGCGGATACGCCGACGCTTGCTCGAGCATGACGTTTACCAGTTCGGCGCGGGCTGCCTCCTCCGTGACGTCGACGATTTTCGACCACTCGATCAGAAGGTCGAGGGTCTCGTCGAGGTCCTTCTCGGCGATGGGGAAATCGAGAATGATGCCTGCATCGACGCAGCGTTCGACGAGTTCGGCCAAGGTCTCGGGGTTTCGATTGGCCAGGTCGGCGGCCAGCGTCACCGCATATTCGCCGTAAGGGTTGAGATGCACAATGCCATTACATCATGCTCGGTGCATGAAGAAAACAGAGTTCGCGCCGATCGGTTGCATCCACCGCTGGGAGATCGAATCCCGGCATCGGACCAGCGAGGGGACGGTCACCTATCTGCGCTGTCATTGTGGGTCGTGGCAGACCCTGCTCACCGAATGGATGTCGGGCGGGGCAGCCTCGGCCGTTGCCGCACCGATAGTCAGGTCCAGGTAATGATCAGCTAATCGTTCCGTTTCGCCTCGCGTGACATGGAACGTGTTCTAGATTCAGGGTTGTATGCCTCGATATCGCGGCGCAGACTCTGAAAGGGAAGACGATGCAGTTCAACCTCGCTGATGTATTCGAAACCGTCGCCAGCTCGGTACCTGATCGCGTCGCCTTGACTTACGAGGGAGAGAACTTCTCCTACGCTCAGTTGGATGCGGAAGCCAACCGAACCGCCAATCTGCTCGCGAAAGCCGGTATCTCACGTGGCGATCATGTAGCTCTGTTCCTGAAGAACAGCGTCGAACATGTCACGTCGATCCTCGGGTTGATCAAGATCCGCGCGGTTCCGATCAACGTGAACTACCGATACACACCCGCTGAACTGGAGTACATCTTCACCAACTCCGATTCGGTCGCGGTGGTCGTGGAACTGCCCGAGCATCAGCGTGTCCTTGCTTCCCTCTTCGGTGCATGCCCGAAGGTCAAGACGGTGATCGTGATCGGCGAGATCGACGCAGAACTGGTCGCGGCAGCGAAAGCGCATGAAGTTTCTGTAGTTTCGTTCGACGACGCCCGTGAACAGTCGCCAGTGGGGGAGTTCGACGCTCGTTCTGGCGACGACGTGTACCTCCTCTATACCGGCGGGACCACCGGATACCCGAAGGGCGTCATGTGGCGTCACGACGACTTCTTCCGTAAGCCGCTCTCCGGCGGAAATCCGTACGGTGAGGGAGCGCGACAGGACCTCGCCGAGATTGCCAGTGCTGCAAAGGAATTTCCGGAACTCTCGTTCCTCATTGCCGCCCCGCTGATGCATGGCGCCGCGTTGTACTCGTTGTTCACCTTCCTCACGCTCGGTGCGCGAGTTGTTCTGCGGCGAGAGTTCGACGCGGAGAAGGTCGTCGAAGCGATCGAGAAGGATTCGGTACAGGTGATCTTGATCGTCGGCGACGGCATGGGACTCCCGTTGGTCGACGAGATGGAACGACGCAAAGACGAGGTCGATTTCAGCACCCTTTTCTCGATCACGTCGGGTGGCGCGATCTGGTCCACCAGCGTTCGAGACCGCATGCTGGCGGTGAAGCCGGACCTACTGTTGCGCGACAACTTCGGAGCCTCCGAGTCCGGTAACGACGGAGCCTTCTCCATCGACGAGGCGGGCAATCTGCGAATGCCACCCTCACCCAACATGATCCTGGTCGACGAGCGTCTCGAAGAGATCCCCGCCGGCTCCGACGACGTGGGCTACATCGCGCGTATCGGAAACGTCCCGCTCGGGTACTACAAGGACGAAGAGAAGACCGCCCGCACGTTCCCGACCCGTGCCGACGGCACCCGCCTTTCGGTGCTCGGCGACATGGGCAAGGTCGAAGCGGACGGAACGATTGTCTTCCTGGGCCGCGGCTCACAGTGCATCAACACTGGCGGCGAGAAGGTCTTCGCGGAGGAGGTCGAGGCTGCCCTTCACGCGCATCCGGCAATATCGGACGCGCTCGTGGTCCCTGCACCCGACCCGCGCATGGGGCAGCAGGTCGCAGCGGTGATCGCGACCTACCCCGGATCCGACGAGCTGACTCTCGAAGTGGTACAGGAGCATTGCCGCAAGACGTTGGCTGGATACAAGGTGCCGCGCACGATCGTGCTGGTCGATGAAGTCAAGCGAACCCCGGCCGGTAAGGCGGACTACCGCTGGGCGACGACACTGGCGTCGTCCTAGCGGCGTGGAGTGAGCGACGACGACCTTTCACACGGATTTCACCACGACATAGGGGACATACCGGAAAGATGGCGCAGAGTAAGTCGTTCGCGTCTTGCGCCGCCACTCCACGAAAGGGTCTCAGCTCATGCTCATCATCGGAATACTTCTGTTCGGGATCGTCATCGGAGCGGGAGCCCAGTTGATTCTGGGGCAAAAGGCCGCACGAGTGGATTGGACCTTTGCGTTCATCGCTGGAATCGGTGGTTCGCTGGTGGGTGGACTGCTTGTGAGTTTGATTGCAGGCGACGGAATATCATTGCGCCCCAGCGGCATCCTGGGCTCCCTCGCCGGCGCTGTCATCATCACTGCGGGTTGGCAGTGGTACCGCCGGAAGAACGCAACTACAGCCCCGCGGCCGTCTGATCGCTGATTTCCCCAATTTCGTCAGGGGACGAAGAGTCTCACATCATGAACGAATTGCTCGATGAAGTCCTCACCGCACATGGCGGAGTCGAACGTTGGCAGTCGGTTTCAGCGATCACGGCCCGGGGACGCTTGAGCGGTCTGTTGCCTCAGCGCTTCGCAGGCAACAAGCTGGCGAAGTTCACGGTCGAGGTTCAAGTCGCCGATCAACACACTGTCCTCCATGACTTTCCGCGTGTCGGCGAGCGCGCTGTGTTCGACAAGGGCGTCGTGCGGATCGAAACCCGTGACGGTGAACAGCTGGACGGCCGAACCGACCCGCGTCCGGAGTTCTTCGGGATGAGTGGGATCCGACGCAACTTTCACTGGGATGCGCTCGACACCGCTTACTTCGCCGGGTACGCCTTCTGGAATTACTTGAACGCGCCGCTGCTCCTGGCCCGCGACGGCATCACTGTCACCGAAGCCGAACCGTGGCAGGAAGCCGGGCAGCGATGGCGACGATTAGAGGCAAAATTTTCGCCGGGACTCGACACCCATTGCCCGCAACAGACCTTCTACGTCGACAACGGTGGCCTCATCCGCCGTCACGACTTCGTTGCCGAACCGGTGGGCAGCTGGGCGAACGCTGCTCTCTACTGCGACCAGCACCGCCAGTTCGACGGTCTCACCGTTCCCACTCGACGGCGCGTACTTCCGCGAGTCCCAGGCGGCCGCGTTCTCTCGCGGCCGACGCTCCTGGCACTCGACTTCGACGACATCGAGATCAAGCGATGAACACCGGCATGATTCATCCTTGTCTCGGACGACCCGTCGGCTACGCGCGGGATCGCGCCTCGGTCGGTGGCAGCACTATCGCTTGAGCGACGATCACATTCTCACCGTCGAATGTCGCAGCGGGAGAACCATGCAGGACGTATCCGTCGGCGAGAGCCGCGGATACGCGACGGCAGAACTCCGCATCGTCGGGTCCGGTCAACAGCCGATACGGCAAGCGCTCGATCTCAGACACGGATCTGACCTTACCGCCAGTGCTCAGTGCCGGCGTGCGTGCTTGTTCGCTACCTGTTGTCGAGCGTGAACAAGCGGAACACGGTCCGCATGCACAGAACGACGCCGACGAAGCCCAGTACCGCACTCACGAGTGCGTAGCCCGACAACTGAGGTGTGAGTTGAGGACCGCCGGGTACGAATAGCAGGATCGCCGCGACTATCAGGGCGGTCACTCCAGCCGCCATACCCAGGGCGTTGTTCGCCGACCGTCGGAGCCATCGCCTGTCGTCGGGATGTGCGACGGAGCGGGTTCGAAGTGTGAAGTTTCCCGACGCGATCGAGGTCGCGATCTGATCGAGCTGACCAGGCAGGCGCCTGACCACCGCGGTTGTGACCGCCGTCGTCGACAAGATCGCCTGCGCGGCTGCAGCCGGGCTCGCGACCTGGGTCAACAGTCGGGGTACTTCGGCCCGAACAGCTGCGACGAGGTCGATCTGCGGATCCAGGAGCCGGAGGGCGCGCTCCAAAGACGCGAGCGAACGGAATGCGGCGGCAATGTCTCCCGGCACTCCTATTCGGTGCTCTCGAAGCACGGTGAACATTCGCGCGAACGATGCCATGGAAACATTGGGTTGGACACTGAGCAGGGTGATCTCTCGGCCTACCTGGTGACGTAGTGCTCCTCGATCCACTTCGGACGGTACGTCGAATGCCATGAGCATCGCGTCGACGGTCGCCACCGGATCACCTGCCAGCGCGGCGTTCAGGAGCACGGCGAACAGGATCCGTGTCTCTCCGTCCAGAACTCCGACAGCCCCGAAGTCGAGTAGCCCGATACGTCCGTCGTCGAGGATCAGGATGTTTCCGGGGTGAAGATCGGCGTGGAATACCCCGTGGACGAAGATCCCGTCGAGCAACGACGCAAGAAGCTCGGTGGCAATACTGCTGCGGGCGTCGACATCGACGTCGGTGAGCGCTGCCTCGCCATCGGAAAGTGGTGTGCCGCGAAGACGTTCCATCACGAGCACCCGTCCGCTACTGAGGTTGGGGTAGATGTGAGGAACGACGATATCCGGGCGGTTCGACATGGTGGAAGCAATCGCGCCGGTATTCGCTGCTTCGGTGCGGTAGTCGAGTTCCTCGAGTAGTGACGTGACGAGGCCGCCGGCGAGTCGATGAACGCCGATATCGTGTGCCCAGGGAAAGCGGGTCTCCGCAAGCGATGACACGCGGAGGAAGATATCGCAATCCACGCTCACCTGTGTGCCGGCCTCGGGTCGTTGAACCTTCACCACCACCTCGGTGCCTTCGGTGGTGCGCGCGGAATGAACCTGTGCAACAGAGGCGGCGGCGAACGGCTCCATATCGAACCAAGCGAACACCGCCTCGGGGGTGTCCCCGAGTTCCGATGCCAGTAGCTCCGCAATGCGGTCGGGATCAGCTGGGCGTGCCGAACTTTGCAGTGACGAGAGTGCGCGCGCCAACTCGGGTGGGATGAGGTCGTCTCGCGTCCCGAGGATCTGTCCCAACTTCACGAAAGTGACACCGCATCGGCTGACAATATCCACCAACGCGTCCCCGAACTGAGGTGCGGACGGTCCGGCACGGAGAGCGGACCCGCCTCCCGCTCGCATGAAGATACTCATGATCTGGACGTACCGTTTCGTCCGTCGCCAGGATTTGCGGCTGCGCCGCAAGGCTTCTGACGGGCCAGGTAGGGAACCCGTAGGAATAACGACTTCGAGGAAAACCAATGCGGCCAGGCATACTGCGAACACCCAGAGTGCGACAACTCCGAAGAATATGAGCGCGGTTCCCACGCTCACCAGAAGTTGATCGTCCTGGCTGGCAATTCCTGCAAGTGTTGCGACGTATCCCGACAGTGGAACCCCCACCGAGAGGGCTATCACCGCGACCGCAAGTGTTCGCGGCCATCCGACTCTCGTCCCCAGCGTTCGTCGCATCACGCCCGCAAGTGCCGCTGCTAGAAATGGCGTCGTGACGATCCAGACCATCAAGTCCATTGCGATAGCGTACGGGCTCGCTATCTGCATTTCATCCAGGAAAACCCTGAGCTCACCCCGACCGACGGGTAACAAGACAGCTAGGGCCGAGCGTCGAACATGCTTGGGCACTTCGGCGTTCATTCGCCCCGATGTCGACTCGTCCTGATCGACCGTCCAACACTTCATGCTCGTCAAGCGATGTCCGGGCACTCTTCGAGTGGAGTCGTACCGCCGAAGAACAAGCCGCGATGGACGCCGCGCAGACGTTGGGCCGAGAGTGGACGCCCTTATAGAATGGGGCCGCCGGTGAACAAGTTGACAAGACTCACAGCGAAGAACTGCACGATCGCAATGGCGGTGGCAAAGGGGTCGCCCGCATACGTAGCCTGGTTGACCCATTCGTTGAAGGCGCTGATCGAACCCATTGTGGTTCCTTTCGTGAAATGTGTTTTTGCATAATAGTTTTCAATGTCGGAGCTACGCGCAGCGACAGTGTGATCAGGGCAGGTTCGTTACGAGTACCCCGCGATGGACGTCATCGTCAAAATTACGATGTCGGCAACAAGCGCGACGACGGCACCGATCGGATTCTGGATAATCCACGAAATTACATCAGCCATGTTCTCAGTCCTCCTGCAGTGAGACGTAGAGTCGAATATGTAACGGGTACTGGTGATATCCGCGATACGGGTTCTATTTCTTGTTGACATCCTCCGACTGGCAAGTCGCCAGCGCCATTGATCTTCGGTGCCCGGCGTGTGAAGTCGTTCCTTCGTGAACAGTTGCCCAGCGAGATTCGCTTTCCGGATTTGACACTACCGCCCACCTTCGCCTGATCCGCCTTCCTTCCGGAGATCGATGGCTGTCCTTCGTATACTTGTTACGCAATCGACGGAATCGCGTGTGGGAACGGCGATGCGCAGTGCAATTCCTGAAACTAGACTGTTGCAACATATTTCGGACATCTCGTCCATCCGTGAATCGTTTCTTGACCGTGCGCTAAAAGAGTCTTGTCGGTCGGTTAGTGTTGACGGTGAACCACTACGTGGAGGTAACTGTGCAGATCTGGAATTGGTTGATGCTCAAGCTTTCAGCAATCGGCGGGTCGCCGAAGTTTCGGAAGATAGCCGACAGCCCGATTTGGGCGGGCAGCAACGACTGCAAGCTCTGACTGTGCGAGCGTCGGACGCTCACCGCCGGTCGCGACCGTAGCGAGATTGTCGACCTGGAAATTTACTGTTGACCTGAAAATATCCACGATCGATACGGGAGGGCTTGTGGGAGTCTGGGGTCCGGGAAACTTCGACAGTGACACTGTCGCGGATGGGTTGGGGGTACTGACCGGCCGAATCGTGGACGACATCACCGCCGAGTTCGAAGACGATTCGAGTCTGGAGCCGGACGAATGGGGTGGGGAGATGGTGCCGGCCTGGCTCGAGATCCTCACCGATATTGCCCAGACGAAACGAGTCGGTGTGACCTTTCCGTCGACGCAAGTGCTGATCGACTGGCGCGATCGATACCTGCGCGTGTGGGATGGCTACATCGATGAACTCGAACCGGACGACGATCACAAGGTCGCTCGACGCGCAGTGCTCGTCCACACCTTCGAGCGGGCGGTTGCCCTCGCCGCCGAAAGAGAACGGGCCTAAACCACCGAAGTCCTTGCATCCAAATTGAGTGGATCCAGGTTGCGGCTCGAAGATATGGTCCACTGGTGACGGAACCAAATGGTCGAAACGACAGTCCGATCCTGGTGATTGGTGCCGGTGTCGTCGGCGCGTCGATCGCGTATCACCTGGCGCGCGTTGGTCTCAGAGTCACCGTGCTGGAGCACGGCTCGGTGGCCGGAGGGGTGACCGGCAACTCCTTTGCCTGGGTCGGCCTCTCGAAGAGTGCCGCAGAAACTTACTCAGATCCGTTCCGGCAAGGCGCCGCAGTCGAATTCGACCGCCTGGAGCGCGAACTCGCCGAGCCAATCGGTTTGCGCCGCAGAGGCGCGATCACCTGGGAAGAGACGGAAGCGGAGACCCGAGCGTTCGTAGATACACATCGAGCACTCGGCCATCCCGTCGACCTCATCGGTAAAGAAGAAATCCTTGCTCGTGAGCCGGGATTACGGAGGGCCCCGGTGGTGGCAGCGTCCGCGCCTGATGACGGCGGCGTTGACCCGGTTGCGTTCGCTCGATCGCTCATGCGAGGTGCCGAAGAGTACGGTGCCACAGTGCATTCCGGTGTCAGTGCGCTCGGGGTGCTCACGGAGGGCGCGAGAGTGTGCGGAGTAGTGACTGCCGACGGTCCCGTCTACGGATCGACCACCGTGCTCGCTGCAGGTACCGCGATCCCCGAGCTCGCGGCGTCGGCGGGAGTCGACGTCGAGGTCGACGCCTCCCCGTGTTGCCTCATCAGATTCTCGACGCCCCACCCATTGGTGAACGGAATACTCTCCACTCCGGATTTCGAGATCCGGCAATTGGACGACACGACACTGATTGCGGCTGAAGATGTTCCGGTCGGGTTCTCCGGAGATGCTCGCGAGCTGGCCGAGCCGACGCTGCAGGCAGTCCGCAGTCAGCTCGTTGACGGTGACCACGTGGAACTGATCGAGGCGGTAGTCGCTGACCGTCCCATCCCGCGTGGTGGCCGCCCATTGTTGGGCTTCGCCGAAGGCGTGTCTGGGCTCTATCTGGCCGCGGCACATCCCGCGATCATTCTGGCCGGAGCAATTGGAGCCCACGTGGCCGGGGACTTCGCCCGAGCGTCGAGCCTGGACGGTTAGACGACGATGCCGGAGCCCGGTTCGACAAGGTCGAGCCGATATTGCTGTTCCTAGTTCTCTCTAGGACACGCGCTAGAGAGCGAGATATTCGTCTACTCGGCTTGTACCGTCGGTGGGCATGGACCCCGTGCGCAATCCGTATGCCCCCGGTGCCGGTCAGCGACCGCCGGAACTCGCCGGTCGCGACAAGCAGATCGATGCCTTCGACGTCGTGCTCGAGCGAATTGCGCGTGGCCGCCCGGAACGAAGTGTTGTCCTCACCGGATTGCGTGGCGTCGGTAAGACCGTCCTGCTCAATCAGTTGCGTTCGGCGGCGATCTCCCGCAGCTGGGGGACCGGAAAGATCGAGGCACGACCCGATCAGGATTTGCGACGCCCACTTTCGTCGGCGCTCCACATGGCGGTCCGAGAGATCGCGGTCTCGCATCGCGATCCGGAACGGGTCGAGCAGTTCCTCGGAGTCCTCAAGTCGTTTGCCCTGCGCGCCACCGCGGACAAGGGAATGCGTGAGCGTTGGCAACCAGGCATCGACGCACCTGCGATCAAAGGTCGCGCAGACAGTGGCGACATCGAGATCGACCTGGTCGAGTTGCTGCTCGACGCGTCGTCGCTGGCCAGGGATGTCGGTGTCGGGATCGCCATCTTCATCGACGAGATGCAGGACCTCGGGGCTTCGGATGTCTCGGCGATCTGCGGGGCCTGCCACGAGTTGAGTCAGGACGCGGCGCCGCTGATCGTGGTCGGGGCAGGGCTTCCACATCTGCCTGCTGTGCTGTCGGCGTCGAAAAGCTACTCGGAGCGCCTGTTCAGCTACCACCGGATCGACCGTCTCGAGAGGGAAGCGGCGGATCAGGCACTGATCGCACCTGCCGAGCGTGAGGACGTCGAGTTCACCGAATCCGCGCTCGATGCCCTCTACGAAGCGGCTGACGGGTACCCGTACTTCGTTCAGGCCTACGGGAAAGCCACGTGGGATGTGGCGGCGTCGAGTCCGATCACGGCAGACGATGTGCGCGTCGGCGCGCCGACGGCGGAGGAAGAACTCGCTGTCGGTTTCTTCGGGTCACGGTACGAGCGAGCAACGCCCGCGGAACGCGAGTACATGCGGGCCATGGCCGATCTCGCCGGGGACGACGGACCGGTCGCGACCGCGAAGATCGCCGTCGAGTTGGGGCGCAAGCCGGCTTCCCTGTCGCCGGCACGCGATGGACTGATCAAGAAGGGGCTGATTTACTCGGCAGAACGTGGGTCCATCGGATTCACGGTCCCGCACTTCGGCCGATACCTGCGCGGGCAAGCGGAGTGAACGCGCTCGAAACCGCGTGGGATCGGGTGGCGGCGCTCAGTCCCAATCCGCCGGCGTGGGTGGTTCAGCTGGCCGCGTTGATCGCCGTGATCATCGTTCTCGAACCGCACCTGTGGCGGATCGCCCGCAACGTCGTCACCATCGCACACGAGGGCGCTCATCTGATCGTCGCCGTCCTGGTCGGTCGACGGTTGAAAGGTCTTCGCCTGCATTCGGATACGTCGGGTGTTGCGATTTCGTCCGGCAAGCCGACCGGCTTCGGCGTCATTCTGATGACGTTCGCGGGTTACGTGGGACCGTCGATTCTCGGCCTGGGCGCGGCCGGTTTGTTGGGTGCGCAGCGTGCGGTCTCGGTGCTGTGGATCGGCGTATTCGTCATCGCGGTGATGATGGTTCTGATTCGAAACCTCTACGGAGTCTTCTCGCTTGCAGTGGTGGGAGCAGTGTTGTTCGGTCTCGTCTGGTGGGGGACCCAGGAGCAGCAAGTTGCTGCAGCGTACTTCTTGACTCTCTTTCTGCTCTTTGCCGGGCCTCGCCCCGTCGTGGAACTTCAACGGCAGCGAATGCGACGCGGTGGAGCGCCGGATTCGGATGCCGATCAATTGGCCAGGCTCTCACCGATACCCGCGATCGTCTGGGTAGGTTTGTTTCTGCTCGTGAACGTCGCGGTGCTCGTGCTCGGCGGATGGTGGATCCTGCGCCCGGTGGGTGGCTGACCGCATTGATCCGTTGTCCTGACGGGACAAGGGATCAACGATTCTTGATGCTCAGCGGACGTAGTCATCGCGGTGAGGCGCTCATATCGTGGAAGTCGACGAGTGGTCGTGTCGGGACTTCCCTCGGCCACATCCGCAGCGACGATGACCGTCGACGATGACAAGGATTCGTTTTGGACGACAAATACTTCCGGGGACGAACCGCAATCATGTCCGGCGGGAGCCGTGGTATCGGACTTGCCATAGCCCGTGCGATAGCGCGCCGCGGCGGGAACATCGTGTTGCTCGCCAAGACCGATACGCCGGATCCCAGGCTGCCCGGAACCATCCACACGGCTGTGTACGAGTTGAACGGGCTTGGGGGTCATGCCATTCCCGTCGTCGGTGACGTGAGGAGCGACGACGACATCGCACGGGCAGTGGCTGCAGCGGTAGAGCACTTCGGTGGCATCGACATCGTGGTCAACAATGCGAGCGTCCTCGACATTTCAAAAACCGAAGACCTCGCGATGAAGCGGTTCGATCTGATGCAGCAGGTCAACGTCCGTGGAACCTTCGCGCTCACCCGCGCGTGCCTTCCGTACCTTCGGGTGTCGGCCAACGCGCACGTGTTGACGCTGTCGCCGCCGCTCAACTTTTCGCCGCACTGGTTGGGTGCCCATCCGGGCTACATGCTGGCGAAATACGGAATGACGTTGGCGGCCTTGGGTATCGCCGCCGAGTATTCAGGTGCACCGATTTCGAGTAATTGCCTGTGGCCGGAGACCATGATCGCCACGGCCGCTGTCGGAAACCTGCTCGGGGGAGATGACAGCATCGATCACTCGCGTTCACCCGAGATCATGGCCGATGCGGCGGTCGAGCTACTCGGGCGTCCGGCCGGCACGGATACCGGTCGCACGGTTCTCGACGTCGAGATCTTGCGCGAGGCGGGGATCTCGGATTTCTCGCAGTACGGCGGTCGGTCACCGTTGGCGATCGACATCTTCGTCGACGCTCCATCCCGCTGATCTCGGGCGATCTACAGGTATCTAGCTAAATTGCTAGATACCTGTAGAACTTCCTCACGCCACCTCGTGCTCGCCGCCTGGAGCAACTTTCTGAAGCCCGCGATACGCGTCGCTGGCACTTTGACGGCCACCGATGACGGCCTCGACCTCCGCGGCGATCGGCATGTCGACGCCGTATTCGCGGGCCAGATCCATGACGGTGGGGGCGGTCTTGACGCCCTCTGCGACCTGACCGAGCTTGGCGACAGCCTCCTCGACGGTCAGGCCCTGCGCCAGAGCTTCGCCGACGCGACGGTTACGAGAAGTCGGAGCCATGCAGGTGGCAATCAAATCGCCGACGCCCGTCAAGCCGGCAAAGGTACGCGGGTTGGCGCCCATCGCTTCACCGAGGCGGGTCATCTCGGCGAGGCCGCGTGCGAGCACCATCGCGCGGGTGTTGTCACCGACGCCCAAGCCGTCCGCCATGCCAGAGGCGATGGCGACGATGTTCTTGAGGATGCCGCCGAGTTCGCAGCCGAGCACGTCGGTGTTGCGGTAGACACGGAAGACCGACGACGCGAAGAGCGGTTGCAGCGCGGCGGCGACGCGATCGTCCTGGGTGGCCACGACCGATGCCGCGGCCATGCCGTCGACGATCTCCTTGGCGATGTTGGGGCCCGCGAGCAGTCCGACGGGATGGCCGGGCAGGCACTCGGCGATCACTTCGGTGGGACGCTGCCGGGTGCCGGGCTCGAGGCCCTTGGACAGTGACAACACCGGGACCCACGCCCGAACCTCGTTGGCGATCTCGGCGAGGGTGGCGCGAACGGCGTGCGACGGCACTCCGCAGACGAGTACGTCCGCTTCGCGAGCGGCTTCGACCAGATCCGAGGTTGCCTTGAGTCCCTTGGGAAGTTTGCGCTGACCAAGGTATTTGGAGTTGGTCCGTTGCGAATTGATCTCGTCGGCCGCTTCGGAATTTCGTGCCCACAACAGGGTGGGAGTGTTGCGGGCAGCGAGGCCGGCCACCGTGGTTCCCCACGATCCGGCACCGAGGACGACGACGCGTACCGGGCGGGCCATCAGAGTGCGCTGTTCTGGGTAGCGAGTGCTGTCATGGCGCCAAGCGTTCCACTTGCGGAGCAGTTGCGGGCCAATTCCGCCGAGTCTGTGGCTCGACTTACAGATGAGGCGGCGGTTCGGGGCTTTCGCGCATTGTTTCGACCGCTTCTGCGGATTCCGCGACGATCGAACGCATCGCGGCTTCTGCGGCTTCGGCGTCCCCGGCCTGAATGGCGGACGCGACCACTCCGTGCAGGTGAATAGCTTCGGGGTCGGCTTCGTGGGGCATCAGCGAGTGGCGGGTGCGGCCTTCGAGTATCTCGACGACGATCTGCGACATCGCACGCAGCATCGGGTTGCCGGAGGCGGCGAGCAGTGTGCGGTGGAAGTCGGAGTCATGGCCGAGATAGGCATCGGTATCGGCAGCGCGAGAGGTAGCTGACATGCCGATGACGGCTGCGGTGAGAGCGCCGCACTGCTCGGGTGTTGCTCGCGTTGCGGCCAGTCGTGCAGCCAAGGGTTCGATACCGGAACGGAGTTCACTCAGGATCGACAGCTGCTCGAACCGATCCGGACCGGCCAGTTGCCAGCGGATGACATTGGGGTCGAGTGAGTTCCAGTGCTCGGAGCCCAAGATGGTGATTCCGACGCGTCGACGAACCGAGGCCAATCCGAGGGATTCGAGAACGCGGACGACTTCGCGGATGACGGTTCGTGACACGTCGTAGCGCGTTGCGACCTCGTCGGCCGAGATCGTGGTTCCCGGGGCGAGAACGCCACCGACTATGTCTTGGCCGAGCTGTTCCAGCATCGAGTCGTGTAACTGCTGAAACGGGACAGAAGGCATATGTAGATCGTCCCATGCGTATGGAGTAAGCCCGGTGGAAGCCGGATAAATACTACAAATTAGTGTCTGCTCTTGAAATTGTAGGTTAATTAAGGAACAGTGACCTCAATCACTCATCGGACTGGGAGTCCCTATGAACACCACAGCATTGCTGGCGGCCGAGGTCGTCCCCGCTGGTAGCGACGCACGATTGATCATCGCTGCGGTCGCCGGCGTCGCGGTCATCATCGCGCTGATCACCTGGCTGGACCTGCATCCCTTCCTCGCGCTGTCCATCGGCGCGGTGGGCGTCGGGCTGGCGGCCGGCCTCGGTTCGGCCGAGTCGGTCGCGGCGTTCGCCACCGGCTTCGGGTCGACCATGGGAAGCGTCGGAATCCTGATCGGTTTCGGCGCGATGTTCGGCAAACTCCTCGCCGATTCCGGCGGTGCCGACCGCGTGGTCGACACACTGGTCGGCCGATCCAGCACCAAAGCACTCCCGTGGACCATGGCTCTGGTCGGCGCAGTGATCGGTCTGCCGATGTTCTTCGAAATCGGTCTCGTCCTGTTGATGCCTGTCATCATCCTCGTCGCGCGGCGTTCCGGCTTGTCCCTGATGCGCATCGCGATCCCCACCCTCGCCGGCCTCTCGGCCATGCACGGGTTGGTTCCCCCGCACCCCGGGCCGCTGGTTGCAGTCTCGGCTTTGAACGCAAACCTCGGCCTCACCCTCGCACTCGGTGTCCTCGTCGCGATCCCCACTGTTGTTCTCGCCGGACCGGTCTTCAGTAAGTACGCCGCACGGTGGGTCGACGTGAAGGTCCCGGATCTTTTTGTCACAGGCGAAGATCGAGGCGAGGAAGAGAAGAAGCAGCGTCCCTCGTTCGCGGCTACTCTCGCAGCGATCCTCCTCCCGGTTGTTCTCATGCTGGGCAAAGCATTTGCAGACGTGATCGCACCCGATTCCGAGGCACTCCCCAAGTCCGTCCTCGACTTCCTCGGAACACCCGTTTTGGCTTTGGGTCTCGCGGTTCTGGTCGGTATGGTGCTGCTGGGTCGCGGCGGCGGAATGGACCGCAAGGCCATCTCGAAGTCACTCGAGAGTTCCCTACCTCCCATCGCAGGCATCTTGTTGATCGTCGGCGCCGGTGGCGGTTTCAAACAGGTCCTGATCGACACCGGTATCGCCGGAGTGATCGCCGACGCGATCAAGGGCAGCAGCCTTCCCGTGCTGTTCCTGGCCTGGCTGGTGGCGGTATTGATCCGCGTCGCAACGGGTTCGGCGACGGTGGCAACGGTGACGGCGTCGGGCATCCTTGCTCCGGTTGCGGCCGATCTCTCGTCCGCACATGTCTCGCTGATGGTCTTGGCGATCGGCGCAGGCTCGCTCTTCCTCTCGCACGTCAACGACGCCGGATTCTGGTTGGTGAAGGAGTATCTGGGCGTCAGCGTGGTACAGAACCTCAAGACCTGGACCGTGATGGAATGCATCATCTCGGTATCGGGCCTGGCCGGAGTGCTCGTGTTGAGCGCATTCATCTAGGTAGGCGAGCACATGAACAGCGAAGCGGCACAGCAGAAGCAGTACCCCGTGCTCGTCCTGATGGGTGTCTCGGGTTCGGGAAAGTCGACGGTCGGCGGCATGCTCGCCGGAGCGATGGGCTGGGACCTTCAAGAAGGCGACGATCTGCACCCGCAGGCGAACATCGACAAGATGGCCACCGGGCATCCGCTGAACGACGAAGACCGCTGGCCCTGGCTCGACAAGATCGCCGTCTGGATCAAGAGCCATACCGACGCCGGTCAGCCGGGCATCGTTACGTGTTCGGCACTCAAGCGCAGCTACCGCGACGTGCTTCGCGGTGAGCACGTCGTGTTCGTGCACCTCGCCGGTTCGCGGGATCAGATCGGCCAGCGATTGACCGCTCGCCTCGATCACTACATGCCCGCCTCGCTCCTCGACTCCCAGATCTCGACACTCGAGGCCGTCGACCCGGACGAACAGGCCATCGTCGTCGACGTGGGCGGGAGTCCCGCCAAGATCGCGGAGGAGATCCTGCGACGGGTGGAGACATTCGAATACTGAGCAAGCCCGGCGTGTAGGCACCCGCGGTTCGGGTTACGGTGCTTGGGTGACTGCTGCTGCGCAGACGGACTGAACCGTGACCGACTTCGACTTCCACAGCGTCTGGACGCTTCCTGCCTCTGCTGACCGCGTCTACGAGGTTCTCGCGGATGCCGAACGGTATTCGCAGTGGTGGCCTCAGATACGCCGAGTCGGGACGATCGACGAGCATTCAGGCTCCATGTCCATCCGCAGCGCTGTCCCTCTGACGCTGCTGGTCTTCGGGCGACGCGAGGTGGAAGACTCAGTTGACCGCTTTCTGAAAGTGCGTCTCACCGGCGCAATGACCGGGTGGAGTAGCTGGGCGGTGCGCCCCGCTGGATCTGGTTGCACAGCCGAATTTCGGCAACAGGTAGCGGTGTCCGGAGCGCTTGGTCTGGCCGCGAAGGTCGCGAAGCCGCTGTTCGAGTGGAATCATGAAGCGATGATGCGTGGAGGGCACCGCGGACTGTGCGCATATCTCTCCCGGCCGTGATCGCGACCAGAACTTGCACACGCTCGAGCAATTGATCCATACCCGTCGTGTCATTTTGACGCAGCGTCAGTTATCGTTCACATCAGCAGCCGACAAGTATGTGTAACTCAAATGCACAAAACGGCTTGACCTGGGAGGACGCTATGCGGACGCGAGATTCGACGGTATGGCATTGGAACGTGAGTCCGCGAGCGCGGGTTATCTTCTGCCTGACCAGGACGTTCGTGAAGCCGATGTTCACCCTTTGGCCGACCACCGAACGTGGTATCCGCCAACTCGAGCGACTCGATGCGATGGCGGACAAACTGCCGAAGCCGAAGAACCTCGACATCGAGCCTTTCACGCTGGGGGGTGTGCCCAGCGAGAAGGTGCAGCATCCACGCAAAGCGCAGGGCGAGTTGGCCGGCGCCACGATCCTCTACTTCCACGGAGGGGGATTCGTCTTCTGCGGTCTGGCAACGCACCGGGCACTGTGCGGTTTGCTCTCTGCGAAGGCCGGAGTACCGGTGATCTCCGTGCGCTACCGCCAGCTGCCGGAAGGTTCCATCGGCACCTCCGTCAAGGACGCAATGGCCGCGTACACCGCGTTGCTCGAGACAGCCGAAGACCCGAACAAGATTGTGGTTGCCGGTGACTCGGCGGGCGGATACCTGGCCATGAAGGTCGCCGAAATTACCACACTGCGCGGAATCACGCGGCCCGCTGCCGTGGTGGGATATTCCCCTCTTCTCAACGTGAACCTCGAGGACCATGATCCCGATTTCATGAAACGTGATGCCTACCTACCGATGTCACAGGTGGAAAAGCTCAAGGACCGGTGGCTCGAGGGGCCGGACGAGATTCCTGGTGCGCAGTCGCCGATCAACGCCGACGCCAGTCTGATTCCGCCGTCGTTCCTGGTGTCCGCCGAATACGAACTGATGCGTCCGGACGTCGAGATCATGACCGAAAACTTGATCAAGGCAGGACAAGCCGTCGAAACGCACATCTGGAGTGGGCAGATCCATGCTTTCCCGGTGATCGGCAAAGCTCTTCGGGAGGGCAAGGCGATCGTCGATCTGACAGTCAAGTTCCTCGAGCGAACGATGGCCTCGCAGAACCAGATCAGCGCCTGACGCTTTTCAGCCGATCGATGTGAGTGTTGCGTAGTCGTCGTTGTCGAGAACGCCGTCGACGACTGCGCGAACTTCCGGGGCGTGCAACGTGATCGAACCGCCGTGATTGTCGAGGAAGGCTGTGTCTGCGGCATCTCGGCCGGTCGAGATGCGCACAAGATTGCTGCGCGGCGCCAATTGCGTTGCATCGACCACGCGCCAGACGTGGTCGATATTGGCTTCGACTACGGCGTGAAAATCCATCGGATCGCAGCCCGGCGCGTAGACGGCCACCAGTCGAGCGGGAATCCCCACGGCGCGCAGCAGTGAGATGGTCAGGTGCGAGTAGTCGCGGCACACTCCGGCGCCGGCGAGCAAGGTGTCGACCGCACTGTCGGTGCCGCGACTGGTGCCGGGAACATAACTCAAATGTGTACTCACCCAGCGAGTGACTTCGAGGAGGAGTTCGGCCGGGGGAGTGGCGAGATCGAATTGCCCGGCGACAAAACCGAAGAACTTGTCGGCCTCGGCATACCGGCTGGGGCGCAGATATTTCGACACGTCGTAGTCGCTGACCGACAACGGTTCTGCGCGGCCGATGACGGTTGCGTCGTAGCTGACGATCAGTTTGCCTGGGGCACAGTCGAGTAGATGAATCCGGGTGCCGTGTTCGGCGATAATCTCACGGGGTTCGACCGGATTGCCGTCATGAACGAACGACATCGTTTCCAGTAGCTCGACCCCCGGTGCGCGCGTCACCGCGATCTTGAACTCCAGGTTGGTCGCCTCGTCGATCTCGATGTCGAGCAGGGCGGCGACGGTACGTTTCATCGGGTCATCTTTACACCGAATTCGGACACCCACCACCTGGGAGGATTGTGACAGCGCGATCAGGCTTCGGGATAGTCGATGTCGACGCCGCTGCTGAGGTCGCTGCACTCCACCAACTCGACCCCGTGTTCGCGTAGGTAGGCGTTGGCGCCCCCGTCCCCGGTGAGTGACTTGGCAAGCGTCGGCCAGTGGTCGCGTCCGATCAGGACGGGATGGCCGGGCCTGCCGTGAAAGACAGCTCTTCGCAGTATGTTTCGTGAGCGGGAGCTCTGGCCCACGATACGAGTCACGGTTTCGGCGTTGAGGTCCGGGACGTCGACCAGGGAGATCGCTGCCGCCTCGGCGCCCTCGATCTGCATGGCCGCCTCGAGTCCGCAGCGCAGTGACGCGCTCATTCCGTGTTGCCAATCCGATATCACCACAATGACATCGGTGGTGGGCAGTAGCTCGACGGCGGCCTCGGCTTGGGCGCCGAGGACCACGATGACCGGCGAGAGGCCGGCGGACTGCAGTGTCGTCACCCCGTGGTGGAGCCACGACTGACCGTCGGCGTCTGTGACGAGAGCTTTCGGTTTGCCCATGCGGGATCCCGCCCCGGCAGCCAGCAGGATCCCGCACGTCGACATGACTACGCTCCGGTGACCCGCGGACGCAGCCACTCGATCAGATCGTTCAGAACCTCTTCCTGCTCAGGCTCATTGAAGATCTCGTGGTACAAGCCGTCGTACACCTTCAAGGTGACATCCGAAGAGCCGGCCAGATCTGCGACGAGCTTGCTGCCGGCGGGGTCCGTCAATCGGTCGTCCGAGCCGTGTTGAAGCAGTACGGGAATGGTGAGCGAGGGTAGACGCGCCGGGAATCCTTCCGCGGCGGTGATCATGCCGCGCGCGATTCCGGCAGGAACCTTGCCGTGGTGAACCAGCGGGTCGGCGTTGTACTTGTCGACGACCTTCTGATCACGCGATACGGCAGCTGCTTCCAGATTCTCGACAGGCACGTCGGGGAGATATTTGCCGACGATCTTACCCAACTGCATCACGATCTTCGGAGTACCGGTTGCGATGATCACGGCAGGTCCGGACAGGGCAAGGGCTTTGAGATCGGCCTGATGGTCGAGGGCGTAGGAAAGGGCGATCGCGCCGCCCATGCTGTGTCCGAGCAGGAACTTGTCCTTGCCGGGATGAGCCGCCGTCACGATCGAGAACAACGTGTGGACGTCGTCGGTGAAGTCGGAGAATTCCTTCAGGTGAACGCGCTTGCCGCCAGAACGCCCGTGCCCGCGATGGTCGGGTGCGTACACGATGAGCCCGAGTTCCCCGAGACGGGCAGCAACATGGTCGTAGCGCCTCGCGTGTTCGCCGAGGCCGTGGCAGAGGACGAGAACCCCGGTGGGTTCGCGGTCCGGAGTCCACACGTCGTAGACGATCTTGGTGCCGGCCACTCCGGTGAACGACGACTCTTCGTGCTGCATTGTTGCGCCCTCTCTGCGACCGGTTCCGGTACGCGGATTCTCACATGCTATTCGTCCCGTGCGCAGGGCGCGGGTGTTCAGGGTGTGCGGTCGACGAGGAAACTTCGACACTTGTTTGTTACGGCTGGTTACATTAACTTGGGGGCGTGACCGGACAAACTGTTGATCGTTCCCACACTGCCTCCGCCACCCGCTCGCGGCGGTTGTGGCGACCCGCGGTTCGGGCATTGCTGGACGGCGCGCTTCCGCTGATCGACAAGCGGATGGCCGAATCGGTACGCCCGTTCGACCGTCCGGAGATGATGCGCCCGCATCTAGCCTCGCGAAAATTCGCCTGGACGCACTACGGGATCTTCGTTCCCCGATTGCCAGGACCTTTCCGTTACCTCAACACCATGACGCTGATCGGTGCCACCGGGACGATGGTGTTCGACAACGACTATCTCGCTGTACCAGACGCGCGAAACACCGCGACCGTGCTGAGTTCCACCGCTGCGCCGGGGCATCACTTCTATCAGGCGTACGACGCTGCCGATGAGTGTGCGTTCGAAGAAGATGGTTCGCGAATCGCCTTCGGTGACAACCTGATCATCGAGAACAGCTATCCGAACTTCCGTGTCACCGGGCGATACGACTCTTTCGACGTCGATCTCGAGATCGTGGCAACGGATCAAGCGTCGTGGTTCGTGCGCAATCCCGTCTACGACCATGTCAGTCTGCTGGCGCAGTGTTCCGGGACGATCTCGAGTCCGGATGGACCGGTGAGTATTTCGGCTCCGTGCACCGTCGAATACGCGCGGTGCATGACACCGCAATCGTTGACTCGCCGCGCACTTCCCGAGTCGTGGAAGCTTCCGGCCGACTTCTTCACCTACCAGATCGTTCAACTGGACGACCGGCATCAGTTGTTGCTCACCGATGTTCGAGCGTCAGGGGTTACGGCGTGCAAGCTCGCCTACATTCGGACTGTTGACGGCAGTGCGAAGGTCTTCGACGACGTGGTGTTCGACGTACTCGAGTACGCCGACGCATTGCATGTCGACCCGGAGGGACGTGAGATGCGTGTGCCGCGCGTACTACGTTGGCAGGTACGCGATTACGGCAGGACGATCGTGGAGTTCGAGGCCGAGATCGACTCGGAGTGGCGCTATGGCCACGGTAAGGGGTACGTCGGCGCGTACACCTACCGGGGAAGTTTCGACGGTGCGTCGATCAACGGCACCGGTTACATCGAATGGGTGGACTGCGAAGCCTAAGGCCCCTAGTGTGTATCGGTGCCTTTCGTCGACCCTGCCGAGCTGACGGTTCGTCCGCAGAAGATCCTTGTCGCGGGGACCTCAGGTGCCGGAAAGACGACTCTCGCCGGTCGAATCGGTCGGCTTCTCGAGATCGAACACACCGAGTTGGACTCTCTCTTCCACGGGCCCGACTGGATTCCGCTCGAGAGTTTCGAACCCGAAGTACGACGCTTTTCCAGTGAGCCGGCCTGGGTGACCGAGTGGCAGTACGGTGCGGTGCGTCGGCTACTGGCCGAGCGTGCGGACCTGATGCTGTGGTTGGATCTGCCTCGGCGGACGGTGATGCGCCAGGTGATCACACGAACCTTGCGTCGGCGATTGCAGCGAGAGGTGTTGTGGAACCGCAACATGGAGCCGCCAGTGCACACCATTCTGTTCGATCCGGATCATGTGGTTCGGTGGGCCTGGCGAAGCGACGGGCGCAATGCGGAGCGAATGGCCACGGTCTTGGTCGATGTGCCGTCATTGCCGATAGTTCGGCTGCGCAGTCGAGAAGAGATCGAGGCTGTGCTCGAAGTCCTCGGTCGTCTGCCCTCAGATCGTCTGAGCTAGGCGAAATCCCAGGTCGTCGATAGCGAACGTCGGGTGGCTTCGCCTCCGTACAGTAGCGCCGCAACCGCGTTCACTTTCGGCCCAACTGCCGCCGCGAAAGATCCGGTACGTGCCGTACACCTCGGGGTCGTAGAGATCCCAGCACCATTCCCAGACATTGCCGATCATGTCGTACAGGCCCCAATTGTTGGGCGCCTTCATCCCGACGTCATGTGCCCGTCCCCCTGAATTGTCGCTGTACCAGGCAATCTCGTCGATTTCGCCGTAGCGGTAGCCGGAGGTGCCGGCTTTGCACGCGTACTGCCACTCGGCCTCGGTGGCGAGCCGGTAGCCAGTTGCCGCCCGGTCCCACCGCGGAGAATCGGTGTCGACGTCTTGATATGCGGGTGTCAGACCGTCCGCGACTGACAGCGAGTTGCAGGTTGCGATGACGTCTTTCCACGAAAGGTCGACCGCGGGTTTGCTCGAATCGCCCGACGAATTTCCGTGAAGCAGTGCCCTGGTGGTGAGATGGCGTGCGAGGCGGAAGGATTCGACTTTCGAGGTCCAGGCAGTGCCTTTGCGGTCGTCCCGAAGGTGCACCTCGCCGGCAGGGATCTCGATCATCAACTCCGCTGCTCCGGTCATACGTCCATCATCGCAGAAGCTAGGTTGCTCACCCGGGGAGACGCTCGAACGCTGCTTGTGGATCAAGGCCGGTGCGCATGCGCCATGCGGTCAGCGCAAGCCCGAGACACACCACCTGTGCCGGATCGTCGAGGGAAACGCCCATCAGCTTCTCGATACGCGTGAGCCGTGCATAAAGCGACTGACGCCGGATGCCGAGGAAATCCGCGGTTCTCGCCTTGCCGCCCCGATGTGCGAGGTACGCGTCGAGTGTTCGGACGAGGTCGGCGGAATGTGCTGTGTCGTAGGCGATCAGCGAACCGAGTTGTTCCGTGACGAACGAGGACAGGGAAGCGGGCGTCGTGCCGGCGGCGAGGAGTCGTTGGACGCCGACGTCCCTCGCGAGGATCACGCCGGTCCGGGTGCCGAAGCGTCGCGCGATCTGGACGACCTCGCGAGCTTGCGCGACCGCCGCCCCGACGCCGGACAGATCATCGGCCGGCGTCGCAACTCCGAGCGTGCGTACTGCGGAACCGCCCGGCCCGCGGCGTAGCAGCTCGTCGGCTTCGGTGAAGGTGGCCCGAACTCGTGCCGGGGATGCGGACGCCCACCCGTGCGCGAGCACGATGACGTGATTGGCCGCAGTCCCGACGACGCAGGAACCGAGCACGGCCCGCACGGCGTCGCGTACTTGGTCAGCGAGCTCTCGAACCGGCGTTTGCCGATCGACGTCGACAGCGGCGACGAGGACATGGTGCCCCTCCGACAACGGCGTCCACCCGGCGGCTGTCAGTCGCTCGGACAAGTCGCCGTGTGATGTGAGCACACCGCCCACCACGTCGGTGATCACCGAGTGCGCGAGTGACTGTCTCGGGCCGAGATCGCCGTGACGTCCGAGTTCCAGAGCCACGGCGACGGCGGCGCAGTTTGCGACGGCGGTTCGACGTGTGGTTGCGCGCCCGCACAGGACAAGTCGACCGAGCGAGTTCGTCGGGCCGCGTACGTCGTGGATCGTGCGCTCGGTCTCGGATCGCTCTGCTCCGGTTGTGCTGCGCTCGACGGTTCTGCCATCCGCGTCGAGAAGATCGACGGCGCACCCCGCGAGTCGTGACACCTTGTCGAGCAGCGCGGTCATGCCCTGGCCTGCGACCACGAGACTCAGAAGTTCTTGCCAGACAGGCTCGCCCGCTTGCGCCGAACCGAGAGTGCGGCGGAGCATCAGGTCGTGAAAGTCTTCGACCATCCGCTCGAAGGGCACTACCGCGTGCAGGGCCAAGAATGCGAGCCCGCGTCGGCGCGAAGCTTCGACGAGTTCGGGAGGGGCCGTGAGGAACGAGCGACCGACTTCCATCGCGAGCGCGACGCATCCCGCGTCCGCCAACTGGTCGATGTAGGCGGTGAGCTGCTCGGGAGATCGCCCGTGCAGACCGAGGCCCGTGGTCAGAAGAACCTCACCTCCGGACAGCAGCCCACCCATCTCGTACACCTCGGAAGAATGGACCCAGCGGACCACCGCGGTATCGACGTCGCCCGCGAGCACCTCGATTGCGGCGGCCTTGAACGAGGGCATCGCAAGAACTTGTCGCAGAGTCGGGAGCATTTCTATATCGTCCGCCGAGGGGGCACTTCGTCATAGAGCTAGTTCTGCCGAACTGACAGGTTGTCCCTTGTCGGGGTGTTACCACCGTGGTCGGATTGTGACACGAGCCACAATCGACGATTTTGGTCAGACTCCAGGAGCGCACATGAATCACCCGGCACACACCGATGAGTATTTTCTCGGACTTGCGATCGAACAGGCGAAGATCGGTTGGGAGGAGGGCGGCGTGCCGATCGGCGCGGCGCTGATTCACCGCGGCGAGGTTCTCGCAGTCGGACGTAACCGTCGGGTCCAGATGAACAGCGCCATCCGTCATGGAGAGACCGACTGCATCGAGCGTGCCGGACGGCTGCCGGCCTCGGTGTATCGCGAGTGTGTCCTCTACACGACTTTGTCGCCGTGCTTCATGTGCGCCGGAACTGCGCGCCTGTACGAGATCCCTCGAATCGTGGTCGGCGAAAATCGTTCCTTCGAAGCGTCGGAAGAATGGTTGCGCAGCAGCGGAATTCAGGTCGACGTCGTCGACGACGCGGAGTGTGTGGCACTGATGGACCGCATGCTGACCGAGCGCCCGAGCCTGTGGCTCGAAGACATCGGCGAAGTTGTATGAGCAGCGCCGTCGAACCTGCCACGGTCGCAGGCGATTCGGAGAGCACAGTCCCTCCGGTCGACCCGGACTATCCCGTTACTCCGGTTCCGCTTCATGCACGAAAGCCGTTCTTCTCGCTCGCGGTGGTGTTGTTGGGGTTCACCATCTTCACACCGACGATGTTGGCCGGAGCAGCGCTCGGTACCGCGTTCTCGTTCTGGAAACTGATGGTGGTGATCGCCGCCGGATCCGCCATCTTGGGGGTGTACGTCGCCATGATGGGGTTCGTCGGAGCCCGAACCGGACTCACAACAGTTGTGATGGCGCGCTACAGTTTCGGCACTCGCGGGTCCAAGCTCGCTTCGATCCTGCTGGGCGGTACCCAGATCGGCTGGTACGGAGTGATCATCGGCACGATCGGCGATCTCACCGCGCAGGCATTGGGCTGGGATTCCTATCTCGCGCGAGCGTCGGTGATGATCGCGGCGAGCATCTTGATGTGCATCACTGCCTGTTACGGCTACCGCGGAATGTATTGGGTCTCGCTCGTCTCGACGCCCTTGATCCTGGCGTTGGCCTGCTGGGTCGTGTTCCGGTCCCTCGAGGAAGTCGGTGGATTCTCCGGCCTGGTCTCGGTTCAACCACAGACGACCATGACGATCGCGCTCGCAATCACCACTGTGGTCGGCACATTTGTATCGGCGGGAACGCAAGCGCCCAACTGGACCAGGTTTGCCCGTTCCGGATCACAAGCGGTGTGGGCCTGCGTTATCGGGTTCCTGCTCGGAAACGGATTGATGATCCTGTTCGGTGCCATCGGAGCCATCACGTTCCACGAGGGTGACTTCGTGCTGATTCTCTACAACCTCGGGCTTGTCGGCTGGGGCCTGGTCTTGCTGTTCGGGAATCTCTGGAAGAGCAACGCCGACACCGCTTACGCCTTCGGCGTGGCCGGTGCCGAACTGTTCAGAAAGCCTCGCAAGACCCCGTTCGTCATCGGTGGATGTGTGATCGGAACGGCACTCGCCCTGACCGGTGTGCACAACCATCTAGTCGACTATCTGAGCCTTCTCGGAACGTTCATACCGCCATTGGGCGGTGTGATCATCGCGGACTTCCTGTGCCGCTGGCGGCGCGGCATTCCCGAGGGTTACACCCCGCAGCCGGTCCACTGGCGAAACCTCGCCGTCTATGCCGTCGCAGCGTTCCTCGCATGGCTTTCCGGTGAGTTCGAAGTGGGAATCCCGCCGCTGATCGGCATCGTCGCAGCGATTGCGCTGACGATGTTCCTGCACAGGGTTTTCGGTAACACCTCGGCAAACCGGGAGGTCTCGACCTCCACCGTCTGAAGCACGCTTCAGACACCAGCGAGCCCCCGGCGGTATCGACCCCGCCGGGGGCTCGCGTAGTTGATGGAAAGGGCAGACGCTTCCGTCCCAACCGTCACCGCAGAACAGGCAGGTACGGTGCCTCGATTCCCTGCTCTTCGAACGCAGTCAGCGCCGAGCGCGCAAATGCGCGCTGGACTGCCCACTGGCGTCCAGGCTTGACCTGCGCCGTCACTCGAATGGTAATTGCCTCGGCAGTAACCGAATTGACTCCCAGCATCTCCGGCTTGTCGATCATGTCCGCCCTGATCGGTTCGGACTCCGCCGCCTCGAGGACAGCTCGCGTTGCCACCTCACACGCTTTGTGCACGTTCGCGTTGTGAGCGATCGGGAGATCGAGAACTGCAGTGGCGTAACCCTGACTCATGTTGCCGACTCGCAGGATTTCGCCGTTGCGGCAGTACCACAAGGTGCCGTTGACATCTCGAATCGTGGTAACTCGCAGGCCCACGGTTTCGACGGTCCCGACCGCGTCGCCGAGATCGACGACGTCGCCGACACCGTACTGATCCTCGAGCAACATGAAGATGCCGGAGAGGAAGTCACGCACCAGGTTTTGTGCACCGAAACCGATGGCAAGACCGATGACTCCGGCGGATGCGATGAACGGCGCGACGTTGATCCCGAGAATGCCGAGGATCTGCAGCACACACCAGACGAGGATGACGATGGACACCGTCGACTTGAGTACCGAACCGATGGTCCGGGCTCTCTGCGATCTGCGCTCGTTCACCTTGGCATTCGGAGACTTACGGGGCTTCGACATTCGATCGATCCCGCGGTGCAGCGCGAAGCGCAGTACGACTGCGAGCGCCACATAGATCGCGATCTCGACAGGTCGGTGTATCAGCCAGTCTCGGTTGGTGTCGGTCAGTTCCCATGCTTGTATTTCGGAAATCATCCCCATGCAGTCTACGGATTCCGGCCGATCCGGGCATCGGTGCAGGGCAGGCGGTCCAAAGCCGAACAGGCAGCTAGGCTTACGCCATGGCTGCGTTCACTGGCATACCCGTTGCTGCACTCGACTTCTACGAAGACCTGGAAGCCGACAACAGCAAAACCTGGTGGGCAGCGCACAAGGAGACGTACGACGAGGTGGTTCGTCGTCCGATGGCGTCGTTGACCGCGGCGTTGGAGGACGAATTCGGCGCGGCCAAGCTCTTTCGGCCATATCGAGACGTGCGATTCTCGAAGGACAAGATTCCGTACAAGACACATCAGGGCGCGTTCGTCGGTCTTGCCGAGAGCTGTGGCTACTACGTGCAGATCGACGCGGCAGGGTTGATGGTGGCCGGTGGTTTCTACGCCAGCAGTTCGGAGACTATCGCGCGTTATCGTGCGGCTGTCGACGACGACGTTCGAGGGCCGGAGCTCGAGAAGATCCTGGCCTCCGTCGAGAAGGCCGGATTCACCATCGGCGGCGACAAGCTCAAGACGGCGCCTCGCGGATACACGGTCGATCACCCGCGAATCGACTTGTTGCGACACAAGTCGCTCACTGCTGGTCGCAGTTACCCAAGCCCCTCGTGGCTGGACAGCGCCAGGACGTTGAAGGAAGTTCGCACAGCGTGGCGCGCATTGACGCCTCTGGTCGAATGGTCCGGACAGGTGCTCGGACCGAACTGACCGTCCGACAGAAAAGTGTGACGTAGCCGTCGGAGAGTTCACCTCGAGTTCATCGAAACTCGAGACTCCTGGGGCTAGCGTGGTGTGTGTAACCGAAAGTTTCGGCCCCGCTTCGAGTCGCAGCGCCGCAGTTCGAAGCCATTTTCTCTCGATCGACATCGTGAACAACCCGTGTCAGTGGAGACCATCATGGCTATGTTTCTCGCTCTCGTCCTGATCATCTCGGTCCTCGGAATCGTCGGCACCTACCTCGCGTTCAGCGCGGTCTACTTCGTCGAGATGCGCAAACTCGACAAGTAGGGGGCTCGATTTGGCCTGATCCGACTATTTCTGGGCCGATCGCGACGACCCTCCCTGCGTACGCTGTTAGGGCATCCTTATCCGCTCGCAACAGTGGATGATTCATTTCTTCTGGAGGTTCGACACGCATGCCCGCTCAATCCACGCTCTTGCTTCCCGAGGGCTACTCCGACAACCGCCTCGTTTCGGACCTCACGCGTCGGCAGTTCGGCTTCGGTGCCGGCATCGCCGGACTGGGCGCGTTCCTGGCGGCCTGCGGTGACAGCGGGAGCAGTTCGGGTGAAACCGAAATGCGTTCTGTGACGACACCTCTCGGAACGTACGACATTCCTGTCAATCCCAAGAGGGTTGTCGCGATCGACTCTCGACTCGACCTGGAACCTGCTGTAGCGCTGGAACTTCCGCTCGTCGGCTACACGTACGCCCAGGCGACACCGTGGGTGCCTATCGATTCGTCGGTACCGTTCCTGTCGGAGATCCCCAACCGCGAACAGATCTTGGCACTCGAGCCCGACCTGATCGTGTGCCTCAACTACGAGAGCGAGTGGTGGCCGGTAGCCGAGATGTCCACCATCGCACCGGTTCTGACGACCGAGTTCACCGACGACTGGCGTACCAACCTCTCGCGGCTGTCGGGCTGGCTCGGTCGAACGGCCACACTCGATCGATTGACGCTCGACTACGACAATCTGATTTCCGACATCCGCAGTCGTCATGCCGAGAAGATTGCGTCCAAGACCGTCGCCAGTGTCTCGTTCATGCCCGACACGAACACGCTGTACGTCACGAGCATCCGTACGTCCGAGAAGGGCGACAAGCCCAGCGACATGACGCTCGGCGACATCGGCGGCAAAACTGCCACCTCGGAGGGCCTCGATCCCGAGGGTGGCGTCAGCCTCGAAGGCCTCGATGTGCTGGCCGGCGTCGACGGCTTCATGATCACCGAAAACGAGGACAGTGCCGCGTATCAGGCATTGGTGGCGAGCAAGCTGTGGCAGCGACTCCCGGCAGTGCAGGCGGGCAACGTCACCAGTCTGGGTGGCTCCACGTTCTACGGTTCGATCTACACGATTTCGTACGTGGCACAGGGTTGGGATGCGCTCTACAACAAGATCAGCTGAAGCCTCTGCCGACTGGACCGATGAGTTTCGGTAGCGCGGGCGGTCTAATCAGGTAGGCATTGACCAAACCTGAGGAGATCGACGTGCAAACAGAGCAATCCCCAGAGGTAGTGCAATCCCGCGACGGTACGACCATCGCATACGAACGCTCCGGAGCCGGACCAGCGGTGGTCCTGGTTGCCGGAGCGTTCTGTGATCGAGGATGGTTCGATTCTCTCGCTGCAGAGTTGGCGGCGGGTTTCACGGTGTATTCGTACGACCGGCGCGGACGCGGGGACAGCGGTGACAGTCGTGCATTCTCGATCGACGCCGAGGTAGAGGACTTGCGGGCGGTCGTCGCTGCCACCGGTGAAACGCCGCTGGTTTACGGATTGTCGTCGGGTGCTGCGCTGGCTTTGGAAGCTGCCGCGCAGGCCGTGCCGATGCGCAAGCTCGCCGTTTACGAGGCGCCGTACATGGACGACGACCAGCGTGACGTGACTGCCCGAAGCGATCTCGAGCGGTTGATCGCTGCCGGTGACAGGGAGGGGGCTGTGACCCGTTTTCTGGACCTGACCGGCGCGTCTTCGGAGATGGTCGACGAGATCAAGCGGAGTACCGATTGGCCCGAAATGTGCGCCATCGCGCACACCTTGCCCTACGACGTCGCCGTGTGCGATCACGGCTGCGAGTCGCTCGACTGGCTGGCCTCGATTACCGTCCCCGCGTTGGTCATGTACGGCGGTGAGAGTGGTCGATGGGCGCCTGCCTCGGCGACGCGAATCGCTGCAAAAGTCTCGGGGACAAAAACTTTGGAGATCCCCGGTCAGGGTCACGGCGTTGCCGACGACGCTATTGTCCCGGCTCTGCGTGAATTCTTTTCCGGCTGATCACTGGGCGGTGAGAACGATCGTCAACCTAGGGTTGACGTTTTCAATTGCGTCAACCTATGGTTGACGCATGAGCAAACCAGTGGAAATGACCAACAAGGTTCGACTCGACGACCTCATCGACGCGATCAAGAAGGTGCACACCGACGCGCTCGACCAACTGTCCGACGCGGTGATCGCCGCTGATCATCTCGGTGAAGTTGCAGATCATCTGATCGGTCACTTCGTCGACCAGGCGCGCAGGTCGGGAGCGTCGTGGACGGAGATCGGCGCGAGCATGGGTGTCTCGAAGCAGGCCGCACAGAAGCGTTTTGTTCCCAAGGCGCCGAATGATCAGAAGCCGATGGATCCGAACGAAGGATTCAGCCGGTTCACTCCCCGGGCGAAGAACGTCGTCATGGCCTCGCAGAACGAAGCTCGCGCCGCCGGTAATGCACAGATCCAGCCTGAGCACCTGATCCTGGGGCTTGTCGAGGAGCCTGCCGGGTTGGCTGCGAAGGCGATAGTGGCGCAGGGGGTGGACCTCGGGTCCGTCCGGGATTCAGTGGCGGGTGTACTACCGGCTCCGACTTCCGAACTGCCAGAACTCATTCCGTACGACGCTCGTGCGCGCAAGGTTCTGGAACTGACGTTCCGTGAGGCTCTTCGCCTGGGTCACAACTACATCGGAACCGAACACATCCTGCTCGCGCTGCTCGAACTCGAAGACGGATCAGGTGTTCTGGCCGATCTCGGAATCTCGAAATCAGTGGCGGAGTCGAACATCGTGGGCGCGCTGGCCGTCATTCAGGATCAGTGATTCAGGGGTGAACCTGATGCAGAAGAGGGCCGCACCCTTGCGGGTGCGGCCCTCTTCTTGTGTCACTGATTAGACAGCGCGCACATTGGTGGCCTGAGGACCCTTCTGGCCCTGGCCAACCTCGAACTCCACACGCTGGTTCTCGTCGAGCGACTTGTAGCCGTTGCCCGAGATTTCAGAGTAATGAACGAACACGTCCGGTGTTCCGTCGTCGGGAGCGATGAAACCAAAGCCCTTTTCGCCGTTGAACCACTTCACGATGCCCTGTGCCATACCGATACTCCCTACAAACTCGATCCGGGCCCTCACATCGAAGTCCCGATCTCGATATGTCTATCCTCCCACGCCGCGCAAGTCGAAGGGTGGGCGACGTGCAGAAAACGGTTTGTCAGCATGATCAGAGGTGGCCGCGCTACTGATCTTCGACGCTGGTTCTGACCAATTCGCGGAAGGCGAGGACCAGTGGTTCGCGTGCCCGTCCACGGCGATAGATCAGGGAGAACGGTGCCTGATAGCCGAAGGAAGCGGGCAGTAGGGGGCGCAGTCGTTGCTGGTCGACCCAGTATCCGGCGTAGTGCTCGGGTAGATATCCGATGTATCCGCCCGAGAGGATGAGAATGAGTTGACCCTCCATGTTCTCGACGGTGGCCGATCTCTCGGTGAATCCTTGGCGAGCCAATTCGGCTTCGCTCCAATAACCCCTGGTGACCATTCGTTGACGGGTGATGACGTCCGGGTGCACCCGCTTGCTCGCGAAGAGTGGATGTTTGTCGCTGCAGTAGAGCCAGTGCTGCTCGCGGTGTAGGGCTTGTGCGGTCAGGCCGTTCATCGGCGATGCGAATGCGCCGATCGCCACGTCGATACGGTCGTCGAGGACGCCTACTTGAAGCTCGTGCGGAGTTTGGACCTTGAGGTCGAGATAGACGCCGGGGTGTGTTCGGCTGAATTCACCGATGACGTCGGCGAGCGGGAGCGTCGAGTCCGTGACAGTCGAATCCAGCACCCCGACGGTCATCGTTCCCCGCAGTTCGCCTTGGAGTGCGGTGGCATACCGCTCGAACCCCTCCAGTTCGCCGAGGATGCGGACGCACTCCTGGTGGTAGAGCTCGCCCTTGCTGGTCAGGCTGAACCCACTGCGGCCGCGGTGGCACAGGACGATGCCGAGCTGGCGTTCGAGCTGGCTCATGTAGGTGCTGATCGCCGAGGCGGACAGGCCGAGGTCCTGTTGCGCCGGCGCGAAGCCCTGGTGGCGCACCACGGAGGTGAAGATCCGAAGCAGTTTCAGATCGGGAAGTGAGCTGCGCATCGGGTACCTCGGCAGAGTCGCGAACAGATACATCAGAAATTTCTGAAGTGATTATTTGTATCAAGTGATTTATTTCACGTCAATCGTCTTCTACGGTTTCCTCAGGCGGTCTGACGAGACCGGCGTCTGCACTCGGACCTGCTGGTACTTCACGAAGGAATCGTCACCATGGACATAGCCATAATCCTGACCTACCTCGCCGCAATGCTGGCGTTCGGTTGGTGGGGCAAACGCCGCGCGAGCAACTCCAGCGAGTACCTCGTGGCCGGTCGAAGGCTCGGCGGAGTTCTCTACACGAGCACGATGGCCGCCGTCGTCATCGGCGGAGCGTCCACGGTCGGTGGTGTCGGTCTCGGCTACAAATACGGAATTTCCGGTATGTGGTTGGTTGTCTCCATCGCCGCTGGTGTGCTCCTGCTGAGTCTGTTGTTCGCCTCCCGGATTCAGCGACTGAAGGTATACACGGTTTCGGGAATGCTGAAGTTGCGCTACGGAATCGACGCAACCGGCGCGTCCGGCATCGTGATGATGGCCTACACGTTGATGCTCACCGTTACGTCCACCATTGCCTACGCCACTATCTTCAACGTGCTCTTCGGGTTCGACCGGACGCTCTCCGTAGTCCTCGGTGGATTGATCGTCGTCGCGTACTCCGCGATGGGCGGCATGTGGTCGATCACCCTGACCGACGTCGTTCAGTTCGTCATCAAGACCATCGGAATTTTCTTCCTGCTGCTCCCGTTCACATGGTCGAAAGCCGGTGGGTACGACGGGATCAAGGAGCGTGTGGGCGACGCAGCGTTCTCGCTCGGCACCATCGGCACCGGCACGATCGTCACCTTCTTCGTCGTGTACACGCTCGGAATCCTTATCGGGCAGGACATCTGGCAGCGTGTGTTCACGGCCAAATCGCCCGAAGTTGCGCGCTGGGGCGGCGTCGCAGCGGGCGTCTACTGCCTGCTTTACGGTGTGGCAGGTGCACTGATCGGTCTGGCGGCCTCGGCTCTGATGCCTGACATCGGATCTTCCGACGACGTCTACGCCGACGTGGCAGTCCACGTTCTCCCGATCGGTCTCAGCGGCATTGTCCTGGCAGCGGCCGTCGCAGCGATGATGTCGACTGCTTCGGGCGCGCTGATCGCTACCGCCACCGTGGCGCGCCAAGACGTCTTGCCACTCGTCTCGAAGATCTTCGGGCGTACACAGCCTGGCCTGGATACGTCCGATCCGGAAGCAGATGTGCGCGGAAACCGTCTGTACGTCATCGTGATCGGCCTCGTCAGTATCGTCCTCGCCGCCCTGATCAACGACATCGTCGCGGCGCTCACGATTGCGTACGACATCCTCGTGGGCGGCCTGCTCGTCCCGATCCTCGGTGGTCTGGTGTGGAAGAGGGCCACCGGAACCGCAGCGATGGCATCGATGGCGGTGGGAACGGCAGCGACTCTGATCACGATGTTCGTCGTCGGCGACGTGCTGGCCAACGAACCGGTGTACGTCGGTCTGGTGAGTGCACTCGTCGTCTTCGTTGCGCTGAGTCTGACCACGGCGCCGACTCCGCCCGCAGTCATGAAGATCTGGAACGAGCGAGTTTCCGGAAAGGGCACGGAGACGGCCGAACCCGAAGTCGCCCCGATAGCCTGAAGGTCGGTGCGTGCAGGAGTGCAGCCACAAGGAGGTAGATCGTGCCCAAGGTCGTTGATCACGACGAGCGACGGTTGGTGCTGGCCGACGCTGTTCTCAGCCTGATCGCCCGCGAGGGTATCTCGGCGGTGACCACCAGGGCGGTTGCCGAGGAGAGTGGATGGTCGACCGGAGTGTTGAACCACTACTTCAATTCTCGACACGAACTTCTCCTCGCCGCGCTGCGCCGGGCCGCGGACATCCAAGGTGATCAGTATCAGGTCATCCTGGATCAGGTCGACAACTCGGCGCTCGAAAAGTTGCGGGGAATCACCGCCAGTGTTTTGCCACTCGACGATCGACGCCTGGCGATGACGCGCGTGTTCCTCTTCTTCTATGCCGAAGGCGCACAGGAAGAGAAAGCTCGCAGTGAGATCGCGGGCTTTCTCGCTCGGTGGCGCCGGATCGTTCGCGAGACGGTTCTGGAGGCGCAACAGGAGGGGTCGGTGCCGGCAGATGTCGACCCCGACCTCGTGACGATCAGGTTGGTCGGACTCACCGACGGCCTTGCCATGCAGTCGATTCTTGATCCCTTCATGATGGACGCCATTCGGGCTCCCGGCGCGGTGGCCCGAGGCGTCGACGCAGTCCTGCAAGCGATATCCGCGGAGGCTCGGACGTGACGGATCGAATCGTGGTGCTCGACGATTTCATCGACCTCGGCACTCTGCGAGAAACTCTCGGCGCCGCCGGGATCGACGTCGGCGTCGAGTTCAGTTCCGAGATCCCGAGCGGCGCAGGCATAATCGCGCTACTGGTGGGGCCGGAGACCGTAGGGCTCGACGCACATCATCTCGACTCCTTGCCGGATCTGCGTCTCCTCGCGGCCACCTCGGCCGGGTTCGATCACCTGCCGGTGGGCGCGGCGCATGATCGGGGCGTCGCCGTCACTCGCGCGGTCGACTACTGCACCGAGGAGGTGGCCGATCATGCGCTGGCGTCGATCCTGTCCTTGCTGCGCTCCATCGGTCCGCTCGATGCCGCAGTGCACCAAGGTCGTTGGAGTGTCGTGGAGTATCCGCCACGTCGGATCGCAGGAACAGTTCTGGGCCTCTATGGATTCGGACTGATCGCTCAGGCACTTGCCAGCCGTGCAGCAGCGCTGGGGATGACGGTCTTGGCAGCGGGGCGTTCACTCTCGGCCGGAGCGCCCGGCGTCGAGGTCGTGGAGTGGGACGAGCTTCTGCGTCGATCGGACGTGTTGAGCGTGCATGTTCCGTTGACTGCGGAGACTGCGGGCATCGTGGACGCTCAGGCTTTGGCGTCGATGAAGCCGGGATCGTTCCTGGTCAACGTCTCGCGCGGAGGCCTCGTCGATCACGAAGCGCTCGGAAGTGCTTTGCGTAGCGGCAGATTGGCCGGCGCTGCGGTCGACGTGCTACCGACAGAACCGCCGACTGCTGATGATCCGATACTGCAGATTCCGAACCTGACGATCACTCCTCATGCCGCCTGGTATTCGTCGGCGGTCTCGGGGACTCTGGCCAGGCAGTCCGCACTCAACGTCGTTGCGGTGCTGACGGGAAAGTCCCCGGTGGGCGTTGTAGCCGCACCGGGGTCCTGAGGGGCGCTCGCCTCAGTTCTTGTATTCCGGATCGATTCGATCGAGAAGGCGTAGTAGTGCAGCCCAGGCTAATTCGTAAGCCTGGTCGTCACTGAACTCGTCTGTCACCTCGCCCGCGAATTGTCTGGCGGTGTACTCCGCCAGTTCAGGGGAGGGTAGGCGCAGACTGCCGGAAGCCTGTGCGGCGATCTGGATGTCGCATGCTTTCTCCAGGTAGAACATTCGCAGAAATGCTTCCGACGCAGTCTCGCCGACAGTCAGCAGGCCGTGATTGCGGAGAATCAGCGCGGGGTGGGTACCGAGATCCTTCACCAACCGCTCACGCTCGGCGGTGTTGAGAGCGATGCCCTCGTAGTCGTGGTAGCCGACCCGATTGTAGAACTCCATCGAGATCTGGTTGAGCGGCAGCAGACCGTCTTCCTGTGCTGCGACGGCGCAGCCGGCCTTGGTGTGCGTATGAAGGACGCACTGTGCGTCTGACCGCGCGGAGTGCACTGCCCCATGGATTACGAATCCTGCTGGGTTGACCTGATATTCGGACGGCTCGACGAGGTTCCCGTCGAGATCGATCTTGACCAGGTTGGATGCTGTGATCTCTTCGAAGAGTAGGCCGTACGGATTGATGAGGAAGTGATGTTCGGGCCCCGGAACGCGCACCGAGACGTGCGTGAAGATGAGGTCCGTCATCTTGAAGTGGGCGAGCAACCGGTAGACGGCGGCGAGTTCGCGGCGAAGTTCCAGTTCGGACTTGGCAATTGTCGGCGGGGTGGTGGCCGGCGCGCTCATGCGGTCTCCGTTTCTATGAGCAGTGCAACTTTCGTTTAAATATATCAATCGATATATTTAAACGTCAATGGTTGCCGTACACCGAAACGTAGGAGCCCCACGCGTGCTCAGGGTGGGCTAATCTCGCATTCGCTGTGCCCTCGGCGCGCGCAGCAGACGCCGAGAAGGAGAGTGCACACGTGTACGGAACGATTCGCGAATCACCGACGACCGCTGAACTTGTGGACCAGCTCAGCCGCCGTGGGTTCTTCGGCGTCGGCGCTGCGGCAGCGGCCGCCATCCTTGCGGGTTGTTCGACGACGTCAGATGCCGCAGACGCCGGCGAACAACGCGAGGTGATCAATGCGCTCGGCACCACCACGATCTCGGGAAAGCCGGAAAGGATCGTTGTTGCCAGCGACTTCACGGATCTGGAATTCCTGCTCTCGCTCGGCGTTCACCCAGTCGCCTACGGCAACACGGGATCGTGGGACCGCGGTTCACTGCCGTGGCAGAGCACTGCGGGAATAGCCGATCTCGAAAGCTTCGGCACCACAGGCGAAATCAATCCGGAAACCATCGCGCGTTACTCGCCGGACCTCATCATCGGTATGAAGACTTATCTCGAACCGGCAGCCGAGAGGCTCAGTCAGATCGCGCCGGTCGTAGCGCTGGACTGGACCACGTCGTGGCGTGACGGCGTTGCCACGGTCGGGCAGGCTGCTTTTGTCGACGAGGCCGCTACTGCAGCGATCGCCCGGACCGATGCCCTGATCTCCGACACCGCAGCTTCACTCAACGGTCTGGGCGGCAAGGCGATCATGATCGGCTCGATGTACGGCGATCAGTTGTATGTGCAAGGGGATGCCAGTGCACCCGGGGTTCTGCTGCGAGAACTCGGACTCAACTATCGCGGATACAACGCCGAGCAGATGACTGCGCTGTCGATGGAACAGGCGGAGGTACTCGCGCCCGCAGACATTCTGCTCAGCCTCGCTTCTGACCAGGCAGCCACGACGAGGTTCGAGAACTTCGCAGTTTTCCAGAACCTCCCCGCGGTGAAGGCGCGAGCCTATGCGCCGGTGGAACTTCTGCTCTCGAGTGCTTTCGTCGACAATTTCGGTCCTCTGAGCGCGCCGTACGCCTTGCCGCAGCTCGCCGAGCTCTTGTCCGGACTTGCGGCGGGCCAGGGAAAACAGCTTCCCTGACCTCGCTTGCGAGCCTGTGGACGCCGTGTCGGCCTAGCATCGAGACATGGTGGACATAGATCTGACGGGCCGCGCCGCAGTAGTCGGCGGATCACAACCGCTGCGAGCGATACTCGAAATCCCCACTACCCCCGGCCCGTGGCCGGGGGTAGTGATGATTCACGAGGCTTTCGGGCTCGAAGAGGTGATGCAGCGTCAAGCCAAGCGGCTGGCCGCTGCGGGATACCTGACGCTTGCCGTCGACCTCTACAGCGCGGGCGGGGCGAAGCGGTGCCTCGTGCCCACCATGACGTCGATGCTTCGAGGCCACGGCAAGGCGTTCACCGACATCGAAGTCGCTCGCAGCTGGTTGGTGGAATCCCCGGACTGCACGGGAAAGATCGGTGTCATCGGATTCTGTATGGGCGGCGGCTTCGCGATGGTCAGCGCCGGAGATTTCGATGCTGCATCGGTCAATTACGGTCAGCTTCCACGCAAACTCGATGAGGCCGTGGTGGATGCGTGCCCGATCGTCGGGAGTTTCGGAGGCAAGGACTTTTCGCTCCGGGGCGCGGCAGCGAAACTGGAGACGGCGCTCGACAATGCCGGTATCGAGAACGACGTCAAGGAGTACCCCACCGCCGGCCACGCGTTCCTCAACGACGCGGAGGCCGGACCCAAGGTGCTTCGTCCGTTGGAGCGCATCGTCGGAATCGGTCCCGATCCTGTTGCAGCGCAGGATGCCTGGAAGCGAATCGACTCGTTCTTCGAGCGCCACCTGGCATGATCAGCGACTGGTTCTCTCACCGCCGTTGACTGCCAATACCTGGCCGGTGATCTGCCGGGCGCCAGGTGAGGCCAAGAAGTGGACGGCCGACGCGATGTCGTCCGGCGTTCCGGCGCGCTTGGTGCTGGTGGATTCGATCAGCATCGCGCGACGCTCGTCCGTCAGAAAGTCTCGGAAGAACTCCGTGTCGGCGATGTAACCGGGGGAGACGATGTTCGCCGTGATGCCTTCGGGGCCCAGTTCGGCGGCCAGATCGACATTCCACGTCGCAACTGCCGCTTTGGCAGCGCCGTACGCTCCCGCGCCCTTGTCGGCGGCAATCGATCCGATGGTGATGACGGCACCGTTACTGGGGATTCGATCTCGAATTGCGGCTGTGGTCAACACCGCGGAGATGAGGTTGGAGTCCAGATTGGCACGCCACCCGGCGGCCAGGGATTCCAGATCTGACGGCGCTTCGCGATCGAAGTCCGTGTTACCGCCGGCGCAGTGCACCACGACGTCGACGGTTCCCGGAAGCGAATCCTGCAACCGCTTCAGGTCTTTCGGGTCGGAGTTGTCACACGTCAAGGCGTGAACAGCGTCGCCCAACTCCTCCGCGGTCTTTTCGAGTGTTTCCGTGCGTCGGCCGGTGACGAAAACTGTGTCTCCCTCTCGGGCGAACGCTGCTGCAACTGCGCGCCCGATTCCTGTTCCGCCGCCGGTGACCAGAACTGTGCGTGTCATGCCTACCTCCGTGAGCTACGTTTAGACCTATACGAAGAACGTATCATTTAGAGCTAAACGAGGTGTGCAGTGGTGGGCGACTACAACCCGGACGACGCGGTGGACGCGGTCGCGTTGGCCTGGCTTCGCGAAAGGCCGGGCACGCCGGTAGAGGGCATCGGCATCGTGACCAGGCTGTGGATGTGCGCCAAGCTGCTCGGTGAGGATCGCCGACGGGTACTCGCCTCGGCCGGTGCGGACACGGCGACTCTGGACCTGCTCAGTGTCCTGCGGCGATCCGGCGAGCCGTATCAGTTGACGACTCGCCAGATCACCGAGCAGACCGGAGTCACGGCCGGTGCGATCTCACAGCGACTCGCGCGCGCGGAGAACGCAGGCCTGGTGGAGCGGTCTGCAACCGAGGGCTCACGAATCGTTCTCGTGACACTCACTGCCGCCGGTCACGAGCTGGTGGAGCAACTGGTGGACCGAGTCCTCGGCCGTGAAGCCGAACTGACGTCGATTCTCACCGAGCAGCAGCAGGCCGAACTGACCGAACTGTTGCGTGTCTTTCTCGACGGTCTACGCGGCGAACTCGGTGACCCCGGTGTCGCGCACGTCGGAGCTTGATCAGGACAGGCGCTCGAAGACCGCAGCCAGGCCCTGCCCGCCGCCGATGCACATCGTCTCGAGGCCGTAACGCGCTTCGCGACGGTCCATCTCGCGCAACAGGGTGGCCAGGATTCGTCCACCCGTGGCGCCGACCGGATGGCCGAGGGAGATGCCGGAGCCGTTGGGGTTGATGCGTGGGTCGTCGGCCTCGAGCTTCCAACTCTGCAGGACTGCGAGTGCTTGTGCCGCGAAGGCTTCGTTGAGTTCGATGACATCCATGTCCGCCAGGGTCAATCCGAGGCGGCCGAGTGCCTTCTCCGACGCCGGGACGGGACCGATGCCCATGGTGCGCGGGGGAACGCCCGCGACACTCCAACTTGCCAAGCGCGCGAGGGGGCGCAGTCCGAGTGCGCGGGCCTTGTCTGCGGTGGTGACGATCGCCAGTGCGGCGCCGTCGTTCTGGCCGCTGGCATTACCTGCGGTCACGGTGGAGTCGGGGTCGATCTTCGCGCGCATGGGACGAAGGCGCGCAAGCGATTCCATCGAGGTGTCGGCCCGCGGATGCTCGTCGGTGTCGACGATCAGGGCCTCACCCTTGCGCTGCGGAACGGATACCGGAACGATTTCCTCGGCGAAGACGCCGTTCTTCTGGGCGGCGACTGCACGCTGATGCGACTGCACCGCGAGTGCGTCCTGATCCTCTCGGCTGATGGAGAACTCGGCACGCAGGTTCTCTGCCGTTTCGATCATTCCGCCGGGAACCGGGAATTCGCGTCCACCGGCTGTGACGCGGGCACGAGCGAGACGATCGCTGAGCGCAACACCCTCACCCTTGACGCCCCAACGTATTCCGGCTGCGTAGAACTCGGCTTGGCTCATCGACTCGGCACCGCCCGCGAGGACCAGGTCACTGCCACCGGACTGAACCTGCATGACGGCCTGGATGATTGCCTGCAATCCCGACCCGCACCGGCGATCCACCTGCATGCCGGGAACGTCGACACCCAGACCGGCGTTCAGCGCCGCGATGCGTCCGATCGCCGGAGCCTCACCGTTCGGCGAAGCCTGGCCGAGAATGACGTCGTCGATCTCTGCGCCGGAAATGCCGGTACGCGTGACGAGTTCGGTGATCAGCGTCGAGGCGAGATCTTCCGGAGCTACGTCACGGAATACGCCGCCGAAGCGGCCGACAGGGGTGCGGAGGGGCTCACAGATGACAACGTCAGGCATTGGTTCTTCCTTGGGTATGCCCGGTCAGCGAGTAGCTGCCGAGTGATTGTTGGACGACTGAGTACGTCCGAGATCGACGGAGATAGCGTCCGCGGTGGCGACTGCGGCCGGAACCAGTTCACCGCGAACAGCTTCGGCGCTGTAGCGGGCGGCTTGGGTGGAGATGTTGACGGCCGCGACCACGTCACCGGTTGCGTCCCGGATCGGTGCGGCGAGCGAGCGCAGACCTTCTTCGAGTTCCTGGTCGACTATCGCGAACCCGTCGGCGCGAATCTTCTCGAGTTCGGCGCGCAGTCCGTCGGCGGTGGAGATGGTCTTGCCGGTCAGGCGGGCGAAGGACACGCGGGCGAGGTAGGCGTCCAGTGCGTCGTCCGGCAGGCCGGCGAGCAGAACCCTGCCCATGGACGTGGCGTACGCGGGAAAGCGTGTGCCGATGGTGATGGACACCGTCATGATGCGGCTGACCGGAACACGGGCTACGTACACGACGTCGTCGCCGTCGAGGATCGACACGGAGGTGGATTCACGGACCTTGGCGGACAGGGCTTCCAGATGCGGCCCGGCGATCTCGGGAAGGGACAGACTGGAGAGGTAGCTGTATCCGAGTTCGAGGACTCGCGGCGTCAACCAGAACACCGAACCGTCCGTACGTACGTATTCGAGTTCGACGAGTGTGAGCAGGAAGCGGCGAGCAGTCGCACGCGTGAGATCGGTGTGCCTGGCAACCTCGCTGAGGGTGCGACGCGGGTGCTCACCGTCGAAAGCCTTGATGACGGAAAGCCCGCGGGCCAGCGACTGCACGTAGTCCGGGGACGGTCCCGGCGACTGCTCGCTGCTGTTCTCGCTCATGTTGTCTCGTTCTCCTCAGGTTCGGCCGAGAGGTCCGCGAGTGCTTGCTTTCCCAGCGCAAAAGCCAAGTTGCTGTTCGGCACACCCGCATAGACCGCGGTATGGAGAAATACTTCCACGAGTTCGTCGGGATCGATCCCGGCACGCAGTGCAGCGCGAATATGCATGTCGAGTTCGTGTTCGTTGCCGACGGCGGTGAGGATCGCGAGAGTGAGGAGTCGGCGAGTGTGGTGATCGAGGCCGGGGCGTGACCAGATGTCGCCCCACGCCGTGCGAGTGATGAAATCCTGGAACGGGGCCGTGAACTCGGTGGCACCGGCGATGGAACGGTCGACGTGGGCGTCGCCGAGTACCTGACGTCGTACGGTCATGCCTGCCGACACCGCGGCGCTACGTTGGGCGAGCGCAGATGTGTGCGAGGCAATATGCGTTGCAAGCAGTTTGGTGACGCGCCCGGCCTGTTCGACGTTGGCCAGGTGTGCGCCGGGATCAACGACGTGCAGTACCGCATCGGCGATACCGTCGGCGATCGCGCTCAGCGTCGCCGGAGGTGTGGACGGATCCTGCTCACCCGCGACGAGGAGCGTCGGAGCGACGATGCGGGCCAGGTCGGCGCGGCCGTCCCACACCGAAAGTGCCTCGCAGCAGGCGGCATAGCCCTCGTCGGGTGTGGCTTCGACCATCGCGACGTGGCGGGCGACAAGTTCCGGATCGTTGTCGGCCATTCCCGGGGTGAACCAGCGTCCGACCACGGCGGCCGCGATGGATGCAATACCGTCCGCACGGACAGCCTGCGCACGCTCGATCCACGGCTGAGCCGGGGCGAACTGCGAGGACGTGCACATCAAGGTCAAGGTCTCGACGCGAGTGGGGTGGTGCGCGGCGATCCACTGGCTGACAGCGCCGCCGAGGGAGAGCCCGACCAGATGTACGGACTCGAGTTCGAGCGAATCGAGGAGAGCGATGACATCGCCGCCGAGATCGGCAATGGAATAGGGGCCGGCGGGAACCGGTGACTTGCCGTGGCCGCGATGGTCGACGGCGATGACGCGGTAGCGATTCGACAGCGCGTGAATCTGCGGCTGCCACATGGACAGATCGGATCCGAGTGACCCCAGGAGAACCACTGCGGGAGCATCAGGATTGCCGGTCTGTTGAAAGTTGAGCGCGACGCTCATCGAGATCCTCCTGTAGGGCGTTCGGCGAGGGCGCGGTCGACCAGATCGGTGGCGTGGCCCAGATAGTGTGCGGGGTCGAGCAATTCGGCGATCTCGGTTTCGCTCAGGTGTTCTGCGACAGCGGGATCTCGATCCAGTCCGACCCCGGAAGTGGCTGCCGCTGTGACGATGTCGCGCGCTCGATCAGTGTGTGCGGACAGAGCCTTGGTGACACGCTCGGCAAGAATCAGGCCACCGGTGATGTCGAGATTGCGAGCCATCGACTCGGTGTGTACGTGCAGACCGGTGAGGCTGACGGAAAGCTGGTGCGCCGCTCCGCCGGCCAGGCGCAGGAGATCGGTGACTGTTTCCCACTCGGCGTGCCAGGGGCCTGCAGCGCGAGCGAATTCGTGATCCATGTTCGACAGAGCTGTGGCCACCAGTGCGGGAGTGCGTCGCGCTGCTGCGCGGGCGGTGATCGCGGCAACCGGATTCTGCTTGTGGGGCATGGCCGATGAGCCGCCCGGAGCGCTCTCGGCGACCTCGGACAGCTCGGTGGACGCCATGACGGTGATGTCGGTGGCTGGCTTGGAAACGGCGCCGGCGACGATACCGAGTGTGGTCGCGAGTTCTGCGATGGTCACGCGGTCGGTGTGCCACGGAGTGACCTGCCTGGCCAGGCCGAGTTCGTCGGCCAGCGCATCGGCGATCCTGAGCCCGTCGGGATACAGAGCAGCGAGTGTTCCCGCAGCTCCGCCGAATTGAACCGGCAACGTGGACAGCACGATCTCGAGGCGAATCGCCGCGGCGTCGAGTGCGGTGAACCAACTCGAGGCCAGTAGCCCGAAGGTGGTCGGAAGTGCTTGTTGGCCCAGGGTTCTGGCGACCATCGGAGTGGCGCGATGGATGCGAGCGAGGTGGGCGGCGGAATCGGCGGCGCGGGTCAGATCGGCCAGAACCACCGCGCCTGCGCGTCGCGTCAACAGCATCAGCGCACAGTCCATGATGTCCTGGCTGGTGGCGCCCGGGTGGACCACGGAGGCAGGCACACCTTCCTGTCCGACCCTTTCACGCAGCATCTTCACCAGTGGGATGACGGGATTTCCGCCGGCGGCCGACGCGCGGCCGAGCGCCACGATGTCCAGACCGCCCGGTTGTGAGAGTTCAGCTGCAGCAGCCGCCACCGCGGCGCAATGTTCCCCGTCTGCCAATCCGACTGTGGCCATGGCACAACTCAGCGCGGCCTCCACGTCGAGCAACGCGGTGACCCACGCCTGGTCGGACAGGTGCTCCGATACTCGGGTGGCCCCGAACACCGGGTCGAACAGTGCGCCGCGAGTGGGCATGTGTACTCCTCTTACAGCTCGAAGAAGGGCGTCTCGACGCCGTTCGCGTCCTCGTCCTGAACATAGACCGTCCAGGAGTACCCACCGTCGACCTTGGTTGCAACCAACTTCGCGCGTTCGGTTTCGCTCAGTGAGGACAGCACCGGATCTGTTGCGTGTGCGTCGGCGTCTTCGGGGAAGTACAAGCGGGTGACCAGACGGTCGAGCATGCCGCGAGCAAATACCGACACGTCGACGTGTGGCGCCTCGTTCACGTCAGCTTCGGTGGGAAGAGCACCGGGCTTGACTGTGTGGACGAGAGCTGTGCCCGTGGGATCCGCTGCGCTGCGGGCGAATCCGCGGAAACCGGCGGGAGTGAGCTCCACTGCGCCGCGGGGATCGTCCGGATGGTTGAAGCGTCCGAGCGTATCGGCCTGCCACGTTTCGATCATCGCGTCGGCGACGGGTGTGCGGGCGCCGTCGATCACCGTGATGGCCAGCGTGATTCGTCCGGGGGCATCGGCGGGGGCGGCGTCGGGGCCGTCCGTCCAGGGGAGACCGATGTGCCAGTACGGTCCGACGGTCTGGGAGGGCGTGACACCGAAGGGGGCAGTGGTGAAGTCGCCGGGGACGACCGGATAAGTGGGTGCGGGCTTCGCGGATTGATCAGTCATCGTGGTCTTCCTCGTTCTCGAATACGGACGCATTACGGCCGCGCAGGACGATGTCGAAGCGGAACCCGAGAGCCCAGTTGGGGACTGTAGCGTCGTAGTCGAAGACGCTGACCATGCGATGGCGGGCCTCTTCGGGCACTGAGTTGTAGATCGGGTCCTGGAAGAACATCGGATCTTCGGGGAAGTACATCTGTGTCACGAGGCGCTGCGTGAAGGCCGTGCCGAACAGCGAGAAATGGATGTGTGCCGGTCGCCAGGCGTTGTCGTGGTTCATCCACGGGTAGGCGCCAGGCTTGATCGTGGTGAAGCTGTAGTGGCCGTTCGCGTCGGTGACGCAGCGACCCAGGCCGTTGAAGAACGGGTCCAGCGGCGCGGGCCAGTTGTCCCCGGTGTGGCGGTAGCGCCCACCGGCGTTGGCCTGCCAGACCTCGAGCAGGGTGTGGGGGACCGGCTTTCCGTCGCCGTCGAGTACGCGGCCGTGGACAACGATGCGCTGTCCCTGTGCTTCGCCGCCGTTGGCAATGGTCAGGTCGTTTTCGCCGGCGCCGACGCGTTCTTCGCCGAACACCGGTCCGGTGAGCTCCGTGAGCCGCTGGGGGAGCAGCTTCAGCGGTTGCTTCGGGTGGCGAAGGGAAGTCGTCTTGTAGTCCGCGAAATCGGCCGGGGCGTTGACGCCAGTCGGCCGCTGGTACCTCGGCGGTAGATGCAGCATAGGGAACCTCGTCGTTCGGTTACGTGAAGTTGTTCGCAATGTGTACATGTGTTGCGCTCTGCGAACAGAATAGGTCGTAGATGTGACCCAGGCAATGCCGGGGGTGAAAAATGTTCGTGATGCGGACGGGGGTTCACAATACGTACGGGTCGCGCTACTGTGATCGACATGATGGACAAAGTCATTCCCACTGCTGCCGAGGCCGTCGCCGACGTGCCGGACGGCGTCACGATCGCTGTCGGAGGATTCGGGCTCGTCGGAGTGCCGGAGATCCTCATCGATGCGCTCCTCGAGCAGGGCGCGACATCACTCGAAACGGTGAGCAACAACTGCGGCACCGACGGGTTCGGGCTCGGAGTGCTCCTGGAGAAGGGGCGTATCCGTCGTACCGTCAGCTCGTACGTCGGCTCCAACAAGGAGTTCGCGCGTCAGTACCTCTCCGGTGAGCTGGAAGTCGAACTCACGCCCCAGGGCACGCTCGCCGAGCGCATGCGCGCCGGGGGAGCGGGCATCCCCGCGTTCTTCACCCCGGCCGGCGTCGGCACCCAGGTTGCCGACGGCGGCCTGCCACTGCGCTACGACGGCAACGGCGGCATCGCAGTTGCCAGTCCGCCCAAGGAAACTCGTGACTTCGACGGCGTCACCTACGTGATGGAACGCGGCATCGTCGCCGACTACGCACTGGTCCATGCCTGGAAAGGCGACCGGCACGGCAACCTCGTCTACCGCGCGAGTACCCAGAACTTCAATCCGGCAGCAGCAACGTCGGGACGCATCACCATTGCGCAGGTCGAGCACCTCGTCGAGCCGGGTGAGCTCGACCCCGCCGAGATCCACACGCCCGGCATTCACGTTCAGCGCGTTGTCCACGTCGGCCCCGTGACGGTCGGCATCGAGAATCGGACGGTACGAGCATGACTTCTGTACTACCCACCAAGCTCACCCGTGAAGAGATGGCGGCGCGCGTTGCGCGCGAACTCGAGGACGGACAGTACGTGAACCTCGGCATCGGTATGCCGACGCTGGTTCCGAACTACCTCCCGACCGACATCACCGTCGTATTGCACTCGGAGAACGGCGTTCTGGGCGTGGGGCCGTACCCCACCGAGGACGAACTCGATCCCGAGCTGATCAATGCGGGCAAGGAGACCATCACCGTTCTTCCCGGTGCGTCGTTCTTCGACTCCTCCGCGTCGTTCGGCATGATCCGCGGTGGTCAGGTCGACGTTGCCGTGCTCGGTGCCATGCAGGTCAGTGCCACCGGAGACCTCGCGAACTGGATGATCCCGGGTCACATGGTCAAGGGTATGGGCGGCGCGATGGATCTGGTCCACGGCGCAAAGCGCGTCATCGTGATGATGGAGCACGTCTCGAAGAAGGGCGAGCACAAGATCGTCGAGGAGTGCTCGCTTCCGCTGACCGGTAAGGGCTGCGTCCAGCGAATCATCACCGACATGGCCGTGATCGACGTGACTGACGACGGTCTCCGCCTGGTGGAGACGGCGCCGGGCATCAGCGTCGACGACGTGGTTGCTGCCACCGGAGCGAAACTGATTCTCTGACAGTCTGTTTAATCTGAAGGCTCAGCCGCCGGGTCGTGACTTCCATCCGACCCGGCGGCTGTTTTACGCCCCGACGTCGTTCAGCTCGCTCTCGACCGGAATCCAGAGCTCGAACCGTGCGACGGTGAAATCGTCGTTGTATTCGGTACGCATGATCTCGGGACCAGGTACGGAGCGAAAAGGGTTGGCCGGGAACCATTCCGTGTAGATATCTCGCCACAAGTACTGCACAGATTCGATTGCCGACCCGTCGGCGGTGAACACGGCCCACGTGTGTGCGTCGACCGTCAGCACGTCGAAACCCGTGGGTGAAGGTTTGCCGGTGACCACTCCCAGGTAGTAATCCAGTTCTGTGCCTTCGGTTCTGGGATGCGCCACATTGTCGACAACACTGACGATTCCCGCCGGTTCCTGATCGGACAGCTCGCGCAAACCGCGCAGCGCAACCTTGTCGACGGAGCGGGTGAAATCTTCGATCGCAGAATTGGGACCTTCGTGAACCAGCGGAACCCGGGCTTTGAATCCGACGACGGTCAGGGCAGGTTTTTCCACAAGCATGTAGTCCATCGGTGTGGCTCCTTCCAACGTCACGTGAATGACAAGTTTCGGTTGTGATTTGAGAACGGCGGGAGCACGTTTGACCGCGCCGGGGCTCACTCCGTGAAATGCGGTGAACGCTCGTGTGAAGGCTTCCGCGGACGAGTAGCCGTACTTCACGGCGGTCTCCAACACCCCTGATCTGCTGACGGACAACTCGGCGCCGGCCACGGTGAGTCGACGTCGACGTATGTATTCGGATACGGGAATGCCGGCCAGGGCCGAGAACATCCTCCGAAAGTGATACTCCGAGGTGGTTGCAAGCCTTGCCATCTCGGCTGTGTCGATCTCGCCGCGCAGATTGCTCTCGATGTACTCGAGTGCGCGGTTCAGTCCGTCGATCATCGTGTCTTCCTGTTCACGGGTTTCACGCTACGCAGATCGCTTGGGTCGTACCCGACTATCCGTGCCCGAAAAAGTAGGGCAGGAAATGCATCTGGACAACTCAGTTAATCATCATTATCTTGAATCGAACATCGTTGGTTGACCAGGAGGCACAGTGAGCACCCGTTTTCCGCAGGCCGAATTGACCGAGGTGCCCGAGGACATCGCCACCAAGATTCTCGAGATCCAGGAGAAGTCGGGGTTCGTGCCCAACGTCTTCCTGATGTTCGCTCGGCGCCCGGCCGAGTTCCGGGCATTCTTCGCGTACCACGACGCGATCATGCTCAAGGAAGATTCCGCGCTCACCAAGGGTGATCGCGAAATGATCGTCACCACGATCTCTGCGGCCAACAAATGTACGTACTGTGTCGTCGCGCATGGCGCGATTCTGCGGATTTACGAGAAGAAGCCGCTGGTCGCCGATCAGGTTGCGGTCAACTATCGCACCGCAGAGATCTCCGATCGTCAGCGCGCGATGCTCGACTTCGCCACGAAGGTGAACTCCGGCTCGCACGAAATCGCCGACGTCGACTTCGATGCCCTCCGTGAGCACGGCTTCGGTGACGAGGACGCGTGGGACATCGCCGCGATCACCGCCTTTTTCGGCCTGAGCAACCGAATGGCGAGCTTCTCCGGCATGCTGCCCAATCCGGAGTTCTACCTGATGGGGCGCATTCCGCGATCCTGATTCCCGCGCGTCGAACAGCAGCTCTCAATTTTTCGGACCGACCGGTCGTAACGTCTGGGGTTCAGCTGACGAAGTAAAGGCTGTCCACGCCGGAATTGCCGTCTTCGTAAAGAAGGCCGAAAGGTTGAGCGCTATGTCGGAGAAGTCCATCGCCCATTCTCGGAGGGTCCGCTCTGCGGCCGCCGGTGCCGTACTAGCTCTCGGATTGGCGGTGGGCGGCACGGGAATTGCATCGGCAGAGCCGGAAACCGTGTGTACCCCGAGTGCTGATCCGCTGGTGACCTGCGCCGAGGAAGAGGCAGCTGCCACCACCGACGCCGACCCGGCGACGAGTACCGAGACCACACTCGAGAAGGTTGAAGCCGGGGTCGCGGGCGCGGGCAGTGTCGAAACCGCAGGTACGGACGCCGCAGCACTGGCCGAAGCCGAAGCAAAAGCCAAAGCAGCAGCAGACGCGGCAGCAAAGGCAGCCGAAGCAGCCGCGACGGCGGGGGTCGACTCGTCCGCAGCGACAGACACTTCGGTGAAGGCGACCGAGGCAATGACTCAGGCGAGCGTCGAGGCAACCAAGGCGGCGGTCGAATCGACCAAGGCCAAGGCGGAGGCTGGAGCCGCGGAACAGTCTGCCAAGGAAGCCGAAGAGGCGGCCAAGGTTGCGGAGTCCGCTGCGGCCGATGCGAAAGAGGTAGCAAAAACAGCTCAGGCAGAAGCAGACGCTGCCGCAGCCAAGGCTGCGGAACTCGAGGAGGCTGCGAAGGCCGCCGGTTCGGGGACCAAGACCGAAGAAGCGGCACAGGCTCGCGCCGAGGCAAATGCTCTGCAGGCCAAGGCAGACGAGGCGAAGGCCGCCGCGGATGCAAACGCCAAACTGGTTGCGGACAAGAACAAGGAGGCCGACGAAGCCTTCAAGAACTGGGACATCGCGAAGGGACTCGCCGCAAAGGCTCAGGCGTTGGCCGCAGCGTGGAACGCCAAGCAGCTCGCGATCACCGTCAAGGAAACTCAGAAGGTGGCCACCGCCGCCGAAACCACGGCCAAGGCAGCCGAGTCCGCAGCTGCAACCGAGGTAGAAGCTGCCACCGCCGCCCGTAAGGCTGCTGATGAAGCGGCAGCTACCGCTGCTTCCGCACAGAAGGACGCCGAGGCTGCACAGAAGGCCGCGGAGACGGCACAGGCCGAGGCCGATGCTGCGGGCGAGGCTGCCACCGACAAGCGAGCCATCGCCGACGAAAAGGCGGCCGAAGCCGCCAAGAAAGCCGAAGCTGCCGAGGCGGCGAGCAAGAAGGCGCAGGATCTTTACCTGGCCGCTGAAGACGCGAAGGCCGCAGCCGACGCCGCAGCAGCAAAGGCCAAGGAAGCTCAGGCCGCCGCGGCCGCAGCAAAGGCCGAAGCGGATGCAGCGCAGAAGATCGTCGACGAGCTCAAGGCAAAGGGCGAGAAGGAGATCGACAACGGAACAGGCGTCGGCGGTGAGGTGATCATCGGTGAGCACACCGACGACGGCTCCGGAGTCACGAAGGTCGACGAGACCACCGCTGTAGTGAACAAGACCGGAGTCAAGCTGGTCGGCTACTACAACAACAAGGGAGCCTTCAACGTCGTCGACTACTACGTCACCGATGCCGACGGCGATGCGGCACTCGCCGGAAGCCTGCCCCCGGTAGACCTTGCTCTCGGCGACACTGCAAGCAGCACCAGCGGTAGCAGCAGCTCCAACCTGCCGGCTGTACTGATCGGCGTCGGAGTCGTAGGCGCTGCCGCCGCAGCAGCTACGACGGTGGTTGTTCGTCGCAAGCGTCATGACGGTACGGGCAACACGTCTGCGTAGCGCCGGCCTCTCGGCGGTAGCGATCCTCGCACTCCTCGTTTCCGGATGTTCGGGCGAGAACGCGGGATCGCTACCCGATCGCTCGCCGGTGCAGTCGCACATCGCGGCTGCACCGGCTTCGGCGACCGTCGATCCGGCAGAACCTGAGCGGATCGAGTTGAGGTCTGCGTCCGGGGTCACGTACCTGAGCAGTCCGTTGCACTCGGAGAAACTGATGCGCGGCGGCGAGAGTGGGCAGCAGCTGAATCCGGTCGACGAGCTGCCGGTGTGGTGGGATGAGAGCGGAATGCCGGGAACGTCGACCACACAGACCGTTGTTGTCGTCGGCCACAACTTCACCACTCGCGAAGCACCGTTCCGGGCGCTCCGGGTGGTGGAGCCAGGAGATCACGTCCTGCTGAGCACACCGAACGGGGTGCTCGAGTACGACGTCGAAACCGTCGGGCCGCTGCACAAAGGTTCGCTGCTGGGCACTCACGAGTTGCGTGAATCGGTTCCCGGGCGGTTGATCCTCGCCAATTGTGATGTGGTCGAAGGAGAGTCGACCGACGATAATTACGTTGTCATCGCCCAGCTGGCAGCGCACTGAATCCGTGGGAGTGCAAGAATGGGTTCATGGATTCCCTCGGACTTCTCTCGGAACTGGTGGCTCTCGACACGGTCTCGGGGAAGGCCGCTCCTCAACGACGGGCGATGGATTCGATTGTCTCGTTGGTTCTCTCACGTGTGCCACAGGCGAAGGTGGAGTCAGACCTGACCGGCAATCATCCCTGGGCCTTGATCACCAACGAAGCAGCACCCTCGGCGGCAAGACTGTTGTTCGCCTGCCACGTCGACACGGTGCCGGTGGGCACTGTCTCGGACTGGGAATTCGACCCGTATGCCGCGCAGGTCGACGGTGAATTGTTCCTCGGCAGAGGGACATCGGACATGAAAGCCGGCCTTGTCGCCGCTACTGCCGCGGTTGTCGACGCCTTCGAACGTGGAGTCCCGGTCGCACTACTGCTGACGAGCGACGAGGAAATCGGGTCGCTCGGGGCCGTTCGTTCGGCCGACGCCGTAGCGAATCTCGAGGTCGGGGCCGTCATCGTTCCCGAGGCGACAGGAAATCAGATCAACCTCGGGCACCGTGGTGCACTGTGGCTCGACGTGTCCGTCAAAGGGAAAGCCGCGCACGGGAGTACGCCGCAGCGCGGAACAAACGCCGTCCTCAAACTGCTCGACGTCGTCGACCGGGCTCGACGTGAGCTTCCGCTGTCGTCCGACGCGTTTCTGGGCGCAGAAACCTGGAACCTCGGCTTGGTCGGTGGGGGTTCGGCTCCGAACATCGTGCCGGACAGTGCCCATGCGGTGATCGATCATCGCACGGTGGGAGACGGAACCGACCTGCTGGCTTGGTGGCGCGCCCAACCGGAAGTCGACTCGGTGGAGACGTCGATTCACCTGGGAGGTGTGCGTACCGACGCATCGGACTCGTGGTTGGCCACCCTGCCGATCCCCGTTGCAACCGAACCGGTTTCGTACTTCACCGATGCTTCGGTACTGGCCGCGGCCGCCCCCGGAGCGCCCGTCGTGATCTGGGGCCCTGGCACTCCCTCGTTGATGCATGCGGCGAACGAAAGCGTCAAGGTGTCCGAACTGGACGATGCGATTGCGGCCTACGGTGCGGTTGCCGCTGCTTGGCCGACGGTGGACTGACGGACAATCAGTTCAGGAGCAAGCGCAATGTGGGCTGTCGACTCGGAAGAGTTGTTCATCGCCTGATCCAGAAGTCGCACAGCTTCTTCCGCGATTCTCTCCTGCGGCTGCCCGACGGTGGTCAACGGAGGGTTGCACAACTCGGAGAAGGGAATGTTGTCGAAACCCGTGACCAGAACGTCGCCGGGAACGTCGATGCCCAATGAGTGGCAGGTCTGCAACACGCCGAGTGCGATCAAGTCGTCGGCGCAGACCAGAGCGTCGGGACGAGTTCTGCCGGTCAGGATGGTGTTGGAAGCCGTGCGCCCCCACTCGATCGAGTACTCGCCGAGTTGTGTCCACTCGTCACGAGTTTCGATCCCCATTCGATCCGCGTGGCGGAAGAAGCCGGCCCGGCGAAGTTCTGTTGACGAATTGGTCAGCTCGGAACTGATGAAGGCGGCCGATCGCGCGCCACGCTCCGACAGATGCTCCATCACCAGGGATTGAGCGGCGTCGTCGTCGACACCGACCCAGTCCGTCTGGGTATCCATGGCAAACCGGTCGAGTTGAACGACCGGAAGCGTTGCCGCGCTGGCTCGGACCGCTTCGGAACTCAATTCGCCGTGGCACGGGCTGATGATGATTCCGTCGACTTGACGGGAGACGAGCGACTTGAGCCGCTGCGCTTCCACGTCGGGGTCGGAACGAGAATCGCACAGGAACAGTTGTAGTCCGCGCTGAGCGAGGACGTGTTCGACGTTGACCACCAGCGAGGTGAAGAAGGGGTTCGCGATACTCGGAACCACCATTCCGACAGTGTCCGTCCGATTACGACGCAGTGAGCTGGCGATGATGTTTCCCGAGTATCCGAGAGAATCCGCGGCTCGTTTGATCGTCGCCGCAAGCTCGTCCGAGACAGGACGGGAGCCGGACAGTGCCCGCGAGACGGTGGCAGTCGACACCCCGGCCAGTTCCGCGACATCGCGAATGGTCGCCTTGCGCATGCGTCCCCCGTTTTCTGCTCGATTCGGGTCCGAGGTTATCGAACCGCACGGTCCAGTGTCCCGCATGTAACGCGATTGAGGCAATCGTTTACAAATTCGAATTGTGAAAACCTTGACATAACCCGGTGTTGATCGCATAACCTGCTAATTCATCAAGGCAATCGATTACATCGTGTGCAGATCTTGTGCATGGACATACAGCGCAAATCTTGCGCATGGAATGGGGTAGCTGAAGTGACCGCATCACCGCTCGGAGTCTTTCCGCCCAAGCCCTCGGCGTTGGCAGAGATGTTCACCGGCACGCCTTCTCTCATCGGGGCCATTCACCTCCCAGCCCTGCCGGGCAGCCCGCACTACGCCGGGCAGCCGGTTTCGGAGATTGCCCGCTTCGCCGTGGAGGAAGCACACGCGTACATCGACAACGGTTTCGACGGCGTGATCGTCGAAAATCACTGGGACATACCGTTCCTCAAGCCCGGCGAACACGGCTACGAAACCGCCGCCAGCATGGGAGTCATCACGGCAGCGGTGGTCGGCGAGTTCGGCAAGGCCGTCGGCGTCAGCATCCTGTCCAACGCCGGCGAGTGCGGAGTGGCCGCAGCGTGGGCGGCAGGCGCGAGTTTTGTGCGCGTCAATCAGTGGGCCAATGCCTACATTGCCAATGAGGGTTTCATCGAGGGTCAGGCTGCCAAGACGACGCGCTTCCGTCATCGCATCGGCGCCGACCCGGTCCGGATCTTCGCTGACGTGCACGTCAAGCACGGTGCGCATGCCATCGTCGCGGACCGCACCGTCGCGGAACAGACCGAAGACGCCGAGTTCTTCGACGCGGACGTCCTGATCGCGACGGGTTCGCGCACCGGTGACGCCGCTTCGGTCGACGAGGTTTCCGTGATCCGAGACAACACCGTTCTTCCGGTGATCATCGGATCCGGCATCACGGCTGCCAATGTCGCAGCGCTGATGAAGGAATGCGACGGCGCGATAGTTGCATCCTCGGTGAAGGACAATGGACGCTGGTGGGGACGGGTCGCAGGCGAGAAGGTCCGCGAACTGTCCCGGGCCGCAGGAAAGTAACCATGATTGTCTTTTGTGGATACGCCAACAACGATGTGACGGTACATGTCCCACACGTACCGGTACTCGGGGAGCGCGTTCAGGCAACGGCCATCAGTCAGATCGACGGTGGAATGAATGCAAATGCTGCGGTATCCGCGGCCAGAATGGGCGCGCAGGTGATCTTTGCCGGTGCCGTGGGCCCGGACGCGCGGTCCACCGAGTTTCTCGAAGCCCTCGAGGCAGATGGCGTCGACACCAGTTGGTCGCCGCGAGATGCGTTCCTGTCGACGGCAGTAGTTCTCATCGCGCAGGACGGCGATCGCTCCATCATCAGCCAGGACGACCCGAACGATGCCGAACGCATCGGTGTTGTGGTCACCCGATTGGCCGCTGCCGGCGGTGGACGGCTGTTCCTCGACGGATACCGGGCGGAGTTTCTGCCTGACGTACTGCCGGGAAGCGTAAGTCTGGTAATCGATCTGGACGGTTGTGAAAACAAGGCCGCGGCACTGCGCGCGTTCGCGCTCGCCGACCACGTCGTCGTAGGGCGTGCCCTGTGGGAAGGCGAGTTCGGAATCGCTTTCGATCAGTGGCAGACGCTGGCCGCCGAGCACAACACCCACCTGCTGGTGACCGACGGCTCACGAGGTTGGACACTGGCCACACCGGACGGCGAGGTGACGAGCGAACCGGCAGTAGTGGTCGACGTCGTCGATGCAGTCGGGGCCGGTGATTGCTTCGGCGGTACGTACATCGCTTTTGTCGACGCCGGGCGCTCACCGGTGGACGCCGCACGACTCGCTGGGGCATCGGCTGCATTGGCGTGCGCCACCGCCGGACCCCGCGGATGCCCCACCCGAGATGAATTGGACAGCTTCACAGCAACATTGACCCCTCACACCCTTTTGGAGACTCGATGATGAAACGTGCATTGCCTCTGGCGCTGGGAGCTGCAGTCGCGCTCACTCTCACCGCTTGTGACTCGGCTTCGTCGAGTGACTCGAAGGACGCATCGGGTGGCTCGTCCATCCCGCAGCCGACCCGCGTCGCCGAAAGCTGTGACGGGACGAACGGCAAGCTCAAGGTCGGTCTGGTGACCATCAACCTTCAGGCGCTGTACTTCAACCAGATCAACAATGCCGCGAAAAACGTCGCGGACAAGGCAGGCGTCGACCTGCAGATCATCAGTGGCAACGACGATTCCGTCGCGCAGGCCAACGCCTTCGACAATCTGATCGCCGCCGGAGTCGACGCGATCATCGTCGATGCAATCGACACGGACGGAATCAAGCCGTCGGTGGTCAAGGCCAAGAACGCGGGCATCCCCGTCGTCGCTGTCGACGCGACCATCGACGATCCGGCACTGTCGACTCAGGTCGGTACGGCCAATGCCGAAGGCGGTGCCAAGATCGGAGACACCTTGGCGGACGTCGCGAACAACACCGGAACGGTCGGTATCGTCGGCGCGCTCAACAGTACTGTCCAGTTGGAGCGGCAGAAGGGCTTCACGGAGACCGTGACCGGCCGCGGAATGACCGTCGGCACCGTCGTGGACGGACGTAACATTCAGGAGAACGCGCAGACTGCAGCGGAGAACCTGCTGACCGGCGGTGGCGACATGAAGTACGTCTACGCAACCGGTGAGCCGGCCTTGATCGGACTCGTCGCGGCGGTCAACAGTCAGAAGGCGCAGGATCGCATCGAAGCAGTCGGTTGGGATCTTTCGGATCAGGCGGTAGGCGGACTCAAAGCCGGTTGGCTTAAAGGCGTGGTCCAGCAGAACACCTTCGAATTCGGCCACGAGGCAATGAATTCGGCAATCGACCTGGCTTGTGGTCGCGGCGCTCCGGCGAACATCCCCGTCCCCACCCAGATCGTGACCCCGGAGAACGTAGCCGACTACATGTACTACTTGGAGAAGTAATCATGGCACCTCCACTGATCGAGCTCTCGGGCATCACCAAGTCGTACGGACCGGTGAAGTCCCTTCAAGGAGTTGACCTTCGGCTGGCGAAGGGTGAAGTACTCGGAGTGGTCGGCGACAACGGCGCCGGTAAGTCCACGCTGATGAAGATTCTCGCCGGTGCAGTTCAGCACGACGGCGGCGAAATGCGTGTCAACGGTGAACCGGTACGCTTTTCGACGCCGCTCGACGCGCAGCAGAAGAAGATCGGAATCGTCTACCAGGATCTGGCTCTCTGCGACACGCTCGACGTCGCCAGCAACCTGTTCCTCGGCAGAGAACCGCGAAAAGGTCCGTTCCTCGACCGGCACGCCATGCACGAGAAGGCTGCTCACATTCTCGCCGACCTGCATGTCAAGGTGAAATCGACCTACCAGGAGATCGGGCAACTGTCCGGCGGGCAGCGGCAAACCGTCGCGATCGCCCGCGCAGTCTCCTTCCGACCCGACGTACTGATCCTCGACGAGCCCACCGCGGCGCTCGCCGTCGCAGAGGTCGAGTCGGTACTCAAGCTGATCACGGACGTGGCAGCGGCCGGGGTGGGCGTCATTCTCGTGACACACCGCTTGCAGGATCTGTTCCGCGTGTGTGACCGAATCACGGTCATGTACGAGGGGCAGAGCGTCGACGACGTTCCGATCGGCGACCTGAACATCGAGTCCCTCGTCGGACTCATCACTCGAACTCCGGTGCCGCAACGGACATCGGCAGCAACACAGGGAGCCACGGCATGACCACTCTCGAGAAGACCCAGGCGCCGATCGAGCGCAAGCTCGCCGCGAAACCCTCTTTGTGGGACAGCGTCAACAAACCGACGCTCGCGATGCTGGCGGTGACAGTTGCTGTCGCAGCCGTCTTCTCGGCAACCACGTCGTCATTCCTGACGTTCACGAACCTGTCGAACTTGGCGACCCAGATCGCTCCGGTTCTGATCATCGCGGTGGCAATGACTTTCGTGATCACGGCCGGTCAGATCGACCTGTCCGTCGGTGCGATCGTCGCGTTCGTCGCGGCAATGAGTGCCGAGCTGATCCAGGCCGGCGTCGATTCGTCCCTGGTCTTCGTCGCCGCCCCGGTGATGGGTGCGGCCTGGGGCCTGGTCAACGGGTGGCTCGCCGCCTATCAGGGCATTCCGCCGTTCATCGTGACTCTGGCGACGATGTCCGTCATCCGCGGTATCGCGCTGTACCGGACCGAAGGGTTCTCCGTTCCGGTCCCGGCCGACACCTACTTCGCGAAGCTCGGAACTGCGGAGTTCCTCGGGTTCTCCGCCAGCGCCTGGATTGCTCTCGTCGTCGTGGTCATCGGAGCAATTGCGCTCAACCGCATGCGTTTCGGACGTTACGTCACCGGCATCGGCTCCAACGTCGAATCGGTACGACGGTCCGGCGTCAACACGCGTCGCGTGCTCATGATGACGCTCGTCTTCACCGGCCTGGCTGCCGGCATCGCGGGACTGCTGATCGCGGCTCGACTGGGCTCGGGATCGGCCAACTCCGCAACGGGATTCGAGCTCACCGTGATCACCGCGGTGGTTCTCGGTGGCACCAACCTCTTCGGCGGTCGCGGCACGGTGATCGGTACCGTCATCGGCGCCGTCCTGACCGGCATCATCGCCAACGGGCTGACCTTGCTCGGCGTGAGCCCGTTCCTGACGCCGATCATCACCGGTGTTGTTCTGCTTCTGGCCATCTGGATCAACATGCGCGGACACACACTGAGTGCGCTGTGGCGACACCTGCAGTCTGCACCCTCGGGGCCTGCACGCTCATGAGCAAGGTTCGTACCGTCACGGGAACTGTGGACAGCTCGGAACTCGGACTGGTTCTCCCACACGAACATCTGCACAACGACGTCACCGGTGCGTACACCGAGGCCCCGGATCCGGTTGTGGCGCAGCGGTTGGCCGGTCCGGTACGCGCCGAGGATGCCTGGCTTCTTCACGACAATCCGTACTACAGTCTCGACAATTGTCGAGTCGACGACGCAGCGGCCGTGGTGGAAGACCTTGCGGACTTCGCCCGCCTCGGTGGTCGGACGATCGTCGATCTGACGCCGCCGGGACTGGGCCGGGCGCCGGAGAAGCTGGCGGAGTTCTCGCGCACGTCAGACGTGCGAGTGATCATGGGTTCTGGCTGGTACCTCGAGACGACCCATCCGGTCGAGGTTCACGAACTCGGTGTCGACGATCTGGCGGGCTCGCTCGTCGCGGAGTTCGATCCGGCAAAGGAATTGGCTCCGGGAGTGATCGGGGAGATCGGTATCTCCCCGCTCTTCACTCAGAACGAGGCGAAGGCTTTGCGGGCGGCGTGCATCGCTCAGCGTGAGGTGGACGTGCCCCTGTTCGTCCACCTTCCAGGCTGGCAGCGCGTCGGACATCACGTTGTCGACATCGTGGTCGACGAGATGGGCGTCGATCCGCAGGCCGTAGTTCTGTGCCACATGGACCCGTCGGGGCACGACGCCGACTACCAACGATCGCTCGCCGACCGCGGAGTCTTTCTCGAGTTCGACATGATCGGGATGCCTTTCGATTTCCCCGGCGAGGGTCTCTCTCCGCATCCGGCGGAAACGGCCAGTGCGGTAGCCGGATTGGTCACCTCCGGTCACGCATCACAACTCTTGCTCAGTCACGACCTCTTCCTCAAATCAATGCTCAGAAAGCACGGCGGAAACGGATTCTCCTACGTACCACTCGCCTTCGCCGCCCGGTTGGTGCGCGCAGGCGTAGATCCCCAGCAAGTGTCCGCACTGATGCGAGACAACCCGAGGTCGCTCTTCGAGCAGGCCGCGAAAGGAAACAGAAGCAGTCATGGGTAAACGAGTACTGATCGCCGGCGAGAGCTGGATGACGACGTCGACGCACGTCAAGGGCGTCGACGAGTTCAGTGTCCATTCCTACGTCGAGGGAGTCGGTCCGCTTCGGGATGCGCTCACCTCACGTGGCCACGACGTGACACACATGCCCGCACACCTGGTGCCGACGCAGTTCCCCGGCAACGCAGAAGCGTTGTCCCAGTTCGACGTCGTCGTTCTCTCCGACATCGGAGCGAACTCGCTGCAGTTGGCTCCCGGTGTGTTCGACCAGTTCCGCGCCGGCGAGGATCGCCTTGTCGCGCTTCGTGACTGGGTCGGTGCGGGTGGCTCGCTGATGATGATCGGTGGCTACCTCTCGTTCTCCGGATTCCAGGCGCGAGCAGCTTTCCGGCAGACCGCGATCGCCGAGGTATTGCCTGTGACGATGCTGGCCGAGGACGATCGCGTCGAGACACCGGCCGGGATCGTTCCCACCGTCGTCGATGCTGCTCACCCGGCTCTCGGTGGTGCCGGGGATTCGTGGCCGGCGCTCCTGGGATACAACCGCGTCGTCGCAAAAGACGGTGCTGCGGTTCCCGCCACCATCAACGGCGATCCGCTTGTCGCTGCGGGTGAATACGGCGCCGGACGGTCGATCGTCTTCACCTCGGACTGCTCCCCGCACTGGGCTCCGCCGGAGTTCTGTGAGCAGTGGCCCGGATACACCGACCTGTTCGACGGCTTGATCAGTTGGGTCGCCGGCGAATGAGTCGGTCCTCAGACCTGCTCGCGCGGCAGCAGAGCAACCTCGCTGCCGCGCGGGCGGTTCCATTCATCGAGGACACCATCGGCGGGACGTTGAGTGATGAGGGATTTCGCCGGTACCTCGTGATCGAAGAGGCATTCGTACTGACGGCCGTCAAGGTGCTGGGGTTGGTGGTCGCCGAATCCCCGACGCTCGACGACGCGCTCGACCACGTGACGTCGATGTCCAACCTGGTCGGCGAACAGCGCGAGTATTTCGCGCAGTTGCGTTCCCGCTTCCCCTACGAGGGGGACGCAGCGGCTCTGGTCGAGGAGTCGGCCGTGCTGTCCACCCACGCCTTGACCCTGGCTCGCGAAGAGGGCAGGGCGGCAGCCCTGGTGGGCATGTACGCCGCGGAAACCCTGTATCTGTCGTGGTGCCGGGAGGCGGCGGCAGTGAAGGTAGAGCGCGAACCGGCGTTGCAGGACTGGGTGGACATGCATGTCGCTCCGCCGTTCGTGTCCCAGGTGGCGGTATTGGCGTGCGAAGTCGACGCCATGCCCGAGTCCGTCACTGACGAGGACCTGGATCGGTGGTTCTCCGGCATGCTCGCCGCGGAGATCGATTTTCACAACGTGGCGGTGTGAACCACTGCTGTGCGCCTTTATTAACCCCCGGCGGTTAATAAAGGCGCACAGCAAAAGGCCCGTAGGTCGCTTTCGCAACCTACGGGCCTCTTCTTTGTAGCGGGGACAGGATTTGAACCTGCGACCTCTGGGTTATGAGCCCAGCGAGCTACCGAGCTGCTCCACCCCGCGTCGGTGTGAAACCAACAGTACACGACTTCTGGAGGTGCAATTACCACCCCCTGTCACCGGCTGGAGTGAGCGCTTTCCGAGTAGTAACCGCGGATGTGGCCGACTATGCGCTGACGTGCGAGTTCGCCGTCACCCGCGTTGACCGCATCGATCAATCCTCGGTGTTCGTGGCGTAGTCGCGTGCAGGTGCTCGGCCAGCTGTCGATCTGGACGCCCGCGAGAACGTAGGACTCGATGGACTCGCGCAGGCCGGTCATCATGGCTGCGATCACCTGATTGCCCGCCGCGTCGGCGAGCGCCACGTGGAACTGCGCGTCGAGTAGCAGGAATTCCTCGGCCGAGAGAGCTGCGTAGTCCATCGAGTCGAGCAGTTCGACGGCCGCGCTGAGGTCAGGGGCCGGGGTTCGCGATGCCAGGGACTGCATCACCTCGGATTCGAGCACGAGTCGTGTCTTCACCACGTCCGAGACCGGAAACCCTTGTGCTGCAACCTGCATTCGCATCAGCATGGTCATGCCGCCGGTCGGTTTGGCCACGATCATCGCTCCGGACGTCGGGCCGGATCCCGTCTGCGCTTTCAGCAGGCCGAGAGCTTCCATAACGCGCAGGGCCTCGCGGACCGATGACCGTCCGACGCCCAGTTCGGCCGCCAGAATTCTCTCTCCCGGAAGCCGCTGGCCTGGAGAGACCTCGCCTGAAACGAGCCGACGTTCGAGATGACTCAGTACTTGTTCCCACGCTCGCGGGCCCGGCTCGGTCGGCATGAGGCAAGAGCATAACCGGGTGGGCGTCGTTTATGGGGTGGCCTGTCCGGGGATGTATTACTGTGGTCAGACCACACCGACAGATTGCGGGGATCCACATGCGCGTAGCGCTGTTCGCCACCTGCATCGGGGACACGATGTTTCCCGACGCCGCCAAGGCCACCGCCCTCCTGCTGACCCGTCTCGGGCACGACGTCGTGTTTCCGTCCGGGCAGACCTGCTGCGGGCAGATGCACGTGAACACCGGCTACCAGCCAGGTGCGCTGCCGCTGGTCGCGAACTACGCCGATACCTTCGGTGACACGTCGATCGACGCCGTTGTCGCACCGTCGGGATCGTGCGTCGGTTCGATCCGCCATCAACACGAGATCGTCGCCGAGCGTTACGGCACCGCGTTGCTGTGTGGACAGGTGCAGACCGTGAAGGCAAAGACGTACGAGCTTTCCGAATTCCTCGTGGACGTTCTCGAGGTCACCGATGTGGGCGCATACTTCCCGCACCGGGTCACCTATCACCCGACCTGTCACTCACTGCGCATGCTGAGGGTGGGAGACAAACCACTTCAGTTGCTGCGCAACGTCCGCGACATCGATCTGGTCGAACTCCCCGAAGCAGATTCCTGCTGCGGCTTCGGTGGCACGTTCGCCATCAAGAATGCCGAAACGTCGACGGCCATGCTGGCGGACAAGATTCGCCACGTCGCGGACACCGGCGCCGAATTCTGCAGCGCCGGAGATTCCTCCTGCCTCATGCACATCGGCGGCGGGATGTCACGACTGCAGATGGGCGCCAAGACCATTCACCTCGCGGAGATTCTGGCGTCGGTGGAAAGCCGGGTGCACGCATGAGCGCGGTGACGCTGGGTCTGCCCAGCTTCCCGCCGAGGTCACCCGAAGGTGCAGGATTCCTGCGAGGTACTGAGAAGTTCCCGGTCGCAGCACATCACGAGCTGGCCAACGCGCAACTGCGACGCAATATCGGCAAGGCGACGCACACCATCCGTGCCAAGCGCATCAACGTGACCGGCGAGCTTCCCGATTGGGAAGAGCTGCGTGACGCGGGTTCGGCGATCAAGGCCGACGTCATGGCGCGGTTGCCGGAACTGCTCGAACAGTTCGAAGCTGCAGTCATCGCGCGCGGTGGGCAGGTGCATTGGGCAGCGGATGCCAACGAGGCCAACGCCATTGTGACCGAGCTTGTCAAAGCCACCGGCACCGACGAGGTCATCAAGGTCAAGTCGATGGCAACGCAGGAGATCGGGCTCAACGAGCATCTCGAAACCCAGGGCATCACCGCCTACGAGACCGATCTCGCGGAATTGATCGTCCAGCTCGGCCACGACAAACCGTCGCACATTCTGGTTCCCGCCATCCATCGCAACAGGTCCGAGATTCGAGAGATATTCCTTCGTGAGATGCCAGATGTCGATCCGAACCTCGGGGAGAATCCGGCCGAGCTCGCCGCAGCCGCGCGAAAATTCCTGCGCCACAAGTTCATGACGACGCCGGTCGCAGTCTCCGGCGCCAACTTCGGTATCGCGGACACGGGAACACTGACCGTCGTGGAGTCGGAGGGCAACGGGCGAATGTGCCTGACGCTGCCGAAAACGCTGATCACCGTGATGGGCATCGAGAAGATTCTGCCGACGTATCAGGATCTGGAGGTCTTCCTTCAATTGCTGCCGCGGTCGTCGACAGGGGAGCGGATGAACCCGTACACCTCCATGTGGACCGGAGTGACGCCCGACGACGGTCCACAGGAGTTCCACCTGATCCTCCTCGACAACGGCCGGACCGCCGCGCTTGCCGACAAGATCGGACGGGAAGCCCTGAGCTGCATACGGTGCTCGGCGTGCCTGAACGTGTGCCCGGTCTACGAGCGCACCGGTGGTCACGCTTACGGATCGACCTATCCGGGGCCGATCGGCGCGGTGCTGACTCCGCAGCTCGCGGGCATGCATGGCAAAGACGATCCCAACTCGACGCTTCCTTTTGCCTCGAGTCTGTGCGGTGCGTGCTTCGACGCTTGCCCGGTCAAGATCGACATACCGTCTCTTCTGGTCGAATTGCGCCACCAGAAGGTCGAGCAATCCGGTGTCACGGCAGAGTCTTTGGCGATGAAAGCGGCCTCTATTGCGATGTCGACCGAGGGCCGATGGACCCTCGCGCAGAAAGCCGCCGGGATCGGACGCGTCGTGGCCGGTAAGAAGGGGAAGATCTCCACCTTGCCACCTCCACTGAACGGTTGGACAGCTGCCAGAGACATTCCCGCACCGCCCAAGCAGACCTTCCGATCCTGGTGGGACTCCGACGAAGGCCGCGCGGCATTGGACGAGGCTCGTCGCGACGGGAAGGCAGACAGATGAATTCACGCGAGTTGGTACTCGGACGCATTCGTGATGCCATCACCTTGGCGCCCGCCCGTGAGAGCGAGATACCGCGAAACTACCGGACTGGCAGAACCATGTCCGACGGGGAACTCATCGATTTGTTCGTCGACCGTTTGGTGGACTACAAGGCGCACGTTCACCATTGCGCTGCAACAGAAATCGCCGAGGTCGTCACCTCGATACTGACGGCACAGGGGCTACGCACATTGGGAATCCCCGCCGGCCTCGACCGATCGTGGGTAGCCGGATTCGACGGAACGCTGGTGGTGGACAGCCCTGACGTACCGGCTCCTGAACTCGAGAACCTCGACGCCGTTGTCACCGGCTCGAAGGTATCGTGCGCCGAAACCGGCACCATCTTCCTCGACGCCGGTCCATCGCAGGGCCGCCGTGCGTTGACGCTGGTACCGGACACACACATCTGCGTCGTGTATCGCAGCAGTGTGGAAGTGGGAGTGCCGGAGGCGATTGCGAAGTTGACGCCGGAGCGCCCCACCACCATGATCAGCGGCCCGTCGGCGACCTCCGACATCGAACTCGAACGCGTCGAAGGTGTCCATGGTCCGAGGAATCTTCACGTCGTCATCGTGGAGGACTGATTCCCGTCGAGCGGGAACTCGGAGGCAGCGGGCTACATCAGCGTCTAACGTCCCGGCCATGACACAACTGTTGGCAGGCAAGGTCGTTTTCATCACCGGTGCAGCGCGGGGTCAGGGACGCAATCACGCGATCCGACTCGCGCAGGAAGGTGCACACGTCATCGCTGTCGACGTGTGCGCGTCGGTGTCCGAAGACGTGGGTTACGCGGCCGCGACTGAAGCCGACCTCGAAGAAACGGCTCGTCTCGTACGAGCGGAGGGGCGCGAGATCGTCACCGCAGTAGCGGACGTCCGTGACCTCGAGGCGCTGCGGGCGGCGGTGGCGTCGGGCGTCGACAGGTTCGGTCGCCTCGACGTCGTGATCGCCAATGCGGGCATCGCAACGTGGAACCGTTTCTGGGAGATGCCGGAAGAGCAGTGGTCGACGCTGGTGGACATCAATCTCAATGGTGTCTGGCGCACGATGGCAGCCGCAGTTCCTGCAATGATCGAAGCCGGCAACGGCGGTTCCATCGTGATTGTGAGCAGTGCCGCCGGCGTGGCCGAAGCGCCCGGCTGCGCGCACTACTCGGCGGCCAAGCACGGCCTCGTTGGTTTGGCACGCACCGCGGCAACGGAATTGGGCGGCTTCGACATTCGAGTCAACAGCATCCACCCTGGCGCGGTGGAGACCGAGATGGGCAACGATCCCAACGTCGGTAAGGTACTCACCGCTCATCCGGAGTACATGAACTCGTACAAGTGGCCGCTCACGTCCGTCGCGCGCACCACCGTCGAGGACATCTCCAACGCCGTGGTCTATCTCGCGACAGATCTCTCACGCGCGGTCACCGGGACGAAGATCGTCATCGACATGGGCCAGACGATGGCGTAGCACGCCTGTGGCGGCGTAATCGTCGGTATCCCTGTCAAGGCTTTATGTCAGTAGCGAGCGTCTCGGTGGCGTGCGTCGTCAAATTGGCTAGCGTGACAAAGGAAGTCGACCACTTCTTACCCCGAGGAACTCATGACTACTCAAAACCTGCCTGCCCTTGTCGATGTCGCGTGGCTGAAAAGTCGCATCGTCGATCAGAACCTGGTCGTGGTGGATGCAACCACCCATCTGCCGGTTCCCACCGACGGTCCGTACATTCCTGAGTCCGGCGGCGCCTCGTATCGGACCGCCCATATCGAGGGTGCGCTGTTTGCTGACCTGTTGACCGACTTTGCTGATCCGGACAGCAGTGACGCGTGGACCGTCCCGAGTTCGGAACGATTTTCCGCGGCAGCCGGTGCCCTCGGCATCGGTGACGGCGCAACTGTGGTGGTGTACGACCAGCACGACGGCTTCTGGGCTACTCGCCTGTGGTGGCACCTCCGTCTCGAAGGTTTCGATTCGGTGGCGGTTCTCGACGGCGGCTTGCGTGCGTGGCAGGCTGCGGGACTGCCCGTGACGGACACCGAGTCAACCGCGACTGTTCGCACGTTCACCGGCGTCCGTAGGCCGGAGCTGTTGCGTTCGACCGAGGAGGTGGCCGCGGCACTCGACGACTCCGACACCATCCTGGTCAACGTGCTCGATCCGGCCACGTACCGAGGTGAAACCAGCACGTACGCCCGCCCCGGCCACATCCCGGGCAGCGTGAATCTTCCTGTCTTCGAGGTGCGTGACCAGGAAACAGGCGAGCTTCGCTCGGTTGAGGATCTCCGAGCCCTTTTCGACGCGGCAGGACTCCTCGATACGACCAAGAAGGTTGTCACCTATTGCGGCGGCGGCATCGCAGCCACAGGAGTTGCGCACGCTCTGGCCTTGGCCGGCCGTGAAGACGTCGGAGTCTACGACGGGTCATTGACGGCGTGGGCAGGAAATTCTGATCTGCCGTTGGTCACCGGACCCTCACCGCGCTGACAAAGACGAAAGGGCGTCTACTCGCACCCTGCGAGTAGACGCCCTTCGCGTTGCAGGATCACACGGACAGTGACTGCTTCAGTTCAGGGACCAATGGAAAGACCTGCGTCGCTATGCGCTCGAGTTCTTCGTGGGCTGGGGAAGTTTGAATCAGGAGAAGGGTCAGGCCGGCGTCCTGGTATGCGCGGATCTTCTCGGCAACCTGTTCCGGGGTGCCGACGAGGTCCGGGCGTAGTCCGCGGGTGCCGACGGAATACTCGCGTCTGGACACCTCGACGTCGAGTTCGGAGTTCGCGACGAACTCTTCGAAAGACGCGTAGCCAGGTGAATCGGGATCGACTGTGGTGATGCGCTCGAGTTCGGCGCGTGCCTCGGTTTCGGTGTCGCGGACGATGATGTAGGTGGACATGCCGAATTCGGCCATGTCTCGCTGGTGGATTCGCTGTGATCGGGCGTTCATGTCCGCGATCTTCGTGCGGACCTCATCGACGGTCCCGCCGTGCAGGACGTAGGAGTCGGAGAAGCTTGCGATGGATTCTCGGCCGCTCTCGCTCTCACCACCTGCGAAGATCGGGGGACGAATGCCGGGTTTGGGGGACAGGATCGAATCACGCACCGAGAAGTGCTCTCCTTGATAGCTGAAGGGCGTGTGTTTCCACAGACCACGGAGAATGTCGACGAATTCGGTGGCTTGGCGGTACCGATCGTCGTGGCGAGTGAAGGCGCCGCCGTACTGACGTGCCTCCTCTTCCCACCAGGCTGCAACGACATTGAGAGCGAACCGGGCGTCGCCGAGTTCGGTTGTTCCGGCGATGTCGGTGATCGTCGCGGATTCCTTGGCCGTCACCGCCGGCAGGTGGAATCCCGGGCGCACGGCCGTCATGACCCGAAGTTGTTCTGTGACAGCCAGAACAGCCGACGAGAGTGACCAAGCCTCGAGGCTTGGGGCTTCGATTCCTTTGCGATCGTTGAGATAGAGTTCGGGTACGAGCGTTGTGTGATAGCCGAGGCGGTCGGCGAGCTGTGAGAGCTTCTTGACGTACTCCCACGTTGCGGGCATCTGCTCGTCGCCGAGGTTACGTAGGAAGCCGCCGTAAATGGGTGTCCAGTAGCCGAAGTGCATGTCATTCCTTCTCAGATGGCGTCGAGTGATGCGCGCAGATCATCGACGAGGTCGTCGACATTCTCCAATCCGATCGACAATCGGATTGTGCTGTAGCCGAATCCGGCCTGTTCTCGTTGGGCGTCGTCGAGGTGGCTGTGGGTGGTGGTGGCGGGATGGACAACCAGCGAACGCGCGTCTCCGATGTTGGCGACTATGGCAAACAGTTGCAGCGAGTCGACGAACTTCGCGATCTTCGAGTCGTCCACGTCGAGATCGAAGGAGAATACCGAGCCTGCTCCGCGGGGCAGGTATCGCTGGGCGGCGTTGTGCCATCTGTTATCCGGCAGACCAGGGTGATTGACCTGGGAGACGGCAGGGTGTGCGTCGAGGAAGCGTGCGATCTCCAGGGCTGAACCCACTTGACGGTCCAGTCGAAGGTCGAGTGTTTCCAAACCTTGCAGCAGCTGAAAGGAATTGAACGGTGACAACGCCGGACCCAGATCGTGGACGATCTTCGTCTTCGCGTAGACGAGATAGGCGCTGCGTTCGCGACCGAACTCTTCCCACAGGACCAGATCGCCGATGCGAGGATACGGTTCGGTGAACTGGGGCCATCGCTCGGGTTGTGCGCCGAAGTCGAAGGTTCCGAGGTCCACGATGACACCGCCGAGCGAGGTACCGTGTCCGCCGATGAACTTGGTGGCAGAGTACACGGCGATGTCCGCGCCGAAGTCCCTCGGACGCAGCAGATACGGAGTTGCGATCGTATTGTCGACGATCAGTGGAACGCCGACGTCGTGAGCGATGTCTGCCACGGCTGAGACGTCGAGCACGGACGCGATGGGATTGCCGATCGTCTCGGCGAAGAATGCTCGGGTATCGGGACGGGCCGCGTCACGCCAGGCCTCGAGATCGTCCTGATCGACGAGGGTGACGTCGATCCCGAAGTCCGCGAAGGTGTCCGTGAGGAGATCGACTGTTCCGCCGTACAACTGGCGCGCGGCAACGACGTGCTGCCCTGCCTTGGCGAGGGTCAGGAGTGCAACCGCAACGGCAGCTTGCCCGGACGCAGTTGCCAGTGCCGCGACACCGCCGTCCAGGTCGGCGAGACGTTTCTCGAACACGGCCTGTGTCGGGTTCCCGGTGCGGCTGTACAGGTTTCCCGTGCGGCGCAGAGAGAAGATGTCCCGTGCCTGCTCGAAGCTGCCGAAGTCGTAGGCAACCGATTGGTAAATCGGGGGAATTGCGGTGTTCTGCGCAGTTCCGGGTTGGTAACCAGAGCGGACCTGCCGGGTTGCGAACCCTGTGGTCTCGGACATCGGTATGGCTGTCCCTTCGTTGATCGTGCAGTGGGCGCTGTCGGTGAATCACAAACCAGATATGTTCGGAACAAAACACGAAGCGGTGAGCAATTGCACCCGTTTTGTTCGGGGTGAGCCTTAGTCTTGTTCGCGTTCGAGTGGTCGGCCAGAGTGAAATTGTCAACTCTGTGAACAACCATTCCGAATGAGGTAATCAGTGGAAATCGACTGGCTGAAACCTGAAGCGACAGGTCGAGGTTCCGTGATAGTCGTCGGTGGTCGTGGTGAGCGGGCCGACGTGTACACAAGGTTCGCCCGCCGAATCGCGTTCGACGGTTACCGCGTCGCGGTGGTGGAGAACGACACCGACACGATAAATCGTGCCATCGCTGATGCGCAGGCCGACCTTTCGCTCGCAGTGGTGGGGTCGGACAGCGGTGCCGTGGCGGCTCTCGCCGCTGCCGTTACCCATCCCACTGTGACCGGGGTGGTGGTAGCGGGCCTTCTCGTCTCCGATCACGAAGCATCAGTGCAAGACTGGGACCGCGAGCTCGAGATTCGGTCGGCCTGCCCTGTTCACCGTGGTGTTCTCTCCTCGGCTGATGCTCTCGAACCTGGTTCGCTCACAGACGAAGTTCCGATTGCCACTGCTGAAGTGCTTGCTCAGGTTGATGTCCCGGTTCTGGTCGTCCACGGACAGTCGGACGTCCTGAGCCCTGCACTTGATGTTCTCGAACTGAGCTCGTCTCTGCGTGATGTCCGGGTAGTCGTCGTACGCGACGGTCGACACGACATACTCAACGATGTATCCCACCGATCGGTGGCCGCCGAGATCGTTCAATTCCTCGAGCGTCTCCGCCTGCCCTTTACTCCTGACATCATCCTGCGAGATCCGACTGGGGTTCACGCGGTGTGATCGTCCGTCTGCGCAGTGGAACGGTGCTCTCAACGAAAGGTGATGGATGTCAGCGACATTGGAATCTCAGATTGTCGATCCCGAATGGCTGGTGGAGCGGATCAGTGGCCGGGCCGCGGACCTGGCCGATGCTGTCGGCAAGCTCATCCGGTCAGGTGAGTTGCGCCCTGGAGACCGCCTTCCGACTGTTCGTGAGCTCGCACGGTCGGCGGACTTCAGCGTCGGCGCGATCGTCAATGCCTGGGGCCGGTTGCAAGAACAAGGCTTCGTCCAAACTCGTCGTCGCGGTGGCACTGTCGTTCTCCCGCCGAGAGACACTGTGCCCGAACGCGGAATACCTGATTGGCGTGGTGTAGATCTGGCGCAAAACGCGCCGGATCTCGCGCTGCAGCCATCACTGTCCGAAGCCTTGCTGTCGAGCCTGGATGCGGAGACCTTGAATGTCTTCGGCCGTGAGCTCATGACAGAACGGTTGAGAGATGCTGTTGCGCAGAGCTGGCCGTTCGAACCGGAAGCGTGGGCCACAGCCGGCGGGGGCACCGAGGCGCTGCTGTTGGCAGTCGAGGCGGCAGCCCCGCCCGGAACGATTGTCGCCGTTGACGAGCCGCTGGGACCGGGAGTGCTCGACACGCTTCGCGACCTGGGACTCGAAGCGATCGGGGTAGCCGCAGACTGTCACGGTCCTCGCCCCGACGCTCTCGAGGCGGCCTTGATTGCCGGTGCCACGGCGTTCGTGTTCCAGCCTGGGGCGCCGTTCGCGGTCGACCACGAGGTCAGCAACGAGCGTATCGACGAACTCTCCGAGGTTCTGGCGCGTCATCCGAAAGTCTGGGTAGTCGAGGACGATTCGATAGGACCGCTCGAGCCCGTGCAGCCACCGTCGCTCGGTGGACGACATCCACACCGAGTTGTGCGAATTCGTAGCTACTGCAAGGCGTATGGGATCGACGTGCGGACGTCGGTGCTCGGTGGATCGCGCGAACTCATCGAGCGGGCGATGAAGGTCAGAAGTCACGGAGTCGGGTCGAACAGTCGAATTCTGCAGAACACGCTCGCCCACTTGATCACCAGTGCAGATGCCGAACAGGCGGTGTCGACAGCGCATGAGCGTTACGCGGCCAGGCGCACCGCACTTCTGAAAGCTTTGATCGACCGTGGTATCGAGGCATTCGCAGGACCGCACAGTCTGGTTGTGTGGGTAGGGGTCTCGGATGAAACCGCTTCTCTCGTGGCGTTGGCGCGACAAGGAATTTCGGTGGGCGCGGGTTCACGTTCGTTCGTTCGGGCTCCCGCGCAACAACTTCTGCGTCTGTCGGCTACTCAGTTGCCTGATGACGACGGACTGATCGGGCAGTTGGCAGATGTGGTCGCGGGTGCGGTCGCAGAGTCGTCGAGAGAATACTTCGACTGATCTGGCTTTGTTCAATTATGTTGTGCAACATATGGATTATGTTTTGAACATCGAGAATTTAATACTCTGCACGCGTCTGTTTGCTCCATACACTTCAACTCGACGTACAGAGGCGCATGCCTTTTCGGTGAAGGAGCGGAAACATGACCAGACGGCAATTGAAGTTGGGTGCAGTCCCCACCCCGACAGGTGGACCGGGGCACCCCTACACGTGGCTGGATCCGGAGATTCCCGGGGACGCGAGCGTCGACATCGACTGGTACATCCGCTACGCGCGCCTGGCGGAGGAGGCGAAGTTCGACCTCGTATTCATTGTCGACAGCCAATTCATCACGGCGGACTCACCGCCGCACTACCTCAATCGCCTGGAGCCGCTGACATTGCTGTCTGCGCTTGCCGTGGCGACCGAGCACATCGGACTCGTCGGAACCCTGACCACCTCGTTCAATCAGCCCTTCAATCTGGCGCGCCGACTCGGATCTCTCGATCTGATCAGCCGAGGGCGTGCCGGTTGGAATGTTGTCACCAGCGGAGACAGTGGAACTGCGGGGAACTACGGACTCGACGAGCACTACGACTACGCAACTCGCTACGGACGTGCACTCGAACATGTCGAGGTGGTGAAGGCCCTGTGGGACTCCTTCGAAGACAATGCATTTCCGCGGGACAGGGAATCTCGTCGCTTCTTCGATCCCACCAAGCTGCACACCCTGGATCATCGGGGCGAGTACTTCTCGGTAACGGGCCCCTTGAACCTCGAGCGTTCACGCCAGGGTCAGCCGGTGGTGTTCCAGGCAGGCGATTCCGAGCAGGGGCGTGACCTCGGAGCCCGCATCGGCGACGGAATATTCACTCATGCGCCCAATTTCGAGGCAGGGGTGGCCTTCTATTCCGATATCAAATCCCGCGCCGCGGCGTACGGACGCTCACCCGAGGACATCGTCGTCTTGCCCGGCGTTACTGTCACGGTCGGAGACACCGATGCCGATGCTCGCGAGATAGAACGCGTAACTCAACTCGGGGACAACGACTTCGGGAGATCTCTACGTGAGTTGGGGCGTCCGTTCGGTTGGCACGATTTCGGCCGATACGACCTTGACGCACCCTTCCCTCGTGAGGCCCTGCAATTCGCCGAACGGAGTTTCTACACACAGGCGAAGAAGATCACCGAACTCGCCGTGGATCGTGGACTCACTTTGAGGCAAACTGTTGAACTGCTGAATGCGCCCAAGGTGTCACCGTTCACGGGCAGTGCCGAAACCGTTGCGAACGAACTGCAGCGCTGGCTGGACGGACGTGCCCTCGACGGAATCAACATCCACATCGGTCACCCCGCGCAGTTCCAACGCTTCCTCGACGATGTGCTGCCGATTCTTCGGGAGCGGGGGATAGTGCGAGAGGAATACGAGCACAACACATTACGTGGAAACCTTGGGCTCCCCTTCGCGGAGAATCGCCACACGCTTGCCGAGCGTGAAGGAATTCGCCCTGCCCCACTGCCTGGCACCTCGGCGTCGCTCTCCACGAGTATCTGAACAACCCACTCTTGCCGGACCTTTAAGAAGAAAGAACACCGATGAAATTCTCTCGCCGTCTCACGGCACTCGTGGGACTCGCCACGGCCTCGATGCTGGTGCTGGCCGGCTGCTCATCGGCTGGCGGATCCACGTCCGGCGATGCTGTCGTCAAGTGGGGGCAGTCCGGGGTAGCTCCCGGAAACTGGGATCCGATTGTCACCGGTGCAACCGGAGCGACTGTCAACCTGACCCCGATTTACGAACCGCTTCTCACTCAAGACGAGGACGGCAAGCCCGCTCCCGCGCTCGCGGAGAGCTGGGAATACAACGCGGAGGGCACGGCAGTCACGTTCCAGCTTCGTCCCGGGTTGACCTTTCAGGACGACAGTCCGCTCGACGCCGACGCGGTGGCCTACTACATCAATCGAGCGATCACGCAGAAGAACTCCGCACTCGCCGGTTCGTACAGCAACATCAAGGACGTCGTGGTCGACGACGAACTCCATTTCACGGTCAATCTGAAGAGCGTCGACTATCAGATTCCCTACCTTTTCAGCATCCGTGCGGGTCTCATCACGAGTAAGGCTGCCGCCGAGAAGGACGTCGACGCACTCAACACTCGAAATCCGGTCGGAGCCGGCCCGTTCAAGGTCGTAGAACTGGTACCCGAGTCGCACGTGACCTTGGAGAAGTTCCAGAACTACTGGGATGCCGACAACATCCACATCGATCGGATCGAGATCCACTTCGGTAACGACGCTGCGAGTCTCGTCTCGGCAGTACAGACTGGGGTCTACAACTTCGTCACAGTCGACGTCACGCAGATCCAGGCCGCTCGCGCTGCCAATCTCGATCTGGTCCAGGACATCACGAAGAACTGGGCAGTTCAATTTCTGAGCGTCAATCGAAACATTGCACCGTTCGACGATCCCCGCGTCGTCGAAGCATTCCGTCTGGCAGTCAACTCGCAGGAGTTCGTCGACAAGGTCACTCTCGGTGAGGGTGAAGTCGCTAATCAACTTGTCCCCAAGGGGCATCCGCTCTTTGCCGATGCGATCGAGGGTGTGTACAAGTTCGACCCGGCGCGGGCTAAAACTCTTCTCGCCGAGGCCGGTCACCCAGACGGCCTGGCAGTGACTCTGGACGCGTCACCCTATTCGGCTGATTCCCAGTCGGAGGTGATTCAGTCACAGCTGGCCGCAATCGGCGTGAAGGTCACCATCAACAAGAATCCGAACTGGTCGAAGGGTTACTTCGGGAAGACCCAGGCGTTCTCCACCTACGGCTACGTCGGCCGGAATTCGCAGGCACAGACGCTCACCGAGCACTACGACGTCGGTGGGGTGCTCAACTTGAGTTCGCCCTATTCGTCCCCCGAATTCCAGGGGGCACTCGCGAAGTTGCGGGCGACGCCGATCGATGCACCGGAATACCCGTCCGTCGCTCGTGCGGCGTCCACTGCCGGATTCCTGAACGGTTCGAGTATCCCGCTCTTCGCGCAGCCGGTCACCTGGGCGAAGTCCTCGGACGTGTCCTCGGATTTCCAGAACCGTGAGGGATTCCTCAACTGGCGCGGCATCACGGTCGGTTCCAAGTAGTCGATCCGTCGTACGGCATTCATCTCTTTCAGTGAAGGACACACCATGACAACGACGACAGCACTTCCCGGGCTCGCGCTCTTCGAGGTGCCGCCCGTCACCGACAATGCAGGTGCCGGGTACGCCGTACTCCTCGACAATGCCGTACGAGCGGAATCTCTTGGCTACGAAACGTATTGGTTGGCGGAGGGTAGGTTTTCGAATATCGGGCTGCCCTCCGCACTGACCCTTCTCGCGGTGCTGTCGGAGCGAACAGATCGGCTGCGCCTCGGTACCGCCGTAATTCCGCTGGCATTCGATCACCCTCAACGCCTCGCGGAGACGGCGGCAGTGGTCAACACGTTGAGTGGTGATCGCCTCGAGCTGGGGGTAGGGAAAGGGAATGGAGGTGGATTTTCGGCGGCGGCGTACGACGCATTCGGCCTCGACGAGAACCGGCGCGAAGAACTCTATGCGGACGCCCTCGCCCGACTGCGAGGTGCATTCGGAGTCCAGCGCGTAGTGGAGGGAAAGACCTTCGGTTTCTACCCGCCGGCGGGAAACCTTCCGCAGCGTCTGTGGCAAGCGACGTCGAAGCTGGATACCGCGGTTTCCATCGGCAGGGCAGGCGACGCATTGCAGCTTCATCGCTTTGCTTCCGGCGGCCCGACAGGCACAGTGCAGAAGGATCTCGTCGACGCGTATTCGAGTGAACTGCCCGCCGATCGCGGGCCGCGAATCGGGGTGTCTCGATCGGTTCTTCCCGCGGAGAGCAAGAAGGATGCCGTGCGACTGTTCACCGAGCACATCGAACGTGATCCGGGAGCGACACCGTGGATTACTCGTGGATCTTCACCCGCCGAGATCTTGCGTGATTTCTACATCCTGCACGGGACGCCCGACGAGATCGCCGCGGAACTACTGGAAGATGCCGCGGTGTCGGCGTCGACCGACTACCTCTTCAGTGTGCCGCTTGCCTTGGGCGACAAGCACTACCGGGAAAGTCTCGCAGTGATAGCAGACGAGATCTACCCGACGCTGTCCGCTGTGCGTCCGAACGCGTCGTCGCGAAACTCGTTGTCCACATTACCGATACCTGTCGGCTGACCCTCGGACCGGGTAGAGAGGAAGAGCAATGGTCATCGATCTGCATTCAGTGGTCACCCCGAGCGCTGTATCGCCGCGCGCTCCGTTCCGACGGCCGTCGGTGGCAAAGCGCGTCGCCGTGACGATTCTCCGGTCAGTCGGCATCTTCGTGCCCGTCTTCGTGATCGCAACCTTCATCACGTTCTCGTTGCGGGAGATCAGCGGCTTGTCACCGGCCTACCTCCAGGCAGGCGACAACGCCACACCAGAACTAGTGGCCCAGATCGAGAGTGAATGGGGCCTGGATCGTCCATTCCTTCTGCAGTATTTCGATTGGTTGGGGTCGGTGCTCCGCGGCGACCTCGGGGAGAGTTGGTACAACGGATTCCCTATCTCCGAACTACTCTTCGACCGAGCGCTGATCAGTCTGTCGATCGCAGGACTCGCATTGCTCATCGGTGTGACTGTCGGGCTTCTCCTGGGGGTGCTTGCAGCATCTCGTCCGACCTCGCTACTCGACCGTGCAGTCACGGCGTTCTCCACGCTCATCTCGACGATGCCGCCGTTCATCGTCGGTGTTCTGCTCGTATCGATCTTTGCGGTAGGTCTCGGTTGGTTCCCCGCGGCGGGTTATGCGCCTGTTGCACAGGGGATCGGTCCGTGGCTCTGGTACGCAACACTTCCCGCGCTCGCATTGAGCCTCGACACCGTTGCGGAGGTCGCCCGCCAGACGCGAGTGGGTCTCGTCGACGTCTATCGCCAGAACTACATAGTCGGGGCGCAGGTGCGCGGACTCGGCACGCGGCGAATCTTTTTCGTGCATGCATTGCGGAACGGGATCGGCCCGACCGTCGCTCTTCTCGGCCTCAAGTTCCCGGCGCTCCTCGGTGGTGCGGTTGTCACCGAGACAATCTTCGGTATCTCCGGCTACGGACGGTTTGCGGCCGACTCGGCCGAGCGCGGCGATGTCCCGGCAGTCCAAGGGGTGCTTGTGATCTCGATTGTGATCGTTGTGGCATTCAATCTAGTTGTGAACCTCATCCTCAACCGCATCATCCCCGCCGCGACGAGAGGTCTCTAGAATGTTCCGCAATATCTGGGCGATCCGCAGTGGCCGCCTCGCCATCCTCATTATCGGTATCGCCGTTCTGCTTGTGGCCCTCGGTCCACTCCTCGCGCCCTACGACCCGCTCGAGGGATCCGAACTCGTTCTCTCCGGGCCCTCTTTCCAACACCCTCTCGGCACCGATTACCTCGGCCGAGACAGCTTGAGCCGATTGTTGGCGGGCGCACCGCTCAGCATCGCGAGCGCGGTCCAAGTAGGTGTGATCGGGCTTGTCGTCGGTGCTGTTCCCGGGGTGCTCTCGGTGTACTCGGGGCGCTTCTTCGAGTGGGTGACGCTCAGACTGATCGACACCCTCATCGCGTTGCCCTTTCTCGTTTTCGCAGTAGCGGTAACTGCGCTGCTCGGCAATGCGCTCACGCAAGCGATGATCGTCGTCGGTGTGCTCACCGCGCCGGCGTTTTATCGCGTTGCCCGCGCATCGACCCTTGCTGTGGCCAACTCGCCGTACGTCGAGGCAGCTCAACTCGCCGGGGCCGACGTCTCCTGGATCGTGCGTAAGCATGTGACGGGCAAAGTGTTTCCACCTCTCGCGATCACATTGGCGAGCACGCTCGGCATCGGGCTCATTGCCGTTGCGGCGCTGAGCTTTCTGGGAATCGGAGTTCAGCCTCCCGCGCCGACGTGGGGTGGAATGCTTGCCTCCGATTTGAAGTACCTGACCTTCCGTCCGTTTGCCCCGCTCATTCCGTCGATCCCGATCATCGTGCTCGTCTGGGCATTCAACCTGCTTGCCGACCTCATTCGTGACGTGAGTGGTGAGTCGGGTCGGCGACTGGTCGCGCGGTCACGTCGTCGACGGGGCCTTACATCGAAGCAAGGAGTATGAACCGATGTCGTTACTGCTGACTACGGAAACCGCACCGGAAACGGTTCTGCGCGTGACTGATCTGCGGATTGTCAACGAGGTCGACGAGGTTGTTCTCGTGGACGGTGTCGATTTCGAGCTTCGGCGCGGCCAAGTCCTCGGCATCGTCGGTGAATCGGGGAGCGGGAAGTCGATCAGTCTCCGGGCGGTACTCGGTCTTCTTCCCGCCGGTCTGGCGATCGCCGGGGGGACGATCGAACTTTTCGGCGACGACACGTCCCGTTTCACGAATGTCGACTGGAATCATGTTCGGGGTTCCGGGATTACGGCGGTTTTCCAGGATCCTGGCTCGTATCTGAATCCGTCGATCCCGGTCGGGAAGCAGGTTGCCGAAGTGCTGCGCGTCAAACGCGGGCTCGGGCGCCGTGCGGCAAAGGCACAAGCGTTGACCTTGCTCGACGAAGTCCGGATACACGATCCCGAGCTTGTGTTCCGGCAGTACCCGCATGAACTCTCCGGAGGGATGCTTCAACGAGTACTCCTCGCAATCGCCGTATCGCTGGAGCCACGCATTTTGATTGCCGATGAGGCGACGACAGCACTCGATGTCACGGTGCAGGCCGAGGTACTCGACCTGATCGTCGATCTGACCGAGCGTCACGGGCTTTCGCTGATCGTCGTCTCCCACGATCTTGCTGTTGTCGCACAGGTGGCCGACGCCGTCGTGGTGTTTCGTGACGGCGTCATCGTCGAACGCGGATCAACTGCGCAGGTACTGCACGATCCGCAGCACGAGTACACCCGACTGCTCGTCTCGGAACACGAGCTTTACGGTCTCGACCGCTTCACGAGAGATGTTGCCGCACATGTCTCTTGACCAGAATCCCCTGCTCGACGTCAGGAACCTCGACGTCTCCTACGGCCATGGCGCGAAGCGCCGTCAGATCCTCGACGGCGTCAGCTTCCGAATCGCTCCCGGTGAGGCGCTCGGCCTGATCGGCGAGACGGGCTCCGGTAAGTCGACTGTCGCGCGCGCGATACTCGGACTCGTCGAGACCGACAGAGGAGAGATCCTCGTCGAGGATCACGATCTGACGACGTTGTCGCGCACTCAGTGGCGCGAGTTTCGCCGAGAGGGCATCGTGCAGTATGTCTTTCAAGACCCGCTGCGCAGTCTCGATCCAGAGCGCACCATCGCGCAGTCGCTTGCCGAGCCTCTCGAAATTGCCGGCGCACTCGGTCGTGACGTGATTCGTGAGCGGGTTGCGGCTTCTCTGGCGACAGTTGCTCTCGACGCCGACATTCTTCCTCGATTTCCCGGTGAGATTTCAGGTGGTCAGCGTCAGCGAGTCGCGGTCGCGCGTGCGCTCATCACCAACCCTCGGCTCATCATTCTCGACGAACCGGTGAGCGCCCTCGACTCGGCGAACCGCGTCAATGTCATCGAGATCCTCGCGGCGCTGCGTGACTCCGGTGCAACATTGCTCTTCATCTCTCACGACCTCGGCTCAGTTGCCGGCGTAACGGATCGACTCATCGTGCTGTATCGAGGTCAGGTCGTGGAAGAGGGGCCGACCGCTGAAGTTCTGCGACGGCCAGGGCATCCGTACAGCCGACTTCTTGTCGGTTCCGCTCCGACGCTGCGACGCGGAGCGGTCGACCGTGCGGAGCGAGAGGAACTGCGCCGGCTACTGACCGAGCACGACGTCTCTTCTCTTTAGAGCAGATTGAACTGCGCTACCTCGATGGTGTTCTCGACTGCCTCCGAGAGTGTGCGGATACGTTCGTCGGCGCCTGGCGCGGTCAGTACAGCCAGGCGATCGGCGTCACCCATCGGAATACTTCGTGCCAGGGCGTACAGCCGAGAACCCAACGGATCCAAGGGATCAGGTGGGACGGGCATTCGCGGAGTCTGTTCGCCGGCTCGTAGTGCGAGCTTTCCCAGCATTCCGTACATGAACTCGATGCGCTCGAGGAGAGAGTCGTATTCGTAAGCGGTGACAGGTGTTCCGTTGTTCTCGTCCGGCCACAATTCGACCTCGGCGAGTGGGTAAGGATCGTCCGGCAGCCAGCGATTGACCCGGATGCGGTCCTCGGTCCGGCAGTACAGCTGATACCGTCCGGCACCCATGGCGACATGAGACTCGATCCGAGCCAGAGTGCCGACGTCGTGACGTGATTCGCCGCCGCCGACCTCGTGGCCACGAGCGATGAGCACTACCCCGAACAGTGGGCCGTCGGCAGCTTCGAGAACGTTCTCGACCAGCGCGCGGTACCGAGGCTCGAAGATGTTCAGCGGCAACACCTCGCCCGGTAGCAATGCGGAGCCGAGCGGAAACATGGGGAAGATGGGCATCAGGGGATTCTCAACCTCGGAATCGGAGGGGCGGGGAAATCGCCGGGGCGATCGATTTCGGCGAGCAGGTGTTCGGACCACGTCAGTAGACCGGGGATGTCGAGGCCGTGCGGGCTTTCCACTTCGTAGTGCCTGATGCGGTCGTGACCCTGGCCGAGGAGTGAGACGGCGCCGGTGTTGTTGCCCCGAAGCAGATGGGTGAGCCCGACGGCCAGCTGAGCCAGTCCCTGCCACAGGTCACGTTCCTCGGGCGGCGCGCTTTTCCACGTTCCTTCGAGAATCTCGTGTGCGTGAAAAGGCATGCCGTGGTCGAGGAGGCGCTGAGCCTCGGTGATGGACTCGTCTGGTGGCAGGCGCACATCGTCCGGAATGCGCGGAACGCCGCCCGGCGCGTCGCGTGGCAGTGGACGGCCGAGTCCGTCGCGGGGCCGCGAATTGAGGGGTTTCCCAGCGGCGTCCCGGTCGCGTTCGGTCATACACTCAGCCTAACGGCAGCACCTCGGACGAACCCGCCAAAAGTTTTTTCGAGTCGCCTGTCGATTCCGGGGAGAACCGTTCGTCGTCATGTTGTAAGGCAAGAAAGCCGGAAGAGAAACAACAGACCAAGGAGTCAGTCATGAAGTACATGTTGCTCATCTACACCGCGCCCGGCGGAGACAACGAACCCCAGTGCACGTTCGAGGACTGGCAGCAATACGACAAGGAAATGAAGGATGCCGGTATCTGGGTGTCCGGCGATGCCCTCGCCGACCTGACGACTACGACAACGGTTCGAGTCTCGCAGTCCGGAGAAAAGACCGTCACCGACGGACCCTTCGCAGAAACACGTGAGATCCTCGGCGGCTACGACGTCATCGACGTTCCCGATCTGGATGCGGCGCTGGCCTGGGCCGCGCGGTGCCCCGGCGCGCGCGACGGTGGCAGCGTCGAGGTGCGTCCGCTGGCCGGGTTCGGGGACTGATTCGCCGTGGACGAGCAGGCCGAGAATTCCATCGAATCAGTGTTCCGGGAGGAACGTGGACGGCTCTTGGCCTCGCTCGTCCGCCGTTTCGGTGACCTCGATCTGGCCGAGGAAGTCACGTCCGAAGCCGTCGAAGCCGCGTTGGTGCGCTGGCCCGTGGACGGAGTTCCGGAAAAACCCGGTGCCTGGCTGCTGACCACGGCGCGTCGTAAAGCCGTCGACAGGCTTCGTCGTGATCAGGCCTACGCGGCGCGATTGGCCGTGATGCAGGTGGACGCCGACCGTGCCGACCCGGCGCCGCCCGTCGTCGAGGGGGAACTTCCCGACGAGCGGTTGCAGCTGTTCTTCACCTGCTCGCACCCGGCGCTCGCCGAGGACGACCGAATCGCACTCACCTTGCGTTGCCTCGGCGGGTTGACGACGCCCGAAGTAGCTCGGGCCTTCCTCGTTCCCTCGGCGACGATGGCGCAGCGGATCGTGCGTGCGAAGAAGAAGATCCGTCAGGCTCGGATTCCCTTCCGAACTCCCAGCGCCGAAGAACTCCCGGAGCGTCTGCCCGGTGTTCTGCAGGTGATCTATTCGGTGTTCACCGAGGGGTACGCCGCCAGTTCGGGTCCAGCTCTGCAACGCGTCGACTTAGCAGTAGAGGCGATCAGGCTGGCGAGGATCTTGCGCGCATTGCTTCCCGAGGAGCGCGAGATCGCCGGGTTGCTCGCATTGATGCTTCTCGTCCATGCGCGCCGGGATGCCCGTACCGACGCCGGTGGCGCGATCGTGCTCCTCGAAGATCAGGATCGCGGGTGCTGGGATACGCCGATGATCGAGGAAGGAAGCGACCTCGTCGTGGTCGCGTTGACCGGGGGAGCGCCGGGGCCGTACGGGGTCCAGGCGGCTATCGCCGCATTGCACGACGAGGCCGCCGATGTGCAGAGCACCGATTGGCCGCAGATCTGCGCGCTCTACGGAGTGCTCCTCACGCTGACTCCTTCGCCGGTCGTGGCCGTCAATCGGGCAGTTGCGTTGGCGATGCGCGACGGCGAGGAGGCGGGGCTGACCGCGCTGGAGGAGCTGTCCGGGGAGCCCAAACTTGCCGACTACCACCCGTATCACCTCGCGCGCGCCGAACTGCTCGCGCGGTTGGGGCGTGCCGACGCGGCAGCATCTGCGTACCGGCAAGCTCTGAAACTCGTTGGTACGGAACCGGAGAGGGCCTACCTGGAGCGTCGGTTGGGTGAGGTTTCAGGCTGAGCGCCGCCTCAGATCAATTCGAGCCTTCGGGCCATGTCGGACACGAAAACACCTGTTGGATCGATGTTTCTGCGCATCTGGATCCACTCGTCGATGCGCGGATACATCGAGTGGAAGTTCGCCGCGGTAGTCCGAGAGTCCTTGGCGGTGTAGAGGCGACCGCCGAATTCGAGTACCCGTTTGTCGAGGGAAGCGACGAACTCACCCAGTCCGGGCTTGATCGGGAAGTCGAAGGCCACGTTCCACCCGGACATCGGAAAGCTCAGTGGCGCTGCGTTTCCTTCGCCGAAAAGTTTGAAGACGTTGAGCGCTGAGTAGTGTCCCGAACGCTGGATATCGCGGATGATGCTCTTGAATTCGTCCACCGCGTCGACGGGTACTACGAACTGGTATTGCAGGAATCCCTTGGGCCCGTAGGCGCGGTTCCACTCACCGATGAGGTCGAGCGGATGGTAGAACTGCGTCAGATTTTGGACCTTTCCGACGTAGTTGCCGCCGGTGCGGTAGTAGAACTCGCCGATCGCAGAGGCCGAAAGCTTGTTCATCAAGCCGTTGGGAAAAACATCCGGTGTCGTGAACAGTTGTGGTGCATCGAATTTCAACGGATTCTTCTGCAATTTCAGCGGAAGCTGATCGACGGTCGCCAACGAACCACGCGTGATCGAGGCCCGGCCGAGCTTCGGCGGCGCACTGACTGCATCGAACCAGGCGCTCGAATACGTGTAGTCGGCTTCGCTGCCGTCGCTGTGAAAAGCGACGGTTTCATCAAGACTCGCGGTCAGAGCGCCATCGTTGACGAAATACGCCGTCTCGGTCGGCGTCATCTCGAGGGTGACGCGCAGGATGATCCCGGTCAGTCCGATTCCGCCGACGGTAGCCCAGAAGAGCTCGGATGTCGGGCCATGCGGTTCCAAGGTTCGGATACTGCCGTCGGCAGTGAGCAGATCCATCGAGCGGACATGATTTCCGAAGCTGCCTTCGGTGTGGTGGTTCTTGCCGTGGATATCGCAGGCGATCGCTCCGCCGATGGTTACCTGGCGTGTTCCGGGGAGAACCGGGACCCAGAGGCCGAATGGTAGTGCCGCCCGCATCAGCTGGTCGAGGGAAACTCCGGCGTCCATCTCCACCAGTCGGGTCTCGGCATCGATCTTGTGAATTCGACGGAAGGCAGTCATGTCGATGACCAAGCCGCCGGTGTTCTGCGCGTTGTCTCCGTAAGACCGACCCAGACCGCGGGCGATGACTCCGCGTCGGAGGTGCATGGGCTTGTCTGCATTGTCGTCTGCGACGCGGGCGACGGCCTCAGCGATCGCCTCTACATCAGGGGTCGAAACGACGTGCGAGGTCGTTCGGGCTGTGCGACCCCAACCGCCGAGGACGGTGGACGCAGTGGTTGGTAGGTCGGTGGAGTTGTCGGGCACGAAATCCGAGGGTACCTGTTTGCGGACCAACTGGTCTGAAACCGATGGCTGTGCCGGTTCGGCTATCGCGGGAGGTCGAAATCGAAGTACAGGGTCTCGGACCAGTAACCGAGGCCGAGCTCGCGTAGCGGTTCCTCGACGCTCTCCTGAGTCGGCGTGAACAGCCGCTCCCAGAATCGCGGCTTGACGGGTGCGAGCGTGGCCAGAGCCGCCTCCATCTCCGCATCGATGTTCGCCAGACCGGCCATCAGGGCCGTGCCCTGTTCGGCGAACGGTTCGTCGTCCATGTCGAAGATCTCGCCGCACTCGAGGACGAAGTAGTGGTCGGGTTCGGTGTGGCTGCGCAGGAAACGCAGCGCATCGCCGGCCATCGTGCCGAGTTCGGGGTGATCGATGCGGCCGAGGAAGTCTTCGAGCCGGGCGATACCAGGACCACAGGGCGCGGTGACCGCGATCAGGTCGGGGGTGTCGTCCCAGATGATCGACTGGCGGGCGAGCGGATTCACGGACACAAGGATCCGGGGGACCAGCGGTATCGCGTATGACCACTCCGAGATTCCTTTGAGTCCACGGGTGCGAGCGGCAGCCGGATTCTCATGCGGGGCAACAGGGGTCGAGTAGAGATAGGTGCGGTTGGCCACTGGCCGAGTCCTTTCTGCGGTCGGCGTCACCTGATTCAGGCGGCGCCCACCATCCTCAATGCCAGGTCTCCGTACAGTTTTCCGATGTCTTCCGGATTCGTGTAGTTGCCGGCCGGGAACCAGCGGCACACGTCGACGCACAGGGACATCAAGGCGAGGGTGACGCCTTCGGCATCGGGGATCGTGAAATCGCCCGACTGCACGCCGGCATCGACAACCTCCCGGACCACCCGCGTCGTGCTGCGGCGAAGCGCGACGACGGTTCGGTAGTGCTCTGGTGTGAGGGCGGTGAGTTCGTACTGGACAACGCGAGCGAGTGAATGGTGCCCCGCCTGCCAACTGGCGAACGTGCTGATCAGTTCCTGCAAGCGAACGGATGGTTCTTCACCCGGTCGGTCGGCGCCCTCGACCACCTTCAACGCTTCGGTGTGCCCTTCGTAGCTGATCGCGAAAAGCAACTCTTCTTTCGAGCGGTAGTGCGGGTACATGGCGGCGGGACTCATGTCGAGGCGCGCAGCGATGTCACGGGTGGTGGTGCCGCCGTAGCCCGCGGAGGCAAAAGCGTCCACGGCTGCCGCGCGGATACGGGCCGCGGCTTTGGAGGGGCTGATCACCACGTCAGGTGAGTCGCTCACGGTTTCCTCCAGGTGTGACGGATTTCGATGTTGACAATATCCCGCTCTCGATTCACTATAAGCAGGTGCTTAGATTCTAAGCGAATGCTTAGGAACATCGTTACGTGTGGCATTGCCACGCCGAAAGGAAGCAACTCGTCATGCGTCGCACTCTGTACGGACCCGATCACGAGGCATTTCGCGAATCTGCCCGCGAATTCGTCAACCGGAACATCCTTCCGGTCGCAGAGAAGCTGATCGACCAGCGCTTCATCGATCGTGAAATCTGGCTCGAAGCGGGACGTAACGGTTTCCTCGGGCTCGAGGTTCCGGAGGCGTACGGCGGAAGCGAAGCCGGCGACTACCGCTTCAACGCGGTTCTGGCAGAAGAGCTCTCGCGCGCCAGTGCAGCTGTCGCCTCGAGCTTCGGTATCCACGCCGACGTCGTAGCTCCCTACCTCGTTCAGCTCACCACCGAAGAGCAGAAGCAGCGTTGGCTGCCCAAGTTCTGCACCGGTGAGATGCTGACGGCCATCGGCATGACCGAGCCTTCCGGTGGATCCGACCTCGCCTCGCTCAAGACCACCGCGGTCAAGGACGGCGACGACTGGATCATCAACGGCTCCAAGACCTTCATCACCAACGGCTACAACGCCGATCTCGTGATCGTGGCGGCACGGACCAGCCCCGAGAAGAAGTCCAAGGGCATCACGCTCTTTGCCGTCGAAACCGGCATGGAAGGCTTCGAGCGCGGACGCAAGCTCGACAAGGTCGGCCAGCACGAGTCCGATACCGCCGAACTGTTCTTCGAGAACGTTCGCGTGCCGTCCACCAACATTATCGGTGAGATCGACCGCGGCTTCATCCACATGATGGAAATGCTGCCGCAGGAGCGCGTCGGCGCTGCGGTGTCCAACATCGCGCACGCTGCGCCGATCCTCGAAGAGACGCTGCAATATGCCAAGGACCGCAAGGCTTTCGGTCAGCCGATCGGCTCGCTGCAGTGGAACAAATTCCTTCTCGCGGATCTCGTGACCCGCATCGAGGTCACTCAGGCCTACGTCGACAACTGCGTCGCGGCACACGCTGCCGGCGAGCTGACCGCCATCGACGCCGCCAAGGCGAAGTGGTGGACCGCGCAGGTGCAGAACGAGGTCCTCGATCACTGCGTTCAGTTGCACGGGGGCTACGGCTTCATGACCGAGTACCGCGCCGCTCGCGCGTGGATGGACGCCCGCGTCACCAAGATCTGGGCTGGATCCAACGAGATCATGAAGGAACTCATCGGCCGCGATCTCGGCCTGTAATTTCGCAACTGCAGTCGATACGTCACTGCCGTCCATACGTCACTGCCGTCCATACGTCACTTCCCGAACCCGACGACACAGGAGCATCACCGCGCATGTCTGTTCTCGACAAGTTCTCTCTGACCGATCGAGTGGTCATCGTGACCGGTGCGTCGTCGGGCCTCGGGGTGGCGTTTGCGAAAGCCGCAGCAGAGGCCGGCGCGGACGTCGTCCTCGCTGCTCGCCGCGTCGACAAGCTCGAAGACACGGCCAAGCTCGTGCGTGACGCAGGCCGCGAGGCGCTGTGCGTGGCCACCGACATCGTCGATCCCGCGCAGGCCCAGAACATGGTCGACGCCGCGATGGAGAAGTTCGGCCGCGTGGACGTCCTGGTCAACAACGCCGGCGTCGGAACCGCTGTTCCGGCAACCCGTGAGACCCCGGACCAGTTCCGAGCCGTCATCGACATCAACCTCAACGGTTCCTACTGGGCAGCGCAGGCGTGCGGCCGCGTCATGCTCCTGGGCAGCTCCATCGTCAACATCTCGAGCATTCTCGGATTGACGACCGCCGGACTCCCGCAGGCCGCCTATGCGGCGAGCAAGGCAGGTGTCGTAGGACTGACCCGTGACCTCGCACAGCAGTGGGGGACACGCAAGGGCATCCGCGTCAACGCGATCGCGCCAGGCTTCTTCAAGTCGGAAATGACCGACCAATACAACGACGGCTACTTGGATGCGATGGCTCCGCGCCTGATCCTCGGCCGCATGGGTGACCCGGAAGAGCTCGCGGCCACCATGGTGTGGCTCGCATCCGAGGCAGGCGGATACGTCACGGGACAGACCATCGCCGTCGACGGAGGAATCACCATCACCTGACGCCGATGCCGAGAAGTCGCCGGCTTTGCCGTATAAGTAGCTGGTGACCTCTCGCGCCGAACCTCAGGAGAACTGGGAAGACCGTCCGCCACCATCCATGGCTGCGACGGAGCTTCTGCGTGACCTGCCGGTGACCGCCCGCGGCGTCCGTACCAGGGCTTCTCTGGTTGCAGCGGCTCGAACTGTGTTCGAGCGCGCCGGGTATCTCGACGCCCGTCTCACGGACATCACCAAGGAAGCGAACTGCTCCACCGGCACCTTCTACACGTACTTCGACAACAAAGAGCAGATCTTCGCCGCAGTTCTCGACGTTGCGCAGGAAGACATGTTGCACCCCGGCATGGGGCGGGTCCGCGATGTCGACAATCCGTATGCGGTCCTCGAATCGAGCAACCGTGCCTATCTGACGGCATTTCGCCGTAACGCCAAGCTGATGGGTCTGCTCGAACAGGTATCGCACATCGATCCGGCTTTCGCGAAACTGCGTCGGGACCGAGCCGAGACTTTCATTTCGCGTAATGCCCGAGCCATCGAACGCTTGCAAGCGGCAGGCAAGGCAGACAGCTCGTTGGATCCGCTGCTGGCTTCCCGAGCATTGTCGGCGATGGTGAGCCGTCTTGCCTACAGTTCGTTCGTCTCGGAAGAACCTGGCGCCGACGGCAACCCTGTCCCGTTCGAGGACGTCGTCAAGACGGCTACCCAAGTGTGGGCCAACGCCCTGGGCCTCGAAGGCGACCGCGGGTAGTTTTCAGCCTTCGCCGCGGGCCGCGAACTGCTCCTCGAGGCTGTGGCGCAATGTCTCCTCGCTGTTCTTGACAGCGTTTTCGACGAACGGCCCGATCAATCGGCCGAGTGCTTTTCCGGCAATGCCGCCGGGGAGTTTGTAGGCGAAGTCGACGGAAAGCTCGGTCTTGGAATCGTCGATCGCGGCGAATTCCCAGGTGGACGAGTTGGATACACCGCCGAGCGAAGACAGCTTGATGATCCGATTCTTCTCCCACTCGGTGACCTCGAGCTTGGAGCGCAACGTGCTGGGCCCGATCTGCATGGCCGCGTCGAACGTGGCGCCGAGCCCCTGATCGAACTCTCCGAACGGGGTGAACTCGGAAACACCGAACATCCAGGTCGGGACATTGCGGTAGTTGTCGATGTAGTCGAAGGCGACATCAACCGGCACGGCAGCAACCGCGGTGTGGCGAACATGGATCATGACTGGTCCCTGTCTTTCGGTGAACACCGACTCTAACCAATGGCTCCGACGTGTTCGGCGGCGGCGCAAGAGCGATCTACGGTATCGGTATGACGAACGAGCTTCCGGTACGCGGGTCCTGGCGCGATTACGAAGACCTGGGATTGCCGAAACCGCTCGCCGCGGCGCTGGAGGCGTTCGTCGAGCAGGGTTATCACGGAACGTCGATCCGTGACGTGGCGTCGCGGTCCGGGCTGTCGGTGCCAGGGCTGTACCACCACTATCCGTCCAAGCAGGCTCTGCTGATCGGTCTGGCGACCGTCGTGATGACGGAGTTGTTGGAGCGAAGCCGCGCCGCCGAACTCGATGCCGGCGACGACCCCTCGGACCGTTTCGACGCGGTGATCGAATCTCTGTTGCGGTTCCACATGTTTCGACGCGAGCAGTCGTTCGTCGCCTCCTCCGAGATCCGCAGCATGGAGCCCGACAGTCGGGCGAGCTACATCGCGCAGCGCGACGAACAGCAGAAACAGGTGGACCGGATCGTCCTCGACGGCGTCGATTCGGGAGTGTTCGAGGCCGACCATCCCGAGGATGCCAGCCGCGCCGTTGTGACAATGTGCGTCGCCGTGGCGGTGTGGTACCGACCGGACGGTGAGTTGTCTCCGGAGGAGTTGGTGGAGAGGTACTTGGAGATAGCGCGACGCATGGTGGGGGCGAAGCGGGCGGGGGAGTGACTGTGGGGGCGAAGCGGGTGGGGGAGTGACTGCTGTGTGCAGTGTCGCGGTAGGCGGTCGCCAGCGTTTTGTGTCGGCCGCGACGCGTTCAACCTCGCTTTTGTTTGCCTGGGAAATCGCATAGGTCGGTCGCATTGACCAGCGCGCGGACACGGTTTGCTGCGTTGCGAAGGCGTTCTCCAACTATCGGATTCCGGACGGCCGCGGCGGCCAACGACTTTGCGACAGTGGCGACTTCATCGCCGCCGGGGATCAGTAGGCGGTCAGCGCCGGCCAGGAGGCTTGCGAGTGCGGTCTCTGCGGGTGCCCGCCCACGCGCCGTTGCAGGGGAATCCAGATCGTCACTCCCGACTACGCCGCGGAAGCCCAGGTCCTCTTGCGATGCTCGGACCGTGATGCTCGAGGCCGTCGTCGGAGCGGTTGGATCGACGGCTTCGACAATGTCCGGTCCGACCATCATGCGGGAAACGCCGGCGTTGACGACAGCCTTGAACGGTGTGAGAGTTTTTGTGCTCCAGCCCTTTGCGCCGACGGCCGTGTCCTTTGCTGCGGGGTCGTGTTCGAGTACTGGGAACCCTGGGAAGTGTTTTGCGATTGCCGCGACTCCAGAGGTCTGGACGCCGTGAACGAAGGCCGCTGCGATGCGAGCGATTTCCGAATGCGGCAGGTCGAGTGTGCGTGTGCAGGGCTCGCAGTAGCACTTCTGCGCCGACGCGGGCGCGCCTTCGGGCAACCGGCTCGGTCGATCGTTTACCAGTGCGCTGATTCTTGCCCTATTGACTCTTCCACGTGCGGTGATACGTTTAACCGCACGAGCATGGTGAGTGTTATCCCCGGCGTCGGTACGCGCAATGATGCAGTGTGCAGTGTGGACCTGGCGGGCGTGTGACTGCAGGGACTGTTTGGCCTGCTATATGCACGATGTGTGCATATTTATGGTGAAGTAGTGCTCGTACTGTGCATCGTTGTTGTGATGGTGACTCCGTAACGTGATTTGGACAACGCTGATTGCAGTACATGACGTGCCTCGCAACCCTATTGAGGGGCATGCGTGTGCAGATTGAGGACTCACAATGACTACGAACATTTCGGAAGGCCCGCGGGCGCTGAGCCTCCAGCGAATTCGGCTTGCCCGGGTTGCGACATTCTTCGGATTCGCACAATTGGGAGCGGTCATGCTCACGTGGTCGACGAACACCACTGCGCTCCGTGCTCACCTGGGGTGGTCGGGGGAGGGCGGCGACTCGAATTTCGGGCTGGTGGCATTGGCGATCGGCGTCGGCGCTGCAGTCGGCTGCTTCCTCATCGGGCCGTTCGTCGACAGGTACGGTCCGCGAGCCACCTGCATGCCGACGATGATCATCTACCCGTTGATGTATATCCCGTTCGCGTTCTTGCAGGGTATTGCCAGCGCAATGTTCCTCGGCGTGATGATCGGCTTGTTGAGAGGTGCCTTCGATACCGCCTTCAACACACACGGTGTGCAGGTGGAGCGTTACTACGGCAGGCCCATAATGTCTGCGTTCCACGCGGCCTATCCGGCAGGCGGATTCGTCATCGGCCTGGTGGCCAGTGCAATCGCCCGTCACTATGTCGAGAGCCCAGCCGTGGCCTACATCTCGATCGGTGTCACGATGTCGGTTCTCGGAGCTGTGTTCGGTCGCTGGCTGTTGACTCGCGATGAGCTGCTTCCCCCGGATGCCGCAGTCGCGATCGGGGAGCAATCGACAACCGGGAGATCGGCGTCGACGACGACTTTGCTGATCATGGCCGGATTCGGCGTCTTGATGCTGGCATCGATGCTCAGCGAAGGCGCAATTCTGGACTGGGGACAGGAGTTCGTCCGGCGCCATGCTGATACCAGCGCTGGTATGGCTGCGACAGCTGTGACCTTCTACTCCGGCGCACAATTCGTGGGGCGGCTCTTCGGTGATCGGCTCGCCGAGTACTTCGGGGCGCGCGTCATCGTGGCCGTCAGTGGTGTGATCGGATTCGTAGGCGCCTTGCTCGCGATCGGGGGTGCGTCAGCTCCGTTCGCACTGGTGGGATTCGTTCTCCTGGGGCTCGGGCTGGCATGCATGGCTCCGCTGATGCTCTCTGCTGCCGGTCGTCGCGACCCCGAGAACGCCGGAAGAAACATCGGAATTGTCAATGCGATCGGCTACGTCGGCATGCTCGTCGGGCCGGCAGCGATCACGCTCATCGTCGACGGATTCGGAATCGGCTGGATGCCGGCGTTACCGGCAATCTTGCTCCTGCTCATCGCCGTCGGCGGTCCTGTATTGATGAAAACCGTTCCGCGATACTCGGAAGCGGAACGTAAGGGAAATGCTCCGAAGCCGGAGCATCACACGGTCTCCCACTGAGGTCGAACAAGCAGAGGCACACGTGCGAGTACATCGAAATCCGGTGTACTCGCACTGGTGTCACTGAACGGACGCCAATTCTGTTGGGATTGAGGAGGAAACAGGATGAGCGCTGGCGGACCTTCGGAGTCGATCAGGCGTTCTGCGCGAGCGCTGATCGTGGATCCTTCGTATCGAATACTGTTGTGCAAGTTTCGATCTAGATCCGATGAAACCTATTGGATCACGCCTGGGGGACGTTGTGAAGAACGCGAGACCCCACGCGGCACACTCGAGCGAGAGCTTCGAGAAGAGGTAGGGCTCGAACTATGCACGACGCAGCCGCTCGTCTGGCGCCAAACGATCCTCGATCCAGAGCACTTTCCCGGATTCAGCGGCGTCGACAACTTCTATTTCCTGGTTCGAGTTCATGGATTCGAACCACGAGGGGCATTGACCGACGCAGAATTGCGCGATGAGCACCTACACGGTTTCAGATGGTGGACTCTGGAAGAGATCGAGAATTATTCGGGTTCGGACCTTTTCGCGCCTCACGACATTGCCGAGAGACTCGATCTCACCCTTCGTCACGGGTCGCCGTGCCCGGTAGTGTATTTCGGCTCGGATTGAGCCAGGTTGCTACTCGTACAGAATCGGGCCGCGCGATTACCGGCGACACCGACGCTCTGTACCGGAGAATATGTCGTAACTGGGCAGCGACCCGTCGTAGATAACCCCGTGGACGACTCGTGATGCAAATGCCGTTCGAAGGTCGACGCGGTTATGTCCGGCGCACCAGGACTGTGCCATTGGTCGCGGAGTTGGTCCCAGACACGTGAAACATTGCGTGCGCCCAAGGGTGGTCCGAGTTCAGCAACGCATTCTCTTCGATCATCCTGTCGTCGTGATAGCCCTGTGGATCCTCGCCGAGCTCGACCAATCGTTGTCGCGCTGTCTCCGGTGCGGTGTCGACCCACACTGTCGCGTCGTACAACATCCGCAATGAACGGCGGATCGACCCGGCACCTTCCACGAGAAGCAACGTCGTCTGGTCAGGGACAGCGATATCGCGAGGCTTGTCGTGGTTCGGCTGGAAGGTGAATGGAAGTCCATTTCGCCGTATAGGTTCCAGTAATTCCTTGGCGAGCAAGGTATCCCAGCCAAAAAATGTTCGACTGCACGCGATGTCATCTGTGTGCACGATAACCGTCCCTGTACAGTTTGCCGATAACAGTGCGGCCAGCGTCGACTTGCCGGAACCACCCCTCCCATCGATCCCTACGATTGCCGGGCCGCGCCCAACTGAACCGGACCGCAGAAGTTCCACGAATTGTGGGATCGCGAATCTATTCCAATCCGTATTTTCGTCACGCTCAGTGGGACGTTTCATGAACCTCTACCTTGGATCGGACCAGCTCCGAGTGTGAATTGTGAACGGCTACTGTCCACAGAAGTCGACTGGGACCCGGCTACCCGTCCTGGCCGACTCGAGTATCGAGATGCTCACTGCCAGTGCGTTGGTCGCGTCGAGTCCGTCGACGACTGGTCGGCCGTCACCGCGCGTGGCACGGGTGAAGTGTTCCAGCGTGATGTCGTACGTGTGCCGGCGGTCTTCGACATCGATCTCGTGCGATCCCCGGCCATCGTGCAGAACGACCGACCCGATGGGTTCCGGAGTCATGACGTCGGCTGCATGAAGGCTGCCGGCTGTCCCGTGCACCTCCACATACGTGGGTGCGAATGGCGTAGTGAAAGTGTCGTGGAATCGTACAAGGACGTTGTTCTCGTAGAGAATCGACGAGGAGGCTGCATCTTCGGCTTCGGTCACCCAATCTCCTTGAGCCACAGTGATCGCGCTCGCCGTCAGCGCTCTTGTGCCGAGTAGCGGATTCACGACTGATGCGTTGTGGCAGGAAAGATCCATGACGGCGCCTGATCCCGGCGCGCTACCGAGTCGCCACCCTCGCAATCGTTCGGGTAGGAGCGACGTGTGGCGAACACTGACCGACAGAATCCGGCCGATGTCGCCGCGCGTCACTGTGCGTCGAATGGCCTGGTGCGTACCTGCGGCAGGCAGGTGGTGGTTGACGCCTAGGACTACGCCGGCGGATTCGCAAGCTGCGATCATCTTCCGCGCATTGTCGATGCTCGTCGACAGCGGCTTCTCACAGAGAACGTGTTTTCCGGCTGCGGCCGCCGCGCACACCTGCTCGAGGTGGCGATCATTTGCACTGGAGATGTAGACCGCATCGATGAGGGGATCGCTGAGCAGATCGTTCAGCATGTTCGTTCGGTTCGATATCTCGTTCCGACGTGCGTACTGCTCGGCGTGGTCCGAATTTCCGCTGTACACGGAACTGATGTGGTGGCCGGTCCTTCGCAGTGCGGGAATCATTCGCGTTTCGGCGATATCACTCGCACCGACGATTCCCCAGACGAGATGCGGTTGTTCGCTCATCGAAGTATTCCTTCTCGGGCATCGACGATGTCGAATAGACAGCGACGGCTCCGGGTATTGGCCGACTCGACGTCAGGAGTTCGGCGCGGACGAAATCTGGTAGGCCAACCCTACGAAGTGGCGATAGATATCGACAGCGCCAAAACGTGCAAGCGTGAGCCGCTGATCGACCACTGTGAGCAGGCGCGAGCGCTGCACCTGCTCTGACCGTGACCTTTCGAACGACCGGCATATCATGCACGGATTGGGCAGAATTTGGCAGAAGTGGTTCCCCCTATGTGTCTGTCCGCTGGATGACTTCGCAGGAAAGCTAGGGCTATCAGTTTGATTTCATGCCTCACCTCGAAGGAGCAACCCGCCAATGTCGTTCGTTCTCAAAGCCGCAGTCGGCGAACCAGCGCAGCGTGCCAGCAATCCGGCGGTGGTCGACACTGTCGCGGGTGTGATCGCAGACATTCGTGCCAACGGTGACGACGCGGTCCGCACGTACTCTGACCGTTTCGACCGGTGGTCACCGGATTCGTTCCGGCTTGACGAAGATCAGATCCGCGAGATCGTGAAGTCCGTCCCGACAACGGTTCTAGAGGACCTGCAGTTCGCGCAGCGCCAGATTCGCGACTTCGCACAGGCGCAGCGCGATACCATCACAGACCTCGAGGTCGAGACCCTGCCCGGCGTGTTCTTGGGGCACCGGAACGTTCCGATCGACGCGGCTGCAGCCTACGTTCCGGGTGGCAGGTACCCACTGACAGCGTCGGCGCACATGACGGTGCTGACCGCGAAGGTCGCAGGCGTCGAACGCGTCGCGGCCACGACGCCCCCGAACGACGGGCTTCCACCACAGATCAGCATCACCGCAATGCATCTCGCCGGGGCCGACGAGATCTTCGTGCTCGGTGGGGTGCAGGCGATCGCAGCGCTGGCTCTCGGTACCGAGACGATCGATCCTGTCTCGATCCTCACGGGACCGGGCAACGCATACGTGGCAGAGGCGAAGCGTCAACTCTTCGGTGAGGTCGGAATCGATCTCTTTGCAGGCCCCACCGAAACACTGATCGTTGCCGACGCATACGCCGACCCGTTCACCATCGCAGTGGATCTACTCAGCCAGGCGGAGCACGGTCCGGATTCACCGTGTGTGTTGATCACGACGTCCGAGGCTGTGGGCAACGAGGTGATCAAACACATCGACGCATTGCTACCCGGGTTGGAGACGAACGCGATCGCCGGGCCTGCCTGGCGCGACCATGGACAGATCCACGTTGTCGAGACTGTCTCCGAAGCATATGAACTCGCGGACAAGTTTGCCTCCGAGCACGTACAGATCCTGACGCAGAATCCGCGTGAAGCGCTCGACAGCATGAGCAACTACGGTGCCCTTTTTCTGGGGGAAGGAACGTGTGTTCCGTACGGCGACAAAGTGATCGGGACCAACCACGTACTTCCTACTCTTGGCGCTGCGCGCTACACCGGAGGGCTCTGGGTAGGGAAGTTCCTCAAAACCCTCACTTTCCAGGAGGTGCGCGATCCGGCGGCGAGCGCCAGGATCGGCGAGATCGCTGCGCGACTGTCCCGACTGGAACGCTTCGAAGGCCACGCCCGTTCAGGTGACCTGCGTGCGGCGAAGTTCGGTGGAGCCGAACTACCGTGGGGCGAGATCCCGGTGGCGGCAAACCTCAAATGACGATGCGCATCGAGCACGACCTGCTCGGTGATCGCGAAGTGCCTGCGGAGGCCTACTACGGCATCCACACGCTGAGGGCACTGGAGAACTTCCCGATCACCGGTATTCCTCTCTCGGTCCACCCGGACATGGTATCGGCGTTGGCTGCGGTCAAGCAGGCCGCTGCTCGGGCGAACGCCGACCTCGGAATCCTCTCGCCCGAGCATGCAGCGGCGATCGAGCAAGCTTGCAAGGAGATTCGTGCGGGCAGGTTCACCGACCAGTTCGTCGTCGACGTCATTCAGGGTGGTGCCGGCACGTCATCGAACATGAACGCCAACGAAGTGGTCGCGAACCGCGCGCTCGAAATGCTCGGCCGCGAACGGGGGCAGTACCAATTCCTCCATCCGCTCGAACACGTCAACATGAGTCAGAGCACCAACGACGTCTACCCCACCGCGATCAAAATCGGCTTGCAAGGTGCCGTCACCAGGCTTCGAGGTGCGATGGACGAACTTGCAGGCGCATTCGCGGAGAAAGCAGCCGAGTTCTCCCACGTGCTCAAGGTCGGGCGGACTCAGTTGCAAGACGCGGTCCCGATGACTCTCGGTCAAGAGATCGTCACCTTCGCCGTGATGATCAAGGAGGACTCTCAGAGACTGGAAGAGGCCGCTCGGTTGATCTCGGAGATCAACCTGGGAGGGACGGCGATAGGTACCGGTCTCAATGCGCACCCGGAGTACGCCAGACGTGTGCGTGAGCATCTGGTGTCGATCACCGGTCTCGACATCTCGACGGCATCGGATCTCATCGAAGCAACCCAGGACGTCGGGGCCTTCGTTCAGCTGTCGGGAGTGCTCAAGCGTACCGCGGTCAAACTGTCCAAGATCTGCAACGATCTGAGATTGCTGTCCTCGGGCCCACGAGCAGGTCTGGGTGAGATCAATTTACCTGCGGTGCAGGCAGGTTCGTCGATCATGCCCGGAAAGGTCAATCCGGTCATTCCGGAAGTGGTCAATCAGATTGCCTACCGGGTGGTGGGAAACGATCTGACCATCACCATGGCTGCCGAGGCGGGTCAACTTCAGCTCAACGCATTCGAACCGGTCATTGCACACAGCTTGTTCGAGACTGCAGAACTCCTCACACGGGGCTGCACCGTGTTGCGCGAGCGATGCGTGATCGGCATTACCGCCAACGTCGAGCATCTCGAACGAACGGTCGCGGCTTCGATCGGTGTCGTGACCGCGCTCAATCCCTACATCGGCTACACAGCCGCGACGGAATTGGCGGCGGACGCGCTTGCTTCCGGTCGTACCGTCGTGGAGTTGGTGCTCGAGCGCGGGTTGTTGGGCAAGGAGGATTTGGACGCGATCATGGAGCCTGCGAATTTGGCACGAACTGCGATCGTGTCGGCTCCCGAATTCGATCCGCTCGTCCCGTCGACCTGACCAGGTCTTCAGGGCGGTTGACACCGCACATGTGGGCGGTATCGTTTAGTGATACGTATAACTACTTGCAGTCCTGTTGCGTCAGGATTGACAGAAGCTGAGTCGGGCGCGGTTCAAGGACGTATCGCGCCACGCCAGCCAGGAGACGGAAACCATGTTCGAAAAGATACGAATGGACAGTCATCCCCCCAGTAAGAGCAGCTATGACGTCATCGTCGTGGGAAGCGGAATGGGGGGTGGAACGATGGCATACGCTCTCAAGGATTCCGGCCTCGATGTGCTCTTGATCGAGAGGGGAGACTTCCTTCCGCAGGAACGTCAGAATTGGGACCCCCGAGAGGTGTTCGAGAAAGATCGGTACAAGAACGCCGAAAAATGGGTCGACACCGAAGGACAGGAGTTCGCCCCCGGCACTTACTATTACGTCGGCGGAAACACCAAATTCTACGGTGGGTCGCTGGTCAGGTTCAGGAGAGAGGACTTTCAGTCTTCACGGCATCACGATGGTGAATCGCCGGCATGGCCGTTCTCGTATGACGATCTCGAACCTTACTACGCACGCGCCGAGAAGGTGTACAAGGTTCACGGCGACCACACCGACGACCCGACGTTGCCACGCGACGAACCGTTTCCGTACCCTTCCGTAGGGCACGAGCCAGCGATACAGCAGGTCGCCGACGATATGCGTAAGGCGGGTTTCACCCCTTCCAATCTCCCTCTCGGAGTCGACCTACGGCAGGGTGGGTCATGTATTCGATGCAAGACGTGCGACGGGTTCCCCTGCCGTACCTTGGCGAAATCGGATGCCGACGTCTGTTGCGTGCGACCCGCACTCGATTCGGGCAACGTCGAAATCGTCACAAACGGGTACGTGGAGAAGGTGCTGACCGACAATTCCGGACGTCGAGCGTCCGGCGTCGAAGTGACCCATCGCGGCGTCACCTCCACAGTACGCGCGGATACGGTCGTCATCTCCTGCGGCGCGGTCAATTCTGCAGCGCTGCTGTTACGTTCGGCCACGTCTGTCCATCCTGACGGGCTCGCAAACTCCTCCGGAATGGTCGGTCGTAACTACATGGTGCACATGAACTCGATCATGGTGGCCATCGACCCACTCAAGAAGAACAAGTCCGAGTTTCAAAAGACGTTGTACTTCAATGACTTCTACCTGCGTGGCACTGACGATCATCCGTATCCGCTAGGCCACGTGCAACTGATCGGGAAGCTCCAGGCGGAGATGATAAAGGGGCAACGGCCCCACATCCCCAAATGGGCGTTGAGCCTTGCCACGAACCGTAGTACCGATTGGTGGCTGTTCACGGAGGATCTGCCCAACCCTGAAAATCGTGTCACGCTGACTCCCGGAGGGCGTATCCAGATCGCATGGGAACCGAATAACGTCCGGGCACACGAGGTTCTGGTTCGTGAGACACGAAAAATGCTCCGCAAGATCGGATTTCCGGTGGTCATCAGTGAAGGAACCGGGATAGAGGTCAACTCGCATCAGGCCGGAACCGTTCGGCTCGGTACCGACCCGGCTACGTCGGTCCTCGATCCAAGTTGCCAGGCACACGATGTCGACAACCTGTATGTCGTCGACTCCTCCTTCTTTCCGTCGCTCCCGGTGATGAATCCGGCGCTGTCGATCGCCGCGAACGCGTTGCGCGTTGCAGATTCGATCATCGCTCGAAGCGGCGACTCCACGGCGGGTGCATCGCACGGCTCGTCGATCTCTGCATAAATCGCTCACCCCCAATTCTTTTCGACTCGAAAGTGAAGAACATGACTGTGCAAAAGCTCACCGGTGGCCAGATGGTGGTCGACATACTGATCCGTGAAGGAGTTGAAAAGGTATTCGCTATCCCGGGACACGGCAATACGGCGTTGCTCGATGCGTTCGTCGACCGGGCCGACGAAATCGAGTTGGTTCCCGCCATCCACGAGCAGGGCGCCGCACACATGGCCGACGGCTACTACCGCGCATCGGGCAAGATCGCGGCCGTCTGTACTTCCATCGGACCGGGAGCGACCAACACCGTAACCGGAATCGCGACTGCGTTCGCGGACTCGCAGCCGATGATTCTGATCACCGGCGCCGTTCACACCTACATGGAGAACCGCGGTGTTCTCCAGGAGATCGATCGCCCGCACGGGAACAATTTCCCACGGATGGTCGAGCCGGTCGTCAAGCGTTGGTGGCAGCCCGGCCGGCTGGAGCAGCTACCTTCTGCGATGGCTCAGGCGTTCAACACGATGCTCGAAGGTCGCAGAGGGCCTGTCCTCGTGGATATCCCGCAGGACCTGCAGGCTGAGTACGGCGACTATGTTCCGGAGTTGTACTCGCGCCGAGCTCAGACCCGGGCGACTGGTGATCCCGTCGCCATAGCCGAGGCGGCCAAGCTACTGGCGGGGGCTAAGCGTCCGGTGATCCTCGCAGGCGGAGGCGTTATCGCAGCCGATGCCGGTGCGGAACTCCTCACACTGGCGGAACGTCTCGGCGCTCCCGTGACGCACTCCTTCCAGGGCAAAGGCGCATTCCCCGCAGACCACGATCTGTACGCGTGGCCGTGCGGCGACATGGGATCGATTCCGGGCAACGGAGTCACCAGGACCGCCGACGTCATTCTTGCAGTGGGTTGCCGGTTCAGTGATCGAATCACGTCCTCATACCGCCCGGGAGTCACATTCGACATCCCTAACACGAAACTCGTTCACATCGACATCGACGGATTCGAGATCGGCCGCAACTACCCGGTCGAGGTCGGGATCGTGGGCGACGCCAAGACCTCGCTCTCGTCTCTGATCGACGAACTCGGCGCACCGGCAGCGGATTACGACTACCGAGCATCCGACTACTACGCCGAACTTCAGGATTTGAAGGCACAGTGGGACGAGCACCTGCGCCCCATGCGTGAGACCGACTACTTGCCGATGACCAACTCGCGTGCAATGGTCGAGATCCGAAAGGTTCTTCCGCGTAACGGAATTCTGGTCACCGATTCCAGCAACCCGGCAAACCAGGCGTTCAACGAATTCCCGATCTACGAGCCGAAGAGCAACATCGTTGCCGGCGGATTCTCCGGAATCGGATTCGGTGTACCTGCCGCGATCGGCGCCGCGATCGGCGCACCGGACAAGCCGGTCCTCGCACTCGTCGGCGATGGCGCGTTCCTACAGACGGGCACGGAGATCGCAGCTGCCGCCATGAGCGGCGTCAATGTCGTCTTCGTCGTTCTGAATAACGGTGGATGGGAAGCAATCAAGGACCTCCAGATCAATCTCTTCGGCGCGGAACGGGAAATCATCTCAGGCTGGAAGTTGCCGGATGGATCCCCGTACTTCGCCGATATTACTGCGTTCGCCCAGTCTCTCGGATGCAAGTCCGAGCGCGTCGAGGATCCGGCAAAGCTCGGCGCCGCTGTTCAGCGCGCATTCGAGACCGAGGGCCCCGTAGTCATCGAGGCGATCAGTGCTCGCGAGCTGCCCTGGACCGAGATGCATGCAATGGGTTGGTGGGATATCACCGTACCGGCCTACCACGGCGAAGTTCGAGACGAGTACGTGAACCAGCGCGGCTTCTGACCCACCCTCACCGGAAAGTAGTTGTAAGTCATGGGCAATATCAAACTAGGACTTAATCTGGAGTTCGCGCGATACGAGAACGGCTCTTTCGATTGGGCCATGGACCAAGCTGCTGAGATCGGCTACAAGTACGTCGAGCCGATGGTGCACTGGGGTCGTGAACTGCTCAGTGCAGCAGGATATTTCCACAGCCGGTCCATGCTCGACGATCCGTTGATCCTGCGGAATGCGGCCGAAGATCGCGGTCTCAGCATCTCGTCGCTGTCGAGCCACGCGCCACTCGCCAAGCCGGAGGTGGCAGTGGAGTACTTCCGCCAGGCCATCCGCTACGCCGCGGAGGCGGGTTCTCCGATGATCATGGTCGACGATGGACCCACCCCGTCTTGGACCACGGAGGAAGAGAACTACACGCTCATGCGGTACACCCTGAAGGAGGCAGCGCTGGTCGCGGAACCCCGGGGTATCAAGATCGCAATCGAGACCCACGGGCCGTACACCGCGACTCCGGAGCGCCTCGACAAGATCATGAATTTGGTCGACAGTCCTGCCCTGACGATCAACCTCGATACCGGAAACAGCTACCTGAGTGAGAACGATCCGCACGAGTGGCTCGAAGCCATCATCGGTCAGGTCACGCACCTGCACGCCAAGGACATTGCGGTGGACGACGCGAAACGTCTACGCGGAAAAGTGAGAGGCATGCTGGGATGCGCATGCGGTGAAGGCGTCATCGACTGGAAGCGTATCGTCGACACGCTCGCCGCGGCCGACCACGACGTCGTCTTGTCGGTGGAGTGCGGCACGCTCGACGCCGCGAAGAAGAGCTACACCCACCTCAGCGGATTGATCGAAGCGGTCGGTCAGTAGCCATGTCCGGTTTGGAGACGCATCCGGGAAACGTGAATACAGTCGTGCTCATGAACCCGTCCGTGATGAAGCAGAGGGTTCCGAACGGTGAAGTGCCGACCGTCGAGGAGTTCGCGACAGCCTCGCCTGCCGTACGCGCATTGCCGATCCCGCGGATCGAAGCCGTCGACGAGCGAATGCGGATCAACTAACCGAATACCGAAAAGTGCTCGGGCACAACCTGATGAGGTTGAGCCCGAGCACTTTTCGTGTCGGCGTATGTAGTTCTGCCTCGTCCGGGGGTGGGAACCAGATGGGGGATGGAAAGGGCCTCGGATGTCCGACGCCGACGCCGACGCCGACGCCGACGGTGAGACGGTGAGACGGTGAGACGGTGAGACGGTGAGTATCCGATCCGCGACACGAACAGGCCCGTCGACAGTCGTGGTGACTCCAGACGGGCCTGTACGTCGATCAGCTTGCAGCCACAGCTGCTTACGTGACGGCTTCTGCCGGTCGAGCGCCGGTGATCATCGAGACGATCTCGTCGGCGGTGGTTTCCTTGGTGTTTCGGCATCCGACGACCTGGCCTCGCCGGAACACGTACACCCGGTCGGTCAGTTCCAGCACCTGTTGCATGTTGTGGCTGACGATGATGACCGCGACTCCGCGTTGTTTGAGGCGTGTGATGATGTCGTGGACGTGGGCGGTCTCCTGCAGGCCCAATGCCGCTGTGGGTTCGTCCATGATGATGAGCTTCGAGCCCCAACCGGATGCGCGGGCGATGGCGATACCTTGGCGCTGGCCACCGGAGAGGCCCCGAACGGTCCGGTGTACCTCGGGCACGTTCACTCCGATCTCCGTGAGCAATTCAGTTGCACGCTTGGCCATCTTGCGTCTGTTGAGCACGCTCAAGCCGCCCAGGTTGATCAGCTTCTCTTCACGCCCGAGGAACAGGTTGGTCAGGACGTCGAGGTCGTCTGCGAGTGAAAGATCCTGATAGACGGTTTCGATCCCGGCTTCGCGTGCATCGATCGGGCTTTGGAACTCACAGTCGGCGCCGTCGAATCGGATGGTGCCATCACTCGACGGTTGTGCGCCGGAAAGGATCTTGACGAAGGTGGACTTGCCTGCGCCGTTGTCGCCCATGATGGCGATGTGCTCACCGTGTCCGACGCTGATGGAGGCGCCTTGCAAAGCTTTGACGCCGCCATAGAACTTGGAGAGGTTCGTGGTCTGGAGAAGAGGCTCGGTGGTGTTGGTGATAGTACTCATTGAGGTGATTCCGATCTGGGGGTCGTCTCGAATCAGTACGCTGCGGGGGAGTCGGCGACGTTGGCGGATGTGACGGGCGGGATCGGGACGAAGATCTTCGGTTGCACCGTGCCACCGTCCACAAGGGTCAGCATGGCGGCGACCGCTTCTCGCGCCATCTCCTTGGGATCGCCGTTGATGGTTCCGTACGTGTCTCCCGCGAGGATGCTCTCGCGCATCTCTTCCGGATAGTCGTTGCCGACAAAGACGATTTCGCTTCGGCCCATCGACTTGGCCAGGCGGGCGCCCGCAGCCAATTCGGGTCCTTGTGCGACAACGGCGTTGATCTGCCCTGCCGGATACTTGGCGAGCCAGTCCTGGGTCAGGCTGATGGTCTTGTCGTTCGCCCAGTTGTTCGGCTGCTCTTCGACGAGCTTGACGTCGGGGAAGTTCTCCTGCAGCTCGGCACGGAATCCTTCCGACCGACCGATCTGCGGTCCACTGCCGAGGATGCCGGTCATCAAGGCGACGTTGCCCCGATTGCCTATTGCTCCAGCGACCATCTTCGCCTGCTCGCGTCCGACCTGAACGTCGTCGGTCCCTACGAACGAGGAGACTGGGGCGTCTTCGGACAGCGCGAGGGAGAACGCGATGACCGGGATTCCTGCTGCTTCGGCTCGTTTAATGGACGGAGTCATGCTGTCCTGGTCGCTGGGGGCGAGGAGAATTGCGTCGACCTTCTGCGTGACCAGCTGGTCCATTCCGCTACTCATCTGAGCGATATCGTTGTGCCCGTTGACAACACTGAGCTTGTATCCCGCAGCTTCAGCTTCCTCCTGCACAGTAGAGATGGCTACGTTCATCCACGGGTCGACACCGACGTCGTACACCACGAAGCCCAGTGTCTTGTTCGCACCCGAGGAAGGTGCGGTTCCGCAGGCCGTGAGTGCGACGGTGACGAACGCAGCCAGGCAAAGGGCAAATGCGGTTTGGATCGTTCGGGAAGTTCTTTTTACGGTCATATGTTTTCACTCCTGGAATGTGGTTGGCTGCGAAGGGAATCGGACGTATCAGCGTTTGCGGGCGCTGCGGAACGCTTCGAAGCCGACTGCGAGCAGAACGGCCGTACCCGTGAGCGCCGGCTGCCAGTACGCGGACACGCTGTAGAGGTTCAATGCGTTTGTGAGGACGGTGAGCGACAGGATGCCGATCACCGCGGAGCTGATGCCGCCGACTCCGCCGGTGAGTGGTGTGCCCCCGATGATGACGGCGGCGATGGCGAGAAGTGCCCACTGTGTACCTGTTGCCGGACTCCCGATTCCCGAAATCGAAACGAGAAGAATTCCTGCGATGGCAGCGCACAGTCCGCCGATGGCATAGACGGCAATCAGAACCCGATCGACGTGGATTCCGGCGCGACGCGAGCCTTCCTTGTTGCTCCCGACGGCGTAGATGTGCTGGCCGAAGAGCGTGCATCGTAGGACGAACAACAGAATCAGGATGACCACGACGAATGTGAGACTGGCAAAGGAGATTCCGGCGACATTCTTCAAGCCCAGATCGGTCCATCCGGAAGGAAGAGGAGCGATCGGGGTGGCACCGGTTGCGGCGTACAGCAGTCCGGTGACGACGGCTTGTGTGCCGAACGTGGCCACGAAGGGGTTGATGCCGATCTTGGCTACGAGGATGCCGTTCACGAAGCCGGCGAGTAGACCGGCGACCAATCCGACGAGAATTCCGATGGCGATACCGTGCTGGAGACTGACGTACGCTGCCGCGCATCCGGCTGCCGCTGCCACGATTCCGACCGAGAGATCGAAGCCACCTGAGATAATCATCAGCTGCATACCGCCGGCAATGATTCCGACCATCGCCGCCTGTTGCAGCACGTTGAGCAGGTTGTCCGACTGCCGGAAGATCGGGTTGGCGATGCACAGAATCACCACCGATGCGACCAGTACCGTCAGCATCACCCGCTGAACAACCTGCGAAGGTGTGCTCGGCAGAATGCGTTTGAGTAGGGCAGGTAGCCATTCCTGCGAGGAGGCGTGGGGCGGCCGGGGTGCCGCGGAACGAGCGGAACGGCCGACGTCATCGACAGAGATTTCCGCGCTTGGCGGCCGTTTCTGCTGGTCTTCGGTCAGGGGCATTGAGGACTCCTCGAAAGGGTGTGTCGGTGTTCGGTCGAAAGAGCGAAATCAGGTCGTCCGGTCGCACGGCGTTGTGCGTGTCGAGATTCGGATCGGTGCCCTGCAGTTCGCGTTCGGTTCGTGAACCGGTAGCGATTACTCGGACGGTGGGCCGGTTGTATCTGGGCGCTGAAACAAATCTTCGGACAGGTAGGAAGCGGGCTCGCCATGTGTCTCAACTCTGTTTGGCGACCCCCGGCGAAGCCCTGGGGTTGTAGAAATACTGTCCTGTGACTGCGTTCACAGCTAGACGCAAGGCGGGAAAGATGTCTCGGCTGGACGACACGTTTTGTGTAATGTCTTTGACATGTCTTTCACGGTTGCGGACGCTTTGGAACTCTCACTGATCCGCGCGGCCGGTCCTCACGTACTCACCAACGGAACGGATCTGGATCAACGCGAAGTCCGATGGGTTCACTCGTCCGAGATTCCCGATATCGCCCGATTTCTCAGCGGGGGTGAATTGCTGCTGACGGCGGGCCTCGGCATGGGGGAAACAGAAGCGGAGCAGCGTGCTTACGTGAAGGCGGTTTCTCGAGCCGGTGCGGCAGCTCTGGTGATCGAAGAATCCGGTCGCATGTTCGATCGAGTTCCTGAAGCTGTTGTGCAGGAAGCCCAACAAATGCTGCTTCCGGTGATCGCGCTGACCCACGAAGTGTCGTTCGCCGGAGTCTCCGCCCAGGTGCACGAAATTCTGACTGAGATGCGACTTCGGAGCCTGACTCGTGAACGTGAGGTCGAAGCAACATTCTCGGGATTGCTGCTCGACGGCGCAGACCATCTCGGAATAGTGGAGACTCTGGCGGCGCTCACCGACAGCACCGTGGTTTTGGAAAACATCGCTCACCGGGTGACGGTCTATTTTTCAGTGGACGGTGTCGAGTTCGATGACGACGAATGGAATCGTCACGCCAGAGTATCTCACGACAATGAAACTGATTGTGTCCGAAGGCCTGTCGTCATGCGTGGTCAACCGTGGGGATGGATCCATGTGCTCCAGGGACAATCGCCGACCGCGCCGTTCTCGGCTGAATTCGCGGCGGAGCGGGCAGCAGCAGCGATCGCGATCTCGCTTCTCACCGATCGTAGCCGCGAGGCGCGTGACGATCAGCGCAGTACCGCATTGATGACACACCTGCTGTTGGGAGAAATTTCCGGCGATGAGTTCGTGAAGCAAGCCAGTCGTCTGGGGTATCGACTCGGATCTGGACTGATGCGAGTGTTCGTGGCCAACAAGAATACTCGTGACGATTCTGGTGGAATCCGGCCCAAGCGCAGGAGCAGTCCCAATGCGATCAGCGCCGACATGGGTGACTACATCGTCACGGTGGCGCCGGAAGTGAATGGCCGCCCGCCTGAGATCGAGGACCTTGTCGGTTTCGTCGGTGCGGGTGTCGGTGTGAGCCGAGCTATTTCACGTGACATGGTTGCTGTCGCGCTCACTCAAGCGCGCAGTGCGGCGGCGGTTGCCCGAGCGTCTGGTGGTGTCCTTCACTTCGACGAACTGGGGGTCGAGCGGATCTTGGTGACCCTGGCGCAGGGCCCGGAACTGGCGAGCTTCGTCGAAGACGAATTGGGTCCGTTGTTGACCAAGGATGCGCACTCAGCCAGTCCGCTGCTACCGACACTTCGTGCATTTCTCAGCGTCGACGGACGCAAGACTGAGGCGGCGGACAAGCTCTACGTGCAGCGCAGAACGCTGTACAACAGGTTGGAGCGGATCTCGACGATTCTCGGAAAATCCCTTGATGCCCCGGAAACGCGGCAGCGCTTGCTGTTGGCAGTTAAAGGTCTCGAACTGCTGGAGGGGTCGGCGATCAGTTCGTCGCGACGTTCCGGAAGGAACTGAATCAGCGCAGTGCCCGAATTGTCCTCGGTACCAGAGGCAGTAACCCGTGGTTGGACCGCCGCGTGACGGCAAACAGTGAAGACGACCCGGGTGACTGACTTGAAGTCGTATGTCGCCAGACCGAAGTCGAGCAGGAACGGCGACTTCGGATAGAGCATTTCGTCGATTCTCTTCACAGAAGAGATGAGTGAATCGTATCACCTGGTGATACGATTCACTCGTGTCGGTGGCGGGTGCGACAAGGTGAAGGTTGAGATGCGACGCGACAGGCGGAAGTATCACAAACCACGGTGTCGCGCCTGCCGCCTCCCGAAGTGTTCAGTCGGGGTAATCGCCGCTGTCGACAGTATGTCTCACGGACGTCGTCGTCCGGACATATGCGAGACCTTCAGTGCAGAAACATCTTTCAGAATATCGAGGCTACGGCAGGAGCGGGACGACGAACATGACTGGTCACCGTATGGAGGAAGAAGTGGGGTATATCTGTGTCACGTGTCGCCACATCGGTTCGTCGTTACCGATGCCCACGCCGTCAGTGTCGTTGGCCGTACGAGCTCGCTGCAACGTCTGTGGCGAGATCGACACGGCCATGTCGGGGCGGAAAGACGATGTGCCATACCGTGTCGAACTATTCGGGGGCCTTCGTAGAGCTTGGAAGCATGCAGTCCGGTGCGGGCGAATGTGTGAACACCATCTAATGTGACGACAGGTCAACCGAAGCCAACACTCGGTTGAAACAAGACCACGATAGAATTCGTGAGATCGTCAAGGGCTATGGCGGATGTTTCGTCCGGAGCAAGGGGAGTCGCTTCAGTGGTTACGATGAAGGACGTAGCGCGGGCAGCCGGCGTCTCCCAGGCCGCTGTCTCATACGCGTTCAGTAACTCTCCGAAAGTTTCTGCATCGCAGCGCGATCACATCTACGCAGTCGCTCAGTCTCTGTCCTACGCCGGGCCGAACATCGTGGGCAGCAGCCTGCGCTCCGGCCGAGTCGGAGCGGTAGGCATCATGGTGATGGAGTCGTTGGGGCACGCACTGGAAGACCCGTCGACCATGCTGTTGATGAAGGGGGTAGTCGAAGTCAACGAACTCGCCGACGTTGCCCTCACTTTGTTGCCGTTGGTCTCCAGCAGGGAAGAAGGATTCAATTCCCCCGCGGTCAGAGGTTTGGTTGACGGAGTAGTCCTGCACAATGTGACTCCTACCCACCCGATCATCGCGGCCCTCGTGCACTCCGGAACGCCGGCAGTTGCGATCGATTCACCCGCGGATTGCGGCTTACCGTTCATCGGAATCGATGATAGGGCTGCGGGGTTCAAGCAAATGGCTCATCTCTTGGATCTCGGACACCGAAAGATCGGTGTGGTGTGCGAACGTTTGAACATCGGTGGCACCGATGGACCGATTACCCAGGCCGTTGTCGAACACTCCTCCGAGCGAGTCCAGCGAGATCGGATACTCGGATACTTCGATGCTGTAACCGCACGGGGGGATTCCGGTATCGCGATCGAGGTTTACGAGGCTTCAGGTATCGATCGTGACAGCGGTGTCCGCGCTGTACGTTCGATGATCGAGAACCTGAATCCGACCGCGATAGCCGCGACATCAGATGTCTTTGCCGTCGCTGCCTTGAGCTTGCTTCGTGGCATGAATATCCCTGTACCTGAGCTTGTTTCGGTTGTCGGATTCGACGATGCCCCCATCGCAGAACTCATGGATCTGACCACTGTGCGTCAACCGCTGGTGGAGAAGGGGCGCGCCGCAGCCTCCATGCTGCTCGACAATATCGACGGCGCCAAGCGGAGGCAGAAGATCTTCAAAACCAAGCTGATCGTCCGAAACTCGACAGGCCCGGTCAGCACACTCTGAACGAGACCATGCTGACCGGGCCGAAGTGGTCAGGATCGATAGACTTTCCGGTACAGTTCGGCGATTTCCTGTGCGCTGGGCACAACCGGGTTGTTCGACGGAGAACCCGACGCCAACGCCTGTTCAGTCATCAGTGGAATGAGCTCCTCCCAGCGGGGCTCGTCGATGCCGAATGTGCGCGGACTGGGTACCTCGACGTCGACGCACAAAGTATCGATGAAGTCGACCAGCTTGTGCGAGGCCGTCTCGTCTGAGTCGCCGCGATCGGCTGCGCCCAGCTGCCTGGCACAGTCGGCGTATCGATTACGCGCCCCGGGAATGGAGAACGCGGTGATCGCCGGAAGTAGCATCGCATTGGAAAGTCCATGCGCCACATGGAAATGTGCGCCGATCGGACGACTCATCCCGTGTACCAGGCATACGCTCGCGTTGGAGAATGCCATACCCGCCTGAGTGGAAGCATGCATCATCTGTTCGCGGGCCTCTCGATCAGAGCCATCACGGTACGCGCGCAAGAGGTACGCCCCGATTGTCTTCATCGCAGACAGGGCGAGGCCGTCCGAGATGGGGTTTGCCTTCTTACTTACGTAGGCCTCGATCGCGTGTGTAAGTGCGTCGACACCTGTGTCGGCCGTCAGTCTCGGCGGCATCGACATCGTGAGGTCGGAATCGACGATCGAGGCGATCGGAAGAAATGAAAGCCCAGGGCACAGCATCTTCTCGTCGGTGGCAACATCCGTGATGATTGTGAATTGTGTTGCTTCCGAGCCACTTCCTGCCGTCGTCGGGATGGCGATGATCGGAAGCGCCGGCCCCGCGTACACCCGAGGGGCTTTGAAATCGCGCATGACGCCGCCCTGCTTGAACAAGACGGCAAGTGCTTTTGCCGTGTCCATCGGGCTGCCGCCGCCGAAGCCTATGATCGAGTCGGCAGCGTGGGCGGTCAGAGCATCGAGACCAGCCTGTAGAGAATCAGTAGTTGGGTCGGGAACCGTCTCGGAGAAGAGTGCGGCCTTCTTCCCTGCTGCTGCAACGATCTTCAGCAATCGATCGGCTGAACCGTTGCTGACCATGAACGCGTCGGTGACAAGAAGCGGACGCTCGATGTTCAGATCCGTCAGCACCTCGCCGAGACTCTCGACGGACCCGGGACCGAGTTTCAAAAACCGTGGAAACGAAATGTTGGCGACCATGACTGCCCTTCGAATGGTGTGAAAGTGTCTCTTTGACAGTATTTCTCAGTTGTTCTCGGGGAAGCCGAGGTTGATGCCGCCGTGGCTGGGATCGAGCCAGCGGGTGGTGACGACCTTCCCACGGGTGAAGAAGTGGACACCTTCGGTACCGTGGGCGTGCGTGTCGCCGAACAGGCTGTTCTTCCAACCTCCGAAGCTGTAGTAGGCCATGGGGACGGGGATGGGGACGTTGATCCCGACCATGCCGACCTCGATCTCGTTCTGAAAGCGCCGTGCTGCGCCACCGTCGTTGGTGAAGATCGCGGTGCCGTTCCCGAATGCACTCGAATTCACCAAGTCCAGAGCTTCGTCGTAGGAGTTCACCCGCACGACGGAGAGCACGGGGCCGAAGATTTCGTCCGTGTAGACGCTCATGTCGGTGGTGACGTGGTCGATCAGGGTCGGCCCGAGCCAGAATCCGCCCTCTCCACCGTTCGCCTGCACCTGCCTGCCGTCGACGACGAGCGTGGCGCCGGCGGCTTCACCGGCGTCGACGTAGGAGGCGACCTTGTCGCGGTGGGCCCTTGTTACCAGAGGGCCCATGTCTGAGTTCTTCGTGCCGTCACCGGTTTTCAGGGCGCGGGTCCGCTGGGCGATCTTTTCCACGAGTTCATCGGCGATGTCGCCGACGGCGACCAGCGCCGAGATGGCCATGCAGCGTTCGCCGGCTGAGCCGAATCCGGCGTTGACCATGGCATCGGCGGCCAGGTCGAGGTCCGCGTCAGGCAAGACGATCGCGTGGTTCTTCGCTCCTCCGAGAGCCTGAACGCGCTTTCCGTGACTGGTGGCGGTGCTGTAGACGTACTGGGCGATGGGGGTCGAGCCGACAAACGAAACGGCCTTGATCGCAGGGTTGGTAAGAAGCTCGTCGACGGCTGTCTTGTCGCCTTGCAGGACATTGAACACGCCCGCCGGAAGTCCTGCTTCGGCCCAGAGCGCCGCGATCCACAGCGAAGCAGATGGAACCTTTTCGGACGGCTTCAGTACGACCGTGTTTCCGGTGGCGATTGCGATGGGGAAGAACCACATCGGGACCATCGCGGGGAAATTGAACGGAGAGATTATCGCGACCGGGCCGAGCGGTTGACGGATCGAGGTGACGTCGACGTTCGTCGAGGCATTCTCGGTCATGCCACCCTTGAGTAGATGCGCGATGCCACAGGCGAATTCGACGACTTCCTGGCCTCTGGATACCTCGCCGAGTGCATCGGAGAGTACCTTGCCGTGCTCAGCGGTGATGATCTCTGCGAGTTCATGCTTGCGGTCATTGAGAAGTTCACGGAAGGCGAAAAGGATTGCGGTGCGCTTGGCGAGCGAACTGTCGCGCCAGTCGGGAAACGCAGCAGCGGCAGCGTCGATAACGGCGCGTGCGTCATGCACGCTTGCGAGCGCGACACTGCCAGTGACGGCACCGGTCGCAGGGTTCGTGACCGGTGCGGAGTTTCCGCTCGAACCGGGGGCAATCTTGTTGTCGATCCAATGTGCGATGACAGTCATGACTATTCACTCCTGAGGCTGGGGTTGCTTCGAGTCTGTGCCGCAGAATTGCCGTCGTCAACAAGTAAGATCGCAGTACTCAATGCAAAATTGCAGCCAAGAACGGGAATGGCGATGTTCACTTCTGACAACCTGCGCTTTCTGCTGGAACTGTCACGCACGGGGCGTATCGCGGATACGTCGAAGCGGCTGGGGGTCGATCAGACCACTGTCTCCAGGAGAATCTCCAGACTTGAAAAAGATATGGGTGCACGACTTTTCGATCGCGGCGCCTCGGGATGGCAGCTGACCGAGGCTGGTAGACGTTTGGTTCCGTATGCCGAGAGCATCGAGTCGACGCTTCTTGCTGCGCTCGGGGAAACAACCGCCTCGGCGTCGCCGAGTTTGAATGGCACCGTGCGCATCCTGACCCCAGACGGCTTCGGTGCCTTCGTATTGGTTCCGGGCCTGCGCTCTGTCCGTGCCCGGCACCCGGATTTGTACACCGAAGTGCTGACTTCGACTACCCACGATGTGTTGACCGGGCGTGACTTCGACGTCGCCGTCACATTGGAGCGTCCCTCTCCCCGATCTGTGGTCGTCAGCAAACTTGCGGACTACAACTTGCGGCTTTACGCCTCGCGTCGGTATCTGGAGACGCACGAGTCGATCTCGTCGGTCGACGACCTACGTCATCACACGCTCGTCTGGTATGTGGACGCGTTCTTGGATGTCGAACCTCTGCGTATCCTCGACCGGATACTGCCCACCGGGCGAGCGCAGATCCAGACCAATAACATCGCTGGTCACTACGAGGCAGTCAGGCACGGTGTGGGAATCGCGCCCTTGCCGACGTACATCGGCGCGACCGACGATGACCTCGTGCCGGTGCTGCGCGACGAGTTCGTAATTCGGAGGTCGTATTGGCTCGTTGTCCCGCGCGAGCTGATCAGATTGGCCCGCGTGCGGGCGATAACCGATGCCTTGCATGAGATTGTCGACAGGAACCCCGACCTCCGTGCGCGGTGATGTGCGGGTTTCCTGTATTCGTCGGGCGAGGCGATGGTTGACGGTCAGTTTGTGGCGCCTATGAGGAATGATCTCGATTTCAGGTGTGGACTCTGTCGAAGGTCCTCCGAAATATTCGAAGCGGGGTGGGGTCACCCGGCGTTCTTCAGCAATTCGAGCGCCGCGTCCCGGCCGGCCCCGAAGGGGTCGGTGCCGATACCGATCCCGTCTGCGACGAGGGCACCTTCGTGAAGCAGCATGATTGCCTCGACGAGACGTTCGTCGGCCCGCCCGTCCGTCGCCAGAATGCGCCGAAAGACGTCCAACATTTCCTGCTTCTGTTCGGCGATGACAGCGAATACCTGATGTGAGCGATCACTGAACTCAGCGTGAGCGTTGATCATGCTGCACCCCTTGCCTCCGCTCGCCCTCGACCAGGAGGCGGAAGCATCGAACACCGCACTCAACCGTTCGGCGCGGCTGTGTCCGGCTGATGCCAACTTCTTGTCGCGAAAAATCCGCCACCGCCGATCTCGATCCTTCAGATATTCCACGACGAGACCGTCTTTCGAGCCGAACCGCTCGTACAAAGTCTTCTTCGTGACCCCGGCGTCCAGTGCGACGGTATCCACACCGACGGCGTGAATTCCCTTTTCGTAGAACAACTTCGACGCCGACTCCAGGATGCGACGTGCTTTCGGAGTCAATTCGGGTACGGATTCCTCTGCCATGGACAAAAGTATACCGATCTGTATAGTCGAATCCATGAGTAAACAGATCGGTATACCTCGGATTCTGACCTCGAGATCTGCCGTGACGGCCACCTTGTCGATCCTGTTCGTCGCGTGCTGGAGTTCAGGGTTCATCGGGGCCAAACTCGGCGCCGGCAGTGCCGAGGTCCCCACGCTGCTGATGTGGCGTTTTCTCCCGCTTGCGGTGGTGCTCGTCCCGATTGTCTGGCTCTCCGCGCGGCGCCGGAACACGATGCCGACACCGCGAGCGCTCGGCAGGCAGGTAGTGATCGGGATGCTCTCCCAGAGCGGTTACCTGTTGTCTGTGTACTGGGCAGTCGATCTCGGCGTGAACACTGGAACAACTGCGCTGATCGACGGTATTCAGCCGCTGGTGGCAGCCGCGCTGCTCGGTCCGGTCCTCGGCGTCGCAGTCCCGCAGATGCAGTGGGTCGGGTTGGTGATCGGACTGGGCGGCGTCGCAATGGTCACGGCAGCCGACGCCGGAGCCGGTGCATCGGCGCCGTGGTGGGCCTACGCGATTCCGTTCCTGGGGATGGTGAGCCTGGTTGCATCCACCTTCGTCCAGCAACGCGCTCCCACGTCCGTGCCACCACTGCAGGCCTTGGCCATCCACTGCTCAACCAGCGCAATAGTTTTCACGACTCTTGCGTTCGCTTCGGGTGCTGCCGCACCGCCGAGTGTCAACACATTCTGGATCGCATTGCTCTGGTTGATCGTGTTGTCTACCTTCGGCGGTTACGGCCTGTACTGGTTGTTGCTGCGTCGCATCGGCATCACGTCCGTCAACACCTTGATGTTCTTGATCGCTCCGGTCACCGCGGTTTGGGGCGCACTGATGTTCGGAGAATCCTTCACTCCGTTCACCGCGCTCGGATTGGCGGTGGGCATCCTCGCCGTCATCGTGGTCACCCGCGTGGACAATCGCCCGAAGAAGCAGGACGAGGGCACGGATTCCTGCCCAGCCAGAGCTTCGATCACGTCGCGCTGACGAGGCCCGATCTTGATATGAACCGCTCGCGGAGCGTGGTGAGTTGCTCTGCGGTGAGCTTGAGTCCGTTGAGTGCGTAGTCCTCGATTGTGCCGAAGTGCGTGCGCATTTCGTCCAGCGCGGCGTCGAAGTAGCTGTCACGGACTCCGAGGAGGGGCCGGAGCAGTTCTCCGTCAACGCCTTTGCTCGCGGCGAAGTCGAGGATCGGTTCCGTCATGGGCGCCAGATCGGTGTTCGTCTCCAGATAGTCGGCGCGTACATCGGCTTCGTCGGCGCCGAGGAGGAGCAGGAAAGAAGTTGCGGCCCATCCGGTTCGATCCTTGCCGGTGGTGCAGTGGAAAAGTGCTGCCCCGGCGCGTTTTTCGTCGATGAGGTCGAGGTAGAACGTGCGATAGGCGTCGAGTGCGGACGGCAGGCTGACGAAGTTGCGGTTGGCTTCCTCCATCTGCGCGATCCCACGGCCACCGCTGACACTCTCGGCGTACGCGGCCGGGTCCGTCATGAGTAGTCCTGTGGCCGCGGCGTTGTGGGCATTGTCGGCGAGAACGTCGAGCCAGACTGTCCGCGTCGAGTCAGGGAGATTGTCGAGTGCGCCGTCGCGCTCAGCTGCGGTCCTCAGGTCGTACACAGTCCGAACGTCCAGGCGGGCGACCGCGGCAACGTCGTCGCCGTCGAGTTTTGCCAGCGTCGCCGAACGATAGAGCGCGCCGGCGCGGACGGTGCCGTCTGCAACGGGAATGCCACCGAGGTCCCGGAAGTTCGGAGCGGTCTTCAGGAGAACGCGACGATCGAGCGGGTGAGTTGGCATGGCTGACTCCTCGTGGGTTCCGTTTCTGCACTGATCATTCATGCCTTCTGCACACTGCGCACGAGCTTTTCGGCATTACGTCTCTTGATCCACTTGTCGATGACGAGAGCCATGAAGATCCACCCTCCCAACGCCGTGATCACCCACACGATGATCGGGGCGAGGATCCAGGACCCGACGCCGCTGATCGCAATGCCGTCGGGGACCAGGGTCGCAACCCAGAGCGCGAGCAGTGTGGCGACCAAGCCGACACCACCCGCGAGTGGAGCCGCATAGTGTAGTGCCACGCTGAGCACGAACGGGCCGAGAATCATGTGGGCGAGGGTGAATACACCGATAGCGGCCAAGAAACCGTTGACGCTCAGGCTGACCCCGGGTAAAGCGAAATGAACGACGATCAGCGCGATCGCGCCGAGTACGCATTGCGAAACGAGCTGAAACAGCAGACGCATGGCTTGTACCTCCGTGGGCGGGTCGAATCACCCGAGAGTGGTGTGTGCGTGGGGAAACGCTTCGTCAGAGCGCTTCGGGACGAGGAGCCGTCCAGGAGCCGTTGAGCACGGAGGGGTGGGGACGGTACAGGCGCAGCACGTAGTTCCAGCCCGGCATGATGGGCAGTGCGTTCGCGACGCCGTCGAGGTGAACACCGAAGCGGACAGTCGTGCTGCCGTCGGCATCGAGGGCGGAGGTGAGGCTGTTGATGCTGTTCACACCCAGGGCGTTCTCTTCGAAGTATCCCGCTGCGTTGTACAGCGAGACCGACCAGAACGCATCCACGGGAACGTCGGTTAGGCAGAGACGGTATTCCCCGACCGGGAGACCTTCGTCGAAGTTGACGTAGGTGGCCTCGTACTCGGGAAGGCCACCCCATCCGGAGGCGGTACCGAGCAGGTGCCTGATGGGGTCGACTTCCGCAGCGGTGCCGAATGAATGGTCGTAGGTGGTGATGCCGCGCGCGAGTGCGAGGAGCGCGTCGCGGGTCTCGGTCTGCGACTGCTCGTCGTAGTCGGGCATCGGGAACTCACCGGTTCCGCCGCCGTCGATGGTGAGGGCGTCCTGCAACCGGTTCACCTCGGTGACGTCTTCGGGACTGTTCGGATCGACGAGGATGCGCACGATCAGCGCGGCGTAGTCGGTCCCGACCAATTCGCGCGTGAGCAGGTGCTCTCCCGGATCGCGCAAGATGACGGGACCGTAGTGATCTTGACTGACCACCCACACGGAGATGTAGCGCTTGCCGGTATCGGGCACCGTGATCGTGACGTTCTCGCGCACGTCGATGATCGCGCTGCTGTACAGGGTGTCGCGGTTCTGGCGGATGATCGGCTGGTTGTCGAGTGACCCGAGATCACGAGTGTGGTTCCACGTGCCCAGGCCGACGCCCGCGGCCAGGCGAGCGAACATGAGGTCGGATTCTGCCCGATTGAAGTTCAGGACGTTGACTGCGATCGCGGACATAACTGGTTCCATTCGGTGTCGGGTACGGCACGGGAGCGGGAATCCCTCGCTCCATCGGGGGTGAATCAGCCGAGCAGTCGTGCTTTCGCTGCTTCGAACTCTGATTCGCTCAGTAGGCCCTGCGATTTGAGGTCGCCGAGTTTCTGCAACTCCGCGACGAGATCGACCGAGGCTGTGGGTGTGGGAGTGGGTGTGGGAATCGGGAGTACGGCCTGCTGCTGCGCAAACTCGTACTGCGCGTGCTCGTATTCGGCCTGGGCTCTCCGTTGCCGGCGAGTGGCCATGCCGTCGCTGACGGCGGTCGCGGTACCGGTCACGACCGCGGTACGGGCGGCGAGGCCCAACAGTCCGGGGCGTCCTCGTCTCGGGATGTACGGCATGTCAGACCTCCAATTTCGGGATGATCGTGTCCATGAGGGCGTTGACGACGGGTGCGGGTATCCGCTCGTAGCCCAGCAGCACCGCGCCGGACTCGGCGGTCCGGGCGGCGAGTTCGCGCTGATAGACCAGCTCGAGAGCGACCAGCAGCGCTGACGCGCCGGCGGGGATTGCCGCCGCGAGTTCGGTGATGTCGTCGTGCCCGAGCAGACCGGACGCGCCGAGCATCTCGACGCTGATCTCGAAGCCGTTCGGTAGTTCCTCGACCTCGACGAGGGTGAGTTCACCGTCCTCGGCCTTGGCGATGAGGATCAGATCGAGCAGTCGCACCAGGCCGGTATCCGTGAGGTCGGTGAGCGCGGAGAGCGCGGCGGGATCGAGGCCGGCTCCCGGCAGGCCGAGAAGATAGAAGTCGACAGGTCCGAAGCGGGCACTCACGACAGAACCTTCAGTTTCAGTGCGGCGAACTCGTCCTCGTTGATCGCTCCGGCTTCGAGCAACGCTGCGGCTGTGGCGATCTCCTCGCTGGGGCTCTTTCCTGCGACCTCGCGGATATACGATTCGGCAGCGTTCTCGGCGTCACGTGCGGCCTTGTTGCTGCGTTCCGTCATCCCTTCGCCGCGGGCGACGAGGTAGACGAGCGCGGTGAGGATGGGCAGGAAGAGCAGGAAAAATATCCAGACAGCTTTCAACCAGCCGCTCAGCTTGTGGTCGCGGAACAGGTCGGCGATGATCGCGAACAGCGCGAAGAGATATCCGATGAAGACGGTCGCCCACAGCATCCAGCCGAGGCTTTCCCAGAAACTCATGTGTCTTGTCCGTTCGTGTCGGGCCTGCGCACCGGTATTCCGCCAACTGGCGCAATTCGGTTGATTGCGGCAATTCTCACCGGTTTCCGCAGGCTTCGATCGCAGTCTCATCCGAAGCGGATGAGACCGGATTTCCACGGCGGTCGAATGTCTCGAGTATCTTCGACACATGATCGAAGCCGTGCGTGATGCACTCGCCTCCGGTGAAGCGGAGCAGGCTCGACGCGTGCTGCGGAAGAATTGGCTCCGTCTGATTCTCGAATCTCATACCAGGGAACTGGAGCAACTCTGCCTTGCTCATCCCGATCCGCACGATCCGCACATCCTGCTGATAAGAGCGTGCTGCCGTGACCTCAGCGGCGACCCGTACGGCGCGGAGTTTCTCCGCGGGCAGGGTCTGCGGGTGGCGTCGGACGATTTTGTCGTCTGCTTCACCGACCTGCTGCTCGCTCCGGACACCTCGACCAAGGCCGTCATCGCCGATCGCGCGCGCCACGCGCTCTCCCAGTGCGAGCCCGAAGACGATTACCCGTCCGCGCTGTTCCTCCTCGGATGGACCGAGATCAGGCTTCGTCGTGATCTTCCTCGTGCCATCGCGCTACTTCGTTCCGCCAGCGATGAGGCACAGTTGCAGTCGCGTGCGGAGACATTTCGTCTGGCGCAATCCAATTTGGCGTTTGCCCTCACCCACGCGGGAGCATTCACCGAAGCCGAACAGATTCTCGACGGCCTCCCGTCCCGAGAAGTGGCGTCCGACTGGGAACGCTTCGAAGGTGGCCTCCCGCAGTCGAATCGAGGATGCATCGCGTACTGGCGTGGCGACTTCGAGGAGGCGATCGCTCAGTTCGACTCGATCATCGTCGAGGGCAGTCCCGGAACCAACTTCGAGGCGCTCGCCCGGCTGTACCTGGTGATGAGCCTGATCGCTCTGAACCGGGAAGACCGGTACCACAACGCCGCTCGTCTGCTGCGCGGCGTGAGCACTGCGGACAAGCACGGCATTCCTTGGGATACATTGCGACGCGTCACCACGGCCTGGCTCGCCCACGCTCAGGGGCAGGACGACCAAGCGCGCCGGATCGCAACGCCCACGCTGACCCGAACCGGTGCCGCGGTCGCTCATGCCCTTCTCGCGGAGCTCTATCGAGTCTTGGGAGATCCGGAATCGTCGGCTCGGGCGCTTCGTTTGGCAACCTCGGCGGGGCTACCCCGATATGCGTTGGTGAGCACACTTGTCACGTCTGCTGCGTTGAGTTCCGTCGCAGGGCGTGGATCGCAGGCGCACGAGCAGTTGGATCGTGCGCTTGCGGAGGCAATACCCGAGCGGATTCTCGCCCCTTTTCTCAGCGGCGATCCGGTAATTGTCGATCTCTTGAACGCGCACGCAGTACAAGGGTCGAGACACCAGGAACTCCTGCGCACGATTCTGGAAAAACGGAGCCGGCTCTCTGCCCAGCTCACAGGAGTTCTGACCGAACGTGAGAACGAGATTCTCACGTTTCTGCGCACCACGATGACTGCGGACGAGATCGCTGCGCATCTCGGCATTGCCTATCCCACCGTGAAGACACATATTCGCTCGATCTACCGCAAATTGGGTGTGACCAAAAGGCGTGCCGCTGTTCAAGCAGCCGACAACCTAGACCGCGGGATCGGGCGCGATTCCGCGTCGGAGGCTGCGAACCGTCAGGTCCAAGGCCTGTAGTCGCGTCCCGGAACCGCGGTTCACGTAGTCCATGGACGTGTAGAGCAGTGACCACAGCAGGTTCTGCACCCAGTCCGAACCCATGTCGGGGTCGATGGACCCGTCGGAGTGTCCGCGCTCGATGGCGTCGGTGACGTCGTCGTCGTTCGACGCGGACTCGGCAAACGAATCTTCTTGATACACGCCGGGAGTGAAGAACAGGACCGTCAAAAGGTCGGCCAATTCGAAGTATTCATGGCACAGGCGAACCAGTGCCTCGGCTCCGGTGCCCTCACCGAGTCGCGCCGCCGCTGCGGCCTCACCGACGGCGCGGGTGGCCTCGGCGGCGACTGCGTCGACCAGGTCTGACCGTTCGGGGAAGTAGCGGTGCAAGGTGGTTCGTCCGACCTTCGCGGCCGAGGCGATCTCGCTGAGCGTCGCGGCCGGCTTGGATGCGAACACCGAAACGGCAGCATCGAGGATGGCCTTCCGGGTGCGCTCGCGGGTCGCGCTTTGTTCTGGTGCGCTGTGGATCGTTGTCACGAATTCGAAGCGTAGCCGTGTCCGGTTTCGGTATCCAGTGTTTCCGTATCGGAATTCCTCTTGCCCTTTATGGAACATTCGTGTTCCATAAATTCATGCTTGAATCCGATGCGCCTCAGCCCGCGCCGAAATGGAGCAATCTCCGCGTCCTCTCGGAGTTCGCTCGCCCGCATCTGCCCTCGCTCCTCCTCGGATTGGTGCTGGCTCTGTGCGGTTCCGCGGCGACGCTGGCAACGCCGATGGTCACCAAATGGGTTCTCGACACCCTCGACACCGGTGCGTCGCTGAAGGGGCCGATCCTCACGCTCGTCGTCCTCCTGGTCGTCGGTGCGGTGCTCGGCTGTGCTCAGTGGATCGTTCTCGGGACCGCTGCCGAGAAGGTTGTCTTCGACGCCCGGTCTTCGCTCGTGAGGCGATTCCTCGCCGCGACCGTGCCTTCGCTGCAATCGCGATCCGTCGGCGAATTGGTCACCCGGGTCACCTCGGACACCTTGCTGCTGCGGGAGGCGGCGTCGTCGGCCGCAGTGAATATTCTCAACGCAGCCGCGTTGACCATCGGAACAATCGTTCTGATGGGCGTTCTGGATCTGCCGTTGCTGGGTGTGACCATGGTGGCAATCGTGTTCGCCTCCATACTCTTTGCCGTTCTGATGCCGCGGATCTCCGCAGCCGAGGCGCGAACCCAGGAATCGCTCGGTCAGCTCGGCGGCGTTCTCGAGGGCGGTTTACGTGCGATCCGGACGGTCAAGGTTTCCCTGGCCGAGGATCGCGTCGGCGCTCTGGTGACGAACAACGCGTCCGATGCGAAAAAGCATGCGATCACGGCGGTTCGAGTGTCGGCAACCGCGTGGACTGTCGCGTGGACCGCCATTCAAGGCTCGATCATTGCCATTCTCGGCTTTGGTGCCTGGCGAGTCGCCGACGGCGAAATGGCAGTCTCGACGCTCATCGCGTTTCTGCTCTACGCCTTCACACTGATGGGGCCGGTGTCCGAGCTTGCGCAGAACGTGACGTCCGTTCAGTCGGGAATCGCGGCAGCTATCCGGATCCGCGAGATGCAATCGTTGCCCACCGAGCAGTACGACGAGGTCGTGGACGTAGTCGAGAAAACGAGCGCAGCCGCGCCGCTGATCGAGTTGCGCGACGTCACCGTGAGCTACCACGGCTCCAACCAACCTGCGTTGCGCGATGTCTCGCTGGTCATCCCCGAGCGTGGGCACATGGCCATCGTCGGCCCGTCGGGTGCCGGAAAGACGACCCTGCTCTCCACCGTCCTGCGATTCGTCGAGCCGCGATCGGGTGAGGTTCTCCTGCATGGTGTCGGTTACGACGCGCTCGATCACCGGGCTGTGCGAGAGAGTCTCGCGTACGTGGAGCAGGAGACCCCGGTGGTGCCCGGAACGATTCGGGAGAACGTCGTCTTCAGCCATCCCGACGCAACGGACGAAGAGGTGCAGTCCGTTCTGCGCTTGCTCCGCCTCGACGACGCGATCGAGGCCCTGCCCAACGGACTCGACACCGCACTGACCGCCACGTCGCTGTCGGGCGGCCAACGTCAGCGGATCGCGATGGCACGCGCAGTTCTGCGACCGAGTGCTTTGCTTCTGCTCGACGAAGCCACAGCCCAGGTCGACACGCTCACCGAAGCAGCGATTGTCGACGCGATCAACGAACGTGCGCGCACCGGCGCTGTGGTGACTATCGCTCACCGGCTCTCGACGGTGCGTGACGCCGACTGGATCGTGGTCATGGAGGACGGTCGGATCCGCAACATCGGCAACCACGACGAGCTCATGGACAAGGACGATCTGTACCGCGACATGGTGGTTGCCGGCAGGCTCGATCAGGGCGAGGCGATGCTCGAGGATTGTTGACCCGACGCGTCGGCGTGTGCGAGAGTGCTGGTACCGAGCGATCGCTCGGTCGGGATGTTCTTTCGGAGGTGGCTGGTGGCAATCGATCTGACGTACGCGCCCGAGGTGGTGGCGCTGATCGAGAAGACGCGCGACTTCACGCGCAACGTAGTGCTCCCCATCGAAGACGAACACGCCGGTGACATCGCCGTCGCGGGTGGCGACGCCATCCGTATCGAGATGCAGGCGGCAGCAAAAGAAGCAGGTGTCTTCGCCCCGCATGCGCCGATCGAATACGGCGGCCACGGGCTCAACATGAGTGATCGCGCGCCGGTCTTCGAGGAAGCCGGCTACTCGCTCTTCGGCCCGACTGCGCTCAACATCGCTGCGCCGGACGAGGGCAATGTCCACATGCTGGCCCACGTCGCGAACGAAGCGCAGAAGCAACAGTTCCTCGCGCCGCTCGCGAGCGGGGACATGCGGTCGGCCTTCGCCATGACCGAGCCTGCGCCCGGAGCCGGATCCGACCCCTCGGCCTTGAACACCCGCGCGGAGAAGGTTCCCGGCGGCTGGAAGATCAACGGTAAGAAGTGGTTCATCACCGGCGCCGACGGTGCCGGATTCTTCATCATCATGGCGCGCACCTCCGGCGAGCCCGGGCAGCGCGGCGGAGCGACCATGTTCCTGGCGCCGACCAACACTGCGGGTCTCGTCGTGGGTCGACACATCGACACCCTCGACAAGGCCATGATCGGCGGGCACTGCGAGGTCACGTTCGAGGATCTCTTCGTTCCCGACGAGGCTGTTCTCGGTGAGGTCGATCAAGGTTTCGCCTACGCCCAGGTTCGCCTCGGTCCCGCCCGCATGACGCACGTGATGCGCTGGCTCGGTGCAGCGCGCCGCGGCCACGACGTTGCCGTGGCCAGGGTTGCCGAGCGTGAAGGTTTCGGCTCGAAACTCGGTGATCTCGGAATGATCCAGAAGATGGTCGCCGACAACGAGATCGACATCGCGGCCAGCCGCGCGCTCTTGGTCCAGGCCTGCTTCGAGCTCGATCAGGGTGGACACGCGAGCAACGCGACCTCCATCGCGAAGACCTATGCGGCCGAGGCGATCTTCCGGATCGTCGACCGCTCCATTCAGATGTGTGGCGGAATGGGCGTGTCCGGCGATCTGCCCCTGGCACGGTTGTCCCGCGAAGTGCGTCCCTTCCGCGTCTACGACGGCCCGTCCGAGGTTCATCGCTGGGCAATCGCGAAACGTGTTGTCGGAGCCGCGAAGCGGGCTGCTCGGGAGGAGTCGAAGTGACGGACTTTCCAGGACTCGATCTCGCGGCGCTCCACAAGTATCTGCAAGCCGCAGGCGTCACGGTCAGCGGTGAGTTGCGAGCCGAACTGATTTCAGGCGGCAAATCCAATCTCACCTACGGAATCTTCGACGACAACTCGAAGTGGATTCTGCGTCGTCCACCCACTGCCGGTCTCACGCCGTCGGCGCACGACGTTGCGCGCGAGTTCCGAATCACCTCGGCGTTGCAGAACACTGCAGTACCGGTCGCGCCGACCGTCGTGCTGTGCGAGGACGCCTCGGTGATGGGTGCGTCGTTCACGGTGGTCGAGTTCGTCACCGGTCAGGTTATCCGGACCAAAACCGAGCTGGAAGCTGTTCCGGTAGAGCAGGTCACGCAGTGCACCGACGAATTGGTGCGTGTTCTGGCCGCCCTGCACGACGTCGATTACAACACCGTGGGTCTCGGCGAACTCGGCCGACCCGACGGTTACGTAGCCCGCCAGGTGAAGTTGTGGGCCGGTCAATGGTCACGCGTCAAGACCGAGGACTCGGCAGACGTGGACAGGTTGGCCTCGAGCCTCGCGGACATGATTCCGGCTGAATCGGCTTCGTCGATCGTGCACGGCGACTACCGGATCGACAACACGATTCTCGCGGCGAACGACGTCACCAAGGTTGCCGCAGTGGTGGACTGGGAACTCTCGACGCTGGGAGATCCGCTGGCGGACATCGCGATGATGTGCGTCTACCGGCACCCCGCCTTGGATCTGGTTCTGGGTGAACCTGCCGCGTGGACGAGCCCGTCACTACCCTCTGTTGTCGATCTGGCGCAACGGTATTCGACCGTATCGGGTCGAGAGCTGGCGCACTGGAACTTCTACATGGCGCTCGGGTTCTTCAAACTCGCCGTCGTGGCGCAGGGCATCGATCACCGATTCCGAGCAGGAGCCACCGTCGGCGGAGGATTCGACAAGGCTGGATCTTCTGTGCCGGAACTGATCTCGGCCGGACTCAACGCACTGCAAGGAAAATTCGAATGACTCGATCAGCGCTGGTCACCGGCGCCTCCAAGGGAATCGGCCTCGGCATCGCAACGCGCCTGGCATCTCAAGGGTACGGACTGACCATCACCGCCCGTGACGCCGAACGACTTGCGGTCGTCGCCGAAGAACTTACGCGCGCCGGATCGCCGGACGTCGTAGTCTCGGCAGGTGACATGGCGGACGAGAACTTCGCCTCAGCACTCGTCGCCACGCACGGCGATCGGTTCGGCTCCATGCGGGCCCTCATCCTCAACGCCGGAGTGGGAACCAGTGGGCGAGTAGCGGATTACCCCATGCGACGTTTCGACAAGACCGTCGCCGTCAATCTGCGGACACCGTTCGCGCTCCTACAAGCATCACTGCCGCTCCTGCGCACTGCGGCGGACGCGGACCTTGCCGGTGGCGCGAAAGTGATCGCTCTCGCCTCGATGGCCGGTGTGTATGCCGAGAGCGGCCTGGCCGTCTACGGAGCCACCAAAGCTGCACTCATTTCGATGGTCGAAGCACTCAATGCCGAGGAATCCGGAAACGGAGTGAGCGCGACGGCCATTGCTCCCGGTTACGTCGACACGGACATGTCGGCGTGGACGCACGATCGGATCACACCCGAGACCATGATCAAGGTCGATGACATCGTGGAGTTGGTGGACGGACTGCTCAAGCTCTCGTCTCGAGCCGTGGTTCCGAAGGTCGTCATGACGCGAGCCGGAACCAACGGCTACTCGGCCTGATCAATCCAGCTTGGCTTCGCCCCGCTTGCGGAAAAAGTGGAAGCCGGGCACTCCGACGATCGCTTGACGCAGGTCCTTGACCACTCCGAGGAGTTCGTGGATCTCGGGCGAGACGGAGTCCAAGGTTCCGAGGATGGGCAGGACCGCGGTCACGCGGTCGGTGAGCTCCGGAAGTTGGTCGATCAGTTTGATCGCGGCGCTGACCTCCGCCTCGGACAGGTCGTCGGCGAATCTGGCCGCCAGCGGCGCGAGCTGCAACGCAATCGGCTCGTAGATCTCGAGGAGCTGTCCCGCGATGTCCGAGGTCTGCTCGACGGCCTCGACCAGCGTCTCAGCTCGAACGGTCACGGCGGCGGCTCCGATGACGACGCGGTCGGCGTTGTCGGCGATCTGGTTGATGCGCGCCACCAACCTCTCGACCGAGAAGAGGAGCGCCTCCAGTCGAGTGGGCAGGGTGACCGCAAAAGCGACCGTGGACAGGGACCAGTGCACCACGTCGCCGACGGATCGGACGACGGTGGAGCTGCCGGGCAAAACTAGAGCCATCCCTCGATACTGCCTGATGTGACGTCAAAGTACAGGTAAATCTCACATTCACGAGGCTCGCGGCGTCTTCGAGGTGTCGGTGCCGGCACGGACAATCAATTCACCCGCTGCCTGCTGCACCGCGCAACCTGGAAGGATCGAGACATGACGGCTATCCGTACACACACCGTGATCGATTCGCCGATCGGGGCGTTGACGCTGGTAGCGGCAGGTGAAAACCTCTGCGGGCTGTACATGGCGGAGCATCGTCACAAGCCGGACGAGTCCACGTTCGGTGATCGTTCCACAGCGGTCTTCGGTGAAGTCGAATCGCAGCTCGCCGAGTACTTCGAGGGTGATCGCACGGAGTTCTCCGTGCCGCTGGCGCCCGTGGGCACAGAGTTCCAGAAACGGGTCTGGGATACCTTGCGAACGATCCCCTACGGCGAAACCTGGACCTACATGGAGCTCGCGCAAACTTTGGGTAACCCACTTGCGATCCGTGCTGCCGCCGCTGCCAACGGCAAGAATCCGATCAGCATCATCGTTCCCTGCCATCGCGTGGTCGGTAGCGACGGCAGCCTGACCGGTTTCGCCGGCGGCCTCGAACGTAAGCGGTTCCTGCTCGACCGCGAGCACGGCGGCGAATCGGATGTTCTCTTCTGATGCGTTCGACTCACAATTCGGTGATCGGGAACGTCTACCGATGGTGACACTCAAACCGTTCGAAGACGTCGTGACCGAATACGGTGCGGTGGTCCTGCGTGTCTGCCGCGCTGTGGTCGGTCCCGTCGACGCCGAGGACGCGTGGTCCGAGACATTCATCGCAGCGATGCGGGCCTATCCGGATCTGAACCCGGACGCGAACGTCGAAGCCTGGCTGGTGACCATCGCGCATCGCAAGGCGATCGACATCACCCGAGTGCGTGCCCGCGTGGCCGTCCCGACAGACGACGTTCCGGAACTGCCGACGCGAATCGGCGTACCGGGAACGTGGGATCACGAATTGTGGGACGCCCTCGAACAGCTACCGCTCAAACAACGTGCGGCAGTTGCCTATCACTTTCTGGGTGGGCTGCCGTACGCAGAGATCGCGGACATCCTCGGCAATACGCCGGCAGCAGCCAGACGGGCGGGCGCCGACGGAATCGCCACCTTACGAAGAACCTATCTGTCCGCCACCGCTGCGGAAGGGAGTCACTCATGAATACCGATGCCGAAGTTTTCGAGGCACTTCCAGCAGTTGACGCCGGCGCTCTGACCCGCCTTCGCGCGCGCCTGGCCGCGGAGGCCTCCGCCGCCGAGTTGATCGACGTGGCATACCGAACCGTAGATTCGCCGGTCGGGAAGTTACTGCTCGCAGCGACCGATGTGGGCTTGGTGCGGGTTGCTTTTGCCGTCGAAGGGCACGACCTTGTTCTGGAACGGCTGGCCGGTACGGTCAGTCCCCGAGTGCTTCATTACCCGCGCCGACTCGACACCGTCGCTCGCGAGTTGGACGAGTACTTTGCCGGTGCTCGTCGAGAATTCGATCTGCGCTTGGATTTCCAACTCGCCAAGGGGTTCCGACGCGAAGTGTTGCGTCATCTTCCCGAGATCGAATACGGCCACACTGCAAGCTATTCGGTGGTCGCAGCAGCGTCGGGCAGCCCACGTGCCGTGCGGGCCGTGGGGACCGCCTGCGCCAAGAACCCACTGCCGTTGGTCGTCCCCTGTCACCGGGTGGTGCGCAGCGACGGCAGCCTCGGGCAGTACGCCGGCGGCCCCGAACTGAAAGCGATACTGCTGGATCTGGAAGCCGGCCGGTGAGCGCAGTGACGCTGCGCTTTCAGGCGCCCTATGCAGTCGAACCGCTCACCGGTGCCCTGCGGGCTCATCGCGTCGCCGGCCTCGAACGTCACGACGACGGTGTTCACACCAGAGTCATCCCGTTGCCGTCCGGCCCGGTTGTCGTGTCGGTGTCGTGGACGGACAACGGTGTTGTCGTGGATTCCGATGTGCCGGTAGCGGATTCCGCAGAGCTGAAGGTGATCGTGCGTCGTTGGCTCGACCTCGACGCCGATCACACTGCTGTCGAAGCAGCGTTCGGTAGCGATGAGTTGTTGGCCCCACTAGTGGCCGCCCGTCCAGGATTGCGGGTGCTCGGCTCGGTGGACGGGTTCGAGACGGCGGTGCTCACCGTTCTGGGGCAACAGGTTTCGCTCGGTGCGGCGAGGACGTTCGGTGGGCGCTTCGTCGGCGCATTCGGAGCGGCGGTGGACGCGGAGTTTCTTGCTTTCCCCGACCCGGCCTCGATTGCAGCGCTATCGCCGGAAGATATTCAGAAAGCCGTCGGACTGACCACTGCGCGCGCAAAAACGGTGCACACGTTGGCAACTGCGGCAGCGAACGGCCTCGATCTCTCCTGGGATGCGGATCCCGTCAAATTCAGGCGAGAGTTGTTGTCGCTAACAGGAATCGGACCGTGGACCGCCGACTATCTCACTGTTCGAATTCTCGGTGATCGCGACGCATTCGTACCTGATGATCTGGTCTTGAAACGTGCGCTGGGGGTCTCGTCGGGCAAAGAAGCCGCAGCGTTGTCCGAGAAATGGCGACCCTGGCGAGCTTACGCACTCTTTCATCTGTGGACAAAGGAAGCGTTTCTGTAGTCGGTCAGTCTTTGGCGCGAGCCAATTCGGACGGCCACCAGATACGTTTCCCGATGTCGTGTGAGAGCGCCGGAACGAGGACACTGCGCACGATGATCGTGTCGAGCAGCACGCCGAAGGCCACGGCAAAACCGATCTCGGCCAGGAAGACCAGTGGCAGGATACCCAGTACGGCAAATGTTGCGGCCAAGACGATTCCGGCTGAAGTGATCACGCCGCCCGTCACTGCAAGACCGCGCAGAACGCCTGCACGGGTACCGAATTCTCCCGTCTCCTCCCGGACCCTGGTCATCAAGAAGATGTTGTAGTCGATACCCAGAGCGACGAGGAACACGAAGGCGAACAGCGGGAAAGACTGATCAGCCCCGGCGAACCCGAACACGTGCGTGAAGAAGAATCCGCTCACGCCGAGGGTCGCCGCGAAGGAAAGCACCACGGTGACAATGAGAATCACCGGGATCAGCAGAGCGCGAAGCAAAGCGGCCAAGACCAGGAAGATCACCGCCAACACGATCGGGATGATCAGATTCCTGTCGCGGACCGAGGCGGCCTGGACGTCAAGGGTGGTGGCCGTGCTGCCGCCGACAAGTGCGTCGGCGCCGGGCACGTCGTGGACGGCCGTCCGCAGTCGCTTGACAGTATCGAGTGCCTGCGGTGAATCGTAGGAGTCGGCGAGGGTTGCATTGATCATGGTGCGGCCGTCGATCGGTGCAACGGTGAAAGCCGCTGGGGCGCAACCCGCAGCGGCGGCTTGGGCGACGGCAGCGGGATTGGTCTTGATCAGCTCGCTGACCTTCGCGACGTCCACCTGGGTGCAGACCGCGCCGGGATCCTGCGAGATACCTTCGACGCCGCTGGCGGCCTTGATGACGGCGTCGGCCTGGTCGGCGTTTGCGGTGATCACGGCCGGTGCGCCCGCTCCGGGATCGAACTTCGAGTCGTAGAGTTCCTGTCCGACAACGGCGTCGGGGCGGTTGGTGAAGCTTTCGGTGGATGTCAGGCCATCGGTTTTGAGACTGCCGATCCCGGCCGCGAACAGGATGATCAACAAGACTGTGGCGCCGATCCACAGTGGGCGGTCCTTGCTACCGACGACCTCGGCGATCTTGCCCCACATCCCGTGCGTCGTCAGGTCTGCGGCGTGATCGACCTTGGGCTTGCGCGGCCAGAAGACCCACCGTCCGGTAGCGGCCAGAGCGACCGGCATGAAGGTCATCATCACCAGATAGGTGCAGGCGATCCCGATGGCGGCGACGGGTCCGAGGCTCTTGTTGGAGTTGAGTTGAGAGAACGTCAGGCAGAGCAGTCCGAGAATGACGGTGACAGCCGAAGCGGTGATGGCCGGCGCAGACTCGCGCCAGGCCTTGATCATCGCGTCGAAGCGGTTGGGATACGTGTGCAGTTCTTCGCGATAGCGAGAGATCAAGAGTAGGGCGTAGTCGGTACCGGCACCGATCACCAGCACGAAAAGAATGCCTTGAGATTGGCCGGTCAGCGTGAGTACTTCGGCCTTCGCGAGGAAGTAGATCACCATCGACGACAAGCCGATGGCGAGAAGGGCGGAGAACAGCGGGAAGAACCACAACACCGGCGATCGGTACACGACAAGCAGGATGAGGATCACGACCAGAAGTGCCGCGCCCAACAGCGCTCCGTCCAGACCGGCAAAGGCGTCGATGAAAGCGACGAGTAGTCCACCTGGTCCAGCAGGGAGTACCTCGACATCACCAGCGGCCTGCTCGGCGGCGTCGATGACGTTCTGCTCGGTGGTCGCCAGGACGTCGCCCGCGACTGCGGTGTCACCGTCTTTGGCGACGAGTGGCACGAAGATCGACGCAGTTGTGCCGTCGGCGGAGTACTGGGTGGGCTGCATACCGTCGGCGTCCACTCCGGAGATGCCGGAAATGGAGTTACGTGCCGAGTCGATCGCAGACTTGTCTGCCTCGGTGAGGGCCGAATCCCGATGGAACAGAACAAAACCAGGGATCGTCTCGACCGCGAGGAAGTTCGCGGATTGGTTGCTGACGATCGTCGATTCGGCGGAACTCGGGAGGTACGAGGCGTTGTCGTTCTTCTGAACCTCGGCGAGTTTGCCTTGGAACGAACCGCCGAATCCACCTGCAATGAAGGCAAAGATGGCAAGGGCGATCACGGTGAAGATCGGCAGTCGACGGCGTTTGACCGCTCCGCTGTCGTTCTGTTCTGCGTCAGTTGTATCCAGCTTGGTCATGGTTCTCCTCGAACACAGTCGACCAGCACCAACAAAGCAACGTTTTCCAGTAGAACACGCAATACGGGCGCGGTGGAACCACTTGGAGTGGAATTGACGACGCTACGAAGTGCCTTTGCCGTAAGTCTCGCGGGCGGCGACGTCCATGGGAAAACGGACGACTGTGTCGCCGAACAACAATCGAGTTGCCGAAGCCGCAGCGGCCAGCACGTGAGCGGTACCTGACTCGGGGTTTCGCGTGTGCACGACCACCTCGTCGTGTTGGAAGAAGACCAACTCGCCGTCCGGATCGTCGGCGAGGCGGCGCCTGAGGTCGGCCAGGAGGCAGAGCGCCCACTCGGAGGCGGTGGCCTGCACGACGAAGTTGCGCGTGAATCGGCCGCGAGCGTGAGCGTCGCCGTGGGAGTAGAAGTCGGGAGACGGTGGGGGACAGGCCCGGCCGAGCAGCGACTTCACCACCTCGCCGCGCTCGCCTGCCTTGGCAGCTTGCTCGACGTACTCGACGGCGACCGGGAATCGCTTCCGCAACAAGATGAGCAGTGCTTTGGCCTCACCAGCCGTTGCTCCGTACAGGACTCCGAGGATGGCGACCTTCGCTTTGGCGCGGTCGCCGCCGAAGGCTTCGGCACCGACAAGTGCGTACAGATCGTCGTCGCCGGCGGCAGCCATCATGCGGCGGTCGCCGGACATGGCGGCCAGAATTCGGGGCTCGAGCTGACCGGCGTCGGCGACGACGAACACGTGGCCAGGATCGGCGACGACGCTCGAGCGCATGGTCTTGGGAATCTGCAGGGCCCCGCCGCCCCGGCTCGCCCACCTGCCGGATACAACGCCACCAGGGACGTAGATCGGGCGGAATCGATCACCCCGCACCCAACTGTCCATCCACTGCCAACCGTTGGTGCTGTACAGCTTGGCGAGTTCGCGATGACGCAGCAGCAACGGGACCGCCGGGTGATCGATTTCCTGCAGAAACCACTTGCGCGTCGACGGGAGTTCGATGCCCTGACGCCCGAACGCCTCGGTGATCTCCACCGACGACGAAGGATTGACCGTGCGCCCGAAGACCTCACTGATCTGGGCAGCGAGTTCCTGCATGCGAGCGGGGAGGTCGTATCCCGTCGGCCGCGGCCCCAGCCGTTCTTCGAGGAGTTCGCGATGCTTCTGCGTCGAGAACGGCAGGCCCGTGTGTGTCATCTCGGCGGCGCTGAGAGCTCCGGCCGATTCTGCTGCGATCAACAAATCCAAACGCGCGTCCGTGCCGATGGTTGCGCGCTGCTCGGCGAACTCGGTGGCGACAGCGACGGGATCGAGAACGGGGGCAGTATCGAAGAGGCCGAGGCGATCGTCGTCGAACTCGTCGGCAGGCGGTGACGGTTTACCGACGCGCATTCCGAGGATCGCGCGGGTCAGGGAAATGTCGTGGCATCGCTGAACCCGTACGCCTGCCCGCAGTAGGGGTGGGTACACGGTTGCCGTGCTGGGCCACACCCATCGCGGGTGCTCGGCTTCCTCGATGGTGCGCACCGCCGCGATCAGGTCGGGGTACTCGACGGGATCGGCGAGCGGCGTTCCACCGGGATCGGTCCGTAGGACAGTTGCCGTCACAGCTCCCGTGGACGTCGTACTACCGGGAACCAGGACAACTCGCACGACATCAGTGTGACGGCAGGGTCCGACACGACAACGCTCGACGCTGCTCAGGCAGCGACAAACCGGATGTGCTGACCCGGGCGGGCTTGACCGAGCCGATCGATATCCGCGTCCGCCACCACTCCCACCACCGGATAACCGCCGGTGATGGGGTGATCGGCGAGAAACACGACAGGTTGGCCGCTTGGCGGGACCTGGATCGATCCGAGGGCCACGCCTTCGGTGGGCAGCTCGGTGTCATCTGTTCTTCGAAGTAGTTCATCGGTGCCGACGCGGCCGAGGCGTGCGCCGATCCGGTCCGAGTCGCTTGAAACCTCCCATCGCCCCTGGACGAGCGTTTCGGGGTTGGTGAATCGATCTGCACGTGGACCGAAGACGACTCGAAGGTCGAGAGTCTCGTTTGTCATCGGCGGCACCGGCGCTAGGTCGACCGGCGAGAACGCGATCGGCGACGGCCCGATCGGGAGAACGACACCCGGTTCGAGCGGTGCCGGACCGATCCCGGACATGGTGTCGGTACTGCGCGATCCCAGGACCGAGGGAACCACAATGCCGCCTCTGACGGTCAGATACGTCCGCAGTCCACTCGGTGCGTAGTCGAGGTGGACGGTCTGACCAGGCCGCAGAGAGATCACGCTCGCATGCCCGACCGGAATGCCGTCGCGGTAGGCCTGGGCGGGCGCACCGGTGAACGCGATGGTCGACGAGTGACGGGACCGAAGACTCAGCCCACCGAGGAGGACCTCGATACCGGCCGCGCTCTCGTCGTTGCCGACGAGTCGATTGCCGAGTCCGAGCGATCGCCGGTCCGCAGCACCGGAAACCCCGACGCCCGAGCGCAGATGCCCTATCCGTCCCAGGTCCTGGATCAGGCTCAGCGGCCCGGTTTCGAGTATCTCCAGGCCGTTCATCGTTGTTCCTCGTTCACGAAGCGCACGCGGCCCCCGGGCTGAACGGTGGCCGGTGGAGTGGCGTTCAGGTCCCACATCACGGTGTCGGTGCTTCCGATGATCTGCCAGCCGCCCGGAGATGCCCGCGGGTAGACCGCGCTGTATCCAGCGGCCAGGGCGACGGAACCGGCAGGCACAGACGTTCGTGACTGAGTTCGACGCGGTACGTGGAGTCGCGTGTCGTTTGAAGTCAGGTAGGCGAAGCCGGGTGCGAATCCGATGAAGGCGCAACGCCACATCGCCCCGGTATGGGCCGCAACCACCTCGGATCGGCTCATTCCGAGTGACTGTGTGACGTCGTCGAGGTCGGGTCCGTCGTACCTGACGGCGATGGTGAGTGCATCCGTCTCGGAATGCTCGTCTGTGGTCGCGGCAGAATTGGTCTGCTCGAGATCGTTCAAGCACTTCCGGACGTACGTGAGATCTGCCGCCGGGGTGCACGTGACCAGGACCGTGCGAGCTGCGGGGAGGAAGTCTTCGACCCCGACCGGGGTGTTACGCGTCAGTGCTTCGGTGAACGCGAGAACGTCAGCTTCGGAATCGAGGTCTACGAGAAATGCGCGTTCTCCCGCGGGAAGTATGCGAGTCACAGGGAGGGCTCCCGATCGATTCGAGTCCGCTCCACGTCCGCTCGCATCGCCACGATGAATCTCGCGATGGTGGCTCGCTCGGCCGCGGTGTAATTCCCGACGGTGCTCGCAGCCCGTGAAATGAGGGGGCCGAAGAAGCTCTCGCCCAGAGTGACCGCCGATGGTGTGACCTGCAAGAGCACCCGTCGACGGTCCGCTGAATCTCGCTCCCGAGCTACGTGCCCCGCTTTGACCATCCGGTCGACCAGTGCAGTCACCGACGCCGAGTTGATCCCGAGCTGTGAGCCCAACCAACCAGGTGTCGCCGGTGTGTCCGAGCGCTCGGCATCGAGAAGGCAGATCAACGCGCGCACGTCGGTGGAGTGCATTGTGTACTTGTTTGCAAAGCCGGAAACCGCCACGTTCAAGTCGACGGTCAGTGCGCGAAGCGAGTGCACGATCGCCATCGCTTCGTCTTCTGCATCGCCGACGCTCAAGGATGCCTCCAGCCCTGGTGTGTTGTCTCTCGATTGTCTACTATCTCGATAATCGAGAGAAATGGGGGTGGGGGATGGACTTCGATCGCGCATACGACACTGTGCTGACCAAATGGCCGCAGAAACCGCTGGGTGTGGACCTCACAGGCCGGTTCGGGAGCACGCATGTGAACGTCTGTGGACCTGAGGACTCGACGCCGTTGATCCTCTTTTCCGGTGGAGGCGCCACCTCGACGGTGTGGTTCGACAACGTTGCGGCGTTGTCGAAATCTCGACGAGTCTTTGCCGTCGACACCATGGGGGATGCCGGGCGCAGCGTTCCGAATGGTAATCCGATGAAGTCCGCCGACGATCTGATCGAGTGGATGGAATCGATAGTCGAGTACACCGGTGCCGAGGCCGTCGATGTAATCGGACATTCCTACGGCGCGATGATCGCATTGGCATTTTCTTTGCGTCGCCCGGAACGTGTCGGGAAACTTGTTCTGCTCGATCCTAATTCGAGTTTCTCCGGTATGAAGGCGGGCTACCTTCTGCGTGCGCTTCCGCTGTTGCTCAAGCCGTCGCGGGCTGGCCGACGGCGACTGTTGGAGTGGGAGACAGGCGAGTTGAGCATCGACTCCGACTGGCTGTCACTTGCGGAAGCCGGCGCCTCGGAACTCCCGTGCCCCGATCTCGTAGTGCCTCGACGTCCTTCGGCGGAGGACTTGAGTGCACTGGATGTCGAGGTGCTGGTGGTCCTCGCGCAGGACGGACGGGTGCATGATGCGGAAGCGGTGTCGAGGTCAGTGCGGAAAACTGTTCCCGCAGCACGCATCGAAGTGTTGGAAGATGCTTCGCACCACAGTATTCCGATGGTCCCGGCCGATGCACTCAACCGGGTGCTCGTCGACTTCTTGGAGGGCTAGCGGATCAGGGTGCGACGACGCACCCCGGACCGATCGGCGTGGCCGGATTGACATCGACCGTTGTGACCGGCCCGCCCGCGGACGTCTGGTAGGCCATCAGAGAGTGTTCGCCGGGTGCAGTCGGAGTCCACAGAGTGACGGCATGGCCGAGTACAACCGGCAAGGTGAAGTAGGGATTGACGGTGTCCCAGATCAATTCCTGCGGGAACATGGTCGATGCCCGGTTCATGTCGACAATCGAGACGTTCGGCTCGTCCAACGCTGCTGTCCTGGCAACCACCAGATACGTGCAACCAGCTCCGTACGGCGTCGTCGGCCCGCTGCTGAGACCCGGAAGGATCGTGACGTCGACGACGTCCGCGGAAGCCGACGTCGCGGTACAGATGGCTGCGCTCGCGCAGAGGGCGGCGGCAAGTGCGGTGGTGCGCGCGATTCGTGAAAGTGTCATACCAGCAGGTCGGTTTAATTCGACTTGGCGTTACAAGGCTGGGCGTGACAGCAGGAAGGCCCCGACCTCCGTAGAGATCAGGGCCTTCCCTGCATAGAGCTACTTTTTGCGCTCGAACTACTTCTTGGAGACGCGGATCAGCTTTTTGTTGACGAACTCGTCCATTCCCCACGGGCCGAGCTCGCGGCCCACTCCGGAGCGCTTGACTCCGCCGAAGGGCAGACCGGGCAACGTCGTTCCGTGCTCGTTGACGAACGCCATTCCCACGTCGAGATCGGCAGCGACCGACCGGGCGGAATCGAGATCGCTGCTCCAGACGGACCCGCTCAGACCGTAGACCGACGAATTGGCAAGTTCCACAGCCTCGGTGGCCGACTTGACCTTGTAGACGACGCCGGCAGGTCCGAAGAGTTCTTCGCTGTAGGCACGCATGTCCGGGGTCACGTCTGCGAGCAACGTCGGTTGAACGTAGGCGCCCGGGCCGTCGATCTTCTTTCCACCGGCCAGCAGGGTTGCGCCCTTGGACACGGCGTCGTCGATCTGCTCGATCAGTGTGTCCGCCGCGCTCTGTGAGGACAGCGGGCCCAGGACTGTGGATTCATCCAACGGGTCACCGGCAGAAACGGATTCGAAGGAGGTCGCCAACTTGCGCGTGAAATCATCGTAGAAATCTTCGGTGACGATGAAACGCTTGGCCGCATTGCAGGCCTGGCCTGCGTTGGACAGACGTGCCTTGGTGGCTGACTTGACGGTGGCATCCATGTCGTCGGAATCGAGGACGATGAACACGTCCGATCCGCCGAGTTCGAGGACGACCTTCTTGAGGTTGCGTCCAGCAGTTTCGGCGACGCTGGTGCCCGCGCGTTCGCTGCCAGTCAGTGACACGCCTTGAACTCGGGGATCGGCGATCATGTCCGCGATCTGTTCGTTGGTCGCGAAGACGTTGACGTAGGCGTCGTCCGGCAATCCGGCTTGTCGCAGAATCTCTTCCATCAGCAGGGCGGACTGCGGACAGTTGGACGCGTGCTTGAGAATGATCGTGTTGCCGAGCATGAGATTCGGTGCCGCGAAGCGGGCGACCTGGTAGTACGGGAAGTTCCACGGCATGACGCCGATCAGGGCGCCGATCGGTCGCCGGTACACAACCGACTCCTCGGCGCCGGGAACGTCGAGCCGTTCTTCCTCGAGCAACGCCGGGCCGTGGTCTGCGTACCACTGATAGATCGCGGCCGAGAGTTGTACTTCGCCCTTGGCCTCGCGGACCGGCTTACCCATCTCCAAGGAGATCATTCGGGCCAGTTCGTCTGCTCGCTCTGTGTACAGTTCGGCCGTCTTGCTCAGGACTGCCGCACGTTGCTGTGGCGCACTGTTGCGCCAGGTCAAGTAGCCGCGATGCGTGTTCGCAAGTGCGGCTTCAACTCCGGCGTCATCCAAAGTATCGAATTCCCTGACGGTTTCACCTGTCGCGGGATTGACGGTTTTGTAATTAGCCATAGTTGTACAACGTGCGGAGGGGGTTCGAAGATTCCCGAAACGCGCAATCACATTGAATCGGCCCAACAGGTTTCGATCAAATCCCGGCTGGGTACCACCTCACGCCACCTTGGGGCGATGGGTGCGTTGATAGCCCTTGCGGTCGTAGAAACGGGTGGTCACGATGCCGAGTACGACGCCGATCAGTAGACCCACCAACGTCATCCAGACGGCATGCAACAGGCCGGCCTCACCGCGTGCGCCGAAGAACAGGATGGACCGCGTGCCCATGTAGATCTGGTGCATCGGCTCGAACTGGGCCAGCCACGCGTACAACCTGGGGCTGGCTTCGAGGGGGATGGTGCCGCCGGAAGAGGGCAGCGCGAGAATGACGAAGACGAACAGATTGATCAACATGCCCAACGAGCCGAATGCGGCCATCACCGACATTGCCGTGATGCCGACCGCTGTGATGACCAATGCCCCGTACTCCCACAATGCAAGTCCGTGTGTGACCGGCATTCCGAGGGCGCGACTGATCCATTGGAACAACGCGGAGACTATTCCGGACAGTACGATCATGAATGCCCATTTGACGAGCAGCGTCCGAAACCTGTTGATACCCACAACGTCGTTCTGAACGAAGAGTGGACCGAACTCGGTGGGCGCATACCCGAGCATGCCGTCCACCAAGGAGTTGACCACGGTTGCTCCGGTGAATCCCGCAAGGACCAACAGCAGCGCGAAATAGAATGCCACCAAACCGAATCCGGTTCCGTCGGGAAGCGGATCGTGGGCAACCGTGAGTACGTTCACCGGATTTTCGAGAAGCAGGCGGCTCGCTCCTGAGATCTGGGTTCCGGTGCCTCCCGCTTCCAGCTGCTGGGTGACCAGGGTGGTGAGCTGCTCGCCCATGTTCTTGTTGACCGACGCGAGGGCTGTAGTTCCGATCGACTGGACGAGAGATGCGGAGACGGAACCGGCGCGGGGATTGGTGTAGATCGTGATGATCGGTTGCTCTACGTCACCGGCGACGACGCTGGCCTCCGCCAGGATGATCGTCCTCTTCGTGAAATCACTGGGAATCACGATCGCGCCGTACAGCGTGCCGGAGTTCAACCGAGATTGGGCTTCGGCGATACCGATCTGCTGCAGGTCGATCTTCTGGTGGTCGATTCCGCTGTCGAGGCCGGCGGCGATGTCGTTTCCGAAATTCTTGCGGTCGGCGGGGTCGCCGCCGGGGAGGGTGTCGCCTTCGTCCTGGTTGACCAGGGCGATCGGGAACTGGTCCAGGTGTTTCTTGGGGTCGAGTATTCCGCCCATGTACAGCGCTGCCAGCGCCGACATCAAGAGGGTGACCACTATCAACGGCGTCAACCAGAATCGTGGTGTGTGCATGACGGTGCGGGCAGACGGCTCCGTGTTCTTGCTCATCGTCAGTCGACCGGCTTTCTTTCGCGCGGAGTTCCTCGGGCTGAGCGTAAACGCAAAGGTGCGCCGGGGCAGTCTTTCAACTGCTCCAGTGCGCTGAGGACATGATGGGCCGACGACGGGCCGGCTTGCCGGCAGTCTCATCCGAAAAGGCCGAGAACGGATCGGTAGGGTATGGCCCGCGGCAACCCTGCCGAGACGATTTCGGAGAAACCGTTGACCAACGTGCTGATAGTTGTCCTGATACTCGTAGTGATCGCTGCCGTCGCGTTTGTGGTCCTGCGTGGACGCCAGGGCAAGCCGAATGCCCGTGTCGACCCGCTCGCCGACTACCCCGAGGTGTACGACCCTCACAAGATCGGAGTCGGCGACATCGTCACATACGCGGGCATCGACCACGTCGTTCGAGGGACCATCACGCTCGACGAAGAGGGTTACATCTGGCGTGAGCACCTTCTCGACGGGTCGACCGGTCGCCGCTGGCTGACTGTGGAGGACGACGAGGGTGAACTGGAGATGACTCTCTGGATGCGTCGGGAAGGAACCAACCTGGTCCCGAACGGCGACGTCGTTCTCGACGACAAGGTTCACCGCAAGATCGAAAGTGGAACGGCGAAGTTCACGGTCGAGGGTACGACGGGTACGGCACCTTCCGGTTCGATGGAATACGCGGACTACGCGACCGCCGACAAGACCGGTCTGATCGCATTCGAGAAGTGGGCGCGCGGACAGTCGTGGGAGGTTTCCACGGGACGGGCGGTCACACGCAGCGAACTCACCGTCATCCACTCGGGCCCCCCGGAATGAGCCTGTATCGACTCGATGTGGAACCGACCGACGTGAATGCCTCGGCACTGGGGTTGGTGCTGGGAGCGCCCTCGCCGCCGGCCCTCGCCGAGTTGGTGATCGAAACTTCCGATGCGACGTTGACACTCGGAGTGCTCGGGGCATCTCACGTGGTGACGGCCCGGGCGTCGGGAAAGGAACTGACCGAGCAGGTTTCGTGCGATGCTCTTGCCGCCGGCGGTGAACCCTTGCCGGCAGTGGAGTCCACGGATAACTACCGGTTCGAGTCTTCTTCGCTGGTCCTGGACCGAGTCGAATTCGATTCGGAAGCTGCATCGTTGAGAGAGTCCGCCGGCCAGGACGGTTGGATCTGCGGATCCTTTCCCGGCGACGACACAGCGTTGACCGCTTTGTGTGGCGTGCGAGACCGCCAGGGGTGGAGTTGGCAGAGTTGGCATTTGTACCCGGGGGAGGGGACAGGAGTGATCGTGAAGACGCGCAGTAGGTGGCGACCGTGAGGGGGCGGACGTGGTTGGCTCCGATGATGGTGGCGGCCGCAATTGTGTTGTCGGCGTGCGGTGGTGGAGCCAAGGACTTCATCGCGGACAACTATTCCAAGACATCCCAGGATGGCGACGTCGTGTTGTACTCGTCGAAAGATCCAGTGGGCACGACCGTCTCGCGGATTGTCGACGCGGACGAACCGGCGGCGCGAAGTGCTGACGGCGGCAACGAATACCTGCGCTACGACGACGACATCGTCACTGTCAGTTCGGCTTCGGGCGGAGGTAGCACCATCAAAGTAGAGGACATCGACGGCACGTATCGCAGCGGCGGATACGCGTACCTGGGACCGGGCTTCAACCCGGGATCCCCGGCGGGTGGAAGCAGCGGCAGCGGTGGCTCGGGTAGTGCCAAATGACGACAAGGAGAACGGCGTGACCAACATCTTTGCATCCACTTCCGTCGAGATCGGAACGGTGGATCCGGAATTGCTCGTCGGTGGCATTCTCGGCACCCTCGCCTATTTCGTCGTCGGCGTAGCGGTCCTGGCAACAGGATTTCTGGTCCTCGACCTCATGACACCAGGAAATCTGCGCCATCAGGTTTACGTCGACAAGAATCCGAACGCTGCGATTTTGTTGGCTTCCAATCATCTTGCGCTGGCGATCATCGTGGTGACTGCAATCCTGACCAGTTCGGACGGCTTTGCCCAGGGACTCGCCGACTCCGCGGTGTACGGACTGTTCGCGATCGTCCTGCAAGCGATTGCGCTGCGTTTGATGAACGCGTTTCTTCCCGGCAAGTTAGTTGCGCTGGTGCAGGATCCGAAGATGTGTGGCGCCGCGTGGGCCGTGGGCGTCAGCTTGCTGTCCATCGGTTTGGTGAACGCCGCAGCACTCACCTGATGGTTGCCGATGATCCCGATGTGAAAGTTGCCGAACGTTCGACCATGCTCGGCTCACGTGCACGTGTGCTACTTCTTGCTGCCGTCGCGGCGTGCGCGGCGTGTGGCCTGATCTACGAGTTGGCACTGCTCACTCTCAGCGTGAGTCTGACCGGCGGCGGCATCACCCAGACATCGTTGATCGTCGCGGGATTTGTTGCGGCGCTGGGTATCGGAGCGCTGGCTGCGAAACCTCTGCTGGGACACGCTGCCGTTTCGTTCGTGACGGTCGAGATTCTGCTCGGGCTGATCGGCGGATTCAGTGCCGTCACGCTGTACGTGACCTTCACGTTCTTCGGTTCGAGCGCTGCAGTTCTCGTGGCAGCAACGGCGCTGATCGGTATCCTCGTCGGTGCCGAAGTGCCTCTGTTGATGACGCTCTTGCAATCCGGTCGGAGCGACAACGACGCACAGAGCACCGGAAAAGTGCTGGCCAATCTCAATGCGGCCGACTACCTCGGCGCGTTGATCGGTGGTCTGCTGTGGCCGTTCGTCCTGCTGCCGTGGGCGGGCATGATTCGCGGTGCCGCACTCACCGGGATGATCAATCTCTTGGCTGCGGCAGTTGTCGCGCTGATACTTCTTCGGTGGCAGCTCAGCCTGCGCGCACGATTGATCGCCGTCGTCGCAATGCTGTTGGCGGCGAGCTTGATCGGATGGCTGTTGATCGCGGCCTCGGACATCGAGACCACATCGAGGCAGCGGTTGTACACCGATCCAGTGGTGGCCGCCGAGCGGTCGGTGTACCAGGAAATCGTCGTTACCGAGCGGGGCAACGACGTGCGCCTGTTTCTCGACGGAGACCTGCAGTTCTCGAGTGTCGACGAGCATCGGTATACCGAGTCGCTGGTGTATCCGGCACTGGTGAACGATCCGCGGCGGGTGCTGATTCTGGGCGGAGGTGACGGCCTCGCTGCACGGGAAGTGCTGCGGATGAACAGCGTCGAGCAGATCGTGCAGGTCGAACTCGATCCGGCCGTGATCGAGTTGGCGAATACCCGTCTTCGTGAACTGAACGAGGGAGCGCTGGAGAATCCACGGGTGGACGTCGTTCTCGACGACGCGTTCCGGTGGTTACGAGAAAGCCCGGAACAGGGTTTCGACGCGGTCATCGTCGACCTCCCCGATCCTGACACTCCCGCACTGGGCCGGTTGTACTCCATGGAGTTCTACGGACTTGCTGCTGCCGCGATGAATCCGGGCGGGCTGATGGTCGTCCAGTCCGGCAGCCCGTATTCGACACCGGATGCGTATTGGAGAACGGTGTCGACGGTTGCGGCTGTCGGGCTGAGTGTCTCGCCGTACCACGTCTTCGTGCCGAGTTTCGGTGACTGGGGGTATGTGCTCGCGCAAGCAGGTTCCACGCCGCCTGAGCTTCGACTGCCCGCTGATGTGCCGGAACTGCGGTTCCTCGACGAGCCGACGCTGGCGTCGGCGTCGGTGTTCCCACGCGATCGCCCGAGGCGGGAGTTGGAACCCTCGACACTCGACCGGCCACGCATCGTCGACGATATGCGCAAGGGCTACGAACGCTGAACTCCGGACCGAGTAGCTTGAATCGAGACTCTCGGCTACGACGGAGGTACGGATGACTGTTCGGATCGAGGAGCACGCCCCGGGAGTCCGGTTGCTCACGATGGATCGCCAGGAGAGGCGCAACGCGCTCGACCCCAAGACGTACCGTGAACTCACGAACGCGATCCGGGAGTCCGACGACGACGATGCAGTGCGGGTTTCGGTGCTGACGGGCGCCGGTGGTGTCTTCACCAGTGGCAACGACATCGGAAGTTTCCAGGACACCGCCGGGAAAGACGGCGGCGAGGCCAAGGATTTGTTGATCGCGCTCGTCACCGCACGCAAGCCGATCGTCGCGGCGGTCGAGGGGTTTGCAGTCGGAATCGGCACCACGATGTTGTTGCACTGCGACCTGGCATTCGCGGGGCGAGGTACACGATTCCGCTTGCCGTTCGTTCCGCTCGGACTCTCGCCCGAGGGCGGATCGAGCTATTTGTTGCCACAGATCGCAGGCCTCAAACGCGCGACGGAACTGTTGATGCTCGGCGATATGTTCGACGCCGACGAGGCTGCCGAAGCCGGCCTGGTCAATCGGGTCGTGGAAGCCGGGACCGCACTCGACGTGGCGCTGGACCGGGCAGTACGCATTGCAGACTCCCCGGCTGAATCGGTAGCGCTGACGAAGATACTGCTTCGTCGTCCACATCTCGATGCCCTGCTGGAGACCATCGACGTGGAGTCGGATCATTTCGCGAGACGGCGGCGATCCGACGAAGCGCAAGAAGCATTCGCAGCTTTCATGAAGAAGAGGTGATCGAAATGAACGGTGCACAGTCGCTCATCCAGAGCCTGGCCGACTCGGGCGTCGAAGTGTGCTTCGGCAATCCCGGAACGTCCGAGATGCATTTTGTCGCCGCACTCGATTCCGTTCCGCAGATGCGCGCGGTACTGGGACTGTTCGAGGGAGCTGTCACCGGTGCAGCGGACGGCTACGCGCGTATCGCCGGAAAGCCTGCCGCGACACTTCTTCACCTCGGCCCCGGAATGGCGAACGGACTGGCGAACCTTCACAACGCGCGCCGCGCCCACACGCCGATCGTGAACATCGTCGGGGACCACGCCACCTACCACCACGGTTTCGACGCTCCTCTCGAATCGAATATCGACGCGCTGACCGAATGGCTGGAGGGGTGGAGTAGACGTTCCGAATCCACCGCGACTGTCGGAGGCGATGCGGCCGACGCCGTTGCCGCGTCGATGGATTCGGCTGGAAGGATCGCGACGCTGGTGCTCCCTGCCGACGTCTCGTGGGGCGAAGGTGGAGTGATTGCGGGTCCTCGGGACATATCTCCGCGATCGGAAGTTTCTGCAGCACGAATCGACTCGGTGGTCGGCGCGGTCAATGCCGAGGGACGCACCACGCTGCTGCTGGGCGGCGCAGCCTGCTCCGAGGCCGGACTGCGCGCCGCTTCTCGGATCGCGGCCGCGACGGGAGCGCAAATTCTGGTCGAGACCTTTCCGGCCAAGCTTCAACGAGGCGCGGGGCTACCGTCATTCGAGCGCTTGGGATACTTCGCCGAGCACGCCACCGAACAACTTCGCGGAACAACTCAGCTGGTCCTGGCCGGCGCGGTTTCGCCGGTGTCGTTCTTTGCGTATCCCGGAAAGCCGAGCGATCTGGTCCCGGACGGCGCAGCAGTGACAACGCTGGCGAGCGTCGGTGACGATGTTGTCGGCGCTCTCGAAGCAGTGGCCGAACTCGTGGCACCAGGAGTCGAACCTGTTCTGCAGGAGGTGAATCGGCCTGCGCTGCCGAGCGGGCCTCTGGACGTACGGAACTGGGCCGACGTGATCGGCGCGCTCCTGCCGGATGACGCCATCATCTCCGACGAGGCAGCCACTTCCGGTTGGGCGATCCCGATTGCCCTTGCCGGAGCGCCGCGCCACGACGTGCTTACCCTCACCGGAGGTGCCATCGGCCAGGGCATCCCGGTGGCTACGGGCGCCGCGATTGCCGCGCCGGAGCGACCGGTGATCAATTTCGAGGCCGACGGAAGCGCGATGTACACCATCACCGCGTTGTGGACGCAGGCGCGAGAACAGTTGAATGTCACGACGATTCTGCTCAACAATCGCGCATACGCCATCCTGCGTGGCGAACTGCAACGAGTCGGTGCAGATGGTGGCGGCGTCGTCGCGCAGTCGATGTTGGATCTGTCGTCTCCCGACATGGACTACGTGAAGATCTCCGAGGGATTGGGCGTGCCCGCGTCACGGGCGAGCACTGCGGAGGAGTTGGCGGAGCAGTTTGCCGCAGCGCTTGCGGAACCCGGTCCTCATCTCATCGAGGTCATGCTGCCACCCCCGTCGTGATTTCGACTTCGAGTCGATCATCGATCGTGTATTCAACTGGAGGTTTTCGGTGCTAGCCGCGATCGGTCTGTCTCTTCCGATTGCCCTCGGCCTGCTTTTCGTCTCGATGCCCATGGCGGTGATCGTGCTCGTCATGATCACCGCTGGAGCACATCGCGGGGCGGCATCTTTTCTACTCGGGTGGGTCCTCGGAATCTCGGCAGTCGTTGCGGTGACCATCGTGATCGCGGACTATTCGTTTGCGGAGTCGGAGTCGGAGTCGGCGCAGAGTTCGGTGTGGTCGAGCGTCGTACGAATCGTGTTGGGGCTCGTTCTGTTCGGATTGGCGTTCAAGCAGTGGCGAGCGCGTCCGAAAGACGGAAGCGATCCGACAGTTCCGAAGTGGATGAAGAGCATCGACGGGTTGACTCCGCGGAAGGCGTTCGGGTTGGCGTTCTTGTCCGCGGCGGTCAATCCCAAGAATGCAGCGCTCGCGGTATCCGGTGCGGCCACTATCGCAGTCGCCACGAATGTTGTTGCCCAACAGATTGTTGCCGCGGTGATCTTCACGATCATCGCGAGCGTCGGTATCGCGTCGCCGATCCTGGTGAAGGTGTTCTCCGGCAAGCGAGCCGACGACATCCTCGTGTCGGCGAAAGCTTGGATGACGGCGAACAATGCAGTGATGATGGCGGTCATTCTGGTGATCCTCGGTGCGACAGTGCTGGGCGAGGGGCTCAGCGGACTGCAATAAGTCGCCTACCATTGGCGGGTGACTGATTTCCACGACGATGCCGCTGGTTCCATTGCTTCCGCAGCTTTGGCTGTTCTGCGCGAGCAAGGCCCGCTGAGTCTCGAAGAGTGGGCGACCCATCTCGAGGAGTGCGGATCGGCGACCGAGGTAGCCGACGTGCTCGAGTATCTGTCCGAACCTATGCTCGGATACCTACCGAGCGGAAAGTACGTTGCTCTCGACACTGTCCTCGAAGGTCTCGTGTTCACTCACCGACTCAGCGCCCTGGAGATTGCGTCCGACATCCTCGACGCGAGCCCCGACCTGGAACCGATCTTGGCATTCGGTGACGGCGACGGAGAGGACGGGGCGATCCGTGTGATCGCGGCGGAAGAAGCCGCCGTGGAACGCGGAGCGGCCCACTTCCGGAGTCGACGAGTCGTGATGCTCCCGGCCGGAACCCTCGGCGAGTGTGCCGAAGGTGATCTCGTCGGTCTGGCTGTCGAAGACGGACGACTTGCGTTTCGTCTGGTGGAGATCGAGGACGAACCCGATCTTGCTCCGGCGCTCGGCGAACTCTTCGAGGAGGACGGAGTCGAGGCCCTGGATTCTGTGTGCTGGCAACTCCTGATCGAGGATCCGTCACTCTTCACGGTTCCTGTTGCGCCGCTGGGTGAGATCTTCGAGGTGGCAGGTTACGAGCACGAGCGTGAGCTACTGGCTCGGCGGGGATTCGACTTCGACGCCTACGACCTGCAGATTCGGACAGCCTTGGTGGCCAGTACCTACGACCTGACCCACGACGAGGCAGTCTCTGCCGTTGCGTTTGTCGATCTGGCGGACCGCGGATACACCGACGCGGTCATCGCCGACTTCGATATCGCGGACTGGGCCCACCGTCATGTGAGCGCTGCTCCGGACTCTTTTGTCTCACTGGCAGATCCGGGTGCTGCAGTGGCCGTGTTCGATCTCGGATTTCGGAATCAGGACCCGGTGACCGACGCAATCCTCGAAGCGCTTGCCTCCGAACTGGCCGGGCGAGGGCCACGGTCGGTCAGGGCGGCGGCTCATTGGCTCGCCGGTAAGGCCGTCGATCGGCTGGGGCGCGTCCTCGAAGCGGAGGCGCACTACGAGAAAGCGCTCCTTGCCGAATCCGGTTGGGGTCCGGCCTTGTTCGAGCTGGCTCAGTTCGCGTCGGACCGCGGCGATGCGACCCGGGCGTTGTCACTGCTCGGGCGGATCGACGGCGGAAGTGAAGAGAATCTCTACGCCGTACTGCAGGACTTCGTCCCGGTCGATCATCCTGAACTCGGGCGAAACGACAAGTGTTGGTGCGGTTCCGGCCGCAAGTACAAGGTCTGCCACCTCGGAAAGGCGGATGAATCCGTCGAGTCGGATGGTCGGTGGTTGTACAAGAAGGCATGCCTGTTCGCGTTTGCCTCCGAATACGCCGACATCGTGACCGGGCTCGACGATCTCGAAAACGACAGTCTGTCCGAGGACGAACTGATCGCCGCCACGATCTTCGACGGCTCGGCACTGGACGTGGCTCTGTTCGAGGGTGGGATCTTTGCCGACTTCCTGGCCAGGCGCGGTGAACTGCTCCCGGAGTCGGAGGTTGTCACGGCCGCACAGTGGCTCGGAACCCGGAGGTCGGTGTACGAGGTGGTCGAAACTTCCGACGCCGGCGTCGTGTTGCTCGATCGTGGGTCCGAGGAGTCCGTGACCGTTGCGCACTCGCTCGACGGCACGCCAGGTGATGTGATCAGTGCCCGGGTCCTGACGGTCCCCACTGGCGCACTTGTGGTGGGCGTCGTCGTCATGGCTTCGGAATCGCAGGCTGCGAAGGTCCTCGAGGTTCTCGCTTCCGAGGAGCTCGACGCCGAAGAAGTGGTGCGTGCGTCGCGTGGAGGCGCCGATCACTCGACCGATGACCGGTGACGATGTATCGAGTCGACCCCGTTAAAGTTGGATAGGTGAACGAACCGATGGATGCCAATGACTTGATCGCCGAAGCCGCGATGGAGTTGTTGCGTGAGCACGGCCCGCAGACAGCAGCGGACTGGGGCACCCAGTTGGCTGATGCCGGTCACGGTACAGCCGAGGACATGGCCGAGTTCGTCGAGTACGTCGAGGACCCGCTACTCGGCTACCTGAGTGAGGAGCGGTACGCCGCACTCGACACGTTGTTCGAGCATCGAGTGCTGACCCATCGGCTCACCGAAGCGGAAATCAAGTCCGGCGTCCTCGATGCCAACCCCGATCTGATGATGCTGCGGGTTTTCCTCGATCGTGACGACGACGAGGTCCATGGCATCAGCGTCGTGCACCGCGGGATCGACGACGACCTGTTGGCTGATCGGGGGATCGAAGATCCGGAGTTCCCGCACGACGAGGGTTTTCTCCTCGACACCGATACTCTCGCGGAATGTTCTGCAGGCGATTTGATCGGATTGTTCGTTGCAGACCGTGAGCTGACGCTCTGCACCATTCCCGAGGTACTCGATCCCGCACCCGGATTCGGCGAGAGTCTGGCGACGGTCCTTGCCGACATCGGTGCGGACACCCTCGATGCCATCGTCTGGCAATTGATGCTCGACGAGCCGTCGCTCTTCCGTCAGCCGACCGCCCCGCTGGGCGAGATGCTCGAGGCGGCAGGGTACGTCCGCGACGGCGATTACGTCGCAGTGGACGGTTTCGATTTCGAGGCCTACCACCTGGCGAACCGGGCCCGCATGCTCGAGGTTCGGGAGAACCTGCACCCGGAAGAAGCCGCGTCGGTGATTGCCTTCGTCGATCTGGTGATGGCCGCGAAAGTCGAAGCCGTCGAGGACGTCTCGGACTGGGCGCGCAAGCAGGTCAAAGAGGATCCGCAGACCTTCGCCGGTATCGCCGAGCCGCCTGCGGCTGCGGCGGCGTTGGAGCTGCTGTCCGAACTCGACGATCACGATTCCGTATTGCATTCTGTTGCAACTGCTCTCGCCGAGAAAGGGTCGCGTCGTGTCAAGCCGGCAGCGCACTGGCTGGCGGGCAAGGCTTCGGATCGTCTCGGCAAGATCCTTGCCGCCGAGGCGTCGTACGAAACTGCACACGATCTCGATCCCGATTGGACTCCCGCGATCTTCGATCTGGCGCTACTGGCGGCCGATCGCAGCGATGTGACGCGCGCGCTGGCACTTCTCGGGCGGATCGAGGGCGGCGAGTCCGAGGTTCTGCACGAGGTTCTTCAGCGCTATGCCCCGGCCGAGCACCCCGAACTCGGCCGAAATGACAAGTGCTGGTGCGGTTCCGGTCGCAAGTTCAAAGTCTGCCATCTCGGTAAGTCCGAGGTGACCTTCGACGACCGGGCCAACTGGCTCTACGTCAAGGCTCAGTTGTTCTCGCGCACGCCGGAGTACTTCGACGCCGTGTTCGATCTTGCGCTCATCCGTGCCGAGCAGTTCAACAGCGAAGAAGCACTGACGCTCGCCGTCGAAGGCGGATTGGCCGTCGACGCTGCCTTGTTCGACGCCGGTATCTTCGAGGCGTTTGTCGAGCGTCGCGGAGAACTGCTTCCCGCCGACGAGCGGGAACTGGCCGACGAGTGGTTGAAGATTGCGCGCTCGGTGTACAAGGTCGCTTCGACGGAGTCGGGGCAGTCGGTGACTCTCAGTGACGTCCGCAACGGGCATCTGGTGAAGGTTACGGACGAGTGGGGCTCGGTCAATCTCGAGCCGGGCACGCTCGTGTGTGCACGAGTCCTTCCGGCCGGCTCCACGATGCGCACCTTCGGTGGCATCGAACCGCTTGCAGCAGAGGACAAGAAAGAACTGATCCAACTGATCGAGTCGGCGGACACCGAGCCGGGTCAGTTGGTGGAGTTCCTCAGCCGAGGCCTTGCCGGTGCGCCTTTCCGGTAGCGCGAACTACCGAAAAGGCGGGGCGGAAGGCACTAGGGCGTCACCTGAGCCAGCATCATCTGCTCGAAACCCTCACCGTACGGCGGGAGCATTCCCCACTCGCCGCGTGGATCATGCTGCGCTGCTTCGAATACCGTTCGCGCGTGACTGAACTCGAGGAAGCCCTCGCGGCCGTGGTAGTGCCCGATGCCCGAAGCTCCGACGCCGCCGAAGGGTGCGTCGCTCAGCCCTGGGTGTGACATCGCATCGTTGATGGTGACGCCGCCCGAGACGGTGCGTTCGAGTACGGATTCCTTCTCGTCCAGATCGGTGCCGAAGTAATACAGCGCCAACGGCTTCGGCCGTGAGTTGATGTCGGCGACAACGCTGTCGAGTTCGTCGTACGGCAGGATCACGACGGCCGGCCCGAAGATCTCTTCCTTCATGATCTGCGCGTCGGTCGGAGGGTCGACCACGATTCGCAGTGGGCGGCGACGAGTATCTGCGGAGAGTTCTTCGTCGGGAACGGTGATGATTCGCGCTCCGCGCTCTGCGGCGTCCGCGATGTACCCCTCGATGCGTGCGAGGTGACGGTCGCTGACTATCGAGACCATGTCTTCGTTGTCGGCGATCGTGGGGAACAGTCCCGTGAACTGGTCGGTGAACGCGTCGATGAATGCTTCCGTGTTCTCGCGCGGAACATAGATCAGATCTGGCGAGACGCAGAGTTGACCGGCATTGGTCGATTTCGCGATGGCCAAACGCGATGCAGCAGAGCTGATATCGGCACTTCGTCCAAGAACGCTCGGTGACTTGCCGCCGAGTTCGAGGGTGACCGGAACCAGGTTCTTCGCGGCGTTGGCCATGACGAGCTTGCCGACGGTCGTGCTGCCGGTGAAGACGAGGTGATCGAACGGCAGCGACGTCAGTAGATCAGCGACCTCCGGGCCACCTGTCACCACCGCGACCTCCAAGGGGTCGAGCGTTCGACGCGCCGCCTCGGCCAGTACGGCCGCAGTGTTGGGCACGATCTCCGACGGTTTGAGGACGGCGCGATTTCCCGCTCCGAGGGCGCAGGCGAGCGGGCTCAGAAGAGTGAAAAGGGGAGCGTTCCAGGTTCCGATGATGCCGATCGAACCCTTCGGTTGGTACGAGACGTACGCCGTGGCGCCCAGCTGGTCCTGCATCGCTCCGGTGGCTCTCGGTGAGCGAATCATCCACTCTTCGAGCGAATCACGAACATGCTTGAGTGAAACCATCGACCCCAGAACGTCATTCATCACCGAGTAGGCGGGGATCCGGCCGCCGAAGTCTTCGTTGATCGCTTCGGTCAGATCCTTGTGGTTCGCCACCAGGAGATCGACGACGCGTTGGATGCGCTCGCGTCGTATCTGCGCGGACGGAAGACCGGCGGCGCGAGTTGCTTCCTGCTGGGCCCGCAGAATCTCGTGGAGATCGGTGGTGACGGCGGCATCGGTGCTCATGGGCACTCCTCGTAGTGGCGAAGTATTGACCGGACCGTATCGACGCGGCGCGAACCGACGCCCATTTCGTCTCGTTGACCGGGACGGATTCGATTGGTAGAGAGAACACATGTCGCAGACACAGGTAGAAAACACTGCAGTGAAGATTTCCGTCGAGGAATCGGTGGGACTCGGATTCCTGACACTCGATCGGCCGGCGCGGCGAAATCCGCTCTCGGCGGAGACCATGCGCGAGGTGACGGCTGCCCTTCTCGAGTTGTCTGCAGACGAGCGCGTGCGGGTTGTCGTCGTGCGCGCCGAAGGCCCGGTGTTCTCTGCCGGTCACGATCTGACGGAGATGATCGGGCGAACCCTCGAAGACGAGCGGGCGATCTTCGACGGCTGTACCGAGATGATGGAGACCGTGCAGCGGATTCCGCAGCCGGTGATTGCCGCAGTCCAGGGCCCGGCTATCGCGGCGGGCTGTCAGCTGGCTGCGTCGTGTGATCTGGTTGTTGCTGCGTCGAACGCGGTCTTCGGCACGCCTGGTGTCAAGATCGGACTGTTCTGTTCGACTCCGATGGTGGCTCTGAGCAGGGCAGTAGGGCGCAAGCGCTCGATGCAGATGTTGCTCACCGGTCAGACGATCGACGCCGACACCGCTGCGGACTGGGGTCTGGTGAACTTCGTCGTCACGCCCGAAGAACTGGACCGGCAGGTGCGCGAACTCGCCGCCAAGATCACGACGGCCAGCCCCTTGACGGTGAAGATCGGTAAGCAGGCGTTCTATCACCAGATCGATCTGCCGCAGGCGCAGGCGTACGAGGCGATGGCGGAAACGATGGCAACCAACGCCGTGACCTGCGACGCTCAGGAAGGCATGCAGGCCTTCGTGGACAAGCGAAAGCCCGAATGGCGCAATAAGTAACGATCGCTCTTCCGGTTTAGTTGGACGTCCTATAACCTGAGGCGCATGAGCCTCGATCCACGCACCAACACCGTCGACGGAGTGCTTCGGCGCTCGGCAGCCAAGTACCCCGACCGCATAGCCGTCGTCTTCGAGGACCGCACCCGCACGTACCGCGAACTCGACGACGCGGTGACGCGGGTCGCGGCCCACTTGCTCGGTCTGGGCCTCGAACACGGCGACCGCGTCGCGGCATACGGAACCAACTCCGACGCCTATGCAATCGGATTCCTTGCCTGTGCGCGAGCAGGTTTGGTGCATGTTCCAGTCAATTACGCACTCAAGGGGGAGGAACTCCGGTACCTCGTGGCGCAGTCAGGTGCCCGCGCGGTGTTGGTGGATCCGGCATTGGCGTCGACGCTCGACTCGGTTCGCTCCGACCTCGATCTCGACCACGTGATCGCACTGCGGGACGCGGAACTGTCGGTGGTCACGATCAGCGAGGCCGGCGAGGTGCCTGCCTTCGAACCGCGTGCGACGTCGACGGATCTGGCACAACTGCTGTACACCTCGGGGACCACCTCGAAGCCCAAGGGCGCCATGATGTCTCACGGTGCGCTGGTGCACGAATACGTGTCCTCGGTGATCGCGCTCGGGCTCGACAAGAACGACAACCCGCTGATCTGCATGCCGATGTACCACTCCGCGGGGATGCACGTCTTCATGCTGCCGTACCTGTCCGTCGGTGCGACGGTCAGTCTGATGCAGGCGCCGGACATCCCGGAGATCCTGCGCCGCGTCGAAGCAGAAAAGATCGGGTCGCTGTTCCTGGCCCCGACCGTGTGGGTACCGTTGGCCAACCATCCGGACCTCGAGACCCGCGATCTGTCTTCGCTCAAGAAGGCGCAGTACGGCGCCTCGATCATGCCGGTCACGGTGCTCAATCGTCTGCGTGAGCGTTACCCGGACATCGGCTTCTACAACTGCTTCGGTCAATCCGAAATCGGTCCGCTGGCAACCGTTCTCCAACCCGACGAGCATGCTGATCGTCCCTCGTCTTGCGGACGAGCGGTGTTCTTCGTCGAAACCCGTGTCGTCGACGCTGACGGAAACGACGTCGCCGACGGTGAGTCCGGTGAGGTTCTCTACCGCTCACCGCAGCTGTGCAACGGCTACTGGGAAAACCCGGAAGCCACGGCCGAGGCATTCCGCGACGGCTGGTTCCATTCAGGCGATCTTGTCGTGCGGGACGAAGAAGGGTTCATCACCGTCGTCGACCGAATCAAGGACGTCATCAACACCGGTGGCATCCTGGTGGCGTCGCGCGAGGTCGAAGATGCGGTCTACACGCACCCTGCCGTGGCAGAAGTCGCCGTGATCGGTACGCCCGACGAGAAGTGGATCGAGGCGGTCACCGCGATCGTCGTGCTCAAGGACGGCAACGGTGAGTTGACGCCTGAGGCGTTGATTGCCCACGTCAAGGAGCGAATCGCCCCGTTCAAGGTCCCCAAGCACGTCCGGTTCGTGGCCGAACTCCCGCGTAACCAGAGTGGCAAACTGCTGAAGCGGGAACTGCGCACTGTCTGACACTTGCTATAGGTTCTGCCTTACCTTCGGTTCGTTTTCAGGTCTTTGACTCCGATTGCCTCACGGTATTGACTTCGGAGGACGGCATGGACTTCGGAAACAGCAAGGTGAGTGGTGGGAATGCAGGTCGATGCAGATGACTTCGCAGATATCTTGGCGACTGCGCGGGAGTTCATCCGCAAGGAAGTCGTGCCGCGTGAGCAGGAGATAGCCGACACCGACGCCATTCCTGAGGACATACGCAAGAAAGCCGCAGCCATCGGGCTCTTCGGCTACGCGATTCCTCAGGAATGGGGTGGGCTCGGACTCGACCTCACCCAAGACGTCGAATTGGCAATGGAATTCGGCTACACGTCCCTGGCGCTGCGCTCGATGTTCGGTACCAACAACGGAATTGCCGGGCAGGTGCTGGTCGGCTTCGGTACCGACGAGCAGAAGGCTCAGTGGCTCGAGCGCATCGCCTCCGGTGACGTCGTGGCTTCCTTTGCTCTGACCGAACCAGGCGCAGGTTCCAACCCGGCCGGTCTTCGGACCAAGGCCGTCCTGGACGGATCCGAATGGGTCATCGACGGCAACAAGCGGTTCATCACCAATGCTCCACTGGCACAGCTGTTCGTGGTGTTCGCGCGCACTCGCCCGGCGGATTCCGATGGTCCGGGAATTGCAGTGTTCCTGGTGCCGGCCGACACGCCGGGAGTCACAGTTGGTCCCAAGGACAAGAAGATGGGTCAGGAAGGTGCCTGGACCTCCGAGGTCACCTTCGACAACGTCCGGGTTCCCGAGTCGGCCCTCGTCGGTGGCGACCAGGACACCGGATACCGCGCAGCGATGACGTCTCTCGCACGCGGACGAGTCCATATCGCGGCCCTCTCGGTGGGAGCAGCGCAGCGAGCGCTCGACGAATCTGTCGCATTCTCCGTGGTCACCGAACAAGGCGGCACCGCTATCGGCGACTTCCAGCTTGTTCAAGCGATGCTGGCAGACCAACAGGCCGGTGTCATGGCCGGGCGGGCGATGGTGCGTGAGGTGGCCGCGAGGTACGTCAGCGGTGAGGATCGACGTCTCGGCCCCTCGGCGGCAAAGCTCTTCTGCACCGAGATGGTGGGCAAGGTCGCGGATCTCGCCGTGCAGATCCACGGTGGCAACGGGTACATGCGCGGTGTGCCGGTCGAACGCATCTACCGTGAAGTTCGCCTGTTGCGCCTGTACGAGGGAACCAGCGAGATCCAGCGACTGATTCTCGGCGGTGGGCTCGTGGCGCAAGCGAAAAAGCAAAACCAGCGCTGACACCTTTACCTGACGAGCTTTAACCTCACGAACGGAGTGGACATGGGATTGTTGGACGGCAAGGTTGCGGTAGTGACCGGCGGAGCGCAGGGCATCGGGTTCGAAATTGCGCGCACCTTCATCCAGGAAGGTGCGACCGTCGTTCTCGGCGACATCAACGAAACCGTCGGAACGGCTGCGGTCGCCGAACTCGGTGGAGAGTCGGTCGCCCGTTTCGCTTCCTGCGACGTGCGTGATTCCGGACAGGTCGAGGCCATGCTCGATCTGGCCGAAAGTGCTTTCGGTCCAGTCGATGTCATGGTCAACAACGCCGGCATGACGCGCGACGCCACGATGCGGAAGATGACCGAGCAGGACTTCGACGACGTGATCGCGGTTCACCTCAAGGGCGCCTGGAACGGAACACGCGCTGCCGCCGCCCGCATGCGCGAGCGTGAGACGGGTGCAATCGTGAACATCTCGTCGATCTCCGGCAAGGTGGGCATGCTCGGGCAGACCAACTACTCGGCCGCCAAGGCCGGCATCGTCGGTCTGACGAAGGCCGCGGCAAAGGAGGTCGCGTTCAAGAACGTTCGCGTCAACGCCGTTCAGCCCGGACTTGTCCGCACGGCGATGACCGAGGCAATGCCCGAACGGATCTGGAACGAGAAGCTTGCCGAGATCCCGATGGGGCGTGCGGCCGAGCCCTCGGAGGTCGCTTCGGTTGTGCTGTTCCTCGTGAGCGACCTCTCGAGCTACATGACCGGCACGGTTCTCGAGATCACCGGCGGCCGCCACATCTGATCCGTCCTGTTCGAGTGCAAGAATTCTGAGTGCAAGAATTCTGAGCGTGAGACTTCTGAGTGTGAGAATTCAAGGGTGACTACTGACATGGGACAGCCGAACTCGGATCTTCCGCTCGACGGAATCACCGTGGTTGCACTCGAACAGGCGGTGGCGGCACCGCTCGCCACCAGACATCTCGCGGACATGGGTGCGCGGGTGATCAAGATAGAACGCGTCGGCGAGGGCGACTTCGCGCGTCACTACGACCAGGCGGTTCACGGTCAGGCGTCACACTTCGTGTGGCTCAACCGTTCCAAGGAATCGATCGCTGTCGACGTGAAGTCGGAATCCGGCCGGCAGATCGTTCTCGATCTTGTCGCGCGCGCAGATGTGTTCCTACAGAATCTGGCTCCCGATGCAGCTGCGCGACTGGGGTTCGGCGCGGAGGCACTGCGCGAGGAATTCCCTCGGCTCATCGTGATCGACATGTCCGGCTACGGTAGTGCCGGTCCACGGCGCGAGCGCAAGGCGTACGACATGCTGGTCCAAGCCGAGACCGGAATGATCTCCGTGACCGGCACACCGGAGACGGCCACCAAGACGGGTATCCCGGTCTCGGACATTGCCGCGGGAATGTACGCGCTGACTTCGATTCTGAGCGCCTTGTTCCGTAGAGAGCGAACGGGTAAAGGAGCGCTCGTCGAGGTCTCGATGTTCGATTCCACCGTCGAGTGGCTGGGGCATCCGATGTACATGAAAATGTATGCGGACAAGCAGATTCCGCGCGTCGGTCTCGGCCATGCCGCGATCGTTCCCTACGATTCGTACCCCACGAGCGACGGCGAGATCCTGATCGGCGTCCAGAACGACCGTGGGTGGCGTGCACTGATGGTGGACGTGTTCGAGCGCGAGGATCTGGTCGATCATCCGCGGTACCGCACCAACATCGTGCGCGTCGAAAACCGCGGCGAGGTAGACGAATTGGTGGGTTCGCTGACTCGTCTGTACTCGACAGCGGACCTGGATCAGCGTCTGGCCGCCGCCGGTGTTCCGGCCGCAGCACTCAACGACATGGCCGGTCTGCTGGAACATCCGCAGCTGGAGAAGCGGGCCAGGTGGCGGTCAGTGGGCACCGAGAACGGTCCGATCGATGCCGTGCTGCCTCCGATGACGTACTCGGATGTCGAAATGCGTATGGGTGACGTTCCGGCGCTCGGCCAGCAGACGGATTCGCTACTGGCCGAGCTGGGACGGACGGGCGACCAGATCGCAGACCTTCGCCGCGACGGGTCGATCGGTTAACGCTTCTGACGTCGCAGGTTCTCGAACACCGCTGCAATCCCTTGTCCACCACCGATGCACATGGTCTCGATCCCGTACCGTGCCTGGCGTCGGTCGAGTTCGCGCAGCAGATTGGCGAGTATCCGCCCGCCGGTAGCGCCGACAGGATGTCCGAGCGAGATCCCGGAACCGTTGACGTTGAAGCGCTCCTCGATGTCCTGCGCGCTCAATCCCCAAGCCTTGGCGCACGCGAGAACCTGTGCGGCGAAGGCCTCGTTGACTTCGATGAGGTCGATGTCGCCGAGCGACAGGTCGACACGGGAGAGGGCTTTCGCTACCGCTGGCACCGGGCCGATGCCCATCCGGTTCGGCTCCACACCGGCGACGCCCCAACTGACCAGTTTCGCGAACGGACGCAGGCCCAGTCGTTCCGCGTTGGCCGTAGTGGTGACGATGGCCGCAGCTCCGGCGTCGTTCTGACCGCAGGCGTTTCCGGCGGTGACTGTGGCTTCGGGGTCGACGCGACCTCGAATGGGGCGCAGTGCAGCAAGATCGGACAGCTGAATCCCCCGGCGCGGATGCTCGTCGCGGGTGACGACTGTCTGCTCACCACGGCGCCCGAGCACCGAAACGGGAATGGTCTCGTCGTCGAAGTACCCGCTGTCCTGGGCGTGAACGGCCCGTTCGTGCGATCGCACCGCGTATCGGTCCTGCTCGTCGCGGGTGATCGAGTACTCGCGGCGCAAGTTCTCGGCGGTCTCGATCATGCCGCCTTCGACCGGAAAGTTGACTCCGCCGGAGTTCGTGCGCGGTTTGGCCAATCGGTCGTGGAACTCGACGGAAGGGCGCTTTGTGCCCCAACGCATGTCGGTGGAGTAGAACTCGGTTCCGCTCATGCTCTCGGCGCCGCCGGCGATGACCAGATCACTCATCCCGGTCTGTACCTGCATCGCGGCGTAGATGATCGCCTGCAATCCCGAACCGCAACGGCGATCGAGTTGTATTCCGGGAACGGATACGTCGAGGCCGGCGTCGAGTGCCGCGATTCGCCCGATGGCCGCGGCCTCTCCGTTGGCGTAACCCTGACCGAAGATGACGTCGTCGACATCGGTGGACGCAATGCCGGTTCGTTCGACGAGGCCACGCACAACGGTGCTGGCGAGTGTGGTGACGGGAACGTCTTTGAAGACTCCGCCGAATCCGCCCACCGGGGTGCGAACGGGTTCACAGATGACTGCGTCGTGCATGGAATGTGCCTGTCTCGAGGAGAGGTGGGGAATGCGTCGCGTGAACGGGCCGATCGAAGGGCCCACCGCGACCTGCTCACTCGAATATCCAGCACGCGTGGCGCGGTTGTCAACAGCAGGAATGACCTGTTCGGACATAGTTTCCGCCATACGGTTCGTATGCGAAATCGACTTTGACACATATACCGTTCGGGGATTGAATGGATGCAACGTCTCTGCCGCACACACGTCGTGGTGGGATGAAAGTTCCTGGAGTCGAATCAGTTTCGTCGACAGGAGAGCACAAAGTACCGACTGACAGGTGGAACAGTGACTCGTTTGGCGCAGACGGCGGGATTGACCGAAACCCAGACCGATATCGTCGGGGCGGTACGCGAGTTCGTCGATCGGGTGGTCATCCCCGCGGCGCAGGAACTCGAACACACGGATACGTACCCGACCGACATCGTCGAGCAGATGAAGGACATGGGCCTGTTCGGTCTGACCATCGACCCCGAGTACGGGGGTATCGGCGAATCACTGCTCACCTACGCACTGTGTGTCGAAGAGCTGGCCCGCGGATGGATGAGTGTGTCCGGTGTCATCAACACCCATTTCATCGTGGCCCACATGATTTCCGCGCACGGGACGCCGGAACAGAAGGCGAAGTACCTGCCGCGTCTGGCTTCCGGGGAGATCACCGGCGCTTTTTCCATGTCGGAGCCCGCACTGGGCTCAGATGTTGCTGCGATATCGACCAAGGCAAAGCGCACGGAGTCCGGCGATTACGTGATCACCGGGCAGAAGATGTGGCTGACCAACGGTGGTTCGTCGACGTTGGTGGCAGTCCTGGTCAAGACGGACGAGGGTGCGGACAAGCCGCACAATAATCTGACGACGATATTGATCGAGAAGCCGGCAGGTTTCGGTGAGGTACGCCCGGGCCTGACCATTCCGGGCAAGCTCGAGAAGATGGGCTACAAGGGAATCGACACCACCGAG